>VYKP01000001.1_pt1 | contig 980120 bp, 922 predicted proteins | sample 5114551 | NCBI WGS metagenome assembly VYKP01 (sample SAMN12291777, study PRJNA351875) | freshwater metagenome | isolation source: freshwater lake | place: USA: Michigan, Baseline Lake | collected 2013-08-09
TGGACTGGTAATACTGGATCGCGTGTGTACCAGTCTCTAGGACTGAATGACAACAGAGCTCGGCATTATGGAAGGAACATCAAGCAGTGGATCACTAGAGACCCACTCTGGCCATCTGAACTTCCCTACGCGTACGTTGGCGGGAACCCCGTCACTAGGATTGATCCGAGTGGGATGAAAGCTAAGGTTCCCAAGCTTCCTATTTTTGTCGGTCCGGGGTTGGATATTGGGCAGTGTCCGGGACGCAAGATGCTTCCATGCGAGGAGCACCTTAAAGACATGGCGATTGATTTGGTCAAGGGCGTCAAAAGCTGTGTAAAGAAACATAAAGATTCCGAGTCCTTGCTGAAATGTCTCAATAAGTTGTCGAAGTCCGAAAAAACCTGGGCGAACATTGCAACCTACGCCGCGTGTATTTACGCGGCCGAACTAAACGAATTGGAGGGACGAGATCCTTGTAGTAGCACGGTGGGTGTCACGTCTCATCGAGAAGAGTGTTGCGATATGTATTGGATGAAGTGTACTCTCATAGTCTGTAAAGACTATCCCACGACGTGCGTCAGAACATGTCTCGATAAAAAGACGCAGTGCTACCTAAACGCCGAAACTGGCACTCCTGGTGCAAGATAATGAATGCTCATAACTTAACAATATTCCTAGTGACAACACTCGTATCGAGTCCATTTACTCAGAAGCAGATGCGCGCGGAGGTTATACCAGCACGTTCGGGAACATCCGCCATTACGATCATGGTTCCAAATGAATGGAAAGTTATCTCCCGCAAGGAAGGTAATCTTCAACTCGAAAACTCTGAAGACCGTGAGGCGTTGTTTACGATCTTGAAGCGAAAAGACCCGGAGCAAGAGACGGCTTTTCAAAGTAGCGTAGAGGTTCTTATTGATTTCCGCAAAAGGGTTCCAGAGACTACCAAGGAGTGGAAGAGCGGATCCTCTAACTATGCTGTACGATGGTGGTCTTCACGTACAACAAGAACTCAGCGGCCTAACACCTTCATGAGCTTTACTGTCTGGAACCGCGAGTACGCGGTGACAGGGGACATGCAAGTACCTAAAGTTATTGATTTACATGAAGCTCAAGACTGGGAGCTAATCGCCCGATCTATAAAGCTGAAGTGAAAAGGTGATGGTTGATTGTGAGCAGCGAGTGGCCGGGCTAATAGGGGTGGTAAGGCAAATTGGGCTAATTTTTGCTCGATTTTCTCAGAGATAAGCTTAAGCATAGGTGACCCTGTTTTCGCACTTTCACCGTTTGACCGAAATCTTTTCACCCCCATTTACCATGAAACGTGAAGTTGGTTCGTTGATTTTAACCTTTAATAGGTTTCACCGACTAACCAAGCTCAGGCCAGAGTTGGTTTAGACTTTTCCGCGCTGCTCTTAACACTTTCCGAACCCAAGGGAAGTAAAATTTCGTAACGGCAAAATTTGCCCCCAGTTGAACACAATGCCACAGATTCATGCCGCGATTGTTTGTCACGACGACTCTGTTTACCTAGGGTCTGTGCTTGCCTCTTTGCAGCATATTGCAGCAACGGTTTTCGTGAGCACTTCCTCTTGGAGCGATGCTCCGCAAGGAGATTGGCGGTGCACCGAGATGATCGCGAAGTCTATGGGAGCGACCGTCCTGACTGGCGAGTGGCATGACGAGCAGGTACATCGTTCTGCTGTACTTTCTTGGGCAATTGAGCAAGGGATCGAGCATCTTCTTATCCCCGATTCGGATGAGATTTTTAGCCAAGATTTACTCCTGACGCTACGGAAAATCGCGACCGTGGACCTGGCTGATGTGGTGCACTGCACCATGGACACGTATTGGAAGAGTCCAGAGTATGTGATCCGCCCGCGTGAACGATTGATGCCGGTGATCATGTTGAAGCCTAAGGAGGTTCGATATGAATACATTCGTGAATTCAGAGGAAAGCGGCCATTAGCCTTACCGCCCGAACAGGGAGTTCTCCATCATTTAAGTTACGCAGGTCCGGACGAGCGGATACAAAGGAAGATTCGCACATGGAGCCACCGGGATGAGATCGTTCCGGACTGGGAGAAGCGAATTTGGGCAGCGTGGAATTCCGACCGCACGATGGGTAGTTTGCACCCAACTCACCCAGATGCTTACGGATTTGCCGAGAGGATCTTGATTCCACCCGAGGTCGCACCAGCTTGGAATTCATACGTGGAAGCTTGCGGAGGACAGGATCCTTTGCACCCAGTCGAGCAGCAAATCAAGCTCTCAGGCAATTGGCCGAAAGTCTCGGTGATCGTCCCGCTCTTTGGTGGCGAAGAAGATATTCGTCTTTGCCTTGATAGCTTGTCAAAGTGCCTTGATCTAATCCATCAAGTCATCGTTGTCGACGATGTGTCTCCAGATGCAGCTCCCACCGTGGCGAAAGATTACGACTTCGTTAAGTTTCATCAAAATGATCAGAATTTTGGATTTGCGAAGACTTGCAATGTCGGGGCCTCTCTCTCGACCGGTGAAGTCCTGCTGTTCCTCAACTCGGATACGGTCGTGCCTCGAATCGGATTCCACCGTCTCATCTCCTCGCTTATGAAATCCGGTTCGATAGGCGCAACAGGACCATGCACCAACGAAGCTGGCCACTATCAGCGGGTTCCAGTGACCTATTCAAGTCTCGACCACGTTGATCTTTTTGCGGAGGATATCGCATGCAACCAGCTTGAAGATCTGGATGTGGACATGTTAGTCGGGTTTTGCCTTGCGGTGAGGCGAAGCGTTTGGGATGAGGTGGGGACATTTGACGAACGATTTAAGATCGGCATGTTTGAGGATAATGATCTTTGCTATCGAATCCGCAGAGCGGGTTACCGCTTAATGTTTGTCCAAAGCTCTTTTGTTCACCACAAAGGTAGCGCAAGCCTTGATCGAAGCCAAGTCAGCCGGATCGACATGTTCAATCAGAATCTAGCCCTTTATAGGCGAAAGTGGGCGATGGACCTGGAAACAGGTTTTGTTTCTCAATTGGCGGGGCTTCAAGGTCCAAGGATTTCGTTTAATGAATCTCGACGTCCGGAGAGCTTAAGTATAAAACTTGCCTCTAAGGTCAAAGAAGCGAGTTTATCGCTTTGCATGATTGTGAAGAACGAATCTCGCGTCTTGGCAGATTGTTTAAGGTCTGCAAAGCCATTCTTCTCTCAGATTATTGTGGTTGACACAGGTAGCTCGGACGATACGATTCAGATTGCGAAAGAGTTTGGAGCTGAAGTTGTTGAGTTCCCCTGGCCAGATAGCTTTGCGCTTGCGAGGAACGAATCACTGCGGCATGCAAAAGGCGACTGGGTTTGCTGGCTGGACGCCGACGACACCCTTCCTTTTTCCTCCGGCGAGCAGATCATCGATGCCGTCCTCAGTGTTCCGCCCCAGATCGGCGGGCTAGTGATGCCAATCCGATTTGTGAACGATGATCCAGAATTTGGAACCCAGGTGGATCACGTCAAGGTGTTCCGGAATAAACAGGGATTTTTCTTCGAAGGGCGGATCCATGAGCAAGTGTTACCTTCGATCCGAGAGAAAGGTTTTGATTTAAGGCCTTAGTCGGGGTCTGGCAGAACTGGGCCGATACCGACTTGCGTTCACGACTGGTCTCGCTCTCATTGTCAGGTCGGTGTGGTTACGATATTCCTCACCTTGCGCTCACAGTAAAAAACTGGAATCACTTTGGAGATTCGGAACTCCTCACACAACTGTTCTTACGAATGGATCAATTGCTACCAGTGGAATATAAAGGTTTTGTCAGGGGATGGAGTAATGAGGGATGGGAATTCGCCTCCGACCTAACTGCCGTAATTGGTTCCTGGAGCGAGCGGGGATAACAGAGATCTACTAACCATGCTAATTAACTTCTTTGAAGAAGAATGGGATGAAAGCGTTAGAGATGCTCTTACAAAAGCTATTTGTAGCTGGAACCGATGGGCGGATCGAAACCTCGTCTCAGGGTTACTCTCGGGTGGGGACTCACGAAGACGCATGTTAAGGGTAAACGAACTTGCCCAGATTTGTCATGCCTGGAACTCTGGTCCAAATGGTTCTAGACACTTTTTGTCTGAGACCCACCCCTTTTGGCATACAGAGCGAGGCAAAATCACCTCAGAAGTCGGATTTGCCTATTCGTCAAATCTCGCCGTACTTCCACCGTCACGATTGGATTTGGTCGGGGATTGTTCGTAAGATCGGGAACTCTAAATCTCGGTGCTTTTCGCGGGGATGTAGGCTTCTAACGTCACTTAGTGGGAACGAAATCATCCTAGCCAAAACAACTGGATCAAGAACTAAGGATGTCCCAATACCATTCAGGGAGAAAACCCAATATGAAAAACACAATGAACACCGCACCTTGCGTGATCACTACAATCCCAACCGGAACACCAGAGCCGACATCGCTCAAAGAAGAATTTGACAGAGTTCAGAAGCAGTTGGACAAGAAAGAAACCGAAAGACTCGCCAAATTAACGGAATAGGAACTCTCCAAGCTCCGCCGGCTCGACGACTGAAATCTCGCAGGCTAACCACACGCTCCGTCACAAAATCGGGGCATTTTTTATGTTTGACCTCATATTCCAGAAGGTAAGTCTAATCGGCGATTGAATCAAAAAAGAGTGGGATCCTAAAGAATCTCACTCCCTGTAGAATTGGATATCTAACTTTACTATCCAGCATGATCAACGATAATGTTCACGACGCGATTTACTCCAGCCCGGGTTACAAACCAGGTCAAAACCAGTTCGAGCCAAACATCAAAGTCAGTGCACCCGAACTTCTGTGCCGCGACCTCTAAAAGCTGACGACCATGAAAATCCTCCAACTTCTTAAGTCGAAGCCAGTCTCGAAAACGAGCCTCCGCCAACAACTGGCTTTCAATCATCGTAAGCACCGTCGCCAGCGGAAGTGTGCGATTATAAAGATTCTGTTTTGCCATCAAATGTCTCCAATTTCAAATTTGAATTTCTTCAATAGCTGTGGGACAAGTTGCCAGAAGTATCGTTGATCGCTTTTTTCTCACCCCTGTGCCGCGTTTAGATCAAGGAACGTTGCAATGTTCAGGATCTCAACTTGATTTTCCTCTTGGGACCAAGCCATGACCGCGCATGTCGTTGCCATCAGGCTTCGAAGATGACTCGTTTGAATAGGCGTGACGTTTCCGACCCAAGGGGTGATTGCAAAGACAAGAAGTCTCCCGTCATTCGTGTCAATCCAAAGCAGAGCTGAGGATGGATTTGCCTCCAATGCGCGCGAAATTGCGTCGAGGTCGAGGGATTCAAAAAGATGTGGTGTTGTACTCATAGGATTTTCTCCAACTGAGTACAAACACACGCTTTTAAAATGAGGAAAGTTCGTTATTCCTCCGGCTCAAACATTGCAGGCAGAATCTGATGGTCCGCTAGACCCCGGGTCGTTCCCGGCTGAGACTCGCGCTGACCAAGAACGAACTCCTCTTTTGCAATAAACCAGGTCTTCGATTCAAGAGCGGCTATCCAACTCGGTGCTTCGACGCCTCGCCGAGTTTCCCGGGTCCGGTAGGTTGCGCATGTCGGTTCGGAATAGTATGCCGCGGTGCTGGTGCCCCAGGTGGTCATGGCGACAACTCCACGCTCGGTCAAGGCAATCCACAAAAACGCTCTGCGCAGAGCATCTTTTACAGCGGCCTTTGGAAGCTCGTTGAGATTTTGCAGTTCTTCGGGCCTCGGGACGGAACTCACCACGAGGTCTGATTCAACGCGGCGAAGTTTTTCCTCAATCTCCGAGCGGTCCTCGCGAAACTTTGCGGCAACCCCGGCAATTTGGTCTGCATCCAGGACTCCGATTAACTTTGTGAGTTCAACGGATTGTCGCTTCCGAATCGAGTCAAGTTGCCTTTCTAGCTCTGCCTTAGCGGCAATGTTCGCGTCGTCTCCACAAGAAGCATGAATTTGTTGTAGTTCGACGACGATGCATGGGGCAAGGTGGCTGATCACCCATGTATCAAGCACATCAGTTTGCACAATTTTTGAGCCCTTCCGATTGCACGGCCGAGATCCCCTTTTGTGGTTACAGATAAATTGTTGACGCCTAGTGCCGTCTTCGCGCTTTCGATGATTGACAGTCATTGGACGGCCGCAGACACCGCAGACCACAATTCCAGTGAGCAAGTGTGTTGCGCCGAGGCTCTTTGTTCCGGGCACCTTACTCCTGGCAAGTTTTCGCTGAGCTTCCTCGAAGAGCGCGATCGGCACAACGGTCTGCAGTTCGGAAAGTTCCGTGCCGGAAACAAGAAGCCTATCGCACTGATACTCTTCGCCGCAATGTCGCCACCTCCCTACATACATGCAGTTCGAGAGAATCGTCCGAATCTGCGACGTGTGAACCTTTTCCGGATGCTTAATTTGATGCTTCTTCGCACCAACTGCAATTCGGACTTTTTCATCCATTAACTTGTTTGCAATTGCCGTGATTCCGAGCGGGCCTTCGCCTCTCTCTCCGCTGACGAACAGCGTAAAAATACGGCGAATAATGGCGAGCTCTTCCTCTACCGGAGTAACGGTCTGAGTTCCGCGACCATTCGAACGAAATCCAAAGCAGCTGGGATTTCTAGAAAACATCCCGCGTTTAGCCTTGTAGAGATGGTCCCTACGGATGTCTTCAGAGATTTGGTCTCGCCATTGCCGAGCGGCGGCGCCATCTAAAGATGCGTGATAGAGCCCTCTCGCGGAGTGAATTTCTGCGTCGCGGCCGTTCAGGATCAGCCGCACACCGAGGGCTCTTAAGCGCTTGATCAGCGCATCAGCTACACCGTTGTCGCGGTACAGGCGATCGGCTTTATAAGCCATCAGAACATCGATGGAACCAGCCTCCACGGCCTGCATCAGCCGTGACAATTCCGGGCGGAATGGGCCGTCAAATCTGCTACGCCCGTCGTCCCAATACCAGTCGCCTTTTTGTCCTTCCTCTTCTTCAAAAACGACAATTTGGTTCTGGACGAATCCGAGTCTCTCTGCGTCAAGTTGGCACCGCTCAAGTTGTTCTGCTCGGGAGTGCGATCTCCCTTCGGTTTCAGTGGACTTACGTAAATAGATTGCGACACGCAGCGAGGCGTTCGCGGGGTCTCCATGTTGGAGTGGCGGGATTGAAATATTCTCTTTCATCTTTTTTCCTATTACACAAGCATATATTTTTGAGGATATTCTTGAAATGCGTTGATAGTCATCAATGCTTTCAAATGACACCTTCGCTTTTGAACCTATAATGCCTGCGTTTAGGAATCTTCTATTTAATTTTAAGATACACCTTTATTAAATTCAAAATAAACACTAAATATATTGAATTAAAAGATTAGAGCAGATATAATGGCCATCACCTTAAAAGGAGTAAGCATTCAAATGAAAGTCTGGAATAGTCATTATCAATTTAACGCAATGCCTGCGGTATTGGCGGACCTAGAACGGGTTAATGGAGTCATCAGCATTGGGGAGGAATGCTATGCAATTTCACTTAACCCCGCATATCTTCACATTTCGGCTCACTATTTGGCTAGAGCAGAAAAGGCAAATTTGCTTTGTGCTTCGGCGAACTTCCTAATACAGCGGGAACGAACTCGATTGAACCTCTGCGAGCAGCGCCTGCATACTTTAAACCAGTGGATCGAATCTGGCTTCCGTGCCGATGACCCATGCTCTGTTACAAACTCACTAGCGATCCGGACAAGGCGAAAACCATTTAGAGTCACGAAAGGAAATGTTCGCGCGTATCTCTCATCGCTAGCATCTGACTCAATGCCGCATCAAATTGATAAGCCGTTTGATTTTTTTGCTGGAGATCATGGTGACAGGATCGTTCTATACACAACTATAGATCTTCATTATTTAAGGTTTTCGATTTACAGTGATCTTGAACACAGATCAATGCCCTACCCATATATTCACTATTTGTGCAATGACGCTCTGGGAGGAAATCACGAATTCCTCAAAATGATTGAGTGAAGCGATATGCCCTTGTCGCAGGATTTGCGACAAGGAAAAAATCATGAAAATTGAAGAAAATCAAATCATTTGGCGCGAAAGCGCCTCCCGTCGAATCGTTTCCGCTCTTTGTTCTTCGTACTCGAGCATTACTCATGCCGTCTGCGAACTTGTCGACAATGCCGTGGACGCGATGGGTGACCAGCAATGTGTCATCAATATCGAACTCGATAAACCCGGAAACCGCATCGTCGTCGAAAACATCGGAGGCTCTGGGATGGGCGCAGCGGAAATCGCGGTTTGGCTCAACTGGGGCGAGGGTTCGCACCACGTTGCTTCAGACATCGGCCATTACGGCCAAGGAGGCAAATCTGCGTGCGGCTACCTTGGCGATTCTCTTCGTGTATGGAGCAAGCGCGCCGGCGAATCCGAAATCTGGATGTTCGAGGACATGAACTGGCGAATCCGCACAGACTTTGCGGACTTTGGAAGCCCGAGTCCTTGCGAGGACGTAAACGCTCCAAAATCACTCACGAGCTGCCCTATTGAAATGGGGTGTGTACGCATTGAAATCGAGGATGTTGTCGATGGGCGCCAGTGGCGTGTGGATTCGCTGATGCGCGACCTCGCTACAGTATATGACCGCTTGATGCGTAAGGGTCAACTTGCGATTAGAGTAAACGGCACTCTCGTTAGACCAATCACTCTTCCCTTGGATGCTGTTATTGGTAAGGTCCCGATTGACGTAACTATTGGCAGTGTCACTGTCAAAGGTTGGGCTGGTCGCCTTGAACGCAGCAAGCTCAAAGAAGGCAACGTCAAAGCAGGTTTCCGCCTCTTTGCAAAGGGCCGCATGATGGTTGAGAACGAAGCGTTTGGTTTCAACTTTGCGGCTAAGGGCTCCCTGAACCAGTTCATTTCAGAGTTGGAAGTGGACGGTCTCACTCCAAACCTAAACAAGTCGGGCTTCGTTGAACGCGACGATCAGGTCTACAAGGACCTGGGCCGCGCCGTGCTTTCTCAATGTTCTTCGCTCATCAAACAGCTGCGCGAAGGCCATGATGAGAAGATTTTTGCTCGTGAACAAAAAACTGCCGCCAAGGTTCGAAAGGACCTTAAGGAAGTGTTCAAAGCTCTTGCAGAAGGATTGGACGCCGAAACGGCTGCTCAGAACACTCTGAATGGAACACAAAATGAGGGGCGAAAGAGACCTGAGCCACAAGAAGATAAAGCTGAACGAGAGAAGTCTGAGAAAACCGAACGTCAGAACCAGCCTCGAACTGAAGCGCCAGACGGAGCGGTTGGAAGCTTGAGCCGAATCCTTCGCCGCGTAAAAAACGGTAAGGATTGCCCAGAAATCGAAATCGTGGCGGGAAGTCCAGAGATTCGTAGCGCCCTCGTCGATGAGGACGGCAAGGTGACGATTCAGGTGAACAAAAACTTCCCGGGCTATGTTAAAGTCGAAGGCGCAGCCTCCTACGTTGCGGAAACTGCGCTTATCGAGCTCCTGCTGCGAGAAGAGGATTGCCAGCTCGCCCCTGCGCTGATGGAGCGGCTCAACTTCCTTCTTGTTCGTTGGTCGGGAGTCGCTGAGAAAGGCGATCAGACCATCGTTGGCGCGGCGTAGTGGTCTGACCGCAAAGTAAAGAGTCGGGGCGTGATCTGTTGATCGCGCCCCGATTCTGCGTTAGCTTTTTCCCTTTCTTACAGCGGTGATCGCATCGTGAGCCAATCTGCTCAGTTCGTCGGGCGAGCGCTGGTAGTGAAGGGTCGTCTCGGAGCGCGAATGCCCGAGACTTTTTTGCACATGTTTCAGCGGCGTCCCGATATCAAGAAGTGTTGTCGCCATCCACGCACGGAAGCTGTGCGGCGTCAATCCTTTGGCATCCGGAACCTGGTCTAAAAGTTTCTTTAGATCACGTCGAAACGACGTTTCGGGCCATGGCTTTCCATTAGAGTCAGGAACGATCACGCGCACTCCGGTGAGTTTTTCAAGGATCCACTGGCTACCCTCTTGGCGCTCAGCCCAGATCTCCACAGGTCTTGCCAGTTCGACAGAATCGACGAGGATCTTCATATCCTCATCATCGAAGCGGGCTTGGTAAGCGGCACCGCCTTTCTTTCTGCGCACGAGGGTAAGTTCACGCCGGTGCCCACTTTCGATTCGCTTCGGTTGAAGCTGTCTTCTGATCGTAGCGATATTCCCTTCGAAATCCTCCCAAGTGAGCCCAAATACCTCTCCGAATCTGAGTCCGTGCATCATGAGCACGAGAGCGGCTTTCATCCGGGGACATTCGGCGGCTTCGATCAGTGCGTTCAAGACGCGGGGCTCAATCTCGATAGGAGGCGGCTCAGGAACATCAACCGGATCAAGTTCGCGGGCAGGATTGCCCGGCCTGACACCATAGTTAACGGCTTTTCTGAACTGCGTGATCAGCCAGGTCCGGAATTCGCGCACCGTTTTGGGTGCGTAGCGCTCAGAAAGATTCTCCATAAACAGCTCAAGCTCATACGTACCAACCGACTTGATCGGAAAAGTCCCGATGGAGACCTTTTGCCCAGACTTGGTTAATATCGCAAACTCGGGTGACATGAGGTACCCAATATAAGCGGCATATTTCGCCACGGATTTTTCCGCGATTCGCTTTTTGGAAGAAAGGAGTTGCTGAGCAAAACCAGCGATCGTTGCCTCTTCAAAAGTGTCTCCGGTCGGGGCAGATTGTAAGCTGAGCTCGTAAGCGGCAAGATTTGCCCGCGCTTTTTTTTCCGCCGCTGGCTGCGTCTTTCCGGAACCCCAAATTTTCTTACGGTCAGATGCGAGAAGGTAACCGGTGGTTCGGGTGACCAACGTTCCATCCTTCTTTTTATAGCGGGTCTTCGAAAAAGAACCCGTCCCGTACGACCGCATATAATTATCGTCGTGCAATTTTGAACATATTGTGGTTTTGTTTTTTTCATTTTTTTTTTGGCATTGAAAGGCGCCCCCATGCCCCTTCCAAATGTCAGAACTTTTGTCAGATGATAGGTGGGAATTCCTCGGCTTTGTTGAAATCTTTTTTGAGCTTAAACCAGTCCAAAAAGGTACCTATTGCCTGAGAGTCCCTCCCTCTCCGCCATTTTCTTAAAACGCTCTTTTTAGCTTGCCCTCAGATTGTGGGTTCAAAGAGCTCGCATCAAACGTCTTTGCAAGCATTGCTTACAGTTCTTTCCACTCAGGTGGTGAATCTGTTAAAGCTTTAGACCGATACTTTTGAGAGAACATCATGAGCCAATACTTTGTTGTTGACACAACCACTGGGCAAAAATATGGCCCTGCTGATATTCCCACCCTGAATGATTGGGCCCAGCAGGGTCGGGTCACTCCGCAGACTGTTTTGGAAGACTCAGCAACAGGAAATCAGATTCCTGCTTCATCTGTTCCAGGATTACTTCTACCTGGATTCAATGCCCCTTCCCCATCCGCAGCTGCGCCAAGTGCCCCACCTTCAAGCACCGAGACTCAAACGAATTACCAGCCTTATCAGCCGCCAACTGGAGTTGCACCAGGTCCGGCTGGGTTTGAGAGAGCTCCAGTCCCTGGCGTAGGTTATGTCACTCAGGACTCCCAAAAGCTGGTGAACAATGCGTGGATTTGGTTTGCCGTTGGTTTCATTTGCTGCCCACCTCTCGGATACGTGATGGCAATTATCACCGGAAATAAGGCGCTCGAAGCTGGTAACGAAGGTGGGAAACTTCCAAAGACTCTCTCCATCGTGTTCATAGTACTCTCAGTTGTTGCGGTGCTCCTCTACTTCGTGCTCATTGGCGTTGCGGTAGCATCAGGTGGTGCTCCCACTCCGACCTAAAGCCGGTTGACCACTTTATGAATAGTAGGTCGACACTGTCTGGTCGACCTATTTTTTTTCGCTAGCTAACATCCAGTAAGTCGGGATCTGCACACTTGAAAAGGCTCGTCTCCTTCGCCAATTGCTCAATCATCTCGTCGTCGGTCACAATCAGCCTTGGAGATGACCTAATCATGCAAGAAACTAAAACTCCACGGTTATCAAACTCAACGACAGCGAAACCAGCTTGAGCGTAACGCTCTTTTGTTATCTTGCGTTTCTCCTGATCGCGAACGTAAACCCAGACTTCTGAACGGTTATCCACGTCCTCGTAACCGACAGCGGTAAGTGGAACGCGTGGAGGCGGAAATCGAAGGCCCGATATCGTGGGCAAACTGCGGGGATTAAGAGAAAAAAAGTTGGTTGGGACATTGTTCACCCCTAGCACGATCGTGCGAAACAGCATTACGATTTGGGTCGAAAAGTAATCGTCGATATCAATATAGCGGGTTGATCTCAAAAAGGGAGCATCATCGCTCAAATCTCCCAAACTCGATCTGGTGGATCCGGTAAAGGTACAGAGTCCTTCAACTTTGGCGCGATCGCTGCCCAAGCTGATTCACTCACATTCACATTTGGCACACAGCCAAGCGGTGACTTTGCTCTTGAAGGAATTGAAGCTGTTCCAGAACCTGCGACCATGACTGCACTCGGTCTTGGTCTTGCGGCCATGATGCGACGACGCAAGTAAGCATTAAGATCATGTGACCAAGGCGGGTTGTTCATTAGGACAACCCGCCTTGCTATCTGAGCCAAACAAAAAAATTCCACCTCAACAGAAGTGGAGAATCCCAATATCCCGTTCTTTACAAAGTCTTTACATTGCCATAGAGTCGGCTTCGGCCTGGAATCGAGTATGAATGTAATTAACGAGTCCCACCCGCTCTTCGACGTTACTTGGCACAAATCGAAAACCCGTCGCGAAAAGGTCGGAGTTTGGTAGCTGATTCGAGTATCGAATCACAGCCTGGGTGAAAATGGCCTCATCGTTTTCGCCGGTGATTGATACAGTGCAAAGTGACCCAGGCGGGTATTTACGGCGAGATCGGGCTTGCAATCCGCCAAGGCTAAGGTCCACGACAATCGCTGGCTCAGCAGCCTCTTCGCCCTCAACATGGACCAAGGCATATTCAAAAATATCCCATCGCTTATACTGACGACTATCCGATGAATTCACTTGATTACTCACGCTCTTACCTTTTTGTCTTGTTACCCAGAGGGTCTGTAAGTAATATAGGAAGATTCAACTGAGTTCTTAACCCTCATTTGAAATTCAACAATAAAAATGCCCAGGCAAGAAAACTTGCCTGGGCTCCATGCTTGCGAATCGCTGGGGACTACTTCTTCTTCGTGATCAATACGTGACCAGTCTTGCTGTCCACGTCAACGTTCACGTTCAGAGCATCGCTCACAAAGCTGAGCGGAACGATCGTGCGACCCTTTTCAATGAATGGCATCATTTCCAGGGAAAGCTTCCTATTGCCAACGGTTGCATATCGTGATCCGATTGAGAGGACAATCGCATTGCCCCCCCCCTTTGCGTTTAGACTCTTTGTCGAATTGTTCCACTTCACCTTTCCGCCTTGCGCTTCGTAAAGGTGTCGGAATGGGGACAGGGCAACGCCATCCTGAACACGAGGCTGAACGTCAAAGTTAACGATCTTGCCTTCAAGAGCAATCTTGAGATTACCGTTGAAATTTAATCGAAGTCCGGATTGCACTCGCGCCATGCTGGATGCGGAATTGACCGTCGTAACTGGGGTGGCCTTAACCGGAGTTGCCTTTGGAGCTACTACCTTTGTAGAGGTCGTCTTTGGAGCTACCACCTTTGTAGAGGTCGTCTTTGGAGCTACGATGGAAACTGGTGGCAACTTCTTAGGGGCGACTGGTTTCACAGTCGTAACTTTTGCCGGGATGGCTTCAGCAGGGATGGTTTTAGACGGGATGGCTTTAGCCGGGGTAGCTTTTGCCGGGGTGACTTTAGCCGGGGTGGCTTTAGCCGGGGTGGCTTTAGCCGGTGTGGCTTTGACTGTCTTAGGAGCGACCAAAGTTCGTTTCCCGGTCGGAGTGAGCATCCGAGCACTGGTGATCGTCGCGGCTGGAGTGCTGACTCCCATAAACTTTGTCTGACCAGACTTGGTGACCGTCGCGGCATAGGAGTTGCCAGCTAGAGTGGCGGCAACGGGAGCGACCTTCGGAGCGACTGCAGTTGTGACCTTTGGAGCGACCGGAGTTGCACGCTCAGTCCGTCCGCCCGGATTGTTCACAAAAATACGGTGCTTTCGGCTCTTCCAGGTGACATTATTCTCATCGACGACGAGTGCCTGAATCTCATGCCAGCCATTTGTTAAGGTCTCTGTGTCGAGGACATAGGTGTACGGGGAATAGTTTCGAATCGCCTTCCACTCGCCGTCTACCATGAAACTCGCAATCACCTTCCCGAAGTTACGCTTCAGATCAAGCTTCATTTCGACAAGACCTTGAACTGTCGAACCATTCTTTGGAGTCGAGATCATGACCGGAGATTCAAAGTTCAGGTCAACTTCCATCTTCGTGGATTCAACTGCAATCAGGTTGCCAGAGTCATCATAGATAAATGCCTCGACCTTGTTCTTGCCATCTTCGAAAGTTGCAGGATCAAGCTTGAACTCGGTGCTCGCCTCGCTGGCTCCGTTTACAGACCGAGTCCCAACGCTAATGCCATTGACCTTGAGTTCGATGAGCCGCGCGTTGGTGTGGCTGAATCGGACGGTAATCAACTGACCATTCATTGCACGCTCAATTGCAACGTCAGGAAGACGGGTAAATGCATTTGCCCCGCCCATCGCACCGAATAATGCCAGGCCAACTAGACCAGCTTTCCAAAATTTTCGTAGCATCGTTTGTTATTTCCTCAAAAACAGACCTTCGCAAAACGCCAAGATCAAACACTAATCATAAGAATAGCCGATTTTGACTCTCGTATGGGGCAGATTTTCACACGATTTTCATTCCAAAATAGAGACTATGCCCTTGATTCACCAATATTTGGACGCACTGACCTGCTCAAAAGGTTGGGAAATCATATCACCCACGGAGTTTCAGGTTCAAACCGTTGTTTGGAAAGGGCATCAATGGAGCCACACCCTGACCCTTGATCAGCCAGGAACTCCCAAGGTAGCGGATACGGCGATCCTCCTGATCACCGGGGATCGCGTAGATCCAGCCGATGCAGAGCTTTCGGCAAAAGTTTCGAAGGAAAGTTCACTCCCGGTGTTTAGTCTTTTCAACATTCCGAACCAACCCATCTGGGACATGCGCGAGGATGACCTCATCGCACACACATTTGAGCAATTCCTGGATTCCAAGGACTCGTCCTGGCCGCTTCTCTTTCCCATGACGCAGGCGGTCATCAGCGCAATGGATCAGATCCAGGAGCATTTTCCACACCTTCAAAAGTTCGTCCTAACCGGTGGAAGTAAGCGGGGTTGGACGACGTGGTTGGCCGGCGCGACAGCTGATCCACGCATCATCGGAATTTGTCCGCAAGTCTTTGACAACCTCAACATGGCAACCCAAATGAAGCGCCAGGTTGAGATATGGGGTCAACTTTCGCCAAAACTTGATGACTATGCCAGACGGCAATTCGAGCAGATTCTTGATCATCCAGATGGGCTTGCCCTAACGAACCTCGTAGACCCCATCGCCGTTGCCTCCGACATCCAATGCCGTATTCATATCATCAACGGAGGAAACGATGAGTACTGGTTGGTGGATGCGCTCTCGAGTTATATCCAGAGTCTCCCTGGCAAGCCGACTGCGTTCGTTGCTCCAAATCTTGGTCACGACCTACAGCACTCCGAAGAAGTTCAAAGAAGCCTAGCCGAGTTCGCTTTGGCATGCGCCTTGGACAAACCATTTGGAGATTGGGGATCATTCATCGGGGAGTCAACGTGGTACGCCACTTCAGACGACTACCAATTCTCCAACGCTACGTGGACAACGGAACTACCAAACGCAAGCAAGTACATTGCAAGCTTCCAAATCAGAGACCACTACGGAATCTTTGGACAATACTCCGTCTCAAGTCCCGTTGAAGTTAAAATCTTGACGAGTGATTCGGTTGATTCACTCCTGCAGACCAAGTCCACACCGAAGGCAAGAACCAAAAAGGTGCCCTCAACCACCGGGAAAGCTCAATAGAAATCAGGGACGAGGTCCGGTCTCAACGGTGATTACGCTGGAGATTCCACCGCGGACCGCAAACGTTCCCGTTACCCGCATCCATCGCGGCGCGCAACAATCGGCCAGTTCATCCAGAAGTCTGTTCGTCACGGCTTCATAAAAAATCCCTTGGTCCCGGAACGAGTGGTAATAGAACTTGAGCGATTTGAGTTCGATGCAAGTATCGCCCGGAATGTACTCCAGATCAATCGTCGCAAAATCAGGCAAACCCGTCTTAGGGCAAACGCTGGTGAACTCAGGGCAGGTGTGGTGAATCACAAAGTTGCGTTGCGGAGCGGGGTTAGGAAACGTTTCCAAAATCGTGGACATTGATGCTAATAGTACCCGCCACCGGGCGTAATCAGCGACGACGAGTGGGATTGCTCGCCAGATACTCCAAGACTTCTTCCAAAGAGAGTAGTCCATCATTATCTGTGTCACCAGCTTTGATCCGATTCCAAAAAACGCCAGCTTCAGACTGACTTAACTTTCCATCCTGATTTCGGTCCAAGCGATTGAAAATCGTTTCCACTTGAGAGATCGCTCCTCCTACACCACCCCGTCCACGACGAATTCCGCCGTCTGCGACACCAGGAGTTTCGCCGGGGACGATATACTCAATGTAGCCAAGGTGCATCTCATCGAACGTCTGAGATCCCCAGCGTACCGTTCTTCTCGGATCAGGATTTGCCGGGTTTTTGTCGCTGTTGTCGTACCAGGCTCGATAGGTAATCGTATCACCCGTCTTGATGTCGAGAGGCTTTTGCAGAATATAGTTGAGTTGCCAATTAAAGTCGTAACGGGGGACGTTCAGCAGAGTCGTTTTTTTGCCATCCCTAGTCAGTTCATAATTCGCGGCCGTACCTCGAACATGCATATGGGGAAGGTAAGAAAGAATTTGAACGTCCATCGGCACGCGAATCTCGGCCTTGACTTCGTGTTTCGGTGCACCGGGCGGGATCGCGAATATGAGGTTTGCAATACTGGTTGTATGAACTTCGTTTTTGACCGGTTCTTTCGCAAAGACCAATCCAATTTTGGTTTGATCGGTCGTTTCTTCACCGAACGGTGTGTAGTGAATCTGGAATCTCAGAACTGAACCTTTTGGAATGCGTTTCGCGAGCCCTTTTTCATAAACTAGTGCGCTATTCCCAGGGACATAGGCGCCAAAAAATCCGCTTATCTCGTCCAAAGTCTCATTAACCTGTCCTCGTCCTCCCTGTGGACGAGCAAACACAAGGACGTGGTGGACTGCCCTGCGATCCCCTGGCATGACCTCAATCTTCTCGATCCACTTGTCTTCGGTAAAGTTCGTCGGCACACTGATGTTCTCGTAAGGCATCACACCTGAAGCCTTAATTTTTACCGGGGTGGGGAGCTGGAAAACAGCGTCTGGCTTCCCGATCGACCAACCACCCGAAAACTGGAGCGGCTTTGGCGCAGATTTGGGATCACCCTTCGGCATTCCAGCTGCGACCCAAGCGTCAATCGTCTTCTTGTCCTGATCGCTCATCGAACCATCATTTTTCCACGGACCCGAGCCCTTCTCGGCAAACCATGGCGGCATTATGCCTTCCTTCAAAACAAACTGCATCATCCTCGCCCGGAATTTCACCGCGTCGTATGAGTCCAGAGTAAAGGGTGCTACGCCCTCTTTCCGGTGGCAAGAAAGGCAGTTCTTTTGAACGATCCGCTCAATATCCCCGTGGTAGGTCGGCATCTGAGGAATCTCGGCCTTCACTTCGGCCAGGAGACACCCGGGAGCTGACGTCGCCGGGACTTGAATCTTCTTGCCAGCTAGCGCCGAATCTAACGCATTCCTCAAAAATTTATTGCGAGGTTTAGCCAAGCTAGCCCCGATCGAAAATTGGTCATCTACTGCCCCACGGTACAGAATCTTCCCTTTCGAATCAAGCAGAAAGACCTCAGTCGTCGTCTCAGCCCCGAGCGAATTGGCCCATCGTAGGTCCTTGTCAAAGACGTAACTGCCCTTAAGGCCAAGCTTCGCGGCATGCGACTTCTGGTCCGAGACTGCCTCGGTTGGTGAGGGGTTCACAAAGACGAAAGCAATCCCTTTCTTGGCATAGGTCTGCTCAATTTGAGCCAATGTCGGGCCATATTTTTTGCAAAGCGGACATGTAGTGCTGGTCAGGGCAATGACCGTGAACTTTTTTCCTGACGCAGGCACAGTCACGGCTTTTCCATTCAGGTCGGTTGCTTTGATGGGCGCCACGATCCTTCCGATTCCAGCGTCTTTCGGGATCACTGGGATCGCTACTGTGGATGCTTCGGCGTTCTTTTGCATCCCAACTGCCAAGAGTGAGATTAAACCTATGGAAATCGCGAGTGCTTTCATTTTTTGCCTTACGTAGAACCTGACGTTACCCAAATTACTTAACGTTTGTTAAGGAGAATCGTTCAATTCTGATTAGAACCTCAGAAAAATATTGGGTAACTTCTGGATATGAACCACTGGCGTCTAGAACAACCAGCAACCGCTCATCCTGAAATCGCAACGATGCTTGCCACCATGATTGACGGCACCCGCGAATGGGTGGAGGAACTTGAGGACATTACCGACGAGTTCCTCACTTGGCGCCCCTATCCTGGCGGATATTGTGCGGGCGGATTGCTCATGCACATGATTTCATGCGATCGCCTTTGGATTGATAAAGGGATTCTCAATCAAACTCCCGATCCCACTGACCCGGCAATGATTTATGACCAGCTAGACTCTCAATCCGGCGGTACCTGGCCCGATCCTCCAGCAGAATCTTGGGATTGGTATTGGGCGCTCTTCCAAAAGCATCGCGCCAAAACAATCGAACAGCTCTCTCAAATCGAAGATCCCAGCAAAGTGGTCGGAAGCAATGGAAAATCAGACTACTCTCTTGCTTGGATCGTCGCCCACCTGGTGCAACACGATTCCTATCACGGCGGACAAATCGTCATGCTCAACCAAATGTGGAAAAAATCAAAGCCAATTTCGACTTGGTAAAGCACCATGCAAACCTCCTACTGGGAACTGACCCACCAACAAACCCACTACGATTTGATTATCATCGGGGCAGGATTCGCTGGATCCTGGTGCGCGCTCGAGTTCCTAAAAGCCAAGCCATATTCCAAAGTCCTGATCTTAGAACGCGGACAAATTCCCACCGGAGCCAGCACCAGAAACGCAGGATTCGCGTGCATCGGCAGCGCGACGGAAATGCTCTCCGACATCGAAACGATGGGCGAAACCGCAACCTTTGACCTTGCAGAAATGCGATATGCGGGCATCCAAAAGATCCTAGCAACCGTGAAGCCCGAAGCAATCAATTACGAACCCTGCGGAGGATACGAACTTCTCCACCAAGGGGAAATTCTTGAAAAATCGAAAGATAAACTCGATTGGATCAACAGCGCAATCGCCAGAGTCACCGGGGAGGAGGCGATGTTCACTTGGGAATCCGGCGCAATGGAAAATCTCGGAATTACCGGATTCAAAGCGATGCTAAAAAACCGATGCGATGGCGCGATTCATAGCGGAAAATTACTCGCTGAACTTCACCGCATCATAATCGCAAGAGGAGCGACGATTCTTTTTGGCCAAGAAATAACCTGTCTAGAGGACAGTTTATGCCAGACCAATCCGGGCAAATCTGTTCAAATTCGGACACTATCCCAAAAAACATTCCAGGCTGATCAAATCCTTCTCTGCACAAATGCCTTCACCCATCTGTTATCCAAGGAATCTAAGATTATTCCCGCCCGTGGTCAAGTGTTCGTCACCAAACCGATACCCAATCTTAAGCTCCACGGCACATTTCATTACGACGAAGGTTTCTATTATTTCCGGCATCTCGGCGACCGGATATTAATTGGAGGAGCAAGAAATGCTGATTTCGCCACCGAACAGACAACTCTACTGGAAACCACAGAACTGATCCAAAAAACCCTTGAGCAATTCCTTCAAAATCATATTTTAAAGGATCAGAACTTCGAAATTGAGTACCGCTGGGCGGGAGTCATGGGCTTTACGCATTCAAAAATGCCAGAAATATTCGAAATAAACTCAAAAGTCCACGCCTTAATCGCCTGCAACGGGATGGGAGTCGCCCTCTTGCCAATCATGGCAGAGAGAGCAATCGCAAGAATCTTATTATAAGATCACGGTAAGAAAGATCGTGGGCTGAAAACAGACTCTTTTCAAAGAAAGTATGCGATGATCGCTTACGGCTGCGCCGAAGGCTGAACCATGAATGCTCTCGCGTACTCATTGATAGTTGTTTGCATGTGGCGCTCCCCTTTGTTGCGGCAAAGGGGAGCTTTTTTTGTATAAGTTGCGCCACTCATCAAATTATCGGAGTGAATCTCCAAGTTATTGGAGTAAAAAGCTCGGTGAAATGTCCCACTCATCAAATGATTGGAGTGATTTTTCAAATTATCGGAGTGATTTACCAAATTGTTGGAGTGAAAAATTTAATTTTCGGAACGGATTTCGCCGTGCGCCAGGCGTATTTTAGGTTCAAATCTGCAGAAATTCAAGAAATTTAAAAATTTTTTGCGAGCAAGACTACAGATTTTTGGGAAGGTGCCAATACTTTCTAATGACAACCCAACTCGGGTTAAAAAAGGACAAAAATCATGCCCGTTGGCGATTATTTACCAAAAGAAGATGCCCAGCTCCGCAGCTGGCTCGAGAACTTTTATACGCAATGCGAAAAGTACGAGACTGAACTCAATCTCAATTCGACAATCTTGACGAATCTCGGAAACCAAACGCAGGGCTTTACGACAAACTTAAGTGGAGTAACTACCGCAAAAGCTGATCTCAAGTCGATCGTATCCGAAAAGAACACGTCAAGAGCAGCCGTAGTTGCAAATGTGCGAGGATTGGTCAAAGACTTTAAAGCGGATTCCAGCATTCCGGCATACATTCTTAATGCTTTAGAAGTCATTGCTCAACCAGATTCCGGCCCAGTTGTCTCCGTGAATAACGTCACCGTTCTTGGTTGCGACGACGGCGTAAACAAGCTTAAGTGGAATCGAAATGGAAACACGGGTTCCACCTTATTCCTTATCGAATCAAAGCTGCCAAGCCAATCTGCATGGATTCTTGTAGGAGCGGTAACAAAGACTTCGTTTAACCACGAGAATCAGGTCCCTGGCCAAGCAAGATTGTATCGCATTATCTCATCAAGATCGGGAATTACTTCTGCGCCGACCGCGCCAGTTATTGTTTACGGTGAATTGGGCGATACCACACTGAGCATCGCGGCATAATTCTTAATTTCTCTTCAATCTGTACTAGCCATGATCCCCTCTGCTTGCTTGCAAGCGAGGGGTTTCTCACTTAAGAGTGTACTGGAATGATTACTTCTTGGCTCTTCTCTTACGCAATACAGCACAAATGCCCAGAGAAAGTGCGATTAAGCTCCCAGGTTCCGGAGCAACGACATTGCCGACTTGATACGGGTTGGTGCTCGCACTGAATGCACTTCCAGGGGCGGTAAATGTATTATCACCAACTGCAAGTGGCGAACTAAAAAGTGTATATTGTCGTACCCTCGCAAGGGTTGCGGTTGTAGAGTCTTGCCCAAAAGCGAAGAATCCTGAGTGTCCAGCAACAAGTGCTGGCATTAATCCCGTTGATGCAAAATTCGATAACGAGATTACAGAAGTGGTTCCAAGATGAAGACCATTTGCATCAGATATTAACGAACCTAATTGAAGATTTCCGCCCGAATCAACGTAGGAAAACGAGGTTAACCCAGTAGAAAAAAGACTATTTCTAAATCCGGCGGCTTTCCCGATTCTTGCTCCAGAGATTGTAACGATGCTTGTTGTGACTATCGACCCTAAAACCCCGGTTTCAGTATTGAACTGTTGATAAACAACAGCATTTGTTGAATTAGAAGTACCAATGAATGATACATATTTTCCAAACTTGCTCATGCTTCTCCAGGTATTACCGGATACTAAAGTGTTCGATGAAATAGCCGCTCCTGTAATTTTATTACTGATTTGGAAACTTCCACCGCTCAGTAGCGTAAAGAGCCTAGTATCAGCGAGTTCCATGGCAACTACAGGGCTCGCATTAAGAGCCGACCACATAAACTGGCCATTAGAAAAGTTTTGCGCCTGAACTGCTGTACCCCCTGTCGAAGTGTAAGCGAAGCCACCAGCTTCGGTAGTAATCAACCGACTAGCGGTATTCCAAGATGTGTAACTTCCGAGTTGTACATTATTTGCAGGATCGTAGCGATAAGTTCTGCCATCAACACCCGGGATGAGCATTAAATCGAAGGAAGCACACGCAAAAGCAGAAGTCGCCAAAAGGCCAGCAAAGAACAGGGATTTCATAGGCAGTCTTAGTATAATCGATTTTTCTGAAATCGGAACATTTACCGGTAATCTCACTTTTTAAAAAATTCCCCTCCCAGATCACTCGCTTTTGGTCACGGAATGATTCTGATTTGCTACACTACACGTATGATTGCGGTGATTTTCCCTGGGCAGGGCTCCCAGAAGCCTGGGATGGGCAAAGAGTTCTTTGATGCTTTCGACGTTGCGCGCGGTGTATTCGCCGAGGTCAGCGATGCTGTGGGGCGCGATATTTCTGCCCTGTGCTTTGAATCCGACGAAGACGAATTGCGCAAAACGCAGAACGCGCAGATCGCCCTTTATACCTGTGGCGTCGCCGCTTTTAGGGTTTTGTCGAGCGAGGCGGGGATCGTTCCCACTGCCTTCGCCGGGCATAGCGTGGGAGAATTCGCCGCTGTGCATTGCTCGGGCGCGATCTCACTTTCCGACGGCGCAAAGCTCGTCGCGCGTCGCGGAGCGCTGATGGCGAACGCACCAAAAGGCACTATGGCGGCAATTTTGGGCATGGAAATGGCTGATCTTAAGGCAGTTTGCGAATCTGTGGGAGGATTTGTGGTCGTCGCCAACGATAATTGCCCCGGTCAACTCGTGATTTCGGGCGAGATTTCTGCCGTTGAAAAAGCCAGCGAAAAAGCCAAAGAAAATGGTGCAAAAAAGGTGATGCCACTGAATGTCAGCGGCGCTTTCCACTCTCCATTAATGGTTCAATCTGGCCTGCACTTCGCCGAAGCCCTTTCCAGCGTGACTTGGACAGAACAAAATTTCCCGGTTTACGCCAATGTAATTGCCTCTGCAGTCACAAATTCCGGAAAGTGGACCGATTTATTGCAGCGACAACTCGCCAGCAACGTGCGTTGGACCGAATCTGTGCAAGCCATGATCGCCGCCGGAATCACCGATTTCATCGAATGCGGCTCGGGTGAGGTTCTAACCGGCTTGCTCAAGCGTATTGATAAGGGCGTCACCGGCGCGGCCTGCCAAGATATGGCTTCTTTGGCCGCTTTGACCGCGAAATAAATAAGGAATAAAATGAGATTTAAAGATCAAGTCGTGATTGTGACCGGAGCCTCCCGGGGAATTGGGCGTGCCATTGCTACCGCTTTTGCCAATGAAGGCGCACTTGTTGCCTGCATCGCAACATCGCAAAGCAACGCCGACGCCACCGCTTCCCTTCTGCCCGGAGCAAAAGGCTACGCACTCAACGTCGCCGATGCCGACGACGTTTCTGCGATTTTTGAAGCGATTGAGAAGGATTTAGGCGTTCCATCGGTGCTGGTGAACAATGCCGGAATTACCCGCGACCAACTTCTGATGCGGATGAAAGATGAGGATTTTGACGCTGTTATTTCGGTGAATTTACGCGGCACATATCTTTGCACCAAAGCCGTCACCCGCGCGATGATGAAAGCCCGTTATGGGCGGATCATCAATATCTCAAGCATCGTCGGTCTCCACGGCGCCGCTGGGCAAGCAAATTACGCCGCAAGTAAAGCCGGAATGATCGGCTTGACTCTTGCCGTCGCAAAAGAACTCGGCGCACGAGGAATTACCGTCAATGCGGTCGCCCCTGGTTTCATCGAAACCGACATGACCGCCGAACTTGACCAGAAAATGAAGGACGGCGTGATCGCCGCTGCCCCAATTGGTCGCCTGGGCTCGGCTGAAGACATCGCGAATGCCGTCGTGTTTCTCGCGAGTCCGGATTCTGGGTACATCACAGGTCAAACCATCACTGTTGATGGCGGATTGAGTCTCTGATTTGATACTAGAAAAAGAAAACTCGTGCTGGCGAAGAACGCCAACACGAGTTTTTTCTACACGCAACCCTTACGCGCTGCGCTTCTTGCGAAGGAGCACCAAGCCGGCTGCGAGAGCGAGCATTGTCCCTGGTTCTGGTACGACAGTATAGTTGCCAGAGTCACTTAAAGCGTAATGCTTACGCGTGTTTGAGCTTGCCAAGTTCTGCATTCCATCGGTAAACCGAACCCCATCGCCAGCATTCAGACCGGTTCGATTTCCGTTCGATGCAGCATAGGTAGCATATCCTGCTGCAATTTGCCCGTAACCGAAAAAGATGTCTCCGGTGGTCTTATTAAGAACGGCCTGGAAAGTTGCGGTGATCGTTTCGTCATCAACGAGGCGCACATCCCAAGTAGCGATGAAGCGTTGGGCATTGTCGTCATAGAACATTCGGCTGTAGTTCGCCGAAATTTCCGTATCCACAAACCAATCACTCCAAAGAGCGGCGATAACCGGTCCACTTGATGCACTCGGGAATGCGGGTGCAAAGAAGTCATTATTCCCGGAGAAATTAATGTTTCCATTCGTGGACAATGATAAGCTGTTGTAGCTCGTGCCGTAGAACGAGAAAGCGCCGTTGAGGGCCACATTCGCAACTTCATCATCCGCAAGGGTGAATGGTTGAGTGTGACTAGCATAGTCGGTTTCAAAGAGTTGCGCAGATGCGATGCCAACAGACATCACTCCAGCAATCATTAGAGAAATTCGCATATTATTCATATCTTTTTCCTTTCTTTTTTTTTAGTTCAATCGGGTGATTCGACCGTTTCCATTTTGTGGGTACTGAGCACCTGTGATGGATCCGGCGAGACCGACTTGGATGTAGTTTCGAAGAGCTTGTTGGTACGTCGCACCGACCGTGATGAAGTTCGAGAAGTTCTGGAACTGATCACCACCACGAAGGGTGAAGTCGATCGAAGCGATATTGACGCTCGGCGCACCAGGAACAATCGCTCCGTTTTGAACGATGTACTGTCCAGAATTGAGTCGGATTTCTCTGACACGGTTGCCTGGAGTTGTTACGGTATTGATACCAGCCGAGTTCGTCGTCGATATCTGAGCCTGTAGATCCTGATCGTAGATAACTGTAAATCCAGAGATTTGCAGGTAACGACCATCTCCAAACTCAACTCGGGAATATGCATTTTCCATGATCCCCTTTAGTTCCGTCGGAGTAACGCCTGGCAGAATCGAGACGAAGTTAGCGAAGGCCGCGATATCAAACGTGGTTTGGATCGTAACGTTTCCAGGAGCGATGAGGGAGTTGTTTCGAATACCACCACCGTTTTGGAAGCCAATCGTTGGCACCGGTGCACCAAATGCCGCTGCATTTTGGGTTGCTTGCCAAAGAAGCGCGTCTGCCATTAAGTTTCCGATGTTCGTTTCTGTTGTACGGATACCGGGAACAACAAGAGCAGGGTTTGCGTTTCCAGTTCCTCGGCGTCCTTCCAGCGAAACATTACTTGTTCCGACCGTCTGCGCGGCAAGGGTTGCGAGGTAGGCACTGACCGGAGTAATGACCTGACTTTGAACAGTCGCATCTGGCTGAGCCGCATCCGATGGCGTGGTGATCGCCGGGTCTGGGTTGGTGTCCTTCGCAACGCGAACAGGGCCGCTTTGTGGATTCCAATTGATCAGGTTGCCCCTAGCGTCGAAATCTGCCACGAATTTGCCAACATACTTATAGTCGCCCGCTGTGGTGATGATCGGAATGGTGCTGTTTGGAGCGAATGATGGATATGGTCCAACAATCGTATCGCCAGGAACAAGTAAAGTGCCTGGATTAGCAAGCATGTCGTCTCCACCACCTGCGATCATGATATCTACATCGCGGAGCAATGGAGCTAGAGCTCGGTCTTCGGCAACGGTTTGCAGGTGGCTGATCAAAATGATGATCCGAACGCCTCGTGCGGTTAGACGATCAACTTCCGTCTGAATCGCACCAGCGACGTTGCTCAATGTGATCACGTTACCTGGGCTAGAAATTGCTGGGAGGAATGGCGTCGTGGCTCCGACCACACCAACGAGCTGTCCACCATTCGCCTTGACGACATGGCTGGCGGCGATTCTGCCTTGGTTTTGAAGAGCCAGTAAGCTAGGCTCGTTGCCAAAAAGCAAATTTGCGCTGAGGAACTTTGGTCGGGTGGTGGTGAATCCGCTGATGAAATTCGCAAGAACCTGTGGGCCAAAATCAAATTCGTGGTTCCCGATGCAAAGGGCATCGTAGCCGACCTGATCCAACGCAATGCTGTCGTAGTAAGGAACTCCATTATCAAGGCTTGCTTGGAAAGTGGCACCAGCTAGGAAGTTATCTCCAGAGGAGAGAGTGACGACTCCTCGCTTTCGGTTCCCAGCAACCGCTTCTTGCTTGAGTCTCTTGACGGTGGATACGAATTCAGAAACCCCGCCAAACTGTGCAAGAGCACCAGATCCAGCAGCAGTCAGCTTTGACTCACCGTCATTATTGTGTAGAACAGTCAATGTGTAAGCGGGCTTGGTTGTCTGAGCATTAACGATGCTACAGGCAGCGAGACCAGCAAGGATCATTCGCGAAAAGAGTTGATTCATAGTTCTCCTGTTAACCTGGGGTCAGGCCTTTTCGAGTCTACGAACCAATCGTTAGGAGAAGGTTAACCTAGTGTTATCACTAGGTTAAGAAGTCGTGAACTAGTATTTTCACTGGGAAGTTGAACTGCTCATTCTTCCGAGCTCTGATTCGCCCGGTCAGTACTTAGCCTTAAGCGATGGTTACGCCGTCACAGAGATAGACATCCTGGATCGCTTGGAGCAACTTCGCACCTTCTTCCATTGGCTTTTGGAACGCCTTTCGACCGGAGATAAGCCCCATTCCGCCTGCACGCTTATTGATAACGGCAGTCGCGATGGCGTCTTGCATATCGTTTGCGCCAGAAGCGCCACCGGAGTTAATTAGACCTGCTCGGCCCATGTAGCAATTGATCACTTGGTAGCGGCAAAGATCAATCGGGTGATCGCTGGAGAGTTCTGTATAGATTCGCTCGTCGAGCTTGCCGTAACTAGAACCACCAGTATTCAAAGCCTTAAATCCGCCATTCACATCCGGCAACTTTTGCTTAATAATATCGGCATTAATCGTGACGCCAAGGTGATTTGCTTGACCCGTAAGATCTGCACTTGTGTGATAATCCACTCCGCCAGTCTTAAAGGCATTATTGCGAATATAACACCAAAGAATGGTCGCCATCCCGAGCTCGTGAGCGTGTTGGAAAGCTTCCGCAACTTCCACAATTTGCCGGCTGGATTCTTCCGAACCAAAGTAAATCGTCGCTCCGACCGCAACCGCACCCATATCATAAGCCTGGTTGATCATTCCAAACATGATTTGATCAAACTTATTCGGATATGTCATCAATTCGTTGTGGTTAATCTTCACGATAAACGGAATCTTGTGGGCATACTTTCGAGAAACGCTGGCAAGCGCACCAAATGTCGAAGCCACGCCGTTGCAACCACCTTCAATCGCTAGCTTCACAATGTTTTCAGGATCGAAGTAAGCCGGATTCTTCGCAAAACTTGCGCCAGCAGCATGCTCAATTCCTTGGTCCACAGGAAGAATGCTCAAATATCCGGTATTCGCCAAACGACCATTACCATAAAGCTGTTGCAACGACTTCAGAGTCTGGTTGTTCCGGTCGGTCGGGGCAAAAATGCGGTCGACCCAATCACTGCCAGGAAGATGAAGATGATCTTTCGAGACGGTCTTGCACTCGTGATTCAAAAGCGAATCGGCCTGACCGCCGAGGGTGGAACGAATGGATTCGAGACTCAGCATTTTTATATTGTAGCCCACCGGTATAACTGCTAATATAGAACCATGCTCACCGTAATGATTTCAATGCTGATTTCCAACCCCGCGACTCAAACAAAGAGCGTTGACGACATGATCAATCTGGGATACAAGTCGCAAGTCGTCAGCAAGCCGATCGGTGAGCGGATGGAAGTCTTCGGTCGTGCGTTACTCGGGACTCCGTATGTCGGTTGGACCCTGGAGAAATCCGAGACTGAAGAATTTTGCGTGGTCACGGTGAAGGGCTTGGATTGCGTGACTTTTGCCGAAGTGGCGTTGAACCTCGCGCGACTTCCTTGGAAACTTCGCCGCATGATGACCAAAGAAGACCTCGAACGCGCCGTCACCCAAACCCGCTACCGAGGCGGGGTCGTCAATGGTTACCTCAGCCGCCTGCATTACACGAGCGATTGGATCCGCGATGGCGTGAAAAAAGGCACCGTCACTGATCTCACCAGAAGTCTTCCTGGCTCAAAGCCGTTTGTGAAGAAGATCAACTTCATGAGCTCAAACTTCCACGTGTACCGCCAGCTCAAGGCGAATCCTGGCTTGCTGGACACCCTTTTGAAGCAAGAAGCCGACCTTACGAAATTCCCCAAGTGGTATTTGCCCAAGGATAAAATCGCGGCGGCCGAGCCTTTGCTCCAAACCGGAGACATCATCGCCATCACCGACACCCGCGCCGGAATGGACTGCGCCCACGTCGGCATGATCATCGTCGAAAAGGGCGTGCGTCACTTCGTCCATGCATCGAGTACTCAAAAGAAGGTTGTGTTCGACTTCAGCATTAGCGAATACCTCGCCGGGAACAAAAAGCACTCCGGAATCATGGTCGCCCGCCCGACTGGAAAGTGACTATTTCGAACGAAATCAGAATGAGTTCTTGAGTCCTTACATCCGAGGCTTCTTCTCGACGACATCTTCTTTCTGATGCCCAGCGGTAGGCGGCGCTTCTTTGACTTTCTTGTGAATCTCCGCCGCGTTCGGAGCAAAAACCCCAACCGACCGCATCAACAAAAAGAACAGGAAGTAGCAGAAGAAAACCATCCCAGCAAGGAAAAAGATCGCGCGCCAGCCAGTGACCTGCTTTTGCTCCAGATACTGAATCCGGAAGGCATCGCTTCGGTGCTGATTCAACTCTCGAACCAGCCGAAACTTTTCAATTCCGACCCTGCTCGCAATCTCATCCATGGTCTGCAAACGCTCCAGCTCCGCGCGGTCAATGCTATAAGCACGTGCCAGATACGACAGGTCGTCTTGCGATGCAAAATTGGTTTCCATCTACTATGATTCTACCGATTCCGGAGGTCCAGATATCTCGAAATATAATCCTGCACGGTGCGGCAATATTCTGCATGGGACCATGTGAGCGGGCTTACGCTCAGAGGCTCTCCAGTCTCCGGATGAAACTGCTCAGCCAAAACCCCAGTCGTCTCCGCTCTTGCAATCGCCCAATCCAACCAGAATTTTGCATGGCCAAGCTCATCCAAGTCCGTTGCGAGCGCGATCCTTGCCTGCGCCAACCACATGGTACAGATGATCCAAGGGTTACCAGGATAGTCTTCGGTGCGCCGGAAGTAATAGTCCTTTGCGTATCTGGCGATCCCATCAATCTGACCGTGAACCCGCAAATCACGCTCCACCGCAGCAACCGTGTTTCGGAATTCCTCCGAATGGGGATCCATCGCACCAAACAATCCAACGCTCAGCGTTGCGCTGTCTGGAGTAAGGTCGCGATGACCGTCCGGACAAATCATTCGAATGAACCTCTTCAAGCCATGGTCATAAAACTCCCTCAAGAACAAATTCAGCAGTTTTTCTGCCTTCTTTAAGAATTCTGATCCCGAGCGACCTGCCCGTTCCTCAAGTTCGGCGATGACCTTGAAAGCGGCGATACGAGTCGCGATAGTGTAGCAATGAACCCCCAGCCGTTCTTCCCAAAGATCGTAACTCGGAATCGGCAAACCATCGCTCGAAGTAAACCGCTCGTAGTAAGCAAACACAGACTCCCGCATCGCTTCCCAATACTCCAAGTTCTCTTGATCAAAGAGAGCCATCACGGTCAGGTTCAGCTCATCTTCCTGATGCGCCGAAATCAGCTTGCCATCCTTCAATACCGGGTGCCAAGAAGCTGCGATTTCTCCATCCGCAGAATACTTCTGGTCAAATACCGCCCCATCACGCGACTTATTCAGAATAGTGAGGCAGAAATCGCACCAACGATCCAGAACTTCCCCGCCCATGACCATCGCCACCAAAGCCCCATCGCGAGGCCAAACACAGCTATAGGTCGCACGATTGGTTTCCAAGATATCGCTATCATTCGCCGCCAGAATCCCGCCGTTGTGATTGCATTGCGTCTCAATCATGAACCGCGAGTGGTAGAAAAACTCTTTTTGGGCATTCGTCAAATCTGCCCAGGATGGGGGTTCAGAAGTTGCCAAATTTTCGCGATACCAAGTTCGACTTGAATCGAACGTCTCGTCTAAGTCGCGCTGATTTCGGATCGGAGAGGTATTTGAGAAGTGCTCCTTGCTCGCTTCAATGAGGATTCCAGCGAAGGCTTTTTCATTCCCGGGAATCTCCAACCGAATACTGAAAGTCGAATCCACCGATCCCTGCGCAATCGGAATCCCTTGCAAATGTCCATCCTCAGCATCGCGCCATGTTCCTTCCATGTGACCGAAAGCCTTGATTCCGCACGTGAATTCGTAAATGGATGGGGAGTGATCCGCGATCGCAGAGATTCGGATGTTCGTCCCGAATTTATAGTGAACCATCGCCCCCTGACGAGCATCCACAAAGGCTGTATCGCCGATGTCGTTCTCCTCAATCCGAAAATCGTGTGTCGAGAATAGCCTTATCTCGCGCTCTTGGGCTACGAGGTTCTCTACTTGAATTTGTCGAGCAAACCAGTCTTTGTGCGGATGAATGGCTTCAGTCACAGTCAATCTGATCCCGAGTGCCTCATGAGTCAGCACACTGTTTCCTATAAGCGTGCCTGGCTCGTAAGCTTGCTCACGGATCCAACCATCACCATCCACCCAGGCAAGGTGCCCATCCACCCAAACTCCGAGCCGGATGCGATACCCCTGCAGGTGGTTCCATTTACCAACGTGGGGCCAAAAAAAATCTCGGATCGCGTGCTCGCGATCCAGCTGAATCAGTAAACGACCGTTTCCGAACGCGAGTGGCCTAGGCATAGACCCCTATTTTACTTCTGGAACCATCTTAAAACTGGAACTCCTACGATTTCAGTAGATCTCGAAGGGCTGGTTCCAACTCTGGGAATTTGAACTGGAATCCCTGACTCGTGAGTCGTGCCGGGATCACACGATTTCCTTGCAAGACCAAATCCGGTTCTGGAGCCCCAAATGCTCCCGCCAATTTCATAGCAAATCCCGGCGCGTTCGGACTCCAGGGTCGTCCCAAGACCTTGCGCATCGTTGCCATTAAGTCTGCATTGGTTTCCGGGTTTGGAGCCGTAGCGTTATAAATCCCCTCAAGAGGCGCGAGTGCGGCATCAACGAAAATTTGGGCAAGGTCATCGATGTGAATCCAGCTCATCCATTGTTGCCCATTCCCGGCGGCACCTCCCAAAAATGCCCTTGTGAGCTTTGCCAAAACCGGAAGCGCGCCACCACCCTGTCCCAAAACAACGCCGATCCGAATGCGAGACTGAGCGGTATTCGGAGTCGAACATTCGGTCATAGCTGATTCCCATTGCTTGCAAGTTTCGACCAAAAATTCTCCATCTTGGACGCTCGGTGAACCTTCGGTGAAAATTTGCGACGGATGATTGCCATAAAATCCAATCGCGCTGGCATTGACCCAGGCCTTTGGCGGATTCTTTGCTTTCTGAATAGCCTCACCGATCACTTTGGTGGAATCCACCCGGCTATTCAAAATCTTCTCTTGTGCCTGATAGGTCCATTTTTGAGCAACGGTTTCGCCGGTCAGGTTAATCACAGCAAGCGATCCATCCACCAACCCTGCCCAAGGTCCGAGGGTCTTGCTATCCCATTTCGCCTTCCCCTCTGCACTCCGACCGAGCACGATTACCTCATGCCCCGCCGATTTAAGATTCTTAGAAATCGCCTTGCCAATGAAACCCGACCCACCCGCGATTACGATGCGACTCAATCGTTCACCATCCACTGTTTCTGAAGGTTGTGTTCAACGCCGAGTTGCTGAAGAACCCGAGCTACGACGGTGTCAGCCAGTTCCTCGAGTGTCTTTGGGTTTGTGTACCAGGCCGGACAGGCGGGAACAATCGTGGCGCCAGCCTCGGCGAGAGTTGTGAGATTCCGGAGCATGATCACATTCATCGGCATTTCGCGCGGAACCATGATCAGCTTACGCCCTTCTTTGAGGCAAACATCCGCCGATCGGGTCAAAAGATCGTTGCTGATCCCGTTTGCGATCCGCCCCGCCGTACCCATGCTACAAGGAAGAATAACCATCCCATCGTGACGGAACGAACCGCTTGCGGGAGGCGTGAAGTAGTTCCGATCGTCAAGGAGTTTGATCGAAGGGAGATCGGCCCCGAGCCATTCGAGGGTCGAAAACTTGTCGCCTTTTCTAGGCGCGACTCCGATTTCGGTTGCAGCAACCTGGATCGCCTGTTCGCTCATGATCAGAAAAATCTCATCGAAGTGCTTCGCAGCTTCAATGAGAAACCTCTGGGCATAAATCGCCCCACTTGCGCCGGTGATGCCGACGACCAACTTTCCGGTCATGCTGTGTCCTACGCTCTACCCTTAGTTCTTGGTCGCATCGTTGACAATCTTCATCCACTCTCGATAGCGAATCTCGGTTGCGGTCGGAGGACGCTGGCGGCTTACTGCAGAATCAAAATTCCGCTCCATATCATCGCGGGCATCGCGGATAAGGTCTGTGATAAATCGCTCGGATCGCACCCTAGGCTTTTCCTCCATTCGTCGGAACGTCCGTTCGGCGGAACCTGAGGCGGTTACATTCCCGAGCAAGTTTGTGCCGCTCGCAGAAACCGTCACGGAGTAAGTGACCTCCTTTCGCTTTTTATCCCAGACGACGTTCAAAGAGCCGGAGAGTTGAGCATTTCCACGACGATCGTACTGGAGGAACCTTGAGCGGCCTGACCGCTCAAGCTCGTACCGAATATCATCTTCGATGTCCTCTCGGCGCGAGAATTCAACGTTGGATCCCGAGACACTTCCGCTAGCTCGTCCATAGGTAATGAGCAGATCTTCAAAGGTAATTACAGGAGCGTATTTTTCAATCTTTGTGGGTTTAGCTTCCCAACCTCGCAAAGCATACTCAGCTGCTTCCGGTGCCAAAAGAAGCACGATTTCAGCGATTTGCTTACCTCCAATGTTCTGGCAGAGCGCAAAGATTCCCCGATCGGCAAATCCAGCCACGCTCCAATCCTCATACCGATTGGCTGGGAATCCAACTATAGGTTCTTTGCTGATCGCTTTCCCAAGAGTGGCAATCTCCGGTCCCTTGCCAGGCTCGTACTGTAAATAGAACCCGGAAACAGTTGCCTTCGCACCCCGACCATTGAGCAAAACATCCACCCGTTTCAGGTCACGTTCGGCAATCTTTAATCGCAATGCTTCCGGTCGAATCGCCGGCTTATCCAGTTGATACAACTTCTTGATTTGGGCATCGGTGGTCGCGCCAATCCGCATTTCGCTCCAGCTTAGACCGACAAAATTTTCAATTGGATCGGGTTTTACTATCTCGGCCGCATGACCAAGTGCCGATAATCCAAGAAGGAAAAAAGATAGTGATCGCATTTTCATCATGATGATTCTCCATCATTTTACGCTTAATCCGTTCCAACGGCACGGCGGATTGTGGGGATTCAAGATAGAAATGTGGAACAGCACTTCTGCAGGGAACTAAGGAAATCCAACAAACATGTCAGACGCACCAGCACCAGACGCAGGAAAAAAGAAAAAGGGCGGGAAACTGCCAATCATCATTGTGCTTGCCGCCGTGATGGCAGCGGGAGGATTTTTTGGGATGAAGTCCCGCCCCGTTCCCGTCGTTAAGGAACCAGAGGCAGAACTCGGAGCAGTCGTTCCGCTCACGCCGGAATTTGTCGTCAATCTTCGAGAAAGGAACTACTTCCTCCGCGCAGAAATTACCCTTCAAATGGATAAAAATTCCAAAATCCATCTTGGTGGCGGTGGCGACGGCCACGGCGGAAAAGGCGGACCAGCCCCCGAGGAAATTGCACTTCGGGATGCCATCCAGCAACGACTTTCCTCAATGAGCATTGAAGACCTAAAGCGACCTAATTTTCAGCAGCGACTCCGGCGCTTAATCGCCGCCGACGCAAATCACGTTCTCCATATCGTCGCGCACGTTGAAGAAGATCCGAAGGACGCCAAGAAGGACAAGAAGAAAGAAATGGAGAAGAAGAAGGAACATCATGGCCCTCTCACCTTCGAAAATGTTCTTGAGCACGCTAAAGACTGGGAGTTCCCAGATTGGGATAGCGACGAAGGGCCCATCCTAAAGGTCTACATCACCAGCTTCGCGACCCAACGCGAGTAGTTGACTTTACGAAATGAAATGAGCGAAACCGAAAGGAATGCGCTCATTTCATTTTGGGACTAACAGAAAGGGAAACTAAATCAGCGTGCGGGCGTGGTCCACAATCTTCTGAGCCACCTGTTGCGGCGTCATGCCGTAGGTCTCAATCGCCAATGCATCCGGAACGCGCTTCAGGGGCGAATCCGCCCGGTTCATATCCCTGGCATCGCGTTCGGCGATTTGCTTGGCGAGATCCTCAAGCGGGACGTGCATCCCCCGAGACTTTAACTCCTTAAACCGCCGCTCAGCACGTTCTTCAATGCTCGCCGTGAGATACACCTTCACCTCTGCGTTTGGTGCGATCACACTGGTCGTATCGCGCCCCTCCAATACATAACCTCCGGCCTCGATAAATGCCTGCTGCTGAGAACCTAAAATCCGCCGAACCCCAGGAATCGCGCTCAGGGCACTTGCGAGGTCGCTCATCTCGGGAAGTCGAATGTCGGTTGAGACATCTGAACCGTTCATCAAAACCTCTCCGTGCGATCCGAAATCAATATTCAGCGTCTCGCACAGCGCGACCACATCATCCACATCTGCTACGCCAAGACCTGCCCTGGAACACGCCAATGCAACGCACCTGTACATCGCCCCAGTGTCAAGCAATTTGAGTTCAAGCGCCTCCGCGACAAGACGAGCGACAGTGCTTTTCCCGGCGCCAGCCGGACCGTCCATCGCGACAACAATCTTCTTACTTGACAAGCAGTTTCTCCAAAATAGATTCAAAGTCAGGGAACGAAGTACGGATGGAATCGGCTCCGTGAATGAGCGTATCTCCTGTCGTCGCAAGGATTCCCGCAATCGCAGCGGTCATCGCCATCCGGTGGTCACCATGCGCATCAAACGTCGTCCCATGGAGGGGGGTTGGGCCAGTGATTTCAAGCCCGTCTGCTGTTGTCGCAACCTCAGCCCCCATAGAGTTCAACAGAGTTGCGGTCATCGCGATACGGTCGCTCTCCTTTACCTTGAGTTCTTGGGCATCCCGAATAATCGTTTTGCCCTGGCACTGAGTTGCAAGTAGCGCCAAAACAGGAATCTCATCAACAAGCCTAGGAACCATTGCACCTTCGATGACGAAAGGGTGCCTTATCTTGGTGAACTGCACGCGAAAGTCCGCGACCTCTTCACCTAACTCCGACCGTACATTTTCAAAGTGACAATTTGCCCCAACCGTGTTCAACACGTCCAAAATCCCAGTCCGAGACGGATTGATCCCAACATTTTGGATGATGATTTCACTCCCAGGCAGGCAAACCCCAAGCACCATCAAGAACGCAGCGCTTGAAATATCACCCGGTACGCTCATGGTAAAAGCCTTCAGTTGCGATGGCTTAACCGTGACTTTGAGTCCTTCCACATTGATCTCCGCCCCGAGAGCCTTGAGCATGATTTCGGTATGGTTCCGACTTTGGGCTGGCTCAGTGACGCTGGTTTCCCCATTTGCGCGCAAACCAGCCAAAAGCACACAACTCTTGACCTGAGCGCTCGCTACCGGGCTGAAGTAGCTTATCGCGTTGAGTTGAGTTCCGGAAATTTTGAGAGGCGGACGCTCGCCTTCAATGCTTGCTCCCATCAGCTCTAGAGGAGTGGCGATACGCTTCATCGGACGACGGCTAAGGCTCGCATCACCAACGAGGGTCGCTGTAATCGGCCGGGATGCAATCAATCCGGAAAGCAATCGCATCGTGGTGCCGGAATTCCCGCACTCCAGGTCATGATCTGGTTGACGCCATTCGAGGACCGGCTTCAGCAAGTACCCATCCGGAATTTCAACCGAATGCATACCCATCGCCTCCAAGCACTGACGCGTATTTTCGCAGTCTTCGCCGCGAAGGGGATTCATGACCTGACACGGACCATTCGCAATCGCCGCAAACAAGTATGCACGGTGGGTCAAAGACTTATCCGCTGGGGCCCGAAACGAGCCGCGAGCAGATCCACCGGGAGAAATTTTAAGCGATTGCATCCAATCTCATTGTGACCGCATTAAGCTCAAGATTGGTGATCAATCAATCTTTTCAGATCCTCGGAGTTGTTTGCTGCAAGCGCACATTCGACTTCAGCCAATGACGCTCTCAGTTCTCCAACCGCGGAGAGCACCTCATCGCGATTGTGCCGTAAAATTTGCTCCCATAGAACAGGATTTGCACCCGCAACGCGTGTTAAATCCCGCCAGGAGCCACCTCCGATATGTACACTGGGAAGGTTCTGCCCCATTGCAGCCAGCAGGTTGGCCAATAAAGTTGGCAAATGGCTGAGGCGAGCGACGTGAAGATCATGATCAACGGCTGACATTCTAATTGGAATCGCATCAAGCGCATAGATCATCCGCTCGGCTCCCCGAATCGCATCGGGTTCGGCTTCTTCTGGAGTCAGGATCCAAGGATGCTCTGCGAAAAGATCGGCTTTTGATCCCTCTGGCCCAGTGGTAGTACCGCCAGCCATTGGGTGCCCACCTACAAACCTTTTTCGCATTTTGTCGCTTAAACTGCCATAGAGGAATGCTTTGACGCTGGCGCAATCTGTCACTACAGATTCGTCGCCAATACGATGTTCGAGTTCACTCAACCAAGGCAGAACCCCATCCGGTGGAGTACAAATCACCCAGAGATCAATTTCCTTATCTTGAGAACCTAACTCAAGAATGCCATCAACATACTTGAATTCAAGGGCGTAAGCGGAGTTCTTTGGGTTTGTGTCCAGTCCCAAAACAGTTTCGGCGAACCCAGACTCTCTCAGCCCTTTTGAGACTGATGAACCGATCAACCCTGTTCCAATGACGGCAACTCGCATGAAAAAAAACCAATCCCTATTCGACCTTAACGAAAAGGACAAAAGAAACTAGCCACGTTGCCAGTCCTAGGTACGTTCCTATTATGACCGCGAAAAACGGACGGTTAGTTCCCCTAATTTCTGTAAGTGAGCCCCCCTTCAGAGGCCATTAAGAATCTGAACTAAGTCTCCGCAAATCCCGCTTGCCGTTTGCGAACCACCCGCACCAGGACCTGACAGCGTGATCGGCCCGCTTGCGTGACCCAAAAATTGCACCGCATTCGTCGTGCCCATAATTCCTGCAAGAGGATTCGAAAGCGGCACTTCTTGCACCCCAACCACCGGAACTTGACCAGGAGTCCAAGACCCGATCAACTTCAATCTGAAACCCCTAGATTTCGCCTCGCGGATCGCCTCGGGGGTCATAGAGCGGATTCCTGAAACATGCAATTCACTCATCGCAGGCGCCTTGCCTGTGATCATCCCAATAAAGATCGCGAGCTTATAGGCCGCATCGAATCCGTCAACGTCGGCCGATGGATCCGCTTCAGCATAACCCAGATCCTGAGCTTCCCTTAAAATTTCCTCAAAGCCAAGCCCCCGCTCTTCCATCGCCGAAAGCATAAAGTTCGTGGTGCCATTGATGATGCCGGAAACCCCAGTGATTTCATTTGTTTTCGCTAGGGTCTCAATGGTTTGCATCACGGGAACTCCAGCCATCACGGACGCCTCAAAGCGCAGATTTGGGTGACCCGGAACCAACTCGTCCCAATGGGTTGCTATCAACTGCTTATTGGCCGTGATGACAGGCTTACCTAGCTCAAGAGCGCGTAGAATCAAGCTCTTCGCGGGTTCAATTCCACCCATCACCTCGATGACAATATCGACATCTGGATGCTCAACAATGGACTCAAGATCAGAGGTGACGTGATTAATATGGACAGATCGCTTCTTCGTAACATCCCGAACCCCAACAAGGCGAATTTCAGCTAGGTCGCCCAGCCGCTCTTGGACCAAGTTCACAACTCCGGAGCCAACGGTCCCGAGCCCAAGAAGTCCGATGCCTTTAACCGACAAGGATGAGAGGTTCTCCAACCTGAACCAGCTTGCCAGACTCAACCGCGATCTTCTTCACCGTCCCGTTGATCCCGGCTGTGACCTCGTTAAAAACTTTCATTGCTTCAATGAGGCCAATCACCTGGTTCGCCGTTACAGGATCTCCAACCTTCACAAACGGAGGAGATCCCGGGCTGGCTGAATTATAAAAGATTCCCATCATTGGGCTCGTGATTGGAGTTCCAGTGACCTTGGGTGTTTTTGGGGAGGGTGCCTTTTTAACAGGCTCATCGGAAGCCGAAATATCGGCAGAAGCAGATAACATCATCGGTGCCCCAATACTTGGCAGCGTTTTGGAGAAGGTAACCGACCAATCGTCACCACTCAGCTTTCCTTCTTTGAGGTCAAAATCCTGCATCAGAGCCGCGAGTTCGTCAATTTTCTCCTTCATTCTGCTTCCCATTATGCCCGAATTTTTCCGATTGGCACGAGATTCTGATCCTGACCCACGAAAAACAATGACTCATTGATCAATCCTAGACGCTCCTTCGAAAGGTTATTACTTGTAAATTTTCCGGACTATCAATTGAGCATCCGGAACGACCTGAAAACATGGAACAGACAAATTGGAAAGACATGATGCAGTTGTGCCTGAACTTGCTACAGGAATCAGAAACCAACGCAACATGATATTGACAAATTTTTCGAACGGGACAAAATGAGGCAACAAAAAAGATCTTCTAGAAAACTAATCGCAGGCTTGACCCTAGTCGAGTCCCTGGTTGCGCTCTTCTGTTTGGCGATCCTCTCGACGTCCGTTATCGGAGTGACAGGAATGTCTTCGAAAGTGAGTCGGCAAAACGAGGCTCGTGCGGCAGCACTTAGCATTGCGACTCGGCAACTTGAAAGCCTCGCCGTTGGATCAATCGAGAACCGGTGCCTCGTCGATAGTCAAGAGTTTACCGTTCCGGCGGCAGTGCTCAACCAATACAAGCTTGGATCAACCGAAGTGGGGCTGAGAGGAATTTACTCTGTCGAAACCGTTCCAAACTCGTCTCTGCAACGGATCACGGTTCGCGTGAGGTGGTCCAACTTCGCCAGTTCTGGAACAAGTGAGCGATCTGAGGTTGTTGTTTCCAAAATGGTGACAAGGCCGCAAGTTTCCACCGTGTCAACAGGCGGAAGCAACAACGACTACTTCTACACGCCACCACCGCCAGAGCCTCCATCTCCCCCGGCAGAACCAGAACCAGAACCAGAACCAGAACCAGAACCTGCTCCTGAACCTGCTAATGCGCCCCAGGAGTGGTCGTTTGCATTTTACGGTAGAAAGTGGGCATTGGGAATGTTTGGAGTCGTACCATGACCTCACCGAAGCGAAATTTGCGCGCAATGACTTTAGTGGAACTCGTGGTGTCGATGGGCACCATGATGTTGTTGACTCTGTTCCTCTTTGGAATCGGGATTTATGCATCGCAGGCGATTCGCAAAACCGATGACAGTTCCTCGGTGATGGCCAAGTTACAATTAGCCTATCAACAGCTTTCGCAGCATATGAGCGAAGCAGATGCAATCTTGACGCAATATCCACCAACAGGTTCAGCGGTTTATCGGTCAGACGCGAACAGCACGATCATCCTTCGAATTCCAGTTCCAAACAGCTCGGGAGTTGTTCTTCCAGGGCGCTACGATGTTTTCATCTACACAATCGAAGCGGCAACGGGCGATTCGGGTCCAAACATTATTAAGAGATACAAGGGAACGATAACAAACAATGTGGGCGCGGCCGCAGTTCTTGATCGGAACTTGGCCGCTAGTATCACCACTTTTGCGATTGACTACGGCACTACAGAGACATTCATGGGCGACCAATCTCGAAAGCAATTTCCGCTTTCGGCGACGCCCCTCGCAGGTTCAACCGAAATTCCAACGCTCGTGATGGTTGGCGGTACGAATCGGCTCGCTGACGGCATGGCAAGCCTGTCAGACTCAACCGTGAGCTTTGCGCTAGCTCCAAGAAGCAACACTCCGATTGACGCTCACTACAGGGTTGATCCCCAAATTCCGATGGACGCATTTGGAAAAAGTGGAGCGAGATACGCAAACGTACGCCTCATCTGCAGAACTACGGGGGAAATCAGAAATTCCACTTTCCGAAACCGAGATATTGAACTTCATTCTCGAATGTCGCTAAGAGATTAAAGAGAAAATCACATGAAAAAAAGTCACCGAATCAAAGGATCAAGTACACCAATCGTACTCATGTTCATTGGCGGATTTGCAATGATCGGCTATTCCGTGCTTGACATAAACAATGTCAATGAAAGAACCAGCCTGAAAGCGTCTCAAAAAGTCCAAGCAAACAATCTTGCCGAAAGCGGAGTGCAACAACTCTTTGATAATATTCGTCGCCAAATGCTGGCGAACAACACCTACCCAATGACAATCAGCACGACCGATTACACCGCTCCAACTTCAGCTGGGACGATTGTTTTAGGTCAGTACAGTGCTAGGTTGCTCAACGTAGATACCCAAATGAGAGACGTGAGTGGTCGCAGGCAAACGACCTATATTTATGACGTTGAGGGACTTGGTGTTGTCAACGGAATCACGAGTACAATCCGCGCCCAGTTCACGGGAACCGTTGTGCACGACCTCGAAGAAATTCACCAAAACGACGGTGGAGCGCCGAATGCAGACCAAATTCACTTTCCTGCCGCGGCTATTGCGGCAGCAGAGACTCTCGATATCGAAACCGACCAAGGGCTACGGACCATTAGCCCCGATGGAAAATCAGGGCATCTTCTCGCCAATAAAGGAATCGATTGGAAACCGAAAGGTCGTGGAAGCAAGCATGGGTTCAACGATCCAAAAGTTCTGGACGTGCAGGGAATGATTCTTGTCCATCGAGATCATAAAGCCCGAACCGAAGGTCCAAACGGTATTGGCAACAGTAACGGAAAAAAGAACTATCGCACCCCAGTGATTTTCGCAGTTGGTGGATTACCTGCAACCGACGCTGACTCGGTTTACGGCATGGATGCTGAGGTTGGGTTCGCCAGCGAAGCCGTCGTCAATAACTGGAAAAACAACTGGATCAGCACGACGGCTAAGACTGGCGCGACGCGCTATAGCACGAGTATCACGAGCAACGACGTTACAGAAAGACCCGGGGATCAATGGCGAGTCATCCCAACGCCTGCCTACATCAGCGGGGACTTAGAGGTTCTTCCAGGTCAACAATTGCGACTCATGCCCTCTAGTACCAACATCGTCGAGAACATTGTTTACGTGAAAGGCAAAGTCAAGAATATGGGCGCACTAATGAACCTCGGGGTCACCCTAGTGATTGAAAATGGATATGTGGATGGACCGACCTCCGAGTACAAGCTGGACACTCAGGGGACGCCGTACAACACAAGAAAAAAAGTTCTCCAAGCCAGTTCCCTTGTCTGCCTCAAGAAGAGCCCGGAGGCAATCAAAATTAAGTCCAATAGCTCAACCCTAACCGGCGTGATTTACGCGGCAAATGGAGGCATCATGGTCGAAAGCTCAGGTGCTGAGATCTCTGGGATCCTAGTCGCTGGCGGGCGAGGGAAAAATGGCGGAGTAACAATCAAGCCGGGCGGAGGTTCTTCCTTTGTCGTTCGCTACGAACCAGATGCTGTCGGAGGAGGAGACTTTGATTCACAACTTTATCAGGACACCAATCACTCCTACCGAACAACGACCGTTGCGGAAGGATTCCAGCCGACAAACATCACGAAGTGGGTTCAAGTCAAGTAAACATATCAAGAGCCCAGACCGTGGCATACTCTTGTAAGTCATGCTCTGGGCTGAACAGTTAGGGAAGAAATTCGACTCCCGATGGATATTCCGAGGGATTGACCTTCGGGTTGAGAAGGGGCAAATTTTAGCCTTGCTTGGTCCAAATGGGTCCGGGAAAACGACTCTAATGCGATGCCTTGCGGGGTTAGAAACTCCCACGCAAGGAAGCGTTTTTATCTCTACCGGTCGAGATATCCGGCTCTCAATAGGCTACGCCGCCCTTGACCTCGCACTTTACCCCCATCTTTCCGCAGAAGAACATCTCATCTTGGCTGGCGAGTTACGTGGGATTCCCTTCAAGGCCAAAGATCTCGTTGAGCAAGTTGGGCTTGACCTCATTGACTCCAGTCAGGTGGTTTCCACGTTCTCCAGCGGGATGAGAGCCCGGTTACGGGTCGCGCTTGCCATTCAGTCGGACCCAGATATCCTCTTCCTAGATGAACCTGGCGCAAGCCTCGATGAGTCCGGGCATGGGCTGATCCACGAGATCATTCATGCGCAAATTCAGCGCGGAGCGGTCGTTCTCGCAACAAATGACTCGAACGAGAGGAGGCTGGCGACCCATGAACTCGTCCTTAGTTAAGGAAGTTTTGGCGATCCTACGCAAAGAATGGCTCGCTGAGATGCGTACCAAAAACAACCTTCTCGGCGCATCGCTTTTCAGCTTGATTTCGGTGATTGCGATGGCATTCGCTTCAGTGGGTCAAATACCTACCGCGACTCTCTCTGCTGGGATGTTTAGCATCGTGATGCTATTTTCGGCTTCACTTTCATTGCCAAGGGTATTTCTATTGGAAGACGAACAGAGAACGACCGATCTGCTCAAGCTCTGGGCACGACCGGTTCCAGTGTTCCTTGGGAAATTGCTCTATGCTTCGCTACTCATGCTGTTCACAAGCTTTGCGCTGATATGTTTATTTTCAATTTTTGTACAAGTTAATATAATAAATCCTTTACTTATCATCCTAGCATTAGTAATCGAGAGCTTCACACTTGCAGGCGCGATGAGCATCTGCGGGATGCTGGTCTCGGGTGCAAGCAACCGGTGGATCACGGTTGTTGTTGTCGCACTACCCCTGCTGTTGCCCCAGATTGCGATGTGCATCGGGGCCTTAAAGGTCGGCTTTGGGGAAGGCACCGTCGCAGGAGGATGGCAAAATCTTACTGGACTTCTGTTCTTTGCGGTAGCGATCCTCGCAATTGGGCCAATTCTCGCGGAATTCATGAACCAAAGAGCGGTGTCCGTGCAACGAAACGACTGAATCGGGTTTAGTATTGGGTAGTGGGTCTCGGACGATTTTTTCAATCCCGCCAGGCAGCTCCTGTGATCTGCGGTTGGCTTATCCTCGGAACAATCTCCGCTTTTTGGGTCCCATCTGCGAAAGGATTTGAAGTTCCTGACCTCGCGCGAATCCTATTTTTTCATCTTCCCTGCGCCTTACTCGCACCCATCGCATTACTTTGGGCGGCATTTTTGGGCGGCAGGTTTTTAAGCAAACGTGAACCTCTAGATGGCATCCGACTAAGCGTCACTTGGGAGATTTGCGCCCTCTTTGCGATCCTTGCTCTAACAACTGGGATGGTTTTCAGCGAAGTGCAGTGGAGATCGTGGTGGAGTTGGGACCCACGGCAAACGTCGTTCTTGCTCGTAAATCTAATTCTGTTCGCCGGATTAGTGCTCAGGGGTAGCATCGCGGACCGCGAAAAGAGTTCAACCAGCTTGGCGGGATATGCCCTGGTGACCATGCTGCCGTCAATATTTCTGACGTTCGTTTACCCCCGCCTACCAAACGTGATCAGCCTTCATCCGAGCAACACGATTGCTCAAGGTGGGCTCGACGGCTCATACAAGAGCGTCCTTTATCTTTGCTTTTTTGGCTTCGCCGCACTTGGTTATCATCTCTATTCCTTGCGAATCCGCACCGAACTTCTCCGACTCTCAATAGAAAACTATGGAAACATGGAAACTCATCGCAATCGCTCCACCGGTGATGGTCCTACTGGGCCTGTGGTGGTACCTAAGGGGCGTTCATAAAACTCTCGCAGAGCTTGAGGCGAAGGTGAAAGCAATTGAGGAGAAGCCTTAATTGCCTCACTTGATCGTCGAGTCTGCCCCTGGGTTGATTGAGAACAAAGCCGTCTTGCTAGGCTCATTAGTTGCTCGATTTTCTGAATTCGACACCATTACAGCATCGGATGTGAAGGCCAGGTTTTACGAAGTACAAGATTTTGTGATCGGAGCTGGCGGCAAAGCCAGCTTTCTTCACTTGAGTTTGCATCTCATGGAAGGTCGCGACCTTGATCTCAAGAAGAGCATGTCAGATGCCCTATTCGCAATTTTGAAATCCTATGTAGGCGATCAAGATGTCAATGTCACTCTGGAGCTCCGAGAAATGGATTGGGCGACGTATAGAAAATGATGGCAATGCGGCAATCCTGGCAGTCTTTCCGCATCTTTATGGAGATGATCAAGATTGAGCATTCGATCTTTGCGCTTCCATACGCGATGCTCGGAATGATGTGGGGATCCTTTGCAAAATCCGGAGTGCCGTGGCCAGGATTCGAGATTTTTGGATGGATCGTCGTCGCAATGGTTTCCTGCCGGAGCGCAGCGATGGCGTTCAACCGCATCGCGGACCGCGACATTGATGCAGAAAATCCCCGAACTGTAATGCGAGCATTACCAGCCGGACTCCTACAGCTCAAGCAGGCGCAACTTTTTCTGTACGGATCGATCGGAATTTTCTTGCTCGCAGCATTTATGCTGAATCCGCTTACTCTCGCGCTCAGTCCAATCGCGTTGCTTTTCACGCTCGGATATAGCTTGACAAAGAGATTCACCTGGCTTTGCCACTTTGTTTTGGGCTTGAGTTTGGGCATCGCGCCGGCAGCGGCTTGGATCGGGGTCACGGGATCTCTCTCGCTTTCGATCGTGGCAATCACCCTTGCGGTCACCTTTTGGACCGCTGGATTTGATATCCTTTACGCCCTTGCCGACGATGAATTCGATCGTTCGAAAAACCTTCATTCCGTACCGGCTAAGTTCGGAAGGCAACGCGCGATGCTGATCAGCCGGGTGTCGCACGTGGTTGCAGTTGGATGCCTTCTTGCCGGGGGATTGCTACTTCAAGCTGGGTGGATTTACTTCCTTGGAGTGGCCGTGGCGGCTGGAATGCTGATTTACGAACAATCGCTGGTTAAGCCGAATGATCTGAGCAAACTGAACATGGCGTTTTTCACACTCAATGGCTACATCAGCATGGGCGTCTTTCTTTTCGCGCTCATCGATATATTGGTCGTGCGTCAATGAGTCGTGCCGCCCCTCAAGCCGTGGTTATCGCTGGTCCAAATGGAAGCGGAAAAAGCACTGCGGCAGAGCTTCTGCTGCCCCCTGGAATGACCTTCATCAACGCCGATATGATCGCTCAGGAAATTAGTGGTCAACGGAGCACAACAGCTGATCTTCAGGCCGGTAGGATTCTTGTCGGACGGTTAGAAGACCTCCAGCGAAACCGAAAGGACTTTGCCGTTGAGACGACGCTGGCAACGAAGAAGCTGGAACCTCGCTTGAAGCACCTCTCGGAGAGTGGTTACGACACCCACCTCATTTTCCTCTGGATGCCAAGCGATGACCTCTCCGTTGAACGTGTCAAAGCACGAGTTCGCGCTGGAGGGCATGATATTCCCGAGGAAACCATTCGGCGTAGATTTAAATCAGGTCTTGAGCTATTCTTCACTTTGTATAAAGATATCGTAGATTCTTGGAGATTGTATGACAACTCAAGGATCGCTGACCCAAGGCTCATCGCGACTGGAAAGCGAGACACAGCGCCCGAAGTGAAACAGCCTGACCTATTTGATCAGATTTGCAAGAAGTGGATGCCATGAACGAACAAGACCACGAATCAAAAGTAGATTTTGAAGACGAGCAGGAGCTCGACAAAACCATGCGTGAAGCGATGAAGAATGCGCTCAATAAGCACCGCGCTCTAGGGAACCCCCTCCCCGATTGGGATGGGAAACAGGTAAAAATCATCGCCCCTGAAGACCTGCCGGACACCCAGCGAGAATAGAAAAATTGGAAAAATGCGAGGGGGCTGAAAGGAGAGCAAAGCACCCCCTCGCTAGACTTTGTCCAGATTAGCTCGCCTATCGCTGCCCCCCCTCGAAGGTGGAGATATTGGTGAGATTAACACTGGTTACATTCTTATCATACACGTAGTTTTCTCAGGCATGGAGGTTTTTATGTTAAATTTTCAAAAAAAGTTTTAGAAGCGACCTGCCCGGACGTAGAATGCTCAAGCGATGCCGCACCCGGGAACCTAGGGTTGGTATAATTCGTCTGCCATAGTCCGCTTGCCACGATTTTTTTTCGGCGAGCATATAAAAGCAAAAGCATAGGAGGCCTCCAACTACAGTGGGCGCAGCGATTGAAACTAGGAATTTAACAAAGACATACAAACCACGCACCGGGAAACCAGTCAACGTCGTCAACGGCATTGACCTACACGTGGAAGAAGGGGAAATCTTCGGATTTTTGGGACCAAACGGTGCCGGAAAGACGACGACCATCAAGATTCTTTTGGGGATCATTTATCAAACCGCCGGCGAAGCATTCGTGCTTGATAAAGCCGTCGGTGACACCGCGATTCACCACCTCATCAGCTACCTTCCGGAAAAGCCGTACTACTACGAGCACATGACCGGGATGGAGATCCTCAAGTTTTACGGATCGCTTTTCGGCATCAACGACGAAGCGAAGTGCCAACGATTGCTTGAGAAAGTCAACCTCGCTAATGACGCAAGCAAGACGATTTCCCAGTATTCCAAAGGGATGCAACAACGGATCGGCTTGGCCCAAAGCCTGCTAAACGACCCTAAGTTGCTCTTCCTTGACGAACCAACCGCTGGTCTCGACCCCATCGCACACATCGAAATTCGTGACCTAATCATGAATTTCCGCGAGGAGGGCAAAACCGTTTTCATTTCGAGCCACGAGCTCAGCGATGTCGAACGGATTTGCGACCGTGTAGCCATTATCAACAAGGGTAATATCGAGCGACAAGGTCGCCTCGAGGACCTTCTTGCTGGTGGTCGTTATGAGATCACCGCGAAAGATGTCAAGCAAGAATTTGTGGACAAGCTCAAGTTTGCCGATGGGAAGGTAAGCCTTGCCCAAGGACGCTTGATCGTTGATATTCCTGATACGATCTCTCCAAGTGACATCCTTACCGGAATCGTCAGTTCCGGAGGTTCGGTCCTCAGCGTGATTCCACGCCGAAAGCGACTTGAAGACTTGTTTGTTGAAACCGTGACCAAAAAGCCACTCGCTACTGAGGAGACTCAATAACCCCATGAGAGCTATTTTATCGATCGCAAAAACCACCGTTGGCGAAGCCGTTCGGCGACGCGTCTTACTTGTCATCCTCCTCGTCGGCTTGATGTTCGTTTTGGTCGCGCCAGGACTGTCCATCCTTACTGCACGTCAGAGCACAGTGGTTCTTAAGAGCCTTACGCTCGCGGTGATTCAGCTCACTGCTGCCGTCATCGCGGTTGTTTTGACTGTTTACATGATCCCGAACGAGATTGACCGAAGAACGATTTACACGATTCTCTGCAAGCCAGTGCAGCGATGGCAATTCCTGATCGGCAAGTACCTTGGCGCAGTTGCCGCCCTCGCGATGATGATCGGATTTATGTCGATCGTCCTGATTCTCACTTTCGTGTTGAGCCAAGGGGAAAAGAATCCTCAGGCATTGGCAGAGCTCCTGGTTCCGCCGATCATGAACTTCTTCCAGATGAGCTTGCTGGCCGCGCTAGCGATGTTCTTTAGTACGTTCGTGACGCCGTTGGTGAACATCTTCTTGAGTTCGGGGATCTACGTTGTCGGGACGATCTTCAGCCCGTTCTTCCAGTCGCTGCGTGACTCCAGTGCATCGCCCGCGATTAAAACGATGGCTTCGATGATCCAATCGATCTTGCCTAACTTCTCGCTCTTCAACGTTCAGAATGCAGTGATCAATCCTGGTCAAAATTTGACTTCAGCCGGCGTATTGAATTTTGGGAACATTTTGTACGGATTGATGTATATCGGTGGTCTCCTGATCGCGGCGATCATGGTTTTTGACCGCCGGGAGATGTAAGGAATCTCGCAAATGCGTAACAACAAAAAATTGCTGTTGGGGGCTTTAGGAGCACTTTTCGTCGGGCAAGGTGCCCTGATGACGAGCTACCTTTCGCCTCTCTACGTGAAAAACTACGCGCAAAAGGATCAAAGCCAGATTGCTCAGAGCGGTCTATCTCCAGACCAACTCCTGTTCGTTCTTGGTGGATTTCGGGAACTCATTGCAGGGATTCTGTGGGTTCGAGCCGACTCGTTCTTCGACACCGGGAACTATGACGCGATCCTTCCGATCATTCGATTGGTCACCCTGCTTGACCCAAAGCAGGTTGATGTCTACGCCACCGGGATGTGGCACATTGGCTACAACTTCACCGACGAGGAATCGCGCAGCGACCGCCGTTACTTGCCAAGCGCGCTTGCACTGGGAGCCGAAGGTGCAAAGCAAAACCCAACCACTTACGAGCTCTTTTTTGAAACCGGGTGGATTTGGTATCACAAGATTGACGACAACTACGATAAAGCCGTCAAGTGGATGAATGACGCCCAGCAACGAGAAGATATGCTTCCCGCGCGCCGCAACATCCTCGCTATGGCGTACCAGCGCAATGGCGAAATTGATAAGGCTTTAGACCACTACTTTGGGCAATATGACCGCGCGATAGAAGCAATTAAAAAGTCTTCTGACGGAAAGAATATTGACTTCTCGTACCGCCAACAACGCGATACGGTTGAAAACAACATCGACACCACGATCGTACGAATGGCCCAACGCGGACATTTTGGTCGAACGACAGGAAATACTGTTATTCCTTGGGACACGGAGCCTCCATTCGATGTGGGCTTTAGCGCCCAGGTCACTGTGGTGCGTCCGAAGGTGATCCGCGTGCGGACGACTTGGAACGTCCGACCGCTAGGTACGCGGATTCGGTTCATCTTGCGGGATGAAAACTTCCCCGATGCCATCCCGGGCGGCGCAAATTGGGATAACCGTGAGGGTGTCAATTTAGACCCACCGAAGGATCAAACGTACCTGCAAGAGCAACTCTTCGTCCGGAATCGCCGTACGGATAGAACACTTGACATGAGCCGTGACCCGACCATGTACCCGTTCGCCCAAGACAACTTCTTGATGGAGTTTTACTACAATCCGCGTAGTGCCCCACCGCACATCCAAGACAAGTTCAGTTGGAATGGTGAGGGAATGACAGATAAGAACTTCTTGCGAACCGATGTTCGTCCTGGCAGCCGAGCGATGTACACCAACCTCAAACTCAGCAAGGATCAAATCTTGCGACGTGGAGAATGGCGCGACAAGGTTCCAGTGATCCAAACTTCAAATTGGAAGGAAGTTGGTAGGCTCAAGGGCGCAGATGACGTCATCGCCGTCCCGAATCTCCTTTCGACTCCAGAAAACTCAGCACCAAAATAACGAAAACAAGGCGCAAAACCCGGCAGGGTGCTAAACTAAAAGTAGCTTGCCGGGAACTGTGCGGCAGCAGGCCGATCGAATCCTCCAGGACAGGAATGTAGCAAAGGTAGATTGAACCTCTGAGCGACGCAGACCTCCCGGCGCCTTGTTTTCGTTTTTCTTTTCCTATGTCACACGTGGCCCTCTATCGAAAATATCGGTCGCAAACGTTCGGTGATCTCATCGGACAGGATCACGTGATTCGGACTCTGCAGAACGCGATCAAGGGTGGAAATATCCACCACGCGTATCTTTTCACCGGTCCTCGGGGGACAGGAAAAACCTCCACAGCGAGATTGCTCGCGAAGGCACTCAATTGCGAAGCTGGACTCACCGGAGAACCGTGCAATGTTTGCTCAATGTGCGTCTCGATCACTGAAGGGTCCGCAATGGACGTAGTCGAACTTGACGCCGCGAGCGAAGCGGGGGTAGATGACGTTCGCGAACGCATCGTGGATGTGGTGCAATACAAACCCGTCATTGGACGCTACAAAGTTTTTATTATCGACGAGGTTCATGACTTAAGTAGTAAGGCCTTCGATGCGCTGCTCAAAACGATCGAAGAACCACCAGCCCACATCATTTTCATTCTCGCGACCACGGAGCTTCACAAAGTCCCAGCTACGATCCAATCTCGGTGCCAAAAGTTTCAGTTCAACCGAGGGGGAATTCTCGACCTCATTCAACGGCTTGAGCACGTCCTCGGCCAAGAAGGATACGAATTTGAACCTGCTGCGGTTCAGACTCTTGCCCGAATGGCTGATGGCGGATTCCGCGATGCGCTTTCACTCTTGGAACAAGCCCTTCTCACTAGCAACGGCAAGCTCACACTTCAGCATGTCTTGGATCAGCTTGGCTTGATCCGCGATGAAGTCGTTGACGACGTGCTCATCGCGATTGCCGAGCAAGACGCACCAGGCATTCTGAGCCTGGTAGATGGAATTTACCGGTCCGGACGCGATGCGAAATCCATCCTTGAGGCAATGCTCACACGTTTGGCCGAACTCACCCGTGCAGGCTACGGTGTTGAAATCGGTAGCGCAACCGATGCTCCTCAAGAAGCCGGAATGAAGGCAACCGCCGCAAAACTCGGCAACGCCAAAATTCTGAGCTTACGCACCATGATCGCCTCTAGCCTTACAGAAGTCCGTGATGTGAGCTTGCCAAAGCTATGGCTAGAATCCGTACTATTGGAAGCCGCGATGGGCACGCAACAACCCGCCCCCGCTCCTCAACCTCAGGTCGCCTACGACGCGCCAAGACCACAAGCAGTTCAGCCTAGCCCAGATCGTGCTGCTGTCGTTGCTGAACGTCGTGCCGCAGAACCCGGTCCAAAGCCCCCAACCGCGACCCCGATCAAAGCCGTTCCACCCAGTTCCGATCCGGATACCACTGCCGCAAGCGAGATTTGGCAAGAGGTACTGGATGCAATCACCACGATGTCCCGAGCCGCGAGCGCAAAACTCGCCAAAACCAGGATCAAAGAGTGTCAGAACAAAACGCTGTTCGTTGCATTCCAAAGAGTCACCGATCTTGAGACCTTCCAGAACAGTCCAAAGCTCATGGCAGCGGTTCAAACAGAATGGACAAAAGCGCAATCTGGAACCGATTTCAAGTTGGAATTCGTCCAAGACGATGACCAACCACAATTTATCTCTCCAATGGACGAAGCCGTTGACCTCCCCGCTGGAGGCGCGAAACTCGCGGAAATCGCGAAAGAAGTCTTTGAGGGATTCTAAGCAAAAGGAAAAACCAAAATGAAACTACCTAAAGGATTTGGAGCAAACAACATGATGGCGCAAGCCAGCCAAGCGATCAGCCGGATGCAAAACCTGGAAGAAGAGCTCAAGAACGAGCATGTGACCAGCGAGCAAAATGGGGTCAAGGTTGTCTTTGATGGCTCTGGCGAACTCGTTACTTTGTCTATCGATAAATCGCTTGTCGATCCAGAAGATGTCGAAGGCCTCGAATCCGTTGTCGCTGCCGTTTTTCGACAAGGATATGCAAAGTCTGTCGAACTCCGCGCAAACAAAACCAAGGACATCATGGGCGGATTGCCCGACATTCCGGGGCTTCCTAAGTTCTAAGTGCTCTTTGCAAAGCCTCTCGGAGAGCTGATCGCTCAGCTCGAAAAACTGCCAGGAATTGGACCAAAATCGGCCCAACGCCTAGCATTTCATCTTATCCGACGGCCCGACGAAGAAGTCAGACTCCTCGCCGAAGCTCTGATCCGCGCCAAAGAACGTCTGAGACTTTGCGAAATATGTCAGGACGTGAGTGAGATGGAAGTATGTGCGATTTGCAACAGTCCCGGTCGCGATCCCAACCAAATCTGCGTCGTAGCAGAGCCAAGAGATGTCGCTGCTGTGGAGAGAATCAACGAATACAAGGGCCGCTATCATGTTCTCCACGGCTTGCTTTCCCCAATGGACGGCGTCGGACCTGAGCAACTCAAGGTTAAAGAGCTTGTCAATCGTTGCGGGACCGAAGTTACCGAAGTCATTGTCGCGACCAATCCCACGATCGAGGGCGATGCCACCGCTCTGTATCTTGCTCGCCTGCTCAAACCCATTGGACTGAGAGTGACTCGCTTGGCTTACGGAATGCCAGTCGGTGGTGAACTAGATTATGCTGATTCCGCTACCCTCCACTCAGCTTTAGAGTTTCGCCGAGAGTTGTGATCCGCCATGGCCCGCGTCACCGTTCTCCTCACTTGTTACAATCACCTGGCGTACCTTCCGGCTTGTATCGAAGGGATCGCGAATCAGACGTTCAGGGACTTCGAAGTCATCGCGCTGGATGATGGTTCAAAGGACGGCACCAGAGAGTATCTCTCACAACTGCAAGTGTCTTTCCCGCTGAATGTCGTTTTCAATGAGCAAAACTTAGGGACTTACGAGACCCTCAACGTCGGGCTCAGATTAGCCACATCTGAGTTCATTGCGGTGCTCAACGACGACGATCTTTGGGCTCCGGAGAAGCTTGCAAAGCAAGTTGCCCTGATGGACAATCACCCCGAAGTCGGCGTAGTGCACACCGATGGCTACTTTATCGATGCCGAAGGGATTGAGAGAAAAGATTCCCCGCTTGGATTCACTTGGCCCAGATTTGCGACCGGGGATACCCTTCCCGCGCTCGTTTACGAAAACAAAATCATCGCATCTGCAGCCCTGATTCGCAAAAGTTGCTTTGATCAAGTGGGAGAGTTTAACCCAAAATACTTCGGAAGCGGAGACTGGGAAATGTGGTTTCGTATCGCGGAGCATCATCAATTCGGGTTTGTCGCGGAGCCGCTCACCATGTACAGAGTGCACGGAGAAAACGCAAGCCACAAACTTGAGAGAATCTGGCGCGACGACGCAATGCTCAGGACCTGGATCGCAATGCGACTACCAATCCACAAAAACAGATTCAAATCTCCGAGCCACAATCAGGCCAGATCACATAACTTCGCCTGTCTCGGCACAGTCCTCACTCTCATCGGCGAAGCCACCCTAGGTCGGAAAGCATATGCTCAGAGCCTCAGAATCAATCCATTCAGGTTCAAATCCTGGCTTAGACTCTTCGCCACATTTCTTCCCAATCGCTTCTTTCGAAAGCTCCTATGATCTCCGTCATCATCCCAGCCTACAATCCGGGCGAATATCTTCAGCCCTGTCTCGACTCGATCCTCGCTCAAAACGGCGTGGAGTTCGAGATCATTCTCGTTGATGACGGCTCAAATCCCGCGATCCCAGACCCAAACCACGAAAAAATCACTCTCATCCGTCAACCTAACTCTGGAGTGAGTGCAGCGCGGAATCTTGGTCTTAGTCGGGCGAGCGGAGAATACTGCCTCTTCTTCGACGCCGATGATTTGATGGAGCCAAATGCCCTAAAATCTCTCCACGATCTCGCCAAAAGCGACCCAAATTTGGATGGGGCATACGGAAACGGCAGAGTTCTCTGGATGTTTGATACCCCCGAGCGCAACAACACCGAGTTGATCTTTGGCGAAGACAAATCCCTCTTTGAGCTTCTCACCCACCGACCCATCGCCGTATGTTCAGCTCTCATCAAAACCGAACACGCCAAAAAAATCCAAGGTTTTCGCAATCACCTGAGCGGGACAAGCGAGGATTGGGACTTCTATCTCCGCCTAACTAAAGGCAAGAAATTCGCGTATCTCAACCAACCCATTTTCACCTACCGTCAGCACGAGTCATCCCAAAGCCGGGACTACGCAAAGCTCCACAAAAACACCCAAACCATGCTCCGCGAGCACAAAAAATCAGGGCTGATCTCGCCAGAGCAATACAAGCGAGCCATGCATCACCAATACAACTGGACCGCCCGTGAAATGCGTAACCAACTGCGTCGAGCAAGCAACAAAATGCCCGAACTCCAACGCATCTTTGCTCTTTGCTGGGGCAGACCCGTCCTTGAATTCTGGTTTTGGGTAAGGCTTTTGCGCCCTTAAAGATCAATCCCCTTGTAAACCAAAGTTCTGCACGACGATTTCAAAGTCACTCGGTCCAACTTCCCCATCTCGATCCACGTCAGCATCGCCCGAGCCGCCAAATTGTGCGACTACCATCTCAAAATCCCCTGGTCCGACCTCGTTATCTTGGTCCACGTCGCCCAAAACCAGATCAAAATTATAATTAGTCGTCTGTCCGGGAGTAAATTCCAGAAGCCCAGATTTCTTGATCAAGCACCCAGGAGCCGCGACCAGAACCACATAGGGCCCGATCAAAGCTAGTTGCCCAGAATAGTTGCCCGAGCCGTCGATAGTAATCGGCAGCGTCAAAAGAGGATTGCCCGTATCCAAAATCTCCACGCTCGAAAGAATCTGGCTCACCGGAATACTCAGTCCAGGCACCGTAATTTGCCCAGCAAGTGTCGCTACGGCCGGAGAAAGTTCGGCACGGAACCCTGTGATCGTGCCGTTGAAGATCCCATTCCCCACCACGACGGTTCCATCATCAGAAATCCCTCGGCAATCCGTAATCAAGCTCCATCCGGTCACATCCACGCCCAAAGAAGCCAAATGCGCCTTCATGCTCGCCGATGATCCGTCCGGAAAACGAATAAATGCCCCGCCATCAGGAAAAGCCCCGGTTCCGACGATGATCCCCGAATCCGAAATATCATAGGCTTTGCTATTGAAAAAGGGGTCCGAAGTCGTATTTGGTCCCAGCGCAACCGCAATTCCTAGGTTCCAAACCGTCGCGACCGGGCCATTTGCGTTCGAAGTCTTCCCAACGATAACGCCGGCATTGTTCACCGCGATTGCTTCCGAATCAAATGATCCTCCAGCCAAATCCCCGAGGGCCGTGATCGTGTTAAAGTTCGTCCCGCTCCAAACGCAAGCCTCAAAACCATTCGCCGATGAGCTCCAACCTACCGCCTTGGTCCCGTCGGGAGAAATCCCGAGTCCGTCGCTAAAGTTTGAGCCTCCCGTAAGATCGGGCAATGCGAAGGCAGTGTTAGATCCAATCCAAGCGGTCGCGCGTGTTCCGTTTCCACTCGAATTGCTTTGCCCAATGACCACAGTTTCCGCGCTGGCATGAGCGCGTGAAGAGAGAGTGTTCGTGGCAAGAGCCGACATTTGCATCATTCCCCCGCCTTGAGTGAAGGAAAATGCACGAGTAGTGTTAGGTGTCGCAAGGCCAACGATTCGCGATCCGTCGAAATTACTCGCTCTCGATTCGGAAGCAAAGCCCCCGCCCGCCAAATCCCCCAGTCCGATCATCCCGGTCGTTGCTCGCCAGGAAAAAGCTTCTTTTCCGTTCGTCGCGAAGCAATATCCCAAGACCACAGCCCCATCTCCGGAGCATCCGGTCACAGTTGCCGTCGTTCCGCCGGGGAGTAATCCCAGCGAGGTGATCGAGGCAGAATATCCACTCACGGCGCAAACCGCACACGCCACAGCGAGCAAAGTTCGGGTTTTCATAGCTCTAATTTTACAGGAACAAGGCAAAATCTGAGCCAGAATTCCTAAAATCCAGTAAATCCTTAACAATCCAAAATCCAAGCTCCAAACCCGTGACTTTTATCCTTACCAAACCGTATACTAAACCAGCGGTCGCGATGCTGGTGCTGCCAGGTGGGCGATTTCGCACAGAGCTCCTATGATTGAAGAAAATAACGTCGCCGTCGAAGAAAGATCCGAACATGATATCCTTTTAGAATCCTGGGCGGAGCGCGAATACAAAGAAGGTTTCGTCACAGAAATCGAATCTGATCAGTTCGAACCAGGACTGAGTGAAGATGTCGTCATTGCCTTAAGCCGCAAGAAAAATGAGCCGCAATGGATGACAGATTGGAGGCTTAAAGCTTATCGGCATTTGCAAACCATGACCGAACCGCAATGGCCAAACGTGAAATATCCACCGGTTGATCTGCAAGATATCATTTATTACTCCGCACCTAAGAAAATGCCGAGATTAGATAGCCTCGAAGACGCAGATCCTGAACTTCTTAGAACTTTTCAAAAGCTTGGTATTCCAATTACTGAGCAAGAAATCTTGCTTAACGTGCAGGGTAAAGCCGAAATCCATGCTGGCGAACTAGAAGCTCCAGCTCCGAAGAACCGAGTTGCAGTTGATGCGGTTTTTGATAGCGTTAGCGTCGCCACAACCTTTAAGGAAGAACTCAAAAAGGCAGGAATTATCTTCTGCCCAATCAGCGAAGCCATCCAAGAGCATCCAGAACTGATCAAAGAATATCTTGGTTCGGTTATTCCTTATAGCGATAACTACTATGCTACGCTCAACAGCGCAGTATTCACCGATGGTTCCTTTGTATACGTACCAAAAGGCGTGCGATGCCCGATGGAACTGAGTACATACTTTAGAATTAACGCCAGCAAGACAGGTCAGTTCGAAAGAACTTTGATCATTGCCGATGAAGGTGCATATGTGAGCTATCTAGAAGGATGTACAGCTCCAATGCGGGATGAAAATCAACTTCATGCTGCAGTTGTCGAACTTGTAGCCATGAAGGATTCCACAATTAAGTACAGCACTGTGCAAAATTGGTACCCTGGCGACAAAGAAGGCAAGGGCGGAATTTATAACTTTGTCACAAAGCGAGCAATATGCCGAGGCGAGCGCGCTAAAGTCACATGGACCCAAGTCGAAACTGGTAGTGCAATCACTTGGAAGTACCCTAGCGTCATTCTAAAGGGTGATGATTCGATCGGAGAATTCTATAGCGTCGCATTGACCGCGAACAAGCAACAAGCCGATACAGGTACCAAGATGATTCACATCGGTAAGCGCACAAAATCCACGATTGTTTCGAAGGGAATTAGCGCTGGTAACGGACAAAACACGTATCGAGGACTCGTGAAGATCAACGCCGGCGCCGAAGGTGCGCGGAACCACAGTCAGTGCGATTCTATGCTGATGGGAGATCAATGCGGAGCGCATACGTTCCCATACATCGAAGTCAAAAATCCAACTGCAACAGTTGAGCACGAAGCCAGTACCAGTAAAATTGGAGAAGATCAAATTTTCTATTGCAACCAAAGAGGTATACCTACTGAAGAAGCAATGAACATGATCGTCAGCGGATTCTGTAAGGATGTCTTCCGAGAATTACCAATGGAATTCGCGGTAGAAGCCCAAAAATTACTCGGTGTAAGCTTAGAAAGCTCGGTCGGTTAAGCCCATAGCTTAGCGAAAGACAAAAAAAGTTCCCAGTCCGTTACCGGGCTGGGAATTGCATTTCATGATATTGCAGATTTTATGTATGCCACAGAAGGGATAAAAGTCGTTTATGCTGCAATAGTGAGAGTTGTATCTCCCGTAGTTGGATAAGCCGCAACTGGAACACTTGGTACAGCGTTAACGCCATTACGTGTTGCGGTTACGCGGTAGAAAACAGTGTCCCCTGGAACCTGGTCTTTGTGATCAAACTTCGTTTTTGTCACAACACCTGCAAGAATCCAAAGTGGATTGTTTGGGAACTTATACTCAACAATGAATGAGGTAGTGGAAGAGTTGCCATTTCGGTTCCAGGTCACCTTATTCACTCCATCATCGCAACCGATCACATCAACATTACTTACTGAGGTGACTGGAGCTACCGGTGAGTTCGTGACGATCTGCAATTCGCTAAGGATGGACGCAGGGATACTTGGATTAGCCTTAAATTCTCGTGCAAATGTTCGGGCAACTGTGGTAGCAGTCGCCTTTGCTTCGTTCTTTGTCACGGTTGCAGCCTTAGAAATCGCGCGAGCATTCTCAATGCCCGTCATCCCAGCGGCAAATCCGGCCACCGCGCCATTAATCAGCGCGAAGCTTTCGACGTTTAGGTCGAGTTCTGTTTCGTACTTTTCGCATGTCGTGGCAAAATTCTCGAGCCACGCTTCGAGTTGAGTATCTTCCGTTGGAAGAAAATCCGATGGATTCATATTCTTTAGTTTTTGGCCGTCTGCGGCCTCCAATTATTTGATCGGAAGCTGTTTGGATATCTTTAGGGCCAAAAGATGAATTTTTTAAATAAATCTATTTTTGGCTCTATGCTCTCCTCATGCAATTCGAGGCGTCAGGCTGACAGGAATCGGCATAATTTTTAGAGCTAAATTCATGAATTCAGGAGCTAAATTCATGAATTCAAGAGCAAAATTCATGATTTTTAGAGCTAAATTCGTGAATTCTAAAGCTCTGTTCATGATTTCTAGAGCTCTATTCATGAATTCTAGAGCTCTATTCATGATTTCTATAGCTGAAATTATGCATTTGAGAGCAAAAATTCAGAGGATTTCAGCTTGCCTGATGGGAAATTCGACTCCGTTGAGCTCTTCCAGCCGACGAATGGGACTTTTTAGTTGCGGACCCGGTCCCCTTTCGCCTTTAGGAAGAAAGGGCTAGGGAAAGAAGGTCTTGGACCTACGCAAAATTGACGTAGAGCAAGCAGCGCTCATGACAAGCTCCGGAGGATTGACTCCCTTCGCCCCCTGACCCCCTCTTCCCTCCGGCGAGGGGGGACTTTAGTCAGTTGCCCCTCCCCTTAGCGCGGCGATATTGATCCTTTGCAGACCGTTTTCGCTAAGGGGAGGGGTTAGGTGTGGGGATTTTTCTGGGACGACGATAGCGCCAATGATCCCCGCCCTAAATCCCTCCCCTTGACCACAAGAATTTGCCGAATTGACAACGCTCGCGGATCAAGAGGTGGGACTTTATCTGGAAGAAGTTATTCCTTAAGAACCAAAGTTTTCGACAACAATCTCAAAGTCACCAGGGCCGACTTCTCCGTCGAAGTCTAGATCTGCCCAGGCGTCCCAGTTGACGTCAGCCGGTGTGGCTCCGAAAGCAGCAACTACGCGCTCAAAGTCGCTTGGTCCAACTTCCCCGTCGCGATCCACTTCGCCGGGCTTTGGATAAGGAATCGTCACGATGGATTGTGTAGGTGTGCCTCCACCACCGATTGCTGTATATTCAATCTTTAGAGCAATTGTGTTCTGGTTATTGAGTACGATTGGTCGGAATCCAGTGGTAAAGATTTTAGAAACTTCTGCATCAGCAGCAAAGTCCCCATCTAGATCAATTTGATCACCTATCCCAACAACGCGCTTACCGGCAAGAGGTAAATCTGCATCTGAGATAAAGAGAGTGTGGTTTGTATCGGAAGTACCCCAAGACATGACCATCTTGTTCTGAGCATTCAAAACAAATTGCGTAAGCGAGAGTCCGCTCAGCGAGATTTGGTCTACCTTGTCCAATTCTGTGAGGATCGGATCGGAGTTCTTCGCGAGGAAGGCGTTCTCTAATGTTGGTGCAAACGTAGTTCCGGAATAATAAACATCGCCTGCATTGGTGATTTCACATTTTCCGAAGTTTTCAATTGCAGCTGCACCAGTCCAAGGCACGGCTTCTTGCGCCACGACTGTCGTAAAATTCTTCACGAGCGCAGTATCATCAACATCGGATCCAGTATCAAAGTTTACAACTAAAGCTGTTTGCGTTCCATCTGGAGAAACAGAATATGCACCTGGCATTCCACTATTCCAGGTTGAGATCACAGCTTGTCCAGCAATTGTTGAACCCGAGGTTGTTGCGAATACTTTCGTAATTACTCCGCCTGGTGATCTTTTGTACAAAGCTCGAGGAGGAAATGGTGAAGAAATTCCACTGGGATTAAGAGATAGTGTGCCAATAAAATACGCTGTTCCATCTGCAATCATCTGCGGACCGACCACAGTTCTCACGTAATAGGGAGGAGATCCTGGTGCTATATCGTAAGGAGTTAAGAACGTGGTACTGGCTCCAGTTTTGATGTACACACCACCAGTTTGCGGCGCGATTCTTGGGTGATAGATGAACCCATTTGTGGAAACTGCAAATGCAACACTTGTTCCACTAAGAACTGGCGAAGTGGAGAAGGAACTTTTCCAAGGTACTGCGTTTCCTTGTGCGATAAATTGATCCGTGCCATTCACACCCATGAACCAAAGCGTGCCGCTTGAGTCATAAGCTGGAACTTGGAGGCTGGTGATGGTGTTTCCGGCGAACGTACCACCAACCGAAGCGACCGCTACAACCTGCGGCGCGGCTTGGGCTGCGGTGACGGTTGCGGCGGTGCCAACGGCAAGAAGGGAACGCAATAAAGAAGTGTTAAAGGTTTGCATGCTCACCCTTATCTTACTGAAATTTGCGCCGATTTGAACCAAAACCGGATACCAGATATTGACTTTTTTCCCTTGCAGGAGTCAACACCTGGCATTTTTCTTCCGGATTTCGGCTTCGATTTAGGAGCCGAAGTTATCTACAACGATTTCGAAGTCGCTAGGACCGACTTCGCCATCGAAATCTACGTCTGCCCAAGCGTCCCATGTAGCATCTGCCGGTCCTGATCCAAATGCAGCGACAACTCGCTCAAAATCCCCAGGTCCGACTTCGCCATCTCTGTCGATATCACCGAGTTTTGGATACGGAATTTTGACCAGTGCTTCGATTTCTGTGCCTCCGCCGATCGGGGTTTAGGCAATTCGGGCGCAAATCTCAAGATTTTCGTTGATATTGATATATCGTACAGTTCCGGTTTTGACTTTTGTCAGTACAGAATCAGCTACCCAGTCTCCATCTAAATCAAATTCGTCGCCCTTTCCGAGTACATGTTTGGCCGCTTCGGGTACATCTGGGGAAGCGATGAAGATATCTCGGTCGTCGGTCGTCGTTGTTGACCAAACCATGACGACTCGGTTAGATTCATTGATATCGAACTCAGAAAGGGTTCTTGTTGTGAGTGGGAATCCATCTAATTTCGAACTTTCGGTGAGGATTGGGACTCCGTTCTTGGCTAGGAATTGGTCTTCTGCAACTGGTAGATTCATTGCTCCAGAAAAATAGGTGTTGCCTGCATTGTCCATGGCAACATTGTTGAGTGTTTTGATCGTTGCTGCGCCTGGCCAGGTTGTGCCTTCTTGGGCGACGATGGAGTTCAGACCTGTTGCGACGTCGTGCTTGACGATGGCGGCGTCGTTGGTGGTTGAACCTGTACCGAGGATTGCTGAGGCAATGATTGCTGATCCATTTGGTGCGATTTCATTGGTAAAACTGATCCCACTGCTGCTTGTCATGGTGAAACCACTGAAAGCGGTTCCGATTCCTACGGTTCCTGTTTTCCAGACGACTTCGGGGCTTCCGGAGAGTGTCTTTTTGTAGAGAACCCGTGCAGTTGTTGAACCGGTGTTGGTGGTCGAAGTTCCGCTGACCCAGATTGCGGTGCCATTTTCGGACATTTTTGGACCGCTGCAGAAGACTATAAAGAGCGGATCTTGAGCTGGAGCGGAATCGGAGTCCTTTAGATTGAAAACGGTTGTTGGTCCGGACTGAATGATGAGACCATCAAAGGTATCGATGGAGGGCGAATACACGAGGGTGTTCAGCGCGACGCCGAAAGACGCCTCTGCCCCGCCTAAAACGCCGACGGTTGACAGAGAATATCTCCAAAATACGCTACTAGCTTGACCAAAGAAATTGTCGCTGGTGCCAAATCAGCCGGAAATCCACAGTTGACCGGTTCCGTCGTAGTTTGTTCCTCCGATTTGGGTGACCGTTTCTCCGGCAAATGTGGATCCGACCCATGCAACTGGAGTCACGCTTTGCGCAGCATTGGCAAAAGTTGTCGCCAGCATTGACGCAAGAACGAGTGATGACTTTATTTCAAAGTTTTTCATATGCTTCCCTTTCTCTCTCATCCTATCAGCGATTTGGTGTTTTTGGACTGCTGGGTAGGGTTTCATTTTCGTAGTTTTGCCTTGGTTTGCGATTCTGGGGGTTTTAGGGTCGTAATTTGGGGGCTTGAACTGCCATACTGTGCCTGTATTTCCGATTCTTCAAGGCAGACTCTTCATCCGCAGAGCAGTTCGTGAGTGTTGGAACTTGAGTATCACTCCAACCGCGGACAAAAGAATCGCCGATTTTCGGCACCATTTATACATGAATAAGAAACGAATCACTTCAGCATTCGGCAAGCCTGCGGGCTTTAGTAAGCCGAAAGCAAAATCCTTTACGTCTAGCAAAGACACATCCTCCAAGCCTGTTCCAAAAAAGAAATTTGATAAGCCTGCCGGGACAGGTTTTTCTAAGGACGCCTACAACGAGCCGTTCAGAAAGCCATCCTCTGCCCCACCAAGTGCGCCAAAACCTTACGCGAAGAAGAAGTCTTTTGAGCACTTTGAACCTGGTCAAAACATTTATGACGACGCTCCTGCAAAGCCCGCGAAGAAGAAAGTTGAGCTAGTAGAAGTCGCTCCGCTGGATTCGGAAGCACCGAAGTCTGTACGAAGTAAGAAGGCAAAAGCCGAAGACATCGCCATCGAAGCTCCAGAACCGGAGTTTTATGATGGCCCTACATTCGCTGATTTGGGACTTCCTGACGATATTCTTCGAGCTGTAACTGGTATGGGTTATGAACGACCTACTCCAATTCAAGCTAAGGCAATTCCGGTCATGATGACGGGCTGTGACTTCATTGGACAAGCTCAAACAGGTACGGGAAAGACAGCCGCATTTGGTCTTCCTCTGATCGCTCGATGTAGTTCGGAAACCGAAGCAACACAGGCGTTGGTCCTCGCTCCAACCCGTGAACTTGCTGTTCAGGTTGCGACGGCATTGCATGACTTTGCCAAGCACAATAACCTCCGCGTAGTTCCGGTTTACGGGGGTCAGCCAATTGATCGTCAGTTCCGTGCTCTTCGTGGTGGTGCTCATATCGTGGTGGGGACTCCTGGGCGGGTTCTTGACCACTTAAGAAGGGGTTCTTTGAACCTCAGTGAAGTCAAATTCTGTACTTTGGACGAAGCTGATGAAATGCTCGCCCTTGGATTTGCAGAGGATATGGACTCGATTTTGAGCCAGCTTCCGGAGACTCGACAGCTTGCTTTCTTCTCCGCGACGATGCCAGCGAAGATTCTTGCCCTAACCAAGAAATTCCTAAAAAATCCTGAGCACGTCAAAATCGAATCAAAGAAGCGCACGCTCGAAACCACGAATCAGGTCTATTACGAAGTCCCTCCGGGAAAGAAGAAAGACGTACTCATTAAGGTGTTGGATATGGAGACACCTGGACCGACGATCGTCTTCTGTCGAACTCGGGCGGAAACTCAAGATCTGAGCGATGCTCTGCACTTGCAGGGTTATTCCGCAGAAGCTCTTCACGGAGATATGAGTCAGGCTGAGCGAGATCGAGTTTTGCGACGATTTAAGGATGGTTTGTCTGACCTGCTGGTTGCAACCGACGTTGCGGCACGAGGTCTGGACATTGACACTGTAACCCACGTCATCAACTACGATATTCCTTGGGATGTCGAACAATATATTCACCGAATTGGTCGAACTGGTCGGGCTGGACGTTCTGGCGATGCAATCACCCTCGTTAGCGGACGAGAGCGGAATATGCTTCGGAATATTGAACGTATGATTGGAGCAACTATTCAGGCAGCTCGAATCCCAACTGCAGCTGACATTGCCGCCAGACGACGAGATAATTTCAGAGAATCGATCCTTGAAGCCCTGGAGGCACAAGACTTCGAGTCGCAGTTACCGGCGGTCGAATCGCTCCTCAACGATTACGACCCAACAGAAATCGCGGCAGCGGCATTACAAATGCTCTGGAAGAGCCGACACGTTGACCAAAAGGTTGCCGCCGACGAGGTGATGATTGATAGCACTCAACCTGAGCAAGGCATGGCGAGACTCTTCATTGACATCGGTCGTAGGGACAACCTGCGCCCAGGTGACCTTGTTGGAGCAATTGCAAATGAAGCCGGTGTTGATGCTAAAACCATCGGTGTGATTGACATTCTCGAAGACAATTCCTTCGTCGAAGTTCCGGTTAACGAAGCGCAGACGATTGTAGATGCCTTGATGGGAACGAAGATTCGCGGACGTAGACCAAAGGTAATGATCGCTCGACAACCCAAACCAGGCGAATCTGGTTCCACGTTCGAACCTCGACGAGGTGGTGGTGACCGAGATCAACGCGGTGGCGGAGGCGGTTTTGATCGAGATAATCGCGGTGGAGGCGGAGGCGGTGGCTATCGCGGCGGAGGTGGAGGCTACGGCGGTGATCGTGGCGGAGACCGAGGCGGCAATCGCGGCGGCGGTGGCTACGGTGGAGATCGCGGCCGACGTAAGTTCTAAGGTAACCCGATCTCGCTAAAAAAGAAGCTGGAGCGATTTGCTCCAGCTTTTTTTACGGTGACTCAAGTCGTCGGGACTGGAGCGTTTCGGAGGTGGTGCTCCATGCTAAAGATCTCATCAATCTCTTCCTTACTCAGTCTTGAGACCACATCCGGATCATTACTTACACTCGTTCTGAAGTCTTCACCCTCCCAAGTTTTAGCGGCATTTCGCTGAGCACACTTATAAGCAAGCTCACGGGACATTCCAGCACGAATCAAGGCAACCATTACGTGTTCGCTAAAGACTAAATCGCCCATGAGTCGCAGATTTCGCAACATGTTCTCGGGCATCACAACAAGCCCCTTAAGAACCCTTGTGACCCTGTGAACCATAAAGTCTACAAGCAGGAAGGTATCCGGTAAAACGATACGCTCTAAGCTCGAGTTCGCAAGATCACGCTCGTGCCAAGTCATGATACTTTCGTTCATTGCGTGAGCATTTCCGCGTACGACTCTTGCAAGTCCACACACGGTCTCACTATTCCAAGGATTGCGCTTGTGCGGCATCGCACTAGAGCCAGTCTGTCCCTTTGCGAATTCCTCTTGAACTTCTAGAATTTCAGTGCGTTGTAGATTTCTGAGTTCCGTAGCAATCCGCTCCAATGATCCAGCCAAAACCGCCAAGGTATTGATCACATGCGCGTGCCGATCCCGGGAGATAATTTGGGTGGAACTTGGATCCGCGCGAAGTCCTAAGTCTTCACAAATCGAAGCTTCCAGATCTCGATCCACATGAGCATGAATTCCAACCGCGCCCGAGATTTTCCCAACGGCAATCTCTTCTCTCGCGAAGTCCAAACGTGCCAGAGATCGATCAATTTCTTCGAACCAACCCTCACACTTATGCCCAAAGGTGATCACTTCGGCGTGAATTCCGTGGGTTCTACCGATGCAAGGGTGATGACCTTCTTCCTTCCAAAGTCGCAAAATTTCAGCTTGCAATGCCATTAATGACTCTTCAAGAATTGCAACCGAATCGCGCATCATGATCCCAAGCGCGGTATCAATCACATCGTAACTCGTCACACCAAAGTGCACCCATCGCGAAGGGCTCGTCTCAGCATTAAACCCACCCTTCAACGTGATGTTTTCGCTGACGCACCGAACAAATGCCATCAAATCATGACGGGTTTCGAGCTCAAGCTCATCGCAACGCTCGATCGTAAAACTGGAATGCGCCAAGATCGCTTCCATATCTGCCGCCGGAATCACACCTTCGCGAGCGTATCCTTTACAAATTGCGAGTTCAACATCGAGCCAAGCCTGAGTCTTAGCTTCTCGGCTCCAAATCGCAAGCATCGCAGGGGTGGTATAGCGTTCAATCATGACGCAGAAGAGGGTACCCCGGCGACCTAAAGGCGGGTATCCGTACGACTTATCTTAACCCGAAATATTGGAACCAGAGGTGTCCCCGGGGTATTATAGGTCTTGGCAATTGCCGTTGCAGAGTGTTAAAGCATGACTTCCGACGGATTCCCTGAACCAATTGAAATAGCTGGTGGGGGGGCTCCGGTGAAGATACCGACAAACATTCCTGCAAGCCTGACCGCGCTGATCCGCGAGATTGAGGCACTTGCCATTCCGAAGGAAGAACCTTATCCCATGGCACAAGAAAATTTTGATGCAGATGTAGTCGTGATCGGCGCTGGCCCTGGTGGCTACGTTAGCGCAATTCGAGCCGCTCAGTACGGCGCAAAGGTGATTTGCGTTGAAAAGGAATATCTTGGAGGCACCTGTTTAAACTGGGGTTGTATTCCGAGCAAAGCGATGATCGCCAGTGTCGAAACTTTGAACCACTTCAAGCACGCCGATGCCTTTGGAATTAAGCACGAAGGCGCCGTTGAAATGGATCTTGCTAAGTTCACTGCCCGTCGAGACAAGATTGTTCAAACCTTGCGCGGCGGAGTTGGGATGTTGTTTAAAAAGAAGGGTGTTGAGCACGCCGAAGGAACAGCAAAGTTCCTCGATGCCCACACGATTGAAGTCGACAACAAAGGAACAAAGCGTACAATTCGCGCTAAAAACTTTATTCTTGCCACTGGATCGACCGTGATTGTTCCCCCCATTCCCGGAATGGAAGGCGGAGCCGAAGCTGGAATCTGGACCAGCGACGACGTTACTGCAATGCCGATCACTGAAGTGCCGAAGCGTGTGCTGATCATCGGCGGCGGCGTCATCGGGGTTGAGTTTGGATATGTTTTCAATGGCTTGGGCAGCCAAGTCACCATCGTCGAGATGATGCCGAACCTCATCTCCATGATGGATGAGGAACTTGGAACCGAGCTTTCCAAGCTCATGAAGAAGTCCGGAATCGCCATCAACACCGGTACAGCCGTAGAGAAAATGACGAAAACTGCGACCGGATGGAAAGTTCAGGTCAATGCAGCCGGAAAGGTTAGCGAAATCGAAACGGATAAAGTGATCGTCGCCGTCGGTCGAAAAGCCTTCACAGATAATCTCGGTCTGGAGGCCCTAGGTGTCAAGATGCACCGGCGCGGAGTCGAAACCGATGAGCATATGCAAACCAGCGTTTCAAACATCTATGCAATCGGTGACGTCACTGGACGCGTTCAACTGGCACACACTTCGTCCTACGAAGGAACCGTTGCCGTGGACAACATCCTCAAGGGCCCACGCAAGGTGGACTACCGAGCGATCCCGAACTGCATCTACACAGTTCCAGAAGTTGCTAGCGTTGGCATGACTGAAGGCGAGGCGCGTGAGAAGGGCTACGATGTAGAAATTGGTAAGTATGCCTTCCGAGGTCTTGGCCGAGCGATGGCGATCAACTCAACCGATGGCTTTGTCAAGGTCGTTGCGGATAAGAAGTACGGCGAAATCCTTGGCGTACATATGATCGGTCACGCCGTGACGGACCTCATTGCCCAAGCGGTTGTTGCGATCAAGTTAGAAGCAACGGTGGATGTGATGATTGACACGATTCACGCTCACCCAACGATGAGCGAGGCTCTCTTGGACGCTTACGAAGACGTCCACGGAATGTCCATTCACAAGATGTGAGCCAAGGTCATAATCGCAGGTCCCCCTGAACAGGATTTTCAGGGGGACTTTTTTTAGAACTCAAAACCGGAGCGTAGGACGTTCACCCGGCTCATCAGGTGAGCAAATTGTGTTGGACCCAGAGCCTGGCTACCATCACTAAGAGCGACCTTTGGATTCGGGTGCATTTCGATCATAAGGCCATTCGCCCCGGCCGCAACGGCAGCAAGCGCCATGGGTTCAACGTAACGAGCGACGCCGATGCCATGACTTGGATCCGCGATCACCGGAAGATGCGTGTGTTCCAGCAATACCGGAATTGCCCCAATGTCAAACGTATTCCGAACATAGGCCCGGTCCAGGGGAATTACGCCACGTTCACATAGCACGACATTTGGATTTCCCTGGTTCAAAACGTATTCGGCGGCAAGTAAGAATTCGTCAATCGTCGCTGCAGGACCACGCTTCAGCAGGACGGGTTTGCCCGACCTGCCCGCCTCGACCAGCAGCGGAAAATTCTGCATGGAGCGTGCGCCGATTTGGAGCATATCCACATATCCCGCGACAAGCCCTACCATGTCCGCACTCATGACCTCTGTGATGGTAGCGATCCCGTTTTCGCGTCCAACGGTCTGCATGATCTTCAAACCTTCTTCGGCCAATCCTTGGAACGAGTAGGGCGAAGTCCTCGGCTTAAAGGCACCACCTCGAAGCATCGTGCAACCAGCAGCTTTGACCAAACTTGCGCACTCCGAAAGTTGCTTATAGCTCTCGATGCTACAAGGACCACCCATCACAGAAAATGATCCGGGGCCAAACGATGCTTCTCCGACTGTGACCGTTGTTTTTTGCCGCTGGAACTCAAGCGAAGCGAGTTTATACGGTCGGCTGACTTGAGTGACTTTGCTTACGCCATCAAGGCTGGAAAAGAGGGCCTCAAGCCGGGGGCGATCATCTTGCCCAACAACCGCTGGAATTCCAATCGCAACCCGATCTTCGCCCGGAAGAACCAAAGGATCAAGACCTTGTTCGCGAACTGCTATACAAACAGCTTCAATTTGCGACGCGCTTGCGTCGAGTTGCATTAAGATGATCATGGCCTTTAGTCGCTAAAGTCGCTAAAACTCCGTTGTTCTAGGCTCAATTTCGACTATTATGACGCATCGTCAAAAAAGTCCATCGCCATGCCCGAGTCCACCGCGTAAAGGACGATCTCAGTCCCCATACTCGGATCCCGATGCACGACATTCTCGACTCGAAACCAGTTCTGATCCGATGCCAAGTGCAAGAACTCCCCAGTTCTTGGCAAGACCGCGAACTCTCGAATCCGCTTTTTCCAATCCCAGACCTCGCTACTACGCGAGTTGATCTCTACCTTCAATAACGAACTACGTTGATCTGCTACCATTACTCATCCCCGTTCCCATCAAAAAGGGAGCGCGTAATATTGCATGCGCTCACCTTTGTCACCAAAGTCTTTCCACAAGTCACATCAAAATTAACATGCTCAATAAGTTTTTTTTGTGAATTAATCGCAAGAAAGCGCAACAATCGTTCTCGCTTCCAGCCTAACCGCCACATGATACTCGTTATAGACAACTTCGACAGCTTTACTTACAATTTGGTGCAGTACCTCGGAATCTGCGGTGCGGAGGTCAAGGTTCACCGCAACAATGAACTCTCTGTTGACGAAATCGCAGCAATGGATCTCAGCGGGATCTTAATGTCTCCAGGTCCCTGCACTCCTGTCCAAGCCGGTGTTTGTCTTCCAGTCACCCAGTTTGCGCTTGAGGGAAAAATATCTGTACCTCTGTTCGGAGTTTGTCTTGGGCACCAGGTTCTAGGGCATCAATCGAAGAGCATCGTTAGTCGAGCCGAAAAGGTGCGCCACGGCAAGGCAAGTCCAGTGCGGCACGATGGAACGGGGATTTTTACGGACGTACCAAGTCCATTCTCGGCGATCCGCTATCACTCCTTAGTGATCGAACATGATTCTTTGCACCCTGATTTTAAAATTTCTGCATGGAGTAACGACGATAACGAAATTATGGGTATCCGTCACCGCGAACTTCCAATCGAAGGAGTGCAGTTTCACCCAGAATCAATCCTGACAGAGCACGGACTTAAACTCATTCAAAACTTCGTGGACCAGACTCGCAAACCTCACTGAATTGCATGCGAAATCGAGATTTTGAACCTAGAATTCAGCCATAATTGAAGAATGAGCGAAATCAATACTCGTGGGTACAGAAATCCAGATCGTTTGGTTAGCACCCACTGGGTAGCCGATCATTTGGAAGATTCAAATGTCTTGATCATCGAGTCAAACGAAGACCCATTGCTCTACTCTGCCGGACATATTCCAGGTGCGGCAGAAGTTGACTGGACACGTGATTTAAATCATCCTATTCGCAGAGACTACCTAGAGCAACCCGAGTTCGAGGCATTGATTCAGCGCCTCGGAATCACACCAGAAACCACAATCATTTTTTATGGCGACAGGAACAACTGGTGGGCAACCTACTCGCTCTGGGTCTTTGGACTTTTTGGGTTCCACAACACCAAGATCATGGACGGTGGTCGGATCAAGTGGGAAAAGGAAGGACGCCCATTCACTCGCGAAAAGACGATTCTCACACCATCAACCACCACCGTTGGTCCGAGAAATGACGCCGAAGAAAGGATCTTCCGTGATGCGGTTCTAGCGCATGTTCAAGAAAACGGGAAGCTTATCGATGTCCGATCTCCTCAAGAATTTTCGGGAGAGCGAACCCATATGCCCGACTATCCCAACGAAGGTGCACTCCGAGGCGGCCACATCCCAGGGGCAGCAAGCGTGCCTTGGGCAAAGGCTGTCAATTCCGAAGACGGCACGTTCCTACCCCTGGGGCAGCTTCAGGAGCTATACAACACTGGTGCCAAGATCGAAGAGTCCGATGACGTCGTCGTTTACTGCCGAATCGGGGAGCGATCAAGCCACACGTGGTTTGTCTTGAAATACCTTCTTGGATATGAGAAGGTGCGCAATTACGATGGTAGCTGGACCGAGTGGGGCAACCTTGTCGGAGTACCGATCGAAAAGTGATCCCAGCGAACCTTCAGGAACAGCTTGAGATGCTCGACATGTTTCCGGACCGAGCGGATCGAATTCAGACCTTGATCGCCATTTCTGACCAGTATCGCCCGATTCCAGAGTCAGAAATCTCGAAACCCTATCCGGAGGACCGGAGGGTACCTGGTTGCGAAACAGAGGTCTTCATCTTTGACGCACCAGCAGAGCATCCTTGGCCGTGCTTGGTAGCCGTCCAAAACCCGCAGGGTATCTCGGCTATGGCCCTTGCGGTAATGCTTTCAAAAGGGATGAAAGGGGCTTCCGTCTCCGAGTTACAAGCAATGAACGGCGAACTCGTTTACCAGATATTTGGAAAAGAACTGTCCATGGGGAAGAGCATGGGGCTAACTAACACCCTGGAAATGATGAAACGTGCCGCTATCAAGAAGATTTCTGGCTGAGCGTCAACGCATCCAAGCCTTCGGTGCACCGCGACTAAACTGCTCCTCGCTCTGAATGGAGTTGAGATTCAAGATTAAGCCAACCATCATCAGACACACCCAAAGGGCGGTCCCGCCATAGCTTATAAATGGAAGCCAGAGCCCAATTACCGGACCAATACCGAGATTCATTGCCATGTTGACCGTCCAGTGAAAAGCCATTACCGCGAGCAAGGCTAGGCATACGGACCTAGACCAAAGGTCTTCCATTTTGAGGCACAGCTGCCAGCCGCGTAAGAAAAAAACAAGATAGAGCGTGAGTAGAAAGATGCTCCCAGCAAATCCCCATTCCTGCCCTATCACGCTGAAGATAAGATCATTCTCCTGCTCAGGAACAAAGGCCGCACCCTTGAATTCGCCCTGCAGGTATCCCTGTCCGGAGGCGCCACCGATTCCAATGGAGATCAGGCCACGATTGACCTGAAAGTCCTGCCCTTGGGTGTCTTTCTTCCCGGTCTTGATCCCTGTAAACAGAGCGCCGATCCGATCCATGTGATAACCGCGCAACAGGGATTTTCCGGAGACCGCCGAGTAACCACCCAAGAGCACTGACATTGCGACAAACAGAATTGCCATGTGTTTCCAGTTCACTCTAACCACAACCGCAACCGCAATCCAACCCACAAGGACCGAAGCCGCAGCAGCATAGTGAGGCTGAATCGCGATCAGTAACACAACCGGAATCACATGCAAGAGCGAAAGCAACAACGTACTGAAGCTACGCAAATCATCTCCACGATGCACAAAAAAAGTTGTTACCGTAAGCACCGTAAGAAACTTGCTCATCTCACTCGGCTGGAATCCAATTGGGCCAATATCAATCCACCGCTGAGCACCGCCCTTGGAGTTCCCCATGAACATCACCAAGAGCAACATACCGACGTTGATCATATAAAGGAGCCATGAGAGACGTTGCCAAATCGCAGGTGGGATCGTAAATGCGATCATGAACGGTACAAAACCAATCCCCAAAAGGAGCGCCTGCTTGGTAAAGAGCGACTTTTCAACGCTTAACACCGACATCAGACCAAACACAATTAAGAACAAGGTCGTAATCGCAAGAACGGGATCAAAGGAAAGCCATCGGCGGGTCGCTTTACTACCTACGTCAGAGATAGAATCGGCGAGACTCATCGGGAGCCTCCGTCCTCAGATCGCGTGGAGGAGGACGCAAAGTCCCGCTTGACCAGACCACCGCCTTCTTTAAACCAGAAGGTCAATTTTCGCTCAGCGGCTTTTTCGCCCCCACCATCCATGCTAAGTGTAACGTCCACCCGCAGGACATCAGAAGTTGATCCCTTCATGTTCAACTTATCCTCAGAGGTCTTGATCAGCGCGGTCGCGGGACGCGATGCCGCTGGGAGATTCGAAGGTACGCCATCAATTGCGGAAACCATTCGCCCTTCCCAAACTGCACTATCATTCGGGCGGATCGGAGCTTGGAGCAGTGGGATCACGGGATCATAAAGCTCGCCTCCGGCCCTCCACAGACTAAAGGATCCAGGATCAAACTTGTACGCCTCATGTTCCAGGACTTCACCATGCTCGGCTCGGAGAAACACGACCATTGAAGTCGTTTCCTTTCGGACATCCACTTTTACAGGAATATCGGTCCCCATGATGGTCAAGGTTGCCTTTTCGTAGAGGACCTTTGTCGGAGCGTAGAATTCAAGGGATTGACCGGGCTTGTGATCATTGCACCCGGTCGCAAGGATCGATAGCACAGCGATGCAAGCAAGTCCCGCGTTTCGCCTTTCTGGTAATGCCCGTGCCATCAAATTTCTTAACCATGCACCTGTACGACCCCATGAAGGCCGAAAGTGCCTACTTTTTAAGTTCTATCGTTAAGCTAACCGGGGACGAGGCACCTTTAGCCTGTTGAGTGATCGTCGTCTTCACAGTTCCAACATTTTTTGCGTACCAGTAGGTCGCGTTGATTTTTCCTTCCAGTGTGCTGGACTTCAGATTTCCAGTCATCGTGATTTTGAGAGCGTCGAACTTCCCGGCTGGCACCATGACGGATTCGGTGCCAACAACCTTGTAGGTAGATGATTGGTCAATCTTGTCTGACTCCGTCGTGACCACGTTCTTCGAAGTCCACGACTTTCCAATTTCAAGAGACGCCGGTAACTCCAAGGTATCGCCAGAAATTTTTCCTAACGACATGCTGACGATATCAACGCCTTTCTCTGTGAGACGGACGGTATCAGTGCCCATTGCTGACATCGCCCCGGATCGAACGCGCTCGAACTGCGGAAATCCGTCCTTTATGCCTAGATAAGTGGTTGTTACAACAGCCTCTGAAGGCTCTTGCCCGGTGATCGTCTGACTAAATGTTTGCTGACCTAGTTTTTCGAGCCCACCATAAACGTAAGCATCGGTTTTGAACTTCTCAGGAATTTCAGCAATATTCGCGGCTGGCGCAGGTTCCGGTTCTGGCGCAGTAGTCGGAGCCTCAGGCTCTTTCGGTTTTTCAGCGGTTGCCGAATCGGGAGTTTTGCCGACCTCAACAGGAGCAGTTGAGGAAGATTGACAGCCCGAAAGCAGAGTTCCTCCGCATAAAACCAAAAGAGCCAATTTTTGCATTACTTTGCGTTCCTAAACGATTTCGACTTCAAGCGCATCACCTGGACGGCTTGGATTCGAACGAACTTACCATCTGGAGTCTTACCAACCATATCAGCTTCTTGACGGTATCGCACGATACCGTAATCTGGCGCCCACCAGGTAGTACTACGTGCACCGCCTGTCGCCCATGTCATTGTCGTCTCAACAGCAAGCGCACGGAACCGACCAATTCCTGTATCCGCGCTCTCCACCCCGAGAACGATTGATTTCGACTCACCTTTCTCAACACGTCCCTGTGGTACAAAACCTGTTCCCTTCCAGACAAACTCATTTTTCGGTTCCACGGGGAATCGAATCGCGGGCTGAGGAGGATCAAATGGCTTTGGTGGAGCACCAACTGAAAGCTGATAAAGCCCCTTGTCATCTAGCGACCACTGTTGTTGTTCGTTGACCTTTCCGTCAATGATTGCCTCAAGGGTCGCAAAGGTCTTTGCGCCAACCTTGTTCACGTTTGTGCATCGGAACGTAAGTTCCTGAGAAGTCTTTGACTCTTTCCCATCTCGGCGCACCGTAATGTCCACATCGTAAACCCACTGATTTCCGATTGCAAGCGGGAGGTATCTTCCCTCCTCTCCCTTCGGAACAGTACCGGTACCGATTTCCTCTATGACTTCAGGCTTGTACCCAGCCGGTTTCCCGGAATTACATCCGGCGGTAAAAACGGCCATCGCGACGGCCCCAACGATACACTTTGATAACTTCACTGTGATTTTCTAGCTCCTTGTGCGCTGGATATTGCATCCACCGCTTCTTTCACCAAGCCTTCGTCCGGCATTTGGCTCATTTTGACACTCTTTGACATGAGTTCACCCGAGATGATCGGTGCCCCAATTGCAACGCCATCGGTTGTGAACAGGAGTTGGAACCCGGGATTCTCGCGGCTGTAGCGCCAGAGTCTCTTGCGTCCAACTTCAGTAACCTCCAAGGTCACGTCATAAAACGTGCCCCGATTATTACTGACGGGCTCATAACTCGCCGACGAAATCATTTCAGTATTCAAAATGACTTTCATCGATTTCATGATCTTGTTTGGGGTTTCTGCCAATTGCTTCACCCGACTAGGCGAAAATCGACTAAGCAGATTTTTCGCCACGTCTTCTTTCTGAACTTCACCAGAAAGAACTTTTCGAGATTCATCAATGTAGAAGCCCCGGATTGAATTGTCGGTAATCTCAGACTTTTCTTCCAGCTGCTTCATCACAGAAAAAGCAAGTTTTGGCCTAAACCACTCTCGAACGCGTGCAACCATCGGCTTACCACCCGATGAAACAGGAGTTTCAATCGGAACAGGCACCTCAAGAACAATGCCGGATTCCAAGGCCGAGATGCGTAGGTTCTCTAGCGGAGTGCCGTCCAAGTTAACATTGAGATCTGAGATGAGATTCTTCTTCAGTGCCGTATCCCCATCAAGCGCACTTTGGATGTCTTCAGCACGCCATATAACGGGTTCTGGCGGTAGCTCACGCTCATCCAGCTTGTTCAATACGGTCACGAGGCGATTCAAAGCTTCTTGATCGCCGTTGAGTGAATTCAGCCAGTCTCCGATTGGGAGTCGTTTTTTTGAGGATCCGTCAGAGGAATCCGATCTATCTTCAGGTGCCCCAAACTCTGCGCTTCCTTTCTCCATCAAGGTCGCAATCTGATTCGCCACCACGATTCTGTAGCCAGAATCCGGACTGACTGCAATAAGGTTCACTCGGCCAGGAACTAGATCGCCAAGATCAACGCTTGAGACCTGAGCATTTGCATAAGCATTCCAACCAAGAAAACCAGCTCCGGACACCGCCAAAAAGCCGATTAAAATTTTAGTGGAAGGCAGCATCTTCATCAAAAATCCTCTTGCTTCGGTTTAGAACAAGTCTCAGCGAAACAAAGTTCCGCCTGTAGATAGTACCAGGGAGAGTTACTCACTCTCGCCGGTCAGCCATTGAGCGAGGTCAAAGCGTCAGCGAAAGAGTCATCAAAAAAGCCCGAAACTCCAAAGGAATTCCGGGCTTAATCCCTCTCAGCAGAATCCTGCTGAGAGACTTGGGGTCTTAGTTACCGCCTTCGGTCTTTGCTTCTTCTGTCTTTGGAGCTTCTGTAGTTGCAGCAGCGTCTTCAGTCTTTGGAGCTTCAGTTGTAGCTGCAGCATCTTCAGTCTTTGGAGCTTCTGTTGCTGCAGCATCGGTTGCTGGAGCAGCGGCATCAGTTGCTGGAGCAGCTTCTTCTGTCTTAGCGGCTTCTTCTGTCTTTGGAGCGTCAGTTGTAGCTGCGCCTTCAGTGCCTGTAGCTGTGGAATCAGCTGGTTGGCTGCAACCGGCTGCAAAAACGCCAACGATTGCGGCGAGGATGAATAGAGAAATGTACTTTTTCATTTGTGTAGTTACCTTTTGTCGAAATACGAGTGATTACGCTTCACCCGGTATCTTTGCAGATACACCCGACATAGTACCAGAACGAATTATCGGCCTAAAAGATTCCCAGTTCCATCATCTGAGGAAAAAATCTTCACAATTTTCCACTTTTTCGTAGGGAAAATGAAGTATTTGAACCCAGTTTCCTTTTGAAGTTCGATCTGAACACCGGTAATCGGAGCGGGAACCCGCATGCCCGCTAGTCCAAAAGTCACAATTACGTCCGTTGTCACCACAGCTAAATCGCCCCGCATCACGGATTTTTTATTGGTGAGTTCGATATCTGGCTTCTGATTCTCAATGAAATTTTTCACCGCCGGATTGTCAATATCCTCATCCTGGACCTTCAAATCGCGACTCAGATTATCCAAAACTCCGCCTGGCCTTCCCTCGCGTGAGGCCCTTATTGAGTCGTCTATGGCCTGCGCAATCAGCACATCATCGGAGGGTCCAGTGGACATGGACCACAAAAAGACTCCCGCGAGCAAAAGCAAGACGGAGCTGGCGATCAAGATTGTTTTGGAGCGCATTTATTCAGAGGTAACTGGATCTGGATCTTCCGCTGGATCCTCAGAGGCAGACTCAGGCATTTCGTCCTGATCTGGAGTCTCATCCACCGAAAGATTGAAAACGAACCGGGCATTGCCGAGAGCAAATTCGTCGCCATCGGAAAGCGCGGCAGAATCCACTTTCTCAAAGTCGCTTCGCAAGATGTACGTGCCGTTCGAAGATCCAAGGTCGGTCACTGTCCAAATGCCTTCCTCCTCGGTCAGCTTCGCGTGCTTCCGACTGACATACGCACCTTCGGGAAGGCCACCCAAATCAACATCGATGGGTCCTACACTCGGATCGAACCGACCAATGATGGCGGGTGACGTGATGACAAACGTGTCTTCGGTAAGGGCTCCTGATCGCTTAACGGTTAATTTTGCGGTGGTACTCATGGCGTTCATCTTACACCCTGGCGCGATTGAATTTTTGAACCAATCGCGAGGATTATTCCAGAGACGAGTAAACCGGGCAAAATCGTTCCCACCGGGACAGATCCGAAACCGGTTTCTATACTCAAGAATGGATTCCCATGGGTTGCCCCATAAATCCACCAACTTGTCGTTGCCACCGAACTCGCGAGGATTGATGCGAGCACGAGCGGATTGGGCCCTGTCTTCTCTGGAATAAGATAGCTCCAAATGATTGGAACCAAAAGCGCACCTGTAACTACTCCGCCCCAGTTGTACCAAATGCTCACAACACTCCGGATGCTCAGCGCAAGGCCGATCGCAACCAAGAGGCTCACAAAAATTCCAACTCGCGTCAAAACCTTTACTTTATGGTCATCGGTGACCTTTGCCAAGCCCGCCACGATTTCACGCCCAAACGTCGCCCCGCTCACCAGGGCGTATCCAACCATCGCGCAGAGGATCGTGCCAAGCATTCCGCAGAAGAACACCGCTTTTAACCCCGACGGCAAAATCTGATTCCCGAAGAGCGGGAAGATGAGCAATGGATTCGCCGGAACTTCTTTCATCAATGAAAGCGCGAATAGACCTGTTGTGATCGTCATGAGGTCAAAAACCGCCCAGCACGCAACCGCCCATTTCAGACCTTTTAGGCTTACTTCGGGGGAGGCAGTGCTCGCAACACGCTGGTGGAATCCAGGATCAACCAGAGTCCATGCACCTAAAATAAAGAAGCCGACGATCACCGTCCAGGCCTGACCACCATTCCAGCTCACCATCGCGGGGGTCGCCTTTGCATAGGCCATAAGCGAACCCGAGTGATTCGCGACGCAAAAGATCACCATCATCGCGAAGCCAAAGTACATCATCGCAAACGCCAAAACACTCACACGAACATCAGCAAGCAAACCGCCCTTATACAAAAAAAGTGACCCAACCAGTGTTGCCGCGACCACCGTGATTTCTAGCGAGTACCCCGTAAACGATTGCACCAGAGTCCCAAGCATCAAGACATGTGCACTTGGAACTCCTAGGAAGAAGATCAAACCAGAGGCCGCCAATCCAACTCGAGATCCAAAAACGTGGGTCAACCTCTCCGGCAGGCTCACATGCTCCGAATCTCGGACCTTATCGGCTAGTCGGAAAGCATAAAACAAGGCGAAAACGTAATAGGGCACGCCTAGCAACAACACCGTGCCCGCGCCGTAGTACGAGACCGACTCTCCAATCCCCAAGATCCCGCCGTACCAGGTGCAAACGATGCTGGTGACAAAAACCGGCAGACTGAGATTACGACCAGCTACCAAGTATTGGAGCATCGAGGCATCACGCAACTTTGCACTAAAACCGAGTGCGAAGATTGCCGCCAAAAACAATCCTACAATGCCGTAGTCAAGTGCCGCGAACGAAACCATTCAGGAACCTCCATTTCATCATATCCGCCAAAGACCCAACCTTGACCAGCGAAAACTTCTACTCTGACCGAAGTCGAAATCGCGACATTACTGATGCTCGTTTGCCCCGGGGCATGTAGAACCGCGTGATCAAGCGGCCACTTCACCCCCGACAGCGATAATCGCAAAGGACCGCAAGGCATCACCGAAATGCGTTGTCCTTCGCGAAAACCAAAAACCCAGTTTCCGGCTCCGGGAACGCAGAAGCACCACTCTTGTGGATACAAGATGATTACCTCTACTTGAGTCGTGAGGGCAGCCATCATCGAGTTGAGGACATGATCGACCCGCCCACCGTGAGCGCAGGTCAAAACAACCCCCGTTGCGCCTTCCTCAACGACTTGGGCTAGTAACTTTTCCACATCGGAGGAGTTCTGGTCGGGATTGTTCACCACTTTTCCACCAAAGCTATCTAGTGATCCAGGTATAGAATCGAGATCACCCACAATCCCATCCGCTGAGATATTTTCCTCAATGAGCCATTTGAGCCCACCATCAGCAGCCCAAACCCTGTCGCATCGATGCGATATAGTTCGCATTGCCCCCGGCTTTAATGACTCTCCATTGAGAACACCAAGAATAATCAAAGCGAAATTTCCTCCAGCACCGGGGGAATTCTGGTGGAAAACTCTGAAAAATTGCGAAAATCGGTGATTTGTACCGTCATTGATAGACCTCTACGGGAGTAAATCTGCTGTAATCAGACTTTCCTTGTAGGAATTCCCCTTCACAAGGAAGAAAACCCTGGTTATAATTCTAGTCCCGGATCACTCCGGGTATGTTATATTTTTGTGGTGAGATGTTGGGGCAGTTAAGTTTTGAAGACCGAGAAGACGACCTGAGGTTGCGCGAGTGTTGGCAGTCTGTCCTTGACCAAGTGGCATCCTACATTCCGGCGAAGATGGCGGAGCGATTTATATACTCGCTCCAAGCGGGTGAACTTAGAGACGGTCTTGCGACGATCGAAGCACCAAGCGCTTTTAACTCCGAATGGGTTCGCAGCCGCTTTGCAAACCAATTTGCCGAGAGCTTGGGTGAAGCTCTTGGGGAGCAAATCCGAGTCGAATTCCGAGTCTGCCCAACAGAACGGAAACCGTCCTTGACAACCGAAATCTCCACCCGGATTCAGCCCGCTGTATTCGACGGAGCAGGAGGCGTTTTTACGCCAATGGAAAACTACCGGTTCGATACATTCGTTGAAGGCCCATCCAATCGCCTCGCCCTCGCTGGTGCCCGGGCCGTCGCCGCCGAGCCAGGCAAGAAATTTAATCCTCTGTTCATTTATGGGCCCTCGGGATTAGGGAAAACTCACCTTTTGCACGCAATTGCAAAGGAAATGCAGGAAAACAACCCCCGATATCCGGTGGTCTACGTTTCAGCTCAGCAATTCACGGAAGACTTGATCCGCGCATTGCAAGATAAGAAGGTCGACCAGTTTCGAAAATCCCAGCGCAACGTCGGGCTTTGGCTTGTGGACGATATTCAGTTTGTAGCTGGAAAGGACCGCACTCAGGAAGAAATTTTCCATATCTTTAACTCTCTCCAGCAATCTGGACGAGCGATCGTCCTTTGCTCTGACCGACCTCCGAGGGATCTTCGTCTTTTCGATGAAAGATTGCGTTCCAGGTTTGAAAGTGGACTCGTTGCCGATATTCAGTTACCAGATCTGGAAACCCGTTGCGCTATCCTGCTGAGTAAAGCCAAGATCCAGGGCGTTCCATTCGATGCCGAAATCGCCCTGTTTTTGGCGACGCACATCCCAGGAACTATTCGCGAACTCGAAGGCGCAATGATTAGGATCGCGGCCCAGGCAAGCCTCTACAACCAAGACATCACGATGGAATTCGTTCACAAGGTTGTTGACGAGTCCTATGAATCTGCGGTCAGCGCCAAGCCAACATTTAACCAAATTCTGCACCTCGTGAGCAAGCACTACCGGATCCCGGTGGAAGACATCAAAGGGACTTCCAGAAAAGCTCCTGTGGCCCTTGCAAGGCACCTTGCGGTTTATCTCACCCGAGAGGTGAATGGAGACTCGTACCATTTCATCAGCGAGCAATTTGGCGGACGTGACCACACCTCAATGATGCACGCTCACAAAAAGATCACCCATTTGGCAAGCGAAGATCGTGACTTCGGAAATGTGGTGCGAAGCTTGATGCGAAACTTGAATGGCGGCGGCTAAACCCGCGACACAATTTCGGTGTCGGCTAGGACTTCGTCCACAAAGGCCTCTAAGTGGCGATCATATTTTTCGGTTTGAATCCATCTTGGCTGACTATGCTGGCAACCCTCGAACCAGACTAACTGTGCATCAGGCCTTGCGGAATGGTTCCGCTGAGCTTCTTCCACGGGGGCGATCATGTCCAAATCTCCGTACATCATCAGGATAGGAATCTTCTCGGTCTTTGCGAGGGCAACCCCGACATCCACAAGATGAGGATGCATCCCGCTAATGAGCCAGCAGAAAAGCCACGACGGCCTGAGCCATCGATAGTGATGACCAGCAAATGTCTTCCACCAACCCAAGTTCGCTTCCAGGAGCCGAGAATACACGCTGTCCATGATCAACCCATCGGGACGAATTCCTTCTTCCGAGATCGCAAAAACGCTTGCCGCCCCTCCCATGCTTGATCCCCAAAGGATGATCTTCGAATGCGGATATTTTCGCCTCGCTTCCTCAAAAGCGGCTGCGACGTCATATCGCTCCACGTATCCGATGCTTGACTTTTTTCCGTCACTAAATCCATGAGCGCGGAAATCGAACAGCAGGCACGAGAACCCGAGTTCATACAGCCTCCTCGCCAACGGAACAGGCTCAGCCCGGTTCATGAGATACCCATGCGCCATTACGAAAACGGCTTTTGGATCGTCATGGTGTAACCACCAACCCCTCAACTCGAGGTTGTCCGTACTCTCAATCACAACAGATTCTTGGGGTAATCCTAGCGCACTCAAACTCATAAAGAGGGGAATACGAGGCGGGTGGAGGCAAAAGTACGCGACGCCATAGAGTCCAAACGCGTAAAGCGCAAAGAGGACCACAAGTGCAACGAGTGCCCAAATCACCGAGATGCCTCCAGAAAAAAGGCAGAAAGGGATACAATAGGAAAAAGAATCGTCATGTTTGCGCTCAATTTTTATTCTGATCTTTACGAGGAAGCCTTGCGAAATGGTCGTAAGTCCGCTACCATCCGCCTCGGCGACAAGAGCGATAAATACCAAACTGGCCAAATTGTTTGGGTAACCATGGGAGCTCGTTTCGGACGTCGACAGAAGTTATACTCAGCATTGCTTGACCGGGTTGAGGTGAAGAAGATTTCAGAGCTTTCTCCTCGTGATATCGAACGAGAGAATCCAGAGTTGCGCACAGAAGATGAGGTCATCGGAGTTTTAAGCCGCATTTACGGTGAGTTCGTTACTCCTGCCCATTTGGTCACGGTTATCTATTTTAGCCGGATTGACGAATAGATCCCTCAACTTTTTCGAGGCGTCAGAACGCACAGACTCGTCGGTAGACACCTTACGGTGAACGACCGAAGTAAGAGCTTCTCACCATCAATAATCACCCTCGTTCGATCATGGCTTTCGAAACGAATCTCTTTCACCGCAAAAGGCTCAACGTAGGGTAAAGCCGTCTGGATGCCCGCTCCAAGTGCCATTGCATATGCGATGACCTCTTGCCGCGTGCTTCCACGCACGACGTAACCGTTGATGAACCCGTCATCAAGCAAGGCATCGGGTGTAACGGAAAAGGGTCCCGCATGAAGTTGGCCAGCCGCGAAGACAATTTGGATCGCCGCTCCAGCGGAATTGAACTCTGAACCAATGAGTTCAAAATCAATCGGTTTGAAATTGAGGTAAGCCTGCAGAGCGGAGGGTAGGTAAGCAACGACACCGAGCTTTTCCCTGCTCTTGCGCGTGAGTGCATCCACTATTCCACCCGTAAGGCCGATCGTCACCAGCGTTACAAAAATCTTTCGCTCTTTCCCAAACTCCAGTTCGCCAAGATCTATAAACTTTCGATCTGCGTCTTTAAGCGCCTGTACAGCCGCGACCGGATCAAACGGTATTTCAAGTTCGCGTGCCAAAGAATTGCCAGTACCTGTCGGGATCACTCCGAGGGCAACGTTTGTGCCATGCAAGACTTGTGCTCCGGTTTGCTGAGTCCCGTCACCACCGGCCAAATAGATCGCCTCCGGAGATTGCCCCACCAATTTCTCAAGGGTAGCTTGCAATTGAGCCGGATGCTTAATAAGATGGACTTCCTCAACCTCAATCCCGGCAAGAATGAATGCTTCCTTCCAAATATGGGAAAATTCCCGTCCTCTCCGCGAGGCGGTATTCAAGACGAATGCGTTTTTCACTGCAGGACCTCGGGAGGATAGGGCATGACTCGACGTAGACCTTTAGGCATGAGTTTGAAAGTTTTTCGGACGTTTCTTCCCGGCGTTTCTGCGCAAATGCTCTGGGAGTTCCACTCCAACGTAAATGCTCTCGTGCTGTTGACCCCACCCGGAGCCGAGGTTGAAGTCATCGGTGAGACGACAGACGTTTTTGAGGGAGCTTTACACAAAATAAGAGTGAAGAAGTTCGGTTCCCGACTCAACTGGATTGCCCGAATCCACGAAGTGAACGAACCTAAGTCATTTCGAGACACGGCTGAGAAGTCTCCGTTCAAAACTTGGACCCACGAGCATAAATTTGAAGAGGAAAATGGAGGATGCTGGTTAATTGATACGGTTGAATACTCTCTTCCATTCGGAATCCTAGGCTGGATTGCTGGTGCTTTGCTTGTAAACCGAGATATCGACAACATGTTTGCCCATCGCCACAAGGTTACAAGAAAGCACTTTGGGCTGGAGTAATTAATACTCCAGCCGAATATATTCACTTTTCCTGCATGAATGGGTAGCGATAATCAACCGGTGAGACGAAGGTTTCCTTGATCGTCCTTGCGCTTAACCATCGATACAGGTTGATCTTCGATCCTGCTTTGTCATTGGTTCCTGATCCTCTAGCGCCACCAAATGGTTGCTGCCCAACGACCGCACCCGTAGGCTTGTCGTTGATATAGAAGTTACCGGCGGCATTTCTGAGCCCGTTAACAGCGTGCTCAACGGCATAGCGGTCCTGCGAGAAGATCGCACCTGTCAAAGCATACGGTGATGTTTCATCAACGAGCTTTATTGCCCCATCAAAATCATTCTCATCATAGGTGTAAATCGTCAGAACCGGACCGAAAATTTCCTCAACCATAGACTCATAGTCCTGAACCTTCGCTTCGATGACCGTCGGTTGAATAAAGTAGCCTTCAGACTTGTCATAAGTGCCGCCAACCAGGATTTCCGCATCGGCACTTGCCTTTGCTCTGTCAATGTATCCGGCAATATTGTCGAAGCTCTTTTCGTCAATCACGGCATTAACGAAGTTGGTGAAATCTTCAACGGTCCCGACTTTGAAAGACTTAATTCCTGCGACCAATTTTTCTTTGATCTCGTTTGCAAGATTCGAAGGTAAGTAGGCACGAGAAGCCGCCGAGCACTTTTGCCCCTGAAACTCAAAGGCACCTCGAAGCAAACCAGTCACGACCGCGTCTGGGTCAGCTGATGGGTGAGCAAGGACGAAGTCTTTGCCTCCTGTTTCGCCCACGATTCTTGGGTAGGTTCGGTACTTGCCCATGTTCCCGCCGATGGTTTTCCACATCAAGTTAAACGTTCCCGTGGATCCGGTGAAGTGAACTCCGGCGAAGTCTCTATGGTTGAAGCAAACCTCGCCGACGTCTGGTCCCTTTGCAAAAACCAAGTTGATTACCCCGTCCGGAAGCCCTGCCTCCTTAAGGATGTTCATGAACATATGCGCACTATAGACTTGGGTGTTTGCTGGCTTCCAAACCACAACATTGCCGCACATCGCAGCCGAAGTCGGAAGGTTTCCGCCAATGGCCGTAAAGTTAAATGGTGTGATCGCAAGCACGAATCCTTCCAGTGGCCGCCACTCCAATCGGTTGTGCATTCCAGGCCCACTGATCGGTTGCTCACGATAAATCTCGTCTAAAAAGTGAACGTTGAACCGGAGAAAGTCAATAATTTCGCAGGCTGCGTCAATCTCTGCTTGAAAAGCATTTTTGCTTTGCCCAAGCATTGTCGTGCCATTCATGTACGGTCGATACTTTGTTGCAATGAGGTCGGCTGCCTTTAGAAAAATTCCCGCCCGGTTCTCCCAACTCATAGCAGCCCATGCAGGTGCGGCTTTCAGTGCCGCATCGATCGCATCCTGTACATGCTCCTTCTCCCCTAGGTGGAAAGAACCGAGAGCGTGCTTTAGCTCGTGAGGCGGATTGATCTCCACTAATTTTCCGGTTCTTACATCTTTCCCATCAATGACCATAGGGATGTCCATGACGCTAGACTTTAGTTCCGCGATAACTTCCTTCAGTCGCAACTTCTCGGCAGATCCAGGAGCGTAGTTGAGGATCGGTTCGTTGACAGGCATAGGATAGGAAAAGTGACCAAACTTCATGATTCACCTAGTTTACCGGGCAACCGGATGTCTCCTGATTGCGGTTAAGAGTTCAGTCCGGTTTCCAGCCAAAGGTCACAAATGTAGACTTGTCGAGTTCGCATCTGGTATCTTCCCAGTTCTGAAGTCAACTTCAGAGTAGATTTTGCCTTAGCACGCAAAACTAAAGCACTTATGTGGTCGGTGCCGAGGGAAATTTTTCCCCCATTGTTTGTCGAATCAGGATCACACCCAATCTTCATCGCCGCGACGAGTCGCGCCGTTTTGGGCTGAACAAGTGATCCGTACATATGCAAACTTTAGAAAACGCACCCACATTTAACCAACTTAACCTCCCGATCCGACTTCTCAAGATGCTTCAGCGTCTTGAGTTCACGACGCCAACCCCCATCCAAATTGCCGCCATTCCGGTTGCGTTAAAGGGTGGCGACATGATTGGGATTGCTCAAACGGGTACCGGAAAAACATTGGCCTTCGCGCTTCCGATGATGGCTCGGCTTGGACCTGGAAAGATTGGCCTCATCATGGCCCCAACCCGTGAACTCGCCATCCAAATTCAGGACACCTACCGAAAGCTGGAAGTTAAAACCGCTCTTCTGATCGGCGGAGCGCCAGTCGGCGCCCAAATTCGAGAACTCCGCGCAAATCCGAGCGTGATTGTCGCCACTCCTGGACGCATTCTGGACATCCTGGCTCAGCGACACTTGAGCCTGAAAAACGTGCAGATCGTCGTTCTAGACGAAGCAGACATGATGCTGGATATGGGATTTGCACCTGCAATCCGCCGAGTCCTGGAACAAACTCCCCGGGATAAGCAAACCTTGCTCTTCTCCGCGACACTTCCAAAGGAAATCGAAGAGATTGCATCTAACTACCTGCTGATGCCAGAGAAAGTGGAAGTTGACCGAGCCGGCAATGCAGCAGAAACGGTTTCGCAAGAACTGGTCTGGCTCGCGAAAGAGAACAAGAACAATTTCTTGGAAGACCTTTTAATCGAGAACAAGGGTTCGATCCTCGTCTTTGCCAGAACAAGGCACGGTGCGAGAAAACTCGCCAAGACAGTTTCCCAAATGGGGCACACCGTCGCGGAAATCCACTCTGATCGAAGTCTTGCCCAACGTCGAGAAGCTCTCAACGGATTCAAGGGTAACAAGTATCGCATTCTTGTTGCAACCGACATCGCCGCCCGCGGGATTGACGTCAAGGGAATTGAGTTAGTTATCAATTATGATGTGCCTGATCAGGCTGAAGACTACGTTCACCGCATCGGTCGCACCGGTCGTGCTGGGCTTTCCGGTCATGCAATTACCCTTGCTACTCCCGAACAGGTCAAGTTGGTCGCGGCAGTTGAAAAGGTTATTTCGGCACAACTCCCAATCTCTGAGCGCTCTCAAATGAAGGTTTCCATGCCAGAACTGCGTGGAGTCCGTAAACCAGTTCCGGGAGCAAGTGGTCATAAGCCCGTCCATACCCCGCGAGTCCACGCACCTGCACCGAAGCCCAAGCCACCCACAAAGCCGAACAAACCATATCAAGGGGACCGATCTGCTCCAGCCGGTCAGAGACCAGCGAGCGGTAAGCCTGCGTTTGGCAAACCTGCGTTCGGAAAGCCAGGTTCTCCCAAGCCAGCGAACGGGAAACCGAACTACGGTGGTAACAATCGAATGCCAAAGCGTCGAGATCCATAAATTCCGGTGAGATAAAAACAAACGTGCTCCAAGAAATTCTTGGAGCACGTTTTTACTTTGAATCCGCGTTCTTGGTCTGGGGGATTATTTCCATTCGACTCCCAGGAATTTGTACAGCGGGATGAAATCCATGTGCCCAAACCCAGAACGGTCGCAGGTCAATCATTTCATTTTTTGCCGACGACGTCTGTACGCGATCTAAGATCTCAAACTCGGATCGAAACGACCGCGCACTGGGATTTGTTGAAAATACACCGAAGTACTCGGGCAGCATGGATAAGCCTTATCTGTCGATTTCGCCGAGCACGATGTCGATGGAACCAATGATCGCAATAACGTCTGCCAGAAGCCTTCCAACCGCGAGCACCTCAAGGGACTTAAGGTTCATGAAACTGGACGGACGCTCGTGCCAGCGATAAGGACGATTAGAGCCGTCGCTGACCATGTAGAACCCAAGCTCTCCCTTAGAGCCCTCTATACCAGCGTATGCCTCTCCAACGGGGACGTGGAAGCCCTCGGTCCATAGCTTGAAGTGGTGGATCAGAGACTCCATTGAATTGTCTAGCTCTTCACGTGGTGGAGGAACGATCTTTCGGTCGCTGGTATTCCAAGGCCCTTCCGGTAATCCATCAATGGCTTGCTGGAGGATCTTGCACGATTCCTTCATCTCGGCAATGCGAACCAAGAACCGATCATAGCTGTCGCCATGCTTACCAACCGGGATTGAAAAATCAAACTCATCGTAGCAGCAGTAAGGATTTGTCTTTCGCAAATCCCACGCGACCCCAGATGCCCGCGCGATGGGGCCAGAGCAACCAAGTTCGAGAGCTTGTTGTCCGGTAAGAGTTCCTACGTTCTGAGTACGCTCCATCCAAATCGGATTCTCGACGAGCATATTCTCTAGATTTTGAAGCTCCTTCGGAAACTCATGGAGGAAGGTCCGGAGCTTTGCTTCAAAACCTTCTGGCATGTCTCCTCGAAGTCCACCAGGGACAATCCAAGACGGCATCATGCGTACGCCGCTGAACATCTCGAACATATCAAGAATGTACTCGCGTTGCTGCATGACATAGAAAAAGGGCGTCATTGCACCAAGGTCTAGCCCGTGGGTCCCTAACCAAACGCAGTGACTTGCCAAGCGGCTAAGTTCGGCGAGAATGACACGCAAGTAAGAACCTCGGCGAGGAATTTCGCAGCCAAGAAGCTTTTCAACCGCCAAGGCATGGGCAAGATTGTTGCCATTAGCGTTGAGGTAGTCCATGCGGTCGGTCATCACGACGCATTTCATGTACTGTTGGTACTCGGCTTCTTTTTCCATCCCAGTGTGCAGGTAGCCGATAACAGACTTGCACTTGACAATGGTTTCGCCTTCGAGTTCGCAAATCACTCGGAGTACACCGTGGGTCGAAGGGTGCTGGGGCCCCATATTGACGACCATAGTGTTTTCGCCGGTTCGTTCAAACACGGCTTCAGTGGATGGCATGAATGACTGCGTGGACATAATTAACTCTACGAATGTTACCCGGCGAGGGTTATAAAAGAAGTCGGATCAAGCAATCTGCTTGATCCGACTTCAACTTTACCGAATAACCTTACTTTAGGTCGTCGGCATTCCGAGTTTCCTTCTGAACGGCACCATCGGTGTTCATCGGGGTAGATGACGTTCCACCAGTTTCTGCCGGTGCTTCCGGTTCTGCTGCCGGTTCCGAACTACCACATCCGGAAAGAATGGACATAGCTGTTGCAACGATTAAGATCAAAGTGAACTTTTTCATGTTGGCAAGATTACCTTATTCTTCAAAAGTAGAATCGGGTCGGAACATGCACCAGTAGAATGGTCCCGCTGCAGTAGCTGCACATCCAAGAACAGTTTGCGCAGCGCCGTTAGTGGCATAGCGAGCAAATGGATCCTTGTAGTACCCAGTCATTCTGTTCGTCGTCGATGCGTTGTTCAGCTTTAGGAGCTTAGCACTGGTATCCGTTGCGACGGAGATCAACCCCTTGCCCCAAATCCAGTTCGAGTCGTTGAGCGTTTGAGTGTAACCGAACCATGCATATCCAGCTGTCGCACCTGCCATTGGCACGGCTCCAGGAGTGAAGATACATGGGCCACCAACGGTGCCATCGCATCGTAGGGTCGGCATTCCATCAATTCCACCGATCAAGTTCCACTTTCCTTGACCTTCCCAGAATAAAGGAAGCTTAGAAGGTTGCTCAACGGATGACATTGGGTAGTTGTGCAAGAAGCCATTGTAGTTCAAGTGGCTTGAGTACACCTGCTTTCCTGGGACTCGGGAGAGTGTTGGAAAGGCAGTAAGCAAGTCAAAGTTTCGCATTCCTGGACCAGTGAGGATGTCGGCATTCTTGGAGTAAGGCAGAATTGATATTCCCCAAGTCATATCGTAATCCGCACTAACAGTTCCGGCAGCGTACGCAGCGGTTGGAACTGGGTTAATGGAGTTCCATCGCCATGTCCCGTTGGAGGACCGTGGTGCAATAGCGAATGGACCGAGATCATCGTTGTCTCCAGTGTAAAGCATCGCGGCGGTTCCTTGTTGCTTAGTATTGGAGATAACCTGGGTCTTCTTGGCAGCTTCTCGAGCTTGCGCGAAGACAGGGAAGAGAATCGCTGCGAGAATCGCGATAATCGCGATCACAACGAGCAGTTCGATAAGTGTAAATGCTTTTCGCATGTGAGTATTCCTTTTCCCGAGATTGCTCTCGCCGCCTTCGATACGCTAGCTCACGATCGAACCGTTTTCCGATCCACCCGCGCGCGTACGAACGGTTATTATTAGGACTTGGAAAAAACGGCGAATGTTCGGGAACTTTTCGATTTTGCGCGTACGTTTTCGTAGGTTAGGCTATAGAGTCCAACTTCGAGTACTGAATAATACGTTAAAAAGCCCACATTTGCAAGGGCAAATGTGGACTTTTTTGTGTTTTTTTTTTTGATCAGAGTCCGGTAACGTTCTCGCTACCTGTTTTTCCCTCGAAAGACTCGCCGGCATGAGGGAAAGAAATGTCCTCAACGGCCGGACCTTTGGTGTTCTGGTCAAACACGACATCCTCTCCACCGAGCGGGTATTCCTTTCTCAGCGGGAAACCAACCCAGTCGTCCGGGAGCAAGAATCTCTCGCCACCCTCAGGTTCATTGCCCTCAAAGAAAACGCCGTAAAGATCCTGAATTTCTCGCTCCGGATACTCAGCCCCTGCAAAAATGTCCTTTAGAGTCGGAATCTTCTCTCCGTCGTTCACGGAAACCTTCACAAAAATCCTGGAAGCGTGCTTCAACGACATCAGATTGTAAACAACCTCAAATCGTCCTTCAAGGTCACGCTCGTGCTGCCAGGTCGAGTAGTCCACTCCGAGGCACTCACTGAAATAACAATAACCCAGCTCAGGATTACCCTTCAATTCAGCAATTACCTGTCGAAGATGACCGGGGGTGGTGCAAATGAAAGTATCACCACGGTACTCCTTTACCTTCAAAATTGCATCAGGCAAAACGCGGCGAATGACGGAAACCTCAAGCCGCTCGGTGCCAGACATCGGTGCGCCCATTAGTTCGGAACTCCTGCGGGATTGAGCGCGCCAGTAAGAACTTCAAACTCTTCGTCATCCTCATCTCCAGCTAGGCCCATCTTGGCCGGCGCAAGGGATTCGGCTTCGTCCCAATTGATCGCATTGAGCTTGAGAACATATGCATCGCCGATGATCCAAAGCACCATGTAAACCAAAACGGCCCAGAAACTGAAGGTCTGAAACGCCAGATTTGCTTCTGGAGATCCAAGTCCAGGGTTTGCGTATACGGTGAGCCAGCTCCAAAGGAAGACCACTTCGATATCAAAGAGGATAAAGAGCATTGCGACTAAGTAGAACTTCACTGGGAATCTTTCCCGTGCAGTTCCAGTCGGAGCAACTCCGCACTCGTAGGGAGACGACTTATATGGGGTGACCTTCTTGGGACCCAAAAGCCAACTTCCAATCACCATCACCGAGCAAATTAGCGCGGAAAAGGCGACGAGGATCAAAACAGGAATGAAATCGGTGCTCATGCTTTCTTTTTTATACTACTCAACACAAAGAAACGATTGCGCTGGGTTCAATAGAGTAGTGCGAGAGATTCTTCAAAAATTGGTATCAGGACAAGGATTATCGGTAGATGAGGCACGCGTCCTCGGGGAATACTTTGTCAATCCCGAACTCGATGCCGTGGTTGCCTCGGGGCTTCTCATCGCGTTAGCGACGAAGGGCGCAACATCGAACGAATTGCAAGGTCTAGTTGGGGCGATGCGAGCGACTTCAAACCCAATTCCAAATGTTCCGCCAGGGGTTGTTGATACGTGCGGAACTGGTGGCGGACGACCATCTTGGAATCTCAGTACAGCGGCAGCAATCATCTCGGCGGCATGCGGTGCCAAAGTCGCCAAGCATGGCAATCGAGCCGTAACATCTGCCTGTGGAAGCGCTGATGTCCTCGAATTTCTTGGCGTGAAACTTGAAGCAGAGCCCGGTCCAGTTTGGAACGAGACAGGATTTGCCTTTCTGTTTGCCCCAAAATACTATTCAGCCCTACGGCATATCGGACCCATCCGAAAGAATCTTGGTGTCCGCACCGTTTTCAACCAGCTCGGTCCAATGCTAAACCCAGCCGGAGCACAAAAACAGATGATCGGTGTTTGGGACGCCAATCTAGCCGAGCCAATGGCTGAAGCTCTCGCACAGTTAGGTTCGACGAGAGCCGTGGTCGTCCATGGCGAAGACGAGTTTGATGAAGTTTCACCGATCGCACCAACCCAACTTTGGATCGTAGAGGAAGGTAGAGTCCGAAAAGATCGCTTCATCCCTTCTAACCCCGTCAATGCATCATCGCTGATTCATGGGTCAAGTGTGCAAGAAAACGCAAAAATCTTAATCGAATCTTTAAGCGGAGAAAAGGATGAACTCACCGCCTGCGCATTGCCAAACGTCGGAATGACACTCTGGGTCGCCGGGCTTGCCCCTACCGTCGAAGAAGGAATGGAAATGGGTCGCGAAGCTGTAAAGTCTGGCAGAGCCGCTAAAACCCTCAAGCGGATCATTGAGGTGACCAACCGGTATGAATAAGCTCCAAGAAATATGCGCAAAGCGCTTGCAAGACGTTGAAATCCTGAAATCTCAGGCAAAGCCATTTAACTTTTCGCTTGCGCCAGATGTGGCCGGATTCCGAAATGCTCTCCACGAAAGCAATAACAAACCGGCTCTTATCGCAGAAGTGAAGCGTGCCTCGCCGTCCCAAGGCGGAATCCGGCCAAACTTGGACCCTATCCAACTTGCCCAAACCTACGAGGCTGGAGGAGCATCATGCCTAAGCGTCCTAACGGAACCCCACTACTTCCAGGGGTCGGACGAGGACTTCAAGCAGGTGCATCAGAGCGTCAAGCTACCTTTGATCCGAAAAGACTTCGTAGTTGACCAATTCCAGGTGGACGAAGCGCGGATGCTTGGGGCAAGTGCCATCCTCCTCATTGTCGCTGCCCTGTCTGACCATCAAATCACCCAGCTCCAATCCCGAGCTTGGGAGCTCGGAATGGATGTTTTGGTCGAAGTCCACGACACCGAAGAAGCCAAGCGCGCCGTCCAATCTGGCGCAACCATCATCGGAGTCAATAACCGCAACCTCAAAGACCTCACCATCGACCTCAGCACAACGGAACTGGTCTTCCCTCTCCTTCCAAAGCAAGTCATAAAGGTCAGCGAGAGCGGAATCGAATCACACGAGGACATTCAAAGAGTAGTGCAAGCAGGCGCAGATGCTGTCCTCATCGGCACGGCGTTCAGCCGAGAGCCAGAACCCCAAAACAAGATCAAGAGCGTGATGGGCTGGTGATCTGGGTCAAAATTTGCGGACTCACTCAGGAAGAGGATATTCTTTTTGCCGATGAACTTGGAGCCGACGCTCTCGGATTCGTCATTGAACCCACAAGCCCCAGATATCTCGACCCAAAAGCTCAAACCCATCTCACGAGTCTCAAAACTCTTGCCCCAAAAATCGCCGTGATGGGTCCATTTCAGGACAATTGGAACCCTGGTAATTTTAATGGAGTCCAAGCCATTGGACTTTGGGAACGGGCGATCCCAGCGGAGCTACTCTCCATTGGGGCTTATCGCCCGGACTCAATTAACTTCCCAGAATTCCCTTTCCCTCCTCAATTTTTAGTCATTGATCCGTTCGATGCAACTCAATTTGGTGGAACCGGAAAGACATTTGACTCCACCTTTGCTGCGGAGTTGGTCGCAAAATCCCCAATTCCCGTGATCCTTGCTGGCGGCCTGAACCCCGAAAATGTGCAAGATATGATCCAAAAGGTCAAACCCTTTGGCGTAGACGTCTCCAGCGGAATCGAATCAAGCCCCGGAATCAAAGACCCCCAGAAGTTGAGGGCATTCATACAAGCCGCGCGAACTTGCTAAAATAGAATCCCATGTCCGTTTCCGCAGGCCAAACACTGACCTTTCCAATCCGCAGCGACAAGTTCACCATGAGTGTTCAAGTCTCCGAGGTTCTCCATCGGCAGCAATCCGAATTCCAGCTCATTGAGATCTTCGACACTCCAGCCTTCGGACGGATGCTCTTTCTGGACGGGCACGTTCAGCTAGCTGAACTTGACGAGCAGGCATATCACGAATCCCTTGTTCATATTCCCCTACTCAATGTCGCAAGACCAAAGAAAGCTCTTGTTGTCGGTGGTGGCGATGGTGGAGTCCTTAGAGAGCTACTTAAATATCCTGATCTTGAGATCGATATGGTCGAGATTGATATGGCCGTCATCGAAGCCAGTCGCGCTCACTTAGAATTTCTGAATCAAGGTGTCTTTGAACATCCGCGAGTCAATCTTTTTGTCCAAGATGCCTTCCCATTTGTCAAGCAAAGTGGAATTGGTCCCTATGATCTCATCGTTATGGATTCCACCGATACCTATGAGGAAGAGGATGGTGAAATTAGCGCAATGCTCTTTACTCAAGAATTCTTTAACGACTGCAAAAATCTCCTCTCCGAACAGGGTTTTGTCGTTACCCAGGCAGATAATCTTGTCTTCTGTCCTTATTCCCTCGTTTCTATTCGACAAGAATACAGCAAAGTCTTTCCTCACGTCGAAAGCTATTCCACGTTAGTCCCTAGCTTTGGTGGATTTTCTGGCTATTGCTATGCCAGCAAAGGAGCGACCCTTTCACCAGAATTTCCAAGCGAAAGAGCAGAGATCTTAAAGCTCCATTATCTCAACAAATTGACGTACCAGCTCGCCTTCGCTCCCATCCCTTTCAGGAATATCTATGCCACTGATTGATCTACCCATAGAGAAACTCCAGGAATATCACGGCCGGAATCCAAAGCCTGCGGATTTTGATACTTTTTGGGATACTGCTCTCGCCGAAGTTATCGGGGTCGCCCCGCAACTCCACCTCGAATTGGCAGATTTTCAGCTTAAGGCCGCATCGTGCCACCATGCTTGGTTCGATAGTGTAGGTGGAGCAAGATTACACGCGAAAGTACTGCTTCCTCGCAATCCTTTTATCAAATTACCTTGCGCTGTACTTTTCCATGGCTATAGTGGAAGATCCGGAGATTGGATGAGCTTGGCAAGCTGGGTAAGTGCTGGTTATGCTGTGATTGCTCTAGACGTTAGAGGTCAAGCTGGGCTTTCACAAGATCCCGGTTCTGTTCCAGGAAACACGTTGAAAGGACATATTATCCGAGGCGTCAATGGTACACCCGAACAGTTATTCTATCGAGGTGTGTTTTTAGACACAGTCCAGACGGTCAATGTTGCTGCTAATTTACCTGGAGTAGATCCAACCCAGATTGTAACCTTCGGAGCAAGTCAAGGCGGCGGGTTATCTTTAGCCTGCGCGGCATTAAGCGATAAAGTTACCAAGTGCGGCACGATTTATCCTTTCCTAAGCGACTATCAGAGAGTCTGGGAGATGGATCAAGCGAAGGATGCCTATGATGAGATCAAAGCTTACCTAAAAATGTTCGATCCGACTCATCAGCATGTCGGGGAATTCTTTGAAAGACTCGGCTATATTGATATTCAGCATCTTGCACCTAGAGTCAAAGCCGATACGATCATGATCACAGGTTTAATGGACACAATTACTCCTCCTAGTACCCAATTTGCCGCTTATAACAAGCTCACTTGCGCGAAGGATATGGTGATTTATCCTGATTTTGGTCATGAAGGGTTGCCAGAATCCTTAGAAAGAGTTGTACAATACTTCCAGGCGAATCCGTAAGGGATTATTTTTCGTCTTTTTCCTTGAATCGATACGAGCTGTGCTATGGAACAAAAACCTTTTGAGTCAAATTATCCCCGCGACTTTTCGCCATCTGGGAAGGGGACCAACCGTTTCAGAGGGATGCCTCCAGGGATTTACATTGACTGGATCGGCACGGCTTGAGAATACATCAAGTCGAACATGGGAATGTATGCCGTCGCAACTCTGGTGTTCTTCGCGGTCACAAGTATTGGGCAGATTCCATATCAGATTGTCAGCTTTGGAATGAACTTGGGACCTGATAACAAAGGAATTTCTTTCTACGCACTCTTCGTGCCGCTCATGTTTATAACTTACGTGATTTCTTTCGCGGTGCAAACCTTGATGACGGCGGGATATGTGCTATTTGCCTTAGACCATGTGGACGGTAAAGAACTCAATATAGGTCGCATGTTTGATCCATTCAAGCGCATCGGTCATACCTTAATGGCTGCAATCATTTCTTCCCTAGGAATGCTTGTAGGATTCATATTTTGTATTGTCCCAGGTTTTTACGTCTACGGACGATGGTTCTTTGCGACAATCCTTGCTGCTGACCAAGGTCTAACTTGGAAGGAAAGTATGAACATGAGTTGGGAGCGAACGCAACCTTTTGCCTGGATGATGTTGGTGCTTATCTTGGTATCCAGTTTAGTTTCCGTGCTCGGTTTTCTCGCGTGCTGTATTGGGATTCTTGTCACATACCCCATCATGATGGTGATGTACGCGATGCACTATCGTGTGATCTTCCAAGAATTTGGCGATGGTGATCAAGTGAATCCAATGCCAATGGGTTAATCACACATGTTTAAGCCCGGAGACACTTCCTATAAAGTAAGTACTTCGGGCTTTTTTGTAAAGAGTTGACCTGAATTTACGGTCGCGTGGTTCTGCCGACGACGAGTCCGGTGCAATTGATCGTGATCGTTGGTCGTAGCGGATCGTTGGTGGTGATCGTCACGGTGCCCGTCTTGCGACCTGGAGTCGTTGTGTTAATGGAAATTTGGTGGGTCTTCGCGCCGTCGAGTTGTGAATCGGAGAAGAAACCGCTCGGTCCAAAGAAGTTCCCGGTGGTACTGAAGGAATAATCAAGATCATTGATTCCATTCGCCGTCCACTTGGCAATATCGCCGTTATTTTGCACGGTAATCGGGAGTGAGAATGGTACATTTTGATCCACCCATCCAAAGTCCAGAGTTGCAGTTTGGCTCACCGAAGCAACAGGCGGGACTTTCAAATCCAGAAACACAGGAAGGTGCCCTATTTGATATCCAGCAGTTGAACCATTCTTGAGTGTATTCATTAGCTGCTGAGCCAACGACGTTCCAAGTTGAGTATTACCCGTAATTTTCATGGGCAGATTGAACGTGGTGCCATCATTACCAAATACACGATAACTGTGATTAGGATCATTCCAAGTGCTGAGATTAAATGGAATGTTTGGCTGACCAATATAGTCAAGTCCATCGCCATCGAGCAGACCTGCCGAAAGTAGAAGGAGATCTAAACGATCATCCATTCCAGCTGAACCAATCGCGGGGTCCTGCGTATGAATAAATCGGTAGTTGCTATTGTTGTTCCAGTTGCCTGCGAGCCCAGAACCTTGATTAGAATCTCGGTTGATGGGGTCAAAAACTCTGCCACTATTATCTAATTCCGAACCGACAAAGCGTTGATATGCGGCTTGGGTAGAAGTTTGGATATTAAAGTCACCACATACGATAAAGTGCCGACCATCACTGAAGGAATTCGCATCATCGCGGATAAAATTTGCTTCTATCAGTCTGCGGCTTTGATCTGTGCTCGTATCACCTGACTTCATGTGAAGATTGTAACAAGAAATTACGTTTCCAGGAGTGTTGTAACCCACTAGGTAAAAGTCATATCTGTAGGTATTTCGGGGTCCGACCGTTGTACCCCCGAGGGCAACGGTATCCGGATTGGGGTTACTGACCGTTGACGGAACCAGAGCGATTTTGCTCGACCGGTAGAACATCACGCTTTCGGTATCTGGACCATTGATAAATGGCGCCGCGACAAAGTCGCCAGGTGAACCGGGAGCAGTATTCAAAATATCTCGAAAGATATTCGTTGCGGTTTGGCTTGTGACCTCTTGAGCGAACAGAATATCAGGCGCGAATCTCATCCCATTCGCTGGATTCGCCGTGAACATCATGTTCTTAAATCCGTTCACGCGGATAAGGTCATTTGGATCGCTTGGAGTCAGGCTGGTGACAGACCAATTCGTGATATTCCAAGTTGCGACCCTCAGCTGGGCGAAGGATGCCGCCGAACAAGCGATAAATGAGGCTACAACAAAGAAACGAACGCGCATGAGCTGATGTATTGTGGCACTTGATCCTGGATTTTCGATCTTTTTTTTGCCTAATCTAGTAACGATAGATGTCAAATCTGGTGAATTTGTTCGGAAATGTTAACGAGGCCTCACAGTGCGACCAACAACTGTGGCGACGCATGGAAAAGTGAGGGTTGGACGAATTGTGTCGTTGGTTTGGATGGTGATGACGCCAGTTTTTCGACCTGGGGTTGAGGTGTCCACGGTGATTTGGTGGATATTTGCGGGAGAACCTGCGCGATGAGTTTGGATTCCGGTTGGTCCTTTGAACGCGCCTGTCTGGTCGAAAGTGTAGGTCAATGGTGCAACACCGTTTGTGGTCCAAAGCGCAGTGTTGCCGTCATTCCTGAATTCGAATGGCAAGGAAATTGTCGCCCCTTGATCCACTAGACCGAAGTCAAGCACGCCCGTACTGACGATTTTTGCGATCGGCGGAACGGTCATATCCACATAGATCGGAATATGCCCAGGTTGATAGGCGGTTCCCTCGTCTTTCATCGTGTCAATCAGGGCCTGGGCGATCACGGGGCCAACTTGCGCATTGCCAACGATCCTCAGACTCGTATTGTACGAATCTCCACCATTACCAAAGGCTCGGTAGCTGTGATTTGGATCATTCCAGGTCGTCGCACTGAAAGGAATGTTTGGGTTGCCGATGTATCCCATCCCGTCGCCATCCAGAAGGTTGGCATCCATCAATATAAAATCGAGGCGATCATCCATTCCCGCCGCACCGGGTGCGGGGTCTTGGGTGTGGATATAGCGATAGGCGGAATTGTTGTTCCAGTTTCCGGTGAAATTCCCACCTTGATTGGAGTCGCGGTTGATCGGGTCGATCATGCGTCCGGAGTTATCTAGCTGACTCGCAGTCAGCTCAACATAAGCGGCTTGTTGTGCATTCTGTATATTAAAGTCACCGACCACCATGATTCCCCCTCGAGGAGAAAGCTCATTTGCCCGTTGGCGGATCTGGATTGCGGCATTGTAACGCCGATTTTGCTCTTCAATGGTGCTGCCTGCTTGAAGATGGCAATTGAAAACCGAAATGTAACACGTTGGATGGTTGTATCCGACGGGATAAAAATCGTATCGGAGAATGTTCCTGGGGCTCAAAGGAGCATTTCCACCAGCATAGGCAATCACTGGCGTCGCGGAGACTAAACGCACCTTACTATTGCGATAGAACATCACGCTTTCCATGCTTGGCCCGTCGACGTAGGTCGCTGCAACATAGTCTCCTGGCGATCCTGGTGCGGTGTTGAGACAAGTCAGGAATGTGTTTTGCCCCGCAGAAGAAAGAAATTCTTGTCCAAAAATGATGTCAGGCGCATATTGCATTCCATTGGCTGGATTCACCGTGTAGAGGCAAGTTTTAACCCCGTTAATCCGCGTGGCGTCCTTGACCGAGGGATTGATCACGCTCGGCACTCCCCAGAACGTGACGTTCCAAGAGGAGACTCTTAGCTGGGCATTCGCGTTTACAGCTAAAAGTCCTATACAAATCGAAATTGCCATTGCGCGCAACATGACCTCCATTGTGACCTGCGTTAGGTTCAAATTCAAACTAATTCTGCCCTGAAGAGCATCCGTTAACAAAACCTTTACATTCAAAACCCTCGTGAAAGCACTTGCATCCAAAGCAAAGCTCGGGTATCGTCGCATTTATGAGCGAACAAGAAATCCTCACGAAGGTAACCAAGGTTACAGTCGAAGAACTCGGCGTTAAAGAAGAAGAAGTCAAGGCTGAATCCAGTTTCCAGGAAGACCTGGGCGCTGATTCGCTGGATGTTGTGGAATTGGTCATGGCATTTGAAGAGGAATTCTCCATTGAGATTCCAGACGAAGACGTGACGAACCTCAAGTCGGTCGGCGACGCAGTCACATACATCAGCTCGAAGCTAAGCGCATGAGTTTAGACTTCCGACCTTCGGGTCGGGTGGTGGTCACTGGACAAGGTCTAGTGACCGCCCTTGGTACCGGAGTCGAAAAAACGTGGGCCGAACTCCTGAAGGGTACAAACCCAGTCGGGCCCATTGAGGCGTTTGACGTCTCCGAATTTGCGACTCGCTTCGCAGCCGAAATTCGAGATTTTAATCCCGAAGATTGGATGGAGCGAAAGGAAGCGCGTCGTATTGACCGCTTTATTCCTTACGCAGTTTCAGCATCAACCCAGGCCCTTGAGCAATCTGGACTCAAGATTACGCCAGAGAACAGCGAATGGGTTGGATCTTTGATTGGAGCGGGCATTGGTGGCCTTACATTTCTTGGCGATCAACACCGAGTTCTGATTGAGCGAGGTCCCGCCAAAGTTTCACCGTTTTTAGTTCCTTACATGATCCCGGACATGGCCAGTGGTTATGTCTCGATCATCCACGGTTTACGCGGACCGATTAACTGCTCTGTCACCGCTTGCGCGACGGGGGCGAATGCTCTCGGCGACGCCTACGAAATCATCAAACGCGGAGACGCGATCGCAATGGTTGCTGGCGGGTCCGAAGCACCGATCAACGAGATCGGCGTAGGAGGCTTCTGCTCTATCAAGGCGATGTCTACCCGGAACGATGATCCGAAGCGCGCTTCGAGACCATTCGACAAGGCCCGCGATGGATTCGTATTGGGCGAAGGTTCCGGAGTAATGGTCCTGGAAGATATGGATCACGCCCTTGCTCGAGGAGCGAAGATCATCTCGGAGCTAGTTGGATATGGAATGAGCGCAGATGCTTATCACATCACTCAGCCCGATCCAGAAGGAGATGGAGCTCGACGGTCAATGCAAATGGCTTTACGAAAAGCTGGCTTGAAGCCAGAAGACGTGGATTACATTAACGCACACGGAACGAGCACTTTCTACAACGACCGCCAAGAAACCATGGCGATCAAGACTGTTTTTGGTGATCACGCCTATAAACTCGCGGTTAGTTCGACAAAATCAATGCTCGGACACTCGCTCGGCGCAACTGGAGCGGTTGAAGCGATCTTCTGCGCTTTGGCGATTCGAGATGGAAAGATTCCGCCGACCATCAACTACGAAGAGCCTGATCCAGAATGCGATCTTGACTACACGCCGAACGTGCACGGCACGAGACCGGTCACGGTCGCAATGACGAACTCCTTTGGATTTGGTGGCAAGAATGCCACTCTCGCGTTCAAAGCGTTCGTTCAATGAATCGTGATTCCCTAGCCCAACTTGCGGCGGACTTCATTTCCTATGTGGGATCAATGAAATCCGCTGCAACTGCCCGGGCTTATGGGTCTGACCTCAATCAGTTCTTGAATTGCATGGCAGAATCCGAAACATTTTCCCCAGAACTGATTCGAACTTATCTGCGCGAGTATTCAACTACCCCCACAACAAGGGCGAGGAAGCTTTCTGCACTGCGGTCATTTTCTAAGTACTTGATGCGTCGTGGCGAAATCACTCAAGATCCAACTCTGGTGATAGATTCTCCCATCAAAAAAAAGCCGCTACCCAAAGTCCTGAACAACACGCAAATTGTTTCGATGCTGGACCAACCGCATCCCTCTAAAAATCCAGAACGAGATAATGCGATTCTTGAACTTCTCTATTCAGGCGGTCTGCGTGCAAGTGAGCTTGCGACCTTGAAACTTCATCAACTAGATCTGACCAACCTCTTGGTCCATGTCCGTGGAAAAGGGAGTAAGGATCGTGTTTGCGTTATTGGGCCGACCTGTGCCGACGTCATTCGAACCTACCTCAAGACGAGAACCCAAGAAACTCTTGGACCAAAATCTCCTGTGTTTCTTGGTACCAAGAATTCCGCGATCACCACCCGAACGGTGCAGAACATCGTAAAGCGCAGAGCGATTGCTAATGGAGTAACGAGTGAAACATCACCCCACACCTTGCGCCACTCATTCGCGACCCATCTCCTTGACGGCGGCGCTGATCTGAAAGCTGTTCAACAACTTCTCGGTCACGAGAGCCTCACGACAACCCAGGTTTACACCCACATCAGCGTTGAAAGGCTCCAAGAGACCGTGAAGAAGGCCCACCCAAAAAGCCGTAAAGTTTAGAAGTTACTTCGGCGCACTTTCAGCAGGAACTCCGCGGAGAACTTCCAAAGCCTTGTCTACGACCGGATCAACCGTCCCTTGCCTTCGCGCGTTAATCACGACATCTGGCTTAACCGGATTGCCCTCAAGCCTAACGCCTTTCGCAGTAACATAGTCGCTGATCGGGAATTGGAGCTGGAATCCGTTATTGACAGGCATGAAGATCGAAGCCAAAACCGCTCCCGCGCTGGGAGTACCGATGACCTTGCTGCCCATGGTTTCCTGCAACGATGCTGCCGTAATTTCAGCTGCAGATCCAGTGCCTCGGTTTATAAGCACAGCAATTTTCCCCTTGTAGTATGGCAAATCTCTTTTACGGGTTCGGAGGTGATTTGTTGTCCACTTCGCGATAGCTTCTGCGGTCATCGGTCCTTCCGGGTTTGCTTCTTTGTACCGATTTGCCATCGTCTTATTGACAAAGGTGCCATAGATCGTATTCTCTGGCATAAGGTGACTTAACAAGTGAGCAAGGTTCGAAGCGTCGCCGCCACCATTGGATCTTAAGTCCAAAATCATAAACTTCTTATCTTTTGCCTCTGTGAGTAACTTGACTACATTTGTTCGGCTGTAACCATCGCTGAAGGTCATGACTCGGAACAAAGCTGTATCATCACCCACCATCGTCAAGGTTTCTGAAGTCGCGACAGTCGGGGTCATCATCTTTGCGGTCAGCTTGACTTCTCTCACTTTGCCATCGGTTCCTTTCACCGATAGGGTTCGTTCTGCCGGCATCTTTGCAAGCGCTTCGGAACTCGTGGGTTTTTCTCCGTTGATCGTGAGGATCAGTTCACCTGGTTTGAGACCAGCTTCCGCGGCAGCACTTCCAGGCATCACGGTTTCAATCAACATTCCCTCGGGCAAGAATGACCCGGTGACCCCCATGAGTAAGCGTTGTCCTGTTGGCGGTGCGGTCTGAAGGAATGTGGGCAACTGAAGCTTCGGAGCTTCGGTTGGTTTCTCTTCCGTTGGCGGTGTTGCTCGCGGATTCAGCCTCGGTCGACGGGAATCAAAACTTAGGCGAATGTGACTAAATCCAAATTCACGAAAAGCGCGATTGACTTGCCCCATGAAGGCGACGGGAGTAGTGGCAGCATCTATATCCGCTTTCCGGGCTTCCACATACTTGGGCCACTGACCAAAGTCCACTCCTGGGACAAAAGCGCGTTGATCAATCGTGCGCTGAATCGCCTTAAGAACATCCTCTTTTTCTTCTGCCGTAATACTGGGTGCAGGTGAGGCTGATTGGGCAAAGACGAGTGATTGCCCGACGACAATCATTGCAAGTACACCAAAGAATTTTTTCATAATGTGTTTATACGATATTTTCGGGTGCAAAGATCACCCAAATTTGACGTAGTATAGGAAATTCATGAAAATCGGCGACTCCCTCGAATCCGCTTTCTCCGCGCTGACCTCAAATAAGCTAAGGACTGCACTCACAATGCTGGGCGTCATCATTGGTGTCGGGTCGGTCATAGCCATGATCGCGATCGGTGAAGGCACTAAGCGGAAGTCCCTCGAAAACATCGAAGTCATGGGCGCAAATATGATCACCGTCATGCCCGACTGGCGCCGGGGCGGAAACAGTCAAGGGTCCGGTACCGGGACTCTCAAGTTCGAAGATATTGATCGCATCCGCGCGGAGGTTCCTGCAGTCACGTTAATGAGCGGGGCTGTCCGATCCAGCGAAACGATCAAGTTTGGTTCAAATTCTACCAGGGGACAAATCCTTGGGTGTGAGCCCCAGATGGCTCTCATTCGTAACGCGACCAAAATGCACAGCGGAGGTTGGTTCACGGGCGAAGATAATGCGCTCCTTGAGCGCAAAGCCGTCCTCGGTTATCAAATCTATGACCAACTCTTTGCTGGAGCTAACGCGATTGGGGCCACCATCAAAGTCAAGGGGCAGAATTACGAAGTCGTTGGTGTTGTGACATATAAGGGCGGATCTGGCTTCCAAAATCCAGATGAAAACGTCTATGTCCCGCTCAAAACCGCCCAAGAACGGTTGATGGGAAAGACCACCATAGACATGATCAGCATGCAAGTGATCAGCACCGATGTGATGACCATCACCCAGACAATGGTTGAAGACACGTTGATGAAGACTCGCAAATCCGCCGCCGGTGACGCCCTTTTCCGAGTGTTTAACCAAGGCGAACAGATCGAGGCGTTGCAAAAGCAAAACGACCTCCTAGGATATTTGCTTGCGGGAATCGCATCCGTTTCGCTGCTCGTTGGTGGCATTGGAATCATGAACATCATGCTCGTGAGCGTCACTGAAAGGACTCGCGAGATTGGGCTACGAAAAGCTCTAGGTGCTACAAAGCCGATGATCATGACTCAGTTCCTTTTTGAAAGCATCATGATGTGCGTGATCGGAGGTGCGATTGGGATTTTCCTTGGCTGGGTTGCCACCCAGTTGGTTTCAAAGCAGCTTCAGGTACCTCCATCCGTTTCAATCCCTAGCGTGATCCTGGCATTCGGATTTTCTGCCTTCATCGGACTCTTTTTTGGAATCTTCCCAGCGATGCGCGCCAGTAGCCTGCAACCCATTGAGGCACTGCGATCCGACTAAAACCTTTAACCAGGTTTGGACGTATCATGGAAAGGGATTTTGAAGTAAATGAGTGAACCAGTTATTCGCGTTGAAAACTTAGGCAAGGATTACGGTCGTGGAGACACAATCGTCCACGCCTTGCGAGATGTGAACCTCACAATTGATAAGGGGGAGTTCGTCGCGATTATGGGACCGTCGGGTTCCGGAAAGACCACATTTATGAACCTGATCGGGTGTTTGGACTCACCATCAACGGGGAGATATTTGCTGAACGGCGAAGATGTCAGCGGTCTGGATGACAATGCTCTAGCCGGGATCCGAAACAAGTACCTCGGCTTTGTCTTTCAGAGCTTTAATCTTCTTCCTCGTCAGACCGCGCTACGGAACGTAGAACTTCCGCTCCAGTATGCAGGCGTAAAAAATCGAAAGCACGCGGCAGAAGATGCCCTTACCCGAGTTGGACTTGGTCAGCGTATGGATCACCGACCCAATGAGCTTTCTGGGGGTCAACAACAACGGGTCGCGATCGCTAGGGCGTTTGTAAATCAGCCAGTCTTGATGCTGGGAGACGAGCCGACTGGGGCTCTAGATACTCGTACGAGCGAAGAAATCATGTCGCTTTTCCAAGCTCTAAACCGCGAGGGCAAAACAATCGTTCTCGTCACCCACGAAGAAGACGTCGCTCGCCACTGCAAGCGCATAATTCGGTTCCGCGACGGTCGCCTCATCGCCGATGAGAAGGTCGAAAACCCGTTCGATGCTGAAGAGATATTGAAATCTCTACCCGACCCGGACGCCGCCCCAGTTTAATCCGGCGTTGACCACTCTAAGTCTTTTGCGGTGTAGTCAGGATAGTCGAGGGTTTGATAAAGTTCAGCCCGCGTAACCATCCGATCCATCCACTCGGCTTGCGTTCCCTCGCGCAAGAGGTCAGCATAGAAGCTCTCAATCGCCTTAAGGGCGACCCTCAACGCTGTCACCGGGAATATCACGATCTGATAACCAAGATCCTCAAATTCACTCGCGGTGATCAACGGGGTTTTTCCGAACTCTGTCATGTTTGCGAGCAAAGGTACGCCGGGTAACCCAGCTCGGAAGGTTGCAAACTCTTCTTTCGAGAGCAACCCCTCGGGAAAAATCCCATCCGCACCGGCCTGAACATATGCCTTTGCTCGATCAATCGCGGCATCAATTCCTTCAACGCCTCTTGCATCGGTCCGGGCGAAGATCATGAATTCGGAATCGCGCTTCGCCGAGATCGCCGCACGAATCTTGCCTTCCATCTGGGCGACCGAAATGACGTCTTTCCCATCAAGATGACCACACCGCTTTGGACTGACCTGATCTTCCAAGTGAATGCCCGCAATTCCCGCCCTTTCCATCTCCATCACGGTCCGAGCAACGTTCCAACCGTCTCCAAATCCCGTGTCAGCATCGCAGATGATCGGAACCGGAGCCACCAAAGCCGCCTGAGCAGCAACGCTGGACATCTCGTTCAAAGTCACTAGCGCGATGTCTGGCATTCCGAGCAGATTATTTGTGATCGCACCTCCGCTCAGGTACACGGCCTTTGCACCCTGCTTGTGTGCAGCAAGCGCGGAGAGTGCAGAAAATGCTCCCGGCATTACCACGATTCCAGAGGCAAATTGCTGACGAAGGGCAGCGCCAGGCGAACGAAGCGGAGGCTGAATCATGTCCAGTAGCGTACCAGGAACATAACTCTTTCCTTAGGTTAAAATGAGGATCGTGTACCAACTTTCGATGCTGCTTGCCGGATTAGGCCCAGAGATCGCAAGGAATCCAAACGCATTTTTCTTTGGATGCCTGATCTTGTTGCCGGCCGCACTCTGGTGCATCGCGATCGTGGGTTGGCTGGTGATGGGCGACATCGAATTCCCAACCGGACTCGGGCTCATTTTTGTTCTTGGTCTGATGGTCGCGATCGCAATGCGTCCGCCGGCGGGAGCATCTTGGTTAAGCCCGGTCATCTACTTTGGGATGATCCTTCTCGGAATCATGCTCCCGATTTTCCGAAAGGCAATCACCAGTCGCCAAAATCACCTGATTGAATGCGACAGAGTGGACAAAAAAATGCTCGCCTTCCGCAATCATCCAGACTCGCTTTTGGCACGGTTTGAACTTGGCAAGGAGCTCTATGAGCGGGGTTACGTCGGATACGCCGAGATGCTGGTACAGCCGATCCTAGCCGACCAAAAGCGGGGATTTATGGAAGATGAGAAACGAAAAGTCCGCATGTGGGCAGGATATCCGGACCAGAAAAAACCAGTCCCGTGCCTCAAGTGCGACTACCGGGGCGATTTACAAAACATGATTTGCCCTCGATGTCAGGCGAACTATGTGACTGACCATGTTCGGGGCTCATTCACTTCGTTAAAAACGGTCCAAAAAGTTCTAGTCGCATGGATGATCGGGGGAATTCTTTTGGGAGTTATTCCGGCGTTAGTCAACATTTCACCGATTGCGGGAATCGTCGGCATCCCCATCTTGTTGGTTCTGGCGGGATACACTGGATATCGCACTTACATTGTGCCGAAATCCGCGTGAAAAAACTCGACCGATACATCTACAGCGAGCTCATTAGTCCGATTTTGATCGGAACGCTATTCGTCGTATTGATGTTCCAAGCCAACGAGATGATCGCCTTGTTCAAAAATCTGAACATGTCTGCGATTCCTCCAAAGGCGATTGCGCAATACATCCTTTTCAAAACCCCAGAATTCTTGATCCTCACCCTTCCAATGGGTACGGCCGTGGGTGCTTCGTTAGCGATCAGCAGACTCGTCAGAGAATCCGAACTCACGGCGATGCGAGCATCTGGGGCATCAATTTTGCGGGTGTTGCGTCCTGTCTTTTTCATGGGCATTCTGGTTGGACTGATTAATTGGTCAGTGAGTGAGTACCTTGTTCCAAAGTCAAGTCAAGATGCGCGTCGGCTCCAGAACGAATACGGAATGCTGGGGGTTTCGCCCACATTCAAGTCCGACGTGATGATCAAGATTCAGCGTTATCAAGCGTTCTTAGGAGCAGTTCAGCGGGTTGGACAAAACCAAATTCAAATCAACGATATTCTCCTCGTTGAGAGGCGTCCAAATAGTGAGGTTCTTCTGATTGTTTCGCCTTCTGGGCACTATGCGGCCGGAGTTTGGAAAATCGAAAATCCAAAGACATTCAGAATCCAAAAAGACAGCTTGACTGCCCTTTCTTCCGAGACCACAATGACCATTAATGAGAAAATCCAGATCCCGGAATTTTTCTTTTCTGCCCAAGCATCGGAAAAAACTGCAGCAGAATTACGGGAGGCAATCACCCAAGGTCGCAAGCTCAAGACAGACGTGACTGCTTTGGAGGTTGCCTACAACACCAAGTTTGCGGTTCCGGTTTCTTGTTTTATTTTCGCAATGGCTGGTGGGGCGATGTCGCTCATTTTCAGCCGAAGAGGTCCGTTTGTGGGGACTTTGATGAGTCTAATCTGCTGCTGGTTGTATTTCAATCTCCATATCATTAGTACCGAGATAATTGGCAAAAATTCCTGGGCAAGTCCCGCCGCCGCCGCTTGGATCCCGAATGGACTCTTCTTCCTACTTAGCATCATTCTCATCCGGAGAAGCGAATGAGAAGGCTGTTTATACTAGCTGTACTGATCCCTGGACTCGCTTTCGGGTTCCAGAGCTCAGAAGATCCTTCCGTTCAAGATCCTGAGCCTCCAGTCGAAACGCCCGAAGACCCCGATCCAGAACCCCTCCCCACGATCACTATTGACCCAGCCAAGAAGCTGTTCTTCTTGGACAAAGCAGCATTCGTGGACCGTGACGGTCAGAACGTCAAAATGGCCGGTGGGGTCAAGTTTCGATACGGCGACTACATAGGCTCCGCTGAAGAAGTTGAAGGCAATCTGGACACCGAAATTTTTGTTCTGAAGGGAGATGTCAAGCTCATAGGAAAAGACCTGAATTACGAAGGCGAGGAAATCGAAGCAAACTTCAAAACCGAAGTCTTCGGGTTTAAAAGAGCGAGTTCTACAATAAAGCCAGAGCTGATAAAAGGGCAAATTACTGAGAATCTTTACATCAGAGGTGAGTCTGGTACCGGCAGTGAAAAGTACTACGAGCTGGTGAACGGGGAATGCACAACATGTGGACTTCCCCATGCACACTATCACATTAAGGCTCGAAAAATGAGCGTGTATCCACAGGATCGCCTCGTCATGCGAGATGCCGAGATCAACATTTTGGGCAGGACGATCATTAGGCTTCCCTACTTTAGTATTCCGCTTAAAGATTACGCTCCAAGATACATTCCAGAAACTGGCCAGTCGCCGGACGAAGGTTATTTCGTCAAGTCTCGTTTTGGAGTCGGCATCCCTGGAGATGACCTTTTGGATACGAGGTTTGACTACATGACCAAACTCGGCTTTGGCTTAGGAGCCGATTTAGATTACCGAGACGTCAATATGAAAGGTGCACTAAAGGTTTATGGCCTGCTCGGGCAAGACAAGACCTTCACTTCCAATGTGAATCACACCCAAAAATGGGGCAGAAGCACGATCACGAGTACGCTCGATCTCTCGCAAAGAAACTACTTATCTGCGCCAGGAAATACAACGCTCAACACTCGAAATTCGATAGCGATACCAAACGGTGGAGGCAACACTCGGCTTGGATTTACATATTCCTCGAATAAAGCAAACAACTTCTCCACCGAAAGTCAAAATCTGACGCTTAATGATCAGCGGAAAATTGGGAAGATTAACATTTCCAATGACTTCAACTTGTCCACCTATCTCTCTGGGGGAAGTTCCTTCTCTAGTAGCAGAAGAGTACTAGATGTTCGAAGTCGAGCCCAACAAAGCCTGGATCGCATTGACATCGAGATGCAATATCAAAGAGCGATTCCCATTGGGACGATTGCCAATTTCTTCTCGGGGACAGAGATCACTCCCATGCTCACTTTCAAAACCGACACGGCACGGATCTCTGGGGACAAGAACTCGCGTACCAAGCTGAACATGGAGATGAGCGTTGGAGAACTCTTTGATTCGATCCGAAAGAAACCCATTTCCCGCACATATTTTGATCTGGGGTTACCCACTCAAACAATCAAGTCAGGCTCATTCAGCATCAACGGAAGCGGGCGATTTCGGCAGGGGTTATATAGCGACGATACCGCTCAGTTTGTGTTTAACTCGGATATGGGATTGAGCTATCAGTTCGACACGGCTGGCTCGGCAAATATTCGATATAACTACCTTCGCGCTCAGGGCTACACACCCCTAAATATTGACCGGGCAGGCAGAAATGACTTCTTTGGGGCGGATCTTAACTGGAAATTGAAGCAACTCAATCTTGCCGCTACGACTGGTTATGACTTGTTACAAAGCGAGCGCGAAGGATTGAACCGCACACCTTGGCAGACGGTAGGGATTCGAGCGGAATACTCGCCAACTTCAGGATTCGACATCCGGACATCCACGTCTTACGACACCTTTAACAAAGTTTGGAGTAACGTTCGCGCTGACATCCGCTACGAGAAAGGTAAGAGCAAGTACCTGTTAGGACTGCGGTACGATGGGCAACGCCATACCTGGGGCGCGGCAAACTTCTTTGCAGAAGGGCTCCGGTGGGGCAGACTCCAAACCGCATTTTTGCTGAGTTACAACGGCTACACCAAAGAATTCGAATCTCGTCAATTCAACTTCATCTACGATATGCACTGCTCAGAGGCCGTTCTCACAATCATCGAAAATAATGTTGGGTTCCGAACTGGAAGGCAAGTCGGTTTTTACATCCGCCTCAAAGCATTCCCGTTCAACACGGGCTTTGGTACTGGCACCAGAGGACAAGGCTTCGGCGTGGGATCTGGAAATTTCTGACACAAAAGATCAGATCTTGGAAAATTAATCCAAGACCTGCTGAAGACACTGAACTTAATCTCGCTCGATTGGCAGAACTCGCGCATCAAAGACGTTCGGTTGCGTCCGAATATTGTGAAGCGCGCTTGGAGATGGTTCCTTCGCAACCGCAATTTGGGCGATCGCCGCATGACTTGGCCCAAGAATGATGTTCTCCATTTCCTGAACGTTAACTCCCTCGTCCTTGAGGACGTTGAGTAGCGATGCCAAAACGCCAACCCGATCCGCATGGCGTACGATCAAGAGGTGCGTGCTTCGATCTCCAGATGGCACGTTCACGACGTTTGGAGCGTGTCCAGTGCTTCGATACTCCTTAACAATTCGAACGACTTCGTGAGCCACCGCATTTTGTGCTTCCTCTGTGCTCGCTCCGATGTGATGGGTGGCAACAATTCCGTTGACGCTGCAGATGTCTCCCTCGTAAGCCCCTTCGGCAAAACTCGGTTCGCCCTCGAAAACGTCAAGACCGGCTCGAACTCTACCACTTGCCGCGGCCGATCTCAAGGCAGGTTCATCAACCACTTCAGCCCGGCTTGTATTAATGAAAATCGCCCCTGGAGTGAGCTTTTTGAAGAACGATTCGTTCAGCATTCCGCGTGTCTCTGGGGTCAGGGCAACGTGGACAGAGATCACATCGCATTGCGAAGCTAATTCTTCGAGGGACTCCGCGCGACCAATCCCAAGCGCGGCAGCAACATCCGCCGTCATCCAGCGACTGAACGCAATCACGCGCATTCCAAAAGCCTTGGCGATGGGGACCATGCATTGACCGATCTGCCCCATTCCAACAAGTCCAAGGGTGCGTCCATAGAGACCCCTTGCTTTACTGAATTCTTTTTTGTTCCAATGGCCCTCTCGAAGCTCCTTTACGTTATCTGGGATTCGCCGGTCGCTCGCCAAAATAAGCCCAAATGCAAGCTCAGCGACGGCATGGCTGTTTTTACCGGGGCAATTGCTGACGTAAATTCCTAAATTGCTCGCTTCGGCGACATCAATCGTGTTGTATCCAGCCCCAGCTCGAATGATCAGCCCTAGCTTAGAGTCCTTCATCATCGGAGCCGTTACTTTCGTTGATCGAACGACCAAGATGTTCGCCTCAATTTCATTAATACGTGTCTGTAGAGCCTCGTCCTTCAGGTCCGGCTCGTAAAAAATCTCGAGCCCGAGGCGCTTAAGACCGTCAATTCCGACATCTTCAAACTTGTCTGCGATCAGTACGTTCATGGTAATCCGTATTTTACTCGGGTTCAGCGCGAACTAACCCAGCAAAAAGAGCGTCAATTTGTATAGGGAAATTACATTTTCGTGTGTAATTTGGCGCGTTTTCGCCGTACAATGGGGGAAATGGGTCGTACCCCAGTTTTTTGAGCAATCATATCCGTACTCACAGAGGCATCAATGAAGTTAAATTCACTCTTTACAAAGGGGGCGTCCCGAATTTTGCCATTAGCGGCACTTGCGGCGTTTTCCTCCCTCGCAGGCGCGCAGAGCAATCCGACCCTTACCCGAATGGCTTGGGAAGCAAACGCCCGATTCCAATCTGAGCGAAACCAGGCTCTAGGCTGGGCCGCTATTCACGGCTGGCCTGCAGAAATCTACCAAGATGGAGAAGTTGCAGCACGGCTTGTAAAGGTTGTTGATAACCTCCCGATGTACCATTGGAAGAAGCTAATCGTATCCGCTAGATCAATCTCCGCGGACAAGCTCTGGCCTGGTGGTAGCTCCGGGTTCAACGTAACCGGAGCCGGATTCACCGTTGGAATTTGGGATGCTGGCAATGTCTCCCAGCACGTCGAATTTGGTAACCGATTGACACTGGCTGAGAACTCGGGTGCAGACTCCCACGCAACTTCCGTTGCAGGCTGTGTCGCTGCCGCAGGTGTTGATCCAACCGTTAAGGGAATGGCTTACCAAGCGTTGATTCGTAGCTGGGACGCTGGAAACAATATCTCGGAAATCACCACCGCTGCAAACCAAGGACTTCGACTCTCCAACCACTCCTATGGGTTCCAAGAAAGCTGGGTACCGAATGGACGTGGTGACGGAAAGTGGGCATGGTATGGTACCGCCTCGGTCAGTGAGAAAGAAGACTGGCAACTCGGTTCGTACGGAGATGTAGCTCGCCAGTACGATAACCTCATGTTCAATGCTCCTGGACACCTCCTCGTGATGGCGGCCGGCAATGATCGAGGTATGGGACCCGCAACTCAACCAGTTGACCACTGGGTACGAGACGCAAGCGGTGCTTGGGTTTCAAACACTACCACGGTTCGCGACCTAGAGGGAGGCACCCTTGGCTACGATTGTATTCCTTCCGACACGACGATGAAGAACGCGTTAGTTGTTGGTGCAGTCCGGAAACAACCAAACGGATACACCGGACCGAACAGCGTAATCATGTCAGACTTCAGCGTCTTTGGTCCTACGGATGACGGTCGAATAAAGCCGGATTTGGTTGCACCGGGAGTCAATATCAAGATGCCTGAGCCAGGTAACCGCTACGGTTTCGCAGACGGAACCTCCTTTGCATCTCCAATTGTCACTGGCGCCGTCGCTTTGATTGGAGCTCACTTTCAAAACGCTCTTGGAAAAACTGCTCGGGCGGCTACTCTAAAGGCCCTGGCAATTCACGGTGCCGACGAGTGCGGATCAAACCCAGGTCCAGACTATGCGTTTGGATTTGGACAAATTAACCCAAACAAGTCTGCCCAGGTCATCTCAAAGGCGAAGTTTAATCCGAACCTGATCACTGAGTTCCGACTCAGCGCTGGTCAAACCAAGACGATTCCGCTAAACGTTGGTGGCGGCGGTGAAGTCCGTGCAACTTTAGTTTGGAACGATCCGGCTGGGACAGTAAGTACTGCCTCGCTGAATAATCGAGCCAAAAAGCTGATCAACGACCTTGACATGCGACTGGTACACGTTCCGACCGGAACGGTCTTCACTCCTTGGAAACTGGATGTAGCTAATCCGTCCAACGCAGCGACCAATGGAGACAACAGCACGGATAACGTTGAACAAATTGTGATTCCAACACCGCTCTCAGGTGAGTATCAAATTCGAATCAACGCCAAAGGCGCGAGCTTGAGGCCGAGCGGATTCCAAGATGCGACAGTCGTAATCACTGCTCCTGCATCTGGTGGATTTAGCAACATGTTTATTGATCCAGGCACCGTCCTCGGTGGCTTGGTGAATTCGACAGGAACAGTAGTTCTTCTCGCTCCCAAGACAACCGACACAGTCGTAGAACTGATCTCTTCGAATCCAAGTGCAGCGTCGGTTCCAGCGACTGTCACGGTTCCAGCTAACCAAACAACAGCCTCGTTCTTGATCACGAGCCGACCAGTACAAACAACTCAGCTCGTAACGATCTTGGCTGGTAACTCGGGTGCTACCATCAGCGGTCAGCTCACCGTGAACCCAGTCTCCTTGGAGAATAGCCTGTTCCTTACACCTGCTGAGATTGTAGGCGGACAGTTCTCACGTGGAACGATCACTCTGCAGAATCCAGCACCAGCGGGAGGTTCTTCAGTCAACCTTTCGACAAGCAATGCGTTCGTCGCAAAGCCGACTCGAAACGTGGTAGTCGTCCCTGCTGGTCAGACTTCGGTTTCGTTTGACATCCAAACCTACCCGGTGGCAGAACCGAAGAACGTGACAATTACAGCCCGAAGAGGAGCAGTAACGACAACGGCGGTACTTCGAGTCGTCCGAGCCGGTCTAGAGAGCTTCACGACAAGTGCCTCTTCGGTTGGAAACAACGGAACGATCACGGGAAGAGTACTTCTAAGTGGTCCTGCACCAACTGGAGGTGCATCTGTCCAAATCGTTTCGGGCAACACGAATGCCGCAACAGTCCCAACATCTGTCCTTGTTCCGCAAGGTCAGCGTGAGACGACCTTTACGATCCGAGGTCGAGGCGTCAGCTCAAGCACGCAGGTCACCATCACTGCATCACGACTCGGAATCAGCATCCCTGTCATGATTACTGTCACGCCATAAGGTAAGGCATGTAGCAAAAAAAGCCCCCACTCAATCGAGTGGGGGCTTTTTTGTATCTTAAGAATCTACTGGATTCTTAGCAGCAATCGCAGTTAGGGCAATTTTCCGGGCATGGGCAGTTGCCGTTTGCACAGCACGGGCATTTGCAAACGCCATCTTGACACGGTGGGCAGGCACACTTTGTGCCTGAGGTACAGCAAGGACAGGTTGTTTCTTCCATTTTTCTAATCACTCTTTTGGTCCAACTGCCCGGGACCCAGGCAGCATTGGCCAGAATCTCGGAGGTCGAGCCTCATGCGGATGCGCTCCGCGTCGCGTTGGAGCCGCTGATCGTGGTCCAAAGCCGATGAATGGTGGGCAAAAATTTCTAATAGCACCGGTCGGGCGTTCTCATTGAGGGCATACGCAACCATTTTGTGCCGTCGGGATGTCTCTACAAGCCCAGATTGCCGAATCGTCTGAAGGTGTGAGGAAAGCGTGCTCTGTCCCATCTCAAAGGCGTCCACCATCTCACACACACAAAGATCGGTCTCCAGCAAACCCTTCAATATCCGCACCCGAGTCGGGTCGGCGATTGCTTTTGCAAAGAGAACAAGGTCATTCATGAGAGATCTATACTCTCTTTATACCATCAAATCGGCAAATCGCGATATGATGATACGAAAATTTTGTTTTTTTTATTTTGCCGCTGCTCTCGTGAAGTTGAACACTTCCCGACCAGGTTTGTCGCCCATTTTGCCCTCGATCACGCACTCCATAGCGCTTTTCGACTTGCTTGAGTAAGTGATCTTCGATGGGAAGTCGTTACTCGCGTTCTCCCAGACTGCAACCGAAACCGAACCCTTTGACAGAGTGAACGGCGTGGAGCACAGGTCCGGCTTCGAGATCTTGCTCGGAATGATCCACATCACCAATCGCCCATCTTTATCTGGCTCAATTGCCATGAACTCCATCATCGTGGTGTTGCCGTCTTTAATCAGTCGCCCAGTACCTTGCATCGTCCCGCCATTTGCGAAGGACCAACTCTCCTCGAACGTACCACCCCAGATTGGGCAACTCCAGTCACCACTCATCCAGGAGAGAGTCTCAATTGAGACTGGATCGACAAGTTGCGCAGAAAGAAGGGAGAGCAAGAACATACTTCCATTATATAGAAATCTGAAATTTTTGATGAGAAGACCTAAGTCTGGAAAAACGACGACTGTAATCGAAGCTAATCTAGAATATCCAGGTATATTATCCGAACCTAGGATGAACAGCTTGAATGGCAATACCTAGCTAATTGTTCCATAGAAAAGAAGAAAGGTTTGCAAAAAACTACCATATCGCGTTGTGAATACTTTGATAGCTTTTGCATCAGACTATGGTAGTATCAGCGCGGATGGAAGATATTGGAAACTCTCGCCGGCGATCGGATAACCAAAACCTGAGAACGTGCGCCGTTGCGATTCTGGTTCACAAACTCTCTGGACGGTGGGTATTACCGACTCTTTTTCTGCTCCATCATGCTGACGCACCCGTCCGTTTCTCAGTAATCTTGAGCCAGCTCGGCGAGGTCACAAAATCTGAGCTGTCGAAGACTCTCAAGTTACTTGAATCTCTGAATATCGTTCATCGAAATGCATTCAGCGAAATCCCCCCGCGGGTGGAATACTCATGTACCGATCTGGGCAAATCCTTGATCCCTGTTCTCAATACGCTAGGGGATTGGGTCGAAAAAAATCAAGACAAACTAGGACCGAAAAATTAAAGATATTGCGAGCCATATTAGCTTGCAATAATGATACTGTGAGAAGTACCACCCTTCTTACGATAACAAGGACGCCCTAGATTATGGGGCGTCCTTGTTTTATATCATCCTCAAATAATACGGTCAGAATCCGCAACCGGAAACCGTACCCTTTGGATACTTGGAGGCAGCGATCTTCGGCTTTACTCCGCCAACTTTCGGAAGCCATTCATAGAGTTCAGCTATCGACTGATTATTGTAACCCGTCCAAAACTTTGCAACTTTTTTTGTCTTTGGGCTAATCAATGCGAAATCGAGGCTAAATTCGGCCCCGGCACCGGAGATCAACTTTTGATCCTTGTCGGCAAGGATCACAAATTTTGCCCTGAGTTCCTTCGCATAGCCCTTGGCTTCTGCATCATTGACGTTACAAACTGCGATAAAGTTGACTTTTGATCCCATTTCTGACTTCAGGCGATTCATATCAGTCATTGCTTTAGGATTGTGCGGGCACCCTTTCTTCAGGAACAAAAGCACGGTTGGCTTATTGAAAAGATTGGAGTTGGAATAGACTTTTCCGTCCGTCCCTCTCAAGGAAAATGCTGGCAGAGCTGGAGATTGTGCCACTGCGGCGAGAGATGTGAGCGCTAAAAGAGAAATGGTGAATTTTTTCATGGTGTTGTTGATTCATTTGGGTCAGGGAAGATGCAGCCAGAGGTCATCGTATCCGGCGCAGCTGCGTGGGTGAATCTCTTTTCCGGGAGCTTTGCGAGTCGAGCGATTCGCTTTCCTAGATCCTGGAGCATTTCCTTGCCGTAACCAGGGTAAGCCTTGTCGATCGTTCCCCCGGGTGCGATAAGGGTCGTGTAAACCCCACGCTCGGCCTTATACTTTCTGATGACGATCTGCTTTGGATCCTGCAAGACAAGGAACTTTGGCTTAGTCGCCCTTACCCAAGTTTGTGCCGTCTCGCCATCGGCATTGATGATTCCAATCGTATTGAGCCCCTCCCCATAGGCGTCGGCCATCTTGTCAACGAAGTACTTTGCACCAAGACAGCAAGGGCATTCCTTCTCGACAAAGAAGATCAATAGGGGCTTCTCCCGATTAAGCTCGGCAAGAGTATGAGTGCGTCCATCGGTTCCCTTCAATGAAAAGAAGGGGGCCTTTTCGGAATCCAAACTATTCGCCGCCTTCTGCTGACTTTCATTGACCGGATGATCAACCTGTTGCCGTAACCCAAGCTGGCGGGTAGCCGCAGAGTCCGCAATTCCGAGTCTGGGGTCAAGGGGTCCTGGATTTTCTTTCTTAGATAAGGCTATCCCTGCAACGATGACTGCAAGTCCCAAAACTAAGCCTCCAACCATCCACTTCGGTGCGCCTCGTCCTGGTGGACGCGACATATCCGCCTTCCACCTAGGGTGATTAAAATTTTTCATTATAATTTTTTGTTTAAAACTCAATCCGTCGGGAGCCTACGTCTATTTCTACGTTTGGCTAGGCTCGGGAGTGCAGAAAAACCCATCGTTCGGCGGAGGTACTCGCGGAGCTCGAGAGTCGGAAGAGAGATACGATACCTTGAGTCGAGAAAAGTCTGAACCATTTTCAACCGGAAGATCTAGTTTCACGAGCAACTCGTAGGGAGCAACGAACTGAGACTGTGCTGAGATTTCGGCTTGCACCTGACTCACCGCTTTCTCTTTACAAGCACACTGGACAGGTTCGCCGCTAGTAGCCTTAGAGATCAAAAGTGCCGCCTGAACCGGGCAATTTATACCGCGTGCCGTCATCGGACTCTTGGCGATCAATGCGATCAACAAAAAGGCAAATGCGAAGATTGGCGCAAATCTGCGCACCGTCCGGCGAAACTTTCCCACCAATTTTGAGTTTACCACGCAACCATTTGAACCGAGAAAATTCTTTGCTTATGAAAATGATCACAACTCATGAATCTGATTAACTCCGGCTAGGCGTATGTTCATATAGGATTCAAAAAAATGTTCAGCCAAAATTTCAGACTCGCGATGCTCGCGACCGGAACCGTGATCACATCATTCAGCCAAGCCGCTCTCGTCACCAAAGACGTAGACTATCAGCTTGGTGACAAGACTTTCCGCGGCTACATTGCATACGAAAGTGAGGGACCTGAGCGAAAGGGCGGAGTCCTCGTCATCCACCAGTGGGGAGGCCTTGGCGAGTATGAAAAAATGCGAGCCCGTCAACTTGCGGAACTGGGTTATGTCGCATTCTGCGCCGATGTTTATGGCAAAGGCATCCGCCCGACTGCCCCACAGGAAAAAGGAAAACTCGCGGGAGAATTCAAGGGCGATCGCGTCAAGTTTCGAATGCACCTGGCTGCGGCGCTATCACAGCTTGCGACCCACGAACGAGTTGACCGAAATCGTCTTGCCGCAATCGGCTACTGCTTCGGTGGAACCGGTGCGCTTGAGCTTGCGCGATCTGGAGCGAATGTCAAAGGAATCGTGAGTTTCCACGGCGGTTTGGATAACCCGGATCCAGCAAGTGCCAAAAATATCAGGGGAAAAGTCCTCGTCCTGCACGGCGCAGATGATCCATTTGTCCCAACTGCCCAGGTTGATGCGTTCAAAAAGGAAATGAACGATGCCAAGAAGCCTTTTGACTTCGTTGCTTACGTCGGCGCAGTACATGCTTTTTCGCAATCCGATGCCGGCAACGATCCCAAATCAGGTGCAGCTTACAACGAAGAAGCCGATAAGCAATCCTTTGATGCAATGAAGAAGTTTCTTAGCAAGCTGATCGGATAGACTCGCGCAATGCAGGATTCTGAATCACAGGAATTCGCCGTACGGGGCGACTATATCACGCTGAGCCAACTTCTGAAGGCAACGGGCATCGTGAGTATCGGATCCGAGGTCAAAGACTTTCTGGCAGAAGAGGAAATCTGGGTCAACGGTGAACCAGAGATGCGCCGGGGCAAAAAACTCAGACCCGGAGATGTCGTGACATTCTCGGACGGGTCAAAGTTCCTCATGACCTCCGAAGCCGGATAGCCCAAATTCGGTATGATTCCCTGCTAGGAACATCCATGCCCGAAGAAACTCCCGCCAAAACCCCGCGCGCCTTTACCGAAGAGGAACCAACGATCACTGATCATCTGACCAGAATATCTGGTCAGGATGTTGCTTACCAGGTGACCGCAGGGCGATTGCCAATCAAAGACGACGAGGGTGTAATCAAGGCCCAGATTTTCTATATGGCGTACAAAGCCAAAGACGCCAAGGGTCCGCGACCTCTGATTTTTTGCTTCAACGGTGGACCAGGATCACCTTCCCTTTGGCTTCACATGGGGGTTGTCGGGCCGCTGAGGATCCCGATGTTCAATGATGGTGATATGCCCGCGCCCCCTTACTCGCTCGTACCAAATGACCATTCGTGGCTGCCCTTCGCCGATCTCGTGTTCGTTGATCCGGTGGGGACTGGCTACAGCGAGGCCATCGACTCTGAAACGGCCGAAAAGTATTGGAGCGTCAAAGGCGACATCGAGTCCCTTGCCGAGTTCATCCGCCTCTTCATGGTGCGCAATCAGCGATTCGGCTCACCGGTTTACATGCTCGGCGAAAGCTACGGGACCACTCGCGTTGCTGGCCTAAGCAAAGAGTTAGCGACCAAGGGTATCGCGTTTAACGGGCTCATTTTGGTCAGCTCTATCCTCAATTTCCAGACTGCTGACTTTAGCATTGGCAATGACCTTCCCCCGATGCTGTACATTCCAACCTATGCCGCTACCGCTTGGTACCATAACGCAATCGATCGTAGCGGGAAAGAACTTGCTGGGTTTCTTAATGAGGCGAGAGTTTTCGCCGAAGGCGAATATGCGACTGCCTTAACACGAGGAAACCGACTCACCGAAGAAGAATCGGCCAGCTTGGCGACAAAGTTGACTTCCTTCACCGGTCTTAGCGTGGACTACCTCAAGAAATCGAATCTCCGGATCGAAATCATGGGATTCTGCAAGGAACTCCTTCGGGAACGCGGACAAACCGTCGGGCGGCTTGATAGCCGTATCATCGGCGCAGATGCTGACCAAACCGGCCAAAAGATTGAGCATGACCCAAGCATGAGCGCCTTAATGGCACCCTACTCCATGGCATTTCAGCAGTACGTTGGCGAAAAGCTGAACTACAAGACAGACCTTCCCTATCACATTTTTTATGGAATCAAAAAGCCCTGGAAATGGGATACACCGGAAGTTGGATTCCCGGACACCAGCGAAGCGCTTCGCGACGCTATGCTTCTCAATCCGCACATGAAGGTCTTCGTCGCAAGTGGTCTCTACGATCTGGCAACTCCGTTCTTTGCAACTGAGTACACCGTCAGCCACCTTGGATTACCGAAATCGGTCACCGATGCTCGAATCGCCATCAAGGAGTACCCGGCTGGGCACATGATGTATACCCATGAAGGTTGTCTGGCGGACTTAACGCGTGATGTTAAGGATGCTTTCTTTAGTCACTCAAAATCGTAACATTTCGGGGTAGAAAATTCCACCGCGATCCCGATAATCTCAACATGGGATCACTTTTAGAGGGCGCTTACTCGGAGATCAGCGGTCATGACATTCGCCTTGGGCGTCCGAGCGAGTCGGGCATTATTGAGGCAAAGATTCTTGGTTTCACGGGAAACATCGCTACCGTCGCGGTTCCAACCGGCTACATTTACAACGTAGGTGATATTGTTACGATCATCAGGAACTTCGCGGGTCAGCCTCACCTTTTTGAAGGCCGGATTGCAAGCGCCTCACGATATATGGTCAAAATCCAAGGACTCGAAGGAGATACCCTAGATCCGCGCTTGAATGACGCTCGGCAGCCGGCTAGCGCCTGGGGCATTCTCAAAATGGACGGGAAGCACGAATCCATAGTAAAGATCGTTGATACGGCAGAGGACGGCGCCGGGTTTGAGTCCTATATCCATATCGAACCTGGGGCATTGCACCAACTGAGTGTTCGCTCGAATGGGAAAGAGTTTAATGCCGCAATCGAAATTGTCCGATTAGTTAAGGGTGAAAACGAAACTGGAATGTACCGAGTCGGCGCAAAGTTTGTTCATCTTACGGCCGAGCAACGCGCATTCTGGACGCACTTCCGAAACTTACCCGAGCATCGTCTGGCGTCTTGACCTGGTTTTCGCAAAACCAGGCTATGGTGAATCAGCGTATATTCCAGTGAGATGAGTGAATTCGGGAAATCTAAACGCTACTGGTTCCCTGCAAAAAATATGGCTGGGGCTGGGGTTGGCCTTCAACCTGGGAAGGGCATGTCGTCATGGTTGCATTCTTTGCACTCTTGATCGCTGGAGTTTTGCTCTTCAATCCGGAATCAAACACGATTGGGTTCGCAATCTACGTATTTTCGCTAACAGCCATCCTCATCTTCGTTTGCTATCGGAAGGGCGAACCACCTCGCTGGCGCTGGGGAAAGTAAGGAATTGGCGGACAGAGAGGGATTCGAACCCCCGGACCTTGCAGTCAACGGTTTTCAAGACCGCCGCATTAAACCGCTCTGCCATCTGTCCGCGTGATGCCTAATGATACCGGGTTTGAGCAGTTAAGCTCAAACCCGGTTCAAAGTTAGCGTAAATGAAACTACTTAAGTTTCGCAAGACGCGCATTGACGGCTTCCCAGTCAATCACTTGCATGTAGGCATCGATGTACTTTGCCCTAGCTGTGGAGAAGTCGAGGAAGTAGGCGTGCTCATAGACGTCCATCGCCAAGAGCAATGTGTGATTCCAGATCGGGAATGTGTTCTGAGCGTCGCCGATGTAATTGAAGACAGTACCTTCCTCGTGATCGTAGGCTAGATAAACCCATCCGCGACCCGCAATCCCGGTTGCCTTAAAATCAGCTGCCCACTTCTCGAAGCTGCCGTATGCGACATTAATCAGCTCAGCGATCGCTCCGGAAGCCGCACCACCGGCTCCACCAATGGTCTCAAAGTACACGTTGTGATTGATATAGCCTTCGTAGGCGAAGGTGTAGTCGACCTTTAAAGCCCGCATCTGGCTGTAAATCTGGTTTGCCTTTGCCGGGTCTGTGTCCAACTCAGAGATAGCCTTTCGGAGGTTGTTGGTTTGATTTGCGTACCCTTGCCAGAGCTTAAGGTGCTCGTCGTGAGTTTTTCGGCTGATCCCTACACGCTCGGTGGTGTAGACCTTTTCTGGAATTGCCTGAGGAACGGCAACGAGTTTAACTTGAGACAACGTATTTTCCATTTGATTTTCCTTTTGAGTCGCAAAGAACCTATAACCGGAGGCCGTGACGCTCCCCGCCGTTAAAGCAGCACCACCGGCTGCAGCGGCGCGGAGGACTGACCTTCGACTGATCTGATTTTCCTGCTTCACACTATCTGGATTCTACGCCCAAATCGCATTGACTTGCCGCGAATCTCTAAGAATTATCGTGATCCACCGCCGCCAGAGCGAGCTCCGCCGCCCGAACCTCCTCCACTCGGACGCGCGCCGCCACCTTGTGGGCGACCACCAGCAAGACCTCCGCCCTGCTGAGCCTCTTGCATCCGCTTTTGAATGTCACGCATCTCCGCGAGATTAATCTCGGCGACTACAACTTCATCCCCCGCTTTCAGACCAGAAAGGATTTCAAATCCTTCATTCCCTTCCTCTCCAACGGTCACTTCCACTTTTTGTGGTTTTCCAGTTGCAGTCTTAATTTGGACGAAGGACTTTCCATCTTCGGTTTTAACGGCCTGCTGAGGAGCGATGAGTACATTAGGCTTATTCAAAGTTAAGAATTCACAGGTCGCATTCATCCCTGGTTTCAGAGGAACCTTAGGATCCTTTGTGACTTGGACCCTCACCCGAATCGCGGTGATATTTTGGTTTGTTTCTGCCGCTGGATTGATCCGAGTGACAACGCCCTTTAATCTTTTGCCAGGATACGCTTCCACGATGATCCTAACCTCTTGGTTCACCTTGACATCTTGAATATCGGCTTCATCTACCGCGCATTCGACGTACATGATCGTCGTATCGCTGATTTGCACAATTGCTGTACCTTGGCTAAATGCGTTTGCCCCAGGGGGAATGATTGTGCCAGCCTCCAGGTACTTCTTGGTGACAACGCCATCCCGTGGTGAGGTCACTGTCGTACTGTCAAGCTGAACCTGAGCATTTTCCAATGCGACACGGCTGCGGACTGTGCTCGCTGTGGCGGAGCGTTGTTCAGCTTCCCTTGCTTCAATGGATTGGAGTTCGTTGCGAGCCTGCTCCAGATTAAGTTGGGCGACTTGCACCTGTGTTTTTGCCTCGGATAGCTCGGAAACCACGACTTGATCCCTAGATTGATTCGTGAGCGCCGAACGAAGTGACGCCTCGGCCTGAGAGACTCTCGATTTTTGTTGTTTAAGCAATACATCGAGCTCTTTCTCAAGAGTTCGCACGCGTTCCTGAGCATTCTCATAGTCGGCTTTAGCCGAGGCCTCTGCAGAAACCGCTCGATCTAACTGTGCTTTGCTAATGTAATCATTCTTGAAGAGATCCTCTTGGCGCTTGAGATCGTTAACCGCGGAGTCTAGGCTAGACTTGGCTCGCTCTAATCCATTTCGCGTTTCGGTCCGACGGCGCGGGAAATCTACATTCTGAAGCTGGACCAGTGCTTGCTCCTGGCTGGCAAGTGCCGATCTCGCCTGGGAAAGTTCGGACTGAGTGAGTTCCGGCTGAGACTTCGCACCGATTTGCGCGCGCTCTAACCGCATCCGCGCGATCTCAAGTGCATTCTCGGCTTCTCGGACGGCATTTCGACGGTTTTTGACTTCAAGTAAAAGGTTGACTGTGGCAAGCTCAGCTCGTGCTTGGCTGGCTTCAACATCTGCTTGGGCTTGTTCCACTGTGGAACGCGTATCACTCGGGTCAATCATCGCAAGTAACTGCCCCATCTTAACCTCGGTACCCTCTTCGACCAAAATCTTGTCAACTCGCCCTCCAGCCTTGCTTCGGATGTCGACACTCGTCAATGGAATCAACTGCCCCGTCGCCTGAATCGAGCGAACGAGCTCACCTGTTTCGAGCTTCTCATACCGATACTCGACATCAGTAGACCCGCCTCCTCGATTCATGAATGCATAGCCGCCCCCAGCTACGACAAGGATGCCCGCGATGATTCCAAGATTTTTTCCTTTCATGATTTTCTGTGATTACGCAGATTTATTGCGAAACTTCTCCTCGAAGTGCTTGCCCAGTGGCAAGCCTCAACCTAGATTCAGCGATCAACGCATCAAACACCGCTTCAACCGCATTGACTTCTGCAGTGACCAAGCTCGTTTGAGCCTGTACCACTTCAACCAAGGAGGATGCTCCAAGAGCTTGGGCCTTGCTGGCGGCGTCGTAATTCTTTTGAGCCGCTACGAGCGCAGCCGAAGCCGCCCTCACTCTCAGAGCGCTTTGGCGGACGTCTTCATAAGCAGATTCGATTTCAGCCGTCGCCGTGCGCTCAGCCTGGGACAGGGACTCCTCAGCGGACAAAACTTGCAGCCGACGGGAGAGAACTTCTTCGCGGGAGCGACCGCCGTTGAACAATGGAAAACTCGCAACGAGGGCAAGCGAACTCCGGTCGGAGACATCCCGTGCAAGAGACCGAGAGTATCCAGCATCCAATCGGATCGTAAGACCGTTATCAATCTGCGATAATCGCACCGCAAGCCGCTGGCTATCCAGTTGGCTCCTGCGAGACTTGAGATCAGTCCGGCTTGCCAGACCTTCTTGAACAACTTCAAAGAGAGGCCGCAAGGTCTGCGGTTCAAAGCTGGGAATCCCGGTGTCAATCGTGAGGGGTGCGTCGGCATCACTATAGCCAATCGTTGCCTTCAACTCTGCCAGTGAGGTCTTCACCCTAGACTCCGCGGACAACACGCCGACTTGTGCATTAAGAAAATCAGCTTCCGCTTGGAATGTGTCTTTGCGAGGGATGTCGCCAACCTCTGCTCGAGCATTGGTTTGCTTCAGAATCGTCTCGGACCGGGCGAGTTGCGATGTTTGCACCTTGAGCAATTCCACCGTTCTTTGGGCATTGTAGTACTGAGAAAGTGTGTTAAAGAGAGTTTGCCGAAGAGTCTGTGTGCTTGAGAATTCTTCTGCAGTGAGCTCAGCCCGCTTCGCGCGAAGATCCACCAATCGCGCTCCACTATCCCAGAGATTCCAAGATGCGGTGATGTCAAAGGAGTTTCCAGCATCATTGCCCGAAAATGATGTCCCTGTATACTGCCTCCTCCGGATCGTGTCGTATCGGTATGTCGGAGTCAATGTCGGCAAGAACGATGATTTTGAAAGCCGAATGTTTGACTCAGCCGAACGCACTCCGATTTCTGCGGCACGAACAGCACCATTGCGCTCTTTCGCCATCCGAAGAGCTTCGTCAAGGGTCAATGCCTGCGCACCCACCGAAATCGAAATGAGGCTCGAAAGAATGAGACTACGCTGCAAGCAAGAAGAAAAAGGGTTCATTCGATTCACTTTAGTTTTACGTTCCATAGAGAGAGATGGTTAGGACTTTCGGCAAAATTATTTGCATTTTCAACAAAAAACCTCTCCGATTTCAGTGTTCGGAAAGGTTTTTCAGTTGTCCTTAAGCTTTCGCGTTAGTGCGTTCCTTCCTTGTGTTCCCCTTCTTTCTTGTGTTCAGGGATCACAATTTTCGATCTCTCTGGCATCCCGAGCTCGTAAGGCTCATTTGCCCGTGGCATCGCTTGCGGAGCATCAGCCGTCCAACCGCGAACAGGTTCCCATCTTCGGGTTCCGTAGTCAGCGAAAACAGTGAGCATCAGCGTGAACCAAACGAATCCGAGGATCGCGTAGGTTTTGACCAAATTCGAAGCGAACTTGATACCCATGAAAATGTTGATCACAAAGATTGCCTTGATGATCGCAATTCCCATCGCGATGAAATTGTTCAGCATCGAAAACTGAGCCGAGTTAAACGGCCCCCACCCTTTCGGATACTGAAGAGCGAAGATCGCCCAGGCAATTGTGAGGACCATAAAGATCAACAAGATACCAAAGACCTTCACGTACTCAATGATAGGAGTGATGTGGTGTCCGTGGGTACCGTGATCGTGTGCGTCGTGAGTGTGTGCAGACATATTTCTTACCTAGGCATCAAATAGAAGAGTGGATACAAGAAGATCCAGACGAGGTCAACGAAGTGCCAATACAGGCCAACCATTTCCGTGGGGACGTAGTCGGTGATCGCCGGGTGATCCGTGGCAACCATAAAGGCTAGACCACCGATAACGAACAAACCAATCACAACGTGAATCCCGTGCAAGCCTGTCATACAAAAGTAGAGGCTAAAGAAGAGCTGAGCGACATTCGCTGGAACACCTTCGCCAGTCCAAACAAAATTTGGTCCGGGGAGCAGCCCGTGTTCAATCTTCTTGGCGTACTCAAAGTACTTGATGATCATGAAGACAGCCGCACAGCCCATGGTGATCGCAAGGCATAAGAGTTGTTGCTTCTTTTTCCGCAGTTGCGCAAAGTGCACGGCGAGCGCCATGGTGAAGGAGCTAAACAGCAGGTTAACGGTGTTTAGCGCACCCATCTTGTAGTCTAGTTCCTCATGAACCGCGAAGAAATAGGGTTGGTATTGCCATCGGTAGAGAATGTACGCCACAAACAACACCCCGAAGAACATAATCTCCGTCACGAGGAATGTCCACATCCCGAGCACGTAAGTTTCTTGCTGTTGACCTAGCTCCTCGTACTGCTCGTAGACAGCATCAACTTCCTGCTTTCTCTTATAACGAATCAAGTTTCCCAGGGCCATTACTTCACCACTCCTTCTTTCGGTGTTGGAGTTTGATCTGCACCACCGTGTGGATATCCGTCAAATCGTTCGCCTCGAAGCCGTCGTTCTTCTTCCTCGGCATTGTAATCATAAACATCGCCCTCTACGACTGGGATTCCGGCGAAGTTGTGCTTGTCGGGTGGACTGGTTGTAGCTTCCCATTCGAGTCCCTTCGCGCCCCATGGATTGGCTGGGGCAATCGGACCGCTCTTCAGCGATTTGATCAAGTAGAACGCCGGGAGAATCAGTGAGATCGCGAGGACTGAACTTCCAGCCGTACTCATGATATGGTAGATCTGGAACTCCGGAGCGAAATAATAATAGTGATAGCGTCGCGGCATTCCCAGGTACCCAACCACGAACTGTGGAAGGAACGTTAGGTTGAAGCCAGCGAAGACAAGGAGAGCATTGTACTTTGCAACGTTCTCTGGATACATACGGCCAAACATCTTTGGCCACCAGAAGTGCAATGCCCCCAGATAAGCCATCAGCGTTCCGCCAACCATCACGTAGTGGAAGTGCGCAACCACAAAGTAAGTCGCCGTAAGGTGAACGTCGGTCCCGATTGAAGCAAGGTATAGACCGGTCAAACCACCAAGGGTGAAGAGTCCGATAAAGCCAAGTGCATAAATCATCGGCGAAGCCAACCAAACCGAACCCTTGTACATGGTCAAAGCCCAGTTGAATATCTTAATCGCGGAAGGAATTGCGACAAGGTAGCTCAGTAAGGAGAAAACGATGCCTTGGTACATGCTCTGGGATGATACATACATGTGGTGACCCCATACAACGAATCCGAGAGCAGCGATCCCCATTGAGGACATCGCGACAAACTTGTAACCAAAGACTTTGTTTCGACTGAAGCAACCCATGATTTCGGAGATGACTCCCATCGCTGGCAAAACCATGATGTACACCGCCGGGTGGCTGTAGAACCAGAACATATGCTGGAAGAGAACTGGGTCTCCACCAAGTTCGGGCGAGAAGATTCCAATCTTGCCAACACGCTCAACGATGACAAGAACCAAAGTAATTGCAACGACTGGGGTACCCAGAATGATAATCACGGAAGTAGCATAGTGTGACCATACGTAAAGTGGAAGTCTCCACCAAGTCATTCCGGGAGCTCGCATCTTGTGGATCGTCGCAATGAAATTGACCCCAGTAAAGATCGAACTGAAACCAGCGATGAAGGCTGCAAGGAGAGTTAGCGTGACTTCGCCGTTTGAATAGATTGAGGAGTAAGGAGTGTAGAAGGTCCAACCTGTGTCTACCCCGCCTCGAAGCATCGCAACGATGAACATCGTCCCGGCAACCATGTACATGTACCAAGACGCTAGATTCAAACGAGGAAAGGCAAGGTCCCTTGCCCCAATCATCAGCGGAATGAGGAAGTTACCGAAGACCGCAGGGATGGCGGGAATCAAGAAGAAGAAAATCATCACAACGCCGTGCGCTGTGAAAGCCTTGTTGTAGGTTTCTGACGTCATCAAGGTTCCCCTCGGTGAAGTCAACTCCAGGCGGATCATCATCGCCGCAATTGAGCCGATCGCAAAAAAGATAGATACCGAGATAAGATACAGAACGGCAATGCGCTTGTGATCTTTGGTCAATAACCAGGACGCGAGCGTATGACCTGCGTTCAGATAGTTTGACCCCTGAGCCTTTGCCTGGGCTTCCTCGGTAACCGGACTCTTAGATTGCAGAGGTACTGCGCTCATCGTGTTGGTGCTCCTGTGATTGGTGTTGCATTCATAGCGGTTGGATTTGCAGGTGCCGTCGCTGAAGTTCCTGCGGGCATCGGTGAGCCAAGAGTATTGATGTACTCAGCAAGGCTCAAAATTTGCTCTTCCGAGAAGTTGTAAGGTTGCATGAGGTTCCGGTAACCCTTGACAATGCGTCCCTCGGGCTTGAGGATGGACTGCCGAATATAGTCGGTATCCGCGACAACCGAACTTCCATCGGTGAATTCTCGCTTACGTCCCATCAGACCGTATAGACTTGGCGCGCGGTTGCCATCCCGTTCTCCGTGGCAAGATGCACAATTAAACTCTTCGTAAAGGTTCTTACCGGCTTCAGCAAGACTCTTTGGCGCGGCCTTAAATCGATTGCCTCCATTCTTCATCCACTCCGCCCATTCATTCTGAGGCAAAACGTACACATATCCGCCCATCTCTGAGTGTTGCGTTCCGCAGTGCATGTTGCAGAAGAGATTGAATCGTCCAGTCTTAGTCGCCTTAAACCACATTGTGGTGTAGCGTCCTGGAACGACATGAAATTGTGTTCGGAATTGTGGCACGTAAAAAGCATGCGTCACGTCCTGGCTGATCATCGTCAACTTCACCGGAACGCCGATTGGAATATGGAGCTCATTGTTCTCCCGGACTCCGTTTGAATGCTGCATATGCCACATCCATCGCTTCCCGATGACGAAGATTTCCATCGCGTCATCTGGGGCCTCGCGCATTTCCATGTAGATCTTTGCGCCCCAAGTAAAAATGCCCAGTCCAAGCACGAGCGAGATGAAGGACCAAGTGACCTCAATCAGGGTGTTGTGATGCATCGGATTGCTGCGATCAGCATTGGATCCTCGGCGATACTTGATGATCAGCGCCATACACATCACAAACACGAACAGCGTGAAGAACACGGTGAGCCCTGTGATGACATAGAAAAGCGCATCGTATTCGAGAGCGAAGCTCGATGCTTGTTCGGGAACAATTGGGAAGTTCATAGAATTGCTGGAAGAACGATCCTTAAACGGGATCGCTAGGGCCCTCCGTACCCAGTCGAGGTTGCGAAGCGGATCTTCGCGACATAAGATAGATCGAAAGTGCAAGGATGATCACTGTGCTTGTGCCCAAAACGATCATCAAATTGTGGACAACCGGTCGCCACTTCCCCGTCATCGGGTCATACATAAAGCAACCGAGTAGAATTGGAGTTGTTGCCATGGCAACTTCATTCTTGAGGGCTCGGTCAATGGCCTTCTTCATCATCGTTCCGGCGAATTCCTGGCCATAGAAGTACTCATTCAGGTTCCCCGTAGGGGTCGCGATCATGATACCGGCAGCGTGGTTGATCCGCACGAGATCCCGTTCGTCCTGCTTTTCGGCTTTAAAGACCTCATAGCTATACTTAAATCCAATCGCGGTAGTCAGTGTCGTGATGTTCTTCATGTCACCGCGCAAGAAGTGCCAATTCTTTTCGCCAACACCCTTGAAGCGATACTTGTCAAGCACTTGGTCTCTGCGAATCTTTGTATTGACATCACTCTCATTAGGATCGATGGAGAAAGTCACCACTTTGAATCCATCTCCAAGCGGCCGGTTCTTTAGCGCATTCAGAGATCCAAGCACACCCTCTAAAACGAGCACACAGGTACCGTTGCAGGTGTAAAACACCGGAACCAGAATCACTGCCTTGCCATCATTGAAGTAATCGCCGAGCTTAACTCTCTTATTGTTCTCGTCAATCCACTCAGTCTCAAGTGGAAGCCGCTGGCCCAGATTCTGGGTGATTCCGATTGAAGAAGTATCAAATCCACGAGCCTTTGGCACGACGGGTTGAGCCGTGCTAAGCACTGCTAACATCATCACACCAAGGGCTAACGCGAACTTTTTCATTTCTTTACTTGGCAGTTTCTACCGATATTGCTTTGGATCCCTTCTCGGCGACCATTTCCATGGCGCGCTCAACAGGTATCTGCATCATGCCCGGCTGGTCCTTCTTTGGGGCGTAATCCTTTGTCTTCTTTGCCTCTGCTTCTCGAAGATCCTGCATATCTTTCCACGTGGTTACGTTCGTTTGTAGCGGCATGATGCGCGGAGGATTTTTTGGAGCGGTCATCGCGGACTCCATCATCGGCTTTTCAGTCGCCGCAAGGAACTTGTGGATCGTGAACATGAGCGCAAAAGCTCCTCCAAATCCTACAACCGCGGTGAACAGGAAGAAGCCGTTGATCCCGATCATTCCGAGCTTCCAGAAGTCCATATCGCGAAGTTCGTAACCAGCCTTTAGGGCCGCCGCGTGAGCAACCGGATCAAAAGGTTCTTCATCGTGATCGTCATGATGTTCAGTGTGCGTGGACATGTGATAGTGCCTCCTCTAGTCGAGTGTCGTGAGCTGGAATCAGCTTTGCCTTTGCGGATGCGAGCCCAAATGCGCCCAACCACAGTCCACCAATTGCTACAAGTGCAACGAGGTCGGTGTAGGTCGGTAGTACTTCGCCACCCCGCATGAACGGCATGATGTTCCAGTAGATATCAATGAAGCGAAGGAAGAATATTGAGATCGCTACGGTTCCGAGCAATCGGAAATTCGCCTTCGTTCGTGGTGCCAAAAGTGTCATCCAAGGAATAAACCATCCAAGAATCACGTTCGCCGAGCCCAGGTACAGCAAGAAAGCCGAGCTATGTTGCCGCTTGTCGTAGAACGAAATGAACTCGGGAAGGTTCCCAGACCAGATAATGATGAATTGGCTGAGTGTGAAGTAGATCCAGAGCATTGTGAAAGCAAAGGTGAGGTTGCCCAAATCTCTGGAAACATCTTTGCTCATGATGCTGTTGTACGGAGCTTTCGCCGCATTAAAGCAGACTACCGCCGTCATCAACGCAATGGCCATGTTCGCCCCAACAATCATGTAAAGCGGACCAAACATGGTACTAAACCAGTGTGGATCAAGCGACATGAAGAAGTCGGTGGAAGCTAGCGTGATCGAAACCACATAGAGAACTAAACCAGGGGCACCCCAGTTAGTCCGCCGATGTTGCTCGTTGATGTCCTGACTTTCGTCTTGACGAAGCGAGCTACGTCGCATGAAGTAGGCGATCCCGATCCAGAACAAGAAGTACAGGGCAAATCTGAGGATGAACGCATTCTGGTTCAGCCATGCTTCTTTGTTCGCGATGATCGTATCGGCCGGATCGAACTTCATCCACTTTTTGTAGACGACATCCATTTTCGCGAGGATCGGCAAGAAGGCAATCGCAAGTAGCGTAAAAGCTCCAGCCCCGCCGCCAGCCTCACAAAGTCGCAAGATCGAAAGCGACCAAGAACCACGAGTCACGTGGTGTAGCAAAGTCACCCCAAGGCATCCGAGCGCGAGCGCGAGGAAAAGCGACCATCCAAAGAGGTAGCTGTGAAGCATCGTTTTTGCATCAGCTCCACCACCGAAGATGAGGGCACAAGCTCCGATCATCCCCAGAATCCCGAGCATTAAGCCCGCATTCCCAGTTGGTCGGAAGTTCACTGACTTATCCGTTTCTGTTGCACTCATTATTAGTGTCCACCTCCGTGTGCTGGATCTTTCTTTTCAGCTGGAGCCGCCATCGCCTTCTTGTCTGCCTCGTTCAAGGCAGATTCTGGAGCGTTTTGGCTGAGTTGCAGTGCCCGAATATAGGCCACAATCGCCCAACGATCGTCTGGAGCAACGCGGGATGCTTGGCTATACATCACGCCGTAGCCGTTTGAAATCACATCATAGAAATAACCAGCTGGCATTTCTCGAAGTCGCTTGGTGTGGTAGTTGCCAGGAACGCGCTTTTGAACCCAACCACGTTGGGTGATCATGCCATTCCCGTCTCCTGCCGCACCGTGACAATGAGCGCAGGCAATACCGTATCGCTCTTTTCCGCGCTTCAAAACCTTCTTCATCTGGGTCGCGGAATCAATATTTTCGCCATCCAGATTCAGCGACTTTGGAATCGCATCCACGTAGTCCTTGCCGAGGAATCCTGTGTACTTCGCCTCGTCAGTCTTGGACCAACCTTGCGCAACGGCTCCCTTGACAATTGGTCGGTTCGCAGCACCGTCTTGGAAGATCCCAGAATCATCCTTATCGTACGCAGTGACCTTCGCCTGGTACCACATGTCGGTGTGGCAACCCATCGCAAAGATTGCGAGACATGATCCAAATAGTAGAGTTTTGAATTTCATATTGCCCACTCCCCGGCTTCGTCGGCCATAACGACCGTTACATTTTTTGCGGACTGCGCATTCAAAAATGCTTCAGCCTTCGCCGTATCAAAATCATGATCGTCCCGAGCTTCCAACGACAAGAAGAACTTATCTTGGCTCGCGCGATCAAAGTTCGGCGCATTAAAGACCGGGTGATAGGGCTTTGGCAATCCGTTGAACAGGATCACGCTCAATACCGCAGTCAAACCAGCGAACAGAATCGTGCACTCATAAGCCACCGGGATGAATGAAGGCCAAGAAATCTTAGGTCGTCCACCTACGTTCATCGGATAGGCAACCGTTGAAGTCCAAACCTGCAACACGATCCCAGTGATCAATCCAGCGGCACCTGCACCAAAGATCGCCCAAGGCACTTTCACGTCATGGAAACCGATGGCTTCGGACATCCCATGGATCGGGAACGGAGAAAAGGCGTCCATGTGCACATATCCAGCTTCTCGAGCCGCATTTGCCGCTGCCATTAGGTCATCAGGATCATCAAACTCTGCGACCACCCCGAAAAGAACGGATTCATCTTCGTGATGAGCGTGGTCTTGACCATGAGCGGACGGATGCTCTTTTTTCAGGAAAGTTATGTTCGCCATTATTCTTCACCACCCTTGCCTTCAAAGGCTGGAGTCGCTTCTGCGTGACCATGAGTTCCATGATCGTCATGCTTGTTTGCATGATTTTTCTTGTAAAGCAGGTCTTTCATTTCAAAGATGTTGATCACCGGCATGAACCGCATGAAGAGGAACATGAGTAGGATGAAGAACCCAATCGTGCCGCCAAAGAACGCGAAGTCCCAAACCGTTGGGTTGTAGCTACCCCAACTCGATGGTAGGTAATCCCGGTGCAGCGACATTGGAATAATCACGAATCGCTCGAGCCACATTCCAATACTCACGAATTGGCACACGATCCAAACCAAATTCAGGTTCATCCGAGCCTTTTGCGACCAGAGAACCTGCGGAATGATTCCGTTGAACAACCAGAGGCACCAGAATGCAAACGCGTAAGGCCCGAACATCCGGTTGTCCTTAAGGAAGATTTCCCAGTTCACGCCGCTGTACCAGGCGTAGAACATCTCAACCAGGTAGCCATAGAACACGATCATTCCAGTGGTAAGCATGATCTTGCACATCCAGTCGATGTGCTTCAGCGTGATCATGTCCTCTAGGCCGTACCACTTCCGCATCGGAATCGCGAAAGTAAGCACCATCGCAAATCCAGCAAAGACCGCACCAGCCACGAAGTATGGCGGGAAGACGGTGACGTTCCAACCAGGAACAATCGAAACGGCAAAGTCAAGGCTTACGATCGAGTGAACCGAAAGAACCAGAGGAGTGCTTAACCCAGCAAGGATCAAGTAAGCCTGTTCATAGCGGTGCCAGTGCTTGGCGGAACCTCTCCACCCCATCGCAAGGGCAGCGAAGATAGGCTTCCCGATCTTACTCATTGACTTATCGCGCATCGTGGCGAAGTCAGGAATGAGCCCGAGGAACCAGAAGAGGATCGAAATCGTGGCGTAGGTGGTAACCGCAAAAACGTCCCAGATCAGCGGAGAGCGGAACTGTGGCCACATCGCCAAAACGTTGGGATAAGGAAACAGCCAGTACGCAACCCAAGGTCGTCCCGTGTGCAGAAGCGGGTACATACCCGCGCACATCACGGCAAAAATCGTCATCGCCTCCGCAAAGCGGTTAATCGAGTTTCGCCATTGCTGACGAACCAAAAGCAGAACGGCAGAGATCAACGTACCGGCGTGACCAATACCGATCCACCACACGAAGTTGATAATGTCAAATCCCCAACCTACAGGCTGGTTATTCCCCCAAACCCCGATCCCTTGATAAACCAACCAGGCGATGGAAACCAGAAGCAAGTTTGCCCCAAGGAATCCGATCCCGATCATGGCGTACCAGATCTTTGGATGGCGCTTTTGATCCAGGATTAGACTACCGATCTGATCGTCGATCGTCGCATAGTTCTGCTGCCCGGTCAGAAGCTCTTTCACTTCTTGCTGTTTCTCTTTAACGAGGTGTGCCATTAAGCGTTCTTCATCTCCTTGTTCGGGTTGCTGACCTTGTGGAGGTAAGTCGTCCGGTTGCGAGTATTCAATTCGGCGAGCAATGTGTAATTGCGCTTGTTTTCCTTGAGCTTGCTGACTTGGCTGTTAGGATCGGCGATGTTGCCGAACATAATCGCCCCCGTCGGACAAGCCGCTTGGCAGGCGGTGATAATTTCGCCATCCTTTGGATCAGGCTGTTCGCGTCGACCCTTGCTGTGCTCAAGCTTTGCGTGGATACGCGCTTCGTTGATGCGTTGAACGCAGTACGTACACTTCTCCATCACACCTCGACCTCGAACGGTGACATTTGGATTGTTCACCATCAGCTTCACGCGCAGATCGCGAGTATTTCGCGCTCCGTCCAGCGGATTGAAGTCGCTGAACTTCCGGTCATTGTAGTTGAGGAAGTTAAATCGTCGCACTTTGTAGGGGCAGTTGTTCGAGCAATATCGGGTTCCGACGCAGCGGTTATAAACCATCTGGTTGAGTCCTTCATGGCTGTGAACAGTTGCGGCAACTGGGCAAACCGGCTCGCATGGAGCGATTTCGCAGTGGAAGCAAGCGAGAGGCATAAAGTGTGTGCTCGGATTATCCAAGTCCTGCGCCTTTTCCTTGCCTGGGATGGCGTAGCTGGCTTCTCGAGGACCGTAGTAGCGGTCAATCCGAATCCAGTGCATCTCCCGACCCTTGATGACTTGGTCTTTCCCGACGACAGCGATGTTATTCTCAGACTGGCAAGCGGTCACACAAGCATGGCACCCTGTGCAAGTGTTGAGATCAATCGTCATTCCCCACTGCGGACCGTCGTACGGGAATTCTGTTTTGTAGCTCGGATACATGGACATTTCCTTGTGTCCATGAGCCTCTGCTTCCTCGCTGCCATACTTGGCTTCGCCGCCGTGCTTTTCTTCCCCGTTGTGATCTGAGCCGTGAGCACCATGATCGTCCTTCATCGCGATGAAGTCAGCCAGAGTTTGCTCGCGAATGATGTCGCGACCTTCCATGGCGTGGTGCTCTTGAGTGCTCGCTAGAGCAACCCGACCCCCAGTCTTTGTGAGCGATCCGGGAACCACGTAACCAGAGGTTGTCAATAAAGAATATGCGCTAAACCCAGCTCCAACGCTAATCAAGGCGTCCTTGATTTCGCGACCGTAGCCGAGGTGGATCGTTACCGTCTTGGCAGGCTGACCAGGAAGAATCCAAGCCCCACCCTTGACCATCTTCTCGCCGACCTTGACTTCGATCTCATCACCGCTCGCGATCTTCAGTTCCGAAGCAAGCGCCGGACTGATCTGAATCGTATTGTCCCAGGTCAGCGTAGTGAGAGGCTTTGGCAACTCTTGGAGCCAACCGTTGTTCGCAAATCGTCCGTCGTAAATGGTCGGGTCTGGCCGGAGGATAATCTCGATGCCGTCCTTCTTTACAACGGGTTGGATTCCACTGACGGCTGCGGTGTTCACCGCTACCACGGCGGAAGAACTCGGAGCTTCCTTAAGAATTCCGTTATTAAGCGAAGTTCGCCATGCCGCGTTCTCGGCACCACCAGCGTAAGTTTGAAGCAAAACGTCGTACGGATCGACCATGTCGTTCATGATCGCACGGAGGGTTGCCCAAGCAGACTTGGTATCGAATAAAGGATCAATCAGCGGTTGCTGGATGGAGATCGTGCCCTCTGCAGTAATTCCATCGCCCCATGATTCTAGGGAATGCGATTCTGGAAGATGCCAGGTCGAGATCTTGCTGGTTTCATCCCAGTGGGTGCCGAGACGGACCACAAGTTTGCTGTCCACCGCGCCAGGAGCTGGCTTCATCTTGGCAATCAGTTCGCCAAGCTTCAAGTCCGCAGGAGCATCGTAAGCCGGATTTCCCCCGAGAATGAACAGGCTGTCTACCTTGCCAGCGGAAAGTGCTGCACTTAGCTTTTGAAGAGACTCCAGTTGCTGACCAGCCTTGAATATCACCGCAGCCCCGTACTTGACGAGAGTCCCAACTCCACCAAGCTTCGCGTTGATTGCGTGGCAAAGCGCGTGACCTTCAGCAGAGACAAAATCGCCAGGGATCACAACCCCGCGACCAGCTTTGCTCATCAGGTCCTTCGCAACTACCGCAACCCACTGGTTGAGTTCAGGAGTCGCACCGCTTGCATCCGCACTGATTCCAGCTTCAACCGCAAGCAATCGAATCGCAATTTCAAGCTCACTCGTACTGACTGGTTCCTTGTGGTCGGCAATCGCACCGGATCCGCTTGGGGCGCATTCGAGCGCATACAAGCGATTCATTCCGGCAGCATTTTCAGGATCGCGCCGAGCGGCAAACTCCTTCGCCATCCGCACCGAACCAACCATAGAACCGAACGCATCCGCATCCAAAAGCAGGATTCGGTCGGCGTCGCTGAGGTGGTAAGTCGTTTCGACCGCCTTACCAAAGGCCATCATTGCGCCTTGATAGACGTGATCTCTATTGACAGGCTCCCAAGACGCGACAATCGCGTTTGGCATTTTCTTTTGGAAGTCTTCGAGGGTCTTTCGATAGCTCGGGGAACCGACGGAAGGAACCAAAAGGGCAACTCCAGCACCGCCATTTGCTTGCGCCTTCGTCATTTTCGCCCGTGCGACGCTCAGGAATTCAGACCAAGTGGTAACAATTCCGTCCTGCATCACGTTACGGGAACGGTCTGGATCGTAAAGATTCAGGATCGAAGCTTGGGTGATCGCAGTCGTCGCGCCAAGGCTGGATGGGTGAAGAGGATTCCCTTCGATCTTGGTTGGGCGGCCATAGTGGCTCGTAACAACAATCCCGTCAGCGTAACCGCTGAGCTCAGAAATCGAAGCAAACCTAAGAGTATCGCCATTGACCAATTCTTCTGGCCGAGTAACGTAAGGCACCAACCGAGCGTTGGGCAAGAATGCAGATCGACAACCTGAGAGCCCCGCCAGCATCATCGAAGCCCCCATAAATTTGAGCAAGGAACGGCGGTCGATCTGGTTCAGCGAAGAACGGTTGGGGAATTCGTCATCCATCCATGCCTGAAACTCTTCGGTTTCGGCAACCTGTTCTAGGCTTCTCCAGTATTCCGGTCCCTGCTTTGTCGCAAGCTTCTCTCTAACCTGATCGATATCTAAACGATTTTTCAATTGATCCATGAAATTGTTTTCCTTCTCCCCTCTCGCTTAGTGGTGGCAAACCGAGCAGTCCATCAGCTGCGCCTTTTTGATTCCTCGCTCCTTCAAGAGCTTGACTCCCTCTTCGTGGCTGTAAGCATGTTGCTCCTTCCCGCCAAGAAGCCCCTTTTCCATTGCCGTCATGTTGTGCATGTGTGGGTCAGCTTGGTATTTTGCGTAGAGATTAAACACTTGCTCCTTCGGGGTCAGCGTCGGATTCTTTGGGTCGGTGTTCAAGTACTTTTCTGGAGCGCTGTGGCATTCCAAACACCAAGCCATAAAGAGCGTTCTGCCCTTGTAGGCCATTTGCATATCCTGAATCTTGCCGTGACATTGGTTACAAGAGATTCCTTTGTTCACGTGCAAGGCATGGTTGAAGTACACAAACTCAGGAACCTTGTTCAGCTGAACCCATTCGATTGGCTTGCCTTCGGCGTAGCTCTTTCGGACTGGCTCAAGCAATGGGCTGTTGGTCCAAATATGCGCGTGGCAGCTCATGCAGGTTTCTGTTGAAGGCAATCCAGCCTGAGGGGCATTTTCAACGCTCGTATGGCAATAACGGCAGTCAATCCCGAGCTCAATCGCATGGTGACGGTGGCTAAAGGGAATTGGCTGTTCTAGCGGAAGATTCACGCGAGTATTCGCAGAAGAACGGCTGAGCGTGCTTCCGGCGAGAATCGCGATCACTGGCAATCCAGCAAACCCGATCAAACTGATCCGGGCGATTGAATTTGCACTTGGTTTAAAAAGTTGACCCATCTTTTTCTCTTGTTGATCCTACTTAAAAGTTTCTTCCCCTGGCAGGATTGCCAGGCATTTCCCCTAAAAATTCTAAAATTGGAGCCACTATAGGCTCGTCATCCCCCAGCGATCCACTGCCATCGCGACAAAAATCAGCGCGAGATACACCATGGAGTATTTGAAAAGTCCGACGGCATGAGGCCGATCGGTTTGTTGCATCAATTGCCAAGACCTAAGGACGAGCAAGCCGTTCAAAAGGACGGCGGAGATCGCATAGGTCATCCCTAGTTGCCCGAGGTAAACCGGAAGCACGCAGAGGATGGCAGTCAGCACGGCGTAAGCCGTAATTTGAATCACGGTGGCACGGTCCCCGTGAACGACGGGAAGCATCGGGATTCCGGCTTCCTTGTAGTCGTCTTTGATGAACAGAGCAAGCGCCCAGAAGTGAACCGGAGTCCACAAGAAGATCAAAGCAAAAAGGAACCAGGCAAGGGGGCTGAGGTTATTTGTCACCGCCGCATATCCAACCAGCGGAGGGAAAGAACCTGCGGCACCACCGATGACGATATTTTGCCAAGTCCGTCGCTTGAGCAGTAGCGTATAGATGAAAACGTAAAACAGCAACCCAGCAAAGGCCAGAGTCGCGGTCAATACGTTTGCCGCTAGGCTCAGCATGACAAACGCCGAACCAGCAAGGCTCAGCGCGAACATTAATGCGTGAGAGGCGGGAATCACACCGCTCACCGTAGGCCTGGTGGCGGTGCGAACCATCCGGATATCAATATCTCGATCAATCACCATGTTGATCGCGTTCGCCGCGCCAGCCATCATGTAGCCGCCGAGGAATACCCAGATCAAAAGTGCGGTGCCAGGATAACCGCCCTTGGCAATGAACATTGCTATAATGGTCGTGAAGAGCAGTAGGCTGATCACGCGAGGCTTCGTAAGGGCAACAAACGCCTTCACGCGCCCCCTAGCATCGAGTCCTTCATATGGCTTCATCGTTGGCTCAGGCAATTCCTGACCAACAGGTGCGAATTTCTCACTCAAAAGCGCAGCGCAAAGCCCAACCATGACGATCAGAGCCGCATTAGCGAGGGCAAGGTGCAGAACCTGCATCCAAAGCGGAGCCTTGAGGACGATATTCATCGCGCCGCACACAATCTGCACGACCAAAATGTTGACAAAAAGCTTTGTCCACTTTTCGATGCGAGGAGTTTTGCGAAGTCGGCTGAGATTCGTCATTGTGACGACCAAAAAAAGGGTCGAAGCCACGCTGACGCCAGGGTGATAAATCCGAAGGTGCTCCAAGAAGTGAGCGGCAGGGTTCACCGATTGCGCAAGAGCGGCTTGGTGATTCAGCGCGGGGAAAAGAGTATTACCCAGGGCACTGATCGCGCCGGAGACAATCGTGAAGACCATCCCGATAGCGCCAACAACAATGCCACCAAAGACAGCACCCTGATTGCGGATGCGAATGCGATCTCCGCCGAGTGCCCAGTAAAGAGTGAGCGTGATTGCGCAAAGAAGAAGAGTGGTGTTCAGATGGTGAGCGGAGAGGGCAAAGGCGCGTTCGGGAGTTGAATTCCCCTCAACAAGCTTGAATCGAACCAGCAATGCGCCGATTCCGCACTCAATCAGCCCCAAAATCCCTGACACAACAGCAGAGATCCGCGCCGGATGCCCCTTGGAAAAATTCTTGAAGACCGCGACCGCCATCAATGCGATGCCAACCATCGCCAATCCGCTTAAGGTCCGATGCGAAAACTCAATTGCCTTGCCGAGGGTGAAGGAGGTCGGAATAATTTGGCCGTTACAATCTGGCCAGTGATCATTACAGCCTGCTCCGGAGCCTGTCGCGCGGACAATTGCCCCTGAAAAAATTGCAAGAAGATTGAGAATCAGTGCACTAAACAGCCCAGCTTTGGCGTATTTCGTGAGGGAAATAGGATTCTCTACAGAAAAGTAGGTTTTGGAATCTAGGTGATGCGAATCAACGACCGCGCTGGTCGGAATTTGTTCTGTGCGCTCCATGACGGGGGCGCTCGGAGGTTGATCGCTGATGCTCATTGACCCTGACTCTGTTGAGTGTAGTTCATTTCCCAACATATTTCAACGGGAGAGGCAAAGATTCCTTGGTTTTGGCAACAAAATCAAGGACGATTTGACGGGCGGTAAAATGACCGCGTTTTGTCCCGTTTCCTTCTGAGCGTCATTATCCCCGCCTATAACGAGGAGGCTCGTCTTGCGCGCACCCTCAGCCGCTTGGCGGAATATTATGGGGCTCAGGATTATTCCTACGAGGTCATTATTGTGTCTGACGGCAGTTCCGACGGCACTATTTCCATCTGTGAAGCATTTTGCGCGGAGCATGCTGAGTTCCGCGTGGTGGATTCCCAGCCGAACCGTGGCAAGGGCTTTGTCGTCCGAAAAGGCATGCTGATGGCCGCCGGCGATTACGTGCTGTTTTGCGACGCCGATTTGGCAACCCCGCAGGAAGAAACAGCAAAATTGCTTCCCTTCGCGCTCGATGGCGTGCCGGTTGTGATCGGATCTCGCCCTTTAAAGGAGTCTTCTTTGGAGATTCGCCAACCTTGGTACCGCGAAATGCTTGGACGAACCTTTAATGGTGTCGTCCAGCTCCTAGCGATTAAGGGAATTGCCGATACGCAGTGCGGATTTAAGCTTTTTTCTCGTGATGCCTCTAGAGAAATCTTCACTCGTTGTGATGTTGACGGATTCGGATTTGATCTCGAATGCCTTCTGATCGCTCGCGATTTAGGTTATGAAATCAAAGAAGTTCCTATCCGGTGGATGCATCAAGATGGGAGTAAAGTCAACCTGGTTCGCGACGGATTAAAGATGCTCCGTGATCTGGTGCAATTAAGGCTTAAAGGAAAATCTGGCCGCACCCGGGTGAAAGTCGAGTGAATAGCGAAGAATATGACCGAATGTATTCTTTAGAGGATACATATTGGTGGTATGTTGCTCGCCGTGAGCTTGCGCTTAAACTCATTGATCTACATCATGTTCCCGGACGTCGTGCCGTGGATGTAGGGTGCGGAACGGGGGCTCTTCTTGCCGAACTTTGTAAGAATTTTGATGCCGATGGTTTTGATTTAAGCACGAAGGCAATTGACTTTTGTCGCGAACGTGGGCTTTCTTCGGCTTCGGTTGGAAATGCCGAACAACTTCCTGCCCAATCTTCGGCTTATGATCTAGCCGTAACGCTGGATTTACTTGAACATGTTGATGATGATGTTGCCGCGATTGGGGAACTTCACCGGATTTTAGCTCCTGGAGGATTACTGGTGATTAATGTTCCAGCTTTTCGCTGGCTATGGGGTCCGCATGATGTCGCCTTGCATCATCATCGTCGGTATACAGCCCGTGAATTACGCCGTAAACTTCTCGCCGCTGGTTTTACTGTTGAGCGGATGAGTTATTCGGTGTTTTTACTCTTTGGGGTCGTGGTTTTCCGGCGGCTTCTGGATAAATTCTCACGAGGGCCGGCCACCGTCAAACTCCCTAGAGTCTCGCCGGGGATGAATGCTTTTCTCTTAAAGCTCATGCGCTTTGAATCGCGGCTATTACAGTCCGTTCCCCTACCTTTCGGATCAAGCGTCGTCGCGGTGGCACGAAAGAAATAGCAGACCACCTATTCGACTGACTTACTCGTGATCCCCCGAACACCCGAACGTCCGCGCCATCTGGCAACCTTCCAGGTATTCTCACAGGTACAAATGAGCTACCGATTGGGCTGCGTTCCTTATGTTAATGCGATTCCGCTCGTCCGCGCCTTCGAAGCATGGGATCATGCCAAGGCTAGGGCGGAGGTTGTTTATGCCGTGCCAAGCGAATTGCCCAAATTGCTGGAATCCGGCGAAGTTGATGCGATTTTAGTGAGCACTTTTTACGCCCTCACCAACCCCGGACTGCGGATGGCGGACGGAATTGGGATCGCCAGCGACGGATTGGTGAAGAGCGTTCGGTTATTCAGTAAAGTTGCGCCCCACGAAATTAAATCTTTATGCCTCGACCAGTCGAGCATGACGAGTAACGCATTAGCACAGATCATTTTAAACGAAAGATATGGCGTAAAGCCGACTTTAGTCAAGGCTCTGCCAAGCCTTGACCAGATGCTTGAGATTGCTGATGCTTGCGTGATCATCGGTGATGAAGGAATGGCGGTTGATGCAGGGGATTTATTTGTTTTAGACCTTGGCGATGAATGGAAACACCACACCGGAAAGCCTTTTGTGTGGGCAACTTGGGTCGGACGCGAGGGTTTAACACCTGCATTGGCAATGCTTCTGCAAACTGCGGCCCATTGGTCGCTTCTTGGGCAAGGAAATCATCCGCATTTGCTCGAATCTATTCTGCGTAAGATCCTCCGCATGGAAGAACCCACCCTTGATGCGCCATTCTTAGCCCTTAAGGAAGAAAGATTGCACGAATGTATCGTGACCGCAAAGCACCAAGTCGCCTGGCCCGATGTAGCCATCCGCGATTATTTAGAAAATGTCATGATCTACAATCTTGACGCGCTGGTGATGGACGGATTGCGGATGTATCAAGAGAAGTTATTGGCTAACGGATTCGAAAATGCGATCCACTTCCCTGCTTTAATTGGTGGAAGCGTCGGAGAGCTTTCGAGCTTCCTTGAACGTGCGTGACATTTCTCAAATCATGTCTCAAACCAAGATCGGCCCCATAGGATTTTCTTATCCGCAGTGGAACGGAACATTTTTCCCTCCCGGATTGCCGATGCATGCGCGATTAAATTATGTGAGTACGCAGTTTACGGCGATAGAACTCGATACAACTTTCTACGGAATGCCACGGCAGGGTCAGGCGGCGAAGTGGGCGAAGGAAGTTCCTGATGATTTTACGATCTCTTTCAAAGCTCCACGAGATTTAACTCACCGAGATGCACCACTTTTCCTTTCAAGTCCAGAAGCAGGGATGATTTGGGATGAGTTTTGTGCATTTTTGAAAGAGATGGGCAAAGAAAGAGCGATAGCGTTGCTCCAATTTCCCCATACTTTCTCTGCGAGGTCCAGAGATTCCCTCTTAAACTTAATCGAAAGACAACCAGAGATCAAAGTCGCGGTGGAATTGCGCCATGAATCTTGGTATGTGACAGGCGCGGCGCAAAGTTTAGGAGTTTTAGGAGCGTGCGTAGTCTCCGCCGACCGCGCACCTTTAGGTGAATGCGCCCGGATTCCAACAGATCAATGCACATATGAACCATTCCCAATCTTGCGGACAACGGATTGGATGTATTTGAGACTGTGCGGGCGGCATGATCAATATGAGCGCGATGATTTGGAGATTTTTGATCCGACGCCGAGATTGCAATGGTGGACAGAGAGCCTAGCGGCAAGCGAAAATAACCCGGAGAATCTTGTAATGAGCTCGAATTCGATCTTTGAGCCACAGGAAATCTCCAGCAAGGAACTCATCATCACCTGCGGGAACAGCTATGCCGGCCACTCCCCCGCAACCCTCACCCGGATGATGGAGATCATGGGGATCCAAAAACCAACCCCGTTGCAGCCGGGACTTTTTGACTGAACTCCGACTAATCCGATTTCAATTTAGAGCTACACATTAACTGGAGGAACAACGGGTGGGCTTCCGTTGGCTTGTAACCAGCTCAGCATTTGTTTGATCGAACCGGTGGCTAAGCAGATACTGGTATCAGAAGCTCCGTAATAGAGGTGCAAGGTATCTCCGTCCTCGGCGATTGTGTGACCGCAAGGGAAAACAACATAGGCGACATCGCCGCAAACTTCGTAATGCTCTTCGGGCCCAAAAATCCAGGAATCACCTCGCATAAGGCAAATCTCGGGATGCTCAAGATCAAAAAGCGCCAAACCTAACCGGTAAAGAGAGCCTGCCGCGTGATGCCGGACGCCGTGGTAAATCACCAGCCAGCCTTGGAGCGTTTCGATCGGGGGGTTGTTCAGGCCAATCTTGTTGGCATCCCACCACGCGCCTCTGCGAGCGGTCAGGATTTGGCTGTGACTTCCCCAGTTGTGGAGATCGGGGGAGAAGGAAATCCACATGTGCCCACCTTGGTCATTGGCGGGGCGGTGGATGAGGGCAAATTCTCCGTTGAATTTTCTAGGGTAGAGCGCGGCATCTTTGTCGTCGGCTTGCATGACTAACCCAAGGCGATGGAAAGATTTGAAATCTGTCGTCGAAGCTAACGCAACGCCAGGACCGGCTTTGCCGAAAGCGGTGTAGGAGATGAAGTACTTGTCTTCGCCTTCGAGATATGTAATGCGGGGGTCTTCGATTCCCCAAAGTTCTTCGGGGTGATTTTCGGGATCGTGGCAAAAAGTCGGACGCGGGTCTATTTCCCAATTGTCAATGCCGTTTTTTGAACGAGCGGCGCAAAAGTGCGAGATTCCGCGACGATCTTCCACTCGGCAGAGCAACAAAGTCGTGCCATCGTCCAACAAGATCGCTCCCGGGTTGAATACGGTATGTGCGGGATAGGGCCAAACCTCAGCGGTGAGGATTGGGTTATTGGGGTGCCGAGTGAGCAGCACTTCGTATTCATTTGATTTCATGAAGTTGATTGGTCGAGATCACGGCCGATTGAAGAAGCTTTGCGGAGCGAAGTTCGACAAGAGCACAGAGAAAGGACAGAGTAGACTCGGCACCTTGATTTCGGTTCACGCGCTTGGGATGCAATCCGTCGTAGCACCCTCCCGTGGATCGGTCATAAACAGATTTTCCGAGCATGTTTTCACCCAGAAACCACCGGAATGCCCGGTTTGCTTCCGTAATCCAATGCGGATTTTGAGTAGCTTTGTAAGCACTCAAACATGCTGAAACTGCCCCGGCGGTTTCTACGGGTTGTTGGTCATATTGGCTCTTTTCCTGCCCTCGGTGAAAGCAACAATCCGAACCTATCGGAGCAAACACTCCTTGGGGTCCCGTTTGATGGCTCATCAGCCATTGGAGCGAGTCTAATCCAACCTTCAGAAAGTGTTGTTTTCCCAGTGCGTCGCCGGCGAGAATCAGAGACTGGCACAATCGGGCATTGGCGTAACTCAAACTTTGTTCAAACCATGGCCATTCGGCAGATTGATTGATCTCGTATTGTCGCCATAGCCGGCAGGCAAGACTCTGCTTGAGCTGTTGAATAGAATATTCGTGGGGAAACCCAGAGAGATATTCCTCGCAAGCAATAATTCCGTAAGCCCAAGTGCGCGGGCTTGTTGTTACCAAAAGCGTCGGGGCGGCGCGTTCAAAGAGTTGTTTGGAAACTTCTCTTCTTCCTTTGTCTCGGCATCGGTTTGCCATCGCTCCTAAAGCCCAAAGAGACCGGCCATGAGAATCTTCAGATCCGACTTCTTCCAGCCATTCTCGTGCGTAAGTCAAGAAGTTTTTGAATCGCGCTTTCTCCGGATTATAGGCATCCATCACAAAGCTGAGATAACGACTTTGAAGCAGCTTGATCCCGGGATCAAGGGGACTTTCACTTTCCAGAAAAGCGGTGAGAAGTAGTGCACGTGCGTTGTCATCCACGCAGTATCCTTCTGCACGATTTGGAACGGTGAAGGTTGCGTGTTGCAAAATTCCAGTGTCATCGCTAAGGTCGTAGAGGTGATCAAGCTTGAGATCGGGCATTGCCCGGGGGGAAGGATTCAAAATCGCTGGCTTTTGAAGAATCTGACGCATCTGGTTGGTGCTATCGTCCCTTGCGCGTTGGAATGATTCTAGATAACTTTGAGCAACCGCTGGCCAGAGCATTTTTTCGCCGAAACGAGCGGCTCTTCGCCCCATTTCAGCGGCTCCAGCCGGGTCTGATTGAATATTGATGACTGCTTCGGCGATGGCGTCCGCACTTCGGAATGGCACCAACACTCCTCGCCCCTCGGAAAGGATTTCTTCCGCGTAGGCATATGGAGTCGAGATGACTGCCTTGCCTGCTCCGACCGAATACGCTAACGTTCCGGAAGTAATTTGCTGCGCGTTGAGATACGGGGTGATGTAAATATCCATCGCTCCGAGGTACTCAACAAGTTCCTCCGTCGCCACAAAGCGGTTCACGAACCGAACATGTTGATCGACTCCCAAACTTTTTGCGAGAGCCTGAAGAGATTCGCGATATGCCTCTCCTTCCCTGGCTCGGAGATGGGGATGAGTTGCACCAACGATCACGTACACCGCTCCAGGGTATCGATCAATAATTTTTGGCATTGCCTCAATCACGTATTGAACGCCCTTATCTGGGGAGAGTAATCCAAAGGTGAGGATCATCGGCCCTGATATTCCCAGCCGATGCCTAAACGAAGCCCCCGCCTTTTCGGAAATGAGCGGAATTCCGTGGGGGATCATGTCAATCTTGTCTGGATGCACTTGATGCACCCCATCTAGAAACTCAATCGCCTTTTCGCTCATCACGACGACTCGCTGAGACAGTTGAAGGACCTCATCCATAACCTGTTTTTGTTCTGGATTTGGTTCACGGAGGACGGTGTGGAGTGTCGTGACGACGGGCATTTTTGCCTCTCGGATGAGGTTCAAGAGGTAGGAGCCTGCCGATCCGCCAAAGATTCCGTATTCGTGCTGGACGGAAAGAATGTCGTATCCATACCGGTTGATGTAATCTGCGGCCTCTTGGTATCCCGAGATTTCATGATCAGCAATTTCAAGGCAAACCCGATCGGGATAGATGTAATCTGGCTTATCGCTCATTGCGAAAAAGTCTAAGGTGAGTGAAGAATCTAGTCCGCCGATGGACCTTGCTAAGTCATCTGTATAGGTGGCAATTCCACACTGCCGGGGGAGGCTACTTCCAAGAAAAGCGATCTCCTTGATCGGCGTTGTTGCGCCATTGTGTTGAGAAGTCTCCATATCTTAAGATACTCCGATGGGCATGCGAGAGAGCCGTTTTGAACCTAGAGTCTTCACCGTCAGTAATTTCACTGACATAAAATAAGAGACAAAACAAAGTGCTGTTTCTGTCAAAAGTTGCCCCACATGCAGAGAATCAAGTACCATGTGATCCATGGGAGATCCAATTAAGAATAAAATCAAAGCAAAGATTGAGGCTTTGAAGGAGACAAACAAGGAAAGCTTAAAACCAACAACAATCCCTGTGAAAAAATTAGACCCCAAGAAAAAAGATATGACTTGGGTCAAAAAAGATCAATAAGATCTTTTTGTTACAACTAATACCTTTGAATGTGGAGTAGGCTAAGGCATGGATAAGCCAAGCAAGAAAGACATCCGAGCAGCAATCGAGAAACTCAAAGCCAAGCCGGAAGGCCACAGTAAGCCAAATGAGGTCAGCATCGCGGCGAAGCTGGAACCTCAAAAGAATAGCAAACGCATCCGCAAGCAGGGCGTTTGATTCTGATGGGAGACAAGAAGCCAAAAAAGAATTCGTCCGGTAACAGTGATGCCCACAAGGCAAAAGTCGCCAAGGACATTGCCAACAAGCCAATCATCCCCCCACCCGGCGGCGCGAAGCCTAAAAAGTAAATGCCCGCAACTTAACCCTATGGGTTGCTGCAAGAACGCGGAAGGTCAGTAGTAATGAATACTGCTGACCTTCTTTTTCAGACCTTCCTTTCGGTGGGGATCTTCGCGCTCTTCCGCTGGGCAAAGAGACTAAGGGACTAGTCGCCACAAAATTTTAGTTACAATACGGGCATGAGAAAATTCTCTATGCTATTCGCCCTATCCGCACTGAACCTAGGGATCGGGATTACACAGATAGGTTGCGGCGGTGCAGATGCACTGAACAATGAGCGGATGTTCATTCTTCGCACGACCGGGACTGACTTCCGAGTGATTTCTACAGTCTCATTCTCGGACTTTGGAGGCGACACCGCGATTACTGGGCTCAATGCCGGAGATCAAATTGTGAGCGTTGACGTTCGCCCGCTCACCGGGGTGCTGTATGGGATATCGGTCCAGAAGAGACTCTACACAATCAACACCACGACGGGAGTCGCGACTCAGGTGGGAGCCGTGATCTCAGCCATTAATTCTCCCGTTGAATTGGAATTCAACCCTGCCGTTGACCGCATCCGAGTCATTTCAAATTCGCAAGACAATTACCGGATCAATCCAGATACCGCGGCCCTAGTCGCCACGGATACGAGTTTGGCATACGCCACCGGCGACGTCAATTTTGGTAGCGCCGTGAGTATGGTTGGTCTTGCCTACACAAACAGCGTCAATCCTGCGCCAGCAACCACGACCGTTTACGGTTTGGAGGACACCGCAAATACGCTCGTGCTCCTAGGTGGTCAGAACGGTACTCCTTCACCAAACACCGGTAACCTCTCCACCCAGGTCGGAACGGTTCCGACAATAAATGGCTCGAGCGGGTTCGACATTTCGGGAGAAACGGGCATCGGCTACGTCCTTTCAAATGGCAACCGGCTCTATACGATTAGCGTTAGCACCGGGCTCATGACCCTTCGAAACGGCGCCCTAAGTTCTGGTGCATCCGACATTGCGATCTTGCCCTGAACAAACCCACATCCGAGGACACGTTCCTCCGGTTTAATGCTTAAATCGGAGGAAGTCTGCCAGACTCTATTCCTTAAGATTGGTTCGAGCCTTCGTTCGGGTACCGTTTAGCCTGTGAGGATAAGTCTACGCGAGCGAAGGTTGGGAGCGGCATTCTACCTGTTCACTGCGATCTCAACCTTGCTTTGGATTGCCCTGCTCGTTTGGGTGCCAAGCTCTCGGGAACTAACCCTAGGAAGTGGAGTTCGCGATAATCTCGTATGGATCTTCATCCTCCCAGACCTGATCTCCGCGCTCGTCCTCGCAACGTGGCTCGCTCCCGCTGTTTTGAAATCTGCGCCAGCGGCTCCTGCAATTGCTTGGATGCACTTTGGCGCCCAAGGATACGGTTGGGCGATCAGTATTGGACTAACCGTGCTGGATCCCACCGCATATTGGGGATTGGTACTGATGACGTTTTCAGTCGGGAGTGCCCTCGCATTTGCGCTTCGATTTCAAGAAATCGACATGCTTTGGGGTTACTTCAAGTTCACAGCTGCTCCGGATCGTAATTCCACCGCAAATTGGCATCGGGCTCTGTTGCAGACTCTCGTGATGTGGATCATTTTCTTGGGCATCCTCCCGGGGGCAATTGCCTTTGGTGAAATTCATTTAGGCTTTAGTCGAAATTGGATCGTTGGAGACTGGAGGCTCAGCCTTGGGGTTTTAATGTTTACTGTCGGAACTGTGATCGGGCTGTGTTCAGGTTATGCCATGACCCGTGAAGGAAACGGAACACCTCTGCCGTCTGAGTGCACCAGGAATCTTGTCATATCAGGTCCATATCGTTTCATTCGAAACCCAATGGCATTTAGCGGCATTCTGCAGGGCGTCGCCGTGGGCCTGATGATTGGGTCAAGCTTGGTGATCGTCTACAGCATTCTGGGTGGAATCTGGTGGGAAGTCCTCGTCCGATGGCGCGAGGAGAAACACCTAGAGGAATCCTTTGGCGGGGAATATGTTGCTTACAGAAGTCGTGTGCCGTGTTGGTGGTTTCGCACTTAGGGCTTAGCCATCTCGGTGTTCAAAGGATGCAGTACGAAGAGGTTGATCTGATAACCGATCAACCTACTTGCCCCAACTAGGCAAGCCCTTGAGCTTCTCCACCGCTCCAGCCGAAACTGGCATCCCCCACTTCCTCGCGTAGCTAGATATATCTCGGCCAATCACCTCCGACATGTTGACAACGAAGGCATCCATTCGCGCTTGATCTCCTCTGGGGCGCTCGTTGGGCTTCATCGATCGGTACTTGGCGAAGAACTTTGTGACCGCTGGGAAGCCGAATTCGCGCTGAATCTGAATCCAGAAAGTGAGACCAAACCAAGGATCCTTTTGGAAAAAGTCCTCAGAACCAGGGCTCGCCGCAACTTGGCTCAGTCTTTTAGCGACTTCACTGGGCGACATTGCTCCGTGCCCACCAGCATCCTTATTAAACTTCTCGCATGCATAGAGGGAGAAAAGATTATTTGTGGTTTCAACCCAACCATTCCATGTCCACTCGGGCTCCTGATAATTATGTCCAAGCTCGTGATAAAAGCCCCAATTCGTTCCTCCATCTGGACCACGGAGAATCTTGATGTCTACAAACTTCTCCTGAACGTCGAGCCAAGTCATGATTGGATACCCGGAGTGCATGTAGCCCGCCGAAATCTGCCGGTCAGCTTGGTACCGATGCTCGGTCGAGCCCGGCGTTACGGCGAAGAATCCCTCGGCGGAACGGAGAACTTCATCCCAGTATTCGGCGACTTCTTTCGGATTCTTGAGTTTTTTCAGCACCGAGGAAGGCACGCTGATTGCGCATTGCGATCCAACAATCTCACCCCAAGGGACATCGGCTTTCTGGAGCTTTGCCCATTCTGCATCGGTCGTCTTGCCAAGGAAATAGGTCGGTGCGGCGACAGTTCCTTCGAGCTCGACCGTTCCAGATGGGAGCGCCTGGTTGCACTCAAGATAGACCAGCCCACCGAATGGATTGACGATTTCGGCATAGCTATTTTTGACTGGCACCACGGCAGAAATCGAGGGGAATCGTTGCCAGCTGTCGAGATGCCAAAGGCTGTCTGTATGTCCGCCGATCCGAATCCGCAGATCTTTGCCTCCCATACCCACACCCAGTCGAACCGCAACCCGCTCACCCGGGGCTGCATACCGCCCCGTAGACCACCAGTTCTTTTTGCCTCCGCCGAGCGAAATCGTGACCGTCTCGCGCTTTTCCGAAGCCCCGACCGCTCCCGGAAAATCAACCGCAGCGGGGTGGGCTACAACCTGAGAAAGTGGAAGATCGCGCCAAGACTGATCAAATGCTGCCATCGCCAGCCGAGTCCGGAAGTCGGTCGCCTTGATCGGCTTTTTCTCAGTTGGAATCACCAAATTCCCCTGCTTACCGATCATGGTTTGTAATTCGGTACGAAGAGGTTGCGTTTCTTGGAGATCCCCGATGGCTGACATCAAGGTATCCGAGACTACTCTCGCATCCTTTGCGTTCAGGGTCTCGGTCCCTTCAAATGCCTTCTTTGCGTCCTGGACATGATGGAACTTGCTAGGTGTGACCAGCAGGATGTTATCCCCGCTTTTGTCCAGGTACCCGTCGGCAAATCCAATTCCCATCGGAGCAAGAAGCTTTTGCAACGGATGGTCGCGACGGATGGACTTAGTTGGGTTCAGTTGCTTCCAGCCCCAAGGCGTGTCAAGGGCAAGCAGACCGCCGCCGTTGCGAACATAAGTGCGTAGAGCTTCAAAGGTCGCTGGGTCGGACTCCAAAAGGTTGTTCCCGATCACCACGGAGCTTGATTCAGCAAGTGCCTTGCGCCAATCCGCGAGGGCATAAGACGCCATTTTGGAAACGAACTCAGAATCACCGGCTGGGATTCCCCTTCCGATCAACCCAATTTTGCCGTTCCCCTTCGACCAAAGCCCCCAGAAAAAGATTGCGTTTTCTTTCGACGCGACCAAGCCATCCAGCATCGCCCCGTGCCCCATTGCGACGGCTTTACCCTTTCCAAAAGTCGCGCCGACAACCGATGGCCGGGTCGTACTGCCGTCCTTTGACACCGCCAGCACCGTCGCTTGCGGTCCGAATGCCATTACGACTCCAGGAATAGCTCCTCCGACCTTGATAGAAGGCAATTCCTGCTGCGGGGCCAGCAGGAGCGAAAATGCGAGACAAGAAACCAGAACAGGCATTTCCGCATTTTACGCGAGATATGCCCAGTTTTTGGTTAACCAATATGATCGTGGTTTACTTTTTCAGACCGTGTCCAAGGGTCTTGGTTCGTTCATCGCGCACGGGGTCATAAAGAGTTTCGTTGTCCTCATAAATCCAAGGCGTCTGCCAAAGCAGCTGCAACGCTCTGAAGATAGACATCGAATGGTACCGATCCGGAAACAGCTCTTCCGCCTTTGCCTCAATCAATCGAATGTTGTTCGCACTCGCACCAGGGAACAAGTGGTGAGCAACATGCGCCCCAAAGTACTGGTGCCAGGAATCGAGCCACTTTAGTCTCTTTGGTAGAGTCACCGTAAGCGAGGTCGCAAGAACATCGCGTTCATCTGCGAGCGGATTCAAAAAGTGGTTTGTGGCGATGTAAGAAATCACCAGGGCATTTGCGACCATCAGCGCAACCACATATCCCCAAACAAAAACCTGAGGGCCCAAAGACCAGGTCAAAGCAATCCAAGCCGTTGCCGCAACGAGCATCTGCGCAAACATGCCAAATTTCTCGGCGACAGGCGTATCCCTGTCACGCAAGTAGATCACGAGCATTCGGAGTTGTTGCTGAGTCATGCGAAAAGTGAAGCTTCCGAAGATCACGATGTTTCGCAGAAGAGGGTGCAACAGGTACAGCGCCTTCAGAACTGGATTGTCCTTAAACTCTTCGATCGTGAAAAGATGGTCTGGATCCACTCCCTTGATCTGGGTGTTATTGTGGTGATCGGCATTGTGCCACTTGCGCCATAAAAGGGGACTAATTGCAAATGGACTAAACCCAATCCCACCCAAAAAATCTCTGACGAAAAGATTTTTGATCGAGCCACCGTGCATGATATCGTGGGCAAGGAATCCCATACATCCCATGGAATGCCCCATGACCAATGCGATCAGAGGTGCCGTCCAGTAGCTAAAGTGGTTGGTCAACGCCCAGAAACCGAAGCCCAGAATCGAGAAGTGAACCGGAAACCAGATCAGGTTCTTGTAGTCAGGTTTAAAGACCTGATCCGGTAGAGCCTTCCGAATTTGCTGACGGTAATTGGGAATCGTACGCTCTGCAACAACCGCCTTATCACTTAAAATGGTTGTATCCACATTCTTATTATGACGCCGGGATGTGCGCAAATCGCGAAACTATTCCACGATTTGAACGAAAAACCCAGCCGTTTGGAATGGCTGTTTCGTCGGTACTGACAGATGTCACGGATGACAACTCTCACACTTACACCTGGAATCGCCGGCGTGGATGAAGCTGGTCGAGGTCCACTCGCCGGGCCGGTCGTTGTTGCGGCCGTACTTATTCCCGAAGGATTTGATGCTACCGGCATTCACGATTCGAAGAAGCTCACGCGCCAACAGCGCGAGGCCCTTGCCGATCGCATCCGCGCTGGGACAATTTGGAGCCTCGTCAGTTCTAGCCCTGACGAGATTGAGGAACACAACATCCTCCAGGCAACGCTTCGCGCGATGGAACAGGCAATCGAGCGCTTATCAGAAAGGCCCAAATCAGCGATCATTGACGGTAACAAAATTCCTCTTTACGCCACGGTTCCCTGCAATGCCATCGTGAAAGCTGACGGAGAATTCACCGCCGTCGCAGCCGCCAGCATCCTTGCAAAAACAGAACGTGACCGTCTTATGTACGCCTCCGCAATTGAATTCCCAGGTTACGGCTTTGAGCGAAATGTCGGATATGGCACCCCTGAGCACCTTGAGGCAATTCGCCACCTCGGGCCATGCCCAATCCATCGTCGTTCATTCGAACCAATCCGAAGCCTCCTCCAGCAACCATGTCTGATGCTCGGCGAATAGGATCAGATGCCGAAGATCGAGCGGCGGAATACCTCTTGGCTAAAGGCTGGACATTGGTCGGAAGAAGGATCAAACTCTCTCAGGGAGAAATTGACTTAATATGCCTAGACGGAGAGACCGTCGTGTTCGTGGAGGTCCGGTCCAGAACCAGGGGCGGGGCGGAAGAAACCATCACTCCTCAGAAAATGAAGCGAATACGATTATCAGTAGAGGAGTTTATCGCGAAGTCGGGCTATGAAGAAACTCCGCCTATGCGTATTGATGTTCTAGCCGAGAATAGTGGAGTTTGGACGCTCATAAGTAGTGCGATTGAATCAACTGAATAGTGCTATGCGGCTTTTCTTTCTTGCTGCTCCATTGGATCATCACAAATTCCGCGCCGCACAAGCGCACTAATCATCGCGTCTAAAAACTCAGGATCAAACTGCTTTCCTCGGCCTTCGAGAATTCTGCCAACCGCGACATTTGGGTCCAACCCACGACGGTACGGACGGTCGGTAGTCATCGCACTGTAGGCATCAGCAACGGCGAGCAATCGACCCAAGAATGGGATTTCTTTACCGGCAAGCCCAAATGGGTATCCGGTGCCGTCAAAGTGTTCGTGGTGATGCAATACGCCATCAACCGTTTCTGCCATACCAGGCAATGCCTGAACAATTAAACTGCCGATGTACGGATGTTGTCGAGCAACCTCTTGCTCCTTATCGTTGAGTGCCGCAGGTTTCTGCAAAATTGAGCTTGGCACGGCAATCTTGCCAATATCATGGAGGAGAGCCGAGGTTGCAATGATCCGCAGGACATCTGGGGAGGCCTCTAACTCTTCACCAATCCACACCGCGTACTTCATGACATCTTCGCTATGCCTTCGGGTGTACGAGTCCATGTTATCAATCGCCGTTACAAACATTTCGATGATTTCTACGGTGTCATCGGCAAGGTACTTCTTGCTTTCTTTTGTTTCAACTTGCTCTTCTGAGATCGCAAAGTTCGCCCTTTTCGCATCAGCAAGGTTTCCATCGGCCTTTGTGAGAACGACATAAGGATTTGAGCCAGATTCTGGGTAACTTGCAAGACCGATGTGAACTGCAATCGGGATGTTCTCTGCGTGGCCATCCGGAATAACGCTACTGTTGACAATTGTGTCGTTCACCAATCTTGCAATCTTGTAAGTCTGACTCAAGTTCGCATTCGGTACCAAGATCATGAACTCGTCGCCCCCGGTGCGCCCAATAGAAACCGCTGGTCCTAGTGCATACCTGAGTTCACGGCCCACGCGACGGAGTAACTCGTCCCCCACGATGTGCCCGTAAGTCTCATTGAAGGTCTTGAAATTCGCGATGTCAATGCTTAAGATGCCAAACTTGGTTTGGGAATCTCTTGAGTTTTCGCAAATCTTATGGAAACGTCGAGAAATAGCCCGGTGGTTCAATAAGCCCGTCAAGTAGTCAAGCTCGGAAGAAGCGATTGCTTGCAAGGACAAAACGAGTTGTCCAAGGGCACTACTGAGATCCGTGGAAAATGCCTGGATGCGGGCAATGTCCTCTTTAGATCCCGGATTCTCTCCGAAAGCAATGATAACGGAACCAAAACATTCTGCTGACCCCTGCAAAGGGAACGACGCGAAGTGGATCTCCTTCCTATCAATCACTTCGGAGTACAAGTAAACTGGGTCCAGAGAATCTTGCACTGGCTCTACTTCTATCAACGCGTACGTCTTGAAGCCACTTTTGTACTCACCAAACCAATGAAGACGTCCGAACGGGCGGTCTTCACCAGGACCAGCCTGAACGTGCACACCACAACCCGGCGCACTTGTAAAGTGCCGAACGGCTTCTGTAGCCAGTTCACAGGCCGCATCCAGGTCACTGGCATGGGTGATAGCAACGACCATCTTCACCCGGTCCTCTAGTTCAAGCGTCCTAGTCTGTATTCGTTGCTCCAGATCCTCATTGATCTCTCGAATGGTGTCCTGACTTTCGAGGAGCGAGACGATTTGGCGCGCGGAAATGAGCACCGACATTCCCAATAGAGCGGTGAGGCTGAGGACACTAACGGCCCCATGCGCCTCGAAATCTCCCCAGGCAACAATGATCGTGGTACTGAAAGCGACAACCGGAATGAGATATGAAACAGCCTTTATTAAGTTCTGACCTCCTGCGGCATGATCACCGGAGAGGGACCTTGGCTTCATGCTGAATGCAATCATCGCCGCAAAGGCAACTAATCCGTAACCAATCGGCCAGCCAATATCGCCAAATTTTCCGGTCGCATAGTTTGCGTTTGCTTCTAGGAAAGACCAATAAATATCCGATCCAACATATGTGGTGATGCCTAGAAGTGCTAATCCCGACGTCTTTACAGAATGCCCTAGCAAGGTCTTTTCGGTAAACAGCTTCAAAGCGGCCCACACGACGATAAGTCCGAACACGGGATAGAGCACCGCAGAAACTCGATCCGCTTGGCTAATTGTTGGATCAAGAGCCGTCTTTTTAATCAAAAACGTCCAAAGGAAAAATGCACTCGCAACTGCTATCGTGCCTGAATCAATCGCGATTCGCGCCTTAGCTCTAACGCTTTGCGGCGGGCTGAGAAGCAAAAGTCCGGCAGCCTGAAACAGATAGCTTGAGAGGAAGAGAACGTCAATCCACTTTGCACTATTTGGCTCCTTAGCCCCTATCATCTCCGGGAAATTGTAGAAAAATTCCCCGAATCCGCATAACCCAGTCCCGACTCCAATGAGAATCCACGCTGTCGCGACCTTTTTATGCTCACTGGACATCAATCTCCCCGTCGCAATGCCCCAGTAAAGAGCCAAAAAGCACGGACCGACTAGGCTTAGAAAGTAGAGAACCCGTCCGGCTTGATTACTCGAAGGCAGGAGTGCCTGCACAACGAAGCCCCCAACGAAGAGCAATAGCATGACCGAGGAGAAGCGGAATCCGCCTCCTTTAGCCTGATTATTGTTCTGAACCTGGTTCACCACGAAGAATTACCGTAAGATTGCTGAATCTCTCAGTGAATTCTCGGCTGTTCCTCGTAAAAACCTTATGACGTTTAGTGAACGCTTGTGCCTTCAGGAGCCTCGGCTTCCGGCGTCAACAGAATCGCCTTTCCATCCGGACCATCAGCGGCGAGGATCATGCCCTGACTCTCCAGTCCCGCCATCTTTCTTGGTTTTAGATTGCAGACCACGATGACTTGGCGACCGACAAGGTCGGCTGGCTCATAACTCTTCCGGATTCCAGCCAGGATCTGACGCTTTTCATCTCCGACCAAAACCTGAAGTTTAACAAGCTTATCACTATTCTCAACTTCCTCCGCTTCCAAAATACGGGCGACTCGGAGTTGGACTTTCATGAAGTCGGCGAACTCAATTTCAGACGGGTATTCAATTTCCACGGATTTTTTCTCTTTCTTTGGAGCGGGCGCTTCTGTGACTTGCACTGGCTCGGGTTTCTTCTCAAGTCTTGGGAACATCGGCTGGGGATCGTTCACTGATCTTCCATAGTTCAAACTTGCCGGATCTCCAACCTTGCTCCAATCAGTCGTTGCCTCGCTAACTTCGTATCCGAGCTGCGCAAGGATTCGATCGCAGGTCGCGGGCATAAAGGGTCGCAATAGGCCTTCAGTTGCACGGAGCATGAAAAGAAGGGATATCAGAACTTGCGGAAGATCTGCTGACTCCTCTTTCGCCATCGCCCAAGGCTTTGTGTCTGCGATGAACTTATTCTGCTGACGCACAACCTCAAGAGCTTGATTAAGAGCCTCACCCAAATTGTGAATCCTCATCGCTTCTTCAAACTTGGACTTGGCTTCCTGAATCGCTGCAATGACATCCGATCTTGGCTGAACGCCCTTGATGACCTTGCCATCAAGGAACTTCTGCACCATCGTAATTGAACGGTTTAATGAGTTGCCGAGGTCATTGGCGAGGTCTGCATTGTAGTTCCGCTCCAACTCCGTCCGATTGAAGTTGGAGTCGTTCGCGTATGGCATAACGCGAATGAGCGCAAACCGAACAACGTCTACAGCCAATTCCCGATCAACTCCTGCCTCGACGAAGTCGTTGATGAGCTCATCAGGCGCAAGTACATTCCCCTTTGATTTGCTCATCTTTGCGTCATTGAAGGTGAACCAGCCGTGGGCAATGGCGGTCTTCGGAAGAGGCAAGTCCGCCCCCATCAGCATCGCCGGCCATAGGGTGCAATGGAAACGAACAAAAATCTCCTTCGCCATCCAGTGGACATTGGCGGGCCAAAGCTCTTCCCAACCGGCATCGGGCCAGCCGGATGCCGCAAGGTAGTTGATCAGCGCATCGAACCATACGTAAACAACTTTGTGCTCCTCGCCCGGAACTGGGATCCCCCATCCAGGATTGTTTCGTGTGACACATACGTCCCGGAGTCCTTGGTGAATGAAACTCACAACCTCTGCTTTCCGGCCCTCTGGCATCCAAAATTCCGGGTTTGCTTCTGCGTGGGCAAGTAATCTGTCCCCGAAAGCACTCAGCTTAAAGAAATAGTTCTCTTCCTCAACCCATCGCACTTCGTTGCCATCCGGAGACTTCCCATCGACAAGCTCAGCTTCCTTGACAAAAGTTTCCGCCGAGACGTCGTACCATCCTTCGTACTTGTCTAGATAGATATAGCCATTTTCCTTGAGCTTCAAAAAGAGAGCCTGAACTGCCTTCTTGTGCTGCTCACTCGTTGTGCGCATGAAGATGTCGTAGTCAATATTCAGGATGTCGGCCGCATCGCGGAAAGTCTGGCTAATGCGATCGACAAACGCCTGTGTATCCTCTCCCGCCTCTTGGGCAGCTTCCATCACCTTGAGACCATTTTCGTCGGTTCCGGTAAGGAACTTCACCGTCTCACCATGCATCTGCCGGTAGCGCTTTTCAACATCGCAAACGAGCATTGTAAGGGCATGACCCACGTGGGGGATACTATTCACATAGTAAATCGGGGTGGTGAGATACGAAATCTTTGCCATGGAAGCCCCTATTGTGTCAGGTTTTAAGTTCGACGGTCTATACCGGGTAGGCCATTCTCAGCTTGGATACATGACGGAGTCGGCTGCAAACCAGCCGATCATCGCCGCAATAAACATCAGGTTCCCGCTCCATAGCAACACCTGACTGAAATCATAAATTGGATTTACAAGGGAGGCCCCTGCAAGGCAGATTGATCCAAGTCCGATTCCTAGCACTAACCGGGCGGTGGTGACATGCAGGATTCTTCGGAATCCACTCATGATCAGAAAAGCAAACGCCGCAATCCAAAAATTAAAGACCGCCAGCATGGAAACTGAGATCGCAATCTGACTTGCCGCTTGAGGTCGGTCAATCATCTTGCTCGAGGCCAAACCTGCGCCTATGCCCAAACCGCTAATCGCCTGCATCGAGATGAGTCCGATCGTATATGTGCTGATGATCGGGTATTCCGAAAAGATCGCACGTTCTCGTGCGCTGGCGATGAAAACCATCGCCATCAGGACAGTAAAGATCATCAAGAAGGTTGCCAAGCTGGATTCGTCTTCTTCGACTCCACGGAAGATCTTCCCATTTGCGCCTTTCGATGAACGCAACATATTCACTTCCTCATACTTACGAATGTAAACAATGTTTTTCGGGTCTATTTGTAACGCAAGGGCATAGAGCCTTGAGCACTCGTCCAGATCTCCTTTTTTACGGCAAATGTCGCCCAAAACCGCAAACGGGATAGGGCTGTTGACATTGGAAATCACCAAACGCCGCGCTAATCGTTCTGCCTCCCTATCCCGCCCTCGTGAAGACAGGCTTGTTAACTTTAGAATATCCTCAACGTTTGCCTTGGTGGGTGGACCTTTTGGAGCAGGGCCAGGAGAGGGCTGGGGGATACCATCTTCCTCAATCTTTGGCGGTGCAGGCTTCGCCGCCTTGGGATTATTCGGTGAGCTAGGCTGGGCTTTTCGCCTTCGTCGCTCTTCTTGCAACTTTTTATTGAGCTCCAGAATCCGGTCGTAACTCTCCCGACGCGGAGCATCAATCAGGGCTTCGTAAGCTTCAGAAATCCGAATGAACTTATCCGTATCCTCAGGGGTACCGGCCTGATCGGGGTGATATCGCATCGCCAATTGCCGATACGCCCTTTTGATTTCATCCTCGGTCGCAGTTTTAGAAACTTCGAGGACCTCGTAGTGGGTCTTCTCCGCCATTAATTTCCTGTTGCCCGCATGATGCCATTCACATATCCGGTGAAGAAGTTAACAACAACGATGACGACATAGATTGCGACCATGATGAGCACCACGATTCCAAGAACCCGCCCCATGATCAATGCCCGATGCTTTGCAGTTTCCTGGTAGTAGTCCGAAAGCCGCATAAGCATCTGATCCATCTGCCCCGACATCTCTCCTGTCCCGACCATGTCAATCACGACCTGATTAAAGACTCCCGTGGACTGCAAAGCTTCCGTGATCCCGGCCCCTTTCTCCATCATTTCTGCGGCTGGCAAAATGCGCGCCTCCATTGCGGAATTTCCGCAGGCTCCAGCCGCAAGGCGAATCCCATCTGGAACCTGCACCCCGCCACGGTAAAGCGCGCCGAAAGCTCGCCCGAATTTTGCGGTTGCAAACTCCCGCACGGTCGGACCGATCGCCGGCAATGTCACCACGATAGAATGCATCGCTTGTTTAACCGAGGGAATAGGCAGGACCAACCTGACAAAAACGAAAAGAGCGATGAGCGCAGGTCCTAAAACAATCCAGGTACTCAGCTCTGTCAATGGCGATGAAATCTGGACGGGAGAGTTTGGAGCAATCAGGCGAATAATGAGAGATGCCCCGCCGATGATAATCATGGAGAAGATTAGGGTCAGCTTCGGCATCAAAGTTGATCGGTTGATTAGACTCTTGATTTCTTGTTCCTCATCGCAATATTTCGCGCAATCTCTGAGCGCGCTCTCGAGAAATCCACCTTGCTCCCCGGCATAAATGAGGTTCGTATAGATCGGATTGAAAACTTCTGGATGCCGCCGCATGGCGTCCGACATCGGTCGACCTTTTTCGGCGTCATCGGCAATCTCGTTAATCACAGATTTAAGGATTAGGTTCGTCGTTTGCCCAGCAAGCGTTCGGTAAGACTGAGCGGGATTAACCCCAGCTCCAAGCATAGACGCTGCCTGGCTGAAGAAGAACCCGAGCATTGGAAGCGGGACCTTACCAAAGAGGCGGACCCCGATCTGCTGAGCATATGGGATGGCATCTGGCCTGGAATCAGCTGGTTTTAGCTGGTCCTGATTTAAGGCGGCATCAACCCCTCCCGGGGCAGAAACCTGTTGAACTGGTTGACCAAGATTGACAGAAACTGGCTGGACCGACTGCACTTGAAGGCCCCGCTTTAACAAAGTTTGTTGCGCAAGGTCCAACGAAGCTCCGCTCACGGTACCTTTCACCGTTTTTCCTGTTGCGTCTAACCCCTGATATTCAAAAATCGGCATAATCTTCGCTCCTGGTTCCTTCCTAGAGACGTAATGAACTGCGCATTACTCTTAAATTCTAAGTGATTCGACCAAAAATCTCACAGTCTTCAGGATTCCAATCGCCATTTTCGGCGAAATAGTGAGCGGTACCCTTCCCAATAATCGGCCAGTTTGGATCAATTTCTGCAAGTGGAATCATCACAAATCCTCGTTCCGTAAGTCTCGGATGGGGGATTTGAAGAGTTTTTCCGTCTTGAAATTGGAAAAAGTAGTCAAGGTGTCCATAGGTCAGGATGTCAAGATCAAGCTCCCTCGGCCCATTACGTATTCGATCTACCCGGCCAAGAGAAACCTCTAAACCCTTCAACAGCAAAAGAAAATCGCGAGGAGATAGCGTTGTCTCACCGACCGCAGCCATGTTGAGAAACATCCCTTGATCAGACACATACATCGGCTTCGTCTGATAGACGTTTGAAACGCGTAGATTCATGATCTGGTCCTTGAGCGCATTGACGGCGCGCTGCAACACGTCCAACCGATCTCCCACATTTGAACCCAACCCTATCGCAACCGGAACCTCCATGTACGAATTGTTGTACCATCTTGAGTTTGACAGTGTTGCAATTTCTGGGATATACTAAATATTCACTTGGCGAGTGTAGTTCAGTGGTAGAGCGCCTCTCTGTGGCAGAGGAAGTCGCGGGTTCGAGCCCCGTCATTCGCCCCATTCATTCCAATCTATTCTTGTTGGAAATCCAAAAGTAAAAAGCCTCGTCATCCCATTCAGGTGACGAGGCTTTTAGCGTTAGCTTTCTACCTCAATCCAATTGATTCAGAATTCGTCCAAGCTCCTTATGAGCCTTGCCAAGTTCTGCCTTGATTGACGCGGTGTCGGAGATTTCAAGAGAGACTGCACCAGACAATCGAACTCTAAGGTTGGAGGTGCCGAGCTTGGTAATGGTCTTAATCGCATCCATCTCAGTGTCACCCGCATAGTCTGCAGTTCCTTCCTTAATCTGGGCGAATCGACCTGAAACCGAAACTCCATTGTCCATCCACTTGTCGACCAACGACTCAAGTCTGTCGAGTCGTCCACGTGCGACCTCGGAGACTTCCTGCTTGATTTGCTGGAGCTTTTGTCCTTGGTCCTGCAAAGCCCGCGCAGCGACGAGGCTCAAGAGATGCTCATAAGCGTATCGAGCGAACTTCGGAGATCCGAGTGGCTTCGGCACCACATCCTGTCCTGTATAAAACCGTAGCGTCCTTTTGCTGATGATCTGCGCCCCACGCGCAGCCAATAGCTCATTTGCTCTTAAGATCAAAACATCGGCCGTAAAGGGCGGATGAGATCTAAATTCCTTTATTGATTGTTTAGCCATTTTTCCCCTATCCCTACTGTCTGTCACCCCTCAGGGATTACTACAGTCAAGAGCCAGTATCACATTCATCCGTTGCGAACCCAACAAAAGTAAACGGTACGTGCAACACCAGTTAATTGCATTTTGAACTAATTTTTTTCGCCAACGCAAGGTAGGCATGTCAAGACTGTTCCCTCCTAATGACCTCCCTCTGAAAACTTAAGGCTGAATAAGTTCAAAGAATGAACTAGCGGAAACCATGGACGAAACGATCAAAACAAAATGGCAACTTTTCTGAATGATCTTTCATCAAAAAAATCAAGTTGCCATTATAAAAGTCATGCCTCAGGCTAGCCGTCTATGATGACAGTCGCTGAGGCAGAACTCGCACTCTTCTGTGTGGATCTTCACCCACGCACTCAACCGCGAATTTCTTATTGTTAGCAATCCTCATTTGTTCGCGTCGAACCCGAGCAGTTTGAGGTTCGAGTTCTACCGATTTTCCAGATTGGGAAACCAAATCAATCGCCCTTACCACCTCATCAATAGCAAGTTGATCCGTCTCTCCTTCCTGCTTCGCGCCACTGAATAACTCATCCAAGGCAACAGAAATTGCTGAGAATGTGTTTGATTTCACGATTGCTGTAGGTAGGTTTCTGCCAAGATCGCGAATCCGCCCTTGCTTGTTCTGCATCGAGGTCCGAATCGCAATAATTGCGTCCGCTTGGTGCAAATCACTGGTGATGTAAGCTTGGGCTTTCTTTTCACGGATCGCTCGTTCCAGCCTCGTCCGGGCAATACCGTACGCAAAAATGCGCATCATTCGTGGAGACTTTTGCTCTCCAGGTGCAACTGCTAAAGTTGGTTCCTTCTTCTTTGGTCGTTGATCGCCAGCTTTGATTTTTGACTCTGGCCGTCGAACTAGACTTGGGAATTCTTCACCGAAAGTTGGATCGTTCACCTCAGGGAGGCTTTCTTCCTGAACAACCTCAATTTTCCCACCTCCGAGCCGAACGCGAATCTCTGGGCGAGGCGGAACCCCTCTTAAAATCAGGTCGACCGTCTTCATCACATCGCTGTGAACCGCGAGGCGATCGTAATCCAGCAGCTCAATTACAACATCAAATGTCGGAGGTGCCTTTCGTTCCAAGACCGTCTTCTGAGTGCCTCGACGACGGGCTTCGTCATCGGAAAGCGTCACTGGCTGGATTCCACCGATGAGGTCCGCCAAGGTTGGGTTCAGCATCAGGTTCTCAAGAGTCTGACCATGAGCTGTACCCACAAGCTGAACACCACGCTCGGCAATCGTTCGCGCAGCAGTGGCTTCCATCTCGGTTCCGATTTCATCAATCACGATGACTTCCGGCATGTGATTTTCAACCGCCTCGATCATTACCTGGTGCTGATGCGCCGGATTTGCCACTTGCATCCTGCGAGCACTTCCAATTGCTGGGTGCGGAACGTCTCCATCACCTGCAATTTCATTTGATGTGTCCACGATCACGACGCGCTTTTCGACCTCGTCGGCCAATACGCGAGCGACTTCACGAAGTTTAGTGGTTTTCCCTACACCCGGTTTACCCAGAAGCAAAATAGACTTACCGGATCGCACGATGTCGTCAATCATGTCAATCGTGCCCTCAAGAGCTCGACCAACACGGCAAGTCAGACCGATCACCTTACCTGTACGATTTCGGATACAGCTGATTCGGTGGAGCGTGCGCTCAATTCCCGCGCGATTGTCCATTCCAAATTCGCCAATAGACTTCACGACGAACTCGATATCGTGTTCAGTGATGGTCGCGCTATCGTATCGCTCAATACGATCTCGATAGCGAACTTCCGCCGGACGGCCGTAATCGAGCACTACTTCAATAAGTGAATCGAGGTCGCCTGAGGCAGAGAGTTTTTCCCGAATCACTGGGGGCAGGATGTCAAGGAACTGAGGAAGGCCGTCGGTGAAGATGGACATAAAATCTAGGGGTTCAAAAGCCGCCATGATAATAATCGGGACGACCCATTTTTGTATAATTTGTCGCGAGAAAAGATTAAATTTCTTCCGCTTCTGTTAACAATACCTCTCGGTCATAGGTCTGGCCCTGGGACCAGTAGGTCATCTTCAGCTTGGTGCCGGGCTTAGCCTGCGCCATGACGGTAAGGAAGTCGAGTCGTTCGTTCAATTTTTTCCCGTTCAACTCCAGTAATACGTCAAATCCTTTGATTCCGGCTCGGGCTGCGGGAGATCCTGACTCAACTTTGTAGATCAACACGCCGGATTCAGGTGGCTTGATCCCAAACTGTCGTTCGTACTGGAATCGAAATCGCTCGTTCTGCATCACCCCTGGGTACTGGTACAGGTCAATGCCCAAATATCCATACCGAGCGCGACCGTACTTGATCAAATCATCAATGATTGGCAAGGCGCGATCAACGGGGATGGCAAAGCCAATCCCAATGCTGCCCGTATCTCTGGTGCTTAAGATCGCGCTATTGATGCCAACAACCTCGCCTTGAGAATTGGTGAGCGCACCTCCGGAGTTTCCAGGGTTAATTGCCGCGTCGGTCTGGATTGCGTTGATCAAAATTCCATCCTTGTTGGTGGGCAGGTCGCGACCAAGATTGCTGACAACCCCGACGCTCAGGGTGTGATCCTGCCCAAGTGGATTCCCGACCGCGATGACCCACTCGCCGACCTCAAGTGCCGAGCTTTTCCCGAACAATGCCGGTTGCAGGTTCGGAGCGTCAATTTTGAGCACGGCAAGGTCCGATCGAGGATCCACACCCTGGATCTTTGCTTCAAAGCTGCGTCCGTCTTCCAAGTGAACCATGACTTGTTGCGTTTCGTCTCCGGCCGTTACCACGTGGGCATTTGTGATAATCAGCCCATCGTTGCTGAATACAATCCCGGACCCAGAGCCGGAAACCTGCTGCATGCCCCAAAAGCCGTTTTGAGCGCCTACCGCATCAATACTCACCACGCTCGGCAGAATTCTCTTCGCGGCCTCCCGGAAGTCTGAGGGACCTGCAATCTTTGTCCCTGCGGACGAAACCACCGACCCACCGCGCATCAAGGTGATCGAAGGCTTCTCAGGACTCGCGAGTCGGTTGATTCCGAGGGCGATGATCCCGCCCATTACACCAGCGGCAATGATTGCGATCGTAGTTTTCGTGCTCATTCTGTTCTTAACGCTACAGGTCTCGCTTTACGTTCCCAACTGGCCCCGAACCTACGTAACCTGGGTCAAAAACCCGCAGATTCGAGGGCTTCGCTGATTTCTGTCCGAGTCGGCACCTGGAAGAAAATCTTCGCCACAACACCCTTTCGGTCAATCACAAACAGGGCTGGAAGCGAATCCACTTGGTCATCTGGCTTTCTGAGTCCGAACGCCTTAATCACGGTGCCATTTTTGTCGTACATCACCGGGAACAAGCCCTTAGTGCGAGTTTCTTCCAATGTAAGATCAGATAGCGCACCTTCGACATTGGTCACGGATAGAACCCTGAGACCCTTTGGCTCAAAGTCGGTTACGGCTCTACCAACAACGTTCAGCATTTGCTTTGATCCGATGCCTTGGTTCGGGCTCCAGAAACAGATCATCACAACATCGCCCCGAAGATCGGACAGCTTGAAGGATTTTTCACCACCGCCAAGAGTAAAGTCTGGGGCGAGACTTCCCTCTTCCGCGACTGCGGATTTTGCAATCCTGCTGTCTTTCACTTTGACACCCTTGGGTGCTGTCGCAACGAAGGCGTCCGGTTTGAGCGGGGTGTCCATCATAATCCCAGAAAACTTTTCTGTGATGAGGAGTGATGTGAGCTTGGAATCTTCGGGAAGCTCAGAGGTCTGCTTGACCAAAGGCTCAAACTTGGACCGGATTTCTGTGATCAGGTTCTTCTCGCCAATGGTGACCTCGGTGGTACCAAAATCGCCAGTCGCAAAAAATCGAACAACGGTGGTTCCAGCCGCCTGACCCTGGAGGAGTTCTACTTCGGTTTTCGGATCAACGAGATCTTCCAATGCGGATTCACCTCCAAAAAATTTGTAGAGCATTGATCCTGCAAGTTGGGGATCAGACACGATTGGCGCGGTTGCTTTGGCAAATGATTCCGTTGCCCAAGTTTGCTCATAACTCGCGCCAGAATTCTCGAGTACCGTACGTCCATCGGAGACACTCGTGAAACTCATGCTGCCAGTCTTGGCTTCGATGCGGTGCTTGTTTGGCGCCAAAAAGAAGATCGCCCTGTCACTGGTTGCCTTATCTTTCTTTTTTCCATTTGCCTCAAACGTCCATGCGCTTTTCGCGGTGAAAGTCTTTGCTTTTCCATAAACCGCGAGAACTTCTTTCAGCTTTTTAAGCCCTGGACCCCGGATTTCAGACTTCTTGCCAGGCTCCTTCGCATAGCCAGCGGAGCTGGAGAAATCGGGAGTCTTTTTGGCACTTGGTCCACCTTGACACCCAATGATTCCGAATACGGCGAGGGCAGAAATGATTACGTTCGAGGATCGCATAAACTTGATTGAGGATACCAAATCAGTCAAACATCCCTTCGGCAAAAGACTTTGGATCAAAGTCCTTGAGGTCTCCGGCTTTCTCGCCGAGTCCAATGAGTTTGATTGGAATTTGGAGCCTTTCCTGGACTCCCAACAATGCTCCGCCTCTGGAGGTTCCATCAAGCTTTGTCAGCGCAATCGCGGTCACCCCGGAGCTCGCCGAGAATTCTTCGGCCTGACGAATTGCATTCTGACCGGTGTTTGCGTCTAGCACCAAAATCACCTCATCGGCTGGACGACCAAGACCCTTCTCCAGAACCTTCGTGACCTTGCTCAATTCAGCCATCAGGTTGGCTTTACTGTGCTGGCGCCCAGCCGTATCGGCGAGAACGTAGGTCGCGCCCCTGGCTTTTGCCGCCTGAATTGCGTCGAAGATCACTGCCGCCGCATCCGATCCCGGTTGTGCCTTCACGATATCAGCCCCAACCCTTGTCGCCCAAGTCTGGAGTTGTTCAATGGCAGCGGCTCTAAACGTATCCCCAGCCGCGAGCACGACTTTCTCTCCCTGATTGGTCAACCGTTGGGCTAGCTTCGCGATGGTCGTGGTCTTTCCAGCTCCATTGACGCCAACAAAAAGATAAACGGTTGGGTTCGAGGAGCTGACCTTGAGTGCAACCGATTCACCAGACGTAAGCCGACCCGCGATGCACTTGCGCAAGCGTTCCTTCATGTCTTCTGGGGCAGTAATTTTCTCCACCCGCACGGCTTGGCGAAGCTCCTCTAAGATTTGCTCAACGGTTTCAACATGCGTGTCAGCGGCGAGCAATGCTTCTTCCAGCTCCTCGTAAAGCTGATCGTCAATGACGCCCCTTCCGAGCATGCGATCAAAGGACTGAATCAACTTCTTGAACATCTAGGTTCGATTATGGCAGAAACCCTTCGGACATCCCGATCAACTTTTTAGAAAATACCGGGTCAATCTTCACCAAACCTAGGTTACAATGCTGACTAGTGAAAAGGTTTGCAGTCCTCACCACATTAGCTTTGGCAGCATTCTCCAACGCTCAGTACCGCGATTCCCGTCCGATTCGAGGAGCCTGGTTGCGACCACCTTCCACAATCGCGCTTCTTGAGGTTGAGCTTCAAAACCTCTCCGCCGCTGGAATCTCCGATCTCTATCTAGAGACTTTTTACTGGGGACTTTCGACCGGAAAGCAAGGTGTTTTCAACCGAAGATTCACGTTTGACTACCTTGATCAAGCGACGGTCCTTGCTGCTCGGTACGGAATTCGGATGCACGCTTGGATCGAAAGTGCATATTGGCAGTATCAATCTACCGGAGCTTACAACTTCACCTCGAACCCTGAATGGCGGGCGATCAACACTTCAACCGGGCTCCCTGGAGGAGACATCGCCGACCAAGTCTTCGCAAACCTTTGTCATCCTGGAGTGCAAGCTAAGCTCAAAAGCTATTGCACCGAGCTTGCCCAATACCCAGGACTCTGGTCCGTCCAAACGGATTATCATCGCTTCCCGCTTGACAATGACGCTGCGGATAATTACCCCGCACCATGGAGCTACGATACGTACTCTAATTCTGCATTTCAGGCAATCTATGGCGCTGGAGCTGACATCAACACCACGGCCCGAAGGACGAATCAATCGAACTGGAGTCGTTTTTTGACATGGCGTAGGAACGGCATTACAGAAGCCGCCAACCAGATGCGGCAAGGAGTTGTTGCTGGTTCAAACGACGTTCACTTCTCGAGCGCGATTTTTGCTAAGGCGATGATCGTCTCAGACCAATTGACCAAATGCCAGAACTGGCCTGCTTGGGCAGCGGCAGGATACGTTGATCAGGTTGTACCGATGGCTTACTATTCCACAACCGCCTCGATCACTTCAGATATCAGCTATGCCCTGGCGAATGCTTCTGGTAAACCTGTGATCCCTGGACTGGCACTCACGGGTAGCACACCAAAGCCTCCACTCGCGGACCAACTAAATGCAATCAAAGCCCTCGGGGTTGAGGAGTACATCATTTGGGAAGCGAACGCATTCGACACAGCTTCAAATCAGACCGCTAATTCGTCTTGGATTTCCAGCAACGGGACTCCGTTACGTGCAGACTTTGATTCAAACGGGACGATTGATGCTCGTGATTGGAATCTCTTCGCATCAGTGTATGATGGGGTTCCTGAGCCCGGATCTGGACGGATGGACTGGGATGGAAATGGTGTGATCAACCAAACTGATAGCCAACGGACCCGCGAAGCAATCCGCAAATTCCGATTCGGTCCGAATGGAATCGTAGATAGCAAGGATCAAACCGCCTTTAACTCTGCCCTCGCTGGGTCAACCTCCACGAATTCTGGAAAAAGTCTTTATAACCTCGATGGCGACCTTGATGTGGACAATGCGGATCGGGATTTGATGAACTTCTTTGGTTCGACACTTCCGCAGATTTTTGTTGATGTTCAGCTCCAAAATTCAGGTCTATCTGAGGATCAAACCTACACGATTCAACTAAGGAATTCCTCCGATGTCGTCCTCTCGACGGTCACCAAAAAGGCAAAATCGAACGGTCAAGTCATCCTTGCGGCTCCTTCAACCGGGAATTTCCGAGTTTCGGTCAAGTTTGGCACTTGGCTGCGAAAGACCATTGGATTCACCGTAGCCGGGAATGATGTTGTTGCAAACCTCTCCTTAATCAATGGGGATGTTGATCAGGATGGCGAGATCGGGCCAGGTGACTTTGAGTCTGTCGTCAATGCTTTTGGAACCTCAGGTCCAAGTCCCGCCGACCTAGACGGGGACGGCGAAGTCGGACCAGGTGATTTCGAAGTTATCATCAGTGGCTTTGGTCAATCGGGAGATAACTAGTCTGAATTCGTCCCACGGCGATCGTTTAGGTTGAGGGCTTTGCTCTTCTCGGCGGTGTTGATGAACGTGTCCTGATCGCGGATAATCGCTTGCGGAGGAAGCTGATCGCTGATCGTTTTTGCGCCAGGGATTTTTTTCACGGCGGTGCCGATTGCCATGAACTCAATCACCCCGCCGCCGAGCTCGTACACATACGTTTTGATCCCGACGACGTCGTCCGCACCAACTCGTATCGCATCCTGTTGAATATGGTGCAAGGCATTTTCGCGGGCTTCGTAAATGAGCTTAGTAACCTGATCCAATTCTCCTCTTTGGAAGGATTTGAAGAACGTCGAGAGCCCGCCCACGATCCCGAGCGAATAAACACTCACACCCAAAACCAGCTCAATGGGCATATATCCCAAATGAACAAGGTTCCACATCTCTTCGTTGGTTAGATCGCTGGTCGCGGGAGAGTCATCAAACGTCGAATCGTAGAGGGGATGGCGGCTGGCGGTGCCAATCATCAGCATTTCTTGCATTCCGGAGAAAGGCACAATCGTGGTGTTGATACCCAGCACACAATTGGCGCGATATTCTTTGGCATCTTGCTTGATTCTTTCAATCGCCATGTGACGAGTGGTGTTAAAGATATCGCTGTATTGCTTGACTTCCCCGCGAGCAAGACTTCGGAATGCTCCCGCGATGCCGCCGCCGATCCCAATACTATAGGCGACGTTTCCGAACACAAAGTGAAGGGGTGTAAAACCAGCGTCCAATTGGCAATACAGGGCTTGACCGTCGCTGTTTGAACTAAATTCCAAGCCTTTCGCATTAAAACCTGGGCGATGAACGCAAGAGCCTATGCTCAAGAATTCAACGCCAATGCCATGTTGAATCAGCTCGCTCGTAATCCCGGTAATCCCCACTGCACCACGAAGATCGGTCCAAGCGCACATGCGTTCAAAGCTTGCTTGACGGCCGTCGTGAATAATCTGCGTAACTTCGTGAACTTCACCACCCGCTAGAGTCTTGAACCCTGCCGAAAGAGCGCCGCCAAAACCAATGCTCCACACGCTATTTCCAATGACCAGCTCCCCTGGTTCCAGGCCCTTTTTATGGAGGCAATAAATTTCGTTCCCGCTAAGACCTGTACAAACTGGCATGACTAGAATAGGTACGGTTAAGCATGGAGAGAGGATTCCCACGAACCGGTAGGGTCATGCGCGACGAATTTTTTGCGGCAGCGTAGAAAAGCTCATGACACTCGCAAGCATTGTCGCAATGACCATCATGAGCCAAACCGCCGCCACTCCAGCCCCAAAGGATTCTGACTTTATCCTTTTCGAGGCTCCGACTTATTCTTTCGAAATTCCAAAGGAATGGAAGGCCGGCAAGGAAACTCCATGGGGATCACGAGATATCAAGCCCGCTAAAGGCGAAGGCAAGATGACGGCCATGACCGCAAATGCCTCAAACTCAACATGGGATGACCTATATCGAACAAGTCTGTTCTTTATCAATCGCGAAAAGAAGGCCGAAGCAACGCCATACCGCGAAGGCAAAACGAAAAACGGTTATCCTTGTATCAGCTTTGAAATGAAGGAGCAAGATGGCTGGAAAGATCGTTACTACACCCTCATCCAAGCTCCAGATAAGTCGGCTCTTGCTCTTAGCGTCAAGATCCCTTCGAAGGCTGACGAAAAAACCTATCTTGCTAACTTCCAGCGCATGGTTGACACCACAAAATTCAAGTAATCCAAACCAAACAAATTCAAAAACTTGATGGACTTCTCGTAAGGGAAGTCCATTTTTTGTAACTGCCGAAATCTCCAGCTAATCCGCGCCAAAAAAGTCATACCACAAAGCCCACGCGGTAATGTAATGTCATGAAAAACCTTCTGCTTGCCGTTCTGTTTTCTATGCTGAGCCTGCCGATTTTTGCTAATCAAGTCGTTTGCATTGATCCGGGGCACCCTAGCGAGATTGGGGATGGGACGCGTGGAAAAAAGGTTACAGAAATGCATGTCGCCTGGGTTGTCGGACTAGAATTGAAGAAGCTTTTAGTCGCCGATGGCATCAAAGTTGTCATGACAAAGGCCACAGAAAAAGAATTTGTCGCCAACAAAAAACGCGCGGAGATCGCCAACAAAGCAAAAGCCGATCTAATGTTGCGTTTACATTTGGATGCGGCAACAGAGACTGGATTTTCAAGCTATTATCCCGACCGCCAAGGCACAAATCAGGGCAAAAAAGGACCGAGCAAAGACATTATCGCAAAGAGCAAGAAGGCGGTGAATCCTTTTCACGAAGCCGTCATGGAAATCCTCAAGGGCCACTTGAATGATCGCGGAGTTAGGACAGAACAGCAGACCGCGGTTGGAAAGAAAAATGGCGCACTTATTGGTTCAATCTTTAGCGAAGTTCCGGTGATTCTAGTCGAAATGGCGGTGCTGACTCAGCCCAAAGACGAGGCATTTATTGGGAACAAAGAGGGTCAGCTGATCATGGCAAAAGCACTTTTTGCCGGGACAAAGGCCGCCCTTCTAGCATTAGGCAATTGACCTGAGCACCGAACGGTTTCATCGCTCACCGCGAGCGAATGTTAACAGAGGAAACTCAGACTCGCGCACCGACCGCGCGGACAGCCATAATAGAGGAATGAATCAGATCGTGTTGGATAGCGTTGGAATGAAGCGCACTCTGGGCCGTTTGGCGCACGAAATTTTGGAAAACAGCGGCGGGCCGCAAGATTTGGTGGTCATCGGAATTTTGCGCAAAGGTTGGCCGGTCGCCAAGAGGCTCGCGTTCCTGATGGCGCAAATTGAGGACAACACAATCCCCCACGCCAAGCTCGATATTGCCGGATCGCGCGATGATAAATCCAGCGAAGACCCTGACGGAAGCGAAATCCCGTTCAGCGTTACCGGAAAGCGAGTGGTGCTGGTGGATGAGGTCATTTATACTGGCCGCACGATCCGCGCCGCGATGGACGCGATCATGAAATTTGGTCGCCCGGCGCAGATTCAGCTTGCGGTTTTGATTGATCGTGGTCATCGAGAGCTGCCCATTCAGCCCGATTTTTGCGGTAAACACGTGGAAACAGAACCTGGAGATCATATCGAGGTTCGATTAGTTGATTTAGACGGAGAGGATGCTGTACTTCATTTGAAGTCAGTTGAGTAGTTTTATGAGCCAGTCATTAATTGGAATTCGTTATTTATCAGCCGAGCAAATCGCCGAGCTGATCGCCTCTGGGCAACACTACAAGCAAGAAATTCTTGCCGGGACTGAGTTCAATGTGAAGCCCCAGAAGGTCGTTGGACTGCTGTTTTTTGAGAACTCAACGCGGACTCGTGTGAGCTTTGAACAAGCCGCGCATTACTTGGGATATCGCGTGAGCAACTTTGCCGCTTCGGCGAGTTCATTGAGCAAGGGCGAAACCCTAAAGGACACGATTTTGACCCTAAAGGGTGAGAGGCTCGACGGGATTGTGATTCGCCACCGGGCAAGTGGATCGCCAGCTTTGGCAGCAAGGATTTTTGGAGGTCCGGTTCTAAATGCGGGCGATGGCGAACACGAGCACCCTACGCAAGCCTTAGGCGACGCCGTGACGATCTTAGAACACAAGCCATCGCTTGAAGGGCTGAAAGTTGCGATCGTTGGGGACGTTTTGCACTCACGAGTGGCTCGCTCGAATGCTTGGCTTCTGAGCAAGATGGGAGCAGAAATTCGGTTCGTCGGACCAAAAATGCTGATGCCAGCCCACATGGCGATGATGCCCGGAAAGGTTTACAACGAACTTCTGCCAGGGATTCACGGAGCCGATGTGGTGATGACCTTGCGACTTCAAAAAGAGCGCATGGCCGATGGACTTTTGAGCAGCATTGGCGAATATCGCAAGCTGTATCAAGTGAACAAAGAGACCCTAAAATACGCCGCGCCTGACGCCTTGGTGATGCACCCAGGTCCAATCAATCGCGGAGTGGAGCTAGATGATTATGCCGCCGATGGTCCACAAAGCGTGATCGGCGAGCAAGTCGAAAACGGCATTTTTGTACGAATGGCGGCTCTGAACTGGGTCTTTAGCGACCCCAAACCAAAAGCTGGGAAATCCACAAACAAGGCAGGCGCAAACGCATGAAAGTCATTCTAAAGAACGGTCGAATTTTGGACCCCTCGCAAAATCTTGATGTCATTGGAAATGTGATTATCGAAGACGATCAACTCGTCGAGATCGGCGATGATGTTGAGGTCGAGGAAGATGCGGATGAAATCATCGACTGCACTGGAATGTGGATCACGCCAGGCTTGGTGGATCTTCACGTGCATTTCCGCGAACCCGGCGAAGATCACAAAGAAACGATCATCACTGGAACTCAGGCTGCCGCCGCAGGAGGATTCACCACCGTTTGCTGTATGCCAAACACAAATCCACCTCTGGATTCGCCGAGCCTTGTGGATTACATCTTGGATCAAGCATCAAATCCCGAATCGGGAGGAATTTTTGTTGCTCCAGTTGGTTGCTTGACGATTGGGAACAAGGGCGAGAAAATTGCCAATCTCAGCGCAATGAAAAAGGCTGGAATCGTCGCTGCAAGCGATGAAGGCGGACCTTTGCAAAGTTCACTCGTGATGTCTCGTGCGATGGAATTCTGCAATCAGCTTGATATCCCAATCATGGCGCATTGCGAAGACCTCACCTTAAGCGAAGGCGCATGCATGAACGAAGGCACCATGAGCGCCTTGCTCGGCCTAAAAGGCGTTCCGCGCAGCGCGGAGGAAATTATGGTGATGCGCAATTGCCTGCTTGCTCTGCATACGGGTTGCCAGGTTCACATTATGCGAGTCAGTACTTGGGGCGCGGTCGAAATGATTCGCCAAGCCAAGTATCTCGGTGCTCGCGTGACCTGCGAAACTTGTCCGCATTACTTCACCCTCACCGATGAAATGATGGGCGATTTTGATCCGCACTACAAAACCACTCCACCGCTCCGGACACAAGTGGACATTGATCTCTTGATTCAGGCTTTGGCCGACGGAACCATTGATTGCATCGCCAGCGATCACTCTCCGCACGCGAGCTATGAAGTCCAAACACCTTTTGAAGAAGCTCCGTTTGGGATGTCTTGCCTAGAGACTTCAGCTGCAGTCACACTAACATTCTTGACTCACGCCGGCCACCTTAGCCCAATCGAAACCATCCGAAAGCTGAGCACGGGACCTGCCAAGGTCTTGCGTTTAGATGCCGGAACATTGGTCCCGGGCGAAACTCCTGTTGCCCAAATCACGATCATTGATCCAGAAAAGGAATGGACCTTTGACGCTAAGAAGACGTTTAGCAAGGGCAAAAACACGCCTTGGAGCGGGGCGCGATTTAAGGGCAAGGTGATGATGACGATCTGCGGTGGAGAAGTCTATCGTGATGCGGAATTTGATCCGGCTCGCGTCACTGTAGCATTGTAAGGCGTAGTACGAAAGCATGAGCTTTTTAAAGCCCCGCCGAGGGAGCGTGATGTTCCTGATCTGCGGGGCGATGCTTTGCGGATTTCTGTTTACGATGCACTGGATTTCGGACGCCGTGCCTCCATCGCCCTTTGACGTCAAAGCAAATCCCGATCGGGCCGTCGAAATCGTTGAGCAAAACCTAAAAAGTTTTTATGCCCGCACTCAATTCGAACTCGCTCGAAAGCGTATGACAAAAGCGCAAGCCGATCACTATTTCCGCACCTACGCCGCTGAACAAGCAGCACGAATCGACAAACGTCATTTGACCGATGGAGAACTCTACCGATTCGGTGAGATTTTGCGGTCGGGTCGGAAATGGAGGGACGCCCTCGAGATCTTTCAAAGGTATTTAGAAACGGGATCGCTCACGGAGGATTTTCGCGTCAATACACTTCTCCGAATTGCTCAGTGCCAAGCCGAGTTGGGTGAAACCGAGAACGCAATCAAAAGTACACGAAGCACATTTGACGCTGAATCAACGTCCAAACCGGCCATCCTCCTTGCGGTTTATCTAGAGATCGTCCCGCCGATGCGGGGAAAAGCTGATTCACTGGAACTTACCGAACTCGTCAAGGAAGCAATGGTGCAACATGCTTTGGCGCGCGTCAATCGAAGATCGGAGGCGGGCAGAACGTTCCTGATGGCCCGCGATTACCACTATCGCCAAGCCGCAAAGTTGATCACGGAGCTTGCACTGGAGGCCGGAGATCTTAACCTGGCAACCGAATCCATGAGTTTCGGCGGAATCCCCGATCCCCCCAAACCGTGAGACGGCGAACATTGCATCAGAAAGTGCCGTAGATCGCGCTGGAACTATTGATATCTCCCGTGCCGTGGAGGTACCTTAACTATACTATTTAGGAAAGAATCATACCCTTCCTGAACCAGGAACCAGCACCATGCTCCAGATCAAAAACCTTCAAGCCCGCGTCGAAGAAAAAGAGATCCTCAAAGGGATCAATCTCACCGTTAATCCAGGCGAAGTCCACGCCATCATGGGACCAAATGGCTCCGGAAAGTCCACTCTAGCCAATGTCCTCGCTGGTCGTGCAGACTATGAGGTCACCGGTGGAGAAATTCTGTTCTTCGACGAGGAGATTTCGGAACTTGAGCCAGACGAACGCGCAGCAAAAGGGATCTTCCTTGCCTTCCAGTATCCGGTTGAAATTCCGGGTGTGAGCAATGCCTATTTCCTTCGAGCGGCACTGAATGCTCAACAAAAACTCCGGGGCGAAGATGAGCTTGATTCCCTCAGCTTCATGAAGCACATCAAAGCGAAGGCAGACCAACTCGGATTGGACGGCACGATGCTCCAGCGCAGCGTGAACGATGGATTTTCCGGTGGAGAAAAGAAGCGCAATGAGATTTTCCAAATGGCCGTGCTTGAACCAAAGCTCGCCGTGCTAGACGAAACCGATTCAGGGCTCGATATTGACGCTCTGAAGGTCGTTGCTGAAGGAGTCAATGCACTTCGCGGCGAAGATCGCGGCTTCGTAGTGGTAACGCACTACCAACGCTTGCTCAATTACATCGTCCCAGACTTCGTGCATATCTTGATGAATGGCCGCATCGTTAAGAGCGGCGACAAGACTCTGGCGTACCAACTCGAAGAAAAGGGTTACGGCTGGATCGAAGAAGAGCTCGCGGCGAAGGCATAAGAATATGAGCACCACTGAATTGGAACGCACAGGTCTTGCTAGCCTGATCTCCGAACATGGAGTCGCGCCAGCGGAATACAAATCTGCAGCCCGAGCCATCTTCGACCGGGACGGGCTACCACATCACACGAGCGAAGAATACAGATACACCTCGCTCAAATTTCTCGCAGAGACCTCCTGGGCGCCGGCCGCTGGTTCAATTACAGCATCCGATTTATCCGGAATCGCTCTCGCGAGTCTTGATCATTATCTGCTGGTTTTCGTGAACGGAGTTTTTGAAGCTGGCCTTTCAAGTACTTTTAGCGAAGGCGTTGAATTCCACCCGCTTGAAGTTGCGATCTCTGCTGGAAAGGCTGGTGCTCTCGGTTCGCTAGCCACGACAAATCCCGATGCATTCGAAGTTGCAGCCCACCTAGGCAACCTCCGAAAGCCTGAGATGATGTCAACCGCCGCCCTAAACAGCGCGAGCTTCATGTCCGGCACCTTCGTAAAGGTTTCCAAGGACGTTCAGGTTGACAAGCCAATCCAGATCCTAAACATTGCGACCGGAACGAACATTTTGACCACCCCCCGGAATCTGATTCACATCGAATCCGGCGCCAAGGTCACGATTCTGGAATCCTATGCGACCGTCGGTGATACAACCGCATTGAGCATTCCGGTCACGGAAATCATCATTGATGCAAACGCAAACGTTGAGCATGTGCGGCTAAGCAACGAGAACTTGCAGAGCTATCATGTTGCCCTCACCGAAGTCAAGCAAGCGAAGGATTCGACCTACCGAAGCTACAACGTGGTTCTTGGAAACAAGCTGACCCGAAACGACATCAACATTTTCCTTGGCGGGCAAAACACCCACACGAGATTCGATGGCGTCGTCGCCCTGAGCGGGGATCAACATGCAGATAACCACACTCGGCTTGACCATGCATTCCCACATTGCGAGAGCTTTGAAGTCTACAAGCACCTCCTGGCAGACAATTCCAGAGCTGTGTTCAATGGCAAGATTTTCGTTCACCAGGACGCCCAGAAAACGGACGCAAAGCAAACCAACAACACAATCTTGCTCAGCCCAACCGCCCAAGTTGACACCAAACCTCAGCTTGAAATCTTCGCCGACGATGTGAAGTGCACCCACGGTTGCACGGTTGGTCACCTTCGCGAAGATAGCCTGTTCTACATGCGAACCAGGGGCATTCCAGAGTCTACTGCTCGCGGGTTGCTGGTGTACGCGTTCGCGAGTGAAGTCCTCAGTCAGATTGATGAAGAAGAAATCAAGGGCGCACTTGAGGGGTTGCTGTTCGATAAGCTCAAAACCGGCGAGAAGTAAAGAATCTTAAGTCAAAAGAATGAAGCCTGCGTCAAGCGACGAGGGCTTTTTTCTTGAATGGACAGTGCCTAATTTCTCTTGTCGAAGATCGAACGGAAAGAGGATTCCAAGTAAAAGTACTAGTTTCCCCTGTGAAATACTACAGAAAAATAAACTTTTTCGCGATTGTTCGTTTATACTTGTATCACGGCGAAAGTTAAGACTAATTTTCGCCGATAAAAATTGAGGCTGTGAATACGTATCCACGGTTCAATTTCAGCCTAACTTTTTAGGGAGAGAATATAGAAATGAAACTCACACTCAAATCAATGCTGATTTCCGCAATGGCTGTTTCCGCAGTCGCGGCAAACGCAGTTGTTTACACAGACGCTACGGGCGATCTCACTTCCCCGATGCCATTCGGTAATAACAACCTCGACATCGCTAGCCTCGAAATCACGAACACAGCCACGACGATCAGCTTCAAGTGGACCACAGCCGGCGCGACACTCGCAGGTGGCGGCAACGATTGGGGCAAGTACCTTGTTCTGATCCGACGCCCAGGCGCGTCCTCCCTGGACACTAGCCCGACTGGAAACGGTTGGGGCCGACGAGTCACTCTCGCTGGTGGATCTGATCGCTACATCGGTGGCTGGGTAGACGGCGGCGGCGGAGTTGAGTCACGAACCTTCAACGGCACCGACTGGAGCAACTTAAACGCGGCTTCTTACACCTCCGGTGCAAGCATTTCGATCTCCGGAAATACCTATACTCAAACTGTTAACCTCTCGAACATGGGTCTTGCAATCGGCGATACCTTTACATTCGACGGTGCGACAACTGGTGGCACAGGTAGCGATGGAGCATGGGACCTTCTCTCAATGAGCACTCCTTCCGCTGCAAACACGGATTCCTTCGTTGTTTCCAACAGCCAACTCCAGTACACAGTGGTTCCAGAACCAGCGACCATGACCATCCTTGGTCTCGGTCTCGCTGCAATCGCTCGACGACGAAAGGCATAAGCCTTTTTCGCATCTAGCGACAGATATCCCCTTCCGGCGCATGCCGCGAAGGGGAGTTTTTTTGACCTTTCGGTTGGGCCCAGACGGTCCAGGGTTACCGGTTTTCGCATCCATTAGGCCTATTCTCTGCAAAAGGATGATTCGACAATTTTGGCCAAACGTTTAGATTAGTAACCATGAAAACAAAGTTGTTCCTCATCTCCTCCGGGCTAGCTGTTCTTGCCGCAAGTGCGCTTGCACAGAACATCAAGTTCCAAGACGACGTTCGGGGTTCCGGAGAAATTGATCGCCGGACGAACCAACGGATTGACCGAGTGCAAGTCAAGCTCCTCGATGATCGCATTCGTACCGCAGAAATCACATTCTCCGGTTCTCGTACTGAACGGGTGATCGGACGATGGAACGAAGGTCGGCGCGACCGGTTTGAGATTGACCTTCGAGAAGCCTTCGGCGATCGCGACGCGACAGGATCAATCATCCTCGAACTTAAAAACGGCCGTCTGGAACGACTGGCTATCAATGGAGACACTCGAAACGAACGCTTTAGCGGTTCGTTCACCCGGGGCTCCGCCGGTGGGACGCTCGACTGGCGAAGCGATTTCCGTGGTGAAGGAAACTTTAGTATTGGCCGAGATCGCCAATCGTTGCGAGAAGTTGGATTGCGCCTCAACAAGGACGGGCGATTTACGCTCACAATTCCCGGCAGAAGTGGCGAAATCAGCGGCAATTACACGGAGAATCGGGATGGCAGACTGAGCCTCGACGTGAATCGTGCCTTCGATCTCCGATCCGTCTCCGGATCAGGAACCATGACCCTCAGCCGCGACCGACGCGGATTGGATCGAGTGGATCTCAACGTCCGATCAAGTCGCGATTCACTCAGCCTCAATTTCCGGGCAACCCCATCTGGCTCGGGCGGAGGCGGAGGAAATTTGCCCGGCGGAATCAGAGAACTCGCTCGAAAATCTGACGACGGTCAAGGCATATTGGATTACCGTCGCGAAAAGAAGGCATTCGAGGATTTCGAATTCAAACTTGACCGCGATGGTCGGTTCTGGGCTCGATTTGACAACAATCGTCGCGATGAAATTCGAGGCACATGGTCAGTCCGCCAACAATTCGGAAAGCCGGACCAGATCTTGCTCAGCATCGAACGTGCATTTGGCGATGACCAAGCGCGTGGAACGGGTGACGTCAAGCTTGACGGTCGCTCCAACTCATACACCGTGTATTTCAACGGCGAAGCAAATCGAAGCAACTTCACAGTGAGCTACAAGTCCGACGGAGATCGGAACGGCGGCATCGGAAGTTCGATCATTGATCGCACCGTCCTCTGCAAAGGTGACGGCACCCAGTATGTACGAAACACCAAGGTCAGCTGGAAGGAGTGCCGCATTCGCCTAAACCGTAACGGCGAAATGGAATTCTCGCTCGACGGCTCCAGCCGAAACATGCTGGAAGGGACGTACCTGAGGGTTCGGGACGGCGAGTATTCCTTCTCGGTTTCCAACGGTCGAGGGCTTCGTCTCCGCGGTTCGGTGTTCACTGATCGCGATAACCGTTCGGTCCGGCGTGTGACATTCGAGGGATCGGATCGAGAGACAGATTTCAGAGGTGATCTGACCGTTCGCTCAACAGAAGAATCCCGACGATAGAAAAAATTGCTAGCCCGAATCGCTCTGATTCGGGCTAAAATAATTTAACGATATGAACCGTTCTCAAATCGCAATCGCCTCGACTCTCGGAGTCGCACTTGTTTCTGGATGCCTCTATGCGGCAAGCCAAGCTGTTCAACCCGGCGGAGCCCCGAAAGCCGCGACGGGCTGGAAGCAAAAAACTGTCATCTCCGGAATCGTGAATCCTTGGGGGTTGGCGTGGCTTCCGGACGGTTCCGCGCTCATCACCGAAAAGCGAGGAACGGTCGTTCACCTCAAAAATTGGAGCACATTGACTCTAGCTGGCACAGTTCCCAATGTCGCGGTGATTGGTCAAGGTGGGCTGATGGATATCTCCCTTCACCCGGATTTCAAGAAAAACGGTTGGGTCTACTTCACGGCGGCGACGGGCTCAAGTCGCGGTAATCGCACGACGCTCATTCGAGGGACCTTTAAGAACGGCGAGCTCTCAGATTTCAAGACACTGTTCCAAGTTTCGCAAGACAAGAACGGAGGACAGCACTTTGGTTCACGATTGCTCTGGTTGCCAAACAAGACCGTGTTGATGACAATCGGGGACGGTGGAAATCCGCCTTCCGCGATAAACGGCGAATTCACTCGCTATATGGCGCAAAAGAAGTCCAGCCACCTAGGCAAAGTTTTGTGCCTGGATGAGAATGGGAAAGCAGCCAAAGGCAATCCATTCGAAAAGGAAGCTGGTGCTCTCCCAGAAATTTTCTCCTACGGTCACCGAAATATCCAGGGGATTACCTTTGATTCCGCCGGCAGAATCTGGGCAAATGAGCACGGAGCACGTGGCGGCGACGAGGTCAACCTGATTCAAAAAGGCAAGAACTACGGTTGGTCCAAGGTCAGCTTCAGTAAAGAGTACAGCGAGAACAGGGATGTAGCCGAGTACACGACCTTCCCAGGAATGGAAGATCCAAAGATCGTTTGGACTCCATGCCCGGCTCCAAGCGGATTGGCGCTTTACACTGGTAGTGTTTTTCCTGCCTGGAAGGGTGACCTCTTCAGCGGTGGCTTGGCGGGAAGCGATATCCGCCGGATTGATCTTGATGCCAAAGGCAATGTCATCGGTCAGGAGCAACTGAGAATGGGAGTGAGAATCCGAGACGTCCGTATGGGCATGGACGGCTACCTTTATGCCCTTTCTGACGAAGGTAACGGCAGATTGATCCGGATCACCCCGAACTGAGGCAGTCAATCTGATGCGTGCGCCTGAGAACACAAACCAAGCGCCAATAAAAAAACCTTCCCAGACTCACATCGGGAAGGATTTTCTATTTTGAGAAAGTGAGGTGGTGGGCCTAACTGGATTCGAACCAGTGACCTCACCCTTATCAGGGGTGCGCTCTAACCAACTGAGCTATAAGCCCTCACGGGACTTGTATAGTATCTTATTTTGAATTCCCGCGTCAATACGGTACGCACGAAAATCTATTCAAATGCGTCCAGGGATATACTGGGAAAGTAATTTGCACGGGCATGCCCGCGCAAGCAAAAGGAAACAAGAAAACAATGGCTTTTGATAAGCGCGGTCTCATCGCAGTAGGAATGCTCGCCCTCGTTTCGCAGGGATGGTCTCAGATCTCTGGTCCGGCACCAGTTGCCTGGAAGTGGCAACAAAGCACAACCGTCGCCCCTGGTCCAATGGAAACTCTCGGTGAGACGGTTTTCACTGGAGTTGGGCGACGCGTTTATGCGCTCGACCGAGCGACTGGAAACCAAAAGTGGCGCTATCCAGCCGGCGAGCCGATGCAAGCGAATTTCAATCGCGGCGTGCTTTTGGGCCCGAACACAGTGGTTGCCGCCACAGATAGTCGCGTGATCGTTGGACTTGATGCTGAAACTGGAGCCAAGAAGTGGGAGGTCACCACTCCTCAAGGAATTTTGGGCTATCCAGTGATCGCTGGACCTTTTGTGGTCGCATCGCTCGCCAATGACACCCTCATCGCTTACCGAATCGAAGACGGCGCCGAAGGTTGGCCCGCTCCAATCGCCGCTCCTGGTGGATTCTTTGGTCTGATCGGTGGAGGCGGGGATAATGTCGTCTTTGCCAACCAACAGTACGAAGTGATCGCGCTCGACGTGGTGAGCCAACGCTTCAAATGGAAAATCCCATTCACCACCCTGGCTCCAAACGTTCGCCCAGTGTTTAACGAAGACACATTCTTCGTCCTGAGCGGCGAGTACATCATTGGACTCAGCGGAGTGAACGGCGGTCGCCGGGTCAATATCAACGCTCGAGAGCAATTGACAAGCTTGCCAGCCGTGAAGGGAGACGTGATCTCCGTGATCGGTGAATCAGGATTCCTACGATCGTTCAGCCGATCCGGAAAGACTCTTCACCTGCCGGTCGACTTGAAGTCTCAGCCTGCAAACCCACCTTCGTTTGTCGGAGATAAAGTAGCCGTCAACACAACAAATGGCGCGATGCAACTCGTGGATCCAATGAGTGGCCGATTGCTTTGGACCTACTTCCTCAAGACTGCAGTGAAGCCAAAGCCTGCCGCCGATGGCAAGCCAGTTTCCAACGTGATGACCGCTGCCGCCCCGACTGGATTCCTTGGTACAACGGTATTCCTTTTGGGTCGTGATGGTCAGCTTCAAGCTTTTGACGCATCTTCTGGAGTTGACCTCACCGCACCGGTAGTCAAGATGAAATTCCCAACCGCAGGCGCGGAAATGAACGGACGGGCGAACGCCGGTACCGGAAACATCCAGCCATTCTTCCTCTGGGAATTGGAAGATGAAGCCAGTGGAGTAAACCTCGAAACCGTCAAGGTCGAACTCGACGGACGACCAGCAAAGTTCCAAATCACCCGTGATGGCGAGATCCTGGTCCGGATCAATGGCACGGATAACCAGGGACTCGGCGATGGAGTTCGCACGTTCACGGTTTCGGTGACCGACTGGATGGGCAACGTAGCAAAGGAAACGTTTAAGATTTACATTGACAACACACTTCCTCCGCTTAAATCTGGTTCAGGCAGTTCCGGTGGCGCTGGTACAGGTGATGGTGGTCGTGGTGGATTCGGTGGCGGCGGTCGAGAAGGCGGCTAGGCGATGACCACTGCCTTTTGGCAGCAATTCTTAACCCTTGAGCTTTCGGCTAAGGTTGGATCCGCGGTGCTTCAAGAAGTCCGCGGATCTCGTCTTGATCCGGAGTCGGCTCTTCGCCGTGCTTCGGGATTAACCACCGATAAAGCGTCAAGGCTCAACGAGTTTGGAACCCAGGGACTTGAAAAGGCGCTTAAGCAAGGTGCGTTTGTCCTCACGGCCGAAGAGTTTCCGCAAACGCTCCGAGAAATGGAACACCACCCGGCAGCGATGTTTGCCATTGGGGACACCCAGTGCCTCATGCGCCCAGCGGTAGCTATTGTGGGGACTCGTCGAGCCAGCACCTATGGGAAGGCTACCGCACGAAAATTTGGCGAGCACCTTGCTCGATTGGGCTTCACGATTATTTCTGGTGGAGCCTTTGGCATTGATGTGGAAGCAATGCGAGGTGCCATCGAAGGGGGTGGTCGCACCGTCGGTGTTTTCGGATGTGGACTTGACAGCCCCTCGCCCGCATCGAATTCTGAATTCTTCGAAGAAGTCGTTAAGAATAAAGGGCTTCTGGTCAGCCCCTTTGCCTGTGGCGCACCTGTGGCACCTCAGCGGCTGCTCCAGCGCAATCAGATCATTGCCGGGCTTTCGCATATCACGCTCATTATTGAGGCGCCAGAGGCGAGCGGTGCGCTTCGCACGGCTACGGCGGCAAACCAAATGAACCGTCCTGTTCTTGTGGTGCCTGGGAACATCTCCATGCCTACATTTAAAGGCTCTCACCGACTCATCCGAGACGGAGCAACCCTGGTAGATCATCCGGATCAGGTTCTCGAATTCCTCCCCGACAAAGACGGCCTCATCCCAGGTTGGGCACCGGAAGAAACTGAAGCGCTCAACCCAATCGCCCAATCCATTTTCAGCGTCCTGGAAGGCGATCCTCTCCCGGTGGAAAAAATTGTCGCGCGAACTGGGTTCGAACCCCATGTGGTTCTGACAGAATTAATGATGATGGAGCTGGATGGGATGATTCTTAAAGATGCAATCGGGTATTCACTAAAGCCATGAATGGTGTTTTTCTTGCTTTAGGGTCTGAGGGTTTTGGGAGCTATCGAATTGAGGACGGATTTTGGCATCGTACGGACGAATCCGCGACGCAAATCTTGACCCCTGGATTTGTAGATATCCACATTCACGGGGCATTTGGCATAGATTTCATGAGCGCATCGTCCGCGCAAATGCTGGAGCTTTGCGAGAAGTTAACAGGCCAAGGCTACGAATCATTTTTGCCCACAACGGTAACAGCTTCTCCCTCAGATGTCCGTAGTGCCCTTAGCAACATCCCGGACCATCCCATGATCGCCGGATTCCACCTTGAAGGCCCATTCATCTCAGGAAAATTCCCAGGTGCGCAACCTCCGAGCCTTATCTTGGACTATCAGGGCAATGAATCTGATTGGCAGGACATCCTCACCGATCCAAGGCTTAAGGTCATCACAATGGCCCCAGAGCGCCCAGGAGGAGCCGAACTAGCTCATTCGCTCAACACCCGGGGTGTCCGGGTCAGCATGGGGCACACAGACGCGACGTTCGAGCAAGCAGAGCAAGGCTTCCAAAACGGGGTGAGATATAGCACCCACACCTTTAATGCAATGCGCCCGCTTCACCACCGCGAGGCCGGGGCCGTCGGCTTCTGCCTTGCCGAAGACGAGATGTATACAGAAATCATCTACGACCGTACGCACGTTTGCAAAGACGCCGCCAAGGTCCTCTTCCAATGCAAACCAAACGACAAAGTGATCGCCGTTAGCGATAGTACGATGGCTTCAGGCATGGAGCCCGGAACCGAAATCTCGATGTGGAATTTGGATTGCATCGTCGGCGAGAAGGAGATCCGGCTCAAAAGCAACGATGCCCTTGCCGGAAGCGCGATCACACTAAAGGATGCATTCCAAAATCTGGCAGAAGATTTTGGAGTAGAGACAGCAATCCGGTGTTGCTGTCATAATCCTAGGGCGGCACTTGGAATGATTCATCAGCCCAAGACCCACCTGATTTGGGATTCAAATTGGGAGCTAGTCAACCGAGTCGAAGGCGCCTTGGTCTGATAAGCAGAGAAAGTTATCTATATGAATTTTCTGTCTCGTGCGAAGCGAATCTTGGTTGGAAAACCAATCGCATCCAAACATGCACACCATGAGCGATTGCCCAAGCGCATCGGCCTTCCCGTTTTTGCAAGTGACGCCCTTTCTTCGACCGCCTATGCGACCGAAGAAATCATGCGTACCTTTTCGGTCACTGCTCTCGGTGGCAGCATCGCCTTTTTACACTTCACGTTTGAAGTCGCGATTCTTATCAGCTTCTTGATCTTCTTGGTTTCGTTCAGCTACTACCAGACGATCCATGCTTACCCGGCTGGCGGAGGATCTTACATCGTCAGTCGAGATAACCTGGGCAAGATTTGGGGCAAGCTCGCTGGGGGAGCCCTGATGACCGACTACATTTTGACGGTTTCGGTATCGGTTTCAGCCGGGGTCCTTGCCATTGTCTCCCTGGTTCCGGCGGCTGGCAACTACATCGTTCCAATCGGGGTCGGTTGTATCGGGCTTTTAACCATTGCCAATTTGCGGGGTGCTAAGGAAAGTGGAGCAATCTTTGCGATTCCGACCTATACATTCGTGGTGTTGATGGCAGGAATGATCATTTGGGGAATTTTTGCCCCAGCCCCTCCTATGCCGGAAGCACTCGCCTTGGCCGCAAGTAAAATCGAGCCTAACTTCTGGACGACCACGGTCTTCATCACCCTCGCGTTCAAGGCATTTAGTTCGGGGTGCGCCGCCTTGACCGGAATTGAAGCGATCTCTGACGGCGCTGGGGCCTTTAAGGAGCCTACTGCCAGAAACGCTTCTGCGACCCTGATGATCATGGCTTCGCTCTTGGCAGGTCTGTTCGTTGGCGTTTCGTATATTGGAAACAAATTCCATGTGATTCCTATGGAAATTTCGCATGGCGGCGGGCATGGCGGGGGTGGAGAAAACTTTCAGACCGTCGTCGCCCAAATCTGCGAGGCGGTGTTCGGTCGCACGACCCTTTTTGGACAAAGCTACTATATTGGTCTGCTGATCGCGACGACTTTGATCTTAATCCTCGCCGCCAACACTGCGTATGCCGACTTTCCCCGACTTTGCTCGTTTATCGCTCGAGACGGATACCTCCCTAGGCAGTTAGCTAGTCAGGGTGACCGCCTGGTTTTCCAAAACGGGATCCTTGTGTTGTCCTTCTGCGCAATCGTCTTGATCATCAAGTTCAAGGGCGATACCCACGCGCTTATTCCGCTATACGCCGTTGGAGTTTTTGTTTCGTTCACGCTCAGCCAGGCAGGGATGTTTGCCCGGTCGAAGCAGATGAATATCAAAGGCATTAAGCCTTATATTAGTTTAGTGGGTGCGATCATTACGGCGATCTTGGCGATGGTGCTTCAGGTGAGCAAATGGAGCGAAGGCGCATGGGTTGTACCATTCGCTCTTGGTGGTTTGCTTGTGCTGTTCTGGGCGATTAGAAGGCACTATGACTATCTAGCCAAGGAGCTAGAGGTTTCAGCCGCCGACGCCGTGCCAAAGACCCAAATGACGGTGCTATTGCTCGTACCAAGGCTCCACAAGGGCATCTTACAGGCCATCTCCTATTCCCAAGCACTCAGCGAGGACGTGCGCGCTGTTCACGTGACTCTTGACGCAAAGAACGTCCAAAAGATCAAAGAGGATTGGGACAAATTCGGAGAGGAAATCCCGCTGGTCATTCTCGAATCACCATACCGGTCACTCATTGATCCAATCATCCAATACATTGACCAAGCCCACGAAGAATCTCCGGATATGTTCATCACGGTGATTGTTCCGGAGTCCGTGCCACGGAAATGGTATCACCGCTTCTTGCACAACAATGTCGGAATTCCGCTCAAATTGGCCTTAGGAGCGCGGAAAAACGTTGTCGTCACAAACGTGAGGTACTTCCTTAAATGATTGTAGAATCCTACGAAGACATTATCATTCTCTCCGGGGCAATACGCTCCAATCAGTGGGAAACTCTGCACACCGCAATCTCTCTTACCCTGAAGCGGCATGAAGAAGGAGTGGTCATTGATTGCTCTCAAATCACCGAAATGACTCCTCACGGCGCGGATACTTTTCGGAGCGTGATGGATTTTCTTAAGGAGCACGATGCACGGGTTCTGGTCGCCGCTGTTCCGGATCACATCATGCAGGTTCTTAAGAGCGTGCCGGATGTCCGTTCTCAGCTTGCCGTGGTCGGAACCGTTGAGGAAGCCCGAGCTTCTCTTGACTTGCTCCGCGATCCTCATGAAGACGATGGGCACGTTCACAAAAAGAAGAAATCGAACACGGCGAAGGGCGGAAAGATTCTTGCGTGCGTGATGGGGACAGATTGCGATTCCTATCTTCTCACTACCGCTCGAGAATTGGCAACTGGGCTTGATGCAAATGTCGATGTCGTCTTTCCGTTGCTGATTCCGCGCGATATGCCTTTATCCGGTGCAATGCCTGAAGAAGAAAAACTTGCCCGAGCTGCTCTTGATAGAGCCCATGCGAACCTTCTCGCAGATCAAATTGATGCCGAACTGATTCTGGAAAGAGGGCGAGATGTTGCTTCAACCATCCACGGGGTTCTGGAAGAATATCCGGCATCCCATGTCGTGATTGGACTACCCGGGGGAGATCAGGCAACTGATGACTCAACTAAACTAGTTCGAAGCGTACTAGGAAAAATCAACACCGCAGTAATTTTCGTGCGCGGACCTCTTCAGTAGAAGATTCTGGGCGGGAAGAAGGCGGCGCATGGAGCTTCCCTGCCCCGTCCATAGTTACCAACAATCCGTGTTTGTGCGCCAACCATAACTATGGACGAACAAGAAGCCCATTCGCGCCGACTATCTTGCTGGTTTGGTGCAAAAAGTCAGCTGAAAATCACCTCGGAACGAGGCTCGAACCAAGCAAATCGCCCAAAACCTCATCAACCGTAATGCCCTGAGTATCCACCTCAGGTCGCAAAAGCACACGGTGTCGCAGAACAGGAATCGCGAGCTCCTTCACGTCATCGGGGATCACGAAATTACGATCACGCATCGCGGCGACAGCCTTAGCCGCGCTCAGCATTGCCAAACCAGCCCGAGGCGAGGCACCAATCTGGATATCCGCATGATCACGCGTAGCGGCGACGAGCGAATAGAGATAATCAATAATTTTATTCTCAACGGTCACGTTCTGAACGACCTGCCGAATCTGCATCAGCGTCTCCAGATTGACCACAGGCTGAATTCCCGCATCTTCAAGGTTCTGCGCCCTGAAGCCTTGGTGGAAGCGCGAGAGCACAATCTTCTCGGCTTCCGGCTCGGGGTAGCTCACCAGGACCTTCATCATGAACCGGTCTTGCTGAGCTTCGGGAAGAGGGTAGGTACCTTCGAACTCAATTGGGTTCTGGGTCGCAAAAACTAAAAATGGCGATGGCAACGCGTGCCGAATCCCGTCAATCGTAGACTGACGCTCTTCCATCGCTTCCAAAAGCGCGCTTTGCGTTTTTGGCGGAGTCCGGTTGATTTCATCAGCGAGCAAGATTTGAGTGAAAACCGGCCCTTTCCGGAGCACAAATTCCACTGATCTAGGGTCAAAAACGTTCGTCCCGATCACATCGCTTGGCATCATATCGGGCGTGAACTGAATTCTGGTGAATTGCAGATCCATCGCCATAGCCATCGCGCGGACGGTGAGGGTTTTCGCGACCCCCGGGACGCCCTCGATCAGCACATGTCCATTCGCGAACATCGCTACGAGAATTTGGTCGATCAGATCGTGCTGAGAGACGATCGCCTTGGAAACTTCCCCCCGGATCGTTTGGGCAATTTGCGCAACGGACTGCATACTGACCGTTACGCTACCAGATTTCAGCGCGTTTCGGCATAAGGGGAGAGCCTCCATCTGCACATGTTCCCGCATCGTAGTCGTGTCCAGCGATGAAAAGGGAATTTACGAAGCCCGCGCGATGGCGTAATCGGCTAGCATGGACAACAATTCCGTGTCGCCGGGCAGATCGCGCAGGCTCAGCTTTGCCAAATACACGTGCCTTTCCGCTTCCTTTTGGCTCGCTTCAATCCCAAAGAGCGCAGGATAAGTCAGCTTCCCTCGCGCTTTATCAGACCCGGCGGCTTTGCCCAAAGTCTCCGAAGTCGCAGTCTCATTCAGGATGTCGTCGTGAATCTGGAACGCCAGGCCGAGGTGCTGCCCGTATTCGTTGAGCGCAAGCACCAGCCGATCTTCCGCACCGCACAGCAGCGCGCCAATACCCGCCGAACACGCCAGCAAAGCCCCGGTTTTATTGCGATGAATAAACTCCAAAGTTTTCTCATCGTGCGGCTGACCTTCGCTCAAAACGTCGAGCGTTTCCCCACGCACCAAGTCTCGGCTCGTACGCGCCAGCCAACCGCAAGCACTGCCGATCCGAACTGGATCACAGCCCGAATCCGCAATAATTTCGAACGCCAGCGCAAACAAAGCGTCGCCCGCAAGGATCGCAACGGACTCCGGAAATGCCTTATGGCAGGTCGGCCTTCCTCGGCGCAAATCGTCATTGTCAATGGCGGGTAAATCGTCGTGAATCAGCGAGAAGGCATGGATACATTCCACCGCGCAAGCTCCGTCAAGGGCGGATTCGGCGTCAAAACCAGCCGCTTCCGCACCCGCAAGAGTCAGCGCCGGGCGCAAACGCTTGCCCGGAGACATCGCAGAATAGCGCATCGCTTGATGAAGAAGGCTCGGAGTTTCCGATTCTCGCGGCAAAAGGTCGTCAAGGCGCACGTTGACCTGTTCGGCGAAGCGGGCGAGTGAGCTGGTGACGTCCATTTTGTTATTCTACCGCGACACTGTAGGCTCAATTTCCAGATTCTTAGGTTCAAAATTTGGGGAGATACGGGAATTCGGCGGCTCGCTGGTCTTACTCCGCGACTTCGCTTTGTCATGCGGCGCGGGAATGAGCTCTCTGGGGCCAAAATTTTGGTCTGGGACCATTTAAATTTGCTTATTCTTCCGGGGAATTTGCTCATTATTTCCGGGAATAGGCCCAATATTTCAAAGAATGGGCTCATTCTTTCGGGGAATTTGCTCATTATTTCCGGGAATGGGCCCAATATTTCAAAGAATGAGCTCATTCTTCCGGGGAATTTGCTTATTCTTTCGGGGAATTTGCTCATTATTTCCGGGAATGGGTCCAATATTTCGAAGAATGGGCTCATTCTTCCGGGGAATTTGCTCATTATCTCCGGGAATGGGCCCAATATTTTGCCGCTAGAACAAAATACCGGCAGGAATTTGCAAATTTTGCACGTGTAAATTCCCATGCCTGGCACTATTGCGCCCGTCGGCCGGTTAGACGATGACTTCGGCGCGGCGCTCAGACACACGGCGCTCGGAATGATCCAGAACCTTCTTTCGGAATCGCAACATCTTCGGAGTAACTTCCAGAAGTTCGTCGTCGCGGAGCCAGCTGAGCGCTTGCTCGAGAGAAAATTCACGGTGACCGTCCAAAACCGTCGTCGCATCTGCACTAGCAGAACGCATATTTGTTGCAGCTTTTTGGATCGTACAATTAACAACCATGTCCTCATCTCTAGAACATGCGCCGATGATCATACCGCCATAAACTTCGGTTCCAACTTCGGTGAAAAGTGTCCCACGCTCTTGGACATTTTCATAAGCGTATCGCGTAACTTTTCCAGCTTCTTTGCTAATGAGCGAACCCTGACTACGGCTTTCCACCGCGCCCTTATACTCATGGTAACCCTCGTAAGTGCTACCCATAATTCCTAAGCCTCGGGTCAAAGTCAGGTAGTTACTGCGGAAACCAATGAGACCTCTGGTTGGCATCATGTAGATTAATTTTCTACTGCCATTTTCCATTGTCTGCATATCCCGAAGTTCTCCTCTACGGCGCGAAAGTTCTTCCATAACGCCACCAACAGATTCTTCTGGCATTTCTAAAGTAACAAGTTCGTGCGGTTCTTCGACCTTACCTTCTTCGTTTCTTTTCAAAATAACCTGCGGTCGTGCCAATTGCATTTCGTAACCTTCACGTCGCATGGTTTCGATAAGAATAGCGAGCTGAAGTTCTCCTCTAGCGAGCACCTTAACGGTATCGTTTGGAGCTTCTTCGTCAATCATGATGCTGACAGAAATACTTTCTTCCTTCTCCACGCGCTCACGAATCTTGTGAATCGTTAAGAACTTACCGCCATCCTTTCCAGCCATCGGGGAATTGTTGGCATAGAAGTTCATACTGAGCGTACTTGGCTCAACTTTGATGCTAGGAAGCGGTCCAGAAGTATCAGGGTGTGAGATCGTATCGGAAATTAAGACCTTATCAAGTCCAGAAAGCATCACAATTTCCCCAGCGCTGACGCTATCAACTTCTTTCAGACTAATTCCTTCATAAGTCCAAAGCTTTGTGACGTTAAACGATTGGATCTTTTCAACACCTTCGCGTTGCATTGTCAATCGATCGCCGATCTTAACCGTACCGCGTAAGACCTTACCACCAAACATCTTTCCAAGATAATCGCTGTAGTCAAGGTTATTGACTTGCAAGAGGAAAGGACCATCAAGAACCACTTGCGGCTCTGGAATTTCGTTGATGATCATCTCATACATTTCGCGCATATCCATTTCATCGCCGTCCGGATCTCTCCGCGCGAATCCACTGGCACCACTTGCATAAATTTTAGGGAAGAATAGATCTTCTTCGTCTGCACCGAGGTCAATAAAGAGGTCAATCGTTTGGTCATAAACCTGAAGCGGACGGGCGCCGGGCCTATCAATCTTGTTGATACATACGATTGGCTTCTTCTTATTTTCAAAAGCTTTGCGCAAAACAAAACGGGTTTGCGGCATAGGACCTTCGTTTGCGTCAACGATCAAAAGAACGCCATCTACCATGCTAAGAACGCGCTCAACTTCACCACCGAAGTCGGCGTGTCCTGGAGTGTCCACGATATTAATTTTAAAATCTTTGTATCGAACCGAAGCGACCTTGGAAAGAATCGTAATTCCCTTTTCACGTTCCAAATCGTTCGAGTCCATGACGCGATCAGCCATGTGCTGATTGTCGCGGAATAGGCCGGCTTGCTTGAAAAGCGCATCCACGAGGGTAGTTTTTCCGTGGTCAACGTGCGCAATAATGCCTATAGTTCTAATCTTGAGGGAACTCATCACCGGACATTGTACCGCGTCCAGGTTCAAATTCTGCCTTTATTTTGAAAGATATCGCCTGGGCACACGACTCATGATCCTGGTCGGAATCTCGTGGCAATTGGTTTTACTGTACTTTGCTAGGAGTTCTACGGGCTGTTCTGGGCCAATTAGGGTGGCGATTTCTCCCACTTCCAGGTCCTCGATATCCGAAGCTTCGACCATCATTTGGTCCATACACACCAGCCCGATCACACGCGCGATCTTGCCCTTGATGACCACACGGCCTAGGTTCGAAAGGGAGCGGGGATAGCCATCACCGTAGCCAGCACCGAGCGTAGCGATCTTGCTGTTGCGGAAAGTGCGGTAGCCCTCGCAGTAACCGACCGTTGATAATGGCTCAATCTCGCGGAGAGCGGTCACACGGGTGTACCAACTGAGCAAAGGCTTGGTGCCTTCGCCTTTAATCCCGTACGGATCGATTCCATAGGCGAGAATTCCGACCCTAACCATGTCCTTCGAATGCTCGGGATAGCTAATCGCTCCTGCACTATTGCTCCCATGAAGCATTTTTGGGCAGATATTTAGCTTTGATAATTCGGAAATCAAATCATCGAAGATTTTGATTTGCGCATTGGTGCGGTCTTCATTCGCACCGGAATCGACAAAGTGATGACTGAGACCCTCGACTTCAATTTGGTGAAGCTCCTTAAGCCGAAGCAGAAGTTCTGCAGCCTTATCCGCCGCACAACCGAACCTACTGAGCCCGGTATCCACCTCAAGATGAACCAAAGCCTTCTTATCCTGCCGAATTCCGGCGTCATGGAGAGCCTTCGCGGTTTCAAACCGCTCGAGGGTAATTCTAAGTTCATAGAAAACGGCCTGTTCCGCTTCCACCGGGAGAATAGGGGAGATCACAAGAATCGGAGCGGCGATCCCTGCGTCCCGAAGGGCGATGCCTTCTTGCACAGTTGCGACACAAATCCAATCGGCGCCCGAACGAATCGCCTGACGAACGATAGGAATCAACCCATGCCCGTAAGCATCGGCTTTAGCGACCAGCGCAATGAGTGGCTTTGGCCCGACCGCTTGCCGAACATGGGCAAGATTGCCCGCAAGCAGCGAGAGGTCGATATCAATCCAGGTCCGAGGGTAGGGATTCACGCTCTGATATTATTACAGAGGTTCGCCGTCGGTGTGCTTGTGATCGTGATCGTCATCAAACTCTGGGTGATAGGTCGGATCAAACCCAAATTGGGCTTGACCCTGCGCTGGCTTGATCTTAAACTTCAGAGTCTCCGTCCCACGGATGACGATAATTTCCACTTCAACGTCGGGCTTTGCTGTAGACAGCACTTGCTGGAGATCTTCGATGTTCTTGATCGGCTTACCGTCGAAGCTCGTGAGAATATCTCCCGCCTTCACACCCGCAGTCTCGGCTGGCGAACCACCCACGATGCCAGAAATCTTCATTCCCCGCGCGTCATCGCTTCCCATATCGGGGATAAAACCAGTACGGACACGGCGTGGTCGGGTTTCTCCTGCTCCACTCGCCGGAGCCGAACCAATAAACTTGATGCGCTCGTTCATGCTGTCCAGTTGCTTGGTTAGCAATTTCACAAAAGTCAGAGTATCGGCGATACCCTTGTAATTGATGGTCTCTGGAGTATCGCGCTCGGTGTGATACTCGTCGTGCATCCCGCTATGAAAGAAGAGGCTCGGCACACCGGCGGCGATGAATGCAGCATGGTCGCTATTCGCAGGGCTAGACATCACCTTATTGACCTTAATCCCCGGAACCTTGAGCCCGTCTATGATCTGATTGAACGGAGCACCCGAACCCACGCAGAAAGCAGTCAGCTTCTCTTCCCGAAGGCGGCCGATCATGTCCATGTTGATCATCATGTAAGTCTTCTTCACGAATTCAGGGTTATCACGCACCCAAGCCCGCGCCCCAAGGAGACCCAATTCTTCGCCACTGTAGGTTTGGAAGATGATCGAGCGGCGATTTCCGCCTGCCTTAGCGAAATATTCTGCCATCGCAACCACGCCAGCGGATCCACTCGCATTGTCATCGGCACCATAGTGGATGTCCTCGATCCCAGACCGCGAACTTGTTTCCGCATAACCCAGGTGATCCATGTGCGCTCCGAAAACAATGTACTCATCCTTCAATTTCGGATCAGTACCAGGCAAAACCGCGATCACATTCGAAGCCTTGCCCACATTTGGAACAAGCTCAGTCGCCATTCGCACCGATAAAGCCGTTTGCTTCGGTTCGGAGACTTCCAAATTAGTGATGCCAAAGTTCTTCTTAAACGAATCAGTCGTCATCGAAATCCCGACCAGCGTATTCCCCCGCGCAAAACCGGTCCCACGGGTGAATTTAGGAAGCTCAACAACGCCCTTATGTCCTGGACCAACAGTAATAATTCCCCGCGCTCCGGCCTTTTGGAGAGCAATCCCGCGAGCGCCGATCGTCATGTTCCGATCCCCGCCACTATCCCGGATCATCGCGACCACCTTCCCGCTGACATCGCCGACCTTGCTCGGGTCCAGCTTGCCAATGTAAACCACCTCCGCCGTAAGCATCTTGCTGTGGCTGCTCCCGACGAGCGGGACATAGTCTTTTCCGAGGGTCAGAGGAACGGAATCGGCACCATTGCGAATAGATGCGAAGTTCATTTCCCCTGGCTTCGAGTTCACGGTGATATCGTAGTAATGGCGATAGGAATCCCCGATCAACGGCTTGAGTCCGGCCTTCTTAAAGTGATCTTCGATGTAGACGGCGGCCTTTTCGATCCCGTTCGACATCGTCATGCGCCCTTCCAGCTCGACCGAGGTCAAGTATCGGACATGTTTCTCGGCGTTATCGGAACCGAGCATCTCGGAAGCGCTATTAGAACCGGTGATTAAGAGGGCAAGAAGCAGGGACTTCATGCTTCTATTTTACGCATTTATTTGAAAAAACAGTTTCCTTTTTGATTTGAGCCTAAAAAGGGTTGTTTTGCGTCTAACCAAATGGTGGAAACAAAAGATCGGAAAGAGCAAATACTGAGCACGGCATATGAGATCGTGGGGAACAAAGGTTTGGAGGCTCTTCATGCGCGTTCGATTGCGGCCGAACTGGAGCTCAACCACGCCGCGATTCACTATTACTTCGCCAAGCGCCCCGATCTGCTGACTGCCCTTTGCGCATACGCCCTCAAGCGCTTCGAAGCTGATCTAGATCGCGTCGCCGGAGAAAGACCGACCGCCGCCAAGAAGCTCGAAGCCCATATCGCCCTATACGAAGCCTACGCAAAGCCAACTTCCCGCTTTTTCAGAGTGCTGACGAGCCTCTTCGATGCCGCCGGTCAGATCCCAGAAGTCAAAGTTGCCCTGAACCAGGTCATCAAGGCGCAGCAGGATCACCTTATCGAAGACCTCAACGCAGCAAATCGCGAGGGCGGAATCAACCAGAACAGCCCTTACGCAAATGCCGAAACTTTGGGGTCGTTCCTGAACGGCCTTTGCTTCCGATCACAGCTCTCCGGCGGAATTGATCCGACTGCCCAGATTGATTTCCTGTTTGCTTCCTTGTTCAAGAAGTAGGTTTTCGTAAGAACGGATTCGTTTTTTCGTCTTGCGGCGCTACGGCAAGACAATCTGGACCTCGCCTGACCGCTTGGGGGATCTGGTTTCGTCCCTTGTGGCATGGTCGGCGCATCGTGCGATCTGGCCGAGGCGGTGTTTTCAGTGCGATACCCGTGGTTTCTAAAAGACCCGCCCGATCTTTGCCGGATGCGGGAAGGTTTTGAATTCATCGGGGCATCGCTAAAGGCAATCACGCAGGAGTCGCGGCGATCGCTTCGGACGCGGGCATTCAAAAAGCGCGAGATCAATGCTAGTGTCAGGATTTTGCTCCATTTAGGTTCAAAATCGCCGTCATACATTTTGAGATTTTTGGAAAACCGCAAAGTTTAACGATTTATTCTGCAGAAGAAATGACTAAACCTCGAGATTTAAGGACTGATTCGCGAATTAACTCCTCATTTTGAGGGAATTTCAAATCAAAAAAACCTCAAAATCAACGATTAATTCGCGAATCAGGAGCTAATTCGCGAAAAAGTGGGTTTCAATTCGCGAATTTTACAAGGCATAATTCGCGAATCAGTCCTTAAATCTCGAGGTTTTTCTCTTAAATTTTGAGGTTTTCCCCTAGTTTCGGCAGGTTCTGCGGTGTTTTCTCGTGGTTTTTGGGGATTTCCGAGAAGCTTTCATCCCTCATCTTGACCAACTTGAAAACAAAGAAGACCATTTACGCCAGAGGAACCGGCTTGAAACGCAAATGCGTCGCTATCTGCCAGCAACATTGAGATGATTGCTTCGCTAGGAACGGTGTGTGTTTGAGTACCAGCTGTGATTGTGAGGAGAGGGGAACAACGCAATTGTGCGGGAGTGGCAATCACTAGGCATAGAACGACGAACTAAACATTTTGCTAACTCCTACACTTTTTTGCAAATAACTTTGGGAAAAGTAAGCCTCATGCCGCTGGTCCGATTCCAGCTCTCAGGCGAAATTGATCCGACTGCCCAGATTGATTTCCTATTTGCTTCCTTGTTCAAGAAGTAGGAACTGTTAAGAACCGCGTTCCACTTGCAACCAGAACGCAAAACCATCGTATACTTGGCTGACAGTTGTCATGTTGGCGAAGTTCTTTTCTGATCCCGCGAATACGCCCTTTCTCATCGCCCTCGTTGTGATGGCGGCGTTGAGCATTTTGGCAGTCATTGCGACTTTGACCGGGATGATTGGCTTGGACGTTGATGCGGACATTGACACTCCCACCGAGAGCTTTCTGGATTTCCTAGGTCTCACCGCAGTTCCGAGCAGCATGTTCGTGGTGATCAGCTCGTGTACGTTCTTCCTGACCGGATTCGCGACGCAATGGATTGCCTATGCCCAGACCGGGAAGTTCCTCAGCGGATGGATCGCCGTCATCCCGGCATTGATCGTCACCCTTGCCGCACTCAATGCCACAGGCAGGACCTTTAAGAAGTTCCAAGTGAAGGAATACACCAGTGCCGTTCATAGCGATACCTTTATCGGCATGACGGCGACAATTGTTGGAGGGACCGCACGCTTAGGATTCCCTGCTCAAGGGAAACTTACCGACTCGTTCCGCCAAACCCACTACATTTTGATCGAACCCGCCCAAGAAGCAGAGATGTTTCCCGAAGGCTCCGAAGTTGTTCTCCTCAAGCGATCCGGTCCGAAGTACTTTGCGACGGCGGCTTCGCTTGATTCCCTTTCCTCTATTGATGTTGAATCCCTGACCGAATCCCTGGACCAAAGAAAATGAACTTAGACAATTTAACTGGAATCTTAACCTTTGCTGGCGTTGGTGTCGTTGGCATTGTCACGCTGATGCTGATCTTCTCGCGGCTGTACAAACGCGCGAGTAAGGAACGCGCCTTTGTACGTACCGGTTTTGCCGGGCAAAAGGTTGTCGTGAATGGTGGTGCCGTGGTGCTACCCGTGATCCAAGAAACCATTGAGGTCAACATGAACACCATGCGCCTGAATGTTGGCCGGAACAATGAGGCTGGCCTCATTACTAAAGACCGAATGCGCGTAGATGTGCAGGCAGAATTCTTCGTTCGCGTGAAACCCACCGAAGACGCCATCGCCGACGCCGCGCAAACTCTTGGTCATCGCACGATGCAACCAGAAACCCTGAAAGAGCTTGTCGAAGGTAAGTTCGTTGACGCTTTGCGTTCCGTTGCGGCGGAACTGACGATGGAAGAACTCCACGAAAAGCGCGGCGAATTTGTCCAGCGCGTGCAGACCACCGTGTCCGAAGATATTCTCAAGAACGGTCTCGAGCTCGAATCGGTATCCCTTACCGCGCTCGACCAGACAAGCCAGGAATATCTGAACCCACAAAACGCCTTCGACGCCCAAGGTCTCGCTAAGCTGACCCAGATCATCGAAGCCAAGCGCAAGGAGCGCAACGACACCGAGCAAGACACGCGGATCCAAATCCAGCTTAAGAACCTGGAAGCCGAAAAGCAATCACTGAACTTGCAACAGGATCAAGAGTTTGTTCGCCTAGAGCAACAGCGAGAGATCGAAATGCGCCGTGCCCAACAAAGTGCCGAGATCGCCCGCGAACAAGCCGCCCGATCCCAGGAATCCAAGCAAGCCGAAGTCGAAGCCCAGCAGCTGATCCATGCTGCTGAAATTGATGCGAAACGCAAGATCGAAGAAAAGCGCATTGATCTGGAGCGAGGCGTTGCCGAGCAAGAGGTTCTGAAGCGCAGAGCCGTGGAAGCTAGCGAGATTGAGAAGCAGAAAATCCTTGAGCTAGCGGAACAGGATCGTGCCATTGCGATTGCCGAGAAGTCAAAGGCGAAATCCGAAGCCGAAGCTCTAGCATCGGATGCGAGGGCCGAGGCCGTTCGCGCTGAAGAGCGAGTCACCACTGCTAGGGATCTCGAAACCGCGGAACGCCGCAAGTCCATTGAGCTTGTTTTAGCCAGCGAGGAAGCCGAGCGCGAGGCGATTAAGATCAAGGTCGCCGCCCAAGCCGATAAGGCAGCCGCTCTGGACCAATCCGAAGCGATCCGAACTCTCGCCGAGGCAGAAGCCGGACGAGAAAGGCTACAAGCCCAAGGTCAAGCCGATGCAGAAATGCTTCGCGCCGAAGCCCACGAAAAGACCCTCGCCGTCGAAGCCGAAGGTAAGCGACAGATCAACGAAGCCGACAACCTTCTAAGCCCAGGCGTTCTGGAAGCGCGGATTCGTCAGGTGCTGATCGAGAATCTCCCGAACATCATCCGCGAAAGCGTCAAGCCGATGGAGCAGATTGACAGCATCAAAATCATTCAGGTCGAAGGCATGAATGGCGGCTCGGTCGGTTCTGCACCTGGCGGCAACGACGGCTCGCTTGCCGATCAGCTCGTGAATTCCGCCCTACGCTACCGAGGCCAAGCTCCCCTGATCGATAGCCTGATGAGCGAGATCGGAATGAAAGGCGGCGACCTCAACGCCCTCACCTCCGGGCTAAACGGCCACGCCGTCCAAGAGTCAAAGCCCGAGCCGGTGCCCGAGACGAAAGCCTAGGCTCCCCACGGCGACCCTGTAGATAATGTGCCTCCGCCCTACAAAGGCGCAGGCACAAACAGGTTCAAATGCAGGAGACACATTTTGAGATTTTTTGAAAACCTCAAAATTCAACGATTTATTCTGCAGAAGAAATGACTAAACCTCGAGATTTAAGGACTGATTCGCGAATTAACTCCTCATTTTGAGGAAATTTCGAATCAAAAAAACCTCAAAATCAACGATTAATTCGCGAATCAAGAGCTGATTCGCGAAAAAGTGGGTTTCAATTCGCGAATTTTACAAGGCATAATTCGCGAATCAGTCCTTAAATCTCGAGGTTCTGCTCTTAAATTTTGAGGTTTTCCCCTAGTCCCGGCAGGTTCTGCGGGGTTTTCTGCTCTGTTTTTTTGGGATTCCTCAGGACCTTTCATGCTTCCCATTGAATCTGTTCCTCTGTCACTTCCGACTAAGGTCGGGGTCAGGGAAATTATTGGAATCGCTACTTGCTTGGAGCGAACGGCGAGGAATCATGCCTTCGAAACTCCTGCTCGCACCTCTCCGCGAAGAAGGCGGGATGGGAACCGACCCTTTTCGGTATGACGTGGGGTCGGTTCTTCCAAATTTTCGAAAAAGTTCGCGTCGGAACGACCTCGGGGCGGTCAATCCCCTTGAATTCCGAAGTTATTCACTACAAGCTCGAAATCACTTGGGCCGACTTCTCCGTCGTTGTCGCAGTCAGCGATTCCAGTACCGCCAAATTGGGCGACGACGGCTTCGAAATCTCCTGGTCCGACTTCGTTGTCCTGGTCAATGTCTCCATTGACCGCCTCGATTGAACCCGCAGAAACCGAGTTACCCGTGTAAAGCAGATTGACCGACTTACGCAGGAACGTCCCGCCCTGGACAGTAAGTGTATAGGCGCCGGGATTTGCAGAAGCCGGAACGGGAATCGAAAAGTCAAATGGCCCAGAATCTAGGACATTAAGGACTCCGGTAAAGGTTTGGCTCTGGCTTTGAAGCGTCCAGTTGAGGTTTTCCGTCACGCCTTGCCCAGCCGTGTTTTGCAGGATGATGCTTCCGTTGATCGTGTTTTGCGCTGGGGCTAAGGCGACGATATTGTCCAGATGAAGCTGGGCATTGACGCCGGTTCCGTCTGCGCTTGGTTCGTCTGGATCGTGGCGGAACATGATCCGGTCAATATTTGCAAAGGTTGTTGCGAAGGGCTCTGAACCCAAAACCAATTCCAGGTCGCTTTCGCTCACTGTAAACGCGTGTTGGGTCCAAGAGCTGTTTGGAGCAAGGTTCAGCGGGGTTTTAGAAGTCCATCGGACCTGGCTTCCGTTGAAGACAACCAGCCGGAGAGCAACCGGATTTGGTCCCAGATTGCGGAACCAGCCGCCGATTCGCCCGACTCCGGCGGTTCCATAATTTCCTGTCCATCGTGCGTCTTGATTGTAGGTCGCCAAGTTGCGTCCGGTCGCGGTGATTTGGAGCACCTGAGTAGAACCGGAGATTCCGCCCGGAACAACAAGCGGAGCCGAACCGCCGACCCAACCAAGCTGTGATCCTGATTCGAAGGTATCGATGGTTCCTAAAGTGATCGCGCTTGCAGCGGTTTGGAGCGCGATCAGGGCGATGAAGGGAGAAATGTTTCGCATGGCGTTTGCGAGAAGTCTCCAGCACGATTGATAAATTGCGGTTAAGAATAAAGAAAATTCCTGCTCAGGGCGAGCAGGAACTGAGTTGATCTGGTTCTTTAATTGACCGTGGAAAGACGGTCGGTTCCAACGTACTTTTGCAACGGTTCCGGGATGAGGATCGTTCCGTCGGCTTGCTGGTAGGTCTCGACCAACGCCGAGAACAGTCGCGGTACGGCGAGGCCGGAGCCGTTGAGGATGTGGACGAATTCGGGCTTGGCACCTGGCTCTGGCCGGTAGCGGATATTTGCTCGGCGGGCTTGGTATGCCTCGAAGTTGGTGACGCTGGAAATCTCCAGATACTTCTCCACGCCCGGCGACCAGACTTCGATGTCGTAGCACTTGCATCCCTTTTCGCCCATATCTCCCGCGCAAAGCAGAAGCACGCGGTAATGAAGCCCGAGCGCCTGGAGCACGCTCTCGGCGTCTTGGAGCATGGATTCGAGTTCGTCGTAGCTCTTTTCTGGCTCGACAAATTTGACCAGCTCGATCTTATCAAACTGGTGAATGCGGAGCAATCCTCGTGTGTCCTTTCCTGCCGAACCTGCTTCGCGGCGGAAGCAAGCCGTGAATGCGGCGTACTTGATCGGAAGCGCGGTGGCTTCCAAGATTTCGTCTCGCAGGAGGTTTGTGACCGGAACCTCGGCGGTTGGCACGAGGTAAAGGTTGTCTTGGGTCTTGTATAGATCCTCTTCGAACTTGGGAAGGTTGCCGGTGCCGACGAGGGATTCCGCGTTCACCATGAATGGCGGATAGATTTCGTGGTAGCCATTGGTCAGAGTTTGGTGATCAATCATGTAGCTGATCAACGCACGCTGAAGCCGGGCTCCCCATCCGGTGTAAACCGGGAAACCGGAGCCGCTGATCTTTGCCCCGGCTGGGAAGTCGATGAGTTTAAGGCTTTCAGCAAGCTCCCAGTGGGGCTTTGGGGTGAAATCAAAGGCTGGCTTTTCTTTCCATGCCTTCACTTCGACATTTTCTTCTGGGGTCAATCCTTCGGGAACCGAACCATGTGGTACATTAGGGAATCTAAGCTCGATCTGATATAGTTCGGCTTCTAAACGTTTTTCGTCTTCTTCCAGCTTTTGGATCTGGGTTTTGAGATTTCCGGTGTGGGATTTTGCGGCTTCGGCTTCTTCCTTTTTCCCTTGCGCCATCAGGTTGCCGATTTCCTTGGCTTTCGCGTTCATTTCGGCGCGGAATGTGTCGGCCTTTGGCTTGATCGCACGGAGCTGGGAGTCTGTCGTCGTAAATTCTTCGGAGGGAACCTCGACGCCCTTCCGTTTTGCCTGGGCAACGACCCAATCCATTTGCTCTCTCAAAATTTTGCGATCCAACATAACTCGCCTAGTTTACTGCACAGATGGCGTAGACTACAGGGCATGGCGGGACTTCTCCTCTATAGCTCAACCGTAGACATCACGCCTCCCGAAGCACTTCCGCTCGGAGGCTACACGGCCAGAAACGGGGCGAAGTTCGTGGATGGGGGCCAAAGATTGATGGCTCGGACCCGGATATTGGGAGACATAGCTTTTGTTTCGGTGGAGATGCTCACCATCCCGGAAAGCCTCATTGCAGAAGTCCGCGCCCGTGTACCACGCGAATTAAAGGTGATTTTAATTGCGACTCACACCCACTGCGCCCCCGACAGTCAGATGCTGAACGAGCGCATGACTTTCCCGATCCCTGGCATTGCAACCTTCCGCAAGCGTTGGTTAACTTGGTACGCAGACACCATCGCCAACGGCATTCTTGACGCGAAGAAAAATAATCCGAAAATAATACGCAAAATATTCCTCACCAAAGCAAACGTCCCCCAAGCCCGGGCAAGGAGGCAGGGACCGATAGAAAATTCTGCAAGCCAGATCACTATACAAGGCGAAGATTTTTCCGAGATTTTCCTCACGATTTACGGCGCTCACCCGACGCTACTTGACGAGAAAGAGCTTACGTTGCAAGGAGACTGGCCAGGGGAGATTTTGAGGCAAAGCGAAGGGCTTGTTGCAGCTGGGCTCATCGGCAATGCCAGCCCGGTTCCGTTCCCATATCTCACTCCACAGGATCAGCCCAAAGCCTTCGCAAAAAGTATCCTAAAAAATATCGCGCAAAATCAAAAAAAATTAATTTGGTTCGAAGGCGATCCATTCTTCTATAGTCAAAAGGATATTCCGCTCCCCCCAGCTGTGCCCCATCCAACCTTCGCCGACACATACAAAGTCACTGCACCACTCGCAGAAAATATTATCAAAAAATTCGCCACAAATTCGATTGAAATTAACACCGTCCAAATCGGTAAGATCAGACTCCGCACAATCGGTGGCGAACCGACTGCGGGATTTGGCAAAAAATTATTCGGAAATTCCGATTTAATCATCAGCCATGCGAATGGCTGGGCAGGATACATGCTGACTCCCGAGGATTATGCGAAAGGCGGATACGAGGCAACCCTCGCGCTGAACGGCCCGAACATCCTATCGCACATCCAAGCCCAGATTTACTGATCCGTGATGCGGTGCTGAAGCTCAAAGATCGCGGCTTTCAGCGTGCGAGCAACTTTGTCTACAAAGATAGGCAGCTCTTGCTTGGCGTTCTTGGCATCATCTTCGGTGAGCGTAAACAAAGTCTTGCCGGAACCGACAATTTTGCCGCCATCCACTACAGCAACGTCAAACACGGTCGGAACCGTGTCCACAAATTTTGTTACCGCTTCGGCGGCATCCGATGCACGGAGTTCATTGCCCTCACCGGCGAAAGTGACAATGTTTCGGCTCATCAGCTTCACCGTGGTCGTGCCGTTCTCTTCAATCATCGGAACCGCGCGCATTGATGCCGCCCCTATGCTTCTGTGAATCGGAATTCCCGCACCCCGCAGAAGGCCAATCAAGGTCGTCGAGCGTTCGCGGCTAGGTGGGTGAGATCGGAAAATCCCCCAATCCACATTTCCCCTTATCCTTTCTTCGTATGCCAATCTTTCCATAAAGGTCAGCAGACCAATCGGGGAATATTTTGACTTCGCCAGATACTGAAATCCGGCATAATCCGCCGCTTTCTCCGCCTTAACGCTCCAACCTGAACCGATCGCAGTGCTTAAAAGAGAAGTTCCTTGAGCAATGCCTGCCCCTGCTTCCCCGCCTGCTAAAATCGCGATCAAGATCAGGGGCAGAGTAATCGCAGTCGTGCGGCTCTGTTCCCGTTGCAAGGTAGCAACGTGGCGTAAGGACGCATGCGCAATTTCGTGGGCGATGACCCCAGCGAGTTCGTTGTCGCTTTCCACATTCTTCATGAAGCCTTCATAGAAGAACAGATAACCCCCGGGGATGGAAAACGCGTTCACATCGTCGCCCTCCAAAACATAAAACTGATACGGGAATTTACTAAACCTGCGATCGCCCCACGACGCCTCAACCCGGTTTTCATTGGCGATCTTCGCCATTTCCGCGCCGATTCGGTTCAGTCGATCTTTAAACTGCGTGCTCTTGCTGTACTTAAGTTCCTTCGCGGCTTCTTCGATGATCTTCTTTCCCCAAGCGATATCGGCATCAATATCCTTTTGCAAGGCCGGATCATCCACCTTCAGACTAGGATCTTCGACCGGGGCGGCTTCTTCGGTTGGCGGTTGGGTCTGAATCGCGACGTGGCGTAATTCTTCTGGAAGATCCATCACCCATTTCGGCAATGGTTTTGGCCCCAATTGGTAGGTCGAAAGCAATGCGTTTCCGGGCACCCTTTGATGCGCATCGCATGCTAAGGCATGGGAGGCAATGGTCAAACCCAGAGCAAGGAAAATCGTTTTACGCATCGGTTACCTTTATAGGACGCCCAAAGAGGTCATCGGTTGCGGGATGGTCAAAATAGAACCATCGCCTTAAGGATTCTCTCAGCTTTCATGGATGCATACGCCTCAGGAAGGTGATCCAGACTCACGAAGTCGCTCACCACTTTTTCCGCCGTAACGACCCCAGATTTGATCTGGCGAAATGCTTCAGCAGTATCATCAGGTCCGCATGAATAGGTGTGAAGGATTTGGAGATCCTTGAAATATCCCGAGGCATAGCTGAGAGGCAATCCTTCGCCGTCGGGCAATGGCGCGAACAAAACAATCGTCGCATCCGGAGCGGCAATAGATGCGGCAAAGTCAAAAGCAGACTGACTCCCGGGGCAAACGAAGATCGTTTCGTGCCGATGAACTGCTTCTGTTGGATGCAGTGCTGTAAATCCTAAGTCTTGGGCAATCTTGCGGCGATCTTCACGAAGTTCATAAAGAACGGGCTTCCTTAAACACAAACCGTGCATCAATCCCAGTGCTCCTGCCCCAATCACGGCGGGAGAACTGATCTTCCCAGCCCGAAAAATCCCTTTCAAAACGCAAGCGAGGGGTTCAATCAACGCCGCGTCTCGTGCGAGAAGATCCCCAACGACAAAAGCATCGGCGATCCCCGGTTCGACCGCGAAGAATTCTGCCATCCCGCCAGGCGAATAGGTCTTTTTTTTCCACTCCGGGCAATGCACGAAAGCCCGGCGAGCGCAAGCCTCACACGCGAAGCAAGGAGAATGATGGTGTACAAAGACCCTGGCACCAGGAGAAAATCGCTCATCTTGCGATTCCACAACTATCCCAGCAACTTCATGACCGAAAACGTGCGGGGCTTTAAGATCCATGTACCATGTCATTAGCTCGCCAGAACAGAGGCCACAAGCCTCGGTCTGAACAACAAAACCACCTTGGGGGCAAGATGGTTTTGGAGCTTCAAGGATGGAGATTTTCCCGCCCTTGTCATACTGAGCAAACTTCATGGACGAAAAACGTACTTGATTCCCCGACCACGCTGAAGATCTTCAAAGACCTGTTCGGCCTCGGAGAGCTTCCGGTCACCGGAAATGAGCAACTCAAATGGAATCGTCAGGTCCTCTAGCAAAGCCTTTGCCTTTCGTACGGCGACGGTACCAAAGTGGAACGGCGAAATGAGAGTGATTTGATCGTAGTGCAATCTCTTGGTATCGAAACATGCCTTAGTGCCTGCAGGACATCCACCGAACAGCATCACTTGCCCTCCACGCCGCACAAAGTCAATTGAACGCTCCCAAATCTCCACTCGGCCAGTGCATTCGATGACGGAATCGTAGCCAGTGCCCATGTGCGCCGGAATTTCTTCCAGTAAGATGGTCTTCGCACCCATCTTTGCGCCAACATCGAGCCGACTAGGATTGCGTCCGGCGAGGGTGATATCTTTGATCCCCACCGCGCGGAGAGCCGCTACGAACATAAGTCCAATCGAGCCAGGACCGATAACCAAAACACGGTCGGATTTGACCATTTTGAGCAAGGAAAGACCATGCGTTACGCAGGCCAAAGGTTCGAGAAGAGCTGCTCGGGCAAAGCTCACAAAGCCCGGTTTCAGGAACACGTTATGCTTAGCGATATGGGCGGGGATGACCAAATATTCTGCGTAGGAGCCCAAAACCTTGGTGCGCATGATGTGCTCGCAGAGGTTTTCTTCGCCCCGAGCGCACCACTCGCACTCCATGCATGGGGCGGAATGCACTCCCATAACCTCGTCGCCAACCATGAATGGCGCACCTTCACCTACGGCGTCTACAACGCCAGAGTATTCGTGACCAAAAACGCCAGGCATTGGAATCTGCGGATGTCCTCGGAGGAAAGCCTTCAAGTCGGTGCCGCAACTGGTGGCGCAGGAGACACGAATTCTAATCTCGCCGGGACCAGGCTCTGGAATAGGGACCTTCTTTAGCTCAATGCAACCAGGCTCGCTCAAAATTAAGGCGGTCATAGTCTGCACGCGGACGGAAATCTGTTTTGTAGTCAAGAGCTTCGGGTTTCCCTTTCCTGGTAAAACGTACCCGGAAACGATTGTAAGATGCCAACAGTAGAGACGACAGTTTTGATAAATGCGCCCATTGATAAAGTTTACGCTGTGGCGAAGGATAATAGCTCATTCCCCGAATTTATGAATGATGTTAAGTCTTTGACCGTTTTAGAAAACGATGGTAAGCGTTGCGTTTCGGATTGGGTTGGAATCGTTCCCACTTTTGGTCTAAAGGTTCGCTGGAGACAAGAGGACATCTGGGACGACGAGCAAAAAATTTGTAAATTTTTACAATTAGAAGGTGATTATGACAAGCTAGACGGAGTTTGGACCTTCACGGAAGAGGCCGGCGGAACCCGTTTCCACTCAGTCGTTAACTATGAGTACAACGTACCAGGGCTTGGCGCCTTGATTGGCAAGGTGATTCACAGCATCGTGATCAAAAACATGGACGGCGTGCTCGGAGCGATCAAAGATCGCGTAGAAAATTAGTAGATTATGTTCACTGGATTGATTCAGGCTTGCGGCACCGTAGCGTCATTCTCCGATTTTGTTTTGGTCGTGGATTTACCCGTTGATGCGTGGGAAGGCGATCCGATCCAGATTGGTGAGAGCATCGCAATTAACGGAGTCTGCCTGACAGCAGTCAATCTTGGGAAGCAGATTTCTTTTGATCTTAGCCAAGAAACCATGGATCGCACGTCTTTGGGTGCATTGCTCCCAGGGTCGAGAGTGAACTTGGAGCGCGCGATGAGGGTTGGTGACCGGTTGGGAGGGCATATTGTTCAAGGTCACGTGGACGGAACCGCGCGGATCGTGTCCATTGAGCACGACGCGGATTCTTCAACTTTCATCTTCGAACTCGCTGTATCCGGGGACCAGTACCTCATTGACAAGGGCTCAATCACTCTCGACGGAATCAGTCTAACCGTCGTCCGTCCCGAGGGTTCACGATTCGAAACCTGGATCATTCCGCATACGCTGGAGTTCACAAACCTTCGCTCTCGGGCGGTCGGGGACCTCGTCAACGTGGAATTCGATATGCTCGCGAAGCACGTCGAGAGACTCCTGGCGTATCGCGGATCCTAGCTCTTGCTTTACCTGCGAATCGTTGGTCAGGCTAACACCTTGCCGAGCATCTAGCCATCCGTGCCAAAATAAGGCGAAGTTATGGCAGGACACTCTAAATGGAAGAATATCCGCATCCGCAAGGGCAAGCAGGATGCCCTGCGCGGCAAGCTCTTTACTAAGCTCGCGCGGGAAATTATCATGGCCGCGAAAGCCGGCGGAGGAGACATCAATACAAACTCCCGCCTGCGCGTTGAAGTTGAGCGAGCCAAAGCAGAATCCCTCCCACGCGAGAATATTGAACGCGCAATCAAGCGCGGCACTGGCGAAATCGAAGGCGCGGATTATGAAGAAATCGTATACGAAGGCTATGGCCCTGGCGGTTCTGCGGTGATGGTCGAAGTCTATACCGAAAATCGAAATCGCACCGTCGCCGACCTCCGGCATGCTTTCAGTAAGTGCGGGGGAAGTTTAAGCGAGTCTGGCTCCGTTGGCTGGCAGTTTAAATATGTTGGCCAAATTGTTGTCCCGGCCGAAGGCCGGACCGAAGATGAGTTCACATTGCTCGCATTGGATGCCGGTGCAGAAGACGTTATCGCCGAGGAAGATGTCTTTATTGCAGAGACAAAGATCGAGAATCTTCATTCCACAAACGACGCGTTGATCAAAGAAGGGGTCGTTGCTTCAAACGTCCAGCTTGCCCGCATTCCAACAAACTTTGCCACACCTGCGGCCGAAGATTTTCCAAAGATTATCAAGCTATTGGATATGTTGGAAGAATTAGATGATGTAAAGGAATCTTACATCAATGTCGAAATTCCTGAGGAGTATTACGAATAGTCGCTGAACGCCCATTAAGGGTTCCGTACATGATGTCGCTCTTTGTAACGCTGAATATCGCGTTTGCATTCTTTGCGACTTTTTCCGGACCTTCTTCTTGGGAACAATATGGGTTCCGGGCATCGTCTCCGAGTCTCTTCTCTGCTTTTTCGAGCTTATTCCTGCATGCAAATGTGTTTCACTTGCTGGGGAATATGCTCTTTTTGGCTGGAGTTGGGTCTGCTTTGGAAGAGGATCTAGGGGCGATTAAGTTCTCTCTTGTTTATCTGCTTGGCGGATTGTTTGGAGTTCTCGTTCACTGGTGGCTTTATCGCGGAAATGTTGGTGGACCACTGCTCTTAGGAGCTAGTGGGTGCATTGCGTCTTGTGTTGGCTATTGCGGGATTCGATTTTCCGCTCGAAAGGCTCCTCTCTTTTACGGATTAAGCATTCCTGTTTGGGCAATGGTTGCTCTCTGGGCGATTTTGCAAGTTGTCTCTTTATTCTATTCGGTAAGCGAGACAGCTCCTAAGGTTGCATTCGCTGCTCATTTGGGTGGATTTGCGTTTGGACTTCTTATGACGTTTGTCTTCCGAGCTTCAAGCACCGCAAAAGTGGAGATTGCCTCCCAGCATATTGCCCAATCACAATCGCAAGGACTCGAAGCCTCCCTCGAAGCAACCGAAAACGCCCTGAAACTCAAGCCCAACGATCCAGATCTTCTCTTTTCGGCCGCTGAAATCACCCGATCCATCGGAGAAACTGCCCGGGAGAAGCAATATCTTGATCGGCTCTGGAAGGTTTCGCCAGGATTAGCCGCGCAACGCCTTTCCGAAATCGGCGAACTCTCCAAAATTCCCAGCCTAGATCGCATGAAAGCCCAATCGAATCTCGATCCAATGCCAAAAACTGTGATCCTAGAAAGCGTTGCGACCCAGATAGAAGATCCAGAATGCCCTAACGCGATGCTGGAACTTGCTTTACTCGATCAAAAATCGGATTGGACCTCAAAACTTTTAAGCCAATTTCCGATGCACCCCGCATCGCAAATCGCCCAGACCAGAGGATTGAAATGATTAAACAGAGATGGCGAGAATGGAAGCGTGGAATGCTGCCGAGCGCAGCCCCATTTATTGCTTCTTTAGCAGTCGCAATCGGAAGAACTTTGCGCATGATTTCTCCAGGCTTTGATCAATACAAAGCCTTCGATCGTCCGATGCTGTTTTCCGGTTGGCACGGCAGAACCTTTATGGCGCTCACGTTCTTTAGGGGCAAAGGAATGTGGACGATGATGAGTAATAGCCGCGATGGTGAAATGCAACACCGAATCTTCACTAAATTCGGATTTCGTACCATAAGAGGAAGTACAGGAAGAGAGGGCGTTAAAGCAGCCAGAGAAGCGATCAACGCTCTCAAAGAAAACGGTCAAATGGCGTACACACCGGACGGTCCAAGAGGTCCAAGCGGCATCGTGCAACCTGGAATCATGATGATCGCCCAGAAAAGCGGGGCTGAAATTGTCCCAGTGGGAGTGAGTTCTAAATGGAGAATCCTTGCAAAATCTTGGGATCGTTATCTGGTGCCAATACCCTTTAGTAAAGCTGTCATGGTCTTTGGTCCCAGTATAAAAGTTCCAAAAGATGCCACTGAAGAAGAAGTCGAACTCTTACGACAACAAGTGGAAAAGGTCATGCATGAAACCCAAGCGGAAGCAGATCGACTGATGGGGCACCAATAATGCCTTGGATCGATACCCATTGTCACTTTAACTTGACTGAATACTTCCCCAATCCTGAACCGTGGATCGAAAAGGCCCTAGCCGCAGACGTCACGCAGATGATCGTCATCGGGATAGACAGAGAGTCAAGCGAAAAAGCGATCGCCTTAGCCGATCAATATGCCCCACTTTTCGCCGCTGTCGGATGTCACCCGAACTCTGCCAAGGAATACACTGAGAGCGACACAAAGTTTTACGAAGAACTCTTCAATCACCCAAAGTGCGTGGCAATAGGTGAGATTGGGCTGGATTACTTCTGGGATAAGTGCCCAAAAGATATCCAAATGAAAGTGATGCAAGCCCAGATCGAACTAGCAAAGAGCCTTAACACCACCGTCATTTTCCATTGCCGCGAAGCTTACGAAGACCTCATCAACTACGCGACCCAAAACCAACTTCTCACCAGCGTCTTCCACTGCTTCGCTGGAACTCCAACCCAAGCCAAAGTCGCCGATGAACTCGGAATCTACGCCGGCGTAGACGGCCCGATCACCTACAAAAAGGCCGACGAACTCCGCGAGGCCATCGCCATTTTCCCTATCGAAAAGCTCGTGGTCGAGACCGACGCCCCATTTCTCACCCCCCATCCCTACCGTGGAAAGCCAAACGATCCCAGCTATATCCCCATCATCGGCGAAAAACTTGCCGAGATCAAAGGCATCAAAACGGACCAATTGCAGCACCAGCTACGTCTAAACTCATACAAGCTTTTTCCAAAACTCGCGCAGGAATAAGCCCAAAATGAGGTAAACATTACAAATATGACTCGCAAGTTTTTTGCTGGCATCGCCTTTGGCGTCTCGCTTTCCATTTTCAGCCTCAGCGGTTGCGGTGGTGGAGGAACAGAAGCGACCGCTCCGACCGTTCCGGTCCGAGTGAGCCTCAATTCTTCATTAGTTAATGTCTCCCCTAGCGGAACGTTTGACTTTGACGCAACCGTGGTTGGCACCGCTAACACCTCGGTGACATGGAACGTCGTTGGGGGCTCTCCTTCCGGGACAGTCAGTGCCGATGGAATCTACACAGCTCCAACTCTTCCAGGAATTTACCGAGTGGAAGCCGTGAGCATCGCCGACCCAAGCGTGAAGGGAATCGCGACCGTAACCGTCACCACCGGGATTAACGTGACCATCGTTCAGCAAAATATCCCGCTCAAAACCTACGATGATTTCCAATTCACCGCCAACGTGACCGGGACAGGAAACACCGAAGTCCAGTGGTCCGTCTCTGGTGCCGGTGCCGCCGGAACAATTACCAATCAAGGTGTATACACCGCCCCAAGCACGCCGGGAACGTACACCATTTCGGCAAAGTCCACCGCAGACCTCACCAAGAATTTCACCACAACGATCGTGGTGTCCAATGGCCTCGAAACCAAGATCAAATCCCCGACAACCCAGCTAATCTCCGTGCCAACCAGCAAGGTCAAATTCAATGCGAAGGTTGTCGGATCCAGTTCACGCGCGCTGACATTCTCCGCCGATGGCGGAACGATTGTTGCTGGCGCAGCAAACACTGACGGCTCCATCCCCGCAACCTGGACTGCCCCGACCACACCAGGAATCTACACGATCACCGCGACCAGCACAAGTGATCCAAGCAAGACTTCAACCCAAACCGTTAAAGTCGTTTCCAGTGCAAAGGCCGTATTCAACATCGCCGATCGCGGAGAATTCACGATCAACCTCGACAGCGTAGGAGCCCCAGCGACTACGGCGAACTTTGTGAGCTTGGTCAACGATAAGTTCTATGACGGAATTCGATTCCACCGCATCGAAACCACGCTGATTCAAGGCGGAAGTCCGGCTTCCCGAACTGATGCGCTCGACAGCGACGAAGTGCGCAACGGCGGACCAGGCTACACCATTGACCTGGAAACCACCCCAACATCGCACGTGCGCGGAGTGATCTCGATGGCAAGCGTCAGCGGAGTTCCAAACAGCGCCGGATCGCAGTTCTTCATCATGAAGGCCGACGAGCCAGCCTACGACGGACAATACGCATCGTTCGGCACGATTTCGAGCGGGCTCAGCGTCATTGACGCAGTGATTCTGGGAGACACCATCACCAGCATTACTATCACAGAGTAAGTTCAAATCGAGCGAAGATCGCCTGCTTCCGGTCACGCCGGGAGCAGGTTTTTTTATGCCTATTGACTCTTAACTTAGTTCGCCTCGTGAACGGCCTGGGGCTTGCTGGAGAAATACAGCCACATGAATCCCGCAAGCCCGGCGAGGGTGGACGCGAAGAGAATCGCGATCTTGCTTTCGTCGAGTTTCATCTGGTTGGGCATACTCAGACCGCTGATGAACAGCGCCATCGTAAAGCCAACCCCAGCCAGCAAAGCGGCTCCGAAGATTTGACTCAGGCTCACGCCTTCGGGCAAGGTGGCAATCTTGAGCTTGATCGCGACCCACACAAAAAGCATGATCCCCAACGGCTTTCCAAGGAAAAGACCAGCCGCGATCCCGGTCGAAATCGGCCCGATTGCGGCACCTCCACCCAGCGAAACCCCGGCATTGCAAAACGCAAAAATCGGCATGATCGCAAATGCCACCCAAGGATGGAGACCATGCTCCAATCGTTGAAGCGGAGTCGCCACGTGTTCGCAGAGCTTCTCGAGGTTTCGAACCGAAGTATCTTGCTCTTCGTTCAGAATCGCGTCATCGTCGTTGTCGCCCGCTGAGTGCACGGTTTCCACTAATTGCCGGGCTTCGGCGGTGAACTTTTCGGCATTGATCCGCGAAGTCGCCGGGATCGCCAACGCAGCCAAAACTCCGGCGATCGTCGCGTGAATCCCGCTGAGGAAAATGAACACCCAAAGCCCCGCAAAGCAGAGCCAATACACTCCAAGCTTTCTCGCCCCAAGGGAGTTCAGCCCTAACATCAGCGCGAAAACCGCCGCTGCGCCACCCAGAATGGGGAGCGAAAGACTCTTGGTAAAGAAGAGCCCGATCACGATCACGGCGCCAATATCATCCACAATCGCCAGCGCAGCCAAAAAGACGCGCACAGAAACCGGAACGCGCGAGCTTAAAAGCGACAAAATTCCCAGGGCAAATGCAATATCCGTCGCCATCGGGATCGCCCACCCGGCGATGGAAGGTTTGCCCCAATTGATGGCGGCATAGATTCCCGCCGGAACGACCATGCCCCCAATCGCCGCCGCGATGGGCAGGGTTGCGGCTTTCAGATTGCTTAATTCGCCCGTGATCAGCTCGCGTTTGATCTCCAGCCCGACCATCAGGAAAAAGATCGCCATCAACACGTCGTTGACAAAGTGCACGACAGAGATCTTCGCCTCCGCGCCGCCCACCGAGAACTTGAGATAAGTATTGATCGCCCCAAAATACTGCTCGCCCAGCGGCGAATTCGCAATCGCGAGCGCCAAAACGGTCACAAACATCAAGACCAAACCGCTGGAAGCCTCTCGCTTGGAAAACTTAGCGAAAGGTTGAGTCAGTCTTTCTATCGGAGTGGTGGGGAGATAGAATTGCATGGCGTGGATTTCAGAATACCTTCGGGAGGATGGGGGTAAGGAGGGGGATTAAGAGGGCGGTTTTGCGGCCTTCTTCTCAATTACAAAGAGTCCCCCCTCTGCCAGGTTAGAAGCATGGTCAGGCGAGAGCGTTTTTGGTTCCTTTTTGCGCGTTAGCGCAAAAAGAACCCCTTCCCCTCCAAGATGGAGGGGTTAGGGGAGGTTGAGTCCCTAAACCCGAACTTGGATAAGAAGCGCCAGTCGAAGGTGGAGTTCGAAGCAAAAACCACCCGGGCGAAAGAGGGGGACTTTGGGAGTTCTTTTTGCGCTGGCGCGCAAAAAGGAACCAAAAACAGCAGCGTCGGGTTCGCAGGCTGATCGCCTTCGAAGAGCATGGAGCCGATGCGACTGAAACTTGCTTGTATGTGGACAACAGGCTCGCGCTTGCCTCCACCTTGGAAAGGCGGAGGCCTAAGAAAAGTGGAGGCTGAAATGCCTCCACTTTTTTTGTCTAACCTTTTTTAGGGATTAAATTGCTGTTTTTCTTCGGCGCATTGTCGCTAGGATTCCGAGCGAGAGAGCAGAAAGTGTTGCCGGTTCTGGAACTGGGGTCGTTTCGATTCTCATTCCTCCTTGGACTGATGTGCCATAGAACGGGCCAAAGGTACCGACGTAAAGCACATGATTTCCATTCGGATTGCCTAAACCGGATTCCCACGCAAAGTACGAAGCCGGATTCGGTTCCCTGGCAACAACCCAATACTTTTGACCAAGTGTCAAAGTGGCTGCGCTCATTGCCGACATTGTTCTGAGGGTTGTTGCTGAATATCCTGGGCCAGAGAAACTCGTCATCAGCGTTCCGAGAGTATCTGCTCCGCTATCTTGATATAAATCAAATGTGGGTGTTGAGGTTGTCGAATCTTGTCCTGCAATTTGCATAAGAGACACGGTCAGTGTAGAAACGACTCCTGTTGCGGCACTGACAAATTGTGAGCCTTGGGAAAGTGGAAGGGTATTTATGGTGCCTGTACCAAGGTTTAGAGTTGCTCCTCCTCCCTGGTCGAGTGACCCGAGGTTTGTAAATGCGGTCACAGCGGTTGCAATACCGACTTGGCTGGCAACGACAACCACGGCGGATAATTTATAAATATTCATAGTCTGCTCTCTTCAGGGAAATGATAACCCAACTTTGAGGGAAACTTGTGTAAATTTTTACTAGGATTTCCATCATGCGCGAAATTTTTATGCCTCCGCCTTTCCAAGGTGGAAGCTTTGCTGGCGCTCGGGTGCCACGGCGCTCATTGCCAAGTCCCTCCTCTTGATCTGCTGGAATTGCAGTTTCGTGGGCTGTTCGTGAGCAAGGGGAGGGATTTAGGGTGGGGATAAGCGTGTTGCTTGGTCTCCATGAGAGTTTGAGAGTTTCACCGCCCCCTAAATCCCCCTCCTTCGCCACGGGATGTTGTCATCGGCGGGATTTTTGTGGGCGAAAGAGGGGGACTTTAAGAGTTCTTTTTGCGCTGGCGCGCAAAAAGGAACCAAAAACAGAAGCACCAGATTCGCAGGCTGATCGCCTTTGTATGCCTCCATCCCGCCCTCGGGTGGAGGCTTTAACGCCGCAGGATATGGCCGGATTAGTTGCCTTGCGGAATGTCCTTGGCGTCGCGGATCCAGGTGTTTTGCATGTTGTAGTACATCTTGTCAGCTTTAAGGTACTCCCAATTACTTCTTGGCATTGCCCCGTAAACTGAACCAATCTGATTACCAGATTCTAATGCGAAATCTTCGTCTAAAACACCTTTCAACTTTGCTTGGTAATAATAGCGGCTGTATGGCTGGAAAGGAAACACATCCGGGCGGTAATCACCATATGTTAGCTGCTCCTTTGAACCTCCTAGACCATCAAAATTTAGCCAAAGCGACGATCCCTCATCGAAGAATTGCGTGAAGCTATGTCCATTGGTCCCTTCGTCATTTGAAATACCAGAGATGATACGGGTCTTAATGCCTTGAGAGCGCATGCATAATTCATAAGCAGCCGCCAAAGGATTACAATTACCCTTTCCGCCAGTACGTATAAAGTTTATATGATCCTCGGTTCCATTTGTTCGATCATAGCCAAAATGATTCAGAGCAAATGCTTGGAAACGCTTGGCGTACTGCAATGTTGTTTCCCCACTCTTGCGTAGCATTCCAAATCCAGCAAGGATATCGGACACCTGTTTGTGGGAATAGTCCTTATCCGGACCAATCTCGGGCATGGAAAAGAGCTTGACTTCTTGCGGAGAAAGTTTGAATGTTTCGACGCCTCCCACATCTGAAGTAACACCGGTGGCATCCCATGTGGGAGGGGTAAAGGCATAGCCGCGATAAAGTCCAACCAGCTTGACCGCGTTTGAATTTGGATTTGATGGCTTGGAAAAGATGTGGGTGACATCGTAACCAACTTTGGTATCAGGCAGAGTGGTCCAGTAAGGGGTACCTGCCGCTGGCATTCGCTTTTTATCTACTTTGCCATTTTTGTCGGTGACATCCATGTATGGAATTTCCTTTCCATCGACAAAGAACTTCTGCTCTGTCACCCTTTGGGTTGAGTAGTACCTAATCGAAGGGTGCTTTGCATTGACGTAGCCCATTGCGGTGGGTTGGATAAATTCGAGCATGCCGTTACCCACGGGCTTACCATCTGAGGTCTTCATTTCGAAGACAACTTCGCGCTGGAATGCTTTCACTTGCTTCGCATAGCTCGGGATCAGTGCCTTGGTTGCCATGCCCCCATCCCGAGCGCCAACGCTCTGACCGGAGAGCTGCATCGCCCCGCAACCCGCGACCGATGCTAACGCCAACCAAACAAACTTACCCATGTGTCCCATTCCGAGATTATAGCCCTCTGAAACTGAACGGGGCAACCTTAATTTTGTGTCGCAACTGCTGCCATGCTTCTGGCTCATCATTATTCCAAAAAAACCGGGGCTACCCCTTGTGAGATAGCCCCGATTGATGAAACGCTAACTTAAGCCTTATGGCTCGTAGACTTTGACCTCCTGGGTCTTGACCGGAGTGACCGGGACGAGGAGAATGGTGCGCTGGTCGGTGAAGGTCACTTTGAGCTTGAGGGTCGAAGCGAGGGACTTCAGCGCGTAGCCGAGCGAGGTTGTGTTCAGAGAAAAATCGAGCTTGTACTTAGGAACAGAGGCGTCCACGAGGATCGTGACCTTGGCTTTGGTGCCAAGATCGGTGATGATCTCGCGGAGATCCTTCTTCGTGTACTTTCCTTTTACCGTTCGCTTGAGAACCGACTCTGGGAGGCGTCCTGTTGGCTTTTCCGAATCTGATCCGAGAGGATTTGGATTGGCTTGAACGGGTCCTGAGACAGAGTTTGTTGAAGAGTTTGACTGAGTGTTTGGAATCGTCTTTGGCGGAGTCGCCCGATTCTTCGTGATGTAGTAGATGCCATTTTGTAATTCGTACTTTAGGTTTGCAAGGCGGCAAACGATCTCCAGACTTTCGTCGAAATCCACCGCGTTGAGAGAGAGGAAGAGCTCGGTTCGCCCGAGACCTTCTAAAACATAATTCTTCTTCACTTGTGTAAAGAGATCGTGAAGAACTACCCGAACATCGTGTCCTTTTGAGGAAATACTGATGTTACTTTGGGATGCAACGGCGACAGGGGCTGGATTTGTATCAGGTTGAGTTGCCTGAGCAAAAGCGCATATCGCTATTAGATTAAGACATAAAGTGAGGGCTGTGCGTTTCATTTTTGGGTCCTTTTGGTTACTTTTCTTTGATTTTCTTTGATTTACAGGGCGTTTCCGTTTTCGTCATAGACGCGGATGCCGGAATTTGATGGCTTTGCTTTGGGCTTTGGAGCCTGTTTTGGGGCTTGTTTTGGGGCCTGTTTTGGGGCTTGTGCCCTTGTGCGCGGCCTTTGCTGGATTGGTCCAGAAATTCTTTTTGTTCTAGGTGCGATGCGCTTGGGGGTGCTTCGCTTGATTGGGGCGGCCTTTGACTTCACCGGGGCTGCTTTTGGCTTCTCTGGTTCTGGTTTTGGGTCTTCGGTAACTGTTGCCGATGGGGGTGCGTCCACGATGTTCTCGGGGGTGATGGTCTCTGGCTTTGGCTCAGGTTCCTTGGCGACTTCTGGCTTGGCTTCGGCCTTTGGTTCTGGTTTGGTTTCGGATTTGGTCGGAGCGGGGGTTTCTTCTTTTGGAATCGCGGCAGACGCCATTTCCGATTCTGGTTTTGCTTCTTCTTGCTCTTTCTCCGCAACCGCTGATGCGACTGCTGTTGGGTTGGCGGTGTTTGCGGGCAATACTTCGTTTGCTCTTGGTCCAAACATACTGGTCGGATTCTTGGCGATCATGCTCATTCCGATCAAAGTTCCAGCTAGACCGATGCTAAGAACCAGAGTCTTGGCGTTGCCAGGAATCTTGTCCATCAGATCAGCAAGACCCTTGATCGCGGGTTGCATCATGGCGTCCTTCGGAGTTGCAGGGGCGGGATCTGCTTTCGAAGGCTTTGAATCGACGACGGCTTGAGTTGGGGCTGGGCTCGGATTCGCGTTCAGCTGACCGGTTTGCAAGGCTTGCTTGCAGCTTTCGCATTCCTTAAGGTGCGATTGAAGCGATCTCAAAGAATCATCCGACAGGGCTCCCCCGCCAAGATATCTCTTGAGCTGCATTATCGCGAGTTGACATTCGATGTCTTTAAGTTCCATATCCAACAATTCACTTTAGGTTTCCAGGATCAAAAACCTGTAGCCCTACATAGGTTGTTGGAGATTTGGCGCGGGTTCTTTAGGGTTTATTCAGGAATTTTTGCTAGGGCGCATCGGATGCTCTTTCCATGCGCCCATAGGATGAGCGCACATGGGGTTTTCCCACTGGATTTGAGCTGCTTTTGGAGTTTGATCAGATCCTGCTTGGTACCTCGCTGTTTGATTTCCGGGGTCTTAAGGTCCTGCTCACGGATCACCTTTTTGATTTCAGAGAGGTCAAATCTGGGCGTGGCAATGACTTGATACGCCCTCAGCCAAGGGGAATCAAGTTTCTGGTCCCCTGTCAGGTAGCCTGGACTATCGCCGAGCATCGGCACGCAAAAAGTCCCCAAGCAATGTGCCCTGACTGCCGCCGGATCGGCATCGAAAATCCATGCTTTGGCTTCGTGAGTGGTTCCGAGATCATCATCTCGAGGAAGCTCCTCAGTCGAGCCATCCGCCAAAACCAGCACCGCAAAAACTCCCGGCTGAACGTCCTTCCCTAGCCAAATGCAAGCCTCTCGGCATTCCCCTTTGAAGCTGACAAATTCCACCCGACCGCCAAAGGACTCAAGCTCCTGATCTGAAAGGAGAGGAGAAAGCTTGATCCCAGCCAGCCGCAAGTATTTCATTTTTGCCACAAGGTCTGTCACGTTCGGCTGATAGTCGCTCAGCTCCGTGATGCGCTTACCGTGGATGCGGCGACTTGGATCGGCAAAGGCGTACAGAGTATTCCACTCGGCGGCGAGCGAATCGGAGCAGCTCAATGTGGTTGAAAGCCCTAAGGCATCACAATTTGCTTTGGCGTAGGCGATCACAATGGCTGACTTATCAAACCCTTGGACGGGACCCCGCCGTGCCAGTGCGATCAGATCAGCGCCAATGCCAGTGGTGCAGTCCACGACTAGCTCATCCATGGGAAACTTTGAGGCATGGTAGCTTGCAATCACGGGATGAGACGCTTGCTCCAGGCTCTCCTTAAGAAAGAACATTTGGTCGGCTGCAGGGAAGCGTTCCCTTGCTCTTTTTCTGAGAGACCGCTGCTCCCAGGCCCACCTCGCAGCCCTTTCTCCCACAAGCTTTGCCAGCTTATTGAGACTGGAGATACTATCGGGTAGGGACTCAGCAACGGCAATGACATGAGCATGTTCTCGAATAAAAGTGGAGTGATCTTCAATCGCTACTTGCACGAGTTGCTCAGATTCGGTCATACGCGGTTCTCACTCCATCATATCATGCTGGAAACTCGGTTGCTAAACTGGAACGAATTCCAAAGCGTAGAGAGGGCAATGCTAAGGGTCTAAAAATCAGGAAGGCGAGGCATCTCTTGCGAGAGCTCGCCATTCCCTTTCCCCTTTATCGCGGATAAAAGACCTTATTGTTGAAGGAGCTGGAGGATGCTCTGGGTGGATTGGTTTGCCTGTGAAAGCATCGCCATGCCCGATTGTTGGAGAATCTGCAGCCTGGTGTAATTGGTCATTTCGACCGCCATGTCTGCGTCCCGAATCTGAGATTCAGAGCTAGCGATATTTTCCTTAGCCGTTCCCAAAGATCGTACAGTGGATTCGAGGAAGTTGGCTTGGAACGCTCCAATATCTCCTCGCCACTGGGCAAGCTGAGTCACAGCTTCATCAATAATCCGGATCGCATCTTGTGCCCCACTCTGTGTGGTGACATCAATATCTTGAAGGGTCTTGCCCGTTACGACTCCTGATCCAAGCCTGTTAGCATAGACATTTGGCATCGAGAAGGCAACAGCCTGATTCGACATCGCACCAATGTGGAATTGAACCGAACCTTCCGTGAGAACACCGACTTGAGTGGCGGTACCCATTCCAGCGTTTCCGGATTCAGTAAGCATGATTTCGTTGCCCATCGTATCGGAAAGACGAAGACCACTGACCCCCGGTCCTTGTCCACCCGTGAACGTTGAGGTCGCAATCCCTGCCGTGGTGGTCACATCGACCGTAAAGACAGCATCAACCCCTGTAGCAGTTGCCGAAGTCGCGTTATGAAGAGTTTCGCTTGGGTCGAAGAAATTGACCTTTTCGTCCAAACCAAAGTCATTCGATGCAATTACGATCGAAACCGGGCCGGATCCACTGACTTGAGCCGTCACCCCGGTTGATCCAGACATCGCATTAATCTTGCTGACCATAGATTGAACTGACTCGGTACCGTCGGAGCTGAAGCTAAATCCATTAATGACGATCGCCCCAGTCTTTGTGACAATTGCGTTGGCGGTGGCGAAAGTTCCACCAAGGGTTGCAATCGCTCGGGTCGCCGAAGTGACCCTGGTCATGGTGATTGGACCGCTCGAAACTGATTCGTTGGCAAACATTCCGCCGAGAGAGAGGCCAGCGACATTGCTTGCATTGGTAACGTTAGCTTGCGATCCAGCCGTACCATCAAGGAGCTTCTTGGTGCCCCACATTGTTTGTTCTGCAATTCGGTTAATGGACTGAAGACCGTTGCGGAGCTGAGATTGGTTTGCTCGCAACATGTTCGAATCCACAACTGCCGTGTTCGCAGAATGAACCGCAATCGATCGCATGTTACGAATCAGACTCTGAACCTCTTCCAAAGAAGCTTCAGCCGTTTTAGTCATGTTGATCGCGTCTTGCGCGTTTCGGGTCGCTTGATCAATCCCACGCATTTGGGTGCGTAGAGTTTCGCTGATAATCAAACCAGCCGGATCGTCGGAGGCACTATTGACCCGGAGGCCCGTGCTCAACCGCTGCATCGCCGTTTGTATATCACCTGACGTTTGATTGAGGCTTCGCAAAGCCGTCATCGCCTGAATATTTGTATTGATCCGCAGACTCACTGTTTGGTCTCCATTCTCTAAGGGGTGAAAAGATTTTTCGAAAAAAGTCTTTCTCCTGTGTGGATTCTTGGAGGATATGTGGAATAACTTTAGGTCTGTTTAGGTTTTTTGCTTCAAATTGCTGATTTTAAGCCCATTCTGAGGCTACACGCGAATGGCTCTAGCGGGGATCAAACATGGATTTCCGCAGTTCACCTCGAACTCTTGGCCTCTTGCGTTGATCGGGTACAGCCTGTCCGAGAATCGCACCTAAAAAAGCGTTGTCGCTCCAACCCCGAGCGCGATCAACCACTTTGCCCATCCTGAGCACAACGGCATTTTGGGTTGGAAGAATATAGAGTCTTTGTTTTCCAGCGCCAGCCGCCATTCTAAAACCATCTCCAAGTCCTGGTTCGACATTGCGCCCAACTAAACTCGACTCAGCATCCTTGTTTAGCCACCAAGACATCCCGTAGGATGGGTTCGCTTTCGTAGGCTTGTAAAGTTCGTCCAGCATGTCCTTCCGAATAATCTGCTTGCCCTTCCACTTTCCGTCCTGAAGGATGAACTGACCGAAAGTGAGCCAGTCGCTCGGTGTCATCCACGCACCGCCAGCGAGCTGAGGGCGACCATCAGCGCACCTTCCAACGTACTTCAGGGAAATCCCAAGAGGCTTCAGAATTCTAGAGTTCAGATAGTCTTCCCAGGATTTTGTTTTGAGCTTCGTTTCCATGAGCAGCCCGAACGTATTGAACGGATTCGGACCATAAGCAAACTGCTCGCCAGGTTTTCCGGTCATCTTGCTACTCTTGGCATCTTCCCATCCGCTTCGCTCGTCCTTGGTTCCACTTTTGCCGGGGTCAAGACCGCTTGTCAAGTTGAGGAGCTGCCGGACCGTGATTTTCGCCTTCAGTGGATCTTTTTTCCACTCCGGAAACGTGTCGCTGACCAACTCATCGTACTTTAAAAGTCCGTCCTGCACTGCCGCTGCAGCAACGGTGCCGCAAAAGCTCTTCGACCCGCTCGCCAGAGCTTGTCCTCGCTCCTTGGAGCCTCCATTGGCATAACGCTCGAAGATAACCTTCTCGTTTTGCATCACCAGAACGGCCATAGACTTAAATTCTTGAGCGTAAGTCCAACCCTTTTCCAGATTCGAAGGAACGAGGGAGTTCACAGTCTGACCAGCAAGGGCTAGGCACAGCAGAAATGAGTTCATATCTTGCTGAACGAGCAATTGGGTCACGAGTTCACACTTAAAGGTAGCTTTCTCCTTACTTTCTTGGCTGAGCGCGAACCCGAAACTGGAAAGACCCAGTTTACAGAGTGCCATCGAGCTTTCTTGAAGACAAAACCGACCCATTGATGCTTCCCAGAGGAAGTCGGCTCAATATGGTGCTCCCAGTTCGACGCGGACATGGCGCAGTCGACCTGTCCGAAGAAACATCGGAAATGACAACGAAAGGAATACCTAGTAAAAATACTTGTTATTTCAAAATTTGAAGTTATGGTACATGATTTTCATAACTTTCGGTTTACACTATCCCAAGCCAATCAAATTGGTTTACCTTTGAGGAGTGTTTACTTAGACATGAAAAATATTATTTCACGCACATCCGCCATTGCCCTAGTGGTCAGTGTCGCAGGAGCAGGATTTGCTCAACAAACTTTTACGTTCGCTGGTCCGATTGACTCGGCCCCTGGCGCTGGAACCCTTTTGTCTGGCCAAAACCCGGTGACGACACCCTACGCTGTAGGTGCAACTGCAAATCTTATCTCCGGAGATTTGACAGAAACGAGTACGACGACTTGGGCGAGTGAAGCGAGAATGACCCTTGTGAATTCTGCTTTCCCCACTCTCTCACTTTTGATTCAACCATTCTCAAGCAATGATTTTACCGGTGTGATTAGCGTTACTCCAGGTTCCGTCTCTTCCGCCGGTAGCCTTGTAAATTCCACTGTCACTACTGGATCCACCTGGGACATCTCGTTCTTTGAATCCTATGACGATGGTCCTGGCGATGTTGCAGATGGTCTTCCAGACGCTTCATGGAGCAATCTCAGCTTCTCCACGACGGCTTATGTAACTCCACCACCATCGCCATACATTTATGACAACCTCGCGACGCCCGGCGCAAACTACCTCAATCAACTCACATTTGGTGGCGGAACAGCTGGCGTAGGAGATTTCCTCACCCTTGCTGGCACTGAACGCACAGTAAGTCGAATTGATGCCGTATTCTACACTCCGACAGCGGGTGGTTCTACACGGGCAGACTTTACAGTCAAGCTCTGGACAGGTGTCGGGCCATTTGTTTCGGCAACTCCGCTTGCAACATACGTGTATCCAGATGTGGCCATCACTCCTGGTGCCCTTAACACCTATGGATTTGGTGGCATGTCCGCAGACCTAGGTTCTGGCGCGACAAACATGGGTTACACCATTACCCTGTCCGACATCCAAGGTGGTACTGCAGGATTGGGACCTGTCATCTACAATCCGCCCGTAATCGGTTCCAGCTCTGCAATCTGGATTTCTGACTGGGACGGAGTGGCAACTGGCGCTAACATCTCAGCTTGGGCATTTCCTGCTCCAAATCCAAACAACTGGGGTGCACGAGTCTGGGCTGGATCTGGTCCAAAGATCAGCGGAGCAATTGACCTCCTGAGCACAGTTGGTAGCGGCGGAACAGAGGACATCACTTGGACTCTCGAAAGCGGAGCGAACTCCTACACAGGAACCGTCACGGTTGCTGACGTAAGCAGTTCCAACTACGAAATCAACATTCCAACTGGTGCACCAAACGGAACATACACCCTCAAGTTCAAGGGTGGCACGTTCCTTTCGGATTCACTGGAAGTCACTCTAACTGGCGCAAGTCTCACTGGCCAAAACGTAGCTCTTGTCAATGGCGACATTGACCAAGACTCCGAAGTTGGACCTGGCGACTTTGAAGCTGTAGTTTCTCTCTTCGGCGGCCCTGGCGACGCAGACTGCGACAACGACGGCGAAGTTGGACCTGGCGACTTTGAAATCGTTGTAGCGAACTTCGGTCTCGGCGACCAATAATCCAGTTCTACTGGTAACAAGTGGGGCTACCTCTTTTGAGGTAGCCCCACTTCTTTGTTCATCCGATCAATTTCGGATACTTTGCTATTGTTTTGGCTATTGCCGAATAGGCGAGGTTCTGTGGTGAGTTTCGATCCGCCGAATAACGCCGGTGTCGCTGGTCATGACGATCGATTCTGTAATTGCCATCCCACGTCGATACCGGACACCTCTAAGCAGATCTCCGCTAGTCACACCAGTTGCGGCAAACATCACGTGCCCCTTCGCCAGATCTTCCGCCATAAAGACGCGTTCAACATCGCCTTCCACCATCGCGATTGCTCTTTCGCGCTGTTCGTCCGTAGAAAATCTGAGCCTTGCCTGCATTTCGCCTCCGACGCACATGACCGCTGCCGCGCTAATCACGCCTTCCGGAGCTCCGCCGATACCCATGAGGCCATCCACACCAGAATCGGGGTCGAGAGCCGCAATCGCGATACTTAAGTCCCCGTCGGGGATAAGGTGAACTCTTGCTCCGACCTCCCGAATTTCGGCGATCAGCTTTTCGTGCCGGGGCCTATCAAGAATCCCGATCGTGATCTCGTCAATATCCTTACCAAGTGCTTTGGCCATCAAACGAACGTTGATCCTGGGTGGTTGTGTAATATCCACCAGACCCTTACATTCCGCCCCAACCACCAGCTTTTCCATGTAGCAATCTGGAGCGTGCATCAGCCAGCCCTTTCCTTCAACGGCGGCTGCAAGAACGGCAATCGCGTTTGGAGTACCGTCTGCGCAGAGATTCGTTCCTTCTAGTGGGTCAACCGCGATTTGAACCTTTGGACCGTTTCCGGAACCAAGGGTTTCGCCGATAAAGAGCATCGGAGCTTCGTCGCGTTCACCTTCGCCAATGACAATGGTTGCCGCGATGTCTAGCTCGTTGATCGTGTTGCGCATGCCTTCGCAAGCGGCATTGTCGGCGGCATCGCGGTTACCTTTCCCTACCCACTTGGCGCATCCAAGGGCAGCGGCTTCGGTCACACGAATAAAGTCAAGGTGAAGGTTATGGTCCATAGTTCAAAACTCCGTTGTTTTGGTTCCGGCATCGGATTTGTGCCAGATGAAATATCATTGTACCGAGGTCTGAGTCTATGGCACCACAGGAAAACGATCAGTTTAACCAGTGATAAAGGGCTATCGTCACACTCGCGCGGTTATCGCAGGTTAGCTCCACCTAAAGACGCCTTGGATCAGACGTGCTAAGTCAATCTACAGCAAAACCCTTGGAATCGAATGGGGCGATGCATTTCGTTTGCTTTAGCTTTAAAAGTCTTTAGATTCAAAAATTCTTTGTTAAAGTCAAAGGAGATGATTCAGCTCGTAATATTGATAAAAGAAATTGCCGCACCCTAAATTGGATGCGGCAATAATAGATCAGGCTTCCCTAAACTACATATTATCGTTACTCAGACCGGCCTTTTTGTTATGTTCCTCTCGAGCCTTGTCTTCCTGCTCAACGGTTTTCGGATCGATTTCTCCTCCCGAACCACAACCAGAGATTGAGACGCAGACGAAAAGCATAATTGCGGCCAATGTAAGATAGCGCAGCGTCATTCGCCAAAGCCCCACATTGGGAAGTTGATACTAGTGTTTGGCATAGTGCAACCGATTGGGAATACAGTCCCTCCAGTAAAGTAACCGACGGCCGTACCTGAACAGTACTGAGCGATCCTTGGAGTATTGCCGAGGAACCGACCGACTTGCATAAACTTAACACTGCCATCTCCATAACCAACCACGACTCCATCGCCGAAGATGCGAGTTGAGTTTAATCCACCAGTCTCCGCACCGTTGCCAGTATTTTTGTAAAAGTCGTTAGCAAAATACTCTCGGAATGCTGCCGGATAGTGCGTTTGCGTCTCGCCTCCGTCAGGTGAAATGGTTGGAACAAAGGTTACGGAAGAATTCGTGAAGTCCATCAGCATCATCGTTTCCGAAGGTCCACGCAGAGCATCAATTGAACCTCCGGTCCATGAATTTCGAATGCGTCCATTTCCAGTTGGCCTGTTGTAAGTGTTAAGTGCACCGAACAATCCAAGGTTGATTGCAAACCCTCCGTGCATCTGACCGTTGTTAGACCACGTTTTAGTGGTGGTTCCTAGGTCCACGACTCCACGCCCTGGATGCCAGAATAGTTCAAGATTCTTGGTATAGGGAAGGATCCACTTTTGCCAAGAAAAGTGATTCATCCGATTATAAAATGGGGCAGTTGTACAACCAACTCCGCCTGCATTAAAGGCAGCGTTTTTAAGGGCTGGATTTAGCGCACTTCCAGCTTGGCAGTCATCATTCCTTGGAAGCAAGGAATCATTATCACTAGTGTACATCAAGATGGCAAGCGAAATTTGCTTCTGGTTGCTGATGGCGGCAGTCTTTTTCGCGGCGCTACGCGCTTGGGCGAAGACTGGGAACAGGATGGCAGCGAGGATCGCGATGATCGCAATCACCACGAGCAGTTCGATAAGGGTAAATCCGCGTCGTTTCATAATAAGAAATGGGCTCCGTTCTGGTTTCTAAAATCGCAAGGCGTCAAGAAAATTGGCACTGAAATGCGTCCCTTCCCAACGTTCTATATTTTGGCACCTGAACCTCACAAAAAGAAACAAGAAGAGTGCCAGTATTGTTAAGAGAATGTAAAATTTAGTCCAGGGGGACCACTTCCTAGCATCATTCCGGTGCAAAAACTCCGACCCACAGCGTGACGCTTTTTCCCGGCTAGGGCGAACAACTTCCGAAAATGGACCCCACTGAGTCCGTGCGCCAAAATCCGCTTCAAAAATTTCCTCCAGTCTGCCCTTGCACCCGCCGAGATATAAGGGTATAAAGATATCTCAAATTGCCACATAGCTCAGCGGTAGAGCAGCTGACTGTTAATCAGCGGGTCCCAGGTTCGAATCCTGGTGTGGCAGCCATCTTTTAAGTTCAAACCAGTCCCAAAAGGGGCTTTTTTTGTGCCTGGAGCTCGATGCCAAAAAGCAAATCCCAGTTTTTGCTGCAGAATTTAAGGTTAATCCCGAGAAATGATCCGTTGAAGTGCCGCCCAGCGGGTTCTCAGATCGCCAAGCAGAGGCGCTCGGGAGCGGGAGACGCTGAGTAGATCGAGGTCAATCTCGCTGATGATCATGTGCTCCTCCAGGATCGGAGCCTTGCCGATCACGCGGCCTTCCATGTCCACAATCGAAGAGCCGCCCCCAAATCCCTTGCCACCTTCGAAGCCCAGCAGCGCCGAATTGATGCAATAAAGCGCATGTTCTTCGGCAATACCACGGAGTAATCGGTCGTAGCGGTCAAGATTCGAAGGAATTTCACCCTGAAACCCTCGGGCGGGCGATGCGCTAGGAACTAAAATCATTTGTGCGCCTTGGACTGCGCAAAGAGTTGGCATAATGCTATGCCAAATGTCTTCACAAATCAGCAGCGCCATCCGCCCTAACCTCGAATCAAACACGCAAAGCGAAGATCCCGCAGAGACAAATCGCTCTTCATCAAACACGCCATAAGTTGGCAAAAAGAACTTCTGATAATTTGCAACCACCCGCGACTTCCCTGCCCCAACTTCCAAGTAAGCAGCAGAATTGTAGAGCAATTCTTCGCGCTCTTCGTAATATCCTAATGCAATATCAATCGGGCGAGATAAATCGCTTAACCGGTCGTGGATCGCTTGCAAAAGATTCGTTTCAGTCAGCGCGCATTCCAAAACTCCGCCTTCCAAAAAATATCCGCTGAGAATCGTCTCCGGAAAGACAATCAGCTCAACACCTTCGGACGCAGCTTGGCGCGCTATCTCGGCGACTTTGTCCAGATTTTTTTGAACGTTCGCTTTGTCAGGGGCGAACTGGGCGCAGGCAACTTGGAAGCGCATAATGGATTCAGTTTACTCGGTTGCGAACTCATCGCCCGGCTCGCTCATATTCGCGGATCGGGTGAGGTCAATGAGTCCAACGAATGGCTGTTCTTCGGCATACATGGCAAGCGATTTTGCGAAGGATTCGCCCCTAGAATTGCCGACCATCATAATCAAAGTCTCTTGGGCGCGGGTCATGGCGACGTACAAAACACGCTGCTCTTCGGCGACGGTTTCTTGCGCCATTTGCTCGAAATACCAGCGATAGCTCAGCGATTCGATCTCGGTTTTTAGGAACACAAGTCCCGTATTCTGATCCACCAGGAGGGCGTTCAAGATGCTCTTTCTAGGTTTAGTTGGCTTAAACAGGTCCGCCAGAATCACGACCTTAAACTCTAGCCCTTTTGCTTTGTGAACCGTCATGATTTGGATCGTATGGTCGTCATCGTCCACGGCAGGAGCGTCGCCTTCCTTGACGTTGAGGGTCGTGATGCGGCGGATCTTCTCGGCGAATTCCTTCGGCCCTAAATCCGGGTGTTGCACCGCCATCGTGAACAGCTTGCGGATATTGGCTAGGCTTTGCAGAGCGTTCGCAGTTGCGCCTACTTTCTTGAGGTAAGGCGATTGGAACATGATTTTTGAAAGCACTTCCCATGCGGCATGGCGGTCCGCATAGCTGGCGATCGGCACAAACCAGCCTAAGAACTCGCCGATCTTCGTCTGATCTTCGGGGATAGGGCAGTCGAATTGGAACAGCAAATCACGCAAAGGGACGTCCTGTTCCTGGTGGGCGGCTTGCAGAAGCACGATGCTATCAAGGGAGAGGCTCACGATTGGGGACCTTAGGAGCGCGAGCAGGGCAAAATCTGATTCGGGATCGCTCAGGGCTTCCATCGCGTTTGCCAGGTCACGGATCGGCATTCGGGAGAAGAACTTTTCCGACCCTCCCGCGATGCGTGCCTGCAATCCAGCCTGAGTTAATGATTGCTGCACCATCGCCGCCGTCGATCCCTGTCGAACCAAAACCGCGATATCTCCGGCATTGACGTTAGGATTGTCGGTGAGGAACTCTTTTACCCAAATTGCAAATTGGGACCATAGCTTTGGTGCGGTTTTCCAGATCTCCACTCTGCCTGGGGTCCCGAGACCGGGGTTCATGGCGACGTATTTGGAATCCCACATTTTTTGGAAGGTCTCGTCTACAAATTGCAGCACCTTTGGCGCGGTACGGAAATTCGTCCCCAGCTGGAGCGTAGTCGTGACCTGGGTTCGGTCTTCAAAGAGCTTATAATCCGCCTGACGGAATCCGTAAATGGATTGCTGAGGGTCCCCGACAAGCATTTCGCTCGTGAAATTCAGAGCCTCCAGAAGCCGATATTGCATCGGATTAAGGTCTTGGGCTTCATCAATGAGTACGACCTGATATTGCCCGCGGATGCGCTTGGCGGTCTGGGAGTGATTCACGATCAGCTCCACCGCCAGTCTTTCAAGCTCAGAGAAATCGAATGACTGCGTCGCAACCATTCGCTCTTCAAGGCGTTTCCAGACGCCGAGGGCGAGTTGCATCAGCCCGCAGGTTTGGGCGAGGGCGCGGATTTCATTGCCTCCATCCTTGTGACTTGGACCGGCTTCGATCGCGGCCTCAATCTGATCGGCCTTCTTCCCCTCACCTTGATCGCGCATCTTCTTGACGATCAATTGACCCAGGAGCAAATGGTCGTTGTACATCGCTCGAAGGTCGCTGAGCCTGACTGTAGTGCCACGGATTTTGCTCAGCGCACTGCGGACGTCATTGGCAATGGCTTCGTGCAACGCCCCGGATTGACCAAATTCGCGCTTGCCGGCTCGTACTCGGAGGAACTCAGCGACGTACCTCTTCCCCTCGCCTTCTGCGGTGAGTTCCTCCCGAAGGGCATCTTCGAGCATCGCCCGGTGAGTGCCTTCGTCCATGATTTCAAATTCCGGATCAATGCCGGCGGCGATGGCGTTTTCGCGCAATGCCCGTTCGAGGAAGCCGTGGATGGTCGAGATTGGACCAGTTTCTGCGCTTTGGGCTTGCTGGTTCAGTCCTGCGTCCCGAAGCTCGCTGACGATCTTCTTTTTCATCTCAGCGGCGGCTTTGCGCGTGAATGTGATCGTTAGAATCTGATCTGGGGTCAGACCATCTTCTTTGATGTATCGCAAGTATCGGGCGACCAGAGTCCGGGTTTTGCCAGATCCCGCCGCCGCCCGAACAGTCAAGCGATCCGTACGATCCGAGATCACCGAGTTTTGTTCAGGCGTCATTTGCGACAATTGGCACCTCCATCAGCTCGGCTGAAAGATCCGCAAGCTCGGTCGAAACGCGGCACAAGTCACCGTACTCACAATGCTTACAAGTCTCTTCATTGGGGATCGCTTCCATTTCCCCGCTCGAAAGTTGTAAGACGGATTTCGCCAGAAGATCACGCGCCATATCCATGGTGGCGATCCAATCGTCGCTGTCAATCCGATGGATTTTCAGGAAATTGCCCTTGCCCGCAAGCCCGTCTCCCTCGCGCCGCTTTAGGATGTTGAGTACCCTTGCCGTTCCCCCGTGATCCACTTCAACGGCGGAATTGACATGCCGCAAAAGACAACCATAGATCACGTATTCCAACCACTTCTGGGGCGATTCGGTGACCTTCGGGAAGTTCGCGCTGACCCCAGTTTTGTAAAGCCGGACCGTTGTATAAGGACCAATTTCACTGACAGCGGCGACGGTGCCAGTGATTTTCACCGTGCGGCCCGCGATTTTCATCGTATTCTGAAAAACGGGATCGTTCAGATCCACGTCTGCTCGAATATTCTTAACTCCCCATTGCCGTCGAGCAGAAAATTCTAGGTCAACCCAACCTTCTATCATTCGCCGACCGCTAGCTTCGGCGAGGGCGACTTCCCACTCGTCGCTCTGATAGGCAGCTTCTCTCAAGAGTTGATTGAGCCTGCCGTTGAGGGTTCGGGTGGCGTCTTCTTCGGTTGAGATTTTTGCCAGGAGTGCCTTCTTCGGCAAGGCAGCGAGCTCGGATTCGAACCTGAAAGCATTCTTCCTCAGTTGCAAACGGTGGCGGGAAATGGATTGAAACGGGCACATCATCCCGGACAACAGTTCGCCAACTTTGATGCCCTCCTCGAAGTTGGGTCGAACCTTTTCTTGCGCTTCCCCCAGATGTAAGGTTTCGATTTTTGTGACGATCCTTGGCCCTTCCATCGCCTCCATGAGGTCGAGATCAGCTTCCAGCATCTTCCCGGAAGCAAGGACGCCAAAGAGCTCCTTACGAGGATAGTTCTTAGTCAGAACGCGATTGCCAAGTGTTCGCTCTACTTCATCCAGGTAGCTCGCGGGGACATTGTCGCGATCCTCGCCGGATTCTGGATAACTCAGAATCAGCTGCTTCGCTGGAGCACCACAGATGCGGATAAATGCGTCACGTTCCGCCTTTGCTCCAAAGTGAGAATCCATCAGCCTATCCTTGTGATCCAGCAAATGATTGATCTCCTCGCGTTCGGCATCGCTCAAAATCGGCTCTTCCGCGCGGCGGCGTGGCATCGAACCCTCAAGCAATCCAAGCGCCAGCATCACATCGCAGTCAGCGGCTTCCCACGGCTCCCGTACGACTCGCACCCCTCGACCATCGCTCGGCAGGACCATCGATTCACGTTCCCACAGCATCAGAGCGGTTTCGACGAACTGCTTAAAGCCAATCGGTTGAGCCTTACGAAAATCAAATGCCGGGGCATATTCCTGGATTGCCCTCAAGAGCGCCATTTGTGCCCTGCGGTCGTGATCCACCTTCTTACCGTCGGCATCAGATGCGGTTTCGGCGATCGCGTCCATGATCGTGAGCTCGTAAAACCGGAGCGTCCACTCTGCGATAGTCAACCGCTCATCCGCGACCCATTGCCGCCATTGCATGATTTCTGCTAGCCAGGGTAATTCGTCTTCATGATCGCGGGCATAAGTCCAGACAGTATCCCACGAGCTGGTTTCAGTCAAAATCGCCACGTCAAGATGGTCTTTCAGAGCCTTTCGCTGGGGAAATTTCGTTGGGAAATAGCTGGATTGGCAAAGCTTCAGGATGGCCCGAATGTCGTCGCTGATGAGGACTTCTAGGGTCTGCTTCATCATGCTGGCAAAGCCGTTCGTCAGCAGCGGCACGACAAGGCGCACATCCACCGCGATCCCAAAACGATCTCCGACCGACTTCAAAAGCGGGGCGTAAGTATCGGTATTGGGGATCACGATAGCGATTTTGTGATCAAGAATTTCGCGATCTTTGGCGTCTCGGCATAGCCGAAGTGCCCATTCACATTCGGCAAGAACATCGGCGGCACTAAAAATCATCGCCTCTGGCCCGTTCTCGGCAACGCCCTCACCAAAGAGTTGCTGCGTCCAATGCGAATCGCTCGGGGATTTGATCAGGCGCGGCTCCAAAGCACGGGTCACCAGCCCCTCAATCTCGAATGCATTCGGCGATGCCTCGACGACCACATGAACTTCCAATCCGTGGTTGGCAAGCTTTCTTAGGAGCTTCATTACGTTCGGACGATAGTTCTTTCCAACGAAAACGAGCAGCCGCTTGAAGTGCAAGGGACGTTCGAATTCGGCTTCCAGAAGCTGATCCACTCGGCGCCAAGCCCCGATTTTGCCAATCGCTTCGAGTGAACTTTCGACACTGCGGTCAATCGCGGCAAGTTCAAACAGCTTCTTACCAAGCTCCGGATTCACCCTCTCAGCAAGTGCTTCAAGCCGTTCAGAATCAAGCCCAGCGTATCGAAGCTCGCGAAGAACCTCCACAAGGACCGCATGAAATCCCGCAAATCGGGCAACACCGGCAAAGATAGAATCCTCATTCAGGTCTTCGCAAACCAGCTTCACCGTCGCGAGTAACTGACCACGGGAAGCGAGCCCGCGAGAAGGAACCTCGGCATCCATCCCAATCCGGCCCAATATCTCCCCAAAGGGAACCAGCTCAAGGTGATCCTCGTGATACCCGAGCTGCTTGATCGGATAAAGTACGCCGTCTTCTAGGGCAGTCACATATCCAATATCAGATCCAAATTCATGCACAACGCGCCGAAGCTCGGTCGGCGTGGGGTGAATTCGGATAAGATGCGGAGCATTGCCGGTCTTTGGCATGTCTAAACTACATTATGCCCGCCGGAAAACCCTCAATTTGGACGACAGCTAAGAAATGGCAAGGAAATCTTGTTCCGGCGATCCTGGCGCTTCCGTTTGCGGCGGGTGGATTGTATCTGTACAGGCCCGAAAATCCACTCGATCTGCTCCCGATCGGGCTTTTGGCGGCCTTTCCCGTGGTCGGTTGGTTTTGCCTCAACGCCTTTGGTCTTTGGGGCAATGACCAAATGCGTGCCCAGCTCGGCAGAATTTATGGCCGCGAAAGAGGGCAAAAGTCCGATCAAATGATCTTTGTCGGATACGCAAAACCCGGATTCCGCGACGCACTTGACCCACATCAAGGCATCGGATTTTTGATCGTGCATCCCGATCACCTAGAACTCTACGGCGAAACCGAGCAGATCACAATCCCCAAAAGTGTGATCAAAGGATTCTCTCTCAGGCGCAACATGCACTCTGCTTTGTTCCTCGGAGGTTGGCTCGTGATTGAAGCTGGAGAAAATACGCTCTTCATAGAACCCCGCGAGAAAATCTCCCTTCGCGGCAACAGGAAGTACCGTGGGATCCTTAAGCAAGAACTAGAGAAATGGAAGGCTTCAAACCAACCCAATTAGGTTTGGAAAGCAAAAAAGATCCCCCTACTCGATAGGGGGATTTAGGGGGCGGTCAAACGCCCGCCATTAAATCGCTGGGCAAGACTACAACGACCGGACCGCTACAACGAGATCCATGGGCCTCGTTTCACCGCGCTCCCGATAACAGGCCGAACACAATAATCAGTTCATCCGCCGAACCATCCGTGCAATCCGAACAATCCGAAACGATGCTCAGGACTTCAGAGCAACACCGGCACCAATCGCGTATGTCCCCGTGTAGACCTCGACGACGTCGGATTCGAGTTGGATGGGGGCGTTCCAGGCTTCTAGGTGAACCGAAACCGCGCCGCCGGTGTTGCGGATGACAAATTCGCCGGTCAATCCGGTCTTCCTTGCCCAAACAACCGCCGTCGCCGCCGATCCGGTGCCGCATCCCAAAGTCTCGCCTGCCCCGCGCTCGAACGGCCGCATCACCAGCTCGCGGTCGGAGACGGGGTACGCGAACATCGTCGAAGTTCTTTGGGGAAAAGCGGCGTGGTGCTCCATCAAAGTGCCGATCCGCAGAAACTCGGAGTCCGAAACCGGGGCGTCGCCCAAGATCACGGTGTGCGTGCTGCCTGTGCTGAGGCTGCTGAAGATCTGCTCCGAATCTCCGATGATCATCGGAGACATAAATAGTTCGGCTTCCAAATGATGAGGGACGCGCACGGGCAAAAACGATGCTGGCGGTAATTCAACTTTGGCGCGATTTTCGCCGGTGATCCACGTTTGCACGTCTCGGTCGAGGTGGTGGAGCGAGTCAAACGTGCCGATTAAGCCATGCTTGAACCCGTGGACGACCGCGCATCGCAAGCCGTTGCCGCAAAAATCCTCGCTTCCATCGGGGTTGAACATGCGCAGATTTCCGGGCGAAACCACCAACAATCCGTCCGCGCCGATCCCGCGCTTGCGGTCGCAAAGCTTGAGAGCGAGGAACGATAAATCGAGATTTGCGGGGAGATCGCTCAGATGAACTAAGACAAAATCATTGCCGATGGCCTGGGTTTTCCAAAATCTAAGCGCGCTCATTGGATGGATTCTAAATAATATTCTGCCGTCGCGGTCGTTGCACGGAACCAGCCGCCGTCGGGACACAAAAGCGGGAACCACCAGGCCGATGGCCGCAAGCCCGATTTCACGAGCCCTTTCGTCACCGTCACTGCCTGCCGCACCAGCTTAAGACGCTTTAGCTCCAGCTCCAGTTCCAGGTCCCGCCGCTGTTCGTGGGCCTTGATCACCTCTTGCGAGCGCACCAAATTGTCTTGCTCGGTTTGGAGCACTTGATAAGCGAGGAGCTTTTCTTTGGAGACTTCGGAGAGGCGCTTGACTTCGGCGATCAGATTTTCTCGGTCCTGCTCTTCTTTCGGCGATGGGTTCTTTTCAAAGATAAATTCGCGCCAATGGCGGCCTTGGGTGTGTTGCGCGGCATCGACATCTTGCTTTGCGTCGCGCCAAACTTTTAGCGCGGATTGTTTGCGTTGCTTTATTTCGGTGAGCTGCTGGTGGAGGTGCTCAAGCTGGGCGTGGAGTTTTTTGTATCGGTCGGCAATATCGGACCAAGACGCGCCGGAATTTTGCTCGAGGTAATTTGCGAGGTCAAGGGGCCGGCGGATGGTGCTGAGATCCTTCAGAAGTTTTTGCTGCTCCAGAACCACCATGCTCCAACGCCCGGCGAAACTTTCGGTGGACATCTCTTCCGCGCCGAACGGCTGGACGAACGGCGTTGGCATCTTGAGCCATTGGCGGCATTCGGCGAGGGCGTCCCATGTAGAGTATTTGACGCGGAGAATTGGGTTCAACTTGGGGGCAAGATCGCCGAGCTTTTGGTGGAAATTGCGTGAATAATGGACATATCCGGACGCGCCTTCATGGAAAATGAACACAAATTCTGAGGCGAGCATCCCGATGAGGCTGACGGCTTTTCCAACCAAAGTGCAATTTTGCCCAAACTTGCCTTCGATGGCTTGCGCGAGTTCGTGGATGTTCGTGACGGGCTTTTTTGTGGTGATAAATAGGGGTTGCGGGGTCATGATGATGACCGCCTTGGGGGCAACGCGGATCGTGCCGCGCCCGTGCCCGGGAACGACGAGGTCAAACGGAATTGCCCACGACCCAAACCGGTCAAGAGTGTAGATTTCGCCTCCTCGGAGGGCGTCGTTGTAAGCCGATTTTGCCTGATCGCGAGAGCCGGGATTCACAAAAAGTTCGACGATTTTGAACCTGGATTTTCCTGAGGTTTGGGTGTTGAAGTTGAGGAGCTGGGTCGTCGCGGTGACGTCTAACCCAAGATCGCGCCCGGAGACAAACTCGAAAATTTTGGGAATAACAGCTTGGTAATAGTCGCTGAGCGAACCATTTTCGGCTTCATCGCTGGCATCGCAGGCAAGCTTTCTTAGGACTTCGGCCCGCTCGCACATGATTTTCCCCTGACAACCAGGAACGGCGCCAACGGTGGTATCAATTGCCCAATCGAGCGTCTGCAAAAGCACATCGCGCAAACCGGAGAATTTAGTTTCCGCGATCACGGGGGTTTGATCGCCAGCAAAAGCCACGCCTCGCCATCCATAAGCCTCGGTCGCATCGTGAAGAACGCCTTCTCTTTGCCGCAGGATGGTGCCGATTCTTACGCCGGATTTCTGAAGAATTTCCTTTGTGATCACGGTTTCCGAACCGAAGATCGCGCTGAATTCCCCAGCGGCACTCCAGAGATCTTTTGTGGTGGTGTCGTTGTGCGGAAGGGCGAGATAGCCGGATTTTGACTTGGATCCGGGGTGCTTGGCGAAGTAATCGGTGTCGTGCACCCCGGCCACAAACGGCCGGTTGAATCCCATTTCCTTTGAGCACATCGCTACTCCGGCTTTCATCGGTTCGTCCCAAAAAGCAGTTTGTCCGAGCGACAAAAATGGAGCCCCGGGAGCGATACGCTCGAGTTCTTCAAAGATCAGGCGGTGCGACGGACAAAACGGCTCGACAGGGGAATTCACAGCAATGTGCATATTCTACGCTGAAATCCCCCCGCCAATCCTTTTCAGCTACCTTTTTACGCCGATTAAGGGGTTGCGGATTTTGCCTCTTCCAAGGCTGTAATGCGTTTTTCGACCTCGGACAGGACGGTTGATCCCAACGCCGAGAGCGATTTCGTCGTTCCCTTTACAGTGAATGTCTCCAGAGTTTTACGCTGCCCGGTGCTATCGAACTTTTGCAAGAAGATCTTGATTTCGATGCTATCGCCGGAAGTTGTGTAGTTCCCCGCAACGCGATACACATTCGGATGTTTGCTCGCGTCGAACCACGCCTTGATCTTTGTCGAGTCTTTGAATGATGCCTTCACGACATCTTCAATCCCTGCTGGATCTTCCTCTTCCATCTGGAACGAGCCGAGGATTACGACTGGCTTTGGAGCTTTTAGACCCAAAAATCCTCGATTTGATTCGTCCATCACACCCAAATCAAAGGTCGTTGCCGCCTTGGATCGCTTGAATTCTGGGCGTTGCAGGCCCGCTAATCCGACCTCATTTTTCAACGATTCCACCCGCGCCGCCGCATATTGAAGCCATCTTTCCACGTCGACGAAAAGTTCGCCCGACGGAGCTTGGCGAAGTCCCGCCGCATTGCCGCGATCAATCGCTTCCAGCAAAGCATAGGTCAGCATCCCGTGATCCACGTTCACACTTTCATAAGACCGTTGGTCCGCCGCTGATCCGGCGAGCATCCAAGTTCCATTTGCGTCCTTGATGCTTTCAAAAGCTCGAGCATAGTCACCAGAAATGCTCCGTGATTCGCCAACCAAATCCGCCGCCGCCGCGCCTGAATGGCACGTATCGAGAAGAACAACCTGCTTGCTCGCGGCAATCTTCCCGAGCATCGCCTTTAGATCTTCTCCACTGATACTCACATTCCCAAGGCTAGCCTCCGTGACCTCGCTCGGTTGGGCCTCGCTGGTCAGGAAGAAGTAACCCGATTTTTCGCCTAGCTTATCAATGCCGTGCCCAGCGAAGAAGATCAGAACGATGTCGCTGGAAGTCGCCTTCGCTCCCACATCGGAGAGCCACTTCATGATGTTCGCCCGAGTCGGTCGCGTTGCCGCATCCTTGCTCTTCGTAGTGAAAAGAGTCGTGAATGTCCGGGCCTCGAGTAGCTTGCCCGAGGTTTCTTTGATCGCTTCTTCAAGCTTCTCGGCATCACTTGCCGGTGCGCCAAGGTCATCCCCAGTTCCGACATAGTCGCTCACGCCGCAGAAAAGCGCATAAAGCTTGATCTCAGGCACCTTCAAGTCAGTTGGAACACCGACGTCATAAGTCTCAAGGTTCGAAGTCAAATCACCCTTTTCATTCGAAACTTTGACCCCAAGGATGTTTCCCTTCCCCTTCGGCAGAAGATTCTCCGGCCACATCATCGGCTTCAGCTTTTCGAGGTCCATCGTGAAGTAACCCGTTCCCAGCTTCTCTTCGACGAGCCTATTATTCAAGAAAACCTGAACCTTTCCAATCCCGCCATTGTCACGGGCTTTAAGCCCGATATCAATACGGCTCTTTCCGCTTGGCTTGATCGAGACAGTCGGGAACAATCGAAGCTCGGACAAATCTGGAACATCGCGCAAAGGTTCTTTGGATAGCCCGAGGAGCTTTTGTAAGAGACCTGGATCCCAGAAGATTGATTTGAACTGAGAAACTTCGATGGTCTCAAATCCTCCTTCCCACTCCATCACATACATCGCGGCGGTCACGTTGCTCGGGTCAGCTGCATCATAACGACCTGCTTCATCCATCACCAGCAAAGTTCCATCCAGCGCCTGCACGACACTTCCAATTTTCCGACCAACCTTTTTGGGCTTGCCATCAACGGTAATCGTTTTCGGCTGGGCGTCCCAAATGACAAGCCCATTCACAGAATCCTGCGTCACTATTCTCTTGCCATCGGGTGAAAAAATCGCTGATTGAGTGAAATCAGACAGTTGAATTTCGAACTCAACCTCCCCGGTTTCCGTGTTGTTGACCCGAACCACATTTTCGAGAGGCGAAAGCACCCGCTTTCGATCCGCCGTGAACATGCTAGGAAACTGATCTTGTGAGGAATATCCCCACGGTAGGATTTTCACCGTTTTCATCGCGACGAGATCAATGACATTCAAATTCGTCCCGTCGGCTTGATAAGCAAACCGACTATCAGGAGAAAACGTACACACGTAGGAAGCGTCGAACTGATCCTTTCGGGCCTCATTCATCAGGATCTTGCCGGTCGCAACATCCCAAACCAGATTGTTTGCGGCTCCACCGGACACAAGTTTCTTTCCATCTGGAGTGAAAAAGTACTTCGAGACGAAGTTTTGGTTTGTTGGAAACTCAAGGTTGGAAACCAGCTTATCGGCTTCAACGTCAAAAATAAAACCAGCCAAAGAACCATCCGTTATAACAATCTTCGATCCCCCATCACCGCCGGCGATTATCCCACTTTCGACTTTGTGAGACCAAGTCCCTTTAACTTGACCATTCGAAACGTTTAACCATGTGAACTTGTTCTCTGTTTCTTGAATCACGATGTCGTGGGTTCCTTTGATCCAGAAGGCTCCCATGACGAATAAATCCGTTGGCCCGATAATATTCTCACCAGTAAGCAAATCAGCAACGGTTAGACTCCCTGTCGTACTAAAGCCTTGCCCACGAACGGTAAATGCGTAACGGCCAAGGTCACTGACTCGCGACTGACCAAGCGCAAAGCTCGGTTCAGCCCCTCGTTCCCCCAGTTGTATGAAACGAGATTCCTGGAGACTAGTTAGACTAGGTTCGGAGTACGTTCTTTCCCCCCAGAGTTGCAGGCGATCAGATCCGAAAAATCTGACACTGTTCAGGGGAACGGTTCCGCCCAGTTGCTCACCTCGAACAGATTCATTCCGGAGGTCAAACCTTCGAATATTTCCGCTACCGTAACCTAACCACCAACCGTTGGAATCGCTAGAAAAAGTGCCAGCGGTTGGATCTCCGTTTTTTGGATCGAAGAAGTTCGCTTCGGGCTTATCCGTCTCCCACAAGATCATCTTCTCATCATCTCCGTAGGTGGCAATTCGCTCTCCATTCGCGCTCACTCGAATTTCGCGAACTGCATAAATATGACCCTTCAGAGATCGAACCAATTCACCGGTCCGTGCATGATAGATGTTCAACGTTCCATCCTCTGCGGCACAAACGATCTGCCCCTCGTCTGAATTGACAAATTTGGCAGCCATATCTGTCAAGAGTTCCTCGGACCGGGAACCAATGGAATGCGGCTTGGTGTAAAGCAGTTTGCCAGTTCGTCCATCAACCGCGATAGCCTCCCCACTCAGGGTCGTGACCAAAACAGTCGTACCAGCGCTATCGGCATTGATCCAACGAACAAACTTATCCCCAATTGGGATTTCATAAAGCTTCTCGCCGGTATTGGCATTCCACGCGATTGCCATCTGGTCCTCGCCCCCCGCAACGACTTTATCGTTCCCCGCAAAGCAAATCGAGTTTGTCCAAATCGTAAGTCCCTTTAGCTCTTTGATATCTCTCGGATTGTTTGTGCTGAGAACCCTAACAATCCCATAGCGAGAAGTGAAAGCAATCTTCTTACCATCCGGGCTAAACGTCGCAGCTGTAATTTCTTCCTTTTCCTTATCGACAACTGGAACTGTCCAGATCTTCTTTGCACGAAGAGAATCCCAAAGCTGGATTTCCTTTGTCCCCTTGGTGAGGATTTGCTTCCCATCGGGCGAAAAATAAACTGCCGTAACCGGTGAGTTTGCTCCACCGAGAGTGCACAATAACTTAAGCGTTTTTGCGTCCCAAAGCCGGGGCGCATACCGTCGGTCGTGGGTCACAAGCCGGGTGCCGTCCTTTGACTCCAAGATGTCGGCAAGAGTCGTATCGGAAGACTGAGGAACAAGCCTTAGGCGAGGAGTTAATGGAGAGTCACCTGCAACAACGGCCTGCGCATTTGCGATACGCAGGCCGAGGGTCATGCAGGCAACGAGAGCGAGTGCTGATCGTTGCATGATATTCAGGTTCCTTGATTACTTAGCTTGAAGGAATATTGGCAATTCTGCTCGAGCTGCGTCGCTAAATTCCGCGTTCGGAACTTGCTCAATCTTTTGCTCCTTGAAGATGTCAGCCAAGGCACCCATCAACGGTCCGATTGGGATATTTGGTTGCTCGTTGAGTACAGTCGAGAGGTATAGCGTGAACAATCCTTGGCTCTTGAACTTGGATTCATCCTTGCTCTTGAGGTCGATTGTCGGCTGACCTTCTTGACCTGCAAAGACGAAGGCAAAGGATCCAGCAGTCGGGGTTTGCATCTTCTTCAACATCGTAGCGTTGTTACCAATGCTCGAACTCTTACCAACGGCCTTGAAGTTCTTAAACTTCGCAAGTCCAGGAGTAAACTTAGACTTGTTTACAGTGTAATTTTGCATCTTGACGACGTCGCGTTGCATTCCACCACTGTAGCAAGAATCAAAAACAAACACCGCTTTGACGCCGTTAGCAACGAAGAAGGTCTTCACTTGATCAAACATGTCGTCCACAACAAGGGAGCCATCAATCAGAGCGAGCACTTCGTCAAGACCATCGGTTTCATTCTTATCCTTTGTCGGAATTTGTCCGCCGTGTCCACTATAGTAAAAGATCACTTGATCTCCAGCCTTAACAGACTTAATGATATTGACAAGTGACTTTTCTAATTCTGGCCAAGTCGCTGTCTTGTCGGTAAGTGTGGTTGTCTTGGACTCAGATAGTCCAAATTTAGTTTGTGCAATCAGCTTCATCGCTGCAACATCATTAACTGGACCAGCAAGATCCATATCAATGGTCATTCCCTTTTCATCCTTGATCGGTTGACCCTTGGAATCGAGCGGAGTTGGATAGTCACTGCAACCGATGAATAGACCATAAGTTTCTGCGTGAGCAACATCAGTTGCCATGATAGAGAGTGCGGATGCGATTGCGAGATTTCGAATCTTAACCATTTTTATATTTCCAGTTCTGTCTGCTCATAGCTGAGCAAGTGAAGAAAGAACGCCCGAACAGAAAAGACGTAACAAATGACGATAAAACGTCCTAGGTCCATCCACATTTCAAAGCGCAATTTGAACTTATCTTAACGTTGTTTTACCCGTTCAGCCGCCCCAAGAGTATTCACGAACCGATCAAACAACCGGAATTTCACTGATAACTGGAAATTGCGCGATTTTGAACCCAATCCGGGTAGAATCTCAGCATGTCCCAACCACTGCCGGAGTGGCTGAAAATCCGCCTCCCACGCCCCGACACCATCAAAGAAGTCGAAAATTTGATGCGGTCCAAGAACCTGCACACGGTCTGCGAGAGCGCGCGATGCCCGAACCTCCCCGAGTGCTGGAGCAAAAAAACCGCCACCTTCATGATCCTAGGGAACACCTGCACTAGGTCTTGCGGATTCTGCGCAATCAATGTAGGTAAGGGCGAAGAACTTGATCCATTTGAACCCCTGAACGTCGCCCAAAGTACGAAGCGCATGGGCATGAAGCACGTCGTTGTGACAAGCGTCGCCCGAGACGACCTCAAGGACGAAGGCGCCGGTCAATTCGCAAAGACGATCACCCAGATTCACCGCGTTTGCCCAGAGACAATCGTTGAAGTTCTGACTCCAGATTTCAAGGCAAAGCCCGACCTCATCAAGATTGTCGTTGATGCTTTCCCAGAAATTTACAACCACAACATCGAAACCATCGAGCGGCTTCACACCATCGTACGGCCCCAGGCCAAGTACGACCGCACCATGCGCGTGCTGGAAATGGTCAAGGGGTTCAATCCAAGGATTTACACCAAGAGCGGGATCATGCTCGGTCTTGGCGAAACTCGGGAAGAAGTTCTCAAGGTTCTGCAAGACCTCCGAAACATCGGCGTGGATGCGGTGACCATCGGTCAATACCTTCGCCCAACCATGAAGCACCTCCCGGTGAACAAGTTCATTCATCCAGACGAATTCAAGGAATACGAGACCATCGGGGCAGAAATGGGCTTCGCCTTCGTGGCATCCGGACCGTTCATTCGATCGAGCTACAACGCCATCGCATTCAGCGAAATCGTGATGAAAGAACGACTAGAAAAAGCCGAAGCCGCCATCGCCGCCCGTCAACCCGTGTAAGATAAGAGTCATGAGCAAACCCATCGTGGGCATTATCATGGGGAGCGAAAGCGACCATCCAACCATGCTGGAAGCCGCAAAAGTCCTCGAAGACTTTGGCGTCTTCCACGAAGTCAGCGTCGTCAGTGCCCACCGCACTCCTGTCGCGATGGTTGAGTACGCCCAAAGTGCACAAGATCGTGGACTAAAGGTCATCATCGCCGGAGCGGGTGGTGCCGCACACCTTCCTGGAATGGTAGCCAGTCTCACCGTTCTGCCGGTCATTGGCGTACCCATCCAATCCAAGGCTCTAAGTGGAGTTGATTCCCTTCACAGTATCGTCCAAATGCCTCACGGAGTCCCCGTTGCGACCATGGCTATCGGCGGCGCAAAAAACGCCGGACTCCTAGCAGTTCAGATTCTAGCGATCAGCGATCCAGAACTCACCAAAAAGCTCGAAGCGTACAAAGAGTCGCTTCGAGCTTTGGTGGGAGAAATGAATGACCGAATTTCGACTACTTCTTGAGAAGTCGTTTTTGAAGCTCGACCAGAACATCGTAGCTGTGGTAATCCAAGAGCACGACGTCAATAAAGAACCGCATGCGCTTTTCGTCGGTCATCTTTGCCGGATCAAAGGATGGATCGTAAAGCTGTGGTCGTAATGCTCCAACGAGGGACTTCTTTTGACCAGCGGTCAACTCCTTCTCCAAAACTTCCTGAACCAGATCAATGTTTTGGTTGATGATGATATTCCGCGCTAAGTCGAGCGTCTTGTAAGTCTTTGAAACGCTGGCGAGTGTCTCTTGGGCAGGAACCTTACCCTCATCATAGGCTTCCTTCAGGCTTTTGTCCAAAGCTGGCTCAAGCTTGAGTAACTCATCGTATTCAGCGATCTGCGTTTTGCGAGCTGTTTGCCGCGCTTTCTCGACTGCGGGTAAGAGCTTGTCGAGCTGTTCGCGGGTCAAAAGAAGTGGCAAAATTTGGTTCAGCAAGTCCATCTTGCGTGCCTTTGCCTGGATTTCCTCGGCGCGTTTTGTCCGGTCAATTCCTGCTTGAGCCGTCAGCATTGATCCCACCGTTAAGGTAACCAAAAGGCAAAGTAAAATTTTTGTTGTCATAGCATTGTTTCCATCATTCCGGAGGTTCTAGTCTTCTTCCCGATCGAAGGCATCCTGCGCGGCTTCTCTCTGATTCTTTGACGCACGACCCGGTGCCTTGGTTTCGGGTTCCAGCACCAACGAGATCATGCTTGCCGCCGCCATCACCTGGAGATGCACGAAGACCAATCCGGCGACACCCATGAGTAACCAAGCCCAAGGCAAGAGCTGCCCATTCTGGAGTCCGCCATTTCGGGAGATCAAAACTAAAGAACCGAGCATCACTGTCGCCGAAACAAAAAATCCAACCGACCCAAACGCAACCTTCACACCGCGCGAATATCCGCGAATCTTCTCGCGAAGTGCATCAGAATGCCGACGAAGATAAACCCCATAACCCACCCAAAGCGCAAATGCGATCCCGACTTGAACAGCGAACACAAGGCTAAGGTACCCGCGTCATAATGGGTTGCGTTGGCACACCATCCTCTCGTATTTGGCACCGTCGTTCTCGACCGAATCCGGCAAATTCCTGCCTGGCCCGACCCCGGCACTTTTTGTGAGTATTCATCCGAATCTTGCCACCTCGGCGGAGAAGCCGCCAATACCTCCGTCGGGCTCGCGAATTTTTCCGAAAACATCGAACCCAGCTTGGTTTGCAATCCTCTCGGATCCCGCCTCGGATTACAGGGCAAGCTAAACGACAAGGGTGTCGCGAACATTCACGAACTGCCTGGCGAAGCCCGAGATCCCGAGTGCGAAATATACATCACTCCAGATGGAGACAGATCCATGTTTGGAGCTAACTGGAATATCGAACTCACGAAGACTCCAGGATTAGAACCTCAATCGGATCGCCCGAATTGGTTCACCACCGACGCAAACCTTGAAGGCGCAACCCTTCAAGCATTTCTCGAAGCTTCATCAGCCGGGTATCTCACCTACTTAATGGACGTGGATGAAGAATTCTTCGAGCAGGAATTCGCACCGACCGTGGTGCAACATCAACATCCGGGCGAAATCGACGCTGAGGGAATCCAAGATGCTCTGGACCTACTTAATGTCACCTCTGGAGAAGAGGAGTCGTTCTTCATTCTCACCGCCGGATCAGCGGGATTCGGAATCGGGTTCCAAAGGCAATCTAGATGGTTCGCTCCAGGATATGTTGATCCAGCCCCCGTAGATACAACAGGATGCGGAGATGCTTTCCGAGCCGCGTTCCTCGGTTCCATCATCACCGGCGAGCCGCTGGCAATTGCCCTTCACTATGCGGACTTGGCAGGCATGATCAATTGCAAGTCCATTGGAGCCACGAGCAATCCGGTAAGCAAGCAAGACCTAGAAAAACTCAGCTTCATGCATTCCAATGCCAAAATCCGGTTCGCCGACACCCTCAAAGGTTTTCCGATCCCAGAGTGGGCAAACCCCGCCTAGAATTTGTGCCAAAGTGAACCCGGATGCCGCAAAAAATTTCTGAGCCACTCGTCATAAACGCAAGCCAAGGTGAAGGCGGCGGTGCACTTTTCCGTACTGCCATCGCCATGAGTTGTCTCTCACAACTCCCGGTCAGAATGCACCACATCCGAGGCGCAACCCGAAAGCCTGGCATCACCTGCGAGGACCTGACATTCCTGGAGATCATGCGCCAAAGCGTGAAAGCCCATGTCGAAGGCGATGATCTTGATTCCGAGGAGATGATTTTCGTCCCAACCCGAACGCCTCGACCGGTTTCCGAAACATACGATATCGGGCGGTGGTCTCAAGGCAACATCCCCGGGAACGCGCTCATGGTCATCCAAAGTACCCTCCCAGTGCTTGCCCGAGCAGGCGGAATTTCTATGTTCCGCGTAATCGGTGAGACATTTAACCCAAACACGCTCACGTTCGACGCATTCCAAAACGCTACCCTTGGACTCCATGCCAAACAAGGGCTTGTCGCCTTTGCTGGTCTGGAGAAAGCCGGGTTCGGCTTTGCGAATCGGGGCGAAGTTGCCGTTGAAGTTGAACCAAGCGTTCTAACCGGATTCGACTGGCGCGAAAAAGGGAAACTCCTTAATGTCACCGCCGTTCTCACCTATAACGGAGTCGGGAAAGACGTTCCCAACCGAGCGGAGCAAGGGCTATATAGCTTGATCGGACCCCTCACCGAGAATATTGACGTGATCCTTAGCGAAGTCAATGCGCGATCAACTGGGCTCTTCCTAACCATCGTTGGGACCTACGAACAAGGCAAAACCGCGGTGGGAGTCATGGGAGAACGCAACATGCGCATGGAGCACTTGATCAAAAACGGAGTGAACCAATTAGTGGAATTCCATAAGTCTCCCGCCACTTTGGATGCTCATCTCGCGGACCAGGTTCTCGTAGCCGCTGCACTGAGCGGGCAGAACACCAGGTTTAAAACCAACATGATCACCCAGCGGCTCCAAACGATGGTCAGCACAATCAAGCAATTCATGCCCATCTCAATCACCGTGATCGGCAGGACAAATGAACCTGGCGAAGTCTCTATCTCTTATTGAAATTATTTTGCAATAGACAAGATATTGTTGTATAATTCTTTTTGAAGGTAAAGTACAACCATGATTTCAACTACACGAAGAGCCCTAACCCTCGGACTCCTGTTCTCAATCGGAGCAATTGCTCAAGCCCAGCATTTCGACATCGTCCTCACCACCGACGGCGGAAAAATTAGGACCAACGCGGAAAACGGCTCGGACCTGGTTCCATCCTATGTCTTTGGAGCTGATCTGGGTGAGAACCCAAATCTTGGTCCATTTACCGCCGACGAGCCCGGATTTGAGGCTGAAATTGGGACCTTCTCAACTGGCACGACGATCGGATGGAGATTCACTCGACAAATTGCAAAGTGGAACGGCACCGCGTTTGAAGATGTTGCCAACACCATCACTGGCGAATTCGTTGAAGGGCTGAACGTACTCTCAGCAACCTCGGGATCTGGCATCGCTCCCGGATTCGAGCTTGGACTAGAGGACGATGGAGAATTCCACTCCCACGTCGACTGGACGCTCAATGGGATCGGCAACACCGATCCGGCAACCGGAGTTTACAGGCTTTCCATCCAATTTCTATCCCCTGCCAACAATGTCGCGCAGAGCGATGATGTTTGGATTATCCTGAACAATGGCGACACCGAAGAAAATCACGATGCTGCAATCGAGTACTCGGTGCAAGCCGTTCCTGAGCCTGCAACGATGACGGCAATGGCGCTTGGTCTTGCCGCGATCGCCGCCCGACGCAAACGCAAATGATCCATCTGTCCCGACTCATTTCATTGACTTGTGTGTGCTCGCTTATTGCGAGCGCACACGCTTTTCACCCTGGTGACAATATTTACGGGGCGGTAAATGGACAAATAGTCACGGTTGACCCTACCAATGCCCTGACGAATCCGCAAACATACTCGATGTCGTTCATCGCATCTACAGCGACGACGACCTCAATCTACTTTAAAGATGTCGGATTCGACAACTTCGACCTTGGAACGAACGGGATTCTTGGTATAAGCTCAGCAAAGCTAAATGGCCGGGTTCTCACCCCTGGACTCGAGGTAAGGCGAGGGACCACGAACTATTTCACTCCTACGGCCCCGAGACAAAATTATCTGCTCGCAGGCTCAGCTCGACACGCGCACTTTGGATTTTACACGCGCCTAATGGCTCGAAAGACCTATGTTTTCGAGTACTGGTTCACTGAAGCTTTTGATGAAAATGGGGTCGCTCTGATGGATTCGCCACGGTACCGCTTGATTTTCAACGTCACCCCTCAAGCATCCGCAACCACAAATCTATCTCCCGTTCCCGAACCAGCTACACTTTTGACGCTAGGACTCGGGATGGTTGGAATCATCCGGAGGAAACAGAAATCCGCAAAGCATTCACTCTAATTGAACTGCTGGTTGTCATCGCCATCATTGCGATCCTTGCTGCGATCCTATTTCCCGTCTTTGCTAGTGCAAGGGAAGCATCAAAAAGTACTGTCTGCATTAGCAACATGAAACAGATCGGTCTTGCCGTGATGCTCTATGCTGGCGATAATGAGGATTCTTTGCCAATGGACACCCACACGGGCGGAAACAGATTCGGCTGGAGAATTTCAATCCAACCTTACTCAAAAGGTAAAGCCGTTTTTCGATGTCCAAGTGATCCCAGTGCCAACTTTGATCGGCCATTGGCGAATAGCTTAGTCAAACGAGAATCTAGCTACGGTACAAATTTTTACATGAATCCGGCCGTCACTTTTAAAGGCGAGGATCCACCGACCTCATTCGGCTGGAATAACCTCAGTGCGATTACGTCGGTTTCTAGCACGGTTTACATCGCCGAAATCGCCAAAAATTCGCCATCCGATCACTTCCACCCACCTTACTGGTACAGCGATAACCCTGACTTTATCTTTTACCAACCAGAGGAAGAAGTTAACGAAACCCTACACCAGGGTCAGGCAAACTACCTTTTTGCCGACGGTCATGTGAAGCGGAGAAAGTTTGACTCGCTCTTCTCAGGCGACAGAAAAACTGACTTCTTTGACCCTCGTAGAGAGCCGCAATAAGCACTAGTTCAGCTCACCATTTGGTTAGTTTGTGAAATCCAGAGTGCATAGCCATCTGGATCGGTCATCAGAATTCCCGTATCGCAATGACCAGGGATGAGCTCAAGTTGTGTGGAAAGCACATATTCTGAGAACACTGTCTTAATGCGCTCTAGGTTATTGACCTGGAAATTAAGGACCATCCCCCCGGTCCTATCCAAATGTGGGCTTTGCTCCCAGAGAGGTCTCGCAACCAGCATCACACGGGTAGAACCCGCCTTAAGGACGCCAAAATCAACTCTTGACCTCGCATCATATCCAGTTTCTGCACTACATCCCAATAGGCTTTGGTAGAAGGCGATGGACCTACTGAGGTCGTCAACATCCAAAATGATCTTGCCTAGCATGAAAATTGCCTCCCGATACAATATTAGTTCACGGTCCCACTCAAATTTCCTTGCATAAGTTCATAATGGATTCAACCCTATGAGCAGCTCAGATCTTTTTGAACTCTACCGACTGCACCAAGTTGACCATGCGCTCCTGGAAATGAAGCAACGAGCCGCGACTCTGGACGGAGGTAAGGCAATCCTCGCCGAAATTCGTGCTTATCAGGCTGAACACGCCGAGGTTTTGGAAGCACCAAAAAAGATTGCTGCGCAGATCCAAGTACTCACCGAGAAAAACGAGGCGATCGCGCTCAAAGTCAAGCAAGAAGAGAAGCTCCTATATGGTGGATCGGTCGTGAACAGTAAGGAGGCGGCGGCACTGGAACACGAAATTGCCTTGCTCAAGGGCCAAGAGGAAGCCAATACGCTCGAAGCAATGGAGCTGATCGAACTCCAATCTCCGGCCCAAGAAGCAGCGAAGCCGTACCAAAGACACCTGAGCACATTAGCAAAGGCTTTTGAAGCAAAAAAGAACCGCGATGTAGAGGAAAGTAAATCTCTCCAGGTGGACTTTAAAGCAAAATCGGCCGAGCGTCCGGGTTTCGAGAAAATTGTTAAGCCCAGCCTGCTATCTCAGTACGACGCTATTCGTCAGAAGTACGCTGGTGTCGGGCTAGCGGTTGTTCGCGGACAATCGTGTGGTGCCTGCGGAACGATCCTCGCCGACCGAATCCTACTCTCCCTTGACAATGACAAAGTGATCCAATGCGAAACTTGCCACCGAATCCTCTTCAAACTTATTCCCGGTACTTAGTTATCGGATTAGCATGCTGTGGTTTGGGTTGCGCTAAGTTTCCCGCGAGCGGAGTTCCTCAGAGCACAAGGCTCCTTTTCAGCTTCACGGTTGCTGGGACGATCCGTACGGGTCAAGAGCCTGGATCAACCGCGCCCTACATCTACATGGTCGCAATCAAGACGAACACCGTAGACAATCCGACGACTGGCGGACCTGTACCCGTCGTTGCTCCGCCTTGGGGCAATGGATTCGTGGCCGGGCAATGTGATTACTTCATCTGGGCTGATCCATCCCGAAACGACCAGTTCATCGTTTACCGGTTCTTAGATACTGCGCTGAACAACTTCGTTGAGTACCGCATTCCGGTGAGATTCACCCAAATCAGCACGGGCACACGACGCATCGAATTTGAACTCGATATCGAGCAGATCGCCGCAACTCCCGCCGATGCCGCAAACCTCCGAAGTCTCCAGGTGAACTTTCTCACCATGGACAGAATTCCCGCAAGTAGCTCCACATCCACTGCGAAAAACTGGGATGCCCTTGGCGATTCGAGGCTCCCGACCTCTGTAAACGAGTGGGTGAGAATCCCTCTCCGAACCTCGGGAGTCTATGACAACCTCCGGCTAGGAAACATTGAACCAGACGTAGCTGACGTTGTTGACCCAGATTTGGATATCCGCGATTTCAGAATTGAAGTCAGGCTTCAGTAGGCTTGTCACGACCACGGCCGTAGAAGTACCAGAAAAGGCACCAAGCTGAGAATACAAGGATCGCCATCGCGACCTTCGCCGACTGAGGCACGCTCGCATTGAAGCTAAAAAAGCCCTCAAACGGAGCCGCAACGTACATCATGATGATCCCCATGATCATGAGAGAGAACGCATCTTTGCCCTTCTCGCGCAAGGCATCCAATCTACGTCGCTTGCCCGGGTTGATCACAGCGAGCCCAAGAACAAAACCCGAGGATCCCGCCACGATCGCCCCGGTAAGCTCCGATGCTCCGTGAGGAGCAATGGAACTGAGTAAAAACCCAAGCTTCCCAACCGACCACATATCGTAAGCGAGAGCACCGAGCAACACTCCGTTTTGATAAAGAATGTAAGCCGAACCAAGCCCAAATGTGCTTGCCCCAATCGCAGAAGTCGTTAACGCAACTCGGGGATTATTTCCCATGTAGAAGCCGGTCATCAAGGCGTTGGAATCCGAATCACGGTGTTCAAAAGATCCTTTCTTCCAATCTTCAAACAAGGGCTCCATCTGGGGCGCCACGAACCGATAACGCAGGTCAGGGCGATGATGAAGCACCGTCGAGGCGAAGAACGACGATCCCATCATCAGAACCAAGCTAACCAGCACAACACGAAATTGATTTCGAAAAGCACTCGCACCCGCATACAAGATGCTGTCGATCGAACTTAAAATCGAATGCCGAGGCTTGCGGTACAGCACCGAATACGCTCGGGAGACCACGGCGTTTAACGATTCGATCATCTCAATGTGATGCGATTCTGCGCGCGCCTTCGCCAAATCGCCCGCTGCCTGCCGGTAAAGTTGGAGAAACTCCTCGAGGTCCTTTGGGCTGGCTTTTTCAGGCGATTGCTCAATCTGGGCGGACAGATATTGCAATCTGTTCCACGCCGGCTGATTTCGCTTCAGAAATTCGGATTCATTCATGACTTTAAAACTCTTTCTTTTTCATACTTTAGCATACGCCTAACAGCGCGTAAAACACATAGCCGACCGCCGAAAAATATCACTGGAAAAAAGTTCCCAGAAACACAAAAAACCAGTATTTTCCCCGATGATATTTGCGAACAGCATCCACTAATCTCTCGTCAAAGAGAGTACGCGATATCTTTTCTAAAGGATACGGTGGCATGGAACTTGCGACCCCTGATTCAATTACCTCAACGGAAGGAGAATCAGGAACGCAATCTTCCCTTTTTACTGGTGGCAGATGCGGCAAAGAAGTATGGAAATTGAAGACGGATTGCCCAGCTACATGGGCCGATTGACGCAGGTCCCTCTGCTCACGGCTGATGAAGAGCTTGAGCTAACCCTCGCCGCAAAAGACGGCGACGGGGCAGCGAAAAAGCGTCTCGTCGAAAGCAACATGCGGCTCGTGATCAATATCGCCAAAACATACCGCTCCAAAAATGTTCAAATGGAGGACCTAATCCAAGAAGGAGCGATCGGGCTGATTCAGGCCATTAACCGTTTTGAACCGGATCGAGGTTTCCGATTCTCTACGTATGCTACCCACTGGGTTCGACAGGCTATTAGCCGTGCAATCGACAACAAATCAAAAGCGATTAGGCTTCCAGCACACATCGCACAATCTTTGCGAAAATTGGAGCGTGAGCGCATCCGCTTGGCGGCAGAACTCGGATATGACCCAACTTGCGAGCAATTAGCTCTCTCCATTGGTGTCAGCCCGCGCAGAATCACGAGCCTCCTCGGAGCGTCTCAAGAACTACTCTCCCTTGATATGAAAATCGGCGATGGCGACCATTCAACCCTAGGTAGCCTGCTGGAAGACGACCAGAGCGCAAACCCCGAAACAATATTAATTAACCAAGAGCGGATGCATGAGCTGTACGAGATTCTTTCCGAACTCAGCGACCGCGAGAGACATGTGATGTCACAGCGACTCCGTACGGACACGACGGAAGACATTACTGAAATTCGAGACCGACTTGCCACAGAGATGCAAATCTCGAGAGAACGAATCCGCCAGATCGAACTTCAAGCGATTCGCAAACTCCGGAGCGTTGCGCAAAAGCGCAAGCTCATCAATGAGTCCGTTGTCAATTGAGCAGCGTGATCAGGCGTTGATCACGACTTTCGGATAGTCTCCGTTCATGATGCGCTCAAACGCGCCAGAACTCGCCCATCTCTCCATCTCCTGCGCCCGGTGAACAAACAGCGGGTGCGAGCTTTGCCAGTTCATCAGATAGAACCAGATCAGCTTTCCGATCGCATCCCAACTCGGCATATCCTGATACATCCGGGCTTGATCCATATATGCATCCCGGTTTAGTTCACCCATAAATCGGCTTGGACCAGCGCAAAGCTTCATATTCGCATCGAGAGACAAGTTCATAGACTGCGCGACCAACATCCCGGCACGATCTGCGCTGACCTCGGCTTGCCGAGACCACTCGTAGAACGCCATCACCAGTCCGATTGAGACGGCATCTCCCATCCCAAGCGTACGGCGTCCTACCATCTCCAGAAGCGGGAAGAGGATGGAGGCGACCGAGAAGTAGAGAACGTGTCCTGCCTTTATATGACCAAGCTCGTGCCCCATCAAGTGATAGAGTTCTTCGTCGTTGAGATTCTCGATCATTGCGCTACGAACCACGATGTATGGTCGCTCAACCCCACCCGCAAAGGCATTTGGGAAAGGATTGGAACTGATATAGAGCTCAGGCTCCGGCATGTCCAAAATCGCGCAAGACTCACGCATAATTTCGTACAAGGTCGAACACTGACGAGGTCCGCACCGCACGGAGCGACCCATGTTATAAACGTACATCCAGCGGTCAAGCCCGAGATCATAAAATTTTCGCACTAAGTCGGGCAGCAATGGTACTTTCTGCAATGCTTCGAGAGCAACCCGGTCTCCCTGGGAAACAAAGGCGTCGTTGCTGATGGCAGGAAATGTGCGTCGAGTCATAGTGCTATCTTACTGAACGCCAAACCCGGTGTGTAGGTTGCGTTGAAAAAATTACAAGATTTTTGATCCTCCATAATTGTTTTTCCTTCGCAAATCTGGATCACATCACCCACATCGTAACGAATAAATGCCAGAATAGAGGTTCCGTGCGATCCTGGACAGGTTCCGTGCGGCTGAAACAATTTATGTCTACTCTCGTGATCGTAGGGGCCCAATGGGGAGATGAAGCCAAGGGCAAAATCGTTGATGTGCTGGGAAGCCAAGCCGACTACGTTGTTCGGTACAGCGGTGGAAATAACGCAGGACATACCGTCATCGTAGGAGAGGAGACCTTTAAGTTCCACTTGATTCCGAGCGGAATCCTTCACAAAGAAACCGTTTCAATTCTCGGAAACGGGATGGTCATCTGTCCGAAGGGTCTGTTAGAAGAGTTCGACCGCACCAAGCAAGCACGACCGGAACACGGCACGTTGCAGATTTCGCGAGCAGCCCATGTCGTTTTCCCTTATCACCGCCAACTCGACATTTTGGAAGAAGAAGCACGAGGTCATAACAAGATCGGCACGACAAGCCGGGGGATTGGTCCTGCGTATCAAGATAAGGTCGCAAGAATCGGGATTCGGATGGGTGAATTCGTCCGACCAGATCGCTTTGAAACTCGCCTCCGCGAAGTTTTAGCCGTCAAGAATCGCCTTCTCAAAATGTTCGGCGAGCCCGAAATCGCTTTTGACGCTCTTTACGAGGAGTTCTCGGCATACGCAGATCGCCTGCGACCGTATGTAACGGATACCGAAGTCATCGTTCAGGATGCAATCGAGCGCGGCAAAAAGGTCCTTTTCGAAGGAGCCCAAGGGACATTCCTCGATCTTGACCAAGGAACATACCCGTACGTCACAAGTAGCTATCCAACCGCAGGAGGAGCTTGCATAGGTAGCGGCGTGGGTCCGCGTGACATCAATGGAGTTCTGGGAGTCTGCAAGGCTTATACAACCCGAGTTGGTTCCGGCCCGTTTGTGACGGAACTTGACAACGAAATTGGGGCCCAAATTCGGGAGCAAGGTCACGAGTATGGGACCACCACCGGGCGTGGGCGGCGCTGTGGATGGCTAGACCTCGTCGCCCTTCGACAGTCCTGCCGCATCAATTCGCTGAGCGGCCTTGTTGTAACAAGGCTCGACGTGCTCGCCGGCATCGGTGATCTCCAAGTATGTACCGGTTACAACCTAGACGGCCAAGTGCTTAATCACCTTCCGTCTGACGTGGACGACATGGCAAAAATTGAGCCAATCTATGAGTCTCTCAAGGGTTGGGACGAGCCACTGTCCGATTGCCGGGATCTCAAGGATCTTCCTCGTTCAACGCGAGTCTATCTCGAATTCATCGAGAACTACACGAAGACCCCGGTTGCAATCCTGTCCATCGGACCCGAGCGAGAGGAAACCATCGTCCTTCGCCGCGATTTGCTTTGGAATAAGTAAGGGTTTTCTTGACCTGGATACCGACCTCCGTCGGTATGACGATGACTAAGATTGCGAAAGTCTGCCTTGCCTTGACATATACGAAAAAAGGAGAGGCAGGAATATACTAGTCCTCTTGCTTCAAAACCCAGGCACCTGATCGCATGATGGTCTTGTGTTCTTTGCTTCCGTCTTCAATCGTTTCCTCAGGATCGGGTTCGATCAATGCCGGGAGCTCGGTCTGATCATCGTCTTCTGGGACTTCAGGGGCCTCAGCGCTTGGGACCCACGTCGCCTTCGGCGAGTCCTTCAGCAACTGACCTAAAAGCCCATTGACGAAGCGACCGTTCTCGGGACTGCCAAATTTCTTCGCCAGATCCACCGCTTCGTTGATCGAAACTTTCGGCGGCATGGTCGGGTCGTGGTAAATTTCGTAAGTTGCGAGTCTAAGAATCGCCCGATCCACTTTACTAATCCGGTGATAATCCCAATCTGCGGAAAGCAAAGGAATGATAATTTCATCCAAGGCTTTGCGATTTTTCATCACGCCCTCAAACATCGCGCGAATCAGGTTGCAGAGCTCGGGTGCGAAGGAGTACCGCGTCATCGCGTCGTAGAGGACTTCGGTTCGATCCACACCAGGCGTATCCATGCAATAGATCGCCTGCATCGCGCTCTCCCGAGCCGCTCTGCGGCTATAGATCAGCTTGACCGGCTGTTCCGCCTCTAGATTAGGTTCAATGGAACTCAAACAATAGCCTCTTCAAGCATCCTCGGAACAAACGCGGTCGAAATGTCCCCGCTCATATAGTCCGGATGCCTCACCAATCTCCGCAAGAATGGAATGTTCGTCTGAATTCCTTCGACCTCAAATTCATCCAGTGCAACACGGAGCCTCTGAACAGCTTCCTCGCGATCATTTCCCCAAACAATGAGCTTGGCGATCATGGGGTCATAAAAAGGTGAAATGCTGTATCCGGCATAAACGTGAGTATCCATCCGGACCCCAATTCCGCCGGGAGCATTCCACTTCGTGACTTTGCCTGTGCTTGGCGCGAAATCCTTGTCGGGATCTTGGGCGGTAATCCTAGCCTCAATGGAGTGACCATGAATCTTAAGGTCGCTCTGCTTGATCGGCAACTTCTTCCCGCTCGCGATCAAAAGCTGCAGTCGCACCAGGTCCAATCCAGTGATGAGCTCGGTTACTGGGTGCTCGACCTGAAGACGCGTGTTCATTTCTAAGAAATAGAACTTATTATCCGAGTCCACCAAAAATTCGACGGTTCCAGCATTTTGATATCCAACCCGACCAGCAACGCGAACCGCAGCCTCACCCATCTCCTTGCGAAGCTCTGGAGACATCTTAGCGAATGGCGCTTCTTCAACGATCTTTTGGTGACGCAAATTTTGTACGGAGCACTCGCGTTCAAAGGCGTACACTCCGTTCCCATGTTCATCAAAGAGAACCTGAATTTCAACGTGCCGAGGGTTGATGACGCACTTTTCCACGAGCATATCGCCGTTTCCAAAGCTCGCTTGTGCCTCTTGCTGGGCTAGCTTCCAAAGTCGTCCCAAGGACGCCGAGTCATCCACGCGGCGAATCCCGCGACCGCCACCACCAGCGACAGCTTTCAAAAGAACCGGGTAGCCCATCTCCTCAGCAAGCTTAATCGCATCCGTTTCGTTTTCGACAACTCCAGGGCTGCCAGGAACGACCGGCACATTGGCTTCAATAGCGGCTCGCTTTGCAGAGGCCTTGTCACCCATCGCCTGAATCGCAACCACAGGAGGACCAATGAACTTGACCCCCATAGCTCCAAGAGCTTCGGCAAAGGTCTCACGCTCGCTGAAGTAACCATAACCGGGGTGGACTGCGTCGGCACCAGAGATCTCGACCGCCATCAGCACGTTCGCCAGGTTCAAATAAGAATCCGTATTAGAGGCTTCGCCCACACACACGGCCCGATCCGCAATCTGGACATGAAGCGAATCACGATCTACTTCGCTATGGATAGCCACGGTTTCTATTCCGAGGAGTTTACAAGTTCGCATCACGCGCACCGCAATCTCGCCTCGATTTGCAATTAATACTCGTTTAAACATTTAGTACTTCTTGTGTCCTAGGTGCTCGCATTTCACAACGCCAGTTTCGGGGTCATAGGTATATGGCTCTTTTCCGATAGGATCAACCAGCATTTCCGCGGGCAGCTTCAGCTCTTGTAGGGAGGCAGGAAATCCTTCCTCACCACTGGACCGAGAAACCATAATTGCCTGACGAATCTGACTGAGGTTCTGCATGCAAACTCCGTCCTTCGCCCTTGCCATTGACTGCCCCACAACCGTATTGCCTACCTTGTCAGCGCGCTGATTTCCATCAGCCTGGAGCATCCCAAAGCATCCACAGCACAGTACCAAGAGAGGCAAGCCATAAAAGAATCTCATCGCTTTAGCCTCGCGATGGGTTGGCCAAACTCAACAGCCTGACCCGGCTTTACAAAAATTTCTTCGATGGTCCCAGTTGACTTGCAGCTCACATCGTTCCCAATTCCGAGTGCTTGGATCACACCGATGACCTCACCCTCTTCGACCTTTGCTCCAACAACAGCCTCGGTTTTGCCAGCCTGAAAATACCCAACGCAGGGCGATTTGACCTCAAAAGTGTCGGAGACTTCCGCAGCCGCGAACGAGCCAAAGGCATCATCTTCTTCGGAGTCTGCTTCTTCGTTCACGGACAAATTGGGGTCAAGGATTGCGCGGAAAGAATCATCGCCATGATTCAGCTTGACTTGAACGAAGCCATTGCTGCGGGCAGTTTCCAACGCGTGACGGATGATTTCTATATCCAGGCCACTCATAACGTCGCAGTGTACCGGGTTTGAAGTCAGATTGAGAAGAAGAGAAAAAATGCGGGCGCTTGTTTGGGTGTTTTCTTTTTTAGAGGAGAGAGGGCGCCCGCCATGTTGTCTGCTGTGCTGTCTCGATTGCTCGAGTTCTTCTTGCTTTCTTTACCGGATTTTGTTCCGGCTATTAGGTTTAACCAATCCTTAACCATAAGAGTTCCTGAATCGCCAAAAAGTTCTTCAAGTATTGAATATTCTCCCAGTATTTTTTCTAGTGGGTGTCCTAGTGAAATTGTGGAACTCACTCTCTGTAAGGATCACCTGTCATGTTCGACCGGGATGATTTAGGGGAATTGTGGGGAAATGAGTCAAAAAATTGAATCAAACTTTAGCGCGCTGCAGCTTTCTGCAGCTAAGGAGGTTGCAAACATCGGGCTGGGCCATGCTGCAACTTCCCTTTCGGACATGACTGGAACTTCATTCCACATCACGGTTCCCAAAATCGAGTCCGTGCCCGTCGCTGAGCTCTCCTACTTACTTGGAGGACCGGAGGAGGTCGTCGTAAGCGTCTACATGCCCTTCGAAGGTGACATCCATGGGCACATCGCATTCCTCTTTCCTTGGAAGGGAGCCCAAAAATTGTGGCAAATGCTACTCGGAGCTCACCCCTGTGATCTAGAAGAAGTTGGTGAAATGGAGGCATCTGCGCTCTTGGAGGTCGGCAATATTATTAACTCCAGTTTCCTCAACGCAATTTCGGACATGACCGATCTAAAGATGCATGCCACACCACCGTTAATGACTGCAGAAATGTCGGCGAGCGTCATCGCAACGATCGTCGCTGAGGCCGAAATGACGGATTCAGTCGCGCTGGCGGTGGAAACAAATCTTTACGAAGCTGATTCAGGAACCAGCGGATATTTCCTTTGCATTCCCTCTGAATCGGGATTGCAAACCATTTTCGAACGCTTGGGGATTTCAGAGGCAGCGTAAATCATGGTTGGGGCACAACACTTAGTAGGAATGGCGGAGCTCTACTCTGCCAAAGGGACGGCAAAATATACTTGCCTGGGTCTAGGCAGTTGCATCGGCCTAGCACTCTGGGATGCTTCAGCCGAAGTCAGCGGCATGATCCATATCATGCTTCCGGAAAAGTTTCCAAACAAGCCGGTCGATAAGATCGGCAAATTTGCAGACACCGGAATTCCAGAGTTGATCGATCAGATGGAATCACTTGGTGCCAGTAAGGAAAGAATCATCGCGGCGTACGCTGGTGGCGCTCAAGTCTTCAAGTTCGGATCAAGCATAGCAGGATCAAAACTCGAAGTAGGGGCGAGAAATGCCCTCGCATCAAAGGAGATTCTTTCCCAAATGGGGATTCGGGTGGTCGCCCAGGATGTCGGTGGGACTCTCGGAAGAACTGTCACCTACGACACCGCAACCGGAGAATTCCGGGTCCGAACTGTAACAGGAGGGGAGCGATCACTATGCAAACTCAAGTAAACGGCGGCGAACCTCAAAAAAGAGTTTCAATCCAGACCATTTTGCGGCAAACCCCGGACCTCCCGGCTATGCCCGCCGCACTCATCAAAGTTTTGCAAGCCACAGATGGTAGCGACTCCAGTGCACGACTTGTTGCACAGGCCGTTTCGATGGATCAATCTCTCAGCGCGAGAGTGCTTAGAATGGCTAACTCATCGTTCTATGGATTGTCAAGAAAGGTGACCACACTTCAAGAGGCGGTCGTTCTCCTTGGGTTCCGTAGCGTACGGCAGCTCGCTCTCTTAGCAGGAACCCAGTCTTGGCTCAGCCGCCCATTACCGGGATACGATCTTGCGCCGAATGCCTTGATGGTTCACTCGTTTAGCGTCGCAACCGGCGCCCAGATGATTGCAAAATTGTCGAAGTACGCAGAACACGACACCGTGTTCGTGACTGGTCTTCTAGCAGACATCGGAAAAATCGCCCTCTCAAACGTTTTTGACGGCAAACTTCAGCTGCTAGTCCAACTCGGAAATCAAGCAGGGATGACCTTCGATCAAGTTGAAAGGCACGTCATCGGAGTTGATCATGCTGAAGTTGGAGCCCATCTCGCCGAAAGCTGGAATCTTCCACAAGACATCATTGACGGAATCAGATGGCACCACATGCCATCTCATTCCAGTAAGAATTCGGCTATTGCCGACTGCATTCACATTGCCGACTTTATGGCGATGTCAGTGGGTTGTGGAATCGGGGGGGATGGCTTGCTGTATGAATTTGATGAAGATGCATTACAGCGACGTGGAATTTCTGCCGATGATTTAGACAAGATTATCGACGATTTCGTGATCGCCTTCGAAGCGTTCGAGGCCTTGGTGGAAGAGTTAACTGGGGAATGAAGCAAAAAGTTTTAGTCGTAGACGATTCGCCGTTTATAAGAAGAATCATCTCGGATTGGGTTAAGGGAGAATCTGACATGGAGCTTGTGGGACAAGCTTCCAATGGATCCGAGGCAATCGAAGCCGTAAAGGCACTCAGCCCCGATGTCATCACACTTGATGTGGAAATGCCCGTTTGCGACGGGATCTCCGCCTTGCGTGAAATCATGACGTTTCGCCCAACAGCCGTCATTATGGTCAGTAGCGTCACAACTCAAAGCGCTTCGGCGACGCTTCAAGCTCTCGAGCTTGGAGCCCTTGACTTTGTCACAAAACCAGAGGGTTCTTCTAGACTCAAAGTTCTAGGTTGCAAAGCCGAACTCCTCGAAAAAATTCGTGCGGCCAAGACTGCTTCACTCGAACGACGAGGAGCGTTTCGGATGGCTCCGATTACGCCACCGATTTCAAAAATGACGAGCGATAAGGTCGTTCTGATCGCCGCTTCCACGGGAGGTCCAAAGGCATTGGCGCAATTTTGGCAACAACTTCCGAAAGGCTTCCCGTGCCCCATTTTGATCGTTCAGCACATGCCAGCCGGATTTACAGAGAGTTTTGCAAAGAGGCTCAATTCTCTCGGCACGGTTCCCTGCAAGCAAGCTATTCATGGGGAAAAAGTGGTGCCAGGTCTCGCTCTCATTGCACCCGGCGGGCACCATATGTTAGTTTCAAAGAACGGAACGATCGAACTGAATGTGGATCCAATTGTCCATGGAACACGACCAGCAGCGGACCCTCTTTTCTACAGCGCTGTCAAACTTTATAAGAGTCGCCTGATCGGGGCTGTCTTCACCGGGATGGGACGCGACGGTGCCGATGGTGCCGCTGCCGTCATCAAGGCCGGGGGGCAAGTTTTTGGCCAGGATGAAGCCACTTGCACGATCTATGGAATGCCGAAGGCAGCCCTTCAAGCGGGAGGAATCACTGCCGAATACCCACTTGAAAAATTGGCTGGAGCCATTACGACCGCAGTGAAAGGAAAGATTGCTCATGCATCCTAATTCAGCCGAATGGAATGAATTTTATGACAAGATGCTCAAGCGAACGCGCTTGAATCTTCACGACTACAAGGCCAACCAGCTACAACGTCGAATCGTCGGGATGATGGAAGTCAAGGGTTGCAAAAATCTTGAAGATTTCTGGACGAAGATTTCTACAGAGCCAGATGGAATCGTTTGGTTCCAAGACAAGCTAGCGATCAACGTGAGTGAACTTTGGCGCAATCCGGAAAAGTGGAATCAACTAGAAAACCAAGTTCTACCTGATCTTTTGAGCCGAACGCGAACTCTAAAGGTCTGGAGCGCAGGGTGTAGCTACGGCGCTGAGGCATACTCCCTAGCCGCGATCCTCGACAAGAAGTTCAAAGGCGCGCACCAGGTCATCGGGACGGACATTGACCAGGCAGCTCTTGATCAAGCCCGTAGAGGGGAATTCAGCGACCCAGACATGCGCGGAGTTCCTGCCGAATTCCGGCAATACTTTAAGAAGGTGGGAAGCGCATGGTTCGCGGATTCTGCCGTCAAAAAGTATCTTAAGTTTAAATCCAAAAATCTTCTGGAAGACAATCGCGACTCCGGATATGACCTCATCATATGCCGAAACGTCGTGATCTACTTCACTGAGGAAGCAAAAAATAAGCTCTACGAGCGGTTCTTTAACGCTCTTAAACCAGGTGGAATCCTTTTTGTTGGTTCAACTGAACGCATCGGGAATGCGGGCAAGATCGGATTCGAGCAGAACATACCGTTTTTCTACCAACGACCAAACGCAGGGAATAAAGAATGGCGAAACGCATCCTAATCACAGACGATGCCCTTTTCATGAGGGTAACACTCAAAAAAATCCTAATCGAGAACGGCTACGAAGTTGTAGGTGAAGCACAAAATGGCCAGGAGGCCGTCGACATGTACCAGTCTCTGAAACCAGATCTGGTCACGATGGACATCAACATGCCAGAAATGGACGGTCTGACCGCACTCAAAACAATCCGCGTGATTGATCCGACCGCGAAGATCGTCATGTGTACGGCAATGGGTCAAAAGAATATGGTTGTTGAAGCAATTCAAGCAGGCGCAAAAGACTTCATCGTTAAACCGTTCCAACCCGACCGAGTCTTGGAAGCAGTAGGAAAGCTGGTAGCTTAATTAGGAGACGTATCAACTATGAAAGTTGAGTTTGTAACTCCATTTGTAGCTGGCGCAGCCTCCGTCGTCGAAATGCTCCTGCAAGCAGCACCAGAGAGGGGAAATCTCAGCGCGCAACCGCAGGTCTTTACGACCCAGCAGGTCAACGTCGTGTGTGGAGTCACTGGCCAAATTGAGGGGCAGGTGATCTATGGTATGACGGTACAGACGGCGGACAAGATTGCTTCGATCATGACCGGGCAACCCGTGATCACGTTTGACACCCTAGCGGCATCAGCAATTGCGGAACTCGGGAATATGATCAGCGGACACTCGATGAATCAGCTTTCGGGCGCTGGGTATATCTGCGATATCACCCCTCCGACGATTATTCGCGGGTCCAATGTCCATGTTTCCACTCTTGGAATCCCAGCTTTGGTCATCCCGCTAAAGATTCCGGACATTGGTGAGCTTGAAATCAACGTGAGTCTGCAAGAGCGTCATCAGGCGAAAGTCGCCTAATACAAGTGGGAACAATCCCGCCATTCTTATCCACCTACAAGCAAAGCATGTAGGTGGATTTTCCTGCGTATCAAACTTGGTTCAGAGAATCTCCGAACCCCCGAACTACCGAACCCCCGAACTCTCCTCAACTTCTTCCTTTTTCTTGAACAACTCACTCGGCTTCGGCTGCTTTCCAGTCCAACGCGCAATAGAGTCACTGAGGTCATCAAAGATCGTGTAGCTACATGGGATGACCACCAGGGTCAAGATGGTCGAGAGCGCAATCCCACCAATGATGATGATCCCTAGCGTCTCTCGGAACTCAGAGCCTCGACCAATCGCGAGCGCCGTCGGCAATGTTCCAACAACAACCGCAATCGTGGTCATCATAATCGGGCGCAATCGCACCGGCCCAGCTTTCACCAAGGCATCGTGACGATCCATTCCGCGCCCTCGCAAGGTATTCGTGTAATCCACCAACAGGATCGCGTTTTTACCCACAAGCCCCACCAGCGCGATCAGACCGATAAATCCAACGATGTTGAGCGTCTTATCGGTGAGAATCAGCGCGAGCAGAGCCCCCACAAAGGCTTGTGGTTGGGCGAGCTGAATGATGAACGGGTAAAGCAGGTTGTCGTAAAGCGAAGCCAGCAACATGTAGACCAAGATCAATCCGATGAGGAGTGTTCCCATTAGGTAACCGGTTTCTCGTGCCTGTACGTCGGCTTGACCAAGCGGCTTAATGACAACGCCCTCCGGAACCAGATTCTCTTTCTTGAGCCAGGCATCAATATTGCCTTGGACCGTTCCCGAAGCATAGCCCGCTAAAAGGTCAGAAGTGATCTGAATTTCTTCAATTCGGTTTCGGCGGTTAACTTTGTCAATCGTAACCCCCTCCTCAATCTTCGCGACCTGAGGTAAGAACACTGGCTGACCCTGCGAGAACTTGATCGGAACATCTTGAATCAGGTCGGCATTATTCCTGTCTTCTGGATCCATCAAGACCCGAATCGGGTATTCACGTCCACTCACTCGAAGCTTCACATCGTCATTCCCTTCATACAGCAGACGTAGCGTACTCGCAACATCGGCAGTCGTGACATCGGCATCGGCCATGCGGTCCGGCATCGGAATCGCTCGGAATTCAGGCTTCCCTGGCTTAGAACTTGTGTCCACGTTGATCACGCCCTCAATTTCGCCGGCGGCGAGTCTAGAACGAATCTTCTCCACGGTGGCGATGAGCTTCTCCCGGTCGTCGGAGGCAAAGGACATCTGAATCGCTGATCCAAAGCCGAAGGAACCTTGGGTTGTAATCGTCACCTTCGCGCCTGGGACTTTGCCTACAGTTTGAATCAAGTCTGAGGCAACGGATGTGTCCGACTTCTTGCGAAGCGGGTGATCGTGCTTGACCCAGGGTTGCAAACGATCCAGGATCGCTTCTTTTTCGTGCAGCTCCACCGTGATCTGGGCTAGGTTCACACCCCTTGAGCCGCCGGCACCGGCAAACGCTCCGCTCCAGTTCCCGACCTGAGTCAGTACGTACTTCGCGTCTGGGTGACCCTTAGCAACCTTTTCAAGTCGCTCCGTGATCGCAAGAGTGTCTTGAAGTGTCGCACTTGGTGGACCCTCGATACGAATCACAACTTCGCCTTGGTCACTAGGTGGGGAGAAAGTAAAGCTGAAGATATCCGCTCCTTTCCATTGACGGTAGCCGAACCCAGCTGCACCGAACACTCCAAGCACCAAGATGCAAGCAAGAGCACCGGTCAAAAGCTGCCATCGGAAGACTCGCTTGGTGATCGCATTCGCGATCAGAGCGATGACAGTGATGCCGACAATCATCGGTACCATCAGCTGGGCGCCGTTAGCGAAGGCAGCTCCTGCACTCGGGAAGAAACTCCCTGCGATAAACGTTCCTACGCCAAGCAGGAAGATGAAGCCGGTGACGAATACAAACCACCTGTGTTGCAACGCCCATTCCAGAACTCGACCATAACTCCCCTCAAATCCGTGGAACGACCGATCAAACCACTGAGCAAATTTGCCCTTAGGTGCTTCGACATCTTCGCCTTCCTTGTACCATCGGGCTGCAAGCATCGGGGTAATCGTAAACGACACCATCAAGCTCAAGAACACGCAAACCGCGAATCCAATCCCGAGCGGTCGGAAGAACTGACCCACGACTCCACCCATGAACGCCATCGGGAGAAACACCACGATGTCCGCAAAGGTAATCGCGATGGCCGCAAGTCCAATTTCACCACGACCATTCAAAGCCGCCGTCTTCGGATCTTCGCCCATCTTAAGGTGGCGATAGATGTTCTCTAGAACCACAATCGCGTCGTCAACCAAAACCCCAATCGCAAGCGATAACGCGAGCAAAGACATGTTGTTGAGAGTAAAGCCGAGTGCCTTGAGCACCATCAGCGTCGCCAAAAGACAAATCGGAATCGTCAAGAAGACGATCAAAGTTCCGCGCCAGTCATGTAAGAACATGAACACGATAACGGTCACGAGTACGATCCCGAAAATCAACGCAAACGTCAAGTCAAAGAGTGATTCTTCGACAACAATTGACTTGTCTTGTGTGACCGACGTCTTGACTCCAAAGTCACGCTCAATCTCGGCGTAGACGGCTTTTGCGCCCTTGGCAATTTCAACCGCATTTCCTTCTTTCGCCTTCTGAACGGTCATGACGACCGCTTCTTTCCCGTCCACTCGCGCGATGTCTCGACGATCTTTCTGAACGTCTACGACTTCGGCGATATCGGAAAGCTTGATGGAAGCCGCACGATTTGGATCTTGGGGATCGCTAATCCGGATCACGGTTTGGCGGATCTGATCAACGCTTTTGTACTCGCCCAAAACCCGGATGCCGTATTCCATATCTTTGGCGATGATGCGTCCGCTCGGGACGTTCAAACTCGTCGCGGCAATTGCGCCTTGGACTTGAGCAGCTCCGATTCCGAGGCTCATCAAGCGATCTTTCTTCAGTCGAACCTGAATCTCTCGCTCTTCGCCTCCCGAGACATTGACCTGAGCAACGCCCTTAATCCGGGCAAATCTATCTTTAATCTTGTCATCGGCAAGGTCGCGAAGCTCTTGATTGTTAAGCTTATCGGAACTGAGCGACATGTTCAAGATGGGTTCACTAGCACCGTCAATCTTGTCAATCGTGGGCTTGAGGACTTCCTTCGGAAGGTCGCTAAGCACGGTATCAACTTTCGCCCGAACATCGTTCAGAGCCGAGTCCATGTTGGTGCCGACTTCAAAGTTGGCTACCACAACTCCTACTCCTTCCTGAGAACTGCTGGTGAGTTCGAGGAGGCCGTTAACGCCCGAGATGGATTCTTCAATCCGCTTTGAAACCAGAGTACTGACTTCGTCGGGTCCGGCTCCAGGATAAACCGCCGTCACCGTGATAACGCCGAATTGAACTTCCGGATTTTCCTCCAACGGCATGGTCTTGTAAGCGTTCCAGCCGAAGAAGATCGCACCGACCATCAGCATGAGCATGAAGATTGGGCGAGTAATTGCAATTTTTGTCAATCCCATTAATCTGGTTCCTTGATCCTGTTTTGAAGCAATTAGCTTCCGGTCGTTACACTATCCTGTTCAGAGGCAGTTGCGTTTGGTTTCAGCTTTACCGGTGTGCCGTCGGTGACGATGTTTTGCCCCTCGACGATCAGCTGATCCCCGGACTGAAGTCCGCTCACCATAGCGCGAGTCCCGCGCTCTCCCGTGATTTTCACAAGCTGTTTCTTTGCTTTTCCGTCTTGAACAAGGTAGACAAATTGGTCCGTACCCGAGCCCTTGATCGTGTTCTTCGCGATCACGATGCCTTCAGTCCGGCTGAGTTCAATTGTGCCTCGGGCAAACATCCCTGCCTTGATCTCGGTTGGGAATCCGTCAAGTTGAATCCGTACCTTATAGAGTCGGCCTAATGATTCCGCACTTGGGCTGATCGTCGCGATTGTTCCGGTCATCGTGCGGTTGGCGATTGCGTCCACTTTCACCGTGACCGACATCCCCGGCTTCACAGAATTCACTCGATTGTCTGGAATCTCGCCTTCGAAGTAGATACCGGAATTCCCGACCATGCGGAGAACTGGCACTCCAGGGCCCATAGCCGTACCAAGTGCAGCGGGTTTTCCAGCGACCTTACCGGAGAATGGAGCGAAAATCTTGGTGTCTTCAAGCGCCATCAAGGCGATGTTGACATTCTCACGCGCACTATCCACCTGAGATCTAGCGGAATCAACGCGATCGCGGAACGTGACATCCAACCGTTGGCTCGAAAGCGCTGATTGGAGCTGCTCTCTCGCCGCGTTTACGGATGCATGGAGGGATGAAATGTCTTCTGCCCGCGTCGCATTGTTGACGATCTTGAGGGATTCGACTGCCCCCTCGTAGTTCGCCTGAGCCTGAGCAAGTGCTTGGCGGTAACGATCAAAATCACGTTCGCTGATCGCACCCTCATCGAGCAAGATCTTGCCGCGATTGTAATCCTTCTGAGCGACTTCCAAATTGACCTTTGCAGATGCCAGCGAAGCTGATGCCTGCCGCTTTTCCTCCGCCCGTGCACCATTTTTGGCCTTCAAGAGTTGTGCCTCGGCTTGGGCAAGTTGCGCTCTCGCCGCTCTGACGTTTGCGTTGGATCGCTTTGGTGCTTCCTCTGCGTCAGAGATTGCTTGCTTTAACTGCGAGACGGCGGATTGTTCTTGAGCCCGAGCCTGGTTAAGCCTCGCATCAAATTCCACCGTTTCCTGCTTCGCAAGAAGCTGACCTGATGTTACAGAATCGCCGTCTTTGACATAGACCGCGATCAGACGCCCGGTCATCTTTGCGCCGATGGTTACATCTTCTAAGGAACTCAAAGCACCAGTGATGTCGAGACCCTCTACAAATGTCGATTCAGCTAAGGTGGTGATTCCAACAGGAACACTCACGTCACTCAGGATTTCTTTCGTCTTCGCTGCTTCCGCTTGAGCACCTCGATTGACGCATCCGGTCGTCGCGATGCCCAAGATCAGAATAATGGATAAAAGTTGAAGTCGGTTCATTTCGGTACTTGAATTTCTGTGGTGGTCGTGGCGGGAGGGACGAGGTTGTCGATTCCAACGGCGTTTTGAAGAGCGGCATAAGCGATTAGATACTCAGCTCGGGCGGCGACTAGCGCACCTTGAGCGGACCTGAGGTCAGCATCCGCTGTAGTCACGTCAAGCAAGATTCCTTCTCCGGCATTAAATCGTAGTTCGGCCAAGCGTAGTGCCTCAGTTTGGAGATTAACAGTCTTCTGCGAAAACCGCATCTGCGCTTCTGCATTGCGGAATCGCACAATGGCGCTCTTGAGCTGAAGCGAAATTCCCAGCCGAGTTCTTTCTAGATTCGTTACAATCTGAACCTCGTCTTGCTTGGCTTCTGCAATTTGGGCCTTGGTCACCCCGGAATCCCATAGCGGAAAACTCACCGTGGCATTCAGCGTTGTCGTGCGACTTTGCTGGAAGCTCGATGCCCCCGGGAATTCGCTGTGCGTAAGACTCAGGTTCAGAGACGGCGAGAGGCCTCCCCGCCGCGTATAAGTGACAAACTTTCGCGCTTCCAGAGCGGAAGAGAGTTGACGAAGCTCCGCCCTATTTTGAAGAGCAGCATCCAAAAGCCAACCTTCCTGCGTTTCGAGCTTGGGAAGGTCATTTGCGATGGTATTGAGATACTCGCTTTCAATGGTAAATGGCGTCTCGGCATCACGCTCCATTCGATTGTTGAGCACCTGCTTTGCCAATCTCAGGTTGTTTTGTGACTGATCCAGTTCAGCGTTTACGCGCGAAAGATCCGTTTCCAATCGCAGGACATCAAACCTGGCGATAGAGCCAGCATTAAAAAATTTGTTTGCATTGGATAGCCGAGCTTCGGCGGCTTTCACTGCCTCTTCGGCGACTTGCAACACCCAACTCGCGCGAATCACTCCAAAGAATGCCTCTCGAATGTCAAACCGGGTTTGGTTCAGGGTGATCGTTATTGACTCGGCAACTGACTCTTCGTTTTTCTTGGCGGCAAGAGCGGTTTTCCGCGAGAGCCCAACGATATCGACCGGATAGGACAAAACGATACTCGCTCTCTTGGAGTCAAAATTACCTCCTGAACCCCCACCACCAAAGGTCTGTCGGTCGGCGTACCGATCATAGGAAAATTGAGAATCGAGGCGAAATCCAAGCAGCCCACGTGCCTGCTTTGTTCTTTCTTTTGCCTGGATCAATTGCGACTCGGCAATCTTTGTACCAAGAGATCGCTCAACCCCGATCGTGATCGCGCGATCCAATGTAAGCACCTCAAGTGGCTCCTGAAATCCGATCATTGCCAAAGCAAACGCAAACTCAACACCAATCACTGCTGTTCCTTCCCATCTGCCTTATGGAGAGCTTGAGTGAGACTGTCAATAACAGATCGGATTTCGGAGAAGCTGGACAACATCAGGGCGTTCAGCGCGGGATCGCGCATCACCAGTAACTTGTCTCCGGCCTTTATCCCGAGTGCCTCCCGGGCCTCAACGGGAATCACGATCTGACCCCGTTCTCCCACAGTGACCGTTCCGAAAAAACATTCGGACATATCTTTGCCTTCGCGCATCGGACAATAATACCACACCATTCATACTTTTCATACTTTTCATACTTTCTTCACAATTTCTTAAAAATCCGTTAATGCTGAATCTGGTATCAAGGAGGGGTGATCAACGCAATTGAAGAGCCCATCCGAGTTAGGTATGCAGAAACCGACCAAATGGGTCACGCCTACTACGCGAACTACCTTGTGTGGTTTGAACAAGCCCGAACCGCACTATTCCGCAGTCGTGGCACCACATATAAAGAAGTCGAGGCAATGGGATACAAGCTCCCGGTCGTCGAGGCGTGGGCGAAGTATCGGGAAGAGGTGAAGTACGACGACCTCATCCACGTCCGCGTTTGGGTGGAAGAAATCAAACGCGCATCAATCCGCATCAATTATGAAGTCATCAACACCACAACGGGCAAAATTGCGACCGAGGGTTACACCTGGCACGTGCTGGTTGGCACCGACATGAAAGCCAAAACCATCCCAGACTTTTTGAAGGAACTTTTTCAGGGCTAAAAATTAATTGTAAACGGGACTGTTACTTTCAGGATGATGCTCCGCCGAAACTTCTCAGCATTTGGATCGCCGATAATCAAAAAGTACTCCGCCCCAAGATTCCCCGAACGACTGAAACTGAGATATCCATTCCAGTCATTATCCCGCCGAACAATGCGACATCCTAGACTGTGCGATTTATCCATCGCCCAATTTGCGGTCCCAATCACCTGTGTGCTTTTCCGGGTTCGCTCATAGAACTGAGCCGACAATCCGAGTTGCAAGTCCTTTACTGGACGTGAGTTGACGTAAACATCTTGGGACGAGTAAGTGCGACCGCCCGTTCTCCCCGCCGAGAGACCAAATCCGAAGTTATTGTAACGGTCGTTTGCCGGAAATCCGAACCCGATTGAGTAATAAGAATCTTTGAACTCCTCGAAAGTACTTGCGCCGAGGCCCATGTTAAAACTAAACGCTTTGCCGAAATCGCCGTAAAAGTATGAATTGAAACTACTAGTGAACGGATCTCCATTTTGCCTCCAAGAACGACTTCCAGAAAAACCATAAACATACCTATTCAACGCCCCTCGCTTTGGTTGCGCATTTACGTTTAATCCGGCCTCCAGCCCCTTGAAATCTCGTAGCGAAACAAACCCGGCTCTCGGGGCGAAATTCGAACTCACGGAGTAAGCCGCTAATGATGTGCTGAACTTTTCATTTTGATCGTAGTATCCAACGACTTGAGTGGTACCAACGTCCCTAACGCTATCCATGGTCAAGTATTGAGAAGTGTAATAGACGCGGCTTCCAACATCGTAAGAATAGTTGAAATATGCGCTTTCATTACTTAATCCTTTCTGTCGCAAACTGGTTGCTGCAACGAGGAGAGACTCTTTCTGATTGGGATTAGAGCGATAGGATGCGAGAGTGAAATTTTCCTTCCCAAATGTTGCAAGGTTCATCACCCCGACCCGAGTTCTATCATCGAGCTTTGAAAAGACTTTCGTCCCTACGTCAAACTGACGAAATCGTTGCGAAGCGAAAAGTCGAATCTCCCCTCCCGACTGGAAGAAGGCAGATCCTTCGGAAAAGAACGGCCGAGATTCGTTAGCCAAGCGCTCGGAGTAACTAAAATCGAGGCTCAGAATCCCTCGCTCAATGTTTCGAAAATCAGGATTAATGGTTCCGACTGCCTCAAAATTTCCAATTTTTGTACGATAGTCCAAACCTGAATTGAAGATTGAATTGTCGTCCGAGGATCCTACATACGAATAGGGCAATAACTCGATTTTGTTCTCATTTTTGGACTCAGGAATCTGCAATCCCTCCCAACGACCATAGTTAGTATCGTTCCCGTCAAATGTGTCGCGCCAAGATGTGCTCTTTTGATCAACATAATGCCGCCGGTTCACATTAATAAGGGCAGTCCTTTTTCCGGCCGGAGGGAGGCGTAAAATCTCCCAAGGAATCTGCATCTCAGCCGTCCAACCTTCACTGTCTCGGACCGCTTTTGCCTGGATCTGTCCACGCCACTCTTTCTTATTGGCGCGCCCACCATCAATTCCGATGTTCGTCGCACCCAACGGGTTGATCGAAAAAGAGTTGAAGTTGTTGCTCGTGCCGAAAAAGTCAAGAAATAGTGTTATCCGGTCATTCCCGTCCAAGCCGACATCATCTCGCGTCTCGGTTGCTGAAATTTTTCCTGGCTCTTCAAATGCGCGTACTCCAAAGTAAACAAATTTTTGATCGTAGCGCACCCAGAATTGTGTTTGAGAAGCATAAACAGTTCGAGAGGACTCTTCAATAAAATCGGTCCCTGAAGGCGATGTTTGCCACACAGAGTCCGTCAAAACGCCATCAATCACCGGAGGATTCGAAATCGGTTCGGGTGGTAAACCGTTGGAAAAACACGTCGAGCTCAGCGTGATCAAGGCACAGATAGCCCAAATTCGAGAAAAAATTTCTGACACAGGGGCTACTTACGAGGAGTTCGCAGCGCAAAGTTCCCGAGAATAGAGGGATGCGCCGGGTAGAATGGGCGTAGTTTAAGCTTTAATGTTGCAGTTTTTCCCAGCTCTGGTATTGCTATTTTGGCAAGCGCAGTTCGCTCAAGCGGACCTGCGGGGACTCCCGCTAGCATCTCAGCTTCTGTTTTGTTCGCAAAGCAAGGACCGAATCGCTGGTTCTGACTGCCTGATCAGCGTACTTATTCAGAAGCGCGACCCAAATCAGACCGAACCTGTCCTAGTCCCGCGGATACTTTCTGGACAGCCGGTTGTCAAATTATTGGGTGCTACCAAGAACTCAGTTCGGTCGAACTACGATGAGTTCCTAGTCATCCGCTCTGCGGACAGAATGCGTGATGGACCAGCCGCAGGCTGAGCTTCCGGTTTCCACTGTCGCCATTTAATCGCAGCAGAACCGCGCATTTCCACCTGGGCAAATCCAGGTCCACACCCACGATTTATTTATCAACAAAACCATGATTCACTTACTCCGCAGAATGTTTGACACCAGCGAACGCGATGTCAAAGCTCTCTATCCAACCGTCGAACTGATTAACGGCTTCGAAAGTAAGCTCGCAAATCTCACCGACGAAGAACTCAAAGCAAAAACGCCAGAATTCAAATCTCGGCTTGCCAATGGCGATACGCTCGACCAACTCTTGCCCGAAGTCTTTGCAGTCGTGCGCGAAGTTTCTCTCCGCACCCTCGGGATGCGACAGTTTGATGTGCAACTCGTCGGTGGAATGGTTCTTCACCAGGGTCGAATCGCGGAAATGAAAACTGGGGAAGGAAAAACCCTCGTCGGAGTCGCCCCGCTTTACTTGAACGCTCTCACTGGTAAAGGTGCTCACCTCGTCACCGCCAACGATTACCTTGCTCGGCGTGACGCGATTTGGATGGGTGCGATTTACGACTTCCTCGGCATGAGCGTCGGAATTATCCAAGGCCAATCCATGGACTCGGACGAACTCGGCGGCTCGTATCGCTACGAACACGGATCTGACGTCCTCGGTGACCCTCGCTACATGAACCTGGTTCCAACCAGCCGACGAGAGGCCTACATGTGCGACATTACGTACGGTACAAACCACGAATTCGGATTTGACTACCTGCGTGACAACATGGCATTCAGCGTGGAGCAGCTTTCCATGCGCGACCTGAACTTTGCGATCGTCGACGAGGTTGACTCGATCCTGATCGACGAAGCTAGAACTCCGCACATTATCAGCGGTCCAAGTAACGACGATGTCAGCGTTTATAAGGAAATTAACCAAGTGGTGAAGAACCTCGTGGCCGGTGGAGTTGACGACATGGACGTTCCTGGTGTGCATTACACCGTGGATAAAAAAAACCACTCGGCTTCCTTAACCGAGGAAGGAATGGACCTGCTCGAAGAGCAACTCGGCGTCGCGAACATTGCGACCGATCCAAAGATGTTCCACCACATCAACGCATCCATCAAGGCATACGGACTATTTCAACGCGATGTTGAGTACGTCGTGCGCGGAAATGAAGTCGTTCTGGTTGACGAGAACACCGGCCGAATGATGTTCGGACGACGCCTTTCCGACGGTCTTCACCAGGCAATCGAAGCCAAGGAGAACGTTCAAGTTCAGCGCGAAAGCCAAACCGTGGCGGTCATCACCTTCCAAAACCTCTTCCGGATGTACGACAAACTCGCGGGAATGACCGGTACTGCTAAGACAGAAGAAGACGAATTCCGAAAGATTTATGGTCTTGACGTCGTCTCCGTTCCAACTCACCGACCAATGTCACGGGTTGATATCCAAGACGCGGTATTTAAGACCGAAGAAGCCAAGTTCCGAGCAATTGGATTCGAACTTCTGCGGCTATACGCCCGGCAGCAACCAGTGCTTGTGGGGACTCGATCCATTGAAATGTCAGAAATTGTTTCGGGTCGCTTAACCGCGGAAATGCTCCAGAAGCTCCTCATTCTGTACCGGCTGCACGAGAAGAAAGAAGAAAAAGGATTGGACAAGGATGCCCGAAAAATGATCGAAGAACTGGAACTGATCCCATTTGTGGATATGACCAGGCAGGTCATGAGCACCGTCGCAGCAAAGGCCGGAGTTTCCGGTGACGCCCTTGCCGAAGAGAACATGAGTTGGTTCCTGAAGCGACATGAGCTAGGCGAAGAAAGCAAAGAATATCTCGTGGAGGCCCTCAAACACGGGATTCCACATAACATTTTGAACGCGAAGTTCCACGAAAAAGAAGCGCTCATTATCTCGGAAGCTGGGCGAAAGGGTGCTGTCACGATCGCGACGAACATGGCTGGTCGTGGCGTTGACATCCTTCTCGGTGGGCGCGTTTCTGACGCTATCATCGAAGCCGCTCGAAAAACCGACGACGAAAGCGACGACTTTGGATTTGATCCGGACTATGCCGATACCTTCAAGCACTTCCGTCGAGGAGGATTTGAGCGAGCTGCGCCACCTCTCCCATTGAACGACCAAGAGCGAGCAGGACTCGCCGAAGAAGTTCGGAAGCTCGGAGGACTTTACATCCTTGGTACCGAACGTCACGAATCAAGGCGAATCGACAACCAACTCCGAGGTCGCGCAGGGCGACAAGGCGACCCAGGTTCGTCCAAATTCTTCGTGTCCTTGGAAGACCAGCTTTGGAAAATCTTCAACTCCAAACTTGCGGATTCTCCAGTCCTCAAAAGCTGGCCCCCGATGGAAGAAATCAACGCGAACTTCCTGACCAAGGCAATTCAAAAGACCCAAGAACGGATCGAGAACCACTTCTTCGAATCCCGAAAACACGTTCTCGAATATGACGACGTTTTGAATTCACAGCGCGAACACGTTTATGAAATGCGACGTGGCTTCCTTCTTGGAAAGGATCCTACGGAGGAAATCGAAAACGGGCTTGACGCGATGATTGACGAGACCATCAGTACCAGTTGGGCTTATGATGATCGCGGAGACAGGACGCTGGACCTTGAAGACGTATTCGAAAAGCTCAACAACATCTTCCCACTCGTGGACTATGCGACTCCGTCCGAACTCGAAGGAAAGAGCCCCGACGAGCTTGGTGACTTCTTGTTTGACATCGCAATGAAGGCTCTTGCCGACAAGCGTGAGATGTTTGGAGCGGACCTTAAAATCGTTCAGCAACAGGTGATGTTGCAGGCGATCAATGACCGCTGGATGGACCACTTGCAGCTCTTGGATTACGTTCGCGAAGGCATTGGTTTGCGAAGCTACGGCCAAGTTGACCCATTGATTGCGTACAAGCGCGAGACCTATGACCTGTTCCAAAACACGATCACCTCGATCCGAAATCAGGCCGTGAAGTACATCTTCCGAGCGATGCCGATGAACCAAAACGAGCGTTTTGCGACCGAAATTGATCCGACTGAAAACATCGCAGGCACGGATATTGTTCTCGCTGCCAACGTGGAGCCAACCGGCGTTCCTGGAGATTGGCCAGACGACGTGAATCCAAAGCTCGTTGGTCGCAACGACGTCTGCCCATGCGGAAGCGGAATGAAGTTCAAGAACTGCCACTACTCGATTCTTCGAGAAACTGGCTTGATTTAACCATTTGGTTAAATCAACACCGATTCGCTCCCTGATTTAGGTCAGGGAGCTTTTTCACTTTGGAATCCCAGAAAAGGCGTACTCTAGAAGCTCAATCGTGTGAAGCACCTGGACGTCGCCGCCATTTTCTTGGGCCGCTTGGGCGATCCAGGCATGGCATCCGGGATTACCTGTTGCCACGATGTGAGCGTTGGTTTCTGTAATGAATCCCCACTTTCGGTCGAGCAGCTTGCGTGCCATCTTTGGCTCTTGGATATTGTAAATCCCGGCACTGCCGCAACATGTACTCGCTTCTTCGAGTTCGATAAATCGGATTCCAGGAATTGCCTTGATCAGTTCTCTCGGTTGGGAACTGATCCCCTGACCATGCACCAGGTGGCAGGCATCGTGGTAGGTCACGCTGGCGTCGAGACCCTTGGCGATCCCCAGTTGCTCGCGCAAACCATTTGCTAACAGAAATTCCGAAACATCGAGCACACGTTCACCAAATGGTTGAAGTTTTGGATCAAGCTGCCCGTACTCCTTCATCGCACTCCCGCAACCCGCTGAATTCACTAGAATCGGAATACCTTCGGGGACTGAACTCACCAATTGGTTAGCCCGCGATCGGGCATCATCAAGCAGGCCGGAGTGAGCGTGAAGTGCGCCGCAACAAGGGGATTGAATTTCAACCACGCGGTACCCGATGCGCCGTAAAAGCCGGACCGTACACGCATGGACATTCGAATAAAGAACGCGCATAACACAGCCGAGCAAGAGCGCCACTTCTCCCTTGATCGGCGGTAAAGAAGATTCCACTAGGTCGGGTAGATTCCGAACAGGGTTTGGCTTAGGGACATTTGCTTCTGCCGACCCATCCCGACTCACCATTTGGTTAACAAACCCAGGTAGCTTTCCACCGGGAAGAAACTTCGTCAGCTGAAACTGGATGTTCGCGAGTTTCGGATTGGTGAGACCTTTCAAGAGCATGGCACGGGTTGGGCTCGGAGCGACCTCAGCCAGCTTCTCCTTCGCCAACTCAAAAATTGATCCGTACTCAACCCCACTCGGGCAGGCCGTTTCACAAGCACGGCAGCCCAAACACTTGTCCATGTGTGGTTGGACGTCCTTCGCCCAATCAAGCCTGCCTTCAATCGCACTACGGATCAGATAGATCCGCCCACGAGGAGATTCTGGCTCAGCGCCAGTGATCTTGAACGTTGGGCAATCCTCCAGACAAAATCCGCACCGAATGCAGTGCGTAGTTAACTCCAGAAGGTCCTTCTGTTCATGACTCATATCCGCCCCCACGCTCCTGAGTAGAGCTTCCCACTCGGATCAAAAACTTGTTTCGCCCGCTCGTACAGCTCTCGCTCTAATCCCGTCCAAGAGGGTTTCCAATCCATATCATTAGAAATGATCCAACCATTTGGTGAAGGGACCTGCGGATCGCTTGACCACTTGGTGAAATTTGCTGGATCATACATCCAATCTGAGTCTGATTGAAAGGAACCAACTTCAGATGGAATCACGCGAGAGATCGCAAATGTTCCCAAATGTTCTGGAGTTCGATACTCAGGCACCTCCTGGTTGATCGCCTTGAGCGGGTACACCCGAAGAGTAACTTCCGCGATCACTCCCAACGTCCCGCGACTCCCGACGAGAAACCGATGGATGTCGAACCCCGCGACATTCTTGACAGCAAGCGATCCAGTCTTGATGATTTCTCCATTTGATTGAATCACGCGCATTCCGATCACCCAGTCTCTCCAGTTACCAAAAAGGTGCTCCCAATGATGAGGCATATTCAGAGCCACTGCACCGCCAAGTGTCTCTGAACCAAGAAAGTACTTGGCACTTTCAATTGGGGCGAATAGGTCAGGGCGAGGCAGGCAGAGCCCGAATTCCTTGAGCTTTCGTTGCAGATCCTGCAGGTGCATCCTAGCATCACAGACGATTACTTGGTCTTCGGCGTAAATGACCGGATCCAAGACTTCCTCAAAAGTATACAAGGGGTCAGCAGCCAAGTGCGGCATCCACCAGCGCATGACTGGGTCAGCGACGGCATAAGAGTTTGCAGCCGCGATCTCATTTGACCATTTGGTAAAATCCATCATGTCGCCGCACCTCGCCAGCGGCTCATGTGTTCAACACACCCTTTTTGATCTGGCAACATCTTGCACGGGTTGCAGAGTGGATTCGAGTTGAAAATCTCTTTGATGCTCCCCTGATAAGCCAAGTCTTGAGCCGAGAACATCAGCCCCATCATCCCGACCTTCTCAACTCCAATTCCATGCTCCCCCGTAAGGCTTCCACCGAGTTCAACACACTTACGCATAATTTTTTCACCGGCGGCGACGACGGCGTCAATCTGGGCATTGTCCCGGTCGTCGAAGTAAAAACATGGGTGCAGGTTGCCGTCCCCGGCATGAAACATGTTCGCCACTCCGACCCGAAACTCCGCGGCTACGGCGTAAACGAAGTCCAACATTTCCGGGAGCTTTGATCTTGGAATCACACCATCATGAGTGACGATGCTTGGGGCTAATCTCCCCATCGCGCCAATCCCTTTCTTCCGCGCCGTCCAAAGCTTTTTACGCTCTTCAGGCAGGTTTGCGACCTCAATCTTCAGCGCACCCAAAGCATGTGCGCATTTAACCACTTGGTTAATTTCAACACTTACTTGGTCCTCATCACCGCCATCGCACTCGATAAGGAGCATCGCTTTGGTCTCATCAAGAAGTTCCAATCCAAAGGCATCTCGCACCGCAACAAGGATCGCTCGATCCATCATTTCCAAAGCGGCCGGAATCGTCCCAGTAGCAATGATATCAGCCACGCACTGTGTTGCTTCTCTCACTGACCCAAACGAAATCAAAACCGTCTGCACAAATTTGGGCATCGAAGTCAGCTTGACCCACGCCTCCGTCACGACGCCCAGTGTTCCTTCGCTCCCAACAATCAAACTCATCCAATCTGGTCCAGGACCCCCCGATGCGTTTGGCTCAATTACCCAGATCTCACCATTTGGTGAAACCATCGTAAGCCCCAAAACATGCTGTGCGGTCACGCCATATTTCAGGGTGTGCGGTCCACCTGAGTTCTCGGCAATATTCCCGCCCAAAGTCGCGACCGTTTGCGATGAGGGGTCAGGCGCGAAGTGTAATCCGTGATCATTCACGGCTTTCGAAAGGTGCGCATTCACAACACCCGACTGGGCGTGAAGTCGCCGGTTCGGAAGATCAATTTCCAAAATCTGATTTAACCGTTTGGTAGAAATGATGATTCCACCCATAGCTGGCATCGCACCTCCGCTGAGGCCAGTCCCTGCTCCGCGCGGTGTGAATGGCACGTCATTCGCGTTGCACCACCTCACAATCTCCTGCACTTGCAATGTACTCGTCGGCAAGACCACGACCGTCGGCGCGAAACGCTCCACACCATATGCATCCGAATCGTAAGCACGCCGAGTCGCATTGCCAAAGAGCACTCCTTCAAGGCCCAGGATCTGAACCATCGCAGCTTGCATTACGGATTCGGAAACGCTTGACATCAATCCCTATTCTACGCTGAGGCGGGTAGTCTTTTGGGGTGTTTATAACCTTTGAAGGGATTGATGGCGCTGGGAAATCTACTGTGATCCGTTCCATCGCGGATTGGCTCCGAGAATCGGGGCGGGACGTATTAGTCACCCGAGAACCTGGCGGGAGCACGTTTGGCCCGAAAGTTCGAGAAATTCTGCTCGAAGGTGAAGCTATCACGCCGAAAGCGGAAGTGTTTCTGTTTCTGGCTGATCGAACTCAGCACGTGGACGGAACGATCAAACCATTTATAGAATCCGGAGGAGTTGTGCTATGCGACCGCTACGCCGATTCAACGTTGGTTTACCAGGGATACGGTCGTGGGCTCGATGTTGAAATGCTGAGGCAGCTCAATGGCATTGCGACAGGAAATCTCCAACCGACAGTAAAAATTTTATTGGACTTGGACCCTGATGTGGCAGTCACCCGATCCACAAAAGGTGACCGAATGGATCGAGAATCACTTGAGTTTTTCACGCGCATCCGAAACGGATTCTTAAAAGAGCATGACCTCGACCCGGAGAGATGGGTCAAGGTCGATGCAAATCAGGCACCTGATCTCGTTTTAAACTCGGTAAAGGAAACCTTAAGCAGCCTTCTTTTCTAGCTTAGCGATTTTCGAAGCAACATTCTTAGGAATCACGTTTTCTGGATCAAGGAGAGCAACAAGCCCGGAATCCGTCTTTGCAATAGATTGAATAAACGGATCTTCTTGATTTTGCCATGCTTCAGGCTGATATTCAATCTTGTCTTCCGCAATTGACACGATCCCAATGACCTTGTCCACGCGAAGCGCAAAGCGACCCACTGAAGAGTGTGCGACGACAAAGGATCCTTTGTCTGACCGCTCGGCGAAATCGAATCTTCGCCGCAGGTCAACTATTGGAACAGCAGATCCTCTTAAGTCAAATACACCTAGCAAGATTTTTGGTGATCGTGGCATCGGCGTTGCTTTGACTTCCGCCATAATGCGCTCGACGCTTGCAATATTGAGCCCAAACTGCTCGCCATTGAGTTCAAACTGTACAAATTTTTGATCTTCCATACCCACCTCTCCAAAGCAATCCATTCCTTAACAGAGATCCATCTCGGGCTGGTAAGGGTGCCAGAATAGTGATGAATTACATGATAGAGATTTTCGAAGTTCCAGATGAAAACGCAATGAGGGACTTAGGTGCCTCGCTTTCAGCGAGATGGAGAGCTGGTGATCTCGTGCTATTAATGGGAGACCTCGGAGCAGGGAAAACAACCTTCGTCCGGGGAGTTCTGAATGGCTTGGGGCATATCGAACCCGTTCGTAGTCCGACATTCAACATCCTCCAGATTTTTGAAACAAATCCCCCTGTGCTCCATGCTGACCTCTATCGGTTGACGAGCTCAGCTGGAATCGGTCTGGAGGATTACTTGGAAACTCACTTGTGCCTCATCGAATGGCCCGAACGCGCTCCGGAACTCGCCGCTGCAGGGAATGCCATTTCAGTTGAGATCGAGTTTACTGAGACAGGGCGAAGTGTGAGAGTGACACAGCCCGATCAGGAGATACAATAGGCTCATGAGTCTTCGAGTTGGATTCCTTGGTGTTGCGCACGTTCATGCACCGGCGTTTGCCTCCGTCTTTTCCGGTCGCGAAGACATCGAGATCACTGGCATATTCGATCTGGATTTAGCCAGAGCTCAGGCCTTTGCGAGTAATCATGGGCTTTCGGTGTCGTCAAGCGCGCAGGATCTGACGAAGAACTCCGACGCCATCGTCATTTGCAGTGAAAATGTCCGACACGCCGATGATGTTGAAATTGCGGCTGCCGCAGGATGCGCGATTCTATGCGAAAAACCGGTTGCCATAAACGCTTTGGAAGGTGGCCGAATTCAGAAGGCTGTTCATCACCATCACGTAAACTTTATGACCGCGTTCCCATGCCCATTTTCACCAGGCTGGCAAAGCGCAGAGCGGCGAGTCAAGGCTGGCGAGATCGGCAAGGTCGTCGCGATCAACGCCACAAACCGTGGCACTTATCCTGGAGATTGGCTCGTGAACCCAGCGCTTTCTGGTGGCGGCGCAATGATGGATCACCTGGTCCACGTCGCCGATCTCTTGCATCGTTTGCTAGGCGTTGATCCCGTGCAAGTCCAGGCAACGGAAACAAAGAAGCTGAAGGACGGTGAGGTTGAAGACTGTGCTTTCGTCACGATTGACTACCCTGAAAACCTATTCGCCACAGTTGATTCCAGCTGGTGCCGGGGTCCAGAGTACAAAACTTGGGGGGATGTGACCATGCAAATCGTGGGAACAGATGGAGTCATCGAACTTGATCTGTTTGCCCAGGGCTTGGATGTCTTCTCAAACTCCAGCCCGAGCCTAAGAATCGCGTCCTCTGGGAGCGATATGAATGCTTTGATGATTGACGAGTGGATCTCAAGCATCAATGATAAGCGAGAGCCAAGCGTTACACTTAGCGACGGGCTAAAAGCGAGCGAATACGCGTGGATGGCTTACCAAAGCCAGCCAGCGAAAGCTTAACGCGTTTTCTTCTTCGCCCGAGTCTTAGCTGGCACAGCAGCCCATTTGCTGATCGCCCTGAGGGAGGTTTTGGTATACAAGGCAGCAGTCGTCGGATTCGTTTTTGGCAACCAAACCAGCACACCTTGAGCAACATTCCGCACTCCAACCGTACTTGGTAGCTTAAGTTCTAAACCAGACTCGGCGGCACGCAAGATGACAGAATCCGGTCGAGTGATCATCACGATATCAAAATGATCACCCGGGAAGCTCAATGGGTCTCTCGATTCGGCGAGATTGACCCGGCTATTAGGCGCGATCCCGACATTCCCAATCACATTCGAGTTGTACCGTGTCTTTTCCACGAACCCAACATTAGTCCGGCTTGGATTCCAACCCGTGATCAAAGGTTTTTGCGTCCAATGAGGATTAAAGTTGAAGACCGTGTTGCCAGAGTCGAAGCTTGCAATTCCGTAATCGCCATCCTTCTCGGCCACAAACACTAAGCTCGATCCGCTCGAAACGAGTTGATCATCAATCGAAGTTTCCGCAAGGGAAAAGACCTTTGCTCCTCCGGCGACTGGACGAAACTTGATCGGAACCTTGCTTACGTCGGCTGTGAAAAGACCTTCCGCCCAGGGATTCCCCGCTCGATCCTCCCATCGTAACAGCACAAAGAGATTTGAACCAACAACTTCCCATCCGCTTAGGGCAGAGACTTCTTTCGTGCGAGACTTCAAAACCACCTGGCTACTGAGCGTTTCCAATTGGTCATCGGTAAAGTAGGTTGGATTTGTAGGAAAGTCCGAAAATCGGTAAGTTACAGGCTTCGCCTTCGCGCTTGACCGGACTACAAGAGCGCGATCTGACCAAGTCACCGAAGCTGCTCCAGACTTGAGCGAAAATTCCGTCGGTCGAGCCTTGCCCCAGATTCTGGAATTTACTTTTGTTGTCCCAGATGCATCAGTGATCAGGAAAAATCCATCCCGAAACGCCAGAGTTGGTGCGGGTGCGGGAGCAGCAACCGGGGTTTGCGCGAGCATCAAAGAAGCGAGAATTGGCGTCAACATAGTAGGCTAAACAGGATTATGGAGTGTCGCGACTGTCCGCGCTATGTTGAAGGACGATGCAAGGATGGGAAATTGAACCCTGAAACTTGGGATCAAGCCGTAAATGCCTCGAACGTCTTCGGCGTGCGTGCGATCTGCACGTTCAACGATCATCGCGAACGACTCATCGAAAGCCGGGCAACCTCAATTTCTATTCGAAAGAAAGTGTAGGGATGTGCAATATTGGGGTTTCGCCGCGTAGAAAACCGCGTGAGCAAATTGGTTTTATCTGGACTTATTCTTGGCGGGGCAGTGCTTGGCTACCTTGGCTATCGGTACGCTCGCCATGCGACACCTCTTCAGGGAGTTACCCAAAACACGATGTACGAATTTACCGTCAAAGACATTAAGGGCAAGGAAGTCAAGCTTGCCGATTACAAGGGAAAAGTTGTTTTGGTCGTGAACGTCGCCAGCAAGTGCGGATTGACCAAGCAATACGAGGCTTTAGAGAAGCTTTACCGAGATAATAAGAATGCCGGATTTGTCGTGTTGGGCTTCCCTGCAAATAACTTCATGGGTCAAGAACCTGGAACTAACGAAGAGATCGCAACATTCTGCAAGACTAAGTACGACGTCACGTTCCCGATGTTTGACAAGGTTTCGGTTAAAGGCGACGATGCGGCACCGCTTTTCAAGTGGCTGATTTCCCAATCAACGAACAAAGTTGATATCGAATGGAACTTCGCCAAGTTCTTGGTCGGCAAAGATGGGAAAGTCCTGCAACGGTTTAGCCCGCAAACCACTCCAGATTCTCCAGAAGTCAAGAGAGCACTCGAAGCGGCGCTGAAGTGACCTCGGGTTAACCAGGTGGCCAAGACAGGCTCCTGCCTGCCAGCAAGTGCATGTGTAAATGTGGAACTGTTTGCCCGGCATCCTCACCTTGGTTGATCACCAGGCGATATCCTGTTGCCAAACCAAGTTGGTCTCCTATTATCTTCGCGGCATTAAGTAGATGCTGATGATCTCCAACATCCGGGAGTTCAGATATTCCGGGAATTTCCGCCTTTGGGATGATCAAGAGGTGAACCGGAGCTTGGGGATTAATGTCCCGAATCGCAAAGACGAACTCGTCTTGGTACACGATCTCGCTGGGAATTTCGCCATTCAAAATCCGGGTGAACAGAGTTGCCATGCCTTATTCTAGCTTAGCGAAGGACGCGTAATGCCGGTAAATCAAGTCGAGGAGGCGGAGCTAATTCACCATGAATCACGCCATCCCGGAATTCATCCAGATTCGCCCAGACCAACGAACGTCCCATGGAGGCAGGAGCCGCAACTTTGACGCTTAGGTAGTTATCCGTCAGTCCCTGCATCAGGCCATCCTTGCCAGGCTTCGACTCCAAAAGTACTCGCATTGTACGACCCAAGAACTTTCGATAATGAGATTCACCTGTTCGGCGAGTTACTTCCATCAACCTCAGTCTTCGATCCGATTTCTCGGCCGGCGTCACTGGGTCGCCCCATTGGTCAGCGGGTGTTCCCCACCGAGGGCTGAACGTGAAGACGTGCGCGCTGTGGTAACCCACTGCTTCGCAAACTTCCACTGAGCTTTGGAATCGCTCGTGCGTTTCGGTCGGGAATCCCACCATGATGTCCGTTGTCAGGGTCACGTCCGGAATCCGCTTTTGAATCTCGAGGCAACGATCGATGTACATTTTTTGGTCGTACCTGCGGTTCATGTCGCGCAAGACTCCGGTATCGCCACTCTGGAGCGGAATATGGAAGTGCGGGACCACAATGCCCTCCTGAGCCAGTTCAATAATTGGATCAGTCACCTGGTGCATTTCGATACTGCTGATCCTCAGACGAGCAAGCCCAGATTCCTTTGCAAGAAGCGTGACGAGTTCCTCAAACCCAGGTCCCTCGCTACCCGATTCTGGTCCATAAGCTCCAATCAAAACCCCGGTTAAGATGGCTTCGTTGTAACCAAGCTGAGCGAGTTTTTGGGCTTCTTCAAGAACCTGCGAAAAAGGCCGAGAAACCATCCCCGGACGCGTGTAAGGGATCGAGCAATAGCTGCACATCACCGAGCAACCATCTTGAACCTTAAGCGTCGCGCGTGTTCGACCTTGGTGGAGCTTCAATTCACTTTGATCCGGCTCAGCGAGGTCATTTCCTATTTCCGGAAAAGCTCTGAGCAGATAATTCAAGGCATCCAGCTTAGCGGGGTTTGGAACCAGCACATGTGCGTCTTGCGTCGGTTCGCCCTTGTTCAACCCCATCTGGGTTGCGCATCCAGTGACAACGACCTTTGCTTCTGGATTGTGCCGATTCGCCCTTCGGATTGTGTATCTACTCTTGCGCTCCGCATCGCTAGTTACACTGCACGTGTTGATGACATAAACATCTGCCGGGCTTTCAAAAGGAACGATCGTGAACCCTTTTTCTGCAAAAGACTCAAGGATTTTTTGAGTTTCATACTGGTTGACTTTGCAACCCAGAGTTGTAAAAGCGGCAGATGGCATGGATCGAAGTATGTATTTTACTTTCTCGGGGTTGCAGGACGCGAATCCTCGATCGAACACGCTGCGCCTCTGAAGAAAATCTGGTTAATCCGACCTCTATTCCGCGCGATGAGGCGATAGATAGACCGGCTTATAAAAATTACTCCCGGCAGCGAAGCCAAGGCAACCAACCCTCGTAGCTTTGAGTCACGCAATAGCCAAAACGGTGCGTCAGCTCCCCCGACCAAATTGCCGTCGGGGAAAAGCAGCACAATCTCGCTCCGAGTACGCTTTGCATCAACCTTTTCGCGAAGTTCTGGTGAAAGTCTTTGAGATGGGGAATCGTCAAAATCTCGGCGAGTAGTCCTACGCAAAAATCTTACGGATCTCGCACAGAATCCACAATCACCATCCCATATTAAGAGCGGCTTTTCCACCATCACCTTGTCCTACGTCAATCCGCGATCAGAATGCGGTAAATCTCGCCGAGAGTGTCGCCATCACCGACACTCCGAATCTGCGCCCGCATCTTATCCGCATTCGCGCCTGAAGTGAACTGATAGCGATTACCCTCATCCCACGCCCCAGTTCGACCTAATCGTGTCACAAGTTCGATCAGCTCTCCATCCCGGCTCAGCTCGACCCAATCGATTTCGACCGCCCACGCCCCACCGGCGTACTGGAACAAAATGTCCACTTTGCCTGGATTTAAAGGATCCAGTTTCCACTCCCGAATCTGGGCTTCCTTGGTCAGGTCTCCAACTTTCCAATCACCAATCAGCTCGAAATCGTCTGGGATCTCCTGTTGCAGGGGTCTGTAGTTCCAATCATTCGCTTCCAACCAAAGGAGGTGATCGGGAACGGCTTCCTCAAACTCCTCAAAAGACGCGGAGTTCTTGCCCCAAAGCACTTCCGTCAATGCGAGCATCCGGGGCATCATCATGTACTCCATTTGTTTCGAATTCGCGAAATACTCGCTCCACAATTGCCCTTGACCACCCAGCACGAACCGAGCTTGATCAGTTGAAAGTTCAGCCGGGACCGGTTCAAATTTATAAACTTTTTCTAACGGAAGATAACCACCGATTGCGGTTGGTTCTCCACCCTTGAACTTGCTCTGATAATGGTCAAAATAGCAATGTTGTACCGGTGCCATGACGACTTCATGCCCGAGTTTCGCGGCTTCGATTCCACCCTCAAGTCCTCGCCATGACATCACGGTTGCGCCCTTAGCGAGCCCACCCTCTAAGATTTCATCCCAGCCGACAAGCCGACGACCACGAGCAGCGAGCCAACGGTCAAAGTGCTTAATGAACCAGGATTGCAGCTCGTCCTCGTCCTTCAAGCCCTCAGCCTTCATCTTTTCCTGAGCTTCCAGCGATTCTTTCCACTGCTTCTTCGGAACTTCATCGCCACCGACGTGGATAAATTCGGACGGGAAAATCGCGAGCACTTCTTCCAGCACATCCTCCAGAAACTTGATCGTCGTCCCTGAAACCCCATAAACGTTCTCATTCACGCCGTATTTCGACCAGACTTCAAGCTGCTCACCTGTATTTCCAAGTTCGGGATACGCCGCAAGGGCGGCTTGGCAATGTCCCGGCATTTCGATTTCGGGAATGACGGTAATCCCCCTGGCACTCGCGTAATCTACAAGCTCGCGCAACTCATCCTGAGTGTAGAATCCGCCATGCTTGATCCCGTCCCCTTCGTCGCTCCCGGGTCGGAATGGCGTCGAATCTCGCCAAGCTCCTACTTCGGTCAGCTTGGGATACTTCCTAATTTCCATGCGCCAGCCTTGATCCTCGCAAAGGTGCAAGTGCAGCCGATTGAACTTGTAATATGCCAGCAAATCCACAAAACGGATGATCCATTCCATTGGGATAAAGTGCCGGCAAGGATCTAGCATCATCCCTCTCCAGCCAAAACGTGGGGAATCCTCAATTGAAACGCAAGGCAAGGCTCCAGAGCCGTCCCAAAGCTGTTCCAATGTCGCCTTAAGGGGATGGACACCTTCCGGTCCTCCGAGAAACACGCTTGCGGAATCCTCGGCGATCGTCAGGCGATAGCCTTCACGTCCTAAGGACAGGTCGAATTCGATATCCCCGGCAAGAATCTCCTCCGGTGCCAAGGTACTAAACCCACCGTGGTAGCGGACCGACTGAGGAAAAGGAATAAGCGAAACCATGAAGATCGCACTCATTTTGACCGGAAAAAGCTTATCGAAATCGCGAATTGACCCCGGGAACTGTTACAGGTTCAAAAATTGGCATCCAAGTGAACCTGACGAATTGGAACGAATACCCGATAATCCTTGTTATTACACCTATCCTGATAGGCGAAAAAAGAGGAATAATCTCTAAAGTGCAGAAATTTACAAAATTCGGAATCCACGCAATTTTACTAGGCTCACTCATCCTGAGTGGTTGCCAAAAGAGCCGTGAACTTGCATCAACTGAAAAAGAGGCGAACTTCAACAAAACGGGCATGATGACCGGATTGAAGGTCGCCATGGTCGTACCAAGTCTCAACGATCCATGGGTTGAGCTTCTCACACAATATGGGAAGCAAGCCGCAACGGATTCCGGCGCGACCTTAATCATTGAAGAGTTCAGTGAAAAGAATCCAGAGCGCGTCGCCGAGCACATGGGCGGATTGGTCGCTCAGGGCGTCAAAGGCCTTGTTTTGCAGACAACTGCCGATACTCTAGGCGCAACCATCCGGGACAATGCGGAGAGCTACGGGGTTAAAACGATTGCGTTGAATCTCAGATTGCGAGAAGAAAGCACGGGCAAGCTTCTTGACGTACCGTTCTTCGGCATCGAACAACGAGACCTGGGCAACGTCGCTAGCCAGTACATCATTTCCGAGGCAGAAACCCGGAAGTGGGATCTGTCCAAGGTGGGTGTGATTTTGTCGCAAAGTGCGGCGTCCGAAGCCGAGCGAGCACGCCTAGGCGCTTTAAAGACTGCGCTCCTCGCATCCGGGGTTCGAGAAAGTAACTTGCGCGTGGTCGAAAGAGGCGGGTCTATTTCTTCAGCCCAATCTGCTTCAGCAGCCTTCCTCTCGAACCGAAAGGACCTGACCAATTGGATCATCGCCGGGAGCGTGGACGAGGGCGTGATCGGTGGAGTTCGGGCAACAGAAGCGACTGGACTCTCGGCATCAAACGTTTTGGGAATCGGTATCGGCGGACTGAGTGCCATCGAGGAACTAGAAAAGCCAGAAAATGGATTCTTTGGAAGCCTTTTGATTTCGCCAAAGGAACTAGGCTACGACGCGATCATTCGGGTTCTTCAGGCGGTCAGCGAGAACACAGACCTCGACACTGCCCCGGAATATAAGAACGGATCTCTGATGACCCGTGCAAACCTTGATGCGATGAAGAAAGAAAATAAGCTTGATCTCATTGCAACTCTTAACTCAAAGGTTCGATCATCCCAGCAGGGAACTGCGAATCTCAAGGTCACGCTTCAAAAGCGTGGCGATATCGCCTCGGATGTTCCCGACGCACCAACGGTCGAAAGTTCTGCAGTAGGTACCCCCACCGAGGGAACTCCAGCTGAGCAAGCTCCTGTAAAAATTGACAATAAGCCTCCATCAGATGGCGCCAACACCGGACGGTAACTATCCGTTTAAAACGATAAAGCCAGCCCGATTTAAGTCGGGCTGGCTTTTTTTTAAGCAGTCCCTGCCGCGATCAACGACCTTTAAACAGGTTGCCGAGCACGCCCCGGATGAGCTGACGACCGAGTTGTGAGCCAGCCGCCCGCATCGTGCTCTTGATCACAGCCTCAGCGACGGAATCTTTGCGACCACCGCTCGCCGCTCTTTGAGCTCTGGCGGCTTCCCGTTCCTCTTGGACCCGGAGCTTTTCATCCGCGATGCGTTGCTTTTCGGCAAGCTTGGCGGCCTCTTCGGCTGCCTCTGCCTGATCCTGGGCATCTGCCTTAACTTTCAGCTTTTCGTAAGCCGACTCGCGATCATTCGCTGTATCGTAAACTCCCTTCACCGGCGAATTGACATAAACTTGCTGCCTTTCTTCCGGAGTCGAAGGTCCTAGTCGTGACATCGGTGGCCGAATTGCGGCTTTTTCGACGATGGTCGGAGTTCCCTTTTCGTCGAGCATCGAAGCAAGAGCCCAGCCCACCCCGAGATTTGTGATTTCGTCTTCGGTCTTGAACTTGGGATTCGGCCTAAAAGAATCCGCCGCCGCGCGAACACCCTTCATTTCCGAAGGCGTAAATGCACGCAAGGCATGTTGAACCCGATTCCCAAGCTGAGCCAAAACCGAATCAGGAATATCCGCTGGGTTCTGGGTGATGAAGTAAACCCCGACGCCCTTCGATCGAATCAGGCGAACAACCTGCTCAACCTTTTCCTGCAAAGCCTTGGGAGCATCGTTGAAAAGCAGGTGAGCTTCGTCAAAGAAGAACACTAGCTTTGGCTTTTCTGGGTCACCAATTTCCGGAAGGGTCTCGAAAAGCTCGGCAAGCATCCAAAGCAAGAACGTCGCGTATAGCTTGGGCGATTGCATCAGCTTATCGGCGGCGAGGATGTTCACCATTCCCTTGCCGTCGTAGGTGGTCCGCATCAAATCGGTCAAATTAAGTGCCGGTTCGCCAAAGAACTGATCCCCACCCTGTTCTTCCAGGACCAACAGCTGACGCTGAATCGCCCCAACCGTTGCCGCGCTCACATTCCCATATTCACGCTGAATCTCATCAGCCCGCTCGGAAATCTCGACCAGCATCGCTCGCAAATCCTTCAAATCAAGCAAAAGCAGACCTTCGTCATCGGCGAGCTTGAATGCGATATTCAGCACCCCTTCTTGAGTCTCGTTGAGGTCCATCAGTCGAGAAAGCAGTAATGGACCCATTTCGCTGATCGTGGTTCGAACAGGATGACCTTGCTGACCAAAAACGTCCCAGAACACGACCGGATTGCCCGCGTACTGAATCGGTACCCCCAGTTCGGTCGCGCGTTCCTCGATCTTGGGCTTGCCACCTCCGGCTTGCGCCATTCCGCTCAAATCGCCTTTTACGTCGGCTAAGAAAACCGGAACGCCCATCTTGCTAAAGTTCTCCGCGATTGATTGAAGGGTGACCGTCTTTCCGGTTCCAGTGGCTCCGGCAATCAGGCCGTGACGATTTGCTCGCCCTGGCAAAAGAAAAACAGGATTTTCGCCCTTTCCAACTAAAATGGGTTCACTCATGGTCGCAATTCGCTTTACCCAATATCTGGGCGTGGCAAAATGTTACCTACTGCACGAGGGCAAACAATGGCGATTGACGATAAACACTTGCAAGAAATGCGCGAACTCCTTGCGCCAGTAGGCGCAATCACCATCCGCAAAATGTTTGGCGGGGCTGGCGTGTATTGCGATGGTCTCTTTTTCGCTTTGATTGATGATGGCGAGCTTTATCTGAAGGTCGACGACGAAAATCGGGCAGAGTTCGAGGAAGCCGGTAGCCACCCCTTCACTTACGATGCTGGTGGAAAACCCATGGAAATGAGCTATTGGGTGGCTCCAGCGGACTTATACGAATCCGAATCCGGACTCGTTAAATGGGCCAATCTCGCTCTCGATGCGGCGCGAAGAAAACCGCCCACAAAAAAGCGCAAAAAGCTCTAGAGCTCAATCATCTTCGCGCCGTACCGGGTCCATTCCCTGGCTCCTAAGAAGTGATCACTAATCCGCACCGCGCGACCTGCTTTGAGCGCATTTCGAGCAAGTTTCTCCATATTGCCACCAGGATTTACCGCAACGAAGTCGAGCCGCTTACTCAGCCCCGCGACCAGATGATCGCGCTTGCGATTTGCATCAATATGGTAGCCCTTCTCCGGATTGATACTGCTCACGGCAAGGTCGGTAGTGGCATCAAATTGGTATCGCCAGAGCCTTGCCGCCCGGAAGGGTTCTTCTTTTAGCGACTCGCCCAAAGCCACGAATAGCCCGCGATCCGCACACAGAATACGTGGCGATCCCCAGCGCAATGGCACCACCGCGGCACGTTCGTATTCGGGAGTCCCAAATCCGGCAACCAAAATCTCGCCTGCCAGAACCCCTTCCTCAGCACACTTTTCCATCAGGTCCAGTGCCGCTGGAGCACTATTTCTCGAGCTCATCACTGTGAATGTCTGCGATTCCAAGAGCTTTTCATTGCCATAAGTGAACAATACTCCCGGTGGATCCGGGTTCATTTCTTCGAGCAGAGCCGGGTAAAGGGCGTCGGCAGGAGTAAACATCTGCACCCCAAACTGATCCAGCTTGTCGCACAGGCGTTTCGCTTCATCGCGCAGGCTTGCGCGTCTGCCAACCCATTCATCAGCCTGGCTTTGCGTCAGGCGATACTCTTCAACCAGGGTCTGCATCGAGAGCGACCAGAAGGTATCTGGCGTTACCCCAAGCAGGTCATTTCGGCTCAGAATGCGCGTGATCGTCCGACTCCCGATCCTAGGCGTCAACGCCAAGGTTAGGCCCAATATCCGCGCATCCAAGCCGGATTTAGCCAAGCGCTCTTGCCGCCTCCAGCAAAATTTTTGTCGCTACCTCTCCTCGCTCCTCCATCAAGTCCACGACTTCTTGATGGTTCAATTCCTCGGTTCCGAGTCCACAACCTAAGTTCGTCACAATCGCCAAACAAGCATAAGGAACCAGAGCTTCGCGCATCAGGATCGCCTCACTACTCGCCGTCATTCCGACCACATCACCGCCGAGCCCACGATACATCTGAATCTCTTGCGGAGTTTCATACCTTGGACCATCGCCGCCGACGTAGGTCGCGACATCTTTCGCCTCGACCTCGAATTTTGCGCAGGCGTCCAGCAAAGCCGCACGACCTGCAGGCGAAAACGGATCGGTAAAGTCGCGATGCACCACCGTTCGATCAAACAGTGTCACCCGGCGAAAGGTCATGTCCAAAAAATCGCTACAAACCGCGAAGGTTCCCGGTCCCCAATCCGCCCGGACGCTCCCAACCGCCGCCGTCGAAAGTACGCAACTCACGCCGAGCATCTTCGCGCCAATCGCCATGGCATGATACGGAACCCGATGAGGAGGATTCTTGTGACCCGCCGAATGCCTCTGGAGCAAGAAAATATCCTGACCATCGCGGTGCAATTTTTTCGCGCGGAACATGCCGTATTCGGTTGGCATGTGGAAGGTTTCTCCACCCAATGCCGCCAATCGATCGCCAATCCCGGTGCCACCAATGATCGCCACAGATTTCATGAATCACAGTTTATCCGCAGTTTCAAGGAATCACGCGCAATCCCCCCCGGCTAGTCCAAAAAATCATTCAACTCCCAAACGAAATTTCCTGGAATCGGTGGAAAACCCGAAAAGTCCTGGTGCATTTTCGGGGGGAGCCACGTCATTTATCGCACAGGGCAACAATGAGCGCACTACCACTACACACTTTTGATAGCCAAGCCAAGATCAAGGTCATCGGGATCGGCGGAGCGGGCGGAAACGCCGTCAACCGCATGGTCACCGAAGGCATGAAGGGCGTCGAATTCATCTCCATGAATACCGACGAGCAAGTTCTTGGGCTCAGCAAAGCTTCCGTGAAGCTCCGATTGGGCCTCCAAGCAACCCGAGGTTTGGGAGCTGGTGGCGATCCGATCGTTGGTGAAAAATCCGCAAAGGAAAGCGAAAAGGAAATCTGTGCAGTTCTTGAAGGCGCCGACATGGTGTTTATCACCGCTGGAATGGGTGGCGGAACCGGAACCGGTGCCGCTCCTTATGTTGCCGAACTCGCTCGACGCATGGGAATTCTCACCGTTGGCGTTGTGAGCAAGCCGTTCAGCTTTGAAGGTCCCAAGCGCAAGCGCATCGCCGAGCAAGGAAGCCTCAGACTCACCGAGCATGTGGACACCCTCATCGTGGTTCCAAACGACAAGCTCATCCATGTCGTGGATCGCAATTCCACCATGGGTAACGCTTTTGCAACCGCCGATGACGTTCTTCGCCAAGGCGTTCAGGGTATCAGCGACATCATCCTTAAGCCAGGGATGATCAATGTAGACTTTGCCGACGTCAGCAGCGTGATGCGCAATGCCGGTGTTGCCGTCATGGGAATGGGACGTGGGATCGGTGATCAGCGCGCAAGAATCGCTGCCGAGCATGCCGCCAACAGCCCGCTCCTGGAAACCCAGATTCAATCCGCGAAGAAGCTTTTGGTCAACATTACTTCTGGTGAAGACTTCAGCATCGGAGAAGCTGGCGAGGCGATGGATTATCTGCATCAGTTTATTGATCCGGAAGACGCCGAAATCTTCATGGGGCATGTCATGGATCCAAGCCTAGGCAACGAAGTGTTGATCACTGTCCTTGCAGCCGGAATGGGCAAGAGCTACGACAAGGTGGTGGACGAACAGGTTTTTCCTGAGCAGCTCGCCGTTCCAGTCGCTCCGTCCACGACGACTCCCGAAGACTTGATCAAGTTCGTAGATCGCGAACCGGTTGCCGTTGCGGGTCAAAAAGAGCCACAAAAGCCGATCCAGATCGAAGAGCTCGACCTCGACATCCCAACTTTCCTGCGCCGCCAACGCTCGTAATTCACGCGAGCCGCGACGCCGCAACGCCTTTAACCATACTGGTCCAACAACATATAGCCCGGCGCCCGATGCAAATCAGGCCCGGGCATTTTTTCTTTTTCTAGGTTCACTGTGTTAACTTTCTCGGATTTTCTATCGCCATTGTTGAATGGCGCGAAAAGTGATGTGCAATCACAAGTTAGCTAGCGCTGTTGCCTCCGCCTTTCCAAAATATAGACAAAGGCAGCCAATTCCACTCCCCGATGCTATAAGTCCACGACCCAGAGCGGATCAAGTGGGCACATATTCGGAGATTCTGCTCTTGAACTACTCAATTTAGGGGATTACCAGGACCAATTCGCTCGAAACTTTGTTAAACTGAATACACAAGAGAATTTTCTATGAAACAACTTCAGATTTTAGGAACCATCGCCGCTAGCCTCATGGCTTTTTCCGCGACTGCAATCACCATCGGCACCACCGACACCTTCGAAGACGGCACCGAAATGGGCTGGTCAGGCGGAGCGTTGCCCGCCAACGTCTCCGGGGGACAAGCAAGCAGCAAGGCCTTGGAATTCAGTTCCAACGGTGGCAACCTCGCCGCTTACAATACCGACCCGCGATGGCAAGGCGACTATATTGCCGCCGGCGTGTTTGGCATCAAGGGATACTTCCAAAACCGAAGCACGATCCCCATGGAAATTCGCCTTGTGATGTTCAACGGCACTTCCGAGCGATGGACTTCCTCCGGACCGCTCGAAATGGGCGTTTCGCTCGCTTGGATTGAGCACACGTTTGAAATTTCCGAAGACCAGCTGACCCGAGTGCTCGGCTTCCAGCCGTATTCAACTTCGCTTGCCAACATTAACCGCGTAATGTTCCGCTACGATCCGGGCGAACCCAATGCGACCGGCACGGCTGTCACAGGAGCGGTGCGGATGGACAATCTTGAAGCCATCGGCGCACCAGGTCCAACGATTTCGGGCGATATTAACCTCCTTGATACCACGGGAAGCGGCGGCACAGAAGATCTCACGTGGACCCTAACCCAAGGTTCCAATGTGTACACCGGAACCCTAACGGTTGACGATGTCGCCATCAGCATGTACAGTATTAACATCCCGCCAATGGCGCCAAATGGTGCGTACTCGCTCAAAATCAAGGGCGGCACGTTCCTGAGCGATACCAATTCGGTGTTGCTCACTGGATCTTCCGTGACAAGCGACTTTGCCTTGATGAACGGCGATATTGACCAGGATACAGAAGTTGGGCCAGGAGACTTCGAGGCTGTCGTCGCACAGTTTGGCGGCGCCGGAACCGCAGATTGCGACAACGATGGCGAGGTTGGACCAAGCGATTTTGAGACTGTCGTCGCGAACTTTGGTCTAGGCGACGAATAACCCTTCAGGGCTAAACCTAGCAGAAAGCGTTCAAACCTGGTAACGGGTTGGAACGCTTTTTGATCTTTGTACCTCTATACTTTGCATAGGATTACCTTTATGAAATTGTCGCGCCCGCTTTTTGCCCTCTCAATGCTTGCTCTTTTTGGCTCCGCCAATGCCATCTCCCTTGCCAGCTTCAACAACTTTGAAGATGGAACCACGCAATCCTGGGGCGGGGGATCTTCTCCGACCAACGTAACCGAAGGGCAGGCATCAAACAATGCTCTCGAAATCAGTGCGACCGGAGGAAACCTTGCAACCTTTAGCAACAGCACAGATTGGACTGGAAATTTCACCGCCGCTGGAGTCACCGGAATCAGGGCTTGGTTCAAAAACACCGGAAGCAATCCCCTTGGAATTCGACTTGTTCTCTTTAGCGCATCGAATCAAAGCATCCGCTGGACATCTTCGACTGCGCTTGTTTTGTCTGGGAGTGATTGGGTTCAGCACACGTTTTTGATTAGCCAAGCCAACCTGACTTCGGTCGGTGCTTCGGCGACATATGCTAGTTCCGTAAGTAGCGTGACGCGCATGATGTTCCGCCACGATCCGGTTGCACCAACCGCCAATGGCAGTCCTGTGACGGGATCTTTGAGGATTGATAACATCCAAGCCGTCCCCGAACCCGCTTCGGTTGTCGCACTGAGCGGCGCGATACTTGCACTTGCGCGACGACGAAAAAATTCTTTATAAAGGTTGGATTTTTCCACCGAAAAGCGTAAACCTTTGTTATGATAAGGTTATGACTTTTCGTCGCAAAGGTTTTACTCTGATTGAACTCCTAGTCGTGATCGCGATCATCGCGATCTTGGCTGCGATTCTGTTCCCCGTCTTTGCGCAGGCCAGGGAATCCGCGAAGAAGACAACCTGCTTGATGAACATGAAGCAGGTCGGTCTTGCGACGGTGATGTACACCAACGAGAGCGACGATTCCTTCCCCGCTTGGGCAGCGCTTTCCGCGCCTATCAATGGAGGCAACACGAGCTTTGTATCGCCAGATATTCAGGTGATGCCCTACGTGAAGAACGATCAAATTTGGGCTTGTCCGAGTGATACAGCGAAGAGAATGCCTGCCTCCTCAGTGATCTTCCAAGACGGAAAATGGAGACAGAAAGCCCTCAAGCGATCGTACCAATACGTCGGAAACCTCGTCACCAAAGAGAAAAATGGTCTCGACCGAAACACGGGTGTGACGACTTGGATCGGACCAGGAGATTGGGTTTACAAGGGACGCAATCACTCCGAACTCAGTCACCCGAGCGAAACCGTGGCATGGGTCGAGGTCTGGCCGATTGATGTCAACGACCCTTACGTCGGCGGCATCTGGGGCTCCGGATTTATTGACTGCAATACATCCAAACTCGCCGGACGAAAGCGACCATCTACTGCTCTTGAAGATGCTTCCCCTACTCCGGCATGCGCCAGCGAATACGCCAAGAAAATGACCCCAGGGCACTCGAACGCTGGTCATTACGTTTTCGCCGATGGACACGTCAAGATCCACACTTGGAGCTCAATCCGAAAGAACGATTTCTACGCGTTCAAGGCCGACAAGCCTCAGACGACCTTCGTACCGTAATCGCCTTTATCGGTTCTGGTCTGGTCCAAGACCGGCGACCAAGAGGATCGCCCAAGCCATTTGGTGTGCGGCGGCATAAGATTCGTGGGTGTATTCAATGGTGTACGCATCCGTTCGCGAGACGCCCGGGATTCGCGATGCCATGTCGGCTTCTTCGGACCGATTCATCTCGATGGAAATTGTCACCGGAGAAGTCGGCAACCAAGGATCAAGCGCACTGGCTTTGTTGACGCCATCGAATGCTGCTTGCTCAATCAAGATCTCGGCGTCGGCGGGATGCAGACAATCCGCCATATAGCGTCCTAATCCACGCTTGACCTCGGCACCGACAATGCCAGGGAGTAATTCCTGAGCTTCCTTCACTCCGGCGGCGTCGGAAGATATCATCACCATCGGCACATCGAAGCAACCAGCAACTCCCGCGCTCAGAGCGATTTCGCCAGCAGGCTTCCCATTGATCGTCATCCGGTGCACGAAGCCCGTCACCGTGTGCTCCATCACGCCAGCCAGAGTCCCTGCCATCGCGTGGTAGCCGACGTACATCCCGCACGCAAACGAGCGATCAACCCCCGCCATCATGCCCATCGTGGTCGCCCCGTGGCCAGAGATCAAGCGGGTTCCTGGTTCAAGTTGATCCGCGAGAAGGTTTTTGCTATTCCCGTGAGAGTCTTTCACAAGAATTTCAGTGGCACCGGCCCGCTTTGCCCCACGAATCGCGGCATTCACATCGGCGGTCATGCGCTCCCGCGCCCAACGATAGTCAAAATGGTCGCTATTTGGACGCCCGCATTGTGCCCAAGAAACGAGCCCAGAAACGCCCTCAATGTCCGCAGTGATAAAAACCTTCACAGGTCGTTAGGATACCGGGGTTTTGATCTCGTAGATGCTGCTGATCGGCGGAGTCGCGCGGAGCGTGGCGATCACGGAACAGTATTTCTCGTCCGTGAGTTCGATGGCTCGCTTAACGGCGGCTTCATCAAGATCTTCGCCCTCCAAGATGTGCCTAATCGTGAGCGACGTATAAGGCCGCGGGTAAGGCGCACCATGAGGAGCTCGCTCACCTTCGATCTCCACCCGATAGTGAGTGATCTTCTGCTTCTTTTTCTCGAGAATAGAAACCACATCCATCGCCGAGCACGCTGCTCCAGCCGCCAAAAATGCTTCCAAAGGCGTTGGTCCTGCGTTCACCCCGCCCTCTTCCGGATAAGCGTCCATCACGAGCTTGTTGCCCGTTGGCGTGACGCCCGTGAACACCATATTTCCATTCCAATGTACTGTTACCATTTGATTTGTTGTACCTCTTGACTGTGTATCGTCTAAGTGAGTAGAGGCAGAAAGTCCAAGGAAGGGTTCAAAGTTCCTAGGACCTCTTTTATGCCTCCGCCTTTCCAAGGTGGAGGCTGGCGCGAGGCTGGACATCACGCAGAATCCCCTCCCACCCACGCCGCCCAAAAGAGCGACAAGCCTTGACTTCCATGGAGAGGAGTGTGGGATACTGGCTTATAAGTCGAACGCAGGCGAAGCCTCCACCTTGGAAAGGCAGAGGCAGAAAAAGAGGTAAAGATGAAACACTTAAAATTAATAGCTTTAACAACTACAATCGCAATCGGGGGGGGGAGCGCGCATGCCCTCGTCGTCGATCATTTAACATGGTATCAGGATCCTGGCTCCTGGACGAACCTCCCGAGTATGCTCTTCGCGCAGCGGCAGTTCCAGGGATTCAACAATACGAACGTCGCCATTGGGGGCGGCCGGTGGCTGGTGTATGCCGACGGTCAACTTTCCTCGCCCACGGACAATGGCACTGGGAAGCTCAACTATCGGCAGGACAATGTCGGCTCGTCAATCGACCTCTCAAGAATCGCTTCGATGTCGTTCGACATCATCGTGATGGGCACTGTCAATCTGAACTGGTACCTCGAGGATGCGAGCGGCAACCATCTCGGTTTGAGTGGTGCACCGGTCACTCTGACCGGGACCAGCACTGTCACCGGGTCCAGGACTGTGACCCTCAACTTCAGCGCCGCGACCATTGATCCCGGCTTTGACCCGAGTACGGTCACTGGCATGAGCATCGAGATCTCCGGCATATCATCACCGCAGATTATTGCAGGCGAACCTGCAGGGGAGCAAACAAAGGTCAGCAGATTTTACTACACGAACATTGTCCCCGAACCCGGAACAATGGTCGCACTAGGTGCCGGAATCGCTGCGCTCGGAAGGCGACGCAAGAAAGCCTAAACACGTCCGGGTGGTCGGGGGAAACCAGAAGGTCAAATAGAAAAACCCGGAGGCAATGCCTCCGGGTTTCTTTTCCATAAAGTCACAGGCCAATCGGCCAAAGGTTACGGGCGGGTGGCCGAGGTGAAAGTAAAGATATTTGAACAGGGTTGCCCAGGTCTGCTGAGCGGAGACAAGAAGGACAAAAAGAAAAACCCGGGGGCATTGCCTCCGGGTTTCTTTTTCATAAAGTCACTGGCCAATCGGCCAAAGGTTACGCTGCGATTTGTAATCCTGGGCCGGCTCCGTTGGCGTAGACCACTACGGCTGGGCTTGGCTGAGACGTAATCCCCGCTCGCTTGCTCCTAATCCGGTAATACTGCTTCTCGCCCGGCACCTGATTGGTGTGCTTATAATCCGTCCGCGTCACAACATCTACCAAATCCCAAAGCGTGTTACCGTTCGGACTTGCTTCAATAATAAACTGCGTTCCTTGAGCATTTCCGGTGCGATTCCACTTCAGAACATTGACACCATCATCGCAGCCCTTAACGGTTAAGCCAGTCACAACAGTCACAGGCCCAACGGTTCCGCCACCAACAATGTTTAACGCGCTCAGAATCGCAGGATCAATACCAGGAATTGCCTTAAATTCCTTCGCAAAAGCACGCATTGTGCTCACCGTAGACTTGCGCGCGGTGTCTTTACCGGTCACCTGACCGCGCAAAGTTTCTTTAGTTTCGTTCACATCGCTCAGCTTAGTCCGAAAATCGGTAGCGGCGAGGGAAATTTCACCAAAAGTCTCGGTGTTCAAACCAAGTTCGGCCTCATAAATCTCGCACTTCTTAACGAAGTTGTCTAGCCAGGCATTAAGAGCCAGGTCGCTTGCAGGAATAAAATCGCTTGATCCCATTGTGTTATTTTCTCCAGGGCAATCGCCCGTATTTTTACTTTCGGCAATTGGCAGAAAATTTTTAGAGATACCGGGAAAAAATTGTGAAAAATGTACAAGATTGAGGGTATTTCTTGGGTGTTTCCGGCCCTCCGTTCGCGGCTCCATCCATTCCCCTGGTTCATCAAGGTGCGACCCTGGGCGTTACAAATTAAAACATGGGCGTTTCAAATTTAACCCTGGACGTTCCATTTTCGTCCCTTTTGCCTTAAAATTAAACCCTGGGCGTTTCAAATTTAACCCGGGACGTTCCATTTTCGTCCCTTTTGCCTTCAAACTAAACCCTGGGCGTTTCAATTTCAACCCTTGGGGCTCCCTTTTTTGTCCTACCGTTGCCACTGCTGCCGAGACCATTCCAACGTGGAGACAAGAAAGTCCCCCTCTTTGACCCGCACGTTCTGGAATGATCTCGGAATTCTGTGGTCAAGGAGGGGGATTTAGGGGGCGGTAAAGCCACTCACTTGGAAAACGAGATCTCACTCGACCTCACCCTAAATCCCTCTCCTTCGCCTCGCAAACAGTCATGAGTACTGAGCAAGAGGGCGAAAGAGAGGGACTTTTTGGCGATTCGAATGACGCAGGATTTCTAACTAGAAACCTAAATCTCTTACGCCGACATCGCGCAGATGATTTCGTCTGCGAATTCGCTGCACTTTAGCTCAGTCGCGCCTTCCATTAACCTTGCGAAATCGTAGGTGACCTTCTTCGAGGCAATCGCCCCTTCCACGCCCTTCAGGATCAGGTCAGCAACTTCCGTCCAGCCCATGTAGCGGAACATCATCTCGCCGCTCAGGATCACCGAACTCGGGTTGACCTTGTCTTGATTGGCGTACTTTGGCGCGGTTCCGTGGGTTGCCTCAAAGATCGCGTGGCCGGTGACGTAGTTGATATTCGCGCCCGGGGCAATCCCGATCCCGCCAACTTGAGCCGCCAGAGCATCGCTCAGATAGTCGCCGTTGAGGTTTAGAGTGGCGATGACATCAAAGTCTTCGGGGCGGGTCAAAACCTGCTGAAGAGTGATATCCGCGATTGCATCCTTGATCACGATTCCTGCGCCTGGCATGCCATCCGGAATCTTGCACCAAGGACCACCATCAATCTCGACGGCACCAAAAACGTCCTTTGCCAAGGCATATCCCCAGTCTCGGAAAGCTCCCTCGGTGAACTTCATGATGTTGCCCTTGTGGACGAGGGTGACGCTCTTGCGATTGTTGGCGATGGCGTATTGGATGGCAGAATAGATCAGGCGCTGGCTTCCCTGCTTACTGACCGGCTTGATCCCGACTCCGACTTGAATGTCTGTATCGGTTCCGTGCCCAACCGCGGCATGCCAGCCGTCAATCTTTTCTTGCGTGCCGAATCGGATCTTTTCGTACGGCTTTGGATAGGCATCCTTGAACATCGCGAGGAATTGCGTCGCCGCTTCAGATCCCGCTGCGAACTCAATTCCAGCATAAATGTCTTCTGTGTTTTCTCGGAAGATCACCATGTCTACGGCTTCTGGCTTCTTGACTGGCGATGGAACTCCGGTGAAATACTGCACCGGTCGCAAGCAAACGTACAAATCCAGAATCTGCCTAAGGGCGACATTGAGGGAGGTGATCCCGCCGCCAACGGGGGTCGTGAGGGGGCCTTTGATCCCTACCATGTATTTGGTAAAGGCGTCTAATGTTTCTTGCGGGAGCCAGCTACCGGTTTGGTCGAATGCCTTCTGCCCGGCAAGGACTTCGTGCCAAGAGACCTTCTTTGTATCGCCAAACACTTGCGCAACGGCGGCATCAAAAACTCGGACGCTCGCTCTCCAAATGTCGGGACCAGTTCCGTCGCCTTCGATAAACGGAATAATGGGGTCGTTTGGAACCTGCAGACCATCTTTGGTCATCGTCATTGCGGTAGACATAGAACCTACAGAATACCCGCTCAGGCTTTTACAACCTTCCGGCTGGGTTCACCGGACGGCCGTTGACGCGGATCTCAAAGTGGAGGTGCGGTCCAGTACTCATCCCGGTCGAGCCGACATTTCCGATCAGATCCCCGGATCCAACTTTCTGCCCGCTACTCACCCGAATCCGGCTGAGGTGGCCGTATAAGGTACTCAAACCGCTACCGTGACTAATCACAATAGTGTTGCCGTAACCGCGTTGATACCCCGCGCTTACGACGACGCCACTTGAGCTCGCGTAAACGGGGGTTCCGGTTGGAGCGCCAAAGTCAATTCCGGCGTGAAGTTTGCGGCGCTTGAGGATCGGGTGGTTCCGGTACCCGTAACCACTTGTTATTCGTCCTGAAACCGGTCTTCGGAACTGCCCATTGAAGGCAGGCATTCCGCGGTTTGCGTTTTCAAATGCAGCGAGCTTGGCTTCAATTTGACGGCTTTCTTTATCCAACTCGTCAAACTCATCTTGCAGTTTAGATTGTGCTTGACGAAGCTCGGTCAGAAATCCTCGCTTTATCTTGCGGTGCTCGGCAAGCTCCTTCATCCAATCTTTCTGGCTCGCAATCACCTCCTTTGTCTCAGCGATCAGGCTCTCTTTCTTTGTTTTTTCGACTTCGTACTTAGTGACCTCTTTTTTGTAGCGATCGAAAGTTTCTTTGTCCTTATCGGCAATCCGGTCGAAAATTTCTCTCCGAGCGGCCATATCGCCGAGCGAGTCGCTGGCAAGCATCGCTCCAAGCGCGGAGCCCTCAGACTGCATGTAGAGCCGCTTCATCCGAACTCGAACGATCTCTGTCTGCTCGTTCATCGTCTCCTTAGCCTCTCTGAGATTTTTCTCGACTTTCTTGGCTTCGCGGTTTAAGTCACCGAGCTTTTCCGTGGAGTCGCCTAGCTTGCTTTCGACGATTTCCATCTTGCCGTCAACTTTTTGAATATCGTCAAGAACGTAAGAGGCGTCGCGCTTTGTTTTGCGGAGTTCAGAAGCGACCTCTTTCTTTTCTGAGTTCAGCTCCTTGAGGTCAGACTTGAGTTCTTTAACCTTGGCAGGGGCTTTTGTTTGGGCTGGCACATGGACGCTTGGGAGCACCAAAGTCATGCAAAGAAAAAGGGTGACAAGTTTTTTCATTCCGTCCTCCAAGGGCCACGAATGGCGATGACTGAGCAGATTAAACCATACAGCGCACCGGCAAAGCAAAGCCACCCAAAAACCATTCCAGGCGGAAGATCACCTAGCTGAATAATTCCTGAAAATGCCTGGAGCTGAACCCTCAAGTATTGATGTGAGAACAGCACGAAAGCCGATGCAATAATCCCGCCTGTCACGCCCTGAATAATGCCCTCAATCATGAGGGGTATGACAACAGTTTCTCGCGCCGCGCCGACCATTTCCATGATCCGGAATTCCTTCCGGCGAGTCACGAAAGTCATTCGAATCGCGTTGTAAATCAGAACCCCACCCGTAATCACCATCAGGGCACCCAGCGACAGCCCCACGAGGCGCAGGAGCCCAAGTGCCTGACTGAGCATATCTCGCTCCTTCCTCATGTACTTGACGCCATCTTTTTCGACCTCGGGCATCTTTTGGATCGAAGCGGCGATAGAGTCAGCTTTGTCAATTTCCTTAAGCGTGACCGTGTACGCTTCCGGAAGTGGATTCTTGATTCCGGCAGTCGGATAGTCTGGATTCTGCTTTTTAAAGAGTGTCCACGCTTCCTCCTTCGACATGTAGTCGGCACGGTCGACCCCGGAAATTGCTTTAAATTTTGTGGTCAATTTCTTGGCGACTTCCGGTTTGACTTCATCTTTCAGAAAGATTCGCATTTCGAACCGGCTGGGAAGCGTGTTCATGTATGCGTTGACGCCTCGGTAAGCAAACGCAACCCCGCCCGTCAAAAAGAGTGCCATCGCCGAAGTCGTGATTGCGGCGAAGGTCATCCAACCGTTCCGCTTGAGGGCAGTGAACGCCTCACTCAGAAGGAATTCAAAGCGATCTAACAAGTTTTCACCTCATCACTCATCAAGAGTCCCTTGTCTAGCTTGATGATCCTTCCCGGATACTTTTCGATAATTGGAAAATCGTGGGTGGCGATGAGGATTGTCACACCCTTCCTGTTCAGGTCCATGAGGACCTCCATGATCTCGACACTATGCTCAGGGTCAAGGTTCCCGGTTGGCTCGTCAGCGAGGATTACCTCAGGATCGTTGATGAGGGCCCTTGCGATGGCGAGTCGTTGTTGTTCGCCGCCGCTGAGTTCTTCTGGATACGCATCCACTCGGTGTGCAAGATTGACCCGCTCAAGGATTCCAGGGACGAGCTTTCGGACTTCGCGCTGTGTTCGCCCAACCGCCCGCATTGCGTACCCGATGTTCTCAAATGCTTTCTTCCGCGGCAATAGACCAAAGTCTTGCGGAACGATACCGAATCTCCTTCTGAAAGTTGGGATGTCCCGATCCTGGATGGTGCTCACGTCAACCCCATCAAATCGGGTTGTTCCTTCGGTACCGAGCGATTGCCGACTGAGGAGCTTTAGAAGCGTACTCTTGCCTGATCCAGTCCGGCCAACTAGAAAAACAAATTCCCCCTTTTCAACCTTAAAGGAGACCTTTCGAAGAGCCTTCACATACTTGCCGTAGTTCACGCTCACGTCTTTAAATTCGATGAATGGGGGCATCGCTTCTTTTCATCGTACCTGGCAATCGGGCTGGGTGGTTCCGATTCGCCTGATCATCTAGTCTCGGATGATCCTGAGACTACTCGGAAATTTTATAGGAACACGCAAGCGTCCCGAAGTTTCTTCGCCGCCAAGACGTTTGAGGCATGACCGCTCCGATCCCCTATCACACTTAGGAACTCCACCGGAACCCCGGAAAGGTAGAGGTCTCCGATCAGGTCCAGAAGTTTGTGACGGGCAGGTTCATCGGGAAACTTAGCTTCGTTCAGATATCCATTCTCGGCCAGCACAAGGGCTGAGGTCTCGTCCAAACCCTTTCCGAGCCCAAGTTGCTGGATCATGGGCAGCTCTTCTTCGAAAGCGATCGTCCGTGCCGGAGCGACTTCGCGAACGTAATTCTCTTCTGTGAGTTCAAGTTCGAATTCCTGAGTGCCGGGCCACCGTGCTCCTGTTCGGAATTCGTATCTCCAAATCCCCGCCCCACGACCAATCGCGATACTGTGCTTCTCGGTCTTTTCAAAGACTCGGGCGAACGGAGGCTCAAACGACTTCTCGCCTACAATCTCACGACCGACAGATAAGATCGCCTCCACATACTCCACGGAGCAACCCCCGCAGGCAGGTAACTCTCCACCCGTCACTTCAATCTCGGCATCGGTAATGCGAAGACCAGCGAAGGCACTCATCAGATGCTCAATCGTTGAAATGGGACCAAGCTGGGTACACCGGCGGGTATCGGTCACGTTTTCTGGCAACGCAGGAATCCGATCTGCTCCAGACCAAAATGCGATTCCTGAATCACCCGGCTTGACGGTCAAAATCACCGGCTGACCGCCATGTAGCCCCAATCCTGTGATCGTGAAACTTGAAGCCAAAGTTTGCCGCTGAAAGGTAATCAAGGCTTCGCCTCGGCTTTGGCGAGAGCTTCTTCGAGGGCTTTGATTCTCTTCATCATTTCGGGGAGCTTTTGCTGCAGGAGCATGATCCGGAGGTGCTCTTTCACCGGAACTGCCGGAACCCCAAAGTACGCACCTGGTTCCGTCAGATCTTGCATCACACCGGTTCTGCCGCCAAGTTGAATGTCTGATCCGATGACAGTGCCTTCCTTCGCTCCTGACTGACCACCGATAGTGACTCGATCTTTAACGGTCACGGTCCCGGAGAACCCGGTTTGGGCTGCGATCACGACATGATTTCCAAGTTCATTGTTATGGGCGATATGGACGAAGTTATCGAGTTTGCAGCCATCTCCAAGGATCGTGTCACCGACCATTGCCCTGTCAATGCAAGCATTGGCTCCTATTTCGCAGTCCATCCCGATGCGTACTCCACCGACCTGTGGCACCTTCACATGTCGACTTCCGTCCCAGACAAATCCAAATCCATCGGCTCCGATCACGCATCCAGAAAAAACCACCGACCTCGCGCCAATCACCACGTCCTGAACAAGAGTTACGTCTGGGTAGAGCCGGACATTTTCTGAGAGCTCACATCCTGGGCCTACAAAGCAGTTGGGTCCAACCACCGCGTGATCAGCAATCACGCAGTCAGCCTCAATCACCGAATACGCGCCAACTGATGCTGTCTCTGAAACCCGAGCGGTAGGGTGAATATCAGCAGTTAGATGGATTCCGACTGGAACCTCTTGCTTCCTTTCTGCCATATGCAGGAGTTTGAAAAACGCTAGACGGGGTTTCTCCACGCGGATGCAGGGTCGCCCCTTTACGTCGGCACTTGGGGTCACGAGCAGGGCTCCAATTGTTGACTCCATCGCTTTTGCCAAGAATGCCGGGCTTTCGCAAAACGCAAGAGCCCCGGGGTTGTTAGCATGGGCTTGATCGAGCTGATCAATGACCATTTCCGCTGGCCCGTCTAAGGTCCCTTCGATGATTTTGGCGATTTCGCCGAGCTTCCAGCCCAATACTCTTTTAGCCATGCAATGCATTCCTTCGTCGCATCGTGTTCCGCTGCGCTTTTATTCACCAGAGTGTAGCCGCGAAGCGATGCAAAGATTTTGGCTTTTTCTCTGGCGATCCAGCGAGGTGAACGGTACGCCTCACCCGGCACGGGGGCGGTTGTCTTTGTAACTTCACCAGTCACGGTGAGCGACTTCGCAGATTCACCGGGCAGAGCGTAAACTCTTTTGACCCGCGGGTTGAGAGAAGCCTGCGCTTTCGCCTGGCTTCTCAGATTCTCTAAGTTATTCAACAGCGCGGTGATTTGCTCTTTTCGGTTGAGCTCCGATTTTCGCGCAATCGCACGCAGGTCTTCGGCGATGAGTTCCGTTGCTCTCCCCAAGATCGCATCGCGCTCGTCTTGATACTCTCGATCAAGCCTCTTGAGCTCACTGCGAATCTCTTCCGCCCGATCTTGACGTTGCTTTCGCTGAACCTCATTAAATCCTGTCGCATCCTGCCCATCGTCTGGGAAAGCAATCAGAGAAGTAAGTTCCAGCGAAAGATCGCCCACTCTCTGAGCAATCCGTTCAAACGGGCCTCGGAGCTCCAAAAACGCTTGATCCAAGATCGCTCTATGGGTGCCTTCCAATTCCCGGCGAAGTCGAGAAACGTCGGATTCAACCTGACCATCCAAAACGGCAAGGCGCTGGTCAAAAATTCTTTGAATCGCAGCATCTTGCGACTTCGCGGCTTTGGACTGAACGTTCGAAAGTTCTGCTTCACTGAGACCGAGAAATAGGGTCTCCGATGCAACACCTGAAATGGATGATGAAGCTGAAATCTTTCCGCTCGGGGATTGAATTTGCTCGGGCCTGGCCGCCTGAATCTGTGTGACAAGCTGATCGAGGTCCACAAACACTTTTGGGGACTCCGGCTGCGCACATCCGGCTAGGAATGCAACACAGACAAAGGCCCCAAAAGTGATTCTCATTAGAGATTACTTATCTGCTTGAACGATCGTCGCGGCAGTAAGGTCATTGGCTCCGTATGGAGCGCTCTCAATATCCAAGACAACCGTAACGCCCTGAGCCTTCGCGACGATCGCAAGCGATGTCCGTGCCTTATCAATCGTCTTCTTATTGAGGTCCATTTGAAGGTTACCAAGTTCACCTCGGAACTCATTCAACCATCCGTTCAAAAGCTCTTCAAGTGCCCCCGCTCGTTGCCGAAATTCGCTGATCATGCGTTGCTCGGCTTCAGTGAGATTCGTTTTGGTCATCAAGTCGCTACGGCGCTTCGCAGAATCCGTGATGTCCTTTTTGATCTTATCAAGTTGAGTCTTGTCGGCTTCCGTTTGAGGATCCTTCAATGAGAGAGTGCGTAGTTGGGTCGCTTGTTCGATCGTAGCGACTGGATTGTTGCTCAAAAAGTCAATCAGCCCAATTCTCACCGTCTCGGCGGTTTGCATCTTTGCAATGTTTTGCCGTCCGAGCTTGCTTTCGCTTGCTACCTTCGCGAGGTCAACGACGGCGGTCTTTTCTCCACCGGCTTGGAATCCGGATGCGAAAAGGAATACGGAAAGTCCGGCCGCGACGATCCAGCCTGAATACGATTTAAGGTTTTGTGTGTTCATGTGATTTTTTCAAGTGAGAGGAACTGGAAAGTGCCTGATTTAGAAGCTGCCTCCGATGGCAAAGTGTGTACGAGATCCGCCGCCAGGACGGAAGCCAAAGTCAATGCGAATAGGTCCAAGTGGAGTTCGGAAGCCAACACCCAGCCCATAGCCTAAGTTCATCTTGAACTTATCGGACTGCTCAAAGTCGTTGATCGTGGAGTACCCACCCCACGCCCCGCCGTAGTCAGCAAAGCCAATCACGCTGAAGGTGTTTTGGATTGGGTACCGATACTCAACGCTCGCAAGCAAAGCTGTTTTGCCCCAGAAGCGTTGGTCTGCGTACCCACGGAGCGAGTCCGATCCACCCATAAAGAGTTGCTCATAAAAAGGCACAGTTCCGGTGATGGTACCGACCCTGACGCGGGCGGCGAGGACTTTGCGAGCGTCGAAAATCTTCTCTCGATTGGTCGGACGCTTACTGGAAAACGTCTTGTACTCCCCAGTTGCACGGACGAACGACTTGTTCCCCAGAATATTCGTCACTGACGCGACATTTCCGCCGATCTTGTCGATGTTCGAGAATCCAGGCTCAATGCTGAAACGGAGATAATCGCCTTCGCTGGCATCAAGTGGAACGTTCCTACGATCACGTGCAACTTGCATTTTTGCCCGCATGATGGTCCCGTCCTGGCGAATGAAGTCTGAAGTCGTCGAGCCAAAGTTGATCGCCTTAACAGTATCAAAGCTGAAACCTACTCCGACATCAAAACCTTTGGTCGGACGCGAAAAGTCCAATGCACCACCATTCCGACGTTCGTCGTAGCGGTCATCATCCGATAGGGAGCTACCACTTCCTAGTCCCGAGAAATAACTGTTCACCCGGCTGTAGATGGAAACCGCCATCGTAGTGTCCCTGGAATCGAAGAATGGATCAACGAAGTCAAACGAGACGCTTGCTCCCGAGCCAAATGTATCTTGCAAGTAGCTCGCAGAAATGGATTGTCCAGAACCTCGGAAGTTGGAATCGCTTACCTTGAAGGTACCGGCAAGACGGCTTCGAGGGTCAAGTGAGGCTCCCACATCAAATTGTGCTGTGCGCGTTTCCTTGACGTCGAAGGTGATCAGTGCCTTTGCTGGATCATCATCGGCAAAACGTCGAGCCGGTCGGACTTCAGAGAACCATCGCGTGGAAAGAAGTCGCTGATAGTCATCGGCGACCTTGAATTCATTGTAGTAATCGCCTGGCTTGGTTTTGATCAAGCGGTCAATGACGCGACGCTTGGTGTTCTTCACCCCAGTGACGGTGACATCGGCGACCTTTGCTTCGATCACGCGAACAACGAGGATTTCTTCGTTCATTGGGTCAAGACCCATTGCTACCTGGGCAGCAAATCCCCTGTCGAAGTACATTGAGCGAATCGCGGTCAATGATGTCTGAACTTGAATCAAGTTCAGAATCTTGCCGGATTCTTGGGTCACCAACTTGAGAATTTCGTCGGTTTTCACCGCTCCGTTCCCTTCAACGCTGATCTCTTTGACAAGCCCGTTTTCCACGATGTCAACAATCACCTCAACTTCGGCGTCGCTGATGTTTCGGAACGAAATGCGAACGTCCTTAAAGACGCCCAGATTCCGCAAGGCATTTTCATCACTAAAGAGGTCGGCCTGCACGAGTGCCTGCCCCACCTTTGAACGCAGATTTGCGCGAATGAAATCGGTTGTGACCTGACTATTGCCACGTATCGTGATTTCCTTAATCACCTGAGTAGTTTGTGCTTGGACGATGCAAGCTAAAGCGAGTATTGCGATTGGTACGCCAAATCCTTTGGTCAAGTTCGAGTCTCCCTAATGCAAGTTTAGACGGTTCAGGCCAGTCTGTGTTGCTAAAGTTTGAACGAGTATTCCACAGTAATTCTCCAAGGGCGATCTTGATCAGTTCCTAAACTGAACCTAGCGCGGCTGAGATTGATGTTGCGCGATGGAATTCTGTAAATCAACTTAAGCTCGAAAATAGATTTTGAAAAAGGAGTCGCTGGACCTATCCCGCGACGACCCTGGAGGGTCAAATATCGATTCAGCGATTTTGCTCCAAAGATCGTAGTGCCCTCGATGCCATTGTAGTCAAGCGCAAGGTAGTCAAGGCTAAATGTTTGGGCCAAGGGATTCGTTAGCCAGTCACTGAAGCTGGGAACCACGAGTCCGAGCACTGCGTTGCGGAGTTGCTGATTATTCCCGGTCGTTCCATAGCCAGCAAATGACTCGATCAAGTCTCGCTGACCAATAATTGCCATGATTTCATTGGAAGTCAAGTCCGGAGGATCGCTTTGCGCATCAATGATGAGACCACCCTCCTTAATCATGTCTCCGCGCACGAACATCGTAATTTCGTATCGCTCATAGCTGGAAACTCCTCGTTTAGCAGAGAGACTTGTGCGTCCAATCAGGTTTACCGGAGCCTCCAATATCGCATCCAATTCCCCACGACCTTTGTAAGTTAAGTTCACAGTTCCGCCCTCTTCCAGATTGATCCGAGCGTTCGGCAACCTTAGGAATCCGTCTTTAATGATGAGGGCTCCCGAGACCTCTGGCCTCAGCAACGTCCCGTTCAAAGATCCGCTCGCGTTTGCGACAAGATTCGCATTAGTGGTTCGAACCGTAACCGCGTCAGTCGAATAAGCCTGGATGTTGAATTTAGGATTGATCGGAGGCTCTGGTCCAGCGGCGGCAGGTCCAAAGGTCGGCAAATCAAAATTAAGACCTTGAGAGTAAACCGTCCCAACAATCTCGGGTTCGTAGAGGGTTCCCCCGATCGCGAGATAAGGCAAGTTATTGCCAGAGAGGGTCCTCAAAGCACCCTCAATCCGGTTGCCTTTTTTCAAGTCTCCTTCCGCGACTTTGAAGTTTCCGAGCGCAAATTGTCCGGTCAGTGGGAAAGACTTCAATGTTGTTTTGAGTTCATTTCGCTCTGGAATTCGGAAGGGTGTCCTCGCGAAGAATGCTGCCGATCCACCTTCGGACGAGTCTGCACTGCCTTCAACCACAATGTCTTCGCCCTCAAATCTCACCCCCAGCCGAGGGCTCTTGAGATACGTGTTCGTGTTCTTAAAAACGATCTGATCAGGCTTGGTAAATTCGGGCATTAGACGTATTTCGCCGCCGAACGTGTAAAGGTCAATATTTCCGCTCGCGACCAAAGACCCTCCGATTGTGCCAAAGCTCCGGTCCAAATCTACATTTTCAGTAAGGTCAGAAAACTCGCGGATATTTCGCGGAGATAAGGTGGCATTCAGGGTAAGTCTGTCGGTAGCTGAGCGTTCGCCCTTCGCCGCCATTAGCGCAGAGGAAGGTCCGGTAAGTGTCGTGGTTCCCGTGAATCCACTCGCACGGAACTGGCCAAACGCACTCATTTGCTTATCGCGCAGGCTCATCTGGAAGATGTCCAGCGTCGGTCGGTCGGCGTCAGTCCCATCCGCCACAATTCGTGCAGATCCATCAACTGACGGATTATCCAGGGTGCTGCCAAGTTCAATGTTTGCGTCAAGCGACCCCGGCAGCAACGGGAGCTTCGAATCAAAGACGTTCAAAAGGGTGAGGTCAAATTTGTTAAGAGCAAAACTCGCGTTGATGTCCCCTGAGTCCTTGTAAATTCCCTTGCCAACCAAGCTCTGACTGTCTAGCTCCCAACGCAGATCGCTCACGTTCCAGGTTCCCTGATTCTTCGTCAACTTCGTGACGATCTTCCCAGCCTCACGCCCGGAGTACCGAATTTCGTCAAACTCCGTATCGAACCGAGAAAAATTGAGATCCTTTCCATCGTAGTTGAAGGCGAGATTGGTGCTCAGGCTAGTGCTCAGCTTACGAAGTGAGTTCAGCATCTCAGGATCGTTGTCCTTGAGTAGCGGCGTGGCGATCCTTTCGAGGGTTTCACTTCTCAAATTGAGTGCCGATAGGACCCCATCTGCTGACCCATCCTTACCGATGTTCAACTGCTCAATACTGACGTAATTGTCAATCGTTCCAATGCCACCACTGCCCTTCCAATTACCATTCTTTCCCGTGAACGAGAGCGATCCCGTTCCAATGGATTGGCTATTCAAGACCAGATTATTGAAGCTTGACTCAATTGCCCCATCGAGTAGCTTTCGGTTCGAGAAAGTCAGTTTTGCTGTACCAGTACCTTGGCCGGACAAGGCATAACGCGCGTCGAACTGCGAAACCGGCGAAATTGGAAGATCAGTCCAGTCTGCAAACAGATTTCCACTTCCGGAGTTCAGGGCAAAAGAACCGTTTAAGTTGACTTGCCCCGATTCTCCGGCGTGCTTTACCAGCGCGCGCCCGGCATCAAGCGCAACCAGATCACCCTTCGACCTAATTTTGCCAGAAACTTCGTCCAAGGTCAGTCCTTGCACCGCAAGGGGGCCTCCAGTGAAAGAAGCGCTTATCACGGGTTGATCGAAGGTACCGCTGATCAGACCGTTTTCAACCTTGAGCCGCCCCGCTGCCCCGGTGTCGGCAAAGTCTGCGAGCTGAATTTGGGGAGCGTTGAACGTTCCTGAAAGCGTCCGGTTTTTCAAATTCAAAGAAACATTTCCCGCAAGCTGACTGAATCCAGTATTTCCGGCGATATCTTTAAGTTCAACTTTAGCGAGATTGCCCTTCGCCTCCAAGGTAATGAGGGGAATGATGGCCTCACCCACTTGGGTTCCGTAGAGATCAACAGCAGAGTCAAAAACTGGGTTGCTCGCTGTTCCCTTTAGTGTCCCCTTCACATAAGCACTTCCGGTCAAATCCTCCGCGAAGAGTTTCGGCGAAAGGCCTGCACCTACGACCTCAAGGTTCAGGGTGCTCTTCGCAAAAGCGATATCACCCGATGCGACAAGTGTCCCATCCTTGCCCTTGATCAAGGCTCGTCCGATCTCTAAGGATCGCGTGTCTCCAGAACCAACGAACTCAAATTTTCCGGCAAAGTTCTTGCCAGATTCGAGTCGGTAGATTCCCGTACCTTCGGCCCCGAGAAGCACCTTGGGCTGGCTCGTTTTCCCAGTGATCTGCGCAACAAACCTCCCGTTTGCAGTCGCAGCGACGCCAAACTTTCGCAGAAGGGGGGTTAAATTTCCCGTTGGACTTTGCACAAACGCAGTGATGGCATTGCTTTTCAGATCAATTTTCGCCGCGCCATTTAACCGAGTTCCATTCCAAGTAAGCCGATCCGGCTGAATGACCAGTTGACGATCATCTGCGATGAAAGTTGCCTCCGTCATCCCAAATCGTTCTTTCGCCCAGCTCAGATTTGCCTTTATCTTGCCTTCAGCCGCCCAGGTATTGCCCGAAAATCCAACCAATCCGGTCCAGACGGCTTGCCTTAAATCCAGGTCTTTCGGGATGTCCTTTACCCACTCACGGGGTAGTGCTTTCGTACTCGGGACGTTCGCCGTGACCGCTGCGATCAGGCGAAACTCCTCCGGCCAAGACATCGCGATCTTGCCGTCCGCGCTTATGCCCGGTGCTTTCGCAACGATCTTGCCGTCACCACGTTCCCCGGAAAATATTAGGTCGTAAAGCGCATCCGCGTCACGCAATCCGGTCATTGCCAAAGACTTCGCGGCTCCCTTTAGCGATCCATGGACTTTTAACGCCTTCTTTGGCGAAGCATCAATCACGAGCACGCCAGAACCAACTAAGCTCTTAGCACGGATTGGAAGCTCGCCCGCATCCGGCACCCACCGCACCAGATGGTTGATGATTGGGATCAGCTTGGTGTCTCGCAAGGTGAGGGTTGTCTGCGTTGCATTATCTGCACCAGAGACCAGCTGAATTGGGATACTTCCAACATCCGCGACGTTCAGTGTCCCATTGACCAGCCATGATGTCCCGGCCCCGGTTATTCGGAGGCTGTTTGTGAAAGCATTGAGTTTGAGTTGTGAAGCACCGGTCAAATCGCGATAGATCATCCGGCTACTTCCGACATAAATGTCTAGAGATTGCTCTGGTCCTTCGCTTTCGGTTGGCTTCGGCATGAGTGCGAAAAAGCTCATGTCACCATTTGGCAGACGATCCACGAACGCATCTGCGCCCCTTGCCGTAAGCGTCATGGTATTTCGCTCGTCCCAGACAATTCTCAGCTCTTTAGCCAAGAGCGCGGGTCTGCCATCAGGTGCCGTGACCTTGATCCCTTTAGCCCTTAGAGTCTTCGAGCGGGGGTCAAAGGAGTAGGATTGAGTCGAAACAGTGACCTTGCCTTTTTCAGTCTCGTACTCAAAATTCACCGCGATCCCAGGAGCCGTGGCGAACTCAAAAATTTCCGCCATATAGATCAACGCCCATCCAGTGAGCAAGATTGGCGGCATGTAGAGCAACAAGGCACTACCTCCGGCAACTCTTCTGGTGAATCGGGTGAACGGGTGCATAATGGGCGATTTGACGACGAGTAATGTTTATGACGCTCGCATCTGGTCGGAGTGTCCTAAGTTAATCAAAACTTGCATCATAATCATACAACCTGCATGAAGCCCCGCACACCCATGCTCCAGCAATATTTTCAAGCCAAAGACGCCCATCCGGGCGTGATCATGGCGATGCGCGTGGGTGACTTTTACGAATTCTATGGCGAAGACGCCGAGACAGCGGCCGCAGTCTTAGGGATTACCCTGACCGGACGGGAGGACGGAGAGAATGGCAGGATTGCGATGGCGGGCGTTCCGTACCATAGCGTCGAAAAGTATCTCGCCAAAATCGTCCAAAGCGGGATGAAAGTCGCGCTTTGTGATCAAGTCGAGGATCCAAAAACCGCAAAGGGTTTAGTTCGCCGCGCCGTTACCCGGGTGATGACCCCCGGCACGGTGATGGAAGATTCGATGCTTTCTGGAGCTTCGAACAACTTCCTGACCGCGATCTATACGCGTGAATCCCGCGCGGGAATCGCGACGCTTGATTCCTCGACCGGAGAATTCTTGATCACAGAGGTCTACGGTGAAAAAGTTATTGAACTGATCTTGCAGGAACTCGCCCGGATACGCCCGAGCGAACTTCTGGTCGAGGAAGATGACGAACATCTCGCAGACTTTGCGGTTCAGACGATGCAAATCGCTCTGACCAAGGTCGAATCTCTGCATCCTGATCGCGCTGCGAGGGTTGTTTTGGAGCAGTTTAAGGCTTCGCAACTTGCGGGTTTTGGACTGGCGGATCGGGAGCTAGGTGTCGTTGCTGGGGCGATGGCTCTGCAATACGCTTCCAAAAATGGGCTTGATCTTTCACATATTGATTCGGCCTCGTTTTACGAGATTGATCAGTTCATGTCGCTTGATCCGGCAACCCGCCGATCTCTGGAACTCACGGCAAATCTGGCTGATGGCTCGAAACGCTTTACGCTACTCGGAGTTCTAGATCAAACCGTGACCGGCATGGGAGCAAGGCTCTTGAGGCGGTGGATTGAACAACCGCTCCTTGACGCGGAGATGATCCGCGCCAGGCAGGACGCCGTCGAACTGTTGGTCAAAATGAACCTAGACCGCGCAGATCTTCGCGATGCGATGCGACGCATGAGCGATATCGAACGCCTGGTAAGTCGTTGTGCAACCGGGCTGGCGGGGCCACGAGATCTGGCGGGACTTCGGGCGACGCTCTTGAGTCTTCCGAGTCTCCATCAGAGCCTCGCAAAGGTCGCTCAAGGCATCCTGGCTGGGCGTCTTGACATTCTTCTTGCCCACAGCGAGCTATGCCATTTGCTGGAATTAAGCGTGATCGTTGATCCACCGATGGTCGTTCGAGACGGCGGAATCATTCAGGAAGGCTTCGATCCAGAACTTGACCAGCTCCGCTCCATGGCCCGCGATGGTCGCAAGTTCATCGCCGAACTCGAGCAAGCCGAACGGGATCGCACGGGAATTTCGACGCTTAAGGTTGGTTATAACAACGTCTTTGGTTACTACATAGAGATTTCTAAGCTCAAGGGCGACACGGTTCCAGACCACTACATCCGTAAGCAAACCACCGCCAATGCCGAGCGTTACATCACCGCTGAACTCAAAGAATTCGAATCCACTGTCTTAGGCGCGAATGACAAAGCGATTGCGCTCGAAGCCGAAATCATTTCGCGACTTCGCCACGCCGTAAATGCCCAAAGCAAAAACCTTCTGGAAACTGCCCGTGCGATCGCGGAAATTGATACCGTGTGTTCTCTAGCTGAAACAGCTTCTCAAAAGGGCTACCGACGGCCAGAAATCCTAGATGCAAATGTGCTCGAAGTAACCGAGGGACGCCACCCCGTCGTCGAGGCCTCGACCCCTGGATTCGTCCCCAACGACCTCGTGCTTGGCGAGGAGCGCATGATGATCCTCACCGGGCCGAATATGAGCGGGAAATCCACTTATCTTCGGCAGAACGCAATCATGGTCCTCATGGCGCAGATAGGTTCATTTGTTCCTGCTCGAAAGGCGAAGCTCGGCATCTGCGATCGCATTTTCGCCCGCATCGGTGCGAAAGACGAGATCGCGCTGGGGCAATCCACGTTCATGGTGGAAATGGTTGAATCGGCGTACATTTTGAACCATGCCACCGATCGGTCCTTGGTGATTCTGGACGAAGTCGGTCGTGGCACCTCGACCTACGACGGCCTTGCCATAGCTTGGGCGATGGTTGAGCATCTTCAAAAAATCGCCGCAAAGACCCTCTTCGCAACGCACTATCACCAACTTAATTCGTTGGCTCAAGACCTTACAGGAGTCGCAAGTTACCGTGTGAGCGTCAAAGAAGTCGGGGACGACATTGTGTGGACCCACCGCGTTCTTCCGGGAGGAACGGATAAGTCCTATGGGATTCATGTCGCCCGGAAAGCTGGCGTTCCGAAGGCCGTTTTGAACCGTGCGCAGGACGTTTTGGCGATGCTCGAAACAACCCAAAAGCCAGGCTTTACCCCGCCCCCTGCTTCAGCAACGATGCAGCTGACGCTCTTTGGTGCCGAGGACCCATGGATGAAGCGCGAGCTTGACGAGCTGGATATAAACTCTTTGACTCCACTTGAAGCCATAGCATTGCTTGGTCAATGGAAGCGGCAGGCGGCAGAAAAGGGGTGACTGGTTCGGAGGTTCGGAACGACGACTAGAGTTTCCGCAACACTCTCATACACTTCTGGCCCGACGATCCGTTCATAATCACCCCATGCGACGCTCCCGCGAAGAAACCTACGAACCAAGACAAAAGCAAGGCGGATGCGCGCCTCGCTTGCTCTTGGGCCTCGGAATCGCAATCTTTTCCATCGTTAGCTTTATCAGCGGTTCATCCATCAACCCAGTGACTGGCGAGAAGCAGTACGTCAAGGTATCAGCTCAGCAGGAAGTCGCGATCGGGCTTCAGGCGGCTCCGGAGATGGCGCAGCAGTTCGGCGGAGCGATCACCAGTGGCCCAGAAGCAGATATCGTGCGGCGGGTTGGCAATAGGCTGGTTCAACGCACAAAAGCCAAGAATTCTGCATACCGGTTCGAATTCCACTTGCTGAGGGATGGCGAGACCATCAATGCGTTTGCACTTCCCGGTGGGCAAGTGTTTATCACGATGGGCTTACTCTCCAAACTAGAAACCGAAGGGCAACTCGCGGGAGTGCTGGGGCATGAGATCGGTCACGTGATCGGTCGTCACGGAGCCGAGCACATGGCGAAAGGCGAACTCATGCAAGGCCTAGTCGGTGCGGTTGGCGCCGCGAGTGATGGAAAAGCGATGGCAATCGCGCAGATGGCCGCGCAAATGGCGAACCTGAAATACGGTCGCCAAGACGAGCACGAGGCAGATATCTTTGGGCTCGAATATATCGTCCAAGCCGGCTACGATCCACGCGGGATTTTGGGAGTGATGAAGGTCCTCGAAGAAGCCAGCAAGGGTAATCGCCAACCTGAATGGATGAGTAGCCACCCACTCCCGGCGAACCGAATTGAGGAACTTGAAGACCGTATCAAGAAGATGTTCCCGAACGGAGTTCCCTCGAACCTGATTCCCTAAAGATTTCGGCAGGGATGCCCAACATTCAAAAAAGTCTCAGCTTTTGTTGGGATATTAGCTAAAAGGTCGCCCAGGGTCTTGCGAAGGGAGCCGTTCCTGTGGCATAATCTCCAATTGCCGTCTAGGGAAAGCGTGTCTTTTCGCGCTCCGATTGGATAGCTAGACGAAGGATCAGTTTCATGTTTGCAATTGTGAAGACCGGCGGGAAACAATACAAGGCCGAAGTAGAAGACGTAGTAATCGTCGATAAGTTAGACGGAGAAGAGGGCGCAGAAGTCGTCATCTCTGACGTCGTGATGGTCGTTGATGGCGACAAAGTCAAGCTCGGTTCCCCGTTCGTCAAGGGCGCGGAAGTCAAGGCTACCATCGTTCTTCAGGGCAAAGCCAAGAAGATCAACGCTTTTAACTACAAGGCCAAGAAGAACATCCGAAAGCGATGGGGCCACCGACAACCACAAACTCACATCAAGATTGTGAGCGTTACCGGAGGAAAATAATTTAAATGGCACATAAAAAAGGTCAGGGATCATCTAAGAACGGTCGAGATTCGAATTCACAGCGGCTTGGCGTCAAGCGCTACGCCGGTGAAGTCGTGAAGGCTGGAGCAATCATCGTGCGTCAACGCGGAACCAAGTTCCACAAGGGCGAAAACGTCGGCATCGGCAACGACCACACCATCTTCGCAATGATTGAAGGTCAAATCAAGTTCGAAGGCCCAGAAGCCCGACGACGCATTTCCGTCTATCCATACCAAGCAAACTAAGCTCTCCCTTAAGGAGCTACCAGTGGACCATCTCCAAGGAGATGGTCTACTTTTTTTATTGTCTCTTTCTGTCCAAGGTGTAAGCTAAATAAATCTGCGGGAGTTGAAACAAGGAAAATGGAATCTCTACTACTAACTCAGTTTCATCAACAAATTGCGTCACTATTTCCCAGGAGTCCTTTTAGTGGGGTTCTGTTTGAGTTTGACGAGGATGATTTTCCAGATCCGGAGCAAGAATCAGCTAACTTTTGGGGCTATGACTGGCTCACATTTGATGCTGAATCTTGTGACTGGTTTCCCGAGCATTATGCTTATTTGACACCTGACGGATTTAAGCAACTGCTTCCGCTTTTCCTGCGATTGACTGCTGAAGATCTACCGGAATCGGAACATAATTCCGTTTTCTGGATTTGCGCTTTCGTTGGCGAGAGAGTGTACCGGGACGAGTTCACCACTCCCCAGTTAGTAGAATTGGATGCAATCTTCAAAAAATTCCTTTTGGTTGAAGGGGAGACAGAATCTTATCGTCAAATTTATAGAACTAGCACGCGACTAGGTGCGATTCTCAAGGGTACATTTCGTGAGTAGACTTTGCGCCTCCACCTCGGGGTTGCCTTCAATGGCGAAACCTATGTGAAACGGGGTTCTGCAGCGAATAAAGGCGGAGTCATATACGAAAAACCCGATGGACTAAAGTTGACAGACAAATAAGCAGATCATCCTCGTGAGGATGATCTGCATTTTGTCAAAACTTAACCAATAAGCGCTTACTGGTTCTCTTCGGCAGTTCGCTCGATGTGTCGCTCGCCTCGCGGGGTTCTTGGTCCTCGCATAGGGCGGTCTGGAACGCCTTCGGTCACGACGAATGGCAAGAGAGCCATTTCGCGTGCGCGTCGGATTGCCTGCGCGATCATCCGTTGTTGCTTTGCGGTGTTCCCGGTTTGGCGCGATGAGATCATCTTGCCTCGCTCGTTGATGAACTTGCGCAGGGTGGCAACATCCTTGTAATCAACGCTGTAAACTTTGTTGATGGTCAGGTAGCTGACTTTTCGCTTTCGTCGGGCCTTTGGTCGGGCGAGATCGCCTTCCTTGTCCTTCAAAATTGCACTAGTTGCCGCGGCCATAGCCTTGGCGGGATCCTTATCAAATCCACCGGAGTTCGACGCAGCTGCTGGATCCGAAATGGCCGGCGTCGGAGTGGTTTCTTCGCTCATGGTTTTACTTAAATTCTCCAAATTAGCGTGGCAAGCCTAAGCTTGCTCGACCGCTTATGATACCCGATTGCGCCCAGACGAATACACCCGAAGAAAAGAACGCACAAAATTTTGGGGGATCAAGAGGAAGCCCCGCCCCCGGAAACCGGGGAGCGGGGACAACAGCAGAAGCAAGGAAAGGAAGGGAGAGTCAAAAAATTACTTATTGCGTCGCTTTCGAGCGAAGATGCCAGCCGCACCCATCACCATGGCGAGCATAGATGCTGGCTCTGGGCAAGCCTCAACGCCGCGCATCGAGAATCCAACGGAATATGGCTGAGTCCCACCCTTCCAGTTCATTTGAACCTTACCGGTCAACTTCCAATTGTCGTTGAGTGATGATCTTTTCGCAAGGGTGATGCCAAGTCATGATTTCCATAGATAAGTCAGGGACTAATACTGGGAACGCAAAAAAGCGGCACGGGAGATTTCCCGTGCCACGCCAATATCTCTAACTTAAGAAAGGGCGGAGATCGTCGCCGTGATATCAAACTTCGTCGTCTTTCCGTCACCGTTCAGATCAAGACCTTGGGCGATCGCAGGATTTCGAAGCAACTGCCCCAAAAGCTCAGACAAAGTTTTGTCCGTTTGAGTCCCCCGTGCAGACTGGGTAGCGACAGATTGCTCAAAGTCGCCTGGTCCGATTTCGCCATCCTTGTCAAGATCATAGCGAGCGTCGTAACCTTCATCGCCAGAAGCCAAACCGAATCGCTCCGTGATTCCTTCAAAGATCATGTCGCGGCTTTGGAGATTCGCCAAGGAGACGACGGTTTCGAAATCTCCAGGTCCAATCTCATTGTCACCATCCAGATCGAGGCGAGCATCATAGCCCTTATCCCCGGCGGATAGCCCAAAGCTATTTGTGATCTCTTCAAAACTCGGTAGTTTTTCCGCCCACTGGGCGATCGAGACAGCGGCCTCGAAATCAGAAGGCCCGATCTCGCCATCCATGTCCAGATCCAACCTCTGGAGTTCCGAATCCTTGCCAACTTCTTTGCCGAAGTGAGCGGTGATCTGATCAAAAAGGGAGTTCGCCGCTCGTTGAACAGCGTTACCTGAATTGTAGGTCGTCATCAAAGGCTGCGCATTTCCCAGGTCCACTACATCGCTCCGGGTCGGCTTCTGGACCTCGGTGGCTAGTTCCTTGAAATGCGATCCCTTCAACTCTTTGACTGGGAACATTCCCAGCGCAGTCGTATTTTGGATTTGCATAAGTTCCTCGCAGAGCACGTAATTTTACGAGCCCTACGGGTAACTATCGGCGCATTTTGCGGATCTATGGAGACCCTTTTGAGATTTCCATCACGTCGGATTCTGCGGTTTTGGGGATCATCCGGACGACCGGGGCAACCGCCATCTTCGCATACTCTTTTGCACTTGTCTGGAGGTTGGGAGTTTCCATGCCTTTATCAGAGGGCTTTGAATGATAGAACCGTATGCCGTCAAGGTCAAAGTATCCCGCCATCCGCGAGTAGACGAGAAACTCCTCCTTCGCCACGACATCAAGAGGAACTTCCTTCTTTGGCAATGTCCCGTAGGTTTTTGGACTCTTGTCGAAGGTTGCCTTGTTTTCGGCGGAATCAAAGTAGAATCGGACGCCTTCAAAATCCGAGAACGTTTTCAATTTTTTTGTTCGGAGAAGCGTTCGCGTAACTGGATCGAACAGGAACTCCCCAGTCACCCATTTGTTCTCATTTGCTTTCGTCAGAACTTCGAGAGGCTGCTTAAAAAACTTGGCGGTGCATCCTGCGCAACACACAGCGAACCTTGCGCCATTGTATTCGTACGCAGCACTTCGAGCATTAACTCGGTCGCCCATCACGGGGCAAACGAGTGAAGAAGTTTGTGCGGAGAGCATCAAAACAGAAGCTAAAAGCGAGAGTGCCATATCAGTTAGAACGAACGGAACCGCCGGAAGGTTCTTAAACTATGACATGGAAACCGATTTAGCTGCATTTGCAGCGGTTTCGCCGGCGACAAATCCGGTTGACCAAGCCGCTTGAAGGTTATAGCCACCGACCGGACCGGCAATGTCCAAGATCTCTCCGCAAAGGTAAAGTCCCTTGCAAACCAAGCTCTCCATCGTCTTGGGATCCACCTCATCCAGCGAGACTCCACCTGCAACGCATTCTCCTTTTTCCAATGGAACTGCTCGAACCTGGCCTAGAGTCCAGCCTTTCAAAACCTCGATCAAGCGATTTCGGGCTTGCTTTGTGAAATCCTTTCCTCTCTCACTCGGCTGAATTTTCGCGTCACCTAGGATCAATGCGACGATACGCTCGGGAAAATGAGTTTCGAGATGCGTCGCAATAGTCCGAAGCGGATTGGACTGGGTTTTTGAAATGAAGTCATCGCGGAGGACTTCAAAAGGCAGGTCCGGAAAAAGATCAAACTCAAGCGAAACTGGATGATCAAGCATTGTTGACGCCACGATCCGGCTTATCCCTAGCGCACATGGACCGCTTACTCCTTGGTGGGTGAAAAGCGTATCGCCGCGCCATCGTGCGATTTCTTTTCCGTTGCTTCTAGCCTTCAGGACCCCATCGCGGATCGCGATTCCGCTGGGAGTTTCCCATTGAAGTTGGAGATACATCGGGGCCAATGCAGCGCGGATGGGGACGATCTGATGCCCGGCGTCTTTAGTCCAAGGCCAGCCATCACCGGTTGTGCCGCTGTTCGGGAAGGACGAACCCCCCACACAAACGACCACATGCTCGCATTCGATTTCACCAAACTCGGTCGAAACCCCTTTCACAACCCCATCTTTTAATAGCAATCCGGTAACCGGGGTTTCCTTCCGGACTTCACAGCGGTCAAGCAGAGTGCTGAGCATTGCAACGACATCCTTAGCCGTTTGATGCACGGGGAAAATGCGCTTGTCTTCGCGAGTGTAAACCTCCAGACCCATTTCCGTGACCATGTCCACGATTTCAGTATTGGTAAAACAGTAAAACGACGGCCTGAGGAACTTCGCTTCATTGGGACGGAATGCCTTAAGGACTTCCTCAATCGTTCCCGCGTGGGTGATGTTGCATTTACCCCCTCCCGAGACGAGAATCTTGGTGCCGATCCGTGGCGTCTTTTCTAAAACGAGGGTTCTTGCACCCAGTTGAGACGACCGCCAACCCGCGATAATGCCCGCCGCCCCTGCCCCAACCACAATGACATCCGGACTTCCGCGCAACATTTTTCAGATAGTACCGGGATCAGGTCTGCTAGAATAACAGAAATTCTCGATGGAATCTTCCTTACAAGCTTTGCTTAGCATCTTTCTGATTTTGCTTTCGGCATTTTTCGTCGCTGCGGAATACTCACTGGTCGCCTCACGGCGAAGCAAGGTGGAAACTCTCGCGCAGAATGGATCTCGTACCGCTGTCAAATTGCTCAGCATCCTGGACCAAACGTCCAAGTACGTGGCCAGTATCCAGGTTGGAATCACCGTCTGTGGTCTTGCTCTTGGTTCCTTGACCGAGCCGCTTTTGGGAGCATCACTCAAACGGGCTTTTGGGACTGGTGTGCCAGAGAGTGTGAGTTTTATTCTTTCTCTGCTCATTGTAACTTTCGTGCTGGTGGTGGTCGGGGAACTCCTGCCAAAGCTGGTGACATTGCAGAATCCAGAACGGGTGGCCTTGCTTCTGACTCGACCGATGGTATTCGCAAGCTTGGTGTTGCTACCGTTCGCGTGGGCAGTGCAGAAAGGCGGGGCTTTGCTTCTACGGCCATTTGGCATTGACCCCGAAAAGATGGATTCTCCGTCGATTTCCCGGGAAGAGCTCGCTTTGCTGGTACGAGCAGGTGAGTCTGAAGGGATCATCGAAGAGACCCACGCCGATGTCGTCAGCAAAGTCCTTCGGTTTGACAAGCTGGATTCCGCTGACATCATGATCCACCGACTGGATGTCAAGTGGATTGACGTCAACCTCTCTCGGGAGGAAGTCATTGCCGCCTGCGCCAAGATTCCGCATAGCCGGGTACCGGTTTGCCGGGGTGATGTGGACGATGTGGTTGGAATTTTGTATGTACTGGATTTGATTCGTAAGCCCCAAGTTGAGCCCTTTTCACTGGAGGCTTTGGTGCGTCCGGTGGAGGTCGTGCCGGAAAATCTTACTTTGACAAAGGTCATAAACCGAATGAGGGAATCAAGAACTCAGATCCTAGTCGTTCGCGATGAGTACGGTGGAACGAGCGGCCTTATCACCTTAGAGGACGTTGTTGAAGAGGTCTTTGGCGAAATCGAAGACCAGATCGAGAGCGAACGCGCGGTGATTGAGCAGATTACCACGGTGAGATACTCAGTCCGTGCAGAAGTTCGATTCGACGAACTTCTGGACTTCTTGGACATCGACTCCATCCCCCGGAACAACACCGAGACTCTCGCAACGATTTTGGTTGAGTCTTTGCAACGCATGCCGAGACTTGGCGATAGTATTCAAACCGAGATTGGCACGATGATCATTGAAAACATGGCGCGTCAGCGCATCACCCGAGTACGGGTGCTGCTGAGTCCAGAGACGCTGGCCTTGATGGAAGCAGAGAGTCAGGACTAAGGCGCAAGTTGCTTAGCTCTGCCGACCTTCCAAAGTCGCCAGCAACACCGCCGCTGCGATCCCGAGCCTGGGATCGAGCTTTTTGCCGCTATCCATAGAAAAATCAATATTAAGGTGGTATGCAAAAGGGTTAAAGCCTTGCCCGAAGTCGGCGACCTTTGTGCCGTCGAAGACCATGTCGTAGTTCTGCGGCACGAGGTTCGTCAGCAGGCGACGAATGAGCGCGAGCATCATGTTGTCTTCAGTGATCTCGCCGCGCTTCACGTCCGTTGCGTCGAGGACTTCCCAGTTATCGCGAACAATAGAGCTCCAACCCTTGCGGCGAAGGACGCCCACTTTCTCGTTCCGAATCGGATCAACCACGTCATACGCCGCCGAAAAATCCATGATCTTCCGCGCCGTGATGCTCAAAACTTCCTGCGTAAAGCCCTCATCGGAGTAGACCCGAATGTCTTCCCGAAGCTTGAACGCCTTTTGCTGAACGACCATCACCATGTTCCCAGTCGGATCGTAGATGTTGAGTTTCGCCCCAAGCATGATCAATATACGCTTCTTGAGCAAGTACTTCTGATGACCGAAGGGATTGTTGAGGGTGGAAAGTCCGGGCGATTGCATGGCGGCATTTTACCGGGTGAGTGCTGAAGATGTGTTTACGCCAAAACTAACTTTATTTTTAGGATCGTGTCGAAAATGATCTCAAAAAGTTGTTAGTCCATGGAATATCCCCTTCGGGTAGTTTGGATGAAACGGGGATTTACATTAGTCGAAATAATGGTCACGGTGATGATCATCGCAATCTTGCTGGCCGTTGGAACGCCCAATTTCTTGCGGTCAAGGCGAAATGCGGAAACAAGTGCCGTCCTCGCAAATTTGAGTGCGCTTGATGCAGCGGCGCAAGAATGGGCCAATGATTTCCAAAAAGGCCCGCAGGATGTTCCGACCCAGCAAGACCTTTTACCGTATCTAAAAAACGGCTGGCCACAAGGCATCAATCGGGGCGGAAATCAGTACGAGTACCAACCCGATGAAGTCATAAATGGCGCTTACTTTGGCGAGTGTAATCACGAAGAGTGGATCGAATCCCCAACAAGTTGCGCCCAAGCAATCGGTTTGTAACTGCATTTCCTACATTAAGCTAGTCTTTCGGGGGTATCGTTACCGCATGAAGGGGATTCGAAATGTGCTTTGCTGTGCTTTCGCGTTTATCCTTTTGAGTTATAGTGTTGCGCTCGAAGACAAGCCCCTTTCGCGCCGAGATAGGCTCGTAAAAGAGGTGTTCAGCCTCACCAACGAGGCCCGAAAGAAGAAAGGGCTTGCGGCCCTAGAGTATGATGATCGCCTAGAAAAATCCGCCCAATGGATGGCAGGCGACATGGCGAACAAGAACTACTTTAGTCATGAAGACTCTTTTGGTCGCACCATTGGACAACGCATTCCAAGTTTTGGATACACCGATTATGCTGTCTTGAAAGAAAACATCGCGGCTGGTTATACTTCGGCGAAGGAAGTTGTGGACTCCTGGCTGGAGTCCCCGGGGCACTACAAGAACATCATGTGCCCGAAGAGTAAGCACCTTGGGATCGGATTTTCAGAGAACCGCGACTCAAAGTTTAAGCTGTACTGGGTGCAGAACTTCGGCGCGGAGCTGGAATAGCATTCCTCACAGATTGTTTTCCTAGGCACAAAACCGCGAACCTTTGTTTTTGGGCATTTCGTTATTCTCTAACGCGATCCATGTCTTTTCAGCTTAAACGAATTGCCATCCAGTGAAGGAAAAACGTGCCCCGACTTAAACGAGGCACTGTCAACCTATTCATAACCTGGTCGGCTACCGATCGGCAGGTCGTAAATTCCTGCAATGTGGAATCCATCTACAGATTCAATCGCTTCGAGTTGTTTCACGAGCGAAGCGACATTCGCTTCCTCAGGAAAAGCTAGCGACCCAAGGAGATTGAACTTATGGTTTAAAATTCCAGCGAGATCTGCCGAAGTATTTCGAGCATGCCCCGCTGGGTACATCACCAATCCGGAATCCGCAACTTCTCCGCTTGCGTGAATTTGGATCGAAGTCGGGATGCCGTCCGGATACTTGGCGTCGTATTCTTCTCCACCGTGCTTGAATTCGACCTTTTCCATAAACGCCCGCGTTGCGGGATGGAAAATCGCGTCGGCGTGGAAGTCGTGAGGGTCAAGCATCAGGGCTTTCCACAAATCATCCGTACCAATAGCCCCGTAAACTTCGTCGGCATTTTCGCAAGCCTTGCGCAATAACGTACTCACGATGTACGCCATCGAGTGATCGGCAGATTGGCGGGTTTTCGGGTCCTTCTTCATTGGGTTTCCGATGATTCCAAACGCTGGCTCGTAGGCAGTGATCACGATCTTCTCGATGCCTTTGCCACCGTCGGAAAGTAGCGATGGATTTGCCAAAATCAGGTCCAAAAGGCCTTGCAATGCCCCCGCCGATTGGTGCTCATAAAGCCCGAGCTTGAAGTGCATGCCCATCACCGCGAAGTCGTCGCCAGAATGCGAAAGACGTAAATCAAACGGAGAATCGCCCGACTCTTTCCACCGCTCTGCTCCTTCAGTCGTTGGTTCAAAGAATCGCCAAATGGCTTCAGGATTGCGGAAGATATCCTTTGGTCCAATAAAGCCAGCCATTGATCGCTTCATACAGAGGATCGCGGCTTCGGTCGAGATCGCCGCCGATGCACCCTTTGAATCGCTGAGTTGCTTTCCAGCCCGAATAGCTCGCCAAGGAATATAGTGCGCGACAAACATCCCGATAGCAGACTCGATCTGTTCCGGAGTCGCGCCCATCAAGGCTCCATAAGTTGCCGCCGAACCAATTGCGCCATGGACGACGTGATCAATTTTGTAGGTCTTTAAAGAGAAAACCTCGGCAAGTCGCCCACGGATTTCGTCCAAAAGAACCATCCCGCGCAATGCCGTCGCCCCGTCCAGACCTTGCTGTTGACACGCTGCAATCACGACAGGATAAAAGTCGTTGTGCCCAAATTCGCCCGCGATATTTCCTAGCTCGGGGCGGTACCCAAAGTTGGTGCCATTAGAATCCCATTCCCGAACCGCCGCCGAATTCGCGACAATCGCTTTCTCCGGCATTACTTGCTGGTTTGATCCAAACACAAATGCGCCATGAGCCGGGTCTTCGCTTCGGTACTGCAGGGCTTCGTTACGCAAAATCGTCGGAGCATTTGTACCTAAAGCAAGCGCAGAAAGTCCACAAAGAACACTATCAGTATGAAACCACCGTGTCCGCTCCAATACCGCCGCACTTGGACCTCGACCCAACTTCCCCGCCATGAAGTCAACCGCGAAGTGACCAATGCCTAGGGCCTGGTTGGAATCCTTCAACAAATCAACGAACATTAGCCTAAAATCCTTGGAGTGAAGTCAGTATCGGGCTTGACCATTCGGCAATATGCCGCCATCAGCTTTGCGCAATTTTCGACGTCGGTGATCGAAAGCATCTCGACAGGAGTGTGCATGTAGCGCAAGGCAACCCCCAGAATTCCGACCGCCATTCCGGCTCGGTTGAGTTGCATAGCGTTTCCATCGGTGCCAGTGCCTCCTGCTTCCACGTCCACCTGATAAGGAATTTCATCCTTTGCAGCGGCTTCTTTGATCATGTTAAACACGATCGGGTTGGCGTTTGCCCCTCGCACCACGCTTGGGCCCTTGCCCATATCAAGCTGACCGTAGCGCGTTTTGCTGACGCTCGGATAGTCAATCGCGTGATTCACGTCCACGGCTAGACCAGACTGCGCATTAATTCCGTAAGCCGAAGTTTTCGCTCCTCGAAGACCGATTTCCTCTTGCACAGTCGCAACTGCAAAGACACCAACATTTGGATCAAGCCCGCCCTCTTCTTTTAGCAACCGCAAAGCCTCAGCGACGATGAATGAGCCCATCTTGTTATCAAATCCGCGTGCAACCGCTCGGTCACCAAGCATTAGCTGGAACTCATATTGATAAGTTGCTACATCGCCGAGGGACACGAATTCTTCTGCTTCAGCGCGGCTTGCCGCCCCAATATCAATCCAAAGGTCTTTGATTTCGGGTTTCTTCTTGCGCTCGTCGTCATCGAGCAAGTGAATCGCTTTTCGCCCGATCACGCCCGGAGTCTGCTTTGTGCCGTGAACCCAAACCTTTTGTCCAACCGGAATCGCGCTATCATGCCCACCGATGGTCTTGAAGTAAAGAAGACCGGCGTCATCAATGTAGTGGATGATAAACCCGATTTCGTCCATGTGCCCGGCGAGCATGATGCGCATTTCTGCATGGGGATTCAGGATCGCGTGGACGCTGCCGTGGACATCGGTGCGGACTTCGTCAGCGAAGCCCTTGGTGTACTGGCGATAAACCTCCGCCGCGCGTTCCTCGTAGCCGCTCGGGCTGGGGGTGTTGACAATGGTTTTGAAAAACTCGAACGACTCAGTTCGCATGCTCTGGAGCGTACCGCGAACCTAAGTCTCCTGGCTAGGGCAAAGCCAGAAGGGGTGAGTCCTTCGCCCTACTTCCTCATCTTGTGGATCGTTCGGTAGACGTACGCTAGGACCTCGGCTACGGCGGCGAAGCTTTCTCTTGGGACGAAGTCGCCGACTTCGCAGTGCTTATACAAGCTCCGCGCAAGAGGGGGATTCGGGACGATCGGGACTTTGTTTTCCCCAGCGAGTTCCCGAATCTTGAGCGCCAGGTAATCCTGCCCTTTCGCGACCACCATCGGCGCGTGCATGCTGGAACGATCGTATTTAATGGCAATGGAAAAGTGTGTTGGGTTGGTGATGATTACGTCGGCCGACTTAACTGCCTCGGACATGCGTCCACGCGAAAGCTTTCTTGCCCGCGCCATTCGGGCGTGCTTGAGTTCTGGCGATCCTTCTTGCTCCTTCATTTCGCGCTTGACTTCGTCCTTCGTCATCATCAGTTGCTTACGGGTCTGCTGACGCTGGAAAAAGTAATCAGCGACGGCCAAAACAAACCATATTCCACCAATCTTAGTTGCAATTGAGTAAAAGAGTCCCCCTACTACGCCAGCCGAGTTTGCAGGAACGAGCCAGGAAAGAGTAAGGAGTTTCGACCAATTCGCAACGATTTCCGCATAGGCGACATAACCAAACATCGCACCCTTAAAAAGGGACTTTAAACCCTCAACCAATGCTCGCTTACTGAAAATCCGCTTAAAGCCCTCCATCGGATTGACCTTTGTCAGCTTCGGTTGTAGGATTTCCAGACTCGGTTTAAACCCGACCTGAGCAAAATTCACGAACAAACCAGCGAGCAAAGCGGTTCCGAGAATGACTCCTAAGAAAGGTACTGACGGCATAAGCATGCTCATCCCCATCTTCGTCAGTGCGCCTTGTTCTACGGTGGTGGGTACGTGCGAAAAGCTCGTTCGAATGCTCATCATCATCGCGTTCCCGAACTGAATCATCGCAGCAGGAAAAACCATGATCACCGCAAGAAGCACGACCGATCCGTTCAGCTCTTGGGATTTGGCAACATTACCCTGCTTCCTGGCTTCCTCAAGTTTTTTATGCGTGGGTTCTTCTGTTTTTTCGCCACTATCGTTGCCGCCAGCCATGCCTATTGCCCTCCATTGATCGCAAGAATCTTGTAAAGATGAAGCATCGTGTGCTCAATCCCGGATTGAGTCGCAACCGTTAGCAAGGGAAGCCCAAGTGCCAGAGCGACCACGCCAAGTGAAGCCTTCGCCCCCATCGTGACCATGAACACGGGCATTTGCGGAATGGACTTATTGATCACACCACTCGCCGCGTCCACAATAAAGCTCACGGCTGCGACGGGCGCTGAAATCTGGACCGCCAACAACATCAAGGTAGAGATCAGGGTCACGACCCCCGTCTTTGCTGCTCCGAGATCACCAAGCCCAATTGCGGTACGCATTTGATAGCTATCCACAAATGCCGCGATCATCGTGTGATGCCCGTTCATCATCAGGAAGAGCACGAAGAACAGTAAAAAGTGGAACTGACCCATGATCGTGGTTGTGGTACCAAGATTGGGGTTGAACATCTGCATGGAGTTAAAGCCAAGCTGCATGTCCATAATCGCCCCTGCCATCTGCGCAGCCATCATAAGAAGCTGGATGCTTAGTCCAATCAAAATTCCGACAAAAGCTTCGTGAGCGACATTCGCGAGTAGACCATAGATACTCTGCGGAATCGGAGGCATGTAAGGCTGGATGATGGGCGTGAGCGCAAACGAGAACATCACGCAAAACAGAATCCGAATACGAGGCGCTACACTCGCACCAAATAATGGCGAGACCAAAAACATCGCGCTCGAACGTACGAAGACCAAGAAAAAGGCAAAAATCCAGGACTCGTCCAGCTTCACGTCGTCACCTTAGCGGCATAGTTAAAGCAAACGCGCATGAATGCAACGAGCGTCGTCATCATCCATCCCCCAAACATCACCACCATCAAAGCCGCGCAAAGCAGCTTCGGCACGTAAGTCAGGGTCATTTCTTGCACCTGTGTGATCGCCTGGAAAACGGCAATGATCAAACCCACGAAGAGCGCAATCGCTAGAATTGGCAAGGAAACGAGTAAGACGACAATCAAGCCCTGGCGCGTGAGATCAAGAACAATGGCTTCATTCATACGCTAGCGGTACCCCGAAAGAATAGATTGAACGATCACACTCCACCCATCTGCAAGAATGAAAATCAAAAGCTTCGCCGGGAGTGAAACAACGACCGGAGGCATCATCATCATACCGAGGCTCATGAGAACGCTCGCCACGATGAGGTCGATCACAAGGAACGGCAAGAACAAGTAAAAGCCGACGATGAAGGCGGTTTTGAGTTCGGAAATGATAAATGCAGGGATCAAAGAGACGATGGAGACATCCTCGCGGGTCTTTGGTTTCTCGCCTCGGTAGTTCAAAAACATCTGGAGATCTTTCTTGTAGGTGTTCTTCAGCATGAATTCACGAATCGGGTCTTCGGCACGGTCAAGTGCTTGTTCGAACGTGATTTGCTTGTCCATATAGGGCTTCAAAGCCTTACTATTGATCGCCTCATAGGTCGGTGCCATGACGAAGAGTGTCAAGAAAAGAGACAGACCAACAATGATCTGGTTCGGCGGGATGTTCTGTGTACCCATCGCCGTCCGGAGGAGGCTAAAGATAATCACAATCCGCGTGAAAGCGGTAGTAAGCATCAAAATCGCCGGCGCAATGGAGAGCACCGTAAGCATCGCCAGCAGTTGAAGCGACGTGCTGATGTCATCCTTACCCTGACCGTTTCCGCCAGGATTGATGCCGATGTTGACGCTGGGAACACTGACGCTCCCGGTTGTTTGAGCCAGGGCAACGCACACGCTACACAGCAAGATTCCTATGAGGCTTGCGCGTACCCAATTCATGCTGCGTCGTTCCCTTCCAGGAGCCTGCGCAGACGTCGAGTTGCTTCATCAATGTCGGGGTCGTTGGCCTCGAAGGACTCAGAGTTATCCAGAATTTCAAAGAAAGCAGGAACTTCACGCTCTTGTCGGTCCGCCTCTGTAAGGTCAGCCAAACAAGAAATTGAAGTTGGAGACGCTCCCACAAAGTAAGTGCGGCCACGAACGGAGACAACATAAAGCCCACCTTGCCCGATCGTTGCAGATTCCTCCACGCGGATTGAGGAGTCGAGCGGAGTTGAGATCCGGTTAGAAACTTTATTGAGCAACTTCGGCATGACAAATTTCACAACAAGGAACATGACCGTCACCAGAATTCCAAGCTGGAGCAAGGGCGGGGTCGCAGATGTTGCACCTGCTGTTGGGCTGGATGTGATGGCATCATTTTTCATGCCCTTCATCGCGTCCTGTGCGAAGACCAATCCAGAAGTGAACGTCAGCGAAAGTGTGAGTAGGATCTTTTTCATGATCATTCTTTCCGGTGCTCAGGCGGCATCGTTGAGCCGTGCCAATCGGTCTTGCGGACTCATGATTTCGGTGATTCGCACACCAAAGTTGTCTTCAATCACAACGACTTCGCCACGGGCAACAAATCGGCCGTTGACCAAGATATCCACTGGTTCACCCGCGGCCTTGTCAATTTCTACAATCGAACCAGCACCGAGTTCGACGACATCGCGAACAAGCTTCTTCACTCGCCCAAGTTCCACGCTGAGTTCGAGCGGGATATCCATGAGGATTTCGAGGCTTGGACTCTGATCTTGAGGTTGTGCCGCAGCGGCAGGGAACTGCATCGGCGAGTCGCCAAAGCTCGGAGCAGCGAAAGTGGGAGCTGCAGTTTCGTCCGCCGAGGCTGCGAAAGTACCATCTTCGGAAGCGACGGTCTCACCGGTAATCAGGCAAGCGGTGTCAATATCCATTAGCCAAGTCATGGTGATGTTAAGCGCATCCCCGGTAACTGCAATATTGGTCCGATAGACGTCGTCGCCGCGAAGCATGTTCGGCGGCATAGAGAATATCTGAACTCGAATGGAAAGTCCAGTCGCGACATACACGCCGTTACGAAGATTACTTACTGCAAGACAAATCCCTTGGACAATCGATTCCAGTCCAGCTCGGGTATCGGCAACTGTATTATCGTCTGGCTCCGCTACAGGCGATTCAAGAATCATGCTCGCCAAAGATGAAAAGTGCTCGTTGGAGATCAAAACCACTTGCGACGATTCGGGAACATCGGCAAACGCAAACTGGATCACAAGGTGTGGCTGACTGAGTTCCTGCATCAATTCGGTGGAAGACTGCGACACCGTGATGGGGTTACCCATATTGATAGCTTGGTTGGTTGCTTCGCTAACCGAGAGCGATACCGACTGCCAGATCATGTTCTGGAGCGGGCTAAGTTTTTCTACGATTTCTTGAGGATTGAATGACATGTTTAGTCCTGAGCGATGGGTTGATGTACGGTGAACAGAAGGCGTTTCCCGCTGAGAACGGGCTTGCCTAAATACTTGGGCATGTCGCTAACGCAGAACAAAAGTTCGTCGTTTTGGTCTTGGTTGAGTCTGATCATGTCGCCGGGGCGAAGGGTCAGGAAGTCTTTAACCGAGACCTTTGTACTGCCCAATTGGACAGAACAGTCAACTTGCGTTTGCGAAACTTGATAGCTGAGTAGCTTCCGGTTGCTCGTGGATTGCTTGCGATTCGTGCTGACAAACCACTTTTGGGCACTGAGCTTGGATGTGATCGGCTTGAGCAATAAGTAGGGAATACAAATAGACATTGCGCCACGAATATTGCCAATTCGGACTTCGAAGAAGATACTGACGACAATATCGCTTGGAGGGGCAATTTGAACAAACTGACTTGTGGTCTCCATTTGCTCAAGACCTGGATTGACGATAATGACTTGTTCCCAAGAGGTTTTGAGCGCGGCAAACAATCTTTCATTCATCTGCTTGACCAGCGGACGTTCAATATCAGTTAGCGAGTCACGAGAAATGGCCCGGCCGGGTCCCCCGAGGAGGCGGTCAATCATGCTGAACACAAGCGGAAATTCCACTTCCAGAACGGTTTGTCCGGTGAGGGGCGGGAAACTCACCACGGAAAACACACTGGAGTTAATGCCGCGAAGATAGTCTTCGTATGGCACCTGCTCAAGGCTGATGAGGTCAATCGTGACCTGGGAACGGAGAAAAGCGGATAAACCTGTCGCAGCATGGCGAGCAAAGGTCTCGTGGATCATCTGGAGCGTTCGGAGCTGTTCCTTACTAAATTTATCAGGCCGGCGGAAGTCGTAAACTTCGTATGCGATCGGACCCTTATTTGTACTCTTCTTCGGAGTAAAGCTTATGCTGTTGGTCCCAACCTGGGGTGCACCTGCGCCGCCGGGACCAGCCGACTGTGGAGCCGCTGCCTGGGTATCGGCTAGCGAATTCAACAGCGCTTCGATTTCTGACTGGCTTAAAATTTCCGACACGTCTCTTTAACCTTTTTGAATGCCCATCTCGGGGCTTCAGTATAGGTATTGGCAAGACGTGGCCAAACTTTAGGTCTGAAGAAACAAAAACCTCATAAACTTCTTTAGGGTTCGGGGTTCAAGACTCTGACGATATTTTTGACAGGTTTAACCAAGCTCCATCCCTCTCGGGTAGCGAGTGGCTTTAGTCCGTTTAGCTTCCCTTTTCCGGTTGGAACCCAGACGGACTTTCCAATGTAAGCCGGCGGAATCGTGATAGTTAGTTCAGATTGCTCCGCTGCGGCATCAACAACAGCTTCTGCATAACCTGCACCGTCCCCTGGGGCAAGAAAGAATGATCGTCGAAAAACGGTCCGAGGCAAAAACGCCTCTGCATATGCGGCGATCCCGGTGAAATAGTCCATTCCCTTGAGGGTCTTATCTTTTGCTAAAGTCAGATTTGGTCCCTTCAACGCGAAAGTGGATTCGTGAGTCGTGACGTTCTTCGCGACATAACCTTGGAGATCCTCTTTAGTCGCACCGAGAGTGTCTATGATTTTGAGCCGATCCTTCGAGAGGTCTGCAAGCATCCACCGGAGGTAGAGTCGCTCGCCGAGGAGCCCATTTGCCCAATATTCTGGACTCGTGTACCCTCCGATCGGGGCGAGAGTCGCGTGGCCGTACTCATGCGCAACCTCTCGAATCATTTCGATTGGCTTGTCAAAAGACTCAATTTGGTAAATGTAAATCTGGTTAGTTTTTGTGGGACGCCCCTGATCCACATTCTGAGGGTCAACCCCGAGCATCTGCTCACCGCCCGGCTTGCCCTCTTGGCAAAGGTAAACATCGACCAACTGCATGAAGTAGTTCGGGTTGTGATCAAGTCGAAGCTCTCGGGCGTTGTATCCCCATAGTTGGAGCAAACTCCGAGCAACTAAAGGAGCAAGGTCTCGATCAAGCTTTCGAACTTGGGCAAAAACTCGAAACCTTAAACCGAGCCGAGTATCACCGGGCAACAACCCATAAGCGGGGACCTGCCAATCAAATTCCCAGTTGCCCTTCGGCGATCTCTTTGGCGTGGACTGCGGATTTTGCGGTATGGAAACCATGAAATGAGTTCCCGTTCCGCCCGGCGCGGAAAACTCCCACGGCATAAAGTCAATGACCTGATCACCCGGAGCATCAGCCGGAGGACCAGCTTGTGCCAGAAGTAATCCCGCCACCAACCCTGAAGTCAATGCCCCATCGCCTCCAGATATCGCTCGGCATCAATCGCCGCCATGCACCCAGTTCCAGCTGCGCTCACCGCTTGCCGATAGACGCTATCGGCAACGTCCCCAGCAACGAAGACTCCCGATACCTTCGTCTTGGTTTGAGTTCCCTGTAAAGGAAGAAGATATCCTGTTTCGTCCATGTCGAGAACGTCCTTAAACAAGTCTGAATTCGGCTTGTGCCCAATCGCGATGAACACACCATCAATTGGACGCTCGGTAACCTCGTTCGTGACGACGTTCCGAGTCTTGACGCTGTTCACTTTTTTGAACGGCTCCATCTGACCATTAATTTCCTCAATCACCGTGTTCATCTCCACAACGATTTTGGGATTAGCCAAAACACGGTCAAGCATGATCTTGCTCGCTCGGAAATTCGCACTCCGGTGTACCAGCGTGACTTTGCTACAGTGCCGAGTGAGGTAATTTGCCTCTTCCATCGCCGTGTCACCACCCCCAACGATGATGACTTCCTTGTTTCGGAAGAAAAATCCATCGCAGGTCGCACAAGCCGAAACGCCGAAGCCGCCGAAAGTCACTTCCCCTTCCAGCCCCAGCCACTTCGCGCTTGCTCCGGTGCTGATGATGATCGTGCTTGCACGATACTCCTTATCTCCGATCCAGACGCCATAGGGAGCTTGTGAAAAGTCAACTTTAGTTACATGCTCATTTTCAACGCGGGCGCCAAAACGAACAGCTTGCTCCTTGAACTTCTCCATCATTTCTGGGCCCATGATGCCCTCGGGGAAACCAGGGTAGTTCTCAACATCCGTGGTGATCATCAGTTGCCCACCGGGCTGGCTTCCGGCGAAAACAAGCGGACTTAGGCTTGCTCGGGCCGCGTAGAGAGCGGCGGTATATCCTGCGGGTCCAGACCCAATAATGATCACATTCTCAACGGATTCACTCATAAAAAACCTTTTTGGGGAAGGACCTAGGTTACCCCGTCCTTCCCCATTTCGACTCCAGAAACACTCGTTCTGTTTGCGACTATTGACTCTCAAGTCCGAAGTTTTGAACCACGATCTCAAAATCGCTCGGTCCAACTTCGCCATCGCCGTCAACGTCCGCCAGAGGGTTTGCGGTACCAAAGGCAGTTACGACCGCCTCAAAGTCTGCTGGCCCAACCTCTCCGTCAGAATCAACATCTCCGTTAGGCAGGTTGATCGTGCCGACGGAAAGCGCTGCAGCAAGATTCGCTCCGCTGACCGTTCTGGATAGCCATCCTGGACCCGCGAATCGAAGCAGAGCCGTGCCGGTCCCATTGACATCTACAGAGAAGTTCCCATTGCTGTCGAGCGTGAGAGGATATGTCGTCGAGGTCGCACCTTGAATAACGGTAATTGTCGTTGCTCGGGCTGGGTTAGCATTCGCAATTCCTGCAGCCGACGAACCGAGCGAGCCTGTGATCAGGGTCTTGAACGATTCACCGATCAAAGTGAAGTCATCAAGAACTGCTCCCTGCCCCGGAGCCGTTCCGGATTTGAGTCGGATCCCGAATCGGGCGCCAGTAAAGCTTGGAATTGGCTCAATCAGGTGTGCCCATTCAGCGTTTCGTCCTACAATACGTGCAATCTGCGTCCAAGTCCCGGCACTACCGAGTGACTGAGCGGAAAGTTCATCCGTCCGCGCGAGGTTAGCATTCAGCCAGAATGCAACGGAAGGATCAGCGATCTCTGACGTATCGAAGATCTTCGATTCAATCCAGCTTTCAGCTCCGTTTGCCGGAAGTCCGGCAGGAGAATCGTTCCATGCCTCTGGTCCGGATAGGAAGAGAGCATTGCTACGGGCGAATGTTCCACCTGCTCGGGCTGTGAACCACGTCGCGGCATTTACAGGGTCAGACTCAATTGACTGAGCATCAATGATTGAAAAGTCGTCTAAGTAGACTCCGTCGGCAGTCACTGAGTTATCGGTTGTGATTCTGAATCTAAGTTTCACCGATTGACCAATGAACGGAAGCAGTGATGCCGATTCGGTTGACCAACCAACAGTTGGTGTTGACGTTCGGAAGAGAGTCGTCCAGCTAACGCCATTGTTGGTGGTTGCTTCGAGGCTAATGAAGTCATAGGTTGACTCCAGTGCTCCTCGCATTCGGAACTTGAAGAAAGCTGGACCGGTTACCGTAATCGGGTTGATTTGATTGAGCGTGACATCAATACTATTTCCGTAGACACCCGCAACCGAATCAGTCCACATTTTAGAATCCGGTGCTGTTCCATTGATCAACGACCAAGTGGTAGAGGTCCAACCAGGGGTACCTTCAAGATCGTCCTTCCAGCGGGGAGCCGCAGTGGTCACAGGGCTAAGCGTTGTGATTGGAGAGGTGTTCGAGAAATCGTCAAAGGCTCGAATCGCGAGGTAATACGTCGTCGCTGGAACGAGTCCAACAACGTTTGTGGACATTCCTGCACCAGATGGCAATCCTCCCGGAACATTTGCGGCCAAGCTCGCAGAATTAAAGTTAGCTGGAGTGATTGGAGCCGTGCTCATGCGAATCTCATAGTTCGCGGCATTGCCAACCGTACCGTCGTCACCTGTAGCCAACCAGTTCAATCGAACTGAAGTTGCCGAACGCCGATCCCGGTTGAATCCAGTTACCGCGCTTGGAGCGATGGTGTCAGGAGGAGCGATAGCGCGCAAAAGATTGACGCGACCGCCATTCATTGGCACGGCAAGGGACGCAATTGGATCGGAGGTCGCTCTCGCCAGAGCGATCGTTTGGCTCGCAGTCAAGCTTGGATTCAATTGGCGAATCGTGCCTAAAACTGCCGCGGCAAGTGGAGTTGCCATCGAAGTTCCGCTTTGTAATCCGTACGTGTTGCTCGGGAGAGTACTGTAGATACTTGATCCTGGAGCGGCGATGTCCACGGTTGTTCCGTAGTTCGAAAACGATGATCGGACGTCATTATGGTCTGTGCTCGCGACAAACACGACGTGGTTGTATAGCGGCTTCAAGGTGCCTCGTCGGGTGTCAATATTTTGGTTGTTGTTCCCGGCGGAGTTGCAATAGATCACATCATTGATCGCACACCTTCCAACTGCATCGCGAAGTGTAGTCGTGTAGCCATCAATGTTATAGCTAACGGAGATGACCTTCGCACCCTTAACGCGAGCATAATCAATGGCATTTGCAAGGTTGCTCATCCAAGCCGAGGAAGTTCCGTACATTCGGAGGGGCATGATGCGGACATTTTTCGCGGCACCTGCTCCGCCAATGCCGTTATTTCGTACCATTCCAATGATTCCGGCGACGTGGGTTCCGTGACTTGCAGTCGCGATGACATTGTTATCGTTGCTCTCAAAATCCCAACCCTTGACGTCGTCAACAAAACCGTTGGCATCGTCATCGATTCCGTTCGCGGCGATTTCGCCTGGGTTGATCCAGATATTCGCGGCAAGATCAGGGTGAGAGGTGTCAACACCGTCATCACAGACCGCGATAATCACAGGCGTTTCTGCACCAGTGATGCTAAGCCATCCTTCAGGAGCATCAACGTCCGCATCGGCGGTTCCGCCCGTTTGACCTGTGTTATTCAGATAGTACTGCTGACTGTAATTCGGGTCGGTGACGGCTTGATCGGGATAAAGAAATCGGTCGGGTTCGGCGTACTGAATAATCGGCTCTCTGCTCAGGCTGATGATGATATCATCCAAGGTGAGAGACCTTCCGAGCATTCCCTCAGGGACCAGGAGTCGTGTGAAGTACTTACTGTTAGATGTCGTATCCAGATCAAGTCCATATCGATCCAAGAGGTCTGCCTTCTGAGCGTAAGTCACGGTCGGCTTGAATGCAAGAAGCACCACATTTGGCACAATCCGTTGCTTTGAATCAAAAAAGTCGGGAGAGAAGGCTAAAGTATCCTTTGGATCACCTGCCAAGGTGATCGCACTGACGCCAAGCATCAGCGCGAAAGCAAGAGTCGATTTTACGGAAAACATGACGGTATAAGGTAGGGAATGTAGTAAGGCTGGACAGGCAAATCCCTTGCCGAGAATAAGTATCCTACAAAAAGCAAGAAAATCCACCTATCTTTAAATAGAGAGCGAAAAAATTTAGATCGTTCATCGATTCAGGTAAATTTCTAACAAGTGGAACCAGTGCAACCGAAAGTCAGCGTGGTTATTCCGGCATACAATGCAGCGGAAACGATCGAACGCACCCTCCGGAGCATCCACGCACAAACCATTGCCCCGTTCGAAATCGTGATTGGGGACGACGCCAGCACCGATAACACGGTCGAGCTTGCCCGAAAGATGGGAGCCACAGTTTTAGAACTTCCAAAGTCAAATGGCGCCGCCGCCAGAAACGCCGCATTCGAGGCGACTACCGGTGACTACATCTTCCTCATTGATGCCGATGACGAGTGGTTGCCAAACAAAATCGAAACACATCTTCGAGCCCATGAGGAAACTACAGTCGGGTTCGTGATTGATCCGAGTCGCCGAGTGCGTTCCAACGGGGAGGAGCGCGGGCTGAACGGAGAAGGACCTGCTGGGTTGTTGACGTGGGAAGACATGATTGAGCATCGGAACTGGAGTTCCGGATCAGCAATCTCAGTAACCCGAGAAAACTGGCTTAAGGTCGGTGGATTTAATCCTAAGCTCAAAGGGCTTCAGGACGTGGACTTCCTTGTGAGAGTGTCGAGAGTTTGCGGCCCTGGCTTCCGAATCCCGGAGAGCCTTACCCGCTACCACCTCATGGATGGAGGCCTTTCTAGGGGTTCCAACTGGCAAGAGCAAATCGTCCAAGACTTTGCCGAATCGTGCGACTTTGCCTCTCCAGCGCATATTCTTTCCATCCGTCGAACGGTCGCATTACGAAACGCAATCAACTCTGGTCCAATCGAATTTTGGAAACACATACGCTGGGGGCACCTGCAACTCACCGACCCGCGGGTCCTGAGAGGATTCGCGCTCGTCGTGGCGAAAAAGCTTCGGCTAACTTAAACGCGGATCATGCTCACCTAGAGCCAATGGTGAAGTACTCAAAACCGTTCTTTTCGACCTGTTCCTTTTGATAAACCCTGCGTCCATCAAACAAGATCTTAGTCGTCATTCCTGACCCGAGGCGACCAAGATCAAGCTGCTTGAATTCATTCCACTCGGTCACTAGGATCAGTGCATCAGCGCCGTCAGCGACATCATAGGCTTTTTCGCAGAATTGGATACGAGGTTCAGCGAGCTTCACATTTGGCATTGCGACCGGATCAAATCCTTTGACCTTTCCGCCCTCGCCTAGAATGATATCAGCGATGATCAGCGACTTTGCATCTCGGATGTCATCAGTATTTGGTTTGAACGCGAGGCCGAGAAGTCCGATGGTTTTGCCGGAAAAACCGCCCAGCCGAGTGCGAAGGCGATCCACAAAGTGGGTCGTTTGAGTATCGTTGATCTCAACAACCGCCTTCAAAAGTTGGAAATCGTAGCCTAAATTTTCTGCCACGGAGATCATTCCGGCTGTATCTTTCGGGAAACAGGATCCGCCCCAACCAAGACCGGCACCCAAAAACTGTGATCCGATTCTGGTATCGAGTCCCATGCCCTTCGCCACATCGGCAACGTTCCCACCGCAAGCCTCACAAAGCCGACTCACAGCGTTGATGAAGCTGATCTTCATCGCTAAGTAACTATTGCTACAATACTTAATCAGCTCCGCGCTTTCCAGGTCAGTCACCAAAATGGGCTTGTCCATCGTGGAATAGAGCTCTACGAGCTTGCTTGCCGACTCAGGATTCTTTGCCCCAATAATGATTCGGTCCGGGTTCAAAGTATCAAAAATCGCGCTGCCTTCACGCAGGAATTCGGGATTACTCACCACATGAAAGAGTGCCGGATCGGCACCTGATGCCCGGATGAGATCGGCCACTAGTTCTCCACTGCCAACCGGTACAGTTGACTTATTGACGACAACGATAGGCTTATCGATGGCGCGACCAATCTCCTTTGCAACCGCTCGAACAGCAGTCATGTCTGGAGTTCCGTCTTCTCCTGGAGGCGTCCCAACCGCGATAAAAATAATCTCCGATGCACGCGTGGCATCTTGAATGGAGGAAGAAATAGACAATCTTCCTTCGCGTAAGTTCCGCTCCAAAAATTCCTCAATGCCTGGTTCGTAAATCGGCGAAATACCCTTTTTTAGCATTTCAACTTTCTCGGGGTTATTGTCAACACAGATGACTTCGTTTCCCAAATCAGCAAGAACAACCCCGTGGACCAACCCGACATAACCAGTTCCAATTACGGCAACACGCATGAAAGTAAGGTACCCGGTCTGATTTATTAAATCTCCTGGCAAAAAGTGCCGATAAATTCAAGGGACCCGAGTAAAATCATGAGGATTTTTCCGGAATCGGGAGTAAATCGTAAAGTTTGTGCGTTGAAAGGAACGAAACTTGCGAGAGAGAACCCGTTAAATTCCCAATTTAGGAGCAAATTATTTGAGTGAAGCGATTTCCGACACGATTGTAGAAAAGCAGCCTGCCCCACCGGCAAAGGGCTTTGACTATAACCTAATCCTCAAGTCACCGGCGTTCGTACCGGGGCTCGTTTTGCTGTTCGCATTTTCTGCGGCATTTTGGCACCTGTTCTCCGATCTTCCAAAAATTTGGTTCGAAGGGGATGGTTATTACTCGCACGGTGCTCTCGTACCGGTGATCTCAGGCTACATCATTTATAAATGGTGGCCGCACCTTAAAGATACACCGATCAGGCCGAGCATGTGGGCATTGTTGCCCATGATCTTGACGGGTTGGGTCCTCTTTGCAGGGACTCGTATTCAGCAAATCCAGATTCTCTCCGTGAGCCTTGTCATGCTTGTCGCTTGCGCGGTGTGGTTTATCCTTGGATGGCGATGGTTACTCGCAATTGCAGGACCGATTTTGTTCTTGCTGTCAGGTCTTCCTATCTGGTCTGCAATCATTGACACATATACTAACCCGCTTCAGTTGATTTCGACCGACGTCAGCTATGCTCTCTTGCAAGTGCTCAATTTCAACCCACTCAAGGTTGATAGCACCACGATCTACCTTGACCGTTTCACGCTCGACGTTGGTGTCGCTTGTTCAGGACTCAAGCTCCTGATTGCTGTCACCGCGTTTACACTCTTCTTCATGATGATCGGTGGCCTCAAGTGGTGGGGCAATGCGATCATGGTTTTGGCCGTGCTTCCGCTCTGCCTATTTATCAACGGCTTGCGAATCGCGCTCATCGGTGTTGTGGGAGACACCTATGGCGCTGACGCTGGGCACCAGTTCCACGACTACAGCGGCTACCTGACCCTGATCGTCTGCTTCTTTATTCTCTTCTCCCTCATGAGGTCCCTAGGATGGAAAGACTAACCCGACAAACATTCGCATTTTCAGGTGTGCTCGTGCTCCTCGCAGCATTCGTACACCTCACTCCTAAGCCAGAACGTGAAGGTATTAGCCAGGAACTCTTTGAAACAAAGGTTCCGGAAACCGTGGACGGTCGCCGCTTTGTCGGTCAGTACGACATGGGCGAGGAAACGATCAACCTCCTCAAACCATCCGGCATCATGGCTCGGAAGTTTGAATACAAGGGCTACTTGATGGATGCTGTGATCATTGCCAGCCGAAGCAAGGACTCCTTCCACGACCCGAACATCTGCTTCTCGGCGCAAGGTTGGAGCATTGAAATGCGGAATCCGCAGATCATCCAAACCGAAAAGCGCAAGGACCTTCCGGTGATGTTTATTACTCTTCGACACGAAAAGAGCCCAATCCAAGTTGCGGCTTACACGTACCAGGGGCCGGGGGATAAGTTCTATAACAACACAAACCGACTTAAACTCGCTTTCTTGCAGGAAGAGCTATTCCTGGGTAACGACATTGATGGCGTGTTCTACCGGTTCATGATTGACCGAGGTCCAGAAGCTTCAGTCGAAGCGCGAACAGAAGTCCTCCAAGAATTCATCGCCAAGTACATGGATGAAGCCGCAACGCGGAGCGAAGGGTTCCTTTAACTCAAGATTGATTCCGATTGCATTCCCCGAACTTCCTGGAGGTCGGGGCATTTTCTTTTGTGACTCCCCTGTGGAGTAGACTCACCTTGATGAGGGAGCGCGACTTAGCCAATCGGGAATCATGGCGGACCATGGTTTTGCGAAGCATGCAAACCCCTCATTGGCTGTCTGCCGACGGTCCGGATCTTGACGTCGTTATCAGCTCTAGGGTTCGATTCGCGCGGAACTTGCAGATGCACCGCTTTCCAAATCACTGCTCCGCAGACGAAGCTTGGCTCATCGCAAGGAAAATCGAATCCGCCTCGCATGCTCTCAAACTCGATCGCTTTCAGCAACTGTCCAAAGCCGAAAAAGACTACATGCTTGGGGCAAGACTTGCCTCGCCAGAATTCTTAGAGCCCGCAGAAGGTCGAGTTCTCCTGCTCAATCAAAGTCGATCACTCAGCATCATGGTCAATGAGGAAGACCACTTACGACTTCAGATTCTGACCCCTGGTTGGAGTATCGAATCTGGGCACGACGAGGCCAGAGCCGCGATGGCAACCCTTCAACAGTCACTGACCTGGGCAAAGGCCTCCTCCTGGGGCTATCTCACTGCAAGCCCTTACAACATCGGCCCCGCCATTCGCCTCTCGGCGATGTTCCATTTGATCGCTTTGGCACATCTCAAGCGGATCGGACCAGTGATTCAAGCACTTACAAGCACCGGACTTGTTGTCCGGGGTCTTTTTGGCGAAAGTAGCCGCGCAGTGGGCGCATTCTTTCAGGTCAGCGCGACCAGGGGTGAGATGGCTCCCTATGTGGGTTCAGCAGCATATCTTCTCAAACTAGAGCGTGAGGCTCGGGCAGAAATTGGCAAGACGGAACTGGAAAGACTCGTGACCGAAGCCGTGAATTTTGCCGTTGAGCAAAAAGAACTTCCGTTGCACGATGCCCTTCGTGTGCTAGCCTGGGTCAGATTCGCGGCAGCCTCAGGGCTAGCTTTCGCTCCGGGTTCTGTCCGGGATGTTGACCATCTCCTTACTACTTTGGAAATCCAGGCACCCGCAGACCCTAAACAGGCGAGCCGCGACCGTGCGCATACACTTAGGCCATTCCTGGAACAAATGTTGCCCTTCCGAACGAAGAGCTAGACCTGTATTAGTTAAGGTTGATGTACTCGGAGAGATCCTGGGAGGTCAGCTTTTGGAACCTCTGGGTCTTTGTCTCGATCATCTTTTCCTCAAGCATTTTCACCAGATCGTGCAGCCGTTGTTCCACGTCGGTATTCTCCAGCAGCCTTTGCTTCTGAGGATTCTCTAGGTTCAAGAATCTTGCAATAGTATAAGTCAAAACCCCAGGGTCCTCGGGGAGTTGGACTTGGATATTAAAATCAGGTCGAGCCAACATCTGGGTGACAAGGAACCCAAAGTCCTGAACCAATCGTAGCTGGAGGGTATTGATGACCTCGTAGCTTTCTGGCTCAAACTCCATCAGCGGTTCGATACGTGCCTTAAGGTAGGAAGCGGACTCGTCAATCTTGCGAATCCTAAACCTGCGCTCTCCGATCACTGAGATCAATAGCCGACCGTCTTCGTATGATTGCACCTTCTCGATCCGAGCAACGGTTCCAACCAAGTACGGCTCCGCAGGGCCCTCGATTTCAGTCCCCTCTCGGATCAAAACGATCCCAAAAGGCGCGTCATACTCAACGCAGTAGTTCACCATCTCTAAATACCGCGGTTCAAAGATGTGCAACTGTAACGGTTCATACGGCAAAAGCACCGCATGGAGCGGGAACAAAGGGATCTCTTCCAAATTTTTGGACACTCTTAATAATTATGACGCCGAATTCTGAACAGATTCTCAATTCTTGGCGTCTTGATGCAAGTGCGCCCGGTTTTCGTCCCTAGAACCGGGCTCATCGGGGTATGCTTGAGGCTTCCTCAGAGGCACTTTTCACGAGGAGAATGAAGACCATTGGACACCCCGGTAATGAATGACGAATTGAACCTATTGCGCGAGGAAAATGCTTCCCTCAAGAAGCGGATTGAAGAGCTGGAAGCTCACCGAGCCGCCCACTCCTCTCAGGAAGTTGTTTCTCGCCCAGCAAGCGAAGCGCCAGCCGATATTGCTCCACTCCAAGAGGCGGATGCAACCCTTCGCCGAATGGTCCAACGGATCGCAATGATCTTGCAAGCCCAAAAGATCGTGATCATGTTCTATGACAAGGAAATGGGCGATCTCAAGGCGATTCCTCCGGCAGTTGGAGTCGATGAGGACATCATTCGCAGGTTCAAAGTCCGTGCCACCCAAGGTCTCAGTGGCGAAGTTTTCCGATCCGGTACACCTTTAATTTTTCACGACGCTGGCACCGATGAGCGCACCGCCGAAGATCACTTCACGATCATGGGCGTAACCAATGGAATTACCGTTCCGCTCGTCATCGAAAAGCGCGATGAAGAAAATCGCGTGATTGACCGAACAACGATTGGCGTTCTCCATGCGTTCAACAAGGGTCACGGCGAGGACTTTATCGACGAAGACGTTCGCCTCCTTACCCGGATGGCATTGAACGTGGGTTCAATTATCGCCAACCTCCAGCTATACCGTGAACTCGTTGAGGACAAGGAAGAACTGCTCCAAACTCTTGAAAGCATTTCCTCTGGTCTCGTTCTGGTTAGTACTGATGGCCGCATTAGCCAGATGAACAGCTCCGCAAGAACAATCTTTGGTCTCACTGCCAACCCGGTTGGCAGACCATATTATGAGCTGATGACTCAGGCAAACCTCGGCGAGATGATCGAGACTGCCCAAAAGGGTGGCGATGCCGGTTCAATCGAACTCGAAGTCACGCTCAAGAACACGACTTATACTTACAAAGTCAATGGTGCTCAGGTCAAGTACGAAGACGGCAAGGACCTTGGCGTCGTTTTGATCATGACCGACTTCACCGAAATTAAGAACATCGAAAAGATGAAGTCCAGCTTCGTCGCGATGGCTTCTCACGAACTCAGAACTCCGTTGACCGCGATCAAGGGCTTCTCAAGTACGTTGCTCGATGGCATCGACGATGACATGTTCACCGTTGAAGAGCAAAAGGAATTCCTTGGTATTGTAGTCGGGGAGTGCGACCGATTACGACGCCTCATTGACGACTTGCTCAATACGAGCCGAATCGAAGCGGGCGAGTCCCTCAAACCAAGTTACAGCGAGTTTGATCTCGTCGAGTTGCTTGAAAAAGCCGTTCGGGTTCAGCAGCAATCCACAAACAAGCACACGCTCAAGCTCAACATCACTCCACCACTTCCAGCGAGCATCACAGGCGACCGCGACAAGGTAGATCAGATTCTCACCAACTTCATGAACAACGCCATCAAGTACGCGCCAAATGGTGGCGACGTGACGATCCATGCGTTCGTAGAGGGCGATTACATCAAGATCGGCGTTCAAGACCAAGGGATGGGGATTCCAAAGGACCACCTCGGAAAGGTCTTCGAGAAATTCCACCGAGTGGACAACGACGACAACCGAAAGATCTACGGCACCGGCCTTGGTCTCTTCCTGGTAAAGCACCTTGTCGAGCAAGTCCACATGGGTCAGTGCTGGGCCGAATCCGAAGTTGGGGTTGGTTCAACCTTCTGGTTCACGCTTCCAGTAAAACTCGACACCGCACTTGCCGAAGAATTGATGGGCGATTAAAGTCCCCAATTACTGACGATTTAACCCACCTCTGGCAAGCCATGAGGTGGGTTTTTTCTTGGGTTCAATAGCTACCCCCTGAAGCTGGGAACAGCTGATTTGCCTCAGTGAGTAATAACTCGGGGAAGACCCTTCGCAAACTCAATCATTTCTGCGAGAGCTTCTGCATTCGGAACTCGGTTCGTTAGGTTCTTTTCTGCGTTAACCTCATCAAGCTTCGCTGCAAGATTCTCCGCGTTCCGCGTGGCAAGCTCGAGAACACTATCCACGCCTGCGGCCTGAAGGAGCTCCGAGAACTGTGGACCCACGCCCTTAACGCGCATAAGGTCTGCGTGCTTCACCCAAGTCGCAACATCGGCTTCCGATGCTCCGGATGCAGTGGCGATCTCTTCACGCCCATCTTTGGAGGCTCCTTTCTCAAGAAGACCTTCGACGGTCTTGATTCCAATGGCCTCAAGCTTCTCTGCGGAGGCTGGTCCAATCCCTTCAATTTCAGCAATGTTTGACATAATGTTTTCCAGTTATTTTAACGATAGAGTGCACTTTTGACCCTACCTTTCAAAATCATACCTGGCAAAAAGAGATGGAGAACACGAAAGACGTGTTCTCCATCAATTTAACAAAAGGTTAAGAATTAAGCCTTTCGTCGTCGTCGTGCGATCATCGCACATCCAGCACCAAGAGCGAGCATTGTTGCAGGCTCTGGAACTGCTTGGAGGTTAGAACCATCAAGGTAACCAGCGTTGGTGTATGTGAAGGAATTGAGAGCTCCGTCAGTCTTATATGTGGTGCTCAAGCCGCGAACTTGGTGGAACCAAATTCCGATCTTGTTACCAAACTCAGCGCCTTCCCAATCGGAACCGCCGTAGAGTGGCACCCGATTGTTTATGCTCGTTGCATCAATATCGAACTTCATGCGAGTCTTGGATCCAACGTGCGAAACACTGAGATCGTTGATCCAGGAAGAACTTGTCTTGGAGCTGAGGATAAAATCAGGAGCTTGGATTCCTGCTACAGCCCTTCCGTCCTTGTAGGAATTGTCGCCATTAACGCCGTTGTAGCCGTATGCGGTCAAAACAGGGTTGCTGGAGCTGCTAGCATCAAAGTAAAGAATAGCGAGTTCGCCTTCGGTTCCCTTTGGATTTGGACCGCCGCTAAGAGCGAGCCAGTATCCGCTGGTCTTGGAGTCGCCGGAGTTTACCTTGTCAAAAGTAACATCGTAAGTCAAGCGGTTGGTTGCGTTGTTGAAAGTGGTCTCGATGGAATCAATCTTTCCGCCGCCGCTGTTGTAAGAAAGGTCTCCGCCACCTGGTTGGGCACCGTTGGTGTGGGTTGCGGAACTCCACGTCCATCGGTAAGTTACAGCTTGTGACGATGTGACAAGCACGGATGCAACGAGTACCATTGCAGCAATTTTCAAAATGTTCATGTTTACTCTCTCCTGGTATGGTATCCAACTTGAGCGGAAACGAGTCCCAAAAATGTACGTGTTTTTGCAAAAAATCACAATTGCACGTATATTTAACAGGGAAAAGCGCGGGCTGAACGACCGAACGGAATGCTTTCAAAATTGAAACCATTTAAACTAAAAATTGCTTGATCGCAAAAGTGCAATCAAGCATCTTTGGGAGATTTTGCGAGGTGGTTATGCTTTGCGTCGACGGCGAGCGAGGAGAGCACAGCCCGCGCTGAGAGCAAGCATCGTCGCGGGCTCAGGAACCGCTTCCATGTTTGATCCGTCAAGATAGCCAGCATTCGTCTGCTGCCAATTCTTGATGGAACCATTCTGGTTGTATTCTGTCTGGAGCCCACGGACCGGGTGAAACCAAACTCCGAACTTCTCGTTGAATTGCGCGCCAGTCCAACCGCTCGCTGGTCCGTGCAATGGAGTCCGCACATTAATACTCGTTGCATCAATGTCGAACTTCATCCGGGTCTTCTCGCCGACATGAGAAACGCTTATGTCATTAACCCAGGACGAGTTTGTTTTGGAGCTCAGAATGAAATCTGGGGTTTGAGTTCCTGCATCTGGCTTACCGTCCTTATAGGAATTAAAGCCGTTTACGCCGTTGTAGCCGTAAGCTGTTAATACGGGCTGTGTCGCGCTTGACGCGTCAAAGTAGAGTAGTGCGAGTTCTCCCGCGAATCCTTTCGGGTTTGGGCCTGAGTTCAGGGCGAGCCAATAGCCACTTGTCTTCGTTGTTTGCCCAGCTGCTTTGCTGAAGGTCACATCATAAGTGAGTCTCTTTGAGGAGGAGTTGTATGTTGTCTCGATAGAGTCAATGCGGCCACCGTCATTGTTATAGTAAAGGTCTCCGCCCCCTGGCTGAGCTCCGTCAACGTGAGTCGCTGAACTAAAAGTCCATCGGTAGGTCACAGCACTTGCGCTTGAAATGAAGGACGCTGCGATGAGTGTGAGTGCTGCGACTTTGAGTGTGTTCATGGTCTGAAATCTCCGTGCTCTGCAACCCGTTTGGCGAAAACCATGCCAATGCTCAAATCGGTGAGTAGAACCCGCAATTGAGCTTGTTTGGAAGAATTGTTTCAGGGTCCGCGAAAGGCGAAAGGAATAGGTATGGTTTGGAGATACACTCATGTGTGGAATGCATCAAAAAGACGAAAAACTTCAACTTTGGCTGACCGGTCTCTGCGGGGCCTTTCTGGTCGGAGCTGCCGTTGCACATTTTGCTGGCGGCAAAGTTGGGTCAGTTGAAGTCTATGCGGCGCTGAGCGCATTGGCAGGTTCGTACTTCGCCATCAAGTCCGCATATCTTTCGCTCCGAGATCGGAGCCTTGATGTCAACCTCCTCATGGTCCTCGCGGCGATTGGAGCGGTGGCGGTAGGTCATGTTGAGGATGCGGCCATTCTGCTTTTCCTCTTTAGCCTGGGTAGCACGATGGAAGCCTTGGCCGAAGTGAAAGCTCAAAACGCCATTGAAGCTCTGGTCAAGCTACGACCCGACCAAGCCATACGGATCACCGCCTCTGGCGACGAAAAGGTCAAAGTCGATGACCTCAAGATCGATGACCACGTAAGGGTCCTTCCCTTTGAGCCTATCCCCTTGGACGGCACCCTCCTCTCAGAAAACGCATCCATCAATGAGGCGGCAATCACCGGAGAATCCAAGCCAGTCGAAAAAGTGATTGGCGAGGAACTCCTGAGCGGAACAACGAACCTCGACGCGATGATCACCATGAAGATCACTCACGCGGCTGGTGATAGCACCCTTGAAAAGATCGTTGCATTAGTCTCCGAAGCTCAAGAAAACAAAGCCTCAGGTGAACGAATCAGCAAGTGGTTCGGCGAGAAGTACACCATTTTCGTCGTCGTCGCTTTTTTGGTTTCGCTGGGAGCGCGCTCGATTCTTGGTCAGCCAATGAGCGATGCTTTCTATTCCTCTTTGATTCTCCTTGTGGCACTTTCTCCCTGTGCGCTGGTCATCTCTACTCCTGCCGCAACCCTCTCTGCCCTTGCAAACGCGGCTAGGAACGGTGTACTGGTGAGAGGCGGTTTGTACATCGAGGAAGCAGGCCAAATCACGACCATCGCACTTGATAAGACCGGGACTCTCACGAAAGGAACTCCACAGGTTGTAGAGGTCTGCATTGAAAAAGCACGAGTCGCCGTCGGCAAAGCTTGCGCCGAAGATTGTAGCTCGTGCAATTGTATCGTTTGCTGGCACCAAGGTGAAGTCGTCCATGATGACGCGAGTGAAACCCTACGTATGGCAGCTTCCGCGGAGAGCTTCAGCACCCACCCTATTGCGACCTCAATTGTCGAACACGCGAAGAGGCTAGGAATCGCGATTCCAGAGGCAAGCAACCACACGGCCTTCGCGGGACTGGGAATTGAAGCCGTTGTAGAATCCAAAAACGTACGCATTGGGCAGCCTAAGTTCTTCGAAAACTCCGATCTTCCTGCGGGATTCCGGGACCATGTCGAGGAAATGCGGGGCCGGGGAATTACCGCAGTTTTGATCAATGTGGAGGATCGCTGGGCTGCCATTGGGCTTCGTGACGAACCCCGACCAACTGCAAAGGCATTTATTCAGGACCTTCGTGATGCAGGCGTCAAGCACATCTTGATGCTAACGGGCGATAACAAGCAAACTGCCCACGCTGTCGCAAAAGAAGTCGGGATCGACGATGTCAATGCCGAACTCCTCCCTGGCGATAAGCAGAAAATCATCCAAGATTTAGTGGCGAAGGGCGAAAAGGTCCTGATGGTTGGCGATGGTATCAACGATGCACCGGCACTCGTACAAGCGAATTTGGGAATTGCAATGGGTGGACTTGGCAGCGACGTCGCGCTTCGTTCGGCTGACGTTGTGCTGATCCAGGACCGCATTGAGCGAATCCCCTACCTGATCCGATTGGGAAGGAAGTCACGGAATATCATCCGCGCAAACCTACTTTTCGCTGCGGGTGTAATCCTGTGCCTGACCATTGCATCATTCTTTACGACTCTTCCTCTTTGGGTCGCCGTGATGGGGCACGAAGGTTCAACTGTCCTCGTCATCCTCAACGGGCTCCGACTCCTTAACGCAAAATAGCCGCGTCAATCTTGGCGCGGCTACTTAAACCTGCTTGGGTGAAAATTTTTACCAGCGAATGAGGTTCGCGCCCCAAACCAAACCAGCACCAAATCCTACCGTCATCACGAGCATGCCTTCCTTGAGTCTTCCCTGTTGAACAGCCTCGCTTAGAGCAATTGGAATCGAACCGCCGCTCGTGTTGCCGTATCGTTCGACGTTGATGAAGACCTTCTCATCTGGTAGGTCCAGTTTCTTTGCTGCAGATTCGATGATCCGTAGATTCGCTTGGTGAGGGACGAAGAGATCAATGTCAGCGGAAGTGAGACCGGCCATCTCGAGCGCCTTCAAACATGCGTCACCCATCGCATTGACGGCAAAGCGATAAACCTCGCTTCCCGCCATCACGATATAGGGGTTATCTCCAGAGGTTCGCTCATCAGGGATTGGGCGGAAAGACGCCCCGCAATCAATTTTGATGTGCTTTCCGCCCGAGCCATCGCTGAGGAGGACTGTATCCAAAATTCCCCGATTGGTATTCTCCATCCCCTCCAGAACCACGGCACCAGCGCCATCGCCAAAGAGAATACAGGTACTGCGGTCGGTGTAATCGACAAACTTTGTCAAAACATCTACCCCGACGACGAGAACTTTCTTGGCACGACCCGATTCGATCATTGCCGCCCCAACGCTCAGGGAATAGATAAAGCCTGCACAAGCCGCACCAAGGTCCATCGCACCGGCGTGAGGCATTGCAAGAGCGTCTTGCACCATACAAGCGGTGCTCGGGAAGAGACGATCTCCGCTTACGGTTCCAACGATCACAAGATCAATTTCTGCCGGGGCAACACCAGCGTTGTCTAGCGCCATTCGAGCCGATTCAATGGAAAATGTACTCGCGAACTCGTCCGGACTGGCGACGCGACGCTCGCTGATCCCCGTCCTCTGGAGAATCCATTCGTCGTTCGTCTCGACCAATTTTTCAAGGTCTTTATTAGTGAGAATTTTTTCTGGGACGGAATGTCCAATCCCTCGAATGACCGCACGCATCATAGCAATACTATCATTGTGTCACGGGAAGAGCCGAATTTGGTCCTTCTTCCGTGAGAATCAACGTTTTCATCCGCGGGATCAACTGGGAGTCTAAGGCCTTTTCGCAGACTTTGATCGCGTTGTAGATCGCCTTTGCATTGCTCCGACCGTGACAGATCACGCACAGGTGATTCAGCCCAAGGAGCGGAGATCCTCCGTACTCTGCATAATCCATTTTCTTCCGGAGGGGAGCGAAGAGCTTTTTCATCGGCGCGTAAGGGAGCTTGCCAAGGAAACTCGTCGGAACGGCGTCCTTGATCTCGCTCATGATGAATTCGGCAACGCCCTCGGCGGTCTTCAGAACAATATTCCCAACAAACGCATCACAAACGACCACGTCAATTTTTTCCTTGGCGAGATCTTTCCCTTCGCAATTCCCTGCAAACCAGTCATGCTTCGATAAAAGTGTATAAGCCTGCTTGACGAACGCATTTCCCTTCCCTGGCTCCTCACCCATGTTGAGGAGATGGACCTTTGGATTGTGCTTATCCAAGACAAGCTCAGCATAAGCCCTACCCATGATCGCGAATTCTTCTATTTGCTCGGGATCAATGTCGGGCGAGGCACCGGCGTCTAACAGGAGAAAATTGCCATGCTTGTTTGGCATCACCGTTGCAATCGCAGGGCGATGAATCCCGGGCATCTGCCGCCAACCGAGAAGACTCGCCGCCGTCGCCGCACCCGTATTTCCTGCACTGACGATCGCATGGGCAGTGCCCTCCTTGACGAGGTTAACACTCACAGAAATCGAGTTATCCTTCTTTTTGCGCAACGCCTCCAAGGGCTTTTCTTCCATGCCAATGGTTTCGCTCGCATGGTGAATCGTGATGTTTGCAGGAAGCGGACCGGGCAAGCATTTCCTGACCTGTTCTTCAATGCCGACAAGAATGATTTGCGCCTTGATTTCTGCGGCGGCTTGATATGCCCCGAGAACAATCTGCTCCGGTGCATAGTCGCCACCCATCGCGTCCAGCGCAATGATCTTCATTCAGGTTCCTCTTGCAAAAAGACCGAAAGTTGTCCGAGCCCAGGGGCACCCTGCTTTTCTCGGGCAAGTTTTGCCTCTGCGGTTGCGTTCGGACAATCCCCGTCCCAACCATGCTCACACAATGGTTGAACAGGAAGATTCAACACGAGTGCTTGTTGAAGGAGTTCCTCCACCAGAAGATTGTTTTCATCGAAAAGGGGGTACGGTTCGTCTGAGACCACTCGGGCGTAATCGGCCTGAGCATATTGACTCGGGATACCTTCGACATTGAATTGCTCATCCAACGGGCAATGAACCTCTTGTTCAATCGCCGCGCCGCACCGTGAGCACTCCATCATGCACTTTGTAGAAAACTCACCTTCGATCAAAAGTTGGTTTCCCGTGCTAACCGCCTCCAGAAACCCTTCGATCGGCGTCACGAGGTCAATATCCTCCATTTCCGGGAGTTCAGTAGAGATATCGACGGCGATTATTCGCCCCGGATGCTGAAGCGCATCGTTTAAATCTAACATGTTTTCGCGCTTCATCGGGAAGGTGAGTGTACCAAAAACAAGAATTTCGCGCCGGATTCTGCGAGAAACAATAAAAATGGGTCAAACTCTGGAGAGGTTTATCGCGTCAAAGGATGAGGTCGTGGTCTATACTTACGACCTAGGAACTTTGCCAGCGTCAAAATTATTGACACGGGAACGAGTTATGGGAGCATTTTTGTCTAAGGATATTCAACCAAGCATGAAGAGGCTGATTTTAGGCGCCGGAGTAATGGCGTTAATGGTCGTGGGCTGTGGCGGAGGCGGATCTGATTCCGTCTCTGGCGGAGGAGGCGGTGGCGGTACCGTCACTCGCGTTTACCCAGAATTTTCGCGTTTAACTTCTAACGCAGCTGTCAATACAGTCTTTTTGACCGGAATTCCAAGTGCGCCAGCCCCACGGGCGGTTGGTTCACGGACTGCCGTTCTCTCACAGCTTCGCTTTGGCAATTTCCCCTCAAACACGGATTTCGTTCCGGAATCCGGCGTAGGCGGATTGCAAAATATTCAGCTTGACTCTGCTGATATTCCTGTCTCCATTCCATTTTCTGTCTTTATGTCTGCTGGGCAAAGGGCAAGAGCATTCACGGACTATCGGCTTCAAATTGATCGAATTGAAGAGACCCAACTTGACGGCACCCAGTCCACGATCATCAGCAATCCGTTCCTTTCTCAACGGATTGACGTTGATCTAAAGGTTTTCCCAGGTCGTGTTTCCACGATCACTTTCCGTATCAATGACTCGACCTTGAACATCGATGGAGCTGCTGGTACAGTGAGCCTCACCGACGACTTCTTCACGGCGAACTACGATGAGACTCGCGGTGCGGTTGTTAGCTCGCTCAGCGATTACATGGCTTTCGACCTCAGCGGGGTCAATGCTGGACTTCGTCCGGTCCTCAACGGTGGTGGAGTCGCAGATCGCGTGTTCTTCAGCGGTGACGGATACGGCATCAGCCAAGGAATTGGGCCAAGCAGCGAGTTTGAGCTTCTGAGCCCAGTCTCTGTCCAAAACGGAACCATCACAGATAGCATTCTCATCGGACCTCCAGGCGACCAACGACCATCTGAACCACTCATTTTGCTAGAAGAAGTTCTGCTCGGAGATACTCGACGTACTTCCGTGGTTTCCACTTGGAAGAAGTTCGACCGAGAAGTTACCCCCCCAGATTCGGGCATCGTTGCAATGACGTTCCCAAATAGTCGTGAGAACAACACCGATGCGGTCACTGGTGGAAACCAGCAACAGTTCGTAATTTACACGGCTAGTGGATCCAGTGTCACAAATCTCTGGTACGGAACGGTCTTCTACAGCACCTCCAACCCGGCGATTGGCACCTTCCAAGCGTTCCCAGTAGCAACGATTACAGAAGCCTTCCCAACTGGTGGAGTCACTGGAACCGTTAGCGGAATTCAGCGAAATCAGATCACCTCCCCGGTTCTCCGTGGTAACTGGAACTTGAACTCTGCCCCTCCAAGCGGCTGGACATTTGGTAATTCTGGAACCTTCGGCGTATACCGAAAGTAAGTGGAAGACTTTACCCCTCTGATCCTTTGCGGAATTGAGACCGAGTACGGTCTAGCGATTGAAGGCAAAGGACCGGAGGATCAAATCGAACTTGCAACCGAGTTCGTGAAATGCTATCCCAACCGATGTTTTGTCGGTTGGGATTCGCGTTTTGAGTTCCCGCGTTCGGACTTGCGGGGGTTCGAAGTAGAACTTCTCGTCGTGGATCCAGAAGATCAGAAGTTCGAACGCGGATCGCAGTCATTTTCTCCTTCGGTCGTTCGCGCGGATCGAATCCTCACGACGGCAGGAAGGCTATACAACGACCATGGGCATCCTGAGTATGCAACTCCAGAGTGCGACTCTCCGTGGGACTTAGCCGCCCATGATGAATTTGGAGAATTTGTTCTGTTTCAAACTGCGTCAGCATTCGAAAAACAGACTGGTCTGAAGACGACGATCTATAAAAATAACACCGACTTTCATGGTGCTTCCTACGGCACCCACGAGTCCTACCTCGTTCCTAGAGAGTTTTCCTTCGAAAAGCTATATAAAGCTCTGATGCCTATTTTGGTTTGTCGCCAAATTTTAACCGGAGCAGGAAAAGTCGGATCGGAGACAGGTGAATGGTGCGATTTCCAAATTTCTCAGCGCGCGGACTTCATGGCAGACGAAGCAAGCGTGATGACACTGCATCAACGCCCGATCTTTAACACCCGCGACGAGCCCCACGCCGACCCAACTCAGTGGATGAGGCTTCATGTGATCTGTGGTGATGCCAACCGGATGCAACGCATGAACATGACCAAGGTCACCCTCGTGGGCGCGGCGCTTCATTTGATGCGGCTGGGAATTGTTCCAGACATCGAAATCATAGATCCCGTTGGTACATTCAAATCCATCAGTCGAGACATGACAATGAAATTCGAAGTCAAGACAACAAAGGGGATGATGACCGCCGAAGAGATTTTGCATGCTTATGTGGACTCTGCATTTGAAAACCTAGGATTTCCTTTTAACGACGAACTTGATGGACTCGCCTTTACGCTTGGCGCACTACGGGAACCCGAGGCAGAAAAGTCCATTGAGTGGTTAGCAAAGAAAAAAGTCGTGGACACTTACCGCGAGGAAGAAGGACTTGATCCTCGGGATCCCGCTTTGGTCGCGGTGGACTTAGAATTCTCGAGGGTCAATCCGAACGACGGACTCTATGATTTTCTTCGGGATTCCGGAGAGATCAAAGACTGGGGTTCAGTTCCAAAGACCAAAGGGATTGGATCTAGCGGCAGAGCAACTGTTCGCGCTATCGCCGTCCGAGAGCATCTTTCGCATCTTGATAATGCTTGCTGGGCGTCGTTGAGGTTCCGAACTCCAAAGGGGATCAAAGATATCCGTCTCAGTCCAACACTGCAAGTCCCGGAATCGTCCGAATTCACCGGACTTGACGTAGAATCATTTATCAAGAAGATTGAGGAAGCAAACCAATGATCCAAGCCGACCGCATTACACGAGAGAATATGCCCGAGCCCGAGCGCAAGCTGGGAGACGATTCTGGCCCGACCGGCCCAAAGGTGGACAAGCCATCTGCCCCCAACCCACTCAAGGACCGACTCAAAAGGATTGACCCCGATCAGGCGAAAAAATACCGCCAGCGGAGCGGTCAGTAACATGATTCAATCGCCAAAATCCTTCGCCGATCTCGTCGGCTACGTCCCGACACCGATGCCGCTGGAAAACGAAGTCCATGGGACAACCGTTCTCGCATTGGAATATGACGGCGGAGTGCTGATGTTCGCTGACCGTCGCGCAACCATGGGCAATCTGATCATGTTTGATTTGGCTGAGAAAGTGATCGCGCTTGACGACCAAACCGTGGTCGCTATCAGCGGAAGCTTTGCTCGGAGTATTGAGATTTGCCGATTGTTAAAGCACAGCTTCAAGTACTACCGCCGCATGCACCTTACCCCGATGTCCTTAGAAGGCAAATTGCAGGAGATTAGCCGGGCTCTTGCCAGTAACCTTGGTGCTGCCATGAGCGGAGGCGGAATCTTTGTGCCTATCCTGGCAGCTTATGATCCAAAGCATAAGCAGTTCGGGGTTTACTTCTTTGATCCTGCCGGAGCTAGGTTCCAAAATGGCGCATTCGCCGCTGCTGGATCAGGCTCGGAACGGATCCGCGGAATCTTTGATTATGTGACCCAAACCAAGGGTCCATTTGACAAAATGAAAATGGAAGACGCCCTAGCGGAAGGTCTTCACATGCTGAAGATCGCGGCCGCTTTGGATTCCGCGACCGGAGGAATTGATCACAATCCTCCAATCGTGCGGGTCTTGGATGCCGAGGGGAATCGGGAGCTCGATCCAGCGATCCTCGCCAAAGCAATCAAAAAAGTCTCGTAATTTCTTACGAGACTCATTTTGATTTATCGAGTTGTAACCAACCGACTGTCCATGACTGTCGCCAAGACCATTGGACGGATCCCGCCACGACGCTGAAGAACAGCCCTTGCTGCGTCAATTGCGGCTCCTTGGATCATCGAGTGATCGGTTAAAGCGGACTTCGGAATGATCTGAAGTGCATCGGCAGCGGCAAGTCGAGCCTTTTGAACGACTTCGTCATCGCAAGCCACGCCCCGAGCGACGATGTGAACCTTGCCAATTCCGCCAGCTTCGACCCCAATCGTGAGGATGACGATTCCGGACTCTGCGATCATGTTCCGATCCTCGACGACATGCTTTTCGACAACATTTCCGCCGGAATCCAGCCACATCGGATCAGCGACGATGAAGTTCTCAACTCGAGCCTCGGTGTCGTCAATGACCAACTTCTGGCCATCTTTTAGCTTGAAAATCCGGTGCGCGAGGTGACCTTCCTCAAGAGCCATTTGCTCATAATGCCATTGGTGCCGGGGTTCTCCGTGAACAGGAGCCAGATAAAATGGCTTAGTCATCGCGATCATCTGCTTTAGCTCTTCGCGATAGGCATGACCGCTGATGTGAATCGGCTTTTCAGGATTAAAAACCACATCGGCCCCCATTGAAAATAGCCGATTGATCGTCCTCCAGATCGGTGCCTCATTACCTGGAATCGGGCGAGCAGAATACAGAATTGTATCTCCCTCTCGAACCTTCAACCTACCATAAGTGCCCTTCGACATTTGCACGAGCGCACTTCGAGGTTCTCCTTGGCTTCCGGTCAGAAGGATCACAACTTGCTCCGGAGGGAATTCGTTAACTTGATCTAGGCGAATTCTGATCCCTTTAGGCGGACTCAGAATGCCCATTTTGGTGCAAATCTCAATGGTCTGCTCCATCCGTCGGCCGGCAACAGCAACTTTTCGACCAAATTCTTCGGCGACATTCATCACTTGTTGCATCCGATGGATGTTGCTGGCGAACATCGTGATTAGGATTCTTCCTTCAACGTCCTTAAATGCTTCTCGAAAGCCCGCCGTGGCGGAACTTTCGCTCGGTCCATAGCCAGGACGGTCAATGTTTGTGGAGTCGCTGAAAAGGCATACCACGCCCTCTTCGCCTAGTTCTTTGAGTCTCTTTACATCCGTTTTGATGCCGTCCACTGGGGCCGGGTCGAGCTTAAAGTCTCCGGTGAAGACGACCGCTCCGTGATCTGTATGGATCGCCAATCCACAGTTGTGTGGAATTGAGTGAGTGATCGGGATAAGCTCGAAGCTAATCTTGCCGACTTTGATGATCTTGCCCGGTTCGACCGTTTTCAGAATCAAACTTTGAATATTAGTTCGCTCCTCCAGCTTATTGCGGATCATCGCATGGGTAAAAGCGGTGGCATAAATGGGCACTTTGATATCGTTGACGAGCGACGGAATCGCACCAACGTGATCCTCGTGAGCATGTGTGAGGATGAGGGCCTTGAGTTTGTCTCGGTTTTGGTCGACAAAGGTGAAGTCTGGAATGACAATGTCAACGCCGGGTGTCTCTTCATCGGGGAATGAAATCCCGCAATCAATCATCACCATTTCGTCGCCTTGGATCAGGAGCGTGCAATTGCGTCCAATTTCGCCTGCTCCGCCCAAAGGCATTATTTCTAAATTCGCCACGAGCCTAAGGGTACCCGTTTATGGGGTCTCTGCCGCCAAAATTAGCGCATTTAGGTATCCCGCAGGATCAACGCGCTTGCCTTTAGCATGGCCTGCATCCGGAATTAACCAAATAGTTAATCCACTCGCGTACGCCAATTGCTCAGCGTGATCGCGTCTCATCCGACGGTCTTTTTCGCAATGAATAATCAGTCCGGGCCTCCCGGTCCAGCGTGAAGCTGGAATCTCGGGCTTGACCGTAGATGCGTCAATACCGGAGATGGATCGTCCTAAAATGGGTACGAGAAACAATACCTTTGAACCAGATGGAAGCATCGAATTCAGCCAGTCATTCGATGCTTGCTCAAGGTCGCAAAAGGCGCCTTCGGTAACAACCGAGTGAATCAAGTTCGGACGCAAGGCACTCGCATTCCAAGCTGTTGCCCCACCCATGGAGATTCCCACAAGATTAACCATTTGGTTAGGATTTTTTTCGCTCCATGCATCCAGAGCTTTCGCCAGGTCTTCCGCATCATGTTTGCTAAATCCGCAAGCAGCATAAGGGGAGTGAGCATGTCCCCGCAGGTGCATGGCGTACGATTCATAACCTTGCTTAGCCAATCCGGTGCTGATCTCTGCCCAGGTTGAGGGAGAACCACCATATCCATGAATGAGGAAAAATGTCCCTTTCGGTTGCCCTTTCACCATTTGGTAAAAAAAGGGTGTTCCCGCTAGTTCCACCTCGATCTGCCCCTTCGGATGGCTGACTTTGCTCCTTCCAGGATAAACATACCGATACGCAAGCACCCCGGACATGACGACGTAGAGCCCAATCACACCAAGTAAAACCCAGATAATCACTCTGGTCTTCGCTCCTATTGGCTTTGCCGCGAAGATAGCAGTGCCTCTGCCGCTGAAACTGTGCTCTCCAGGAGAGTCGCCACGGTCATCGGTCCAACGCCGCCGGGAACCGGAGTAATCCATGACGCGACTTGAGCGCATGCCTCAAAATCGCAATCGCCGACATCCGTTGCTCGACCTTCGACCTTGTTATAGCCGGCATCAATCACGACCGCGCCGGGTTTGATCCAATCGCCTTTTACCATCTCCGCTCGCCCCACGGCGGCAACCAAGATATCGGCTTGGCGACACAGATCGGGGAGATTCTGAGTCTTGGAGTGGGCAATGGTGACCGTCGCGTTCTTTTCTAGCAACATCAAGGCCATCGGCTTCCCAAGAATCACACTTCTGCCGATGACCACCGCATGTTTGCCTTCAATTTGAATCTTGTAATGATCCAAAAGTCGCATGATTCCGCCCGGAGTCGCACATCGAAATCCAGGAAGCCCCGCCGTCAGAAGTCCAAGGGACTGGGATGTAATTCCGTCGGCATCTTTTACGGGACCAAGTGCGATGAGCGCGGCATCTTCGTCAAGGTGCTTTGGCAACGGATGCTGAAGCAACACTCCGTGTACATCGGGGTCGGCGTTGAGTTCTGCGATTTTGGTGAGTAACTCGTCTTGCGTGGTTTCTGGTCCCGCACTCCACTGCCCGCTGATCATCCCCGCCTTTTCAGCCCAAGTGCGCTTCATTTTGACGTAAGCCAAGCTCGCCGGATCCTGACTCGCGACGATCGCTTCAAGTCTGGGCGTAATTCCGGCTTCTACCAGCCGCGAGACACGCTCTTTGAGCTCGCCGCGCACATGCTGGCTCAAGGCTTTTCCGTCGAGAATTTGGGCATTCATGGGGTCACTCTATTTTGAAGTAGTTTGAAAAAACATTGCTCACCCGGAAACCTGTTCCGGGTGAGCAAATTTTGTCCTGTGAAGTCTTAGAACTTGTATCCGACAAAGAGTCCGAGCGAGTTCACGCGAACTCCGCCCTGAGCCTCAGATCCGAGATAAGTCAGCTCTGTAAAAATGCGCTCACCAAGGTCAACGCCAACGCCACCACGGTAGGCAAAGACCCACTTTTGGGAAGTGAAGTCCACGCTTGCCATGCCAACGCCCGCGAAGTAATAAGGAGCGAATCCTTCTTTTTGCGACAGAGTGAACTTTTGATTCCAAAGGATTGGGAAGATCTTGCCTTTCTTTCCGCTGGAGGATCCTGCGTACCAATCAAAGCTGAAATAGCCCTGTGAACCCTTAATCAAGGAATAGCTATTGCGGAAATCAAAGCCAATGGCGAACTGATTGCCGGTGAAGTCGCGAGTGCGATCTTCCATTGGGTATGCACCACCGATCCGGATGTTGAGATTGCTAAGGGTTAGGTTTTGGCTGTATTGAGCCTGTGCGGCCATCACGGAGCCAAAAAGAGCGGCGATCAAAAGAGTGGTTTTTTTCATGATAACTCTGCTTTCCTGGAAAAAATGCGCGATTTTTCCCTGCAAGTTCCAATCTACCCGAGAGCAATTGATCTTCGTTCCCTTTCACAATAGGTTTCATGCGAATCGCGATCTTTGAACCCGAGGCGGATGGGCACCATATGGCGTCGTTCGTACGCGCGATTCTTGCTGAGACCTCCCGCCGCGACTGGGAAGTTCACCTCGTCACGACGGAAAGGTCCACTAAGCACCCAGCCTATCAAATCGTTGCGAGAGAGTTCGGTGGGAAGTTTCAACTTCACATCATGCCAGACTTGGTCCCAGACCCGAAGACGCCGGACTTTCAGCGAATTTTCGACCACTTTCGTCGCTGGAAAAATTATAACACGGCGTACAAAAAACTTATCCAAATGGTTAAATTGGACGCGATTTACATGGTGAATCTTGACCAGGCGGACTTTGCGATGGGATTCAAGGGTTCACCATTTGGGCAAACTCCGTTTGTCGGATCCATTATGGGTCGTCAGTTTCACGGTCCTGAGGTCGGAATCAAGATGCAAATCGGAAAGCGCGACGCGATATTCAAACCCATTTACCCGCGGTTGCTAAAAATCCGAACACTAAAGCGACTCCTCTGCGGGGATCAATCGCTGATTGAATACACCCACAAAATGAGAATGGCGAACCATGAAAAGGCGTTCTATCACGCCGATATTGGTCCCATGCCAATTATGAATCATGTCCCGCCCGCCCGAGAACAGCTCGGTATTCCCGCCGATCACAAGGTTCTTCTTGCTTACGGCGCACTTTCGGTTCGCAAAGGCATCGGTTGCCTACTCGACGGGTTCGCCCATCCGGATTGCCCGAACAATGTGTCTCTTCTTCTCGCTGGTCGGCAAGATTCGGAGGCAGAAGAGGCGATCCTGGCCCATCTGAACCAGAATCCCGATGATAAAAACCGGATTTTTCAGCTCAAAGGATTTTTGGACGACGAACATCAAAGCCTTGTCTTCACCGCGAGCGATGCTGTGTGGGTCGGATACTTAGGTTGGTATGGCATGAGCGGGGTAATGATTCAGGCTGGCACTGCAAAGAAACCCATCATCGCAATGAATGAAGGGTTAGTCGGATGGCTGACAGAACGAGAAGGGCTCGGAGAACTCTGCGAAATTCGAAATCCAGCCGAGGTCGCTCACGCGATCAAACGTCTCTTCGAATACCCAGCACGATTGCAGGGGTACATCGAGGCCGGGATTCGGTTCACCGCCGATCGCACTGAGTCCGTATTTGGGGCCGGAATTTGCGATCACCTACTTGCAGCAGTCGAAGCCAAGTAAAATCAGAAGGTCATGTCAGAGTTGTTACTAGAACTAGGTTGCGAAGAACTACCCGCGAGCTTCGTTGAGAGAGCCTTCAATCAGCTTGAGTTTGAGGTGAAGCAACGGCTGACAGAAGCCCGCATCACGTTCGGCGAGTCCCGCTCGATGGGTACTCCACGGCGTTTGATCGTTTCGATCAAGGATTTGGCGTCTCGCCAACCAGATATTGAAAAGGAAGTTCGTGGTCCTGCTCTCAAATCCGCCTACGACGCAGACGGAAAACCAACAGGTGCCCTCATCGGATTTTGCAAGGGTCAGGGCGTTGATCCTGCGACAGCCCGACAAGAGGGGGACTACGTTTGGATCACGAAGCAAGTGATCGGGCAACAAACCTCGGAAATTTTGAAAGAGATCTTGCTCGCTTCGATCATGGCACTCACTTTTGACAAGTCAATGCGATGGGGTAAAAGTCGGATGCGGTTCGCCCGCCCGATTCGGTGGATTCTAGCAGCATACGAAGGCAAACCGGTGACATTCCAAATTGAATCGGTAGTAAGCAGTATTGAGTCAAGAGGTCACCGATTCAAGAGTCCGGCCAAATTCGAAGCGCTCACCTTTGACCAATTGGTTAAATTCCTTCGAGAACGCTTCGTTGAACCAGATCCGGAGATCAGACGCGAAACAATCATTCGAGAAGCCAAGGTAGTTGCCTCCGGAACTCCAGAGATGACCGAAGCGCTGATCGATGAAAATGTTTATCTCACCGAGTGGCCGATGGCGGTCTTAGGTGAATTCAAGTCAGAGTTCGAATCCCTCCCCGAGCCTGTGCTTATCACCGCAATGGCGAAACACGAGCGATTTTTCCCGGTTCGGGGAGCCAACGGATTACTTGAGAATACGTTTGTTTCCATCCGCAACGGTGGCGAAGAAGCCACAGTTAGATCCGGAAACGCCTGGGTTCTTAACGCGCGATTTAACGACGCGAAGTTCTTCTTCGATGAAGATTCGAAATTTTCCATGGAGGATTTCCTCGCTCGCACCGAGCGAATGTTATTCCAGGAAAAGCTGGGCACCGTCCGGGAGCGATCGGACCGCCTAGCGAATCTAACCAAATGGTTAGCTGAGTTTCTGGGATGTTCCGATCAGGTTCAGGATTATGCTTCTCAAGCAGGCTTATATGCCAAAGCAGATTTGAGCTCCGGTCTCGTGAGCGAGCTGTCGAGTCTGCAAGGTGTGATCGGTGGTGAATACGCCAAGCGCGCAGGATTTCCAGCACCCGTCGCCCACGCAATTGCCGCTCAGTACGATTTATCGAAGGCTGGCGATCCTGCCACCGAGCAGGGTCAAACCGCTTTGGTACTCATCATGGCGGACCAGTTGGATAAGCTTGCTGGATATTTAGGGCTTGGGCTCTCGCCAACTGGATCAAGCGACCCATTTGGATTGCGCAGAGCAGTCACGATTTTGATGGAAGCGGGTTGGGCTTGGTCAGCGATTCAGGATGGATTCGGGGAAGCGTTGGACTATGCGATTTCGCTGTACCCAGACGAGCGAGGTCTAGATGCCGACAAGGCCGTCCAACTTGCCGAGGACATTTTCTCTGCCAGATATCGCGCTCTGATTGAAGACGTTCGCCACGATGTCCTTGAAGCCGCATTAGGCGATGCCGATGCTTCGCTCCTCATGTCTCCGCGAGCGGTGAACTTCCGTGTTGCGGCGATGAAGATTGCGGCTGAGAAGGCGGATCTTGTTCAGACAGCAACTCGACCGATTAACTTAGTCGCAAGCGCGGAGAAGAAAGAAATCGAGATTCAGGCCTGGACTAACCAAATGGTGAGTGATCTGGATAGCCCGGAAGCCGTTGCACTGGTTGAAGTCCTTCCGGAGTGTTCAACCCAAGTTGCCGCGGCAATGTTGAATGAAGACGCCGCCAGTGCGATGACTGCAATCGGCGCGCTCCGAGGGAAGATCAATGCGTTCTTTGAGTCAACGATGGTTATGGTGGATGACCTCAAGGTCCGCGATGCACGCCTCTCTATGCTGAAGAAGGTTGGCGACCTGCTAAGCATGGTGGGAGATTGGACCAAACTTACTCCTGATGCTTGATCCAGCAATCGCTTTCCTGCGCGAGGAAGTCCGACCAAAAGCTGAGTTACTGGACCATGACCCACAAGCTTTAAAGGACTGCTTGTTTGAGCTCGGGTCATTCGGCGTACTTGCCCTCAAGCGCCCGAGGGCGTACGGCGGACCGGAACTTGACGAAGCTGAATTCCGAAGTTTTCAAGAGGAGGTTGCTCGAGCATCAGGAGCCTTGGCATTTCTTCAAACCCAGCATCAGAGCGCAGTTTCCCTGCTCGCGAAAGGATCTAACGAGGACCTAAAGGCTGAGCTTTTGCACCGGACCCACGACGGATCGCTTTTGATCGGAGTCGGATTTAGCCAGCTCCGGCGATCAGGAGAGCCGCTCCTTAAGGCAAAGAGAGTTGACTCTGGCTACCAGGTTGATGGGCATATCCCGTGGGCGACTGGAGCGGGGATTTTCGATCTTTGCATGATCGGTGCCGCTCTGAATACTGGCGAAAGTCTCTTCGGTATGATCCCATTCGCAAATCAAAAGGGTATCCAGATCAGCGAGCCCATGCGCCTTGCCGCAATGGATTCCGCCCAAACCGTGACTATAGACCTGCACGAATACTTTATTTCGGACAGTCAGATTGTAAACATCAAACCCGGAAACTGGATTCATAAGAACGATCTGATCAACATCGTTTTGCAGGGGTTCTTTGCAATCGGATGCGCAGCCGCGGGTCTGGACATTGCTTTTGATGCCATCGGGAAGAAGCCAAATCCCGAGAACGAAGCTTCTCTCGAATCCTTGAGTTCAGAAATTGCACTTTGCCGCGAAAAACTCTTTGCAGCCCAGGCGCAAAGTGACGAAACGACTGAAGAAAAACTGAACTTGCGCGCTTGGGCAATTGAGCTTGCTGTGCGATGCGCTCACGCCGCAATCGCAAGCGTCGGAGGGTCTGCAAATGAACTCAATCACCCGGCACAGAGGGTTTACCGAGAGGCGCTGGTGTACACCGTAAGTGCACAAACCTCGGCAATTCAGCAAGCGACGTTAAAAATTATTTCACGTCGGTGAAACTTTTTATTTGGTAACCAGCGTAAAATTGCGTAAGAGCTTAACAGCGTAACCGCCAAAGGGTTTGACGCGTTATACTCAGGAGACCTATGAACCGCACGATTCGTTCTTTTTCTATCCTTGCTATCTTAGCGGGTGTTGTTCTGGCGCAAGCCCAAGACGAGGTGACCCTCCGACGCGTTTATACTGAAGGCGCCGTTGACAAGTACACCGTTAAGACTCAAATGGAGTCAACCACCGACATGACCGCCATGGGACAAGAATCCATGACAATGAAGTTGACCAGTGGTTACGATTTCACCATTACAACAAAGTCCGTTGATAAGGAAGGGAATGCTCTTCTGGAATTGCTAGCTTCAAACATGGACACCAAGATGGACGCCAGCGGCCCGATGGGTGAGGCCATGAATGGGGCAGACATGCCAAAGGAACTCAAGGCATCCGCAAAGGGCAGTCCGTTCTCCGTTTTGACAGAACTCAAGATGCTCGGCGAGAGGACCGCTGGCATGGCGATGATGACCGGAGGAGCTAATCCATTGGATAGCACAGCCGAAATCATTTTCCCGAAGGATCCAATCAAGGTTGGTGCGACCTTCGAAGTCGAAGCCAAAGAAGGTGGGCTCTACGCAAAGGGTGCGAAGATCACCGGCAAGCTCACCGGCGAAGCTGAAGTCAATGGCGTCAAGGTATGGACACTTGAGTATTCCGGAACTCCTAAGATGATGATGGACATTGGTAAGGCGATGGCGGAAGGCAACGCTGAAGGGATGCCACCGATGAACATCATGCTTGAGCAAGTCGTGACGATCAAGACAAAGGTTTCCGTTGCAAAGGATTCCGGAAAGATTGTCAGCTACTCCAGCGTTTACTCCTCAGACGGAGCAGTAAAGCTTCCTGACATGGGAATCGAGTTCCCAGCAACATCTGTTGGAACTTCTACAATCACCGCTAAAGCCGCTAAGTAAGCTAGCTCTGCGAACATCAACACTCCGCCTGCCCCTGAGCAGGCGGTGTTTTTTTTACTTCTTTGCCATTCCTTGAGATTGCAGGAAATCCAGGAGTTTCGCTCGTCCAGCCATGTACGCCATTCCCAGTCGTTTTCCTGATTGAGTTGACCAGGTCGTCTCCATTTTTCGCGCCGCGAAGAACGGCTCCATCCGCTTGTCGTATTCCGAGACCGAAACCGATTGGTCATACTGCTCTTTAAACCAAACAGCGTCTTGCACAAGCCTAGGCTTGATCTTGCCAGACTCAGAATCGTGCGGATAGCCTAGGCAGAGTCCAAAGATGCCGAATGTGAGGTGTGGAAGATTAAGGAGCTCTTTCACTTTTTCCGGATGATTCCGTAAGGCTCCGATGTAGCAGGTGCCAATTCCAAGGGTTTCTGCGGCGCAAACAAGGCGCTCTGCGGCCAGGGAGGCGTCTATGACTGCCGTGAGTAAAAACTCCATGTACTCAGGACCATCGGGTTCATAGCCCAGAACCCTTGCCGCTTGATCCACCCGATACAGATCTGCGATGACAGCTAGGAAAACAGGCGCGTTTCGGACCTGATCTTGATCAGCGCAAAGCTGGGTGATTGCCTCCCGACTTGATGGTTCTTGAACAGAAATCACGCTCCAAAGCTGGAGATTGCTGCTCGTTGACGCGCTCTGTGCAGCCAAAATGAGCGACTTTAAGACTTCATCTGGAATCGGAGTCTCGGCATACTTTCGAACGCTTCGATGAGCTAGAATCGCCCCAAGTTCCGCTCCCTGAAAATCGGGCCGGGCTCCGTAACGAGTTCTCCAGACTTCCTCAAATGACTCACTAAAAAAACTCACCCTTTGAGTGTGGCTCAAAATTGGTGAGTTTTTGGTTAACGGGTTTTAGTGCTAGCTACCGGATGAGGTCGTTGGCGTCATCGAGAATGTCGCAGAATGTGTTGTCCCGCCGACCGTATAGCCGAAGGAGCCAATAATTGTATTTCCGGTCCGAGTAAAGGTGCCCTGGACATTGCTATAGTTCTGGCTGGAGAAAGCGGTTGTGATCGTAAATTGACCCGAGACCTGAACCGTACCGGTGTTAATCGAAGATCCACCCCCGTTCAGAGCTCGCGAGATGGTGCCAGTTGCGGAGTTATTTGGAGAGACGATAAAGGTGATCGTCCCACCCTCACCGCGCAAAGCGTCACTCCAAGTCCCGGTCCAATTCCCGACATAAATGTTGCCAGGATTGCCACCGATATCCGTGCCTCCGCATCCGGCAAGTGCAAAGGCAATAACCGAAAGTGGAAGCAGACGCCGCATTAGTTATTTCCTCCCTTTCCTTTCTTCTTGACATCTTCGGCGAAAGGCAAGGATTCAGTTTGGGAACTGAGCGGCCCCATAATCGCGTTGGCGGTAACAAAGATTACAAGCTCGCGCCGGACTGTTGTTGTTGTTGTGCGTCGGAAGAACTGACCAAGTATCGGCAGATCCATTAGGATCGGAACGCCCTTCATATCGCTCACGTCTTGCGATTGGATCAGACCACCGATGGCAATCGTTTCACCGCTCGAAAGCGTGAAGTTCTGGTTCCCGAGTCGTTCGCTGGTCTGCGGCAATTCAGCCGTGAATCCAGAAATGCTGAATTTATCAAACCTTCTCAGGAAGCTCACCTTTGGTCGCACCTCTAGGTTCATGGTTCCGCTGGCAGAAATACGCGGCAAGAAGGCAAGGTTGACACCCACTCGAACCGTTCCGATCTGAACAGTCGGACCGTTTTGACTGGAGATGACTGATTCAACATACCGAATCACGTCACCCACAAAGATCTCGGACTCGCGGCCGTCTGGAGCGACTAAATTCGGTCGAGCGATCAGATTGTTCTTGGTGGAGAGCTTGTCGAGCTGACCAATAACATCTCCGGTGAAATTCTTATCTCGAATTCCAACCCCAGCTGTGTTACTTGGATTGTCGAAAGTATTTTTTAGGCGAATGAACTTTACGGCCCCACCGGTGAAAATGTTCCAGTCGATCCCGATGTTAACAGCTTCGTCCTTGCTGATTTCCATCACCCGGACTTCAAGAGCTGCTTGTCGCGGCGGAACATCCATCGCGGCAAGAACATCTTTCGCCCGGCTCATTTGCTCCTTGGTGCCACGCAGAATGAGGCGCATTGGAAGCGCAATCGGTTCGACTGCAGAAAATGGTTGCTCAAGACCGTCACCGAGTCCTACGCTGGATTTGCTGGCCCCTTGGTTTGGATCGTTGGTCGTGGCGGCCTTGGCAGCTTCAGTAGTAGTGGTTTGACTCACCATCATGGAATTCCCCCGGTTCGAATAAGTTCGAGGGTTGCCCACGCTACTCGGAGCGATGCTTGCGCGCACTCCGGGAACTTGAATCACTAGCTCGTCACGAAGCGAGCGAGGATCAGAAAATGCGATCTCATAAACTTCAAAGGTCTCATCGGCACTAAAGGTTCCGTCAAGATCACTTAGGGTTCGCATCAATCGGTTGACTTCGCCTTTGCGCCCAGTCATCACCACGGTTTGGCGGCTGTTGGAATCCTTTGGAGTCGCAGTGACTTTAACTTCGCCGACCTTCCCTTCTTTCGCACCTAAAGCAAGCAGAAGTGAATCCGCCAGTGCTCCTCGGGTGGCGTAGGTCTGAGTGACTAGGTTAGGAGAATCTTCGACCTCCATGCCGAGTGCAGCGCAAATCTGCTGGTCAAAATTGCGGACTTGGGCTTCGATTGCATCAAGTCTAGCGGCAGAACCGAGAACGATGATGTACTCATCACCCTTCGTGTCTGGGGCAACCGAGGGGGCTGGAGCTGGAGTCATTTGCTTACCCTCGTCGGTTGTCTTGCCGGCATCGGCAGATTCAACAGGACCTGGGGTGCTCGGGATCGCCATGAGTCCTTCCTCGCTTGGCAACAGGATTTCGTAGCGACCAGTCTTGTCTACCGGAGACATGCTTCTATACACAAGTCCTTTAATTTGTCGGCCTTGTCGAGAAAAAATCGGGATGATCCGGGTTTCCGAAGAACCCATCGAAACTGGTTGCTTACCTTGGACCGATCGTAGAATTCCGACCAACTTGTCAGGAGTCGCAACAACGATGGTTGAACCAACCACTTCATAACGAAGGCCGTTGGTTGCTGTGATGAGATCAAGTGCTTCCTCCAGCGTAACGTTCTTCATCGAAATCGTGAGGTTGCCCTTTACGTCTGGCGCAGTGATGATGTTTACACCAGCTTGGATCGCAAGAGCTTTGAGAACCTGGGTCAAATCAGCATCATCGAAAACGAGCTGGATTTTGCCTGTCTTTGCTGTTGCCGGCAAAATAGATTCAAGGAATGGATTTGCAGGTCGGACAGCAGTTTCGCTGGCAACGACGGTCTCTTTTGGCGGATTCTTTCCGATGACCCCCGTCAAGCCTGTCTCTGGTTCAGACTTCTCGCCCAAGACTTCCACCGTGCTTCGCGAATCGGTGATACCTGGCAAGATCGGATTGCCCATCAGGTCTGAATCTTTGGCTGGCTCAGGTAGAAACTCTGTAGCGACCGGAAGCGAAACCGGATTGGCGACGGTGATTTTCCAACCATATTCTTGCTTCGAAAGAACTGGTTTTTGAGTTGGTTTAAGGCGAAGTGTGATTCTAGAGAGCGATCCGCTCCGACCAAATTTTGCCCACGAAACCGAAGAAACTCCGGTGCTTGGAACATTAAACACGCCAGCAGCGACTTGCAATGTGGATTTGAACGACCACACCGAAAGCATCCCTTTGCTGGTGCGAACCGAACTTGGTTGCGGCAGGTTCGTGCCTCTGACCAGGACGTCAACGCCAGTCTTAGTCGTTTCGACCTCGACACCTTGCACGACACCCTGAGCGCATGCAAGCGCGACGGTTGCGAGCAATCCAGAAACAACTAGACTCCGATTGATTCCCTTAGTTCTCATCATTTTTTCCTAATGTGAGGGTGAAAGTTCCCTCGTTCGTCTTGAGCACGACCTTGGTAGCCGTGATAGAAATTACTCTTTCTCCCGTGGCGAGAACATCGCCAACAACAACAGTTCGATCTTTACCCTCGGAGCTGCGCAAAACGGCAACATCCCGATCACCGGTAATAACACCAGTCAACATATAGGACGGTCGAAGCGGCTGAGAAGGCGCGACCGGAGTGGTTCCAGCACTTTGCCCACCATCGGTTAAAGTGACCTCACCGGGCATCGGTGGTTCGGGAGCCTCCATTGGCGCAGGAGTTGGCAACGGATCAGCCACCGGTTGGTTCACTGGAGTCGCAGTTGCGCCCCCAGATTTACCCGCATCTCGGCCAGCTTGCGGCACGAAAGGGTCCCTTGGAGCGAGAACTCCAACAACCAAACCATCTTGGCCAAGGAGATTTGCTTCCTCATCTCTTGCTTGCTCCTCGGCAGATTTCTCCGGTGGTGAAGTATCAGCCTTTTGTGCCAAGAGTGCTGGCGCAGAACCACCGCCACCGGCCATCTGAAACGCTCCAACGCCCAACAAAAGGATTCCAAGCACGCTCAAAACGAGCAACTTTTTTTGATCATTGCCAGCTGGTTTCATGACTTATCTGCTCCCTCGGTTCTGCTCAGCGAAGCTTGTCGGGCATCTTGATCCGGGAACAAGAATGCCTTGAGTTCAATCGTGATTTCGAGCTTCGATGGATCGGCGCCTTCCGTCGCATCTCGACGAGGGGAGAGCGTTACTGATTGCACAGAAACAATCTTAGGGAAATCTTCGAGCTCGGACAGAAACGCAAGTACGTTCATATAGTTTCCGGTGCCCTTGACTTCGATGTACTGCTCTTCATATGCCTTATCGGAAGGCGTGGATCCCTCTGCTGGTACGGGGGTTGGGAACTTGTTCGGCATCGGGCGAACGCCCGTCATCGTAAGCACGTTCTTTTGCCCCAGGACCTCAATCTCCTTCATCAGGGTCGGCATGTAGGCCCGACCAGGCACGCCGAGCTCGAGGTGGTTGAGCTTTTCTTGCGACTCGGTCAGCTTTGCGTTGATTTCTTCAAGCTGAGCGTCAACACCCTGCTGATCCCTGACCTGCTCTTTTAAGTCCATGACTTGGACCTTGTAGAAATCCAAATTTTGCATCTGGAGATACGAGGCGAATCCGCCAGCACACAGCGTCGCAACCGTAAGCACGATGAACAGAAGCGGCCGGTTGAGTTTCTTTTTTCTGGTCATGTTAAGACTTTGCTCCTTCAGCTGATGCGTCGCCTTCGGGCGGTTTCGGAAGTTCAATTTGTGATCCCTTGACCCCTGCTACGACTTCGAACTTGATCAGTCTCAGTTCGTCAATCATCTCTTCTTGAGTGTAGCGGACATTCACATTTTCAAGGTCCTTAGAGCCTTGCAATCGCAAGATCGCTTCAGACGATGCACCAAGATCAGGCGCAATTCCTTGCATTTCAATGATGACCGGATCTGTCGGCGCAGCCTGAGAACATCGAATCAGAGTAAGCCAAGTTCCGGTAGGGATACTCCTGCTGATGTGGTCCAAAACCCGCCCCCAACGCTGGGTGCTCAAAGCGGCATCTTCCAATGTAGTTAGCCGCGGCGAGAGAATGGAATACTGCTGCTCGCTCGACTCAATCATCTTGATCGTCGGCTTTACCTTGTCAACTTCGGCCTGAAGGGCCAGGCGTTCGCTGTCAAGATTTTGAGCCGAGAGGAATAATGACCCCCAGACCAATGTGGAAAGTACGAGCGAACCGCCAAACCCGAGCATTAAGCCCGCGACCTTACGATCCTCACGGCGCCTCGCCATGCGATGTTCGTGAATTAAATTAATCAGTGGCATAAGCTTTCTTGGTTTGTTCGTTCATTAGGCTGCACGGAAGGTTGGAAGCATCGCTAGTCCAGCGGCAACGCTAAAGTCGAGTCCATCGCCAAAATCGAACGCGGTTCCATTGGCGATACGAGGATTGGTAAACGCCCCAGCTGCGGAAACTTCCATGCCGAGCTTTGCGCTTAAATACTGCGATATTCCAGTCATCTTTGCGCCGCCGCCGGTAATCACGATCTGCCGAATTGGCTTTGGAGCGTGACCATCCACGGCTTGGGATTCATAGTAGTTGATCGATCGTCGAATTTCTCGTACGAGCTCATCAAGATATGGGTGCAAAACACGAAGCGGAGGATTTTCTTTTGGCTTCTCAGCGAGGAGCTCGGAGACATCCAGAGCAGCCTTTCCTGCTTCGGAGTCCTCAACTGAAAGGTCAAAGAAGGTCCGCAAAGCTTCGGTGAATGCAGCTCCGTTACCGCTAGTGATCGCGCGAGTCATGACAAACACCCCGTTAGAGACGACTGAGACCGTGTTTGATCCCGAACCTAAGTCGATAAGGGCAAAGGTCTCATCCTCCCACGCCTTGGTGTCGTCAGCCTCAATCACCGAGCGGTAAACAGCAAATGCGCTTACATCCACGACTTCAACGTCAAGCCCAATGAGTTCGCAAACTTGCCTTCGGGATTCAACAAAATCTTTTGGAGAAGCGACGATTAGTACTTCCATTTGAGCATCATCCACATCACCCAAGATTTCAAATTCAATGTAGCTATCTTCAACGGATGTCGGCACGTACCGACCAGCTTCAAAGCGAATGGACTTGCGCAGCACGGCTTCCGACATCTTGGGCATCCGAACGGTGCGGACGACAACACTGCTGCCTTGAACACTAATAATCGCCTTGGTTGCGGAGATACCAGCGTGCTTCACGAGAGCTTTGACGGCGCTGGAAACAGCCTCAACATTCGTCACGATTCCGTCTTTTATCGCCTCCTTGGGAGTCTGGACCCAACCAGCTTTGCTGACTTTCCAGCCGGCTGAGGTGCGATCCATCTGCACAGCTTTGATTGAGTGCTGCCCTAGATCTATCCCGACGTAGCTTTTCTTTCCAAACATCCTAGTTTAAATTCCCCTCGGAGGCGGACATGCGAGGACTGACTTTTTTCTCACTCGCTCGAATCGCGCGGCAATGCCGCACAAACTCAAAGAGTGAGTTTTCAATCGAAGATTGCGCAATGCGTGACGCGGCGCCTACGCTCTGCATCATTCCGTCCAAACAGGCCATTTTCGTCCGTATTTGAGGGTCCAAAAGGGTACTTTCCATCGTTGATCCGCCTGAATTCCTAAGAACTCAATAGAATCTTCGGGATACCCCCGTAAAAACCTCAGTACTTTTTGAGCTTTCCGAGTACAAAACCTCTTGTCATTAGGACGACCAACCCATAAGGTTTGTAGCAGAATTTTGCTCCGTTGCTGGTGCCGTCAGTAATGATCTGCTACGAAGGGTCGAAGGACCTGTCGGGTTGGTCACGGAATTTTTCCTCTGTTCGAGCCGAGCGGAGGAATGACAGGTACGAGGCTAGGCGACGGGTGCACCGGGCTTCGCACTAAAGAGTGCCGCTTACGACCATGAAGCCTAAATCTTTAGCTTGAAAACCAAGTGCTCGAGCAACTTCAATAAATAAGCCAAAAGCATCAAAGTCAACACGATCGCTAAGAACTCTCGAAAGACATCGAGCTGACCTGCGCCTTGCATGACCGAGCCTTCCTTAAGTGTTGCCTTTCCAAGGAACTTATCGGCACCGCCGATAAGGGAGTCCAGTGTTGTCATGATCTGAGGACGAAACGCAAAGTAAGACCCAAAAACCGCAATCATCGTCAGCGGCAGGAAGACCTTGTACTTATGGCGCTGGTGCTCGTTGTAGATCACGCATTGACGGCATCGCTGGATTTTGACTTCCATCGGCACGCTTTTGTTGTAGGGAATAAATTTTGCAGCAGTAAGAGCATCCTTAGAAATCGGCTTGCCCGCCATCGCGTTTTGGATGACCTTTTCTTCGCACATGCAACCGACGCGCTCCTTCCAGCAGGTGCGCTTAGCGTGAAAAATCGGACAAAGATCGCGGACGTATTTCCTGCAGTAGGGTAACTGCCAGCACTTTCCAAGTAGAACATTTTGTCGATCGTGGTCTTCTTTGACGCCCTTTCCGTATTTAAGCGTATCGGCTTTTGCACCGTGAACCATTCGGTTCCGCACCCGAGTTGCGGCATCGATAACGGTAACGAACACAGCGATGATTCCTGCGGCTCCTCCACACTGCCGGACTCCGGAAAGTGCAGCTTGCGCAAGTTCAGACTCCGGAGCGCCAAGCGCCATTGGCCCGAAATAGGCAATCCCAGAAACAATCAGCAGTAGAGGACCGGCAATTTCCTCGCCCCAGAACATAATCGCGAATCCAATCGCTCCCATGATCCCGCCAATTGTGCCGATCCTGGTAAACATCTCCACAAGCTCAATCGCTTGCTTCGCATTTGGGGGAGCCTCGCTCGCAAATGAAGTGTAGTAATAACTCAGAAACCCGACGCCCACCAAAAATGCCGCACCTCCAAGGTACGCAATGATCCTCGACACGTTGTCCATCAACGTGATGAGGATCGAGTCATTCGATTCAGGCTTCGCCATAGTTCCCTTTAGAGGGGACGGAACAAATTACTTCTTTGTTACACGCTCAACGTAAGAACCTTCACGAACATCAATTTTGATCGTGTCGCCTTCATTGATGTGATAAGGAACCTGGACCTTTGCGCCGGTTTCGACGACCGCACCCTTGGTGCTACCACCGCTGGCGGTATCTCCCTTGATGCCAGGCTCAGCCTCAGTGATCAGAAGCTCCACAAAATTTGGAAGTTCGTAGTTCACGATCGAATCGTTAACCGCGAGCCCTTGGATCATCGATTCATCTTTGATGAAAATGTGGCCATCCGGAAGCATATCGAGAGGAACTTCGACCTGCTCGTAGCTCTCCATGTCCATTAAAGTCGCAATCCCATCGTTCGTGTTGCGGAACAAGAACTGCATGTCCTTGTGCTCTAGGTAGGGCGATTCGAACTTTTCTCCCGAGCGGAAGGTGCGCTCAATCACCGAGCCATTCTTCACTTTTCGGATGCGCGTGCGAACGAATGCGCCACCCTTACCGGGCTTCACATGCTGGAATTCAAGCAAAACATAGACTTCGCCATCAATATCTAGGGCGATGCCATTACGAAAATCACTGGTATCAATTGCCAAAGCGGTTCTCCAAATCGGTTATAAGGGTACCTTCTTAAAGCGTACGTCGGTTTGCGTTCGCCACTTCTTGTATGTCACTTGAACTTGACCCTTACACTTTGGATCTTGAAAATCTTGTTCTGAGCCCTCTTGGAGCTCTATATTTTGTTGGCTGGAGAGGATACGAAGCCACTTACAAACTTGGGTTTAAGAAGCCGTACGTGTCGAAGGTTCCCGTCGTTTGTGTGGGGAATTTAATCGTGGGGGGTTCCGGCAAGAGTCCGACAGTCTTGGCGATGTTGGGATATTTGCGACGTCTTGGAAATCCCGTAATCGTCGGGTGCTCAGGCTATGGTAGCCCGGCGTCAAAGGATGCCACAATCGCACCGACTGGAGCACTTGATCCCGCGAAATGGGGCGACGAGCCGGCGATGTTACGTTGGCTTGATCCAGATGTTCCAATCGTTATAGGAAGGAATCGCGTTCTGGCGGCAAAACTCGTCGAACAAGAATTTCCGGATCACATTTTGCTGATGGATGATGGTCTTCAGCATAAGCCGCTCAAGAAAGACCTCTCGATTTTGCTGGACCCCCCATATGTCCGGAACGCGATGTGCCTGCCTTCGGGACCGTACCGTGAGCCTCGGTCAAACCGGTCGCGATTCGATCTGCTGTTGCCCGGTGAGCAATTTGATCTCAATCGGGAATCTTTGGGATTCTTTTCTCCCGAACTTGACTCGATCAATCTCCCAAAAGAAATGGCGATTCAGACGATCACGGCAATCGCCCGGGCCTGGCGGTTCCAACGCGCTTTGGAAGGTCTGGGGGTGCGCGTGGTCGGCGGGAAGATGCGTCGCGATCACGACCCTCTTACTGATCCAAATCTCTTTTCATCGCTCGACCCAAAGGTCCCAATCGTTTGCACCGCAAAGGACTGGGTTAAACTCCGTCAACATCCCGCTCGGGAGGCGTATCAATTTTATATCTTAAGAGAAAAAGTCACGATTACGCCGGAAGATACTTTCCTGCAATACTTAACCGAACGCCTGAATGAAATCCGCACTGCAAAAAAAAGTTGAAGGCGCCATTGGCGTTTGGACGCTCAAAGCGGTCCTGAACAAGGTCGGCAAGATGTCAGAATCGAAGGCCGAGCGCACTGGGGCAAAGCTCGGACGACTCCTGATGCACATTGGCAAGCGACGGCGCGAGACCGCGATCAGCAATATCATGCTGGCGTTTCCTGAGAAGTCGCGAGCCGAAGCCGAGGCTTTAACGCTCAAAGTTTTCGAGCACTTCGGCATAGTGACGACTGACTTCTTACGCATCCCAAAGAGAAAAAAGGAAGATGTCTTCGGGACGATGGAAGTCGAAGGTAAGGAATACCTTGACGCTGCGATAGCAGGAGGCAAGGGAGCGATTCTGGTCACCGCGCACTTCGGGAATTGGGAGCGCTCTGCAAGCTGGGTTTCGCTGACCGGCTATCCGCTAAACGTCATCGCGCGTGACGCCGATGACGAAGGAGTCAATGGGATTCTGAACACGATGCGGACCTACTCCGGGACGAACGTCATTGCACGGGGTGACGCTGCTCGACCAATGCTGGAGCGCCTCAGAAAAAATGAATTTATTGGCATTTTGCCAGACCAGAATTCCGACGAGATTTATATTCCTTTCTTTGGCAAGCCTGCCGGAACGGTACTGGGTCCCGGGGTCGTCAGCAACCGCACCGGGTCGCCGGTGATTCCATTCTATTGCGTTCGGGTTGGACCGAACAGGTACAAGGTCATTATCCGACCACCTTTGGTTGCACAAGAAGGCTACACCGTCAAAGGCGAGGGCATGATGCGTGCGATCCACGCTGAATTTGAGCAAATGATCACGCAATATCCCGAGCAATGGCTGTGGTTTCATGACCGCTGGCGCAATGCCCGCCGCAAGGGTCTGCTGTGAACTCGCCCCGGTTCCTTGTGATCCGATTTCGTGCGATCGGCGACTGCGTCATGTGCACATGGGCGGCCAGCTCCATTCGCCAAAAGTATCCCGAGGCTTACATCGCTTGGGCCGTCGAGGACAAATGCGCAGATGTGATTGATACTCACCGATTGGTAAACCACTTGCAGGTTTTTCCTCGGAGTCACTGGAAAAAAGAGCGAGCGAAAATCGCGACGTGGCGCGAGCAGATCGCCTATTACACCTCGCTTCGCAAGGATAAGTTCGACTTCGGCATCGATCTGCATGGGCACTCGAAGACCGCTTTAGCCCTTCGGCTAGCAGCTCCCAAGAAACGCGTCGCCGCCTATGCAACCGATGCTTTTGCCCGGTCGCTGAATCCGGTCCCGATCATTCAGCCGCCATTGACCCATGCGGTGGATCACGCGATGAACGTCTTACGCAACCTAGGCGACTTCCCCACTGTGGATTTGCCGATCATGCCGGAGCCTCCACAGGTTTCAGGATTACCAGATGGACAGTTTATCTCCATTTGTACCGGTGGGAGTTCAAACCGCAAGCGGTACTCCCCAGAGCATTGGAACTCCGTTGGTAAGATACTCTTGGATCAGGGAATTCCCGTGGTCGTGATTGGTGGTCCTGGCGACCCAGAGATTCTTGATCCACGAGCGATCAATTTTCCCGGAAAGCTAACCCTCAAAGAATCCATGCGAATCATCAAAAATAGCAGTGTTCATATCGCCCCTGATACTGGCACCGGGCATATTGCCGCCGCGATGGGGGTTCCTATTGTCAGCCTATTTGGAAATGCTTACCACCCAGCAGAAGTCCGCCCATACTCCGAAAAATTAGTGTTACTTCAGGTCGGAGAACATCCGGACTCGATCCCTCCCGAACTGGTTGCTCGGTCGGCGATTGAGTTTCTCGGTCGTTAACGTAGGCTCGAACTACTGCGTTACCGCCACGCCAAATTTTAGAACGGCTAAACTCTAGACTTGACTGGTAAGTTTCGAATCATCCCAAAACTTGATCCGCGGATTGCATCCGCGCTCAGTGAGCAACGCAAGCCAATCCTCAAGGGCCTTGTTTGCACGGCGCTTGGGGCAATTATTGCCGCCGGGATGATCCCGCTTACCGAGCGCACAATCAACGCAATCCAAAGGGCTGCGCCGATGCGGGTAGACCTGAAGCAAGCCCAACCTTACGAATCGGAACTGAGCAAGGCGCTTGGGATACGGGTGGAAATTGTACGCGAAGCAATTCAGGTCGGAACAAAAAAGTCGAGGTTGCCAACCGACATCCTGCCCCCAGCCGAAGTTCTGGCAGATGAACTCAAAATTTCTCAGGAGCAAGTAGACCGAGCTTATGCCGGTCTCGGTGAGGATGAAAAGCCAAGTTCGCCGGAACAACAAAACGACGCTCTTCATGATCTGGGCCTTCTCTGCCTAGGCGTTATTGGACTCTTTGGGCTCAAATACACCTTCACTCGTGGTCAGGCCTACTACCTAAGCTATGCGGCGAATAAACTCGCTGCGAATCTGCGGGTCAAAATGTACGCGAAGCTTCAGCGCGTGCCGATGCACTACTTCGCGAACAAACGGGTCGGCGGATTGCAGAGCATTTTAACCAACGACATCAACGTTTATCAGACCGCGGTGACAGTGATCCGAGATTCTATTGACGGGCCGTTTAAGGCAATCTCCGCCTTAATCGCGATCTTCATCATACAGTGGCAACTTGCCTTGCTTGCACTCATGTTTGTGCCCTTTCTAGCCTGGTTCGTCCAACGCAACGGTCAAAAAATGAAGCGAGATCAGACTCAGGTGCAAGAAAATCTCGCTCATTTGGGAGCCTTCACTAACGAAGCACTAGGTGGAGTGCGCGTCGTGAAGGCATTCGCGGCTGAGGGCACGATGATGCGGATGTATCAGGATAATGTGGATACCAGCTTCAAGAGTCAGATGCGGGCGGCCCGGCGATTTGCCCAGCTGAAGCCAATGGTAGAGCTGATCGGAGCGGTAAGTCTTGCGACAATTCTTTATGTCTGTGGGCACATGGCACGCGCCGGGACATTGCAAATTTCGCAAATCGTCGCCTTGACATTTGCCCTCGATGTCATTAATCAGGGCTTTAGATCTCTTAGTAACGTTTCCAATACTCTGAGCTCGGTGCAAGCCGCCGCCGACCGAATCTATGGTGAGATTCTGGACCAGCCAGACGAAGAATCAACCCTTGGCAAAGGTCGGGTACTCGAAAATGTACAGGGGCGGATCGCATTTGAGAATGTCGAATTCTCATACCCAGATGGGACTCAGGCTTTGAATTCGGTGAGTTTTCTGATTGAGCCAGGGACCAGCCTTGCCCTGGTTGGGCCAAGTGGGGCCGGGAAATCCACGATCGCCGATCTGTTGTTGCGATTCCACGACCCGAGCTCAGGTCGGATTACCCTTGATGGCGTTGATATTCGCGAGCTTGACTTGCAGTGGTTGCGCTCGCAGTTTGGAGTGGTTCCGCAACAGACTTTCCTGTTCGCTGGGACGATCGAAGATAATCTTAAACTGAGTCGGCAAAATGCGACGGAAGCAGAACTTCGAGAAGCAACTCGAATCGCCCATGCCAATGGATTCATTGATGCGAGTACCCATGGTCTGCAAACCGTACTCGGCGAACGTGGGGCGAAGGTCAGCGGAGGAGAAGCTCAGCGTCTTGCAATTGCTCGGGCGTTGGTGGGGAATCCGAAACTTATGCTCCTGGACGAAGCCACAAGTAACCTGGACGCCGAAAGCGAACGCGCCGTCACCGAGGCGATGGACGAAGTAATGGTTGGTCGGACCACGATCCTCATCGCTCACCGCCTTACGACGGCGATGCGCGCATCTGATATTCTCGTGCTGCGCAAAGGCGCAGTGATCGAATCCGGAAAGCCGCAAGAGTTGGTGCAGAGGCAGGGAGTTTTCAGCGACATGTGGCGCACGTTTAACCACGGAATGATTGAGGGCGAGGTTGGATAAGCCCCTGATCACCGCGAAAGCTCTAGGTTTCGGGCACGGGAAACGCGCAATTGGCTCGGCACTCGACTTTCAAAGGCAATCAGGAGAACTCATCGCCTTAGTGGGTCCGAATGGTGCGGGCAAGACAACCCTTCTCCAAACGCTTTGCGGCTTCCTTCCGCCAATCTCGGGCGAGGTCTTGATTGACGGGCAAATTCCTCAAAGACTTACATCCGATAAACGAGCAGAGCTAATCGCATACCTGCCACAAGATGAAGAAATGGTGTTTCCGTATTCCGCCCACGAGGTCGTTAGCTTAGGTCTTCAGCACAAAAATCTCACCAAGGACGATGAGGATGAGGCGGTCAACCGAGCCTTGGGTGAAGTGGATGCCCTCGAATTTGCCCATCGTTCAGTGATGGAGCTAAGCGGGGGAGAGCGTCAGCGGGTGCGACTAGCACGTGCTTTTGCCCAAAATCCTGCGACTCTCCTGCTTGATGAACCCAACGTCCATCTAGATCCGGCATGGCAGATCAGGCTAGGGGGTTGGCTAAAAAAGAAGCAAGAAGACGGAATGACGATCATCGCAGCGCTCCACGACCTGAGATTTGCAGCCAGCTTGCACCCCCATTTTTTGGTTTTGCCCAGTGACGGAACTCAGCCCATTGAGGGCAATTTAAAAGAAATCATCGCTCAAAAAGGCTTTGAGCGATGTTTTCAGATCGAGCCGGTCGAAACAGACTTTGGCTTAGATTTCAGGGCGATGACTTAGTCGTTGTTCATTGCCGAGTCTTCGGCATACCATTGACTTCCCGTGCGATTGTTGTCCACCTTTGGCTGAGCAACGACTGGCTCCGGAGCTTTTTTGATGGTAGGTTCGGTCGGGACTTCAGGTGCCTTGGCTGCTGGCGTGATTTTACCACCCTCACCCCGACGTACTGGGGTTGATTCTGCTCGTGGGCTACGTCCGCCCATCGCTTCTTTCATGGACCGTCGCTCGGCTTCCTTGTCTACCTGCGTGGTCACTGGCATCGGTTGCTCGGGCGGGGCGTTGGGGTCAATTGGCTTTGCGACCAACCGCTGATTCCAAACGCCGGCACCAACGACCAAAATCGCCAGCACAAACATCCCTACCATTGACGTCTTTTTCTTTTGCATAGAATATCCTGAGTAAAAGTTCTCTTATTATTATGATCGCGTTTTCACCTAATCTAGTTCCCAACGAGGCAAAAGTTGCGTATCGCGATTGATGCTAGACTCGTCGGCGGGACCTCTACGGGTGATTCGACCTACTGGACTGAGCTGTGCATCGCCCTGGTCAAGCGCTTTCCCGAGGTCAAATGGCTACTCTTGACCGATCAAATCGACCGATTGCCCGCAGAATTACGCGACTTTGGGATTTTAGTCACCGCTCGCCATCCTCGGTTGTGGAGTTTGTTTGCGTTCCCACAAGCTTGTCGAGCACTAAAGGCAGACGTCGCTCATGTCCAGTACAACATCAGCCCATTCATGCCGTGCTCGACGGTGACGACCATCCACGACGTGAGCTTTTTCATTGGCCCCGATTGGTTCAGCGCGAGGGACCGGTTTCTTTTGCAAAAGTTCATCCCTGCCACCGTCAGGCGAGCCAAAGCGATCATTACCGTAAGCAAGACTTCAAAGAAGGAAATTGAACAGTACCTTCCCAGCGCAAAAGGAAAAACGTTTGGGATTTTTAACGGACCGAATGCGATGATTCATGCTGTTGGTTTGGATGAGGCCCGAGGGATAGCCAGTAATCTAGGGGTGACTCAACCTTTTCTGATGACCTTAGGCACAATTTGGCCACGAAAGAACATGATGCTCGCCGTAAATGCGTGGCAGGAACTTCGGAAGACGTTGGAGATTGACCTCGTGGTGGTTGGAAAGCAGGGACCATCAATTTTGCCCGAGATTCCTGGGTTGCATCGGACCGGTTACATTGACTGGAACCAGGTCTCTGCGCTCTATTCGAGTGCGTCTGCGTACCTTTGCCCTAGCTTGCACGAGGGATTTGGGCTACCGATTTTAGAAGCGTGGCAATGCAACTGCCCGGTTGTAGCGACCCGCTTAGGAGCGATTCCCGAAGTCGCTGGTGATGGCGCACTCATTATTGACTCTCTTGATCCCAAGATTTGGGCGACTCAGATTCAAAGCTTGCTCCAGGATTCCGGTAAGCTAGACGAATTAAAGCGTCGGGGCGCGACCCGGTTGAGCCAGTTTTCTTGGGATCTTGCCGCAGAGCAAACGATGAGTGTATACAAACGAGTGAACGGATGATTGACCCGAAATTTTTAGAAATGTTGGCATGTCCGAAGTGCCCCTCCAGACCCAAAGTTGAGCTAACCGACGGTTGGCTCTCTTGCCCTGTCTGCCATAGCAAGTACCCGATTCGAGATGGCTTTCCTCAGCTTCTCATTGAAGAAGCAATTTCCTCAGAACCTACCAAAGAAACACCCTTATGAGTGCAACAACAACCCGCATCCTCGTTCTTCACGGTCCAAACTTGAACTTGACTGGATTCCGCGAACCCGATCTTTATGGCAAACGACCTCTCACGGAGATTGACGAGATGATCTCGAATGGAGCGAAAGAGCTAGGACTTGAGGTTCGTATTTTGCAGTCAAACCATGAAGGCGTTCTGATTGACACGATCCAAGAACACCGATCCTGGGCAGATGCGATTATCATCAATGCTGGTGGATTGACCCACTATTCTGTTGCTCTGCGTGATGCGCTGGTGTCGGTGCGATTACCCATCTGCGAAGTCCACCTCAGTAATATTTATGCTCGCGAAGAGTTTCGCCAGCACTCAATGATCGCCCCTGTGTGTGTGGGACAAATCTGTGGATTCGGCGGTTATGGCTATGTCATCGCAATGCGGGCTTTGCTCAACCTGAAAGAGGAGGTTGTGTAACAATGTCCCAACTCGCTCGCGTTCAAGCCGCCATGAGGGAGATCGGGCTCAACGCTTTACTGATCTCCGATATCGTGAATGTTCAATGGATCTCGGGATTCACGGGTAGCTCCGGGGTTGTGGTCGTCACGCCCGGTGCAGGGCACTTCATTACCGACGGGCGCTACGATATTCAGGCGAAACAGCAGGTTTCCGAACTCGAGGTCCACATCTTTGGCGGCAATCTGACTCAACAGGACATGATCGCATCGGTCTTTGCAGATGCATCAGCCAAACGCGTCGGTTTTGAACCCAGCGTGACCTTCGGCCAGCTTGAGCAGTGGCGAGAAAAACATTCTGGCATCGAGTTTACTTCTTCCGGATCGCTTGTTAACAACCTTCGCAAGATCAAAACGGAAGGCGAAATCGCCAAGATTACACGCGCCTGCGAAGTCGCTGATGCCTGCATGGTTCACGCGATGCGGATGCTCCAGATTGGGGTTTCGGAAATTGATATTGGACTCGATATTGAGTTCTTTTTCCGTCGTCAGGGTGCAGCAATTGGATTCGAGCCCATCGTTGCGAGCGGACCAAATTCTGCAAAACCTCACGCCAGACCCAGTGAACGGAGACTCGAAAAGGGCGATTTTGTCACGCTTGATATCGGTTGTATCCTAGATGGCTACGCAAGCGATTTCACCCGAACCTTCGTCATCGGTGAGGCCTCCGAACGACATATAGAGATTTATGATCAAGTTCTAAAGTGCCAAATCGCCGCTTGTGAAGCAACCGTGGATGGCGCAAATGGACGCGATATTGATGCACTCGCGCGAAAAATCTTGGATGAAAAGGACTTAAATCAGTACTACACACACTCACTTGGGCACGGACTCGGACGGGTCGTGCACGATCCCGGTCGGCTCTCAGTCCAAGCAGATGAAGCGATTGCCCTGAATCAGGTTTGGACGATTGAGCCAGGGGTTTACATCGAAGGCTTTGGTGGCGTGCGGATCGAGGATGATGTCGTTGTCACCAAGGACGGTCCGTTGATTCTGACAAAAACCCCAAAAGAACTTCTGGTGCTCTAAGTCATGGGGCTGATTGACGTTGACGACTTTTTGACCCAACCCAAAGCAAGGGCTTTCCGGCTCGAGGTTGAACCAGGAAGTCGCCTCGCGATCATGGGTAGATCCGCAACCGGCAAATCGCGACTACTCCAGGCAGTTGAGGGTGTAGCAAAGCGTGGGATCAAGGTCCACTTCCCCACGATTTCTGCCCTAAGTGGCCGGGCAACCCCGCAGCAACTTGTGAAACCGGGAGGGTCGGATCATGCTGCCGTCGTGCTGAGCACGTTGGGACTCTGGGACGTCCGCAAGACAACTATGGCCAACCTCAGCGAGAGCCAACGACGCGCCGCTTTGTTTGCCAGCGTTTTGCACGTCCGGGAAGGAGTGATCTTGCTGGATGACGACATCCTTGATCGCTTGGACCCGTGGTCACGACTTGGGGCTGTAGAGAGTCTGCTTGCGCTTCCAAATGACGTTGCAATTTTGGTCGTGACGAACGACCCCACCGTGGGAGAAAAATTTCCACGGATGCTGATATTGGGGTCGAAGGGGTTGCTTTTCGAGGGCGAACCGAGCGCGCTCCTGACCGGAATGGCACCAATTGAATATACGATCAACACTCAAGACCGCGAGGCAGTCCGGGCGATGGTCGAACCCTTTCAGCTGGAGATCGCCAGTACCATCGAGGGAATCCGATTCTCCGCACGGGAGAATCAGAATGTTGCGGTGGATTTGCTTTTGAAAGGATACGGAACGATCGAGAGCGTTATGGTGAAGTCGCCGACCTTTGCAGAAGCACTTCGCGACCTCGACTCGTGATGCGCCGTCCGTCCTCATCGCGCTTGGTCCATCCGAGTCCGTCGAAGTAGTCCAACAGCGCAACCGCGGGCTCGCGCCCGATTCCCACGAGATCGCGGAACTCCCCAACTTGGAAAACCTTTGGCAAATCCTCCAAGGCGGTGAGCAACTTTGGTAGTGCGGCAGCATCGTAAATGAAGCCCTCATCAAGCAAAACGAGCTCACCTGTCCTTACGGCGAGGCTAACCAGTTCATCGACTGCTTGGATCGGAATCCTTGCCTCCCTTGAAAGTTTATGAATGTTTCTTGGCATGGGGAATGCCTTTAGCAGAGCTTCCTGAATCAGGACGAGCGATTGCTTCTGGCGGTGGTTGAGCCTCAAGGTGAAGTTAGACGCGGTCGCGATGCCATCTTCGATCACGATCTTGCCTTGCTCTTCCAAAACATGAAGTGCGACCCTCCGTTGCTTCTCCGACAACTCCTTCGGGAATGCCTCCATCATCGGCTCAATCTCTTCGCCAATCCGATCCGGATGGGCACGGTGGTAGGCATAAAGCACGTCCAGCACCGGTCTTACCATGAGGTCAAATGCCTTTTGCCCATACCAACGCCCGGATAGACTCACCGCAGAACCGGATTTTCGGATGCGCTCAAACGTCGTGCCAAGGGCTTGCTGAGTTAAGCCAAGAGCATGACAAAGATCGGCCGTTTCCTTACCATTGGGTGAATTCACGATGGCTTCAAGAAGTGCATTGGCGTTTTCATCGCCGGTGTCCGCGATCGCGACTCGTGCCTTTCGAGCTCGCTTGAATTCCGTTCCTGGTACGAGGTGCCCGATCCCGAGGATGAACATCGGTTTGTACCTGCGGATCACGATCGGCTCACCATCGCCCAATTTGAGTGGCTCATCAAGCAAAACGTGGCCATGCCCATCAACGGTTGGATGCAGGAACAGTCGTGCGGGGACATCGTTCCCGCCGACGGTTAGGCGTACGCGCGACGCATGCTTTGCCCTGGAAGTCCATGTGATCGCGATGTCAAAACGGAGAAGCTTCTTTGCGGGTCCAACTTCCTCTCGGGCGTCTACTTCGCTCGCCACAAGCTGATCAAGGATCTCGGCATTAACTTCGCTGATGACAGCAAACGGAATTGCGAGGACATCGCTGAGAGCCTCCAGTTCCGATTCCAGCCGTGAATGCTCATCAAGCCCCTCTGGGTCAAGGATCCATCCGGAATAGCTGGCGAGTTCACCGAGATAAGGAGCGAGATTTTCCTGCTCCCAGTCCATCACGACTGGATGCAGGTCAAAACCGGCAACTTCAGGACTTTGCTCTGGAAGTGCCGCCGAAATCAGTGCGATGCGTGGCAAACTAGGAATGGGTTTCTCCAAAGACGCGCAGTTGCATCGTGCCATCCTGGCAGACCCAAATCGGAAATTCTCCTTGGGTGGTCGCGGCACCAAATTCACCATCTGGTGAAAGTGCAAAAACGCAGCACGGTAATTCGCTCACTTTTTCTTGTCTCCTCAATAGAAGCTTGACAACCTCGTTGCAAGCCTCTTGGGGGGTTGCGCCCTCGCGCATCTTGTCTACAGCCCGGATACTCACACAACCTTTCCAGAGTTCTTCGCCATTCCCAGTCGCTCCAGCGGCTCCACATTCGTCGTCGGCATAAAGCCCGGCACCAAAAATCGGGGAATCGCCCACTCGACCGGGCATTTTGTATGGCATTCCGCTCGTAGACGACGCCGCCATCAGGTTTCCATCCTTTGCGCCAAGCATCGTGACGGTATCCGTGATTGCGTGGACATATTGCTTGATCCGTTGGGGATTTTCACGCCACTTCTCATATGCTTTGAGGGAGTCGACAGTGATCGTCGAGCGGGGCTCAAACCCTTGTTGTATAGCGTATCGCCGGGCTTGATCGCCCGCAATCATAATGTGAGGGGTGTCTTCCATCACCTTTCGCGCGACACTGATGACCGGAGCAATGCCACGCACCGCGCAAACAGCCCCGCAAAGCAGGTCACTGCCGCGCATCATCGCCGCATCGAGTTCTAGCTCGCCATCGGTGTTCAGTAGGCTTCCGATCCCGACAAGGATCAAGTCAGGATCAAGTTCAGCCGCCGCGAGACCAGCTTCCAGCGCATCGGTCATCGAGCCGGACTTTTGCATCGCCGCCCAAGCCGCTTGGATCGCGACTTCACCCGGTTCCTTCCAGGTTGCTAATATTGTTGTTGCCACTGACTATTCTCTCCGTTTTGCCATTTGGCGGCCAAAGAAGGTTGCATTGCCCTCTAGTGTCAAGCTTGTTGCTAGCTCTTCCAGCTGAGCTTGGGCGTCGGATTCAAATTGATAGGATCCATCGATCTCACCCTGCCAGATGGATTCCACGACCCACTTGGGTACGGGTAAGAAAACAATGCGTTCCGGCGAATCAAGGGCGACAGTAACGACTAAAGATGACGCCTTGGGATCGGCAAAAATGAACTCAATCTCCGCCTGAGTTGGCGTAAAGACCGTCGTTCCCATCTGCGGCTGACCAAGGGCAATCCCTTCCTTCACCCTCGCAGGGTCAAATGCACCTTCACGGGGCATTTGACCATTGCGGAGGTCGTCATAGATGTCGCGCTTCTTTTGCGCGACCCATGTTTGTAATGTCATGCGTACGATTGTACCGACATCCAGCCCTTAAGCCCAACTTAAACTTCAAGCATGATCGTGATGATCTCGAATGGTGCGAACCGGATCGGGACAAATTCTTCGGCGAGCTCAATCGGAGAGAGCGGATTTTCTTCCATATCGGCGAGCCAAGCCGACTTGATGTGCCGCGCACAAGACAAGAATGCCGTTCCGCGCGTGTTGTGGCACTCGTAGAGCCGGACGATGATGTGGTTTGACCTCTCTGCCTTTTTGACCGATTCAATGATCACATGCCTTGAATCCACCGAGATGAACTTTGGCAACGACGCTGCTACGCCTTCTCCAGGCTGAAGCATGCTGGACCTAGTCGGAGCGTTCAGAGCGTATGCAGCGGCAACGATATCACTTTGTGGGATCGAGTGGAAGTGAGGCATCAGCACATAACTGAACCGATGTCGACCCATGTCGCATTCAGGATCTGGAGCTTTTGGAGCCCGCAAGAGCGACATGCGAAGGACGTTTTGGTCGCAATCGAAGCCATATTTGGCATCGTTGAGAAGAGCCATACCAAGATCACCCTGACTGACATCCACCCACTTGTGGGCAGGGACTTCGAACCTTGCCGCATCCCATGACGTGTTCATGTGGGTTGGGCGTTGCACATGACCGAACTGAATTTCATAGGTCGCGGCAGGAGCATTGATGTTGAGCGGGAACGCAACTTTGAGCAGTTTGTGAGCCTCGCGCCATTCAATTTCGGTGTCGAATCGAATCCCGGGGGTTGGACCGAGGCTGATGCGCTGGCGAATCCAGCTTTGCTCACTGATCTTGCGCACAATTTCAAGGGCGACGCGAACTGGTCCCTTTTCTACGATTTCGACCGATTCTGCCTTAAGGAAAGTTTGACCCTTTTCGTAGATCCAAGGGTCGATGTCCCATGCCCCCCAGAAATTGGGGCGATCGTCAAACATCTGAAAAACGTTCGCGAGTTTGCCGGGCTCAATGAACTCGATCCCTCGGTCATCGAGTGACGAAATGCTGACGATGTTGCCATTGCCATCGAGGCGAACGGCCCATTCGTCATTTTCCAACTTCCGATCACGCGCCTTGAGTCTCCCCCTGATTGGCGCGGCGGTAGAACGGAAGTCACCAACGGCAACGGCTTCCAACGCTTCGACGGGGGTTTCGAAGATGAGCTTTGATTCACCAAATTCGGTGATGTGCTGAACTGGAGACACCGTGTCCCCGACAACAAGGCTTTGCGGAGGGTTGTTCCCTTCGAATGACACCGAGGACTGAGTTGCCATGGTCGCATTGGCAAACAGCGCCACCGGCATCTCCATCGTTGGGGTGACCAAATTCTTGCCAATCTGCTGGAGGGAGTCTTCGATAAGGGCATGGGAGCCACTCAAGATTTCAGCATAGTCGGCATCGGAATCAACGTAAACTTCACGCACGCTTGAACCTGGAATGATGTCGTGGAATTGATTCAGAAGCACAAGCTTCCAAAGATCTTCAATCCGCCCCTGCGGATACTTACTCGGAAAATCGCTCGTGAAGCACTTCAGCAATTCGACATCTCGGAGCAAAAACTCGCTTTGGCGATTCCACTTCTTGTTGTTGGCCTGGCTAGTGTAGGTTCCTCTGTGCATTTCTAAGTACAGTTCACCGCTCCAGGTCATCAGGTCTTTGCTCTTCGATTTCGCCTCGCGGTAGAAGTCCACCGCCTGCTTGTTGAGCTCGATTTCTGGCATGTAGGGCGCGGTCTTGCCCCTAGCGAGGAGTTCAATGTGTTCCTCGGTTGGGCCACCGCCTCCGTCGCCGTGTCCGAAAACATACAGCGAAACGTCGCTCCTGCCTTGGTCCTTGTGCTTGCGAACCGCTTCAATGACTTCTCGTGGTGTCCCGTCCCCGACGTAGGTATCGGCAGGAGGGAAATGCGACCAAATACGGGTGCCATCAATTCCTCGCCACCAAAAGGTATTGTGCGGGAACTTGTTATTCTGATTCCAAGAGATTTTTTGGGTCAAGAAGTACTTGATGTTCATCTTGCTCAAGATCTGCGGGAGGGCAGCGGCATATCCGAAGACATCCGGGAGCCACATGTCTTGGGTCTCGACTCCGAACTTCTCGCGGAAGTATGCTTTGCCATAGAGGAACTGCCGAATCAAGGATTCCCCTCCGGTTACATTGCAGTCAGCTTCGACCCACATACTGCCAAGAATTTCCCATTGCCCGCCATCCACGGCATTAGCAACACGCTTGAAGAGTTCGGGATACTCCTTCTCTAGCCATTCATACTGGCTGGCTTGGGTATGCACAAACACGTAATTGGGATAGCGCTCCATCAAATAAAGCTGATTCGCGGTGGTGTGGGCCATCTTCTTTTTGGTGATTTCGATCGGCCAGAGCCAAGCAGTATCAAGGTGAGCATGTCCAACCGCAAACGTTTGGTGCTTCAGCTCATTGTTGATTGATCCCATGGCATCGCGGATCGCCTTGCGTGCGCTCGGAATTGTGTCGGCAATCTCGGGGTCAAAGAGATTTACCATTTGGTTGAGTCCACGCAGAATCGTTGCGTAGCCGGGATCATGAGTTGGGATTTGCTTGAGAAGACTTAGGGCAAACATCACGTCGTAATGCAACGGAACAAGTTCACTCCGGGTCCAGGCAAGTTCGCTTACTCCCACGGTATCCGTCAGTTCTTCTCGAGGCGGGGTGTCGCCGATGAGCCTTACCTGGGGATTCATAGTGTAGGCCTGGATCATCAGGTCAATCTTTTCACCTCCCGCAGCGGCATCGGTGATGCGGTATAGCGCGTGGGGCCCGTCAATTCCACGGTCCGGTGAGTTGTCAATCCATACTGTGCGCTCACCACCGGTTTCGGCGAGAAGACTGACTTCTTTGCCCGCCCAATCGGCTGGAATCTCACCAGTGATGTGGAACCATACAGTGCGATATGCGGGTCCGTAGCGATAACCCGGCTCAACCGGAGTCCAGTCTTTGCTCGCCCGGGCTTCAGCCTCGGTCGCGAAAGGATTGGGATTGAAAGCAACTTTGACCGGAGTTTTGCCACCGATCAGGCGCCCCTTAATGAGCAAGTCATGTGTACGATTAATCCGGTTGAGGGTGAGATCGGGATGTTTTTGCATGGCTTGGTTGGCCCCTAATGAACGAAAATCAATTTTACCGGTGTAAAAATATTAAAAATAGGTTATGATGGCAAGTAGATGATGAGTGATACAATGATTACTGCCCGTATCGCCTTGGTTGCATTGTGCTTACGGGGGATCGAGCGCGTTGTCGGCGGTGGTTGTACCGTTGGAGCAGGGTTTGAGGCGCTGTCCCCTGAGCCTAACTGGGGGGGGCGACCCCTCAGGCGAAGACATTGGGAGCGTGTGGTCGGTCTCATCCGAATTGGTAGATTGGCGATTGAGGATCTACCAGACGCCCTGGAGATGGCGGGATTAGGGTGGATCGGGGATCGCTTGCGCTTGCCGGGATTACTGGAGACGGCATTCCATTTGTTAAATGAACGGATGGCCTGCACCGCGCTCTGCGACCAGTACCCAGCGCGTTGGCAAAACAAGCTTGGCGAATCAGCACCGGGGGCAGTCTGGTGGAACGGTGTGGATTGGCGCCCAGCCGAATGCGAGTGCGATATCCCCGATCGACCGCATGCTCCCGTGATTGCGGTTGTTGGCAGCCGGGAGCCCGAGGATTACACGGCCGCCCTGGCGGAGCGCATCGGGCGCGGGATCTCCGATGCTGGGTTTGCATTCTGTAGCGGTGGAGCGGCGGGGGTGGATGCTCTCGCTGCTCAAGGTTTTCACGGCGCTACCACGGTGAGCATTGACGACGATTCCGCAGTTGGAGTTCATGACCAATACGGTGGATTTCTTGTGACTCCTTCCTATGGGTGGCGGAAGGACCATGGTAGTAAAGCAGGGCGTCCTCGAACGGACTTTGTCCATTATCACAAGGAGTCTGCTCACGGCGATCGTTTTGACCTGGCCGAATTTTCGTGCAACCCTCCTCGGTCTGCGTTTAGTACGGCGGCTGCGATGGAGCGCAATCAGTTGATTTACGCTGCCTCGGATGCCGCGATCGTGTTACAACCTCGGTACCGGCAAGGAGGGACTTGGCACGGGGCGATCACGGCCCATCGGTTGCGACTCTGCCAGCTGATTGTGCCAGAGAACCTTGGTTGCCTCGCCACACGGGCCTTGATCGCTCTTGGCGCGACCCCATTGCGGTGGTCAGAGGGGCCTGCTGTGGACGCGCCAGAGTTTGCAGCACGGAATTTGGAGATCGATGGCGATGCCGCCACGAGGGCTGACGCCTTAGCGATGGCATTGCGGCAATGCCTTACAACTCGCACGACCGGGGCGGTAACCCAAAGCGCACTTGGGCTCTAAAGTCGCGATAGACTATTTTTCCAAGCATTCTCAGTCAAGAAACGCTCTGACGACGGCACATCAACCCCCACGCTAGGTACCTTACTAAGCGTGCTAACCATCGCAAAGACGCGACCAGAACCGGGCATTGATTTGGCCGAATTCCCTGAACCGAACATCCGTCCCGGCACGGTCAAGATACGGGTGACGAGTGGTTCCATCTGCGGGACCGATCTGCATATATACAATTGGGATGCGTGGTCATCCAACCGCATCAAGCCACCTCGAATCATTGGACACGAATTTTGCGGCGAAATCGTGGAGGTGGGCGAAGGCGTCGCAACGAACCGCATCGGTCAGTTCGTAAGTAGCGAATCGCACATTGTCTGCGGGAAGTGCCTCCAATGCCGTAGTGGTCAAGGGCACGTATGCACCAACACTCAACTGCTGGGGATCGACGTTGACGGGGGCTTTGGTCCTTATGCCGTGATCCCGGCGGATAATGCACGCGTGACCCCAAGGGTTGTGCCTCACGAGGTCGCAAGTATGCTAGATGCAGTTGGTAACGCCGTCCATACCGTTCTTGACGGACCTGTAAAGGATTGCCAACTCCTTATTACCGGTATGGGGCCGATTGGACTCTTTTCAGTCGCAATTGCCAAGGCACTTGGCGCGGCGGAAATCATCGTCACCGAAGTCAGGCCGTATCGCAAGGATCTTGCCAAGCAGCTTGGCGCAGATCTCATTCTCGATCCGACTCAAGATGACGTGGACGCGATCCTGCACAAGCGCGCACCGCTGGGGCTTGATGGCGCGCTCGAAATGTCTGGTCACCCAAGCGCTATTCCGCTCGCGATCAACCACGTTCGCCCAGGTGGCCGGATCAGCCTCCTTGGTCTCTATCCCCAGGCCCAGCAAGAGATTGGGATGAACACCCTTATCATGAAGGGAATCCAGATGAACGGGATTGTTGGCCGGAAGATCTGGGAGACTTGGGATGCCATGTTTGCCCTCCTCGAAGACGGGCTGGATTTGATGCCCGTAGTGACCCACCGAATGCCTTTTGGCGAAGTTCATGAAGCTATGAATATTTTAAGCAAGGGTGAAGCGGGCAAAATCGTACTAGATTTCAGTTGATTCTGGGGAACCGGTAAGGATTGGTCCCAGACACTAGGTAAACTCTCTAGGTTATGAGTGTTGCCGTATTACCGTTCAATGCCGGAGAAGAGACGAACCCAGGCCTTGCGCGACAACTCGCGAATTTCGCTGCGGAAATTGTCCGCAGTCGCACGGGTGCCGATGTGCATGCCGTCAATTATCTTGCCCGAGTCGACGAAAATGAACCAGCGCGACTGGTTCATGTCAACCCAAGCACTGAGCTCAATGAAGCCGAATTACTTGGTCAGCTCTTTGAACAAACCGACGCCACAAAGGCGATGGACGGGCTGCTCAAGCAAGAAGGCGATAACTTTAAGCTCGTTGCGCGCGTTTTTGAAAAGGGTAACAACACCCCGCTTGCCTCGGGTGAGTATGAGTTCACCTACGAAACCATCTTGCCAGCAATGCGCGGCGTGATTGACGTGCTTTGTAAAGGCAACGACCTTTCATTGCCAGACGAAACCAAGGACGACCTTGAACTCTTTGGCACCAATGACGGAACTGCATTTGCAAAGTTCCTCGATGGCTACGACGCCCTTCAGTACATCGAAAAGACCCAAGGCCAAGTGATTGAGCAATACAATCCAGCTTATTCCTTTGACGTTCTGAACGAAGCGATCGCGCTAGATAAGGATTGGGAAGCCCCGCAAACGGTCCTCCTCCAGATGGCTAGGATCTGCACCCAAATGCGACTTGGAAATGCCGATATTTTGGAAAATGCGCTAGCCAAGATGCAGGAGACTTTGCCAGAAGATGATCGTCCGCTCATCGTGCTAGGGGAGCTTTATCAAGGCGTTGGTGAGCCGAACAAGGCCATCGAAGTCATCGAAAAGGCGATTGCCCTCAATCCGGAAGAATCCGCGCTGTACACGCGACTTGGCATTGCCCAACAATCGCTGGAAATGATGGCGAATGCCGAGCAAAACTTCCGAAAGGCTGTAGAGATGGAAGGTTCTGACAAGCCGACCATGGGCTTCCTTGCTCAAGTGCTCCATTTGACTGAGCGCATGCACGAAGTTCCACCGCTTTGGAAGTCTGTTGTTGATGCGAGCCCAGCAAATGGTCACGCGTGGGCGAACTATGCGGCTTCCCTGTTCCAGGCTGGTAGCCAAGCCGAAGGTCTACGCGCCTTCGACGAGGGGATGGAAAAGGCAGAGGAGCCAATCGTTGTGAAGCGCCTCTACGCTCCTGCTCTGGCAAGTGTTGGCGAGCACGACCGAGCGATGGATATGTATGAGGACTGCATTGATGTGGCTCCAAACGACATTCAGCTCCTACTCGAATACGCCCAAACGCTTCAAGCCGCAGACCGATCCTTTGAAATCCCGAAGATTCTTCGCGACGTTCTTGGTTCCAATCCAGATCCAAACACCCGTGCTCAGACCCTTGCTTGGCTCGTCGAGCTTGAGCAACCAAAGCGCGTGGAAAGCGTGCAACAAGCAAAAGACAAGCTGGATGCCAACGAGTTCGAAGCCGCGATCAAGATCTTGCGCCCGATGCGCAACTGGCTTGCTGACTACTGGAAGATGTGGGCGCTTTATGCCGCTGCGCTCAACCGCACCGGCGATCACCGCGAAGCCGAAGAAGCGAGCAAGAAGCTTATTGAGCTGTTCCCAGGCAATGAGATCGGATTCGCCGAACTTGCCAACGCGCTCGGACCACAGGGCAAGCACGAAGAGCAGTACAACGCAATGCGCTACGGCTACTCGATCATCCCGAACAACCTGCCAATCCTGCTCAACCTAGGATTAGCTGCAAAGCGACTCGGCCGAGCCGAAGAAGCTCAGCATATCGCTGCGCAAATCCGTGGAGCAGTTGGCGACAACCCAGAACTCGAGCCAGTACTCAAAGACATCGAAACCCCGATGGCCTAAGCCGGAGTGCTACAAATCAGTCCCGCTGGTCAACTCGACCAGCGGGATTTTTTGTGTATCATTTTTTATGATGCCGCACCGGAAGACTTCTCCCAGACCTGAAACCCCCGTCGAAGAACTATGGAACCTGGGCGACCTGTCCGGAGGCTGGCTACGGGATGAGGGAATAACAAATTATAGCGAGTTAAGCAAGGCGGATCTTGTTCAGATTTATCGGGCACTCAAGGCAAAACACAAGCAAGTCTCGAGGCTTAAGTAAAACGCCACGGTTTGGGCGGTGCTGAACATCCACTGGAACCAAATTCCGGAAGAGGAAAGAACGCGCGAACTTTAACCTTGCAACCTAGTAAAAACCCTATTGGAAATTCTAAAGTGTTTAGCCGATAACTTTATCATGAGTCGAAAGTCCATCCGCCGGAGCGTCGGAGGGTTTACCCTCGTCGAGATCATGATTGTCGTTATGATCATCGGCATTTTGTTGGTAGTGGCGGTACCTCAATGGGTCAAAGCCCGCGAGAGCACGCGCACCCGTTCCTGCCTCAAGAATCTCCAAGAAATTGAGTCCGCGAAAGATCGCTGGGCGATGGAATATAAAAGAGCATCGGGATCAACTGTTGCGGAAGCAGATATTGCTGGAGAGTTCCTCAAGGGAAACCTCCCGCTTTGTCCTTCCGGGGGGACTTACACGATTGGCAATGTTGACGCGCTTCCGAGTTGTTCGACTCACGGCACGGTTGCCTCAAATCCCTAAGCTTGAGTGACCACTGGTCATATAGCTACAAAGTGTACGTTTAGGCTACGTTGTAAAATCGTGACATGATGCCATTTGTAGCAATGTTACTACCATGAAGTGCTCTTTTTTTACTAAATTTGTTGTCATGGCGGTATATAAAATGCGATCTATTGCCGATACTGTAAAGCATGAAGGAAGTCAAGGCTATGCAGCGAACAGTCGGATTCACGCTCATTGAGATCATGGTCACGGTCATGATCATCTCCATACTTATAGCGGTTGCAGTACCGAATTTTGTAAGATCCCGTAATGAGACGCAAAAGGAATCTTGCCTCAAGAATCTTCAAGAAATCGATTCTGCAAAGGAACGCTTTGCGATGGAAACGAATACCGCCTCCGGTACCGTCGTTGACCCTTCATCGCTTGTTCCGGATTACCTGAAGACTGCCCTACCCGTGTGCCAAGAAGGCGGAACCTACGACTTTGGCGATATCGGTACCGATCCGAGTTGCTCGGTTCACGGAACGGTTGATTCAAACCTTGTACCCTAATCACAACTGAATTGGGGTATCCCCTAGATTGTGAACCAGGCTTTTCCTTGGCGCGAAGCACCCTCCGCTCAATTCGCGGTAATGGGGGATCGTGTGCAGCACTCTATGTCTCCGCAAATGCACCAAGCCGCTTTTGACGCGCTTGGTCTGCCGTATCGTTATGTGGCGATATTAGTTGAGGAAGGCGAATTTGCTTTAGCGGCTGAGCACCTTGCTCGACTCGGATACCTTGGAGCAAACGTCACAGCCCCACTAAAGGAGGAGGCTTTCGCTTGGGCACAAAGCCGCGATGACCTAGTGGTAAAGACCCGGGCGGCTAATACAGTTCGGTTCCGAGATCGAGCTACCACCAATACGGACGTCGCCGGCTTTGCGCGTGCCTTTGAGCAGTGCTTGCCCAATGCCAATCCAGTGCTTGTATTGGGTGCGGGTGGCGCAGCGAGGGCTGCGATTTTGAGCTTGGTTACCCTAGGATATGAAGTCACGATCTGGAACCGCACAACCTCAAAAGCGGTTGCTCTAGCGGCAGAGTTTGGGGTCAAGACGACTCAAGAATTGACCGGATTGTCGGAATTTCGCGGTGTCGTCAATGCAACGCGACCACCGGTGAATGGAGAAGGCTTGGCTTTTCCATTTGAAGCGCTTACGAGCGATTGCGGCTCTTACGATCTATCCTATGGTTTGGATGGAACTGAATTCACGAGGGCTGCTACCGCAGCTGGGTTAAAATCTTTTGACGGAAAGTCAATGCTGGCTCACCAGGGTGCAATTGCATTCGATTGGTGGCTGGGCATCGCCTGCGACTACGACGTGATGGCGCATGCGATTGGGCTCGGCGGGGAGCACCGTTGAGCCGCGAACTCACATTGGCGGAATCAGCCGAAGCCTTGGAAAGAGGTGATTTGGTGATCGTCCCAACGGAGACCGTTTACGGTCTGGCGGGGAATGCACTGAATCCCGAATCGGTTGCCAAGATTTTTGTTGCAAAGGAACGCCCATCAGAGCACCCGCTTATCATTCACTGCCGGGATATAGAGCAAGCACGAAAGCTGGTCGTGGAATGGCCAGAGGTCGCATCTGCATTGGCTTCTGCTTTTTGGCCGGGTCCTTTTACAATGGTGTTTCAAAAATCCGGAACAGTCCCGGACGAAATCTCGGCGGGAAGAAATACAGTAGCGATACGAATGTCAAATCATCAAAAACTTAAATCATTACTAGAACTGATTGATTTCCCAATTGCTGCGCCGAGTGCAAACCGTTTTACGAAACTTAGCCCTACTACTTCTGGTCATTTAGATCCCGTGCTCCTGAGTCGCTGCGCAGGATACTTAGAGGGCGGGACTTGCGATGTTGGGATTGAGTCTACCGTTGTGAGCGTGGTAGGGGGAATAGTTGAGTTATTGCGGCCAGGGCGCATCTCTCAGTCCGACATTGAAGCCGTGGTTGGTACGATAACAGTGCAAATGAACTCTGTTGGAATCGCTCCGGGACAACACCGAGCGCATTACCAAACGGTGACACCAATTCAATTAGTGGAAAAAATTTCGCCACTGGGGTGTGGATTGACTTTTGGACCGCCCCAAAATTCGATGCAGATTCGATGGTCTTTTGATCCAATAATGGCTGCAAAGGAACTCTACGATGCCCTTTTTAGGCTTGACCAAATGTTGAGCGAAGTGATTGAAGTCGAAAGACCGCCTACAACGTCCGGATGGGAAGCGATTTGGGATCGACTTTCGCGGGCTGCTTTTTCTGAAAATTCTTAAGAAAATCCCAAATCACTCGGGCCGAGTCAATTGGACCGCGTGCGCGATTGGACCATTCATGACTCCATCCAAGCAACGTGTGGAGTTCTACCGTGGCGATTTTGGTTTTGTACTGCGTAATCTTGACTTTCGCTTTTTCTTCGATTTTCGGCTTATTTTTTATGCCCAAAGACTCCGCCCAGAACTTTACCCCTTCTTCGACGGGCATTCCCTTGAGTAAGGCTTCGGCTTCGGGTTTATACGCAACGACCTTATCCGCGTCACCGTGAATAAAGATTGCATTCACTGGAGTCTTTGGCGCATCCACAGTCCGGTATGGCGCTGTTCTCCCTGATCCGACGATTCCAGCGACCGATCCAATTCCCGCGATTCGCTCCGAAAATCTCCCCGCAAGAGCGTTGATCATCATGGCGCCATTCGAGTGTCCGGCCAGATAGACTCTGCTTGTATCAACTCCTGGACGAGTCGTATATTTCTTATATAACTCATCAAAAAATCGAAAATCATCAAAACCAACGCGACCAAGTTGCAATACAACAGAGTTCCAACCCGCCGGACGACCCGATCCCGCCGGCACGACTAGAAAGAAATTCTCATTTTTCGCGAGTGTCTGGAATCCGGTGTAACTGAGCATGTCCTTTGGGTTTCCCGTAAAGCCGTGAAAGAGGAACAATATAGGGCGAGACTTACCATCAGCGATTTTAGGCTCAATAACGGTGTACTCGCGAGTGATTCCGTCTACATCAATCGTGCTTGAAGTTTGCCCAAAGGCGCTTGCGCTCAGCGCCATGCAAAGAATTAAATAGCTATTTTTCATGATTTTCCACCTTTTGACCATACAGTCCAAGCAGCCGCCATCTTCTCCTGTGGGGTTGTTCTTGCCCGCTTATTAAAAACGTCGTAATAATTTTCTTCGATTTTATCAAGGATTTTTTCGTACAATACTCGCGCGAGCATGACTCCATTCTTTGCGTCAGGGGGCAATAGCGCGATGCTCGCATCGCTCGCTTTGAAGAGCTGGCGTGCACGACTAACTGAGAATTCGGCCAAATTACGAAATGCCTCCGTCACCACCTTCCCGGCAATGTCCGATTCGGTTACTCCGAATTGAGCTAACTCAGTTTGCGGGAGATAGATTCGTCCGCGATCCCAGTCTTCGCCGACGTCGCGTAGGAAGTTCGTAAGCTGCATTGCCTCACCCAGGGATACGGCAGCGTTTTTTGTGACCTCGTCGCGATCGGCTCCCAAAACGTAGATCAGCATGAGTCCAACGGCCGCTGCACTTCCGCGCATGTACACCTTTAACTCCTCGTAATTCGCGTACCGGGTCTTGTCGATGTCGGCTTCCATTGCGTCAAGAAAAACTAAAGGTTCCTCCAAAGGAATTTCACAGGCAGAAACTGTATCCGCAAACGCACGCAGGACAGGCTCATCCGGTGAAATACCATATCCTGCCGAGAGTAATTTCTGCCGATACGCATGAAGACGAACACGAATTCCTTCGGGTTCTGTATCATTTGGATTGTCTACCCATTCATCGGGTACGCGGACAAACCCATAAACTGCATCCACTCGCCGTCGCATTTCAAGAGGTAATCGACGGGACGCAAAGTAATAGGTCGTACCAAATTGACGATGCAAGCGAGCGCATTCCGCATAGTCAGATTCTATGGCGAAGGCTGATTTTTCCGTCCGAATCGAGTCCGAAAGTCCCATCGTTCATTCACATCAAGCGTCCCGGCGACCAAAGTTTGCCACTGCGACTCATCCCCACGATCTCGACGAATGTCAACTAAAAGATTCTCCATTCGTGAACGCAACTCGTCCAAATCAAGGGTTTCCGGTTTCCAGGCATCTCCGATCTGCACGTAAGCCTCGGGGCGTTCGTGCATCGCGAGTTCGTATACAATACCGGAGGGATAGACCACTGTGCCAGGGACTTTGCGATAGATAAGTTCAATTGCTGACCCGAGTGGCAAGATTTCGGGACCTATGTGTAAATGCGATTCAGGAAAGATCAGTAAACTTCGTTCCCCCGACTTCATCCGCCTAATCGTTTCCCGGATTGTGACCGATCTTCTACTCTGATCGTTCGCCGGAAATGGCATCCCTCCTATCTTGGCGAAGAGTGGAAATGCGTCAAATTCCGTGATCCAGTCGAGAATTGGCTCATTAATCGCGGTCATCGCGTGATACATCAAGTATCCGTCATGCCAACCGTGGTGGGTCGTTGGAAAAATCTTCGGTCCAGGGGGAAGCTTGTGAAGCCCCCGAACGTGAACGGTGTGAAACGCCTTACGGACAGATCGGCGGATCATGCGATCCACTTGCTTACCGATCAAGCCCTCCACTTGTGAACTCATGCCTTGCCTACGTCAAAATTGTCAACCAATGCAGCGACACGATCTCGAATATGATCACGAATCGTTCTCACAACCTCAATAGGCTGACCTTTGGGATCATCAAGCCCCCAGTCTTCAGTAAGGATAAACTTAGTTGGACACGCTTCCGCATCAACACCGCAACCCATCGAAATGATCTTTGTTGCTCCTTTGATGAGTTCTGGGGTCAGGACTTTTGGGGATTGACCCTCAACCGATATACCAATTTCTTGCAGTGCCAATACGCAGATCGGGTTAAGTTCGCCAGCCCCCATCGTACCGGCCGAAGTCGAAACGACTTCTATTCCGCGCTCTTGGCTGACGTGGCGCAAAATCGCTTCAGCCATTTGTGACCTACCCGCGTTATGGACACAGACGAATAAGATGTGCGGAATGCTCATTTGAAGCTAATCTACCCCCTCTACGGCGGTAGAATTGTTAAATGCCAATGGGGGAAGAACTCAGCCAGTTTGTTGATACGCTTCGCCAGTTGGCAGAAGTTCAGGATCCGAGTGTCACGCTAGAGCAACTTGAAGGCGTAAAGATCGAGGATCTTGCCGAGGGTATTGAGCGGATTTCCACCGAGGAAGCCCTCATTATCTTAAATCACTTGGACCCCGAACGTGCAGGATATGTCCTCGTTGAGCTACCAACGTCCACAGCACGGGAGATTATTTCCAACCTCCCCGACTTCACGGTTGCGTATTACCTAGATGTCCTGCCGATGGACGACGCGATTGATTTTCGGGAAGAACTTGGCCCCGAACGCTTTGATGATCTACTGGAGATCATTCCAAAAGAAGATGCCGACGAAATCCGGCGATTGCTGGCCTATCCGGAAGATTCCGCTGGCCGATTACTCACCGAAAAATTCTTTGAAGTCGCACCCGAAACCACAATGAACGAGCTTCTGGACGACATCCGGAAGGCAAGCGATGAAAAGTACGAAACGGTTAACGACGTCTACGTTCTCTCCCCAGATCGGCACTTGTTGGGCGTATTCTCGCTGAGAAAGGCGATCCGAGCCGAGCCAAACACAACGGCTTCAATGCTCATGCGGGAAGACGTGGTGACCTGCCTGGCCTATGACGACGCCGAAGCCGCTGCCCGAAACATGTCGAAGTACGGCCTCTATGCCCTTCCAGTCTTGGATCGCCGTGGGCGGATGGTGGGGATTTTTACGGGGGACGACGCTCAGGAAATTTTGACCCAAGCGGAATCCGAAGACTTACTTATGCTTGGTGGTGTTTCCGGCGAAGCCGAATCTTACCTCTCCCTCACGGTCGCTCGGCTTGCCGCGAAGAGATTGCCATGGCTTTTAGCGCTATTTATTGCCGAATTTTTGACGAGTTCTGTCATGAATCACTACAGCAAGGAGACCCAGCTTGCGAAGTACCTCATGTTCCTACCTTTGATCCTTGGCGCCGGGGGGAATTCGGGATCACAAGCAACCACGATGGTCACACGTTCACTGGCGATCGGCGAAGTTTCTTTTAGAGACTTTTTCTTGGTCGTTAACAAGGAGTTTTTCACGGCGCTTCTCGTCGGTGGGTGTCTTGGAGTGGCAGGGATGATCCGAGCCTTGGTTTGGGGCTTAGATCCAAACCTGATGTACGCCATCGGATGCTCGCTCCCTGCGATCGTAATCTGGGCGACAAGCGTGGGAGGAACCCTACCCTTGGCGGCAAAGCGGTTGGGGATCGACCCGGCGGTCATGAGCGCACCCTTTATCTCTACTTTCGTAGATGCGACCGGATTGGTCATTTACTTTGAAATTGTCAAAATTTTCTTTGGAGGACGATTACCGCTAGTCTAAAGATGGAAACACTCATTCGCGTAAGATCGCTAACTAAAAAAAGCTCCCAAAATACTCCGCAACAAGGGACCTACTTTATTCTGACTTGGGGTTGCCAGATGAATGAGGAAGATAGCGAGCAGATTGGGTTGGCGCTGCGAACTATCGGGTTCAGTCCGGTAGAAGATTTTCGTTCTGCCCAAGTTTTGATCCTAAACACGTGTTCGGTACGTAAAAAACCTGAGGATAAGGCATTTAGTTTCCTAGGCACTCTTGCAGAAATTAAGCGGAATTTTCCGGAAATTGTTGTTGGCGTCGCTGGGTGCATGGCGCAGATTCGCGCGAAAGAAATTCGCGAAAAAGCGCATTTTGTGGATTTTGTCGTCGGAACCGCGCAGGTCACGCAGATCGCTGGTCTGGTTGAAGAAACTCTTCAGAAGCGACGGTTCAAAACCCGGCTTGAGCTTCCCGAGCGACGCGGGGCTGTGGTGACAAATATTCCCCTCCGTCACATTGGCCGCGCGCCGAAGCTTAAAGGCTTTGTCCCGATCCAGTATGGTTGCGATAAATTTTGTACCTATTGCATCGTGCCGAGCACACGGGGTCGAGAGCGGAGTCGACCGACCGAAGATATTCTTAACGAAGTAAACGGTTTGGTTCGGCACGGAACCCGGGAAGTGACCTTGCTCGGTCAGACTGTGAATTCGTACGGCAAGAATCTCGCCGAGGGCCGGGTGTCCTTCGCAGAACTCCTCCAGAAAATCGCAGAAATTCCGGATTTATTGCGGATCCGTTACACCTCCCCTTACCCACGGGATTTTAGTGATGAATTAATCAACACTATTCGTGACGTCAAAAAAGTCATGCCCCATATGCACATTCCGCTTCAAAGTGGAAGTGACACGGTTCTGCGCAAAATGAAGCGAATCTACACGGCCGAAAGTTTTCTCGACATCGTCAGTCGCATGCGGGCAGCCGTTCCAAACATCGGGATGTCCACCGATATCATCGTTGGTTTCCCCGGCGAAACGGAAGAGGACTTCGAGCAAACGATGGACATGATGCGCAAAATTCGCTTTGACGCCGCCTATATGTTTGCCTACTCAGAGCGCCCTGGTACGGCCGCAGAGGGAATTTTGGGAGTTTCCGAGCAAGAGAAAAACCGCCGGCTCAATCACCTCATCGCCGCGCAACAGGCGATCACGTTAGAGATCAACGAAGGGTTCGTAGGTCGCGAATTCAAAGTTCTGATTGACGGACGAAGCCGAAAGGAGCCCGCCTACTTAAGTGGTCATACCGAAGAATTTCGACTTGTCCTAGTTCCAGGTGGGGATGAGTTAATCGGATCTGAAGTTGTCGTGAGAGTCATCTCCGGGCACCCTTGGGGCTTGCATTGCGAGCTGAGCTAAATCAATATCTGCTTCCGAAGCCCAAGTTCGTCGTGCTCTAAAGTTCGTGGAATCGGAATCTGCGATCCCTTGTCGATACGAGTTGCGGTCAGCAACGCCATAAGTGCGTCCGTTGCATCATCCCGCGAGAGTCTTGCCTGAGCACGATAGGCATGGAACTCTTCATCTGTCCAACCAAATTCGATCCAAATACCCCTCAGAGCATCAAGTCGCTGGGCACAACCGTTCACAGTCCGCTTCTTTTCGGGGCACTGCCCAGGGGTAAGGAGAGCAAATCCTAACTCGGGATGCGTTTCAAAAATTTTAAGCTTGAGCTTTGGATCAGAGAGTAAGAGCCCTTCAACCTCAATGATTTTCTTAAATAAGTGAAAGGCTTGTAAAGACGGCTTGCGCCCATCCCATACCGAGGGAGCTATTAATTTAGCTGCTTCATATGTCGGTTGGTATACCACCATCCTTGGAGGGATGGGAAACAACGAATTTTGCTTTCCGAATTCTTGAAGTTGTGCACGAGCCTCCTTATCACAAACTCGATCACCTTCGTCTTCCAAACCAATTGGAATATCAATCGCGGCAACGAGACAATCCCGGAAAACTGAGCCTAAATCGGTCATAAAATCCAGGCGAATCTCCCGGCTAAGGGAATGCATCGAAGCCACCGCCCAACCGTTCTTCGCGCCATCAATCCCAACGTAGCAATCGCGTAATTTTACCGGTGAAGAAGGTCGGGGACTCATAAAACCTAGTGACTCTATTAGGGTTTTAGCATAGAAAGCTATGGCAAAACATCACTGGGATGATTAGGATAACTATGGAGAAAACAAAATGTCAATTACACCACTTGCCCCAACCATGTCTCTGGCTTTAGGAATTGTCCGAAGCGCGGAACTCAAAGCGCAACTCGCGTCGTCTCTGAGCGATCATGGCACCAACTCGGCAATGGCCCGACTCGCACGCGAACAAGCAGAAGCAGAGGGACGAGTCGCACGCGTCCTGCTAAAATTGGAAGAATTAAGCCGTTCCAGGATTGATTTTTTCACTTGATCTTTTGGTAACCTAACGGAATGGCTGATTCCGTTCTGATTCCTCGCATTGCCGCACTCTACGAGCTTCAATCTCTTTTGCTCAGCCCAAAGCTTCGGAAACTTGGGATGAACATGGCAACATTCCAGCTTCTCGCCGCAGTTCAAGGCGCGGGCGAAGAATGTTCTCAGGCAGAAATTGCGGGCAGGCTTGGGGTTTCTCCCGCGACGCTGTCCGAAACCGTCCATGTGCATTTCAAAAAGGGCTTACTCGAACAGGTTCCGAGCGAAAAAGACCGCCGGGTGAAGTACCTGCGCCTCACCAAGCAAGGCAATAGTAAGATGAAGGATGTCCGAAAGGTCATCAACGACATTGAAGAAAAGATGACCGACGGAATCTCTGGTTCTTCCCTGCGATCAGCTGCACAGGCGATGGATGACGCCATCGAAAATATCGAAAAGCTCATCGCAAAAGAAGCGAAAGGCAAGGGCTAAACCGTCTATCCGTTACATATCCGCGCGGGAGGTCCCTTTCTTATGATTCGAATCGTTGGCATTGAACGCAGTTCAGACGCACAGAATGAGTTCATTCTCTTGCAAAATCAAGGGCACATGCGTGCTCATTTGCGCGGTCACGCGATCATTGCCGATAAGTGCCTCAGTGACGATTGCGCCGTACCCGCCGTTCATTTTTTTACCGAAGACGAATATGTTCAGCCCGGTTGCTTTGTGCTTCTAAAGACCGGTCACTGCGATGCTAAGTGGACCCGCACCAAAGACGGTGGGCTGCTTTACCAAGCCACGATGGGCCGATCACGAAGCGTATGGGATAAAGTTAGTGGCACGATCCATGTGCTCAACGTACAGCACAGCTATTGCGAACGTCAAGCCGTTATGGTTTGAGATTCCAACAACTTGCCCCGTGATGTTCATCGTTCTCGACCCAAGGAGCAGGTTCATCCGCACGCAAGCAACGCACCGGACAACGGTCTCGGAACGCGCACCAATCAATTTTTTGATCCAATCTCGGTGGCTGGCCGCCAAGCGCGAAGAGGACGTCCTTTTCCGCGTCCGGCATCGCCTCCAAAAGTGCCTTCGTGTAAGGGTGAAGCGGACTTTTCAAGACCTGCGTCACCGTCCCGGATTCGACAAATTCGCCGGCGTAGACTACATTCACACGATCGCAAACACTCGCAATCACGCCGATGTTATGTGAAATCAGAATGACCGCAGTTCCGAATCTCTCCTGCATTTGGGTAAGTAATCGTAACACCTGAGCTTGCAGAGTCACGTCAAGCGCGGTAGTTGGCTCGTCTGCGATCAAAACTTTTGGTTGGCAAGAAAACGCGATCGCAATCACAACCCGCTGCCTTTGGCCGCCGGACATTTCGTGGGGATATTTCCGCATCGCCCGTTCTGGCTCCGGAATCCCAACTTCCAGGAGCATTTCCAACGCTCCAATTCTTGCTTCTGACCACGACTTGTTTTGGTGCAACACCAGCGACTCAGCTACTTGGTCGCCAATCCGCATGACCGGATTCAGGCTGGTGAAAGGGTCTTGCATCACCATGGCCAAATCAGATCCTCGGAGCGACCGATATTCCTTTTCCGAGATCTTGGTCAAGTCCTTACCTTCAAGGATGATTGAGCCTCCGGAGATGCGCCCGCCGTGGGGAATCATTCCCATCAGCGAGAGCCCGAGCATCGTCTTACCGCAACCCGATTCACCGACCAAACCAATGGTCTGACCTGGTTCCACATCTAGGGAAACTCCCCGCAAGATGTCCGAATTCCCAAAGGAAACGCGAAGGTCAGACACAGACAAAATCGGCATTGCATCCAGACTCTACCAGACCAAAATGGCATCGCGAATGGCCCGAGAACCGAAGTGATATACTCACCACTATGCCAGGCCCGATTCGAGTCGTAATCACCGATGATGAACCCGCGTATCGCAACGCAATCCAGCGCACCCTCAGCCTCATGCCAGAGTGCGAAATCGTGAAAGTTTGCTCTAACGGTCAAGAAGCCCTGGACTACTGCCTTGTCAATCCGCCTGACGTCCTTCTGACCGACATCAACATGCCTCGAATGGACGGTATTGAGCTTATTCGTGCCTTGCTCCGAAAAGAAAAGCAAGTCAAGGTCGTCATTCTTACCGTTAACGAGCAAGACGATCTGATCTTCGATGCCATTCGAGCCGGTGCGCTTGGATATTTACTCAAGACAAGCACCCCCGCCGACATCATTGATGCAATCCGGCTCGCCTTTAAAGGTGAGGCAAAGCTCACGCCAAAGATCGCCGCGAAGGTGCTCCAAGATTTTCGCCGCATCCGAGAAGATGATGATACCGATGACGCTGAACTCTTCATCCTCAGCGACCGCGAAAGCGAAATCCTTGATCTCATTGCCAAAGGATTAAGAAACAAAGAAATTGCTCGCGATCTGGGGATCGCCGAAAAGACGGTCAAGAATCACGTCAGTAATATTCTCAAAGCCCTTCAGGTGAACAGCCGAACCGAGGCCGCGATGAAGGCGATCAAATCAAGGCTCGTAGATAGTGATTAGGCACTCACCATGGATCTACAAAAGTTCGACACCATTGTCATCGGAAGCGGCCTCGCTGGTCTCACCTTCGCCCTTGACGCGGCAAAATACGGCACCGTCTGTGTGTTGACCAAAGCCGAACTTTTTGAATCCAACACCAGCTATGCGCAAGGCGGAATTGCCGCCGCCGTCGGGGAAAGTGATTCTTGGGAATTACACGAGCGCGATACCCACATCGCTGGTGCTGGTCTCTGCGATCCAGAGGCAGTGCGTTATCTCGTCCAAAAAGCACCAGAAGCCATCGCTTGGCTCTCGAGTCTTGGCGCACGGTTCGACAAGGAATCCAATCCGGAATCGCTGACCGAATGGGCATTGGGGCGAGAGGGTGGGCACTCGCGCAATAGGATTGTTCACCACGCGGATCGCACGGGTTGGGAAATCGAACGCGCAATGAACGAAGCCGTTCGTAATGAGAGCAAGATTAGTGTTCACGAAAACGCGTTCGTGACCGATCTCGTGATCGAAGATGGAGTTTGCGTTGGATGCCAGGCTTTTCTGGGTGAGTTCCAGAAGCCAAGATTGTTCTCAGCTAGGGCAGTGATGCTTGCCACCGGCGGATGCGGGCGGGTGTACCAGCACACGACGAATCCACGGATCGCAACTGCCGATGGCATCGGGCTCGCCGCCAAAGTCGGTGCCGAGATCGCGGACATGGAATTCATGCAATTCCACCCGACAACCTTATTCCACCAACAAATGCGGTCCTTCCTGATCACCGAAGCTGTCCGGGGTGAGGGCGGAACTTTGCGCGACCACCAAGGTACTCGGTTCATGTATGACTTCGATTCACGGCTCGAACTCGCGCCTCGCGATATCGTAAGCCGTGCGATTGATGCGCACATGAAGGCGATGGAGACCTGGTGCGTCTATCTTGACATGACCCACCTGAAGCCCGACCACATCGCGCTCCACTTCCCAACAATCGTTGAGAAGCTTAAACAAGTGGGAATTGAACCGCATAAGCATTGGATTCCAGTCGTCCCGGCCCAACACTATTCTTGCGGAGGGGTTGTTACAAATCTTCAAGCCAAGACCACAGTTCCAGGTCTCTATGCCGCAGGTGAAGTTGCCCGAACTGGAGTTCATGGTGCCAATCGCCTGGCATCGAATTCACTCCTTGAGGCACTTGTTTTTGCCAAAGCCGGTGCCGAATCCGCTCACGAAGGGGGCAAACCTGCAGGAGAGATAGCAGCCCAACCCGCTCGGAAATCTGTTCCGGAAGCCGATGCAATTCGGATCCGACGTGCAATGCAGAAGATCATGACCGAACACGTTGGAATTGTCCGGAGGGACGCTGGGCTTGAGCTTGCGTCACGTAAGGTCAGCGAGCTGGAAGCAGAATTCAAAGCCTTGCCCGAAGCGCCATATGGCCAATATTCGCTCGAAACCGAAAATCTACTTCTCGCCGCCCAGTGCGTCATTAAGGGCGCAAGAGAACGCCGGGCAAATTTCGGCTTGCACTACAACGCCGACCTCGGCGACCCGGTAACCGAAGCACACGAAAACTCTAATGAGGCTTTAAGTCCATTACATTAACCCCGAACTCCAAATGAGCCATCTACCCATCGCAGACCTTACGCCGCAGCAAATCGTTGCCGAGCTAGACAAGTACATCATCGGCCAAGAGGACGCGAAGAAGGCCGTTGCCGTCGCGCTCCGCAATCGCTATCGCCGTCAGCAACTCCCATTCCATGACCGCGACGATATCATGCCGAAGAACATTCTCATGATCGGACCAACCGGAGTCGGAAAAACTGAAATCGCCCGTCGTCTTGCCCAGATTGCCCATGCTCCGCTTGTCAAAGTTGAGGCGACCAAATTCACCGAAGTCGGTTACGTTGGTCGTGATGTGGATTCCATGATCCGCGATCTCGTTTCCGCCGCGGTTCGGCTTGTCGAGCGCGAGCGAATAGACGAAATCGAGGCCGAGGCTATGGATAAAGCTCTGCGAAAGATCGCGGAACAACTTTATACGGAAGACGAAACGGTAGTCATCGCGCCCAAGTCCGATGACATCATCGAACTGGATACTTACTATTCCTTCCCAAACTACGATGAAGCCAAAATCGAGAAGCTCATTGAGGAAATCAAAGCCGGCGTCCACGATAAGGCCGAAGTGGAAGTGGACATCGAAGAGCAATCAAACCCGTTCTTACAGGTCTTCACGCCCGGGGGCATGGAGGAAATGGGAATGGACATGTTTGGCGGTGCGAATTCTCCGTTCAACAAGACCAGTACCATCACGCGAAAAATGCGCGTCATGGAAGCCAAGGCAATTCTCGCTGAAGCCGAAGCGAAAAACATGATTGACCAAAATGCGATTCACAAAATCGCTGTTGAGCGTGCAGAGCAAACTGGGATCATCTTTATTGACGAAATTGATAAGGTCGCGATCAAAAGCGGTGGAAGTGGTGGACCAGAGGTTAGTCGAGAAGGAGTTCAACGTGACCTACTGCCGGTAATCGAAGGCTCAAGCGTGCCAACAAAGTTTGGGACTGTACGCACCGATCATATCTTGTTTATATGCGCCGGAGCGTTTCACATGGCAAAACCGAGCGACCTGATTCCGGAACTCCAAGGTCGACTCCCCATCCGGGTGGAACTCAAGGCATTAACTGAGGATGATTTCGGTCGAATTCTCCGCGAGCCAAAGAATGCCCTCGTGAAGCAGTACGAAAAGCTTCTTAGCGTGGATGGAGTGACGATCGAATTCACCGCCGAGGCCCTGGATGAACTCGCACACTACGCGGTTGAGCTCAACAACAAAGTCGAAAATATCGGCGCAAGACGGCTCCACACGCTGATGGAAAAACTTCTCGAAGACCTGCTTTTCGACGCTCCATACGGCGAACCAAAGCACGTTGTATTCGACGTCGGCCGAGTCCGGAACCGCATTGGCGAAATCGTTGGGGACGCCGTGAAAGGCCAACGCTTGCTGTAAGAACCATGAACGAACGCACCGTCAAGTGGCCAATCAAGGTAGCTGTTCTCAGCTACCTTGCGGTGACTCTGTGGTGGTGCTTGCCAGATGCCCAATTCAACGACGAAGGAAAACCCGCCACCACACTGGATGCCGCACTTTCGCAAAGTTTTACGACCGTACGTTCCAAGCCCATCCAAACCTTTTATACAACCACCGGACTTTGGCAATACTGGGACATGTTCGCCCCGAATCCGCTGAGCCAAGACTGGTGGTTCGACGCCGAGGTTACACTTCAAGACGGCACTAAGACGATCGTCACCTACCCTAGAATGGCAAATTTGCCAATCCACAAGAAGTATCTGCACGAGAGATTCGTGAAATATGGCGAGCGGGTCCAGACCCAGCAGTTCGAGTATCTTTGGCCGGCATGGGCCACTTGGCTTGCTCGGGAGGCGTACACCAACCCAAGCAATCCGCCTTCCATCGTGCAAATCCGAAAGCACTATCGTTGGATTCCCGATCCAGATAAGGACCGGACGCCCCGCGAATTTAGGCAGGAGGTCGTCTATGAGCATTTGGTCAATCCTCAGGACCTTGGAGCATTTACTCGCAAGACTCAAAGTGCGGTGCCAAGATGAAGGAGCTATACCAGCGATTTGATCAATGGATGTTTGGCTACGGCTCCCCGGTGACATTGGGGGTGTTCCGCGCGATTTTTGCCACTCTGATCGTCCTCGGGTTACTGATCCAAGCCGGTGACATCGTGACTTGGTTTGGTGTGAACGGCTTGAGTCCGGCTTCTGCCGCGCTCCGAGCCGACCGAGGAGGTCTGACCTTCAACCCTCTCGCCCATATCCAAAACGACTCACTCGTGTTTTTCCTATATTGGGTTATTGTGGTTTTTGGAATTCTCACTGCACTAGGCGTATGGACGAAAGGCAGTTCGATCATTCTTGCGATTGGAATCGTGGCGATCCACCATAGATCTCCATTCATTCTCAATGCCGGTGATACTCTTGCCCGGGTCATCGCAATCTACATGGCTCTGGCCCCGGTTGGTGCGGCATTTTCCGTGGATGCCTGGTTGAAGAAAAAAAATAATCAGCCCCTCGTGACCGAAGTATCACTTTGGCCACAACGCCTAGTCCAACTTCAGCTCGCGATTGTTTACCTAACCACCGTGCTGATCAAACTCCAAGGTCCAGCGTGGAGGAATGGATTCGCGTCCTGGTACCCGACCCAACTCATTGAATTCAAAAAGTTCTCCGTTCCTGGTTTCGTGGACTCGCTCCCTGTGATCATCTTCACGACTTATGCGACTCTAATCATCGAGCTCGCTTTGGCAACCTTGATCTTTTGGAAACCTGCTCGGAAGTGGGTCGTTCTCTCCGGAATCGCCCTTCACCTTGGCATTGAATACCGAATGAATATTCCGCTCTTCGCCTTCGTCATGATCGCGTGCTATCTATGCCACTATTCCGGAGACGAAGTTCAGGCGTTTCTCAACCGAATCTCAGTTCGATTTCGTCCTAAAGTAAGCCATGCGTAGAGGAGGCAAGCTCACCGATCTGTTCAAATTTGCGAAGCCAAAGACGATTGGCTACGAGATTTCGCGTGATGCCTACCTGAGCATCCTTTGCTCCACCACCCAAATGCCGAGCGTGAACTCGATTGCTCACCCCAAAGGAAACGAGGGGGCGGTCATTGGATTCATCGCTCCGTTGCTCGCCAAAATGAGCCGCGATCTGAACGCTCCACTCGAACGCGGGGTTTACGGCGTGGCTTCATTGGACCAAAAGACCATGCTGAAATTGATGGTGATGCCGGTCGCGGAATCAGGTTTTGATCCCGAAGTCCTTATCAAATCACCCCATGCCCTCAAGTTTTCTCCAGATGTGATCACGACCATCCGAAGCACGTGGCACGTGGCCCAGCTGAATTTTGAGGCTTTTGATCCAAAAATCGCTCCAGCCCTGGACCTATACCTGAACGTGGCGGAACGATTAGCCCTGTTGACCGATGGCATTATCGCTGATCCGATCTCGCATCGGTACTTGCAGCCGGATAGCCTCCAAAAGCCCGGAAAGAGTCCGGGCGAAATCCCGGTTGTTGAGCACGTCAGCACCGCCATCAATCCTTCTCTAAATCAAGTTTTCACTCGTGGATTGATCAAATTTGCGATGCCCGAACATGAAATTCTTGACGTACCTGAACCGATGGTTGAAGTCGCCGAGCGGTTTCTGCTTGGTGTCGCTCAGGCGGCTTTGAACGGAAAGCCCCCCGAACTCGGCATCAGCGCGGGTGCTCCTGGGACGTTCCTGACCTGCGCGATGACCCGCCAGCGATCATGGGAAGGAATGCCAGTTTATGAGTGGATTCCCGCTCCGGGTACAACCCTCATCGAATGCCTAACCGCATGGGACAATTTGTCCGAAACAAAACGCATATGAGAGCAGAATATCAATCCATCCTCTTTCAACTCGCCTCATCACCAAAGACTGGCTTCGATCTTCGGCAACAAGCGATGCAGTTCTTATCCGAACTCAATGGCTTTGATTGGAGCGGAATTTATGCGCTCAAGGGCGAAATGCTTCACCTAGATGCTTACGTTGGAGCCGCGACCGACCACACCGAAATCCCGGTTGGACGAGGAGTTTGCGGGTCTGCCGTAAGCGAAAACCGCAACAAGGTCATCGCCGATGTCCGAGAAGAGGAGAATTATCTCGCTTGCTCGCTTGATACTCGAAGCGAGATTGTCGTACTAATCAAGAAAGACGATACGATTCTCGGGCAGATTGACATTGATGGGCATGCCGTAGATAGGTTCCGGCGTGAGGAAGAAGAGTTCCTAAGCGAGATGGCGGAAATTCTCGCCTCGAAGTGGCAGTGATCAAATTGCCGAATTTTGCCACGCGACGCCAGGACTTCGCGTAAGCCACAATATGACCATGGATCATGTGGTGCGTTACAAACCAGGCGAGGCAATTCGCTGGCTGGAATCCGGAGCGGAAGAGAGCCGACGCAATGCTCTCAAAACCACCAAATCCGTGATTCGGCGCGAAGGCGAGCGGAGCTTCGGACGCGATGTCAAAGCAGTTGCGGGAGCTCTGTGGCAAGCCGGTTCTGCCGCCGTGGCTGACCTCGCGCATAAGAATGCAACCGCCACCCAGTACGCCCTAGAGGATGAAGCATTCGAGATCATTCGTGGGCGGGACATTCGCCGAGTGACCTACGAGGAAGTCCGCTCAATGCGGATGGATGGAGATAAACTTGTTCTCGTGCTAGATAAAGGATCCGTTCTCGTAAAGCCATTCGCATACATCGTTGCAGGAAAAATCAAAGTTCCAATTGGCTGGTCACGAAATGGCGTTGAAGTCCCTTACGAACTCATTATCGAAGAACTTTCCGCGCGTTGCGATCTTCAGGTGATCACCGAATGACAGGCTGGATGCATCCCTATCCAAGCGATTGGGGACACTTGCTGGAGCTCGCTCTGAGCGAAGACATCGGCCCCGGTGATCTGACCGCCGGATGCCTGAATCCAGATACCCTCGGATCGGGCTATATCGAAGCCCAAGCCGACGGCGTCCTGTGTGGTGTCGGTGTTGCCGCAAGCATTTTCTCCGAAGTCGCTGACGTTGAAGTTTTGGTCAACGACGGATCCGCTTGTGCCGCTGGAACCCGCGTACTCAACATCCACGGCGAACTCGCGAGCATCCTTACCCACGAACGGGTTGCTTTGAATTTTCTCATGCATCTGAGTGGAGTCGCCAGCCTCACTGCAAAATTCGTAGAAGCCATTCAAGGTAGCGGGGCGGTGATCGTGGACACACGGAAGACCCTGCCCGGGATGCGATCTTTGCAAAAGTACGCTGTCCGATGTGGTGGAGGTCGGAATCATCGGATGGGGTTATTTGATGCCGTGATGATCAAGGACAATCACATTGTCGCCAATGGATCAATCGCTGCCGCAGTTCATGCTGTTCGGGAAAAAATCCCGCATACCGCGATGGTCGAAGTCGAAGCAGACCGGCCCGACCAAGCCGATGAAGCCGTGGCTGCCGGAGCCAACATTGTTTTGCTTGACAACATGAGCCCGGCAATGATGAGCGAAATTGTTACGAAACATAAGGGATCCGGAGTCAAATTCGAAGCCAGCGGGGGCGTGAATCTGACCACGGTGCGGGCAATCGCCGAATCCGGCGTGGATCTGATCAGCGTTGGCGCACTGACGCATTCGGCGGTAGCACTTCCGCTCCATTTGGAACTAGACTAAGCGCAATATCCATGTTTAGAAAGAAACCACCCGAGCCGCGACTTCCCGCGGAATGGCTGATCGTGGGACTTGGGAACCCGGGTCCAGAATACGCCCATACCCGGCACAATGTTGGTTTTGACGTCATTGATCTGATTTGTCAACAGGAAAAAGCCAAGCTCATCACGCGGAAGCATCGAGCAGTTTACGGGCCTGTCCGAGTCGCCGGGACCGAAGTCGTTCTGATGAAACCCCTGACCTACATGAATCTCTCGGGCCAGGCGATCTCACCACTTTTGCGTGAGCTTGGGTTGAAGCCAGAGAAGCTCCTGATCATCACCGATGATCTGGATCTACCGACAGGCAAGATGAGAATTAGGGCCAAGGGTAGCCACGGCGGTCATAATGGGCATCGCTCAATCCAAAGCACTTTGGCGACCCAGGATTATCCAAGAATCAAGATCGGAATCGGAAAAGCGTCCGATAAGCCGACCGTGGATCATGTGTTGACGCGGTTCAATCCCGACGATCAAGCGGTGATCAATGATGTTTTTGACACGTGTATCCGTGCCGTTGAGAAGATCGTTACAGACGGGGTACTGATCGCCATGAACGAGTTCAACGGCGGTTCGAATTCGGATTGAGCCGCTTACAGCGGGATGATATTGTCCGCCGGCATGTCGCCCATTGCGTTGCGTGTGTCAAGTACCAGCGGAGCGAACTTGCGGACCATCGCATAATCAACCCCTGTATGCTGAGTAGCGACGATCACGAGATCGCAGTCGGAAACGACATTCGGCGTGAGCGGTGACCCGAGCATGGTGATTCCATGATCATCTATCGCAGGTACGTGCGGGTCGTGATAGATCACGCTTGCGTCCAAGTCAAGGAGAAGGCGCAAGACTTCCATAGCCGGGGATTCGCGGTAGTCGTCAATATCTTTCTTGTAGGCAACGCCCAGAACCATGATCTTCGCCTTAGGCAAAGCAATTCCCTTTTGACCAAGAATTCGGATCGCCTTGTCGACGACGAACCTCGGCATTCCTCGATTGATTTCACCGGCTAGCTGAACAAATCTGGTGCTGAAATTGTATTCGCGGGCCTTGAATTCCAGGTAGTGCGGATCAAGGGGGATACAGTGTCCACCCACTCCGGGACCAGGATAAAACGGCATGATGCCAAACGGCTTCGTGAACGCTGCGTCCAGAACTTCCCAAACGTTCAGATTCATCCGGTCGCAAAGCATTGCAAGCTCGTTTACGAGAGCAACATTGACGCTACGGAAAATGTTTTCGTAAACTTTGACTAACTCCGCTGCTCGTGCCGAGCTCACTGTGACGATCTTCTCAATCGCGCAGGAGTAAAATGCCGAGGCAATTTCGCTTGACTTTGGACCAACGCCACCGACAATCTTGGTCGTGTTCTTGGTCTTGAATTGGTGGTTACCCGGATCTACGCGCTCGGGCGAATGAGCCAGGAAATAATCTTGCTCAACCGCGAGGCCAGATTCGGCGAGAATCGGGAGCATCACTTCTTCAGTAGTGCCTGGGTAAGTGGTGGATTCCAAAGTCACCAATTGACCGGGGCGCAAGTGGTTTGCGATGGATCGTGTTGCGGATTCAATTGCCCTGAGGTCGGGTACTAAATTTTTCGTGAGAGGCGTCGGAACCGCGACCACAATGATGTCACAGTCCGCTAACAGCGAAAAGTCTGTCGTGGCGTCAAAATTTCCATGCTCCACACAATCGGTCAGTTCCTCATTTGAGACATCCCCGATGTAGCTATCGCAATTCAAAACCTTCTGGACCTTTTCTTCGCTCAGGTCAAATCCGCATACCGGGAATCCGCTCCGGCGGGCCTGAACCGCAAACGGAAGACCAACATAACCGAGTCCAACAACCCCAATTGTTGCCGAGCGATTGGAAATCTTGGCCTTGAGGTCCTCGAAAATACCGGACTTCGGGCTGGCAAGGGCTTGGATAATTTGGTTGCTCAGAGGACTCATGACTTCTATAAGAATCGGAAATCCTAGCACGTTCCTTTAGGTTTGGGAACCATAATCCCTGTGATGATTGTCACTATTCCGGGATTTTGGGTGGATATGGTCATGCCGTTTACCAACGAGGGCCGGGTAGATCCTCTTGGAATTCTGAAATTGCTTGCCTTCTTGGAGTCTCAGGGAGTCGAAACTGTGGTCGTGGGTTCAAATTTCGGCGAGGGGCAATTTGAGCTTGGCAAGGATTGGCGCGTTGTCTTTAAGGCGCTTCAAAAGGGGAAGGGGAAGTTGCGAGTGGTGGTTTGTGTGGATACAACTAAGCCGACTCATCTTGGCTGGATGGTCCAGCAAGTGAAGCTTGCTGGACTTGAGGGCATTTTGGTTATTCTTCCAGAAACTTCTAACGATGTTGTAAAGAAAACGGAGGGAAGGAATTACATTATGTTTCCGCATCCTTCCGTCTTCGAATTAGAACTATACATTGAGCCTGTTCCTGCAGACCAGCAATCCATCGAAATTCCGCTTGGCTATTCGAGCGATACTTATCCCAACAGATTCATCGTTGGTGGATCAAACGATCTGATCTTCCAGGTCTCCCGTTCGGGAAATTTGGGTGCGTACCAGTCAGAAGATGGACCGTGCTCCATCCATGCCGTCAAAAAAGAACTGAAGAAACGGGGAATCATCGCGAGCGCATTCCAATTGCACCCGCGATAACCGATCACACAATCCCGGAACGTAGCAAGTCTTTAAGCACCAGCATCCCCACTGGCTCCTTTTCATCATTAAGTACCGGAATTTCACCGATCTTCTTTGGATGATTCTGGAAGTCTTCCAGCGCCTCAACTGCCATCAAGTCCGGTGAAATGGACGAGAATTTCTGCGACATAATCTGCTGAGCATCGCCTTCCAGCGGATGCGACGCGCTGAGGAAGTGCCGACGAATATCGCCGTCGGAGATGATCCCGACCATGATTCCAGCCCCGTCCACGACGCAAGCGGCTCCTGCACCGGCCTTGGTGATTACGCTAAGAACCTCTGGAACTGCCGTCGAAAGTTGGACGACCGCATTGTCCGAACCCGTCCGCATGACATCGGCGACCGTGAGAAGTAACCGTTTGCCGAGGGCACCGGCAGGGTGAAACCTTGCGAAGTCTTCTCGCGAAAATCCGCGTCGCTCCATGACGGCTACGGCAATCGCGTCGCTCATCGCGAGCATTGCCGTCGTGCTGGTCGTCGGCGCAAGGTGAATCGCGCAGGCCTCGTGCAGAACACCCGTATCCAAAACGAGATCAGCCAGGCGTCCCGCTGATCCTTCAGGGCGCCCGGTCATAAGCACTGTCCTCGCCCCGATGGAAGCGAGGGGCGCGAATAAGTTGACAATCTCATCGGTCTCAGCACTGTGGCTATAGGCGAGCACGATATCTTCTGGCTTCACCATGCCAAGATCGCCGTGGACGGCCTCAGCGGCGTGGAGAAAGGCACTCGGTGTACCCGTGCTACTCAGGGTTCCAGCGGTCTTACGGGCGATGTGACCAGACTTCCCGATCCCACATGTGATCACTCGGCCAGTGGATGTCGTGATCCAGTCGATTGCCTTCTCCACATTCGGATTGTCGGTTGAAGCAAGGTGTAAAAGGGCACTCGCTTCTTCTCGAAGGACCCGTTCGTACGTCTTTCGGGCGATGTCAGAAATCAATTGCGGGCCTCCTCGAGAGAATTTTCCTTCCAGCGAGGCTGGCGACCCACTCGATGGCAATCTTCGCGGTTTCATTGGCACTATCTAGCATTGGATTCACCTCGACAACTTCTAGTCCCAAAAGCGGATGGGGGCAATTATCGTCATCAAGCATTTCGTGCAACAGCTCAGCTAGCAAGTGACCCTCTCGATACGTGAGACCACCACGGACTGCGGTCCCTGTTCCTGGGGCAAGGACGGGATCTAGAGAATCAACATCAAGGCTGATCCATAAATCAGTGATTTTATTTTTGATCAACCAATTTCGGAAAGCTTGAAGTACTTTTGGCAAAGTATGGTGATCGATATCTTGCATTGAGGTCGCGAAGCAACCCTTCATGTCGGCAATAAACCTCGCCTCGGCAGGATCAACATCGCGCAATCCGATCCAGGCAAGTTGATCATCTTTCAACGGCGTTGGCGCAAATTTCTGCCCCATGATCTCCCATTGTGCGGTGACTTTTCCGGCAAGCTCAGAACCCAGATTTTTCCAGCGGTCGCTATGATGATCTGGTAGATCATGAACTCTCTCTCCTGTCAATAACCCTAGTGGCATTCCATGGACGTTCCCGGTTCCCGAGGTAGCCGGGGTATTCAAATCAGCATGGGCGTCGATCCAAAGGACGCCAAGCTTCCCACCCTTTTTGAGAACGTGCGCATGAGCAGCGCCAACACTTCCGATTGCGGTGCTGTGATCTCCGCCAATTAAAACGGGGCGATTGCCACGAGCTAAACATGCTGTAACCGCGTCAAACAGCGCGGAATAGCAGTTCAACGACTCTCCGAAGGATCGGAGACCCATTTCCTCATGATCGGGGATCTCCCAGGCGACATTGCCCTTATCTGTGATGTAACGTTGCACCCAGGCGCGCATATCCTCGCGCCGGTCAAGCTCGTTACGGAGAGCAAAGCGAACCGCTTCAGGACCAAGAGCAGAGCCAAGTTGCTTGCCACATCGGTCAAACGGCACGCCGATAATTTCTACCGGAGTCACACTGGAATGATACCGGTGAAAGTATCATCATAGATTGTGAGTCAGCAAAAGAAAGTTGGGGTCATCAGTATTCAGGGCGATTATGCCAAGCATCTGGAATCGCTCTCAAGGATTGATGTTCCGGGCTATGAGGTGCGTACTCCGGAAGACCTTGCTGGCTGTACCCACCTGATCATCCCTGGGGGCGAAAGCACAACAGTCGGGCTTCTGATGCAAAAGTACGGGCTTGGGACAGCGCTTCAAGAGCGCATCGCAACTGGGATTCCGATATGGGGCACGTGCATGGGCATGATTCTTTTGGCTCGGCGTATTGAAGACCGTGAGCAATACACTCTAGGTGCCCTGGACATCACCGTACGACGCAATGCTTTTGGAGCACAAGTTCATTCCTTCGAATCTCCGGTATCCGTGTCCGGTATGGAGGGCGAAGTTTTGGGAGTGTTTATCCGGGCGCCGATTGTTACCGAAGTTGGGGCAGAAGTTGAAGTGCTCTCCCGATTTGACAACCAGATTGTCGCGGTTCGGTCAGGATGTGTACTCGGCACATCATTCCACCCGGAGCTCACTCCAGACACCCGGCTCCATGAGTGGTTTGTCAGTCTTTAAAAAATGAGCCCCGCGCTGAGGGGAAGCGGCGGGGACTCTGTGTGTTGGGTTTGTTATGGAGAAAAGACTTGGCTCTTTGCTATTCTGACGCCCTAATTGAACTGAGTGTTCAGAAAAAAACTAAAGTCCCAGGACTTTTTTTCACAATATCGTTATGATTTGTCTACCCAATAACTTGTATAGACATCTTCCCGAAATATTCGTGTTTCTCGGACACTTAAAAAGGAAATATCTATCGATTCCATGGGAGCCGGAACTCCATCCCCCAGCACCATGGGATTTACAAAAAAGTCCACCCGGTCCACCAGCCCCGCATCCGCAAACCGTCTAATCGTCTCCGGTCCTCCCTCTACGAGGATGCTCGTGTGCCCAGCACTCCAGAGCTCCTGCAATAGGGCGTGGAGATTTATTTGGCCATCGGCAACGCTCGAGCGATGAGTCACACCGATGTGCCACGACGGCCCAAATCGGGAATCAAACACTTTCAGGTCTCGGTCAAGCTGACCGCGTGGGTCAAGGACAACTCTCGTCACTGGATTGATGAGATGAAACGGTGTTTCTCCGAGAGGATCTTGAGGATCAAAACCACGCACGTTTAGTGTTGGGTCATCGGACTCGATAGTCCCTCGTCCAACAAGTACGACGCCATGGTCCGCCCGCAGTTTCATCACGAACTGTCGAGACTCAGGTCCAGTAATGCGCATCCCCTTACGCACCGCGGAGTCCAGAAAGTGATCAGCCGTCATCGCGAGCTTAACCGTGACGACTGGTCTTTTTAGGGCCATCGCTCGGAGCCAAAGTCCGTTGACCTCATTGGCTTGATCTTTCCTAAACCCGATCTCCGTCTGAATCCCCGCCGCTCTAAGGCGTTCGATCCCACCACTTGCGATTGGATTAGGATCAAGGCAGGCGATAAAGACTCGAGCGACTCCTGCCTTGATTAATGCGTCACAGCACGGCGGTGTCCGACCGTGATGCGCACAAGGCTCCAAGGTTACGAAGACGTCTGCTCCCTTCGCCCGGTCCCCTGCCATTGCGAGGGCATTGACCTCGGCATGAGGACCACCTGCGTAGTCGTGATGCCCTAGTCCAACAAGATCATCTCCGTGAAAGATAGCGCACCCAACCCTTGGATTCGGAGCGGGATAACCCCGCTGCGAGGCGAGGATTGCGAGGTTCATTTTATGCTTGTGAAGGATCGTCGCTGCGCTTTCCATGATCGTTTAGGCTACCTTCGACAAGGTTCTTCAGATTCTCCTGCCTTTCTCGCTCGAATTCCAACCTGTTTTGTCGCATGATCCAGATGGCGCACATACAAAGCGCTAGGAATACTACGCAAAGCACGGCAAAGTAAGTCAGTCCTCTCGCGGCGTACTCGGCGAGTGCTTTCTTTCCAGCAGATTCAGCCGGTTTTGGCCCCAAGATCACCGGCCAAAGGAGTCCAAGTACCACGCCAAAAATCAAAAATCCAGTCGTTACAATGCGGAGTCGCATATCTTCCTCAAGCTTTGGACGCCTTCGGTGATGGTTCGCGTTCGGGTGAGGTAACTACCGCTCACGAAGACGTTCGCCCCGGCGCTTATCGCCGATGCTAAAGTCTTGTCATCAATCCCGCCATCCACTTGGATATCTAGGCGTGGCGCGATTTTACGCAATGCTTCGACTTTCTGGAGGCACATCGGAATCAACTTCTGGCCGCCCCAGCCGGGATTCACGGTCATGATAAGCGCAAGATCAAGGTCTTCAAGGTACGGGTGAAGCATTTCAACCGGAGTACCGGGATTGATCGCGACACCTGCTTGAACACCAAGACTTCGGAGCCGTTGCACCAGGCGATGCCCATGGATCGTCGCCTCGGCATGGAAAACCACTCGCTTGCAACCAGCTTCAACGAATGCGTCGAAATGCGCATCCGGGGTGTTCGTCATCAAGTGAGCCTCTACAGGAACAGGTCCAATCTCGGTGAGCTTTTTCGCAAGATCAGCCCCAAACGTAATCGGCGGCACAAACTGACCATCCATCACGTCAAGGTGAATCCAGTCAACCCCCGCATCATTAAGTTCCCGAACCGGAGTCCGGAAGTCGTCGGCATCAAAGCTTAGAATCGAAGGCGTGATCTCGTACTTCATCGATCTCCCACCGACTTTTTGATCGACTTTTCGACCTGATGAACCAACTCGCCGTCGTAGAAAATTTTGAAGTAAACCGGGTCGCCCCATCCTTCTGTTGGGACTTCGAACTGGTCTCCGGCTCGATGTTCTTCTTCGTGGATGGTACGGACCTGCATGTCGTCAACGATATCGATCCTGACCAAAACAGTGTCATTTCCACCCTCGGGAATCGTTACGCGTAAGTTGTAAGTACCTCGAACTCGAGCAGTGGGCTCGTTGCTGGCGTCGTTGGACGAAACCGTCAAGCGCACCTTCGTTCCGCGTTCTGCCTTCGTTCGGGGTTCAGGATTTGTGGCTACAACCTGACCGTCCTTCACCTTTCGATCGCGCTTGTATGTAATCGGTTCCAGAATCTGCAGATCAAGCTCAGTCAATCTCTGCCGAGCTGCTTCCAAGGGTACGCCCTTAAGATCTGGTACGGTTACGAACCTTGATCCCGCGCTAATGATCAGTCCAACGCTTGCGTGTTGTTTGACCTGGTCGCCTGCAGGAGGATCGGACTTCAAGACGATTCCGACAGCTTGCTTTTCGCTGAATTCACGCCTGATTTCGCGAACCACCAGACCCTGCTTCTTTGCGACCTCGCGCGCTTCTTCGAGGCTTAAGCCGAGCATTGAGGGCGTCTTGATCACCTTTGGCATGGACGCATTCCAGTACCAATATCCGCCAACCATGACCAAGACCAAGAGACCTATTGCGTAGGTGATGAATCCAAGACATGTTGGCATCCGGTGGGTGACGGCGGGAGTGCCCTTCGTCGGTTTCAGACTCTCAGCTACTCCAGTCGGGGGTACGTAAGTTTTCGATTTCGATGTAGTTTTCGGCAAGGCTGTTTCCTGAGGCTGAACCGGGAGCGGTTGTGAAGCGGGCGGGCCTTTAATGACCTCTGTTCTGGCAAACATCGGCGGCGCTTCAGATTCGGAGATCTCTGGCTGAAGGGGCTCAAGCGCCGCTTGAATTTCTGCAGTGACGACGGCGGGCTCATTTGCTTCACTCAGCGGAACTTGTGTTTCACTGAAATCTGTTTCAACAATTTGAACTGGTTCAGGCGTTCCCGGAACTGGCCAGACAAGAGGCTTCCCAAAACTCATTGCGTCCATCATTGCCTTGAGGTCACCGGCGATCGCTTTTGCCGATTGGTACCTTTGCCCGGGGTCCTTTTTCAAGGCTTTTTGCACGAGCTCCTGGACTGCGATCGGGACGAGGCTGTTAAACCCTCGCAAATTCGGGACCTCAGCGGTGATGTGCTGGCTTGCGACTGCAATCGCTGACTCCCCGGCAAATGGTCGGCGACTTGCTAGCATTTCGTACAGCAGAACACCGAGGGCGTAAACGTCACTCCCGGCTGAGGGCATTATTCCTTGACTCACCTCTGGAGCCAGGTACGGCGCGAGGATGGGCAAAACAGCGGGACCAGCGGCTCGGCTCGCGCCATAGGTTTGCCACAAGCCCCCTTGCAACAAAGTCACTTTTCCTTCCGGACTCACCGATACAGAGGAGCTTGTGAGTTCACCATGGACGATTCCCTCCTGGTGCAGATAATCTAATGACTCCGCAATCTGGTTTGCGAGATTTAGTGCCACAGGCACAGAGTAGGGTGCAAGTTTTGCAATCTTTTCCGAAAGTGGCCGCCCGTCTGGGCAGTCAGAAACAAGGAAAGGAATACCTTCGTGGTCGTCGAGATCAAGAAATTTTTCTAACCCGTGCCCATGCGTCCGGAGTGGTTTTTGGACGAATTCCCTCAGACGGTTCAGAAATCCTACTTCGCCACTGAATGGAGACTCGACAATGCGAATATTTACCTCGCGACCTTCAACTCGATCCAGTGCGCGATAGAGACTAAACACTTGACCGGGGATCAATGATTCCAGGATCTCATATCGAATCCGCAGAACCTGACCAATCAAGAGGTTTGCTCCTTTTCTGGAACAAAACTGAGCGCGACCGCAAGCACGAAAATAATCAGGGACGTCATTACGATTCCCGGATTCTGCATCGCAACTACGAACGACCTCAGTGCATCCAAACCCTGTGCGTATGCGAGTTGATTTCCAATGTAGCCCAGAGTGAGGTAAACACTTGCGACCACAAAGACCCCGATTTTAAGTTTGCGCATATTCATGGAGGCTTGTTAAGATCATATCCGAATCCACGGAAGTGATAAGTTTACACGAACCAAGCCCAGTGAGAAGGCTCATTGCGATTCCCTCGGTTGTTCGTTTTTTATCCAGAAGCATCGCTTGCAAGACTTGATCTAGGTTAAGTCCCTTCGGGATTTTGACGGGAAGTTTATGAGCGAGAAGGGTTTCTTCAACGCTTGCAAGTGTTCCGATTGGCGCGAGACCGATCTTTTCGCTAACTGCCGCCTCGACGACCATCCCGGCACTAATCGCTTCACCATGAAGCAAGTCCCGGTATTCCAAAACTTTTTCTACTGCGTGCCCAACGGTGTGACCAAAGTTCAAAATGGCCCTAAGTCCACTCGTTTCGAACTCGTCTCTTTCGACCACGCTTGCTTTGTGACGCAGACATCGCTCGACAATTTTTTTCAGACGACTGTCTGTGGCCGTGACTGGACTATGGTGTAGCTCTTTGGCAAGGTCCTTGTCCATGATGAACCCATATTTCAGAACTTCTCCCATTCCGTTAACAAATTGCCGATCGGGCAAGCTTGAAATCAGATCCAAACAAATATAAACCGCAGACGGGGGCTTAAACGCTCCGACAAGGTTCTTTCCCTGGGGTAGGTCAATGCCAACTTTGCCACCGATGCTGGAATCCACCATCGCAAGGAGGGAGGTGGGAATCTGGACGAACCCGATTCCGCGCATGTACGTCGCCGCGACAAAACCGACAAGATCGCCGATGACGCCACCGCCGAAGGCGACGATCTGCTCAGAACGTTTGACGCCCATCTCAGCCAGCCATTGCAGAACCGTTTGATAAGTTGCGAACGACTTGCTCTCTTCGCCTGGAGGCAAGATAAGCTTGCGGTTGAACCGGGCTAGTGCCTCATTGTAGGCAAGGGCAAGGTTTTCATCGGTGACAATCACCGAGTCAGTTGGCAATTCGGCGAGAACGTCTTCGTGATCTGCGAAGACGATAGGATATGCCCCATTGCGATGGCGGACAGTCATAGATTAGCCCCGGAGACGAACTCAAAAAGATGCAGCGCGCAATCTTCCAGAGATTCTGACTCTACCTGGAAATGGAGATCAGCTTGCAAGTAAAGGTCACGTCGCGAGTCTAACATTTGAGCCAGGCGATCTTCCCAGGCATCTGTCTCAAGGAGTGGTCTTCTCCTGCGACTCTTCGCTAATCGGTCCTGCAAAATCTCCACCGGAACATCCAGAAAGATGGTCTTACCGATTCTTCGGATCTCATCCCAATTCTCGGGCCGCAAGACGATTCCACCCCCGGTTGCGATCACAAATGGACCTGGATCGAGTGTCTTGAGGATGCTGGTCTCGTGTTGTCGAAACGCTTCCTCTCCATACAAGCTGAAAATCTGATGCACGGGTCGTCCGAACCGATGCTCGAGGAGAGTATCCGTATCTTTAAATGTCCGCTCCGCATGTTCGGCAAGGTGTCTCCCGACCGTAGATTTTCCGGAGCCCATCATCCCGAGAAGAATCCAGGCAGGTGGGGTCATTGGTGATTGCAAAAGAAAAGGTACCAGGGCAGGTGCCCTGGTACCTTTCATTCTATCCGAGTTTCCTTATGGATTGAATCCGAGGTCAGAATCGTCTTCGAGAACTCTCGCAGTAACGAAAATGAGGAGCTCAGAATCGTCTCGTGAGGTCGAAGTCGTTCGGAAGAACTGCCCGATGAGAGGCAAGTCGCCGAGAACCGGATATCGTGTGCTTCGCCCTTGGGTTGACTTTCGAGTTAATCCACCAAGAACGATAGTTTCGCCATTCTTCACTCGGGTCGCGACTTGAAGCTCTTGGGAAAGGATGTCTGGGACTTCCTGACCGTCTGGTCCAACTCGAACTTGACCGAGGTCCTCAACCCGTGGGTTGAGAGTCATAGTGATCGTCCCGTCATCGTTGATACGAGGTCGAACGATCAATTCAGTCGTAATGTCTTGCTGGTTCGCTTGGTAAGTCGTTGTGACACCACTTGGGCCATTGTTCAGCAACGCCGTGAAGTACGTTGTTTGGATCGTGCTACTCACTCGAGCAGTTTGATTGTTGAACGTTCGCACCAGTGGAGCGCTAACAACCTTTCCTCGACCTTCGAGCAACTGGGTTCGGAGGCTTGTGACCAAGTTTCCAGTACTGAAGTTGACAAAGATTGGGTCACTCGTCGAAGCAAATCGTCCTGGATCGTTACCAGCGGCAATTGCACCTCGGTTGAAGGTCCAGTCAACACCAAAACTTCGAGTTGCGTTTTGACTGGTCGTAATGAACTCAACCTTAACTTCGCACTGCTTTGGAGCACGGTCGAAGAGCGCAATTGCTTGTTGAAGCTTTCGAATCGCATCGTCAGTGCCCTGAACGATGATGGAGTTGTCGGTTGGGTCGTAGCTTAGGTAATCAATTCCGTCTGGAACGAGACCTTGTCCAGCTTGGAGCTGGGTTCCACCTTGGGCTCCTGCACCTGCACCACCGCCGCCAGGAAATCCGCCTGCACCGGTGCCGCCACCGCCGCCAGGTTGAAACTGGTTAGCAGTTTCGCCCGGGATCGCGATATCGTTTGCACCCACGTTTTGGCTTCGCAAATCGGTCTCAACTCGAACAGCTTCTTGCCCGAGGAGAGTGACGCCAGAGTTCCGACGGCGTCCATCCTTGCCGAAGTTGGAGATGTTTCGAAGACCGGAATCCTGATCCCAAGTCACAGAACTTGTGAGCATGTGGAAGATGAACTCTGGATCTCCTTGCTTGATGCGAATCCGTCGCAATTCGGTTGGAGCTTTTGCTACAACCGCTGGAGCAGAATTACCCGTCTGGGCAGCTTCTGGCTTAGCGAGACGAATGATGTAGCATCCGGCTTCGTTTCGTTCTACAAACGCTCCTGCTGAGGCAACCATCGTTTGCAGAGCTTCTTCCGGAGTGGCATCACGCAGGGACAGCGTGATGGTTCGGAATTTGCTCGGATCATCGGCGATTGCAAATTGCAGTCCGGATCGCTTTGTGAGTGCCTGAATGGCAACAACAAGATCAGCGTCCTTGAGATCAAGGTCAAGCCGTTGCCCAGCTTGAGCAAAAGCAGACGACACAAGCCCGGTGGTAACCACGAGGGACAAGGCCAGGAGAGAAGTAGTTCTTCGAATCAACCCAAAGTTCATGTTAAGTTCCTTTTGAAAATGTACCAGCATTTCGCGGGCAATATTAGCGTCCGCCGCCACCGGAGCGACCACCGCCACCGCCGCCACCGAATCCGCCGCCGCCACCGGAACGACCGCCACCGCCGCCGCCAAATCCGCCGCCGGTGTTACCACCGCCGCCAAACCCACCGCCACCAGTACCACCAGCGCCACCAGATACCATTGTGCTCATTTCTGGCTCAAGGAAAGGATTCGCTGAAAGTCCGGCTTGTGAAATCAATGCGATGATCAGAGCAGGATCTGCAGATCGCAACTTAATGCGTCGCACGGAAGCCTCTTGTCGAGGACCTGCACCTGGGTTAAGCAATGCGTCTGGGTTGACATCGGTTGTGGGTGGTGGAACCTTCTTAATGATGTTATAGATGTTCCCTTCCACGCGCCATGTAGAGTCAACTTGGTTTAAAACCGTCCGGAGAGCAGTCTCAAATGGAGTATTCGTAAGATTGACAGTAACAGTACCTTGGACGTCGCTCGCAACTGAGTAGCTCGCACCCGCAAATCGGAAGAGGAGCTTCAGCACGTCGCGAACTTCGGCATCATCAACCTTCAGTTCCGGAATGATTCGATCACGAGGATCAGATTGCGCACTAGCCAAAGATGGCATGAAGGCAAGAGCTGCCGCCATCAATGTCACTGCATACATAGCTTTTCGAGTTTTCATTTTTTTGTCCCTGTATTCTTAATTCTTTCTTGAGTGATTCAATTATCGGCCGTCCCGACCACCTTCTTCTGTTCCGCGCCCTCTGCCTTCTCTTCCTCCGCCGGCACCTGAACCTGAATCAGATCCGGAGTTTCCGCCGCCACCGCCACCGGTGAGCTTTGGACCGAGCACGACGACTACGGTTTTCGGCAAGACGTCGCCATCTCGCCCTAGTACAAGCTTTGAACCATCAATGGAGACGACGTACCATGGGCTTCCTGGAATCTGAGCTCCAGGGAACACCTCATAGGTCTGGCCATTTTCCATTTCCAGCAGAGCAGATACTCCATTTCCAAGGAGCACCCCACTCATTCGACGATTGAGGGGCTGAGGCTCTACTACAATTGTTGGAGCGGTTGGCTCTTCAGGAAGTTCATATTCTTGCCCAAAAAATCCGCCAGACTCTTGGAACACAAATTCTTGGCGCTGATTTCTCTCAAAATTTGCTTCTGCGGGCAAGAGCGCAAATGCATCCCGACGGTTTCCAAAATTCCGATTGGAAGCAACAAGCTTTGTGCGAGCAAATTGCTCGTCTGGCTTGATATCAACCTTTACACCAGCTTCTGCAATAGGAGGATCGATGGCTGGCATTGGCCGAGCTGGATTAGACGGGTAATCCGCCAAGTCTCCAAGATTCTCATTGGCACAGCCAGAGAGGAGCAACGAAGCGCACACAACCAGCAATCCGTATCGATTCGATTTTCGAGTCATTAATTTGCTATTCATAGAAAATCTTACCTGCCCATCCTTGCACCAGCTTCGGGAGCGCCACGACCAGCAGCACCTGCGGGCGGTGCTCCGGGAACCCCTGGTGTACCATTAGACGCGTCAGCACTTCCTTCCGGTACAGGTGGATAAATATCCTTCGCACGGATGTACATTGCGATGGAAAGGTTGTACGTCCCACGGAGCCTTGGTGGTGTACCCGTAATCGTTAATCCATCCGTCACCGCAAAGTATCTCGGCATGTTGGACCAAGACTCAACGTTTTGGCGAATCTGAGCCAAAGATCCTTCAACCGTTACTGCTCCTAGATCATAGACTCGAACGGGGAACATGTATCCGGGGTAGTTGTAGCCTTGCTCTAAGATCGTCGTTGGATTGTCTGGAAAGTCCGGGATCGAAGGACCACTGATGACCTTAACTCCTCCCCGACGCAACTGTTGGTTAAGGTCGGACTGAATACGATTTCTAAACTTGATTGAATCAAGTACAAGCTGCCAGCGGTTCACAGCCAAATTAATGCCGCCTTCGGCGAGAGACATTGGCGGGGTCTTCACTGCAACGGTACGTTGCCATTCTTCTTCTGCCGCTTTTTTCAGTTCGAGCGCTTGCTCAACTTTCTTCTTTTGTGCGCCAAGTTTACGACCCTCGTTCTCTAGCTTTTGTGTATAGAGCTCAAAGTTAGCCGCAGTATCGCTTCGTGGTTTGAAATAATTGAAGAATCCGACGCAGAGGATGATCGCACTCAGACAAATTCCGATGATCAATACGGTCCATGGAGTTAGTTTCATAAAATTAAGCCCTTCCCTCTCCGCCGTCTTGGGCGCCAGCACCACCACGCGCTCCGGGTGGCGGAACTCCCGCTGCTCCTGCTGGAGCCGCGGCTGGAGCAGCACCTTGCACCGCACTACCGGCGATTGTTGGCGTCGGACTTGGAACGCGGAAATCGAAATTCCAGCCCGGTGGCAAAGTCAATCCGGTTGAATCCAACAGTACGGTCATGTTAACGTTTGACCATCGATCCATCGCGCCACGGCTCGACTCGGTGAAAGAACCAAAATTAGAGACGTTCTCAAATCCAGTTGTCCCAGCATTCGCACGCGCGATCAACTCGTTCAATCTCTCCTCAGGATCAATCGGAAGAGGAGCATCCTCGTTAGCTCGCTGAGTCAACCCAATCTGGTCTTCCTCGGTTAGTGGCAATACGCGGTCGTAAGCGCCTTCAAATCCGTTTCGACTGACGAGTCTCGCACCAGGCATCCTAAGTAACGCCAACGGCAAGTCTGCATACTGTTGCGCGGTTTGGATGACGCCACCTAGCCTAAGCAGGCAAGTCGTCTCAGAAACCGGCGAGACACTCATAGAAGTCAAACGCATAAACGACGGCACATACTGCTGTGCCTTCGCATAAAACGCGGTGTACTTCTTGTTGTGCTCCGCCATCTCGGTGGTCAAATTCTTATTTGTTACCACAAGAGCGGTGCTGTCCAGAATCTGCTGAGCGTACTGAGCTTGAGCAACAGCCTCATCTGCGGCTGGCTTTGCGGCGGCAGATGCGGCCTTGGCATCATTCAAACGATTGCCAGAGGACCAGATCATGAATCCGGTTCCAAGTAAGGAGAGCAATACGAGCAAGACCGACATGATCACGAAGGTGCGCATTTGCGCGCCACGTTTTGCGGTTGCGGGGACGAGATTAAGTTTCATACCGTTCCTTTTTCTAAGCTCTTCTATTAAAAGACTATGTGCAGCCCATTCCCTACTGCAACGGTAAAGTCAGCTCTGTGCTGATCAATCATGCTCATGTCCAACCTTTTTCCAGCCAAAGGTAGACCCTGAAGCGGGTCGTAAAGTTCGGCTGAAATACCGGTCACGCGAGAAATATACTCGATCATCCCGTTCATCTTGGAACTTCCACCCCCCATGTAAATCCGGGTGACATCGCCGCCTTTACTTCGGAAGTAATCAATTGATCTACGGACCTCGCTGGCAAACTCATCAAGCTCGGCAGAAATTGCAGTGTAGACACGCTCGGACTCTGGATCCATGGAGGCGACACTCGCAGGAGCATTCGCGACCACTGGCATATCCGCGCCGGAATCTGTTGCAAAATTTGTATCCGGCTCGAAAGGAGCGTCTACAGGAGCTTGCGCATACGGGTCATCGGAGGGAGGAGTTGCGGTCTGATCGGCTTCTCCAAAGGGGTTGTATCCGTAAGCTCCACCAGCAGCGGCATCACTCGCTGGAGCGGCCGGGGCATCTGCCTCGGAACTAAAGGGGTTGTAACCGTAAGCCGAGCCGGAAGTAGGCTCGGGAGTTGGATCGGATGTTGGCACCGGAGCAGCGAGCATATCATCCGCAAATGGATTGTATGGCTGGAACGCCTGAGTCTCGTTCGGATCGCCGAACGGATTCATCATGCCGAAAGGATCATTCTGCACCGTCCCCGCAGAATCCGGGATCAATGATTTCGCGATTTTCAAAGCTTCCGCATCTTCAACTGAGATATTCAATGCACTCGCGATTGCCTGGGTGAAGTTATCGCCTCCCATCGGTACCTGACGAGGCAACAACAGCTGACCGTCTTTGTAAACATTGATCGAAGTGGATTTATGACCCATTTCGATAAAGCAAACGACGTCCTGCGGAGAATCGTGAGTGACCTTAAGGTTTCGCGCAATGGCGAGAGGCTCGACGTCGATCGCGTAAGCTCCGCGCTGCGACTTCTTTGCGATGCTCATCAGGGTGTCCACTGCGGACTGTGCACCGATTGCCATCACGACGTCCATATTCGTCGCGTTTGGATCTTCTGGCTCAAAAAAGTCGTAAGCGCTTTGGACGGTCGTTTCCGCGAAAGGCTGATTGCGACCAATTTCCCACTCCATGTGGGCTTTGAGCTCGGTCGTGGACTGTCGCGGTACTTCTAGAGTGCGAACGAGGATTGAAGCCTGTCCAGCGATGCTGTAGACGGCATCCTTCGTGGACACTCCAGCGGAGGAGCAAAGTTGCTTAATGACGGTCGCAATGGAGTCTTCGTCGTAGACTCCGTTGTGATCAACCATGTTATCAGGAGTCGGTGCAACGCCTAAAGCATTCACCACGACTTCCCGACCCGTATTCCGAATTTCTGCAACCTTAATGTTCTGGCTACCGATATCGATTCCAACCACAGAGTTTAAACGTTTTTTGGCCATGCGTCCAATCCGCGCTGATGCGTCCAGCAGGTAATGTTAGCACCCCTTAGGGGTGTGCGTCAACGACCTCTTGCACCAACCATCCTCAATCTGATATTCGACGAGTGATAAAACTCGTTTCGTTCGGAAAGGATAGCCGATATTGCATACAAAACGGGTGCCCATCCCGGCTGGAATGGGCACCCTTTTTTATTTTTTCTTGATTAGCGAGTTTTTGCGCTGAATCGAGGGGCCAAGGTTTGGAAGAAGACGTCGGATCCTCCGCCTCGAGAGCTGGTCCAGAACATCCACATCAGTCCAGGACGAGTCGTCATGTTACTATAACTACCCGTGATACCATCGAGTCCAATTGCAACTGCACTTTCGTTCGCCGCTTGTTCGATCGGGATTTCCGTCTCTTCGGTTTCTTCGATGAGCCTGATCGCGCCTCGGTAGGTACGGTTAACGACAGTTCCGTCATCAAGCACCGCTCGGTAATTTACATCCATCGTCTCTCCTTCGAGATTCGCTTGGACGTAAACCTTACCATTGACAGGGTCTAGATAATAACCGCCGGGAACCGCGCCGCCATTAACAGTGACCGTTTGCACAACACCACCGTTTTGATCGGTCGCCATTGAGTTTGGAAGTTCCACGCCATAGCGATAGGTCTTCATGTACGGCCTTGTGACCTGGGAGTCGTTGGACGATGTTCTGGCATAGGTAACGATCAAGCGGTGGGCCAGGTTGAAACCAGAAGTCAACGGGAATCCGTTTTGATCAAAGGCGTAACGCTGATCGGATTCCGGTCTGCTGTCAAAACTCACGTTCACAGATCGATAGTTTGCCCGAGTCGAATCACTGATTCTGAGGAATCGTGGGGAATACCGTGCATAAAGCGCGGCATCTCGCCCAAGTGCAACACCGCTCAATCGGACCGAACCGCTAGCCGTATCAATCGTGACACGACCACCCAAGATTGTCTCGTAGCTGAGGATTGGCGATCCGTCGGCTTGCTTACGGGTGTTGCGATCCAAAATGGATTCGAACACGACATTTCCGCTCCGAACGACGCGCTGAACAATGTCAATTGCGTTTGGTCCGGTGAGGACTTGGTTCCAGCTTGCGCCTCGTGCCCAGAAAAGACCCGTGGACGGATCGTTCGTGAGACGATCGAAGAGCGGTGCTCCACCCACGGTGAACGGAACTGTATCAGCAGCTACCGGGATACCATTTGGACGGACCGGAATGCGAGCCAAGTAAGCCTCGGTCTGTGTTCGACCACGAAGGCGACCGGTGAACGCGAGCTCAATAGCCGCAGCCTGCCCGATATTTCCAGGATTTGCTTGTCGCAAAGTCGCGGATGGATTCCCAACGTTTTCGAATGCTGAGCCCGTTTGGATGCGATACACAAGCCCCGGATTTCTTCCTCCGCCCAAGAGCGGTACCCAGTTTGTTCCATCGAAGAAACTCATCAGAATCTGAGAATTTCCTCCGGAAGAACTCGCGAAGAAGACGGTTGCTATGTTTCTGGTCTGCACTAACGTTGGCTTGCCGATGATCGAACCCGCTTCAGCCGCATTTCCACCGATGACGAGTGGGACAGGGAGTGACGTAGTGACCCCACCGCCTCCGGTTGTTCGGACTTCGGTGATAAACAATCGCGACTCCTTCATACGCTCACGATCTGTCGCTCGCGTGATCTCCCCGGTGAACGCCATGTACATCGAAGGGTTCGAAAAATGACCGGTCCCGCCAAATCCAGAGAGTGGATCGGCAAAACCATGCGAAGGAAATGCCGCATTTCCGAATTGGATTGAACCAGCAACTTGTTCTGCGTTAGGAACGCCGAACAGAGTATCTGGGGGATAAATGCCCCCTGGGAATGTGCCAAGTGAGTTGTTGAACCAACGTCGGTTGTTGGATGCGCCTGTCGTCGCCGCCGGGGACCACCCATACAAGTCTGGACTCGTACCCAGTGGATTCAGCGAGCTCACGATACCAGTATCCTGAGACAAAGTCGTGAAGAAGATCTTCCACTGCGGAGCAGAATTGGAATCTGTCTTCGCCAAAGGATCAAACCCGAGTCGGTCGCTAGAAAATGCAACGACAAGGGTTCCGTCCGGAGCACGAGCAACGGCCGGATCTCGGTTTGCCCAGGTCAAGGAACTATTGCCCGAAAGGTTTCGGTCAACCATGTTCCCCGACTTGTTCGAACGCGATGTTGTAAGACGCGTCTCCCGGACCTTCATCCGCAGAGTCATTGGCGTATCGCTATAGGGCTCAAAGGTTCCACCGATCAAGTTAAGGAAAGGATGGGTATTCGAGTTTCCGCCGTCTTCAAAGACCGTGATGTCCGTCGAGAATTCACCTGTAGCAGTTCCGATTGGCACCGAAACAGCGATTCGCGGATCAGCGATCGAATCTTGATACTCGGTGGAAGTGGTAAACGAACCACTCGGAATCAAGTCACCATCGTTGACATTGAGATTCGGATTGGCTCTTCGCTTAGGATTTCGTCGGAGCCTGGTTGGAATCGAGTCATCCGGACGCGCCTTCTGCAGAATTACACGGTTACCCGCACCAGCCAAGAAGGACCCATTGAAGGTTCCAGCTTGGACCGGGTCAAGGTCAGTGTGAATGCTCAACCGACTATCAAGCAAGACATTCGGGTTCAAATTATTGCCAAACATCGCAACTGTGAAGCTGCCTCCAGACGACCTCGCGATTTCCTTCGCAACGCGCACGTTTTGTAGATTCACGTTGCCCTGGTTTTCGACCGTAAATCGTTTGAAGAACGGGAATCTTTGGTCATCGTGAATTGCAGCATCTCGGAAGTCGAGTGCGCCTGTCCATGGGAAGCCGTTGAGGGTGTAACCGCCGCCACCCGGGATTGAGCCGAGGTCAACCGTTGGAGTTGTGACGACCGGACGTTGGTCAATTGCCAAATCTGCCGCAAGTTGGAAATCTCGATAGGCTTCGAGAGGCACCTGATTCGGGAAGATTTGTCGTCCAGAAGGATTTGTGTCCACATAGACGATCTGCGTACCGGCATATCCACTCGTGGATGGTGGCTGGAATCGAGGTATGTCAAGCGAGAACTCAAACGTGTTTGGCACGAAGGTCCGGCTAAGTCCATTGTTGTAGGCCGCTGGAGTCGTGTTATAGGCATCAAGATCTGTCTGGGTGTAGGCAGGGGGAAGTAACCCGACGCCTTGGAACAGTGGGTTTTCAACAGCACCAAACTCGTTCTTGACCACGCTGAGTCGGTCCCGACGAACATCTGGATAGTCCAAGCTTGCGTTGTTTCCAATCGAACCAGGAAGATCTTCCATGTTCGTGAAGACGCTCGTGTTCAACGGGGAAATGACGTTTCCGAGGAAACTCAAATCCGACAGAGCCATTCGAACGCCTTGGATTCCACGCTCAGGACCATTGAGAAGAGTCAACAGCGCACGGTCGTAAACATCAACTTGAGTCAGACCAGTGGTGCCGTGGGTTAGAGCCACTGATGCACCTGTAAGGTCAGGTCGCAAATCGGCGATCAAGTTCGCGAATGTCGCTGGTGGAGTTCCGTTGGCAAGATTATCTGGGTGATCAGACTGAGTTTGAAGCCCAACCGAGATGATTGATGCTCCACGTCGCACGCGAACCGCAAGTGGGTTTGCGAGATTGATGATATCGAGTTCTGGGGTGCGAGGCAAAATTCCTGGTCGGAAGTTAGCTCTTGGCACGGTGCGGTTGCCTTGTTCTCGGCCCCCGCTGAACCCAAAGATTTGCACGAGTAAGCTTGCCTGACCTGGCGTCAGCGCATTTTGACCGGTTCCCACAAAGGCGTACTTACCAATAGCAACCCTGTTTCGATCTGGAGGCGCAACCACCGGAAGGAGCTTCATCGGTTGACGATTGGCACTCTGCCGGACGACGTTAATCGAACCCGACACGGTGTAATTGAACGCAGGACTGAAGAAGTCTGGCTCTGGCAGATTCGACACCATCACATAAATTGCTTCACCGAATTCAAACGCCCGTCGAGTCACACGATCTCGAAGTGAGAGCAGGTATGCCTCGTCAAGAGGACCGCTACCCGTACCTTGAGCACGACGTTCCATTTCCTGGTAGTCAGCAGGCAAAATAAAGTCTACACGCGCACCATTTGCAATAGCTCCCAAGGCCTCATTCCCAGCATTGGTTGTTGGCTCAATTTGTCGAGGTGGTTCACCGTCGGTCAGAGTTTGACCATCGTCAGGCAAGTTAGGATCATAGCTAAATCCGAGCAGATACCCTTGAGTATCCACACCATACATGTAGCTGTTCACCGGAGAAATGTCAGACCCAAATGAAGGCTGTGGGTTGTAACCTGGAATCACGCCGCTGGATTGCCAGCCGAACCGGGAACCACTCGTGTTTGTTCGCCCAGTTTGAGCGAAGTACCCTGTAATGCTTCCATCGGTGGTCGGCACGAAGATCATCGCCGATCCAGGATTGATCTCAGAATCAGCCGCCATGTACGAGAACCCTAGGGCTCCAGAAGCCGCGACGGCGAATTCCTGAACTTCCCAGATAGAGGCTCCAGTGAGCGCGTTTCGAGCCGTCAGGACTCCAAGTCCGTTCATGGAGAAAACCGTATTCGGCATTCCACCACCAAGAACTGCGTCACGGACAAAAACTGGCGAGGCAAAGGTGTGATCCAGTAAGGCACCAGCGCCATTTGTCGTTCGGGTCCAGAGTTCATCCATCACGCCGTTTGCGTCAGCATCTTCGAGTCTGAGCGCGTACAGAGTTGGCACAGCACCGACGAATGTGTTTGATGAAGTCCCGAAGTAAACCGTCTTGCGAGTTGCATTTTCGGCTTCGCCAACGATTGGCGTCATGAAGATCGGTCCGATCGGTGGGCTTACCAAATCTGGATAGGTCCACTTGGTTGTCGTGGTCTTGTTGACCCCAGTACCAGCAGCGTCGAGCGCATAAAGTCGCCCTTGAACCGTTGGCACGAGCACCACAGGGCCGTCTGGTGTGTCCGCAAATGCGATTGATCCAGTAATCGGCCCGAGAGTTGATCGGACACTTGCGGCTGGGTAGTCGTTTGGATAGGTCCAGAGCCGCTTTACGGTTCCGTTGGAAACGTCCGAGAGATCGAACGCGTAAACGCGACCGTTGTTTGTTCCTATGTACAGAACTGGGGTTGGAGTGCCCGCTACGTTCACCGTCTCCACGAGTGCGGAGGACAGATTGAAGTTCGTCGGCAATTCCGCATTGATGTCAAGACCATCTTCACCCGCAACAGCGTTTGGATTCGGCGAACCGATGACTGGGTATTCCCAGAGCTTGTCCAGGAATCGGTTTGGTCCTGAGGAATCTTCGCCCGTATCGGCATCAATGCCAACGAGTTGACCATTTTCCAGCGCCATGATCACCATGTCCACGTCGCGGACACCGCTCGAGGTGTTCGAGCGAATCGTCTTAAAGACCGGGGTACTCAAGGATCGGAGGTCAGAGCGTCGGATGAAGCGAACTCGGTCGGCTGGGATCGCACCATTCGTAAATGTTGCCCCAGGTCCAATCTGGACGCTGAGCGGAGCGGCATTGCTATTGATAAAATCGCTGCGTCCGGCTCCATCCAATATGGAAACCCATTGTCCGGCATTGCCAGCAATATCAAGACGCAAAATGGTTTGTGTCGCGCCTTCGTTGATGCGAAGTTCTGCATCATTGGTCGTAGTTGCCGATGGCACCCAGACTTGAACTCGGTAGGAGCCTTCTGGAAGCACTGGAGCGAACCTAGCCAACGAAGTTGAGCCAGCTGACACAGGGAGAAGGTGCAGATTTCCGCCCTTTTCGCCCGGTGCATTGTCAAGCTGCCACCCAAGACCGAAGGTCACATTTCCGTTGGTGTTGTCAACTTCGATGATTTGGTCCGCATAGGTCGGATTTGCTGCATTTCCGACGCCGTTAAACCAATCTTGCTTCGCGGAAGCATAGTTTTGCTTCGCGATATCGGTGTTGCCAGCGAATTCTGGTCGCAGTGCAGGATAGGAAGCGATCAGGTTGCGTCGGGTTGGGTCAACTGCTTCGACGAGCTGACCGGAGGCATTGAAAATCGAAAGAACTGGGACGGAGTAATCCCGTGTGGTGGTCCCGACTTGGAAGCTGGAAATCTCATTTCGAACCGAGGCAACGCGCCATTCGTTCGGAATTCCCGCCCGATCCATTTGGTGAACCACCGGCTGAGACACGATGTTGCCGATCTCGCCATTCGCCTTAATGAGCTTGGTCGCGTCGGCAATGACGGCAATATTCGCGCGAGTGTCAAGCAAGTTGCCGAGAGGTCCAACTGGGTTTGTCGCGAAGAGAGTCACCCGAACGGTGCTGGTCGCAGGTCGAACCGTAAAGATTTGACCGCTACCCGCTCCACCGTCACCGAGGTTTACAAAGCCGTTACCACTGAGGAAAGTATCAACGAGGTCATAGACCGGATCATTGGTTCCATCAGGGTTTACGACTCCTTCAATACGGAAGGCATGGTATCGCGCGACGAAGAGAATCCCGCCGGCAACTTCTGTCGGTCCGGTGAGGATGTTGGTCGCGATACGGTATTCATCACCAGCAGAAAGCCCGGAGAAGGTCCAAGTCGCGGTTGGCGCGGTGCCAGAAGCTGCGGTCCAAAATTCGGTCGTCGTCGAAGGTGTTGGAACCGCAAGGCGATATTCCGGTGGTGCCGGGAAGACGTTCACATTCTTTTGGAACCCATTGAAGGCGGTCAATCCGGTTGGGAAGACCCAAGTTCCGCCAGGATTAAAGGCGGCCTGAGGCTCCCAGTTGTCTACAACCTGGGCTTGCGCAAGAGTTGGGTCCCACCATCGCAAAAAGCCACGACCCGGCATGAACGTCGTTGGCGACGCATCATGTGCTCCAGGGCGCTCGGAGCCGCCACCAGCGACTTCATAGCTTTGACCATGCCCGATTGCCGAGAGCCCCATAAGGCCCACGGCAAACAAACTTACCAATTGACGACGAATGTGAAACATATTGTAAATGCCTTTTGCTTATCGTTTCAGACCAAAGACAGGCGAAACAAGTTCGCGTGTTCCGGAGAGTGGAGGCAATTCGTATTGCACTCCGTAAGAATTGAGTCCAAGATTTTGATCAGTCCAGGAGAATGTGTCCCCGGAAAGGATCACAACTTCCCCGCCGTATTGATCGCCAGGGTCAATTCCAAAGGTTGGAATCGCGCCAAGGCTCGCGGTGCGGTGTTCGCCAACGTATCCATTGACCAGCAGAATTTCTCCTGAGCTGAGTCGTTTGGCGTACATTGGCTTGAATCCGAGCGGGTTCTTTGCCGTGATCTGGATCGGGGCGTTGCCTGTTCGGCGCATTACGCGGAACATGCGCTGATCCATCATCCAGTTCACCACCCAGGTCGTGCCACGTAACACGAGCTCGTAGACGCCATTGTTGTCCGCGATCATCACGCCAAGCTCGAAGCCACCACCAGCGACAGGCAGATAGCTGATCGTCGCCGAGCGGAGACCGCTAATCCGTTGGGGCTGGATGTTCGCGGCCGTGACCGGTGCTGAATTGAACGTACCACTTGCGTCGTCCCAGAACACATTTGCAGGAATGTTGTTTTGGTAGACAAACTCGGTGATTGAGGCGGTCGGTCCCCGGTTGCCATCATAAATGATCACACCACCGCCACCGATCGCGTTATCCGGATTCGGGTTCGTGGTTGGCAATCCTAGGCTTTCTGGGCTGGCTTCACGGTTTCCGTAGCCGAACACGTAAAGCGGAGCTGTTGTTGTGCCCGTCGTTTGGAAAACGCGATCAATGCTGTTGTAGGCGAATTGCTTTCCAGTGAGATCGGAGCGAATTTGCCATCGCAACACTCCAAGCGCGGGAACGAGTTCTTGCCCCGTATTGCCGACGCTACCAAGCTCTTCTTCTCGCAGTGTCTCACGCACTCGGATGACGTTGCCAATAAATCCGGTGCTCGGATTGTATTCGTACCGGTCCACGAGTTCGATGATGCGCTGGGTACCGCTATCTGCGATCACGTAGTGATTCCAATATTCGGCAGTACCGCTAAAGTTCCGGTTTTGCGCTGGTGCGAGCTGGTTTCGGGCAACTAGATTGTCAATCTCGGCGCTCGACTTGAAAGTGTTAAAGGTGACGAGATCGCGCGGAACGCCGAGCCTTGGATCGGCGTTTCGGCTGACCCCTTCTGGTGTGAACACGGGATCAAACATGAAGCGATTGATCGTGCGAATCTCCCGTCCTGTGGCATCCACTTTGACAATCCGCTTGTTGCCAGAATCGACGATCCAATAGTCAGTCGAACTGACTGGAATCACACGGGTAGGGTTCGAGAGGCGGATTTCATTTCCAGTGGAATTAACACTACCTTCTCGACCAGCCTTGATCGTGCTATCCAATGCCCAAACAGGTTGGCCACTTGGATCAACGCGCAGGATTCGCCCCGCATCGCCGACGAGGAGATCGGCTCGGGCATACGTAATGTTCTGTCGATCCGTGGTGAGGTTCAACACGCCGTTGCCACCGACCACGCGCTGAACGATTTCACCAGCACCGAGGGTCGAAGCACGAAAACGCACACGGAGGTCGTCAAAGGACCGAATACCAAATGGGTTGGGCCAGAGGATATAGGGGCTTGGAACAACATCCCCAGGATTGGTTCCAACATCAATCGTACTGACGTAGGGTTCCCACTTTCGACCGATCAGATTACCCATATGAATACGCGGCAAGCCGGGCAACCGAATATCTGTCGAGGAGATTCGCGTATTGACGGCGTAAGTGAAACCGCTGTTCGTCGGAGGGAAGTTGCCCTCAATGATGCTAGGCAAAACGCTCTGACCACCGAAGTACAGCACGTCCCCGGCCGCAAAGAGATTTGACCGAAGGTCGAAGCCGTTGATGACCATAGACCACTTGAGTGGGTTAAACCTACCCTGAGCGTTTCCAGGCACGAATCTTCCGGCATCAGCCGCAGTCGCGTCCGGCGAAACGATTACGTCTGGGGAACCAACCCTCCGCAAAACGAAAGGAAGGTTACAGATCAGGGCGTCACGCATCTTGGAGCGATTCACGGTAGCAACATTCGGGAAGCTGAGGGTTCCAGCACCATCGGTTCCGACCGGATCGTAGGTGTACTGACCGTTGCGGATCGTGTTGTACTGATCCACGTTTGGCAATATCGCGGTGCTCTTGCCCGGGTCTGGTTGCAGGATGTCTGAGTTGACGCTCAGATTCTCCAGCGTCACCGTACGCACCGAAGGCTCAGCGTCGAACGCTAAGACGGCAGATGTTGTTCCTTCAAAACCTGGGAAGAGTTGCTTTGCGGCTCTCATGCCGACGTAGACTGTATCACCTTTGACCACTGGAGCTGAGGCGATCGTCTGCTTAATCATTCCCTTGTCAAGCAAGTTCCCGATGAAAGCGAAATCAAGCACACCGTCGTAGTCAATGACTGCGCCGTCGTAGAACTGCCCCCCAAAGGTGCTGCCAGCGCTGATCGCGTTTGGCCATGCGAACCGATCATAGGCTTCCCATCGGTAGATCATTTGGAAGTCGCCGCGACCGTTTTCCTTCAGGCAGAATACGCTTCCTCCGAACTGGTTTGCTTCGTCTGGAGCGACGGTGGCAAATGCGGTTCCATTCTTTGTGAGCGCGATTCCACCTAGAATGCGGCGCGACCCACCGACCTTGTCAGGGAACTGAACGTCACCACGGATGAACGACTCTGGATTCGTCGGCGCAAATCCGTAATCAATCGAGTAATCCACTCGAACCGAGGCATTTTGGGTAGGACCGGTAAAGATCAAACCGCCACCGCTTATTGACGCCTGGATCTGCCCGGGATTGCCGCCGTTATTGATTGTTAATCCGGTGACAGCGTTCGGGATCGGTTGACCGGTGTTTGTATCCACGACGGTGACACGAGTTCCCAAGGACCCAATGCCACCAGTTGCATTGTAAATATTGAGGTTTTGCAACGCAGCACGAGTAATGATTGTGAGAGTGCTTCCACTCTGTGTAACGGTGTATGGTGCTTCGGATCGTGATCCGAGCCAGATGCTTGCGAATCCAGCCTGACGGACGCCATCGGGCATAAATGGGGCATAAATCACACGGTCTTGCCCGCCGGAGTTATCCGCAATTGGAACGTAACCCACGGTGAGAGGGCCATCAATCAATCCAAGACGAGGGGCATTGCCAAGTCTCCACCACTGACCATTCGCTGTGGACGTGATCAAAGACTTATTCGCAAGGTCGATCATCCAGATACGACCACGCTGACCACTTCCGGCCTGATCCACGTCTCCAACAAAGCCAATTCCTTCATGCACGGTAATCGGTGCTGGAGGTCGCTCTCCCGTGGATAAGTTCGGGCTAATTACTGCTGTGCCAGAGACGATCGGAGAAGCAACCTCACTTCGGTGAGGCACTGCTATCTGGGGATTCGCCACCTCTCGAAAATCCGCAGGATAAAAGAGCACACGGGTCGCTCCACCTGCTGCCCTAATCTGTACCGCAATTTCACCACTAGCCTGGATGTTTGTCGCTCGGCGGACACCTTCGAATGCGGTCGGACTGGACATTTCCGGCTCTTGCTCGGACTCCCACAGGAGATCTACCGGCGAACCATCGGGATCGTCAAAGCCATCATCTGGATTACCGTTCCCGTCAATGTCATTTGCTGGATCTGAGTCCAAAGCAACGATCGTATCATTTGGAGTCGTCATGAAGATAACGCCACCAAAAATGACTGGGTTGGTACCCACCTTTGGCGTGAAATCTCGCGTGAGAAATCTCTTGATGAGCGGAGCAGGAAGGTCAACCCCAGAGGTTGATGTGTTTCGAGGTCCACCCAGGAACGACTCGTAATTTGACCGCAACGAAATTGCGTTCACCATCAGCTTTGCTGCGGCGTTGAAATCTTTCGCATTGGAGCTAATCGGTAAGCTTCGGTACCCAATATTTTGAGAAAATGTGGGCGGGTTTGTGGCTGTATTTGTCCCTTGACCCAAGCTCACGGAAACGTCCCGAGAGGTTGCAAGGAAGTAACCTTCCCCACTCTTTGCTACTGCAGTGACGTAGGTGCTTGGGTCGCTACCAATCACCGCATTGAACCTTAACGAGTCAGGTCCTGTGGGTTGGTTCCACAAGTCAATGACCTGTCCATTGTTGAGCGGCCCAAGCATTCTCGTGCCTGCGCCGGGCTTATTTACAAAAAGTTCAGCAAGCTCACCAACGTTTAGCGTGTTTGGTCGGCTGAGCAGAGGATTGAACGGATCGAGGCTGAGGTTCGCACCAGAGTTGAACGTATCCACCGAGATTGGGAACGATTCGAGCCCAAATGGAGCAGGATCGCCGATGTAATCCACCCAAAGTAAACCGCCTTCATCCACAAAGTTCCGCAGCTTTTCGCGGTCTCCAGGGGTAAGAATCGTATTGAAGCCAGCCCCGAGGAATAGTACATCCATCTTAGTCAGAGCCTGGCGGGATGTTTTGTTGAGATCAACTTCCCAGTAGGGCGCATCTTGCTTGGTAAGTCGGCTACCTTCGGCAACGCCCCAACGGGTGGCGATGCTACTGGTGACCAGTGATTCAGCGAGAGGGTTCAGGAAGGTCCATTCGGCGGGCTTGATTGCTCGATCACGATCCAACTGAGTCCAAACGTGAGGCCGGGCCGAACGCTCGGCGGCGGCAGTGCCACCTTCATTGACAATAACGACACCGGCGCAGATTTCAGTCCGACGCCCAGCGTAGGTTATCGGCCCAGCGAGAGTCTGTCCGGCGAGGACAGCGGCACTGAGAACGGTCAAAGATCGGGTTAAGTTCATGGGTTCACCTCTCCAAAGTAGGCAAGGGTCGGGCTAACAGGAAGTCTTGGCATCGGCGGGAGTGCCCATCCATCCGCATTGGTTCGGACTGGATTGCGTCCGTCGGCAGATCCTAGCGAGAGCATCGGATCGTAAGTCACGGCAAAGTTCGGGACATATCGATTAAGAGTCGGGTCCACCGCTCCAAAGGCAAAGTCCATATTCCAGCCAACAGGAATGTGCTGAGTCGGCAATGAAGTCATCCCAGTTGCGGAGGTCGCGCTTGGGTTACCGCTTCCACCAATGTAGCGCGGCATCCAACCCCAGAGGCGTTGCCATGCGGCCTTGTCCGCAATTGGGGCGGGCATATTTTCGCTGATTGCACCGAGGATCGAAACGCGGACATTCAGCGGCTCGCCGAAGAACGGAGATTCTGGCATCGAACCAAAAGTACGGTATCGCTCTTCTTGCGCAAGCTGAATCGTACCAAGGCGAACGATCGCATTAAGGAAACGCTCACGGGTGTCGTCGCGATTCTGATTAAATGCTGGACCAGGGATCACATAGAACGAGCCCTCTTCTGCGTACATTGCCGCTTCGATTCGGATATCGTGAGGTTGAACGGCAACTCGGTTGAGTGCGTAGCCCTTGGTCGGGAATGCGGCGACATCGCTGGCAAGTTGAATCTGAACTTCAGATTCATCTTGTACTGCCAAGGTGTATGCACCTGCACTATTCCCACCAGGAGTGTTGAGCCTTCGGTTGGTGTAGGTGAAGGTGGACGACACAAACGGCACCGAGATCACTTCGAACTTAGGATAAGCATCGCGATTCGGCGATGTCAAGCCATAGATCGGCACAGAACCCGTGGCAGGAACGACAGCTCCAATCTGGGCATTAAACCCATTGAAGTTTCCAGCCAATCCTGGGCTACTAAAGAAGTAAGTTGCATTATTCGGATCAGCGGCCACTGGTCGGAACGAGTTGTTGGTCACGCCCATCCGTACAAAGGTTGGTCCATTCTCATCGGCGCTGTGGCTCATGAGGAAAGTGCTCGAGAGAGCGCCTCCGCCTTGAGACGTGTATTCCGTCGCGTAAGGTAGCCAAAGCGATGGGTTCGATTCGGGGAGCCGAGTTGTTGGATTGGTTGGATCCAGAAGGAATTGGGTTTGCAGGCTCACGCTTGAGCGATCAGCCAGAGTCAACTCGATTGGATTTGGCGTATTTGGCGTCGGTTCGCTCCGCTTCGGGTTTACGACTTCAGCCGGAGTTGGACCGAAGAACATCGTGGTGTTGACGCAGATGTAATCCTTCGCCATCATCATCAGCGCGGATCGTGACGGCCTAGTCAGAGTTGCGCCAACTTGATCCACAACACCTTTGGTGATGCTGCCCTCGACGTAGATCGTGCCCATGGATGCGACCGTGAGTTGCTCGTCGGTTGGGATAACTCCGCGTACTCGGACGTCGCCTTCAAAGAAGACCAGACCGTTGAACTCTTGCCCATCAGCAATAACAGAAGCTGTATTGACCGTGCTGTAGGGTTGGTCAATCAAGGCCGGGTTGTTTACGCTGTTGACGATGTAAGTCTTCGTGAATCGCGGTGCGCCAAAGAGTCTATAGCGGATTCTTGGAGTCGTGGTTGGGGAGCCATCAATGGTTCTCCAAGTACGATTTTGGCTTCGGTTATCGCGCGTGATTTCAAATCCGTCGGGAGTGAACTTGAGGTAGCTGGCGACCGGAATATAGAAAGGACCTTTCCAAGCAACAGAATCTGGGTTGTTTGGATTGAGCCAGTCTCGGGTGAGAGCTTTTGCAGCATCGGCGGATTCCCTGTCGCTTTCGGATGCGAAGTTAGCCCGCTCTCGGCTATCCACGTAAACCCCACGGCCGTGACCAAACTGACCAGAATTTCGTCCTTGGTTCGGACCTCCGAAAATCTGGATTCCAGATTGACGAGTGAGTTGCGCGTAGCGGTTGACTCCAGATGCAGGATCGACCTCTAGGAAGCTCGGGGCTTCCTTGCGGTTGATGGCTCGGGCGTATCCGTCGTTGTCCACAGACTGAACTCCGTCACGTAGCACGCCGCCATACGTCCCGAATTGGCCGGAATTGCTATTAAGCTGCTGATTACTGAGGTTGGATGTATTCACAACCGGTCCGTTTGCGATGTTAAGACGAAGAACTGATTGGCTGTTTGCTGCCTTAAATCGGCCGGCGGTGACAAACGAATCGCCGATTCGCGGATCAAGATTGACTTCGACCCGGCCGTGGATCGTGACATCTGGGTTCGCCCAGAATGATCCGGCTCCTCGCGTGAGCGAGTTACCTGCGATATCAAAAATTTCTCCACCGAGAGTTTCGGTTGGCGACACGCGCTGACCTTCGTAGGTCACGCCGAAGTTGCCATTGTTCGATTCGGGAACCGGATCACCGGCGACGGCAGGTTCTGGAGCAAACAGAGAACCGATTTCGGCAGGTCGGCTGACTCGGAATTTATCGGTGATGAACCACGTGTGTTCGATCAAACCGATGCTGGCAAATGCAACCAGTCGGCGGCTTTCGGTCACGCGAGAGCTTTGTAATCGAAGCTTGCCGATCGCCTGGTTAAATGCAGCTTGGTTCGCATGGCCCGTAATCTGGGTTGCTTCGGCGGTCAAAGTCGTCGGGTCGTTTTGAGTAACCTTGCCTGGTCGCCCAAGAGACTCAATGACAATGTAATTCCGTGCCTTTGCAGGATTTTGCAGTTGAGTGAGCCCGGTGAAGCCATCAAGCTTTCCGGCAGCGTAGCGCACACGGATCAGCGAACGGCCTTTTTCGAACAAGACACGGCTATAAGGCCCAAGCCCATCTGGTCCACCGAGGTCAGGAACAGCATTTCCGAATCGGTCAGTTGCCTGGAGCCCTGGGTTTCCGGCGCCTGGAGCAGGTCGAAGGAAAAACGCATCAGGGTCGCGAGTTAGACCAGCTACATCGGTAAGAGGAGGAGTTGGAGAAGGTCTCCAGTCGGCACCGAGTTCGGAATAGCGCAATTGATAGTGTGCAAATCGCGCTCCACCTTCGGCGAGATCACCGGACTGCGTGCGACGGAAAGCCGCCCCGGTCTGGTTAATGCTCCGGCTGATAATGCCCGCAAAGACCACACCCAGGACCAAAAGCACTCCTAGGATTAGGAGTGCAATGATGAGCGTTTGTCCGCCCTGATTTCGTCGCATCTGTCTCATGATTTCTCGTTGGTCTTGTTAAAATGTAGTTACCGAATGAAGTTTCGCACCGTCGCTTGGCCCTTAACGGTCACGTTTTGCTGGTTTGGCAAAGTCGTTTGCGGGAAGTTGCGGATCGTGAGGTTCACGTTCATCAGTTGCCTGGAGTCGTAATCCAATTCGATCACGTCATTTGGCTCTGTGTATTGGAAGCGATAATAGATGGAAATGTTCGGCTCCAAATTTCCGCCGCCACTGCCGACTGGAACACCTGGTAGGGGTTCGCCTGGTCGGGAATTGAATTCAATGTACCCAGCTCGGTAGCGAGGCTGAAGGAATTCGACGATCAACCGGTTCACGCCTGTGTACGAAGCAGGATCAATGAATCCGTTCCGGTCGTAGACGCGATTGTCCACGGCGACCCCAAGGATGTCGGCCCAATTTGGCTCGCGTTGGTCCACGTAGTTGATGAAGTACTGATTTGGGCCAACTGTATCCGGAACTGTAACGCGGCTATAGCGCACCGGTCGGCCATAGTTTGGTCCTGGGAATTGGTCTGGTCCGATAATGACTTCGCTACCAGGGACGATCGAAGCGCGTCGCGCGAATGGGTAGGTCCGAGCATCGAACGGTCCTGCAGTTAAATCGCGTTGGGGCACCGCCCTTGCGTCCACGAACCTCCGAGCAAATCGGTTCACATCCAAGCCAGGAAATAGTCCAGGAAGGTCAAAGTAAAGCGCGTTGAAGCGATCATTAATCCCTGCGTTTGGAAGTGTCGAACCGAGGTTGTTCAGGTTCGTGCCCACGCCTGGGTTTCGACCGTTGTTCGCGGGGTCAGCGGCAGGTGGGACTGGATTTCCGGTAAGAACAATCGGGCGATTATCTGTTCCCGCGGTTTGCTGGGCAGCCCAGCCAGCATTTGAGCCGACTTCGGTGATGGAGTAGGAAGCCAAAATCTTTCCTTCTTTGGAATCCGGAACGACTGGAATCACTTGCTCAAGCTCAGCAGCCGTAACGGCCCCGTTAGCTCCAGCGGCAGCTCGATCGTTTGCGGCTTGAAGCACAGCAAAGGAGAAGGGATATCGGAACGTATTCGTGGGGTCAGCAACCGGAACTGGATCGGCAGGATCGGTATCGCGAGCCAAAAGGTAAGCACCACCATCAAACACGACTCGTTGGGTCACCGCTTCGTCGTTGAGATCACGAGACACAAAGAGCTTGAACCCATTGTCGTTCTTCCCAAAGATGTAGGAGGTGTTCGAGAACCAAGTTTGATTTGGGCGGTGAGAAGGGGTGTAATTTCCTACCGAGTCCAATAACGTGCTCGGACGAAGACGCATGATCGGATTTTGCCAGTTCCCCAGATCGGTGACAAACACATCTGGCCCGACTTTTTCGGAGTTATCCGACTCTTCCCCACTGCGGACGGCAGTGAGTCCAGACATCGGTTCATTGGAAACGCGCTGAGGAGTGAATTGAATCAGGGAAACCACACGTGGCTTAGTGATCGCGTTCTCAACGTAGGTCTCAACCACTCGGCTCTGCTTATCGAATACCGGCTGGATCATGTCGTAACGACTGATTTCGGTGACAATCCGGCTTCGGAGGAGCCAAGCGCGAATGCGTCGGGCCTGGGCGGTTCGGACCGCTGCACTCGCGGTGTCATCAATCAGGAAGAACGAAGGATCATCCAAGGCAACATTGAGCTCGCCCGCAGTTGCGACTCCATTGTTGTCCCGGTCAAAAAGATCGCGGTTGATCTCCCATGCGTTGGTCGCCGGATTGTAGACGCGTAGGTCTACTTCGGCACGATAAAGCACAAAGAGATTATCTTGCTCCCCGCTTCGGCGCATCAAAAGACCGTCGTAAGGGTTTGTGTAGCGCCCGGCGAATTCATTTCCCGCCCCGCCTCGGATCGGATTCCGAAGACCAACGAAGTAGCGAATCAGGCGGAACGATTGGGTCGCGGGTAGAACCAAATCTCCTCTAGGCGTTCTGAGCGTAGGGTCAACCTTTCCGGTTCGGGGGTCAATCAGACCTCCACCGGGAGCGATGGTCGGATCCCCTTGAGCAGGGGCGATGATGTCAAGTCGCGCATTTTCCAGACGAACCGGAACGTAGGTATTCGCACCTGCGGGTTGGTTTGGATTCGTTGGCAGCGTGATGTTTACGGCACCAGCATCCCCGGTTGTGTCCCGAACAAAGGATGCATTTCCGACTTCGCGCGTGATTTGGTCCAGCACGATCCGGGCACGCTCTTGAGCATCCGCATAGCCTTGCGCCGCACGAGTGATGTTGAAGCTCTGGATGAGCGGAACCGTGATGATCACCAGCAGGACTGACGTGATCGCCAGAACGGTCAAAAGTTCGACAAGAGTAAAGCCGCGTCGCATCAATTTCATTCGGTTGCTCCTTTCAGGAGGAAGGTTTCAGTCGTGACCTTTCGCATATTGCTCAGCCAAATCCCGAGAAGTCTCATATTTTCGTCAGGATCATTGGTGAGCTTAAACGTTTCTGGGTTATAGAAAACGCGTACGCTGACGCTCGATCCACGCACGGTTCGGACTGCAAATCCGCGAGTGTAGTCAAACGAAGCCGCCGCAGGATCCTTTTCCGTGAGGTCAATGTAAGCGTATGGGAATGGATCGCCTACGCCAGGTGCCTTGATCAGGTATTCCTGCTCGTTCATCGACTTGAGGTTGCCCCCCGTGTCGCGGTACCAAACTTCGCCGAGGATCACTTTCTTCCCGACTTCGCTCAACGTGAAGTAGAGTCGATTCGGGCTGGATGTCGTCTCAACGCCATTGGACCGACCTGGGTAGCACTGGGCGTAACCAAGAGTCGCGCTGTAGGTGACTCGGTATCGCGAGGTCGCCTTTTGTGGCTGGACAGCGAATTCGCCATTCGCTTGGTAGATTGCTCGAACTGGCCGGTTACGGATGTCGGCTAGCCGAGCATTAATGTTTCCGTTCGGGTCTTGATACACGATATCCGCGGTCAGGCCATTGGCTGAATTATTGTCCACATCAATAAAGCTCAAAAGCCCGGTTGACTTATCCACCTTGTAGCACGATGGAAGGAAAATTCCGCCCGTTTCCCTATCGAGGACGAGAAAATCAGTTTCGCCAGTCGTCGTCGTTGTTAATGGAACTTGGAACCCGAGCCCCTTGTAGCGAGTACCATCAATCGAAGACACGTCTTTGACCTTGATCGAGTTCATGATCAGCTTCTGTTGACTGGGAAGACCGGTTGGAACTCGGAAATCTTCTCGAAGATTTCTCCAATCCTGCACCCCGTAATCGACCCGCGCGATGAGTCGAGTACGACCTTGACGACGACGCTCAGTATAATCGGCACCCTTTGGATTGAACATCAAAATTCCGAGACGGTCGGATAACGAGGTGAACTGGTAGGACGCGTCGTCGAGAAGCGAAGAATTCCCTCGAATATCAGCGTCGGTCAAAAACACGCCTGCTGGAGGGATTTCGTCAAACAACCGCGCGACTTGTACTGTGTCAGGGTCTATCCGGATGAATCCAGCACCGTACTGGGTCGCAAGGTCAATCGGCACATTGATGCGCGGAGCGGTAGGCGAGGCGGCATTGGGAACCTGGATAATCTGAACGACATCCTCATCAAAGGTTCCGGTTGGACCTCCAGAACGGACAATTCGAGCGCTCAGGCGATAGCGACGCACCTGACCAGGGTTGTCTGCTCGGTACGGACCTTGCGGAACAGTCATTTCTAGACCGTCTTCGCTCACAAAAACAATATAGTCCTGCCTTAGCGGGCGACCAGCGTTTGGAATTTCGTCCACGACGAATCGCGCAAGATCGTTACCGTAAACCAGAAAAGGACGACCAAAGAAGCTTGGATCGGTAAAACCATCGGCATTGATTTCGATCGGCGCAAATTGCAGCTGCATGACGCCACCAAAGCGGACGCCACCAGGTCCATCGGCGAAACGAGGCGCAGGAATTCTCCGACCTTCACCAATGATTCGGCGAGTGGTATTCGCACCAGAGAAAAGTGCCCATGGACCTAGCCCACCGAGTGCGTCGTTCAGCTGACCATCGCTTTGAAGCTGCGTCGCAGGAGGAGTGAGGTTTCCAGGATTGCGGTTAAGGTCTAGAGTGATCTCTCGCAAGCCGGCATTGATGGCTGGATAAAGAGCAGGATAAACGCCTTCTGGCAGTTGATCAATCTCAGTTTGAAGGCGGGTGATTTCAGCTCGGGCGAGGGCATTGGCAACGGTGGCATTGCGGTTTTGGCGCAAGATCTCCAGACCTCCAGGGAACACCTGGACGACGCCGAGGATTCCTACTGTGAAGATCACAATCGTGACAAGAACTTCAACCAGTGAAGCTCCTCGCGATTTTTGACTATGCTTGGCGCGTGTTGTTGCCATCCGATGATTTCCTTTTTTCAAGCTGTTTTAATTAGGCGTGCTGGAGCCGGGTTTGTTCCCTGATCCAGCCTGCCGATTCGCACTTGTACTTTAATGCTGACCGATGCGCGTTAAGGGAGTGTCCGCCAGGCGGTGTCGAACATGATCCGGCTGGAGAATGGCCTTGCCGCTCCACCAAGGAAGAGGACGATTTCCTTCTTGTCTTTGGTCGGTACACGACCAGTGCCAGCGGGTTCGGTGTCGCGGTAGTTGCTGTTCCAGGTGATGACCGTGTTTTCGGGCGGGTCGGTGTAGCCGAGTTGGCGAGGGTCGTCGAAAGGTGAACCGGAACCAAAACCAGCGCCTTGCCCGATGGCGAAGTTTGACCAGAACAGGGCATACCGAATTTCATACCGACTCCCAAGACTGCCACCGAGAGCTGCCGGATTCTGAATCACATCGTAGCCAGAGATTTGATAGAATTCAGCGTTCGCCGATGCGGGATTACTGGGCTGCACCTTAACGAGGTCGTTGTTCAGGATCGAATAGGCTTGCCTTGCACCAGCGGTATCGTCAGCATTGTTCAGAACTCCGTCCCCATTTAAATCAACTTGCGGCGCATTTCCGACCGCTCGGGCGTCTCGCTGTGGCCAGTAAGCGGTTGTACTCAATCGCTCCGACTTCTGCAACGTTGAAGGCTTAAAGACATTAACACTGTCTACCCGCTTTGGATACAAGAATCCAGTGATTGAGCTTGCCGGAATCACCTGACCAGCATTTGGACCCGACTGATAGCGGTTGACGTAACCCAAAAGCGCAGGCGGGAAACCGCCGTTGTCCACTCGGTAGAGCAGAAGCGCGTTCCTCAGCGAGTTCATGCTCGCGATGTCGTTACTTCGATTCGCCCCTTCTCGCGCTCTGGCGAAAACGGGAGAAATGATCGCGGCCAACACAGCGATAATCGCGATGACCGTGAGAAGTTCAATTAATGTAAAGGCAGATTTGCGCTTCATAAAAGTTAAGTCCTGCTACCAGAAGATTTTAGACTATAGATGCTCCGAGTTGGTTCCAAGTTCGATTTATTGTATGCCTAAATGGCGTAGGTAAGCCTGCCAGACCCCGTAAAGTTGCGGTTGAAACAGCGCATATCCGATTGCACCGAGGGCGAGATAGGGGCCAAATGGGATGTGCGTCCAACCTGGATTCCATTCATCATCCGGATCTTCAGCGGCGTACGGGTCCTCGCCGAAGTAGTTTTTGTAAAATTTCGGGATAAATAGTCCGATGACGTCAAAGCAGAGAAGATAGCCGATCCCGCACTTGATCACGCTACCGATGGTTTCGGGTTGATATTCTTCCTCCTCGCCTTCTGGCTCAGGTTCCGCCTCTTGCTGACCCTTTCTGACTAGGGCCTGGATGATGCCTAGGAAGGACCCCGCGATCACGGCGATTGCGACAGCCATCCCGACTCCAAGCGGCATCAGACAGGCACCCATTCCACGGGCAAGCTTAATATCCCCGTGCCCCATCGCGTCTTTTCCGAATAGGATTCGGCCCAAAAAAGTGATGCCCCAAAGGATTCCCCAGCCGAGCAAGGCTCCGGCAATGCTGATCGGCATTCCCCACATCCAAGCGTTCGGTGCGTTCGTGGCGATCAGGTAGCCGTTATGACCCAAGCCAATCACCAGAAGGAATGCGTTGATTTGGTCAGGAATAATGAACCAGCGCAGGTCAATATAGGTTGCGGCGACGAGGGCCGAGATCATGGCAAAGTACAGCACGGCCAGCGGCACATTCCACGTCATGATCATCTGCTGATACCAAACCACCGCCCACAGAGAGCCTGTAATGACTTCCACAAAGAAATAACGGGCCGGAATCGGAGCCTTACAATGCCTACATTTGCCGCGTAAGAATAGCCAACTAAAGAGGGGAAAAAGATCGAGAATCGTCAGCCGGTTTTTGCAGATCGGGCAGAAGCTATTTTTGGGTTCACTGAGCGATAATCCAAGCGGCATCCGGTAGATGACCACATTCAAAAAAGACCCAAAAGCCGCCCCAATCAAGAGTCCAACAATCCATGTCCACTCTGGAAACATAGTCCTGACGGTACCCTAAATATCTTCCTGCGCAAAATTATCCGATAATCCAGTCTTTTCCGACCATGGCCCGGATCGCTTTTTCAAACATCGTCCATGGGTGGGTGGGGTCCGGTTCGTCATTATCAAGTACAAAGCTAAGCCATGTCCATGCGATCATGCGCCAAGGATCCCATCCAAGGACCGATTCCATTTGGGCGAGGCGTCTTTCGGTTTGCTTTTGAATCTCTGATTCGGTCGTCAAGTTCTGGGCTGGATTCCGGATCCAAGCTGCCGCCTCGAACGCGGGTTCACCTCGCAAACCCTTTGGGTCAATCACGATCCATTGATCAGCCCCGGACAGGAGGATATTTTCATGATGCAGGTCGCCATGTAGGAAGCAATCGGCTTTGCTCGAGCTGATTAAATTTTCGAGAAGCGGGTGGGATTGGGAGTAGAAGTTTTTGGTTGGTAGCATTCCCGCCACAGGCAATTTCTGAAGGAGCTGAATTTTCTCGGTAAAGATTTCCAACCTCTCGTCTTCGCTCAAGTGAGCATCCATGAGCTTAGTGCCGGGACGGATTCGCTCCATCAGAATCGCACCGGTGGCTGGGTCGCCTTCCAAGACTCTCGGACCAATGGATCCAGACATCGCCATTGCCGCGCGGAATCCGGAATCTAGCTCCTCCCCCTGAAACGGAATCTTCAAGACCAAATCCTGCGTAGCATAAACCCGCGAGCACATTCCACCGGGGAGTGCTTCTTCCGGTTTGAATCCGAACGGTAGATTAGGAAATTCCTCCATTTTTGCTGGAAAGCAGACTACCTCTTGCTGTAGTGGATCATGTGGCACCGCGCTGCCACGGCCTAGAGAAGGTCCATATCTCCCCGGAATTGGCTCTTCCGAATCCTTCCAAAAATCTCCAGAAAAAATCGTGCAAATTTCTGCCAAAAATCGAACACACCAGACCAAAAACGATGTACTCTTTAGATATGCAGGATTACGTGTTGAAAGCATTTTCCAAGACTCCGCACATCGTTGAGCGAGTCCTTCGTGTTTTCCCTCATGACCGCCTGGACGATGTGATCGAAAAAGACCGATTCACCGCCCGAGAAGTCATCGCTCACCTCGCCGATTACGAGCAGACTGTTCTGGAACGGTTCCGCACGGCAAAGCTCAAGCCCGGCACTCAGGTGGACAATTACGATCCAGACGAGCGTGCCGCAAGCCACAAGTTTAGCGAGAAGGAACCTTTCCGCGAAGCTGAAGTTTTCGAAAGCCGCCGAGGAATCACGGTAACTTACCTTTCAGAATTCACCGAAGAAGACTGGAAGAGCACATTTGTTCATCCATCTGGCAAGACCATGACGGCTAGAGATTATCTCAACATGCTCGTCGGTCACGATCTGGATCACATTGATCAGCTCTCCGCCTACCTAGCCACCGAAGTCGCGACGATTTCGTAAGCAGGAACATTCACGAACCGTAAGCTGCCCTAACTAGGGCAGCTTTTTTGTGTCTCCGGATGACGCCGCTTTCATGGTTTCTAAAGCCCGGTGAACCCAAGACCGTTGGTTTGAAAAAATCCTCGCTATACTAAGTAAAGGTTTTAATCAGAATGAAATTCACTCGATCCTGTACTTTGTTGGCACTTGTCGTTGCCTCCCTTTCCGCAAATGCGGCTCAGCCGATTTATGAGATTTTTGACATGGGGATTGTTGGCGCAGATACATCTTCTCAGGGGACGCGGGTTTCCAATAATGGCACCGCAACGGGACGATCTCTCTCAAGTAACCAAGCTTCGGCATTCACGTTGAGCGGAGGCGGGATCACGGTTGGACTTCCTAAGCTAACCGTCCCATCCAGAACCTATCACCAGGGTAACGGCATCAACGGTTTCGGTGATGTTGTTGGAGTTGCCGCGACGACCTTCTTTGGTAGCAACCGCCTCCCAGTGATGTGGAAGGGTGGATTGATTTCTCAAGTGCCGATGCCAGCCGGTCAAACCAGTGGACAGGCATGGGATATTACTGACGACGGTCGCATTGTTGGTAGCATTAATGGTGGATCATTGGAGCGCGCGTTTTACTTTGACGGCACAAATTCCAACGTAATCACCTCAACCACCCCTGCCGGGCAGTACTTTGTTACCGCGTATGGCATCAGCGAGAATGGGATCGTTGTTGGGCAAGGTTGGGATCCGGCCAATGCCGCGATTACGGTTGGAATGAAATACGACGCAAGCACGGGAATCTCGGACTTGATTCCACCCGTTTCTGGTGACAACAGCGTCATCAACTTTGACATCAGCGGGAACGGAACCTTCGTTACCGGGACAAGTTCGATCAATGGTGGCTCCGGCGGAAAGGCGTTCCTGTGGTCATCTGCCACCGGGACGGTTGCAGTTCCGATCCCATCGGGGTCGTCTTCTTCGATCGGTCGTGGGGTCAACAACAATTGCTGGACGGTGGGAAATTCTTCCAGTGCATTCTCCGTGCCTTGGGTCAACGACGGATTCACGACTTACAAATTGGCTGATGTGATCAATAATTACGCCACTTCGGGTTGGAATTTGTTGACTAACACGTCTAGCTCTGCCTTGGGAATCAATGATTCGGGCGCAATCAGCGGAACCGGAGTCAAGAACGGCCTCACTCGCGGTTACGTGATGCGACCGAAGAATGTACAGATCACCTGCCAGCTTTCGGTAGACGGTCTGCCAAACCTTCCAACTCTGCCCCCAGAACTGGTTTCGATCATAGTCCGGAATCGGGGAGGACAAACGAATGTCATTGGTCGATACCCAGTCCACTTCCATCAAGCCGGAAGGGTGATCTTCGACACCACGTTCGTTGGCGACATGACCGTGGTGATCAAAGGTCTAAGCTGGCTGGCAAAAGCCGTGGACGCAAGCCCAACCGCCGCTGGTCCAAATAACCTGTCGTTTAGCATCATAAACGGGGATTGCGACGGGGATAATGAGGTTGGCCCTGGCGACTTTGAGCTTGTCGTTTCCAAGTTCGGGCTGGATTCTAGTACACCTGATTATGTGAAGGCAGCGGACCTGGATCGCGATGGCGAGATTGGACCCGGCGACTTCGAAATCGTGGTTGGCAACTTCGGGCTTGCCGGCGACGAGTTCTGAGTCTGGTTTCACGGTTACGGTTAGGACTCTCCGTTGCGCTTCGCCCCGGTCGGGATGAAGTGTAAACGTGGGGCGTGTAAGCGAGCACACGTCATGTGGTGTAGTATTTTCAGGCTCGCCTGCAGGTAATCTTGCGCGATGAATCGGCTCCTCCAATCCGGTATTTCTACAGCAATCTTAACTGCATCGGCGTTTTCAATCTCACCTCCCCTTGGGCAAATCCTTATGATGGACCCATCAAAGCCAGTCATTGGCAACCTTCTAGGAAAGAACCGCGCGGATATTGAAAAGTCCCTAGGGAAACCTGAGAAGTCCGGTAGTTCTGAAGACGGCTATGACTGGGCTAAGTACAAACTTGCAAAAACCCGAGGGGTCGAAGTTATCTACTTTGCGACGGGCGGAGGATTGCCAAAAACGAGCGCAAGTCAGTTTACGGTCAGCTTTGAGAAAGATGTGACATGGCAGAAAGCAGCCGAGATTCTCGGGATGAAACCCACGAAGCTAAAAGCGAAACCACTCAAGAATATCCCTGCCCTGTCCCAATTGATTGGGGACCCACACAAGGGTTGGAACGTGTACTTTTCAGGTGCAAAGGCCCGTTACCCTGCCGAGACTGGGTTGGGTGAGCTCATCAATTCGGATGGTGGATTTCCTACGATTCAGTTTGAATCGCGATCCATCAACGACGACTCTCCTGACTAGTCTGGTCAGACTGCTCATTTGAAACCGTCTGGCGTCACCTTACTTCGACTGCCGGATGACTTCGACTTTGTACTCGTTGGTACTTGCCTTGCCGCCGAGATCAATGGTGAGACACTTGCCGTCATCGCAGACGCGTAGGACAGATGTGGTGATCGCATTCGCCTGTTCGTGATGACCTAGGTGGTGGAGCATCATTACGCCGCTAAGAAGCAACGCGGTTGGATTAGCGACGCCCTTCCCAGCGATGTCAGGGGCGGATCCGTGAACCGCTTCAAAAACTGCGCAGTGATCGCCGATGTTCGCGCCTGGAGCAAGTCCGAGTCCGCCGACTAATCCAGCGCACAGGTCGCTGATGATGTCCCCGTATAGGTTCTCGGTGACCAAAACATCAAACTGCTCGGGTTTAGTCACGAGTTGCATACAGCAGTTGTCCACCAAGATATCGTCGGCTTTGATCTCGGGGTAATTCTTCGCTACGGTGTTGAAAACCTCCAAGAACAAGCCATCCGCGAGCTTCATGATGTTTGCCTTATGAACGGCGGTGACCCGCTTTCGTCCTTGCTTCCGGGCCATCTCGAAGGCGTAGCGACAAACACGCTCGCAACCACCGCGAGTGATGACCTTGATCGACTGAGCGATGTCGGGATTGAGCATAAACTCGATCCCGGCGTAGAGGTCCTCGGTGTTTTCGCGAACGATGATGATATCAATGTCTTTATTCGCAAACGGCCCTTCCACTCCAGGCAAAGACTTTACTGGGCGTACGTTTGAGTACAAATCGAGCTTTTTACGAAGAGCAACGTTTGCACTGCTGTGCCCAGACCCTTTTGGAGTGGTTGTTGGTCCCTTGATGGCAACGCCGATTTCGCGCACGGCATCAATCGTGGATTGCGGGAGAGATTCACCGTGCTTTTCGTAGCAATCAAGCCCGGCTTCCAGATAAACCCAATCCGCCTCGAACCCCGTGGATTCAAGGATTGAGATAGTGGCATCCATAATTTCTGGCCCGATTCCATCGCCGGGGATCACTGCAATGCGTTGCTTGCTCATATTTACTATTGTGCCGAAAAAAATACTTTCCCGTAGCCCGAAACGCGGGAAAATGGTGTACGTTATTTAAGTAGTTGAGGCATTCACAATGAAAATGCGAACATTTTTAGTTTTAGCCTGCATTTCCGCATTTGGAATCGCGGTTGCAGATGACCTGTTGGGAGATACCCGAGGCGGTGGTTCCAGCGGAGGCGGATCATCATCCGGCGGTTCTTCCTCTGGCGGAGGATCCTCATCGGGAGGTTCGTCTGGCGGTGGATCCAGTTCAGGCGGCAATGTCGGAAGTTCTGGCAGCCGTGGCAATTCTGGTGGATCCAGTAGTGGAAACCGGGATCGCGATGACCGTGGATCAACCCGAAGTTCTGACGACGGATTTACCCGCGTCGAAAGCACGGGTCAGCGACGTGGTCGAAGCGGACCGGTTACGTACAGATCCGACAGCAATCGCTACAACGGGCGCACACGAAGTTCGGATTGGAGCTACGAAATCCCGGTTCGAAAGTCGGTCTGGGAGCAAGCACGGAACGAAGACCGAGTACGTCAAGCACGCCGATACCGAGAAGGATATTACAACCATAGCGATGCATGGTGCGACACGGACTTCTGGTACGGACACTATCGCTTCAGCTACGATTCCCGAAACTGCGTGATCTCGCCCTTCTATTGCTTCCCACAGTCACCGGGCTACATTTCAACGAGCCGCGTGCGATATGACCGTCCCATTGATTGTGGAAGATTTGAAGATCTTGACTTTGACAATCTCTGGAAGCCATCGCGCCGCGATTGGGATTGGCAAATGTACGACGCAAGAGACGATCTCAACCGTATTTTCATGAAGCGCGATACGCGCCGACTGAGTGAAATCCTGCCTGATCGACGCCGAGTGGGAATTTATTCTCCAAATGGCGACTACTACACGATTGGTAGCGAAGACGTTTACGACATGATTCGCGACCTCGTTGAGGGTAGCCGAACGCGATCCTTCGAGGTTTATCGCATCGAGTACAACCGAAACTATGCTCGAATGGAAGCGGACTATACGTTCTGGGATCCTTGGAATCGGTCAACGACTCAGAACCTGATCTTCACGTTTAAGTCGGGTTCCCGCAATATGGAACTCATCGAGTTTGGGACCAGAGACTAAGATCTTTCGAACCGTTGATATGAGAGAGCAACCGAATTCCGGTTGCTCTTTTTCTTTAACAATTCAAGCTTCGATTGCTTGGAATCATGCACAATGAAGGGCATAGGTTTCGCCTCAAATGGAAGACATCACCGCCGAATATCCTGCCGAACAGCTCGCTCCACCCATCGAGCTTCACACCCGGATCGCCACGACCGTTGCCGCCAAGACTGACCTCGGTTGCGTTCGTGAGAACAACGAAGATAAGTTCGAGTTCTTCATTCCGGAAGTAGATTCGGAACTTGCCGCGAAGGGACATATCTATCTGGTTTGCGATGGGATGGGTGGACATAATGCTGGACAGTTCGCAAGCGAGCTGACGTGCAAGACCTTTATTGATGTTTACCGAAATCACCCAAGTTCCTTGGTCGACGTCGCTGCGACCTCGGCGACTTTAGCCGCGAACCGATTCGTTCGCGACGTTGGGCTCGCGGTCCCGAGCCGTCGCAATATGGGTACGACCCTTACTGGGCTTCTGTTAGTCCAAGACAAGGGATACATTGTCCAGGTTGGGGATTCACGCCTTTACCGGATGCGGAATGGTGAGACAGCTCAACTTACTCGCGATCACACATGGGTCGAGGATGTTGTGAGCCAAGGCATGATGACCCGCGAGGAAGCCGAGCAACATCCATATAAGCACGTGATCACCAAAGCGATTGGACCCGACGGTGATCCGACCCCAGACATCATTCCGATTGACCTTGCGCTGGATGATGTGTTCCTCCTCTGTAGCGACGGTCTGAGTAATCACGTCAAGATTGAGCGCATCCACGAGGTGCTTTCGCAGCACGCCCCGAGCATGGCTTGTTGGCAACTTGTGAACGATGCTCTAGCCGATGGTGGCAGCGATAATTGCACGGCGCTGATCGTGCGTATTGACGGCCTTAGCCCGGCTTAAGTCCTCGTGATCTTGCTACTTGTACAGCAAATTCTCGCGCGTAAATGCGCGTGAATTTGAGTTCAAATCGCGCTTGCCAGTAGTTGTGCCGAGTTCAAAACCACGGGGTTCGGGAACATCGTTATTGTCTGAAGTCGCCTGATTCCCCTCAGGCACTAGGCAGAAAGCAAAAAGAAGGGGGCTGTCCCCGCAGCTCCTGTTCCAACATCCCAAAAAACCCATCCAAAAGGGCCGGTCCGTCTTTCCCCACGGCTGGCCCCGATTACATTTTTAGGGGGCCTGACTCAGCCACTGCTCCCAGCGCGTATCCTGCGCAAGCTTCATCCGGCCGTAATCCACCGCAAAGGGACTAAACGATTGTCCGGATGAGAACTCAATCGAAAGACCATTCGCGTTCGGATTGAGGGAATTGTTTCCTTCCCAGGCCACGGCGGCCGTGATCGCATTTTGCACGGCGGTCGCATTGTTTTTGACGATGGTTGGCACTTCGCTCCGGGATTTCAGGAGCGTGCACATGTGGTGGAGATCGTAGTAAGGTCTCCCGGTCCCAAAGACTTGCGCATTGGCGCGCAAGAACGGTCCCGTGCTTCCGAGTTCAGCCAGGTTGTCAATCAGACTTCCGGAAAGCGTGTCAATCGCAGCAGCGAGATTCGTGAGTTGAGCGGTTTCTACCACGCTTTGGCTGATCTTCCGATTCGCGTATTCGGGCACCGCGAGTGTTGCGGTAACAAAGCTCTGGAGCAATTGCCGAGTTGAGGCATTTGGATTATCTCTCCAACTGCTGAAAACCGTGTCATAGGGATAGCCTTCGCCGGGCGGGCTTTCTTCGCTTCCGACCACATAATCTACTGAGTCTTTGATTTCGTATGCAACTTCAGTCATTTGCATGAGGCTCATGTCCCACGCTAAGAACTCAAATTGATCCTGACCGATGGCGTCGGCGAGTTCCCAAATTTGGATAGCGTTACCGGTTTGATCATCGTAGCTAGCGGCTCGGGAAGGTCGCTCGCCTCTGCGCCAGCCGTTGCCGTGACTCCACATGACGATGCCGTAACGATCTGCAGGATAGTTTGTCTTGCCCCAATTGATGAACTGGGTCAGGGTCGCCTTATCGCCCATATCCACTTCGGTACCCATGTCTTGAATGACCTCGCTCGCAATAGCCCCGGTCGTGTCGGGTTTCACCAGCATTCTGCGAGTGCCGTCAAAGCTGGAGTTGGGATAAATGTCCCGGGTTTGCTTCCACTGGAGAACGAACCGAACATCGGAATTCTGGGCGATGGATTCCATTTGGTTGACGTTCAACACGCTGAATGGATGAAGGTCGCTCGCGGCGTTCATGTAAACCAGGATGGTCCACTTGGTGCGGGGGGCGACCGAGGGGGTGACATTCACATTGACAGGCGCGATGAGGTTGGATGGAAAGTGCCTTACATTAATAGTGCCTTGACCGAGCTGAACCCCGGTTGCCAGACCCGAATTGGAGATCGAAGCCGCCGCTCCGACTGCCGTCCAACCGAATCCGCTTGGAGGAGTAAAGAGGGTCGCTCCGGAGCTGGTCCGGGCATAAGCTGAAAGAATTCGTGATCCACCAACTGTGAGAGAAAGCGAAGTCGGCTCTACGCGAACTTCGGTGGCTGTTCCTGTCGTCGCGGTATTCGCGGTCAGGTTCGAAGTGACATTGAGTGGAGTTTCAAGCTCTCCCAAAAGCGCGCCATTACCATCATTCCCAGCATGGTGCCGAGCGATCACGCGATAGGTGCCTGCACTCAGGTCGGTAAAGACGGTTTCGGTCTGGCCAGCGGATTGGTTCAGCACGCGGGTGCCAATAATCGCCCGTGCGCCGGACTCTAAGGTTACAACTTGCGACCCAGAACTCGCGCCCCAGGCCGTGCGGTAGGTCACCGAGAGTCCAGTTCCGCCCGAACTGCTCCCCCCGCCCCCGCCGCAACCCGCGAGAATCAGACCCACCAAAAGGCCCACCATCAGAATGACCGATTTCACACACGTTAGACGGTCTCCGCCCGCATTCGTTCTAGGGCTTTTATCAAAAATTGGCAAAATCCGGCCGGAAATCATGCCTCCCATTTTACCGTTGCGACGCACCCAATCGAAAGCAAATTCCAACCCAGTAGCAATGAAATCCCCCCCATTCCCAATCGCATCAGTTGGGCAAAAACTCCTTATAACAGAATCATGATCGCCCAATCCCTTGATTGATCCTTCACCGAACCAGCGTCAAGCTGGGCGGAAGCGGGATCGGTACCATTTTTCCACGCTGATCACCGGAAGGATGATCGCGCCAGCGAGGGTGCTGTAGAGCAATGCGGTGCCGTCCAATGGAGCCGAAGTAAAGACCTGGTTGAGCGGCGGAGCGTAGATGAACGCGGCCTGAAGGATCAGCAATGCGCCGATGCCGTAGAACACCGCCTTGTTGCTAAACAGGCCAATCTTAAACACGGTGTCACGCAGAGATCGGCAGTTGAGCATGTAGAAGATTTGGAACATAATCACCGTTGTGACGGCCATGGTCTGGGCTTCTGCGATCAAAGCGGCCTCGGACATGACGCCTGCGGCGACCTTTGGCAGCTCTTGGTAGTACTCATACAAGAACATCCCGACTGCGCCGACGGTCATCAAGGTCGCGGCGAGGAAGGTGCGGAAGACAACGAATCCGTTCAGAACGGGTTCCTTCGGATCGCGGGGCTTGCGGGTCATCACGTCGGGTTCTTTAGATTCAAATGCCAGCGGCAATGCCAATGCCACCGCTCCGACCAAATTGATCCAGAGGATCTGGGTTGGCAACAGGGGAAGAAGCAATTCGCCATTCTTGAACGGGAATGCGGCGACAGCGCAGATGAGGATCATTGCAAGTCCCATGTTTGTCGGGAGGACAAATGCGAGGGACTTGATGAGGTTATCGTAAACCCGGCGGCCTTCTTCGACGGCGGCGGCGATGCTGCTGAAGTTATCGTCGGTGAGAACGATATCAGCGGCTTCTTTGCTGACGCTTGTTCCGGTGATTCCCATCGCAACGCCGATATTGGATTGCTTGAGGGCGGGAGCATCGTTGACGCCGTCGCCGGTCATTGCCGCGATTTCGCCGTTGGCTTGCAATGCTCGTACGAGGCGGAGCTTGTGCTCCGGTGCAACTCGGGCGAAGACATTGGAAGTCTTCACAACGTCCTGCAATTGGGCATCGGTCATTTCGGCAAGCTCAATTCCAGTGACAGCCTTTTGGCCTGGTTCCACGATTCCGAGTTGCTGGCCGATGGCTTGGGCGGTTCCCTTGTGGTCGCCGGTGATCATCTTCACGGTGATTCCAGCCGCGTGGCAAGTTTTGATCGAGTCGATGACCTCAAGGCGAGGAGGATCAATCATCCCTTCAAGACCGCTGAAGGAAAAGCCGGATTCGGTGTCCTGCATTTCAATGCTTTCTGCATCGAATGGCTTCATTGCAACGCCGAGGACGCGCATTCCTTGGGCCGCCATTCGGTCTACCTGGGCGGTGACCTCTTCCAGCGAGACATTATCGCACTTCTTAACAAGGACTTCCGGCGCACCCTTGAGGATGATCATTTTGCCGCCAGGGAAGTTGTGTAAGGTCGCCATATACTGGTTCGCCGACTCGAATGGGATGGTGTCGATACGGGCGTATTCCTTGCGGAGGTTATGTTCTTCCTTACCGACCTTGCGAGCGGCCACTACCAAAGCGCCTTCAGTTGGATCACCGGTGAGCGTCCATCTTCCGTCAACTCTTTCGATGGTGGAGTCGTTGCAAAGAGAACCAGCGACGAGGAGATCCTGGACATCGTCGGGGATCGTGGTGATTTCTCGGTCGTCTTGCTTGAATCCGCCGACAGGGTCGTAACCCACACCTTCAACTTCGAACGCGCCGGAACCTTGGGTCCACAAAGCTTGGACGGTCATTTCGTTCTTTGTGAGTGTTCCGGTTTTGTCGGAGCAGATCACGGTGGTGGAACCGAGAGTTTCGACGCTCGGGAGCTTGCGAACGACGGCTCTTCGCGCCGCCATGCGCTGCACGCCGATGGCGAGGGCAATCGTGACAATCGCGGGAAGACCTTCTGGGATCGCGCCGACAGCGAGGGTGATCGCGAAGATCACGGATTCTTGAATTCCGGTCGCCATCGCCTTGCCTTCTCCCATCGCGCGCCAAGTTCCGACCGCGATCATGAGAAGAGCAACGACGCCGATCCCAACGCTGAGGATCATCCCGATCTTGTTCAACGCTACGGAGAGCGGAGTTTCGACTTCAGTGGCCTCAGCGAGCATCGTGTTGATGCGACCGAGTTCGGTATTTTCGCCCGTGGTTGTGACCACTCCGGTTCCGGCACCATAAGTTACTAAAGCTCCCGAAAACGCCATGTTCTTGCGATCACCAAGCCCGGCATTTGCGGCGACTGGAGCGATGTACTTTTCACACGGGACAGATTCTCCTGTCAATGCGGCTTCTTCGATTTGAAGATTCTTGATGTTCACCAATCGCATGTCAGCGGGGACTTTGTCGCCGCTTTGGATGAACACCATGTCACCGGGTACCAGCTCAGCGACCGCGATTTGGGACCGTTTGCCTTCGCGAATGACGGTCGTGAATTCTGGCACCATGTCGCTCAGTGCGGCGATGGCTTTACTGGCTTTGTATTCTTGCAAAAAACCGATGATCGTGTTGAGTATGACGACGGCGAGGATCACGAGACCGTTCTTGAGGCCATCCTTAGGGTCAACCGCGATTGCAATTCCTGCGCTGGCGATGAGAATCCAGATGAGCGGGCTATTGATCTGCCCCCAAATGAGTTGGGCGATAGAAACGCCACCTTTCTTCTCGATGACATTGGGACCAAATTCTGCTTGCCTTTTTGAAACCTCAGGTGAGGAAAGGCCATCTTCGGTCGTGGTGAGTTGGGCTAAAGTCGCATCGACTTCAAGCGTGTGCCATTGTGTTGCCCCGATCGTGCGAGGCTCCTGGTTTGGAGTTGTACTAACCATATTAAACGTACCAAGCTGTCTGACCATTTGGCCAGTGTTGCGAGGTCGTGATGGTCTTGCTTCAGATTCAGCGAATCCGCCTTGCGAGCGGGGTTGGAATCAACCCGTATTGACGCCGCGCAAGGAGGGGCTACTCCCCAGCACTTCCTAATTACGTGAGTTTATACCACAATCTTCGGGATTTCTAGGTGAAAAGTTGGGAATTGAGGCTATTTTCATGGGTGGCGTGGGGATAGAATCAGTTTCATCTTTAGGTTTTTAGTTGGCAGATGACTCAATGCTTGCGCAGCGCAAGGCCGCGATTGCCAAAAATGTGGCATCCGCGATAGAGTGATATGAGCGACCTATAATGATTTTTTTTGTACGTCCTAGCAGCTCTTGTCGCTGTCATTGTAGTCTTGCTCGTGATTGCTTCCCATCGCCCGGACGATTTTAGAATCGAACGATCAGCGAGGATTGAGGCTAGCCCATCAGATGTCTTCGCGGAGATCAACGATTTTCGAAATTGGAAGGAGTGGTCGCCTTGGGAAAAGCTTGATCCAAATATGGTCACGACCTACGATGGTCCGGAATCTGGTGTCGGGGCAAAAACGGCGTGGACCGGGAATAGCAAGGCCGGTCAGGGCGCAATGGAAATTCTAGAAACAGATATGCCAAACCGGGTCAAGATCAAAATTGACTTCATCAAGCCAATTCAGGCGCAGCACGTCAGTGAATTTCACATGAAACCGGAGGGCTCTGCGACGCTAATCAGTTGGCAGATGCACGGCAAGAACAACCTGATCTCGAAGGTCTTTGGGATATTCATGAATATGGACGCGATGATCGGCAAAGACTTTGAAGAGGGCTTTGAAAACCTCAAAACCGTGCTGAAAAACAAGGCTTAACTGCTCCCGACAAAATCGAGAATAATAGAACCATGTCGCAAATCATGGATTCCCCGCTCATCGCTTCCCTTTTGGAATCCGATTTTCCTCAGGAGCTGTTCCTGATCACGCTGGACCGCGATCCGAACCGGCATCTTTGCGTACGCGCCGAGAATGTTCCGGGATATGACGTCGTTCATGGCGTCGGTTGCGCGGCGACGGCAAGCGAAGCCCAGCTGATGGCAGCGTACTACAGCTTCCCTGGGAACGTGGTCAGCATGACCTTCGAAGAAGCGCGTGAATTGGCCAAAACCAAGCCCGAACCTGTGGTAGGGCTGTTGCTAGAAGATGGAAACGGGCACTGCGTTGCGTTCCATTTCGTCAAATAAAGGTCATCGGGCGCGTTCGAATATCTTTCTTCGCTCGTTGACGGCAGACTCGAAGTGGACAATTGGGGCTGGGTAATTGGATTTTCTGGAATCGAACGCTTCCGGAACCCAGTGCCTTTGGAATTTGCCCTTTGGGTCATAGTTTTGGGCTTGTTTGGAGAGGCTGAATACTCTAAATTCCCGAGCATCTTGCCCAACCCCGGCGAGGTATTGCCAGTTGCCCCAATTACTTGCCATGTCGTAATCCAAAAGCTGGGATTCGAACCAAGCGGCACCTAATCTCCAGTCTAATCCTAAAGCATTGCACGCGAAAGAGGCCACAATCTGCCGACTACGGTTGCTCAAATATCCTGTAGCTATAAGCTCTCGCATCCCGGCATCTACTAAAGGATAGCCCGTTTGCCCTTGGCTCCAGGCTTTGAACAATTTCATGTCGCTTTTCCAGGCGACCTTTAGATTTTGAGTCCCGCCGATCTGGAAAAGCTGCGACTTGACCTTGCGCGCATGAAAGTGGAAGTAATCGCGCCACAGCAGCTCGAAAATCATCCAATAGGTCGAGTCGTTTTCTACTCTCTCTTTCTCATACTTCCGAACCTCATAGTAAATTTCTCGTGCAGAGATCGCGCCGACGGCTAGCCACGGGCTGAGCTTTGATGAATCATCATCTTGCAACATACCGTTCCGAGTTTCTTTGTAATACTGCAGCTTATCGGCATCCCAAAAATAGTGCTGAAGACGCTTCCTTGCCTCATAAAGTCCCCCCTTGAACCGCTGAACGGATGGTTCCGTAAACCCGAAAGACTCCAAAGCCGGAATATCGCCTAAATTCGCAATATTTGGCAATTCCTGAGCAGAAGGAATAGGGATAAGCGGCTTAATATCCCATCTTCTTTCGACATCTTTGCGGAACGTCGTGAACATTTCTGGTAGCCGCGTGACCGGATAGGGCAAGTCGGCCTCACTTAACAAAGTGTCTCCCTTATAAGTTCTTACTTGCACACCACCAGATCGGGCGAGGCGCTGAATTGCAAGGAGTTCGGCGGCTTCTTCGGTGCCAGGTTCGTCGTGGATGTGGATCGCGGCGATCGGGAATTCATCGAAAACCTCCTTAAGCGCGCCGCACGTGGAGCCTACAAAGACCTTCAGCGAAACCCCAAGTTCAACCAAAGCAACTCGCAAAGATACGATAGACTCAAGCAAAAACCGCACTCGATGGCCGGAGTATCGCGGCATTCCAAATTGAGTAGCACCCAAAATTTCCGGATCCAAAACGATCAATCCCAAGGTAATCCCGGCTCGCATTGCTCCACTTAGCGCGGCGTGATCCGATACGCGCAGATCCCGGCGAAACAAAACGACTTGCGAAGGCATAAAGCTTTCTACGCAAGATACAACTAGCAATACAGTTAGAGGTAAAACTGGGCGATGGACAACGCGATCCGATTCCAAACCGACAAATTCCCTTGGTGGGAGGGACAAAACGGCCCTGAAGATGGTGAAGATTTGTGCGCAGGACGTGAGCTTGCGGAATATCTGGGCGCTTCGCTGCCAAGTTGGGGATTGTCTAAAGACAGCGGGATAGGAGAAGATTGGGGATGGTTGCTTATGCCTGAAAATGGTTCAACCGCAACAAAAATTGAACCGGGATTCAAGCACGAAATATCAATCGGCACCGACCCCGATGCCCCAGAAGGCGAACAAGGACACTGGGCAATCTTTATCACATCAAAGGAGCAAAAGAAGTCTCTTGGATTCCTGAAGACTTGGAAAGATACGTCCCCAAACCAACAATTGCTCGATGAAATTGTACAGGCTCTCACCACGCTTGGTGTCAACGGCCTTGCACAGTATGAGTTTTAACTAGGGCAAGTCTCGTGTAAACTCACAAGCATGAATGCGCCGTTGCAATCTTGGCTCGCCACCGAGCTTGATTCCCTGAAGGAACAAAGCCTCTATAAGATCCCCCGAATCTTGCAAAGTCCGGCGGGCGGCGTGGTCCAGATGGACGGCAAGCAGGTGATCAACCTTGCCAGCAACAATTATCTCGGCCTCGCAAATCACCCAAAAGTCCGGCAAGCCGCCTTGGAAGCGATCGAAAAGTGGGGGGTCGGAGCGGGTGCGGTGCGATGGATCGGCGGCACAATGTCGGTTCACGACGAACTTGAACAACGCCTGGCAAAATTCAAACATACCGAAGCGGTTTTAGTCTTCACGGGCGGGTTTACTGCAAATTCTGGTTGCATTCCAGCAGTATTAACCAATAAAGATGTGGTGATTAGTGACGAGCTTAACCACGCAAGTATCATTGATGGAGTACGTCTTAGCCCGGCAAAGTACAAAAAGTCCGAGGGCTTTGTTTTTCGCCATAAGGATATGGAACATCTGGATCAAATCCTTAAAGATACGCAGCATTTTGAAAAACGGATGATCATTACTGACGGTGTTTTCAGCATGGATGGGGATATCGCGCCTTTGCCAGATATCGTAAACCTTGCTGAACAATACAATGCGTTCGTGATGGTGGATGATGCTCACGCGAGTGGGGTATTGGGCAAGAACGGAGCGGGAACGGCGTCACATTTTAATCTTTATGGCCGTGTAGATATCCAACTTGGAACGCTGAGTAAGGCCTTAGGAGTTGTTGGAGGTTATATTGCGGGATCGGCTTTGCTCAAAGATTGGCTGATCAATCGAGGGCGGCCTTATTTATTTAGCACTGCCCATCCGCCAATGGTTGCGGCGGCTTTGATTGCGGCCTTGGATGTCATGGAAAATGATCCGGAACCGATGCAAAAGCTATGGCATAACACCAAGATATGGAAAAACATGCTCGCCGAAGCCGGTTTTGACACGATGGGATCCGAAACTCCGATTACACCGGTCTATGTCGGCGAAGAAAAGGCATGCCAAGCGATGGAAAAACTTCTTTGGGAGGCAGGAGTTTATGCGATTAGCATCGTGTACCCAACCGTCGCGAGGGGACAAGCCCGGATTCGGACAATGCCAAGTGCCGCGCATACGGAAGAAGACCTTGCGAACGCTCTTAAGGCCTTTATTGCCGCGAGAGAAAAGATGAAGTCACTCGCGTGAGCGACTACGCGCTATCGATCAAAGGACTTTTTTGCTCTTAAACCATGCAAAGATGCCGACCGAGATCATTGCCATAACCGCCAGGATTGAAAAGTAGCCCATTGGGTGTCGCAGCTCCGGCATATTGTCAAAATTCATGCCGTACACTCCAACGATAAAGGTCAAAGGTAAAAAAAATGCGGAGAAGACGGTCAACATCTTCATCACATCGTTGTTCTTTTGCGCGCTAAAGGAAAGATAAGTATTGAGCAGGTTCTGAGCATCCTCCATATTCTCATTCAGCTTGAGCGAAGAGGCAATCAGAGTGTCTTTCGCATCCTGCAGCCTGGCGGCATTCTCACTAAAGTCCAAGTCCATTTGCCCGAGAGCGGTCTGATTGAGTGTGATTACGCTACGAGTCATACGAATGTGTGACTTATGATAGTATAAATCCTCTAATGAGATACTTGCGCTCTTGTCCAAAAAGAGTTTGGATTCAAATTCATCCGTCGTCTCAGAGATATGGGCAATTGGTGGTTCAAAGGTTGTCATCAGCTTTTGAACAAGCTCCAAAACCAGCTGTTCTACATTCTGAAAAGTGCGCCCAGTCTTGTCCATAAACTCAAAAGGCAACCTGTGAATGGTAATTAAACGCTTATCGCTATAGAAAAAAGCTAATTTATTCGTGAGCTCAGAGACATCTTTGATCCGAGCATCTTTATCGGCGGTGTATCCTCTCAGAATCAAGAAGTGATAGTCGTTTACTTTTTCGTACTTAGGCAAGTGCCCGTGTTGCAGACTATCATTGATCAAAAAGAGGTCTAAATTGCATTCGCCAGAAATCTTTTGCAGTTCCTTTTGGCTAGGATTCGTGAAATCCACCCATTCAAAGTTCTCGTATTGCTTTCTCATTGGCGTTTTGTCTATGTTACCGAACGGCGCATTGTTGTCATTGCGCTTGGCACGTTGATTTTAGCCGGCCATATCCCGGATTAACGGGCGATTTCTGCTCCCGGATCGTCTACTCCTCTCCAAGTTCTTACCAGAATTCCTTTGATTCCTGACCTCAAATGACTTCAGGCGGTATCCTATGGGTTCGCCTATGAGTTTCAATCAGCGCACCCAGAATTGCGGCGTTCTTCGCCTCGACCATGCCGGACAAACCGTCACCCTAAATGGATGGGCGCACCGTGTTCGGGACCTTGGGGGCTTGCTTTTTATTGATCTCCGCGACCGCACCGGATTGGTTCAGCTCTTTATTGACCCGAGTAAGCTGGATGGGTCCGCGATCCGCACCGAATCATGCCTCAGCATCACCGGCGTGGTCAAAGAGCGCGAAGAAAAGACCAAAAACGCCAACATGGACACTGGCGAGATCGAAATTGTGGTCACATCTTTTGAGATTTTAGGACAAGCTAAGCCGCTACCTTTCCCTCTGAACGATGAGTCTCAGATGAAATCGGTGAATGAGGAACTTCGCATTAAATATCGGTATCTTGACTTGCGCCGACCGGCAATGTATAAGAAGCTTGCCCTACGTGCCAGCGCGGTAACAAAGATGCGGTCGTTTTTAGACCGACGGGGCTTCATCGAAACAGAAACTCCGATCTTTACAAAGTCAACTCCCGAGGGCGCAAGGGACTACCTTGTTCCTTATCGTTTAGAACCAGGCTTATTTTATGCCCTGCCGCAGTCGCCACAGCAATATAAGCAGATCCTTATGGTTGCAGGATTCGAGCGCTATTACCAAGTTGCAAAATGCTTCCGTGACGAAGCCCAACGCTCCGACCGCCAGCCAGAATTCACCCAGCTTGATATCGAAATGAGCTTCGTTACTCAGGAAGATATTTTAGAAATGATGGAGAGTTTGACGCTGGAAGTCATCAATGGATTGATCGAAGATTTCAACTTGGACAAGGAAAAGGTCGAGCCATTTGTGCGGATGACTTACGATGAATCCATGGCGCGTTATGGTTGTGATAAGCCCGATTTGCGGTTTGGATTGGAGATCTTTGATGTCACCGAGGTTCTCAGCGGGGCTGAATTTGGCGTCTTCAAGTCCGCAATTGAAGCGGGTGGGAAAATTCGCGGCGTGCGCTTCCCAGGAGGAGCTTCGCTATCGCGCAAAGATGTAACCGCGGTTGAAGACTATTGCAAGGAATTCGGTGCGAAAGGCATGGCGTCCATCGCAATTACGTCGGAATCGGCAGGCAGCGACAATGAAGTTGCCCTTTCCAACGGTTTGTTCGCAAAAGCTGGATTCTTGAAGTTCCTCACGCCCCAAGAGATTGAAGGGATTGCGAGCGTATCTCAGTCGGAGGCGGGGGATTTGCTCTGTTTTATCGCCGATGAGTACAGCGCGGGGAATAACATTCTTTATCGCCTTCGCAATGAGATAGGCCAGCGCTGCGGATTGCGTGATCCTCGCAAATTAAAGTTTAGTTTTATCATTGATTTCCCATTGGTCGAGTGGAATGCAGATGCGCGTCGTTGGGATTCCATGCACCACCCGTTTACTTCGCCAAAGGCAAGTGATTTCCAGTATTTTGATACCGATCCAGGCAAGATCCGCGCCGACTGTTACGACGTGGTTTGCAACGGGGTGGAATGGGCGAGCGGTTCAATCCGAATTCACCAGCCCGAAGTTCAAGCGCGGATCTTTAGCTTGCTTGGGATTGACGAAGAGAGGCAAAAGGAACGCTTTGGTCATATTCTTGAGGCCTTCAGTTACGGTGCACCGCCGCACGGAGGGATTGCTCCGGGCATTGACCGCTTGATTATGTTCCTGCTGAACGAAGAAAACATCCGCGAGGTCATTGCCTTCCCGAAAATCGGGATGGGACAAGACCCGCTTATGGACAGCCCGAGCACGATCGACCCTCAGCAATGGGCGGAATTGGGCTTGCGAAAGTCCTGATGATCTGTACTTAGATTCCCTTGGGGGTTTGATCTCGGAACATGGGCGAAAGTCTTGTGGCTTTCGCCCGTTTACCCTGGTAGAAGGGCACTCGTTGGAGAGATTGCTTTTCATTGTGTCATCTCGCTCCACAAAGTGAAGCCTTTTCAGATCAGAAATCCCATGATTCAACCGTGGGGAGTGACCGGAAACTCCTCCGAAATCGGTGAAAAGGATAAGCACGAACAGAACAAATTAGATCAAAATCGGTCAAGATAAACTCATGAAACGCGCAACTCTTCTTTTTGGATTCGTGGTCGTCGCAATGGCGATGGCACAAGACACCGCCTATGATTTGGCTTGGAAAACCGCAGACGGGGACACTGCCGAGTACACCTTTAACGCCGAATTGGTGATTGGTGACCAGAAGTTTACCGTCATCGGTAAGAATCGCGACAAGACGGTTTCAGTAGCAAAGGATGGTTCCTACACTGTGGAATCCACTCAGTATGGCGTCACGCTGAAGTCCGAAGACGGCGATCAAGATTTGCCAGACAGCGAAATGACCAAGCTTTCCATGAGCGCGGATCGCCTTATTTTAAAGTCCAATGACAACGATGAGTCGGAATTTAACTCAATCCGACTGGGCAATTTGAATACGATTCGGAAGCCAGTTAAGGCAGTTAAGGTTGGCGACAAGTGGTCGTCTGATATTCCTTCAATCGTGAAGGGAATCCCTGCTGTGAAGGCGGACTATGAAGTGCTCGCGTTGGAGAAGGTTGGCTCCTGGGAATCTTTGAAGATCAAGATCGCCAGCCGTGAGGTTGATAGCGAAGAAAAGGCGACTTCGACCGGAACCGTGTGGATCGACGTGATCTCCGGACGACCAACAAAGGAAGTTTTCAACATGAAGAACGTCCCGTTCACCATGTCGCCGGTGCCGATTAACATCAATTATTCGTCCGAGCGCAAGAAGTAAGGTATCCGCCCTTCGTATTGCGACTGATTCGTGGTTCAGGTTTTCCTGGATCACGTTTTTGTTTGCGCGGTATTCTGTTCGAACATGAATCCGGTGATGACCACGCTCACTTTTGTTGGAGAATGCCTCATTCTTCTGGGCGACGCCGGACGAAGACTCTTTAAGCGTCCGTTTGAATTTGGCGAGCTGATGCAGCAGATCTCCTTTGTCGGGGTCGCGAGCATCCCGATTGTGGCGCTCACGACATTCTTTTCAGGATCGGTTTTGGCACTGTACTCCACAGAGATTTTGATCCGGTACGGTGCTGGGTCATTGGGGGGAGGCACGGTTGCGCTGGCGGTGACTCGCGAGATCGCGCCAGTATTGGCAGGGATTATGGTCGCGGCTAGATGTGGATCGGCGATGGCTGCCCAGATTGGATCAATGAACGTCACGGAGCAAGTGGATGCCCTTCGCGCCCTGAACGTTTCGCCCACAAATTATCTGACGATTCCTAGGATTTTGGCGACGATCATCGCACTCCCGATCCTTTGTTTGATCGGCTGCTATTCGGGGATTATTGGGGGGATGATCGTTTCTGAGATCGGCGGGATTCCGCAGGTTTCCTTCATGAATTCTCTGCGCCAGTTCATCCAGCCTTGGGACATTGTAGGCGGGATGATCAAGGCGTTTGTGTTCGGGTTGATCGTAGCGACGGTGGCTTGTCAACAGGGCTATCGCTGTACCGAAGGCGCAGTCGGAGTGGGCAGGGCGACGACCCAGAGTGTTGTGATTTCCATGGTCTTGATCTATGCGGCCAACTTCATCCTGGCAGGATTGATGTACTAACCCACAAGCATTGCCCGTAAGCCGCCAAAATTCCCGTTGCTGAAAACTCCGACCACATCTCCCTCATTCACACGGGAAGCCAGCCAATCAAACGCGAATTTGCCCCAATCTTTAGCCTTCGCCTGTTCTTCATTGATGAAGTCCGAATCAACCCCCTTCACGCCTAAATCTGCGACGAGGGCATTAAGGTCGAGCTTTTCTTCGCTCGTGTAGCGCCACGGCCTGTCGGTTGCACCGAACATCACGCCAGATGCTCCGCTGAAGCAGTTCGCGAGTTCGTGTTGGAAGATATTGCGAGTTGTGGTGTTGGATCTGGGTTCGAAAGCAACCCAAATTTTCCGGCCGGGATACTTAGCTTGCAAGGCATCTAGAGTCGCCTGAATCGCGGTCGGATGATGGGCAAAATCGTCCACGACCAATGCTCCCTGGAAAGATCCGATTTCCTCCAGCCTGCGTTTGGGAGCTTTGTACGACAATGCCCCGGCCACGATCTGGTCGAAAGTCAATCCAGCCCGCAGACCAACTGCGCACGCCACGAGCATATTGCTCACATTGTGGTCGCCAGGCATGTTAAGGCTGACCGAACCGAGCAAAACCCCATCGCGATGCAGATCAAATATGCAAAGCCCATCGTCCATCCGCACATCGCTTGCCCTCCAATAGGCACCTGCACCGAACCCAAACGTCTGGACTGGGCAGACTGGATCTGCGATGACTTCCGCAACATCTGGATCGTCTTGATTGGCAAGCAGAACTCCATTCCTCGGCACTAATCGCGCGAATAATCGGAACGATTTCTTAATGGCATCGAGCGAATCAAAGATATCGGCATGATCGAATTCGATGTTATTGATCACCCCAATGTCCGGGCGATACAGCAAGAACTTGCTGCGCTTATCAAAGAACGCGGTGTCATATTCATCCCCCTCGGAGATGAAATAACCTTGATCGGTATTGTGGAATCTGGGCGAAACCGGGCGGCAGGAGTCGCTAAAATTTCCCGGAACTCCTCCGATCAAGTAGCCCGGTTCCAGGCCGGCTTGGTCGAGCATCCACGCCACCATCGAAGTCGTGGTGGTCTTGCCATGGGTTCCTGCGATCACAACGCTCGTGTTACGATCTATGAGCTTTTCGGAGATTAAGCCCGGGAGCGAAACCAACGGAATCTTGTGCTCTAGAGCATATTCCAGTTCATCATTCCCGCGCGACACGGCATTTCCCACGACGATCCTTTCGGCACCAGAAGCCACGATGTTCGCCGGATCAAAAGAAGGAAAAACCTGGACTCCATGGTCGGCGAGATAGCTTTTCATCGGTTCATAGAGATCGGTTTCGCTGCCAGAGATTTGCGCTCCCTGCTGCTTACAAGCCGCCGCGACGCCCCCCATCGCTGTGCCGCCAATCCGGATGAAGTAGAGCTTTTCCATTTAGCGTGAGTTTACTCGTAGCCTTGGGGTTGTTAATGTTGAGTTCAATCCTTCACAATCTAGATATGAGTTCCGTGAACGAAACTACCCTTTACATTGACGTCGCCGATATGCGATCTTTGGTGACCAAAGTCGGTCTGAAGGCGATCATCCGCGAGACGGTGGAAGAGCTTCGCGCGAACTACAGCCGGTGGAATGACTTCGAAAAGTCTCCCCGAACCGCGAACCACAGCGAAGTTGGCGTGATTGAACTCATGCCAGTTAGCGATGATGCACGTTTTGGGTTCAAATACGTGAATGGGCACCCCAAGAATCCTCTTCAGGGCCTTTCCACGGTAATGGCGTTTGGGGCGCTCTCGGTTGTGGAAACCGGATTCCCGATCCTGATTTCCGAAATGACGATCCTCACCGCGATCCGCACCGCTGCAACCTCGGTTTTGGCGGCACAGGTGATGGCGCGGAAGGACTCCAAGTCCATGGCGATGATCGGCAATGGCGCTCAGTCCGAATTCCAAATCCTTGCCTTCCATGATCTACTCGGGCTTGAAACGTTCAAGATTTACGACGTGGATCCAAAGGCGACCGAAAAGCTGATGCGCAACCTCGCTGGAGTTCCTGGTATCACCTTGATCCCCTGCGCCTCGACTCCGGAGGCTTGCGAAGGGGTGGACATCATCACCACCTGCACTGCAGATAAGACCAATGCAACGATCGTGACCATCGACGAAGTCAAGCCAGGAATGCACGTTAACGGCATCGGCGGCGACTGCCCAGGCAAGACTGAAGTTGGAGCTTGCGTCTTGGATCAGGCTCGCGTCGTCGTTGAATATGCGCCGCAAAGCCGGATCGAAGGCGATATTCAGCAAATGCCGGCTGACTTCCCGGTCAAGGAACTTTTCGAAGTCTTGACTGGCAAGGCGACGGGACGCGCTTCAGATGAAGAAATCACTGTTTTTGATTCCGTTGGGTTTGCACTCGAAGATTTCAGCGCACTTTGCGTGGTTCACAAACTTGCGATGGAGCACGGAATCGGAAAGACACTGAACCTGATCCCCGAGATGGCAGACGTGAAAGACCTCTTCAGCCAAGTTTCCGTCGCCGGTGCAGTTTCTCGGTAGATCTGATCGCCTTGAATCCCAGAGCGGTGCATCAAAAGGGGTGTTTAGCTCTGGGAACACGTAGCACCCGCTAAGCAGCTTGCGCGGGGCTTTCACCTTGTAAGCGTAAGACGCTGAGTTTTCTGCCCTGGAGATTAAGAGTAAAAGCCACGCAGTCCCGACCATAACGGCGCACAGTTTGCGGGGCGGTACGCCCGACGACTCCGCTGGCTTCGAACCCAGTTCCCGTCACAATGAGGGTCAGGCCATCAAGGTCGCTTTCACTCACCATGTGTACGGTATCCCCATTTTCAAATCTGAGCTTAAGTCCTCGTCGAGCTTCTTCGAACGTGCTGAGCCGCTCAAGCGTGTAAAAATCTGCTCCGGCTTGTCGGATGATCGAAATCCATCTTCGCATCGCGCTGACCCCGATTTCCGTACTGACAGTTGAAACCTTAAACACGCCATGAATGAAGCCATGCCGAGCGATGACTTCGGGCAAAATCCGGTCTAGCCCTTTTGCGGGGGTAGTCACCCCGCTGTTGTAGGCGTGGAACGGAAACTCATACACATGCATTCCAAGTCCGTCACGACCACGAGGGACGAACGGATGACACGTTCCAAAGGTAAACCCAGATGAACCGGGCTCGATTCCGCCTTTACTCACCATCGTTTTTGCCCCGCCGAAGTGGGCCAGAGTATAGGGCTGATGCCAACCCTTCCAGGCATTTCCGATGAATCTAAGTGATGGGACCTTTGGGTTCCCAATCAATCGTCCTAGACTCGTAACTTCGATGCGGAATTGCTCCGGATGCCATCCCCCTGTATCGTTTGGATCGTAGTTAAATCCGATTTCGTGCCAGCCCCTTCGCAGGGCGGTATAAACGTCGGGCGGGTAGTTCGCGAACCGGGTGAAGATTGTTGCTCTGGTTCCAGACATGCTCAGGTTCGCATTGAGATTGTAGGCATCGGTCGGGTTCTGGGTATCGGCTTCAATGGAAATAATCGCTCCAAACTCCGATCCGCGAGGCAAGTGCCATGCGATCATCGCTTGCTTGTTGCAGGTTTCCACAGCCTGTAAAATCGTCCGAAGGAAAAGCTCTCGGGCGCAATCAGCATGAGGAATTGTGAACATTCCCATCTCGCGTTCTTCAAACGGTATTCGGCTACCGTATTCGCTCCTCAGTGGGCCAACATCGTACACCGCGGTCCCGTCTGCGGCACCTATTTCGTCAACCTCTACGCTTCGACCCATCAAGTAGAACGAAAGTGTTTGCCCGATATGGGGAGCAAGGAAAAAGGCACGGTCTTTCTTGCTGACGGAAATAGCGCCGGTTCGCGAGGTAAGCAAAACCTTTGCGTTGAAAGCCATCGCCCGGGTGCCACCGAAGGTACGAAATGCGCTCGCCCCAATCGGAAATGGATCCTGATCGCTTGGCTCGATCCAAGATTCTCCCATTGGTCCACCGACTCGAATACCCAAAAATTCTGACAATCCCCACGGATCTCCACAGACGACAATCGCTCTTTCGGAGTTTCCTTTCAGCCACAGATGGAGAAGCGTCGAGTCGGCCACACTTCCCCTCCCGCATAGGACAAGGACATCGTAATCGTCAATCTTCGCGTAGGGAATTTCGGGGAGTTTTTCATGAATCAGCCCCACGTGGTCTATCGCCTCGTTGAACCATGTCCCGTACGGATCAGTAGGAGAGACGATAATGCCTATTCTTGCGAGTTTAACTTGATCCATGACACGGGATTTTCCCATTAAAAGTATCGGTGCTTTCACGGGGAGAAATTAGCACGTAAATTCTGAAGATTTGCCTGGTGCGCTGGGGTCATTTGGATCCACAATAGAGAGGTTCATGGTCTATGAGAAACTCTTGCGCCCTCTCCTCTTTCGGCTAGATGCCGAGACCGCACATAATTTTGGGTTGCGGATGGTTTCTTCCGGGCTTATTCGAACACGGTTGATCCGCGATCCACGCCTCTTGGTCCCTGGTTTTGGGAAATCATTGGTGAATCCCCTCGGGCTTGCGGCTGGAGTGGATAAACACGGATCAGCCATTAAGCATTGGGGAAAGATGGGTTTTGGTTTCGCAGAAATCGGCACCGTCACGTACCACGCTCAGCCTGGAAATCCCAAGCCAAGGCTTTTCCGCGTACCGGCGGAAAAGGCGATCATCAACCGTATGGGCTTCAATAACCACGGCGCGGCGGCTCTTGCTTCGGTTTTTCAATCTCACTCTGGAAGGGCTTATGATATTCCAATTGGAATAAATTTAGGAAAGTCAAAAATCACCGAAAATTCCCTCGCAGCGCAGGATTATGCGGATTCTTTTGAATTATTAAAGGATTTTGGCGACTATTTTGTGATCAATGTATCTTCTCCGAACACGCCTGGGTTGCGCGATTTGCAAGCTGTTTCCGCGCTCGATAAAATTGTGAGTGCCATGCGTGAGAAAATTTCTGGAGATTTTCCTCCTATTTATTTGAAAGTCGCGCCTGACTTAGCGATCGAAGATTTGGAAGAAATTTGTGTGTGGTCTCATGCTGCCAAGTTAACTGGAATCATCGCGACAAATACGACCATTGACCGCACGGTACTTCGCCATGATCCTGGCGAGACGGGGGGAATCTCCGGAGCGGTGCTACTTGAAAAATCAACCGAAATTCTGGAAAAAATATGTAAACTTTCTCATCCCGATTTACACATCATCGGAGTCGGCGGAATTTCTACCGGAGACGATCTCATTCGCAAATTCAAGTCCGGAGCCGAGCTGGCACAGGTTTATTCTGGCTGGGTCTACGGAGGACCAACAATGCCCGCAAAAACTCTTCTGAGAGCGCTGGAAATCATAACGGCGGATGGAGCCCAATCGATTCTGGACTATTCGCCTCGTCATAAAGCTCGCGCCAAAGTGTAGTCAGTGCCCACTGGACAGCGCGAATTCGGATCCCGTCCCGACCCTTGCCCAGGTTTAGTTTTTCAACTTGGGTCCCATTTTCATCCGCTAAACCGACGTAGACGAGTCCTTCCGGATTACCCTGATCATCCGAACCGGGACCGGCAACTCCCGTGACAGATATCCCAAAGTGGGTTCCAAATTTGGTGCGAACTGCCTCCGCCATCTGCGCGGCAACAGGCTCAGAAACCGCCGAAAATTCACCTAATAATTCTGAAGAAATTCCCAATTCGCGGTGTTTAACTTCGTTCGAGTAGCAGATCACTCCCCCCTCAAGAACGCTTGATGCTCCAGCCACATTTGCGATTCTGCCACCAAGATTTCCTGCCGTGCACGACTCCGCAACTGCAATCGTATAGCCATAGGCTTTACAGCCTGCAATCACAACATCTTCCAGCGATTGATCATCAAAGCCGTAAACATGCCAAGAAAGTCGCCGACGGATTTCGGCAACCATCGGCTCTATTTTTGAGGAGGCTTCCTCAAGTCCTTGGCCTCGTGCCGTCACCCTCAGATGAACTTCCCCGGTCTTCGCGTAGGGTGCGACAGTCGGATCTTCGTTCTCAATTAAATCACGAATCAATTCCTCCACTCTGCTCTCGCCCAGACCGCAAACTCTTACTACCTTCGAGTGGATAATTGTCCCACCCGTGTGCCTGGCTAAATACTCTTGCACGACGGTCTTCGCCATCGGATTAAACTCTCTCGGGGGGCCTGGCAGCGCGACGACTATTTTCCCCGATTTTTCGCAGAATAAACCTGGAGCCGTACCCATTCTGTTTGAAATCGCGACCCCACAAGCGGGCTTCATTGCCTGACGAGAGTTGCTCTCCACCCATCTCAAACCTCGCCCATCAAAAAATGCTTTTAATTCCGATAAAATTCCTTCATCCAGAATAAGTGGATCATTGAGAGCGGCCGCAATCCCATCTCGCGTAAGGTCGTCTTGGGTCGGGCCCAATCCGCCAATTAAGATCACGATGTCGGATCGAGATAATGCAAGCAGAATCGCATCGGTAAGTCGTCCAAGATTGTCCCCTACTGTCTGACGATTCGTGCAAGCCACCCCAATCGCAGCGAGTGCTTCACCCATGAAAGCCGCATTGGTATCCACAGTTGAACCCAGTAAAAGCTCGGTCCCCACGCTGATGATTTCGGCATTCATGACTTTACAATTTCTTTACGTCAAACCGTTTCGCCCCGACGCACAAAAGCGGTATACCAGGGATTCAATGTTTAAACCAGCCTTACTTCTCTCGGTTCTCCTACCTGGTCTAGCCTTAGCCCAAACCGCTGGTCAAGAGTTCACGATGACCCTACTCCATACGAACGACGTTCACTCCAGAATTGAACCCGCGATCGTAAACAGAAAGGAATACGGCGGCTTCGCAAGGCTCGCGACTTTGGTGAAAAAGCACCGACGGACCGACATCAATCCTGTTCTTCTCCATGCTGGTGATGCCTTCCAGGGAACGCTTTACTACAATGTCTATAAGGGTCTCGCTGACGGCGCATTGATGAATCTGGTCGGCTATGACGCGATGACGCTAGGCAATCACGAATTCGACGATGGACCTGCCGGACTTGCTCCGTTCCTGCGGATGGTCAATTTTCCGGTCGTGAACACAAACATGGACTTCACAGACGAACCACTCGTTGGAGCCTTCGTGAAGCCAGAAGTCATCCTCAATGTGGGAAAAGAGCGAGTCGGGATCATCGGAGCGATGACGACGGACCTCTTTTCCATTGCCTCCCCTGGAGACAATATCAAGCTCAAGCCGCTCGTACCCAGTCTTCAAGCTCAGGTGGACTCATTGACCAAGCGAAAGATCAATAAAGTCATTCTCCTTTCTCACTTGGGTTACTCAGAAGATATCGCCCTGGCAAAGGAACTCAAGAATGTAGACGTCATCATCGGCGGGCACTCCCACTCGTACCTCGGTTCGACGGATATTCCTGGCTTCCCAACACCAATGGGATCCTATCCGACCAAGTCGGGAGACACCCTGATTATCACGGCATGGGAATGGGCAAAGCTACTTGGACGGCTCCAAGTCACCTTTGATAAAACCGGGAAAATCACAAAATATTCAGGGCAACCGATCCCAGTTGACGAAACCGTCTCCGATGATCGACAAGTCGCGGCAATGATCACTGCCTTCCGAAAGCCGATTGAGCAACTCAAAGCACAAGTGGTAGGCGACACGATCGGCGGTATTGACCGGGACTTCAGCAAGGGGCCAGAACTCGCGATGGGCAATGTCATCGCAGATGCCCAATTGGCGTTTACCGAAAAGCAGAAGACGGTCATTGCCCTCATGAACCAAGGCGGTGTTCGGGCTGAAATCGCGGCGGGACCAATCAACTATGACGAGCTGATTTCGGTGCAGCCATTCGGCAACACACTCGTCGTTCTGGACCTAACCGGAACAGAGATCCTTGCAGCCCTCGAAGTTGGTGCGGGCAAGGGATCCTTTATCCAAGTTTCCAAGGGATTCAGCTATACGGTGAAGAAAGTCGCCGACCGGTCATACAAAGTTCAGTCCGCTCGCTTCAACGGAATGCCTCTAGGACTTGATACCACCTATCGCGTCGTCGTGAATAGTTTCATGGCACGCGGTGGCGATGGATTTGTGAGCTTGCAAAATGCGAAAGGCTTCCGGCTCGACACCGGATTTTCTGATCTCGATGCAATGATCGAGTATTTCAAGAAGAACAAGCCAACTGAAGGAATCCGCGAAGGCCGGATCATCGAAGGGAAGTAATTTACAAGGGAGTATCCCAGGCTTTCTGGTCTTGCTCCCAGGTGATGTTTTTCACGTGACCATCGCTGAAAAGGTTATTCATCCGGAACTTCAGATACTTCTCGTAAGTACGGGCGGGATCCGTGGCGATCTCGTTGCGCTCAATACGACTGGTATTTCCATGCCAATGCCCGGCTTGATCGAACATCACATTGATCTCTGAGGGAAACTGCAAGCTGGACAGACTCGCGCCCCTGAAACCCAATTCGGTGCGATAAAAGTAACTTGAGCCGTAGACCTTGAATAAGCTGGGAGCGGTATTGAAGTCAAGCTCAGGGCTAGAATCAAGCACGGCCGTCCCGTTATCCGATGGGCACTTGCAGATTTCTCGGCTCTTCAGAAAGGGTTGTAAAGCATCCTGTATGAGCGGAAGGTTTGGAATCTGCGCCTGGAATTCCGGATTGCCCGACCAAATTTGAGGCCGGAACTTATCACCTGAGTCAATAGCGTAGGGGAAAAGATCATCGTAATCGCCAGCATAGAGCGTGATCGCGACTCCCATTTGCTTGAGGTTACTGACGCACTGCGTTTTCTGGGCCGCTTTCCGGGCGTTCGCGAATGCAGGAAAAATCAGCCCAGCCAAAATCGCAATAATCGCGATCACTACTAAGAGCTCAATCAGCGTGAACCCTCGTCGAATCATAGCTCCGTCGCCCAGGCTTCTTGCAGTTTGTCGTAGTTCAGAGATTTCACGTGCATATCACCGAACAACGTGTTGTATCGAAACTTGATGATCTTACGGTAGGCACTCGCGGGGTCGGTTTGGACCTCGTTTCGATTTACACGCCCAGCATCGCCATGCCAGTGTCCCGAGGCATCGAAAAGTACATTCGTGTTCGCAGGGAGCTTGAAAGTACTTGAGCTGAATTCCTTAAATGCAATCTCGGTCCGGAAAAAATAGCTAGATTGGTAAACCTTAAGCACACTCGGAGAAGTGTTGAAGTCAAGCTGTGGGTGCGAGTCCAAGACCGAAGAGCCATTATCCGACGGACATTTCCAAACCTCTTTGCTCTTAAGGTACTGATCCAAGACATCGGACATCAGCGGCATGTTTGGGATTTTGGCTTGAAAGGTCGGGAAGTCGCTCCAAATCTCAGGGCGAAATTTATCGCTTGCATCCACCGCGTGAGGGAACTGGTCGTCATAGTCGCCCATGTAAAGCGTGATCGCGGTGCCGATTTGCTTAAGGTTGCTAATGCACTGGGTTTTGAGGGCAGCCTTCTTTGCATTCGCAAACGCCGGGAAAATCAGGCCCGCCAAAATTGCGATGATCGAGATGACCACCAGCAATTCGATCAGCGTAAACGCCGCCTGCTTCCGTCGCGAATTTTGCATGGATGTAATATCTAACGTAGCCAACAAGGTAAATCGTGCCACGAATCGGGAATTGTTTTATCGGTTTGAGCGTTAATTTTCTTATCGGGAAGGTAACCTGTTGGAGTTGCATGTACTCGGAACGGAAACGCTTTAATGGTTGGAAAATTTTTGGAAACGTCGTCTTTGGGACGTTGTGCCTCAGTGGACTCGCGATTGGTACCATTGCTGGCTGGGTCGGGCAAAGCTCGGTAGCCACCGAAATTTGGAAGCAAAGTGTCACCAATAAACCCGTGCAGGAAGTCTTTGAAAACAAAGGGCACCTGTATTTCCTCGTCTTAGGGTGTGACCAAGACCGTAGTTACATCAATCAGGCCGTTACCAAAAAGAGCGCCCGCAGCGACATGATGCTCCTGCTTCGCCTTGACTTTGATCAAAAGGCTATCACCGGTGTAAGCATTCCCCGCGACATGATTTGGGAGGTTGATGGCTACCGCGCAGGCAAAATCAATCAGTACCACGAATTTGGCGGCAAGCCACTAGCGGAAGAAGCGGTTGAAAAACTCGTCGGGGTAGACATTGACCGCGTCGCCGTGCTTGACTTCGAAGCTTTTCAACGCGTGGTCAACCTTGTGGGCGGCATCGAAATTTATGTCCCCAAAGACATGAAGTACACCGATAAAGCCGGGGGACTCTACATTGACCTCAAAGAAGGCCGTCAAACCCTCAACGGCTACAACGCGATGTGCTTTGTGCGGATGCGGAAGTCCGATAGCGACTACGAGCGCCAAAAAAGGCAGAAGGACTTGATGTTGGCATTCAAAGACAAACTTCAGTCCAAGCCAGAAATGCTGACCACCATCGCGGATGAAACGATCAATATGCTCGGTGGAGAAATGAATGCCTCTGAAGTTGCCGCCCTGACCCTATTCGCCGCTAAAGTCGGTCAGGAGAATATTAAGCTCGGAATGATCCCGGTCATCGAAGCTGAGCGCAATCGCCGTTTCGGTTGGCACCAGGTCCTAGACGAGCAGAATCTAGGCAAAACACTCGGTGAGTTCAAGTTTAAGGAATCGTATAAGGCGGAACTTCCACCGCGCACAGCAGAATTCAGCGATGGAACAGTACGCAACTGACGAACCCGAAGGCAGTACGGCAACCAAAAGCCAATACATGAGCAAGAAGGACGTGAAGTCTCTTGTTGCCATTATGTTAGTGCTAGCGGTTGTGCTCTTCCCGATTTATCAGAAGCTGCGAGGCGACGGTGAGCGTGTGATGTGCGCAAACAACATGAAAGCCGCCAGCCAAGCAATGCTTACGTATTGCGACAATAACAACGACCGTTTCCCCCCTGTTTTCTACCCCGATTCAGAAGGTGCTCCTGCCCTTCTGGATGGTTTGCCAATCACTTGGGTCACTCTTGTAGACGAAGGTATGAAGCCAGATCGCACCTATGTTTGCCCGCGATCAACGCCAGAAGAACGCTCCAAATCCGTCCCGTTTTCGGGCTCAAAGCCGATTGAATCCTCCTACGGAATGTGGTCCGGCATCGCCCTCCAATCGAAGGGGTTGATGGAGGAAAAGCCGATCATGATCGCGGAAACCGTTTCCGGATCAGCGCTAAACGCCTTTAACCCAATGCAGATGAATGGCGGAAACGACGGGTACGCGATTGGGCTGGATAGCAGCAATCTCCAAGGTCAGGCGATTAACGATACTGTTGACTTTGGGACGGCAAAGGCAGTCACCCGACTCGCATTCGCAGAAACCGCGAAGGGAGTTTTTTCCGGGAAGGTGTTTGGTCGTCACGAGAAAATCAATCACGCGGTGGATGTGAACGGAAGATTGATCCACATCACGAGTAGTCAGGCACTCGTCAGGACACAGGGTCAATACTTGATCGGTCTTTGGGGAACTCGATAATCCGTTACGGAGTTGCAATCCAACGATCGGAAGTCAAGGTGACTTTCTTGCCGCTGAGGATTGACTCAAGGCTCTGCTCAGCGGTCTTTTCGATTTGATCAGACTTCCAAACTTTGAAGTAGCCGAGTCCTCCCCGTGCCAATGCCATCGGCATTGCGATGCGGTAATCCTTACTATCGTCGAGCTTTGAAGAGCCAACCATCACGGAAATGATCCGCTTTTCAGCAGGCGCCGATTTGCTGTATGTTGCTTCAAGTCCGGAGAGCTGTAAGAACGAACTTGATCCCAGAGGAAGAAGAGAAACACTCCGCTCTAAAGCTTGTCGAACTTGGGAACCGGAGATTTTAATCACGCCAACCAGATCGGTTGGATATTGCAAGATTTGAGCTAAATCTTGCACAGAATTAAGGTTACGAACCATCCCAGCAGGAAGAAATGCTACATCGGCCCCAGTGGCTTCGCGCAACGCGTCAGCGGCAGACTGTGACGGCTTATGCGGGCCTTGCTCAGGATTCTCCGCGACCGCGAAGCATGCGCCTGCGATTAGCGAAAAAAGGGCAAGTGTCCGAAGCAATGTTCCGTTCATGTGAGTTCCGTTTATGAGACGCGCCAATGAGGATTTAGGTTCAAACCATTGTAGGTATAAAGCCCCATGCCCTCATTGGCGCGGTGTCTTCTCTTAAATTGTCGGTGACTTAGTCAAGAACTTTGAGACCCATATTGCGGGCAGTGCCAGCAATAATGCGCTTCGCCATTTCGAGATCGTCGGTGTTAAGGTCAGGCATCTTTGCCTTTGCAATGTTCGCAAGCTGATCCTGATTGATCGTGCCAACATTATCCTTCAGCTGGTGGCTACCACCCTTTGCAAGTCCGAGCTCGCGCTTAATCAAGTCGCTGGAGAGAGGCTGCTTCACCACGAAGCCGTATGATCGGTCTTCGAAAACGGTGATTTCAACCGGGAGAGTGAATCCCATTTGAGGCGCGGTTTGTTCGTTGAACTTCTTCAAGAACTCCATCATGTTGATCCCGGCTTGACCGAGAGCTGGTCCGACGGGCGGAGCGGGAGTTCCCTTTCCTGCAGCGATATTGAGCTTGATAATGCTCATTACTTTCTTTGCCATGGCTAAAATTTTCCTTATTCGTTTCTGGTTAGCCCCAAAGTGGGACTTCTTGAATGTTTAAGTTTTGATGCATAAACATCCACGTATTTTCAAAATACTCGTGCAGGAGAGGGAAGCATTCACGCACACGTGTTCAATTTGAAGCCATAAGATACCCGAGCTGGACGTATAAATGCAACCAAATGATTCCAAATTCTGGTTCATCCTCTATCCCATGCGATTCGCTTGAAAAGGTTTTACTGTGGTCAACTGAGATGACAAAACTCGCAATATCGTTTTCTCGAACCAGGAACGTTACTTTCTCGCTAAAATAACTAGAATAGCTCCATGCAAGTGCGAAATCTACCGACATTACATTTGGGTTGAGTGAGAATCCTAAAATCACCTGGCTGCACGCAGTCCTGGCTGAATTAGGCGTACGGACAACTGATGGAATTTCGCCATGGACAGCGGAAGGATATCCAGTTGCCATCGCCTTGCCAGACGGCGAGCAGATGATTATTGATCTTCCTGAACCGGGCTTAGTGTCCAATTTAGATCCCAAATCGGTCGGGGTTGTGGTCACAGATGGTTACGGTAAGGTCAAAAAAACGTGGGGCATCGCCTCACGTCTAGACCATTTGTCGGTAGGCAAAAATCTCCTCGACTCCCCACTCACAACCCTCATTGAATCTGCCAGTACTTCTGGCGAAGGCGGTGTGCTTTACCATGAAGGCTACCGTTACTACTCAGCATCGGCTCGCGCGGGTCACGCGCGCGAGGTCTTCCTGCTCGTTTGCGATGCAGGAGACGAAGCCAAAGTACGCCAAACATCAGCATACAATGCCCGTTCGGCAGAACTTTTTAAACGCATCGGAAAGGCTTTGGCGACCCACCAAACCCTGGAAGAACTTGCGACTTACGCTGTCCACGAAATCGCAAGCGCGCTTGGCTTAGCAGCGATTATGCTTTGGGTCAAACGCCCCGAGGATGCTCGCTTCACCTTGCAAGCCCACGTCGGAGTGAACCGAAAGGGATTGCAGATTTTGCACACGCTCGAACCTGAGTCCAAGGTTTCCTGTGCGGCAGAGCTCGTTGCGATGAAACGCCAGCCCTTCTGGGTGCCGCACGTCAGCGAAAACCTTCTCACCAGCCAACTCGAGGCCCGCATTTGCTACTTCCAGCCGCGATCCATTGTTGTTTTGCCGCTGATTTTGGGCGATAAACAAGTCGGGATCCTCGAGCTAGTAAGTCGTGATGGCGACACGATCTTTATGGAGTGCAAAGATCTTTTTGAGACCCTTGCCGAGCATCTGGTCTTGGCTTTGAACACCGCGTTCCTCTTTGAGAGCGTAGAGCGCATGGCAAGCTTTGACCCGATGACAGGAGTCGCAAATCACCGGGCGATGCAAGACTTTCTTCATGCCCGCCTGAGCGAGTCGGAACGCAACGGTACCGAGGTTGGTGTGGTCATGGTTGATGTTGATCACTTCCGGGCATTTAACGAGGAAGAGGGCCATGACGCCGGAGACTTTGTGCTTAAGGAAGTCGCGAAAGCTCTCCAAGACAGCGTGAGACCCTATGACCTTGCTGCTCGCTATGGCGGAGAAGAATTCACTGCGATTCTTCCTGGGCTGGACCTTTCGTTCTCCATGGAAGTCGCAGAACGTATTCGTCGAAACATTGAGAAGATCGAATACACCTCTCCGAATGGCCGCACACGTCACGTCACCGCGTCGTTTGGGGTGTCAAGCTTCCCTGGGACAGCCAAGGATGCCGCGTCACTTTTGAAGGCAGCCGACATAGCCTTGTTCCGGGCGAAACGAGCCGGACGCAACCGAGTTCTTTCCTACGAGGGCGTGTTTACCGACGAGCAGAAGGGATCTGAGCTGGAAGATTCAGTCTGGATTGAAAAGTGGCAAAGTCCTGAGGACAAAACGATCTCGCAGGCCTACGTGAGCTTCCTTTCACCCTATGCTGACTTCATCAGCCGCACGATGATGCTGAGCAAAGCGCAAAGCACGATTCTGGAAAATCTGATCGCGATCTATCCTACATATCGCAGGTTGATGTTGCAGAACGACCCTGATGTTATGAGGAAGCTTGAGCTTGCAGGAGAATTCCGACCGCTTCTTCCATCGCTTATGACCATGGGTGAGCGATTCGACGGAGAAGGCCCAATGAAGATGAAGGCTCAAAAGATTCCGCTTCTCGCACGAGTAATGGCAGTCCTGATTGTCTTGGTTGAAGACAAAGGCGAACCTCTGGTTCGAGATCCGGGCCGATTCGATCCGGAGATCATTGCCCTGATCACCGACGTCAGCCGCGCTGCGTAATCAAGGAAAATGCTTGGTGCCGGGGGAGGGACTCGAACCCTCACGGCTTGCACCAGCGGTGTTTGAGACCGCCGCGTCTACCATTCCGCCACCCCGGCAGGACATGTAAGGATACCAAATTCCAGTCCGGAATTTCTCGTTACATGGCTTCTGGAGCCGAGATGCCCATCACCGACAGCGCCGCCTTGAGCGTTTGCTTGGTTGCATTGCAAAGCAAAAGCCTAGCCGCAGAAAGCTCGGGTTGATCAGGCTGGATCACGCGGCACGCATCATAGAAGTGGTGATACGTCCGGGCAAGATCGGTGGCATAAGTTGCGATCCGGTGTACCCCATGATCCTCAGCGCAGCGTGAAATCTCATACGGAAGGTCATCTATTTTCTTAATGAGTTCCATTTCCCTTGGATTTGTCAGCGGGCTAAGGTCGGTGGATTCAGAGACCGTCCATCCGTGCTCATCCTGCGCCTTCCGAAGGATCGCGCAAATGCGAGCGTGGGCATATTGCACGTAAAACACGGGATTTTCGTCACTCTGGCGGGTTGCCAAATCAAGGTCAAAGTCCATCGGCGTTTCGTGGGAACGCATCAGATAGAAGAAACGCGAAACGTCTCGCCCGATGCGATCTTGTTCGAGTTGATCCGCCTCTGGAGCAACGGCTTGCCCGATCTCGTGGATCAAGTCAATGACAGCGTAAATGTTTCCGTCCCGCTTCCGCATCGGGGCGGGTTGACCGTCTTTCACGAAGCGCACAAGTTGGAAAATCACTACATCCAGACGCTTTTTGGCTTCTTCAAGTGCGGCCAGGGAAGTTACCTTATCTCCGGGAGATGAGAAAAGCTTGGCTTCTTCTTCCGTCAATGCAATATCCGATGCTTGGGTAGGGATGGTTCCGTTGGCGATCAACATCGCGGCAATCACCGCGCGCAGTCGACCGATGTAACCGTGGTGGTCCGGACCGAGAACCGTCATCAGCTGATCGGCATTTGCGGGGCGATTGAACTTATCGGCATGGTACGCAACGTCGCTGGCAATATACGTCAAGCGTCCATCGCGGCGACGTAACACACGGTCTTGATCATCGCCAAATTTGGTGCTTCGGAGCCAAAGGGTCGGATTTGCTCCGGCGGCATCGTCTTCGTCCTGAGCCTGGGTTTCGCGCTCAACCTCGACGATTTCTTGCTTCTTGCCGAACTTGACCTTGGCACGGAATGCCTCGTCGTCGGCGACGCCACCCTTTGAAAGTTCGTCAATCTTTGCGGCGACAATCCCTGCATCGTGGAGCGATTGCTCGCTAAACCAGGTGTCAAAAGTCACGCCAAAAGTCTCCAGGTCCTCGCGTTGCTTGGTGATCATGAATTCCTGCACAACCGACTGAAGTTGCTCAACTGGCATCGTACTCACCAGATCGCGAATGTTCTCGAGTGTGAGGCCGTGATGATCGCTTCCCTCCTCGTTTGCCAATTCCTGAACGAGATCAATCGCATGCTCCAGAGCTTCGGCTTCGGTGACTTGATGGTAAAGATGCTCAAGACGCTCGGCAGGATTGACGTGAGGCAAAACCAGCTTCGCCATTCCCATGACTCCGCTGTGAAGTCCATTCGAAAGGCGGCGAATCTCAAAAACCAGTGGACGCACGAGCGCCAAGCGATAATTGCGATTGAGCTCAATCAAGCGTTCGCCAACGTGATATACGTAATCGCCTTTATAGCCCTTTTCCGGGATCGGCTGATCCAGGACAATGCTCCGAACAGACTCCGCGAATTGGCGCATTTGCTCGCTGTTAACGCCGTCGTTGATGTAGTATTCCCGGTGGACTTCATGTCCGGCGGCTTCCAGGATATTGCACAAAGTCGAACCAAATGCTGCACCGCGACCAGAGCCGATCGTGATCGGCCCGTTAGGATTCACGCTCACAAATTCGACGTTGATTTTCTTTCCCGGCTTGGTTGGCTTAGGCAAAGGATTCGCGTTGATCGCCTTTACACGATTGGTGAGAAAGGCAGGGTTCAGGCGAAGGTTGATGAATCCCGGCCCAGCGATTTCCACTGCCGCAAAATCTGGATCCTTACTGATTTCCGCAACGATGATTTCCGCAAAGGCGCGAGGATTCATGCCAACTTTTTTCGAAGCGACCATCGCGATGTTGCAAGCATAGTCGCCATGCTCCGGTTGCTTGGTGTCGGCGATCTCAGGGATCCCAAAATCCGCCGTAGGAATCGCCCCCGATTCCACCAGGGAGGCAAGGGTTCGTTCAATCTTTTCGGAGAGCAAAGCGCGGATCACCCTCATTAGATACCCGTTTTGCTTCGAGCGGCGGGGAACTTTGGCGCGATTTTTGCCATTAACATGAATACAATGCTAACAATTAAGGCAATATCTGGACTTCTTGGCGGCGGTGCGCTGGGTTATGGCTACCATTTGTTCATGGTTCAGAGTGCGAAAAACTGCGCGTCTTGCGACACGTCGCTCACCCCAATGTTCTTCGGCGCGGCGATTGGGCTGGCGATCATGATCGGCAGCAAGAGCTGAGTTCGGCATTCCACACCCTGGGAGAACGAACCCTATCGTCAGAACACCGAAAATCTTGCCCCGAAACCGCAACCGTCAGCCCGAAGTTCCGTATAATGGAACGGTACAGAACAGGATCAAAGCACATGGGAATTTTTGATAAGATTCGCGGCGAATTTATTGACATCATTGAGTGGCTGGATGACTCCCAGGACACCATCGTTTACCGCTTTGAGCGGCAGGGCAACGAAATCAAGCACGGCGCCCAGCTCACCGTGCGCGAATCGCAGGTCGCGGTTTTCGTGAATGAAGGTCAAATTGCCGACGTTTTTGAGCCCGGTCGCCACGTTCTGATCACCGAGAATATGCCGATCATGACCACGCTCAAAGGCTGGAAATATGGCTTCAATTCCCCGTTCAAGGCCGAGGTTTACTTCATCAACACAAAGAGATTCACGGACCTCAAGTGGGGCACCAAGAATCCGGTGATGATGCGCGATGCCGACTTTGGCATCGTACGTGTTCGCGCTTTTGGTAGCTACGGCTTCCGCGTCACTGACCCGGCGAAGTTCCTCAAGGAGATCGCAGGCACCGATTGGCAGTTCACCACCGACGAGATTAGCGAGCACCTTCGTAATCAAATCGTAAGCCGCTTCGGCGAAGCAACTGCCGCCGCCAAGATTCCCGTGATTGATCTTGCCGCGCAATATTCCACGCTTGGCGATGCCATCAAGAACGCCATTTCTCCAACGATTGGGGAAATCGGGATCGAGCTTTTGAACTTCTTGATCGAAAACGTCAGCGTCCCGGAAGAAGTTGAAAAGGCGATTGATAAGCGATCCAGCATGGGCGCGGTCGGTGATTTGGGCAAATACACCCAATTCCAAGCCGCAAACGCTATGGAAAAAGCCGCTGAAAATCCGGGTGGAATGGGTGCTGCTGGCATCGGAATGGGTATGGGAATGGCAATGGGCAACATGATGACGGGCGCAACCGCCCCGAACGCCGCTCCGGCTCCACCACCCGTCCCAGCCGCTGTGACTTACTTTATCGCGATCAATGGTCAGCAGCACGGGCCTTACGACATGGCAACCTTGCAAGGCATGATCGGTCAGCAACTCACGCCGGACACGATGGTCTGGACAGCTGGAATGCCAGCTTGGGCCGCTGCAAGTTCGGTGCCGGCTGTGAATCAGCTTTTCGGCGCAGTTCCACCACCATTGCCTCCTCAATAAGGGTGATCTCCCAGTCTGCGAAATCTAAAGGAATAGATGGCTGCTGATCGCTTTCCATGCGCGAATTGCGGTGCCCAGTTGGTTTTTCAACCGGGCACAACGCATCTTAAGTGCCAGTACTGCGGATTCGAGCAGGATATTGTTCCCGAAGGCGATCCTGTTGTTGAACTAGACATTCATGCTTTTTCCGACAAGTCTCGGCTTGATCTGGAAAAGGAAGTGGATCATATCATTCACTGCAATTCCTGCGCAGCCGAGTTCACTGTTCCGGCAAATGAGGTCACGAAGTCGTGCCCATTCTGCGGCTCGAACGTGGTTGTCGAGGCAGTTCAGGAAAGCCGAATCAAACCCAACGGGGTCTTGCCGTTTGTCCTGAATGACAAGCGCGCAAGGGATGAAGTTGGCAAATGGCTTGGGTCCCGCTTTTGGGCGCCAAATGACCTGAAGAAAATGGCTCTAAAAGAGGGCCAACTCAAAGGGATGTACATCCCTTTTTGGACTTATGACGCCTTCACTGAGACCGACTACACCGGTATGCGCGGCGACCACTACTATGTCACCGTCACCGATACCGATAGCGAAGGCAGATCACGCACTCGCCAAGAAAGACGTACCGCGTGGTATCCCGCGTCGGGGCAAGTCGAGGTGGACTTTGACGATCTTTTGGTGCTGGCGAGCAATGCGATTCCTGAGAAGTATGGTCGCCGCCTGCAACAATGGGATTTAAGCATGGTCGCCCCAGCGGATAAGAAGTTCCTCGTTGGCTTCCAAACAATGCGGTACAGCATCGATTTGGAGGATGGATTCCGCATCGCCGAGGGAATGATGGTGCCACAGATTGATCAGGCGATCCGCTACGATATTGGCGGCGATGAGCAACAAATCCACTCTCGCGACACCCGCTATTACGACGTCACTTTTAAGCATTTACTTCTGCCCGTTTGGGTCGGCGGATACCGCTACCGTGGAAAGTCGTATCGCTTTTTGGTTAACGGTCGCTCTGGCGAAATCCAGGGAGAAGCTCCGATCAGTTTCTGGAAGGTGTTCTTCGCTGTTCTGCTCGGCTTAATCGTGATCGGGACTTGCGTTTACTTCTACATGCAAAGCGAGCAATCACGCGGGTCCTCAAGCTCAAGTTACAGTCGGAGCTACTGATGTTTCCAAGCGGTACGGAAAAGCGTGAGAATCTCACTTTGCTTGCGAGTGAGGCGACGCTATGCCGTGATTGCTCACTTTGGGAACGCCGACGGCAACTTGTTTTTGGCGAGGGTGATCCTGATTCCTCGCTAGTCTTGGTAGGAGAAGGACCGGGGGACCAGGAAGATTTTTCTGGACGGCCATTTGTCGGTCGGGGCGGGCAGATGCTGGATCGGGCGATCGTGGATGCTGGACTTCGGCGCGAAAACCTTTACATTTGCAATACCGTAAAGTGCCGTGCCTGCGATTGGATTAAAGAAAAACCCAAAAACCGCGCACCTTCTCCAGCGGAAACAAAGGCATGTCGCCGCTGGCTCCTTCCGCAGTTGGAGCTACTTTCTCCGAAAGTGCTCCTCTGCATCGGAGGACCAAGCGCCAAGAACCTAATTGATCCCAAGATCAAAATTACCACCGAGCGAGGGATTTTGCGGCCCAGCTTAGTCGGCCCGATGGCGATTGCGACTTTACACCCCAGCTACATCATGCGAATGGCGAACATCTCAGGCGACGGCGGATACAGCCTACTCGTCCAGGATCTCAAGCAAGCGTGGCACCACGCCACGCAACCGGGGCTATAATTCCCTGACGCATGGATCGTGGAACTCTCTGGTACCAAATCGCTCGGTGGACTCTCGGCAATGTGATCTACCGCGCTTTGGGCGGGATCAAGGTCATTCATGGAGAAAGAATGCCCTCAGAAGGCGCTGTCTTGGTTGCGCCAACGCACTTTAGCTACCTTGATCCACCCCTAATGGGAGCCTCAAGCAAAAGATGCATCGCATTTATGGCGAAAGAGGAGCTTTTCAAGACCCCAGTACTTGGCTTTTTGTGCCGCTCTGTCAACGCTTTTCCGATCAAACGGGGGGCAGGGGATATTGAGGCAATCCGGATGGCTATGGGGATCTTGCAATCGGGCAAGGCGATGCTCATCTTTCCAGAAGGCACTCGTGGACGTGGCGAATACCTTGGAAAAATGACCCCGGGCGTCGCGATGCTTGCCAAAAAGACAGGTGCCAAAGTCATTCCAGCCGCGATTATTGGCACGCATAAAGTCCTCGCAAAGGGCTCGAACAAGATCAAGCGTGGTCGGATGACAGTGATTTATGGCGAACCCTTCACCTATGCGGAAGTCACCGAAGGCGTCGCCCGGTCCGAGGAGAAAGAGGTTTTCTTGAACGCTCTCCAAGATCGGCTACTTGCTCTTTGTGCCGAAGGTGGTTTGCCGCTCAAAATCGCAGAGAATAGCTTAGACCCACAAAAGTCTGCTTCTCTTGAGCAACCCATTTCAGAGTCATCCCCCGGGTTGGAATGACTTCAAAGCCAAAAGCCGTTTGACGGGAGTCATACTCTGCCAACAGTTTCAAATAATCTGTAAATGGATGACGAAGCCCAATAAACATCCCTTTGAATCGAGGGTAAGTCCCGAACCCGAGCGACAAATCCGTCGAAGACTTCGCATTCTGGTCTTCGTAATTGCCACTGCGGAGCGTAAACACCCCGTATACTCCGCGCCCAGCCGAGGTTCGGTTAGCCGCATCCAGAATCCCCACTGCAAACCCGGCTCCAAAATCTGGCAACGCAGGAAGTAGATTCATCGAAAAGTTAAAAGAGCTCCGTTCGCTGAGACCATTTCGGAGCTTTTCGTTGTATAGCTCGACTTCGAACCTGCCTCCGAATCCGGCGGATACCCAATTTTGACGATTCGCGAGCGACAGGCCTTCTATCAGAATCTCCGCGCGGGTTTCAAAGTCAGCAAGCCTTTTGGCGGTGGGGATAAAGATGAGCCGTTCTGCCGAAGCCAGGCTGGAGAGACATAAAATTCCGGACAAAATGGCCACACGAAGCATTGCCAACAAGTCTACACTAAGCTATCTTGCCGAAGGTTGAACAGAACCGATTGGGATTCATCGAAGGGCTGCGCGGGCTTGCGGCGCTTTATGTGGTTTTCCAGCACATCGGAACGATGGTTGACCCTCATTTTAAGATGCTCCGCCCCGGTGCTCAGCCGGAATATCTCGCGCGGATCATGGCTCCATTTTGGTACGGGCATTTTGCGGTTTCGGCATTTATCGTGATCTCGGGATTCTGCCTTCAAATGGCGCTCTACCATCGTGGTGACGGACAACTTTTGGACTTAAAGAAGTTTTTGGTTCGTCGGATGCGCCGAATTTTGCCGCCTTATTACGCTTGCCTTGCCCTATCGTTGGTGGTCTGTTTCTCGGTGACCCAGCATCAAAAAGGGCTGCCGTGGGCGCATTACCTTCCCGTCACAAACGAGAACATCGCCGCGCATGTGTTCATGGTGCACAACCTCAGCAAGGACTGGATGTACAAGATCAATGGCGTTCTGTGGAGCATCGCGATTGAGTTTCAGCTCTATTTTCTTTTTCCGGCTTTTTGCGCGGTGATTTGGAAGCGCGGCGCCCTGCCCGTGCTTGCCCTTGCGGGGGTGTTTTGTGCCGGGGTGATGCTTGCGTTTCCGGCATCCGAAAAGCTCTACCCCTGGTATGGCGTGCTATTCATTCTCGGGATGGCGGCGGCAAGATGGGCGATGGACCCTAGGCTTAAGCGACTACCGGTTTCGGCTTTGACAGGAGTATTTGTTCTGTTCTTTTCCCTCGCCCTTGCTTCGATTGGGTGGACGAAGGAGCTGGTTTGGCGCGATGGCTTGATGGGAATTGCCGTTTCTGCGCTACTTATGGCTGGTTTGCAATCTCCAGAGAGCCGATGGTGCAAGATCATCGGGGCGAAGCCGTTGATGGTGCTGGGAACCTTTAGTTATTCGCTGTACTTGATGCACCACCCAATCTTGCAAGTTATTTATGCAAATCGCCCGGCGGTGGCTTCGACGATGGTGCGGCAATATGCCTTTTTGATTGCCTGCTTGCCTCTGGTGGCGGGGCTTTGCTATGCGTTTTTCTGGGTATTCGAGCGCCCGTTTATGGGAGCGAAGAAGGTAGCTTCTCGCGAGGGCGAGCCTTGATTCTAGGATTTTTTTGATGGAAGTTGCACTTTACTGCCCCCAGATTCCGCAGAACACTGGCTCCGTCGCCCGCAGTTGCGCTGCGATGAACGTGCCGCTTCATCTCATTCGGCCTTTTCCTTTTGATATTTCTGAAGCAAAAGTCAAGCGAGCAGGTCTGGATTATTGGCCATTCCTTTCGCTCCATGTGCATGAAAGCGAGGACGCCTTCTTTGAATGCATGGCCCTGAGGAGGATTTGGGTCCTTGAGAATTTTGGCAACAAGCTGTACTCGGATACCGAGTTTCAAGTGGACGATGTGCTTCTTTTTGGCGGAGAGATCAAAGGAGTACCGCGTGAGGTCATCGCGAATCGCAACCTTTCGAAAAACGTTCGGCGCATTCCAATGTTTAATGAAAATGTCCGAAGTCTGAACCTAAGTAATTCGGTGGCTATCGTACTCTTTGAGGGGCTAAGGCAGATTGGTTTCTGAGTCGCCATAGGTTAGGAAATTCCCTTTAGATTACAAAGCGATGACCCCTTGCAAAGCGCCACTCCTGGCTATATGCATGAAAGATTCAACCGTCGTTCCCTGAGCTTGACTGCTCCTAATCCGACCAACATTTTGAGGAGGTCGTGAGTCTGATCGTAGGGCATTTTGCGTTATCAACGTTTTTTCCAAGCTGCATCCCTCAAATGATTGAATGAGCGAAAAGCACCGAATCCCTTGGCAATGCATGAGGGATTCTTAACCTAATAGGGGTATATTCCGTGGGGTCTGAAAAGACTCTCCAAAAAGAGAACCATAAGAAATGAGCGACGCAACTGGAATTTTTATCAATGAAACCCACACCGATGCTGCCATCTGGCAATACCGCGTGCAAAAGATGCTGCTGGAAGGCAAAACCCAGTATCAAACCTACCAAATCGCCGAAGTTCCTCGGTTCGGCAAGTCGCTTTTCCTTGATTACAACATCCAAACCAGCATCATGGATGAGCATGTGTTCCACGAATGCATGTCCCAACCCGCCATGACCTTGCACCCGAACCCGAAGAAGGTTGTGGTTTGCGGCGGTGGCGAAGGCGCAACCTTGCGCGAAGCTCTCAAGCACAACACCGTCACCGAAGCGAGCATGATTGACATTGACGAAGAGCTGGTGGACATGGTGAAGGTTCACATGCCCGAATGGCACCAAGGCGCGTTTGAAGATCCTCGCACGACTCTGTTGCACGAAGATGCTCGGGGTTGGCTGGTTGCTCAGAAAGGGCAGAATTGGGATGTGGTTCTCAGCGACCTCCCGAATCCGCACGAAGAAGGCCCAGGGCAGATGCTCTTCACCAAAGAGTATTTCCAAATCGCCGCCGATGCCATGAGCGAAGATGGCGTGTTTGCGATGCAAGCCGGGACTGCGAACCAGAATTATCCTGAGTGCATGCTCAGCTGCATCAAGACCCTGCAAGACATGGATTGCTTTGCGCACGTCGCGGGTTACTACGGCATCGTGACGACGTTCTTCCAGCCATGGGGATTTGTGCTGGCTTCAAAGAAGCACAATCCAGCCGATCTAAACCCAGCCGAAATCGCCGCTCGATTCGCCGCGCGTGGAGTGAAGACCCGGTACTACACCCCAGACTTCCACAGCGCAGTGTTCAACCTGCCTCCGTACCTGATGGAACAATGGGACAAAGCCCGAGTCCTCACCGACGCCGATCCGTTCGTCTGGACTGCGTAAGATCATCCAACTTAAAGAGGCTGTTCATTCCGCTCGTCTGCGGGATGAACAGCCTCTTCAAGTTACCGAAGGGGTAAAACTGCCTCATGCGTAAAGCAGGTGTGATTTTCTGGAGGGTCATTGCGGGGTTCCTGACTCTATCTGGGATCGGGTTCCTGATCTATCTCGCCACAATCACTGCCACCCCGAGCATCTGCAACCCATCCGGCGACAATATTGTCCAAAATCTGATCTTAGGATTCTTTGCCGGGATGGCTACGATGTTTGCAACGATATGGCTATCTCACTTCGGAATTGCATTTTGGAGAGGGTTTCGGATTGCAGCGATTGATGTTTTTAGACGTCCTCTTTATCGCTCCCCAGAGATTTCAAAGCAACCACTCGGGTCCGTCAATCGGGTGCTCTTATACAAGCGCGATATTTCGCTGCCTGATGCACGTTGGTATGTTTCGAGCCCGTTCCTTGGCCTACTTTTGGCGGGTGTGTGTGTACTACCTTTCACGCCTATTCACGAATCAAGCTGGCAAGGCACTGCTCAATTCTATTCGACCCTGACTTGCATCGTTTTGCTTTACGGCTTCACGCTTCCTATTGCGGCGATCATACAATCGAAGAATGATCCTCAATCAAAGCACAAACTGTTCCAGATTTTATTCTCTCCGGAAAAGGTCTTTGCGGAGTTCAAGTACGGTTTAGCATCTATTCCGCTTCATGGCCTAAGTGCGTCGGAGATCACAGACGATAGGCTCAAAACCCTGTCTGAAGACTTTGGCCCTCCACACGTCGGGCTTTACATCCGCTCCCTGTACGCGGAAAGGCGAGGAGAATTGGAACTCAGCGATACGCTATTGACCCAAGCCTATGCGTTAGTAAAAGAGCATCCCGAATTCGCATTATTTAAAGCCCGCACCTGTTATGAGTACGCGATCAATCGCGCTCTTCGAGCCGGAGACAAGGAAGAGTTTGACCAAGCTGTCGCGCTCGGAAATTCCATCCTGCCTCTTGAGCCTGGACCATCGAAGCTGCATACCGTCGAAACGTATGTTTGGGGATCGAAGGAAGAGGCCTTCCGGGAGGCCGAAGCAGTGATCGAAGCCGAAAAGACACATCCTGAACTGCAACACTATTGGACGGAAACTCAGGCGTGGTTCGAACGCAATCTCGCCGGATTCAAATTTTCGGACTCTTTGTCCTGAACGGTTTCCCTAAGCCTGAAGCCCCTACTCCACCGATTCGTCAAATTGACCCTTCCTAAGAACAAGCAAGTCTTTGAGGATTTCGAGCACTTGGTCAGGGTTGTAGCGGGAAGACAGGTTACTCTTTTGAATCATTGACGGAGTGCCAGCAACGGGGCCGATGGCGGTCGTGATCAAAAAGTCCCCTGAATCGTCATCTCCAAACCGAATGGTGGCGGCCAGCTTTCCCGTCCGTAAGTCATAAATCTCCCCATCATCCCAAAGCGCGTGAAGACCGTAAAGACTTGATTCTTGGGTCCAGATTTTGCCCGGTCTCTTTAGAACATACTTCGGTCCATTTTTGTAAATGCTTTCGACGGTTAGAACGAGTCTATCCGTGCTTCTTGTAACGGACCAGGGCGAAAGCGCACTGGCATCTTCCGACGCGCGGATGGGATCCAACGTGATGATGCGTCCTAGGTCCCGAATCCCGGTTTCGGATTTATGGAACAAGTGTCCTTGATCGACCCAAAGCCCCCATGAATCCTCGACATTATGGAAGAGCGAAAGATCGTAGTTCAGACCACTGATTGGATCAAACCAATTCGGCGCGTAGTCGGGTAGCCCTTGATCCGAAACACGCTGGTAGAAACCCAGCCTTCCGCTTGCGCCCCTAACAAGTTCGATACCTCCCCTAAAGTAAGGACCCAATTCAATTATCTTTTCTGGTGTGCCTCTCTTCAAGTCCCTACTTACTCTGTAATTACCATAACTTGCCGCAACCCACTGATCGCCCTTTTGGCTAAATTGGCTTACTGAGTAATCATAGGCGAGCCAAAAATCTTGCATGAATGCCCCTCCGGTAATGAACCTGACTGCTGGCTGGTCGCCCTCGCCAAGTGAAGAGATCGCAAATCCATTGTCGGGATTCGGAACGAGCCAGCCAAGGCTAGAATAGGGGTTGATCGGAGCATCCAATCGCACCGCCGCACTTTGCAAAGCACCTGGTTCCAAGGAGGAGAGACCTAATTCGAACAGCTTTCGAGAGGTATTGACGTACAAAACACCACCTTCAAAGTACAGAGTTCCGTTCCCTTCCCGATACGGAGCGGTTTGGTACTGTGAGGCAAGGCCCTCGCCTTTTACCGGTTCCAAAAGCTGGGGTGCGGTGCTCACACCACAACCGCTCACGAAGAGTCCGGCACAAACGAGCTTAATCATGAAAAGGGGTCGATGCATCGTACTCATCTTAACTCAATAGAGGGGCAATTTGAAACTTCTAAGGGAGACTACGGGGAGAGATACTGATCCCGATTAAAGACCAACCTCATCTTCCCGGGTTCTTTGAACCGGAGTCCTGAACGTCCACGTTTTGCAATCAAATGTATTGACTAATGTGCGAGGCGATACATTTTCCCTAATTTCGATTTTTCCTGGCGATTTTGACCAGACCGCATCAACATAGGGATCATCCAAAGGAATCTGCCTACGAGTCATCGTTTTTACATTCAATATCCCATAGTAAAATGGGCCAATGGCGTGATCGGTGTAGGCATTGCTACGTCGAAAGATTAAGATCCGATGCCGATTTGGTTCCCACTCGACGGTGAAATCCCCGAAATCCTTGGATTCCCAGCGCTGAATGAACCTTCCATTTTTCCATTCGTACAAGTACAAGTGAGGAGTCGAGATTCCAGCTCGATCGTCCAAACCCGTGTACCCTTCGCCGTGCTCTGCCATAACCGGTGGAACACGAGGAGCAGACTGGACCGTTAAGTAGCGCCTGTCGTCACTCTGAGAGAGTGTCCTGGCGAAAAATTCACCGGGTCGCGAAACGACGGTTTTCTTGATCAATCCACGACGAGTCCGCCAGTGTCCTACCACGGCAGTATCCGGCTCTAGGTCGGCCGATGCCCAAATGTAGTCAGGGGGATCTTGGGCAACATTTGAGGCTCCAAAGTTCAAACCAAAGTAGAGCATCGTCGCTAACATCACTCTATGCTACGCCAAGTCCTCCAGATGTCAGAGTGCTTTTATTCAGAACTCTTACGCGATAGCCTTTCTGCTACTGGCGTTGTGATTGGAACAGCTCGGCCAAAAAGGCGATCAGGCTACCCGCGATGAACGTCGGGAATAACCAATTCTGTAGAGGGCTTTGGATTTTGGAGGTTTCAAGGGGTAACCCGGGATTGTTGGCGATCCAGGATGCTTCGAGGGGTTTTGACCAGTTAATCGTTAGTCTCCAGAAGAATGTCGCCGCGAAAAGGAGTGGCAAGATTGTCCCCGCGAGTTGCCCCAACTTTTTGGATTTCTCAGATCCTCGGCTAACAAGAAATGCCGCACCAATCATCAAGGAAGCCGCCCCGCCCGAACTGAAAAGCGCCGTCTTAGAACGATCCCAGCCAGAGATCGAAATCGCGGTGACTGCCCCCGCGATCAAAAAGACACCATAACCGATCATGATCCATGAACTACGATTCATGCTTTCTTCTACGAAAAATTTTCTAAGGCTATGTCAGAAAAGCTCTTGAATGCAAGCCCAAATTAAGCATCACGGTCCGAGCTGTGCCCAGGGAAAAGCTTGGCTTCGGGATCTAGTCTCGTCTTCGCGATGCATACCGCAGTGGCAGCTTCGCCGACTCCGGTTGCGATGAGTTTGAGCTTGTTCGGAAAGTTTGCCACATCCCCAACGGCGAAGACGCCCGGAAGATTTGTCTCCATCGCGCCGTCCACCATGATCTGGTTCTTCTCAATGGTAAGCCCCCAGTCCTTGATCGGCCCGAGGGACGATTTGAACCCAATGTTCACGATCACGGCGTCGCAGTCCAAGACCTCAGTATCTTTAGATTGCGTGTTCTCAAGCACGACTCCGGCCACAGAGTCCCCACCCTGAATCTCCTTGACTACGCACCATAACTTGAAGTTTACGCCTAATTCTTGAACTTTCTGCACAGTATCTTCGTGCGCCTTGAATTGGTCGCGGCGGTGGACAATCGTGATTTCCTTTGCGATTTCGTGAAGATTCAGTGCCCAGTCGAAGGCTGAGTCACCCCCGCCAATGATCGCGATCCGCTTGCCCTCGAAGACGGCCTTCGACTTGACGCCATAGTAAAGCCCCTTGCCTTCCCATTCTGCCTCATCAGCCAGCCCGATCTTGGTCGGCGAAAAAGCTCCCGCGCCGGCAGCGATGATAATGGTCTTAGTCGGGTACTTTTTCCCCGATCTTGTGGTGATTTCGTAGCCACCCGATCCGCTGTAAAGAGTCTCGGCAGTCTCTTCCAAAACCAATTCAGGGCTGAACTGCATCGCCTGCTCTATACAAGATTGCGCCAAATCTTTAGCTAAAACTTTAGGAAATCCGGGCATGTCATAAACATACTTTTCCGGATAAAGAGCCGTCAGCTGACCACCGAGGTCGGGGAGCGAGTCAATAATTCGCACAGACATCCCGCGCTGTCCAGCATAAAAAGCGGCGAAGAGCCCGCAAGGTCCCCCGCCTAAAATTGTTACGTCAACTAATGGATGGCTCATTTCTTTCCTTTTTCTACGGATTTCTTTTTGGTACCAGGTTTCTTTCTCAGCCGCAATTCGTAGCAGTTTCGGCAACGAGCCTCGTAAGATTCTTGCGCCCCGATCAACACAATTGGGTCGTCTTCGTGGGCTGGTTTGCCGTCGATCATGCGGTAGGTGTGGCTGGCGGTTTCGCCGCAATTCATGCAAATCGCCCGAAGCTTGATCACCTCGTCGGCAACGCACAATAAAGTTTGCATCGGACCAAACGGCTTGCGCCGAAAATCTTGATCCAGCCCAGCAACGATCACTTCAATTCCGGAATCCGCCAATCGCTCGGCGAGCTCAATAATCCCTTCATCAAAAAACTGTACTTCCTCGATCAAAACGACATCAACGTCCGGCTTGAGCTGTGCGGAAAGCTCCACTGAAGTCTTCACTGGGACAGCGTCATGACGCACCCCCATGTGAGAGACCACCATGGACTCGTCATACCTTGTATCTACAGATGGCTTAAAAACTTGAACTTTTCGCTTCGCATAGAGCGCGCGCCTAGCCCGCCGGATGAGCTCTTCACTCTTCCCGGCAAACATGCTTCCGCAGACCACGGTGAGCGACCCAAGTCGCTTTCTTGCCATGGCCTATCGCACCACTGGGGTTCCGCTGTGGATCACGTCGGCGACCGCGAATGACCGCCTCATGTCCAGCATGCAGATCTTGACGCGTTGACCGGCAAAGTCCATTCCGCCCAGAAGCTCGACGTAATAGCCACCATCAGTCCAACCAACGGCTTTGTTCAGGCCGTCAATTTCGCTACGACGCACACTGCATTCCAGAACTTGAGCCCGGCGGAAGCCCATGTGAGCCTTATCGAATTCTTCAATGACTCCGGCCTCGATCGTGTACTCATCAAACGCGCAATCAAAGTCTGCGCGAAGGTAAACGGCTCGCTCCAATTCGTGTTCAAGGTCTTCAACTGCTTCCCCGTCTGCACCAATGAGTGCCTCAATCACCGATGGGTGGCACTTCACAAGAAATGCGTTGCCTGGCTCATTGAGCATCCGGCGCATGTCGCGCTCAATCCAAAGGCTCACGGTCGCCTTGCTTGATATCCGACCACGACCTTCGCACATTGGGCAAACATCGCTGATGGCTTCGGTGACCGATTCTCCGGTTCGCTTTCGCGTGATTTCGACTAATCCGAGGGAAGAAACCTTACCAACGCGAGTTCGCGCCATGTCCTTGCCAAGCTTGTTCTCGAAGTGAGTCATCAGCTTCTTCTTGTCTTCGGCAGACTCCATGTCGATGTAGTCAATCACGATGATTCCTCCCATGTCGCGCAGTCGTAACTGGCGACAAACCTCGTCGGCAGCTTCAAGATTTGTCTTAAGAATCGTGTCGCTAAGGGTCGTTGATCCAACCATTTTCCCGGTGTTGATGTCCACCGCTGTAAGGGCTTCCATTTCGTCAATGACTAGATACGCCCCAGACTTCAGCCAAACCTTGTGCTGTAGCAAACGGTCGAGATCTCGCTCAATGTTGTAGTGATCGAATACCGGCACATCGCGATCATAGAGGAAAATCTTGTCGGTCAGACTTGGGGCGACGATTCTGGCGACGAGGTGAGCCTTCTCGTACTCGTCAGGATCATCAATGACCATCTTGGTGATGTCGTCATTAAACATATCGCGGATAGTTCGGTAAAGCAAAGTTTGGTCTTTGTGGATACAAGCTGGTGCGCGGTGACGCTTGGTATTTTCCATGACCTGTAGCCAAAGCTGTTGCAAGAACAGGACGTCTTGGTGAAGCTCTTGCTGGGTTCGACCTTCGCACTCGGTGCGCATGATGATGCCGTAGCCCTTTGGTGCGATGATGTCGCCGATGTGACGAAGGCGTTCGCGCTCACGGCGATCTTCGATCTTTCGGCTCACTCCGATGTGGTTATGCTCCGGCATCAGGACCAAATAACGTCCTGGCAAGGCGATTCGGGTCGTGACACGAGCACCCTTGGTTCCGCGAGGCCCCTTGGTGACCTGAACCATGATCTCTTGACCGGGCTTGATCAGTTCTTTGATCTTGCGTCGGCGGAGCTCTTGGCGCTTCATTCCGGATGGGGAATTGTCGTGATTCGGCTCGTCGGGGATAATGTCACCGACATAGAGGAACGCATTTCGCTCCAACCCAATGTCCACGAATGCCGCGTCCATGCCCTGAAGAACGTTTTGCACGATCCCTTTGTAGATGGAACCAACAACACGTTCTTCACGCTCGACCCGGTATTCCATGAGATGGGAATTTTCCAGGACGGCGATGCGCGTTTCGCGCTGACTACAGTTGACGATAATTTCAACGTTCCCTGTCGAAGCCTCGACAGGTTTTTTCTTTACAAATATTCTTTTATTGGCCACAAAATGCCTCGATTAAAAAACGGTGGGGTGATGGCGAACAATGCCAAAACCACGTATCTCCGATTTTACCGCGTTGTTAAGGCTGTAAACTCTGTTTTGCGATGCCGATCTACGAATTTGTTTGCCAAGCATGCGGAAAGCGATTCTCAGACCTTGTGCCGATTTCGGCCTTAGTGGAATCGGTTACGTGCGCTTGTGGGTCAGATTCCGTGACGAAAGTCGTGTCATCTTTCCGCCGAGGCCGCACCGAGGACGAGAAGATCGAAGAGATATCAGACCGGTTCGCGAACCTCACCGACGATACGACAGGGACCGAAATGGAGGGCATGATGCGCGAGGTCGGCAAAGCTCTTGACGAAGACGCAAGCGAAGACATGGTGCAGATGTTCCAGGACGACATGGGTGAAAGTCTGGAGTCGTTGCCGAATCAAAACTAAAAGAGCCAGCTCGAATTCGAGCTGGCTCATTGATTAAGAGTTAAGCGTCTTACTCTGCGTCGCCGCCGGAGAGGCCTTCAATAACCTTGATCAGTGGTAAGAACATCGCAATAACGATGAAGCCGACGATGAAACCAAGGAACACAATCATCAGAGGTTCAATCGCCGCTGTCAGCGATGCGACCTTAGCTTCGACTTCGTCTTCGTAGAAGTCCGCGATCTTCTGCAACATGAAGTCAAGCGATCCAGATTCTTCGCCAACACCAATCATGTGGATCACCATTGGCGGGAAGAGCCGAGACTCTTCAAGCGGGTCGCCAATACGGTCTCCCTCACGAATCCGCGCACGTGCTTCAAGCACTGCATCGGCCATGACCGAGTTTCCAACAGTACCAGAAACAGTTTCTAGAGCCTGCAAAATAGGTACACCAGACGTGAGCAATGTACCCATCGTTCGGCTAAACCGCGCCATACAAATCATGTGGTGAAGCTTGCCAAAAACAGGCACTTTTAGCTTAATTCGGTCCACTAGTCGCCGACCGAATTTGGTCGCGATGAGTAGTTTGTAGCAGATCAGGGTGAGGATGATCGTGAGAAGATACATCCACCATCGGGTGACGAAGGTCGCCGAAAGGTCGATCAAGAACTTGGTCATCGCTGGGAATTGGTCGTCTTTCAAGCCAATGTCCTTAAACAGCTGAGCAAACTGTGGGACAACCCAGCTCACAAGGAAGGCGACGATCCCGATCGCGAAAACCAAAACCAGAACTGGGTAGGTCATCGCGGACTTCACCTTTCGGCGAAGTTCGACGTCTTTTTCCAAGAACTGAGAAAGTCGTTGGAGGGTTTCTTCAAGCACACCACCAACTTCACCAGCGCGGATCAAACCTAAGAAGAGCGGGCTGAATGTTCGCGGGTGTCGCTGCATCGCACGGCTAAGAGCTTCCCCAGATTCAATGCGCTCAGAGAGGTCAACCAGAATCTTTTTCAGCTTCGGGTTACCCGACTGCTTTGAAAGAACGTCAAGGCAACGGACGAGCGAAACGCCAGCGTCAACCATCGTGGAGAACTGGCGGCAGAAGATCGAAAGTTCAGCGAGTTTGACCTTGCCGTAGTTTTTCTGCTTGGTGCTCTTCGATTTGATCATCTCGACTTCGATGACTTCGAAGCCTTGTTCACCAAAACGTTTTCTTAGAATCTCTTCGCTTTCGGCATCCATCGTTCCCTTTTGGATACCGCCGAGACCGTCTTTATATGTATAGCTATAGACTGGCATTGCTCTATCTCACTTATCGGCGTGGAGGCGCACCGCCTGCACCTGGGGCGTTGGGATTTCCTTGACCAGCCATAGTGCTGATCATCTTCTTGAGTTCTTCTGGGTTTTGGCACCTTGTCAGCGCTTCTTCCAGAGTAATGATTCCCTTCATGTAGTGGTCGCGAAGATTTTGGTCCATCGAGAACATCCCAAGACTCGCGTTGGTTTGAATCGTCGACGGAATTTGGTGGGTTTTTCCTTCCCGGATGAGGTTACGAATCGCGGGAATCGCGATCATGATCTCGTTACAAGGAATTCGGCCCTTACCGGATGCCCGCGGCAGAAGCTGTTGCGAAATAATCGCAACGAGGTTGTTCGAGAGCTGGACTCGGATCTGCTCTTGCTGCCCTGGAGGGAAAACGTCAACCATACGGTCAATGGATTCCGCCGCGTTATTCGTGTGCAGGGTTGCAAAGACAAGGTGACCGGTTTCCGCCGCAGTGATCGCGAGCGAGATCGTTTCCACGTCACGCATTTCACCAACAAGTAAAACGTCTGGGTCTTCCCGTAGCGATGCGCGAAGAGCATTGTTGAAGCTCTTGGTATCTTGCCCTAGCTCGCGTTGGTTGATCAACGATTGCTTGTGGGTGTGCAGGTATTCGATGGGGTCTTCGATCGTGATGATGTGGACCGCTTCGTTCATGTTGATGTAGTTGATCATCGCGGCGAGCGATGTTGACTTACCAGAACCGGTTGGACCTGTAACCAGGATCAAACCACGAGGCTTCATGCAAAGCTGCTCAAGGATCGGAGGCAGACTCAGTTCACGGACGGTCGGAATCTTGCTCGAAATCAAACGGAAAGCCGCCGCAACGGAGCCCTTATCTCTGTAAAGGTTCACACGGAATCGGGCGCGACCACCAGGTAAAGCATAGGAGAAGTCGAGTTCGTAGCTGGACTCAAATCGCTGGATTTGCTCGTCGCTGATGATTTCGTACATCATGCGCTGCGCTTGTTGCGGAGTGAACTTTTGGAAGTTGAGTCGCTTTAGGGCACCATCGTCTCGGATGACGGGTGGAGAATCCGCACAAATATGAAGGTCGGAACAATTTCTGTCCACAACGATTTCGAGCAATGCGTCAATGTGAAGATCGTCAAGTTCCTTTGGCTGACCGACGGGCTCCGAACTCACGTGGTCTGGTGCAACCTGACCTGGCAATAATTGCTCTCGCTCTTTAGCCTGAACAGGAGGCATCCCTTGCTGGGGAGGCGCACCCGGCTGACGAGGTGGCATACCTGGCTGCTGTTGCTGAGGAGCGACCGGGGCTCCGTACTGTTGTGGTTTCGGATCTTGCATAGCTTTAGATACGTTCTGGCGAACGTCGGAACGCGACTTCCTAGTTTAGCAAGAATTTGACGGGTTTGGGGAGTGAATTTGTTCACAGGGAAAAAATTCTCTGCGTCGCCACGAAATCTCGGATTAAAGTCGCCCGGGCAATCAGCGAACGTACTAAACCCAAATGCGATTACAATGAGCACATTGGATTTTCTGATGCAGAGAAGATTTCTCCTAACTGTTTGTATAAGCACTGTCATTTCGGTGGTCGCACTCGCTGGGTCTCCGCTCATTTCCGGGCCATCAAAGGGCATGAGGATGTTGCCATTTGGACCTAAACACGTTTCCGGGCCAGACATCGGGACTCATACCTGCCCCATCTGCAAGTACGGAAAAATCAACGGTGTCCACATTTGGGTCAACGGAGAGAAGCAAAGTACCGTTGCGAAGTTAGCGACACATCTTGATCAGATGATCTCCAAAAGGGGACTACCGCAACTCCGAGGGGTCATTGTTTTCATCAAACCAGCAACCATTGCGAAAAAGAAGTACGAGCAGAACCTCCTCGCCTTTGTAAAGAATAACAGGCTCAAATACGTCGCCGTGACTTATGTAGATGGGCCAAAAGCGGAAGGGATTCGGTACTACAAAATCAATGTTGACCCAAAGGTTAGGACCACGACTCTCGTTTTTTCAAAGCTCAAAGTCCGGGCAAATCTACTCAATCTATCTGGTGACGCAGCCTCACTCAATGCCCTCTCCTCCTCAACAGACTCGCTCTTTCCAAAACCCAAATCATCACGTTAACCTTGCCTTAACCCCCTCCAATTTTGACTCCCGGTAAGATCACGGGATGGATCGCCGCAATTTTTTGAAGTCCACTGGTGCCGTGCTGGCCGGACTTTCTTTGACTTCCTTTTCAAAAGCTCACGAAATTCTCTTCGCAAATCTGCAAACCGATTCGCAAGGCCGGAAGTTCGCCGAAGGCTACGTCTTTGAAGACAAAAATGGCAACGGTCGCCGAGATCCCGGCGAACTAGGAATCGCAAATGTCTGCGTATCCAACGGCCGTGAAGTTGTAAAGACCGATAAGAACGGAAAGTGGCAGCTCCCAATTTATGAGGACTGCGTCATCTTCGTCGTTAAGCCAAGCGGATATGCGGTTCCAGTCGGCCCAACCCAACTCCCGCAATTTTTCTACGTCCACAAGCCCACGGGTTCGCCGAAACAGCGCTACCCTGGCGTTGCTCCAACCGGCGAGCTTCCGAAAAGCATTGACTTCGCGCTCACGAAATCAGCTGAGTCCGACAAATTCTGCGCCATTCTCTTCGGAGATCCTCAACCCCGCAATCAGAACGAAGTTGACTTCATGTCCCACGACTTAATTGAGCAATGCGCGAAGGAAGCCAAGGCGATTGGCGCAAAGTTTGGAATCAGCTTGGGCGATGAAATGTTTGACGTTCTTTCGCTGTACGATTCCCTCAACGGCTCGATTTCGACAATCGGTATCCCTTGGTACAACACCGTCGGGAATCACGACATGAACTTTGATGCCCCGGACGACACCCACTCCACCGAGACATACATCAGGACCTTTGGTCCGACGTACCATTCGTTCAACTATGGCAAAGTCCACGTTATCGTTCTTGACGATGTCATCTGGGACGGCGCAGAGAAGAAAAGTTACCACGGCGAAATTTCCAAAAAGCAACTCGAATGGGTCGCAAACGATCTGAGGTTTGTTCCTAAGGATCACCTCCTTTTGATCGCCATGCATATCCCTCTCGCCGGCGTTGATAATCGCGAAGAGCTTTACCGATTAATCGAAGATAGGCCGCACACGCTTTCCCTATCCGCTCACACCCACATCCAGCGGCACTTCTTTTATGGCGAAGCCAATGGCTGGCGAGGAAAGAACCCACACCACCACTTCAACAATGTCACGGTTTGCGGTTCATGGTGGCGAGGAGCTCCCGATGAGCGAGGAATTCCCCACGCGACCATGTCCGACGGTGTTCCAAACGGATATTCAATCATAACGTTTGATGGCAACAAATACAAAATCGAATTCCGACCAGCGAGCAGACCGGTTGATGATCAGATGAGTATTTTCGTTCCTGAAGTCATCGAGCGAGCCAAGGCAGCCGAAACCGAGGTGATTGTGAACGTTTTTGCTGGATCGATCAAATCAAAAACTGAGATGCGAATCGGCAGTGGCGATTGGACGCCCATGACCCAGTTCAGTGGGCAAGATCCGTTCTATCTTCGGCTGAAGGAAATTGAAGCCGGACCGAATCCACCACCCGGGATGAAGCTTCCAGGAGCATCGACGACGGATCACCTTTGGAAAGCTAACCTGCCCGAGATGCCGCCACGAGGAACTCATTCGATTGAGATTCGCACCACAGACCAGTTTGGTCATGTTTACACGGATCGCCGCATCGTTCGAGTCAAGTAAGGTGGATCACGAAAAACGCGGGTCGAATCATAAGATTCGGCCCGCCTTCTATTGATCAAATGATCATCGAGAACCAGCGGTGCCAGTAAAAGGCTTTCCGATGATTCTCGTGTAGTTCTTGCGCTGTTCAAAGGTCAACACCATGAAGAAATCCACGCTTGCGGTTTCGGTCAGCTTTTGTCTCTGTGCGCGACGCTCTATGTGATTCAACCTACCACCGTTCCGAGTACGATTATTGGCAATTGCCTCTTCGCTTCGCTTTACATAATCCTTGTAAAGACCTTTGATTTTATCTGCTTGCGCAACGGTAACTTTCAGTGCGCTTGCTAGATTTTTTCTCACGATGCGATGAAGGATTCGCGTTGCAAGCGGATTTGCTCAAGCCTCAAGGTTTGAGGTTCATCTAGGATTGCAAAAATGTGTACCGCGACCTGATCTCCCAGCTTAATGAGTTGATCAAAAATTACTTCCGCTTCCTTGTCTTTGACATTTTCGGCTTGTCGCTAGAGGGCATCTGACTTCTCGTCGTAAACTGTAAAAATTGCATTCGCCTTCTCGGCCTGGTCCTTGCGAAGTTTGACTTCGGACATCACGGCTTCGTTGCGAATGACCCAGGCAAGAGTTTCCGTCTTGCCGATTTTGTAAGTATTCATTGCCTGAGCGGATACGCTTACAAGCAAAATCAGGGGTAGCAAACTCAATTTAATATTCATGGTCAGTCCAATAAACGGGGAACGCTCTTAAGCGTCTCACAATGTTGGTCCAAAAGTCCCGAGAGAGGATTCTCACACTTTAGAGCATCGTTAATCCAGAGACTCAAGAATGGCCGTTGCGACGGCAACTGACTGTTCGTGACTCAGGCTTAGGTGCATTTTCTGCCCAGGCTTCAGTGGTGAAATCCCGGTCCAGACAATCATTGGAGCTCTTGTGACGTCATTTAAAATGCTCAAGTCCTGCCAAGTGATCCTTCCTCCGATCGCTTTATAGATCGCCTCTTTCGCCGCCCATCTCGAGGCGACCCTGAGCGGAGTTAGCTCGAGCTTCATTTCGTCGGGTGTGAGAATGCGTTCCAAGAATCGCGGGTTCTGCATTGCCTTGCGAATCCGCGAAACCTGTACCACATCAATTCCCACACCAATGATCATTTCTTATTCTGGGCAAGCAATAGCTCTGCCATATCCACGAGGTTGATCTCGTCTTCAGTGATCTGCTTGATGCTGGCGTCGAGCATGATTTTGCAGAATGGACAACCCATCGCCACGGTTTTGGCCCCGGTTCCGAGTAACTCTTCAGCACGTCGGTTGCCCGGTCGCTCGTCAATGCCCTCTTCCATCCACATTCTGCCGCCACCAGCACCGCAGCAAAGAGTCTTCGCCCTCCGGTGGGTTGGCTCCAAAAGTTGACCTTTCGTGATCAGATTTCGAGGAGCGTCGCTTTCCGCGTTCACCCGACCTAGATAGCACGGATCATGGAAGGTGACGCCCTTTCCTTCGACATCAATTCCTTCCAGTTTTCCACCCTGGACGAGGTCGCTGAGAAGCTGCGTATGGTGAACAACTTCGTATTTGCCCTCGAACTGATGGTATTCGTTTGCGAGACTGTTGAAGCAGTGAGGACATGGAGTGACGATCTTTTTGAACTTGTATTTACCAAAGACACCGACATTGCCTTGGGCCATTTCTTGGAACAGGAATTCATCCCCAACGCGCCGGGCGGGATCTCCGGTACAGGCTTCTTCTGCGCCAAGACATGCGAAATCAATTCCTGCCGCTTGCATCAATTGAGCCACGGCCTTTGTCGTTTTAACTGCCCCGGGGTCTGTCGCACCCGCGCAACCGACCCAAAACAGATAGTCGAATTCCTTCTTTTCTCTGGCAAGAGGGATATCGAGGTCCTTCATCCAATCTTCTCGATTGCTAGCAGTCGCACCCCAGGCGTTCTTAGTCGAGCCAGTCTGCCGTAGCATCACCGCAGGCCCACCGGAAAGCTGCCCCTCGGCAACGAGGTTCCGCCGTACATCGACGATCAGATCAACGTGACGAATCAAAACAGGGCATGCTTCAACACAGGCATTACAGGTTGTGCAAGCCCAGAGGGCTTCTTCGCTCACCAGTTCGGCAACGTTTCCACCGGTTCGGAGGGCGCCATGAATATCGGCAACGACCTTTTGCGGGTTCAAAACCTTCCCTACACCGTTAGCAGGGCAAACTTCAGTACATCTTCCGCAGCCCATACAGGCATCAAGCGACATCAAATGCCATCTTGAAAAATCGACCGCCTCCGATACGCCAATTTTCTCGGTTCTCTCGACTTCTTCCATTGAGATCGCCGTGAGTTCGCCCATGTGTTGCTCGGACTTCCCAGCCGCACTCGCGACGGCGAGTAGGATGTGCTTGAGCTTCATGTGCGGCAATCCAGCCCAAAAAATGAAGAACACGATCACGTGCGCCCACCAAATCACGATGTAGGTCTCCGCAGAGATCGGCCCTAGAAGTTTGCTCAAGGGATAGCCGATCACACTTGCTTCATTTCCAGGTGCACCAGGAGTGTTCGCAATCCGCGCTGCCTCCAAAACGTAACCACCAATCCCGAGTAAAAACAGCACCACCAGAGCCCAAGAATCGCGCCAATCGTGCGCCATCTGCTTCAAGCGGAAGCCCCATCTGCGCCCCATCGCCCAGGACACGCCAATGACAAATAGCAACCCAAGCAGGTCAAAAATGGTTTCGTAGGCGAGGTAGTAGCCCCCTTTATGGAAATTGGGAAGCCCGATCAATGGCCCATAGGTGGCGATACCCAGCAGTGAGGTCGCTAGAAACAGTGAGAGGAAGCCATAAAAAATGAGCAAGTGCATCGGCGCGCCGGACTTGGGCCGCGATGACCTCACTTTCTTTTGCAAGAGCACATAACTAAGGATGTTTCCGAACGGATTGATCTTCCACCAAATCGGTTTGCCCTTCATCCAAAGTCTTGCGCGTCCGACGAAACCGTACACCATGTAGGCCGTAGTCAGGATCGCGAGGACGTAAAACACCACCTTGTGCGGCGTCCCCATGTGCATGAACTCTGTTCGAGTAGGTTCCACGCTGTAAATCGTACTGCAAACGGACTCGGATTAGCTGAACCGGGCTTTCATTAAAATTTGATTAAATGTGATTCCAATCTCTTGACAAGTAGACGAAGTTCTGCTAATATTTATATAGCGCGAAAGCGCCAAGGTAAAAAATGAACGCTACAGAAGTTGGAACACAGCTTGTCGCCTTCTGCAAAGAAGGAAAATACGAAGAAGTATACGGAGCACTTTACTCCCCCGAAATTGTGAGCATCGAAGCGAGCGGACCAAACCGGGAGTACCGAGGCTTTGAGGGGATCAAAGCCAAGAACGACTGGTGGGAAGCTACTTTTGAAGTTCTCGGAATGGAGGTCGTTGGTCCGTACCCACACGGCGAGGACGAGTTCGCTGTCCGGTTCATCATGGAAACCAAGCACCGCGAGTCGGGCGAAGTAAACAAAACGGACGAGGTTGCAGTTTACGAACTCAAAGACGGCAAAATCGTTAAAGAAAAGTTTTACTACTCAGAGTAGATTCTCTGCTGGAAGTTGGGAGTTAAACTACGGTTTCTTCCCAGCTTCCAGCTTTTCTCGGATTTTGACCTCTATCGCGTGGGTCGCACGAACGAATACGGTTGCGGGTTGGCTGATGTTAACCAGAACTCGATGGTGTGCTCTTGAGTTCTCAGGTTTCCAACGAAGCTTGTATGGCTCTTCACCACGCAAGAGATCTAGACTCGTACAACCAAGCTCAATCCCGAGTTTGGCGGTATGGGCGAGTAGCATCGTCCCGGGGGAGATTTTTGAGAACGCAGGATCAAATCCGGTTTGGTAGAAGTAAATCGTCGTGCCTGCTCGCATTGCGTAAACCGCCCCTACGAGGTCGTCGCCTTGCCATAATCTGCCGGGAATTAGGGCATCGCATTGGTGCAATGCCGTACGATGAAAGTTCGCAATTCGGGAGCCTACGAACCCGCCCGGCAGCTTCCGAGTTCTCCACCGCTTTCGGTGCAACTCCACGAAGTCGGCATACCAATTCACCCGGTCCTCTGGCGACTGACACCATTCCACTCTCAAGTCAGAATTCCTGAATCCCTTATGAACATCTTGCCTAACGCTCTGGGAAATCGTTTTAAGGGTCTCGTCCATGGTTGGGGCAAGCGACTTTTGAAAGCTCTTTGCCTGAACCAACTCGGAAGGAATCGAAATTTGCTGGTGAAGATCGCACTTTAACCCTATTGATCTCACGAAATCAATCGCTTCATCCAGAGCCTTTTCATGCATCGAGAGCGGCGAGAGAATATCGCTCACGCCTGTGCCGGCTACCCGCATGACCCGACCGGTAAACGCCCAGCAACCCACCAAGTCGCGCCCTTCGCGAGCAACCAATACCCTGAACGATCCACGATTGATTCCCGAAATAACCGATGCCCGAACCCACTCTGGATGATGAAAAGGATGGCTATTCGGACCTTGATTCCAAAGATCCTGCCAATCCGAAAATAGGCGTTCATCTGGTTCAACTAGCTCCAAATGGATCACGGTAGTCAGGGTACCCGTATCATAATAGAAGGATGATCACCGCCACCATTTTGGGTTCAGGAACCAGCAACGGGTGCCCGAGTTTGGGGTTCGACTACTCTGAAGAATTTCTAGCGAACCCAAAAAACTGGCGGACGCGATCTTCCCTCCTATTAGAAGGGCCCGAAGGCAATCTGCTGGTCGACACCAGCCCAGAAATGAGGCTCCAGCTCCTGAGCGTGCGAGTGCAGAGCATTGATGCCGTACTCATCACTCATACCCACGCGGATCACATCATGGGAATGGATGACCTTCGATGCTTTGAACAAAAAAGCGGGAAATCTATGCCGATCTATGCTCAACCAGAAGATCAAGTTGTGATCAAACGGGTCTTCCAATATGCCTTCCGCGAAGCTCTTCCCGGAATCCACTTGCCGCAATTCCAGCTCCAAGATGTCCCTGAAATCTTGCACGTCTGCGGGATGGAAATTCGAACGATGATCGTCATGCATGGACCAACGCCTGTCGTCGCGATCCGCGTCGGAGACTTTGCTTATCTGACCGATGTGAGCGAAATTCCTCCGGCCGCTTGGGATTTACTTCAAGGGCTTGATACTCTTGTCCTTGATGCTGTCCGCCGAAGACCGCACCCCAATCACTTCCACTTTCAAAAAGCCAAGGAGATTGCGGCGGAGCTAGGGGCAAAGAAAACGATCTTCACGCACCTCAGCCACGACTATGATCACGACAAAACCGAGGCAGAGGAACTTCCGCCTGAAATTCGACTCGCCTACGATGGAATGAAAATCCTCGTCGAAGGATAAAGTTGTCACATTGCAGCGGCATTTTTAGCCAAATCTTTGTCCATGGTGTGTAAAATGCCTCGCATGGCACAACAAAATATGCGCGTAACTCACTACAAGCTCAACTGGAACTTTACGGAGGGATTTGGAACAATCGACCTGATTGACGGCGCATCCCCTGGAGCTAGGGAGTTAACCATTACCGGGCTGAAGTACCACGACTACCGCGCGCTGGTGGACATGCTTCGCAACGAGCGACCCGTGTTTTACAATGCCGTCGCCGAAGAGCTTTACACCGGCCCGGAAATGTCTGGCGAAGAGGAAGGTTAAGAAAATCGCCCTCACATTAGTAATCGAAATGGAGTCAATCTGATCCGACTTTCCTGCCCGATTAAGTCATGAAAATCGCAATTTTAACCGGGGCAGGGATTTCTCGTGAATCTGGACTTGCGACTTTTCGCGATGCCGATGGGCTTTGGGCGGGGTACAAGATCGAGGAAGTTTGCACGCCCGATGCCCTAGCCCGTGACCCCCAAAAGGTTCTTGACTTCTATAACCTCAGGCGCCAAGAAGTTCTTACCGTAGAGCCAAATGCGGCCCATTATGCCCTCGCGGATTTAGAAAAAGATCACGACGTCACCATCATCACGCAGAACATCGACGACCTTCACGAACGAGGCGGAAGTTCAAACATCATCCACATCCATGGTGAAATTTTTAAGGTTCGATCTCTGACCGACTTCGAATGTGTTGTCGAATCCAAGCAGGACGTAAATCTCGGCGATCTGGCTCCAGATGGACGGCAACTCAGACCTCACGTTTGCTTTTTTGGAGAAACTCCATACCACTGGACAGAAGCCGTAGAAGCAGTCCTGGATTGCGATCTGTTTACCGTCATTGGGACCAGTCTCCAGGTTTATCCGGCAGCAGGATTGGTGGATATGGCGCGAGGAAAGCAGATCGTCTTGATCGACCCGCACCCAACCCGATTCGACTTTGGAGTAACAACAATCGCCCAACCCGCAACCATAGGGGTTCCAGATTGGGTGAATTCTTTAATCACAAAAGATAAAAGTTAGAACCGAACAGAGCTAGTAATCCCTAAGAAAATTCCCTTATCTCGGATTCCAGCCTGGAGTTGCACATCATTAGAAGACTTGTAGCGTAACGAAGTATTAAAGTTTTTGGCATCATATTCCCCGATAATCGAGAAACGATCAGAGAACAAAACTTCGGCTCCCCCGATCAAGCGTTCTCTAAAAATCCCACTCCCAACCCCAAAGTGGAGTCGCAAACCAATCGGAGTTGATGCACTAGAACTTCCAAATCCCGCAGAGTTGATGTCGGCGGATCCCATCACATAAAAAGTGCTATAAATTGCATCAAAAGGATCAATGGTTCCAATCCCAATCGTCAGCCAATCAAAATTATTTGGAATGATCGTGACTTTTCCGGTCGCCAAGGTTTTGTTACTCATATTGTTCCTATCCAGAACAACGGCGCCAACTTCGAACCATCGCAAAATTCCATAATTCAAGCTCGGCCCACTAAGGTCCTTGCCCCAAGATCCTCCGATCCGCGCCTCACCAAAACGCGCCGTAAATGCGCTTGGAACGTTGATCAATCCGGTTGGTCCGTAAGTCGTATTCATCCCAGTAGTGCCTTCAAGATTAGTAAGCGCAGATGCGGTTGGTGTTGTGTCTTGGCTCCACCCAGCACTACCCAAAAGGGCGAAAGTTGCAATTGTCAAGATAGATTTCATATGTTGTCCTAGCGGCAATTCGCGAACATCCGAGCGTGTTCAGCGAGTCACTCTCTTATTATCCACTCTTTTAGCATGACGAAAATTTCAGCCCAGCCAGAGAATCCGAAGAAAGTTCTAGTTGGCAAACGCCTTTCGGATAAACACCGCAACCCGGTCCAGCAAAGCCGCATCCGTAAAAGCAGGTCCGCCGTGCCCGGCGCCAGGGAGGAATGTCAATTCAGATTGAACCCGCTGCGCCACCAGCTTATCGTGGATCAGCTGGCTTTGCGCCGGGGGAACCACCGGGTCACTGGTGCCGTGCACAATAAAGAATGGAGCATCATCCGAGGTCACATATTCCGTCGGGCCGTAATAATCCACCACCGCCCGAACCCGAGAATCGCGGTCAATCACCTTCGAAACCCCGTCCCATCCAGCCGTAGTCCCGACCATGGCAGCCAAATGCCCACCGGCAGAACTGCCCCAAACCGCCACCTTATCCGGGTCGATTTTGTACTGAGCGGCGTTCGCCCGAATCCAAGCGATCGCGGTCTTGCAATCAATCAATTGCGCCGGAAAAATGCCTTGGTGGCTCAATCGGTAGTTAATGCTCGCCACCGCAAAATCAGGATTTCGAACCTGAAACAGCCGAGCCGGTTGATATTGAGCCTAATCGCCCCCCTGCCATCCCCCGCCGTGAATCCAAACAATGAGAGGAGCTTTCGTAGCAGCCGTCGGCACATGCAAATCAAGCCGCAAAGGAATCTGATCCACCGTGGAGTACAAAAGATTGGTAGAACTCGTCACCCCAGAGGTCTGGGAAACAATCAAAAGAGCAGCAACAGATGCAATCATGCCAAGCACAACGCTGGCAAAACCTAGAAGTTCAGCGCCATTGGAAAACGCGGTCCAACGATCAAAAGGCTTCGATTCGAGGAACTTTGCCCCAAAAAAGAAAATCCCAAGGAAAGAGGTCGAAGAGTATGTATACTATTTTAAAGATCAATGGAGAACCCACCATAATGCGTACAACTTATAGACTTCAGCGTCACAATAACTTTGGAAAAATACTTCTTCTTGCGGTTCCGCTTGTTCTGGTCGGATGTAATCCTGGAGGATTTTCCGCCAACAGCTGGAACGCTCCTAAAAGGTTAGTCCAAATCGACGGGTACCGGGACTGGACTTTAGTCACCAAGACTCCGCAGGATATGTCGCCATCCATGGCCGCCCTGTGCGTCGGCCCGGATTCGGCGCACTTGGGCGATAATCCCCATCTGCCGAAGGTGTTTCGCGTCTTCGTAAATCCAGTCGGGGCAGGTGCGATGATGGCAAAAGATCCCAAGGATTTCCCCGACGGCTCTATCATCGTCAAAGAAAAGTTCAACCGGGAAGACTTCCCGCAACTTAAATCCCCGGATCAAAACATGATCGAAAAAAAGAAACTCAATATCCAGGATCAGAAGCCGGTCCTCATGACCGTGATGATCAAGAAAGAAGGAAAATGGGACTATTTCATCACCAATGCAGACGGCTCAATCCAAAAAATAGACAAAGACAAATGCACGAAATGCCATCAGCAAGTCAAGGAACATGACTACGTCTTTAAGCCATACGTCGCCCCATATCCAGCACTGCCAAGATCACAATCTAGGTAGCAAGAAAGGGAAAAAGGATGGTGGTCGATACAGGATTTGAACCTGTGACCCCTACAGTGTCATTGTAGTGCTCTACCACTGAGCTAATCGACCTCGTGGACAAACATTATACCGCAGCCGGCTCAATCGGTCAAGGGCCGAGTTCAGCCCCAGAATCCCGCCGAACCCGCGACGCCCGCAATTTTGAACCCAAAATCTGCAAAACAACCACCGCCCCAACCCCCACAACCACGTAATCCAGGTTTCGACGCACCAGCGGAATCTCCCCAAAAACCGCCCCCGCCACCACAAAAACCGAAATCCAAGCCAGTGCCCCCAGCGCGGAAAACAACACAAAAACCTTCGGCGCGACCTTAATGGAACCCGCCAAAAGAGGCATTCCGGACCGAATAAAGGGGATAAAAAACGCCAGCCCAACCGCCTTGGCGCCGTGTTTTTCAAAAAAATCTTCCAGTTTTGGCTTCAAATCCGCCAGCCGAGGATGCGAAAATGCCCGGTCTCCAAAGAAGGCCCCGGTGGCATAACCCACCCCGTTCCCCAAAAAAGCCGCCATCGCCATCCCAAAAGCCAGCAAAACCCAGACCCCAGGCAGCGCAACTTTTGCCAAAACCGCGGACAGAAAAACCAAAATATTCCCCGGCACCAGAATCCCAATCGGGTTCGCCGTCTGAATAAAAATCCCCGCCAAAATCACGCCACAAGCCAGCAAAGAACTCTGCGCAAAAAAATCCGTCAAAAGCCGCTCAAGATTCCCACCGCCCATCCCCCAAATCTACGCTGGAAACACATCTTTCGGCATCAAACCCAGCGCATATCCAAAATAGAGCGAAGGAATATCCTCTAGGAAATTCCCCCCAGTTCCCTTTCGCCTTCAGGAAGAAAGGGCTAGGGAAAGAAGGGACTTCACGATAAATCCCCTCCCTTTAGCGCACGGGATTTCAGAGAACTCAGCATTCCGTCGCTAAGGGGAGGGGCTAGGGGTGGGGATCTTATCTATAGTCCAAGGTGCGAGGGGCTAGTGGAGGGACTTTTTTTGGATATGTGCTCCGGCTTGGGGGTACCTTTGGGGTTGGTGCTCCTTTTTCTTTGCGTATTTTATGGCCTATTTGTTTTTGTGGCACTGACCAACATCGCGCTGATGCGGCGGGCTCGGCCTGAGCTTGCGGGCGATTGGAATCCTGCCATTTGCATTCCCGCGCGGAATGAGGCGAAAAATCTTCCTGATCTTTTGGGCCCCCTGCGTGACCAGGGCGCGAAGATTTTTGTGTTTGACGACGATTCCTCCGACGGGACCGGGGAAATTTCGGCATCTTTTGGCGCCCAAGTGATCCGGTCTCGCACCCCATTGCCCGAAGGCTGGACCGGCAAGAATCGGGCTTGTCACGAGCTGGCAAAAGTTGTCGCCGAGGTGCATGACGGCGAGTGGATTGTGTTTCTGGACGCCGATACCAAACCCGGCCCGACGTTCCTCAAGTCCCTGGGGCATGCCGTGATTCAGGCGCGGACAAGTGTGGCTACCGGGATGCCAAAAATTATTCCTGGGCGCGGATTTGAACCTGTTTATCTCGGCTGGGTCGGTTGGATTATCGCTGCCACGAACCCCTTTGGCCTGGTCGCGCTGACCCGAAAAGGGCACAACAGGTTCATGAACGGACAAATTGGGGTCTGGCGATCGAGCACCTATTTTGAATTTATGCCCCACGAAACCATGAAAGGCGAGGTACTGGAAGACGTGATGATCGGCAGGCTCATGGCGGCGAAAAATCAACCCGTGGCGGTGCTGGATGTGAGCGAAATCTTAAGCGTCGCCATGTACGAAGACTACAAATCTGCCCTGGACGGAATGAGCAAAAACACTTGCTTTATCGCTGGAAATGATTTTGGGACGATTTTAATCGGATTATTTTTGCTCTTTACGGCGTGGGCTTGGGTGCTGGCTTGGCCGGCAGTTTTCGTTTTACTTTTGAGCAAGGCGATTGTGGATTCGCGAGCAAAATTCCCCATTTGGACGCTGCCATTGATGCCAATGACGCTCACGATGGGGGCTTATACCTGTTTGCGTTCCGTGGTTTGGAAGCGGCAAGGAAAAATTGTCTGGAAGGGTCGCACGTACTCGTAAAAGAATAAAGGAGATTTGGCCTGGGTGTCGAAAAGGAGAGATTGGAGCCCATGCCAAATGAGCGTTTCTATTGATGATCTACTCCGCGAAGTGATTGGCGCCGACGCCAGTGACCTTCATATGAAGGCGAATAACCCACCGATGATGCGCGTTCGAGGGGAATTGAAGCGCACTGATCATCCCGCGCTTTCCGAAGAAGCGACTTACGCCCTGCTTACCAGCATCCTCACGCCGGAAAGAAAGGAAAGACTGCAATCCTTTAAGGAACTTGACCTGAGTTATTTTGTCGAAGGTTTGGCACGATTTCGCGTAAATATGTTTTGGCAGCGTGGGAAGATCGGTGCTGTTTTTCGCGTTATTCCCTACAAAATTCGGACCGTTGATGAGCTTGGACTCCCGCCGGTAACAAAGAAGCTTGCTCTGTTGCCACGCGGATTGATCCTGGTAACCGGGCCAACAGGTTCCGGGAAATCAACCAGCTTAGCGGCGATGATTAACCATATCAATGAGAATTCGCTATCGCATATTATGACCATTGAGGACCCCATCGAATATGTGCATAAAGATAAAAGGTCCATGATTAATCAGAGAGAACTTGGTACCGACACCCACAGTTTTGCGGACGCCTTGAAACATGTAATGCGGCAAAATCCCGATGTGATTTTGGTCGGCGAAATGCGAGATTTGGAGACGATCCAGCTTGCGATCACGGCCGCTGAAACGGGACACCTGGTCTTTAGTACTTTGCACACGGTTGACGCTGCCCAAACGATCGACCGAGTTGTGGACGTCTTTCCGCCAGAACAGCAAGCACAGGTCCGCACTCAGCTGAGCGTGACTTTACAAGCCGTGGTTTCGCAATCGTTATTACCGCTCAAAAACGGACAAGGACGGATTGCGGCATTCGAAGTCATGGTCGCGACGCCAGCCATTCGTTCGATCATCCGCGACGGAAAAACTCACCAAATCTTTAAGGACATCCAAACCGGTGGTGAGTTGGGAATGCAGACCTTGGACGGTCACCTTTTCTGGTTGCTTAAGAATGGTCATATTGACTACGAACACGCTCTTTCAAGATGTTCGAATATTGCCGAATTTGAGACCAGAGCGATGCGAGAAGGTTTAGCGGAGGGAAGTCATGCAACGCATTGAGGGAATTTTAAGGCACTGCGTGGAAGTAGGAGGCTCGGACCTTCACTTCAAAACCGATACCGGAAAAGTTTATATTCGCGTCTTGGGAGAATTACGTTCCCTTGATGATGTTCCACTGTTTACCGATGAAGAGTTTCGCGAGGAACTGAACCAACTCCTAAAGCCAGAGCAAATGGAAAGAATGGAGCGGGAAATGGAATTGGACTTTGCTTACGAGATTGAGGGGGTCAGCCGATTTCGTGGCAATCTTTATCAGCAGCGAAATTACCTTCAAGCCGCTTTTCGAGTGATCCCTTACCGCATTGCTTCGATGGAAGAACTTCACCTTCCGGAAGCTTGCTACGATTTCATTAACCGTCCGCGTGGGCTAGTTTTGGTTACTGGTCCTGCAGGGAGTGGAAAATCAACTTCGCTGGCAGCAATGATTGACCGTATCAATCGAACCAGACACGATCATATTGTTACCGTTGAGGATCCCATTGAATTTGTCCACGGTGACCATTTGGCTCTGATCAATCAGAGAGAGCTCGACAATGACACGCTCAGCTTCGCAAACGCTCTGAAGTATGTTTTGCGTCAAGACCCCGACGTAATTTTGGTTGGGGAAATGCGCGATCTTGAGACGATTCACCTGGCAATCACCGCCGCTGAAACTGGTCACTTGGTCTTTGCGACTCTTCATACTGTGGATGCTGTGCAAACGGTTGACCGAATTGTGGATGTATTCCCGACTCACCAACAGCAACAGATCCGGATGCAACTCTCTGTAAACCTGCTTGGGGTAGTCAGCCAATCGCTGGTCAAGAGAAAAGATGGGCGAGGTCGGGCAGCAGCCTTTGAAGTCTTAGTGGCGACATCGGCGGTTCGCAACAATATTCGAGAAAATAAAACGCACCAGCTCTCTTCCATGATCCAGACCGGACATAAACTCAAAATGCAAAGCCTAGATCAAGCCCTTCTGCACTTGGTCGAGCAAGGAGCGGTTGATGTTGAGGATGCAAAAAGCAAGGCAAAGGATCGACACGAATTCGAAAGGCTATTGCAGTTCGCCAAGCATAGTCATCCACCTGGTGGCGCTCCTGTCGTGGGACCAACTCCGAACCAGAGCGGACCACCCCAGAGACCACCATTGGATCGCCCTCACTAAACTGGCTTGAGACCAAAAACCTCGACATCAACACCCGGCGAGAATGTGATGTGATCCCATACCTCGGTGTGTTCGTAGCCGGGGATTGGGATCAGATTTTGTTGTACGGTGAGATTTTGAACATCCTGGATTTGATAGGGCGGGTGATGGACACGCCCGGAGAATATCTTTCCATCTTTTTCTGCGAATAAAAGATAGCGCTCAACGAGCCAATAATCAAACGATTCTTTTGCAGAAGGGGCGGGAATTCCGGCGGTTTTCCAGGATGCTTGATAGCCAAATTCTGGATTATGTTTGCGCATCCCGGAGGCGTGGAAAGTTCCGTTTTGATGTCTTAGCGACATTTTTGCCCAAATATAATTGAGATTAAATGCCCGCCGGGCAAAGAGGCACGCGGTGAGGTTACTTGCATCCAGGCTAAAAAACCACACGCCGGGAATCCCGTTTTTGTCCCGGACATACGTACGGACGTTTGTTTCCGGAAAGGCCGAGAATCCAGGGATTGCTGGGGTTCCAGAAAACCGAATGTTTTGCATCTGAAAGATCACGAATCCAATCCAAGCCTTGCCGTTAAATGTTTCGACCGTAAGACCATTCGGGAGAAGATTTTGGACTAATTCTGGCTCGACGGCGACATGGAGAAACAAAAGATTGCGCCAGGATTGCCGCATAACGACTCTCCTATATGGTCGTTGGCTAAGTTTCTCAAGCGGGGAAAAAGGATCAATCATGGCTAGATTCAAAGACTTGTTTGAAGCTTTGAACAGTAAGTTCTTCGATATCCGCTGAGCTTACGTCTCGGTTCAGGAGCTGGGAGATTGAGGTAACGCCGTAGCCCTGGATTCCACACGGGATGATCATTGAAAATGGGCTGAGGTCATTGTTGCAATTGATGGCGATCCCGTGGAGGCTGACCCATCGCTTGATTTTTACACCGATCGCGGCGACCTTTCGCTCGCCGACCCAAACTCCGGTGTTGGGCGGGAATCTTCTTGCTTCGATGCCGAGTTCTTTCAGCAGGAGAATCTGGGTTTCTTCCAGCCCTCGCATCCATTTATGGAGGTCTTTTCCATGACGATTGAGGTCGAAGATCGGATACATGACCAACTGTCCTGGCCCATGGTAGGTCACATCGCCTCCTCTGTCGGTGGTGATGACTTCAATGCCCTTGGCGGCATATTGTTCGGGCGTGAACATCAGATTTTCTTTGTGGAAGTTCGCGCCTAAGGTCAGCACGGGCGGATGTTCGACGAGGATGAGTGTGTCCTCGGCGCCGGCTTGGACTTGCTCAAGGATTTCGAGCTGCTTTGCCCAGGCCTCGTTGTAGCCCATTTTTCCCAGGTGGAGGATGTTCATCTTAATTTTCCAGCTGATTCCAATGGATCAAACCACACCCGTTTCCAGCTGATAAACAGTAAACGAATCAATCGCGATACTCAGGCGATCTCCGCGTTTGTCGGTCAGGGATTCCCACACAGGTTCAGTGACAGTAACTCCCCCGACTTGGCAGGCGGCTTCCACGTGGGCAGCGATGTCAATCACATCGGTGTATTGCACCTTGTCAATCTGCCCCATCACCATACCTCTGTGAAGCCCGATTCTGAGCTTAAACGGCATCGTGAGCTTGTTGGTTTTCTCGTTGAATTCTTGGATCTTTTCGTGAGTCCTCCAGGCGGCCCTCATTGCCATTTCGGTTTGATCGAAGGTGATAATCGCGCCATCACCGGCAGTGCTAAGGACTTCGCCACCAAATTCGTCGGCAACGCGCTCTAGCAATTGTTGATACGCCCTAAACGACCATTCCGCAATGAAAGGATCCGCCATGGATTTCATGATTGAGCTTTTTGCGGCGTCAACAACCATCACGGTCATGCTTCGCGGTCCAGGGTTAAGTCGCTTTTGGATATCCAAAAACTCGGCGAGCAGGGTCTCCGGATCGTCTAAAAGAAGTAGCTTTTCTTCGGTTCGTTTTTGCTCGATGGTTGCGGCGATCCCGGCGAAAAGCCCGACCATCGTTCCGGCAATTAAACCTGCGATGATCTGACTGTCCCAAGTCCGCGCAAATTCCTGCACACCAAATCCCGTAATCGGAAGTAAGGTGGGCGGAATCGAAACGAGCTGCATTAAAACCGAAGTCCCAATCGCTCGCCAAACGCTTCCGGCAAGAAAGGAAACTGCAATTTGGCAAGCCAGAACCACCAGCGACATTACCCCAGCCAAAAGCGCAACCTGGGGGGTGTCCAGGCTGATGTTCAGTCGCGTCATCAGGTTTGAAATTGCTAAGACACTGATCAGACTCAGCCCAAATCCTAGCACGCCAGACCAAGCAAACGGCATTTCTGTGATTTGCCGAATCAACGGCGAATCGCGCCAAGTGGTGACCTTACGATCCGAAGACTGTGCGGTTTTGAGCCGCGTTTCAATATCAAAGAGTAACTCAAGAAGCTCTTGTCGGCCCAAGCGATCTTTGTTTCGTTGCTCAGCTTTGATCCGCACAAACGCACCGATGATCGCGAAAAAAGCACCAAAGAGCGAGTACACCGCGGTCAGCAGGAAGAAAATTAACACTCCAATCAGAAGAAGTTCAATCCCACCAGGTCCATCGTTTGAAGTAGCCAGTTCAAATCCAAACCCCGCCAGCAAAGAAATTCCCACCACGATCCCCCCACATAGCGGGACGATTTTCAGCACTCCATGCCGGAAAAAGCAAGCAAGTTGCAGGATCCACGTCACCGCAAAAAGCGACGAGGCAACTACGCCCTCGATCTGCAATACATCTGAGCCCGTCCGAACCTCTTCGCCGCGACCCATAAAAAAGCCAAGCACCAAGGCAACCAACGTTGTGATCAGGCAGAATAAATAAGGATTCGCGGTAATCCCCATCCAATAATCGCTGATGGATCGAAGCCGAAATTCCCGCGCAGGTCTCGCCGGTTTAGCCACAAAACTTGCACCCCCGAGCTGCTCAGAAGTGTTGCGCGTTGTCGCTTTTTTCGCTAAAATCAGCGACACTCCGGCCATCTCCGCGATGTCTTCGGCGGAATCATGGATTGCTGTCGGGTTTTGCCGTAAGTATTCGGCGAGCCGCGCAGCTTCGGTGGCGGGAGTAAATGACATCAGAATAAGTTTTTTCTTTACGTATTTTGATGCAAAAAGGATGCGCTTTGTGTATCCTGATAGACGCGAGTTGGGCGGATGACGGCTGGAGGGCAACCTCGGGAGGAAAGTCCGGACTTCATAGAGCGCGATGCCCGGTGCAAACCGGGGCGGGGTGACCCGACGGAAAGTGCCACAGAGAACAGACCGCCGTCAGCTTCGGCAGACGGTAAGGGTGAAACGGTGGGGTAAGAGCCCACCAGCAGTCGGGGCAATTCGGCTGGCTAGGAAAACCCCATCGGAAGCAAGGCCAAATAGGGGGGCGTCGAAGCTGCTCGCTGAGTCCCCGGGTAGGCCGCGTAGACAAATCGTCATACAAAAACAGAATCCGGCTTACAGCCCGGCTCGCATCTGGTTTATCTGGTTCGGGTGGTTCGGATTGTTCGGGTGGACTTGGTCTTCCTCCAGAAAAGACTTCACCAATCCGAACCACCCGGACTCCCGAACTTCCACCCCGCGCCAAGCGTAGAACCTCCCATGACCCCCCAAGACGAGACCATGGCGCGAAAATTGCTCGGCCGGCTGACCGAATCCATCCCAAGCGGAGACGCGAAGCTGACGATGCTGGTCGGCGAACTCGGCAACGAACTCACCCGGATCGAAGCTCGCGAGCTTGCCCAAGAACAGCAACTCGCCGAGTTTGAAGCCGCCTATGAGAAATTAACGTCTCCGGCAAACCGGATTGCGGTTTTACTCGCGAAGCGAGACGACGACACTGCCCTGCTCGCCCTTGGCGAAACCGAATATGTCGCCCAAATTGACCCCTCTTTGCTCAAATCTTCGGACTTAGTGATCGGCGCTCGCGTGATGATCAACGAAGGGTATGCCGTGGTCGGAATCTTGCCTCCGCACAGTGGTGGTGGGATCGGGAAAGTTGCTGATTTGTTAGGTGAAGATCGGTTGAAAATTGGTAACGATCAACCCGGTTCGGCAACACGTATCGTTTGGCGTGGATCGGACTTATTGGGAGTTGTGGTGAAGAAAGGTGACGAAGTTCGCATCGAACCAACCGGGAAAGTCGCCGTCGAACTCTTCGGTCAGCAAGACGCTAGAGATTACTTCTTAGAAGAAGTTCCGCAAACTCCTTGGTCGAACATTGGTGGTCAAGATGAAGCGATTAAGATGATTCGCGAAACCATCGAACTTCCGCTTTTGCACCCAGAACTCTTTGCAAAGTTTGAGAAAAAACCCATCAAAGGCGTGCTACTCTACGGCCCACCAGGCTGTGGAAAGACCTTGATCGGAAAAGCGATTGCATACAATTTAGCTAAAGAATACTCCGAGCGTTTAGGTCGAGAAGTGAAGGAATACTTCTTGAATATCAGTGGTCCAAAGATCCTAAATATGTGGCTGGGAGAAAGCGAGCGAATGGTGCGCGAAATCTTTGATACTGCTCGCACAAAAGCGAAGGAAGGCAATCTCGTTGTGATCTTTATTGACGAAGCCGAATCCATTCTTCGCACGAGATCTAGCGGGCGATACATGAACATCAGTAATACCGTTGTGCCGCAATTCTGCGCTGAAATGGACGGCGTTATGGGACTTGAGAACGTGATCGTCGTGCTCACATCCAACCGCCCGGACTATATCGACCCAGCCATCCTACGACCAGAACGCATTGACCGAAAGGTCAAGATTACAAGACCTGACCTGAATTCGGCGAAATCAATCTTGAGTATTTATCTTAATGAGAATCTTCCGATTGATCCGGTCTTAGTGAAAGAATTTGATAACGAACCCGCTTGCGCCAGAAAGGAACTCATCGAATCGACGATGACCTATCTTTTCCGAAAGGAAAAGGCAACTGAATTCCTGAAAGTTTCCTTGCGCAATGGAAGCAATGAGACCCTCTACTTCAAAGACCTTCTCTCAGGAGCGCTACTCAAATCCCTCGTGGATCGAGCAAAAGACACTGCGATCAAGCGCGCCATCGAAAATCCTACAACCGAGCAAGGTTTGAGCAAAGAGGATATGCAAACCGCAATTGACGCAGAATTCTCCGAAAACGAAATCTTCCCAAAGAACGATGTCATCGAAGACTGGCTAAAGCTGATTGACTTCGACATCGAAAACGTCGTCAACGTCCGCCCAGTAAAGACTACCAAGGGCGAAGCGTTTGTGCGGAAAAATATTCTGTAACATTAAGCATTCTGCAACGCCCGCAGATGCCCGATGATCAGGGCAATGTCCGCCGGACGAACTCCCGGAATTCGGCTCGCTTGCCCAACGGTATTCGGCATGATCCGTCCCAGCTTTTCTACGCTTTCGTAGCTCAAGCTGACCAGTCCCTTCCAGTCAAATCCATGCGGAATCACCATCGAATCCAGCTTCGAAGCCTGCTCAATCTGCCGCTGCTGAACCTCGATATAACCATCATAAGCCGCCGCAAGCTCCATCTGCTCCCGTGCTTCACGTGATGCCGGAATTCCGGTGCGGTCCAACGCTATTGCATCGGCAAGTTCTTCGACATGCTCAAGTCTTAAGCCTGGTCTCTTCAACAAATCAAACATCGAGATCCTGTTTGTCAACGCCGGTGCACCCAAGGTCACAATGATGTCATTACTTGCCGGAGTCACAGTGTTCTTATGAAGCCAATGCATCCCCGATTCAATATCAGCCATATTGGATTCAAAGCGACTCCATCGCTGATCGCATACAATCCCCAGCTCACGCCCAGTTGGAGTCAATCGTTGATCACTATTGTCGTTTCGTAAGACCAAACGATGCTCGGCACGAGCCGTCAGCATCCGGTAAGGATCCTCAACTCCCTTCGTGACTAAATCATCAATCATCACCCCAATGAAGCTCTTGTCACGCGGGAAGTAGATCGGTGGTTCTTCGCGAACAAATCGCGCGGCATTGATGCCAGCGACGATCCCCTGACCCGCAGCTTCTTCGTAACCGCTTGTCCCGTTAAGCTGACCCGCCAAGAACAGACCATGCACGCAGTGGCTCATGAGGCTGGCATCAAGTTGCAGAGGATCGGCCATGTCATATTCCACCGCATAACCAGGGCGCATCATGACCATGTTCTCAAGACCAACGATCGTTCTCAATGCCAGCTCCTGAACTTCGGCTGGCATCGAAGTCGAAAATCCTTGCACATACATGGATTCCGAATCCCACTCCTCTTGCTCTAAGAAAATCGGGTGCGAAGTCTTATCGGCGAACCGCACGACCTTGTCTTCAACACTCGGGCAATAGCGCGGACCAACGCCCTGAATCTGCCCACTAAACATCGCAGATTGATGCAGATTGTCGGTCAAATAGGTATGAGTCGCTTCGTTCGTATGGGTCTGCCAACAGGGCAAAAGGTCGTGCTGAGGCGAACTGTGGTCGTGCAAAAAGCTGACTGCGTAGCAATCCGGCTCGCTTTCCATCGTCATCATGCGACTGAAATCCACGCTGGACTTGGCGATCCGTGGTGTGGTTCCAGTCTTAAATCTCCGCAAACGAATTCCCGATTCTCGAAGAAAATCCGAGAGCCCGGCAACAGCGACATCGCCATGTCTTGCCGCGACGGTCTTCTTTTGCCCTTCGTGGCAGAGCCCGTTTAAAAATGTGCCAGTCGTCACGACGACAGCGGAGCATTCGATCACCTCGACAATTTCCGAGCCATTCGGCTTGACTTTCACTCCCGTCACCCGACCACCAGCGGTTTCAATCCACTCGACCGAACCTTCAAGTAGAGTCAAATTCGGCTGTTGAGTCAGCACCTCCCGCATCATCAATGGGTAAAGCGTCTTGCAAACATGAGCGCGGAAAGTTTGCACAGCTGGCCCTTTTCCGGTTCCGACGCGCCGCATGTGGGTCATCGTGAAGTCGGTCGTGACCCCCATTTGTCCACCAAGCGCGTCTACCTCGCGAGCAATATGACCCTTCGCCGGTCCACCGATGCTACAGTTACAAGGAAGGTGCCCGATTCGGTCAAGCCGAAGCGTCACGCAAAGGACATTTCGCCCCATGCGCGAAGCCGCCAAAGCGGCCTCAATACCAGCCTGCCCCGCCCCCACAACCACCAAATCAAATCGCTGACTCAATCTAGGTTCAAAGGTACCCAATTCCGGTGCGAATTGAGGCAAAATTTTAGCATCAACCCCCAAACCTCGCGAACCTACCCGCGACGCTGATTCGTGGTTAGTGCCACAATAGAGCATCATCCCAGATCAAAGGTGATCGCATTATGCCTATCGTTCCCGTCTGCATTCCCCAAATCGGTGAGGGCCTCCAGGAAGCCCGCCTTGTCGCTGTTCTCAAGCAGCCCGGTGACCTCGTCCGACGCGATGAACCGATCTATCAGATGGAAACCGACAAAGCCGTCATGGATGTTGAGTCTCCGTTCACCGGGACGATCACAAAGTGGCTTGCAGAGCCAGACACCTTGCTTCCCATCGGTGCAGAAATCCTGATGATGGAGATCGAAGAAGAATCTCCGGCAGCATCGACACCGGTTGAATCCATCCACTCCAGTGGTGAATCAATCGCTTCCCTTTTCATCCCACAAATCGGTGAAGGCTTGCAAGAAGCTCGGCTCGTTGCGGTACTCAAGAACCCAGGCGACAAGATCAAACGCGACGAGCCAATCTACCAAATGGAGACCGACAAGGCCGTCATGGATGTTGAGTCTCCTCTTGACGGCGAACTGATCGAATGGACTGTCGCAGTGGACACCGTCTTGCCGATTGGGGCAGAAGTTGGTAAGGTCAAAATCATGGGTGCGGCTCCTGCGGCTCCTGTTCACGGTCACGCGCCATCTGCTCCGACAGCCCCGACGCAAGCATCCACCGCTTCCACAGCCGCCGGGCCTCGGAGAACGGATATCCCTCCCCGAACCCGAGCCTACGCGAAAGAAAAGGCAATCAGCGAAGAGATCCTCAACACCATCACGGGATCGGGATCGAAGCTCATGCCAGCGGATATTGATGCATTCCTCGCCGGGGGCTCGGCAACAACCGCACCGAAAGCAGCCGCCCCGGTACCAAAGTCGAATTTTAAATCCTCCGATCGCGAGATGGCGCAAAAACAACGGCTCCTTTCCTCTCGAATGGTCCGCGGAAGCCAACTCGTCGTTCCAGGGACGATCACAGTCGCGACGATCTGGGAAGGCGTCGAAGCCCTGAGCGCCGAATATAAAGCGACGGGCGGAGAATTCCAACCTAGCCGATTTACAATGTTCGCTTATGCCATGACCCAAGCGCTCAAAGAATTTCCTGGATTCCGAAGTTCGATGATCGGAGACAGCACGATCCGCACGTATGATCACGTCCACCTTGGAATCGCTGTCGCTCTACCAGGTGACGAGCTTGTCCTAGCGGTGATTGATGAAGCCGACACCTTAACTTGGAAGGAATTCGCTGAAAAAACTCGCGAACAAATCAATCTTGCTCGGGCTGGGAAGGACCAAGCCCACGAAGCGGTGACAGTGAGCCTAACAAACATGCAGGCATACGGTCTTCGAGACGCGGTTCCAGTTGTGGTTCCACCAAGCCTTGCCACTGTGTTCCTTGGTGAGGCCTACAATGGACTTGATCAAACAACCTCGGATTTGGTTCTTCGCCGATATGTCAACATCGCGATGACCTTCGATCACCGTCTCATGAATGGCGTTGGAGCAAGCGACTTTATCAACAAGGCAAAGGCGAACGTCGAGGGAGTTAGGTCCCTGATCAACACATGAGCAGCGCACCCATCATCGGAATCACCTGCGACCTGTATCGGTCGGAGAATGACGGTCTCTACGGGCCTCAGTATTCCTTGCGATACAACTACTGCAAGCAGGTCGTCGAAGCCGGTGGAGTACCGATCATCATTCCGACAAACTCGGACGTGGCCGCTCTTGCCAGCATCATTGACGGGTGGCTTATTCCCGGTGGTCGGGACATGGACGCACAGTACTTTGGCGAAGAAAATCACCCTACCGTCGAGGTGCAAGACCCTTCCCGCTGGGCGGCCGAATCCGCTCTCTACGAAAGCATCCCCGCTGGTTTACCCGTTTTTGGAGTCTGTTACGGAGCGCAGTTCCTGAATGTGAAGCATGGCGGATCACTCGAGCAGCATCTCCCGGACCGAGTCGGAAATCGACTCCACGAAGGCGGCAATCCTCAAGAGTATCAAGTCGAACCAGGTTCAAAGCTAGCTCAAATCATTGGTTCAACCGAGACCAGAGGACTGAGCTACCACCACCAGGCCGTCGGCCGGCTGGGAGAGGGCTTAACGATCTCAGCAAGGCATGAAGATGGAACCGTTGAGGCAATTGAGAACCAGTCCCCAAGATTCTTGATCGGCGTCCAGTGGCATCCGGAGCGAACACCAGATAATCCAGCCACGGCAAAGTTGTTTGCGGCATTTATTCAAGCGGCAAGAGAATTTAAAGCGAACCGGGAGAAGTGACGATGAAGCATTTGGTCAATAGTCGTGAAGTTGAGCTAGGCGACGCTCCGGCCGGGGTGCATATTATCAGGTTTGGAGACACTTTTGTGATTCGCGCAAATGGTAAATCCTACCGTGCAGCAGCGGTTCGTGTTGGAGATAAGTATCACATTAGCTACCAAGGCCGAACCTATCAGATCGAAAAGGTCCGACCAGGTTCAAAGAAAAGTAAAGCCAAAGACATCGGCACGTTCGTTGCACCAATGCCAGGGCAGATCACGGATGTGTTTGTCGCCGAAGGCGATGTGGTCACGGAAGGACAAAAATTGCTCGTTTTAGAAGCGATGAAAACCCAGCAACCAATCATCGCACCATTTGACGGAATTGTGGAACAACTATCAGTAGTGAAGGGGCAACAAATCGGGGATGGGGACTTACTCATTCATGTTTTGGCCAGCCCTACATCGGGGATCTGAGTTGACAGAATTACTTACAAAATTTGATTTTGAACTTAACTTGCGGAAAGCTAAGTCGAACTACCAGTCCGTGCCGACTCGCGACCAGGGAGTGTGGGAGAATCGCCTCTTACAAGCTTTTCGACGCCTTCCTTACCATGCATCCGGGAACCGGATCAAATATGACGGTATGGATTACGATGTGGTTATTCGCTTGACTTTGAAGTCAGTAGCGGATAACATTGCTTGTGTTAAAACAGACTATCGGACGATCTTAAAATCCATCATTGGCGAGCGTGCCGTAACAGTGGCTTTCACATCAACCGATGACGGCTTTGATCTCCAATTTTCGACCATTGACGCGGACGGATGCATATTCGCGGCTTTGATCAAAACTACAGCGAACTAATGCGAATCATCGAAGTCGGACCCAGAGATGGGCTTCAAAATGAAAAAAATCCCATCCCGACTGAGATCAAGCGCGCATTTGTAAAAAACCTTCTCGCGAGCGGTCTTCAAGAAATTGAAGTGACGAGCTTCGTCTCGCCAAAGTGGGTGCCCCAACTCGCCGATGCAGTTGAACTGCTGACCGAGCTCGGACCCAATCCTGGATTTTCGTGTCTGGTCCCCAATGCAAAAGGACTTGAGCGTGCGATTACGACGGGGGTGGATCGCATTGCCCTCTTCACCGCAGCCAGCGAAGCTTTTACCCTCAAAAATATCAACATGACGATCGCGGACAGCATGGAAGGCTTCCGAGAAGTCATCGCCGAGTACCGATCGGTCAAACCTGACGGCTGGATTCGAGGATACGTCAGCACAGCTTTTGAATGCCCATTCGCGGGCCGGATCGGACCTGAACAAGTCGCAAAAGTTTCTTACGAGCTTCTCAAGATGGGAGTTGATGAAGTTAGCCTTGGAGACACCATCGGGGTTGCAGTTCCTCATGAAGTTTCGCGACTAATTCAAGAGATCGCTGACATTCCGAAGGAAAAAGTTGCTTGGCATTTCCACGACACACGTGGCACCGCGATTGCAAATGTATCCGTGGCACTGGAAGCCGGTTATGCCGCATTCGATTCAAGCGCGGCAGGACTTGGCGGCTGTCCTTACGCTCCTGGTGCGGGCGGAAATTTGAGCACCGAAGATCTGGTGTACTTCCTCGAACGATCTGGTGTAGCTACTGGGATTGACCCGACTGCATTGGCTCAGGCATCGCTGCCGATCCTTGAGTGCCTTGGGCGCCCACCGGTTGCGCGGGCGCAATTGGCATCGCTGGCTGCTTTCCAGCCGATATAATCCCAAACACCGCCAGTCCAAACGCGATCACGGCGACGACAACCGTACCAATCAGCTCCTCACCCTTGAGCGAAAACTCCTTGCGATTGACGGCCAGGACCACCGCCCCAATTGGCACAAGAGCGGGCAATGCCCCTAGCGAAATCGGACCGATGCTCACGTTTCCTGCGAACAGCACCACCAGCAAGTAGAACACCAACGCCCCCACCATGTAGGGCAGAGTCTCTCGATACTTCATGCTGAATTTTGTGAGCAGAATGAAAAACATCGCGAGAAAAAAGAAATCTGCAGGTCCAACGTAACCCGCGATATTCAAACCGATATTCTTTGATCCCTCAACCGCCGCGCTCGGAACGGAATATGCCACTCTCTTAAAGACTTCCGGGTTCTTTTGCAAAATTTGTTGGACCGGCCCGGAGGGATAGGTCACGACGAAAATATCAAATCCGGCCAAAAAGATGGCGACGGGTAGGATCATGTTTTTGTCCTTGATGAGGCAAGCGATCATGCCCCCAAGACCGGTGCACCATAGAATCAATCCGGTATTCCCAACAGCGCTGACCAAGGTCTGTCCAATTCCAGGGGCAAGATTTCGCCCAATCAATGCTGCCCCAACGTGCAACAATATCCCCGTGCCAAGAAAAGTCGCACATCTCCCGATTTCCCAGCGGTCTCTGGCCGCGATGTAGATCGCCACGATGGGAGTGACAATAAATGCGATGTTCAAGATTAAACCCAGAATTCCGCCAACGGCGACCGGAACTTGCACCACCCCAACCAAGACTCGGAGCATAAACAAAACCCCGAGCAACGTGAAGTAAACCGGAAGACCGGGCTTATTTTCGGTAGAGGAAGTCGCCATCATCGGGGCTTTCGGTTCCGTGGACTGCATGCTCATGAAGGACTTGAGCATACACGTTTAGGACGGCTTTGGTCATTGACTCGATCGTCAGCCCCTGAACCGTGAGTTTAGATGCCTTCGAAATTCTTTCATAAAGGTCTTGATCAGTAAGCATCTGGTTCACGTGGTGTCGAATTTCGTCAGCGTCATTGCGAACGATGTATCCGTTTTCGCCGTCGATGATGCTCGCACTGGCACCACCTCCCGTCACAACAACGCACGGCAAACCGTAGCTCATTGCTTCGCTAACCACCAACCCTTGCGTTTCCGTCATGCTTCCGAAGAGGAAAATGTCTGCACAGGCATAGAACTTGTCGACCTCTTGGCGCTCCACAAAGCCGACAAAGTTGGTTCGGTCACCCATGTTAAGGTTCCTCGCGAGTTCAACAGCGGAGTCACGATAAGGACCGTCGCCAACCAACCAGAATTCTGCATCTTTGTGAGTCTCAAAAATCTTGGCTGCCGCGTGAAAAAGCACTTCCATATTCTTTTCCTTCGCGATCCGCCCAACATAGAGCAAAATCCGCTTCTTTGGATCAATGCCCAATTGCTCCCGAACGCCCTCACGAGTCAAGGGTCTACGGGAGGGAGTCCCAGTTGGAATGACGCTGATCGGAGTGTGAATGCTGTGCCGTAATAACCAACGCTTGCTCGCATCGCTCGGTGTGATCACGTGGGCAACCCGGTTGTAATAATAGTTCGTGTGCTTCGCAATCTTATACCGCAGGTATCGCTTGGGCACAAACGGGATATAGTGCGTGTACTTGTCGTAATGCGTGTGATAAGTTGATACGATCGGAATGCCGTGCGACTGCGCCCATCGCATCCCAACAAAGCCAATTGTCCAAGGCGTGTGCGTGTGTACGATGTCAAATTTGTGCTTCCGAAAGAAATGCACCATCGGATAAAAGGGCGGAAACGCCAAAGGATAACCTTTAGTCCAAGGGGTTTCTGTGGCTGGAAATCGGTACGAGTTCGGATCAGAATCTTTGTGCCGAAAGTGGGAGGCGGTAAAGATGTGAACAGAATGCCCTTGCCGGCGAAGTTCGCGCACAAGGGCATCAATACTGACGCTTACGCCATTTAGAATCGGTAAGCAACTATCAGAGAAGATCGCAATCCGGAGGGGTTTTTGCCCCGCTGGCACTTATTCCTCCGTCGGTCGACCGTGAGCTTCAACGAAGTTCACAACATTTGTGAGCCGGAATCTTCGTTGACCACCTTGGGTACGGTGGTGCTCAAGCCATCCACGATTGGTGTAGCGTCGAACGGTCGCTGGGCAAACGCCAAGCAATCGACTCACTTCCTCCAGAGTCAACTCTGGATCGAGAAGTCTTTTGATCAAATCCTGGCGAGTCTCCCTGAACTCGCCTGTGTAGTAGTTCGAGGTGACATCGTCATCAAAAAATGTGCTCAAAAACTCGATATTCTTTGGAAGCCGGGTCCAAACATCGTGAAGTTGAGGGTCCAAAGCTGGAGCCCGATCGGCCACGTTGCGGATCTTACGTGGACGTGGCGCGCTGAGCTGGGTTCGCTTCGTGCTTTTGCGCTTCGGAGCAGTATGCGCCTTAGACTTTTCAGTCGTCGCAACTCCATTTTGAGTCGCGGTCGAGCCGTTCAGGAACTCACCAATACTTGGCAGATCAAAATCGAACTCGTCTCCGGGCTGATCCTTCTTATCTGCGGTAAACGCCTGCTCTATGTATGCAATCGGATCAAACTCTTCCTGAGATGCCACACTCGACTCCCTTCCACTAATCATCTCAGCTATTATAGTCCCTTCGGGGATGCTTTGGATACGGTTTGGGCTAAATAATTAGCATTGAGTCTCCAAAACTCAGGAACCGATAGTGCTGAGAAATTGCGATTTGATAACTATTATGCACGGTTTTTGGATCGGCTAGCGCGGAGATCATCATCAACATCGTCGTCTTCGGCAGGTGGAAGTTGGTAAACATTCCGTCAACAATCTGCCACTCAAACCCTGGAGTGATAAAAAGCTTTGAAACGCACTCTCCAGGCTCGATCCTTCCCTTAGCTACGGCATGGGTCTCCAGAGTCCGCACGCTCGTGGTTCCGACGCAAACCACTCGACCCTCTGCTGAGTTAATGATCTCAGAAGCTTCGTTCGAAATCGCACATCTTTCACCGTGCATCACATGCTGGGATAGGTCTTCGTTTTGAACCGGTCGAAACGTGTCAATCCCTACATCAAGGGTCACTTCCGCAATCCGAACACCTTGCTCCTCCAGCTTTGAAAGAATCTCAGGTGTGAAATGAAGCCCAGCAGTAGGAGCGGCTGAACTCCCCCCGTGCTTGGCATAAGTTGTTTGGTAACGCTCCCGGTCTTCCAACCTGTGATGGATGTACGGCGGCAATGGCGCCGAACCAAAAGAGTTTAGCTTTTCCCCTAAATCCTGAACTTCCAAAAACTGAATGATGCGTTTTCCCTCGCCACCTATCCCGGTGACTTCGGCAGTAAGTCCGCCCGGGAAATGCACCAAAGTTCCAATCTGAAGTTTTTTCGCAGGCTTACACAGGGCCTCGAAACTTCTTGGGACCTCATGGTTCCGCAAGAGAAGGCACTCCACCGCACCACCCGTGGGGCGTTCGCCGAGCAAACGCAGCGCGGTCACGCGAGTATTGTTCACAACTAACACGTCGCCCTCACGCAAAAGCGTCGGAACGTCTGTAAACATCCGGTGATACACCTCTCCCGTCAACTTATCCAGATGCAACAGCCTGGATCCATCGCGCTGAGCCAGCGGCTCTTGAGCGATCAGCTTCTCAGGAAGGTCGTAATCGTAATCGCTTAAGTTGTGCATTTTAAAACTTCAGGGATTTGGGTTAGGCTCGAAATCGTGGCGACGATCAGTCCATCAACGCGCTCAATCTGAGGCTTAGATAATTTGAGAGTTCGGTTGATCAGGCAGGCGTGCATTCCCACGCGCTGCGCCCCGATCAAATCATCTTCCGGATTGTCGCCAATGTGCATCACATCTTGAGGCTCCGCCCCCAACCGGTCCAACAGTATTTGAAAAAGCGCCGGATCAGGCTTTTCGGGACCTTCTTCAAGCGACGCAATAATTGGGTCGAAGTAACCTGAAATCCCCTTGGATTCAACCACCCGGTGAAGCGAGATATCCCAATTGCTCAAAATCGCCTTACGCATTGAAGCGATCTCAGGATCGTTAAGCGTTAGAATCACATCGTCATACAGCTCAAACCAGCGATCCGAGCCGTACATCTGAAGGTCTGCTTCCTCCATTAGCACACCCGTTGCTTCCAGCCCCCAACCAATCCGAGTAAGCCAATACTCGGTAAATTCCCGCCAAAACGCCCGGACTTGCTCAACGTCACGGGTCAGATTCACAGCATGAAATCGCGGAAGCCATTCCACATATTGCGCCCGGTAGAGGTAGGCGTGATCGTCGCGGTGAACCGGAATCCCCACGTTTTCGGCGCACGTGACGGCGAACAAACCTGGGTCCCAACGGGCATCAACCAGGGTATGCGCACAGTCAAAGGAAAGGATGGTTGGCGCACGCATGGAGAACCAAAAGAGTACCCGCTCGCGAAAACTGAACAATCACGGAACGAAATCCATCACAAAGACAGGTATTCCTGCCCAGTCTGCCTATAATGTCCTGTAACGGATTCTCGAATAACCCGCTAGCAACACGTACAAAAGTGAATAAGATGCATCGCTCAAAACTACTTCTGCCCCTCGCGCTAACCCTTGCCTCTGTGGCAACCGTTGCCGCCGACGACAAGCCAACTTACGACTTAAGCCTGCGCGCAAAAACTGGCACAGTGGTCAAATCGAACGTTGACATCACCATCCAGATCGGTCCGGTTCCTCTGACGATGACCGCCAAGCAGACGGACACCTATGCTCAGGATAAGGAATCAAAAGCCAATTCCATCGGCATGAAGTTCGAGCAAGGATCGGTTGAGATCATGGGCGAGACCACGAAAGAGCCGAATTGTGAATACACGGTCGAACTCGCGAAGGACGGTCAATTTGCAAAGATCATCGAAGTTGATGTACCAAAGCCAGACGAAGAGGCAATGGGATTCTCGACGATCATCTACTTCCAAGCGATGGGCGCGAGCGTAGCTCCAACCAAAAAAGTTGCCGTCGGTGACAAGTGGAGTGCAGACCTCAAAGCCCCAGACTTAAAGGAAAAGTATCCAAGCGAGGAAGCCGAAGAGGAAGAAAAGGACGAATCCAAGATGGCGACCAAGTACGAGCTGGTCGCAATTGAAAAGGTCGGCGAAATCGAATGCGCCAAGGTGTCCTTCGAATCCACTTCCGACGACAAGGAGTCGCAAATGACCGGGAAAGGATTCTTCTGGCTTGATCTTTCGAACGGCGTCGTGCTGAAGCGCGACTTTAAGATTGATCTCGGCGGTGAAGAAGGAATGTCCTGGACAGTCAAGTCCGCACCTTAGTTCCTGATTCATCATTACCGCGATTCGCTCCGAGCTTAACTTCCATTTCAGGGGTTAAGCTCGACTCTTGTACCAATTCAGGTCAAACTAAAGCGCGAATCGGCTGCCGTCTATGCCAAAATAGCGCATGGCAACCGTTCGCGTCTACGTTACTTTAAAGCCCTCATTGCTTGATTCAGCCGGAAAGACCGTCGCCGGATCTCTCCAAAAGCTTGGATACGCTGAAGTAAACGACGTGCGAGTCGGAAAAATGATCGAGATGCAACTCGAAAATCCGACCGAAGCCCGGATCAAGGAAATGTGCGAAAAGCTTCTCGCGAATCCGGTCATCGAGAATTATCGCTACGAGGTTGACGCAAAGTGAAGCTGGCAGTGATCCGCTTCCCCGGCAGCAACTGCGATCAAGACGCACTGCACGCCGTTCGTGATGACGTCGGAATTGAAGCTGATTACGTCTGGCACGAAGACACCAGCCTCGCAGGATTCGATGCCGTTTTCGTACCTGGCGGATTTAGCTACGGCGACTACTTGCGTTGCGGCGCAATGGCAGCGCGGGCTCCGATCATGGCGGAAGTCCGACGACTCGCCGAAAATGGCAACCCCGTCATCGGGGCTTGCAACGGATTCCAAGTCCTCACCGAAGCCCAGCTTCTCCCAGGTGCCTTGCTTCTCAACCAAAGCGAAAAATTTGTTTGCCAAAACGTATTCCTCAAGGCAGAAAACCGTTCTAGCATCTGGACGTCGGGCGTGGAAAAAATCATCACCATCCCGATCGCCCACGGAGAAGGGCGTTACATTTGCGACGACGACACCCTGAAAGCAATCCAAGATAACCAGCAGATCGCATTTCTCTACGTTGACGCAAGCGGGAATCCAACCCCATACGCAAACCCCAACGGAAGTACCGCCAACATCGCAGGAGTGCTCAACGCCACGGGTAATGTGTTAGGACTCATGCCCCACCCGGAAAGAGCGACAAAGGCGATCCTAAGCAGCACCGACGGCCTAATGATTTTGCGGGCACTTTCAATGGTGAACACCTAATCCGAACGTATTTCGTCTCCAATAATGTCTATAAGTCCTGAATAGGATTGCCCGCCTATGAAATCCCTTGCTAAAGCCGTTTTGATCGCCGCCATCGTGATGCCGCTTGCCGTGCAAGCGCAAACAAAGCTTGGTCAGCTTGGCCAAGCTCTAAAGGCAACGAGCATTTACAGCAAGGCAACCACCAAGAGCCGGGTCTATTACCGAGTCCCAGCTTACGAATATCTGATTGTGAAGCCCGCCATAAAAGGCTGGGTTCCCGTGGTGATGGAAGATGGACGCACCGGCTACATCTCGGCGAGCAAGGTCGCCGTACTCCCTTGGGAAGTCACTAGGGCAAAGCCAGCCGTCAAGTCAGCGGTTGCAACCCGCACCGCCGGAAGCAGAACATCCAGAAGCGGGTCGGGAGTGACATCCGACGCCAAAGCCGGAATCGCAAATTACGCTCTTAACTATGTAGGAACGCCCTACAAGTGGGGTGGAAACGACCTCAATCGGGGTATTGATTGCTCTGCTTTTGTACAACAGCTTTACGGAAAAATCGGCGTGGATTTACCACGTACCGCGGCTGAACAAGCCCTCGTTGGGCAAAAGATCATGCGGCTCGAAGACCTCGTCGCCGGTGATCGCCTTTACTTCTGGGACAAAAAGCGCGGCAAGATTGGTCACACCGGAATTTACATGGGCAATGGCTACTTTGTCCACTCATCCACTAATAATCGCGGCGTCGCCACAGACGACTTGCGCAACCAAAAGTGGCGCAACATGCTCGTCTCGGCCCGGCGATAAACCCTCCGCGTCAATAGGCGCGTTTGAAAAGCTGTAAATGGGTCCAAACTTTGAAGCCTAAATCCAAGTTGATCTTGTACATCACGTTTTTCTCCAGGTTGTCGGCGAGAATCTCCTTAATGCCGTGGGCTTTTGCGTTGTGAATGGACACGACCTTCACAGCTTTCACCAACCCTAGCCGACGATAATCGCGCCTGGTTCCACTAAACTCCGTACCGGCCCTAGTCGGGTCTGCTTTGAACTGCCGAATCCTGGTGTACGCAGCAATGTTTTCACCGTCCATCACCGCATGCATGAGTTTTGGGTTGTAGGCATCCCGATTTTCAAACTCCTTATACTCCTCATCCTGATCAAGCGGCTCAAACGGGTTCTCTGTCGGGATGTCCATTGCCATTTCGTTCGACGCTTCAAAAAGGGCAAGGCGCCAATCACACCCTTCTGCCTCAAGCTCTTCAAAAGAAACGATTCGAAATCCTTGATTCTCAACAATGCGCCGAGCCTGAACCACGTCAAGGAAATCGAACTCATCCACAATCAGGCGTGAAACTGGCGAACTCTCAAGTTCGGTGAAACCCAGTTCGACTAACGCTTCCGTTCGGCGAGGCAGATCCGAACGAGAAGGCGACACGACCCACTTCGGATCGTATTGCGCGATATGGTCGAGTAAGAACTGATAAGTCTCCAGATAAGGTCCAGATTCGGGATTCATAGCGGGAGTGATCTGGAACTGCCCCGGCTCCTTGTACCAGTAGGTCTGCACCGCCGAAGCGAGAATGGGACCGCTTGGATAGGTATCACACACAAAGCGATTCAGCACGATGTCCTCAGGAGTCGTCGCGTCAGAGGCTTCAATTTCTTCGCGGGTTGTGGGATATCCTGGCCACCCTAGGTTATAAGAATCAATCCGGATCTGAATATCATCGCTCGTATAGGGGCGAAAATTGGGAGAAGTCATGCCCAAGACGATACCCCGGTGAGGTGACACGAATAGATAAAAAGTCTGGAGGCGCAGAGCGGATTCGAACCGCTGCATAAAGGATTTGCAGTCCTCCCCCTTAACCACTTGGGCACTGCGCCTGACGTTAAATTTCATTTTACCTAGGATCGAACGGCTTCTGAAAGGGCGGCAAAACCGCGCATCCAGGATCAAGACCAAGTATTCCTTCCCGTATTGGCAAAATTCACCCAAAATTTCTTTACCAAGAAAAGCGACCGCACGTTCACTAGGACAACAAGTTGCTCACCTAGTAACAATCCCTCAACTTTGAACCTAAATCGCCCGTATTTCCTCGCGCCAGCAAAGATTCTAACTCGCACATCTAATGACGGCAAACATTCCGCTAGTGAGATTTCTCGTCTTTCGTCCCCCCAGTATTTGAACCTAATGGAAGCAATAAAGGTCCGTGGCATACAACCTGTGTCGGAATCCCCTCCGACCAAAACGGGATAACAAAATAATTATGTATTTGCTGACTTGGAATGAAGAAGATCAATCAATCGTTGCTGGAATCGGCGGCGTTGTGACCCCAGCGGAAGCTGCGGTACTGATGGAGGAAATTGAAGCGTTACTTGATTCGCAAAACACGGTCGCTAAGGTTGAACTTGACGCTTCCCGTGTCACACGATTCCAAAGCGGGGCGTTTGAAGCCCTGGAGAAAATGCGATTCCTTGTAAGTAAGAAAGGATCCCGCCTTGACCTCATCACCACGACCCTCGCCGAAGAAGCTGATGTCATGAGTCCTAACGCCCGAGCGATCTTGGAAGGCCACACCGAAGAGCTGTACCAATACAAAATCGCCTAATCTTACACCCCGAGGCTTTTCCCCAAAGCCTCAACAACCATCCCAGTCCCCAGCCCGGTCGCAATGTTGCGGCCGGGTTTCCTTTCGCCTTCCATAACCCAAAATAGGTACTCTGCTCCTTATGGCTGAACGACTTTGGGCACCTTGGCGACTGCGCTATATCGAGGGATCGGATGCAAAACCGAAGATTCCTGGCTGCATCTTTGTCGACCTCCCGAAACTGGAAGACGACCGGACAAACCTGATCCTTTATCGAGGCACCACGGCGTTTGTGATCATGAACCGCTACCCTTACACAAACGGTCACTTGATGGTAGCGCCTTATCAGCACACTTCTCAATTTTCCGACCTTAGCGATGCCGAGCTGCTCGAAATCAACCAACTCGTGCAAAGCTGCATCCGCTGGATTGACGCGGTTTACAGTCCTCAAGGCTACAACATCGGAGTAAATATTGGAGCGGCAGGCGGTGCCGGAATCCCCGACCACCTCCACTGGCACATCGTCCCCCGCTGGAGCGGCGACACCAACTTCATGACCACCTGCGGCGACACCCGAGTCATGCCCCAAAGCCTAGAAGACAGCTACAACCGGCTCAAAGCTGCGGTTGATCTCTAATGTTTCGTTTGGTGCCTTGACCTCAAAAACAGTGCATCTGGCAGACACTTTAACGAACAATCACCTTTCGATCCCCGTCTGATTGCTATGTCATTTCTTCACGCAATTTATTTGTTGGCCGCCTCAAACTCCCTTCCGTCATTTGAGTATGTCCCCTTCCCAGCTGGCAAACCGAGTGTTGTGATTGCCGAAAAATTCCCTCGACTGATCCAGTCCACCGAGTTGGTTCGGGCAAGCCTAAAGGATCGTTCTCCAGGGTATTTATTCCCCTCTGGATTTGCCTCGGCCATGGTTACGAGCAGATCAAGTCAGAATGTCTCTGGCGGTTTTGTCTTGCCAGGAGATCGTCTCCACGGAGCGCATTTTGGCGACATTAACAATATGCTCATCGCTCGCGGTCACCGGATCGGCGATGACATTCGCCCTTCGGTATGGACCAGAGTTCCGACCGAAACGCAACCCTCTGCGGCTACAATTCTCGAAATCCCAACCTCATCGAACCGGGGAAGTGTGCTTGATATTCAGAGCGGGAAGGCCGTTGGAATCGTTGGAAAATATGTGCCCATTCCTGCGGGAACGGTTGTTGACGAGGGAGTGCTTGACAGTGGGATCATGGTGTTCAAGCTCGGTCCGACGAGGGCGATCGGAAGCATTGATGCCGAAATCAAGCCAGTGGTTTGGGATGTAACCACTCGCGCTGTGACCGTGCTTCCCTCGGTTCAGGGGCAACAGGCGACCTATGCTAGCGGAGTAAATACCCAAGGAGAAGTCGTGGGTTGGAGCGATAAACGAAAGTCCAAAAGCGTCGCCGTTCTTTGGAAAAATGGGGAGTTGCATCGACTCGAAGATCTCGTGACCGGCTTGCCTCCACAAATCAAAATGGGGATGGGAATTGCCATCAATGATCAGGGGGATATCTTGATCGGAGGCCATTTGGGCAACCTGATCACCAGCGGATACCTGAAGCGCTTGCCCTGATCAGGACATCACCGGGTCAGTCATGCCAAGGCTCTCGAATGCCCTGATCCGGATCAGGCACGAATCGCAACGTCCGCAGGGTTTTCCGGTCGGAGTCGGATCGTAGCAGGAATGGGTTTTGCCGTAATCGAGTCCTAGCCGGAGGCCTTGCTGGATGATCTCGGCTTTGGTGAGGTGAATGAGGGGCGTGTGGATTTTGAACTGTGCGCCTTCCACGCCAATTTTTGTGGCGAGGTTGGCGAGGTTTTCAAATGCCTCAATGAAGTCCAGACGGCAGTCGGGATAGCCGGAATAGTCTACCGCATTCACGCCAATCGCGATATCCGTCGCCCCTAGAACCTCCGCCCAAGCGAGCGCGAAGCTGAGGAACAGAGTGTTCCGCGCTGGAACATAGGTCACCGGAATCCCGCCCGGTTCTTCCCGGTCCTTGGGAACTTCGATGTCTTCGGTCAAAGCCGATCCCCCCCATGCTCGCAGGTCAATCGTTGCGATACGGTGCTCAACCACGCCTAACTCCACACCTAAATTCTGAGCGGCTTCAAGCTCAAACCGATGCCGTTGACCATAGTCAAAGCTCAGGGCATAAAGAGAATATCCAGCCTCCCGCATCATCGCCCCAACGGTAACAGAATCCAGCCCGCCAGACAGGAGTAAGACCGCTTTTTTTGATGTGATGGGTTTCACTAGAAAAGCGTACCACGCCGGGGTTCGGGAGTTCGGAGGCTCGGGTGTTCGGGTAGTCCGGTTTTATACGGATTTGCCCGGACTCCCGATCTCCCGAACCCCAACAGTCCTTAAACCCCGCCATAATTACCCTAGATGCAATTCCAATCGAACTTCCTCGACGCCCTGAACGAGCGTGTGCTGATTTGGGATGGTGCCACCGGGACGCAATTCCAGGCGGCGGGGCTTTCCCCTGACGACTTTGTACTCAAAGCCGAGCACGCCACCGGGCCGATCATGCGCCAAACCGCAAATCGCCTAGCCGGAGAATCGCTGGACGGATGCAACGAACTCCTCGTCGTCAGCCGACCAGACGTGGTCGAAGAGGTCCACACACTCTACTTCGCAGCAGGATCAGACATCGCTGAGACCAACACCTTCGGCTCAACGAGCGTTGTTCTAGCGGAATACAACATCGCCGAACTCGACTACGAACTCAGCCTCCAAGCCGCAAAAGTCGCCCGCAAAGCCGCCGATAAATTCGAAAACAAGTTCGTCGCCGGAGCATTAGGACCAGGGACAAAGCTCATCAGCCTCGGCAATCTGGGCTGGGACGACCTCTATCAGACTTACAAAAGGTGCTTCACCGGACTCATCGAAGGCGGGGTTGACTTCTTACTCTTAGAAACCTTGCAAGACCTACTCATGGTGAAGGCCGCCATCGTCGCTGGCAAAGATGCAATGCGGGAAACCGGAGTCATGCTCCCGATGGTCGTGCAGGTCACGATGGAGCAAACCGGAACCATGCTCCTGGGATCGGAAATGAGCGCGGCACTGAACATGCTCGAATGCTTCCCCGAAGTCGTCGCCGTCGGAATGAATTGCGCGACCGGCCCGGTCGAAATGACTCCCCACGTGCGATATCTCTCACAAAATTCCACAAGACCTATTTCGATTCAGCCTAATGCCGGGCTCCCAGTGATGGAAAAAGGCCAAGCGGTTTACAAGTTAAGCCCCGAAGAACTTGCCGACCACCATCAACGCTTTGTCGAAGAATTCGGAGTCGCAGTGATCGGTGGTTGTTGCGGAACTTCGCCAGCCCATATCGAAGCAGTTTCCAAAAGGCTCAAGGGCCACAAGCACACCGCCGACGCCCACTGGATTCGCTCACGATCCGTGTTCAATGGATTCGATTTTGAACTCAATTCTCCAGAAAGAGCCGATGCACTTGCCCTCAAAGGCTGCTCTAGTCTTTATGCATTTCAACCCTATATTCAGGACAATAGTTACTTGATTATCGGCGAAAAAACCAACGCAAATGGTAGCAAAGCATTCAAAGAAATGCTCGCCGCTGAAAACTGGGAAGGTTTGACCGAACTCGCGCGGGAACTCGAAGCAGAAGGATCACACGTTTTGGATGTCTGTACGGCTTATGTGGGTCGCGACGAAGTGCGCGATATGACGCACGTATTGTTCAAATACAACACCCAAATTACGGTGCCAATCATGGTGGATAGTACCGAAACCCCCGTGATCGAACGCGCCTTGCAATGCCTTGCCGGGAAGCCGCTGATCAACTCGATTAACTTTGAAGACGGAGAAACCCGCACCCGAAAGGTTCTCGAAATGTGCCGCCGCTACGGCGCCGGAGTGGTCGCGCTGACCATTGACGAGGATGGCATGGCGAAGACCGCCGAAAAGAAAGTCGAAGTCGCCGAGCGACTCCTCGCGATGACGCGCGAGTATGGTTTGCCCGACCACGATGTATTCATAGATTGCTTAACCTTCACGCTCGGATCCGGCGACGAAGAATTCCGCAAGGCAGGCATCGCCACAATCGAAGCCATCGCCGAACTCATCAAACGCCACCCGCAAGTGAACACCACGCTCGGCGTCTCTAACATTTCGTTCGGACTTAAGGCGGCTTCGAGGGTCGTGGTGAATTCTGCCTTCCTCCACTACGCCCGAGAGGCGGGTCTGAGCAGCGCGATTGTGCACTTCAGCAAGATCAAACCCGACAACCGGATTGATCCAGAGCTCTGGAAAATCGCCAGTGACTTGGTATATGACCGACGAGTTTTCGCCGAGGCATGATAGACATACCTCGTCGTGTGCTGTTCCGTTGACTTTGATTCTAAGGCTACACTATAGCGATGACCGAGGACGATGGCGGAATACGGAACATTCACCTGGGTCTCGCCCTAGGGGCATTGGCGGTCTGCTGTTTTGCGATCACGCCCACCGCGACACGGGTTGCGGTGGCGGACTTAGACCCTTTGATTGTTTCCGCCGGACGGGTTCTGGTTGCGGCGATTCTCTCTGCGATCGTCCTCGCCATAGTCCGACCGAAGGCTCCAAGCTCAAGCGAATGGCGATCATTGGTCGGAGTTTCCCTGGGAGTCTGTGTGGGATTCCCAATCTTCACGGCTCTTGCCTACAAACAAATTCCGGCTTCTCACGGGGCAATTATCAGCGCATTGCTCCCCTTGGTAACGGCAGGCATGGCAGTCTGGCGGGATCGCGAACGACCAACGGCAACCTACTGGATCGCGAGCATCATCGGAGCGGGAACGGTGCTACTCTTTGCCTTTCACGAAGGAGCCGGGGCATTATCAGCTGGCGATGGGTGGATGATTCTTGCTCTTTTCGCAGCCGCCTATGGGTATACGGAAGGGGCCCGGATGAGCCGGAGTTTGGGAGGCTGGCAAACGATCTGTTGGGCGTTGATTCTTGCTGGTCCGCTCGCTTTGGCGGTTACGACCTTCGCATTCTCACAACAGTCCATCCAAGCGGAACCAAGGGCGTGGCTCGGGTTCGCCTACCTGTGCGTCGTGAGCCAGTTGGTCGGATTTTTCCCTTGGTACAAGGGAATGGCTCTAGCGGGAATTTCCAGGGTGGGTCAAATCCAACTCGCCCAAGCCCCGCTCGGAGTCATTGTGTCTGCGATGTTGCTCGGAGAGAAGGTAAATCTCCTCGCGATTCCGACGCTGATCATTGTTCTGGCAATGATCGTCATCGGGGCAAGATCATCCCGCAAAGAGCCTATTCCAGCTGAATCTTAGCCCTCGCCCTTGCCGCCGTAAGCACCATAAGCCTTCGCGAAAATGTCCCAAATGCTCAGATATTGCTGCTTTAAGCCGGGTTCCTTTACAGAATCCTTGAAGTTGCCGTAATCAATCACGTCCGTCAGATCCGCAAGCCGAGCCGCCCACTCTGCTCGCTCAACTTCTGCCCGAAAACGGTAGTCCGCAGACTTTATCTCGAAGACCCGATCAGAAAGCCCCGAGCCCAAAGCCGATTCAAGATGCTCCCGAGTCCGCGCTCGAACCAAAAGTACACTTGGCTTTTCGTTGTGAGCAACCACGCTCACCGGCCCGCTATTCAACATGATCCACATGCTTCCCATTATGCTGAATCCTTTTCCCCCAAAAGGGACCCTAACAAGTTATGCAGTGGATTGCCGTCGTCATCATGGGAGTGCTCTTGGGGCTACTCGGGGGCGGGGGCGGCATTCTGACGGTTCCTATCTTGGTCTCGGGCTTCGGATTTACGCCAGAAACCGCAACCGGGGCATCGCTTTTCGTGGTCGGAACCGCAAGCATTATTGGTGCGGCACAAGGAGTAAGGACCGGACAGGTCCAGATCAAACGCGTCCTCGCATTGGCGATCTCATCCATGATCGGGGCATTCCTTTCTCGCGCCGTGCTCATGCCCCTCATTCCGGCAAGAATTGGCAGCCTGACCAGGGGCGATGTCCTCATGATCGCATTAGGCACAATCATGCTTCTTGTCGCCTACCGGATGCTTCAAAAGACACCCGAATCTGACTCAGAATCTGTCTCCGTTCCCATCGTGGTCGCAACGGGTTTTGGAATCGGGATCCTCAGCGGAACGCTCGGCGCGGGAGGAGGATTTCTTCTCGTCCCCGCGATGACACTCCTTATGGGGCTGACGCTAAAGGAAGCCGTACCAACCAGCCTGGCCGTCATTGCTCTGCAGTCACTAGCGGGATTTGCCGGAGAACTTTCTAAGCCAATCGCTTGGAACATCCTGTTGCCGATTACAGGAATTTCGCTACTCGGAATGATTATAGGTGTTTTTCTGAGGCCAAAAATCGCCGAAACGCCACTGAAAAAGGCTTTTGCGGGACTGATCTTGATCGTCGCGATTTATCTTTTTGTGAAAGTCTTTGCTGGTCTTTGAATCCTTTTTTGTGAACTCTGCCTCTAGAGATTCATGAACACAAACATTAGTGTGACTCAACTCAAATCCCGGCTTGACGCAGGGGAAAATCTTCAGCTCATTGACGTACGATCCCCAGGCGAGTTTGCCACTGGGCATGTCCCTGGCGCGATCAACATTCCGCTTGAACAAATCGAAACTCGATTGGCTGACATGGGAACGCAACCCATTGCGGTTCTATGCCAGTCCGGAAGACGCGCAGGAATGGCGTGTGAATCGCTGGCCAATCTCCAACGCGACGCATTCGTCGTGGAAGGAGGAACCCAAGCATGGATTCAAGCCGGAAATAGCGTCGTGGCAAGTACCAGTGGAAAGTGGTCATTGGAGCGACAAGTACGGTTGATCGCCGGGATGATGATTCTCCTTGGAACTGTTCTCAGTGTGGTCGCGGCACCTGGTTGGGTGTTTTTAGCGATGTTCGTTGGCGCAGGACTGACCTTTGCTGGTCTCACCGACATCTGCGGGATGGGAATGATTCTCGCAAAACTCCCTTGGAACCGCCCTCTACCACCTTGTTCAGTTAAGCCACAGGAGGCAAAATAAATGATCATCAGAAATTTTTACGACGATAGACTCGCCCAAGCCAGCTACCTTGTTGGATGCGCAGCCACAGGCGAAGCAATCGTCATAGATCCGCTCCGAAACGTTGAGCAATACCTAGAAATGGCCAAGAACCAAGGTCTCAAGATCACCGCGATCGCCGAGACCCACATCCATGCCGATTACCTCTCAGGATCCAGGGAGCTTTCCGCTCGTACAGGAGCCACGATGTTCCTTAGCGATGAAGGGACAACCGACTGGAAATATGCCTTCGCCGACGAGCCTTCGGTTCACCTTGTCAAAGACCAAGACGTGATCACCGTTGGAAATCTGACGCTCAAAGTCTTGCACACCCCCGGTCACACGCCAGAGCATATCTCTTTCTTACTCACTGACCATCCCGCGAGTGACCAGCCTCATTCGCTCTTCACCGGTGACTTCATTTTCGTCGGAGATGTCGGACGTCCTGACTTGCTGGAGCGCGCCGCGAACTTCCTCGGAACGATGGAAGCTGGAGCAAGGGTGCTCTACAATTCCATCCAATCGCTCCAAGGTTTGCCCGACGAGCTTCTTCTCTGGCCAGCCCATGGAGCAGGTTCAGCTTGCGGAAAATCTCTTGGTGGCAGCCCCGTCACCACGTTAGGATACGAGCGCAAATCCAATTGGGCGTTCCAAATCCACGATGAAGATGCCTTTGTTAAAGAAGTTCTGGCCGGGCAACCCGAACCGCCCGCTTACTTCAAGATGATGAAGACGCTCAACAAACAAGGGCCAAGAATCCTGATGGGCCAACAAGAAGTCCCCCAACTTTACGAACCAATCGGCGAGTTGGTTGACGTGCGCGATGCCGACGTGATTCGGGCGCAAATGTTTATCGGAGCGATCGCGATTCCAGCCGGACGTAGCCTTGCAAACTGGGCCGGATGGTTCCTGGATTACGAACAGCCAATCACCGTCATCGCCTCAAATTCCGCGGAAGCAATCGCCGCCAGAGACGCCATGATGCTCATCGGGCTTGACATTATTGCCGGCTGGATTCACCCCGATCAAGTTACTCTGAAGGCGCAAAAGATCGAACCAGTTGCTTGTTCGGGCTTACGTCCAGACAACTTCGTGCTCGATGTGCGCGGGATCAACGAGTGGAATACCACCCATCTTGACCAAGCCCACCACATCCCGCTCGGATCATTGCCGAGCCGACTCTCCGAATTGCCTAAGGATCAAACGATCGTCGCTCATTGCGCCGGTGGAATGCGATCCCCCATCGCAATCTCGCTTTTGCTGGCATCGGGGTTCACCCACGTCAAGGAAATCTCCGGCGGGGTAAACGAAATCCGCCAGAAATGCCCAACGCTACTCTGTAACTTATAAGAAAGTCCCGGCGCCGCCCCCTCATCCTGATTTTGGCCGTACTGAATGGTATGGAACAAAATCAGGATGAATTTTTGACGCAGGAATACTTGACCGAGCTAAAGCGGGGGAACGACCTCACTGCAGAACTCATCAAAATCCAGCGCGACTGGAGATTCGCGCTTCGCAATGGACTCCTCGGCGGGCTTGGTGGGGTCCTCGGCGCGACGGTCCTCGTTTCGCTTTTGGTCTGGATCATACAGCCGTTGAAACAATTGGAGTTCCTGAAGCCCAGCCTAGACAAGATCGGTCAGGAGCTAGAACGCCGTCCCGTGAAAAATCGCTAGTATTTTGAATTTCCTGTTCCATTCTCGGGAAAACTTTTGTATGATAAGAATGTGCCCGGTGGTTCTCGCCCCTATTATTACCGCCTCGTAGACGGTTGGCGCCCCGAACCCTGTGATTGGTTCGAGGCTGGTCCACTGATGGCGCGTTTTGGGGATCGGTGTATCGGGTGCGATCATCTAGCGAACGGTGTCAATGTCTCCACCGCGTTCCTCGTGTTTGACCACAACGCATTCGGCGACGGCCCGCCCATCCTGTGGAATACCATCCTCAGCTTCCCAAACGGAAACCAGCGACTCTATCGCAAATATGGCTACTACGAAGATGCCATCGAAGGTCACAAAGAAGCCTGTGCGGTTGTCAGTCTCCTAGATGATTCGCTTGAAAATCGAGCGTTTTAGGTCGCCACTGTGCCTTGATCTCAACCGTCATTTCGAGCGAAGCCGAGAAATACGAGTGTCCAGGGGTGTGGGCACGATGTCCTCACGGGGTTTGGGTCAGTGGTCTTGTTGCGCGTAACTCGTACCCACACGCTTTTACCGTCATATCTCTCCACTCCGCTGCGCTACGGTCGAGATGACGATGCGATAGCTACTTGATGAAATCCACGATACGTTAAAACGGCTGCCAACGAAAACCAGCAAGCAGCCAGTGGCGCTCAAGGGAGTCTGGTCATGGATGGTGGGACTCCTCGTCTTATCATGCTCTGATCAGCTTGATAGTATGGAAGGCAAAGGGTGATCAGCAAGAGCAAAGCGAACCCGGCAAGGTAAAGTCCAGAGAGCGGCACGTCCTCTTTGCTAAACAAAAGACCAGAGGCGCCCAGACCCAAAAAAATTGCGCCAAGGATAAGTCCAAAGTAGTGGATTCCCTTTCCCAGCAGCATAATTATTGGGTGGGGAGTGAAAGCTAAGTCGAGTCTATCTACCTCATGGGCATAAAACGAAGTGGTCTCATCCAACCGCCCTTGCCTCAACCATGGTCCATAATTTTTATCTTCGCCAGCTTCCAACAGAACGCCATTAACACCCATTTGATCGGCGAGCAGCTCGCTCACCGATCGAAAAACTGGATCAGTACTATCGACATTTGACTCTGCAAAGGTCACCAAACCAGCTGGCTTCACCTCAGATATCGTTTTCCCAACTAAATAGCTATTGTATGCAATGTTCCTCTTTGAATGAGTGAGAATTTTAACATATGGATTTTCTCCCTGAGGTTTATAGTTGATGGTCGGATCGTTTATAAGTTCCTTTTCGGATTGAATGATTGCCTGAATGAGAGCTGTCTTCCACTTTTCTTTGGGAGGAAACGACCCGCCATTCTGCTTAATGTAAAACTCTAGGGCTATTCTGTACCCGAACACTTCATGAGCCTGGTTTCCCATGTTTCGTAATTCCTGAGAGTTTTTATGAGATTCTGGAGTGAGGGCAAAAGCGATAGCAAAGGCCACGAATGCGCAAATGCCGAAGCTTACATTCCAGATATCTCCAGTCTTGAAGCACCAGTATGCCTTTCCAGCAAAGAAAACCGCGAAAAAAGCGGACAAAAGGAAGATGATCAGCAGGATTTCCATGGTGTTCCAATCCAGGTTTAGTCACTCATATTTTGCTGTATCTTTGACGTATTTGTGTTAAGAGGCACAAAAAATCTCCCAGCGGCTATGCCACTGGGAGATTAACGTTTCTATACTCTTCGCTCTTAGACAGCCTTCATCTTTTCTGCCTTGGCATAGACTTCGTCTAGGCCACCGCAGTAGAGGAATGCTTGCTCTGGCAAGTCGTCGACTTCGCCGGAGATGATTGCCTTGAAGCTCTTGATCGTATCTTCGAGAGAAACGAACTTGCCTGGGTTTCCAGTGAACTGCTCAGCAACGAAGAACGGTTGGGACATGAATCGCTCGATCTTTCGAGCGCGTGCCACCAGCTGCTTGTCTTCGTCGGAAAGTTCGTCAATACCAAGAATCGCGATGATGTCTTGAAGTTCCTTGTATCGCTGAAGGATAACTTGAACCGCACGAGCGACATTGTAGTGCTCTTCGCCAACGATGGTTGGGTCGAGATTCTTGGATGTCGAAGCGAGTGGGTCAACCGCAGGGAACAGACCCTTGGAAGCGATGGATCGCTCCAGGTAAATGTATGCGTCCAAGTGGCTAAAGGTAGTCGCTGGCGCAGGGTCAGAGGGGTCATCCGCAGGGACATAAACCGCTTGAACCGAAGTTACCGAACCCTTGTTGGTCGAAGTAATTCGCTCTTGGAGGAAGCCCATTTCTGTGGCCAGCGTTGGCTGGTAACCCACAGCGGATGGCATTCGTCCCAGAAGCGCGGATACTTCCGAACCAGCTTGAACAAATCGGAAAATGTTGTCAACGAAGATCAGAACGTCGCTACCGACTTCATCACGGAAGTATTCAGCCATGGTAAGCGCGGTCAGAGCAACGCGGAGACGTGCTCCTGGTGGCTCGTTCATTTGACCAAAGACCATCGCGGTCTTGTCAATAACGCGGCTGTATCGCTCGCCATCACGCTCAATCTTACCGTTCGGGTCCTTGTATTCGGCTTCGGACATTTCGAGCCAGAGGTCGTTCCCTTCACGGGTTCGCTCTCCAACACCAGCAAACATCGCCACACCGGATGCTTCAACCGCAATGTTTCGAATGAGTTCTTGAATCGTAACGGTCTTACCAAGACCAGCACCACCGAAGAGACCGATCTTTCCACCCTTGTTGAACGGAACCAGAAGGTCAATAACCTTGAGTCCAGTTACAAGGAGTTCGACCTTAACCGATTGGTCGGTGAAGGATGGCGGAGTCCGGTGAATCGGGAGTCGTGGAGCGGCGGCAACAGCTGCGGCTTGCTCGGCTCGAGATTCTGGAGTTCCAGCGTGCTCTCCGGTTTCGAGAATGTCGATTGGGTTACCGAGAAGGTTGAAAACTCGTCCGAGAGTTGCTTCTCCAACTGGAACCATAATCGGTCCACCGGTGTCTTCGGCGGTCATTCCACGAACCAGACCGTCGGTGCTTGCAAGAGCAACGCAACGAACGATGTCATCGCCAAGGTGTTGGGCGACTTCGCAGGTGAGGTTGATGTTGCGCATTTCGTCAACGATCTTGACCGCGCTATAGATGGATGGGAGACCTTCCGCTGAGAAGCGGCAGTCAACAACTGGTCCCAAAACTTGGATCACTTTGCCGAGGCTAGGCATGATGGTTTCTCAAAATTAAATTGGGTCGCCCGGCAGGTGCCAAGAGTCCCGTCAGGTGCAGATTGTACCCGAATTGGATTCAGGTATTTGCGGTATTTTTCGCGGCAAGTTGCTTGGGGTTCGGAAGTTCAGGAGGAATTATTGATCCATGCCCGAGCAAACCCGAGCATCCAAACTCCCGAACCCCGATCTACTTACCAACTCCCAAACTGCACAACAACGATTTCGAAGCCAGATGGACTCTCAGCTTCATTGATCCTGCATGCCAAAGTTCTCGACGACAACCTCAAAGTCACCCGGCCCGACTTCACCATCGTTATCAACATCGGCGATGCCAACTCCGCCAAAGCTTGCCACGACTTGCTCAAAATCACTTGGTCCGACTTCCCCATCCTGGTCAATATCGCCATTGACTAACTCCGCGGAAGGCAAAATAACCGATGCGCCCAAAATACTAAAATCAACCGTGTCGCTTAAAAACGTTCCGCCCTTAAACTTCATCGAGTAGTTTCCGCTTGGAGCGCCGACGGGAACATCAATGATGTAAGAGGATGTACCCGAATCGTTGACATACGTTTTGCCAGTAAAGGTGCCACCCAATCCGGTCATTGTCCAGTCAATCGTCTCCCCTGCCCCGACCCCTAGGGTATCAAGTAAGGTGATGGACCCGGTAAGCGTCGGATTCCCAATAGGTGCCATCGTAATCTGGCTCGAGAGCAGTGAGCCGATGCTGCCATTGTTATTACAAAAGCCGTTCAGTCCATGCGTAAACTTATAACTACCCGGTTGCACAACACCGGAAAGGACCCAGAACTCATTGGAACTAGAAACCACTGGCGTCCAAAAAGCTCCGTTCGCCTTAAAAAGCCTTGCAAAATAGTTTGATGGTTGAGGAGCAGTAGTCCAGCCAGAAAAGCGATAGGCTTGGGTTGTAGAGACTGTAAACAGCATTGTAAGCTCAATCCCTGGTGCATTTGCCGAAACCGATGCCCTTCCCCAGCTTGAATCCATGCAGGTGGCAATGATTGATGACGATGCGGTCAGAGCGTTGGCGTCATCAACTTCGCCTCCAATAGCGTGCCCGGACGAGAGAAAGGCACTTGTACTTCCATTCCAAGGTTCGTTGGCAAATACCCCGGTATGCGAGGCGACCGAATTCTGAATACGTCCGTCTTCGGTTTCGAGCTCAGAAAAGTTCTCATCAAGGTTAGCTGTATCCGTGAAAAAGGGAGCTGTAATGAGGTACGAGTGCTGGAGCCTCAATTCCCTAGAGTAAAAGCTCATTTGCGAATAAGCGCTTGAGACAACACCAAAAGAAAAAACGACTAATGACGACTTAAAGAAATTCAATTTCAACTACCCCAAGAAAAGTATAGCAAGACTTCTTGAAATTGATGACATTTTTGAATTTTTTGGTTCTCCCGGTGTTTTAACTTATTAACGTACTCACCGGGAGAACCATATGGTCTTTAAGATCGACCGAATTGGGCAACAACGATCTCAAAGTCGGATGGTCCAACTTCGCCGTCGCGATCAATATCAGCCGTACCTGTTCCGCCGAATTGGCTGACAACAAGCTCAAAGTCGCCAGGACCAACTTCTCCGTCGCCATCAATATCGGCCGCGATTGGGTAGGTGATGTGCAAAGCCGCACCAACTCCGCCAGTTCCAGCTCCATTGACTACCGTACTACTCAGAAAGATCTCGTTGGAATCCGAGATACTCAGATTATCATTGAGCGAAGATTGCATGAATGCATCGTCGTCCAAAATGCCGTTGCCGTTGATGTCTATGATTTGATCTTCCCGCAGGAGTACCTGGGAATAGAATCCGTTGTCATAAATCACAACGAAGTCTTGTTGGGAGTTAGCGCGAGTGCTGTAACCAAGAATCACGCTCTCGCCCCACTTGTTAACGCCAACACCTTGGATCGAAATGCCAGCTGGTGAAGTACTGCTCCAGGTTTCTGTCTCTCCCGTAGCAATTGGGTCGGATTGTCGGATCACACGCTCTGTTCCTCCGATTTTTCCAATGACTGCAAATTCATCGGTAGTGCCTGCTTCAGTGCCCCGGTATGCATAGTATCCACCTTCAGCGACGGAAGAGCTGGAAGCTCCTCCGAATAGCGCACTTGGTGTAAGAGATGGGAAGACATTTGGAATTGGATAACCCTCTCGAGCAATGGTTTGGCCGTTGAGAAGCACGGCAGCATCCTTAGAGGTGTCCGTTCCTAGCGCCACCGCGGTCATGTCGGTGAGTCCGTCACCGGACATGCGATAAGAATCCGCAACGTGATTGGTAATGGTGTCAGCAGTCCCGATGCTTGTGATCGGAAGGGATCCTTTGATGAGGGAGAGCACGCCGTCAATGACGATTCCTTGGGACGGGCTGGTGAGTCCCGGACCGTTGGCGAAGGCAGTTTTTCCTCCATCATATGGGCTGGCGCTTGCACTAACCAGGTACGTTCCGCCCGCAAATGTTGCTCCCTCTTTTGCAACGACGGTCGGAGTTGAGGATCCGAACTGGAATCGGACAATATAGTCGTTCGCGGCAGATGCCTCATTGGTGGCGATGGAAGCAGCAATCGCGCCGTCATTTCCCGCGCCGCAACCCGCGCTTCGGGGATTACCCCAGTTAAATCCGGGTGCGATTGCTGCCGGAGTGGTCGAAATCATGAGTGCCTGACTCGTGAAACCTTGAGTTTCGCCTGCGGCTAGGATCCGCTTGCTAGAACCATCGTTGCCGATCAGAACCACGGCGTAATAATTTCCGTTTGGAGAGGAATGCACTTTCGTGATAGCCGTGGTCAAAATTCCGCCGGCTAAACCAGGAGCAGCATTTGCAGGGACGCCAGTCTTAGTGGTGTGCAGAACTCGGACAGGGGCAGCGTGTGAGACCGCAGTTGCGCCAATGAGCGCCAAGGCGAGGGTTCGGGTGAGAGTGTTCATATGCTTCCTTTCGTAGACCAAGCACCAGTGTGCTAAGCGTAACGATCTTAGTTTATCTGGATTAGATTAAAATTCGATCCAAATTGACGAATACTGGTACTAAAAAAATTCCGATCCAAGTTCCGATCGAAACCCTAAATCACGCCAGTCAGACGAAGGACCTACCTAAAGCAGGAAAATTTAGCGATTTTCTAGGACTTGGAACCCATGACCCCCCAATCCCAGTATCCTTAACTAATGCCCGCATGCCGGGTACGGAGGACTTGTTTCTTGCTAAACATTGCACTATCACTTATAATTTCCGCACAACCGACCGAGATGCGCCTCATGCGAGGCGCCGATATCTCCGGTGATAAGATCGCTTTTCAGTACGCTGCCGACCTTTGGATCATGGATCGCAAGGACGGCCAAGCTCGACGCCTAACCACCGTTCCCGGTTCGGAAGGCGCCGTTCGATTCAGCCCAGATGGGTCCAAAATCGCCTTCACCGGTAATTACGACGGTAATACCGATGTCTATGTGATGGACGCCGATGGCGGCGACCCGGTTCGCCTAACTTACACCGGCGAACCTGAAGTCGTTCTCGACTGGACTCCAGACGGCAAGAGCATCGCTTACAAAACCCCTTACGGAAGCAAGTCGAACCGCATCACGCGCATCTTCACGATCTCCGCGAACGGCGGAATGCCAACTCGCCATCCACTCGAAGACGTCAGCGACGCAAGCTTCAGCCCAGACGGCACAAAGCTCGCGTACAACCGCACCGCTGCACACAACTTCAACTGGCGACGCTACCGAGGTGGTACGCAAGGACGCATCTCGTTCTATGACTTCGCGAACAACAAGTATTCCGAAATCCCAACCAAGCTCGAAAACCGATGGCAACCGCTCTGGGTCGGCGACACCGTGTTTTACATCGGTGACAAGGATTTCGGAACCCGTAACCTGTTCTCGTTCAACGTGAACTCGAAGAAGGAAACCCGCCTCACCGATTTCAAGGATGCCGACATCAAGAATCCAACCGGCGATGGCACGACCATGATCTGGGAGCGCAACGGTTACCTTGAGACCTACGATATCAAAACCAAAACCATTGAAAAGGTCAAGGCAAATATCGCCAGCGACTTCCCTCTTGCTCGACCGCGATATGTGAACGTTGGTGGATTCGTGAACGACTTCGCGCTTGGACCTACGGGCGCACGGCTTGCGACCGTTGGCCGCGGCGATGTGTTCAGCGTCCCTGTACGACAAGGCGACACCCGAAACATGACGTCCAGCAGCGGTTCGCGAGAGCGCAGCGCAGATTGGTCGCCAAACGGCAAGTTGATCACCTACCTCAGCGATGCTTCCGGCGAAACTCAGCTCTGGAGCCAGCCAAGCCTCGGCGGAAAGGCGACCATGCACCGCGTTAGCCCACGCATCAATGGCTACACCTTCTCCCCAGACAGCAAGACCATTAGCTACACCACCGGAGACGGAAAGCTCGTTCTTCATGACGTGGCAACCGGTGTTGAGACCACTGTGGACAAGCAAGATTGGCAGTCTGGATTCAGCTACGACTGGGCACCAGACGGAACTTGGATCGTCTACACCAAGGTCGGGGACAACCTCCAGAACGCTGTGTATCTCTACAACGTGATAGAGAAGAAGTCCACAAAGATCACCGAGGGCTACTACGAAGACAGCCAGGTCACCTTCGACCAAAGCGGCAAATTCATCTATCTGATGTCCAGCCGGACGTTCTCGCCAACAGGCGGCGCGTACGAGTTCATGATGAACATGGCTCCAGGCAACCGGGTCTACTTCGTCCCGCTCAACAAGGATACGGTGAACCCACTCCTGCCAGGCAACGACGAAGAGCCATTTGAAGAAGATAAGCCAGCAACTCCTCCACCGGCAAGTGCCGCGCCAGCCGCAGCCCAAGGATCCGAAGCAAAGCCAGCAGATGCCAAGCCAGCGGACGCAAAACCAGCCGGTCCAAAGGCGATGGCAATTGACCTGGATGGAATCGCGAGCCGAATCACTCCACTCCCGTGGCCAGCCGGTTCGGTGGATGGAATTCTGGGTGTGAGCAACGGCGTTGCCGCTTTCACTCCAGGCGGAATCGTGATCTTCAGCATGCAAGCCAAGGCTCCACTGCCTGTTTACGAAGGCCCAATCGGAGGCGCTTCGGTCAACGCGAAGCGCAACCGAATCGCAATCAACAACGGTCAAGGAATCATCACCTTCCCGCTCGCCCCAGGTGGTGGTCAACAGCCAGCCCCAGTGCGAACCACCGGAATGGAAATGACTTGGGATCCAAAGGCCGAGTGGAAGCAAATGTTCGGCGAAGTCTGGCGCTACCAACGCGACACCTTCTACGATCCAAAGATGCTCGGGCTGGATTGGAACGCCATCGGCAAGCAGTACGAAGCCATGCTCCCATACGTTAAGCACCGCAACGATCTGAACTACGTCTTCAGCCTCATGATCGGTGAGCTGGGAACAGGTCACGCATATGTCAGCGGTGGCGATCCAGGCGAATCCGCTCGGGTCAGCCTGCCAGTCGGACACCTCGGCGTGGATTACGCAACTGAAGGCAAATTCGTCAAGTTCGCAAAGATCTACCCAGGCAACCAGTTCGAAGAAGGCCGGCGAGGCCCACTCGGCGATCTTGGTCTCAACGTCAAGAACGGCGACTACCTACTTGAAATCGACGGCATGAAGGTCTCCTCCGATGTTGATCCACACTCTTTGCTGCAAGGCAAGATTGGTCGCATGGTGACCCTCACCGTCAATTCTGCCCCAACAACCTCAGGCTCGCGCAAGATCAAGGTCCGCCCAATCCCAAGCGAATCCGAGCTCCGCTACATCAGCTGGGTCGAAGGCAACCGAGCCGCAGTCAACAAGGCAACCAACGGCCGCATCGGATACATCCACGTCCCCGATACATCCATGCCGGGCGTCATTGAGTTCATCAAGGGCTACTACAGCCAGGTGGACAAGGACGGCTGGATCATTGACGAGCGCTACAATGGCGGCGGAATGATCCCAACATTCTTCGTCGAATTCCTCCGACGCCAAGTCGAAGCGAAGATGAAGGCACGCGAATGGAAGGACATTTGGTTCGGAACCGGAACTCTGGACGGCCCGAAGGTCATGATGATCAACGAGCACGCAGGCTCCGGCGGCGACATGCTGCCTTGGCTGTTCAAAGAATCCAAAATCGGTCCGCTCATCGGAACACGAACTTGGGGTGGCTTGGTTGGAATTCAGGGCGGCGTAGGCCTGCTTGATGGCGGAAACGTCACTTCCCCTGGATTCGGAATCTACGACCACAAGAAGGGTCAATGGATCGCCGAAAACACTGGAGTTGATCCAGACATCGAAGTGGACGCCAACCCAGAGCTCATCGCCCTAGGCCGAGATCCGCAACTCGAAGTCGCGATCAAGACCGTGACCGACATGGCGAAGAAGTACAAGAAGCAGAACAACGTTCCTGCTTTCCCGAAGGCGAAGTAAGGTAAGGCTTACTGTATAAAGATGGAGGCTGCCCAATATTGGGTAGCCTCTTTTTTTATGCCTCCGCCTTTCCAAGGTGGAGGCAGAAAACAGTAAGCTAGGCTAGAGTATGGAGTTTTTTGAGCACGATGCTATTTGGAGGTCGGTGCAAACCGAAGAGTTGGATTCAAAGTTGTCCAGACTAACAATTCGTGCGGGCGGGTGGCCGGGGTGCTAACCCCGGGGATCAGTTACCGTCAACAAAACGAGTCAACGTAAAACCAACCCAAGCCAGGAACCCAGAGCGGCTACAATGAACCTATGCAGCTCAAAATGTGGATGTACGACCTGGCTCGGGAGCAGTCGCCGACCCTGGACCATCTGTACCAAATCGCCGCCCTGACCCAGGAAGCCGGATTCAATGCGCTGGGCCTGTACTTGGAACACCGGTTTGCCTATCCATCCACCCCCTGGTCCCACGGCAAGGGTTGCGTCACGCCGGAGATGGTGAAGCGGCTTCAGGCAGAATTTCCGAGCCTAAAGATCGTGCCGTTCATCAACCTTCTCGGGCACTTTGAGGGCTTCCTTTATACCGAACACGGCAAGCGATACCGCGAAGAACTCTTCAACGGCCTTCAAGCCTGCCCCGCGATTCCGGAGTTTGTCGAGCTGTGCAAGATGCTCATTGACGATACGTGCGAGATCTTTAGCTCGGACCTAATCCATATCGGCGGGGACGAAACCATGCAGCTGGGGGCAAATGCCCAAAGCAAAGCCCGCATGGCGGAATTGCTCGCCGAACGGGGTTTGAGTGACCAACCTCAGCAAGCCGCCACCGATAAATCCGACCGCGCAATCTACGAAGGAGCCGCCAAAGAGACCACCTCCGCCGATGGCAAAGCCCTGCTTTATGGGGCGCATTTTGGCCCGCTTGCGGAATATGTGGTTTCAAAAGGCCGCCGCCCGGGAGTCTGGGGCGATATGTTTGTGGAGCATCCTGAGGCGCTGGAATTCCTGCCAAAAAGCACGCTGATCTTCGAATGGCAGTACTTCAACGGCATCGCCGAAACCGCCAAACAATTCGTGGAAAAGGGCTTTGAGGTCGTCGGTTCGCCCGCGATTCAGACTTACAATGCCACCTGGATGCACGTCGAAGCAAGCGAAAATAACGTTCGAGAAGTCGCCCAAGACGTGCGCGATATGGGCCTCTTTGGGGTTTGTGTGACGACTTGGGAATGCGGGCTTTTTGGGACTTACGATTCGATTTTCCCGGCGATCAAAGCCTGCGGGCAGATGCTGAACGGCAACGACGGCTCGTTCTACGCCGCCTACGCGGCCGAATCTCCGGCTCACGAACAATGGGCACGCATGATGAGCGAGCAACTGATTGCATTTGGCGGGACTTTTACGCCAGGCAAAATCCGGTCGTCTCTGAAGTGCCGATTATTGCTCTACGGAAATCCGTTTCTATGCTGGATGCACCATGCCGAAGAATTCACGGAAAACGACAAGGGCAAGCGCATTGTGGATATGGCGAACTTCGCGCTTCAAGTCGCCCCGGAAGAGTGCTACAAAGCGCCGACCATTTTCTTAAGGTCTGCCGTGGAATTCACGCTCCTCGCCGAAGCGGCTCGTCTTGAATATGCCTATGGTCACGTCGAAGCCTCGGTAGCCAAACTCGCCACCACTCGCCAACTCTTTGACGACCTCGCGAAATATGCCCGTTGGTCGCACGAGCGGATCGGCGGTTCGCTTGCTGATATCGAGAGATGCCGCGTGGCCAAGGAGCATGTCGAAACCGTGATCAAGCGGATTCGGCAGTACGGCGACGGCTCGCTTGGGTATCTGCCGGCTTGGGAGGTGATCACAAATCACAAATTCATGCCGCACGACCAAGCTTGTTGGTGGCTGATCAACAAGTGGGCGAATCAGTAAGATGTTTCCGAGGGGAGTTTGGGTTGGAGATCGGTTTGAGTACGGGCTTTCGGCGGAGGTCGAGAACGGTCGGGTCGTTTCTACATCATCGTCCTCAGCTCAGCCTGAGGATGTTTGGCTCTCCCCGGCATTTGTGAATGCCCATTCGCACCTTGAATATCGCCCGCATTTGCGGGACTTTGACCAGGTGGATTACTGGCCCTGGATTCGCAATCTGGCTGCCCTGAAGGCGGAGGAGGATCTTGCCGTTGTCGAAGAATACACCGGGATCGCTGCTCGGGAAAACTTTTCAGCCGGGATTGGATGGATTGGGGAGCATAGCGATCGCCCGTACTCGGCGGTGCCGCTGATCGAGGACTTGGTCGGTGGTCGGTTGTTTTATGAACTGATCACCTTCTCTTCCCCGGGAGCAGAGGAAGCCCGGATCGCGGGAATCCTGAGCAAACACGCCGAGCAGATGGCTTTGGTGGATTGCGCGGAAGGCTGGGAAGGATCGCTTTCACCCCATGCGACCTGGACCGTTGATCCCACTCGGCTAAGGGAACGGGCAGATTCCGGGGACTTCTTAAGCATTCACGTCGCCGAAACGCCGTATGAAGAGCAATTGTTCCGCCACGGCGATGGACCGATTGCCGAGCTTTACACCAGAATGGAGATTCAAATTCCTCGGCATCCAGAAGGCGTGATCGGGTTTTTGCGCGAGTGCGGGATGGTTCGGGCGAGGACTCAATTTGTTCATGGTTGTGATATCCCGATTGCGGCTATGGAAGAGCTTGCGAGCGCTAGCGTATCAATCGCCCATTGCCCTCGATCCAATGAAGCCTTGATGTGCCCCGATGCGCCAATTCGGGAGTTCCTGGATGCTGGAATTTTGGTGGGATTGGGGCTAGATTCCCCAGCGAGTTCCGGACCGATTGACATGTTTGAAGAAATGCGAACGGCATTATGCTCTTCTCACCGGCGGGAGCAGCCAGTTTCTGCAAACGAGGTTTGGAACATGGCAACGACGATGGGTGCAGCATCGCTTGAACTATCCGGATACAACGAGACGCCATGGATCGCGATTCGATCTCAAGCCCGAACGGTTGAAGAGTTAATCGCAACCGCCCAGCCACAGGATGTGTCGTGGCTTTGAAAAATGCCCGCGAAGAACTCTACGACCTTGTCCGCGAGGTTCCGGTCGGCAAGGTTGCAGGTTACGGGCAACTTGGCAAGCTGCTCAGCACTCCAGTAAGTGGGCTAATCGTCGGAAAATGGATGGCAACCGCCACACCCGATGTCCCCTGGCAAAGGGTCATCGGAGCGGATGGGAGCATCAAAACCTTCGGTCGCGGACCTGAGTTCGGGCTGGAACAACGCAGTCTTTTGGAAAGCGAGGGCGTGGTCTTTAACGGCGAGTGCGTTGAATCCCGGTTCTTCCTGGATTGGGAATAATCCCTTACTCGGAAATGGATTTCGTAAGGATAATCGCCTCGGCAACTTCGCGCATGGACTTTCGGTTGTTCATGCTTTGAAGCTGAATCCGTCGATATGCTTCGGCCTCGTCGATGTTCAGATCTTTCATCAGAATCCCTTTCGCGCGGTCGAGTAGCTTCCGGGCTTCGAGCTTCTCAGTCGCGGAAGCGACTTCTTTGCTGAGCTGAAGATTTTCTTCGTACCGGCTCCGGGCGACTTCAATCGCTGGAAGCAAATCGCTCGGCTTAAATGGCTTAACGAGGTACCCAAAAACCCCCGCCTCTTTGGCGCGTTCGACCAATTCTTTGTCGCTAAACGCCGTGAGCAGGATCGCCGGAGCAATGCCCTCGTCACCTAGAATCTGCGCTGCCGCAATGCCGTCCATGTTTGGCATCTTGACGTCCAGGACGCAAATGTCGGGGGTGAGAGACCTCGCCAAATTCACAGCTTCTTGCCCGTCGCCCGCCTCGGCGATGACTTCGTAGTTGAGGCTCTCCAGCATCTGCTTCAAATCCAACCGAATGATCGGATCGTCGTCAGCGATTAAAACGCGCATATTGCTCATTCCCCTATTTTACGCACAATGGCCTACCTTTGGTCGAGCGGATTAGACCCGAACGCCGATTTCGGTGAGTTCATCGAACGCTGATTCAAGCGCCGACGAATGCGAGGCGACCTCAGCGATCCGCGCACGGAGCGTCGATAGTTCTGGCGCTCCATCCCGGTCGGACTGCTTCAATCGTGCCAGCACTTCTGTAAATGCCCCCATCGTTTGGTTCACCAGCGCGATCTGAGCGTCCACCCGCTCAACCATCGGAGCGGATTTTGTTAAGCGATCCATCCGTCCCTCGGCGATCTCGATGGACTTGGCAAAGGTGTCTCTCGCGTCCGGGTCAGCGGTGGAATTCATGCGGCTAGTCATTTGCGCGATTTCGCCCTTAAGTTTCTCAAGTTGTTCAAAGGCTCCGGCGCGTTCGCTTAAGAGCACGCGCTGTTCTTTTAGCCGGTCGTACTCGTCCAGGAGCTGGTTGAGTTGTGATAGGATTTCCCGGCGATGATCATCGCCAACACTTTTGCTCCGCACCAGGTGCAAGAAGCAAGTGCAGTACTCGCGCTGGATTTCCGTAAGGTCAAGACTGGGCAGCAAAGCTTCGAGCTCTTCGGCGGTGATTTTCTCCTTATTTTTGTAATAGCCGTAGATGCTATGAGCGGTGGCAGCGATGATCACTGCAACGAAAAGCCAAGCAAACGCCTTATTTTTGGTCGCGTTGATCAATACAAACGAACCGGCAAATGCAGACAGATAAACTGCAGCCCAAATGCTAAAGCCCTTTCCGTACTCTTTCCACCAGACCTTTTGATGCTTGTTGTAGGTGTCCATCATCGAAGGGCCTTGACCGGGCTGGCCTGTCTGCCCAAGGTTGTACATAATCCTCGATTGCCAGGTGTTGACGGCCTCAAAAACGCTCGGGTGCAGGTCCTTTTTGGTAAATCGCATCGTTGTAGGTAGTTTACGGTGTTTTCGTTATTCTAGATTCCGGGTTGTACAGAACCAGTACAATTAACTTATGCTCCAAACTCCGGTTGCCGTGTATGTCCATACGCCATTCTGCCCGAGTAAATGTGGCTACTGCGACTTCAATTCATACGCGATAACCGGCGATATCATCGAGCGCACCACTGCCGCGACAATCGCTGAAATCCAGAAAAGTCCCTGGCGCGGGCGACCCGCGAAGACGATTTTCTTTGGCGGCGGAACACCGACCTTTTTAGCGTCAGAACAGCTCACCAGAATTCTGAAAGCGGTGATGGAGGTCCATCCCCCAACCAGCGACTGCGAAATCACGAGCGAGGCAAACCCCGGCACGGTAGATATCCCAAAATTTGCGGCGATGATTGAGGTCGGATTCAATCGGATCAGCCTTGGCGCGCAGAGCTTTGTTCCAGAGGATTTAATCCGATTGGGGCGTGTGCATGAAAGTACTCACATCGTTCGGGCAGTAAGAGCCGCCCGGGAAGCGGGATTCAAAAACTTAAATCTTGATCTGATGTTTGCGCTCCCAGGCCAAACAGATAAAGCCTGGGAAAAGAATCTCGAACTTGCTTTGTCCCTCAAGCCCAATCATCTAAGCCTCTATTGCCTGACCATTGAACCCAACACCCGTTTTTACAAGGCTCAGGCTCGGGGGATGTTGCATCTTCCTGACGACGACATCCAAGTTCGGATGTACGAAACCGCATGCCGCATGACCCACGAAGCCGGACTTGAACAATACGAAATCTCGAACTTTGCCCATCCAGGACTAGAGTCCCGCCACAACCTCTGCTACTGGCACAATGAGGAGTATCTCAGCTACGGTCCAGGAGCGGTGGGTTGCTTCGATGACGGCGAGATCCGAACGCGCTACACCAACATGAAGCACCCCGAGCGATATTCAGACGCGATCGAACAAGGCACGAAGCTCTGGTGCGAGCATGAAGAAATCGGCGAGGAATCGCGCAAACTCGAACGCCTGATGATGGGCATACGCCTGAACCAGGGGGTTCAAATACCGAGCGCAGATCTGGATAGGAGGCAACTTGAGCGCATGATGCAACGCGACTGGATCCGCTATCAAGACGAAGTCCTGAGCCTCACTCCCGCCGGGCGACACTTTTGCAGCGAAGTCATCGCCGAACTCAGCTGAGTCTCAGGCGATGAACGGGGTTCGCCGCGTGAGAGTGGCATCCACGATCGCATCGAAGCTGTATTTTTCTGGTTCCGGAAGCAGGACCGCCTCGTTCATCGCCGCCTGATATGCACGCGCGGCTTGCTGATTCACCCAGGTCAGGAAGTGGCTGTGCAGATCCTGGCTGACTCCGCCATTTTGCGAGGCACGGAGCCTTGAAGATTGCTCTGCGTAGGTTAGCATCAACAAATCGCTCAATGCTCCAAGGTGAACCTGTGGGACATTCTTGCCAAAATTCTCCGAGCCATACAGCTCGGTAAACGCAGAAAACGCGCGACCGGCAAGCTCACTCACGAACGAATCTCCTGGTGGTTCCAGCGCCGACCCAGACCCGACCATCTTCTTCATGAAGCGATCCGCAAGGAAAATCCGGTTGATCTCGTTGGTGCCCTCATAGATCTTGCTCACGCGGGAATCGCGGTAAATCCGGGCAATTGGGAACTCTTCTGTAAATCCATAGCCGCCGTAAACCTGCAGAGATTCATCAATGATCATGCCCTCCAGTTCGGTTGCCATGACCTTACATGCTGAGCATTCGACCGCGAATTCTTCGGCAGCCTTTCGATTCCCTTCCGCCGTTCCGCCAGCGAACTTGAACGCCTGATCAATACCATCGCCGGTCCGGTAGATCATCGATTCCGCGCCATAAAACCAGGCCGCCATATCCGCCATCTTCTTTTGGATGAGTCCAAATTCGGAGATCGATTTTCCGAATTGCTTACGGTCTTGCGAGTAAGCGACGGCGAGATTGATCGCCTCTCGTGCCGGACCGATGGACATCGAAGCAAGCTTAAAGCGACCGATATTGAGGGCGTTAAACGCAACCTGGTGGCCCTTACCTTCTTCGTGCAAGAGGTTTTCGACCGGAACTTCAGCATTCTCAAGGATGAGCCTCGCTGTTGAGGAACCCTTCAGTCCCATCTTGTGCTCTTCGCGAGCAACGGAAACCCCGGGGAAATCCTTTTCGACGATGAACGCGCTGACCTTTTCGCCGTTGATTTTCGCCATCACCAAGAATTGATCCGCCCACTTAGCGTTACTGATCCACATCTTGGTACCGTTGAGAATCCACTTGTCGCCCTTCTGCTCGGCTCGTGAGGTCATGCTGAGTGCATCCGATCCGCTGTTTGGCTCGGATAGCGCGTACGCACCAATCTGCTCACCGCTGGTCAGTGAAGGAAGGTACTGCTGACGCTGAGCTTCGGTGCCGAATAGGTTCAAACCAACTTGACTGATTCCGCTTGTGATCCCAATCGTGACGCTAAAGCTGGCATTCAAAGAGAGGAACTCAAGCATCCTGGCGGCCAGATTTTTGTCCAGCCCCAATCCTCCATATTCCTCAGCCGTATCTGCACCACAGAAACCCATCTCGCCGGCTTTTCGTACAAGCTCAGGCATGAGTCCTTCTTCTTGGGCGTCGATGCGCTCTTGGATCGGGAGGATTTCTTTTCGGCTAAATTCTTCTGCAGACCGAATCATGAGGGCAGAATCACCCGAAAATGATTCAGGAGTGAAAATCTCGGTAGGTGTTTTTGAGAAAAAATCACATCCGAGGGGTCGGTTTTGGGTTTCGGGCGTCATCATTGTCGCTATGTCCTCCATTATACGGCAGGCACTCTCTGCAACGCGAGATTGTTAAACGGAATGTGATCGTGCAAGACCCAAAAACGTTGTCCGAATATGAGTCAACTCTGCAGATTCCGCGCCGGCCGGAAGTGCCAAACCTTTCTACGGATCAGGTCGCGAAAATCTCTGATCTTGTGTTTCTGAATCACGAACCCGTCAGCGCAGAAGTTCTCTTTGTGTTCGGAACCGTCCAGGCAGATTGGGACGGTCTCGCTTCTGCGATCCTGAATGGACTTTTTGAGCGGGTGATCCTCGTTGGTCGGCTTGGCCCAACCTACTTCTCCGACCAAGTGCCGATCAGCCATATCATGCGCAAAGAATTCTTGGACCGAGGAATCCCTGCAGATAGCTTACTAATCCAAGGGACTTCGAACAACACGCTCGAAGATGTCACTCATAGCCTAGATTTGATCGGCAATCCTCGCTCAATCACGTTTGCGGCGAAATCGCACCACTCAGGGCGATGCGGAAGGACACTACGGAAGTTTTTCCCTGACATTCCATTAAACGCTTGGACCCATGACGCCGTGCATCAGGGCAAGACGATCAGCTTAAGCGAATGGCATACCCATGACGAAGGCCGCGAACGGGTTTATGGCGAATATTTGCGGATTCAAACCTACTCCGAGCGCGGCGATATCGCGACGGATATGTAGCAAAAATTAACCCAAGTGGTATTCTTTAGCAAGGTTCTTGTGGGCCCGTAGCTCAGCGGTTAGAGCAGGCGGCTCATAATCGCTTGGTCGTGGGTTCGATTCCCACCAGGCCCACTGGAATTTCCTTCACCTTACGCAGCTGTCGCAAATCGGTGTGAGCTTCTTCTGGACCAATCCCGAATCGCATCCAAACACTCTGGATCAAACGCAGTTCCCCGATCTTTTTCCATGATCGCGAGCGCATCGTCTGGAGACATAGGCCCACGGTATGGGCGTTCGGCCGTGAGGGCATCAAAAACGTCGCTCACGGTCAGGATCCGCATTTCCAAATCCAACTGATCCGCCCCGAGTCCACGCCAATATCCGCGCCCATCGAGCCGCTCATGGTGCGCGGAAGCGATATCCGCGATGCGCTCGAAGGTCGGGATGCGCCGCAAAATCTGGTCGGAGAACTTCGGATGCACCTTGATTCGAGCAAATTCTTCGTCGTCCAGCTTGCCTGGTTTTTCCAGAATTGACGACGAAACCCCTAGTTTGCCCACATCGTGCATCAATCCCGCCCGGCGCAAAGTAACCAAACGATATTCATCAAATCCAAAGTGATTTCCTAGCGCAACCGCATAATCCGTAACGCGCGACGAGTGCGTTGCGGTGAAAGAAGACTTCGCATCAATAATCAGCGAAAAAGCTTCGCAAATCGAGTCAATATCAGCATCATAAGCGCTCATCGCAAGGCCTGGAAGCTCGCGCTCCACAAATTGATCCTGACCACTCTTCGCCCAGAAGGCGCGGTCCTTTTCCAGGATCAGCGAGGCATCCACGATAAACGGATCGAACCACTTTCCGCGCCGGAACTTTGCCATTTCGAAGGCGGCTCCCACTCCAAATGTCGTGGCAAAAACCTCAAGAGTCTGGGCATAACATAGAACTCTGGCGAGAATCGGGATGTCAATCCCTTCGCGGCCATAGGGTGCGCCTTTGCCGTCCCAGTGCTCATCCAAATACTTCACCGCATCGGCGACATCGTTTGAAAAGTTCAGCATCCGCGCGATTTCCGAGCCCCGGGTACATCGCGCCATTGTGACCTCGTTCATCACCTTAGCCGGGTGACCGATATTTTGCGCCATCTTGCGGAGCTTCGAACCCAGGCCCTTGCCGACTTCGGTTTGGGCGAAGGAGTATTTGAGTGACTCAATCGGCGAACTCCAATCAATGGTTTTGACGCCCTTGACAACCAAGATTTCATCTCCCCCGAACATCTTTTGGATTCGGACGGAGTTGTTCGAACATCCCGAGTCCTTGATCACAGAGGCGAAGAACAGATCGTGAAGTTGCGTTTCGGTGAGGTCAATTTGCCGACCAATGGCAATCGCGAGTTCGGCGGTGCGAAGAGCATGCCCCTCGGGCTGGCCCTCAACCAAATCCAAAGCCATACTCAACGATCCCAAAATGCACGCCTTTGACGGAGTTTGCTGCATGATCTAGTGATCGGGCATCCCCATTCAGCATCTCGCTGATGAAGTTACGAGTTTTTCAAACCCTAGATTTCAGACTCTCACCCTTAGGCGATTAACCTGCCAACGGCACCGTAGGATGCCAATCAAGCCTTTTTGCGCTTTCTGAGCAACGCACCCACACCCATCGAAAGGGCGATGAGGGACATTGGTTCTGGTACCGCTTGGTACTTTTGCGCTTCGCCGAGGAGCCAGGTCTTATCGGCGTCGCTAAAGCGATATGCCCCGCCCGCGGTGCCAAAGGCATAATATTCGCCCAGGATCGCGCTGCTCGTTTCTGTGACGTAAGTATTCACTCCGGCGAGTTTCCCGTTGATCATGAACGATCCGCCAGAATCACCGGGTGCAAGCTGCCCTTCGCCGACCGCGGTGCTAGCGTCCCACGAGAGCTGGTCGTAGTTGTAATTTCCGGAGATCTTTGTCCCACCGCGCTTGATCGTGTGATTCACGAACCGATGCGTGCCAAATGGGTTGGCGCCTGGCAGGAGTTTGAATCCAAGTTTGTTTGAAAAACCGATATCGTATTGGTAGGTACCCGACTGACCGTAGCCATACGACCGGGCCGCGCCACGGTATGTGTCCGCAACGACACCAATCTGCACGGCGCTGAGTTGTTCCAGGTACTGATTTTGCTTCGCGGTGAGGTTGGAATACTTCAGAGTGACGCCAAGATAACCCATATCTCGAAGCCCTGCAGACCAAGTATAGGTGAAGTTCGCCGCCGCTCCAACCGCCGCTTCGAACCGACCAGTATTGACTTCGACCGGATTCGCTCCGGAAAAATCAATAAAGGGCGTGCCTTAGAATCCGACCTTGTTGAGTGTTTTGCCAGTCATGACATGATCGGCGGTCGCAAAGCTGAGTTTGTGGTACTTCTGACCATCAATAGTGATGTTGCTCCGTCGTCCGATGAGCGTGGAATGATTCCATTGTAGAGGACATTTTCCAGAAACTACCTATTTTTTTGTTACGGATTTCTTAATATTTTCTGGTCGGCATATTTCTTAATCTTAAAGCACTGCCATCTTTGCTGGGCGAACCGGCTCTTGAGCCGGTCGGAGTCAGACGTCGCCACGAGATCCGTCGTGTGGGCTTTCGAATTTTGGTTTAGTCCGCTTGCTTCTAAAAGTCGAATTCCAAACAAGCTGGATTCAATTCCGAAAATCTGGTACCCAAGCTCCTCCAAATATTGGGTGACATCGGTGGGATATGCATCGTTGGATTCGAACACGATGTCGCGGATCGCGTGACTTTGCAGCATCGCTGCGGCTCCCTGAAACACCGAGAGCTCGTGCCCTTCCACGTCTACCTTCATCACCCCGATTTTGGGATTATTTTCGCAAAAGGTGTCCAATTTGCATGTCGTTACTTGCACGGTTGATTCCGAACGGTTGCCGTTTTGGAGGGAGGAGCGACCTCGGTTTTCCCAGAAGTCCGGCTTAACGCTTAGGCTTGCGGTGCCATTTTCGGACGACAGCGCGATCCGCTCGGTCGTGATGTCGGCATAGCCTGGTTTCTGCCAAAGCGCGACATTCTTAACGAGGTCTTCATGAACTTCGGGATGGGGTTCAAACGCGATGACTCGACCCGAGCTTCCAGCACACCGGGCCATGAGGCAACTCATCTGACCAGAATTTGCGCCAACGTCAAAGCAAACATCACCTGGTTCGATGCAACGCGCAAGCATTTCGGCGGCGTGATAATCAAAGATGCCACGACTACGGATATATGCGCCGATGTAGTCGTTCGGATGCACCCAAATGGGGTCTCCCCAGGCCAACTTCACCAGTGTTGGCTTGCTGATATTCTTGTTTTGCAACCGCCGGATTAGCTGGATTGGGTTCCAAAGGTACTCGGGACGGCTCGGCAAGCGCATGTTTGGTCATCATACCAGCCTGCAAAAGTTCCGCTTTTTGGGTTGCTTTGACCAGGCGATCAAGTATCCTGATAGCAATGAAACGCAACTTTGCCTATCTACTCGGATCCGCGATCGCCCTCACCGCCGGAATCGCAATTGCTCAGGAGTCAGCCCCTCTTCCGACCAAAAAGCCAAAGCTTCCAGCATCCGCCGATGCCACACCGGGGATCAAACCTTTTGAATTCATGACTGGTCGCTGGATTGGTTTGAATCCCAATGGAACGGTCAACGAGGAGCACTGGATGACCCCGCGAGGAACCACCCTGCTTGGCACATTCCGCCAGATCCGCCGCGATGGACGACCTGCATTAGTCGAGCTTTCGATGATCGCGGACAACAAAGACGGGATTAGCCTTAGCCTTCGCCATCTTCATACCAACCTCGAAGTCCCAGAGAACCAAAAAGAGCTGAGCATCTTCAAGCTGAAGTCGGTGACCAAGAATCGGGCTGAGTTTGTTGGCACTGGTGGGGCTTCTACCGTGGCTTCAGTGGTTTACGAACGCATTGACAAAATTCGCCTGACTCAAGAAGTCAAGTTCGACCCAAAGACCAAAGAATCTGGCTACAAGCTGGTCTACTTTAGGGAGTAGTCGCAGTGTCCTCACGGATGGCTTCGAGAACCGTGTAGTGCTTCGGAGCGAAGTCAAGCTGGATCGGCACGGCCTTTAATCCCGCTTGATCCAGATCGGAGAGGAACTGTGGACCGAGACGAGACTGACGAGTGAAGATCACAAATCTTGGGGCATCGGGTAGGTCCGTGAACGTCTCTCGGGTCAAGATCGGGCGCTGGGCATAAAAGGTAAGAGAGGGCAGGCTGGTTTCCTCTAGCTTTGAAGGCGTTCCAAGGGACTTCTTTCTTCGACTGAGCTGATAAGCGATGATCGGCTCCTGCTTGCCCCGCGTGAGCTGAATCAAACGATGAGCTTCCCCTTGAGGATTTGCGATGGGGTTTCCGACTAAGGATCCCTGCCAGTAGTATTCGCCCAACAGAAAAACGAACATCGCGCTAACGATGGCGGAGGTCACAATGCCCGCTCGAGCGACTCGCAAGTCAAACCCAACGTGACCGCGCTCAGTCCAAATTTGGCGCAATTTATAACCCACGATCATCGCAAGGGGCGGGAAAAGAGGATAGATGTAGTGCGGGAGTTTGGCCTTACTGATCGAGAAGAACAGAAAAATCGTCCAGAACCAGCGCCAGCAGAACCGTAAAAACTGAGCTTCCTTTGGATCAGATGGGGCGGGGAATTTTTTAAAGAACGTGAGGCTCCATGGCATTGCGCCAAGAAAAATCAGCGGAATATAAAAAAAATATCCCCAAAAAGCAGTGATTGTATGGGCAGCATCGCCACCCGTAAATCGCCCAATATTCTGCCGAATAATGAATTCTTGTACGAAGGCGTCACGGTTAGCAAGGTAAGCGGGAACGTACCAACTCGATACCATCAGCGCAAAACATGCGATCCCGATCAGCCAGCCACCCTTAAATTTTTCACGTAGCTCCGGCTCTTTCCAGTACGTGACCCCGAATAGGATGATAAATAGTGCTCCTCCAACTGGACCCTTTGCCAGGACACTGATGCCCAGGGCAGTGGCGGCAATCCAGCGGTCGGTCATGCTTCCCGATTGAACCGAGCGATAGAACATTAGGAACGCCAAAGAGAGACAGAGCGTCAGGATGGCATCCGTCATCATCAATCGCCCGAGCAAGGCAACCAACAAACTCGTAGCCAGCGCAACGCTGGTAAGGGTCGCTGCAAATTCGCCAAGGTATCGCCGAGTTTCCTTAAAGATCAGCCAATACAATCCAAGATTCGCCAGCACGCTCGGAAGCCGAGGACCGACATTTTCGCCAAATAGTGCCACCGTTGGCATCGCGGCCCAGTAAAGCAAGATCGGCTTTTCAAACCAGGGCGAGCCGTTGAAATAGGGAGTAATCCACTCACGGCGATAAAGCATTTCCCCAGTGACAGCCCCGTAAAACCCTTCATCCAAGTCGAGCAATCCGGTTGTCCAAAATCCCAATAACGGCAAAATCAGAATCAACAAGATTTGCCAAGTGGCAAGCGGACGACCGCTTTCACCGGAGATCGTGCCTGGCACTAACTCAGTCCCCTCGCCCTGAAATATGCGTCAACCAATGACTTAGCATCCTTCAGGCTAAGCCCGCAAGACTCCCGCACAGCCTTAATCGCGCCGATCTTATCATCCAGCGGATGGATATTAAAGTACTGATCCAGAAGCTGGGCAGCATTATTCACGGCAGAACGCTCGGTGGAATAATTCTTAACCATCGCCGTCTTAAATGATCTTTCCCGGAGCCAATCTTCAAACTTAACATGATCCTTCTCGGGAGGATTCATGCGGTAGCTCATGTATTCGGAAAGAACAACTACCCCCCAAATCCCTACCGGATATATAAACCAAAAATTCCGTTCAAATCCAGAAGTAAAGAAGTTAATCCCGATGAGCATCACCGAAACGCTCGCCCACGAAACAATCTTTTCTCGCATTTTCTGAGCGCAATGGAGAGAGAATTCTTGCCTGGCGAGATCGGTTTCTTGCCTTTCTGAAACCCGCTTTTCTGCTTCCTGTACCGCTTCTGGACTAATCCCAAGCTCTGCGGCCGTATCAATCAACGATTGTCGAGTCAGTTGGGTGGAATCAAATGCACGGTCAATCCGCGCCGCTTCTCGAAGGATCGCCTCGGCTTCGTCATTCGAAAATTGTTGCTTGCCACCTTCGCTCATAAAATTGACTTCTTCGCGCCTGATCTCTGGACATCAGAGTACCAAAAATCTCTGATCTGAGTTACGCTTTTGGCTTTAACGCATATCCGCTAAAGAGCGTTCCTAAAGCTTCGCTCAGTCCCGCGACGGCAGCGTCAAAGAGAAGCTTCCCTTTCGCTGCCGTCGCGAGATCAGAATCCCCGATCGATCCACGTTCGCTGACCTCTTCAAAAGTGTGCGTCATTCCAGGTAATGGCTTGACCAATCCGTCTTTACCGAGCCTATCGGCACGAACCAAATCGGGATAAAGGTGCAACATGAGTGAAGTTTCTGCCTCACAGGCGTGATGGATTTCTTTATATCTGCCGTCCATGATCTCCGCGCATTTCCCGGCCGCAAATTCAAAATATCCGATGCTGCCAATCAGCAGATTTGGATAAGCTTCTTTCAAGTTCCGGGCGGCAATGTCGTTTGGAGAGGTATTTCCTCCATGGCCATTTACGATGTAGAACTTCCAAAAACCGTGCCGAGCCAGGCTCTCCACGACCTGCTGAACGGCGTCAATGTAACCATCAATACTCGCGCTCAATGTTCCAGGAAAAGGCAAATGATGCGCACTTGCTCCGAGCCACAATGCAGGAGTAAGTATAAGTTTGTCGCTCATTCCTAAATCAACCGCATCGCAAACAGCGGTGACCAAAAGCGAATCCGTGAACAGAGGAAGGTGATCACCATGTTGCTCGCACGATCCAGTGGGGATCACGACCACCAAATCTCGTGATAATTTCTCCACATCGGGCCAAGAAAGGTGCGCAAGCTTCATGCTCAGATTATGGCTGATATGGTCCGATCCGTCGCATCAAAGTCCCTACACCATAGCGGGAAACTCATTCAGATCGGGATCATCTTCCGGCGTCAAAAGGAAAACAAAGAGAATGCTCCATGCCGCCTCGGCGAGCATCGCAAACGGGAATTGCAGGCTCGTTGGCAAGGAATACAAACACAATAATACAGGGATCCAAAAAGCCCATCCCATCGGCATCGCGGGTAGAACGGCGTTCATTAAATACTTTTTGGTGAACGCTTTTTTGGTCCAAAATTCCCGCTTAAACCCATCGTAGCCAAACGTAAACAGCATCACCGAGGTCGGAATACTAAAAAGCGGCGCAAAGACGAGGATATCGAACGCCATTTTCTTTGCGAGCGTCACAACATCTACACCAGAGCCGAAAAGCGTGGCTTGTAGGTTGTAGAAAATATCCACAGTCACCCCAATGTATCCATAGACGACGGCCGTCCAGAGCACACTGGTGATCTGCGCGCGATCATATTTTGGGGATTTTCTTACGCAAAACTTCGCGATCTCAGGGAAGAATCCGCCCGCGATAAAGCAGGACACAAATGCGGCAACGAGCCCGCCATTTTTCTTCAAAACGCCCACTTGATCCGCCCATACGCGCACGGCCTCGAATTGGTAGTAAGAAACGACCAAGATTAGGCAGCAAAATTGGATAAATAGGATCGTGACAGCGTTCTTTTTTGCCGCATTAATTCCAGGTTGCAGTAGCGGCAGAAGTGATTTCACAGGTCTCTATTTTAGCTCAATCCGGTCCCGGGTTCTTCCGGGGAAGCCGGATCACTCTTTGATCGCCACGCAAGGATCATCGCAAGAAAGGTCATCAAACCCACCCCAAATAAAACCCTCAAATCCAACCAAATCAAATCCCCGCGCGGAAAGTCTCCAGCCGTAAGCTGGATCGGAGGGCGAAATCCTTCGCGCAAAAACATCACCGTCGCCATCGAAAGCGTAAACAAACTCGCAAAAGCAAAGGCCCGAGCGACCCCAGGTTTCAGCGACCGAAGATCCGAAAACAGTATCACTATCAAGGAAAAAAGCCCCCAAGCCAAAGGGACATACAGCCAAACCAAAGCCAAAGAAACCACTTGCCGCAAGCCTAATCCCCAGCCCGCCAATAGCCCAAATCCACCGAACCATAGCATCACTGGAATCCCGAAAAATACGCGGTGAGTTGTAGGCTTCATAAAGTTGTATGCAAGGAAGAATACCCAGGGGGAACCAAAATCAAGCTTCCCCGGTAACATAGCATCATGATTGACCCGCGCATCACTAAACTTGCCGAGCTGATGGTCTCCCATTCCATCAAGGCAACTTCCGCCGACAAGGTTCTTCTTCACGCTTTTGACATCCCCGATGAGGCCGTCGCCGAATATGTGCGCGTGATTCAGGCCAGCGGTGCCAGTGTAGCCGTTCGGTTGGAATCCAACGTCGTCCGAAGGCAAATTTTGCTCGGCCTAAATGAAGACCGAGTGAATTTGATCCGCGACGGAGAGCTTGCAGAAATGCAAAACATGACCGCATACATCGCGCTACGAGGCGGTGGGAATTATGCCGAATCCGCTGATGTCTCCAGCGAGAATATGGCTTTATGGGCAAAGAATTACGGGCAAACCGTCGTGAATCGCAGGGTCGAGCACACAAAATGGGTCGTCACCCGTTGGCCGTCAGCAGGAATGGCGCAACAGGCAAGCATGAGCACGGCGGCTTTTGAAGACTTTTTCTTCCGCGTCACCACCGTGAATTACGCCCGGATGCAAAAGGCCTGCGAGCCTTTGAAGGAACTCATGGATCGCACTGACCGTGTCGAGATTAAAGGCCCTGGCACCGATCTCAGCTTTAGCATTAAGGACATCGGATCTGTGCCTTGTTGCGGCGAGGCAAATATTCCAGACGGCGAGTGCTTCAGCTGCCCGGTGATTGACTCCATGAACGGCACCATCCAGTACAACACAGTTTCGCTCTATCAGGGGACTGAATTCACCAACATCCGCTACGTGGTGAAAGATGGGAAAATCATCGAGGCAGAAGCAGACGCGAACACCAAAAAGCTCAACGAAATCCTGGATACAGACGAGGGAGCGCGCTACTTTGGGGAATGGAGCCTCGGGTTCAACCCCCATGTTCTCCATCCGATGAAGGACACGCTCTTTGATGAAAAAATCGCGGGCTCATTCCACCTTACTCCGGGCAACGCCTATCCGCCGCCCGGCGGCAATGGCAATAAGAGCGCGATCCACTGGGATACCATCTGCATTCAAAGACCAGAATATGGCGGTGGAGAGATTTGGTTCGACGGCGTATTGATCCGCAAGGATGGGCTCTTTACACTGCCGGAACTCGCGGGCCTAAACCCCGACCAATTGGGCTAGCAGAGTGTCTGCGACCGGCTCCCCAAAATTCCAAAACAAGGCTTGGCTTTGGGCAATTCCGTTGGTTTGGGTAGCTTTGATTGCGTTGACCTCAAGTTCGGTGATCACGATTCCTCAGCTGGCAGCTTTTGTCAGTAACATCTCGGGTGGCAGAGTCACGACCGAGGAGTTCACGCAATTTTGGATTCAGATTTGGTGGCTTATCGTCAAGGGCTGGCACTGCACCCAGTTTGGCTTACTCTTCCTCTTCTTTCGTTTACTGTTTCGCGGGGACATCCTTAAGCCGGCGATGATCGCTGGAATTCTGGCCGTTTTGGATGAGTTGCATCAGACTTCAGTTCCTGGCCGTGGGGGAAGATTTTCTGATATGTGCATCGATTGGCTTGGGATTGGTGTTGCCGTCTTACTCATACATTGGAAGACCAATCCCGCACAATCTGATGGTGAAAAGGTAATCCGGCTCGCGCTGGTTCCACTGGGTCTGATGCTGCTTTACTGGTTAAGCGTGAACCCATCGCCAATGATCCGGTTTGGTTAGTCAGAAGTGGACTTGCTCGAAGACGATTTCGTCGCCTTGGAACCGGGCGAAATAGGCGTCTATGTCCGTCACGCCGATGACTTTATGGACATAGGCGCCTGCTAGGCCGAGGTCTTTGGTTTGCGTGTCCAGCATCTGCGATTGGCTAAGTCCGAGGCGATTGCTGTAGAACGCGCAACCTTCGTGAGCGATCAACACTACCCGTTGCAATTGATGAACTTCAACTAAAAAATGTAGCTCGTCCACCACTCCCTGCTCTTCCAGATTCGCTTCGGGGTGATCGGCAAGACAGGCAGGGCCGCCGGGCAAACATAGCCGGTCGTAACGGGGCAATCCTAGCCCATGGACCATGAAGTCATCAAAGTGCGTCCCAATACGACCGTCGGAGCAGTAAATCGCCGCCGCGTGCATTCGGGTGGCCTCATACGGAATCGGACTTTGATAGATCATCGTGGATAGCGCCATCGGTGGGGATAGGGACGGATGCTACCCGGTTGCTCGCCGCAACAGTATCCCGTCGGTGGTCCCACCCGATCACGACCAAAGCAACGAAAATGGCGAGAATATCCGCGAAGTCCGGTCTCCCCTGAATCGAAGGCATGAGCTCTGTGACCAGCAGAACCAGGGAAGCAAACACCGAAAGATAGCGGCCACCGATCAAGTGAAACATCAAGATCAGAGGAAGATTGCCGATGTGATCGGTGATCTCAGGAATCAAGGGCTTATGATCAAACCACGATGGTCCGTAGCGGAAGCACAGCAGCCAGGCCATTGACCCAAGGAGCACGCACCTGCTCCAGTTTGCTTGATGGATGCCAGGCATAAACGACGGTCGTGCCAGCTTCATTTGCCGTTGATCGATAGCTCTAAGATCTTCTCTGCCCACTCTCGGCTGCCCGCGCCTTTGCCATCGGGGTCGGCATTCCGGAAAAGAATCACAGTGTATCCAGTTGTGAGGTTTCGCAAAAAGCACGATGTGAATCCAAAGCTCGAACCGGTATGAACCACAATCTGCTGATCTTTGATGAGGTTAAAATTCCATCCCGCGCCATAACCGGAAAGCCCAATGAAGGGTTTGCGCTGGAAGGCGAGGATGGTTTTGTCCAACACTTTTTCTTGCCGAAGGGCACGTTCATAAAGGACCATGTCCTCCATGCTGGAAAGAATCCCGCCGCTACCGTCAAAGACATCATCGCGATAGTACTGAGTGTTGGTAAATTTGTTATTGACCCATTTATATCCATCCGAGCGGTTTTCAATGAGCGTATCGGGCCGGAAGTACTGGGAATTTTTCATCCCTATAGGATCAAAAATGACTCGCTTAACGTAATCGGCGAGCGGCATTCCTGATACTTTTTGGACGACTAACCCTAGAGTCGCATAGCCAAAATTATTGTAGCGGTAGGTTGATCCTGGCTCTTCCGCAAGGGGCTTTGTGGTGATCAGTTTGATGAATTCCTCAACAGAGTAGTCCCGGCTATAGTTGAAACTTGCAGTGTAATCCGCGATTCCTGATCGGTGGGCAAGGGTTTGGGCTATCGTAATCTTGTCCCAGGTCGGCGTCACTTCGGGGAAGAACTTACTCAGCGAATCGGTGATGCTAAGCTTTCCTTCCTTTTGAAGATTTAGGATTGCGTAGGCACAAAATTGCTTGCTTAGCGATGCGATCCTATGGGCGGTGTTGGGCGAAAAGGGGGATTTTGTTTCCAGATTCGCGTAGCCATAGCTCTTCGTCGTCGCGCTACCCTTCGGGTCAATCACGGTCCAACACACGCCGGGGACCTTCTGAATATCCATCGCGCTCTGAACGAAGTCATCCACCGGAGAGGCTTGGACGATCGTCGAGAGTGCGAGAATTCCGATCAGGAGGCGCATTGACTTCATGAATCGGATTCTACACTAGGAGTCTCGGACTGGTTACTCCAGTTGCTCGCTCCGAACTGCTTACACGAGGCGTCCTTTCTCTTGCCGTCTATGGCTGTCATTCTAATTTATTGGGGATACTTTTGAGCCCGGCTGAGCTTTTGGCTACAAACCTTCTCTCGCCGATGGTTCTGGCTTTTGCCTTGGGCATGATTGCCACTCTGCTCCGGAGTGATTTAAAGCTTCCCGAGGGTCTATACACCTCGCTTTCGATTTACTTGCTGTTTGCAATCGGCTTAAAGGGTGGCGTCGCGCTCTCGCAGTCCACTCCAGCGGACCTTTGGAAACCTGCCTTGGCAACGGTGGTTTTGGGCGTTGTCACGGCGTACTTCGCGTTTCTAGTCGCGCAAAGGATCGGCAAGCTCGATACTACCGATGCCGCCGCAATGGCCGCGCATTACGGCTCGGTTTCGGCTGTGACATTCATCGCGGCCTTGAATTTTGCCGAGGCTCAAGGTTTCAAGATCGAAGGCACCATGCCCGCCTTTGTAGCGTTGATGGAAATTCCAGCGATCATGATCGGTCTTGGACTCGCGGGGAAGCAACTTAGCACTTCGCGCCGGGAAATGGTGAGAGAGCTCCTAACTGGCAAGACGATCCTCCTGCTGATTGGCGGTCTTTTGATCGGTCTTGTCTCCGGTGCAGAGGGCGTCAAGCAGGTTACGCCATTGTTTGGCGATCTTTTCAAAGGCGCACTGACGATCTTTCTGCTAGAAATGGGTTTGGTCGCTGCGGAGAGATTTGATGATATCAAAAAGCACGCCAAGTTCCTGGTGAGTTACGGGATCTGCGTTCCACTATTCAACGGCACCCTGGGCGTTGCGGCAGGAACCCTTGCTGGTCTGAGTGTGGGCGGATCAGGGATTTTGGGTGCAATGGCCGCTAGTGCAAGCTACATTGCCGCCCCAGCGGCAGTGAGAATGGCGTTGCCAAAGGCAAATCCGAGTCTATATTTAGCCGGGGCGTTGGGAATCACGTTTCCGTTTAACCTGATCTTCGGAATTCCGATCTACATGCAGTTAGCCAAATGGATGCACTAGGTTCTCTTTGAACCCGAAAAGAGATAGAATTCGTTCATGGAGTATTTGGTGGTAGCTGCAGATGGCTCGGTTCTCGGCCCGTTTGACGTGCCATCTTTAATCGCGTTCAAGCGTGAGGGCAAGATTTTGCCAGAGACCTTGCTAAGGGACTTCTCTTCCGGCCGCGAAATCCAAGCCCGATATCTCCCTGACCTATTTCCGATGGCAGTACCGCCGGTCATCGCCGCAGAGTATGGTGCGCAAACCTCCAGCCCTTACCCTAGAGGCGAAGAGCTTGAAAAGCCGGTGAATCCTGGTCCAACATTTGAGGCAGTGGTTCGGGCGTTCGTGATGCGGTCGGCTCTGGCGGTCATCGTCGGGTTTATCGTGTTTCCAGCTGGCGTCATTTTAGCGATTTACAATGTTTTTGTTGCTTTTCAGCTCCGCAAAAAGAAGAGTGAGCATGCAGAGGTTGCCATGAAAGTCGCTCTGAGCGCCTTTGCATTCCTCGCAATTTACTGGTCGCTCCAGCAAAACGGAATCTTCGGATGAAACGACGGATTTTAATCTATGGGGTCACGGGTTCGGGAAAGACGACTCTCGCCGAGAAAGTCGCCGCGAAGACTGGAATTCCGCTCCACCTGGCGGATGAGATCGGTTGGAATCCTGGCTGGCAAGAGGTTCCGATGGATGAGCAGATTCTGCGCGTCGAAAAAGTCGTCGCTGAGGATTCCTGGATTTTGGATAGTGCTTACGGCAAGTGGCTTGATGTTGTTCTGCCCCGAACGGAGCTGATCGTCTGTTTGGATTATCCTCGATGGATTTCGCTAGGACGGTTAGTCCGGCGCACCTTTCGAAGATGCTGTTTCAAGGAAACTTCGTGTAACGGAAATCAGGAGATGATTAGCCGAGCTCTGAGTCGGGACTCAATCATCCTGTGGCACTTTAAGGCGTTTCCGAACAAAAAAAGGCGGATGAACCAATGGGCAACCCATAGTGATGGCCCAATGATTGTCACTTGCAAGTCACCGAAAGATGCTGAGCGCTGGCTCAGCGCTTTGAAACCGGCTAGATAACATCGAAAACGGTATCATTCCCGATGACTTGCAGAAAGCTTTTGATGCCCGATCCGGATCGGAGGCGAAGTTTCTTGCCCTAGCTCCCTCACTGAGGCGAGCACAGCTGGAACAATTGCAGAATGCAAAGACAGCAGAAACACGCGCGAAGAGGATTCAGAAAATTCTGGATAGCTCATAATCATCGCGCACTGGACCACGTAGTACCAATCGCATCATGAGTAAGTCAAGCTTGGTTTGGTTGAGGCGGGATTTGCGATTAACGGACCACGTTGCCCTATCTGCCGCGACAGCTCCTGGTGAGCCTGTTTATGTTGTGTTCGTCTTCGATCAGGTGATCCTGAGCGCCCTCCAGGATCGCGATGACCGGCGAATGACGTTCATTTACGATTCCTTGACAGAGGTTGACGGAAAGCTGAAAGAAGCCGGATCAAGATTGATCGTGTTGCATGGCGATCCGATCAATGAAATTCCTGCCCTTGCCGCTCGGCTCAAGATAGAAACCGTCCATACGAACGCAGATGTCGAGCCATACGCCATCCAGAGAGACACATCCGTCGCAGCGAAGCTAAAAAGTCAAGGAATTATCCTTGAAACTTATAAAGATCATGTCATCTTTATTGATGATGAGGTTCTGAATCAGTCAGGATTACCCTTCAAAGTGTTCACGCCATACTCCCGGGCATGGAAATCCCATCTGAATGAAGATGCGTATAAGAATTACGCCGTTAACTTATCTTCTCTAGCGCCCGCATCCGCATTCTCCGAGGAGCCAGGAATGCCGATCCTCGAAGACTTAGGATTTAAGCGAAACACGCTTTGGCTGGAGCCAGGAGAAGATGCCGCGAACGTCAGATTGAAGAGATTTATCCCGACTATAGGTCATTACGGAGTGGCAAGAGACGCCTTCGGATCGGAAGGAACAAGCGGTCTGAGTGTGCACCTTCGCCATGGGACGATCTCCATTCGAGCGTGCGTTCGAGCAGCCTTAGATTCAGGCAATCCCGGAGCAGAAAAGTGGCTCAACGAACTCATCTGGCGGGACTTCTATCACATGATCCTCAGTCAGTTTCCCCATGTTGCCACCGGAAGCTTCAAGCCCGAATTTGACGCGCTGACCTGGCCCGGAAGCGACGAACACTTTGAGGCTTGGTGCCAGGGTCAAACGGGAATGCCGATTGTAGACGCCGCAATGCGTTGCTTCAACGCGACGGGGTGGATGCACAACCGGCTTCGTATGGTTGTCGCCATGTTCCTCACGAAAAACCTTCTCGTCCATTGGCAGAAAGGGGAGGAGTACTTTGCGCAGTACCTCCTTGACTTTGACCTTGCAGCAAATAACGGCGGTTGGCAGTGGTCGGCTTCGACGGGAGTGGATGCGCAGCCGTACTTCCGAGTCTTCAACCCAGTTCTTCAGAGCGAAAGACACGATCCGAGCGGTGACTTCATCGCCAAGTGGTGCCCCGAGCTCTCCAAGTTTTCCCCCAAGTTTCGACACTGGCCTCCCGATGCGACCATGTTCGATCAGGCTGACGCGGGCTGCACCCTCGGATTGGACTACCCGCATCCCATCGTTAATCACCGTGCAAATGCCAAGGCCGCGGTCGAGATGTTCAAATCTTTACCGCAAGCCGAGACAAAAACCTAGTAATTGCGACCCAAAGAATTCCTTAAAAATCGCGTACTATGTGGGCTATGCAGTGTTCGATGCTCAAAAAGTTGAGTCTTGTTTTGGCTACTTCGGTTGCGGTCCAATCCGCTTTTGCGATCGTTATGTGGGATGATACAGTCAACGGCGACCTCTCAAATAACCGTCTTGCGCCAACTGCCCTCAATATCGGCATCGGCTCAAACACTGTCAGGGCAAGGACCCAAGGCAGTGACCGAGAGTATTTCAAGTTCACTGTCGCTCAGGGACAAGAGCTCTACGACATGTGGCACACCGAGTACATTAGCCAAGATTTTACGATGTTTTTAGCCATGCAAAGAGGACCCACGTTCACCGAGACTGCAAGCAATCCGAATCCAAATAATTTGCTAGGATATTCCCATATCGGAGATTCCACTTATGACATCAGCATCTTCAACATGATGGGAGCGGCACCGGGTGCGACCGGATTCTCAGGGCCCCTGCAAGCTGGTACGTACACATTCTGGGCACAACAACAAGGATCGGTATCGACTTGGACGATGGACTTTAGAGTTCGAGCAGTGCCAGAGCCAGCGACTCTTTCCGTGCTTGGTGTTGGTTTTGCGGCTTTGATCCGACGCAAAAAGCGAACTTCCAAGTAACTTTGCCAGCCCAAAGCGCCCAGCTTCCATCAGGATTTATGACCCAACCTCCCATAATAAGGAGAAGATGATGAGTTCTAGACGGATTTTTGGATCGCTCTTGTTTACAGCGATTTTGGTTTGCGGTTGCCAAACTCCGCAGACCAATGTTGTTTTGCCCGGTTCGGTTAAGAAGATTCGCCTCAATGTCAACGATACGGAAGGGACGGAGGACTCCCGACGAGTGCTAGTCGTTTGCAACATCGATTCCAAGGACAGCATTGATCTGACCGAGTATTACGTCCGCAAACGAAACGTTCCTCCCCAGAACATTGTTCAAATTTCGGTTGCAAACACGGAGGAAATTGGAAAGCGCACGTACGAGCGCAATATCTTGGCTCCCATCGAAGAAGCAATCGGAAAGCTGGCCCACAAGCAAAGAATTGACTTCATCGTTCTTACAAAAGGCATTCCGCTCCGCATTGATACATCGGCTGGGCATAGCGTGGATTCGATGATCGCCGGCTCACCAATGAAAGACCTGGTCCCTGCTGAGCCGGATGTTGCCCCCTCGGAAGATGAAATTTTACGCGTGAGGAATCCCTACTTTGGGATGTCCGAACCTTTTGATTCAGAGAAGTACGACATGTACCTGGTGACACGTCTTGACGGCTTCACGCTCCTGGATACAAAGCGGATGGTCGAGCGTTCTGTCAAGGCAAAACCCGAGAAAGGCCTCTTTTTCTTTGACCGAAGCCCAGGACGCGACCAATCACCTGAGGCGGCGGAAAGCTCAGGGTGGCTCCAGCTACGAATGGAAAAATCCTCTGGACTCTTGCGGTCTCAGGGCATGGAGACTCAGGTGGAGGTGACCAAGACGTTTCTAAACCCGGGCAAAAAACTGATGGGCTATGTCTCGTGGGGTTCAAACGACGACTCATTTGATCGGGAGGCGTACCAGACTTTGCAATTCCATTCGGGGGCAATCGCAGAGACCTTTGTCTCAACTAGCGCCCGGACTTTCATACCTACTTCGTCTGGTCAGTCGCTGATCGGAGATCTCATCGCGGCGGGAGTGACAGGGGTGAAAGGATATGTCTCCGAGCCTTGGACGGTCGCATTGTGCCGCCCAGACATACTAATGGACCGCTATACAAAAGGCTGGACCCTTGCAGAGTCTTTTTACTGCTCCTCGCAAATGATCAAGTGGAAAGACGTCGTCATCGGGGATCCAATCTGCCGCCCTTACCCGCTGCAAGAAGTCGATGCTGGCTTAACACCTGCTCGACCTTAACTTAAAGCTCGAGCGTCAATCATCATCGCGATGTAGGTACTTGGAAGTTCTGCATACTGTGCAATTCGCTCGATGCACCTTGCGTAGTTTCTTTCCGCGAGATCGTCGGTAATCGGCATCGCCTTCAGACTTTGAACCATCAGCTCGAGGCACTCCGCGGTGAACTTAGCGCGGTTTTGTGGAAGGCTTCTAAGACCCATCGTCGAATTCTTGCGGCTGATTTGGTCATATACAGTATCCCAGGAAGACCTGGATTGGATCTCTACTCTCTGCCGCGCCATCGCCTGCTCTTGGAGCCGTTTTGCCTCGGCGTCGCGCCGCTTGACGTTCTCCCAGTCCTGCATCGAGGACCCATCAATCACACGCAGGACGATTGGCTGACCCAGTTTTGTCGCGGAAAGCTTCTCAATCAGGGTCTTTGTTTGGTTAAGGCGCAAGTGCCCTGCGAGGTCACCAGACTCGGACGGTAAGCCCATTACAAATTGATTCTCGTCCAGGCAAACAGGAATCGCCTGATTCAACGCCGTCCAGACGCCCACGCCAGTCACGCCATCTTTGACTTCTGGCAGGATCTCCGCCCACAATTGCTTTATGTCTGCGACCATCTTCTACCGCGATTATAGCCAATAGGGAGGGTTGACTCGTGCGGGTACGATAAGATTTCGCCTAGCTTTTGTAAATTATGCTCTCTGCGCTGCTCTTTTCGGTGACGGTCACGGTTTCCCGGCAACCATTGGTTATGCCGGATTCTATCGCCGTGACGAAAGGCATGATCTATCAAACACGAGGGATCACCGAGCTCAAGATTGACGCTTACATTTCGACTAAGACTAGCCCAAAAAAGCGTCCGGCAATTCTGTTTCTTCACGGTGGAGCCTGGCGGGATGGCCGAAGGGATATGCCAAATCCGGTGACTTGGCAGTTTGCGGAACTCGGTTATGCGGCTTTTCAATGCGATTATCGCTTAAGCCAAGAAGCGGTTTTCCCGGCGCAGCTTCATGATGTTCGTTCTGCGATCAGGTGGATTAAGGCAAATGCCTACCGATGGAACATAAATCCTGAAAAGATTGGAATATGGGGGATGTCGGCGGGAGGCCATCTCGCCCTGTTAACCGCCTACTCGCCTGGGGAGAACGAAGAACCCAATATTGAGCCTACTCGCTTAAATGCAGTCGGTGCGATTTTTCCGACTACTGATATTTTACAAGTTTACAGATATAGACTTGCACAGAAAGATGTGCGCTCTGATTTGGTAGGTATAGCATCTCCTGAGTATCAGCTATTGGGAGGCGACCCGGAAAGAATGCGCGATATGGCCAAGTTTGCTAGCCCAACCTTTTATGTATCTCAAGATGATCCGCCAACCTGGCTTGTTCACGGATATAACGATGATGTTGTCCCCATCGAACAAAGCCGTAATCTCTTAACCCTTCTTACCCAGAACAAGGTGCGGTCACAACTCGTGATCTTGAGCAGTCTGCGCCACGAGGCGAAGTACGATGCCTTCCAGAGCGGCATCGTTTCCTTCTTCCAGCGCGAACTTGGCCCTCCCCAAGAGTAAGAGCTTACGCGGCTCGATTTTCGACTACGGAGTGCGACGGAGTGTTAAGGGCTGCTTCAGCTTGGCTGACGAGGTGCTTCGCTGTTTTGCACTTATCACTTAGGTACGAATAGCCGCATCGCACTTCGATCATCGCTCCCATCGGGCCTCTCCGATGCGTCAACCAAGGCTTTAACTTTGCCATTAGTCGAGCCTGTAGGACGCTCGCGGTCGGTCCGGTCATCGGAAGAATAATCGCAAAACCTTGGTTCCCGACAACGCATGGAACATCTAGGCGGCGGATCTGTTCTCGGCAAAAATCAGCTGCATCGGCCAAAAAGTCCGCGACGCATTCGTTGCCGTAGTAGCTACGCAGGCTGTCAAGGCCATCAAACCGGAGCATGACCAAAGCGAGCGGGGCTTCGTGCGACTTGGCTCGGTGCGTTTCTTCGTTGAGGCGATTCTTGAAATGCGCCTCTGTATAGAATCCCGTGTTTCGATCCGTGATTGCTTTTTCGGCAGGGTGTTCTCCTTGCTCTTGAAGCAAGATGTCTTCAGACTCCTCGCTCGTCAAAATGCGTCGTAGCTTGCTCAACGATTGTCGCAAAATGTGGCTGACATAGTTGCAAGAAATGCCGAGCTTGTTCGAGATTTCGGTCTGAGTGAGAGAGTCAAAGTGGAAGCAAGTCAGGACTTCTCGCTCCAAATCGCGCAACTTACCAAGGGCAGATTCCAGGACCAATCGCTCTTCGACCCCCTCAGAATCATTGGTGTAGGCTGGCATATTGTCGATTTCGCTAGAGTCATCATCGCCAGGGAGAGCGGCGTCAAATGAACTGACTTTGAGCGAATCACCGGACGCAATGACTTCCTCAACTTGTGAAACTGGCACACCGATGGCATAAGCGATTTCGGTTGGCGTGGCAGGGCGACCGAATTCCGCCTGCAAGCGAGTTGCTCCCTTTGTCACTTTGTGCCGAAGCTCTTGAAGCCAGGCAGGGTGGCGAATGATCTGCGACTTATCGCGAAGATAGTGCTTGATCTCGCCTGCGATAAGGTGGGTGGCATAGGTGCCAAAGCGCACTCCCGCCTCTGGATCGAACTTTCCGATTGCGTTAAGCAAGCCAATACGACCAACTTGACACAAATCTTCGAAAGGCTCTATACCAGCGAATTTGCGGGCAACGCGTTCCACTGTCGGTGCAAATTGTCCAAGAATTTCATCCTTGAGGTCGGGGCGCTTGGTATCGAAATACCGCTGCACCAACAATTCTGGGTCATTGAAGACCTGTTTGATTTCTCCCATTTTCATCAGTCCTTTGATGTGCTTTTTGTTAGGCTCAACATCCATGTGAGCCGGGTCTCTCAGAAGTTCGCACGTCCTGTGCTGTGCTTCCGAGATGCCCTGGTTTGATCGCTATGTAGTTGTCTTATTTAATTTCGTTGACAATCGAGAAGATTGGGCTCATGACCGAGATCGCGATAAATCCGACGACCACCCCCATGAAGATGATTAGAGCAGGCTCAATCATCGAAGTTAAACCTTTGACCGATTGCTCGACTTCCATATCATAGAAGTCGCCGATCTTGACGAGCATTTCCGAGAGACGACCGGATTCTTCCCCGATGTCAATCATCTGCGTCACCATAGTAGGGAAGAGTCCAGACGATGTCAACGGCACAGAGAGGCGGTTACCCTCCCGGATGGCGATGCGAGTCTGATCCACTGCATGGGTCAGAACCGCGTTCCCGAGAGTTTCGGAAACGATCTCGAGTGATCGAATCATCGGAACACCAGAGTTAATCAGAGTCCCAAACGTGCGAGTGAACCGAGCGATGTTCATCTTGAGCATCAGATCTCCCATAACCGGAACCTTGATCTTTAGATAGTCCAGATGATACCGACCCTTATCGGTTTTGCCATAAATCTTGACCCCGAAGAATCCTGCAATCGCGAAGATCACGAATACCCACCAGGTCTTTTGCATAAAATCACCGACCCCAAAGAGTGCAGCAGTAACCGGAGGCAGCTTTGCGTCCATGTCCGAGAAAATTTCTTTGAACTTTGGAAGCACGAAGCTAAACAGAACGAAAAGCATCAAGAAGCTAAAGCAGAGCACCAGAACCGGATACATCATCGCACTCTTGATCTTGCCGCGAACTTCTTGTTCGTATTCCAAGAATCCAGAGAGTCGTTCCAGAATCACGTCCAAAATACCGCCGAGTTCAGCGGCACGAACCATATTGATGTAGAGCTTGCTAAAGCAGTGCGGGTGCTTAGTGAGCGCCTCATTGAGCGCGGATCCGCCCTTAACGTCAATATTCACCTGCTCCAGAGCCTTCTTCAAGACCGCATCCTTTTGGTTGGCCGATAAAATTTCTAGACAGCGCAAGATCGGAATCCCCGCGTCGATCATCGTTGCAAATTGCCGCGAGAACACAGTGAGGGACTTCGGCTTCATCTTGCCGACGCTCGATCCAAAGCTCTTTGCTAACTTGACTTCTTTGATGTCCAGACAGTGCATGCCTTGGTCACGAAGTCGGGCAAGGACCGTCGTGTCCGTATCGGCTTCAACCGTTACCTTAATTGTTCTTCCGCTGCTATCTATTGCCGTGTACTCGAAAAGTGGCATCCGTTCTACCTTCCTAGTTGCGCTGCTCAACACCCAAGTTGGGCGGGTTACAACGTTACATGAGTAATGTTCGGCGCGAGTGGCAATGTTTTCAGGTTCAAATTTTCATTTTTTAACCTTGTGAAGTCAGAAGCATAAAGTTGATTGTGAGGTTTTTTGCTAAAACTCGTGGAATAGCTAGTGGTAGCTTTACCGGGTCGTTGGAAATTGATCGATCCAGGCAGGGATACTAAGCCAACCACAGAAGGTAAATTCTTCTCAAGGACTCATTGAAAACTCGCACCCAAATCAATCAAAAGCGCAAACATCAATTCGGGGCAATCCGGTGCTAAAGCTTCGCATCTCGGAATCCTTCGAGAGTATCCAAGGCGAAGGAATATGGGCGGGAATTCCAAGTCAGTTTGTTAGGGTCAGTGGTTGCAACCTCCGATGTTTTTGGTGCGACACTCCCTATGCCTCTTGGAATCCCGAGGGCCCGATCCGAACGGTAGATGATATTGCTGAACAATGCATCGCCTCTCCAATTCAGCACGTCGTCTTGACTGGCGGCGAGCCCATGCTGTTTGAGGGCATCAAACTCCTCACCCAAATCCTAAAAGATCATGGGAAGGTCATCACGATCGAAACCGCGGGAACGGTCTATCAGGATTTACACTGTGATCTGATGTCCATTAGTCCGAAATTGGCAAATTCGACCCCGCTGAGCTTTCCAGAAATCGCGAGCAAGCACGAGGCGATGCGGATCAATCTAGAAGCACTCACATCACTGATCTCTGAGTACCCAACCCAGCTAAAGTTTGTGGTGAATCCGGATCAAGGTCTGGAAGATATTGAGGAGATTCGGCTACTACTCTCCCGGTTGCCCGCGGTCAGTCAAGACCGGGTTATCTTGATGCCGGAAGGAACAAATTCTTCTGATCTGTGGCGCAGAGCTGCTCTTCTGGTCGAGACATGTATGAGCCATGGATGGCGACTCAGCCCAAGATTGCATATTGATTTATTTGGAAATACGAAAGGAACCTAATAATTTTTCAACCAAATTAACGAAAAGTCGCTACACTGAGAAAGGACAAATGCCCGAACCCAATACGAGTTGGCCCGAGGGGGTGCAGGGGGCGGTTTCGCTTACCTATGATGGTTCCCGATTAGGACACCTGGAGCTGGTTGCGCCTGCGCTACGAAAGATGGGCGTGCACGCAACATTCTTTGTGGATTTGCACAGTGCGTTGCAGCACGTTTATGGATGGAGATCGGTTGTAGCGAATGGCCACGAACTCGGAAATGGTTGCCTGCTCAACTCAGGAGACCTATTGAGTTGGACCCCTCAGATGATCGCCGAAGAAATTGCCTCCACTGATGAGGGTATTCAGGATGTTTTCGGGCCGAGTCGGCACTGCCCATTTGCTTTTCCTTTCGGTCCGCCAATCTGTGGTGGATACCAAGATTACCGGGATGTTCTGACCAAAGCGGACCGCATTGCCCGAAGTGGAAACGATGGATTCAACGACCCCGAAAATTGCAGATTCCAATACCTTAGCTGCATACGAGCGGACGGGCTGACGGGTTCAGAATTAATCTCCCTAACTGCGGACGCAATTCGGTCTGGAGAGTGGATCATCTGGACCTTTGAAGGCATCGGCGAAGGGGAAAATGCAGTGGATTTAGGCGCCCACCAATCGCTCTTACTCTGGCTTTCAGCTCACCCAGACATCTGGACTTCTCCACTTGGCACGGTCTCGGAGTACCTAAAATCGCATCGAAAGGCCCAATTCCACGTGGTTTGACCAGTTTTGTAGCTCGAAATGAAACCAACAATGTATAATCCTCGTGAAGTAGGATTCGTTAATGAAGCGGTTAATCAATTGGTTTAAGGCGATTTTCAATCGCGGTATGGATAAGCTGGAAGATCCAGAAATCATGCTCGATCAGGCTCGACGCGAAATGACGGAAGCTCTTTCCGCAAATCGTGAGCGTGCAGTGCAGGCAATCACACAAAAGAATCGCCTCCAATCCATGCTCACCGAGCAGGAAGCAAAAAGCGCCGATCTTGAAGCAAAGGCCTCAATGGCACTAAAGCAAGGCAATCGTGATCTTGCTCGTCAGTTCATTCGCGAAAAGCAGAATTACGATTCCACCTTGGAAAGCCTTCGTGCAAGCCACGCCCAGGCGACTGAGACCGTGGAATCGGTGAAGCTCGCTTTGCGACGTCAAGAGGAAGATATCCGCCGGAAGACCAGCGAAGCTCTTGCCCTTAAGGCGCAGTGGAAGCAGTCCCAGATTCAGAATGCGATTAGCAAGACCCTCGATAGCCTCAACTTTGAAAATGAGTTCGAGAGCCAATTCGGAGCCGCGCGCGAGAAGATTAAGGACAAGATGGCCGAATCCCAAGCACGCCAAGAGTTGTTTGGTACCAGTGTTGCCGGAAAGACCATGCAAATGGAAGACATGGCGATGGACGGAATGGCCGACGAAGAATTATTGAAGCTTGAGCAAAAGCTCGGATTGGCATCCGCACCGCAAGTGCAAACCCAATCTGTCCCTCAGGTCAACACCGACGTCGACGCCCAGCTTGCCGAACTTGAAAAGCGCATCGAAAATCAGCAACAAGGCTGAGCCTATCCGGCAATTATTGCCGTGAGTTTTCAACCTTTAAGGCATGACGTTGATGCGAAAACATAGAAACCATGCATGCCTTAAAGGTCCTAGAATTTGAATGGATCCAGCGTTACCTCGCCTCTCATTGCGAATCACCGCTGGGTCACACTCTCGCGCTTGAACTTCTGCCGTCGTTCGAAGCGGACGAAGTGAGCGCACGGTTGGAACTCACCCGTGAGACAATGCGCTGGGCGGGGCAAGAGGCGATTCCGTCTCTAGCACCGATCAAAGATGTCCGAATCCCGACCATTGCCGCGAGCAAAGGCAGAACCCTTGACCCAGAAGTTCTTTTCCAAATCGGCGAAGCCCTCGCCACGATGCGCAAAGTCAAAGCCGCGATCAAGAGCAAGCAGGAAGATCTCCCAAAGCTCTTTGAACTTTGCAATGCACTTGTCGAAAACCAAAAAACCGAGGACGCTGTGTTGCGGAGCGTGGACTCCAGCGGCGAAGTTCTGGACACCGCTAGCACCGCGCTTGCGAGTTTAAGAAAGACAAAACGCAATGCCGCCAAGCGGTTGACCGACCGGATTCAAGGCTACACTACCGGCCCAACGCGGGAGTATCTCAGTGACCCGATTGTCACCCAGAGATCAGGACGATACGTTGTTCCGGTTAAGTCCGAGCATCGAGGCAAGATCCGTGGGATCGTCCACGACACATCTTCTTCCGGGCAAACTCTTTTCGTCGAACCTCAGGATGTTTTGGAAATCGGCAACGCCCTCAGAGAAGCCGAGGTCGCTGAGACCGCTGAAATTGAGCGAATCTTGGTGAGTCTGAGTAGTCGGGTCGGGGAGCAGGGAGAAGAAATTTCTAAGGCTGTCGAACGCACGGGTGAGCTTGATTTGCTCTTCGCGAAGGTCCGTTATGCCGATCAGTCCGAGGCCGAAATCGCCAAACCCGCTGTCGCTGGTCGTATCCGAATCGAACGCGGTCGGCACCCGCTTCTGGATAAGGCGATCGCGGTTCCATTAACCCTCGAAATCAACGACGAGAGTTCCGGACTTCTGATCACTGGTCCCAACACAGGGGGTAAAACCGTTTCGCTCAAAACAGTTGGCCTTTATATCCTGATGAATCAGTGCGGGATGGCGGTGCCAGCATTTCGGTGCGAGATCGGGTTTTTCCCCCAGGTCTGGGCGGACATTGGCGATGAGCAGAGCCTTCAGCAATCGCTCTCAACGTTTTCTGGACACGTAAAGAACATCGCCGCCGCATTGCAGAACCTGAAACCGGGAGCGATCATGCTTCTTGATGAAGTCGGAGCCGGTACCGACCCCGCTGAGGGTGCCGCTCTTGCGAGAGCGATTCTGACCGAGATTCATCGCCGAGGCGCGAGGGTCATGGCGAGTACCCACTACGGCGAGCTCAAAATTTTTGCCAGCGAAACTCCCGGATTCATCAATTGCTCAATGGAGTTTGACCTAAAGTCGTTGAGCCCGACTTACAATCTTTTGATCGGGACGCCGGGGTCGAGCCACGCGCTTAAGATTGCCGAGCGGTACGGAATGCCGAAATCCGTCATTGAGAGGGCAAAGGATGACCAAGGCGTTCAGGCGGCGAGCATCAGCAAGATGCTCGAAGACCTAGAGAACGCACAACGACGCGCACAAAAGGCCCAAAGCGAAGCCGACCGATTAGCGAACAGACTACGTGAAGTCGAACAAGCTGCAGAGGATAAGCTTTATGAGGCCGAGGAAATCCGCCGCAACGCGCGCCAAAGGCTCACCGACAAGGTTGACGAAGAGATGCGACAGGTACGCCTGGAGGTTCAAGATCTTCTCACCAAGCTCAAAAAGGGCGGACAGACGGATTCGGGTCAAGTCAGGGAGAAGCTCCAGAATCTGAGCCAAAGGGGACAGAAGGTCGCTGACAAATTCCGACCCGAAGCTCCCCCTAAGCCGAAGCAAACCGCCGAAATTGTTCGCGGATCGAACGTGAAAGTCCGGGGATACTCGCAGATTGGAGTCGTACTGGAGCATCCGAAAGATGGCAAGGCGATGATCCAAGTTGGAGCCATGAAGATCACCGTCAAACTCGTGGACCTAGAACTCGAACAAAAGGCACCTGAAAAGGCCAAGCTTGTTGCTCGGAAGAGTCTTCAGCTTGAGAAGGCGAGCACAATAACCAACGAGATAGACCTTCGCGGCGTTCGGGCCGAAGAAGCCGCCGAATCGCTTGATCGCTATCTGGACGAACTCGTACTTGCCGGTGCCGGGCAGGTCCGGATTCTGCATGGAAAGGGAGAAGGGATCCTCCGCAAAGTCACTCGCGAGGTTGCCGCGAGCCACCGATCGGTGAAGTCATTCCGAGATGGCGAAGCAACCGAGGGTGGGCAAGGCGTCACTGTGATCCTTCTCGGTTAACCCCTGGTACATTCTTTTGATTCGATCATGAATACCGAAGCTCTTCTGGAACTTGCTAAATCCGTCCGCAAAAATGCCTATGCACCGTATAGCAAGTACATGGTTGGAGCCGCGGTCCTGGGTTCCAATGGAAAGGTTTATCTCGGTGTCAATGTCGAAAACTCAAGCTTTGGTCTAACCATTTGTGCTGAACGAAACGCCATTGCCGCGATGGTTTCTGATGGTTGCCAAACCTTCGCGTTGTGCGTCGTAGTCACCGAAGATGGTGGGACGCCATGCGGGGCTTGTAGGCAGGTGTTGCGAGAATTTGTCCAGCACCCAGATGAAACCTCGGTTCACGTAAGTAACGCGCAAGGTAACCTAACGTCCTATTCCATGAACGAATTGCTCCCCAATTCCTTCCAATTTCCAAAGCTATGATTTCTGTGCGCCAGCGTTTTTCTTTCCTCGGATGGAGTTCCGGGTTGCTCCTAGTTCTGGGTGTGGTCGCCTGGGGTTGTGGCGGCGGTGGAGGAGGAGGTACGGGTGGCGGCGGCGGAGGCGGAACCTCTTGCACGGACCCCTATGAAGGATTTCCAACCACCGGGACAGGGAAGCTGATTCGTGGTCGAGTGCTCAATATCCCAACGATCGGTGGCTCTAATATCCCAGTTGCAAACGTGCTCTTGCGCTTCGAAACCACCGGCGGGACTCTTCTGCAACAGACGACGACAAATACCTGTGGTGCCTACCAAATTGACACGGGAACTGGCGCGATTCCGAATCGATTGAGTCCGGTCAGTACTTCGATTCCGATTTCGTATTATGTTCAGTACCTGTTCAACGGCACAACCTATGCCGCGAACATCAGTAATTGCTCGGCCGTTCTTCCTAGTTTTCCCGCTGTCTTGAATGTCGCGCCTTCAGTGGTCCTCAAGACGCGCAGCGAGCCACCACCGTTCCCGGATGGCTGCTTAGCCCCTTAAGCGCTGAGCGGGTTTGGCTTAATCTTGGAATTTTTGACGTCTCTTGAGTGAGATGGATAAAAAATTACGTGATCCGGTTCTGGAAAAACGTTGCGAAATCACCGGAGAAATGATCTCTGGTCATGATGCCGTAAAGATTTCCGACCTGAGGCCCGCGATTCGCGAGCAGCTTGTCGCGAGTAACCCAGGAGCAAAGATGGATGGTTACGTCGGTCAAGTTGCGCTGAATAAGGTGAGGCTAGACCGGATTCAAAAGATGCTCATTGAGGATCGCGGCGAGGTCACAGCCATAGACAAGGAAGTTCTAGAAAGCATCGAAACAGGGCGGGTGTTTGCACACGATCCTTTCAAAGAAGCTCCGGAGAAGATCACCTTTGGGGATCGGCTTTCCGACAAAATGGCGTCCTTCGGTGGAAGCTGGTCATTCATTATCCTTTTCTTCATCATCCTCGCGATCTGGATCGTGATGAACCTCGGATTACTGGTCATCAAGCCATTTGATCCGTTCCCGTTTATCTTGATGAACCTAATCCTATCCTGTATTGCCGCGATTCAAGCCCCTGTGATTATGATGAGTCAGAACCGCCAAGAGCGAAAGGATCGTACACGCAGCGAACATGACTACCAAATCAACCTGAAAGCCGAGCTTGAGATCAGGGCTCTACACGAGAAAATTGACCGGTTGATTGGGCACCAATGGCAACAACTGTTGGAAGTCCAGCAGATGCAAATGGACATGATGCAAGAACTTCAATCTCCAAAAAAATAGTATGTTATTCCACGTTTTGAACCTAAGACCCCAAAACCTAAAGTAGATTGCGAGGTTTTGGGTCTAAGCCCGCGTTGACCCTGTTCCGATAGTCATTGTGGGATGAACCGTGGATTATATACCGCCGCAACCGGAATGCTATCGAACCAATACTGGTTGGATAGCGTTGCCAACAACCTCGCGAATGCCAGTACCAGCGGCTATAAGCGAGACGAGATGACCTTTGAAGAAGGTTATATTCGCCGCCTGAACAATGGTGGTGGACAGGGCGAAAGCGTCGGCGGCATGCAGAGCGGTCCCATGGTCAGTGGGATAAAAACCAACTGGGAACGCGGGGCAATTCAGTCCACCGGGAACGGCACCGACATCGCGATCAGATCAACCGAAGGAATGTTCGCGGTTGAAACCCCCGGCGGCGTACGATTCACCCGAGCCGGAGCCTTTAGTCTGAATGAAAGCCGAGAGCTCGTTGACGTTAACGGTAATAAGGTCCTCGACGACAGCTTGAGACCCATCCGAGCCGACGGGACCGGAACAATCAAAATTTCTAGCACTGGCGAGGTGTTCCAGGATGGCACGATTTTCGGCCGTGTTGCAGTTTTCGACGGCGAATTCAGAAAGCTCGGGCTTAACATGTTTACCGTAATAGGCGATGCCGTTCCACAGGATCGTCCAGCCATTGTTCCCGAATCCATCGAAGGAAGCAACGTCAATATCGTCGCCACGATGATTGAGATGGTGCAAGTACAACGCCTGTTTGAAATGGCTCAAAAAAGCATTCAAACCCACGACGAATCCACATCCAAGCTGATCGAATCCTCTCAGCGATAAAACCAATTTTGAACCCTATTAGGAGAAACCAACCACTATGATGCGAGCTTTAATCACTGCCGGAACCGGAATGGCTGCCCAGCAGACAAACCTAGATGTTATCGCCCAAAACTTGGCGAACGTCAATTCCAACGCGTTCAAATCCCAACGCGCCGAATTCCAAGACCTCATGTACCAATCGCTGCGGGCATCCGGCTCGGAAACCAATGGTGCGGTTCGGACGCCTCAAGCGATTCAGATCGGACTGGGGACCCGGTTCAGTGGCAATGCCGTTAACATGAGTCAAGGTGGTCTCCAAGCCACCGGAAACCCATTCGATATCGCAATCACCGGCGAAGGATTTTTTGAGGTCGACATGCCAGATGGTTCGGTAGGCTATACCCGTGATGGCGCATTTAAGCGTGATTCCGATGGAAACATGGTCACCAGCGACGGCTTCCGACTCCGACCTGGAATCCAAGTCCCAACCGAGGCCACCAGCTTTAGCGTTTCCGCCAATGGAAACGTCGCCGTCCTTCTCCCCGGCGAAGAGCAACCAACTGTTCTTGGTCGAATCCAAGTCACGATTTTCCCGAACCCTGCCGGTCTTACCCGGGCCGGACAGAACTTGTATCGAGCTGGTGGTGCCAGTGGCGCCGGGCAATCGGTCGTTCCTGGTGAGGGTGGGTCAGGGGCTTTGCAGGGCGGATTCGTTGAAGGCTCCAACGTCAGCATCGTCGAAGAAATGGTCCGGATGATCACTGCTCAGCGTGCTTATGAAGTCAATTCCAAGGCGATTCAGACCGCCGACGACATGCTCAGCACTCTCAATCAGCTTAAGAGGTAATTGAATGAATTCTTTGCTCCTTTCTCTACTCGTGGCATCATCGCCAACGCTCTCGGTCAAGATCGAAGGCGAAGGCTATGTGCGCTTTTCTCGCGATGGCCGTGCAGTATTTTCCCGCGATTTTACACTTACTGTTGCCGACGGTAAGCTCGCCACAATTCACGGGTTGAACACCGTTCCCACCGTCCAGATTGGGACGGGAATCAGCAATCTCAGGATTTCAAAAGTAGGCGAGCTCTTTGCAACTTACCCGTCTGGAGAAACCAAGGTTGGGACGTTAGTGGTCGGCGTTTTTGCTCCGACATCAGCCCTGACTCTCACCGACAACTACTTCGTCGCAACCGATCGTCCGACGTACAGTCCGGCGGGTGAGAATGGTGCCGGAGTCTTTGTCACAGTCGAGCAAACAAATTCAGTTCCCCCGGTAAAGCAACCCGAAATCCCGGTCCTACCGAGCTCCCGAACTCCCGAACCAAGCGTCAAGCAAGTCACAGCGAAAGCCCAAAAGGCACTTGTATCTAAAGCCGTGACCCCGCTCCAAGAAGGAAAGATTTTGCGGGTCCGTATCAATTCAGAAACGTTGGTAAATGGCGAAACATTTTCTCTCACCGATATTGCAACATTTGAAGGTTCGCAAGCGCTGGTCGATCAAATTAGCGGAATTGCTCTGGGCCGCACCCCAATTCTTGGGTACTCCCGACCTTTTGAACTCGAGCGGACGCGGCTTCAACTTCGTGCAGCAAAGTTGCCAGTTGATGCTATTGAGTTCATTGTCCCCGAATCCACGTCCATCCGTCGACCAAGCCAAACAGTTGAGTACACCGAGCTCTTCGACGTGGCGAAGAAAGCGATCCAGGCGAGTCTTGGCAATGAATCCGTGCTGACAGACCAAAGCCAGAATCAGACCATCGCGATGATCTTGCCGACCGGTAAGCGTGAACTTCGCACCGGGAATGTCTCCTGGTCTGGCACCCGCGCTTCGGTCACGATTGATGCCTTTGTGGACGGCAAGAAAATCAAATCTCGTTCCATGAGTGTGATGGTCACAAGCCAATACACGATGCCTAAGGTCGGATCCTTGGTCAAAGTCGTCGTGCTGAGCCCAGGAATGAAGATCCAGTTTTCCGGAAAGGTCACCCGAACGAGTGGTCTGAACACAGTAGAAATTCGCCGAGAGGATGGCGCGACCTTTACCGGGACGCTCATCGCCGAAGGCACGATCGAGGTGAAAATTTGAAAAACCTAATAGCACTGATTTGTTTTGGAGCGATCGCGACCAGCGCATTTGCCCAGGTGATTGATAAGAACGCTGCGCCAGAAGCCGTGACCGGAAGTACCTGGTCGAACAGCGCGCAAAGCCTGTTCAAGGATCGCACCGCATCAAAGGAAGGCGACCTGATCACGATCATGATCAGCGAGCAAAGTGTCGCGAGTTTCACCGCTACAACCAACACGAGTAAAGCCGATGCAAGCAATATCGTGCAGGACGCGATCAAGGCTTCGCTCTCGTTCCTAGACGTGATTCGACCTCGACAAACAACCGCGAACAGTACAACCGCTGGCACGGGAACGACCACCAGTAATGGCAATCTCCGAGCGCGTTTGACCGCTGAAGTGAAGTTCGTCACCGCCGCCGGAAACCTCATCATCGAAGGTTCGCGCAAGATCGTGATCAATAAAGACACTCAACTTTTCAAGCTCACTGGCTTGGTCCGTCGCGACGACATTCTGCCGGATAACAGCGTTCTCAGCGAGAAGCTCGCCCAAGCCGAAATTCGCCTCGAAGGTAAAGGTCAAATCGCTGACCGACAACGCAAAGGCCTTCTGACCCAAGTCCTAGATTGGCTCTTCTAAAACCATGAAAAATCTCTTTCTCAAAACTCTTGCTCTTGGTTTGATCCTGACGACTGGTGCTCAGGGGTCGGAAACCGTGAATAGTGAACCAAGCAAAGCGCCACCTGCCAATCGAAAGCTGAGCAAAGGCGAACTCGCCAATATGGTCGAGCAATCCGGAATTTTGGTCCGGATCAAAGATGTTGCCCGATTCCGTGGCGTCCGAAAAAACCAGATCATGGGCTATGGCCTCGTGGTTGGTTTAGAAGGAACGGGAGACACCAAGAAAACTCCGTTCACCAGCACCCTTTTGGCAAACGCGCTGAAGAAGTTTGGCACCATGATTGAACCCGGGCAACTGGATTCGAAGAACGTTGCAACGGTCGTAATCACGGCAGATGTTCAGCCCTTTTCTTCCCCGGGCAATACCCTTGACGTGACGATCACAAGCATCGGTGATGCAAAGTCGCTCCAGGGTGGCTTCCTGCTCCAATCCCCGCTCTACTATGCCAACGATGACCAAAATGCCGCAGCAGTCGCCCAAGGTGCGGTGAGCATTGGCGGATTCAACTTTGGCTCTGGCGGCGGTGGAAGCGTGCAAAAGAATCATGTCACTGTCGGTCGTGTTCCGGCTGGTGCGGTGATCGAAAGAGTCGCTCCATTCCAGATCGTCTATGGCCAAAACATGTACATCGAGCTCGATGAGGGAGACTTGACAACCGCCAGTCGATTGGTCAACAGGTTGAATGAAGTGAATCACGACTTCTCGCCGATTGCCCTCGATGGTGGCACGATCCAGATCACGCTTCCAAGTACGATGACCCCGATCCAAGCGATGAGTTTGATCGAGCAAACCGAAGTCCACGTAGACATTCCTGCCATTGTGGTGGTGAATGAACGTACGGGTACGATTGTGATGGGTGGCAATGTCCGTCTTGGCCCTGCAGTAGTTGCTCATGGAAGTCTCTCCATCGTTATCGAATCTTTTAACGATGTTTCCCAACCAGCGCCGTTCAGTAACGGAACAACGACTCCCGTCAACAATACGAATATCACGGCAACCGAGGACCCAGCGAGTATCGGTCTCATTGGCCCTGTCGCCACTGTGACGGATCTCTCTCGGGCATTCCAGGCACTTAAAGTTTCTCCCCGAGATGTGATTGCGATCTTGCAAGCCCTCAAGGATCAAGGCGCTCTAAAGGCGAGGATCAAAATCCAATGAGAATAGGATCACAGCTCACCGGGATGATCAACAGTCTCCAAACAGAGACTCCAACATCTCCGAACAAAGGCAAGAAGCTGCTGGAAATCGGAGGAAGTAAGCCCTTTGCATTGTATGAGTCTGATCTCAGCGCGAAAGCGAAAGAGGAACTCGGCAAGCTCGGCGATGCGACGGTCAAGATCGAAGGCATTTTCGTTCGCGACTTGCTGAACAAGATGATGCCAAAAGAGTTTGGCGGCGAAGGTCCGATGGGCGACTTCACGCGAGATCAGTTTACAAACGCAATTTCCGATATCGTCGGCAAGAATGGCTCACTCGGCATCGCAAAGATGTTCAAGAACCAGCTTTCCGAGTCTATCTACCGTACCGAGGCCGCCCGCCTCCTGACCCAAAACGAACCTGCCTCAACGCAGGAGATAAAACCATGAAATCACGAGAACTACAACGGATCTTCTGGGATTGGCTGAGTACCGCCGAGCGACTGAATCGCTCGCTCGCGGAGCAACAAGCCGCCCTCACTCTGCGCGATGTCGCTCGCGTCGAATCCATTCAACCCGAACTGGAAACGATGATGGCGCACATGAAGAGAATTGATGAGCAAGCTGTGGCGTCAACACAATCGCTGGCCGGAGAATTGGATGTTATGCCAAGTCTTCGAAGCATTGTTGATGCGCTGAACCCAGCCGAAGCAAAGCAGCTCGAAACCCTCTCTAAGCGTATTGAAATCGTCGGCAAAAATGTCCAAGACCGTGTTGCCTTGAACCGCAAGCTTATCGAAAATGAGATGGGTTACGTTGGTGGAACTCTTGCCTTGCTTGCGAAGGTCGCGCAACAGAGCCAGGGACAATTTTCGACTGGAGTACCTAGTTCGGTCCTAGTGGACACCGTCGCTTGATGGAATAGATCAAAAGGGAGTTAGTAAAAATGCCTGGTCCATTTCTAGGAATCTCGATTGCCAACAGTGCTCTGCGTACGTTTCAACGTGCGATGGAAAACACCGGCAACAATATCGCGAACGTAAACACCCCTGGGTTCAGCCGACAGCGCCTTGACCTTCGGGCATTGGATCCGTATGCAGTAAACCAAAATGGGACTCACCTTTTTGGAAGCGGAGTGGGCATCAATGGTTTAGTACGCATTCGTGACATGTTCCTGCAGGGTAGGATGCAAGCATCGCTGTCCGATCAGGGTCAAGCGTCCACTTTGCGTGGAAACCTGACTCGAATTGAATCGGTTTATAACGAACCAGGCGATTCTGGAATCGCGAATAGTCTCGACAAGTTTTACAATGCTTGGTCGGCTCTTGCAAGTAATCCAAGCAATCAAACTGCGAAAGCCCAGGTCCGCGAATCCGCTCAGATCATGACGGCAAAGGTGCGCAGCACCCATGCCGCTTTGGTCGATAACTATGCGGACGCACGCGGTCGAGCAGAATCCATGCTCACGAGCATGAAGGACATTACCGAGCGGATCGCCGCGCTCAATACCGAGATTAAATCTCTGCAAGTCACGGGCGGCGCTGCCGGATCGCTCCAAGATCAGCGCGACATGCTGATTGACGATCTCTCGAAGATCACCGAGATCACCACGAGCAACCAGCCGAATGGCACGGTTGATATCTTTGCCGGGAATTTAGTCTTAATTGACTCAGCGGGAGCCCGCGATTTCCCGACCACGATCAATTACAGCACGTTAAGCCTCACCGATGGCACAACGAACTTCCCTGTCAAAGGCGGGGCGTTACTTGGGCAGATTCAGAGCGTAAACCGAATTAGTCTTGCGATGCAAGATCTGGACAACATGGCAAACACCATGCGGACCCAAATCAATACGTTGCACCAATCGGGCGTGAATTCGGCTGGCGTTGGCGGAGTGAGATTCTTTAACGACGTTCCGGAAGTAGTGCCCCCAACATTACCCCTCCCGCAGACTGGTGCCGTGGACTTTGATCTTGATCCGGCGATTCTGGCTGATGCTCAGGCAATCGCCACAGGAACGACGACCGCCGCCGGCGATGGAGCATTAGCGCTCCAGATCAGCAATTCCCGAACTCAGAAACTTTCCGCGCTCGGCAATCGCTCGATCACAGAATTCTATCGTGGTCACATTGACGCGATTGGTCGTGAGGTCGCGTACCAAGAGGCTCAGCTAGAAACCTATGACGCCATTGTCCAGCAAACCAGTAACCAGATCCAGGAGCAAAGCGGTGTCAGCCTTGACGAAGAGATGGCGGACATGATGAAATTTCAACGCAGTTACCAAGCTGCGGCGAGAATCCTAACGATCATGGACCAAAATGCCGAAGATATTATTAATTTGATCCGCAGGTAATTCTAACGGGGCCATAAACGATGCGCATTAGCCAAAACCAAATCTATGACGGACAGCGAAGGGCTGTGTCGAAGTCATTTGCAGAAGTTGCAAAATGGCAAGACGCCATCTCGTCTGGCAAGCGGATTCAAAAGGTCAGCGACAATGCGTATGATAGCGGCATTATCCTCAAAAGCCGAAGCGTCAAAGCCGCAATCAATCAGTACGATTCCAACCTACGCGTCGCCAAAGATTACTTGGGGAACAGCGAAAATCGCCTTGCCGATATTGGTGATCTTCTCAACCGATCTTATCAACTAGCAGTGCAAGGCGCAACCTCGACGGTTGACCAAAATGCTCGCGCAGCCCTCGCGACCCAGATCGAGCAGATTCAGCAACAATTTGTCTCCCTTGCTAATTCGCAAGGTAGTGATAACCAGTACCTTTTTGCCGGCCAGCGCACAGACGCTCCCCCTTACTCAGTCACGGCGGGAACTCTGGCTTATAACGGAGATGCGAACCCGATCCGAATTGAAACTGGACCATTGCAAACACTCAATGTCAATACTCCTGGAGGGCAGCAGTTCACAGATGCTTATGCCCGAATGGAGCAACTCAAAGTCAATCTACGCTCCGGGAATATGAGCGGCATCAGCGGTATTGATATCGCCGAAGTTCAGAAGTCTTTGAACGATTTTCGCCAGCTCCGCTCGGAGGCGGGGACTGCCATGCGGACGGTGGACGATCTTCAATCGGTCAATCGTCGGCGCATGGATGAACTCACGGAAGGGATCAGCAATCTGGAAGATGTTGACTATGCCGAAGCCGTTACCCGGCTCAAAGCATCGGAAACCGCCTACCAGGCTGCACTACAAGTCACAGCAAACTCATTCAAATTGAGCCTGATGGATTACCTCCGATGATAACTAAGACTGAAATGATTACCGCCCGATTTGGGGCAATCTCCTTTACTGAGAACGACCTGCTTGTCTTGCCAGATGGCATGATTGGATTCCCTCAGCTCAAAAATTTTGTGCTGGTGGAGCATAAACCGGGCAGCCCGTTCCAATGGCTCCAAAGCATTGATGAGCCTGCGATCTCGTTTTTGATCGTCGCGCCGGGGCTGTATGTGCAAGATTACAACCCGATCATTCCGTCAATGGTGGTGGACGCACTCGAAATTACCGAAGAATCGCCTTACCTGGTCTATACTGTGGTATCAATTCCAAAAGGGAAACCGGAAGAGATGTCGCTGAACCTAGCGGGACCGATCTTGATCAACGTAGAAACAAGAAAGGGCGCGCAGGTTGTACTGGAAGATAACAAGTGGGCGTTGAAGCACCTTGTTGGAACGCCAAAGAAAAGCGAGTCTCAACAAGCGGCCTAAAAAGCGGCTTGCTCCGGAGACCTGGAGTGCCATTTTTTAGGATAGCCAAGGAAGGCGAAAAAACATGCTGGTTTTAACCCGAAAACTCAACCAGAGCATTGTCATCGGAGATGGCATCGAAATCATCGTGCTCGAAGTCCGCGGCGAACAAGTCCGCCTGGGAATCAAAGCTCCCAAATCCGTCGCCGTGCACCGAAAGGAAATCTACGACCAGATTCGGGACGAAAACGTAGAAGCCACCCAACTCGACCCAAGCGACATCCCTGACTTGGGCTAGTCGCACCTCACAAGAATTTTGTTTCACGGCTTATCTCGCTTTGTGCGCGACCAGAGAGGTCAGACCTGCCTTCGGTAAGCCCTCTTTGCAAAGGCTCGCACCTCGAATCGGTCCAAAAATAGCACTTCACAAGCACGTATTTTTAGTAGTAAAGTTCTTGTGCTAACGATTGCAAAAAACAATCGTAGTTCCGGTTAGTCATTTGAGACTAGCCCGAAAATGTAAAAGTTTTCAGGAGCAAAATTATATTATGGAAGCGCTAACTCTAGCACAACACGAACTGGTATCCAACTTTTTATCGTTTGGAATCGCCGGTATGGGGGCAGCTACCCTCTTTCTTTGGCTCAACAGGAGTATGGTCGCGGCACCTTATCGAACCGCAATCACGATTTCTGGCCTCGTAACCGCAATCGCCTGTTACCACTACATTCGAATCTCCGGAAGCTGGTCAGCAGCCTACGCAGTGGTGGACGGGACAATGGTTGCAACAACCACAAAGTTCAATGATGCTTATCGCTACGTGGATTGGCTTTTGACTGTTCCACTCCTTCTCATCGAACTCATCCTCGTCATGAAGTTGTCGCAAACCGAGACGGTATCTAAGAGTGTCAAGCTCGGAACCCTAGCAGTTCTGATGATTCTGCTTGGTTACCCTGGCGAAATCAGCACCGACTCCGGAACGCGATGGCTATGGTGGGGACTTTCTATGGTTCCCTTTACTCTGATTATGGTGGAATTGTACGGTGGTCTCAAGAACGCCCTCGCTAGCCAGCCAGCCAATGTTCAATCCCTTCTCAACGGGGCTCGCAACTTAACGGTTGTTTCTTGGCTCTTCTATCCTATCGTGTTCATCCTGCCAATGATTGGTCTCACCGGAGGCTCTGCCATGGCGGCTGTTCAGGTTGGTTACACAATCGCTGACATCGTTGCCAAGGCAGTGTTTGGCATCCTTATCTACGTGATTGCGGTGCGAAAGTCCGAGAACGAGCCCGGCTTCGTTGCAAAAACTGCGGAAGCCTGATACTGACGAGGATTGAAATTCGGTCAAATGAAACAAACCGAACTTTTAATCATCGGCGGTGGATGTGCAGGTCTTAGTCTTGCGGCTACTCTAGCGCAAGCTAAGACCAACAATCAGACCGTGGTTGTAGAACCACGGTCTGAATATGTGAATGACCGCACTTGGTGCTTTTGGACGAGCCCTCCGGACATTGCAGAAAAATTTTCTCTGACATCATGGCCAACCGCGCTCATTAGCGATGTTCATCGAACGGTCCGCGTTGATCTTTCCGAGCAACCGTACCAAATGTTGCGTGCGGGAGACTTTTATGACGCCGCTGTCAAGGACATTCAATCCGGCAGTGGAGTTGATCTGTGGATGGACACGAAGGCTTATACGAGTGTGCTACTCGCCTCCGGCCTCTGGCAAACGGAGACTTCACGCGGTCCGATCCTCTCGAAATTCATCGTGGACACCCGTCCACCCGCAAAGTCTGCCTGTGAAGAACCCATTCTTTGGCAGTCTTTTGTAGGCTACGAAATCGAATGTGAAGCCGAAATTTTTGATCCAACTGAAGCGCGTCTGATGGACTTCCTCTCTCCGACTCGCTCCGATATCCCGTTCCTTTACGTGCTCCCCATAAGCAAAACGCGGGCACTTATTGAACTCACTGACCTGGGGCCGTGTCGTGCTCAGTCAAGCAGCCTTACCGAGCGATTGGAGCGTCATATCGTCAACATTTGCGGCAAGCATTCTTTTTCCTTAATCAGGGTGGAGTACGGTGCGATACCGATGGGATTACCTTCAATTCCGGTCAGTCCAGATCCAACTTATGTGTATGTTGGTGTTGGATCGGGTTCAGCCCGACCAAGCTCCGGATACACTTTTTGCCGTCTCCAAAAGTGGGCCGATGCCTGTGCTGGTTCCTTGCTGAACGGAGGCTTACCCATCGGTCCGCTTGCCGATACTCCGATGGTGAGTTTCATGGATCAAGTGTTCCTTAAAGTTCTCAGAAGATATCCTGCGCTAGCACCTGAGCTGTTCTTGAGGATGTTTGAGAAAGTCCCATCGGCTCGGCTCCTGAGGTTTCTGAGCGACTCGCCAACCTTACTTGATTCCCTTTACTTAATTGGAGCCCTACCAAAGATTCCGTTCCTCCGGGAACTCTTCTCATCATCTCGGAAAAAAGTGGATTCCGACAACGAGGCACCTTGCTTTCTTTAACTTTTCAGCGTAGCCTCTTCGTGTCGGTTGCGATCACTCTTGTTCTCGTTGGCGCGTTTGCGCCAAGACCTCCCTCACAAGTTGAGTTGGTAGTTGCTCTGGCGCTCATCGTGTTTCTTGGCGTACCGCATGGCGCCCTGGATATTCTGTTTTTGCGGAAGGTCCGTGGAATTCAGTCTAAGTCACAGATTTCGTATCTTGTTTGCGGATATCTCGCCATTTCGGCTGCTGTGGTAGCAATCTGGCTGATGAGTCCCTTGATATTTTTGATCGCTTTTCTCGTAGCCTCTGGGTTTCATTTTAGCGGCGATCCGATAAAGGGTACTTCCGTCTTAGCCCGAGTCGCCATTGGCGTAGGGGTCATTACGCTTCCTAGCATCATGCACGGAGCCGAGCTGCAGAATCTGTATTCGCTACTCACGAACGTATCGGTGGCTCAGACTACCGTTCAGATTTCGCTTCCGTTGGCTTGGCTTGCTTTGGTTTTGAGTGGTTTGGCGATTATTGTGGAGATGAAGAATGGGCGATATGCGACTGCGGCTGAACTCGTTGTGATTGGGCTCAATGCTACGTTCGCCCCGCCATTGCTTGCATTCACGGTGTATTTTTGCCTCATGCACAGCGCAAGGCACATCTTACGAACTGCCGAACTTGTCGAGATGCCGAAGCGGGCGTTCGCAATCGAGTGTGTACTTCCCATGGTTGGGGTCCTGGTCACAGGTGCAATTGCCTGGAGATTCAGTGGGTCACTCTCCCTAGATGCGAAGGCGATTCAGATTGTTTTTGTAACCCTAGCAGCCCTCACCGCGCCGCATATGTTCGTCGTAGAACCCGTTCGATTCGGGGGTTGGAAAGATATCAACGGCAAAACACCAGGCTCGGCAACCTAATTTACGGTACCTGAGTTAACGTTTTGGAAAGCAGTATGCTTCGGTTTTGAAGAGTCCGATGGATGCCGGGAGTGAGGAAATAGCCTATGGGTTCCACGGCCAGCTATGCTCGATTTGTTTCTTATATCAACTGGTGCAAACCTAGCTTAGATGACCGTGTTCTCGTACATTCGCCTCGTCAATTTTGAACTTTGGAAATCTCTGAACCACTATGGCGTATGCTAGCAATATGAGTTGTCAGTGGGTACAAGAAGCACGGTCATCGGGGCTGAGTTTTGTTGTCGTCAAGACTCGCACAAACCCCGCCCCGCTGGCCATGGCACCCAAGGGCTTCTCCCCTTCACCCCGTCCACCCGTCTGGGGGCATATTAGGTAGCAACTATGACATTAAATTCTCCTGTGTTCCCACTTTTTTACAATGTTTATGGTTACAGTCCTGGGTACCATGACTTCATGTTGTCAAAATTGGAAAGTTGGATCGAAGATAATCACACTTGGACTCAATTTACAATATCATGTCTCACGCCTGATGACAATGATCCCGAAATCCAAGAGAATGAAGCGTCTGATACACAGAGCTTCTTGCACGTAATAAGGTTTCGAGATTATGCAGGGGTAGTACCATGCTTACTAACTTCCAATGATATATACGAATTTGAGGTGAACATAGAGGATACGGTCCATTCAGGAAAATGGATTCTTGGTCCAGTTGTCTCAGAGTTTCTGTTCACGTTTACCGATGTTCAAGAAGTTTCCCTTTACCGTATATCGAAAAAAATGTTGAGCTTAAAAGGTTCTAAGGACAAATTTGACTACCGAATGGAGCAAATTCCTCAGCGGGTGGGTGTCCGGGGTGCAAACCCCGGAGACTACCAATAAAAATTCAGGCAACCTCGTAACCCGGAACGGACGGGCGGCAGGGATGAAGGAATAGTTTGAGGGTGGCACGGCGAGTAAGAGTGCCACGGCCAGCTAGGATCGGTTTGTTTCTGATTTCAATTGGTGCAAGTCCAGCCTGGATGACCGGGTGCTCGTATTTCCTCGAGCTCACCCAGAAATCTGGGCGAGCCATTCTGGAACGTTGTAGTACGAGGTGATCCGCGTGATCTTGCCTTCGGATTCCTCAAAAATCGCCACCGCCTTGATCGCGTAAGTCTGACCCTTCGCCTCGGGGAAATTGCCGTCGGTGGCGAGGTAGGTTCCGCTGCAGGTGAATTCCGCGCAACCCAGATGCCCGCCAACCATGACGTTCAGATCCGTGATCTGCTCGCGGTAGCAGGTGTCCATGTGGGTCTTAAACTTGCGGAATGCCTCGATGCCGATTTGGTCTTCGCCTTGATTCAATTGGTGCTTGATCTCAGGTGCCATATTGGCGACCATGCCCTCCAGATCGTGACGATTGAAGGCTTCAAAGTAGGCGCGGATGAGGGTTTCGACGTTCATTTTACGAACTGAAGTGTACCGGGTAGCAAGTCGTAGATGAGCTTGCCCAGCAGCAGAGTCACCGAGATCAGGAACACCTTTTTGATCCAGACATTGCCTTTTTCGAGCGCGAGTTTGGTGCCCAGATGGGCTCCGGCGACATTGGCGGTCGCCATCACGGCGGCATGGACAGGCAAGAATTGCCCGGTGCTGACAAAGAACGAAACCGCCGCCGCATTCGTGCAGACATTGACAACCTTCGCAGTCGCGCTGGCATGAAGAAAGTCCAACCCCAGCAGCAAGACAAAGGCGAAAATCAGGAAACTCCCCGTCCCCGGCCCGATGAAGCCATCATAAAATCCGATGATCAGGCCGATCAGAAGCGCCCCGATTGCGACGGATTTCTCAGAGAGACTTCGGGGTTCCGCCGCGCCAAAGTCGGGCTTCAGGATCGTATACACCCCCACTATAGCCAGCGCAACAACCACAATCGGCTTCACCAGATTGGGATCCAAAAACGAAACCAGCCTAGCCCCGGTGAGCGAAGCCGCAAATGCCGCTGGAGCCGCAAACATCAGCACACGCCTGTCCAGGATCAGCGTCTTGTGATACCGGAAAACCGAATACGCGGTGCCGCAGATGGAGGCGATTTTGTTTGTGCCGCTCAGTACCGGAAAAGGCACTCCTGGAAGCGTGATCATCAACCCAGGAAGCTGGATCAACCCACCACCACCCGCCACGGAATCAATGAATCCGGCGCAGAACGCAAACACCGCAAGGGCGAAAAATTCCCACATGAGGGGTTATGATCCCATCTTTGCGCGCACCCGATTGACCTGGATGATGTGGTAACGAATGTGATCTCGGATGAAGCAAAGGGTTTCTAACTTTGTAAGCGGCCCGGCGACTGGGTGGGTAAAGCCCATCTCAGATCCATTGAAATCGCTCCCCTCGCAGGTTTTCGCGAGCTTTTCTTGGAGCCTGTTGAGCGTGGTCAGAAGTTCGGCGATGTTGGCATTTGGGTCCGTGGTCGGGATCGCGCCCTTTGCGGGGACTTTCACTCCGCGTTGCATGATCTTCGTCATTGCTCTCAGAACAATCTTCGCACGGAATCCTCGCTTCGGCATTGGGGTCTTGGCCTTGATCCCGCGCATGACCCCCATGTGCACTTGGCACAAGTGATCTAGAATCTCGGCTCCTGTCCACTCACCCGCCCTCTTTGCGGCTTCATTGAATGCAGCCTGGTTAGATGTAAGTATCTCGCCAATCTCGGAGATATTCGTGGAAATCTGAGCAAGGCAAGTCGCGGTGGTGTCCATGGGGAAGATTATAGTGCAGATTTTGGCAACGAACAACAGAGGCAGAAAGTTACAAACGAGTGAACTCTGCCTCTGGGATTGCGTCGTTCTATACATGTGGCTACCCTTGACCGTCAGTATCGCGCTGCAGACACCAGCGATCCAGTGGATCACTGCGGAAGTTCGTGCGCCAAAAGTAACGCAACAAACTTTTGATAGTAAAGCGGCAAAAGCCAAGGTGAGTTACCACGTTTATCTCCCGAAGGTTTACGAACAAGAAAAGTCCAAAAAATTCCCCGTGCTGTATTGGCTTCATGGTTCGGGGGGTGGATTACAGGGAATTCGTCCGGCTAGCGGATTTTTTGATCAGGCAATTGAATCCGGCAAGATTCCACCGATGATCATCGTGTTTCCAAACAGCTTTGCCAACGGAATGTGGTGTGATTCCGTGGACGGCAAGCGCCCAATCGAAACCATCGTCGTCAAAGAAATCATCCCCGAAGTGGACGCCAAGTTCAGAACCATCGCCAAACGGGAAGGACGGATTGTCGAAGGATTTAGCATGGGTGGATACGGTGCTGGTCGGTTAGGATTTAAATATCCGAAGGTATTTGCAGGAATCTCGATGCTGGCGGGTGGACCTCTTGACCTTGATTTCAAAGGTCCGCGAGCAGAAGCAAATCCTGCGCTCCGGGATCGGATATTAGAGTCGGTCTATGGAGGCAAAATGGAAAACTTCAAGGCCCAGAGTCCTTGGACGATTGCAGAATCCAATGCTTCTAAGTTCAAAAAGGGCAGCAATATCCGGATTTGCATCGGAGAAGAGGACTTCACACTCCCCGCTAATCATGAATTTTCCGCCCACCTTAAGAAACTCGGAATTCCACACTTGATGGTCGTTAAGCCCAAGGTTGGACATGACACCATTGCCCTTCTCACTGCTCTGGGTGAGGAGAATTGGAAGTTCTATCACGATTGCCTCTCCAAAAAGGAGGAGACCCGTTGAACCCATTGGCCTTGTTTTTGTTGCTTCAGACCGGGTCATCCGACCCAACATCCACACGCCAGGATTTAGTCGTGCAAGTCGGCAGTCAATCGCGAACATCCATCCTACACGTTCCACCTCAACTTGTTCAAAAGAAACTCTCACCCGTCATCATCGCCCTTCACGGAGGCATGGGGACGGGCGGATCAATGGAATCCAAAACGGGCTTTAGCTCCCTTGCTGATCGTGAGGGATTCTTGGTTGCCTATCCCGACGGGATCGCCGGTCCAGGAGGCAAGGGATCTTGGAACGTGGGATGGGTGGACTCATATTCGAGCAGACAAAAGACCGACGATGTAGCTTTTCTCAAAAAGCTTGTCGAAGTCCTGATCGAAAAGCACAGCGTGGACCCTAAGCGTGTTTACCTTACGGGTGGATCGAACGGAGGCATGATGACTCATGTGATGGTTGCCAAGCATCCGAAGCTCTTTGCAGCAGTAGCCGTTGTTGTCGCCTCCGTGCCCTTGGATTACGAGCCCCCGAAGACACCAGTCCCCATTCTATTCATCAACGGGGATGCCGATAATGAGGTCCCCTTTGAAGGAGGGATGAGCAGAAATGCGCTCGTGAAATCTCGGCAGCAGAAGCCATTTTCGTCCGTACCGGATTTAGTTGCTAAGTGGGCAAGGGCGAATGGAGCAGTGGATCCACCAGTCGTCAAGAGAAACGGAAGCGCGGTGACCTCTACCTATAAAGCCACCAAGTCGGGCGCCGAAACCGTGTTCATTCGGCTAGAGGGCACAGGGCATGGATGGCCAAGGAAGGGTTTCGATGCGACAAGCGAGGTTTGGAAATTCTTCAAAGGGAAACAGTAGACTAGACCCAGTTGAAAAAGAGGATCAACAAGGCAACCTAGAATATGAAGCTGTTAGACTTTGATCAAAGGCGGCTCGAGATGGCAGAGCAAGGGTTTACGATTTTCGAATCCCTCTTTTCAGTTGCGGACATGGTTCGGTTAGATGAACATCTCGCTGAGTACGAAGCGAGGCTAAATCGAGAAGGGCTTGATTCCCGAGAAGTGGTGTTCACTCAGAAAGTCGCCGAGCGGGACGAGAATATTCAGCGATTCGCACAACGGCCGGAGTTCGTGCAAATCTCGACCGAGTTTCTTGGCCCCGATACGGACCTCTACTTCAATCAAAAAGTCTATAAGAACCCTCATGGGACAAACTCCTTTTCTTGGCACCAGGATGATGCCTACGGTCCCGTGGAGCCCGCTCCTTACCTGACGCTTTGGATTGCAATCAACGACGCTACAATTGAAAATGGCTGTATATCCGTTTTGCCTGGCTCTCATAAAAGGGGGCTTGTGGAGCACTGGCAAGGATCTTTTGGACTGGCCTGCCACAGCCTTGATGACCCAGATCAAGGAACCCTGGTTCCGCTTTCGGCTGGGAGCGTCGCGTGCTTTTGGTCGCAGACAATGCACAAGAGTGGTCCCAATCTTTCATCGGGAGTACGAAAAGCGATGGTGTTTCAATTCGTTCCTATTGGTTTGCGCCACAAAAGCTCGGGCATGAGTATCAAGTCTCGCATCTCTATAGCGCGAGGTGCAAAATCTGTCTCCGAAGCATCCTCCTAAATGGGTGTACTCGGACGACGGGGCGGAAGATGGTGAGAGCATTTGCTGTCAATGCGGACTTCGGTTGTAATTGGCTGACTTGCACGGAAAACGAGCGGCTTCCCTGGGTAACATCCGGTCGATGAACTATCCGCTCGCAACGTTATTCTTATTGGCACTCGGTTCGACCACAGCAATGGCCTGCACGGGCATTTCCTTGAAGTCCACTGACGGCGCAGTTATCACTGCTCGGACTGTGGAATGGGCACTTGGCGATGCTGCGCATGACGTGGTTGTGGCATTTCCTCGCACCCAGAGTTACACTGGTTTAACCCCCGATGGAGAAAATGGTTTACGTTGGACTGGCAAACATGGGTTTGTTTCCCTTACGGCTTATGGACAGGACTATGGACCAGACGGAATGAACGAAAAGGGACTTTACGTAGGAATGTATTACTTCCCGGGTTATGCAAGTTTCGAACTTTACTCGAAGTCAACTGCAGACAAGTCACTAAGTGTTGGCGACTTCATGCGATGGCTACTGTCCTCCTTCGCCACGGTAGACGAGGTGAAGGCAAACCTCTCGAAAGTTAAGGTTGTCAACGTAGTTGATCCGCGTTTCGGTGGAGCGCCACTTCCTTTCCACTGGAAGATTGCTGACCCGTCTGGAAAGTGTATTGTCCTTGAGATTGTAAGGAATGGAGAAATCAAGGTTTATGATGCCTTACTTGGTGTAATCTCCAATTCCCCAGAATACGATTGGCATTTGACCAACTTGAGGAACTACTTGGGTTTATCGGTAGAACCGGAAAAGCCCATTGAGGCAAGCACGATCAATCTGAGCCCGTTCGGCAGTGGTTCCGGTTTGCGCGGACTACCCGGCGACTTTACGCCTCCTTCACGTTTTGTGCGAGCGGTTGCTTTTACCGCTACTGCACGGCCGCTAAAGACGGCCGAGGATGCCGTCTTTGAGGCGTTTCGGATCTTGGACAACTTTAACATTCCGGTTGGGATTACAGGAGCTAAAGACAAGATCGCTCAGGATATTCGCAGCGCGACTCAGATCACGACCGCTTGCGATCTTAAGAACCGAACGTTCTACTTCCACACCATGGATAATCGCCAAATTCGAAAGCTTGATCTTGCAAAGATTGATTTCGGCAAGATTAAGAGGACTGTTCTGAAAGACGGTGCAGGGCGGCAACAGCAAGTTCTGGAGTTGGGCATTAAACCTCAATAGTTACCATTTCTTTAGACGAAATCGAACAGGTCAGATTTTGGTGCCTCCGTCCGCTCTGCGATGGAGGCTTTCTTATCTGGGCGGGTGACCTGGGTGCTAACCCAGGTTTCCAAAATCATTGGTATTTCCTCTGCAATCTCCTTGCAGGCGTGATTCCAGGAGTTAAAATTGAATCAGTCTCCAAAATGAGCCTTGAACGGTATTATCAGAATTGTGAAACTGACTGAAATTCCATTTCATACGACCGACTGGTCCCAAGTTGAACCAACTGAGCATCCTGGTGAAACGGGGATGGCATTCTGGCGGACCCGACAATATGGCGACATTAGAGTCCGAATGGTGGAATACACGCCTGGATATTTAGCCGATCATTGGTGTGCAAAAGGACATATTTTGCTCTGCATCGAAGGCGAGCTGACGACGGAATTGGAGGACGGGAGGACGTTTCGGCTTACTCCTGGGATGAGTTATCAGGTTGCCGATAACGATGGCAGGCATCGCTCGGTCACGGACATTGGCTCGAAGCTATTTATTGTGGATTAAACGTTGAATATACATTGGGACTAGGTGCTTCTCACCTCCATTCGTGAGCCTTGAATTTTCTTCCTCTGAAGAGTGGATTGTTCAATCAGATTCATAGAATCACAAGGGAGTGGTTAGAAACATGTTCGGTCTGAAGTGGTAGGTGATCTTCTCACAAGCATATAGTACACCTTCATGTGACTTGGGACGGAGATGCCGAGAATCCAGAACAAATTGGTAAGGATTCCACCACATCCTCAAACTAAGTTTCATATAGTCCGGGGGATTGCTCCAAATCTAGTCTTCGCGCTCATCGGGCGTCGGGTGACCTGGGTACTACAAGACCTCATTTTCTGGTGCGAAGCATTCCAAATATTAAGTGACTTTTCTTCTCTTCTTTTACCTCTATGGCTTGTACATAGTTACAACCAGGACTCCAGAATTGCCGCGCTTATTACGCTGAGCAACAAAGTATCGTGATACGCTCCGGGGAGTTCTTCGTGGGTTGCCGATGTGAGGCGACTACCCGCTTGCAGAAAGTTTGATGCGGGAGTAAAGGCGTCGTACTCACCAGTCAGTACTAGAACGTCTCTAGAAAACTCTGGCTCAACTCGGAATGTGTCTGGCAGTGGTTCAACCCCATAAGCCGCTCCGATTTCCGGAAATGGGAAATTGACAGCCTCTGCCCATGGGGAGGAATCTGCCCTGAGCATCTCCCAACGCTCGGGAGAGGCAGACGACGCGGCGTCGTTTAGATAAAAGATCGGAGATCGTCGCTGAAGCATCTTGATAAATCCGGAAATCGCTCGGGGCATGGCTTCGGCGGGTTGGTCTAGAAACTCTGGCAGCCGCTTCATCCGAGCCTCAAGTCCAATCCATGACGCCAGCATCCACCTGATCCCAAACGATCCAATTTTGAGTGTGAATCCATCGAGTTCGACTTCCCATTGCCGACTTTCGATCTCAGCAAGCCGTTCAGGTCCATTCGGGAATCGAGCAAGCGCGAGGTCAAAGGGCTGACCGAACTTGAACGTCTGATCCGGTCCCTCAAAGCCAAGCATTGCCACCCTTCCGATTCGGTCCGGTATCGCCTTCATTGCCGCCATGGCTAAGTGCGTTCCATAAGAATGGGCGACGATGTCCAGTTTTTCAACCCCCAAATGATCGGCGAGTAGCGCGATATCAAGAGCCGATTGCCACGGCGTATATGCCGCTGGCTGCGTAACAGATGCTTGGTTTGATAGCACTTGGAGGGCAATGTTTCGATCCAGAAACATATCTGGGTGGATTTCGAGCGGCTTTGGGAGGAGATCGGTTCCCCGCTGATTGAGAAGCACGATTGGCCTTTTCTGGGCGATCTGGGTCCAGGGTAAGTGAGGACGAAGATCAATGGCGCGTTCACCCGGCCCGCCACACAAAAAAAGCACTGGTTCCGTTGTCGCACCTTCTGACCAAATCTCGTAACTGAGTTCAATCGAACCAAGATCAGGTTGATCGTGCAAGAGCGGAACGCGAAGATTCATGGATTCTGAATTGCCTCCCACATAATATGAGCAGCTCGGCGCGGCGGTAGCTCTCCGGTTGCGACCTGATCGAAGACAGCTTGATTTCTCCCATTCTGCGTCCAGCGCCTGCGCCACTGTTCCGCGATGAGGCGGTCTGTGAACTCCATGACCTGATTTTGACGCCGCTTTTTCAGGTCTCCCTCGCTGAAGAGTTTCGAGTAGCACGTTTGAATCTTTTGAACCAATTGATCCACAGAATTTTCGTCGTGCACCGAAACGGTGAGCACCGGAGGATTCCAGTGTTGCGATGCCGGCGTGAAAAATGTGAGCGCGCTCCGAAGCTGTTGAGCGACCACCTCTGCCGCAAGCCGATTTTCGCCGTCGGCTTTTGTCACGGCAAGAATATCCGCAAGCTCCAAGACCCCGCGCTTCATCCCTTGGAGATCATCCCCCGCGCCCGTCAGCATGAGCAGCAAGAAGATATCAACCATGCCCCTGACTGCCGATTCGCTCTGTCCAACTCCAACCGTTTCAACGATGATCATCGTCATGCCAGCGGCTTCACACAGGCTGATTGCTTCAAATGTGGCCGCTCCAACCCCGCCCAGAGTGCCCCGCGCTGGGGATGGGCGGATAAACGCCCTTGGATGGCGTGCAAGCTCGGGCATCCGGCTTTTATCCCCTAAAATGGAGCCTCCCGTGATTGGGCTAGAAGGATCAACCGCAAGCACGGCGAGTTGCTGGGAGTCATCTTGCAGGAAGTGAAGTCCTAACGTTTCGATGAGCGTACTTTTTCCTGCGCCAGGAACTCCGGTGATTCCGAGTCGTATCGTTTCGGATTGACTACGGTATGCCCGGTCAAGGAGAACTGAAGCATCCTCTTGGTCTTGGTCTTTTGAGCTCTCCAGCCAAGTGATCGCAGTGCTCAGAGCGGCTCGATCCCCGGATCGGAGAGCATTCCAAACGTCGTCAACATTTGGCCTTTGCCTGGGCCGCCGGATCAAGGCAGGGTTGATTGCCGGGGGTGATTCAACCCCCGGCATTTCGTACCGATGACTCGATTCTCCGCTCATGCCGAGTCCGACATCATCATCTTCAGGATTTGCGTTGCCGCAACTGGAAGCACGGTACCGGGTCCAAAGATTGCGGCAGCACCAGCTTCGAATAGGGCAGCGTAATCTTGTGGTGGAATGACGCCACCAACCACGACTAGAACGTGATCCAAGTTCTGTTTTCGCAGAGAATCAATGAGGGCGGGAACAAGGGTCAAGTGCCCGGCCGCCAAAGACGACACTCCAACAACGTGTACGCCATTTTCAAGGGCTTGTCTGGCAACCTCCGCCGGAGTTTGGAACAATGGTCCAACATCAACATCCCAACCGAGGTCAGCGAACGCAGTTGCGACCGCCTTTTCGCCCCTATCGTGACCGTCTTGGCCCATTTTAGCGACCAGAATTCTAGGTGGGCACCCCTCTTGCGCGGCAAAGGCTTTCGCGGCGACTCTCGCCTTGTTGACGTCTGGCGAATTTCCAGCCTCTGACCCGTAAGCTCCCACTGCGGCAGTCGCGGTCGCTACATACCGATCAAACACAACCTCAAGAGCGTCGCTCATTTCACCAAGTGTAGCCCGCATTCGTGCAGCCTGTACACTCAATTCCAAGAGATTGCCCACCCTGGTTCTTGCACATTCGGTCATGGCGTCAAGAGCTTGCTTGACTTTTTCAGAGTCGCGATTTGCCTTTAGAGTGGCTAACCGCTCAAGCTGTTGCCGCCGAACGGCAGCATTGTCAATGCTCAGAATATCTATGGGCTGCTCGCGGTCTAATCGGTAGCGATTAACGCCAACAATGGCATCGCGCCCAACATCAATCCTGGCTTGCTTCCTGGAGGCAGCTTCTTCGATCCTGAGTTTTGGCAATCCCGTTTCGATCGCCTTTGCCATCCCACCCAGATCCTCTACTTCCTGGATCAATTCCCATGCACGGTGCATCAGATCATGGGTCAGACGCTCGACATAGAATGATCCAGCATACGGATCAACGAACTTCGTGAGATCGGTCTCGTTTTGCAAAACAAGCTGGGTATTTCGGGCGATCCGGGCCGAGAATTCGGTAGGTAAGGCAATCGCTTCATCTAGAGCGTTCGTATGCAAACTCTGGGTGTGACCAATCGCCGCCGTCATCGCCTCAACACAAGTTCGCATCACATTGTTGAATGGATCTTGTTCCGTCAGTGACCATCCGCTCGTCTGGCTGTGGGTGCGTAACGCCATAGACTTGGGGTTTTTCGGATTGAACTGACTGACCATCTTTGCCCAAAGCAACCGTGCGGCGCGCATCTTCGCGACTTCCATGAAGTGATCCATGCCGATATCCCAGAAGAAGCTAATACGCGGCGCGAAATCATCCACGCTGAGGCCTGCCTTAATTCCGGTCCGCAGATACTCCAGTCCATCCGCCAACGTGTATGCCAGCTCAAGATCGCTTGTCGCGCCGGCTTCCTGCATGTGATATCCGCTCACGCTGATGCAGTTGAACTTAGGCATATTCGCTGAGCAATAAGCGAATATGTCTCCGATGATCCTCATGCTTGGAAGCGGTGGATAGATGTACGTATTCCGAACCATGAACTCCTTCAGGATGTCGTTCTGGATCGTCCCAGCTAGCTTTTCGGTCGATACGCCTTGCTCTTCCGCGCTGACGATGTAAAACGCCATGATCGGAAGCACGGCACCATTCATCGTCATGCTGACCGTCATTTGATCAAGCGGAATCCCATCGAAGAGAACCTTCATGTCCTCAACGGAATCAATCGCCACTCCCGCCTTGCCGACGTCACCAATGACCCGCTCATGGTCACTGTCATAACCACGGTGAGTCGGTAGGTCAAATGCAATGCTTAGACCCTTTTGACCCATCGCAAGATTTGCCCGGTAGAAGGCGTTGCTTTCTTCCGCCGTCGAAAATCCAGCGTATTGACGGATCGTCCAAGGCTGAATGGCGTACATCGCGCTGTACGGTCCGCGTAAATATGGCGGAAGTCCAGCTGCATAGTTGAGATGTTCTAAGCCTTCTAGATCGGCGGCAGAATAATGCGAATGGCGGTCAACACGCTCCGGAGTCTTTGTCGTTGCTCGACTTCCAAAGTCCATTGTCGCACCCTCTAACTTAAGTTCTAATTTTGGTCGGATTTTCATACGGACACCTCCTGAGCAGCTGGCCCGTATTCGGGGATGCCGAATCGGTCGTGGAGGTCATTGAGGATTTCATCAATCGGTTGCCGGAGGTGAAGAAAACCTTCAACCCCGAGGGACCGGAGGTGTTCAAGGTCCGCTTCTGGATAGCCGGCAACAAAAACTGACACAGACGGACGGTTAGCTTCTAAGGCAGGAATGTACGCGTCATCGGCCGAGCATAGGACGCACAGATCAACTCCGTCAGTCCGTACTTCTGCAAGAGATTTCACCACGGACTCAGAGACCTGATAGCCCCCAGCGGACAGCAAGCTCTGGCAAAACGCAGCGCGAGCATGGCGCATCTTCAGGTCACCGAACAGAACCAAATGAACCACAGGGATTCGCCCGTGCCGCTCGGTGCGAAGACGCAGGTGCTCATAGGGCCAGCTCACCCGATAAGGATCAAGGGCTGTTGAAGGAACCTTTACATTGGTCATCCAATGATCGAGATGCCCAGCCTCGACGAAGGCGTCCAAGGTGTCGTCAATTGAACCCAAAATCGGGCGGACAACGTAAGCGGTTGGACGATCCTCAATCTCGGGCAGACGACGTTCGAGAGGATTTCCGAACGCGGTTGTACCAACGATCAAACGACGTCGCGTTCGGACTTGGTGGGAGCGGGCAGTCCTTACTCGCTCGAGTTCAGAGGCGATTTCGCCCCTCTCCCATGCTTGAATAAACCCACCCTTGTCCTCAATGCCATTAAGGATTTCCCAGGCACGGGCGACATAGGCCTGCGTCAGCCATTCAACCGTGTAGCTTCCCGCCAGAGGATCAGCAACGACGTTGAGGTGTGCCTCAGCACCGAGAAGGGTGTGGGTATTTCGAGCAAGGTGTTCGCTAAATTCATCCGGGGCATGATATCCCTGGTCATAGGCCGCAACCGTGATCGAGTCAGCACCGCCAACCGCCATTGCCATCGCCTCAACCGTGCCTCGGAGGAGGTTGTTGGTTGGGTCGTACACGGTCTTATTGCTACTGGTTGAGGTGGCATGGATCGCAGGCATCACGTCGTGAATTCCATGGGAAGCTAATAAGGACAACAACAGTTGCCGCATCGCACGGATTTTCGAAATTTCGAAGAAATAGCTCGTACCTACTCCAAGGCGGATTTCTGAGCGTCGCACAATCTCGGAAAGCGCAGCGACAGGGTCTTCGCATCCAGGAATTTTTATTGTTCCGGCATCCAAGGCTGCCCGAATTGCCACAAGATACTCATGCAGAAGAGCAAGGGTCCAAGCGAGTTCCTGTCCGATGGATGCGCCAGCTTTTTCTAAAAAGGCACCTCGGATGCAAAGCAGTCCATACTTTGGTAGGTAATTCGTAATTTCTTGAATCCGAGTGATTGTCTCGGCTTCCCAACTCTCGAGATCAGCATCAATCCAACCAGAGCAACGGTCTAAGATTGGATCAAGGTCGGTGCTCCCTTCGAGCGTTGCCAGGTCAATGTCCCGCGCGCGAGCTTCACTGAGTAGCATCGCCAACATGTGCCCGCTAAGGGGTCCGCACTGCCAGTGAATCTTTGCTCCTCGGTCCCATACTCCATCCAGAAGCACGGCCAAATCATTAAGAGATTTTGGGGTCGGGCCGGTCGGGTAGGTCAGAATCGAGACGTCATCGGCACCGCGATCCAAAGCCCGATGAAGATGGTCATTGGCGGTTTTGAGGTCAAGCTCTCTAATTTCTTCTCGGAACTTCCAACCCACCCGCGTCTTTAATGGGCTCGTCCGGTACTTCTCTACATCTTCTGCACGGTGGAAGGGCTGAACTTTAATCCCGTCTAGGTTCGTTGCGACAAGCCTTTTGTCAAAGTCCGCACCCTTGAGATCCGTCTGGATTTGCTCTCGCCAAGTCTCGGTTGTGATTGGCGGAAAGTCGGAAAGAAATCTCTCAGCCATTTGGATCCTCCACGAACTCATAAAGTACACCCAGAGACCCCTCGGTGGTGTGCGATTTTGGATGCATGAAGAACACGGTTGTTCCGCGTGACCCTGGACGAGGAGCAGGATCAATCAGGTTAAACCCGTCCGCTTTTAGCTCATCGAAGGCCACTTGAGCATTCTTAACCCTGAAGGCGAAGTGTGCGAGTCCTCCCCGTCCCCCTTGCTTTTCAATTTGCTTCGCCACCGGGGAGGCTTCGCTGATCGGCTCCAAGAGTTGGATCAAATTCTGGCTGTCGCCGACTTGCAATAGCACTTCTCGAACCTGATCCCCGCCGTAGACCTCCTCGCGATGAATCACGCGAAATCCCATGCGTTCGTAGAGCGCGACTTGGGCATCCATCTGCCCTATCGGAACCGAAATTGCGACGTGATCAATTTGCTCAAGTTTCATTATTCGACCTCCAAGAGGAGCTGCCCTTGCTTCACGGAGGCACCCTTTTCAACGTCAATGGCACGGATTTTCCCCGCGATAGGGGAGGTGATTGTGGTGAACATCTTCATCGCTTCCAGAACGATCACGTCCTGATCTGCATCAACGGTGTCTCCCACAGCTACCTTAATCTCACTGACAACTCCAGCAAGAGGGCTTCGGCACGATTTCTTTTCATCATCAGGTTGCCTACCACCACCCGCCGCCGCGACTGGTGCAGAAGGGGCACCAGCAGCCGGACGATTGGATCCCGTTGCATATCGAACCACCGGGACATCCGGTTCAGCGACCTCAACCTCAACTTCGTAAACTTGCTTATCAATCGTAATCTTGAGTTTCATAACGGCATCAATCCATGCTTTTTGGCTGGGCGAAGCTCTCGTTTTGACTGAAGAACTTCCAGAGATCGCGCGATGGCGATCCGAGTTTGATTTGGCTCAATAATGTCGTCCACCATTCTTCTTGCCCCGGCAACGTAAGGGGTACTAAAGGTGTCGCGGTATTCGGCGGTGAACTTCGCGCGGGCGGCAGCTTTGTCTTCGGCAGCATCAATTTCGCGCTTGAACACGATTTCAGCAGCTCCATCGGCACCCATCACGGCAATTTCCGCCGTTGGCCATGCGAAGACGCGGTCTGCACCAAGGTCTCTTGAACACATTGCGACGTAAGCCCCGCCATATGCCTTGCGAAGGATAACCGTGATCTTTGGAACTGTGGACGCCGAATACGCAAAGAGCACCTTCGCGCCGTGCCGAATGATGCCACCTTGCTCCTGAGAAACTCCGGGCAAGAACCCGGGCGTGTCAACAAAAGTCACCAGCGGAATGTTGAACGCGTTGCAGAAGCGAATGAACCGTGCCGCCTTGTCGCTCGAATTGATATCAAGAACTCCTGCGTAAACACAAGGTTGGTTCGCAATGATCCCGACCGATCTACCCGCGATCCGACCGAATCCAACGACAATGTTATCCGCGAAAGTGGGTTGAACCTCCAGAAAGTCCGCGAAATCAACAACTTTCTCGATGATGTCGCGGACATCGTATGGCACTTTTGGGTCTTCTGGAATGACAGTATCGAGGCTAAGATCAGGCTCCAAGCTGTATTCGCCCGGCATAAAGGGTGGATCTTCAACGTTGTTTTGTGGAAGGAAGCTAAGCAGGCGTTTGCAAAGGTCAATCGCGTGCTCGTCATTTTCGGCGACGAAGTGAACGACCCCGGAATAGTGCATCTGCGCTTCCGCGCCTCCAAGTTCTTCAGCGGTGACGACTTCGCCAGTGACTTGCTTGATGACACTCGGTCCAGTGATAAACATCTGGGCTTGCCGAGTCTGGATGATAAAGTCTGTAAGTGCGGGGGAATAGGCCGCTCCTCCTGCGCAGGGACCACAGATCAGAGAGATCTGCGGAACTACCCCGCTGAGTTCTGTATTGGCAAAAAAGACCTTCGCATAACCGCTCAGGGAATCAATGCCCTCCTGAATCCTCGCCCCACCGGAGTCATTTATAAAGACAAAGGGGGTCCCGGTTTTGAGGGCGTTTCGCATGGATTCGACGACCTTATCGCAGTGGATTTCGCCAGCTGAGCCGCCGAACACAGTGAAATCTTGACTTGCAAGATGGACGTATCGTCCACCAACCGTTCCAGCTCCGGTAACGACCCCGTCCGAGGGAGCTTCCTTGCCAGCCATGCCAAAGAGCGTGCAGCGGTGCTGGGCGAACATAGAAAATTCCTGAAAGCTTTGGTGGTCCAGAAGCTTCGCAACTCTCTCTCGAGCGGTTAACCGTCCAGCCGCGTGCTGCTTATCAATGCGGGATTGACCGCCTCCGAGAGAAATCTCAGACTTTTTGATTCGTAATTCTTGAATTTTATTCATCGTTGGAATCGCTGGTGCGCATAACGCTCCAGCGCCTCTCTATGGTCAGGATGAGCGATCGAGATTAGGGCGGTAGCTCTCTCTCGGAGATTCTTGCCGTACAGATCTACAATGCCGTACTCGGTGGCAACGTAATGAACGTGCGCTCGTGTAGTCACAACCCCGGCACCTTCCTTCAACGTTGGTACGATGCGGCTAATGCCTTTCCCGGTGACGCTCGGGAGGGCAAAAATTGGCTTACCTCCTGCACTCAGCGATGCGCCCCGAACGAAGTCCATTTGTCCGCCAACACCGCTAAACATTTTTTCGCCGATCGAGTCGGCACAGACTTGCCCTGTGATGTCAATTTCCAACGCACTGTTTATGGCAGTGACTTTGCTAAGTTTTCGAATCACGCTGGTGTCATTGACATATGTGATGTCCAGAAGTTGTACGACAGGATTGTCGTCCACGAAATCATACAATGCCTGCGAGCCGCTCACGAATCCCGCCACGATCTTATGCCGATGGATGCTTTTCTCTTCGCCAGTGATCACCCCTTTCTCAACAAGCGGGATCACGCCATCACTAAACATTTCGGTGTGAATACCGAGCCGTCTGTGGTTGGTCAGCGCGGCTAAAATCGCGTTTGGAATTGCGCCGATTCCCATTTGAAGGCAGGCTCCATCATCAATCTGAGCGGCGACAATTTGGCCAATGGTTCTCTCAACGTCGCTGATTGCGGACGGCGGATTAGATTGCAGAGGGTCATCCACCCGGACCAGATGAGTGAACTTACTCACGTGAATATTGCCATCGCCGTGCGTCCGAGGCATATTTGGATTCACTTGTGCGATGACAATCTTTGCGGTCTGAACCGCAGCGAGGGCCACATCCACAGAGACACCGAGGGAGCAGTAGCCGTGCCGATCAGGCGTACTCACGGAGACAATCGCGACATCAAGCGGGAGCACATCCCTTCGAAACAGCGATGGAATCTCCGATAGAAATACCGGAATATAGTCAGCGCGCCCCTCGTTCACCGCTGACCGAAGGTTTCCGCCAATAAAAAGGTTATTTACAAAAAACGAGTCCTTTAGACTCGGATTTGCGTGCGGCGCATCCCCTTCGAGGTGCAGATGGAGAAATTCAACCCCTCGGAGTTCGGAGGCTCGCGCTGCGAGTGCCTCTAAAAGTCGGCGGGGGGTTGCACCCATTCCGTGCACGAACACCCGGTTGCCGGATTGCACCACCTTGACTGCTTCATCGGGGGTCACCCATTTTTCATTTTTAGTTTCCATGACGCTCACAATGGGGATCTTTTGTGGAAAGGTCCGGCAGGCTTCTTAGCTATGTCCGGACCTTAAAAACTCCTGCAGAGAGACTGAGTTCAGTCTCTCGGAGCATCCTCCAGGACTTCTCGCTCTAGCGATTCAATGCGGTGCTTTGCCGCGACTTCGGAAATGACCCGAAGGTACTGAATCGCATCCATGGAAACCCAGTAGATTGCGTCCTTTGCGTGAACTCCGTCAATGGCGTCGTAGATCAGCTCAAGGCAAATCATTCCGCCTTCAGCACCGCGAATCGTGTAGACACACTTTTCGCACTGACGCTTGGCAAGGCGGTTTGTTGCATTCCAGTGAACCTGGCAATAGCTTCCGACGAGGTCTAGTTTTGTTCGGTCTCGTTGTTCAAGATTAACATCAATCATTGTGTTCTGTTTCCTTCATTGTAATCCTCGGGTTTGAGGAATTTGTCGTGCCGCTTGAATACTCACGCGCCCCTGGGTTCGCCAAGGATCGATAGCTTCATTCGCGCGGCGGATGAATCGAATGGTTGCCCGCTTGCCGAGAAAAGCCGCCACCGCAGCTGCAATAATCTCAACAACTTCCAGGGTGATTTCGGAGCTCGTTGTCCGCGACCGAAGCTGGGCTAATTCTGCTTGCATCGCTTCCAACTGCAAGCGCAAGGCATCAAATTCTTCCCTCGAGACGGTTTCTTCGCTCATGCGCCACCTCCGACCGGGGAAACCACCACTCGCTTGGTCTGACCATTGACCTTGATGTCGTATTCAACCGGCTGGGTCAAAAATCCGGGGTGAGATGGATCTAGCCCGGCTACGTTCAACGCCGGATCCTTACCTAGGTTGAGTGGACCATCCTTGCGGGTCGCAAAGAACTTCGGCGCGACTTGTGGGAACATTGCATAAGTCAGAACGTCTTCGTCAGTTCCATCGCATCCCGGTTGCTTAGTAGCGTCAGCCACTAACCTATCCCACTCTGGAGCAATCAAATCTGCTGGCCGGCAAGTGATTTCTTCCTTCTTGCCGAACTCTTTCGCTGTAGCGACAACGTCAGGATTTTTCGGAGCATCAGTTGCGCCGTAGTAACCGAGCATCAAATCGCTGAATTCGCCGGTCATCACCTTGTACTTGCCCATCATGACGTTGAACACGGCTTGAGTTCCAACGATCTGGGAACTTGGAGTCACGAGCGGGGGGAATCCAGCGTCTGCCCGAACGCGGGGCACTTCTTCCAGCACTTCCTTCATTCGGTGCTCTTGGTTTTGCTGCTTGAGCTGACTTTCCATATTGCTCAGCATGCCACCCGGAATTTGACTCTTAAAAATCTCAGTTTCGACACCGGTGACTTCACTCAGAAACTCTTTGTATCGAGGCCGGATGGAAGCAAAGTGATCACGGGCGACATAGACCTTCTCAAGATCAACCCGAGTCTCAAAACCAGTGCCCTCAAGCATCTCAACGAGGGATTCGGTCGGATTATGCCCAGGCCCCAAGCTCATGCTACTGACGCTTGTATCCACAATATCCGCCCCGGCTTCAATCGCCTTCATCAAGCTCACCAGAGTGACACCCGTCGTACTGTGAGCATGGACATGCACCAAAACATCAGAGCCACACTTCTCTTTGATCCCTTTCACAAGGTCGTAAGCAGGCTGAGGCTTCAGCAAGGCGGCCATGTCCTTGATGCAAATACTATCAACGCCAAGTTCCACCAATCGCTGGGCCATCTCTACAAACTTTTCAGTGGTGTGAACCGGGCTGATCGTGTAACAAATGGTGCCCTGAGCGTGCTTACCAGTGCGCTTGACCGCCTTGAGCGCGCATTCCAAATTGCGAACGTCATTTAAGGCGTCGAAAACCCTGAAAACGTCCATCCCGTTCTCGGCCGCTTTATCCACAAATCGGCTGACAACTTCGTCCTCGTAGTGACGGTAGCCAAGAACGTTCTGCCCTCGCAGCAACATCTGAGTTCTGGTGTTGGGCAGGAGCTTCTTGAAGGTTCTCAGCCGCTCCCATGGGTCTTCGTTTAAGAACCGGATGCAGGAATCAAATGTCGCCCCGCCCCAGCACTCCAAGCTCCAGTACCCGGCTTGATCCAGCGCCTCGCAAGCCGGGATCATGTCCTCCATCGCCATGCGAGTTGCCATAAGGCTTTGATGCGCGTCTCTTAAAATAACGTCCGTAATCTCAATGATTCTTGACATTTTTGACTCCCCAGGAGGACTCTTTGATTTCGGTTCCTCAAGGCTTAATCCTTGATATTATTATACATGGATTTCGTCCACAAATGACATCAATCTTCAGATTATTTATCGAATATTGAACATACAAAAAAGTATGGAATAGGCATGCAATTTATTTCACTTGTTTACGTGGCTTTAACATTCTCTTCGGTATATTTATCGCATGCTATCCCATCTCCGCATGTTCGTCGCATTACTCATGGTTGCCTGTAGTGCGCTTAGTGTCCCTGCTGACGTTCTGCGGGTCAACGCCTGGAATATTTGGCGAGGCGGTCGAGAAAATGGGGTGGAATCTGGACCAAAGCAGGTGCTTGACCTGATGAAGCAGTCGCGTTCCGACGTGATCTTGGTCCAAGAAACCTATGGATCGGGCGAACTCATTGCAAAAGGGCTTGGCTACCAGGCACTTTATCGCGGCACTAACGTCTCGCTCTACAGCCGCTACCCCATCGAGGAAGATATTTCTGTAAATGAGCCATTTAATTGTGTTGGCGGGATCATCAAATTGCCCAGTGGTAAACGAGTAGCAATCTACTCAATTTGGTTGCCCTACGCGGCGGACATCTGGGTTCCGGGAGTAAGAGCAAAAACGACCCTAGAGCAGATGCTAGAAGCTTGCCAACCGAGCGAACGGGTGATCACGCAAATGTTGCAACAAATTGATCAGCGATTATCTGATCAAAAGTATGCAAATATCCCAATAATCATCGGTGGCGACTTTAATTCGATGTCGCATTTGGACTATACCGAAGTTGCGCGGGAGTTCTATGATCGCCCAATCTCGTGGGCTACAAGCAAAGCCATGACCTCTGCCGGGTATCGAGACTCATTTAGAGAAGCGAATCCTGTAGTGAATCGCGCGGCAGACCGTACTTGGTCTCCAAGGTTTCCGGAACAAGAACAAGATCGCATTGACTTTGTGTATTACCGTGGTCTCGGGTTATCAACCGTAAGATCGGAAAGAATTGACTCTTTCGGACCACTGTTCCCGTCCGACCATGCTGCGGTGGTTTCCGAAATTCGCATTGATCCGAAGTACAAGAAGCCCAAAACAACCCAGATCCAAGCCGCGACCTACAACATTCGGCATGGCGCCGGGATGGATGATCGCCTTGATCTAGCCCGATCTGTTAACGCAATCAAGGCGCTTCGTTCGGACATTATTGCATTGCAAGAGATGGACGACCGCACGAATCGCACAAATAAACAAAATCAAACCCGATTGATCGCAAAACAGCTCAATATGCACAGCGCATTTGGAAGCTTTATGGCTTATGACGGGGGATATTATGGACTTTCTATCCTCTCCAAATTCCCGATCGTAGATACTTATCCAATAAGACTTCCCGAAGGAGGTGAGCCACGCGTAGCTTTAGTGGCTGACGTTCGCCTACCAAACAACGATGTCATATCCGTTGTCAATGTTCACTTCGATTGGCTTGGTAACGACGCGAATAGGTTTAAGCAGGCTTCCTTGCTCGCCGAAGCTCTGACAAAGTTTAGGACACCATTTATCTTGATGGGAGATTTCAACGACGGGCCTGACTCCAGAACATTGAAGTTGTTCAAAACCATCGCTGAGGAAGCGATAAAGAAAAAGGGATCTTCCAATACGTTTCCGGCTGATAAACCGACGAAGGAAATAGACTACATTTTTGCGGGACCAAGTTCAAAGTGGAGTCTCGGGACTGCCAACGTGGTTCCAGAGAAAGTCGCTTCCGATCATCGCCCGGTGAAAGCGAGTCTCACGCTTTCAAATTAAAGCTCCGGAAAGCCCAAGTAGAATGCCCGATCTCCAGGGACCACTTCCCGGATTGAAAGGGTTACTTATTCCAGCTTCGGAGGGCCCGGAGACGTGGCATTTTCTTGAGCTGGTGCTCTTGCATTCGGTGTAAGACGTTGACCAAAAGCTTCATGCCATCCAGGATGTATAGGCATTTGTTCAACATGACACACTCCGCGCGTTCATTCATCGCGGCGTCGGTGACCTCTGCGCGGCTTGGCGATCCCTTTTTCACCAGATTTAAGGCGAAACTCACTCACTAATCCGTCCGTACCTTTGCCATGCGCCCATTGATCCTCCTCGCCTTGCTTCCCTCAATTGCACTCGCCGACAAAACCGACGATATTGTCAATGAAGCCATGACTAAGTGGGGGACGCCGGGAGTGAGCGTTGCCGTGATCCAAAATGGCAAGGTGATCAAGCTGAAGGGCTACGGCTATGCGAACTTAGAGCACAAGGTTAAAGTCACCCCAGAAACCATTTTCCAGAGCGGCTCCGTTGGAAAGCAGTTCACCGCTTCGCTTGTGATGAAGCTGGTCGAAGACGGCAAAATCGGGCTTGATGATTCCATCCGGAAGCACCTGCCGGAAACTCAAGAAACCTGGCAAAAAATCACAATCCGCAACCTTTTAACCCATACCGCAGGTTTGGGAGATCCTTATGATCGCCTCGACATGCGAAAGGACTACACAGAAGCAGAACTTCTCAAGATCCTTGGCGAAATTCCGCTCCAGTTCCAACCAGGTGAAAAGCACAGTTACAGCAATTCCGGATATCACGTCCTCGGATTTTTGTGCTCCAAGGTTGGCGGAAAATTCTACGGAGATCAGTTAGTGGATCGCATTCTGAAACCAGCCGGAATGAAAACCGCCCGAATCATTAGCGAGGCAGACATCATCATGAACCGCGCCGCCGGATATGAAATCAAAAACGGCAAGCCGTACAACCAGGAGTGGGTTGCGCCAAAGCTCAACACCACCGCCGATGGAAGCATGTATGTTTCGCTTTTGGATATGGTTGCCTGGAATTCTGCTCTTGATGGCGATAAGGTACTCAGCAATCAAATCAAGCAGCAAATGTGGACACCGCTCCGACTCAATAGCGGCAAGACGGTGGATTATGGGTTTGGCTGGAGCTTAGCTCCTGTCAATGGGCATAAGTTTGTCGGGCACGGTGGTGCGTGGCAAGGCTTCAGAACCGCAATTCAACGGTATCCAAATGACAATCTCGCCGTGATTGTATTGGCAAATTCTGATTCTGCCCAACCCGATAAGCTTGCCCAAAAGATTGCGAGCGCCTTCGTACCCGATCTCATTGCGAAACCCCTTCCTCCAATTGCCGATACTGTCCCAGATATCACCGCCCTCGTCAAAAACTTTTTGGATGGGGACGGGGCAAATGCTCACAAGCTCTGCGATGAGGGAATGAAGCAGGCGATTTCGGTAGCGGAATTTGACGGATTCTTCAAAGAGTTACGTGGAAATGGGGCGCGGACAAAGCTGGAGCTGATCCAAAAAGCAATCAGCGACGATTCTCGCCGCGCTGTCTACCGAATCCAATATGGAAAATCCGTTCAGATTCTTACGATCGTGCTGGATAAGAACAGTCTGATTATCGGGCTTGGAATAGAAGACGAAGGATAAGTCTTTTCCTCCTCCATGAGGTTGACCAGAGCTTCAAGTTAGACCAGCCGTTTTTGGTTCCTTTATGCGCGACAGCGCAAAAAGAACCCCTTCCCCTCCAAGATTGGAGGGGTCAGGGGTGGTTAAGTACCGAATCCGAGTCTGCAACCGAAAGCCTCCACACTGGAAAGACGGAGGCATATAAAGAAGAGGGGCCGCCCGAACCAAAGTCCGGGCGGCCCCATCAGGGTTGGGGTCGTGCTCAGTTAAAGAGCACGAAGTCGGCCAGCGTCAGCGGGCCGGTGAAGCCCCTCAGCTGGATCTGCAGGTTCAGGCTGGGGTGCAACCGGATGGTCGTGTCGAAGCCGTCGTTGTCGTAGGCGATCCTGTTGTTGCCGGGGACGGCAGCAGCGTTCACGACCGTCGCCGATGCTGGGTTCAGCGTGAAATCCGCAGCCCTAAGCCGGATCAGGTCGGTCCCTTGGGCGAAGTCGCTGATCGTGCCCATCAGGAAGTTCGCGCCGCCCGAGTTGGAGCTGTACTCGAACTTGTCGGCCCCGGAGCCACCGACCATCAGGTCGGACCCTGTCTGCTGACGAAGGATGTCATCGCCGGCCTGGCCGAAGAGGAAGTCCGAGCCGCCGCCGCCGTTGAGGGTGTCGTTGCCACCCGTCTCAGGCGCCCCAGAAGTGGCTTTGAAGTTGTTGATCGTGACACTCTCCCCTGTCTGAAGGTCGGTCAGCACGATGCTCATCGCAGCGACCGAACTCAGGTCAAAGCCCGGATCAGCGGCCGCGGTGCTGAAGTTGAGGGTCTGGGTGCTGGTGCCGGTCAGAGGAACGTCATCGACCCAGAGCCAGCGTTCGTTCACGTCCATGAGGGTCCAGTCCATAACGACGGCACCGCTCACAGCCGCGTTGAACGACATCGACTGGATCCCTGAGAGGTCGATCGAACCGACATAGTTCGCGTCCTGCCGATAGTTCAGCGCGGCAAAGCCGTAGGTCGTGGTCGAGCCCACCGTCCACGCGCCGCTTCCGACGGAGGCGGTCCCACCGGACGTACGCAAAGCCTGCCGCTGCGCGAAGAGCGAGCCTGAGATGTTCGCCCAGGCCGAGCCGCCTGCCTGCGCGGCCGTGAACGGATCCGCATCCGTCGTCACGAGCGTAGCCGGGATCACGCCGTAGCGGAGGTTCGAGACCGAAACACTCGAGTTGTTAGAGGCGGCGCTGATCCTGATTCGCATCTCCCTAACCGCGCTCAGGTCAAAGCCGGAGTCGATGGCGGCGGTGCTGAGGTCCAGGGTTACCGTATGAGTTCCAGCCGAGAGCGCAAACCCCGCTGGCACCTCGGCAATGTAGCCGTTCGGATCCATGAGGTGGAAGTACCCCGTGACCGAGCCTGCCACGGTGATGTCGAACGACACGGACGCGATCCCGCTCAGATCGATCGTCGAGTAGGAGTTATCCTGCCGGTATGTCAGGACGCTTGCGCTAGACGTGCCGCCGGAGAACCGCGGAAGGAAAGCCGTCCAGGCTCCGCTCCCGACGGAGGCTGTGCCGGTGCCCGCGGAGTTGAACCTTGCCACCTGACGCTGGTTAAAGAGAGAACCGGGTTGGATATTCACCCAGGGCGCGCCAAATCCGTTGCCGCTGCTATTCCCAGCGGTCGTGAACGGATCCGCCGGAGAGAAGGTCTGCGTGGGCACGTCGTCGCCGTACAGCGTGTCGTTGCCGTTGCCGCCGTTCAGAGTGTCGTCGCCGGCGCCGCCGACGAGAAGCTCGTTGGTGTTGTTGCCGCCGCTCAGGGTGTCGTTGCCGGCTTCGCCGAACAGCTCAATCACGGTGCCAGCCGGGGTGGAGCCGTGGACGGAGAGGTTGTCATCGCCGCCGCCGCCCATGATGACGACCTTGCGGACTCCGGTGATGGTGCCGCCGTTCGCCGGAACGCCGTTCATGCCGCTCCAAGTCCTGAGCAGGTTGTAATTGCCGACGGTCGGGTTGACCCCGACGCGAGTGTTGTAGGTGAGGGGTTGACCCGCTGTGCCACCCCATTGCTGAAATTGAACGGTGTCGTTCGCGTTGTCACACACGATGGTGAGGACGTTGTTCGACAGCGAGACATTGGTCACGGCGCCAAACGCGCTTGCCCAGACACCCGTAAGTGTCAGTGCGAATAAAAGTCTTGTGTTCTTCATGAAACTAACTTACTCCGCACTCAATATACCCCTCTTACCAAAAACGAGAATACAGTAAACATAATAGGGCTCTCAGAAACCCTTGCCTTTGCCTCGGCATCTTACCGACGAACCTCAACGTCAGGCAGTTACCATTGAAAATGTCCGGGAAAGGCATGAGGGCAGCACCAAGGCCACCGGCCGCAAAATTTTGGAGCTGTGAAATGGAGCAAGGATCGTGCCATTGCAGCGAGCATAAGTACTTGATGAAACTAGGAAAATCGTAATTTTATGAGGAAGTGCGTTATAATGTCGTTTGACCCTTATGGATTCCTTAAGAGTTGCAAAGGAGTAAACATGAAATATTTAAACTTGGTAGCTTTAACAACTACTATCGCAATCGGGGGGAGTGCTCACGCGTTGACGCTCGTCTCCACGGCATTCCCGGCTTCACCCGCCAGCACATCCGCATTCAACGCCGTAGGAACATTCAACTTCGGCAACCAGAAAGCGCGCCTTTCCGCAGCCGGTTTCACTGATTTACAGGGCGGCAATCCTGACAACGGCTGGTGGGGGCCAAATACCGGCACAGGTGGTCTTCAGCGCTCGTGGGAAGTGATCTGGAACAACACGACGGGAACTGTCACGTTCAACGTGTACGCGAACAACGACTACACCGGGCTCGCAATGACCATGTCCCGGACGCCAGTACTCACCCCAGGTAACGCTCTCGTTGGCCTCGACATCGGAGCCAACATGGGGGGCGTGGCTGGACGGAACTTCCAATACACCAACGTCGAGTTCGACAATGGTGGCGGGTTCGTCTCCGTTCCGGGTGCAAATGCCGCCTACAATGGTGTTCCCAACACTAACAACTATTTCGCTCTGAACGGCACGCTGACCAGCTTCACACTCCGCGGTCAAGCTCAGTTCACGTCTGGAACAGTAACCAGTGATGCCATGCGGTTCTTCATCAACGGCCGTCAGGCAGTTCCGGAGCCCGGAACAATGGTCGCACTAGGTGCCGGAATCGCCGCGCTCCTTAGACGACGCAAGAAAGCCTAAACTCGGCGAACGAGAGTAAGAACCACCGTCCCGGAATTTGGACGGTGGTTCTTTTTTGGCGGGTGGCATGAAAGCCGTTTTTGGTTCCTTTTTGCGCGACAGCGCAAAAAGAACTCTTTCCCCTCCAAGATTGGAGGGGTCAGGGGAGGTTGAGTACCGAATCCGAGTCTGCAACCGAAAGCCTCCACCTTGGAAAGGCGGAGGCATAAAGCACCAAAGCCACCGGCCGCAAAATTTTGGAGCTGTGAAAAGGAGCAAGATTCGTGCCACTGCAGCGAGCATAAATACTTGGTTTTATTGGGAAAATCGTAATTTTCTGAGGAAGTGCGTTATAATTTCGTTTCACCCTTATGGATTTCTGAAGGGTTGCAAAGGAGTAAAGATGAAATATTTAAATTTGATAGCTTTAACAACTACTATCGCAATCGGGGGGAGCGCGCATGCCCTCGTCTTGGATCCATTCACGACCGCGCAGACTAGCGGCGGTGCCGGCGCATCTTGGCTGAGCATCCCGAGCTCGCTCTTCGCACAGCGGCAGGTTCAGCGTTTCAACAACGCCACCGCCACCCTCGGAAGCGGCGCGTGGACGATGGGCGCGAACCAATTTTCCACGCCCACTAGCAATGGAGCTTCCTATCTAAACTTTCGGCAGGATAGTGTCGGTTCGACGATCGACCTCTCAGGGATCGCGTCGATGTCGTTCGACTTCAACGTGACCGGTTCGGTCATCCTGAACTGGTACCTCGAGGATGCGAACAGTGCCAATCTCATTCAGCTTGGTGCACTGGTGTCTGTGTCCGGCACCGGCACCCAAACCCTCGACTTCAGCACCGCGACCATGGATCCCGGCTTTGACCTGAGCTCGGTCACGGGTATGAGCGTCCAGTTCTCCGGCATTTCGGCAGGGGAGAGTGCAACGGTCACCAACTTCAACTATGCGCCTGTCCCCGAACCCGGAACAATGGTCGCACTAGGGGCCGGAATCGCTGCGCTCCTTAGACGACGCAAGAAAGCCTAAACTCGGCGAACGAGAGTAAGAACCACCGTCCCGCAATTTGGACGGTGGTTCTTTTTTGGTGGGTGGCATGAAAGCCGTTTTTGGTTCCTTTTTGCGCGATAGCGCAAAAAGAACCCCTTCCCCTCCAAGATTGGAAGGGTCAGGGGAGGTTGAGTACCGAATCCGAGTCTGTAACCGAAAGCCTCCACCTTGGAAAGGCGGAGGCATTTACAGGTGGATGCATAAAACAGCAACTGAGCTTCCAACGAGCTTGGTCGGGAGTTCCTGATACGGTCTTAACAAATCTGAAACAAGCCTTAGGTAACGCCCGTAGACCGAGTCTATGGAAGAAACAAATCACACTAAAACTTGGCCTGATCTTGCTATTGGGCTCTACGATAAACTCACCGGACGAAATGCTGAGATCGCTTATGAATTTGATGACCTGAAAATCACTGTTCCAAGCGGAACCGGTACCAAGGCAGAATATGCCGAGTGGCGCGTGAGCGGCCAAGTGAAAATTCGAACCCGGGACGTCGGCCAAGACCCAAAGTAATCGTGGTCGGTCGCCTGCAGGGAACAGCAGGTGGTCGGCCGTTTACTGTTCTAGCTGAAGGAGAAGAAATTCTTGTGAACGTTGCTGGAGTCCGGGCTTTGAGACCCTTTCTCAACCTCGCAAAGATCATCTTACAGCGATCCTCTGGATTGGACTGGAAGCTTGCTCCACGGATCAGGGTCCGGGTGAAGGGTCTTTCGGCAATATCCGTGAAACCTAACTCGTTTGTCTGGAATCTACTTTTGGGATCAGGAAAAAAGTGAGAATCGCTGTCTCTGGCGCTACTGGTTATGTCGGGGGGAGACTTGTCCCTGCTCTTTTGGAGCAGGGACACACTTTACTTTGCCTCGCAAGAAATCCCCGTAAGTTGGATGACAGGCTTTGGCGCGGAGACCCCGACGTCGAGATTGTTGCCGATGATGTCTCAGATATTGACCAATTAGCGAAAAAATTAGTCGGCTGTGAAGCCGCTTTTTACTTGATTCACTCAATGCAGGCGAGCGGAGACAAATACGCTGAGGAGGATCGGAACCTAGCCGAGACGTTTGCCAAGGCGGCGAAAGTGGCGGGGGTACAGCGCATTATTTATCTCGGCGGACTTGGAGAAATGGGGCCAAATCTCAGCGAACACTTGAGTTCAAGGCGCGAAGTTGAGCAAGTTTTGGCTCAAAGCGGGGTGCCAGTGACGACATTTCGCGCCGCGATAATCATCGGCTCTGGCTCGGCATCTTTTGAGATCCTTAGGTACTTGGTCGAACGACTCCCGATCATGGTGACGCCTCGTTGGGTGAAAACCGAGTGCCAACCAGTTGCCATTTCCGACGTTTTGTATTGGCTTGTCAAATGCCTTGAAGTACCCGAAACAAAGGGGCAGACGCTTGAAATTGGTGGCAAGGATGTCGTGCAATATCGAGAGCTAATGAGAATTATGGCGGAGGAATTGGGGCTTCCGAAGCGAATTATTCTTCCTTTGCCGGTGTTGACTCCTGGGCTTAGTTCTGGGTGGATTGGCTTGGTCACCCCGGTCTCGTACCGAATCGCAAGGCCGTTAGCAGAAGGTCTTCGCAATCGAGTTGTTGTCACGAATAATCTAACCCAAACTCTCATGCCCCGAGAAGCGATGGGAGTCCGCGAAGCGATTCACAAGGCCCTCATCAGGATTCGAGAGAATAACGTTATCACGAGTTGGTCTGCTGCCGGCCCAGTGCCGGGCGATCCGGAATGGGCGGGAGGAACGGTCTTCAAGGACCAGCGAACGATAGATATTGCAGCTGGAGAGGGTCGTGTTTACCGTGCTGTATGCCGGGTGGGTGGCGGTCACGGATGGTACTCGGGCGATATTCTCTGGCAGATAAGAGGCTGGATGGACAAGCTCGTTGGCGGTCCTGGTCTTAGGAGAGGGAGAAGACACACCGAACAAGTTGCCTACGGAGAAGCGCTGGATTTTTGGCGCGTGATCGGAATTGAGAAAGAGAAAAGCCTCACATTACTCGCCGAAATGAAGCTGCCGGGCACTGCCACGCTCGACTTTTCCATGGACTCGATTCCAGAGGGCGGAACGCGGTTAACCATGACAGCGCGATTCAGGCCAAAAGGCTTTACGGGGCTTTTGTACTGGTATATCGTAGTACCATTCCACAATATCGTTTTTGGCGGAATGCTTAAAGGCATTAAGCGCGCGGCTGAAGATGGTCGGTAGGTACTTTTCCAAGACCGGGTGACCATTAGCCGCCATCAACCTTTGGCGGCCACGGAGGGAATCGTTGGAACAACCCCGGAGGGTCACACCCGACGCCATCAACAAGTGCGGGCGTCGGTTATGACTTTAAGTTGTGATGAATTGGCGGCCACGGAGGGAATCGAACCCCCGACGCCCTCCTTAGGACGGAGGCGCTCTATCCACTGAGCTACGTGGCCGGACGGGTTATTTTAGCTGAATTTGGACTTTTGGGTCTACCCAATTCCCGCGGATTGCCGGGCCTTGCCCCTTCGGTGTAAAGTACTGATCATGAAAAACTTCTGGAACCCAGGCAAGAAGAGGGCTTCGCCTCAGGAATTTTGGGACTGGTTTGTTTCAAACAATGCTCGGCTGAAGACGATGGACCTGAACGATCTGATCAATGAGATCTTTGTAAAGGGTTCGGAAGTTGACCCCGGCCTGCGCTTTGGATTGATGCCCGCGAAAGACGGCGCGGATTGGGTGCTCGAGGTTTGCGCGGGGGGAGTGAAGGCGACGATTCCGGCGGTGGAAAAGCTGGTCGCGGCGGCTCCGGATGTTCCGGGCTGGGAGATTGTCGCGTTTCGGCAACCGCGCGATCTGCCCGAGATTCGCATGGGCGATCATAGCGTGGATTTAAATCTGACACGGTTTGTGGAAACCGGTCGCGGTAGCGGATTAATGGACTTAACCCTGTACCTGCCGCTCCCGGCGGACGCACCCGAGGACATTCTGGGAGAGTTAGGGTTTATTGCGCTGGATCACACCCTGGGCGAAGTCGCGGTGATGACGAAACTTCGGTATGTCGAATTCACAAACATCCTCGTCGCTCCGCCACAAACACGATTATTGAGTGAATTGCCCGAGATCGTGAAGTGATCTAAAATCGGAATGAGGTTCCGATGGTCAGATAGTTAAGTTGCGTAAAGTTGTAAACGGCGGGAACATCGGCACCGCCTTCAAGAACTCTACCGCCGAATCGAATCTGCCAATCTTCGTTGATGTCGTAACCGATTTGCAGCGAGAGATCAAAAGCGCGACCTTGAGGAGCCCAGGATCCGTCGAAATCTGTGATCAAGGTGAACCCATTGCCAAGATTCTCCTTGCCATAAATATTGAGGAGCGGCACGACTCCCAAGTCTGACTTGGACCGGGTGGTTCCTCCCTGACGCAACAGGACCTTGGCATCGCGGATTTTTAGTGTTGCTCCGATCATCCAAGAATCGCTCATTGCCCGGCGATAGGTGAGCCTGTAAGAGTTGAATTTGTAACTGCCAAAAGTATCCACACCGGACGCAAAATTAGTCCCTTGAAAACTGATCGTATTCTGCAATCTGCCCGTGCCTGACAGCTGCAACGGGGCGATCATCAGTCGCCATTCTGTCGCCTTTCCACCTGGACGGTAGAGCAATTCGCCGCGGAAAGACGTTTTTGATCCGGTTCCGGTGAGATTTCGAAAATTAAATTTGTTCGAATCTCCTGGGATTGCGACGTTGTTTTTTGGCATCCAGACCGACTGAACTTCTGAGTTGAGTGTCCATTCTTTGATCTCGGCGGATTGAGAAGAGAGAGCACAAGCTACCAACATCAGACTAAAGATTGATTTCATAGTCCATCTACGCGTTTGAATTGGGAATCTACTCGACGCTCCTGGAGTCTTTAAAAAAAGGATGTTCGTTCGACAATTTGGGTTCGCGTTTGGTTTTGCATTATTTGCAATTTCTCCAGTTTTGGCGCGCGGGTTCTCTTCTGCGGATCTGGTGGATTCGGCGCGCAAGCAAGTGGGTGTTACGGTCACGTATAACCCCGAATATGTCCGGTTGAAGTATCCCGGCGGCGATATTCCCGCAAGCAAGGGCGTGTGTACCGATGTCGTCATTCGCGCATTGCGTTCGGTGAATGTGGACCTGCAAGAGGCGATTCATGAAGACTGGAAGTCATCTCCAAAATCCTACGGAGGGAAGAAACCTGACGCGAATATTGACCATCGGCGTGTTGTGAACCAAATGATCTACTTCAACCGAAAGGGCAAGTCCCTCAAGTTTGGAATGACGCCCCAAACCTATAAACCAGGTGACTTCGTGGCTTGGAGACTTCCAAACAAACGCCTTCATATCGGCGTGGTCACCGACCGAAAATCTTCAGCTGGCAACCCTCTGATTGTTCACAACATCGGTAGCGGCGCTCAAGAAGAGGACGTGCTGTTCTCCTGGGACATCATCGGGCAGTACCGTTGGTTTTCGAAATAGATTTGTCGCCCAAAAGGTTAGTCTTTTTTGCCTCTTGGACCCCCGCTCGCTGACCGCGCTTTCCTGCGATTTTGGGTTGATTTTTATTTGGTCTTCCAACCGTATGGCACGTATTCGTTCTCGAACGTGCCGTCGTTGTAGAGGTTGATCAGGGCGTAGCCGTAGGTGCATTCCTGATAATTTCCGCCCCACCAACCGCCGCTCACCGCGCCGTTGCAGAAGTAATTGACTCCGTTGTAGACAACTTGGTCAATCAGGTGGATATGCCCGCTGACGCACATTTTGACATTGGGATGCTTGAGGAAAAGGTCTTTGATCTTGCGGGCATCAATGTGCATCCATGCTCCGGGGACGGCCCAGTTTCCGGATTTCTCGTTGTCGCCATCGAAGAAAGCGCAGGCGGCGAGAATCGGAATATGGCTCATCACGAGGATTGGAGTTGCTTTTGAGACTTCGGCAAGATCGGCCTTTAGCCATTCGAATTGCTCATCGTCAATCTTGGCCGTGTATCCGCCACCCTCTTTCGGAAAAGTGCTGTCGAGGATGATAAAGTGCCAGCCGCTTCTGTCAAAGCTCCGATAAGGTTTCTCCAAACCTAGGATGTCGCAGGTCCATTCCTTACCGAATCCGGGCTCTTTGCTGTATTTGCCACGGTTGTTCCAACCCCAAACGTCGTGATTGCCGATCGTGTGCTCGACCGGAATTTTTGACTCCGCTATGACGCGGGTGAAGATGTCCCATTGCTCTTTTGATCGCTCCCGGGTCGCACCCATGGCATCCATGATCAAATCTCCGCCGGTAAAAACGAAGTCCACTTTATCTTTTTGCGCCTTCACGTGAGCCAACGCAGTTTCCATCCCTTCTGGTGCCCCGCGTTCAGGTTGGACATGGATATCGGTGAGGTGGGCGATGCGAAGCACTCGCTTGCGATTCGGCTTGCGCTGGGCGAGGGACATTGAGGGGAGAAGCAACGCGCTGCCACCAGCGGCAAGAACTTTTCGACGAGAGACCGATTTCGATTGATCCATTTCAGTAAGGTTTTATCACTTTTTAGGGGGCGGGTATCCCCAAAATTCGCATCTTAACGAAACCTTATTCAAATCCTAATCCTCGGTTAATGAAGTCGTTGCATCATCGTTTTGGAGTTATCAGTTCATCCCATGAAAAAAGCCTTTACTTTAATTGAGTTGCTCGTTGTGATTGCAATCATCGCGATCCTAGCTGCGATCCTGTTCCCTGTTTTTGCCCAAGCTCGAACCGCCGCTAAAAAGACTGTCGCGATCAACCAAACGCGGCAGATCGGAATTGGCTGGACGCTCTATGCTGCCGATCACGACGACATTGCGGTCAACGTTTCGTCCGGCGGAACTCAGGGCGTACACCGCACCGACTTCTGGGTTGTCATGCAACCCTACGTGAAGAACGTAGACATCTTCTTCAGCTCTGAGCGAACCGAGACAGGTTGCTATTACCATGGCACTCCAGACCGCGACAACACGACATGGGGCAGAGCAATTCGCGACCTCAATCCGAAGGGTCGATGCCTTGGTTACGGCTACAACTGGGGACCTCAGATCTACGCTGGTGGTGGAGTTCTTGATGCCGAAGTGCCAATTCCAGGCGGAGGCTCGGTGCAACCAGGTCGCTCGCTCACTTCATTCGACGAACCTGCGAACGTGTTCGTGTTCGGCGATACTTATGACACCCCACGACCGACGATTGGTATGTACCCGAACTCTGCTGGTGGAAAGGCATGGATTTTGGACACTTTCAACGTCACCACAACCACGAAGCAATCCAGCTTCCGATGGGGTGGTCGGTTCAACATGGCATATGCCGATGGACACTCTAAGGCGATTCAATTCCGCGGTGGTCTAACTCCAGGAGTGGGTTACGTTTACGCTCCTGCGGCGCAGAAAGATCGCGAGGCGTACTGTGCACGACCTGAGGAAACCTTGGACGGTAGCCGGTTTAGCCTCGGTTCCATCACTTGCAAAAACTTCGTCAACTACGCTTACACGGTGAACACGACATGGTCTCCAAACTAAGCATTGCGTTGCTCGCTGCGCTGCTTTTGGTTGGGTGTAGCGGTGGATCTGAACCAGCAGGTCAGGACTTATCAAAGGCTCAGGAGCAACCAGCCGCTGATCTTGAGGCTGGGAAAAATGCCCAAACCATGGATCAGTGGGCGAACGCAAATCCAAACAACGGAGCTCCCGGAAGCGGAGAAACCGAAAGCAAATAATCGCTCAAGTGGATCAAGAGCGGTTCCGGTGATATCCGGGACCGCTCTTTTTCTACATTAGGGTGTATTCTGATTCCTTATGATTGAATCTGCCGACACGGTCCACCAGTTAAGGAGCGATTCCAGCCTTCTAAGGGCTAGGGCTTTTATGGAGTTAGCCCATGAACACGCTCCCGCCATAGGCGATGCTTTGGTTGAGGCATTGTTAAAGGAAACCGATCCGCACATGTTTGGGCATGTCATTGACTTCGTCTTGCCGCGCTGGATCAGCCTGTTTGCGACTAAGATTGAGCACGTGTCTGAGTGGAATCTTGACGCCGAAAGGACGGCCGTGATTCTACTTGGGCGGCATGGGATGAGAATCAAGCCGTTGGATATCCACCTGGCAAAATGGATCCAATCCGATGATTTCGCCCTCGCTATGGCTGCTCTCAACTATTGCGGAACATGGGACATCCTCACCGAAGAAGCTTGGCAGTCGTACCAAAAGCTGAAAGCTGAGATGGAGTCCGATCCAGAGCATCTGATCGCGGTGGAGCGAATCATTTCGGTAGGAGTTGAGCCGCATCCGGTGCGATTTTTACGCAATTTGGAGGCGATGCTCAACCCCGAAGCAATTGACCTTTCCGCCGAGTTCCTGGACGAAGAATAATATCTTTCGGCGCGCGATAGAACTCCTATAGGCCCGATCGCTCGTGATACCGACAAAGGACCGGAGTGTTTGGTTTCGCGGTCCCTGTGTCGTACATGTTTTTAATCAATAGTTACTCGAAAATAGGTTCAAAAATACCTACAAAGACCTAGGGCAAGAAACTAATTGCGGATACAATGAAGAGGTTGTGATCCCGACAAAACCGACCAGTCGATTGGAGAACCTCCGCACCTTGCGGATGGCCAATCTGGACGGCGCTTTTGCGGCGGCATTCATCAATCTCGTTTCCGGCGCGTTCATGGTGAAATACATCCAGTTCGTCGGAACGGACTTGCCGCGTGGTGATGTTGACCGCTGGGTCGGGATCTTCGCCGCACTCCCCGCGTTGCTAGGCTTACTCCAAATTCCTGGCGCGATTTGGGGTCGCCAGCGGAGCAGTTACAAGTCCTATGTCTCCCTCGGCGGGTTGATGTGGCGAATTCTGCACATCCCTCTCTTGCTACTGCTATTCGTCTCTCTGCCGCCAAACCTCACGCTGACTATCGTGATCGTAAGCCTCGTTTGCGCGAGCGCGGCGGTTCAATTGGTCTCGCCGATTTACAACGACTGGCTCGCTGAAATGGTGCCAGACAACTCCAGGGGCTGGTTCTTCTCTCGTCGCAACATGATCGCATCCGGAGTCGGAGCTGGGGCGGCCCTGATCGGTGGATTTACGTTTAGCGCATTTGAAAAGACGGATCCACGAATGGGGTTCATCACCGTGTTCGTTTTGGGCGGTATCGCGGCGATTGTGAGTTTAATTTTTTATAATCAAATGCAGGATATCCCCCGGGAAAACCCCTTGCAAACCACGGTCAAAGCCGGGGTTCAGGCGATGATGGGGCCGTTTAAGGATAAAAATTTCCGGCCGTCGCTGTGGTTCTTGGCGATCTTCGTGACATCGCAAGCATTTGCCGGAAATCTTTGGAGTTCCTATGCCTTCGAATCCCTGAGGATGCCGATGAACCTCTTCCAAATCACTTCCGTGACGCACGCAATTGGGAGCATCGTGTTTGTTCGGATGTGGGGATTCCTCAGCGACAAATATGGCAACAAACCAATCCTTGCTATTGTTGCTTTTGGGATTACCCTTACCCCATTCCCGTGGCTCTTTTGCCGTCCTGGGCAGGATTATTACAATCTCGCCATTTTAAGCGTCTGTATGCTTTTTGCTGGCGCAAACTGGGGCGGAGTCGCGGTTTGCCAATACAATCTGGTTCTTGCCAATGCCAAACCGGCCGAACGCGCCAACTATCTTGGTGCCGCGATGGCTCTCCAAGCACTCGTCAGCTTCGCCGCGCCTCTGGCTGGAGCGGAGCTTATGCGCTACCTTCGTTGGAACTTGAACGACCCAATCGCTGCTTACTTCTGGGTGTTTAGCATAGTCGGGGTAATGCGGTTGATGAGCATCGGATTTTTGCTTCGGGTCAAGGAAGAAGGTGCTACCCCGATCAAAGAAGCGCTGCAGGAAATCTCGAAGGTCTCACCGACCGGATTCAAAGCTTTGCGCCAAATGACGCATACTTCCGACGACGTATCGCGCGAGGTCGCCATTGCTGCTGCCGCCAGCAAGCACCTGGAAATGGCGAGGGAAGACATCATCAAGGCCCTTCGCGATCCCTCACCGAAGGTACGACGCCAAGCGGCACGAGGGTTGGCAGAGATTGGAGGTTCGGGTGCGGTAGATGCGATCTTGCAGATTTTCCGCGAGCACCCGGATCTCGTCGAAGAGGAGCATTTTGAGGCTCTCCAGAGTCTCGGCGATCAGCGGGCCTTGCCAGAGTTGCTTGCCGCGATGACTTCACCGAGGCCGATGATCCGCCGGGCGGCGGCAAAGGCCTTGGGTGAAATCGGTGGCGAAGATGCCGAGCAAGCTCTTCGAAAAGCTGCCGGGCAATCCGGAGACCCGGACCTCCGCCGGGCATCGCTACAAGGTCTGCGCCAGCTGGAATCTCAGACCGCTGGAGAGGAAATCGCAGATGCACTTCTTGACCCTCATCCAAGCGTGCGCGTCGCTGCCGCCGAAGCCGTGGAATACCTCAATGTCCGAAGTGCCGCTCCAAACCTTCGGGCAGGTCTTGCCAGATTTACCGATGAAGCCGGAAGTGAAATCGCCTACGCCCTAGGTGCGGTCGGGGATCGCGGCGACCTGATCACGATTCTCAACGAAGCTCGAAGGTCTACCTCTGCGATGACTCGGAGAAGATGCCTACTTGGTGTCGCGCGGATCTATGAGGTTGAGCCATCAGTGTATCGCCTGCTTCTCTTGGAGGACATGAGTCTTGATGCCGCGATCTTAGCCCTGCTCGAACCCGCAATGAAACGCGAGCCTGCAATCAGAGCGGCGATGGACCGATTCACCAGAGACGAGGAAGTCGCCGCCGTGAAAATACTCGCAGGTTTAGAGCCAAGCTTGGCCCAGCTCCACGAGGTCCAAGTTCACGAGGCATTCCTCGTCGCCGCTGCGACGATCCACCGATTACACGGAATTCGCTCAACCAGCAAGCCCTAACAGCTTTTAGTAGATCGGGCGTCCGCGAAGCTTGGTAATCAAAGGTCGGGTGCCGTAGAGCGGGATGCGAATCAGAACGTACGGCGATTGCTTGCTCATGTCTCTCAAGCTCCGATCCGTTTCCTCGAACCAGGTGATCTTGAGCTTGCCATCCCGATCCAGAACTACTTTATCAATCTCAGCGACCTTGCCATTGGTAGAACCGGTGCCTAAATGAATTGCGACCACAATCTCTTCTCCCCAGTTAATGGATTCAAGATCGTCTTCGCTGAGGGTGCGATTCGGGAACGCAGAACTCCAGTAGTTCAGCATCTCCCGGCGGGAAGTAAGCGTGAAATTCGTTGGCCGGCTGACGCTTGAATACGACCCGCGATCTAAAAGGCCAAACCGAATCGGCATCGGATATTGGTCATAGTCGCCACCGATGATGATGATTGTGCCGTCGTTGGGCGGGCGATTATCGCAGTGGGCTTGGTAGGTGACTCGGCTAAATCGCACTTTGCCAGCATTTCGCTCCACCCGGAGCAATCGGTACGGCGAAGTGATCGCCTGACTCGCCACTCCGGTCGGAAACTTTTCCGTCCACTTGACTTCAAATTCGACAGAATTGATGAATTCAACGCTTCGGATCATGACTTCGTAGCCGCCAGTGCGACGCTCTCCGGCGCAAATCGCAATCACGCGGTCCTTAGAAAAGTTCACAGTCTTCGGTGCGCGGCTGGCTGGTTCCCCGGTCAACTCGCTCCAAAATGAGGCGAATTCGCCTTCGGTTTCGATCACGCGGAGGGTTTCCTTTTTGATCTTGCCGTTCGTACCAACCTTGAGCGTGCCCCATCTCACCGGGTCTTTCAGCGTTCGGTCAGCGGTAAATCCAACAGTTGCGATGCAAATGAGCATGAAGAGGAGCAAAAATCGCATGATTACTCATTCATACGCGCCAGAATTCCCTGAGTTACGTATAATCCACATGTGGCATTCGAGCCGTTGCGAACCGACGAAAAGTTAGATCAACCCATCAAAAGCAAACGCGATTTTGAATCGCAAATGCTCGCGGGTTGCTCGGTGTTTGTGGTGTGTTCGTTCGTCACATTCTTCCTTTCGGTTTGGCCCTTCTTTGTGATCAAGGATCAGTTTTTGGCACGGCAACTTGCGATCGCGGTTGGGCTGAGCTGGATTCCAACTTTGATCTTTGGCTTCGTTGCCGGGGTTCGGGCGGGGGCCTCGGGCGGGTTTGGATTTTTGGGTGGCGCGATCGCGGTGGCGGTGTTTTTCAACCTCGCAATCACTCAGATTTCACTCGGCGGATCAATCAAAGATTTCCCTCGTCCGGAATATCCAGCCGGAATGGCGGCATGGATTCCGCTGATTTGGGTGATCCTCTCTGGACTCGTGACCGCAATTTCTACAAGAATTGGTGAAAAACGGAGTGATGCTCGGGCGGAAAAGAGCCGATAACTCGGATAGGAGTTGGTTCTTGACCCGAGACGCATACGTAGATCAATATCGAAAAACGGCGGTAACCACCGCGTCGCCCCTCAAACTCGTGATCATGCTTTACGATGGAGCATTGCGATTCATTGAACAAGGTCGAGTCGCGATGGAGGCGAAAAACACCTACCAGCAGCACGAGTCCCTGGTAAAAGCCCAGCGGATTATTAGCGAACTCACCGCTTGTCTCGACATGAAGCAAGGCGGCATCATCTCCGAAAACCTTTTTGCTCTCTACACGTTCTGTTACAACGAACTTGTGGAGGCTAATCTCGCCGACAATCCAGAAAAACTCGCTACCGCAAGCAAGGTTCTGGAAGATCTTCGATCCTCTTGGATCGAGATCGAAGCCCAGCAACGGGGCGAAAACCGAGAAGAACGTCTTGCCAGCTAATCCCCACCTCGACCGATATATGTTGCTCACGGGCAACTTAACCCAGGCCGTTCTCGCCGAGGAATGGGAGTCCTGCTTCGCCCTCCTAGACGAGCGCGATGCGGTTCTGAACATCCTAGAAAGCACGCCATCTTCGTTCAGCACGGGACAATTTGAGGATGCGATTCGTCAGGACAAAGCCTTCGTCACGCTCCTCGAATCCCAAGCCAATGAGGTCAAAGAGCTTCTCCTGGCGAGATTCACAAAGCAACAAGGCGCGAAAGCCTATCATCAAGTCTCAGGGCAAGATCCCGAAAATAGCCAAGCATGTTGACGACTTAGAGCCAAGAAAACAGGTCAGCTAAGAAAACGTAAGTCCGCAGGGGATCGCTCCCCCGCGGACTTTGCTCTTCATTCCTTACTGGTGCAAGGAGAAGAAGTGAACTTAGTTACCGCCGATTCCGAAGTTTTCAACGACGAGCTCAAAGTCAGAAGGTCCGACTTCCAGGTCACCATCAAGGTCGGTTCCAGAAATGTAGTTAGGATCTCCAACCGGCAAACCAAATGCGCTGACCACAGCTTCGAAGTCGCCAGGGCCTACTTCATTGTCGCCGTCAACGTCGCCATTGATCAGGCTATAGGAACCTGTGGAAACCAAGGTGCCATTCACGAGGTTAACCGACTTGGAGTTGGTGAGCCAGTGTGCGCCCTTGACTACGAGAGTATAAGCTCCAGTAAGGTTGACGTTCCACTCGAAGTTACCCGCGCTATCCACAGTTTTGGTTGTGCTATCAACGAGAGTCGTACCTTGTCGAAGTTCAAGAGTAACAGGAAGTCCTGCAACGCTTGCTGTCCAGTTTGCAAAGTTCGCTACTCCGGTCAGACCAGATGCTGCTGGAAGTGGAGCAAAATCAACACCGCGGAAACGGGTGTTTGTTGCTGCAGTTGCGAGAGTTGTCCAGGCGGTGAAACCAGTTCCGGTGTCGGTCGTGCTTCTCAGGGTTGTTCCAGCCGAAGCAGTTGCGTAGATTTTGTTTCCGCTCACAGCGATGTGACCGATGCCGGTTCCGCTGAGTCGGTAAGCTTCGCTCCAAACTCCACCGATGTTGACCATCTTGACGAGTCCTACACCACCAGTGCTTGCGGCGTAGTAGATCGTGTTTGCGTCCACAACGTGGAAGTCTCGACCGCTACCCGCACTTGGAGTGGCGAACAGGTCTGTGACGACGAGTGTGGATTCGTTGAAGGCAACCAATCCGTTTGTGGTGCCCTGGAATGCGCTTGAACCGTTGAAGTAGATCAGACCGTTGAAGCGTGTGATGTTTCTAGAACTCTCTAGGTTCGGGAGAATCTGGGTGGCAGGACCGGAGAATGGACCGCTGATAATTCCTAAGTCTCCGCCTGTAACGTAGAAATTGTTCCCATTGTCGGAATAAACTTCTCGGAATCCGTCACCAGTAGCTGGGACAAAGCTAGGAGAAAAGGTGACTTGCTTGTTCGAGTCAACCTTAACAATCGTTCGAGGGGTGACAAAGACGTCGAATCCTGCATCTCTTGGAGTCAGGTCGTAACCTGCAAGCATGAGGAACTTCTTATCTCCGGACAATTGAAGACCGGCTTCGCTTGTCTCGCCGTAAGAGACGGTTGCGTTTCGTCCGGAAAGACCAGTCAAAGCCACAGGGGTGCCAACTGGTGCTCCTGCAGTCGTGAACTCTTGCAGTGCAGAAGGAACGTTGGTGGTCCCAGAAACCACGGCGCCATCACCGACGACGTTTACAACAAGGTTAGATTGGGTGAACTGGCTGAACGCGGAAGTGCCAACAGCAGAAATGACGAGTATGAGTGAAAGTTTTTTCATAGTGCCTCGCGAATAGTAAAGCACTCTTGTATTAAATAATTGTTAACTTTTGTTAAATTTAGACGCAATTATTCCAGATCAAGAACGTCAGCCAAGTCGTAGAACAGGAAGTTCTTATCCTTTGAGTTCATCATCACTAGAACACCCTTTTTGAAACTACTCCCAAAAGATGCAGTACTAGCATCAATCCCGTCAGTTGAATCCGATGGAGTGCGGAAATTCTTAATAGGATTTGGGTTCCAAGTTTCACAACTATAGACCTCAATTTCGCTTGCATTTTCGATCTGGTCAGATGATAAAAGTAAATGAGATCCTGTGCGATTATCCCGTATAAATACCAGCCCTTCGCGGTCTCCGGTGTATCCTTTTGTACCAAGTGTTGCGATGGGTTTTGTTTCCTTGTTGACGATATCAGGAATGGAATAGACCTGGATTCCAAATCCTTCATCGGAATATGCCACCCAGCCCTTTTGATCCTCTACCGCGATCGCTTCGATCTCTCCGTCCCCGGAATATCTACCGAAGGATTTTTGAAACTGTAATGAAATCTTCCCTTTAACTGCTAGCACCTTATACAGATGGAGGTACCCATTCTGTGGACCAGACTTTCTACTAACAATGGCGTAAATAAATCCCGTCTTTGGATTTCGGTAAATGGCAATCCCCATCGGAGCGGCTAAGTCCCCCGATTCTCCCTTAAAGACTTGGGTATTTCCTGTAACATCTCGCAGAGTTCCTGTGGTCTGATCAATCGCGTAAGCCCTAACTCTGGATTTACCCCTTTCGGCAGTAAGAGCAATATCTACTGTCTTTCCGCCAAGTTGAAAGTCATATTCAACATCAACGTTATTTGGGCGATCTAGCGACTCTATACGCTGAACAATTTTCCCGGAAAGGTCAAAGGCATACAATCCACCGGTTTCAAAAACCTTATCTGTGCCGATAATCAAGGACTTTTCTGGATGAGCACGATTAATCCAGATTGCAGGATCGTCGGCATCTTCACTCACGGCCTGAGTTGAAAGTACCGGCTTAAGTTCTAGTTGCGAAGCCGGTTCGTTGGCATAGGAACTTACGAAGAACGTCGCACCCCCAACGATCATTGACTTCAGCAAGAGGGCAAAATTGAAGATGTTCAAATTCATTTTTCTGCAGTTTTCGAACGAGCGAGTGGAGCTTAAGGGTTGAAAATTGGTGTCCAACCCTTTACACGAACGCTATCTCCACCGTCCGTTGCAGGAGGGAAGACAGGATTCGGGATTCCATTATCGTCAACGCTACATTCCCCGGATGCTCCCCAAGTCGTTTTCTTCCACTTCGCATGACCGTCTAAGTAAGCAATGGTGGTGCCCCCATTGTGTCCTCCTCGGGTGGCATCGGCATTGGTTGGATCTGGATAAGTTGTGAAACAGTCCTTGGTTCGACCATAGAGTTCGTCCAACTCATCACCTTCAATCTCAGAATCGGTAGCCTCCAGGAGCAAGAATGACTCCGCAGGTTCTTCCCAAACAGAAAGGTTCGACCCACCCGGCCAATCTCCAATGTGCTCGTTATAAGAGTAGGTTGTGTAATACAGAATCGAAACGCATCGGGCCCCAGTGAATCGGGCACATGTCAGACCCCAGCTTTGGGCAATCGAAGGCCAGATACAAGCAGCCCGTGAGCCGCCAAGGTCTTGAGGGTTTCCTTTGGGAGCATTCGGATTCCAATAAAATCCATCGGCGCCCTTTTGAATGTCTTGAGGCTTCTGTTTTGTGTAAGGCTGGAAGAGGAATGGCCAATAGTAATTCCCCCATCGGTCAATCGTCCCCAGACCGGGTCCGGACGGACAAAAAGCAAAGGTGGAGTCGGACGGATATGCGTCCTCATAATCCCCGATGTAGAGCAGGGATGCGGTGGCAAGTTGCTTTAGATTGGAGAGGTTCTGAGTTTGCTTCGCCGCTGATCGAGCTTGCGCAAAGACTGGGAAGAGGATTGCCGCCAAAATCGCGATGATCGCAATGACCACTAGTAGTTCAATGAGGGTAAATCCAACTGCGCGCGTCGTTCGAGCTCGTGCCATTTCACGTCATGGTGATGCAACTAGATTAACGATTAGTTAATATTTTATTAAGAATTTGTTAACTCATCTCAATGAGCGAACTTTTTCATGCTGACTCAGGTCTGCAAGCTCAAACCTGAAACGGCAGCACGCGCCCTAATCCTACGAATGCCCAGCTTTAGCGAACATCTCGCGCAGGAACAAACCGGTATGGGATTCCAAACATGCAGCGATTTCCTCAGGTGGGCCTGACGCAACCACACGTCCGCCCCCAGAACCGCCCTCTGGCCCCATGTCAATCAGCCAATCCGCGGTCTTAATCACGTCCAGATTGTGCTCAATGATGATCACGGTATTCCCACGATCCACGAGCTGGTGCAACACCTTCAGTAGCTTGGCGACATCTTCAAAGTGCAAGCCGGTAGTAGGTTCATCGAGGATATAGACGGTTGATCCAGTATCGCGTTTACTGAGTTCGGCGGCGAGCTTGATCCGCTGAGCCTCCCCCCCAGATAGAGTCGTCGCAGGCTGACCCATCCGCACATAGCCAAGACCCACGTCCAGCAAGGTCTGGAGCTTCTTATAAATCTTAGGGATCGGCTGGAAAAACGCGCAAGCTTCTTCTAGGGTCATGTCCAAAATATCGGCGATGGACTTGCCTTTGTACTTGACTTCAAGGGTTTCGCGGTTGTAACGCTTACCCTTGCACACCTCGCAAGGAACGTAAACATCGGGCAAGAACACCATCTCGATCTTGAGAATCCCGTCGCCTTTACAAGCCTCGCATCGCCCACCCTTGACGTTGAAGCTAAACCGACCGACTTTGTATCCGCGCATCTTCGAGTCTGGCGTCATGGACATCAGCTCGCGGATCATGTCGAAGGTTCCGGTGTAAGTGGCCGGATTTGACCGCGGAGTTCGACCGATCGGCGATTGGTCAATATCAATGACTTTATCAATGCCGTCAAGCCCTTCGATGGAATCATGCTTTTCCCACGATCCCCTGGTTCCATAAACCTCAAACATCAATCGCGGATAAAGCGTGTCTTGAATGAGAGTGGATTTTCCCGAGCCGCTGACCCCGGTGACGACCGTCATCAGGCGACGAGGAATGGCGACATCCACTCCAGTTAAATTGTGCCCGCGAGCCCCGCGCAGAATGATCCATTCCGAAGACATGTGGACGCAAGTATACACGAAGAGCAGGCTCGCCGAGAGCTCGCGTGTTCATGAAATTTCTTCAAAGAACACAAGAGGAAATTGGATTTACGGGTTCAAATTCATGCGGGTTCCGAGTACCCTTGAGGACGTATGTTGATTTCGCGCAATCTTTGCTATTCCGATGTGGATGGTCGTGGTCTGGAACTAGATCACTTTGTCGCCAACGAATCAGAGCACGAAACCCTAGTCCTGCTGATTCATGGCGGAGGTTGGATTTCCGGCGATCGCGGGATGTACGAGGATGAAGCGCAGTTTTTGGCCTTGCAAGGCGTGGATTGCGCGACGGTTTCGTATCGATTAGCGCCGCTATTCCAGTTTCCGGACTGCGTCGAAGACATTCGTGAGGCGATCTTGTTTGCCAAACGAGAACTTGGATATAAGCAGGTTTTGGTTTTGGGCAACAGTGCGGGAGGGCATCTCGCCGCAATGAGTGCCCTCGACATCAAAACCATGCCTGAAGAATCGCAAGCCGATGGAGCGATTTGTATCTGCCCGATCACCGACATGGCCGACCCGCGCGAAAGCCATTTCCCGATCTCCTGGAGCTTCGTGGAGCAATTTTTGGGTTCGCTGGATGACGAGGAGCTTTGCAAGCAGGCATCGCCAATTGCTTACGTGAATGGTCGAGCCAGTAACATGGTGCTGATCCATGGAGAGGATGACGACATTGTCCCGGTTGGGCAAAGTGAAAAATTCTTTGAAGCCCTAAATTCTGCGGGAATCGAAGCTGAGCTTCATTTGATGCCTGGCGAAATGCATAGCTTCACCTTTGGCGGATGGATGCAAATCCGGCGGATCTATCTGGAAGCGATCCGCACGATGACGGCTTTCCCAGCGGGTGCAAATTAAGGTGATTGACCTCCGTTCCGATACCGTCACGCGGCCGACCCCAGAAATGTTCGCTGCGATGGCGAGTGCGCCGCTTGGCGATGATGTTCTTGGCGACGAACCAACCGTTGCCGAACTGGAATTAGAGGCTGCAAAGCTTCTCGGGATGGAGGCCGCGGTCTTCGTGCCGAGCGGGACGATGGGGAATCAGATCGCGCTGGCTTGCCACACCAATCGCGGCGATGCGGTGCTGTTCGAGGAGCAGGCCCACATGCTGTTTTACGAAGTCGGGGCTCCGGCGGTGATCGCGCAGGTGTTGACCAAGTCTGTCCCTAGTCACTTTGGAATCATGGAGCTCACCGAGATCGAGAGCCGCATTGAGCCAGGATCACTCCACACACCAGCAACGACTCTGCTTTGTCTTGAAAACACCCACAATCGTGCCGGAGGAACCGTGATCTCGGTTGAGCAACATAAAGCTTACTTTGAACTTGCGAAATCTCATGGATTGAACGTCCACCTCGACGGAGCGCGAATGTTCAACGCCTGTACAGCATTAGGTGTCGAACCCAGCGAGATCGGTCGGTATGTAGACTCAGTGAGTATCTGCCTGAGTAAGGGGCTTGGGGCTCCGGTGGGGTCGGTGCTTTGCGGCAGGGCGGATTTCATTCAAAAATCTAGAATTTGGCGCAAGCGCCTGGGTGGCGGAATGCGTCAATCGGGGATTCTGGCGGCATGCGGGCTGGTCGGGCTTCGCACGATTCGGCACCAGCTGATTCAGGACCACCAAAAGGCAAGGCGCATCGCCGAAGCCCTCGTCCAAGTCCCCGGCGCTACGGTGAATCTGGACGAGCAGGCGACGAACTTTGTGATGATTGACACGGTCAAGCCTGCCGCAGAAGTTTGCACCCTCGCGAAGGAGAAAGGATTGCTTTGCATGCCATTCGGAAAGCACCGAGTCCGGCTAGTGACCCACTACGATATTCGAGAAGAAGATATCCAGCCCGCCATCGAGATCCTCAGTTCTGCGATGCGAGCCTAGAGATTCTCAGCCCAAATCGAGTACTATAGGAATTCTGATGAGCGCCGCTTTCAGCCTATCTGTCGTAGCTCCAGACCGCAAGGTCGTGGAAACAATGGTCACCAGCGTGGTTGCCCCTGGTACCGAGGGTTACCTCGGTGTCATGGCGGGACACATCCCGATGATCGTGAGTCTCAAGCCCGGCTTACTGGAGTACAAGGGCGATGGTCAAGAGCACTTTGTTGCGATTGACGGTGGCTTCATGGAAATCAGCGGGACATCGGTGATCGTCATTGCCGAAGGTGCAGTGCTCGCAAAGGAAGTCGACATCAAAGCTGCCGAAGCTGAGCTTGACGAAGCCCGAAAAGCACTTCGCGGTGAATCCAGCAGCATGACGAGCGAAGAGGCAACCGCCGCTATGGATCGCGCGATGAACCGCATCAAAGCCGCTCGAACCCGATAAGGATCGAAATTTTACAATAACGAGAGCCATGTCTACCGACATGGCTCTTCTTTGTTTAAACTTAACCTGAATTAGGCAGCAGACTTACCTGCACACAGGTTGTCAAGAAGCATTTCGCGCACCAAGCCGGTCCAAAAATGGTCGGTGTCATTTGGACAAACTTGCTGCATTTCGGGCAACAAGAATCCCATCGCGATATCCGACTGCCACATCGGAATGACAGGAAGTTCGTATCGATTGCCCCTCAGTTCAAAGGAAACCTTACCGGGCATGCCGACTAAAAAGTTAGATCGATCTTGCCGACCGAACGTCATCCGTACGCCCGCATGTGAGACATCAATCACAGTGCCCTTGATCCTGATTTGGTCAGTCGCGAAGGTTACCGGGACCTGATCTTGAGCTTGGACCGGAATTCGAGTATGGGCGCGGGCATCTTTCCGCTAAACTTCCGACGGGAAGTTAAATTTTGCAAGAAGCGCAGCTTCTTCAGAACCTGTTTTCGCTAGCGCTAAACACTGACACTTGAACTGCATTGGGCGCCCCGCAACATAAACTCCAAAAGTGTGGACCCCGTGAAGTTCCAGCGAGGACTCCGCCCCCGGGTTTGAGATTTGAACCTGGATCGAATCAATTTGCACGCCTAGCAAGAGAGTTCTCCAGGAGTACTTTTCTTTTCCAGACAGATGGACCTGGACACCAGTGGTCGCAACCAGCTGAAGTACTTTGAAAATAGAGTCGTGCGAGGTCAAGATCATTTTAACGGTCCATAGTTGGATGATTTCATGCGTTTCAATGGAGGCAAGTAAGTGAAATCTACTCGTTTTTATCTAGGCATTAGAACGCAAAAACGGAAGGTAAAAGGATAAGAAATAACCAGCAAATTTACTTTGTCCGATTTTGGAGGGCGATTTCATGCCGTGGGAAAGGCTGAAGCGAGAGGAAAAGTGATCGTTTAGGAACAAACACGGTTCGCGGGTAAACTCATGGGACTACTTGCATGGCGCAACCATGCTCCGGAACGCAAAAGATCATGAGTACCTTTGGAGCCCAAAAATCGCTGAATGTAGGGGACAAAACCTACACCTATTACCACCTCGGAGCGGTCGCAACCGAAGCCGAGCTCAATCGCCTCCCCTTCGCGATGAAGGTTCTCCTCGAAAACCTTGTTAGGTTTGAGGACGGTTTGAACATCACCAGCGCTGACGTGAAAGGTCTCGTCGCTTGGCAAGCCAAAGCCGAGCCAAGTAAGGAAATCAGCTTCACTCCAGCCCGCGTATTGCTCCAGGACTTTACCGGCGTCCCATGCGTCGTTGACCTCGCCGCGATGCGGGACGCGATGGCAAAATTCGGCGGTGATCCCAAGAAGATCAACCCACTCCAGCCCGTCGAACTCGTCATTGACCACAGCGTCCAAGTAGATGCGTACGGCACCGACGCTGCCCTCCAAATCAACCGAGACTTAGAATTTGATCGTAATCAAGAGCGGTACGAATTCCTACGATGGGGTCAACAAGCTTTTGATAACTTCAAAGTCGTTCCACCAAACACCGGAATCGTCCACCAAGTCAATCTTGAGCACCTCGCAAGAGGTGTCATGGATGTTAATGGAGTCGCCTATCCAGATACTCTTGTTGGAACAGATAGCCACACCACAATGATCAACGGACTAGGAGTTCTTGGCTGGGGAGTAGGAGGAATCGAAGCCGAAGCCGCAATGCTTGGCCAGCCAGTGAGTATGCTTTTGCCGCAAGTTGTCGGTTTTAAGCTAAGTGGTGCCCTGCCAGAAGGCAGTACCGCCACTGACCTCGTTCTCACAGTCACCGAAATGCTCCGCAAGCACGGCGTGGTTGGAAAATTCGTGGAATTCTACGGTCCAGGAGTTGCCGCTCTTCCCCTCGCCGACCGTGCCACGATCGCGAACATGGCGCCCGAATATGGCGCAACATGCGGCATCTTCCCAGTTGACGACGAAACCATCCGGTTCCTCCGCGCTTCTGGCAGATCAGATGAACGCGTCGCTCTCGTCGAAGCCTATTACAAGGCGCAAGGCATGTTCCTCACCGCCGAATCCCCGGAAGCGGAATACTCATCCACGCTCTCGCTCGACCTAAGCACAGTGGTCCCAAGTGTTGCTGGACCAAAGCGCCCACAAGACCGCTCTATCCTCAGCAAAGCCCGAGATTCTTACTACGCAACCTTCCCGGCTCTCCAGCCACAAAAGGGCGGAGTTGCCACGATCTCCAGCGCAGAAACCCTCACCAACGGAAGCATCGTCATTGCCGCAATCACCAGTTGCACCAACACCAGCAATCCAAATGTGATGGTCGCCGCCGGTTTAGTAGCCAAAAAAGCCGCCGCAAAAGGACTCAAGCCAAAGCCTTGGGTCAAGACTTCATTGGCTCCAGGATCGCGAATCGTCACTGCTTACTTGGAAGAATCCGGTCTTTTGCCCGAGCTAGATAAGCTTGGCTTCAATGTCGTCGGCTACGGATGCACAACATGCATTGGTAACTCCGGTCCGCTTCCCGAAGAGGTCAGCGCAGAAATCCAAGCCAAAGACCTCAACGTCGTGTCCGTTCTTTCTGGAAACAGAAACTTTGAAGGCCGCGTCAATGCCGAAGTCAAGGCAAACTACCTCATGTCCCCGCCGCTAGTAGTCGCCTATTCGCTCATCGGTAGCATTGAAGTCGATCTCACCACCGAGCCGCTCGGCAAGGATCAACTCGGAAACGACGTGTTCCTCTCCGACATCTGGCCAACCCAAAAGGAAGTCGCCGACATTGTCGAAGAGCATATCCACCAAGAAATGTTCCGAAAACTTTATGCCGGAGTCTTCGACGGAGACGAAAAATGGCAAGCCATCCCCGTCACGCCAGGAGAAAGGTTTGATTGGCAAGCGGACAGTACATACGTCAAGAAGGCTCCGTACTTCGATGATATGCCGCTCGAAGCCCCAGCCGAAGTCCCTGACCTCAGCGGAATCCGCTGCCTAGCCGTTCTTGGCGACAGCATTACCACTGACCACATTTCCCCAGCCGGGAATATCAAGGCAACGACCCCCGCCGGAAGTTACCTGATCGAGCGGGGCGTAAAGCCGCATCTCTTTAATTCCTATGGCTCTCGCCGAGGAAATCACGAGGTCATGGTGCGCGGAACTTTTGCAAATATCCGCCTCCGAAATCAGCTCGCCCCAGGCACGGAAGGAGGATTCACGACCCACCTCCCCACCGGAGAGGTCACGTCAATCTATGACGCCAGCGCGCAATATATTGCCGCTGGTATCGGGCTTTGCGTGATCGCTGGTAAGGAATATGGTTCGGGTTCAAGCCGAGATTGGGCGGCAAAGGGACCAAACCTTCTCGGAATCAAGTTCGCGATTGCCGAAAGCTATGAGCGCATCCACCGCTCCAACCTCGTTGGAATGGGAATCTTGCCATTGCAATTCCTCGCAGGTCAAAGCGCGGCAAGTCTAGGTCTCACGGGCCACGAAACGTTCTCCGTCGAGGGCGTTACTGAGGGAATCCGAAGCAATTTCGTGCACGGCCGTGAACTCACCGTCACCGCGACGGCCACTGATGGAACCCTAAAGACGTTCAAAGCCATCGCCAGAATCGATACTCCAAAGGAAACTGATTATTACCGCCACGGCGGAATCCTGCAGTACGTCCTTCGGAATTTGCTGAAGGGATAATTCCGGCAACGAAAATTCCCTTTCGCCTTTAGGAAGAAGGTGCTAGGGAAAGAAGGTACTGGACTTAAGGAACGTGCGTACAGGGCGCAAGAATCAGCTTCCAAAACCGCGCCAAGCGACCCTTCGCCCCCTATCCCCCTCTTCCCTAAAGGGCGAGGGGGGACTTTTCATTTTGGAATCCATACCAAAATCTGCTGAGAAAGTACGCGAAAGGCAATCCATCTAACCGGCATCCTGAGCGAAGCGGAGCGTGGTCGAAGGATCTTGTTTTCCACGTGCGCCGTCGGTACCAGGGCGCGCTCCGACCATCAGCGCGAGGGGCTTAAATTACCGGGCAACTCCCGTAATATCCTCCGAAAGGCCCAGGATGACAAGCTAAAGAGAAAAACAGAATCCAGTCGGTCGCGGCGAATGGAGCATCCGCGACTGATGCTCCACAGGAAACCGTTCAGCCCCGAAAAAAAACCATTCCGGGTATACCAAAAATCATTCAAGGAACTCCAAATTCCGAATAATGGACCCATTTTTTCACTTAGGGAATACCAAATTCCATTCAAGGAACTCCAAAATCCGAATAATGGACCCATTTTTTCACTTACGGTATACCAAATTCCATTCAAGGAACTCCGGAAGTGGCTTAATGGGCCCATTTTTTCGTTCAGGGAATACCTTAACCCACTTCTTGCCGACCTTCCAAAAAATCTCCCAAAAACGAGGCCGGTCAAGTACAATTATAAAAACCTCCTCCACTAGACCTCGCTGAAGCGTCATTGTGCCAGAGGTTTGACCGCGCAACGGGCTTAAATCCCGGGCGTTAGGGATGCGAGAGAGGGAATGGCGAAATATATTTTTGTGACGGGCGGAGTGGTTAGCTCCATTGGAAAAGGGATCGCGGTGGCGAGTATCGGGCGTATCCTTCGGAATCGCGGCTTCACTGTCGCCCCCGTAAAGCTTGATCCTTATATTAACGTTGACGCCGGGACCATGAACCCGTTCCAGCACGGCGAAGTTTTTGTCACAGACGACGGCGCCGAAACCGATCTCGATCTGGGTCACTACGAAAGGTTCATGGACGTGCCCTGTTCAAAGGCCAGCTCGATCACCACAGGAAAGGTCTACCAAAATGTGATCCAAGCCGAGCGCAGAGGGGATTATTTGGGCGGCACGGTGCAGGTGATTCCGCACGTCACAGGGGAAATTAAGCGCCTGCTTTATGAAGTCGGCGAAAAGCAAAATGCCGATGTGGTCATCGCCGAAATTGGTGGGACCGTGGGGGACATCGAAAGCCTTCCGTTCCTTGAGGCGATCCGCCAAGTGAAGAAGGACGTGGGGCCAGAAAATGTTCTTTATATCCACGTGAGTTTTGTGCCGACCGTCGGACCTTGGCACGAAGTTAAAACCAAGCCGACCCAGCACAGCGTGATCAAAATGCGGGAAATCGGGATCTCTCCCGATGTCCTAATTTGCCGCTCGGAAGTTCCTTTGGGCGAGGACGTGAAGGAAAAGCTCAGCCTTTTCTGCGACGTGCCCGTGAACGCGGTCATCGAATCTTTGAACGCGGAAACCATTTACGAAGTGCCGCTCAATTATGAAGAGCTGGGACTTGGGAACTTGCTTGTGGACCGTCTAGGGCTGGAAAAACGCCCAGCAAACCTCGCCGAATGGGCGAAGATTGTTGATACTTTGAAGCACCCCAATAAGAGCTGCAAGATCGCCGTCGTTGGGAAATACACCGGGAACGGCGATGCGTATAAATCCATCGCGGAAGGGCTGATCCACGCCGGGATTCCGAACGATTCTCGCGTGGAAATTGTTTGGATTGAGAGCGACTTGCTGGAAGGCACCGCCGACCCGGCGAAGCTCCTTGGCGGTGTGGACGGGCTGATCGTTGCTCCGGGATTTGGAGAGCGCGGGATCGAAGGAAAGATCCGCGCCGTGAAATATGCACGCGAAAATGGATTGCCATTCCTTGGGATTTGCCTTGGATTGCAGATTTCTGTGATCGAATTCTCCCGCCACGTGTGCGGACTAGACGGCGCAAACAGCGAAGAGATCAATGCCAAAGCTCCGCACTTGGTGGTTCACCTTTTGCCCGAGCAAAAAGGCGTCACCGACAAGGGCGCAACGATGCGGGTCGGCACTTATCCGTGCAAAATCACCCACGGAAGCCTTGCCTACAAGCTTTATGGAGCCACAAGCATTGACGAACGCCATCGCCACCGCTTTGAGGTGAATAACGATTATCGCGAGTTGCTCAGCGAGAAGGGGATGGTGATTTCGGGGGTCTCGCCGGATTATCGCTTGGTCGAGATGATCGAGATTCCTGACCATCCGTTCTTTATTGCCACCCAGGCTCACCCTGAATTCAAGAGCCGGCCGAATAATCCACACCCATTATTCAAGGGATTGGTCACCGCCGCGCTCGCTGGGAAGCTGGCGGGATCTGGAGCGGTCTCTGCGGTCGTAGAAGCGAAGTAATCATGATTCCTCTTCTTCTTACGGGCATTTTTGCCCAAACCGAAATCAATGTCCTTGACCTTCCGATCGGTCCAAGTAAGCACGTTGTTGCCGGGGCTGGATGGACTTCGACTGCGAGTGGTTCGCCGAGCGACCCGAAGCAAGTCGCGGCGGCTGCGCGGGGATTTCAGTACGTTATCTTTGGAGAGGCACACGATAGCAAACCCCACAAAGACGCTCTGGCAACAGTCATCGAGGCTCTGCTTGCAGACGGACGGCATGTGGTTCTAGGGCTGGAGATGTTTACCCGTCCGAATCAGCCGAACCTTGCCCCCTGGTCGCGCGGGATGTGGAGCGAAGAGACTTTTATTGCAAAGGCAAACTGGAAAGCGGAATGGGGATTTGATTACGGGATTTATAAACCGGTTTTTGATCAAGTTCGGACGCACGGCATCCCAATGGTCGCGCTGAACGTCCCTCGGGATTGGGTTCGGCAAGTAGGCCGCGAGGGTCTGGGCGCACTCCCAGAAGCTGCCAAGGGTCAAGTTCCGACGGTGACCTTAGACAATCAGAATCACCGTTTAGTTTTCAACGCCCTGATGGGAGGCCACCCGCCCACCGGAGCTCGCGGCGAGAATATCTATGCTGCGCAATGCCTTTGGGATGTTGGCATGGCGGATACGGCTTTGAAGGCAATGGACGGCTTTGGCGAAAATCCGAAGCGGGTGATGGTGATTTTGGCTGGCTCGGGTCACGCGCTTTATGGGGCTGGAATCAACGCTCGGCTAAAGGAACAAGCCGGCAAAGAATGCCTAACTTTAATCGGTATTTCTAAGGAGGATTCGGCTAAGATTCGAACCTCAGTTGGGGACTTCATTTATCGAACTCCATAATATTCTCCTTTGCCTAGTAGTGTTACTGGAACTTCAGCATCAATGTGGCAAAATTGTACTAAAATTTAACACGTCTTTGGCAATTCGTGTGATAAGATAGTATTGGACTAAGGGAAGGCATTGCTCCGAGCTCAAGAGCTCGGCCGGGGTGGTCGAAAGATCACCCCAGCAGTGCCCCTTTTTTTGCCTCGTGCTTCCGTTTGTGCTAGAGCACGTTTCTTGATAATTCCAGCTCAATTCGGGTTCAATAGAGCCGAAGATGGGCGTGTATCGGATTTGCAGAAGTTTTACCGTGGAATCTGGGCACATGCTCAGTAAGCACCCCGAGAAGTGCCGCTTCCCTCACGGACACACCCGCCGGATTGAGGTTGTGGTTTCCGCCCAGAAGCTCAACAAGAATGAGATGGTCGTGGACTTCAAGGCCCTCAAGAATGCCGTTGAGCCATTCGTTGAAATGTTCGACCACTCCATGGCGATCAACAGCAATGATCCGCTTCTGCCCGAGCTTCAGACGCGATACCCAGATGGGATCGTGGTTTATGAGGATCTTGACCCTACGACGGAGGTCATTGCCAAGGACATCTTCGATTTCATCGCCGAGCTATTTGAAAAGGGCTGGAGCGATGACAAGTACAAAATTCCGGCCAAAAAAATTACCCTGGAACGTGTGCGAGTTTGGGAAACTCCACAAAGCTGGGCCGAGTACGGAATTTAAGACCGATTTCAGAGGATCAGCTCTCCCGCTCTTTCGCCCGGAGAAAATTTCAACGTTGAAACTCTCCGGAACGAAAGAGGGGGAGGGAGCAAGGTTTTACTTCCCGATTCGCGCCATGTAGCGATCCCTGAGCAATGTGTGCTTACTGACCATCGGAACTGGGGTGCCACCTAGGAACGCCCCTACGACGGTCGTAGTGGACTCTACAGGGTGACCATTGGTGACGATGAGGTCAGCCTTTGCGCCAATCTTCAACGTTCCGACTTCTCCATCAAGACCCAGAATCTTTGCGGCATCGCTGGTTAACGCATCAATGGCATCATCCTGGCTTACGCCGTACGCCGTATGGAACCCAGCGCGCATTGGCAGGTTGAAACTCATCGCATTATCATCGCTCTGGAAGCACCAAAGCACTCCGGCGCGGTTGAGAGCCCAAGGATTGATATATGGCGAATCGTAGGGGTCGAAATCGTTCAGCGGCTGGTTTGCGCTAAGCGTAGACTCCCCACTCGCGGTGATGATCACGGGATATCCGCTTTCCTTGATCTTGTCAGCAACCTTCCAAGCTTCCGCGGCTCCGCTGAGAATGCCCTTGAGCTTGTGCTTCTTGGCAAAAGCAATCGCATTCAGGATCGAGCCACTTGTTCGGACGCGAAGAATGACTGGCATTTTGCCTTCGATCATGCCGCGCATCGCCTCAAGACGAAGGTCAACGATGGTCCCGTTTGGATCCTTATCTTTCTTTGCCAGATACTCCTTAGCCGTGGTCATGTACTCGTCGAGAGTCTTTAGGCGACCAGTGAATTCTGGTTCTTTAGGCTTGTCAGATGGCTCCTGGGCCATGGCCTCGCTCTGATGATCATGGTCACGATCTTCTTCTGGCTCCCAACCCTCGCTCGGGAAGTCGGCGGGAATTTTGACTTCACCGTCCTTAGAGTGATCGTGGATTGGACCATTGAGAAGCTCGTCGAGCGTCGTTCCAAAACATCGGCAGCCATGAGTTTCCTTGAACGGTCTGCTCGGGGCAGCACCCGGAATGCTCACCGTCATGGCAAAGGTCGGAACCCGAGTGAGCTCGTCATTGTTGTCGCCGAACATTTGCAGAATCGTCGCCTGACCCGAAATGATTCCCCCCGATGGCCGGCTTAGCGCGAGCATAATCCCATGGCAAGCGGCGACACCAATGTGTGCACTCGCGGCTTGAATCGCCGTTTGCGCCTTGATATCAGGCTGGAAATCTCCATTTTCGCTGACGTCTACGGTGTCCGGAACGCTCGAAATCTCGCTGAGACCAATCGCCGTTCCCGCGTCAATCATTGGCGGATAAAGCGAGAGCCCTTTCGCGTCCATCACGGAATACCCGCTAGGGATCTCAATCCCTGTGCCCATTCCAGCAATCCGACCATTTTTGAGGAGCATCGTCGCATTCTTCATGCGCTTGCCGTTCCCAAGGTAAATCTCTGCCCCCTGGATCGCGACGCTAGTAGATCCCTTCGGCACAGACCAATCGCGCACCGCTGGAACTGGGAGGTCCAAGGCAGGTACATGCTTGCCATCAATCTGGAAAGCGTCCTTGCGTTGAAAGAGCACCTTACCCTCAATCATCGTCGTGAGCACCTTGCTTCCAACCGCAAACGGATGACCCGAGTACAGCGCAATGTCGGCGTCTTTTCCGACTTCAAGCGACCCGACGCGGTGGCTGATCCCGAGTTGCATTGCTGAATTCAAAGTCACGGTGCGAAAAGCTTGATTTTCGGTCAGACCACCCTCACGAATGAGCTTGGCGGCATCATAGATCAGGGTCGTGGTTCCGCTGACACCGTCTGTGTTCACCGAAGTCAAAACTCCAGACTTGTAGCAAATCGCCGGACCGCTTGAGATGGAATCATAGCCCTCAATCTTGAATGACCAGTTGTCGCTAAACATACTCACAGGCACGCCTAGCTTTGCCAATTCTGGGGCGACTTTGTAGGCCTCGAGCGCATGTTGCATGGCACCAATTTTGAAGCCGTACTCTTTGCTCAACTTCGCCATCATCAGGATTTCGTCAGCGCGGTAACTGTGACACTGAACCCAGATCTTCCTCCGCAGAATATCGGAAATCGCTTCAAGGCGGACGTCGTGCCGAGGCTGCAGGCCCTTCCGACCGCCCCTTTCATAATTCTCCCACTCCTTCATGTATTCCCGCGCAGAATTGAATGCTCGGCGATAGACGGCCTCCGTACCCATACGTGTCCGAGGATAGCGAGTGCCGGAACCCATCACATTTTCACCAAGAGCGAACTTAACCATCCGCGGTGCGTCCGAGATGAATGCCTCATTCGGGAGTGCGTTGTACTTGAATTTGATCACGACGCTTTCTCCGCCAATGGGGTTGGCACTTCCGTGAAGAGCCAGTCCGCTCGTCTCACCACTAGCAAGTGCCTGCCACCAAGTGATGTCCGTAGGCTCAACGGAATCGCGAATTCGTGACTCAATCGTGATCGCGTCGCTGAATTCATTTGTCGTGCCAATCCCTCGGTGAATGTGGGTGTCTACCAACCCTGGCATCGCTACAGGCGCGGTCAAAGTATGCTCAGCGGGAGTTGAAAATCGCGGCATCGCCATTGCCAAACCAACATAAACAATCTTGCCATCACGAACGCAGATCGCGCCCTTCTTGATCGTCTCACCGCTCACGGTGATGACGCGATCAGCGAGAATGTCCACGTTTCGGGTCTTCTGATCCAACGTTGGAGTCCGATCTTTTTCTGTCTCGAACGGCAGATTTTGGCTAAATGCCGATCCAGCACTGACCAAAAGCGAACCGAGAATGAGGTGCCGTAACATTACTTCTCACCTCCAAGATTCTTCACAACTCCGTCTACCACAATCATTTTCATCTTCGTTTTTTCTGCGAATGGATCACCATCAAACACGGCAATGTGGGCTCGCTTCCCAACTTCGAGGCTTCCGACTTCCTTGCTAATGCCGAGCAAGGCAGCGGGTCTTGAGGTCATCGCCTCTAGAATGGAGGACTTACTTGCCCCGACCTTGACCCAATTTCTGAGATTCCCCCAAATTTGATTTGGAGTCACTCCAGCAGCGGTTATGCTTGGCTTGAATCCTGCTGATTCGAGGTCAGCAAAATTCCGCAGGCTCTTTTCGTAAGTCGCTTTTCGTTCCGCAAAGACCGGGTCTGGAACCTTCGTATTACCCTCGTTCGTTGGCTCACGGCGCTGAGTGAGGCTCACAATCATCTCAACATCCTTCGGAATCATGTCCATGGGCATGTCGTTCGCCCCGGTCACTCCCGCAAGCCACAGCTTAAAGCCGAATTGCGCCTTAAACTCGAGTGTACGGATAATTTGGTACTGGCTGTTTGCGATCATTGCGAGCGGCATTCGACCGTCCATCACAGGGCCCAAGTTGCTAAGTACGGTGGCTTCTTTCGGCGCGTCCTTGCCGCTGACGCCTAGCAATCGCTGGGAATCATAAAACGTTTGTCGCATCAGGGCGGTGATTCCGATTTCGGTTGCCGGATATCCGCCGAGCCCCCCAGATGTATAGGCTCCGACCATAGCCACCTTCGGTTTGAGGAGAATTTCTTCTCTCTTGCCGTCTCGAAGCGAGATCGCGGCAAGGGTTCCTCGAATCGTTCCAGCGGCGGGAGCGAGTCCTGCGGCGGCATAACCGGCTTCATTCAACGGCGCAATGACCGATTCAAGATCAAGATATTCATCGGGGTTAAGTTCAGGGCGAATGCCGTTCCGATTCAACGGCCGCATAAATGCAGGTGCAGTCGTTGTGTTGTCGATCACATCGTTCGCTGTCTGAGTTGGCGGCTTTGATCCCCGGTTCAGGAACGGTTCGATCATCCCAGGATAGACCCAAGCTCCCTGACCGTCGAGAACCTTAAAATCACCTTTTGGCGCATCAACTCCGATTGAGACAATCCGACCATTTTCCCATGCAATCACTCCGGATTTGAAAAGCGTTCCAGACGGAGATTCGATGCGGACGTTGGTAAGGACGAATTTTGTTTCGACCGGTTTGGCGACTTCCTTCGCAGGTGGATTGACCTGGGAAGACCCGGCCACTGCGATGGCTAGACCTAAAGTCATTGTGACCACCTTCGACGATGGTCTTATTCTCTCAAATTGCATATCCAACCTTAGCACAAGTGATCGGGTTTTTGGAGCAGGTTCTGGTATCATCGCTCTAGCTATGTTGAACCTAGATCAGCAGGACTCTTTGTCGAAGGCCGGTAGTCGGCTCGACGCGATCAGGGGGCATCTTTGACGTTCCCGGAAAATCTCGCTTAATTGCCGACCTAGAAGAGCAATCCGCCCAGAACGAGTTTTGGAACGATCCTGCGCAAGCAAACCAAATTCTCCAACGACTTTCCCGATTGAAAGCCGTCGTAAATCCGTACAAAACCCTTGTTCAGCGAAATCAAGACATTCTTGAATTTTACGAGATGCTGAAGGAAGATCCTTCCGAAGAGCTCGAAGTTGAGGCGGATACCAATGCCTTGCAATTCCTGATTGATTTAGATAAGTTTGAGCTAGAAACATTGCTCTCGGGCGAGCATGATGCTCGCAATGCGATCTTCGAAATCAACGCGGGAGCCGGAGGTAGCGAGGCCTGTGACTGGGCTTCGATTCTCTTCCGAATGTACACGCGTTGGTGCGAAGAGCGGGGGTACAAGTACGAAATTCTCAGCGAAACTCCTGGCGACGTGACCGGATACCGTTCGGTTCAGATTCAAGTCGTCGGGCTAAACGCCTATGGTTATCTGAAATGTGAGGGCGGGGTGCACCGACTCGTCCGAATCTCACCTTTTGACTCCGCAAATCGCCGGCACACCAGCTTCTGCAAGGTCGAAGTTCTGCCAGAGATTGAAGAGAACGAAGTTTCCATCAATCCGGATGAGATTAAGGTTGAAACTCTCCGGGCGGGTGGTGCTGGTGGTCAACACGTTAACAAAACCGAATCCGCTGTGCGCATCACCCACCTGCCAACCGGGATTGTCGTGAACTGCCAGAACGAGCGATCTCAGCACAAGAACCGCGCTTCGGCGATGTCAGTACTGCTGGCGAAACTCGCCGAAGTTGAACGTCTCCGTGCACTTGGGAATCTCAACACGATGAAGATCACCGGCCCGGCAGAATGGGGTCGCCAGATTCGGAGCTACGTGATGCAGCCGTACACGATGGTCAAAGACCACCGAACGGGCCACGAAAGTGCGAATGTCACTGGAGTCCTGGACGGTCAGATTGACGGATTCATCGAGGCGTATCTCAAGCAACCGCCGAGCGAAGACGCATTTATCGAGTAGGGCTTCAAAACCCTTAGCCGCTTCAAAAAAAAGACCAACCCTTTCGAGTTGGTCTTTTCGCTTAGCGAGATTAAACTTATCCTCGCTGAACTTCGTTTTGAACTCCACGTCGGACGACGAGGAACTTGATGCGACCAGGGGCGAATCGGTCCATAAGGACGTCAACAGCCTTGTGAACGTGAACCGTACCACCACAATAGAACAGGTCAACAGCTGCATAGCCGTGCTCTGGCCAGGTGTGGATCGTGTAGTGCGATTCTTGGATAATGACCGCTCCGCTCACGCCATAAGGCTTGAACTCGTGGAACGATTCTGCGACGACAGTAGCCTTTGAAGCAACAGCGGCATCGCGCATGGCGTCGCCAACTGGGACTTCATGCTTCAGCGAATCCATGTTTGCACAATCGAAAAGTTCGATGAGAACGTGGCTGCCCAAGGATGGGCTTTCGCCTGGCTTGAATGGTAGACCTTCTTGGTCCTTTCCGAGCCAATCGAGGAACGATTCGGCGTCATCGCACTTGATGAACGTCCAACCGTCTTCGTTGGTGGTTTTTGGTGGAGCGTAGGGTGCCGGAGGGGCAACTGTAGCTTCTCGTGGTGCGCTTTTGAGGCGATTCACGATGGTCGTGCGCGGCTTGCTAGCGGCGGGGGTAAAGGCAGCGCAGAGGGCTGCCCCAATCAGAGAGAGGAGGATCAATGTTGCCAAGGTAGTTTCCCTAATGAATTAAGGTTGTGTCGGACCGCATCTTTCGGACGCGGGAGAAACCCGACCTGAGCAGAGAGAGGAGCAAATTGAGAGAGCTTGACAAACCCCGATTCAATCTCATTAGCAGAAGCTTTAAGATTTACCAGCCCCGCGGCATGACCCGCGACAGATACCAGTTCGAGATTTTTCATTTTTTGCTAGCTCATGTACTCCTTACGTGCGTTGCGTCCCTGGGTTTGCTTTGCTCAACATTGAACTAGGAACCCCCCTCCGACGCGAACGGGAATTGTACCCGTGGGTTTTTCCCATGTCAAGAGATATGCCAAAAGTCTCGAATGTTTCCTGAATTTTGTATTTTTAGGACTATTGGCCAAGGAGCACCGATCTGATAGCTTCGATGACTATCCCAATGTTAACATTACAAAACTTACTGGTACACTTACCTGCCGTGCGAAAAGGAATGTTGTCCTTCCTTCAACTGCTGCGTCACACACCCCACCGAATCTTCGCTTATGATGGCTTTGGAGCGTGCTTGGCGGCACTTTTTTATTCAGTTCTCGCGCTAAACCATCAGAAAATTGGGATATCGGCACCGACGATTTGGAGTCTCGTCGCCATCGCGATTGGGTTTGGTCTCTATTCTTGCGTGAGCTTTTTTGTGGGGCGGTCAGCTTGGCGCCGGTGGCTAAGAGTCTTGATTCTCGCCAACAGCCTTCATCTTTGCGGAGTTATCATCTTGGTTGCAATGCACGCCGAAAAGATGACGCCACTTGGATTCCTGGCCTTTGCAAATGACTGGGTCGTCCTTGGACTGGTGATCGCCCTCGAGTTATGGGTCTTGAAGAATGGCGATTTGGTTGATTAAGACCAAGTTTTTTCGTGAACTTTAACTCTGGACAACCCCATCTTCTAGCCGAATAATCCGATCGCTTCGATTAAGCATGGACGCGTCGTGCGTAACCATCACCAGTGCACCATTGCCTCGATGCTTGTAGAGCAATTCGACCACCTGGACGCCATTGGTATGATCAAGGCTCGCCGTCGGTTCATCGGCGAAGATCACCTTGGGCTGACCCAGAAGGGCCCTTGCAACGCAAACACGCTGCCTTTCTCCACCGCTCAGTTCGTGCGGATGACGATGCGCCTTGCTGCCAATGCCAAGTTCAGAGAGGAGTCGATTCGCCTCATCACGGCGATCCTCACCGGGGCGTGCCACGATCACGTTTTCCAGCGCACTCAGATAGCCCAACAGATATGGATACTGGAACACAAACCCAAATTCATCAAGGCGGATTCTTGCCCGTTCTTGGTCGTTAAGAGTGACCAAATCTTTGCCTTCAAAGGATATTGATCCGCTTGTGGGAATCTTTAGTCCACTGAGCAGGTACAGAAGAGAGCTTTTTCCGCTTCCGCTTGGACCAAGGATTCCCAGAAATTCCCCTTCCTTGACCTCAACCGTCGCCCCTTTGACGGCGAAGAGTTCCTTTCCGTGATCGTGGTAGACCAAACTGGCCTTTTCGGCGCGAATCATACGAGCCTCCTTTCCACGACGGCAACAGGATCGAATGTCCGGAAGCGATTCCAGAGCGTGATTGTTGCGGTGAGCAAGATCGCCAGCGGAACCGGAACAGTGTAATTCAATGCGCTCTTATCCGCAATATCAATCGCGAATGCGTTTGGATACATCAAAACCTTATCCACCAGGACCAAAATTCCATACGCAACCCCCACCCCGAGCAGCCAACCCCCGATTACAGTGACGGCGGTTTCCGCGGCGATTCGCCGAATCAGCATTGCCTTTGTATAACCTAGCGCCTGTAAAAGTGCAAATTCCTGCGTCCTCTGATTAGAGTAGATGTTGATCAGCATCCCCATCATGATCGTAATGACGATCACAAGCATGCCGATCACTACGTTTAAGATTTGGTACAAAGTCTTAAACATTTCGTTTGAGCTCTTTTCGACTTCCCCATAGGCCAGAATCCTCGCTCGCTCGCCTTTAAATCGTCTTAATGCCCAATCGTCCAGCTTTGATTGCTCATTCACATTCTTTGCAAATACCAGCAAAAGGTCAATTGGTGGAAAGTGGTTTGCTCGGTAGTAGTCAAGGTCGCTGACCATGATCCACTGCTCGGTTTTGGCAATGCCTACGATCTTGACCGATTCCGGAGAAAAGGCATCCGCATTGTCTGGCCCGAGCAACTGATCTCCGAGTTTGAGTTTGAGGTTTCGGGAGACCGGCTCACTGATCACTGCTTCGGCGGCACCTGGATTGGGTAAGCGTCCATTAATCGCAGTTGATCCAAGTCGATCAAGTAAGAACTTCTGATCATCAGAACCGAGTGCAATCACGCCGAACTGCCACTTTCCAACAATGCTTTTGACCTCAGTGTCGCTTGCCCGGCAGACCGAAATTCGACCGATCTCCACCGGAGATTCGCGCTCAATCGTCTCACGAATCTTTGGCGTCATTGCGATATCTCCTCGAGGAGTCACCCCCATCATCACGCTGGAATACTTATAAATTGTCCTCACACTCAGCGGGATGGAGTTGATCAGCGTTACGATCGCGCAAATCAGCATCACTGCCAACACGATCACGCCAATGAGCGGCAGAGTCTTCCCAGCGTTCCGGAGAAGATAGGTCCTGGTTGCAAGTGGGTTCATTGGCAAAGCATTCTACGAGCGACGGCGACGATACCGCACAAAGATCTCATCGCCGACTGGTTTGGAGCTAATGAGTTCCCACTCAGTGATTTCATCTCGGCTAAATGCAGCCCCATCGGCGATCGTTGGCACATCCGCACCGAGCTTAATCTTAGGGGCAAGGGTCATAAAGATCTCATCCACGAGGTCGAGTTCCAAGAGCTGCGCGTTGAGCTCACTTCCGCCCTCAATCAATAGCCGGTTCACCCCATGATCACGACGAAGCATCGCCAGTAGATCATCCCATGAACGAAGCGGCAGGCAGTTAAGACCATCAACATCTGCGCCAACGACAAATGCCTTGTCGGGAGCATCGGTGAAGAACCGCGATCCACGATCTATATTCCCAGATCCAGTCACCACAAATCGCTTGAGCTCGGAGGCATACCAAAGCCCGGGAGTCGCACGTAGAGAACCCGCTCCAATCATCACGGCATCGGCGAGAGATTCCAAGTGGCGCATGGTCGCATGATCCACCTTTGATCCCAAATCCATGACGTGTTCATCCCTCTCACCAGAAAGAATCTTCCCATCAATCGTGGCGATCATGTTCATGAACACGAAGGGTCGTCCGTCACGAGGTTCGGGGAAATCAGTGATTCGGCGATATGCGCTTGAAACCGCGGGACTCGCGATCTTGCTCGCTGCTTCCTTTAGAACTATGTAGGGCTGTTCCGCATACCGCTCGCCGCCAATGATGAATGTCGGGACATTGTAAATCCCGGCAGCATAGGCGTCGTCATCGAAGTTGACAAGACGATCTGCGAACTTTCTCTGCGATATCGCTGCCCTCAGATCGATCTGATCCATTGGCAACCGAGTGGCCAGTCTCACCAGAACGTCCGGATCGCTAATATCCAGTCCGCCCACCCAAAATCCAACATAGAGCTTCCCAAGATAGTCATCAAAGCACCCCGCGTCCCGCGCAAATTCGAGGGCCATGTGGGCGTTGATCGTACGGATCCGTGAAGGTCTCTTGCTCGTCAGAGGTTCAAGCCCTTCAGCGGCAAGGGCAAGTTCAAATCTGGTTGGGACCACTGGTCGGTCCGGATTTGGAGTTTCCTTGGGGCCAGGCTCCGGCCATGCTAACTCTTCTGGCCAAAGAGGAAAACCCTTCCAGTCAAACTCTACGTCAAACTCTAATTTGAGGCGATTTGCTTGCGAGAATCCGACCCAGCACCACGGGCAAGTGAAGTCATGAGCGATGGTGATTTTAGTCGGCATCTTAGCTAGATTTTAGCTTAGACCCGAAGTTTCCCACCCGCCACAAGTTCTTCAGCATCGGACCTGCCTGTCTTGATTTCTCGCCCCTGCTCCAGCCACCAGGACCAAGTGTCGCGGATGGTTTCTTCAAAGGTCGGTAGGTTCAAACCCAATTCAATTTGGGGTTCAAGGTCAACGCTGAACCGAATATCGCCTGATCCATCCGCCAAGAGTTCTAGTGGAAATCGAGGAGCAGGAGACTCAATCAATTCCGGGAAATCTACGCCCAATGCCCGCGACGTAGTCTCCAAAAATGTCGAGAATGTCTCGCGAGATCTAGGTCCGGTGCAGTTCGTTGGCGATTCGTATCCAGCCACCAAGCCATCCAGAATGTACTCGGCCAAAGCCCGACCATCGACTGCCTGTACAGGTTGATCCAAACGATGGGGTCCTTGGAATCGCTCAAACCGCGCAACGCGATCCACCCAAAAAGTGAACCGGTCCGTCGGGTCAAGTGGTCCACAAATAATTCCTGGCCTGATAATCCATCCGCGATCACCCCAAATTCTGGTGAGTTCTTGTTCGCAAAAAACCTTCAGTCCGGCATAAGTTTCGGCATTGACGGCTTCAATCTCCGGGTCATCGAGCGATTTTAGTGGAGAATGAATGCTCGTGTCGCCTTGATAAACATTGATCGAAGAAAGAAGCGCCATCCGGCCAACGCGATCTTTCACTGCCTGGCCAAGCAATCGCACCGCACGCGGGAAGTACGCCGAGGTGTCCACCGCGAAGTCCCAATGATCGCCATCAAGAAGGCGAAGATCAGAAAATCGGTCGCCGATCCGGTGATCGGCCCATGGATATAGACCCGGGCCGCTCAGTCCGCGATGAAAAAGAGTGACCTCCCATCCCCGGGCATAAGCCGCCTCCGCGAGCAACCTGCCCACATAAATCGTCCCACCCGCAATTAAGATTCTCATTGACCCGCGTTGATGCTACCCGAGCCTAACGCAGAATCCCTCCGCTGGCAAGTTCAGCTTCATCGGAATTCCCAACTTTTGGCTGCCGGCCTTCGGTTTGGAACCAGTCCCAAGTTCTCTGAATCGTGCCCATAAAGTCTGGGTGCTTCAACCCAAGGGCAACTTGGGGAGCGACATCCACGCTAAAGATTCCGTCACTGGTCCCATCGGCTGGCAACTCAAGAGGAAGTTTTGGCTCGTCCGAGCTAAGCAAATGTGGGGTTGAAACCCCAAGTGCCTTAGATATCGCGGCGATGAAAGTTTCGAACGATTGTTGCTCCAGCGGTCCAGTGCAATTGGTAGTCTGGGTATGCCCAGCCACGAGCCCGTCCAGGACAAATTCTGCTAAAGCCCGCCCATCAATTCCTTGAATCGGCTGCTCCAAACGATGCGGGCCGATGAATGTTGAGAATCTCGCAACTCGGTCTACCCAATAAGTGAAGCGGTCAGTCGGATCGTAAGCCGAGCAGATGATCCCGGGCCTGATGATCCAGGCACGATCTCCCCAGATTCTCTGCAACTCTTCCTCGCAAAGCACCTTGAGATATCCATAAGTTTCGCCGTTGACTTCTTCGGTTTCCGGATCGTGGTAAGTCATTTTCGGGGCGTCGATGGTCGTGTCCATTCCACTTTCGTACACGCTTATCGTCGAAATGAATGCCATCCTCTCGACTCGATCCTGAACTTTTTCGCCGAGCAACTTCACCGCGCGAGGAAAATAGGCGGAAGTGTCCACCGCAAAATCCCAGGTTCCCGAATCCAATACATTCAGATCTTCGAAGCGGTCACCAATCCTATGATCGGCATTTGGAAAAAGATCAGGCCCACTTTGCCCACGGTGCAAAAGGGTGATATCCCAACCTCGGTCGAGCGCAGCTTCGGCGATATGCCGTCCAACGAATCGGGTTCCCCCGGTAATCAATAGCTTCATGTGAATTGCGAGAGACTACTCGAATCCGTTGCCTACAGTTCCATCTCCTGACGCGCGATTAAGGAAACGTCGAGGGCGATTTTGCGGTAAACCTAGTTACAGGGGAGACTGTAGTTTCTCATGTTCCTCAATCTGGTTAATCCCATGAATCTTCTCGCCCTCGCAGTTCTTGGACCAACGATGGTCGCCCCTGGAGAAAGCTTCATCCTTCGCATGGATCCGCCGCGAATGGGCTCAACTGTGAAAATTGAAATGCGTCACCTAGATCAAGTGGTGAAGAAGTGGGAGCTGAGCCCAGGAATTCGGGACATCAAGATCCAGGTTCCAGCGGGCGAAGGTAAGGGCTACTACTTCTATATCCAGGAATTTGATCGCAATAATCAACTCATTGCTCGCAGCAGCAAGGCGATTGATGCTTCAAGCGATTGGACAAAATTTCCACGCTACGGGTACGTCACCAGATTCGATCAAGACCCAAAGGAAGCCCGCAAGACGATCCTCAAAATGGCGCAGCAGGGCGTCAATATCATCCAGTTTTACGACTGGATGAACAAGCACCATGTCCCACTGGGATCCGGAAGTCAATGGAAAGACATCGCAAACCACACCGTGCGCCGCGACACGATTTTGGCGATGACCGACGAATGCCGGAAGCTTGGCATCAAGTCCATGGCATACAACCTGGCATTTGGAGCCTACGATAATGCCTTCACCGATGAGAGCAAGGTTCAACCCGGCTGGCAGCTTTTCAAAGACGCGGATCGAAAAGAGCCGTGGGTTCACACACTTCCAACCGGCTGGGCGACGCCAAGACTAAGGCTCTTGGATCCAGCAAACGTGGATTGGCAAGATCATCTGAATGGACAGATGGCGAAGGCAATCCGGGAGCTCGGTTTCGACGGCTGGCACATTGACCAACTCGGAGATCATGGCGACCTCTTTGACTCAAACGGCAAACCTTCGCGACTTGATGCGAAGTACCCATCGTTTCTCGATTCCGCTCGCAAAGCATTCCCGAAGCGGCCACTGATCTTCAACAATGTTGCTGGATACGGCTTGACCGAAACCGCTAAGTCGTCAATGGATTGCATCTACATCGAGGCCTGGGATTGGTACGCAAAGACTTATGGCGATCTTAGTGCGCGGATCATCGAGGCTCGTAAGGCTAGCGACTTCAAGAAGCAAGTCGTGATCGCGGGCTACATCAACTCAAAGTATCAAGAGCAATTTAGCGGCAAAAAGCCCGGGATGTTCAACGAAGGCGCTTTCGAATCAACGCTGGCCACGATCTTAGCTTCTGGGGGCTGGTGGCTCGGACCAGGCGATGGCGGCGACTGGCTCGGGGCGGAGTATTTCCCGAATAAGAATCTCGAACTCAGCCCACGTAGCCGCGAGGTCTTACGCCGATACACGTTGTTTGGCACGGCCTACCAGAATCTCCTCCGGGGCAATCCACGGTTTGTGGAGGCTCGAGGTTGGAACGACGAAGTGGTCACCCTGCGCTTCGAAACAAATCAAACCGTCGTCTTGCAAGTCCTGAATTTCACCGGAATCGGAAACAAAGATTGGCGCGACTTGGAATCAACAGCTCGGGTGCCTTCGATGATCGCGAATCCGGTCGTCCCGCTTGGCTTTGATCAAACCGTGACCGAAGTCCTCAGCGTGAAACCAAGCGACATTGACCTCACCCCGCAAACCGTTAAGCTGGTCCCGACCGATAATGGGTTCGCGTTACCCATTGATCCGAAGGCGAACTGGCAAATGTTCTACTGGCGAAAATAAAGACACCCCCTCGCTTGATCGCGAAGGGGTGCTTTGGTATCTGATTTAAATCCTCAACCGATAATCTTTGCGATTCGGCGGACTTCGTGTCGGTGGTGCGGGAACCCTTCTTCCGCAGGCTTGCCAACCGCAATCAGCGCCGGAAGCGTCGCATGTGCCGGAAGTTCAAGCAAAGCTTTTACCTTTTCTGGATCGAATCCCAGCATCGCCGAACTTGAAAATCCTTGGCTTTGGATTGCGAGGAGCAGGAATCCTAGGTAGGTGTAGCTGATGGAATGGCCCCACTTTTGCATCCCCTCTTCGCCCCAACCTCGGAACTGATCCTGCATCTTCCTGGCTTCATCTTCACGTTTGTCGCCAAAACCGGGGTGAACGAACTCGATAGCGTTGTCTACAGCGTCAATCATGTCGTTGTAAAGCACGAATGTCGCCGCGCTCGCGCCAACTTGCGGTTGGCCAAAAGCGGCTTCCATCAGCCTAGCTTTCGTCTCGGGTTCGCGAACAACGATCACGCGCCATGGCTGGACGTTCCAAGGCGACGGTGCGAGTCCGGCGACGCGCAGAATTTCGTTGATATCGGCATCCGTGATCGGGGCATCCGTGTACTTTCGGATCGAATTGCGCTGCTCAGCAGCGGCATTGACGGTCAGTGGCTTGTTGAGTGTTTCCATGATTTTATTCTACTTCAATTTATTTGCTTACGCAACTAAATCTCTATGAATTTCCTTTCTGTCTACGCGCAGTCTTCGGAAACTGCTTCACTGAATACAGTAGAGTTACTGCACGATGGCAAAATCAGGGCGATCCTATGCACTGGACGCGTTTCGCGGGCTTGCGATTCTCGGAATGGCACTTTCCGGGCGTTTGCCTTGGGGGACATTGCCGCCCTGGATGTACCACGCTCAAACCCCTCCGCCCGAAATGAAGCTCAACGAGCAGGTCTTTGGGATCACGTGGGTCGATTTGGTCTTCCCGTTTTTCCTGTTTTCAATGGGCGCAGCGATGCCATTTGCGCTAGGCAAGCGGCTAGATAAGGGCGAATCAGAGCTTGGTTTAGTTTGGAAAATTCTTCAGCGGGGGGCTCTCCTCGCCTTGTTCGCAATAGCAAGTCAACACTTTCGCCCCGGCACTTTGGATATGCAAGGGTTCAGGGCAAATGACTGGACAGCGATAGGACTATTCTTTGCAATGCTCGCTGCATGGGGGACACTATCCGTAAAGCAAGAATCTTCAGCGGAAACGCTACGGAAGAAGATTGATCTGGGGATTAAGGTCATGGGCTGGTTGGTCCTCATCGGTGCGGCAATTCTTCTACCATTCAAGAGCCCAAGTACTTGGGACTGGAATCGGAGTGATATCATCCTGCTTGTCCTCGCCAATGTCGTGGTTTCTGGCGGGCTACTTTACATCTTATCCAAGCGCTGGAAGTACTCACTCTGGATTGCGATGGCAATTACCTTCGCTGCGTTTTTAGTCAAATCGCAACCCTGGATGTCTGGATTCTGGAACTACTCTCCGGTGCCCTGGCTGTTCAAATGGGAATTCCACAAATATCTGATGATCGTGATTCCCGGAATTTGGGCAGGGAACCTCATCAAAGAATGGTACGGGGCTGACCAAGACCACTCGACTGAATCTGCGAAGTACTTCGGTCCGATTGCGACACAGGGAATATTGATCATCCCAATTGCGTGCTTCGTTTTTTCATCCGGGCGCACCACGCCACAAACAACGCTCTTTGCCTGGATGGCAACCATGGCTTTTCTCTTCAACCAAGGCTGGAAAAAGCCGACAAGGCTAACTTTCTTGGGCTTTCTAGGGACAGCGCTCTATCTCATTGGAACGACCCTCGAGCCGATTGGAGGTGGCATCCGAAAGGACTCGACAACTATTTCGTACTTCTTTGTTACCGCCGGGCTAGCTTGCTGGCTATTTCTTTCACTCGTTTTAATTGAGGAGCTACGAAAGTCAAAAAAGGATGAGGAATCGGGAGAGACATCCAACCCACGAGTTGAAACGTCCAAACCAGAGTTCCTCGCCCTCGTCGGGGCTAATCCGATGATTGGATATATCGTGATCACGAACCTTGCCTATGGATTAGTCCGAGTTACGGGGCTGAACGATTGGGTGGGGGGTCAAGCCTGGAGCCCATGGGGATTTGCCGCTTACGGGCTATTCCAGACTCTCCTCGTCGGCATCATCACCGCTGGGTTCACGAAGGCTCGCGTGTTCATGCGAACCTGAATCCTTCATAATAATCAGATGATCGCCGGCCCAAACCTTAACAATGCTCGCTTGGCTTGGGCGGTTTGCATCTGCATACTATCGGCGAGCACATCGCATGCGTCCGCGCCGAAGCCCGCCGCAAAGTTTTCGAACTGGCCTGATATTGCGTACGCCGGTCCGACCTTCGATAGCTTCGTACGCGACTCTTTTCGGTACGTCAGTGCCGGGAACCCGGCCCGGTTTTATGACTCAATGGAAATGGGGATCGAATCGTACTTCGATGAACCTTGGAATAGCTTTATCAATCGCCAGCGTGGGCTTTTGGCGGTCGCGAAGTCTCCCGAAGCCAAGCGCGATGCTCGAGTTGCAGTTTGCACCGAGGTCCACCGGATGGTCAAGCAACTGGTTCCCAAGTTCAGTTTAGACAGAGGTTTTGAGTTTGCCTACATGACGACAAAGGGAGAGCGGCAGTGCTTCTTGCAGAGCATCCTCATCGCCGGGGTGCTCCAACGATGCGAGATTGAGTCTGGCATCGTGATGGTTTATCGTAACCCAGCGGGACAGCCGAGCAATCTTGGGCACTGCGTTGTCGTCGTGACCTTGAGTCACGGTGAACAGGTGCTTGTGGATGCCAGTGCACCCGAACCCTTCATCGCACAAAAAGGCATCTTCGCACGTTATCGAGATGATTACATCTTCCTTCGGCCGATTTTCGAAAACAAAGTTTTTATCACTGGTTATCGCCGCGAAGTTTTACCCGCTGCCAGCTTGCCGGTTCAACAAGTTCTTCCGGCAGACATCACTTTCATGCGTTCGATGTTTGAGTATTACCGGGGTGAGAGGGTGATCAACGGCGTCTTAACGAAAAATCCCTCTGAATCAGGAATAAGGAAATCGATTCGTCAGTTACAGAAGAGCGTTAAGCTTTGCCGCGAGAACCCGCTTGCGCTCTATATGCTCGGGTTGGCGATCGAAAAGCAAGGCAAGTCAAACCAATGGAAGTACTTTTACCGCAAGGCGAAAGAACTGTACTCGCGGTCCGGCTGGGTTCCTTCGAACTTAGATCTCGCCCTTAAGCGCGTCAAATCAGATGGGTCATGAAGCGAATTCGAGTTGTCTGGATTGGTGCATTGGGAGTCGGTTTGTCTGGTTGCTCTGTCCCCGAATACCCGCTGCGTGAAGATGTGACCACTAATCCGCCTCGGATCAAGCACATTCCTAAGGTGAACATCACCGAACCCGTGAAATCAAGTCCGTATTGGAAACGCGCTTACAAGGAGGTCTACCTTAAGCCAGAGGAGATTGATGCCCAAATCGCGAAGGGGGCGGCTCCAGAAAAGTCGTTGTCAATCATTCGCCAAGGCTTACCAAACCAACGATCTTTGGCGATCACTTTTGATGACGGACCGCATCCGGGCTATACGCTCCGACTCCTTGAGATTCTTAAGCGCCGTAAGGTCAAAGCAACGTTTTTTTTAGTGGGGAAGCAAGCCGAGAAGTATCCAGCCCTTGTCCGTGCGATTCAGCGCGATGGACATGAGATAGGGAATCACACGTTTAGCCACGTGGACCTCACCCGGCTATCTAGTCGCGATGTTGATACGGAATATCGCGCCTGTAGTGACATTCTGAAGTCCATCACAGGAATCACGCCGAAGCTCTGCCGGCCGCCCGGAGGGAACTTTAATGATGAAGTCATCCAGGCCGCGATGGGGAATGGAATGACGACCGTTTTTTGGACCAATGATCCAGGTGATTATGCTCGCCCAACCGCAAAGGTCCTCGCTGAACGCGCGATGGCGAACCTGCGGAATGGGAGCATCTTGCTCTTTCATGGCGGGATTGAGGAGACTCTTGATTGCCTCCCGATCCTGTTCGACTATGCCAATTCAAAGGTCTTCGAATGGGAAACGGTTTCAGATGTTCTGAACGCTCCATAAACTAATCCCCAGGAGCGAAAATCCAAAGGTCTTGAAACCAAAAAACCCTCAATCATAAGATTGAAGGTCCTTCGAACTGAAAAGCTCAGTGAGTACGCTGATTAAGAAGTATCGACCTAGACATGTAGATTCTTGCAGGGCAAGATTCTAGTGCTAGTCCTTAAAGGAGGTGATCCACCCACACCTTCCGGTACGGGTACCTTGTTACGACTTAGTCCCCCTTACCCCCCTCACCTTCGGCCGCTGCCTCCTTACGGTTAGCCCACGGACTTCGGGTGAAGACAATTCAGGTGACTTGACGGGCGGTGTGTACAAGACCCGGGAACGTATTCAACGCAGCATAGCTGATCTGCGTTTACTAGCGATTCCGCCTTCATGTAGTCGAGTTGCAGACTACAATCTGAACTGGGGGCGTATTTTTGGGATTTGCTCCACCTCGCGGTATTGCTGCCCTTTGTTTCGCCCATTGTAGCATGTGTGAAGCCCTAGATGTAACTGCCATGCTGACTTGACGTCATCCTCACCTTCCTCCGGTTTACACCGGCGGTCTCCTATGAGTTCCCGGCATTACCCGCTGGCAACATAGGACGAGGGTTGCGCTCGTTGCTGGACTTAACCAAACACCTCACGGCACGAGCTGACGACAGCCATGCAACAAGTGTCTTTGAGTCGGCTTTTGGCCGAGGGACTGCTTTCACAGTCTTACTCTCGATGTCAAACCTAGGTAAGGTTCTTCGGTTAGTATCGAATTAATCCACATGCTCCACCGCTTGTGCGGGTCCCCGTCAATTCATTTGAGTTTCAACCTTGCGGCCGTACTCCCCAGGCGGGATACTTAATGCGTTAGCTGCGGCACAAGAGGGGTCGATACCTCTTACGCCTAGTATCCATCGTTTAGGGCGTGGACTACCAGGGTATCTAATCCTGTTTGCTACCCACGCTTTCGCTCCTCAGCGTCAGATAATGCCCAGTTAGCTGCCTTCGCCATTGGTATTCCTCCTGATATCAACCCATGTCACCGGTACACCAGGAATTCTACTAACCTCTGCATTCCTCAAGTCTGCCAGTATGAAAAGCAGTTCCCGCGTTGAGCGCTGGGGATTTCACTTCTCACTTAACAGACCGCCTACGAGCTCTTTACGCCCAGTAAATCCGGACAACGCTTGCACCCTACGTCTTACCGCGGCTGCTGGCACGTAGTTAGCCGGTGCTTATTCTCAGGGTACCGTCCTAAGTCTTTCCCTGAAAAAGGAGTTTACGAGCCTAAACCCTTCATCCTCCACGCGGCGTCGCTGCATCAGGGTTTCCCCCATTGTGCAAGATTCCCAACTGCTGCCACCCGTAGGTGTGTGGGCCGTGTCTCAGTCCCACTCGGGGGGATCATCCTCTCAGACCCCCTACACGTCGTCGCCTTGGTAGGCCATTACCCCACCAACTAGCTGATGTGTTATAAGCCCCTCTTGAAGCGAAAAACCATTTAATGTGCAAGAGATGTCTCTCGCACACCACATCCGGTATTACTCGCAGTTTCCCACGGCTATCCCGATCTTCAAGGCAGGTTACTTATATATTACTCCGCCGTTCGCCACTAAACCCGAAGGTTCCGTTCGACTTGCATGTTTTAGGCACGCCGCCAGCGTTCGTCCTGAGCCATGATCAAACTCTCCGAAGAAAAGTTGATCTTTCTAATCCAACCCGAAGGTTGGTTTTATGTTCTCATTCTTTTTTTGAACTCATGGTCCAACTTGTGGTACCATGAACACCTTGATTTATGAATTCATCAAGGCGCTGACTTCTTAATTGCGAGTTCTTACGAACTCTAATTCTTTCGAATTGCGCACTCACTATATTGAGCTTTCAAGGTTCTTTCGTCGCAGCCTTTCAGCCGCTGACAAAAAATATTATTCCGCGTTTACCCCCCACCTGTCAAGGGCGAAAAGGTGATTTTTGGAGAAAACGCGGAGAAAAAGACGTTTTTGAACCTAGAAAATTTTCAAAAAAGTTTCGATTTTTTCGAAAACTCGCCCATCCTTAACACTCGCGAGGCAAAATAGTGAGCCCTGAACCCGTTTTCTTAACCTAGAGCACCACATTTAGCGATTGAATCGCAAGATCACCCCAAGCACATTTACCAGCGGTAGCCCGTCCCTTCTTGCAGAACCTGATGCCTACCAAAACTCTCGCCTTTCTCTCTATGGATGACCTATCCGGCTACGTCTTCGACGACGATCTGGCAATCCCACACCTCAATGCCCTTGGATGGACTGTCGAAACCATTTCCTGGGAATCACAAAGCACCGATTGGAGTCAATATGATGCCGTCATCATTCGCACAACCTGGAATTACCAGCAAAATCTCCCCGCTTTTCTAGACAAGTTGAGCTTGATTTCCAGTCAAACCAGGCTTCTCAACCCCCTCGATACCGTGAGGTGGAACGCCGACAAGTCGTATCTCCGCGAACTCATCGCCAAGGGCGCGACCCCGATCCCGACTCTTTGGGGATCGAATATCTCTTCTGAATCGGAAATTGAGGCGATGTTCGCACAACCTGGCACAACGGAGATCGTGATCAAGCCAACCGTCAGCGCCAATGCCGAGGCAACATTCCGATTAAGCCTTAATTCGCCCTTAATTCCCGAGGCCGTCGCGGCTTTCTCAAATCGCGAATTCCTTGCGCAGCCATTCCTGAACCAGGTCACCGAAGAGGGCGAGTACTCGCTTTTCTATTTCAACGGTGCCTTCAGCCACGCCATCCTCAAGACCCCAAAAAGCGGCGACTTCAGGGTTCAAGAAGAGCATGGAGGCATCATCCAGGCTGTCACCCCAACCCAAAAACTGCTTTCCGAGGGTGCGAAGATCATCGAAGTGATTGGCCATGACTTGCTCTACGCGCGGGTGGACTTTGTTCAAATCGAGCCGGGAATCTATGCCGTCATGGAGGTCGAACTCATCGAGCCAGCGCTGTACTTGAGGATGGATCCAAGTGCACCCGAGCAGTTCTCGCTCGCCATTCACAACCGGCTTTGCAAAACAAGCTAGAAAAACCCGTCGCAATAAGAGTGACATTCCGAGCCGATTTCTGGTAACTTTCAATTATTAGTGAAAATTGGCTAAATCTTGTGACCCCAGTCGAAAACCCGATCCCCGAAGTTGACGAAAAGCCATGGCTCGCCCAAGGCGCGGAGAAGCGGCGAGTGGTTCAGCAGATGTTTGGCGAAATCGCCCCAAGCTATGACAAGGTCAACCGCCTATTTTCGCTCAATTTCGACCGATCTTGGAGACGCGCGGCACTTGCGATGATCCACCCCAAACAAGGCGAAACAGCACTCGACCTCTGTTGCGGAACCGGGGACTTCCTTCCAATTCTTAAATCCGCTGGAGTAGATGCTGTCGGGATCGATTTTTGCCAACCGATGATCGCGCTTGCAACCCCAAAGGCCGCGCGGCCAGGCGTACTCGCAGTAGGAGATGCGTGCGCACTACCGCTCGCGGATGAGTCGGTGGATATCGTCACCGTCGGGTGGGGGATCCGCAATGTCCCCGATATTGACCTCGCTCATCGAGAAATTTTTCGAGTTCTAAAGGCCGGCGGAAGGTTTGTCAGCGTGGACATGAGCCAGCCTGAAAACCCTGTCTTGCTCTTCGGATACAACATCTTTTTCAACCGTCTCGTGCCCTTTCTTGGTGCGCTCATCAGCAATGCCAAGGCCTACAAATATCTCCCCGAAAGCACCAAGCGCTTCAAAAATCGCGCTCAACTAAAAGCCTCCATGGAATCGGCAGGATTCACGGATGTTCGCATCAAAAGCAAGGGACTAGGGGGAATCGCAATCCATTGCGGAACCAAAAAATGAACGCAGCACTTTTTCAACAAGCCGGTATCGCAGGGGCAAATCTTGTGCAAATCGCCGCTGATATCGAGATGGTCGAGCAAGCATTGCAAGACCTCACCGCATCAGGCGTGGAAGTCACCCAAAAGGTCGGTCGGCACACGCTAGAATCGGGTGGCAAGAGATTACGACCTGTCTTTTTGCTCCTGAGCGCACGTGCCGCCGGGGGAACTTTTGAATCGGATCGCGCCGTGCGACTCGGAGCCTGCATGGAGCTCATCCACATGGCGACTCTCATCCACGACGACGTGATCGACGAGGCCGCAACCCGCCGTGGTCGCCCGACTGCGGCACGGACTTTTGGCAATACCGCCGCGATTCTCAGCGGCGACGTGATGCTCGCAAGGGCAATGGACGTTCTTGCCGAAGACGGCGACATCCGTGTGATCCGCACCGCGAGCAAGATGGTCGTCGAGATGGCGGAAGGAGAGGCTCGTGAAGTTGAAGTCCGATACGATTTTGACCTTTCGCTTGAGGACCATTTGGTGATCCTTCGCATGAAGACCGCCGCGTTCGTTGAATGCTGCTGCCGGATCGGTTCATACATAGGTGGAGTCTCTGACGAAACCGCCGAGGCAATGGCATTCTACGGTCACCACCTGGGGATCGCTTTCCAGATCGTGGATGACATTCTGGACTACCGAGGAAAGCAAGCCAAAACCGGTAAGCCAAAGGCCACCGATTACAAAGAAGGATGCGCGACTTTACCGCTGATCTTCATGCGAGATAAGGCAACCTCTGCCGAACTTGAGAAGATTAAAGCCGGATTCGGGACCGAAAACGCGGACGCAATGATCGACGAAGTCCTCGCGCTCATGGAGAAGTACGACGTGTTCGCCCAAGCCGATGCGCTTGCACGAGAGCATCTGGACTCGGCGATGGCGGCATTGAAGACCCTTCCCGCTTCATCGCACCGGGACTTGCTGGAATCGGCAGGTCACTTCGTTTTGCAACGGTCATCATGATTCGGTTGGTGATTTTTGATCTGGACGGGACCTTGATCCGGGGATCGGAGGCAATTCCTGGTGCAGTCGAGACGGTATTAAATTTACGAGCACGGGGAATTTTGGTTCGGTTTTTGACCAATAATTCAGGCTCCAACCGGGCGGGGTTAGCTTCAAAGTTGAATGGCCTGGGTTTTGAAGTCTCCGAATCCGAGGTTTTTGGAACGGCTCCCTTCGCAGCTTCAGTTTGCTTGGATCGTGGTTTTCGGAACATACTTCTCATCGGCGAAATTGGATTGTATAAGTCTTTTCTGGAGGTTGGACTAACGATCCCCCTTCGGTCCGAAGAGGATGAGGACAAAAAACATGATGCTGTCGTCGCCGGAATCTGCCGATCCTTCACCTACAACCATATCAACCAAGCCCTCCAAGCGATCAAGGCCGGCGCGACATTTATCGCGACCAATCGAGACCGGACCTACCCCATCGAAGGTGGTCGAGAGCAACCCGGTGCCGGAGCCATCATCGCCGCCATCGAAGCCTCCTCTGGAGTCACTCCCGAAGTCCTCGGCAAGCCAAACCCAGCGATGATCCTCCACATCTTGCGCGAAACCGGAATCCCAGCCACCGAAACCCTCGTAGTCGGCGATCGAATCGAAACCGATATCGAAGCCGGTCAGACCGCAGAATGCCAAACCCTCCTCGTCCTCAGCGGTGCAACTACTAAAGCTCCAAAAGGAACCGCTTTCGCAAACTCTGTATCAGACCTCAAAGCAATCCTAAACTGATAAAAACTTGAGAGCATAAACTATGAAAATCATCATCGCAGGGGGAACGGGGCATGTTGGGGCGGCTTTGCTTCGGTTTTGGGCTGAGGCTGGGCATGAGATTGTTTTGCTTTCTCGCCGATCTGCCCCCAAAAATGGCCATGTGCGCACCGTTCAGTGGGATGCAAAGAGCATCAGCACGTGGGCTCAGGAGATTGATGGCGCCGATGTGGTGATCAACCTTGCTGGGTGCAGCGTCAATTGCCGCTACACTCCCGCCGCGATGAAGGTGATCATGGACAGCCGGGTGGACTCGACTCGCGTGATCGGGGAGGCGATTGCTCAGGCTCAGAATCCGCCGAAAGTCTGGCTCCAGAGCAGCACGGCTACGATTTACGCCCACAGGTTTGATGCGCCCAACGACGAGATCACCGGGATCATTGGTGGTGATGAACCGGATTCTCCGGCCAAATGGCGGCAAAGCATTGCCGTCGCGAAGGCGTGGGAAAAGACGCTGGACGAAGCCAACACTCCCAACACCCGGAAGGTCGCCCTGCGAAGCGCGATGACGATGTCGGTGGACAAGGGGAGCGTGTTTGATGTTCTTTCAGGATTGGCAAAGAAGGGCTTAGGCGGGAAACTTGGCTCAGGAAAGCAATACATTAGTTGGATCCACGAGCAGGACTTTTGCTGCGCGCTCCAATTCTTGATTAATCGAGAAGATCTTTCCGGAGCGGTCAATCTGGCCTCACCCAACCCGCTTCCGCAAGCGGAATTTGCGCGGATCTTGCGCGAGGCTTGGGGGATCAAAATTGGTCTTCCGGCGCCGGTTTGGATGCTGGAAATCGGCACAAGGCTAATGCGCACCGAGTCGGAGCTCGTCCTAAAAAGCCGCCGCGTTGTGCCGACGAGGTTACTGGAAGCGGGATTTGAGTTTGATTTTCCGGATTGGGAAAGCGCGTCGCGAGCGCTTGTGCAGGCTCAGCACGAAGATAGGTGATCAAATCATGTTGCCGCTCACCAATGACCGTCATCTCGACCGAAGCAAGGCGGAGTGGAGAGATATGACTGTAACTAAGTTTGGGGACAAACTCGACCCGACACGAACACGAGCACAAGGCCGGCGGTCAACTCGTTCCCACACCCCCGTACACTCATATTTCTCGCGCTGGTCGAAATGACGATTACTCGCCTGGCGCACCTATCGAGAGCGTCATCCGCCCAACACATTCAAATCCCGAACTCGCTGAATATCCAGCGCCATCTGATCCTTCAAGGCGTCAAGGCTCGGGAAGTTCTCTTCCCCACGCAAACGTTTGCAGAAGAACATCTGGATTGGCGCTGAGTAAAGCGAGTCTCCGGGATAATCCAGCAAGTAAGCCTCAATCGTGCGATGCGTGCCCTGCACCGCCGGGCGAGTTCCGATGCTGATCCCAGCCGCGAAAGTGCCCAATGGCGTCTTGCAATAGCCTGCATAAACCCCATCCAAAGGCAAAACGCTGGCACTTGCCCGGGCGAGATTGACGGTCGGGTAACCGAGCGTCCGGCCCAGCTGCTGACCCTTGATGACCACTCCAGCCAAAGCAAACGGGCGACCCAAAAACACCGCAGCGCGGTCCACGTCTCCGGCGGAAATTAGATCCCGGATCAGCGAAGAAGAGACCCGATGACCCTCCACCAAAAACGGCTCCATCACATGCGTCTCAACCCGCGCCGAAAGCCACTCGGGAGTTCCTTCGCGCTGGTGTCCGAATGCGAAGTCATGACCCACTACAACCTGGTCCGCCTTCAAGGCCCCGATGAGAATCTGATCAAAGAACTGGGTGGCGCTAGTTCGGGAGAGCACGGCATCAAATGCCAAAATGACACCTGCAGAGGCTCCACAGGAGCGTAATGCGATCACATTTTGCTCTAACGTTCCAAGCGCGGGAGGAACCCGATCTGGTGCCAAAACCGAAAGAGGATGGCGGTCAAAAGTGACGATCACGCAGGGCTGCAATCGCTCGCGAGCCATCGCCACCGCGCTCTCCACCAGGTACCGATGACCCAAATGAACACCATCAAAGGTGCCAATGACCACCGTACTCGATGGCCATTCAGCAACAATATTTTCGATCCCAAAGTGAACGATCATTCTTACTTTTTGATCGGTGGAACTTGACGTGGAGTCCTGACGACTGGCTTCTTTTTGAGTTCGTTCAAGATCACTTCGATCGCCTTATCAAGTTGGGCGTCGCCACCCTTCGCATCCACCAACGGATCGTCTTCAACTTCAATATCAGGCTTGAAACCATAGCCATCGGGGAACCACTTGCCATCTGGATCGTAAGATCCCTGAACTGGGCAGGAGATAGTGCCGCCATCAATCGTCTGGATTCCGCCGACCGCGACAAAGCCACCCCATGTGCGAGTTCCAACCGAAGGTCCGATCTTCATATAGCGATATCCCATGCTGAAGTATTCCCCGTCACTCGCGGTTTGTTCATCCACAATCAGAACCACGCGAGAAAGGAATCCCATCCTGTGATAAGGAACCGCAACACCATATCGCGACTGATCGTATTCGAAGATCACCCGCTTAAGTCGTTCGAGAATCATTCCGCTCGTGATCCCGCCGCCATTCGAGCGAAGGTCAAGAATCAAGCCGTCCTTGTGCAAGTTTGGATAGAAGTGCTTCGTAAATTCCGCCATCCCAAAGTTGCCCATATCGGGAACGTGGACGTAGGCGATGTTCGCGCCTGCCTTCTTTTCGACGTACTCTCGGTTGCGAGCGGTGTAATCGAAGTACTCGGCTTGTGAGAGCGAAGAGCCGGCTTTAACCCAAACGGTTCGCGCAAACTTGCCCTCCGCATCGCTCGAAACCTTGAGCTTGACGAGCTTGTTATTGCTGTCCATCAACACCCGGCTTGGGTCAATTCCGTTCATCACGACGCCATTGATCTCTTGGATGTAGTCGCCGACTTTGACGTCCACACCCGGTTCAACCAATGGGGATCGCTCATCAAGTTCAAACCCATCCCCACGAAGGATCTTGGTAATTTTAAGCTTATTGCCTTCGTAAGCGTATTCTGCACCCAGGCTACCGACTCCGGTCACATTGCCCGGAGCGCGGAATCGGCGATAACCGCCGCCATTGTACATGTGGCTCACGTTGACTTCGGCCTGCATCAATCCGATGAGCTGGTTCAGATCTTCCCGGCTACCTACGCTCGGGAGCAATTTCTCCATCCGCGCCCACACGACGTTCCAATCCGCCCCGTGGAGCTTGAGATCGTAGAATGTATCGCGAATGTGTCTCCAGCCTTCTCGTAGGATCTGCTTCCATTCCTTCTTCGGATCCACGACCACAAACCAATCGTTGAGCTTCACTTGCCCAGTGATCCCGCCCGGAATCGCGCCCGTAAAGATTGTCTCGCCGTCACTCGCCAAGAATGTTGAACCATTTGAAGCAACTTCATAGCTGGCGATTCCCTCTTTTATGGTCGTCACGCGCTTTTCCTGGAATGAATACGACCGAAGATTTCCATCTTGCAGGAACATGACTTGACCTTGAAGTCCAGTCAGGCTTGAGAAACTGCCAATCAGTCCAGGAATCGTCATGATTCGGCTTGGTGCGGCGGCTAAGTTCAAGACCGACGGCGCGGCAGGAGCCGCAACAGCACCAGCGGGCTCTTCGTCGATTTCAGGAAGGAACGGACTTCGCGCATCGCTGGTGAGCGCAATCGCCATGATCTTCGACGAATCGCCCGCATTGAGCTGGAAGTCAAACGGATCCCATTGCAGAAGCACGTTGCGCTCACTGATGAAATACAAAAACTTTCCGGACTTATCAAAGGCCGGACTTGAATCCTTGGTTCCAGGGGCAGTCATCCGGTGGTGCTTCTGATTCGCGATATCGTAAATGTAAATGCTCGATTGGTTGAAGGCATCGGCTTTGACGTAAGCCACCAGCTTGCTATCCGGGCTAAAGGCAACACTAACTGGACTGTAGTAGTCATCGGTGGTCAGTTTTTCAGCGGTTTTCTCAGCATAATCAATTAGCCAGTGAGTGTTTGATCCATCAAGTACAGTCAGGTATTCCCCGTTCGGCGACCACTTGAGATCGGCTAGGCTGACTTTTGAAAAGCCAGTGATCTTGGTGATCGGGCCACCGTTTGCGGCAATGGTGTAAACGTTCGGGTCATCCTCGCGATCACTAATGAATGCGACAGTTTTCCCGTCCGGCGACCACACGGCATTGCGGTTGTTCTGACCCGGTATGGCAACCAAGGACCGAATATCTCCGTTGTCGGTTGGTGCAGTGAAAATTTGACCTCGGGACTCGATCAAGACGCGCTTTCCGGTTGGGCCAGGTGAGTACATTTGCAACTCGCCCGAAACACGATGAACCAGCGAATGAATCCGATCTCCAGCTTGGTTCACATCAAGCTGCTTGGATTTCTCTGTTTTGGGGTCAAAAGTGAAGAGCTTCTCTCCAGAAACGTAGACAATATTTTTTCCATCTGACCCAGGAGCAAGCACCGGCTCGGTGTGGTTCGTAACCTTCCGGATTCCCTTTGATTTTGGATCCAACTTGTACAGATTCACGAATCCTTCACGATCAGTGACATAGTAAATTTGATCAACGCAAAAGGTTGGATAGTGATCATTGTAAGGGCTATTCGTTAGCTTGTTAAACGTGTTAGCCGAGCGGTTATAGAGCCAAACTTCATTCGCCATTCCCCCTTGATAACGGTCCCAATTGTGGGTCTCCAGCGGGGTTTTGGTGTACGCAATCAGGTTGCCATCCGCGCTTACAGTTCCTTGTGCTGCCTTGCCCATCGGAAGCACTGTTGGAGGAGCATCGCTGAGAGGTTGCATCCAAAGCCGCACATGTCCAAGACCCGTCCCTTTCGCGGAACGATAGAGCAAGGACTTGCCATCCGGCATCCAATCCACGACGCTTGCATTGGCGCCATCGAAAGTTACGCGCTCAGGCTGACCGCCGTTGACCGACATCACGTAGACTTCAGGTGCACCAGCGTACGCGGCGGTAAAGGCAATTTTCGTCCCATCGGGGCTGAACCTTGGCCGGCTTTCAGTTCCCGGATGAACCGTGAGCCGCGTCGCGACGCCTCCCTCACTCGACGTCAACCACAAATCTCCTTCGCTCGCGTAGACGACTTTGTCGCCATGGATATCCGGATCGCGGGGGAGGAAAAACTGATTCTGCGCCTGGGCACTAGAGCCCAAAAATGCAGAACAAACGAAAAGCCAAGCCGTGGCACGCATTCTCACAATTTAGCACGTCTGGCATCGGGCTCGTTTTCTAGAGCCTATGACCCAGTGGGTCAAGCTCTGTCACCGTAGTCGCCGCAAAATGCGATCTCTAGATCGTCTTTCCAGACTTAAGCACCTTTTGAGCGAGGGCATTCTTACTTGCTAAATTGACAAGCTCATCAAACGTTGACGCAACGTGGACGTCTGGGCGCTGAGTGCTTCGGCGCCCCCCTGCGATCCCTAGCGAAAAGCTCACCGCTCGACTTGCATCATCAACATAAATCGACCCCGAACGAGAGGAAATCGCCGAGGCGAGAATCTCGGCTTCCTGCCGAGGGCGGGTTGTTCCAATCGCGAATTCATCGCCTCCGTATCGCACCAAGATTTCGCGCTTGGGGTCTATCGTCTCCTTTAATACTTGTGACACACGCTTCAAGACATGATCACCGACGAGGTGTCCATGTTGCTTGTTATAGAGTCCAAACTGATCAAGATCGATAAACAGGATCGTAATTTCCCCGCTACGAGCAAGGATCTCAACACCCCAATCGCGCAACTGATCGCTCCAGCCTAACCCCGTCAATGGATCCCATGATCGGCGCAGCTCCTTTAGCAGCATATTAGCGCTCACGATGCCATAAAACCGAACTTCGTCCATGACCACCGCGTAGGCGAGGTCTTCCTCAACGAACTTAGCGGCGGCTTTCGTGATCTCCATATATGGCGGTAAGACCGTTACTTGCGGCCGAATAAACATCCTCACGTCGGCACGTTCCGGGGCATGTTGGATCATGTCCATTGTCAGGACGCCCTGCAAGATCCCAGACTCCATCACAGCCACCGCATTATGCTTGTGACCGCGCATCAAAATTTGAGCCGACTGAACCAGGTGAGATGGATTCACCCAGACTGGGACTAAAGGGAGTTCTTCAAGTATCTTCAATTTGGCCTTTCGGGGAAACCGCCACTAGGAGTACGTACACTCTAGCCAAGATACAGACGGAATAGACGCCCGTGCCATACCGGAATTTTGCAAGTCTAGGTCTTTTACCGGGAATTCACACCGCTCATTTGCGAGGAGTGGAATGTCGCAAAAAATGACTGAATACTTGAGTCGAGTAAATCCTGGACACGATTGTCGGTGAGGGCAAATTGCATTGCCTCCAAATGCGCATGTACCATCCCGATGCTTATGCCCAAATCTCGAGCGACTTGGCATTCTGGAATCCGGAAACCGGACCTCAAAAGGAATGCGGCGAAGCACATTTCGAGCTGGGAATGATCTTCAAAGGCATGACGGGCAAGTGCGGACCTGATGGATTGGATCACCTTAAGCGTCAATGATCCCTCGCTCTGCATCAGAATCGGTTGCAACTGACCAATGGCGAAAAGCTCATCGGTTGGGCTGAGGAACATGCTTTGGCTTAGCTTAAGTCTGTTTAGCGCACCTTGGATGGACCTAGCATTTCCACCCACCGCAATCGCCAAAATTTCGATCAGTCGCGGCGAGAGATTAATGTCGCAATTTGCGGCAAGCTGCTTCACCACGAGAATCCGCTCTCGTACCTTTGGCGTTCGGATCGAGAACACTGCCCACCGATGGGCGGAAGGAAGCTGGCTAGCGATTCGGCGATGACCACTTTCTGCGCAGAACGCTAATAGGGTCGGTCGCTTTAGACGAAGACGAAGCTCTAAAGCGAGTCGAAGCTCGTTCCGCGTTCGCAGCCTTTCAAGGCTCGCTTGAGCATCGTCAAGGACCAGTAGCGCAGGTGCTTCTGGTCGCACTCCAGAATTAAGAAACTGATTTGCGCTAGAGAAAACCGCTCGCTCTCGATCCGCGTCAGACAATGCTTGGTGCGTGCGCTGGATCAAATGACTCTTTCCCCATCCACTTGGCCCAATCAGAGCCACAAACGGGATCTGACCGCTCGTGAAGAGCTTTGCAGCCTCAACGGCTTCGACATTAGAAGGGACAAGCGCAAAGTTACCAAGTTCATTCGGTCGGACGATTGGCTTCGCAACATCCAGACCCCCGATTTTGGTTTCTAGATGATTGAGCTCCTTTTTTGTATCCCGTAGCGTCTCAATAATCATCTTGGTGCACTGCGCACTTTACCTGTACGCGCTTTTATTGTCCCCTTATTCGCGCACATTATCAAGCCCAAGAGTGCCGGATATCCCCGCTTTATAATCAACCTAGGGCATTGAGAGCGAAGGAAAGCGAAATGTCATCAATTTTCGCTTTTTTTCATAAAAATCATTCAACTTTTGAACCTGATTCTCTTATGATCAGTGCTTTATCTTTCGCCAATATTTCTCGTAATCAAAATTTGGCGAGTGATTTTTTACGTGACAAGACATGCAAGAATTCGCGCCAATCTTAATCATATCAACCGACTCAGGTTTCATCGAGTGGGCCGATCCAGCACCATGGCACGACTCGCACCCAACATCAGCCAATCCTGGTGTAGAACTTCTGTCCATAAAACCTGTATTTTTATCCAGTCCGACCACGTGACAACTCACACAATCCGGATCGCGGTCATGTCCATCATTCTCTAGGGTCTTCAGCGCAGAACTGTGCAAAGAATTTGCCCAAATCTTATACGCATCAGCATGGCAAGAGCCACATGTTTTCGACCCCGCAAATTTTTCACCTTCTGACCTCGGCATCTGTTCGATCAGCTTTTCGCTGGTGACGCGCTTTAAGTACCGCGAGTAAATCAAACTCACATCCTTGTTGTCATCCCACTCGGGACCGAGATTGATCACTCGGTAGCTTGTAAACTGCTTTCCGTTCCAGGTGAGCCGCATGATTTGCTTCCCTTTTTCGCCGGGGAAAACCCACCAAGAGCCGTTCTTCTTTTCCGGAGCATTCATCGCTTGCGTAGCTTTCGATGTGATCACCAACTTCGCGCCCTTTGTCCAGGGCGCAGACTGATCTGGATCTCCCTGAACCATGACGATTCGCGGAAGAGTGCCCGCAACAAGTGATCGAGAATCAGCATTGAATCCTGCCAGGCGATCTTTCGATCCAACCGCCTGAATACGAAAACCCAGGGACCGCACATCAGGCAAAAAACCAGGTGCTTCCAGATCGCTTGCAACGACTTTCTTGCCCGAAAGGCGGGAGATGGATTCGACCAAAGGCACTCCAAGCGATGTATCGCGCTCGTTGAGGTTCACTGCGGTGACCTTCAGGCGCCCCAAAGCTTCACCGATTGCTTCTGCCTTCAACTGGTCCTGGCGGGAATTCCCAGCCACAAAACCACCGTTAAACAGGAAAATGGTTTGACCTGCGACTGTATTTGCCTTCACCGCCGAAGCGAGGCGCCGAATCCCTCCTTGCATTGGCTTAGTGCAGCCGCATGGGCTCAGATAACCATTGATGTCCCCCGCGATAAGGATCACGACTTCCTGATTTGGCTTCTGTAATCCGGCAACCAGCCACGGCAAAACAGCGAATGCCGCGAGCCCATACTTCATGGCACGACCACGTAGACGCGACCTCTGACGCGCGGTTGGGCCGGGTCGTCGGTGATGACCTCAAAATCCGCATTCCAATCCCCCGAGGGCAACCCGCCCTTATATGCGACAACGATCCGGTACTCGTCCGTTTTTCCGATGTCCTCAAACTTCACCGAGATTGCTTTACTCTTGGTTTCGAATCTTAAGATCTTAAAGGGTTGGCCAGGGCGGCTCACAATCCCGCTCGTCGTGCCTCCCGCCTTCGCGTTGGCGATGTACATCACGGCGGGATCAACGATGATTCCCTTCTGCAAAAAGAAGGGCATCCGCATCACAGGGAATTTGGGATCATCGGTCAAAACCTCCAACATCACAGGGCGTCGCCCGTCGCCGATGTTCGAGGAAAAGAGCATATTGATTTGGTAACCCTTTCGCTTCATCACGGGTTCATTGAAAATCGGGTCAGCCTTCTCGCCTTCCCAAATCCGCCAAGTGGAGGATCCATAGCCCACACTCAGCCGAGTCCCCGTAACCTTGAATGGCCTGTTTTCAGGGTACGTCAGGTAGGCGATTGCAGCCCGACCATTTTCGGTGACCTGCAAGACCGGATTCTTCTCGTCCCACAAAAATCGGTAGCGAGGATCGCTGAAATAGGTCACCGGAAATCGCCGAATCGGCATTTCTGGGTCGTTACTATAGATGTAAATATTCTTTGCCTGAAGACCCATGAACTCCTGGGTGTCAATGCGAATCGTCTGACTCACGGTGTCGCCTGGAGCAATCGGCGTCGTGGATGGCATGACAAAACATCCACAATCAGGAAGCATCGCGTAGTACAGCGGAACATTGCCTTGATTGGTCACCGTCATCGTAAATGCCGGGACCTCGCCTTGCACAACCTTCGGCACTTCGATCTTTAGGGGGTTGATGCTCAACCTGGCCGCGCTGGGTTGAATAATGGTCTTCTTCGCGGCCAGAGACTTAAGTTCGGTCACGACCTTCAAATTGCCTTTGGCGAGCCCGAGTTCGAGCGCGCTGAGCCTTCGGAAAATACTTGATGGCTCTTCCCCGCGAAGCATCATGCCGTTTACGAGAGGCAATGGTGCCAGGCCAAAATGGGCTCCAATCGCTTGAGCAACGTCGTTCGAGATATCTCGACCTCCGGTTCCAAGTAGGTTTTTGCCTCGCTTCATGGCAATCGTCAATTCCACGCTCGGACCTGGAACCAGAAAACTCGTGGTAAACGCCGCTCCCCGAGGGACGCTCGAATCTGCATTGGGCGAAAGCTGATCGGTAAAGTCAACCGCAATCTCGGCGCCGGACTTAACAAGCTGAATCTTGAGTCCATCGAGCTGAACGGTCCACTCGCGAATCGCTTTGTCTCTAGCCTCAACGAACTCCGCCCGTCGGGCAGCCGGAACTGCCTTGTCGTCCCAGCTCATCGTTAGATTGAGATCAGGAAGAAGCCGGGCTTTTTTCCCAGCATCAGCAAATTTAGAGGCGGAAAGATCTTTCTGAACGGCATAGACCGCTTGGTGAAAGGCCTCGTTTGCACCCGGTTCCACAATTGGCCCCACCGGAGGAGCCGCGATCAATCCAATCAAAAGCGATGTCAGCATTTTTCGTTCCGCTGGTGTAGCGTACTCTATGCCTTTTGACGCCTGAACAGGTTAGATGAGTTCTTGTTCACGCCCAAACTTCATCACCACAGCTTCCATCAGGTAGACCGGGTGAACATTGTCAATATTCGGGATGCGCAATTTCTCCGAAAATGGTTCCCAAACATCGGCAACCATCTTTGCCTGAGTTGGCGGTGGTAAGTACGGAAACCGGTCGCAAAGGCGCTTGATCACGATGTAATCATTCATCGTCATGCCGCGCAGGGTTGGAATGCGATCTTCCAGCGGGTGAGTTCCGACTTTGTATGGCGCGGGGGAAAACTGCTTCTCCGTTCGCGGCTCATAGACCACAATCGTTCCCGCTGCGATGTCGCCAAACCTCTGAAAACGCGGCGTCATGAACATGCAGATAATGCCTGCGATGTAGGCGAAAGGGACTAAGTCAGCCGGACGAAGAAGGTTCCGGATCACCGCCGCTCGCCAGTCAATCGGAGCCCCGTCCATCATTACCGTCCGAAGTCGCAACGCCTTCTTCCCAGGAGTCTGACCGTTCCACATTCCCTCGAAGAGGATGAAGTAAATAAACGGCGCCGCCACCGAGACGGGAATGAGGATCGCCTGAAACACCGCCGATTGAGTCACTGCACCAAAAAGCGAGACCAAGATCGCGCCTAGGACCATCATTGCGGTGATGCAAAGCAAGTCAAGGATCTGGGCTTGCACGCGAGTGCTTAGCCCCGCCAAACGGTAGGACACGATCACTTTTTCGGGAATCAAAACTGGGGCGATATCGCGCATTTGTTTGTTTCTTACCTATCCATCACGCCACGTCCTGCCAAACAGTTGCACAACTTCGTCCGGAACTGCATCGGTTCGCACCAGCGAGCGTATTCTTTCACGTATTATAGGAGCAGAATGATCATCCCGACTCGGCGATTTTGGTGGCTGATTGCTTTAGGAATTCCTTTGGCATTGCTCGGAGCATTCATTCCAGGGATCGAACGTCTGGTTCTTCCCTACAATATCGCTCTTTTCGGCCTACTTTACGCCTCCAGGTTTCGGATTCCGAATCTCAAACTATTGGAAGTCACCCGTAAGACCGACGATGTTCTCAGCGTCAACCATGCCAATTCTATCGCCCTAAAAATCTCGAACCATAGCGGTTTACCTCTGAACGCAGACATCGTTGACGAAAGTCCCGAGAATCTGGTTACAACGGAAAACACCTTCAGTGCCAGGGTTCCAGCGGGCGGGACGTTTGATCACGTGTATCACGTCAATCCAGTTGAGCGCGGCCGAGACTTTTTCGAGGGAACCTACCTCAGGATCAAGGCTCCGGGTGGGCTCGCCGTAATCCAAACGAAGATTGACACCGTGCAAGAAGTCCGGACTTACCCAAACATCAAGGCGGTGGAGGAATTTGATCTGTTGAACCAACGCGGACGGCTTTCGACTCTTGGCGTTCGCCGGACGCGCTATCGTGGGATTGGCACCGAATTCGAATCTTTGCGCGACTACCATGAAGACGACTTCCGACGCGTGGATTGGAAGAGCACTGCGCGTCGCGGCAAGCTGGTTGTGCGCGATTACGAACTTGAGAAGAATCAGGTCGTGTTCATCGCGATTGACGCGGGGCGATTGATGCTCAGCGAAGCCGATGGGCGCAAGAAAATTGACCACGTTCTGGACACCGCTCTGATCCTGATGAATGCGATTGACCGTTCGGGGGATCAGATCGGGCTAATTGTTTATGCGGAGAAGGTGATCAAGTTCATTCCGCCTAGACGAGGCAGAGCCCAGATCGCGCATATCCTGGATGCTGTGCATGATCTTCACGCCGCTCCTGTGCAAAGTAATTTCCAAGCCGCGTTTGGTTATCTCGCCTCACGCTGGAAGCGTCGCGCTTTGATTATCAATTTCACCGACTTGGAAGACGAGCATGAGGCGCGGAACTTAGTGCGTGCAATTTCGGGGATGCGGTCTAAGCATCTGTGGTTCATTGCCCGGATTCTGGATTCCCGAGCGAATCAGCTGGAAAGTGTCACCGCAAAAAGCGCGGATGCCATCTACGATCTTGGCGCACTGAATTGGTACCTCCGTCGGCGGGAAGAAGCCGGAGCAATTCTGCAAGTCAGCGGGCTCAAGCAAATTGAAACCGAAGCGCAGAATCTCTCGGCGGCATTGGTGAATGCGTATTGGACGGCAAAAGAAACCGGACAGCTCTAGCGGCTTCAATACAACTGTCATTCCGAACCGAAGGGAGGAATCTGACCGTAGTCTCCCATTGTATATACAGGAGGCAGCAGCTTGTAAAGGCTCGCAAGCGGGCACCAGATGATCAAGGACGATCAAGCAGACTGTACAGTCGAATTCCTCCCTCCGGTTCGAAATGACGAGCGATGCTCGTGAATCAAGTAAAGTAGGACCATGGACAACCGCGAACTCATTCGGTTACAACTTGCCTCCGTCCGTTCGGATTTGGCGGAGACTTTTCCTCGCTTGACCGATGATCTGCTGGACTACGCACCCGGGGCAGGAATGCGGACTGTGCATGGGCAGTTTGTAGAGATTCTGGCGACCGAAGTGAGCCTCCAGATCGTCATCGCGGGGCAACCAGGGCGGGATTACGCGGAAATCGAGCAGCCTTTCCTGGATATTCGAACAATGGCAGGACTGATCCGAGCTGCTGATGCCACGAGAGCAAGGACCTTAGAGCTTCTCGAAGCTTGTGCTGATGAAGATCTGAATGGGAACGTTCAGGTCAGCGAAAGCTTTGCCAGTTGGCTCGGAACCCCTCGCGAGGTTCCTAAATCAGAGCTGTTCCGCCATATCGCCAGGCACGAATCCTATCATGCTGGGCAGTTAGTTTCTTACCTTTGGGCGCGCGGGGATGATCCTTATCAATGGGACTAACCGCATGAACTTACATTCTATGCGCGGATTACTCAACCTCCCCTGCTCGCTCCATCTTGGTGGGGAAAGGGTTCTTTTTGCGCTGACGCGCAAAAAAGAATCAAAAACTAAGGCTCTTAGCTCAACTTTCGCTTTCGGAGCAGTGCCGCCAAACCTAGACCTAATGCAGTCAACGACGCAGGTTCTGGAACCGCATTCACTGCTACATTGTCCAGACCGTTGTAAGCCGTCTGTCCCGCATTTGCCTCTTGAAATTTCAAAGTCGTCGTCGTCGAGGTCGCGGTGAAGTTCCACGAATACGAATGCCAAATCTGCCCCGGGCCAACTGTCGGAGTAAAGATCTGGAACGACCCAGCCGCGAAAACCGCAATACAGGACTGACCATAGGCAGGGTTGGTCGCCATGTCAAAGGTCACAGCGTAGGTTTGCCCGACAGTGGTGGCGAAAGATTGCTCAATTGCTCCAGCCGGGGCAGCGTCAAAGAATCCGGCAAGATCAAGGTGACGCGATCCCTCCGAAGCAAAAATGCCGTAGAGGTTTGAATTGTCAATCCAGGCAATTTCATCCCCGCCAGATGTCCAACCCGTGACAACACTTGAAGAACCAAGAAGCTGCATCGCTCCTTGTTGGGTATTCACAAACGATCCCCCCGCCTCGAAGCTCCCATTAACAATCAAACTCGCCTGAGAAGCGGCGGCAGTGGCCGCAAAGCACGTAAGAATAAAATATCTCATGCCCATACTATAAAAGAATTTTTCTTAAAACTAGCGGAAAACCGGTAGAAACTAGTAAAAAACGGAAAGCCCCTGGCGTTAAACCACGCGACCGGGATAAGACTCCAGCCCCTTTTTCAAGACTTCCAAGGCAATCTCCAGTTCCTCGCACTTGTAGACATAAGCAAAGCGGACTTCTTGCTTGCCCAGCCCAGGAGTCACGTAAAACCCAGTTCCGGGGGCCATCATCACCGTCTTGCCTTCGAAGGAAAATTCTTCGAGCATCCATTGGCAGAACTTGTCGCTATCGTCAATCGGCAATTTCGCCATCGCGTAGAAAGCCCCGTCAATGTTAGGCACCGTCACGCCAGGAATTGCGGAAAGACAGCGCACGAGAACGTCCCGCCGCGCCATGTATTCGTCGCGCATCTCGGAGAAATATTCGCGCGGTGTATGAAGCAAAGCCCCTTCCACCCCAACCTGCTCTACTCCTGGAGGACTCAACCTGGCTTGGGCGAACTTCATCGCCGAACCAAATACTTCTTTGTTCTTGCAGAGGAAAAAGCCGATTCTTGCCCCACAGAGAGACAGCTTCTTCGACACTGAATCAATGACCAGCGCATGTTGATCCAGCCCTTCGAGGTTCAAAACCGAAGGCACCGGCTGATCGGTGTAGTTAAATTCGTGATACACCTCGTCGGCGAAAACGAACAGGTCGTTCTTGAGCGCAAAATCACGCAATTGCTCCAACTGATCGCTAGTGTAAACAGTACCGGTGGGGTTATTTGGGTTACAAATCAGGATCGCGCGGGTCTTATCAGTGAGCCTTTTCTCAAATTCTTCGATTCCCGGCAGGGCGTAATCGTTTTCGATGTAGGTCGTGATCGGCACGACGGTGACGCCGCACATCGCCGCAAAGCCAATGTAATTCGCGTAAAGAGGCTCGGGAATGATGACCTCATCGCCAGGATTCAGGCAAGCAAGCATCCCGAAGATAATCGCTTCGCTCCCAGCGGTGGTGATGAAAAGGCTGCTCTCGTCCACCTCCAAGCCCTTTGCCTTGTAATGCGCGATCGCGGCTTTGCGGAGCGAAAGATTCCCTGCGCTGTTGCTGTATTCCACGACCGGCATGTCCACGCTCTTGATCGCTTCCCAAAATTCCTTCGGCGCCGGAACGTCGGGCTGACCGATATTCAGGTGATAAACCTTCGTCCCCCGCGCCTTGGCGGCATCGGCAAACGGCATCAGCTTGCGAATCGGGGATTGGGGGGTAGCTTTGGCGCGATCGGAAATGTGTGGCATCGTAAATCTTCTACGGCTTGGCGGAGCGTAAATCCAAGAATACCGCTGATGGGGAATCTATGGAGCGCGGTTGGCTATAAGTTGTGCCTTGGCGTTGCACCAGGCGAACCCAAAAGAGAAAAACCCCGCTTACTAGTGTAGGCGGGGTTGCGAGTTGGCATGGTCTATGCTTACTTGCGCTTACGTCGCATCAGGGCAAGAGCTCCGAGACCCAGCGCGGTCAGCGAGGCAGGCTCAGGAACGACCGATGGCCTTGTCCAAAGCAATGCCTCGTACTGACCTGTAGAAAGATTTCTACCCTGGCCCGTAACATAATCATAAACCCCATCGGAACTCATCGAAAATGCACGGGACTCCGCAAAGCCAGCTGGATGGAGGTCTTCCCAGGAAGCAGCAGTACCGGACCAAATCCCAGCACGATCAAAACTACCAATGCGCGCGTAACCAACTTGATTTGAACCATAAGCTCCGAAAGCGAAAGAATTTGTTGCTCCGGTGGGACTAAGGTCTACCCAAGAGGCCGCTGTACCAGACCAGAGGCTAGCACGACCAACTCCACCAACAAGAGCAACTCCAACTTGACTTGATCCGTAAACACTTAAGGCTATAGATTGAGTTGATCCCGTTGGATTAAGGTCTACCCAGGAGGCAGCAGTCCCAGTCCATAGACCAGCACGTGGGGTAGTAGTACCAAAACGAGCGAAACCAACTTGCGTGGAACCATAAACACTATACGCCTCGGAGCTGCTGGACCCGGAGGGGCTGAGGTCTACCCATGAGCTCGCGGTCCCAGACCAGAGACTAGCCCGGGTGATACCACCAACTTCCGCAACCCCCACTTGGCTTGATCCATAAACTCCTCGCGCTTCGGATTGAGCTGATCCCGTTGGATTAAGGTCTACCCACGAGGCGGCTGAACCAGACCACAGACTGGCTCGTCTAACGATACCCGTAAAGGACGCAAATCCAACCTGGCTTGATCCGTAAACACCGAGGGCTGCAGATTGATTTGATCCCGTTGGATTGAGATTAACCCATGAATTAGCTGTACCATCCCAGAGGCTAGCTCTCTGACCGTTTCCAAATACGGAAAAGCCCACTTGGCTCGTGCCACTAGCGCCATGGCCGATGGAATACAGTGCACCAGCCGGATGCAGATTCGTTAGCGTCCATTGTGCGGAGGAGAGTGCTGAGAGTCCAGCAAAAGCGGTAACAGTAGCGAGGTGTTTCAATTTAATCATTTTATGTTTCCTTCAATAAGGCTGTTCCCACAGTTAGGACAAGCAGGTAAATGGTACTTGAGCATTGTGCCATTGGGTCCTGGTAAAGATACTTTTTTTAATGAGGAGATAGCCGCCTTTACAAATTGTTAATCAAGACAAGATCTTCGGATCTTTCTGCCCGGCTTCCCCGCGGATGCTCTGCGGTAGTCATTCCTGGCGTGTTTAAGCGACCAATCGAGAATCACACCGACCTGTGATGTGCCCCCATGTTAGCGATGGAGACGCCAACGCGCCTAACCTTTACCATCGCCCATGTATGGAATTTGCGGGTCGCCCTGAATCACCACCAAAGTCTCGCCGCCAAGGACGATCTCTTCCGGCGTTCCGGGATGAACGACGACATCGAACCGATAAACCCCCGGCCCGGTGAATACGAAATGCTCGTCCCAAGGGATCGGGAGCATGAAGCAGGTACGAGCGGGCATGTAGTCGTACATCGGCGGGACTTCCATGCGCCCTCCCCAGCTCGTTAAGACATGACCGTCTTCGTCTATGAACCGGGCTTCCATGGGATATTCGATGCCGGTTTCTCCTGGTTCGCATTCGATCTCGACAACCAAATGAGCTGGGTCAAGTTGGGTAGGAAATTGCCGAACTCCCATCCGCGAGAACAACCCAATCAAGCATGGATTCCCCGATGCTAACCGATCCGCAAATTGGCACATCTTGCAAAGGGTAAGTCTCATGCTGAAGGGGATACCCTAATTCAGCGGATTTACGCGCATTTCGGCTTTGGGTATGACACAATGAAAGAATATGATTCGATGGATGATCGCCCTGGCTGTCACGCTTCTGACCTGTGTCGGTTGCCAGGAAGCCCCGCCCGTTGGTGGAAAGAATCGGCCGAAAGCTTATACGAGCGCCGTGAGCCTGAGCCCAAGCACGACAGAGTTGATCGCTAGTTACTTTATTAACCTCCAACTCGTCGGTCGCACGGCGGCTTGTAACTATCCTGATCAAGTCAAGACCGCGCCCGTGATGGGAAGCGTGAAGCCCGATTTTGAAAAGATCGTCGCCGCTAAGCCTAGCGTGGTTTTTGTGGATAAGTCCCTCTATGGCGATGCAGAGATTCAGAAGCTAAAAGACCTGAAGCTCGACGTGATCGTGATGGATGTCAAAACGGTGAAGGAGTTCTGCACATTCTTGCAACTCACCGCCGGGAAAGTTGGCAGCGAAATGGATGTCAACAACTCGGTAGACAAGATCGTGAACGCGTATGAGAATGCTAGTTCACAACCGGGCGAAAAGCGAAAGATCATGATCTTGCTGGGAGACACGAACTCCGAATACATGGTCGCAGGGCTCAAAACATTCCAAGCGGATTTGATGCGCGGGACAGGATATGAGCCGGTTGGACCGGATGCGGAGAAATTTCAGACGATGCCGGTTGAACAATTGATCGGACTTGCCCCAGACGTGATCATCACCACCGGTGATCCGATGACGGTCTTCAAAGATCCTCGTCTTCAATCCATGGGCGCGATCAAGAATCGCCGAATTATCAAAATTGATGCCGATTCCCTACTCCGCGCTGGTTCGCGAGTGGAACGCATCCTCAACGATTTGAGACCAGCAGTAGAAGGTCTTTACAAACAATAGGAAACACAATGTCAGTAGCAGAAATTGGAATTTTTGGAGGCTCTGGTTTTTACAGCCTCCTGGAAAATGTGACGGAAGTCAAGGTCGACACTCCTTATGGTGCTCCAAGCGATGCCGTCTTTTTAGCGGAAGTTTCGGGTCGAAAGGTGGCATTCATGCCTCGCCATGGTCGTAAGCACACGATTCCGCCACACAAGATTAACTATCGTGCAAACGTTTGGGCGATGAAGCAGCTTGGAGTACAAGCCGTGATCAGCCCTTGTGCTGCCGGCTCATTGCAACAACACGTCGCGCCGGAGCACTTTGTGGTTTGCGACCAGTTCGTTGATCGCACCAACAGCCGTGCGGATACTTTTTACGACGGTCCAATCGTGACCCACGTTTCTCCGGCGAATATGTACAACCCTGTGTTGCGCCAAATCGCGATTGACACGATCAAGGAGCATGGCATCACTTGCCACGAAAAAGGAACGGTCGTCGTGATCCAAGGACCGCGATTCAGCACCACCGCGGAAAGCCAGTGGTTCCACAATCAAGGCTGGGAAGTGATCAACATGTCCCAGTATCCAGAAGCTTATCTTTGCCACGAGTTAGGAATGGCGGTTGTGAATATATCACTCATCACCGACTACGATAGTGGAGTTCACGCGGGCGCCGAAGCGGTCAATGCTCACAGCGTTTTGGAGGTCTTCCAGACCAACAGCGAGCGCATCCGGAATGTGGTTTTGGATATGGTCAAGAAGATGCCTGCCGACCTGAGCACACTGGGCGGGGCCGATCATCTTGAATTCACCCGAGGCGACGGACACGCAACATCCGAGTTCGACAAACGTCTGTTCAATCAATAACACATGAAACGGGTCGGAATTTTTGTCACGAGCGCACTCCTAGTTGGGATGTGCGCAAATGCTCTAGCGGCAGATGTGGCAAATGCGCCATTTGCGTTCGGGACGTATTGGCTACTTGAGGATGGCAACACCGCGAGGATCGCTTTGCCTGCCGATTTTGCCAAGGTCGGACAAAAATTCCCTACGTTTTCTGCCGATATTGTTGCACCGGTTCTTAAGTTTCGGGTCCAGGTCTTCACCCGGACCGAACGATTGGATCAAAATAGTGGCGGAGTTTTCATGGCTCGGCATTATTTGGAAGAGCCCGATCTTGCCTTCATCATCGAGGGTCTGAAAACCGCCGAAACCGTCGTTGAAAGCTATCTTGGCGGATCGGCGAACATCGAATTCGACGTAAAGACGGACGCCGTCCCGCAACGTCGCTACGATCTTTCTCAAGCCGCCGATCAGATTGGAATGCTGATGCAATCCCGTCTGAACGATGCCACCTTTGAGAGCGATGATCGAAGATTCCGGGGACCTTTTGTTGGGGCGATCGTGGTGGATGCCGACCCGAAGTGGCCAGCGGGAATGACGATTCCATCCAAGAACAACCTCGAGACTCCAGTTTCGGTACTCGGCTTGCCTTTCTCGATTGACGGGACGCCCAATGCATTTGCCGGGAACGTGGTTAAGACCCTGTTGAATCAGCTTGCCGTACGGGCGAACCAACGGTATTACGGGTTTTCATTGCCACGCGCAGACATGGCGGTTTGGAAGGATGCTTTGGAGTCCAAGGACCCCAGTGCGGAAGACTTTAAGATTCGAGGAACCGTGCGATCGGAGAATGTTTCTTTGGGGACACCGCTAACCTTCGGGCAGAATCAGTTGAGCGTTGATCCCTCCTTCGCTCCGCTGTTTTCGAAGGTCTTACCCAGATTCGCGAACGCTATGTCACCGCTCTCCGGTGCAGAATTCGCCCAAGAAGGATTCTTGAAGTCCCTGTTTAACAGTAATCCAGCTAGGCTTCCGCTAGCTCCGCTGCCCGAGGTTTCGGGAATCTTCTCGTCCGTAACAGCCACGAATTCCGATAAGGGCAGCGCGGTGGAAGTCAAATTCAAGTCTTCTCGCCGCGATGGGAGCGCACGAATTTGGGCGGTTCTACCAGCGTCTAGTTTCAGCGGAATAAAGTTCTGGATCAAAGGGGAAATCCGCGATGACTTTAGCCTGATTGATCAGAATGGAAACTTCATCGGCCTGATTCCCGCCGCCGGTGTTTCTCTCGATGAGTGGCGAGAATTGCGGTTTGCGCTCGATCCAAACAAGGCAACTGAAGTAAGGCTTGCTCCTTTTGATATCTCGATCGAAGGAAATCAAAGCGGCGAGAAGGCACTTACCTTCGCTGGCATCACCGGAATCACCGAATCATTCGGAAATCCCTTCCTTTCAACGGGTAGCCAACCCCTTGCCGACGACTTCGAGGCAATCAATACTGCTCTCGATTCGGTCCAGACTCCAGTCAAGCTGAACGCCCTGTACCGCGCGCTGACAACCCCAGATATCCGTTACGTCGCAAAGCTCAAGCAACTCGCCCGGAGCGCGGATGTTGGCATTGCGACCCTCGCGATCAACTGCCTTGCAAGGTCCATTGATCTTCCCGAGCAACCCGGCATAACCTTTGACGTCGACGCCCGTGCCGCTCTTCGGTATGCGCTAGAAGTAGGTCCATTCGAGCACTGCCGATGGGCAGTTGCGAATGCACTTCGGACCCAGCCCAAGACAATCGAACCGATTCTGGTCACCGCACTATCCTCGATTCTCACCAGCACGGATTGGAACGCAAGAGAGCAAGCCGCCTACGCGCTTGGTCGGGCAACCACCCAAGAAGCGGCGATCATCCAGATCACGATGCTTCCAGACCCGGAACCCGCAGTTCGATTCGCAGTTGCCAGCACCGCGAACACCGATCTTGATTTGGTCCGCCGGAGACTGCTCTTCACCGCTGTCAACGACACGAATGAATCCGTCCGAGCGGCGGCGTACCAGCGTTTGCTCCTGAGCAAGGACATTGCTACCGTCGAAGAAGCCCGGAAAGGCGTTCGCGACGAGAGCAAACGCGTCCGTGTGATTCTGCTGGACACCATGGCGCGACTTGGAAAAGAAGAGAATCGCGGTGCGATTCGCATCGGACTCGCCGACCGAATTGGCGAAGTTCGTAGCGCGGCTCTCAAAGCTCTTTACGCACTTCCAAACGGCGCGACAGCCGAGGAAATCGCCCCACTGAAATCTGATCCTCATCCGATGGTCCAGGCTGTCTTTAAGGGAATGGCAAAGAATTGAAGCTGGGATTTGGCTCTGATCACGCGGGTCTTGATCTTCGGCATCAATTGGAAAGCTGGGCAAAAGAAAAGGGTCACGAGGTCCACTCCTTCGGCGCGATGTCTCCGGAGTCATACGACTACCCCGACGCTGCCGATGCCCTTTGCCGACGCCTTTTAGAAGGCAAACTGGACTTCGGAATCCTAATTTGCGGCTCCGGAATCGGGATCAGTATCCGCGCAAACCGTCATCTGGGCATCCGCGCGGCGCTGTGCACTTCTCCCCTGATGGCAGAACTTTCGCGCCAACACAATCACGCCAATGTGTTATGCCTCGGCGCGCGCATCACGGAGCCGGATGTCGCGAAGGAGTGCCTCGATGCGTTCCTCTGCGCTTCGCCTGATCTGGGCGAACGGCATGTTAGAAGAATCGTTAAACTTGATTCCTGAACAAGTTTTTTCGAGATTATTCTTGTTTCCCCTGATATGTTCGGGGCTTTTGACCCAAAATAGAACTAGAGCTAGGCGTTTCGACGTCCTAGATACAAGGTACTTGAGACAATGGTGTTTCGCAGAATATATTGGGTCGTAGAAGAGTTCAAGGGCAATGAGTCCACCGTCGCTGGAGTGTTCACCAGCATTATCGATCTTCGCGAGTTTCTCTCCCCCGAGCGCATGAACAGCGTCTCCAAAACCCGCCTCAGTTTGATTAAGCTCGATGCCCCGGATGGGACTTTGGGCAAATGGGATTCTACAAATTTCTCCTCCATGAGAGGCGATCTCGACCAGTTTATAAAGACAGGCGAATTCACGATTGATCAGTGTGATGACCTGGTGGATACATTCACCGCCATCGCAAAGTAGTCTGAGTTCATTCCAACTATGGGGGAGTCATCCGAATCCGGATGGCTCCCTTTATTTTGGCCGGGGGCTACACGCGCCATAATCATTGGCATGATCTCACTCAAAAAGGGCGGCTCGCCGACGTTTTCTCCAGATGGAAAAATGCTCGCCGTTTGTAGCACGTCCCTGATTTTTCTTTATGATGTTGAGTCCGGAGAATGCATCCGAGAATTCAAATCCATCCCAAAGACTTCTTACTTAGCGTTTAGCCCCGCCGGAAATCGGATCGTAGCAAAAGCCGCTACTGGGCAAATCGCGGTTTTTGACTTAGAGGGAGCGATGATCGTGGACTTCCAAAACGCGCATGAAAAAGAAGGCTCAAATCCGCTCTGGTCGTCCGATGGCACCGCGATCATTGACGGATCATGGGATGGCGTTTTGCAGCGTCGAGACGCAGCCACCGGCAAGGTGCTCGCACGGCGCGAGATGCTGATGATTCGATCTCTGACCCAAATGCAGGATGGACTGTTCTCAATCTCTGCCCTTAAGCCTGGACAAAATCCAGTCTCTGTTCTTTCGTTTGCCGATCCAGAAACTCTAGAAAGCAAGGGTGCGCCCGAAGAGTTTCCGAGCGAAGTGGATAAACCGATGCTCACCCCAGACGGCGGGTATTTGGTTTACTTCATTGATGCGGCTGAACCGGAGATGGTCGCGGTCAACCTGCGGTCGAAGGAAGAATTTCGGGTCAAGATCACCCAAGACGGCGCCGGGAAACTCGCCTTCGATGCGGATTGCCGCTACGTTTCTTGTCCCAGATTCCCAGGGGCGGTGAAAATCTTCACGCTAGAGGGCCTTCAAGAGATCGCCCACTTTGAGATCCCGTATCCGAGTCTGTCCACCTTTTCACCAGACGGAAAGCGCATCTGCGTGGGTGGCTGGACAAGCGGGATCCTTGAACGTTTATCAACGCAACTACCTAAATACTGAACTCTGAAAGCGTTTAATCGTCTGGCTTAACATGCGATTGAGATGGAAGAGTGTGTTTGCAATGGGTTTGGGGATTTCGGCTATGGCTTGGACTTTAGCGATGCAGGATCCTGGGACCACGCCGGCTGGAGCCGCACAAAGGAAGAAAGGCCAGAATGCCGGAAAAGGCGGAGGGCGAGTTTATCCAATGGCAAAATCTGCTTGGGATGTTGCCTCAGTCCTTCTCGGAGCCCCCACCGATAAGTCAATCGCGATGACGATCCATCCAAGAAAAGACTTGGAAGCATTCCTGGAATATGGACCAAAAGGGGGAAAGCAAGTCAAGTCGGAACCAAAGACATATCGGGCTGGGGTTCCGTCTCAGCTTGCGCTTGTAGGGCTCAAAGCCGATACTGCTTACGGCTATCGCATGCATTTTAAGTTCACAGGTGAACCCGATTTCGCCACCGGACCTGAGTATAGTTTTCACACCCAGCGCAAGGCTGGCTCATCATTCTCATTCCTCGTACAGGGCGACTCGCACCCGGAACGCTTGAACAAAATGAATGTTCCTGAGCTTTACGAGCGCGTACTCAACTCAGCTGTAAAGCAAAAATCGGACTTTATGATCTGCATGGGCGATGACTTTAGCATCGATACCATGGCCGAACATAACCAAAAATCGATCGAAGGAGCTTACACGAAACAGGTCCCATATCTTGGATTGGTCGGAAACTCTGCGCCGATTTTTTTGGTGAACGGAAACCATGAACAAGCCGCTAAAGTGAATCTTAACGGCACTCCCGATAGCGTGGGGGTGTGGACCCAAACCGCTCGCAATCGCAATTTTTCGCAGCCAGCTCCAGACGGGTTTTATACAGGAAATAGCGAAGAAGTGAAGCACATCGGGTTGCTTCGAGACTATTTCGCTTGGACTTGGGGCGATGCCACGTTTGTGGTGATTGACCCTTATTGGCATAGCGAGGTTGCTGTGGACAACACCCTGAGCGGTGGAAACAAAAGGCGGGATTTGTGGGACATCACCCTTGGCGACAAACAATATCAGTGGTTAAAAAAGACACTCAGTGAAAGCAAAGCAAAGTATAAGTTTGTCTTCGCGCATCATGTCCATGGCACCAGCAGGGGTGGAACAGATATCGCTCATCTTTATGAATGGGGAGGAAAAGACCAACGCGGAGTAAATGTCTTCGCCCAGAAGAGACCGAATTGGGATCTCACGATTCAGCAGATCTTTGAAAAGTATGGCGTGAGTATTTTCTTCCAAGGTCATGATCATATTTTTGTGAAGCAAGAGCTAAACGGAGTGATTTATCAGTCCACCCCCGTCCCGGCAGACTCTTCTAACCCGCTCTATAACGCGGACGCTTATCGGACTGGTGACAAAGTCTCCGGGGCCGGACTTCTCAAAGTGAGCATCAGCCCTGAAAAAGCGAAAGTGGAGTTCCTGCGATCTTATCTGCCAGCCCAAGAGGTTGACGGAAAGAAGCACTTTGAAACCGCGTACAGCTACGAAGTCACTCCAAAGGAGAAAACAAATGAAAAGTGAAATAGGAACCACCATCGTCGGAATCGGGATTGGATTGCTTTGCACTTCTGGCGTCATGATGCTATTGCAAGCAACGCCAAAGGAACGTGCGGATGAAATCACGAAGTCGTTCAAGCCATTTTCTCCAAAAGTCACCACGAGAAGTGATGATAAGAACTTCTATGTGGAGTCGGACGGAATGCCCGATCATGAGATGATGGTTGGAATCGTGGCATGGCAACAACAAGTGCCACTGCCTCAGCCGTACAAGGGCGCGAACGCATGGCGATTTCCTTTGTTCCCAAAACCCGCCGAAAAGCCACTTTCAGCAAAGACCGGATTCTTCCGAGGGGCGATCGCGATTGCAGCCAACGGTGTCCCAATCTTTAATCCGATCAAGAATGATGGAAAAACCGATACGTTTCTGGCCGGAGAATTGGATAAGGTTGGAGGACATGGTGGTCGCGGGGACGATTATCACTACCACACCGCTCCCTTGCACCTAATCCCGACCGTCGGGAAGACCATCCCGATTGCCTATGCCTTAGACGGTTACGGGATTTATGGGCTGGAGTGTAAAGACGGCAAGGCACCCGCCGATCTTGATACCTTCAACGGGCATACAACAAAAGATTGGGGATATCACTACCATGCGACCAAGACTTACCCATATTTGAACGGAGGCTTCCATGGCGAAGTCACCGAAGCTGGAGGGCAAGTTGATCCGCAACCGCGATCGCGACCCGTCCGCGAAGCGCTTCCTCCCTTGCGCGGAGCGAAGGTCACAGGATTCAAGAAGAATAGCGAGAATAGCTACACTTTAAACTACACGCTTAACGGGGAAACTTACACGATCAACTACTCCATCGAAAAAGACGGGAAGTACAACTTTACGTTCATTGATCCAAGCGGCAAAGAACGCAAGGAGACATATTCTGGTCAAGCTCGCGGGGGCGGGGGTGGCGGTAGAGGCGGTGGACGCGGTCCAGGTGGACCTCCTCAAGAAAGCGGCGGAAAGGTAAGCGATCCAACAGGTTCCCCTCCTAAGCCATGGATTTTCCAACACGCCGCCGAACTTGATACCGACAAAGATACGATCGTGACGCTGATTGAGATCAACGGGCTGATTAAGTCAGCATTTGCTGAGGTTGCCGGAAGCAAGGAATCGATTTCGCTGGAAGACCTGAAGAAGGCACGCCCTGCGAAGAATGTAATCGGAGGATATCTCAAAGGACACGCCGATGAGTTTGATGCTAACGGCGACAGAAATGTGACCCTGCAAGAGGTGCTAGACGAGTTTTCAAGCCTGTTCCATAAGGGTGATAAAAATCACGACCATGCGCTGACGAAGGAGGAGTACGATACATGATCCGACCAGGTTTTCTCATCGCCTTGCTCTTAATTGCTCCTTCGGGAATTGTAATCGCGATGCAACAGCAGTCAGGAAGCCGAGGAGGACCAACAGGAGTCTTCATCTCGGAAGTTCCTGAGTATGATCTTTCAATCGTTCAGGGGAACCCGACGCCAACCAGCGTCACGCTCAGCTTAATGGCTCCGAAAGACTTGGATGTGACTCTTAAACTTCCGAGCAAAGTAGAAAAGTTGAGCTTGAAAGCTTTCGTCCCATCGGAAGTTCAAGTCTCTGGGCTATCTCCTGGGAGCAATTCTCCGTACTCGGCTGATTTTGCCGACGGAAGTATTTCGGGTTCGCTCATTACTACGAAGCCAAAGGGTAAGTCCTTCACTTTCGCGATCCAAGCAGATTCGCACTTGGACGAGAACTCGACCAGCACGATGTATCAACGAACCTTGGGAAATATGGCGAAGGATAAACCAGATTTTCTGATTGATCTTGGCGATACCTTCATGACCGGGAAGCACGCCAAGTTTGAGGACTCAATCAAGCAATACCGGGCTCAACGATACTACTTTGGGAGACTTGCTCCGAGTGCTCCACTCTTCATGGTTCTGGGCAATCACGATGGAGAACAAGGTTGGACAGAGCGTGCGAAGGACGGCATGACGAGCTGGTCTTCAAAGCAACGCAAGAGCCACTTTCCAGAACCCGAAACCAGCTCGACATACACTGGAAACACTGAGAAGGGGAATTATTACGAATTTTCGTGGGGCGATTCCCAGTGCTGGATTCTTGATCCTTACAGCTTCACCAAGCAAAAGCCAGCTCAACTTGGTTCGAACTGGGGTTGGACTTTAGGTGAAGCGCAGTACAAATGGCTAAAAGCCTCCCTAGGAAAGAGTGAGGCAAAGTACAGATTTGTCTTTATTCATCATTTAGTCGGTGGGCTCGGTAGGGATTCTCGGGGTGGAGCCGAGGCGTCTCAATACTTTGAGTGGGGCGGAAAAGGCTCAGATGGCAAGAACGTTTTTGAAGAGAAACGTCCAGGATGGGGACTTCCGATTCATGACTTACTCAAGAAAAATAAAGTTGATGTCGTCTTTCACGGCCACGATCATCTGTTTGTAAAGCAAGAGCGTGATGGAATTGTCTACCAAGAAGTGCCACAACCTAGCCACGGCCGAGGGGATTCAACGCGCAGCGCAGAGGAATATAGCTACAAGTCCGGGATTATCTTGGGTTCTTCCGGTTACTTGCGTGTAAAAGTTGAAGCGGAGAATGCCGTCGTTGAGTATGTCAAAACAAGCTCTGCGGCGACAACGGGCACAATTGCTGCAACCTACGACTTGAAGCCTTGAACACCAGCAATCGCTAATCATTCGCAAATCTGGTATTTGGAATTTTCCAAAAGCCGTGTATGCTGAATCATAATGAATGAGGCGATCCAAATTCGGTTGTTTGGAACCATGACGCTCACCCGGAATTCTGGGCGGGCGGAGTTGCCTCTTGTGTCGGCCCAAAAGCTCATCGCGTTGCTTTGCTTGAAGCCCGGCGCGGAGATTCCTAGAGTCGAAATCGCAAGGATGCTCTGGGATGATTCGGACGATGACGCCAGCCGAAACCGGCTCCGCACCGCTCTCGTGCAGGCGCGATCCGCCCTGGAGCCGCTGGATTCAATCGGAGGGGACAAGAATCACCTGATTTTCGACCCAACAGGAATAACCACCGACCTCTGGGAAGCCCAGCAATTTTACAATCGCGCGATCGGATCGGCGGACGAAGTCGAAGAAGATCAATCGTACCGGAAGCTCCTTGAGGTCATTCGGCGCCCATTTCTCAATGGAGTTGATGACCTTTGGGCCGAAAGCGAACGGCGGAAATGGAGAGAGCGCGGGATTAATGCCCGCATTCGATTGAGCGCGATCGCAGAAAAGTGGGAGGACTGGCAGGCCGCCGCCACGGCTTCCGAGGGAATTCTGGACGACTTTCCCTACGACGAGCGCGCATGGTCGATCCTTTTGCGCAATTACGCCCGACAAGGTCGCCACATCGAGATCTTTGAGCGCTTTTCCGCCGCACGCAAAAAGCTAAAGAAAGAACTCGGAGGGAAGTTCAGCCCTGGTCTGCTCAGCATCGCCGAATCCATCCGGCTTGGTGGTCCTTACCCAACTCAGCTTTTGCCTTCGCAGTCGGAAATTGCCGGACGGACGCTCGACCGGATGATCGCCGAGCGGCCCGAAGAAGCTCTCGAATTTTTGGGCAGCACGACCTTTATCAACGAGATCATGACCAACCCGATTGACACTCGCCAAATGATTGATAAGGTGATTGAGAAAACTTCGGGTTACGGGCCGGCGCGGCTGCGATGCCTTTTGGCTGGGCTCACAGCGGCTTACTATGTCTACGATCACAAGCGATACATGGAGCTCGGCGAACTGATCCTTGAGCATGATCCTGACCTCAATCAGCGGCGATCGGTGGCGACGATGGTGGCCTTTGGGTACTTCCAAATGCGGGACTGGGACAAGGCATATTCCCGGGCGAACATGGCTCTGGAGATTTCACGAGAGATTGGAAACGTGATCAGCGAGCACTATGTGCTAGCCCAGATCGCATCGTTCGACTGGCACATGGGCAAGCTGGACCAGGCTCTGGAAGCCTACATGCAGGTGATGGAGGTAACCAAAAATTTAACCGATCGGCAAGGAACCTCCAACCTAGCGGTTCTGAATGGAAACATCAGCTTCCTGCATGTAATGAAGGGCGACTATCACACCGCCGAACTCTACATGCAAAGGAGTGTCGACATGGCTTCTTTGGTCAACAACTCCGCGATCTTTTCGCTTGCGATGCCGCTACTCGGATCGTTGCGCATTATTCTTGGGAAAATCGAATCTGGAAAAGAGATGCTGGCCCAGGGGATGGGCGTTTCGTACCGCCAGAAGGATGATCGGAGCTTTGAGATCGCCCTTGACAGCGCGGCTCTGGGATTGTGCGCCCTCGGGAAGTACGAAATGAGCCAGGCTTTGGTCCAAAAAGCCGGCGAGCTGAGGGCAACAAGCGGACACACTCGCTCGGTTGCAGAGGACATATTCGCAAATCGGATCAAAGCGTCGAATGGTTCTGCCAAAGCTGATCCAGAATTCCTGGCTTTGACTTCAAGGCGCCAGATGGTGGTGAAAATTCTGGATAACCTGCAGGAAGCTTAAAAACAAGATCCAGCCTTTGCGGCTGGATCCTGCTGTGCGTCAAACTCGCTCGGCGACCGGGAGTTCGACTTCGATTTTGGTTGGTAGATCAACCCCCAACAGGGCGTCAATCACATCGTCGGCAGTATAGGAACTCGCCCCTGGTTTAAGGAAGCGACCGACATCAGCAAGGTCGTCGCCAGCCGTCAACAGCGGTGGCTCGACGTAGTCGCCCCGAATCTGGGCTAATCCAATCGTCGAAAGCAGTCCGTTACAGACGCACTTGCGACCGTGGACGTCTGGCTCCTCGCCGCCCTTTTTGATGTAGTCATCAATGGGTTCGGCGGCGCAACGATAACCGACCTTTCCTTCTGGTGTGCGGTAAACACTTCGAAGGTAACCAAGATCGCAGATCCGGCATCGGTCCTTGATCTCCTTTGGCTCCGACATCGTGCCTTCCATCGGGACGACCTTGAACGGGAATCCGGTAGGCGAGCATCGCGGGTCGGTGAAAACTTCGATCTTTCCGGCTTGAGCCTTCTTGATCACGTCGTGCTTGATCTGGGGGATAATCCCCGATTCTTCGCAATAGGCAAAGGCGGTCCCGACTTGAATTCCTTCCGCTCCTTCTTCAAGAGCCTGCAGAAGCATCTCGTGCGTGCCGTACGAACCCGCCATCCAAAATGGCAAACCGAGCTCGCGGTACTTGTCAAAATCTGGCTTGTCGCGCTCGCCATAGATCGGCTCGCCCTTTTCGTTGAGCTCCATCTTGCCACGCGGGGGTGCATTGTGACCACCAGCCTTTGGACCTTCAATGATGAATCCGTCGGCAGGAGGAGTGCACTTCTTCGCAAGAACGTGAGCGATGGAAGCGGACGAGACAATCGCCAAGAACTTTGGTCGCTTAAGCGGTCCTACCCAGAATCGCTTCGGATCAAACTTGGTTACAACGCCTTCGGCGTCGCCCGGGATCTCAATGTTGATTTCGACCTCCTCGCCTTCGGCTAATTTGCTCAAAGCGGCGGGGACGGTTCTCGGAATTCCCGCGCCCATCAACACGACGTCAACACCAGCGAGCATTGCACCGTAGAGGGTCGGCAGGGTTGGCAGCTGGATTTTTTCCAGCAGATTGATTCCGATCTGACCGGAGTGTCCACGCTTGGCCAGCCAAACTTCGACAAACGCCCCCATGATCAACAGGTCGAGTAAGCCTTGTGATGGAACGACATTCCCGACGGGTTTAGACTTAAATGGAGCGGCGGGGTCTTTTCCGCCTGGGACGAAGTATCGTTCCCAAACCCGAGCCGCCATATCCTTGATTGGAAAATGGGCAAATGCCTCCGCAAAATCACCGGCAAGGTCACCGAGTTGCAAGCGTCTGGCAAGTACTGTGTCAAGTGCGGTCCCACTGACCACTCCCATTTGACCTCGTCTGGCCACCGCATTTGCAAGTTGCGTAGACGAAACAGCCACTCCCATTCCGCCCTGAATAATTCGGGGATAGTTCATCCAACCCATAGTATAGCAGTCTACGATGAAATTAGAGCAAGATTTGCCGTTGCATCTATACTTCCGGGTAATGAATGCGGTACGGAGGCCTTAGTCCCTCTGACCTGCAAGGGTTTCGTCCGAAAATTTCGCGACACTAATCATCCCCCCAGATCGGAGAGTGAGCTTGATATTTAGGACGTCCAGCTTGATCCATCGGGGGATATCCAGATGATCCTGGCTGCCATCGCGCCTTCTAGGATAAATGTAACCCCGTCTGTCTCTTGGCGTAAATCTCCGGAGGCTCAAATCCGGATCGTTCGGGTCGGCCAAGATCCAAGACTCGACTTTCGCCACCTCTGCAGTGATCGTTCCGCCGTGTGAAATCGTAAATTCCGGTCCGGCCGGGCGGTGGCGTAATGCAAATGCGTTATCCGGGTAAGGCTGGTCTTTCGTCGCCTTCCAATTAGGTGGGTACATTTCTCCTGATGGATTTAACTTTTCATCGAATATTTCAACAAAATCAATTCTCAGATTCTTAATTGCATTGTCCGAAAGATCCCTCAGCTGTAACGTTTTTCCCGCAGAAAGGGCGTCCCTATTGGATTCGGTTAGGCTATTCCAAAAATCGTTACGGACGGACCTCGGCAGAAGGTTGGTCTCGTGGCCAACGCTACCTGGGGAGAAGACCCCGATATTTGAATTTTTCTGAATGAAATCGTCGCCGGACTGTGGATCAAAGTAGCCGGTCTTCCGAAATTCGTCCATGAGGGCTTGCCACTGCTCCCTATCAACTCTCGATCCTGTCAGTTCTGGCACCTGGCTTTTCAGAACCATCCAGCCATCCTTGTTCGCCCAGACCATACCTGTGGTCAACAACTCCAACTGGGCATCAATTCTAGTGATTTTTTCCGGCAGTCCAAACCAATACTTTGGACCACATAAGGAGTCCGGTACATTCGCAACGACGTTTTTCTGCTGATCTTCCGCCAAGGCCGCGACGACATTAACAGCACGGCCAAGGAGCGGATCACGCTCTAGAGGATCGGAGAACTGATTCCTGATGACCTGCTTAAGTTCCTTTTGCCGCTCTGGAGATACCGCCCCTTGCTCCAAATACATAGGATATAGTTCATTTACGGCTCGCATCATGGGCGAAACTGGAACTGGCTCGTCAGGGTTTTTGAGTTCAAAAGACAGGAATGGCTTTGCCGCCTCCCTATATTTGGCCGGCGAGTAAGCCATAAATCCGGGGTGATCTGACATGAACTGGTTGACGGACACCCCTAATCGAATAGGCGTCTGCCCCGCCAAAAGCACGAAATAACTGTCAAGCGCCACGATTTGCATCGGCGAGGGATTCATCTCATGCGCGCCGAAAGTCGAATTTAGCCACAATCTCACCGAAAAGTCTTTGTCTCCCTTTTGAATCTTTGGCTTGATCCGTTCCGCAATCTGCTTTGACTCTGCCGACAATTGAGCAATCCGACCTTGGTACTTTTCCCGCACCTTCCCAAACTCGGGTGAAAGTTTTTCTTGAAATCCAACCGGTTTCTCCGACCAAACACGGAATCCTCTTGCTGGGATTTCGACCATCTGTTCAACATTCACAAAGCGCGCCGCCTCTTCGCCCATGCTGTAAAGAATTTCTCGATGCTCCAACCGTATCTCCTCGAGCCTCTTTAACTCCGTATCAATTCCAAGATTGTTTGGAGGCGCATTATAAGGTTGCATGATCGCTCTGCGCTGGTAAGCATCGGACTTGAGCGACCGAGAGAACATTTCGATCTTCTTCGCCTTGATTTGAGCTTTGAGTTTTACTTGCAATGCTGGGGTGCGCGTCAGGATTCGCTTGCCATCTTTCGAGATCCACTCGCCGTCCAAGGCGATCGCCATCTGATCCGTCAGCTCTCGGGCGGAAACATCTTTGACCTTTAGAACCAGCACCTCTTTCCGGAATACCTCATCAAGTCCGTGCTGGACGCCGGTCGCCTTCGAAACCTTATCCAGAATAACAGAAACCCTGAGGGCGGTTAGCTCAAAGGTGATCTTCTTATCCAATGAGGAATTTGCACAACCTGCGTTGAGCATCACGAGCAAAATCCACGCACCAACCGCTAGCTTCATTGATCTATTTTACGCACATTTTTTTACCAGGGATTCAGGCGAAAAGTGGGCATCGCTCCTTGGATCAAATCCCCGAACATGAACAATTCATGACATGCCTGAACGATCCCTGAAAATTTGTGATTTGGATTCAAAAGGTCGCTAATCTTCTCTTGTGCTCCTGTTTTTCAGGAGAGGAGATTATAACTATGAAGACAAAAATCCTTCTTATGTCCGCAATCGCGATTGCTGCAGCTTCGGCTCAAGCGGTGACGATCTATGGACTTTCCACCCGAGACCAGTTGGTGGCATTCGACTCCGCTACTCCAGGAACCTTGCAACAAGCATCGTTCATCACTGGATTGGCCGCGAACGAATCCCTACTGGGAATTGACTTCCGACCAGCAACCGGACAGCTTTACGGCCTCGGCTCCTTCGGTCGCATCTACACTCTGAACGTGAACACTGGCACCGCGACTTTTGTTGCTGCCTTGTTTAACAGCGTGACGATGGCTCCTTTGGCGCTTTCCGGTACCGAATTTGGTGTTGACTTCAACCCAGTTCCAGACCGACTCCGCGTCACCAGCAATCAAGGTCAAAATCTTCGCATTAACGTTGCGACAGGTTCGACCATCGTTGACGGAACCTTGAATCAAGCCTCCGGTTCCCCATACATCGTTGCTTCGGCTTACACGAACAGTGTTGCTGGTGCAACAAGCACAACCCTGTACAACATTGACTCCAATTCCGATATGTTGACCATCCAAAATCCACCGAATCCGGGTGCGCAAGTAATGGTTGGATCACTGGGAATGGACGTGACCGCTCTCGCTGGGATGGACATCCTTACCGTCGGCACCACGAACACAGCATATGCTGCGCTTCAGGTCGCCGGAACTCAAGGCTCCCGACTCGCTTCCATCAACCTCGCAACCGGTTCGGCCACTACGATCGGCACGATCGGCATGGCGCAAACCAGCGATTCTCTTGCAATCCGAGATATCGCGGTGACTCCAGTCCCAGAACCCGCAACTTTGACCGCCATGGCAGTCGGACTTGCGGCGATCCTTCGACGTCGCAAAGCCAACTAAACCATAACTCTCCCATTGGTCGGGTGTTGCTCAAGCACCCGGCCACTTTTTATGCCGACTCGTCTAAATCTCGCCTGCTTTCGCCAAACCAGTTAAAATGATCACGATGCCTGACTCAAAACCCAACATTGCACTGCGACCAGAGGTCCCTGCCGATCAGGCGCGAATCTTGCAGTCAATCTTGGGGGCGGTGGATGTGGGAATCATGCTCACCGATCTGGAGCATTCCACCCTCGCCGTGAATGAGCGCTTTGGTCAGATCTTCCGCATTCCGATTGAAGAAACCATCCGCAACAATCCCGAAAGCGTGCGCGAATTCGTCCGCGATCGCATCGTTGACTTCGACGCGTGGCGTGAGAATTTAGCGGTTGTCTACCAAGACCCAACTTTTGTTCAGGAAGATGTCCTGATCTTGCAAAATCCATATCAAGTTCTTGACCGCAAAACGAGTCCGGTTCTGGATGACAATCTTCAACCGATTGCCCGGCTATGGACATTTTCGGATATCACGAGCCGACATCATCGCATTCAAATTGAGTCGCTCCTCCACGAACTCAGTACAAGTTTCGATCCGAATCCTCGAGTCGTTTATGATCGCATCGTAAGGTCGCTGGCAGAGTTCTACGACAGCACTTCAATCCTCTCGATCATGGAGGGAGAGCGCATGAACTTCCAGTCGATTGCCAGTACGGTCATTGACGTGAGCGCCCAGACTGGGAACGAGCTTCAGCAGTCGTATTGCCAATTCTGCATCGGCAATGATGGGCCAACGATCATACAGAATGCGCTGGATGATCCGATTCAGGGGGCGTTGATGCCAGCCAAGCTTGGGGTCACACGCTATGCCGGAGTCCCGCTCCGATCTCCGGAAGGGGACGTCTTTGGCACTTTGTGTGTGCTCGACCACCACAGTGACCGCCTGTTGGGGGACGATGACCTTCGCCTATTGGGACTGATGGCGATGCGGATCAGCGGGGAGCTGTTACGAGAAAATCATCTCAACCGCCTCCAACAAGATCTCGCTCATGCTCAGAGCCAAATGATCCAAAACGAAAAACTTGCGGTGACTGGAACCCTCGCCGCGAGCATTGCCCACGATATTCGCAACATCGTCAGTGCGATCACGATCGATCTAGACAGCGATTTTGAATCACCCACGGACCGCCTTCTTCGCGCGAAAACCCACATCCATCGGTTCAATGTCCTTGCCCTGCGCTTGCTCTCTTACGCCAAGCCAAAAGAGGTTAGTCGCCAACGCTTTGGAGTATCGGAATCGATCCTCAAAGTCTACGAGCTCTTAAGCCGACACTTGCATGTGTCGCGAATTGAATTCGAAGCTCAAATTCCCGACGATTTGCCCGAAATCGAAGCCGATCCGGGCAGGGTGGAGCACCTGTTTATGAACCTTTGCCTAAACGCGCTTCAGGCCATGAAGTCCGGCGGGAGCCTCACCATCGTGGGTAGCACCGACGAATCAAGCGTGATCATCGAGGTTCAGGACGACGGTGGGGGGATGAGCCAGGAGCAAATTGACTCGGCCTTCCAGCCCTTCAGCAGTTCAAGGCCGGACGGCTTCGGCCTTGGCTTGTACTCGTGCCAGCAGATCATGCGCGAAGCGGGTGGAACGATTGCGGTTGACTCTTCGCCCTCTGGAACCACATTCACCCTGAGGTTCCCCAAAACATGAGCAGGTTCATTTTGCTTGTGGATGATGATCCTTTTTTGGTGAGCTCTCTGAGCCGACTTTTGACTTCAAATGGATTTAAAATTGGCACCGCTTCAACAGTCAGTGAAGGATGGGAACAGGTTGTCTCTCGTCCGCCCGATCTCGCGATTTTAGACCTGAGTTTGCCAGATGGTGATGGGAATGATCTTTGCAGGCGCATCCGGTTGAAGTACGACTTTCCAATTTTGATGCTCACCTCCCGTGCCGAATCCATTGATAAGGTCACGGGACTCGGCATCGGTGCCGATGACTATCTCACCAAGCCCTTTGATCCCCATGAATTAGTGGCGAGGATAAACGCTTTGCTACGCCGGGCATCCAAAAGTTCGGTCGTTTCGGAAGTGCAAGAGTTGCGGATCGGAAACCTTTTCCTCGACCTCAAGGCAAGGGAAATAAGCCTGGATGATAAACTCGTCTCGTTGACTCAGACAGAGTTTGACGTGCTTGCTTACCTCGCCAAGAATCGCGACCAAGTCGTCCCTCGAGAACAGTTATTTCGAACGGTGTGGGGCTACGACTCCGAGTTCGCGAGTAACTCGCTTGATGTGTTGGTTTATCGGATCCGGACCAAAATCAAATCGGCGGGCGGACCAGACCTCATCGCGACGGTTCGGGGGTTTGGGTTCAGGTTGCGGTCGGGGATAGACTAAGTCAGCGCCGCCACTCCGCGTCGCGAAGAGGTTTGTACCGTCGTCCAAAGATTTCCTGAACGTATTGGATCACGGCTTCTTCAAACTCTGGCGAGCCGAAATCCACGTTTAGCCAGATATCGTTCAGACCAGAATCTGCCGCAAATCTGACGTGTCCGGAAATGAACTGAGAAATTACAGATGAGAAAGAGGTCGGGTCTATTCGAAAGAAACGACGTTCTGCCTTCTCGTGGCGCATTCGAGATTCCGAAGATTGACCAGACTTAACCGAGAAGTGTGGAACCGGATAGTTAATGTAAACAGAAGTCATGATATCTCCAACTTTACTTTATAAAAGTGACCATCGGTTAGCTCCCAGGTCCCCCTAATCTTAGAGTGGCGTGTTAAGAATGCAATAGAATTCGGCCCCAGTCCAGTACCTTGAACTGGGGCCAATCTAGGGCTACTTCTTGGCCCGCTTCATTTCCAAGGTATGCATTTTCGTCCGCTTTCCATCCGATCCGACCCCATACAAGGTCGAAGCGTAACCTGTCTCCGTCATGCTTCCGATTTCGCTCACCCAGTGACCGGACTCGCCAGTTAAGGACTTAAAGTCCATCTGAATAGCCCCATCAACTAAGGTGACCTTGCCAAAGTACACCGTATTCCCATTGTGACAGTCCAGATAGAAGACCTCGCCCGTCTTGGGATCGATCCCCATCGTCGTGCGGATCTTGAGCATCGGCTTTTTGGGGTCTCCGACCGTACCCTCTCCAATGATTTCACGGTCGCTACTGTCCAGCCTGAATTTCATCTTGACCGTGACCGTCTCACTGACGTTCCCAGTCCACTCCTCGCCAACAAGCACCTTGAGCTTTTCAAAGACCTCCGGTACAGGTTTGGACTGCGGGGCAGATTGTGTTGCAAAAAGCGCTAAAAGAACCACAGCTTTCATGCCTTGCCTCCTTCGACATACCCGCGAAGGGCGTCTTCCATGAGTTGACGCGAACCCTCGGTGTACATCCGCTCCATTTCCTCAGGAACATGACCAAAGAGCGTCATGGATTTCTTGTAAAGAGAGCCGTCAGCATGCGGCTCAAAAGTTTCGACGTTGTTTGAGTAGAAGGTCGTGTTGAGCGCGCTTGGCGAACTTGTGACCACCTTGCGACCGGGAATGAGCATCATGATCTGCCCATAAACGGCACCTCCTCCCCCCTCGAACACTTCTTCCATGAGTCCTCCTGGGCGAGGGTCAACCCTAATGCTCGAACCCGGTACGAACCGGTGTGGCCACCACTTGTCCATCTCGTGGACGATGGCGTTGTAGACGATTTCTGGAGTGGCTTTGAGCACCATCTCCATCTCGATTTTGACGACGCGAAATGACTCGTTCATTGTGTTTAACCTTTGTTGAGATTCGGCGTATCGTCGTAAATGTAGGGTCGTTTCAGCCGCTGCTATTGAGCGGTCGTCCATCCATCGTCCCAATTCCTCTCGAATGAGGGCGGGATTACTGAAGTTCAACCGCGCGCGACCTTCCTTTTTTGAAATCACAAGGCGTGATTCTTCCAGAACGTCTAAATGCTGCATCACCGCGAACCGACTCATGCCGGGAAGCTGCTTTGCAACTTGCCCAGTCGTCATCGGTCCAGCCTTCAGCAGATCCAGGATCTGCCGACGGTGGGGACTCGATAGCGCTCGCCAAACGGACTCCATTGGACCATCTTCTCCAATACGTTATAAATATATCACATATTTTCGAATTTGGAAAGCGAAGATCCAGAAAAACAAAAAAAAACCCTCGCCCAATCGGGTGAGGAGGACCTGACGAAAGGCCTGATTAAACAGCCTTTTTGAGGAACGAAAGTACTGCAAAGATCAAAAAGACCACAAAGAGTACTTGCGCAATGGTCGCGGCCATACCGCTCAAGCTACTAAATCCTAAAACTGCGGCGATGATCGCAACCACAAGGAAGACAATTGAGTAGTACAGCATCTTACTTTACGAAGGTATCCTTCGCCTTCTCTGCCCACTCGTCAATTTGCTTTTCAGCTTCGACCTGAGTGATGCCGTACTTTTGCTGAATTAAGCCTTCCAGCTTTTCTCGCTTTCCGTCAACTTGGTCGATTTCGTCATCGGTCAACATACCCCATCGTTCTATCACGGAGCCTTTGACTTCCTTCCACTTTCCTTCTACTTTCCTTCTACTATATTCCAGTTGATGTTCATGATTTTTCCTTACTTCATAATCGTGAGATTATTTTTTACTTTTTGCGTTGCGTTACTATCCTTAAGATAGGTTGTTACGACTTCTTCAGCAAGAGCTTTTAGCTCTTCGCTCGTGACGTGGCCATCAATGGTGACCATCTCCTCTGTGCTAGAAATGTCAATGAGATTCTTCTCTTCATTGAGCCTAGCATTGGCGATGATCGCATTTTTGAGCTTAGGCGTCAGCATCGTCGCTGCTCCAATGTCACCACCGGCTTCGTTCATGTCCTTACCAACGTTGTCAGCACCTTGAGCGGTTTTTTCGCCGACGACTTCGGAGTCTTGCTTCATGCCTTCGGCAGTGTTACCGCAACCAATCATCATGGCCAGAGCAAATACGGAAAAGAGTGTTGTCTTCATTTTCATTTTATTACCTTTTTAGTTTTAGGCCGTAGATTGACTACCGACCATTGAGTCAGCCAAATCTTGATCTAAAAGATCATCAATCCTAGCTTTTTCTCGATTCATTTCGATTTGCTCGCGTATTTCAATGACGAGATAAGCGACGCTAATCATGATCGAGCTGATGCCGATGAGTCTATTCAGTTTCAGGCGCAGTAGTCTATTCATATGATTTTGCTTCTTTCGAGAAATCTCCATACTAACAATATAGCAACAACAAATCAATGTTGACAAGTCAGAGTTTTTTTGTCCATCTTTTCTCTATATAAAAGTTTAGGGTTTTGGGAACTAATATCCTTGGTCGCAGTAGGAACGAGTCCACATGACCGTTTCACTTTTCATCCAAAACACGCTCGTCATGGGCACGTGGGCCATGTTGTTCATCTTCATGAGCCTGCTCGCAGTAGCTAAAGCAGAGCGCATCCCGTTATGGCAGCCCGTTCACGCCGTCAGTCACATCCTGTTTGGGGACAAGGTCTTGCAAGAAGCTCGATTTCACGCTAAGTATTGGATCTCGGGCTTTGTTCTTAATGCGGGAGCCATGTATGGCTGGGCAGCAGTAGCCGAACTGGGTTATCTTCGGTTCAGTTTTAAGACCGGCGACCTTATCACTGCCATCCTCATGGCGATCGCGCTGACGATCATTGCCTTCATCACCGACTTTCACATCGTGTCCAAGCGATTCACGCCAGGCTTCGAGAAAGTCATCAGCCGCTCCGCCGTTTACACCGTGTACGTGTGCCTTGCGATCGGTTTCGTTTTTGGCGGAATGTATCGAATAAATTAGGATCAAATAACCCCGAGATGGTATCCTTTGAGTTATGAGCGAAACGACCCTCGTCCTCATCAAGCCAGGCGGAGTGAGCCGCGGTTTGATCGGAGAAATCACCCGACGCATCGAAGCCCGCGACCTTAAAATCGTTGGCATGAAGTTAATCAACGCCCCTCGCGCAACCGTAGAAGAACACTACGCCGAGCACAAAGAACGACCGTTCTTCGCTGACGTCGTGAACTACCTCACCTCCGGTCCAATCGTCGCCATGGCGATCTCCGGTCCAAGTGCAATCACCGCCATCCGAACCATGATGGGAGCAACAAACCCGATCCAAGCCACCCCAGGCACAATCCGCGGCGACTTTGCCCTCACGATTGACGACAACCTCACCCACAGCAGCGACGGGCCAGAATCCGCCGCCCGCGAGCTTGGGCTCTGGTTCAGCGAAGGCACGCTTTAAGCGTCGCTCATTTGAACATGAAAAACGCCATGAATTGGAATTCTCCAGCTCATGGCGTTTTCAATTCTGACCCTGCGAATCCCCTAACAAAAGAGAGTGGAAAACCCCTGGGAAAACTACCTGGAAAACCTGGTGGACAAACCTTTTCCCGAATATGTGACCTATTTTCCAGCATTTTCCACCAAGCTTTTCCGCCAATTTTCATCCCTTTTTTTAAGCTTACTACGGCGCGTTTTCCACTTTTCCACCCCCTTCATCATCACCATCCCTTATATATAACCCTTCTCCGGAATAAGGGCAATCGGGGGAAACATGCTTGAAAGGCTCACGCTGACGCAGTACCGGAACTATGGACATGAAGTCTTAGATCTTGCCCCCGGAGTGAACTTGATCGTTGGACCAAATGCCCAGGGGAAGACGAATCTGCTCGAAGCGATTTATCTCCTGAGCACGGGCAAGATTCTTCGCGGAATGAAAGATCAAGAAGCGATTATGGACGGACACGAAGAGTTCCTGGTCGTTGGCATGATTCAACCGGGAAGTACCGAAATCAAGGTCTCCGTGGCCAAGGGGCATCACAAAAAGGCTTTCCTGAATGAAGTCAAGCTCGCCAGAACAGCTGACCTTTTAGGCAGACTACCCAGCGTGATCTTCTCTAACCTGGACTTGGAGATTGTTCGCGGGGATGCAAGTAACCGCCGATTATTTTTGGATTTAGAGCTCTCTCAAATCTATCCTGCCTATCTGAAGGCCCTTGCGGGATACAAACGCGCCCTGGAGCAGCGCAATGCCCTTTGCAAGGCACAGGAGGGACGACTCTCGCCCTACGGATTGAGCGAAATTTGGGATCAACAGTTAGCTGAATTCGGGACAAAACTCCGGGAGTACCGAAAAGCTTTTACCCATGACCTCAATGAAACGGGTCTAGAAATCCAGGAAGAGCTGGCTGGGGGCGAGAAGTTTGAACTGACCTATCTCCAAAAAGAGGAAGCTGATAACTTGGCACAAGCCTTGCAAGACAATTGGTCTCAGGATGTGCGGCGTGGAACGACCTCGGTCGGACCCCATCGTGATGATGTCCTGATTCAGGTTGAGAATCGTGAGGTTCGACTCTTTGGCTCCCAAGGTCAGCAGCGAACGGCAGGAATTTCTTTGAAGCTGGCAACGATTCGTCAAGTGTTGAAAAAGCTTGGAATTCCACCGATTGTTTTGCTCGATGATGTATTGAGTGAACTTGACGAGTCACGTCGTAGGCACCTCTTGGAATGGCTGGAATCGGTCCAGGCACAAACTGTTTTGACATGTACCGAGGCAGAACAGGCAGGTAAAAAAATCATGGGAAATAGCAGGATTTTTGGGGTTCAATGCGGTACCGTTAAATTAATTCAATGAGAGCACTAGCCGATGTCATGGAAGAAGCGATTGGTCGCCGGGAAGTCTTGAAGACTGCTCGGGCCCAAGCCGTTTTTCGCCGATGGGAAGAAATTGTCGGTCCTCATTTGGCAAGTAAGACGACTCCCGACCGCTTTGAGCGCGGTGCTTTGTGGGTCAGTGCAAGCGGATCGGCTTGGGCTCAAGAATTGATGTTACAGAAGCACGTTGTTCTCGATCGTCTAAATGCTCTCGCTGGTGAGCCATTGTTTGAAGATCTCCGGACTTCGCGGCCAATGAGAAAAGCGCTTCGGGCGCACGCCGAAGTGGAATGAACCTTCGAGAAGAGCTATCTTCTCGTCCTATGCTCTGGTGGTTCGCCGCCCTCATGTTAGGTTTGGTGGCACCAACCTACACACTTGCCCTCTTTGGTTTTGCACTGATCATTGGGCTCCTACGCTGGTTCAAAAAGTTTAAGGTTGCGCTAGGGATCCTAGTCTTTTTTGGCATTGGTTTTTTGATCGGACCTAGAATTCCCGCTAAATTATCTGCTCCGATTGACTACTCTGGGGAAGCAGTAGTGACCCAGATGCCTCGGGCGGTGCGTACTGGTGAACGATATTGGGTAAGTTTGGAAGGTAAATCTTATCTATATTATGCAACCGCAAATCGTGATTTAAGCTGGGGTGATACGATCGGTTTCAATGGCTCAATTCGGCCATTGCCGGAATCGAGTTCGGATTACTTTCGGCACATGGGTGTGCAAGGCTCGATCCGTCCGACCGGAGCGGTAAAGCTCCTGCGCCGCGGACCTCCGATTGCCCGATGGGGAAATCAGGTCCGTCGCGACTTCTCGGCTGCCATGAAGAGGTTGCTCTCAGCAAAATCTGCCGCCGTGATCCAGGCTCTATGTTTTAATCAAGACAATGAGTTGGATTCCGAATTTCGGCAGCAATTGGTGAATTCCGGAACCGTGCATATCATCTCGACTTCTGGGATGCACGTCGTGCTTCTGGCCGGAATGATCGCGGCATTTTTGCACTATTTGCCGATCCCCCGCTGGGCGCAGCTAGGGATTTTATTCATGATTTTAGCGATTTATGGGTTGGCGGCCGGGCTTCGCCCACCAATGCTGCGCTCCGTTCTGATGGCGCTCGGGATATATTCCGCCTATTTATTCAAGCGTCAAGCGGATGGGTTGTCGCTCGTGGGTCTCAGTGGCATCGCGACTCTTTTAATCATGCCCTACGCGATCTTCGATATTGGCTTCCAGCTTTCTTTTATCGCAATCGCCGGGTTGGTGATGTTCGGGAATATTGAGTGGCTAAGTGGAACCGAGCGGACAGTTTCGCATTTTATTCTGAACCGGGTTAAGCGCATTCTTGAATCCAGCTTCGTGGCGACGATCGCTGGCGCACCGCTCTTGTTGCACTATTTTGGGCAGGTCTCATGGATAGGTGCGTTTTCTAACTTGATCATCGTCCCGGTGGTGCCTATTGTGACGGCAGGATCATTGATCGTGTGGCTTCTGGAGGCACCTGCTCCCTGGCTCGCCCAATTCGCCGCTAGCTACTTTATTGAGCCGCTCTCCCTGTTTATCATCGGCATTATCAGGGTTACGGGTAGCCCGGACTGGGTTGTCTTTAAAGCTTCGAACATCCCGTTTTGGCTTGTCATCGTGCTCTATCTCGGGCTCGCGAGCTTGTGGCGACCGAAGCGGGAGAAAATTCCGGATTAATTGTTTCACGTGAAACATTCAATCGGGCATAAATTTAGCCGGATGGAGTTGTATCCATCCGGCTTGACATGTTTCACGTGAAACAATTGCGCTAATTCGATAGCACTGCGATCCGCTCAGCGTTCTTCTGAATACGATCAGCAAGGTCCGCTGCGATCTCGCGATCTTTCTCGATTACCTCAGGCTTGGCGCGTTCGACGAACATCGGATTGTTCAATCGCGCCTCCAATTTGACCAGATCAGCCGCCATCTTTTCTGATTCAGCCTGGAGCTTTGCGATCATCTTTGGAATGTCAATCAATCCATCGGTTGGAAGGACGAAGTCCACCCCTTCAATGGTGGTCCCTGCGTTCTGCGAAGATGGCGATGCGCCGGCAACCAACGACTCGATCCAAGCTTGGGACTTGATCACATCCTCACCACCACGAAGGTCCCCGATATAGTAAGCCGCCGGAATCACCTTCTTGGGGTCAACATCAATATCCGCGCGTAAAGCCCGCAGGGCTCGGACCATTTCAAACCAACCTGCAACCTGTGACTCGGCTTCTGGATTCGAGAACGATTCCGGAAGCTCCGGCCATGACGCTGACATGATAAAGTCCGATTTTCTGGTAATTGGCAAATGCGAATAGATCTCCTCAGTCAAGTGCGGCATCACCGGGTGGAGCATTTTCAGGAAGCTATCCAGAACGGTAAGCAGCACCCAGCCGGTTGTATTCCGCTCAGCCGGATCACTGAACCTCGATTTACTCAGCTCGATGTACCAGTCGCAGAACTCATTCCAGAAGAAGTGGTAAAGCGGGGCGCAGGCTTGCTGGAAGTCATACTTTCCGTATGCTTCATTGACCAGTTTCTCGGTCTCATACAGGCGGCTGATGATCCACTTGTCAATCAAGTTCAGCTCGCCTGGCTGACCAAGAGGCTCTTCGCCAATGCTCATTAGCGCAAACCGCGAGGCATTCCAAATCTTGTTGCAGAAGTTCCGAGCATCTTCCGTGCGCCGCTCGCTATACCGAATTTCTTGGTTTTGACCAGCCTGGCTAAGCAAAGTATAGCGAAGTGCATCCGCACCAATCTTCGCAATCACCTCAGTAGGATCAACGCCGGTACCCAGAGATTTGCTCATGCGCTTGCCGTCTTCGGTCATCACCGTCGCGTGGATGCACACGTCCGTGAAGGGAATCCGATCGCAAAAATCAATCCCCATCATAATCATCCGGGCGACCCACAGATAGATGATATTCCGGTCGGTTACCAAGACGCTCGTCGGATAACGCTCAGCGAGATCGGTTGTTTTTTCTGGCCAACCAAGAGTTGCAAAGGGCCAAAGTCCACTGCTAAACCAGGTATCCAGAACATCATCGTCCTGGCGAACGATCTTCTGATCTCCGGCCTTTGCTTGGGCTTCGTCCCAACTTAGAGCGGCGAAGTGCGAGCCATCTTCGGTGTAGTAAACCGGAATTCGGTGACCCCACCAAAGCTGACGGCTGATGCACCAATCGCGGATATTTTCCATCCAGTCCAGATAAACTTTACTAAAGCGTTCTGGAGTGAATTTAATTTCTCCCGATTTAACCGCTGCAATTCCTGGTCCGGCTAATTCGGTCTGCTTGACAAACCACTGTTCGCTTAAAAGGGGCTCGATAATCTCTCCGCTTCGGTCGCTCTTGATGATCGCAATGTTGTGATCTTCAATTTTGACCATAAAGCCTTGCTCTTCCAGATCAGCCACGATTCTCTTTCGGGCTTCCGTGCGACTTAGACCAAAGTACGGCCCCTCGGCGATGATTTTGGCGCTGTCGTCCATGATCACCGGCATCGGTAATCCCTGTCGCATGCCGACTTCGTAGTCATTCGGATCGTGGGCGGGAGTAATCTTCACAGCCCCGGTTCCAAACTCTGGGTCAGGATACTGGTCGGCGACGAGAGGAATTTCTCTGCCAACCAGTGGCAAGATTAATTTTTTCCCAATTTTATCGGAATATCGGGCGTCGCTCGGGTGAACCGCGACCGCAACGTCACCGAGCATCGTTTCTGGACGAGTGGTCGCAATAATGACCTCACCCGATCCATCGGCAAACGGATATCGGACGTGATAAAGTTTTCCCTTGATGTCTTCTCGGAGAGTTTCAATATCGCTCACCGAAGTCTTCAGGACAGGATCCCAGTTCACTATGCGCTTTCCGCGATAAATCAGGCCCTTTTCGTACCAATCAATGAAGACCGTGAGAACCGCCTTTACATATTCATCATCAAGAGTGAAGCGAGACCGACTCCAGTCAAATGCACACCCGAGCATTCGAAATTGCTTGATAATCGTGTCTCCGCTTACATCCCGCCATTCCCAGGTCTTTTCAATAAACTTTTCGCGACCCAATTCGCTCGGCTGAATCCCTTGAGCCTTGAGTTGCTTACTCACGACGCTCTGGGTCGCGATTCCGGCATGGTCTTGCCCCGGAACGATTAGAACATCGTGACCTTTCAGGCGCATGAATCGCCCGATCAAGTCCTGAGTCGGATAGCATAGCGAGTGCCCCATGTGGAGCGATCCGGTGATGTTGGGGGGTGGAATCGTGATCGTAAATTTGGGTTTGCCCGGCGTACCCGATTCCTTAAAAAGTCCAGCCTGTTCCCAAGCTAGGTACCACTTTGATTCGACGCTCGATGCGTCATAGCGAGTTGAGATATCCATGATGTTTCAGCCTTTCCTGTAATTGAAAGCATGCTGAGTTTACCAGGAGGTATCCGGAGCGTCTACCCGCGTATGTTAACCAGGGATAGCATCAAGTGTTTCACGTGAAACATTTTTAGAGAATAAGTTCCGGATAATTTCATCGAGAGAGACGTCCTCGATTCCGATATCCAAAATATTCATCTCGGACAGCACCGCTCCGGTGATTGCCGAGGCATGCTCGCGAGGAACTTCGATCGTAACCTCGCCCGGATCGCTAGCGATGACATTGCCAAACTTGGTGAACGCCTCGGTTGGAATATCAGTGGCGAAGCGCAGAATCAGCCGCTTATTCTTGCTGTAGTGATCCACCAGACTGGACAGAGTGCCATCAAACATCATCGTGCCCTTGTCAATGATAATCACGCGCTCGCAGAGTTCCTGCACGTCTTGCATATAGTGCGAAGTAAGGATGATCGTGCAGCCTTCCTCCTTATTCAGATGTCCAAGGAAATCACGAATCCGCTTTTGAGAGACAAGATCAAGCCCAATGGTCGGTTCATCCAGAAAGATCACCTTTGGAGCATGAAGCAAAGCCGCGACGAGCTCGCATTTCATCCGTTCACCTAGGCTCATCTTTCGCACCTGGGTCTGGATTTTGTCTTTCAGATCAAGAGTCTCGATCAGGAATTCACTGCGCTGCTTGAAGTCCTTTTCGGAGATATTGTAAAGCTCCTTGAAAACCAAGAATGAGTCCATCGCGGGAAGGTCCCACCAAAGCTGATTCTTGTTTCCCATGACCAGTGAAAGTTGTCGCAGCATATCCGGATGACGTTCGAAGGGCTTGTGGCCGAGAACCCGCGCCTCACCTCCCCCCGGAAACAAAATTCCGCTCAACATTTTGAGTGTTGTTGTCTTTCCGGCTCCGTTTGGGCCAAGAAACCCAACGAGCTCGCCGGGTTCAATTGAGAAGTTGACGTTCTTCACCGCCTCAACCGCGACTTTTTCCCGAGAAAAGAGCGCCTTCAACGACCCCTTTATCCCCGGATCCTTTTTTACAGAATAAAAAGTTTTCGAAAGTGCATTTGCTTCGATGATTGGCATGAGAACTTAGTTGTAGTAGAGGACAAGGATCGCAACGGGAAGCGCCGGCATTAGCATGGAGTCAATGCGATCCAGGATGCCGCCATGACCAGGTAAGAGAGATCCGCTATCTTTCGCGTCAAAGGAGCGCTTCAGAGCGCTTTCATAAAGATCGCCAAGCTGACCGAAAACGCCGCAAACGAGCCCTATCATTACAGCTTGGCGCAAGGTAAGGCCAATACTCGGACCCAATACCGCGGCTGCGATGACGCAAGCAAGCAGGTTTGCAACCGAACCCTCCCAAGTTTTCTTTGGCGAAATCTGGGGAGCGATCTTATTCTTCCCAAATCGCTTACCCACAAAAATTGCGGTGGTGTCACCAATCCAGATCGGGACGAGTGCCATGAGTAAGGGATTCGGAACCCAAATTTGAGTGGGATCCGGTTTAGGAACGGAAAAGTGAAGTAGAAGTAAACCCATCATCGGCGCGATGAGCCAAACGATCGAAGGCAAGAACACCCTTTTGTCGGCCCGATTTCTCAGAAAGTAGAGGGTGATTGCAATCGAGCTAAAGAACAAAATGCACAAAATCCAGATCATCTTCTCTCGACTGGAAAAATAGTGATCCTTCAGAAAAAATCCAGTTCCGGCAAATGCTAAAGAAACAATATGAGGCGTCCATGCAAACTTAATCCCAAACATTCGGCAAAGTTCATCCGTGCCTAGATATGCAAGAGCGATCGCAAGAAGAAAAACGGGGACGGAGTTCGCAGAAAAAACCACCGTAAGCACGATGGGCATGATGATTAATGCTGTGATGATCCGCTGCTTCATAATCTCGCGACACTGGAGAGATTCCGTTCTCTAGTATGGCGAATTTGAAGCTAGTGTATCAGGCTCGAGCCCATTTTCTTTTTGACCCGCTGGATTGCATTGTCAATGCATTTCGCTGGACAATGTAGTTCGTCGCCGATCTCGCGGTAGGTCTCGCCAAGCGCATACCTTCTCAACACCTCAACTTCCAGTGGGCTTAGCTTTTTCAGAATCCGTTGGACCGCGGCGGTCAGTTCGTCGCCCGAAAACATGACCGATTCAGGATTAAATCGATCATCCGCAATTGAGTCCATAAATGTGACATCGCCATCATCATCGTTTATAGGCTGGTTGAGGGAAAATGCGGATGTTAGCAGTTCATGCTTATGGCGCTTTGCTGACTTTAAGGCAGATATCATTTGGCGAGTGACGCAAAGTTCGGCAAATGGTTTAAAGCGAAGGGCTTTGCCTTCCCTGTAGTCGCGGATCGCCTTAAATAGTCCAACCATCCCTTCCTGCACGACGTCTTCCTTGTCGGCACCTGCAACATAGTAAGTTCTAGCCTTCGCAACAACGAGAGGCCGATATCGGCTAAGCAAACACTCCGTAGCAACCTCAGATCCGTCATGAGCTAAGTGGACCATCTCTTCATCGCCAAGTTCCCGAATTCCAGTTTGAAACTGAGTCGTTACCATTGATTTTCCCCTGATTACATACTATAGGAACTTTGACTTTTTGTGCGCTATATTCAGAACAATTTTTAGAATAGTGACTTTTTGTCACAAAAAAGCGGTGCGAGGCTTTTGTCTCGCACCGCATGGTGAGCTTAAAGGTGAATTTTAGTTCACAGTAACCTTGATTGGATTGGATACCCAGGGAGTTTTTAGATCATAAGCGTCCTTGATGGTGCATATGACGGAATAGGTCCCCGATCGTCGGAATCGGCGTGCAACGCTTTGTCCTTCAATTTCAATTTTGTCGCCCTTGTCGCCCGTAAATGTCCAAACGTACTTAAGCACGTTTGCCCCGCCAAAACCGGTTGCTTGGAAGGTGATCGCAGTTCCCGCGCCAACATTCATGTCTTCGTTGCTCACTTGGCCATAGATCGGAGTAGCGTCATTAACGACCTTCATTTCGCCAATATAGAAAGTCGCCGTTGCATCGGAACTGAGCGCGATGCCTTTAATCGCTTTATTCGAAGCCGCAAAGCCCTTGATCACAGCTAGGGGGATAGCCACAGTACGCCATCCCTTGTCATTTGGCATGCTCGTGTTGATCGGTAAGTAAACTTCGCTCTTCTTGTTGTCAGTCGTAGTGAAGATCATCCGAATGCGGGTCATGGTGTCTGCTTCTGCTGCAGTCTGAGGGGCACCAGGACCACCGCCTGCTCCCAACGCACCACCGTCTCGACCACCGCCGCCTTCGCGACCTCCGCCTCCTCCAGCGGGTGAACCGCCACCAGGCGCGGGTGCGCCAAGAGTCATGCTTTGGTTGGCGACCTTTAGGGCGAACATCAACAAATTGTTCTTATCTGCGGAGACAGCGGTCAAATCAAGAGGAGTTTTCATTGTCATGACGCCACCCTGGAAGAAATTGCGCGAAATCACGCGGAGTGAAGTCACGCCTTCAAATGCTGCCTCGTCTGTCTCAGCGATGGATCCGCTACCCCAACCCGCGAGAGTAAGGCCTTGATCATTCGCCGAACGGGTCGGATTATAGATAGATGGGAGCAAAGGTGCTTGTGCCGCTTGCGACATGGTCACCATAAGAGTCAAGAGAATTGCCGGCTTCATGATATTTCCTTCCTTATTGTAGAACGATTATGTTTCAAAGCGGATTCGTTCGATGCAAATTGCCTTTCCAGAATCTGCTTCAACGTCGATCCAAACGCCATGGACCACCCCTGGTCCATCGGCGACTTCAAATTTAGTGGGCATATTGGTAAGGAACTTACGCAGAATCACGTCGCGATCCATCCCAATAACGCCATTGATCGGCCCTGTCATACCAACATCTGTGATGTAGGCTGTACCTTCAGGCAAAACCCGCTCATCGGCGGTCTGAATGTGGGTGTGAGTTCCAACCACGGCCGTAGCTCTGCCGTCCACGTACCAGCCAAATGCAACCTTTTCGCTGGTCGCTTCAGCATGGAAATCCACGAAAAGATGCCCGTAAGCTGTAGCCCGGATTTTGTCAAATGTCCGGAACGGATCGGAATAGCCCTCCATAAAAACCGCCCCACATATATTCGCAACGCTCAACTTTACGCCATCTTTCTCTAAGGTCATCAGCCCGCGCCCAGGGGTTCCTGGCGGGTAATTTTCCGGCCGAACGATCTTTTTTGTTTTATCCAGGTAATCGCATATTTCGCGCTTGTTGAACGCATGATTGCCAAGCGTGATTCCGTCTGCTCCTGCTCGGTATATTTCTTCAGCAATTTCAGGAGTGATTCCGACTCCGCCAGCGGAATTCTCTCCATTCACGATCGTGAACAGCGGCTTGTGGGTCTCAATGAGGCTAGGGAGAGCCTCTTGAACAGCTTTGCGCCCAGACTTGCCCATCACGTCACCCAAAAACAGGATGCGATATTCGGATCTCATCGGGCGGTTTCCTGGCTCCTTGTTTCTCGAATCACGGTCACTTTGATCTGCCCAGGATACGATAATTCCTGTTCAATTCGCTTCGCGATATCTTTGGCAAGCTTAATTGACCCTAAGTCATCCACCTCGTTGGCTCGGACTAAAACGCGGACTTCACGGCCAGCATGGAGCGCATAAGCTCGATCAACGCCGGGGAATCCGCTTGCAAGTTCCTCCAGATTTTCCAGACGTTTCACGTAATTGTCAAGACTTTCGCGTCTCGCTCCGGGCCGACTCGCGCTCATTCCGTCGGCAATGATCACGATCTGAGCCTCGTTGCTTGCAGGTTCAATTTCCCGGTGATGGGCCCCTACGGCGTTGAGGATCGGCTCTTTCATTCCTTGCTGCTTCAAAAACTCCATGCCGGTCAGCGCGTGAGGGCCTTCCCACTCGCTTGGCAACGCCTTGCCAATGTCGTGTAGAAAACAAGCTTTTCGCGTGATCTCGACATTAAGGCCCATTTCGGCTGCAAACATTGAACCGAGCACAGCAACTTCAACGCTATGATCCAGCACGTTTTGTGCGTAGCTTGTGCGAAAACGTAGCCGCCCCATGGTCTCCACGACCTTTGAAGGCAAGCCCAGAACCCCGGCCTGATCCGCCGCGCGTTGCCCGGCTTCGTTTACCGTGCGTTCAACTTCAATTTGTGCCTTTTCGTATAGCTCTTCGATCCTACCTGGATGGATGCGCCCATCAATCATTAGGTTCATGAGGGCCAGCCGAGCGGTTTCGCGTCTGATCGGGTCGAAAGAGCTAACGACAACTGCTTCAGGCGTTTCATCAATGATCAAGTCAACTCCAGTAACTTGCTCGAAGGCACGGATGTTTCGACCCTCGCGACCAATCAACCTCCCTTTCATCTCATCGGAAGGCAACGAAACCACCGCGACCGTAGCCTCGGTGACGTACTCCGCGGAGTTGCGCTCCATAACCTCAAGGATCATGCGCCTCGCTTTATTTTCGACGTCGTGAGTAAGATTGGCTTCGATTTCGGCGATGCGCTCTAACGTCTCCGCCCTGCTTTCGTCGGCTGCTTGCTGAAGAACGCGTTCTTTGGCTTGGGCCTTGGTGAGTTTGGCGATCGCTTCTAGTTTCGCGTCTGCTTCAGATTGTCTCTGCAAAGCTAGATCAAAGGAAGCTTGCAGTTCCGCCTCTCGGCGATTGATATCCGACTCCCGCGTTTCGAGCTTAGTTTGCCGCTCCTGCAGAAAGTCTTCTTTGCGTTGTAAGGACTCCGCAAGACGATCCATCTGGGTGCGTTGATCTTTGAGTTCGGCTTCGGTCGCCTCCTTGAGCTTCAGAACCTCCTCGCGTGCTTCCAGAACAGCTTGCTTCTTTTGCTGCTCAAGCTCTGCCATTTTGAGGCGAAGCTGCTCTTGATGCTGCTCGTTTTCAATGCGAGTGATTCCTGCACTTCGACGCACAAAAAATGCCGCCGCGCCCCCGGCAAGGAGCCCAACGACCACTAATTCGAGAACCATTCTCAGGATATCTTCAAAGCGCATCAGATTCAAAATATCGCGAAAGTTCGGACTCAATGAGTGACGGATCAAAACCTAGACTCGCCAAATACCTTCCCGCCTTCTGCGACTGTTCTGTTTGATGGTACTTCTTTTTGAGAATGTTCCGAATCAATTGGGGCTCAAGTTCGCTTGGGAACAACTCGTTAAGAGCTGTCTGCGCATCGAAAGGGTCCGCGCCTTGGGATTCAAGTTTCGCCGTCAATCCGGCACGACTCGCATTGCCCTTTTGGATTGCAACGGAAACTCGTTGGCGAATCACCCGCCGATCATCAAGCACCCCTGCTCGTCGAAGTCGCTCCAGCGTAGTTTCGATCACTTCAGAAGGAAACCCCTTAGTTGCGAGATCGTGAGCGATCTCGCCAGCAAGTTTGTCTGAGCGGGATAATTTTGATGCCGCACGTTCAACTGCGGCATCAATATCGAGGTTCATTCGTCGTCTAGCGGTTCGTCTTCGTCGTCCTGATCAGGGATATCAACAACCGCGGTCGCCTTCTCAGCCTTATAAAGATCGCGAACCTTCTTGTCAATCTCCGCGAAAATGGCTGGATTCTCGTCCATGAAGTTGCGTGAATTATCGCGACCTTGGCCTAAGCGAGTTTCGCCGTAGTTGTAGAACGTTCCCGATTTGGAAACCACCCCGCGAAGGACGGCAACATCAAGCAAGTCGCCCGACCGACTTATTCCCTTGCCGTAGATTACGTCGAATTCAGCAGACTTGAACGGCGGTGCAACCTTGTTCTTGACCACCTTAATCTTTGTCCGAATCCCAACCTGATCCGTACCGACTTTTATCGCTTCACCCTTCCGGACTTCCAGCCGAATCGAAGACCAGAACTTCAGCGCGCGGCCTCCAGGGGTGACCTCTGGATTACCATACATGACGCCGACCTTTTCACGAAGCTGGTTAATAAAGATCACCGCAGTATTTGACTTGCTAATGGAGCCACCGAGCTTCCGCAAGGCTTGGCTCATCATCCGGGCCTGAAGACCAACGAACGCATCGCCCATCTCACCCTCGATTTCAGCCCTAGGAACCAAAGCAGCAACCGAGTCAAGAATGACCAAATCAACCGCGCCAGACCGCACAATTGAATCTACAATCTCCAACGCTTCTTCACCCGAGGTTGGCTGGCTAATGTAAAGCTTATCGACATCAACACCAAGAGCGCGGGCATATTCGATGTCAAGCGCATGCTCGGCATCCACGAAGAGTGCGATGCCGCCAGCCTTTTGAGCTTCCGCAATCACGTGCAGGGTTAAGGTGGTTTTACCGCTTGATTCACCACCGTAAATCTCGGTGATTCTTCCGCGAGGTACGCCACCAATCCCTAAGGCAAGATCAACGCTGAAGGAGCCCGTGGAGATCGCGGCAACCTGTTCGCGAGATCCGGTTCCCATGCGCATGATCGCGCCCTTTCCAAAAGCTTTTTCAATCTGCGAAAGCGCCTGTTCGAGATTGCGCTCCATATCGCCGGTTTGTACAGTCTTGTCGCCAGTGCCTGATCCTTTTCTCATGTGTGTTTCCTAAATAGTGTTGACGTTTCGTCAGCGAAAATCGGCGTTCCAATTTCTTCAGCCGACTTGTGATCATCAGTCTACCAAAATTTTCTTAAAATGTATACAAATCTGCAGAAAAAGCAAAAAAAAGTTAAAAAAAGGTTGACATTTGGTGCAGAATCGTCACATTGCCTAGTATTTCTAACGGGCTGAATTTTTCGCGAAATTGCCCGGTCACGCCTTATCGCCTCCATTCGTGTAAAACTATACACGTGTTACGCGTCTTTTACGCTTTCCTTTTGACCCTCACCGCGTGCGTTTTCACGCATGCGGCGGAAACCCAGATCCGCATGATGGCAGGTTCGGGCTACGGCATCCCGCCGAAGGAAGACACCAATCCGCGCTCAATCGCTAGGCGAGCTGTGTTCGACGAATTCATGCGGCGTAATCCGGATATCCGGGTCGTCAATGCTGGCGGACTAGAGCTCAGCGGTGAACGTGCGGACTCAATGTTCCTCATGTCCATGGCGGGAAGTAACGCCCCCGACCTTTTCTACGTGAACTTCCGACAGTACTACAACTATATTGATCAAGGATTCTGCCGCCCTCTTGATGATCTGATCGCGCAAGATCCTGACATCATCAAAAACGTCAACCCGATCACGATGAAGGTGATCAAGAGCTACGACGGCAAGATGTATGCGATCCCGTTTTTCCAGGTCGCGCTGGGCTTGTATTACCGCCGGGATTTCTTCGCCGATGCCGGACTCGATCCCGCCAAGCCGCCGCGCACGTGGGAAGAATTCATCGCCTACGGTCGAAAGATCGTTGAAGCGAAACCAGGCGTTAATGGCTTCATTTTTAGCACCCCCGCTGGATATCACTGGTCAAACTTTGTGTACCAGGCAGGAGGAAAGGTCGTCGAAGAGGGTGAGAATGGCCGTTGGAAATCCGCGATCAACTCAAAGGAAAGCGAAGAGGCGATCACGTTCTTCCGCCGCCTTGCCACCGAAAAGTGGAAAGGCAAAGATGGAAAAACCTACGGCCCGATCGCGTCTCTGTCGAAGGACTTCCCCGGTGACGTTCGCAATGGCAAAACCGGAATGTGGTTCACCTACACCGGCGACGTGATGATCAATCAAAATGACCTCCCACCTAGTTTGGTCGGAATCGCCGCGATGCCAAAAGGCCCCTCTAGCAGGTCCAACGAAATCAATGCCGGAATGTGGGCAATCAATGCCAAGCTGACCGACCCAAAAAAAATAGCTGCTTGTTGGGAATTTATCAAGTTCTTTAGCGGCGACGAATCCGCCAAGATAAACACAGACTCTTTTGTAGACCTCGGAATGGGTTCCTTGGTGAATCCGACCTATCTCAAAAAGTTTGGTCACGACGACATCCTTGCCCAGGTGGACCCAGAATACGTCAAAGCAAACGAAGCTCTTTTTGCCCAGGGCCACCCTGAACCCTACGGGAGAAACTGTCAGCAAATCTACGCAGTGTTGGACAACGTACTTGACAGAGCTAGACTCGAACCAAACACCCCAGCCAGCCAGATCCTCACCATCGCTCAAGCCGAAATGGATCAAAAACTCCTCGGCTACACGCCCGCCGAGACCTTAGCAGTCCAGCGCGCATGGGCACTCGGAATTTTCATCACTCTCATGGTAGTGATCCTAGGCCTGGCGGTCTGGGCGATCCGCAAGGCGATGATGAACAAAACGGTATTCGAAGGTCCCACCCTTGCCGCCGGAACTCCGATGGGGCGGGTGTACCGCTTCATGGGCTTCTGCCTTGCCCCGGCGGTCATCACGCTTCTCGTTTGGTCGTACTATCCACTTTTCAAGGGTCTCCAGATCGCCTTCCAGGATTACCGGATCGTCACCGGCGCGAAATTCGTCGGGCTTGACAACTTCATCAGCGTGTTCACGCAACCTGTGTTCTACAAAGCTCTGATCAACAGCTTCGTGTACGTTGGGCTTACGATTCTGATAGGCTTCTTCCTGCCGATCTTTCTTGCCTTAGTGTTGAACGAGATCCCAAGAGGAAAGGTGTTCTTCCGTACGGTGTTCTACCTCCCAGCGATGACAAGCTCGATCGTGATTGCGTTTCTATGGCGGCAATTTTATGATAAGGCTCCAACTGGTTTGCTCAACACCCTCATCGCCCCGATCATGGACTTCATCAACAACGTCATCATCCGCGACCCGGCGAGATTTTGGCCAACGGCGTACGACTGGCTCGGTGATCCTCAGCTTGCGATGCTGGCGGTGGTTCTCCCGGGAATTTGGGCGGGAGCTGGACCCGGTTCGATTCTTTACCTGGCCGCGCTTAAAAACATTCCAGAGGAGCGCTACGAGGCGGCCGATCTAGACGGTGCAAGTTGGTGGAGTAAAATTCGTGCGATTACGATGCCAGGGATCAAGCCTCTCATGCTGATCAACCTCCTCGGCGTGTTCATCGGAGGGTTCAAATCCATGGAAAACATCTTCGTCCTCACAATGGGCGGACCGCTGAATGCGACCCATGTGATGGGTCTGGAGGTCTGGATGAATGCCTTCATGTTCCTGAAGTTCGGCTACGCAACGGCCGCAGCATGGGTCATGGGTTCGATCCTCATTGGATTTACCTTGATCCAAATTCGAAGTCTCCTTAAAATGCGCTTTTCAACCGCTAAGCTATGATTCGATCTCGGCATTTCGTCGGTCTTGGTACTGTGATCAACGTGGTCGCCGTGTTGCTTGGCGGAACAGTTGGGCTTCTTGTTGCAGGAAAATTCCCAGCCGGAACCCAGCAAGCGGTTCACCTTGCCCTTGGCATCGTGACAATTGGAATCGGCGCCCGGTTCATCGTGGCGGCAAAGGACTTCTTTCTGATCGGCATGATGTTCGTTTTCGGAGGTTTGGTCGGAAGTTGGATAGGCATTGATCATGTCGTAAACTCTCTCGGAGATCAAGCCGCTCTCCTGATCCCAGCGTCGTCCCGGGGTAGCTTCAGTGAGGGGCTGGTGGCGTGTTCAATCCTGTTTTGCATCGGCCCGATGACCTTGCTTGGGTGCCTCGAAGACGCACTTGCCGCAAGGATCGACTTGCTGAAAATGAAGTCAATGCTTGACGGGGTCGCGAGTATTTTCTTTGCAGCGTCATTTGGATTCGGAGTCCTAGCCTCCGCGCTCGTCGTTCTGCTTGTTCAAGGCAGCCTCACACTGCTCGCTGGGCAGCTCCAGAGCTTTGCCCAAGACGAGGAGCTGGTGAATGAAGTCGGGCAATCGGGAGGCCCCATCTTAGTCTGCGTCGGGCTAAGCCTAGCCGGCCTAACTCAAGTTTCAAGCGCAATCTTTTTGCCGAGCATCTTTTTGGTGCTGGGGTATCGTTTGGTGGAGAAGAGGGGGCGGCAGTTCGGGTAGTTCGGCTCGTTCGGATTGCCGGAACTGTTAGAGCAAAGTTAAATTGTTACAAGGAATACACTTGAGAATCTTGGTTCGACCCGCCTAAGCACCCCGAACAACCCGAACAACCCGAACAACCGAACTCTTCCCAAATGCCTCCTGCCAACACCCCGCCAACTCAAGCCCTACTCTACATCGCCGGCATCGCGTTGCTGATTTCCGCTGGACTGACCGCGCTTGTCGTGATCCTGCTCGCCAAGTTCAACCCCGAACTCAAGGCGTACATCCGATCTAGGCAATACGGCCGATGGATCCGAGTTGCGTCCTTCTTGTTCGGTGCGGTCGCTCTGTTCCACCAGATGGTGAATTACCATCAGCTTCGAGGCGCCGTCCCTGAGCCTTTTGAACTCAGCATGAAGCTCCTGGAAGTGACGCTTGGAGGATGGCTTTTCGCGGTGATCTTCTCGGTGATCATGGAAAGCAATGCCAGTCAGGTGATCGGAAACCACCGGGCAAGAAAAATCTTGTTCCCATTCGCCCGCAAGATCGGGGTGATCCTAATCGGCTTCGGAACGCTCTTTGGCATTCTGATTTTGCTTGACGTAAACATCTGGGGAATGATCGCCGGACTTGGAATCGGTGGCATTGCCGTCGCGTTTGCTGCAAAAGACAGCGTCGAGAACATCTTCGGATCGGCAACTTTACTGCTCGACATGCCATTCGTCGTTGGAGATTGGGTCAAGATCGGAACCACCGAGGGCATCGTGGAAGAAATCAATCTACGTAGCACGCGGATCAGGACATTTGAAGACAGCCTGATCACGCTCCCGAACGCTAACTTTATTCGGGCAAGCGTCGAGAACCTAGGTCAGCGACGAAGTCGGAGGCTCAAAACCACAATGACCTTCGCGCCAGGGACGAGCGAAGAAAAGATCCTGCACTGGTGCGGGCAAATCAAGGTCGCCATTTTGAACTTAGAAGAAGCCGAAGCTGACTCCGTGCAGGTGACGCTCTATGAAATCAAAGACACTGGCCCCACAGTCCAAATTGTCGCGAGGTTCAATGCCGAAACCTATGCACGAGAGCTCGCGATTCGCCAATCCGTCTTCGAAACCGCAATGAAAAAAGCTGAAGAGATCGGTCTCCTTTGGCACGGGGAACCTGTAGAGTTGACCGTCCCTCCCGTCACATAACGGCACCCAGCAAATTTAAGAGGTGAACCTCTTGACTTTAGAATCATCTTGGAACTTTCTTGCGAAATTTTGAATAATTAGGTTCAAAGGGCTGTTATTCTGGTGCCTTTTTGGCATAGAATAGAAGAGTAGGAATAATATTCTCATGAAAACGTTTCAACGAAGAGCATTTACCCTGATCGAACTTCTGGTAGTGATTGCCATTATCGCGATTCTCGCGGCAATCCTCTTCCCAGTTTTCGCCCAGGCTCGCGAAGCCGCGAAAAAAACGGCTGCAATCAGCAATATTAAGCAACTTGGCTTGACGACCATTTTGTACGCTAGCGATAACGAGGATTACCTTCCGCTAGGAAATCGTCCGAACCTGACAACCGGTAACACGTATTACAACGGTACCGGTTTTGCCGAGAATCCAATCGGATGGAATCAAGCTTCCCCGGCAATTGACCGCCTTGAGGCTGAGCTCATGTGGACCAGTGCAACTGCCACTTACCGCAAGAACGAAGATATCCTTGATTACAGTGGCTCCCGACAGGTTTCCGTCGCAGGTGCAGTCGCCGCTCCGGGTAGGGTCGGCCGAGGTGGAAACTTCACGTTCAATGGTTTCCTTCAGTACTACTCGACCAGCTCGGTCAACCAGCCAAGCAAGATTCCGATGTTCTGGCAAGGAAGCGGAAACGTGACCCGAATCGGTTTCTCAATGGCCAACCCTCGTCTCCTTTGTAACGGAACCGGGCCATGCCGATACAGCCCCGGTGGTGGAATGCCACAGGGTGATATGACACTTCCAGGCAACGGTATCACTTGGTCCTATACTCTCACTTGCACAGGGGATCGCCCAAGCTACACTCCATTCTCTGGCACAAACATTTACCTCTTCACCGATACCTCGGCGAAGCCAATTAAGTATGGAAACGGTAACCGAGCAGCTTATCCAGGCAGTGCGAACAGCCTCGTACCACTACAGTTCCTTGGACCAAACGGTCAGTGGGAAAATGGTCAACCTTGCGCGGTTCGCGGATGGATTCAGCCAGGCGGTGCAGTCGTTCCGGTTCCATTTGCTCCAGATAATGAATTCAATAACTAAAGAAAGCTCATGAAAAAACTGATTCTTCTCCTTACTCTCATTTCGAGCCTTGCACTTATGGGTTGCGGCAGTAAAGAGCCTGACGTAGCCGAATCCGGTGCTGATCCAGCGGCGGCAGGCTCAGGTGTTGCACCACAAGCGACCCCTGGCGCTCCAACCGCTCCGGCAGCAGCTGAGGCGACCACTTCTGGCGTTCAGGACACCCCGGTAAATAGTCTCGGCGATAAGTAATCCATTCGCCCGATGATGATATGAAGCCTTGCTGGTATTACCAGCAAGGCTTTTTTGCCCATGCGAATCTCTGGTCAGCCTCGTCCTTACCTTGGCGAACGAGAGGATTTATGGCGAGAATCGAAGGCAATCTCTGGGAATACAACTTTGCGAAGGTTGTGTTGCTTGATGTGAGTAGCGACTACGAGCTCATGCAAACCCCCATGCCAGCTGAGTGCTACCCGGTCCTCGAAGAACGTTGGATGATGCGCGAATCGGTAAAAGATTCTATGCCCAAGGACGACTTCGTACCTGGTTACCTGTATGACTGGCACGAAGTAGGGAGCATTGATGCGGAAATTTTTGTCGGCGTCGTGCGCCGTGAACTCGCTTAGAAATCCATATCCGTCCTAGGACGCGGGTCGTATCTAGGCTAAACTAGGAGAACTTTGACACGAAAAGAATTTGACGATAAGATGCTTGAACTCCGCGAACGCTTGAAGGGCGTTGCGCAGGAAGTTTGCGCAATGGTGCTTGACGCGACCGAAGGGGCGATTTCGGACGATAAAGATCTGATCGCCAAGGTTCTAGAAAACCGCAAAAAGGTCGACGAAGAAAATGAGTCGATCATGCTTTATGCATTCGAGACGATCGTTCTTCAGGCTCCGGTCAGCAAGGATGCGAGATTCTTAGCTTCAATTTTGGCGATCAGTGGAGAACTTCGACAAGCCGGAGTTGATGCGGCAAAGCTGGCAAAGCGCACCAAAAAGATCACCGGAGTCTTCCCGCCCGAGCACCAAGCCGCTCTCGGTGCCCTTTCGGAGAGTGTCGTCCAAATGCTCACCGAAACCATCCGCCTTTTCGACGAGTACGACGAAGAACTGGCCAGCAACATCATCGAATACGACTCGATGATTGACTCAGCATACAAAAAAGCCCGGAACCAAATTTTTGTCATGGCGAGTGAAAATCCCGTGGCGACCCAGGAGCTTTTTTGGACGATCGAAATCTTCCATAGTCTTGAGCACGTCGCCGACCACGCTGTAGAAATCGCCCGCCGAATGAAGCAATTGAACTGAGGAACCGGCCTAGCTGGGTGACGAAACCGGTCTAGTGATGCCCTTTGGCGTGATCGTCGGCCTTCACCGGCTTCGGCAAGACGTCCTTCGCAGGAGATTCCGACTTTGGCGGCACGACTTGGACCCCCTCGGGGGAAATGTCCACCGGCTTCCGGAACGCGCCTTGCTTGTCGCCGTAATCCTCAGGACCAAGCTCGTTCTTTACATTTTGCTGGAACCGCTTGAATGGCAACAGTACCGTCACCCGACGATTCTGCTCTTTGAGGGGTTGACCAGGGTATTTGAGGCGTTGATCCCCAAAACCCCGACATCCCATGATCTGCTTGGTCTGGACCCCGTTATTGCGCAAGATTCGTAGCACGGCTTGGGCTCGGTCGGCGGAAAGGTCAAAATTGTCATAGTTCGGACCAGAATATGCCCGCGAGTCGGTGTGTCCGTCCACGATTAACCTTCGGCCCGACTTACCTAGTACGGGGGCAACTTCCTGAATAATTTTACGAGCGGCAGGTCGTACAACGCTGCTTCCAACTTCGAAAAACACAACTCCGTTGCCTTCGGCGAACTCGAGTTCAAGACCTTCGGAAGAAACCGTTACCAGAATATTTTTAAGAAGCACGGCAATCGACTTATCGCTCCCGGCAGATTGCAAAATCTTGTTAACCTTTTCTTGGACTTCCCGAACCTCGTCTTCATCCTTTTGCTTGTCGCGCTCCTCGGCTTGCATCATCGCAGAAGTCGGCGCGCCGCTTTGTTTTCGGTCGCCCGTCGGGCTCACGCGGGGTAACCCACCGCTGAACGGTGCTTTGAGGTAGGGTCTTGGTTCGTTAAAGGTCCTCTCAATTTCCGCCTTATCGGCATCGGAAAGCCCCATGATCCACATCACAAGGAAGAACGCCATCATCGCCGTCACAAAGTCAGCATAGGCAACCTTCCAGGCTCCACCATGGTGACCATGGCCGGAGACCTTTTTCTTTTTGATGATAATTGGTGCGCCTTCGTTCATCGTGAATCCTCAAACCTAGGCGGCGTCTTTTTCCTTCACGGCTTTTTCGACTTCCGTAAAGCCAGGGCGAAGGGATGGCGCAATGTTGCGCCGAGCAAATTCGATACAAGTGACCGGGGACTCTCCACGGGCAAAGCTAAAGAGCGCAAACCGAATACAGTTCATGTATTGCTCTTCTGGGAAGAGTTTTCCTTCAATCGCCTTCGCAACCGGAGCGAAAAAGACATAGGCAAGGAAGATCCCAAGGAACGTTCCGACCAAAGCGGCAGCAACGGAGTGCCCGATCGCAGACGCTTCGCCGCCGATTTTGCCCATCGTGATAATGACACCGAGAACCGCGGCAACAATCCCGACCGCTGGCATTGCGTCGGCAACGTTTTGAACGGCCTCGGCAGGCTTGTGGGCTTCTTTATGAGCGATTTCAAGGTCAAGCTCCATCATCTCCGCTAGATCATGAGGACCTACCGCACCGGTAAGGATCACCTTCAAGGTGTCACAAAGAAAATCACTCGCATGGTGGTTGGAGATAAATGACGGAAATTTTTTCATGATTTCTGATTCCGCCGGAGTCTCAATATGCTTTTCAAGACCCAATAGACCCTCCTTCCGTGCCACATTGAACAACTGGTACATCATCTTCAGGAGATCAATGAAGGCCGTTTTTGTGTAAGGATCTGGTTTTAAAAGTCCAATACACGCTTTGATTGTAGATCCGATGCCATCCTTTCCCGAAGATGCAATGAAAATTCCAATCCCAGCCCCACCAATGATGATGAACTCTGAAATCTGAATGAGCACGCCAATTTGCCCCCCGTGCATCAGATAGCCCGCAAAGATACAGACACACCCAAAAATAATTCCGATTAGTACAAACATGGGTTTATTTCGCCAGTTACTTACAATTTATATGCATCATGACCCATAATAAGGCAGGAGGCTACGGTAAAAGTGTTGGCAGATTGTAGTGGAAAACTTAGGGGGATTTTCAGCTTTTCGATGTTAAGATTCCGCTTTGGTGACTCAGGTTTTGTCCCTGGATGGTTTGAAGTTTCCAGAATCATCGGAGTATTCCGGCTTGCCTTGACCGTCAAAATAAGGTAGACCCAATGATGATGAGTGTTTCTCCCACCGGTCGCGCGGTTGTTTTGCTCGATCCCCATACGATCAATCAGATCGCAGCGGGTGAGGTTGTTGAGCGTCCGGGGTCTGTCGTTAAAGAACTCGTCGAGAATGCCCTCGACGCGGGAGCACGCCGCATTCAGATCGAGGTCGAGGAGTCTGGCACCAAGCGGATCGTTGTGCGCGATGACGGGCACGGGATGACCCCGGAAGACGCTCAAAATGCTCTCCTGCGCCACGCGACGAGTAAGATTCGCTCGGTGGAGGACCTTCATCGGGTGGATTCTCTTGGCTTCCGTGGTGAAGCCGTTCCTTCGATTGCTTCGGTCTCGAGATTTTCCATGTCCACCGGAACGGGCGATGGCTCACGTATACTGATTCGCACGGAGGGTCGCTCTCCGGAGCCAATCGCATTCGAATCTGGGCCGCAGGGAACCACAATCATCGTTGAGGATTTATTCTTTAATACCCCGGCTCGGCTTAAGTTCTTGAAAACCAATGCCACCGAGATGAGTGCGATCACCGAGACGGTTGCGAAGTGCGCGCTTGCTTTTCCGGATGTCGCCTTTAAGCTCACCCATGGCCGTACTGTTGTACTTGAGACGGTCGGTGAAGGCAACCTTCTGGATGCGATTTCGGCGGTCTGGGGTCGGGACGTTGCCCGGGCTTTGGTGCCGATCGAGGCCATCCGGGAAGGCTTGCGGCTCCGCGGCTTTGTTTCTCCACCGCACTTTACTCGCCCGACACGGTCGCAGCAATGGGCATTTGTGAATGGCAGGGCTGTCCGGCATCGGGGATTGATGGCGGCAATTGACTCTGCATTCCGCCAGATTACTCCCGAGAAGCGCTACCCGGTGGCGGTGCTGATGATTGACTTGGATCCGGGCAAGGTAGACATGAACGTCTCGCCCACCAAGAGCGAGTGCCGATTCATGCAGGATGGGCTTATTTTTGAAGCCGTCCGTAGCGGAATCAAGGACGCGCTTCTTGCAAATGGCATGATGCCGACTTTTGATTCGATTGCCCGCGCAAATCAAGCTCTTGCCGCCAGCCAATTGGGTGGTTACGGTGGATTGCCGGGCGCACCATCTGCTTTTAGCGGGGTGGCGGAATCTCGTTTGTTGGATTTGCCATTTGCGGGGTCCGGGACGGGGTTTGGAGCCGGGGGTTCGGTGAGTTTGGATGGTTCGGGTGTAGTGGGCAAAAATCTACCCGACCTATCCTCACAACCCGAACAATCCGAACTTGCGCCATCCCACCAGAACGAATCCGAACCAGCCTGGTTCCCCTCCTTCGCCGACCGCTTCCTCGAAGGCTTGCGGGTCATTGGCCAAACCGCGGATGCGTTTTTTATCCTGGCCGAGAATCACGACGGCCTGATGGTGATTGACCAGCACGTCGCCCATGAGCGCATTTTGTTTGAGAAAATTCGCGCCGCACGGGGAAAGGGTCTGGTTGAGAAGCAGTCGCTTTTGACGCCGACAACGCTCGAGCTTGAGCCTCGTCAGGCGGGTTTACTCGGAGAAAAGCTCAGTGAACTGGAGGAAATGGGCTTTGAACTCACGGCTTTTGGCCCGACAACTTTTTTGATTCGGACAGTTCCGGCGGCGCTGAAAGGTGATGATCCGGCGCGTTTTTTGCGCGACTTGATTGATGAGCTCATTGACGGGGCGGGTGCCCCTGGGCTCTCCGCACGGGAGAACATCTGGGTGATGTGCTCGTGCAAGATGGCGATCAAAGCCGGGGATCGCTTAGGTCTTGCCGAGATGGAGAAGCTTCTTTACGACCTAGCATTTACGGAGAACCCATTCCTATGCCCCCACGGCCGGCCGATTACGATTACAATTGGCAAAAGTGAGCTTCTCAAGAGGTTTAAGCGTGCTTGAAGTTGCCTTTGACTTGGCGGGAAAGCTTTGATCATTCTCGGCATTGACCCAGGCCTTGAGCGGATTGGCTGCGGCATCATCCGCGTGGAAGGTTCTCGCATTACTCCAGTTCACTATTGCCTGATCCAAACCCCCAAGGTCGTGCTGACAGACCGTTTGCGCCTCATCCACGATCAAATGGCAGAGCTGTTGGATACCTATAAACCCGACGCCATCGCGACCGAGCGGCAGCTATTTGCGCAAAACAAAACCACCGCCATGGATGTTGCTAAAGCCCTCGGTGTGATTCTTCTCACAACCCAGCAATACGGAATAGCCTGGGCCGAGTACAGCCCGCCCGAAATCAAGCAAGCCGTCGTTGGCAATGGTGCAGCCGATAAGAAGCAGGTGCAATTCATGGTCACCAAGCTCCTCGGGCTTCAATCAACGCCAAAACCTGATGACGTCGCCGACGGCCTCGCCATTGCTATCACTCACGCGATGCGGTACCGGATGGCGCGGATTGCTGGTGGATAGAGCCTTACTTACTCTTCCCTTGATCCAGATGCACCATCGTGCCCATCAGCGTCTTTTGCGCCCCACCGGCGTCGCCGGATTGCAGAGCGCGCATGGCGATGGTGACTTCCTGAGCTTCCTGTATCTTGCCCTCGCTCATCAGCATCGCCTGGGTTTTTGCAAGATCCGCCGCCGCCATTGCAGCAGTGAGTTGCCCTGTCTTGAGCCCCATGATCGTCTTTTCGACCGCCTTGCTCGCAGCGGCAACTTGGGCGGCGGCGCCGACCTTTTGATGCACCGGCACCGAATACTTAGCCGCATCGGCGGTGAATGTGGTCATAAAGTCGAGCTCGGTACTCACCCGCATACCAGTGTTAGCATCAATGTACGAAAGCCGCCCACCCATCACGCGGTACTGACCCAGCGGGTGATTGGGGAAGTCCAGGTCAAAAACAACTTGGACGGTTTCCCCGCGCTCTAGATCGGAGATGGGCATCGTGAATTCCTGTCCGCTCGGTAACGGCGATAGCCCGGTTGCTCCCCGAAGACTGACCCAGCGCGACATCTTGAGCTCAAGTTCAATGTTCGTCGCCGCAACGGACATCAGCTTATCCACCTCAAGCTTGAACACCTCAGGGATCATTTCTGGGCGCGGAATGTAGGCATAGTTCCCGCTTGATTTCTTTGCCATCGAAGCAAGTAACTCCTCGTTATAATCCGGACCAAACCCAAGGAAAGTCATGGAGATCCCGCGTGCCTTGATTTCCCCGGCGTGATTGACGAGGCTATGAAAATCCTTAATCCCAGTCGTCGGATCGCCATCGCTTAGGACCACCATCCGGGTCGCGCGGTTGGGTTCCATGACCTGCAGAGCATTTGAGCAGCCCACCCCAAGGGCGTCATAGAGGTTGGTGGTATTCCCAGCCGTGATTCTTGAGATCCCGGCCTTAATCGCCTCCTTGTTCGTGACCTTTTGCGGAGGCATTAATACGTCCACCATTTCCTCAAAGGTGATGATGCTCAACACATCATTCGGTCCGAGTAAGTCCACGACGTAGTTGCACGCCATCTTCGCATATTCCAGCGGAGGGCCTTCCATCGAGCCGGAACGGTCCAGCACCAGGCACAGGTTCATCGGCGTGCGCTGGGTTCCGACGGCAACTCCAGGGATCGCGCCAACAGAATTTTCGGCTTCAATTTCGAGCAGAAATTGCTCCCGAGCGGGACCATTCGCCATCGCATGATCGCGACCAGGAATGACCCGCGCCTGAACGCCTTGGGGGATCGGCGCACCGGTCAAGGCAACCGTGCGATTGGGATCCATCGGTGCCGCGCTGGGCATCGCCGTCATCATTTGGGTCACGTTTCCGGCGATTGCGGGAGTGACGATGGTTCGATTGGGATCAAAGGTAGACATGGCTTATTCGAGGCGGAAGGTCGTGCTGCCAATGCGCAGAAGATCGCCGATCTTCGCCATTGCAGTGCTGATTTTTGAATTGTTGAGATAGACCCCGTTGAGACTCCCAAGGTCGGTCACATTGACGCCGCCAGGAATCGGTTCTATCCGTGCATGGCGACGGCTTGCTTGCGTATCGAATGCCATCGGAATGGTCGGCTGTTCGCGGCCGACTTCGGTAGCGGTGGTCACCGGGTAGCGTTGACCGGCAAGGGGACCGTCCAGTGCGACCAGGGTCGGAACCTGGATTGGGTTTTGGGCAACCGTGGGCATTGAAACTGGAGCCTGAATTACCGTGGGTTGCATGGGGACTTGCGCCATCCCGGCGGGAATTTGGCCGTAAGCCGCGGGTCCAGGTTCAGGATGCGCAAAATGCACGTGCTGCGCTTGTGGAGTGTAAGTGGGTTTCCCAGCCCCTTTAAGCATGAACATTAAGCTGTGATGCCCGATCTGGAAAATGTCGCCATTGTTCAGAAAGGCCTGGCGAGTTGGTTGCCCATTTACAGCGACGCCAATCGGGGTTTGAAGGTCGTAAAGCACATAATTGTTGCCTTCTTTCCGGATGCAGGCATGGCTCGGCTGAACCATCGGATCGCCAAACAAGGGGACGTGGACATTTTCGGAACGGCCAAAGTACGTTGCGCTGGCATCAAGCGCCCAGTCCTTGCCTTCATTGCGACCGAGCATCAGCCGGACCCAAGCCTTTCGACCGATGGATTCAACTACCCCGATCATCAAACCGATTCCCATTCCAAGGATCGAAAAACCAATCCCTCGTGGGATTGCTCCTGTCTCAGAACCGGCTTCGGCGCCAAAAGCAACCACCGCTGTCACCGTCCCGACGATTACGAACGAGATGCCACCGGCGATGCCGCCAATGAGTCCCCCGATCAAACCATAGTAGGCGCGTTTCGCGCTCATACCCACCACGCCCTGACCGAGACCGATCAGCGCACCGAAGATCGCCCAGCCTGCTGTACGGCCTACGAGTTCCCCAATCGGACCAAGAGACAGGACGGATCTGTAGATCACGGATCCGAGTGAGATTCCGAATGAGCCGCCGACTAACCCAATGAGCGCACCGGAGATCGCGCCCTTTAGCATGTGCTGGCGTGACCCTTGGTGCCAACCACTGAGTAAACCCAAGAAGAGCCCAATGAGCACACCGAGCGTCGCGCCAGTGATTCCCTCCCATTGAGACCACTGCGCGATGGAGGTAACGGTTTTCGGGGCAAATGGCTCGCGGACGAGGAAGCACAAGAATCCCGCTGCAAGTCCCGCGAGTGCTAACTGAAATGCTCTGCCCATGATGCTCCCCTAAAGTGAATTACAGCCCTTCGATCCGCAAGGTCGTCGCCCCTACCAGAATCTGGTCACCGGTCTTAAGAACCGCAGGACTACTCATACGGACGCTATTGACGTAAGTCCCGTTCGTACTTCCTAAATCTGTGACCGTCAGTACGCCATTCTCGAAGTTCAAACTCGCATGATTTCGGCTGATGCTGGCATCGCTCGGAAAGGAATAAGGCGAACCAGGTTCCCGGGAGACGACATGGTCGCCTTCGACTAGATTGATGAACTCACCGGTGGTGAAGTTGACGAGTCTGGGAACAACGCTCACGGCAGGCACCGCTGGTGCGGCGACCGGACCGGGGGTGAATTGAGCGTCCGCACCGAGGTTGATGGGTTCAATTTTGGCCCGGGCGGGTGCGGGCTGGCTTGGGATCGCCGGGTCTGGGTCCCCGGTTGCTGGGGTGGGATCTTCCGGAATCTGGACGCCTATTTTATCAAGCTGAGCGTTGATTTGATCTTTGTTTTGGGTGACGTACTTGAAGATGAAGTAGACCGCACCTACGATGAGAGCAAGCGAAATCACGCCGCCGAGGAACGATAGAATCGGGTTTCCTGCTGAGGCTGACGGCTGAACTGCTGGAGCCACGTTTGTTGTGGGCTTTGTCTCGGATTTAGGTTGGTCCCGGGTCTCACTCGATGAGGATGGGGCGACAACGGTATCTACCTTGCTCGCGACCGCAACCTCCAGGATCGGAATCAAGTCCCCGCGCTGCAAAGGCATGTCAAAAATTTGGATCGGGACCTTGACGTCCTTACCCTCGAATTTCGTCTTCACTTCGACCTTGAACTGACCCGGTGTGACGCCAAAGAACTTGACCTCACCCTCGTCGCCAGGGGTCAGCAGGTTGGAGAGAGGGCCTTTTTTTGTAGTGAGAATGATGTTAGCGGAGGAGATCGGATTGCCTTCGTGAGTGACCTTCACGACCACTTCGTGAATGAGGTTAAAGTCTTTTTCGCTTGGCCTCCATTCTGTCTCGGCGTTCGAATAGGGGAGGACGGCGATATTCCCGGTCAGGTGATTGTGCGCAACCAAAAATCCCGTTTTCGCACCCGGAGGAGTTGGCAAAACAACCTTGTCGGTGAGAGTTTCGACCGCGGTCTCGGGTGCCGCCCCAACGGCGCCAGGGCTGTGCCAGACCGACCAATCGCCCTTTGCCGGGAATGTCACGGTGACCTGAGCTGCCGCGAAGCAAATCAGGCTTGACAGGAAAAAGGCAACGAGCGTGCGCGCGGTCGTGACTCGCATGGTGTAGTCAGTTTAGCCCGAGCGGCGGGAAGCGCGTTCACAACATCGCTGGCAAGGTAACCAATAGGTCCAATTTTTTCAGCACACAGGTCGGCGGCAAGCCCGTGCCAGTACACACCCGCAGTCGCGGCTAAAAAGGTCGGCAGGTCTTGAGAAAGCAAGGTCCCGATGATCCCGCTTAAAACATCCCCCATTCCCGCCGTCGCCATGCCGTTGTTTCCGGTCGTATTGACTGCCATAGGTTGTTCCGGGGTGCCGCTGATTGTGTGTGGTCCTTTGAGAATGATTGTATGATTCAGGCGAGTCACCGCCGATTTCACTGTTTGGAATCGGTCGCTTTGGACTTCCGCGATGCTGATTTCCATGAGGCGACTCATCTCGCCCGGATGGGGAGTGAGGACGCACTCCGTATCTGGCAATGCGAGTCCCTGCGAAACCCAGTTCAGGGCATCGGCATCAATCACACTTGGAATGTCCCAGTCAATCCAGAGGGCTTCCAAGAATTCTTTTACGGCCTTCGACTGTCCTATCCCAGGTCCAAACACTGCTGAATCGAATCGAATCGGATACTCGCGAATGAGCTTTGCGCCCCCAATCGAAATCGCCCCGTTAACATCCGGAAGGGGTAAGTGAATCACTTCCGGAATCTGAGACGCAACAACCTGGCAAACGGCTGGTGTACTTGCGAGTGTGACGAGTCCGGCACCGGCTCTCAGCGCACCTTGGCAAGCAAGGACCGCGGCCCCTGGCATTAAGTCGGATCCAGCAACAATTAAAACATGTCCGTTGTCCCGCTTATGCGCACTACGGAGGCGTTCGGGAAGCACATCCGCAACCCATCGGGCAGAAACCAATCGCGCTTCGGTTGGCTCGTGCATGAGTTGGCTTGGGTAGCCAATATCTGCAACCGTCCAATACCCGGCATGTTCCAGCCCGATTCCCTGGAATAGAAACGGTTTTGCGAGTCCAAAGGTCACGGTTCGCAGAGACCAAACCGATTCTCCAAGATCCTCACCGGTATCAGTATGAATGCCGCTTGGCACATCAACACTTACAACGGGAACGCCGCTCCGGTTGATCGCACGGATCGCGTCCTGGATTCCGCCTCGAACTTCGCCATGGGCTCCAGTTCCGAGAAGTGCATCCACGATGAGGTCATATCCACCGAGGCAGTCCAACCGGCGCTGAAAACGGGCATCGTCATAGAAAATTGGCGTGATCCCCTGTGCACGGGTGACGGCGAGCTGGGTGCGATTTTCGGCAGAAAGCTCATCCTCGGTCGTCGCCAAGAGGACGTCCACGTGGTAGTTCATTTCCACGGCGAGTCGAGCAACGACAAGCCCGTCCCCGCCGTTATTTCCCCGGCCACAGAGGATCGCAAGCTTGCCGCCATCGGGCAACAGCTCCCGAACAACTTCGAAAACAGAGATGCCCGCCCGCTCCATCAGGACCATCGGCGGAATTCCGTACTGATGGGTCGAGACCTCATCAATATTCCGACATCTGCTTGCGCTTCCAATCCACACTGGACGTATCTACGCAGGTTGTGTCATATCATCGGCATTTGGAGTTCGGAGGTTATGGTAGTTCGGTGGTCAGAAATTTTTATGTGCAAGCTTGAGTAACCGAGCTTTGAAGATTAGTAAGCTGTACCGCCCGAGCTCCCGAACTACCCAAACGATTCGAACCAAAAAACTCTAGTACTTATGCGGCTGAGACTGGCATCCCAATTCCTCCGATATTAAATCATCGAAAGGATGGCAGGGATGCAAAACGGATTTCGAACAGACCATTTACAAAAACTTCAGCTCAGGGTGGACCCTCGGCTCGTGCTCTCAGGACAACTCCTCGGAATGTCCTCGCTCGAAGTGCGTACCGCGATCGAAACAGAACTCGTTGAGAACCCCGCTCTGGACTGGCTAGACTCCGACGGTGAGCCGATGTACCTGGAAACGATCCTCAAAACCGTAAATCCAGGCGAGCTAAAGCCTGGAAGCGAGGACCGAGAGTTTCACCGAAGTCAGCCCAATGACGCGTCTGAAACCGATTGGACGGATCTGACTAGGAGCATTCACACGCTTGAAGAGAGCCTTGAGGGACAGCTTGGCGCAGTACTGAATAGCAAGTACGCCAAAGTGATTCAAATCGTGATCCACTCGATTGATGATCGAGGGTATCTGGTGACTCCAGCTGAAGAAATCGCGATGGATCACGACCTCGACATGGACGATGTAGAATTTGTGATCAATGCCCTGAAGGATTGCGAGCCATGCGGAGTCGGGGCGTCGAATCTGCAGGAATGTTTGGTGATCCAGCTCCGTCGTGCCGACACCCTCGAAGGAAAGATCGCCTACAACATCGCCAAATACTGCTTCGATGAACTCGTGGACAGGAACATCCGGGCGCTAGCCAGAAGGTTCAAGGTGCTTCCCGATGTGATCCAAAGCGCGCTAGAAGTTATTCGCGGCTGCTCACCGTACCCAGCCGATCAATTTGAGCGTGATTCCAATATCCACATTTCGAATCAGGCGACTTCGGTTCCGGTGGATATGAAGATCGTGAAGGATGACTTCGGATGGTCGGTTGAGATTCCTGGAATTGATGCCAGAGACCTGATCATCAGTCACGCCTACCGCGAGCATATGCTCCGAATTCAAAACGGAGCCGCCGCCGAGGCAGACGAAAAACGCCATCTTTCGACTTACGTCAATCGGGCAAAAGGGTTCATTGACGCCCTCACCCAGCGCGCGATCACGCTCACGAAGCTCGGAAACTACCTGATCCAGAATCAAAGCGGGTTCATCACGACCGGGGAATATCGGTTCTTGAAGTCTCTCACCCGCAGAAAGGTTGCCGCCGACTTGGGCTTGCACGAAAGTACCATTAGCCGAGCTACCGCTGGAAAGCACATACAGCTGCTGAATGGTGAAGTGGTTTCGTTTGAGGTCTTCTTCAAGCCAGCCTTGCGCGTTCAGCAAATGATCACGGAAATCTTAGCCAAAGAAGACCCTGAGCATCCATTCAGCGACGAGAAGATCGCCCAAATGCTCTCCGATCGCGGGGTGGATGTGGCTCGCCGGACGGTCAATAAATATCGAGACCGGACCAAACTTCTCTCCAGTCGGCACCGAAAGAACGCCTAACCTTTTGATTAGGCGTGTACGACGCCTAGGGAGCAGGTTCATCTGTGACGGGGACGACCCGAACCGATAGGGTGTTTTTCGCGCCCCGGTAGGTTGCGGTCAGAGTGATCGCCCCTTCGCCGAGAGCACGGACGACTCCGCTTTGGTCAACCCATCCGCCCGGGCCCATCGCGCTCCAGAATACTTCTCGCGTTGGAATGACTTGACTCGTGCTTGTAATCGCACGAAATGCTTGCAACTTCCCAGCCGTGAGTTGTCCAGGACCTTGAATCACGAATGGCGGAGTATTTTCTGGCCTCGGTCCGAAGAATAAAACTCCGTTCGAGACCTTCCGCTCGATCCCGTCGCTTGGGCGATTCACGGCTTGACCAAAGATGGAGATTGTGGAACTGCCGCCGCCATCAAGATTAATGGCATCTCGGCAGCCTAACCCTTGCATAATCGAAGCCATCTCCGGCAAAGTGCAACCGATACTCATCGTTTGGCGACCGTCCACGACTGCGAAAATCAAATCGCCCTGGGCGCTGATGCCCACGGCAGTGCGGGGATGGCGGTCGGTGCTGAACTTCTCACTAAAGCTCGCTGTCTGGAAGTCAATCTTCACCTGACCGTTTTTGATGAGCATCGGACCGCCGCCAATGACATTATCAATTGCGTTCCAGTCGAAGCCGGTCATATTTGAACGAATCAAGGCATTTGCAATGAGTGATGTCTCGCTCAGAACTTCCGCGGTTTTGCCTTGCCCGACGAGCACAAAGTGACCTTCCGGAATTTTTACACTTGGCTGATTTTGAATCACGCGCACAACCTTGCCCCGCGCGTTTCCGGTTGGATTCAGGCCGAGAGTGTCCATTTTCATCACAACATAGGTGCAGGGCGCTGCGGCTTTTGCTTCTGCGGCGGCATCGGTCATGAGGACCCACTGATCAGCTCTCGCGTCTTCGTTGATGCCATTAAGCGCAATCGCTGGAGCACCGTCAAGACTAATTGAGCCTGACCAATCGCTGAGCGCAATTTTCGCCCCCAATGGCCCCCAGCCAATCGACGCTCTTCCCGGAAATGGTCGGCTCAAGAGTTGTCCATCGCGTACCATAGCTCCGAGTGGCTCACCACTCGCAGGGAAAAAGTCGCCATTGATGCCAGCGATGGCACTTGTGCGCTGAACCATGCTGGACATGGTTTCGCGAGCGTCGTTTCCAGGCGCCCCAAAAATTTGCCCACGGGCGACTTCGCTTCGAGCAAACAAACCTGGTGCGCCGACATTAAAGCGAAGGACATGGATCAACCTGGGTGCCTTGGAGTCAATTTCCATCCGGTAGCTCATGCCAGGGGTGATTAGCTTTTCCCAGCTTTGAGCTTGGGAGATCGCTGCACTGAGCGCAAAAAGGGCAAGAGTTAAACGTCGCATGGATTTTCTAGGTAGGTCAGGGTCCCGCGTTCGGCATCCATCCGGGCGGTAATCCCCAGCGGGATGCTAAGCATTTGCTTCATGTGACCAAATGGGAACATTAACATAGACGGAAGACCAGCCTTGATAAGACGCTCAGAAACGATGTCGCGCCATGGTTTTGCCCCAATCGTTTGGTCTGATCGTTCATCCGTCCGGGTCATTTCACCAACAATGACGCCCGCCGACTCCTGTAAAACTCCAGCGTTGAGGAGGTGAGTCATCATCGCATCCACTCTATGCGGATTCTCATCAACGTCTTCCAGTACCAAGATTTTCCCTTTCGTGTCAATTTGTTCCGGAGTACCCATTGCATCGCAAATCAGAATCATGCAACCCCCAACGAGAGTCCCGGTCGCGATACCTGGAACGACAACCTCAGCCTTTGGCACGACATCCGCGATCACGGGGTCGCCAACGAGGAGTCTAAGAAATGAATCATAAACCCATGGCTCGCGCTGGGAAGCTAGCGTCAGCGCCATCGGCGCATGGATGCTCACTCCATTTCGTCTCTGCCAAGCCATGTGAAGCGTGGTGATGTCGCTAAACCCGATCAGCATTTTTCGAGAATTCACCATCTTGTCAAGATCCAGGTAGGGAAACAATCGTGCGCAGCCATAGCCTCCTCGTGAGCAATACACGGCCGAAACTTCCGGGTCGCTAAATGCCGACATCAGGTCAGATGCTCGGGCTTCGTCATTTCCGGCAAGATAATATTCCTGATCCAGGACGTGCGGCATGAGCTTGGTCTTGAACCCAGCATCATGGAGGACAGCTAGTCCCTGGTGCATTTTTTCCGGGTCAATCCCGGATGCTGGGGAGACTACGGCAAGGGTGTCGCCGGGTTTTAAAGCCTTGGGCTTGATGCGCATAGCATCATTTTAGTTCGGATGGCCCCACTTTCGCCGTGCCTTCGGTCGTCAATTCAACCGAGGCAAATCCAGCGTCGCCCTCACTTGCTGAAGCGCATACTGATACTCGATGAAGTGGGAACTGAGCTTCCGGAATTTTGGAGCCTCAGTGTCGTGGGGCGGTAGTTCAAACAAGCTCACAACGTGATACGATTCTTGTGCCTGCTTTGGCAGATTCACGATCATATCCCCGGCGATCGAAAACCGCATTTTGGTCAAGAAGTCCGGGAAAATTCCGCTCCAAAAGAGGATGAAGTCCCCGATATGGCGATGGACTTCTCGTTCGCGTTCAAACGAATTGGCATTGAGCAAAACGTCGCCCTCGTTGAGCATTTCCGTGATGCTTACAATTGGGCGTCCACTGGCATCCTTAATCGAGAAAATCTGGTCAGTATGGACAAACCGATTGAGCAAGCCGGCAAGATAGAGCTCAATTTCCTCGTCGCTTTGCCCGAGGCTAGAAATGAAGGCGTCATGAACAACCTCCGAGAAGAGGCCATGGAGTCCGTGTCCAGAAGGTTCAAATGCTGACATCGTGTTAGTCCTCGCCTTTGTATGAGGATATATTCCATAGTCGTCCAAAATTCCAAAATCGTTCCAATAGACATTGGCACGTAAAACAAATTTCTGCGAAATGCGCCGGATTTCGACCACCCAAAGGGCGATTGACGTCTAAACTTCTGTAAGGTCCTCGCCGAAATGATCATTTGCCCCAAGTGCCGCGCCCAGAACCCACCGCAAGGAAAATTTTGCATGTCTTGTGGCGCGCCTCTGCCAGCGATTTCCCAGCCTATTCCCGCCCAGCCTGTTCAAAACTACGCTGGAATGCCACCCCCACAGCCAAATGCTCAGAAGACGTGGTGGACTATTGGAATCGTGGGTTGTTTGTTACTCGGAGCGTTCGGTTTTGGTTACGGGGAACTGCTGAGGCAACGTGCAGCGGCGGCAAAACCCGATCTGCTACGATTCGAAGCAAAGCCTCCCAGCCCAGATCTGCTTAGACTTGAGCCAAAGCCGCAAGAGCTCACCCGGCGAGAGGGATCACCGGCTCCCGAGAACACTGAAATGCCAGCGGATATCAAGGCCTGGCTTGAGCATTTGGAGAAAACCGAGCGCGAGCGTCGCCGGTTGAGTATGAGGCAAATCGGCAGCTTTACGGCGACAATGGCTGGGCTCCAGATGGGCGATGCCATGAAGATGCTCGAGGAAATCGCGGGTAGTGATCCGAACAGCAACGAAGATCCTCAGGAAACCAGCGCAGTTGCCGTTCACAAAGAATTCGAACAGGCCAGAACCGATTGGCGCAACCTGCGCGACCAGTTCAACGCGATGCCCCCGCCAGCGGAATGCGAACCGATCCGGCAGGCTTACGAAGTAGCCTTGAGCGAAACGAGCGGAATGATGGGCGACCTGATGGGCTCAGTCGAAAAAGCCCTTGCCAGTGACGATCCTCAAGCAAAGAAGGATGTCGTCGCGGACCTGTACGAAATGAAGGGCGCAAGCGAGGTAATTGACCAGGCAGGCAAGAAAACCGACGGGTTGATCCAAGAAATTTGTGATAAATACAAAACCAAGAAGTGGTTCGGAATTGCGGAAGACTTTGGTGGCGGCGGCGGAATGATGGGAGGAATGGGCGGATTTTGATCGCGCCACCAGTTTGTCCGGACTTCCTGCACCGACTTGCCGAAGATTGCCTCGAAAGCCTGATGCGTTCGCATCCTTTGCCCCGGAGACCAAAAATCGAATGGCGCGGATATCGCACCACCGCTGGAACTGCAAACGCGAACACATTCACGATCGCTTTGAGCAAGCATGTTCTGGATGACGCTGAAAAGCTCCGATCCACGTTCGTCCATGAGTATGCCCACCTGCTGGCATTTGCCCGATTCGGACGAAGAGGACTCAACCATGGTCCGGCTTGGCAACAAGCGATGCGCGATCTTGGTGCGGATCCCCAGGTCTATCATCGCTATGAGTGCCAAAGAAACCAGCCACGCCAGATCGTCGAGTACACATGTTCCAAATGCGGAATCGTGATTCCAAGAAAACGAAAATTGCCCCGAAACCGAAAATATCTCCACCGCAATTGCGGCGGGACGATCGCGCTTCACGCGATCAAAGAGGTTGATCAAACAAAAAAAGGGGCCGCTCGCCATGTTGAGCAGCCCCTTGTCGGGATCTAGGTGTGAAACCTAAATTACTTAGTTTCTTCGGCTGGCTTTTCAGCGTCAGTTGCAGCAGCGCCTTCGGCTGGCTTTTCGCCTTCAGCTGGAGCAGCTTCGCCGCCGCCAGAGCAACCAGCGAGAACTGTGCCCAAAGTAAGGGCGAGCAACAACATCGAGATGAGTTTCTTTGACATAATTTTCTCCTAACAAGACCCTGCCACAGAACTCACGCTCTGATTCGGGTTACCCTCATTACGTTTGCACGTTCCGTTTGGTCGCAAAAACTTTCACTTTTTACAACCGATTCTCAAATATGAACGTAATGAACCCCATGGCAGGAGGAAAAAGGCTGAGTCTCAACGGCATGTTTGGTCTTGCTGCGATTGCTTTTTTGATGTGGGTGATCCCGGTGACTCAGCCTGTGCTCATCCCGCTGATCTACCTGAACACGCATATCCACGAGTTCTGTCATGCAATCATCGCTCTCGCTACAGGTGGTTCGGTTCAGTACATTAAAGTCTTCACCAATGGCTCGGGAGTGACCCCGGTTTCGGGCGGAAGTCTCCTCTTGATCGCTTCCGCTGGTTATGTCGGCTCGGCGATCTCTGGTGGATGGCTCGTTGCGTGCTGCCGGAGCGAGAAAAATGCAAAAAACGCGTTGATCGGATTGGGCGGGATGATGGTGCTGAGCATGGTCGTGTTTGTCCGTGGCGATCTGGTCGGGTTACTTTCCGGTGCGGCTTGGGCGGCGGTATTGCTTTGGGCCGGACTCAAGGCAAAGGGCGAGTTGCAGACCGGACTTGTTGCGTTTTTAGGCTTTCAAGGCTGCCTCACCGCTGGGTGGGCCTTGCTCAATCTTCTGCAAATCACAACTTCAATGTCCGTCAACAACGATGCCGAGATTATGGAGAGCATCACCCGCATCCCAGCGGTGGCCTGGGCCATTTCGTGGTGCATCCTGAGTATCATTGCCATTGCGGCTGGTTGGAAAACCGCTCTCAAATCTAAGTAGACCATTCTTATGACAACCCCCGTATCTGCTGCTCCCCCGATGGCTTCGGTCGCGACCGTCCGAAATTTGACCATCCGCTATGGGGCCTTTACCGCGCTGAATGATGTTAGCGTCAACATTCCGACCGGGTGCGTTGGTCTCTTGGGCCCGAATGGTGCCGGAAAGACCACTCTGATTAAGTACCTGCTCGGATTTTTGAAGGCGACTTCGGGCGGAGCGACCGTCATGGGGGCAGACCTAGAAACAGAATCCTCCCAAATCCGCCAATTGGTCGGGCTGATGCCGGAGCAAGATTGCCACATTCCTGGAATGCCGGCGGTTGCCTTTGTCGCCTACGCGGGTGAATTGGCTGGAATGCCGTCAAACCAGGCGTTGCGTCGAGCGCACGAAGTTCTGGAATACTGCGGTCTTGGTGAAGCGCGATACCGAAATGTCGAAACATTCAGTACCGGGATGAAGCAGCGGATCAAGCTGGCTCAAGCGCTGGTTCACGGACCAAAACTATTACTCCTCGATGAACCCACCAACGGACTAGACCCGAAAGGTCGCGAAGAGATGTTGGAATTGATTCGCTCGGTTTCGCACGGCAAGGATGTCAACGTGATTGTTTCGAGCCACTTGCTGAAAGACATTGAGCGGACTTGCGATCAGGTTGTCGTTGTCGTTGGCGGTCAGATTCGGATGCAGGGCATGATTAAAGATCTGACTAAGATACAAGGTCAGCCGGTAGACGTCGAACTTAAGGACCCGAGTCCAGCTTGGGCGAATGCGATTGCCGCCAAAGGCATTCAAATCCTAATGGCAGACCGCTACCATTACCGGGTTCAGGCGAACCTCGAGCCCGAGAAAGTTTCACGAATCCTGTTCGAATCCGCCATCGAAAGTGGTGCCGAGGTTCGAAGTCTCCACCTCGCTACACGCTCACTCGAAGAAGCCTTCCTGGAGGCCATCAAGCCATGAATCCTATTTCAGACTTAACCTATCGCGGCTACAACGGCCCGCTCGATCCGCCCCGACGACGTTGGTGGGTCATCGGTCGTGTGTCCACCATGATTGCGATTCGGAAGCGGATCTTCTGGGTGGGTACTGCGTTTGCTTCCTGGTATTACGTCGTCATCCTCACGATCTTTTTCTTTGCAGACTCGTTCAATCGGCAGTCTGACGGAATTGCCTCTGGTCAGCTCGATCTTTTGGCACGAGCCAAGTGGGTGAACGAATTTGTTCACGGATATAGCTTTGGTCAGCTGATCTTCATGTTGCTGTTGCTGCTTGTCGGAGCAGGATCAATCGCGAATGATAACCGCGCAAATGCCCTGCTGGTCTACCTAAGTAAGCCGTGCAAGCCTCGTGACTACGTGATCGGAAAGTTCGCCGGGGTTTTCATTCCGATGTTTACAGCGATGGCGCTACCGAGTTTGCTCTTCTACCTGAATGGAGCGCTGAGCTATCGTTCGTATGGATTTTTGAATGATTGGTTCCTCTTGCCAAAGGTTCTCATTGCGGTTGGGTTGGCCGCGGCTTTTAGCTCAAGCATTATGCTTGCCCTCAGTTCCATCGTCAAGAACGGTCGCATTGCCGGAGTCGCCTATGCCGCACTTTATCTGGTGCCATATGTAGTGACGATTGCGCTAAAAGGGGCTTGGGTGGCCCAGGAAGGAAAGGCTCCGCCGATTCTTGGCCAGCTTTCGTATTGCAGTATCGATGGAGTTCATATTGCCCTCATCAAATCCATTCTAAACACGGATGGCGGAATGGCATTCTCCCTCGCTGGCAATGCTCGCTCGTTTGAACCAATTCCCCCGCTTCCACTCACCCCCCTGCTCCTGGCGGTCTTCGCGATCACCGGAATTAGCATGTATATTTTTGCGAGCCGAGTAAAGGCCGTTGAGGTGATCCGATGATCGAGCTCAAAAACGTCTCGCGCTGGTATGGGTTAGTTATTGGTTTGAACGACGTTTCGTGCGTTATCCCTGCTGGGATTACCGCGTTGCTCGGTCAGAATGGTGCCGGGAAATCCACCATGATGCGCCTGGTCACCGGGCAAATCAAACCGACCGCTGGGCAGATATTGATTGATGGTGAAGAGCCTTTTGCCAATCCGAACGTGTTCCGCAAGCTCGGGTATTGCCCCGAAATTGATAAGTTCTACGAAGACCAAACCGGTCGGTGGTTTGTGAACCACATGGCAAGACTTCAGGGGTTCAATGCCGTTGAAGCTAAGCGCAGAACCGAGGAAACGCTCATTCTCGTCGGCATGATTGACCGATGCGACAAGAAGATCGCCGGGTACTCGAAAGGCATGCGCCAGCGGATCAAACTCGCTCAAGCGATGCTCCACAATCCGCAAACCATCCTTCTAGACGAACCGCTTAACGGCCTTGATCCGGTGGGGCGTCACGAGTTCATCAATGTTCTGGGACAGCTTGCCGAAGAAGGCAAAGCGATCGTAGTCAGTAGCCACATCTTGCACGAGGTTGAGCAATTGACGAAGAACATCCTCCTTCTCCACCGCGGGCGATTACTCGCGACCGGCGACCTCAGGACGATCCGCTCTCTGATTGATAAGCACCCGCATCGGATTCAGATTGAGAGCCCCGAGCCGCGGGCGATCGCCGGAATGCTGGCAGTCAACCCCGATGTGATTAGTCTCGAAATTGACCGCGACTTTTTGAATGTCGAGGTGAAAAATGCCGAAGGCTTTTATACTTCGTTTGCCAAGTTGGTGGTCGAGCGTAACCTCCGCGTGACCGCGTTTACCAGTCCAGACAACAACCTCGAATCGGTGTTCCGATACCTGGTGGGGGGCTAAATTTTTTATGTTTGCTTATCTTTACACTTCCAGCATTCGCGAATTCACCGCCCTCAAAAAGCTCATGATCTGGGTCTTCGGGATCATTGCGATTTTGATCCTGGCTTACACGATCAATTACTTCGTGAAGGGCGACACCTCCACGATGAAATTTGACCGCCTGATCTCGATGATGGGATTCCGGGTCACCGCGATTGTCAGCGCGGTTTACAGCACCTGGGTGATCGCGAGCGAGGTTGAGCAACGCACGATTGTTTACCTTCTCACGCGTCCGATTCCAAGACCGGTGCTGATCTTCTCGCGTGCCTTGGCCTCGATTACGGCAGTCGGGATTTTGAGTACCTTGGTGACCCTCGTCCTTTGGATGATGAGTGGCGCGCCCGGCGGATTGCCGATGCGCGAAATCGGAATTTCGTGGTTAGGAGCATTTGCGTATGGTGGGCTGTTCCTGTTCGTCTCTCTGATCCTGAACCGGGCGATGATTTACTGCTTGCTCTACGCTTTCGGGTGGGAGGCATTGGTGCCAAACATGCCGGGCGAGATCTTTTTGACATCGATCCAATGGCACATGTCGAATCTGGCAAAGGCCGGAAAGACGGTGCCAGAAGCCGCCCCAACCCTCCTTGGCGGGAGTGCCCAGACCGCAAATATCGCGCCGATGGTTTCGGTTTCGATCTTGGTGATCGGGTTTATCTTGATGATGGGCTTAAGTGCGTATTGGTTCAAAACCTTTGAGTACGTGCCGCGGGAAGATGCCGAATAGTCGCGAAACCGTGGAATCCGGGATAATAGAATCATATGGCAACGACGCTGTTCGACAAAGTTTGGGATAAGCACGTAGTGACTTCGCTGGAGGGCGGTGGGAATCTGCTCTTTATTGACCGTCATTTGGTGCACGAAGTGACGAGTCCACAAGCTTTTGACGGACTTCGAGAGGCTGGTCGTCCAGTTCGCAGGCCGGACCTCACTTTTGCCACGGTTGATCACAATGTTCCCACAGATGGTCGGCCGATTGACGATTCCACCCTCAGCGGAAAGCAGCTGAATGCGCTCTCACGGAATTGCGCAGAATTTGGGGTTCCGCTCTACGGCTACCAAAATGCCCGGCAAGGGATCGTCCACGTCATTGGACCGCAGCTCGGGATCACGCTTCCCGGTTTAACCATCGTCTGCGGAGATTCACACACTTCGACCCACGGGGCATTTGGGGCACTTGCTTTTGGGATCGGGACGACCGAAGTTGAACACGTTTTGGCGACTCAGACCTTGCGGATGAACAAGAAGCCAAAGTCCCTTGGAATCGAGTTCACCGGGACGATCCCGGCTGGAGTGACCGCAAAGGATTTGATCCTTGCCGTGATCCGCAAGCTCGGGGCTTCGGGCGGTACCGGGTACGTTGCCGAGTATTTTGGTCCGGCGATTACGAGTCTCCCCATGAGCGGAAGGATGACGATCTGCAACATGAGCATCGAAATGGGCGCCCGAGCTGGGCTCATCGCTCCAGACGACGTGACGTTCGATTACATTGCTGCCGAAGATAGGCCATTTGCTCCGAAAGGCGAAAAATTCGACCAAATGGTAGATTCTGCGCGCTTGCTTAAAACCGATGAGGGCGCGAGCTACGACCGTCTTGAGTCAATTGACGTCAGCACGCTTGCGCCGCAAGTGAGTTGGGGCACAACTCCGGCGATGACGGTGGATGTGAATGGCATCATCCCCGAACCGAAGGACCCCGCTGAAACCCGCGCCCAAAGCTACATGGGCCTCAAGCCTGGTACGAATATTGCTGATTACAAGATCAACACTGTGTTCATTGGCTCATGTACCAATAGCCGGATTGAAGATTTGCGCGATGCTGCAAGGGTTGTAAAAGGTCACCACGTCGCTGCGGGAGTCCGGGCGATGGTCGTGCCTGGCAGCGAAGCGGTTAAGCAACTCGCCGAACAAGAAGGATTGCATACGGTTTTTCAAGAAGCCGGATTCGAGTGGCATCACGCCGGATGCTCGATGTGCCTCGGCATGAATGGTGACATTCTTCGCCCGACCGAGCGTAGTGCGAGTACAAGCAATCGACCATACGAAGGTCGCCAAGGCCCGGGTAGCCGCACGCACTTGGTCAGCCCAATTACAGCCGCCGCAACGGCGCTCAACGGAGTCATTTCTGATCCTCGACCTTATCTGTAGCGCGGCTCAGGCACGTAGATTAGGTACCAGACTGAGCGGATTGTTTGGGAACTTTGTGCGAGGGTTGTTCGCGACACACTTGTCAAACCCGCTGCGGCTTGGGTATTCTCTTTCTCTACCACACGAGCGGGTATAGCTTAGTGGTAAAGCTCCAGCCTTCCAAGCTGATCATGCGGGTTCGATTCCCGCTACCCGCTCCAAATTCTTTCCAGGATTTCCCTTAGAGAAAGAAACAACTTTTGGAAAGGTCACCTCGGCGTCGTTGTTCGCCTTTCGATGCGCTTCTCGTAATTCGTCCCAAGCACGATCCGATCCACAAACACTGCAGGAGTGTGGATGTTGTCCGCATCTAGTTCGCCAACTTCGACGATTTCTTCGACCTCAACGACAGTGACTTTGCCCGCGGTTGCCATCATGGGATTAAAGTTGCGGGCGGTTTTTCGGTAGATCAGGTTCCCCATCTTGTCCGCTTTCCAGGCTTTGATGATGCTGAGATCGGCCTTGAGGGCGGTCTCCATCACGTACCATTCGCCATCAAATTGCTGGGCTGGCTTGCCGTCTGCGATCACCGTCCCATATCCAGTTTTGGTAAAGAAAGCCGGGATTCCGGCACCACCTGCGCGAATCCGCTCTGCCAAAGTCCCTTGGGGATTAAATTCAAGCTCCAGTTCGTTGCTGAGAAATTGCCGCTCGAACTCCGCATTCTCGCCGACGTAGCTGCTGACCATCTTCCGAATCTGACGTGTCTGGAGCAAGAGCCCCATCCCAAAGTCGTCGACGCCGCAATTGTTGCTGATCACCGTGAGATCCTTGACGCCGGTTTCGCGCAAGGCTAAGATCAGGTGCTCGGCGATTCCACATAGGCCGAAGCCGCCGCTCATTACCGTCATGCCGTCAAAAGTCAAACCCTTGAGGGCGGATGCTGCATCTGGAAAAACCTTGTTCATAGCGCCTTTGCTCGCGGTGCCTGGTTATCGTGCGGCACCATTTAACCTATTATGATCGAAATGGCGGGATCGAAAAAAGAAAAAGAGGCAAGCTCGGAGAGAGGTTGCCTCAAAACAAAAGCGGAAAATGCAATAAAAAAATCTCCTTTTACATTGCAGTCAAGAGGAGTATCCGATAGTTATGTTAAGAAACGCAAGTTTTCACTCCAAACCTAGTAGATTCACTAGGGAAAATTCATGGTCCTCAGGCGCAATTTCGTTATGACGAATTTACTGGGGAATCGTGTTCAAAACATCCGCCAATTTGTGGGTGATGGTGCTGTTGCTGACCACGGTATCGCAACCGGCTTCGCGCCCCTTTTCCCAGAGAGGATTTTCCTTGTGCCCAGCATGACCAATGATAAAGATCCCCGTTCCGCGAAGAGCGGGCAAGATATCCTCGACGGGCATCGTCGGGCTGCTCAGGTTAACGATCGCGGCAACCGCTCCCTGAAAATCTTCTGGAATTGCTTTGAGCAACACAGGCTCGTGTCCGAGGCCGCGAATCCCTTGTAGTAATCGGCTACTCCAAATGAGGTTATCTTCGAAGACAAGGATTTTCATGTAAGGTCATTCTACGTTGAAATCGTGTTCAATCACCACGCTTACGGGTACTTTAAATGACGTGAGTATCCGTCCATTGTTTTGGGATGAAGCCGGTCTTCATTTGATTGATCAGCGCGTTTTACCAGTGCGCGAGGAATGGATCGTCCTCGATTCAGCCGCGAGGACGGCGGAGGCAATCCGCGATATGGTCGTCCGTGGGGCTCCTGCAATCGGAGTCACGGCGGCGTACGGCATGGCTCTGGCCGCAAAACATGGCGAAGATCGAGCTGAGGCAGATGCGATTCTTCGAGCGAGCCGCCCAACGGCAGTAAATCTATTTTGGGCGCTTGATCGCATCGCTGGAGTAGCATCATTTGATCCTGACGTAGTGCTGCAAGAAGCGATCGCGATTGAGCAAGAAGACCTCGAGATGAACCACGCGATGGGCGAATTCGGGGCGACTCTCCTCCCAGACGAAGCGATTGTGCTCACGATCTGCAATACCGGCTCGCTGGCCACCGCGGGCCATGGTACAGCGCTTGGCATCATTCGGACGGGTTTTGCGCAAGGAAAGGTAAAGCACGTGTACTCCTGTGAAACTCGCCCCCGTCAGCAAGGATTGAGGCTGACCGCTTGGGAGCTCATGAAGGATCAGATTCCTTTCCAGAGCATCCCGGATGGATCGGCGGCAAGTTTGCTGAGTCAAGGGAAGGTCAATTTCATCGTTGCCGGAGCGGACCGGATTGCGGCGAATGGCGATACCGCTAACAAGATCGGAACGTATATGCTGGCGATTTTGGCAAAGCACTTTGGAGTTCCGTTCGTCATCGCTGCGCCAAGCAGTACATTTGACCCGACAATTCCCGATGGCACCCATATCCCAATCGAGGAACGTGATGCAAGTGAAATTACCCACATCGAAGGTCAACAGGTTGCACCAACGGGTTGTCCGGTTTGGAACCCTGGATTTGATGTCACGCCAAATGACCTGATTTCTGCGATTGTAACCGAGAAAGGAATTTTCCGTCCGCCATATAGGTTCTAAAGAAAGGAGCCGATAAATATACGTGTATGCGTGCATCCGAAGGATGTTCGGGTTGTGGATTACCCGGGTACCTGGAACTCACACGCACGGAGAAATCTCTTGAACGAAACTGGACAACTTTTACTTGCGGTTGGTGGCACGGCATTGCTCGTGTTCATCGTTGATTATCTTTGGATTGGTAGCAAGCTCAAAAAGATAACTGGATCATCGGAAAACCAAGTCCGTGCGCTTGCCGAAAAGATTCAAGAAGCTACTGCTCTTCGAAAAAAATTAGAGGAAGCCGAGAGTCAAATCTCAGAACTAGAGAGTCGAACCCCAGTCGCGGCCGGAGAAGTGGATACCACGCTTTATGTCCAGCGCATGGAAGAGCTCACCAAGCAACTGCAAGCCGAGAGGGATGCAAAGGCTCTTCTAGAACAACAAGTTTCGACTCTCCCCAACGCTTCTGGCGAGGCTGAACTTCTCCGTCACCGGATTGAGCATCTTGAAAACGAACTTCAATCCACGACATCAAGAGCATCTCAGGCCGAATTGCTTGCCCGGGAACTCCAGGAAGCCACTGCATTCAAAGCGAATTCTAATGGCGACGACGAAGCCAGAGCTCAGCTTCTCACTGAGAACGAGCACCTTCGCAAATTAGTGCAGAACATGCGCACTCAGGCAGACGAGGTCGAAGGACTCAATTTCAAAATTCGGACGCTGGAGGATGCCCTTTCGAACGCACGTGCAAACACTTCCGAAAGCATTGATGCCGATGATTTCACAATCCAACTCGCGACTAAGGATCAGCAGATTGAGACTCTGATGAGGGGTAAAGCGCAGTTGGACGCGGAAAATATTCAACTGGAACAAGCGCTTCGGGAGGCCACCGCCCATTCCAAGGAAACCGATGACCTTCAACGTGAACGTGAGCAACTCCTGATTCGCCTCAACGATTCGAAGCGGGAGCTTGAGTCTGTACGCGACGCCGCGAAAAATGCCGAGCTTTATCTGGCCAAGCTTGAATCTGCTCAGGATGCCCTCGAAAGGCTGAAAGCGGATATGGCGGAGCGCGATGTTCAGCTAGCGGGACTTAAAAGTGTAGCCGAAGAAGCTCAGGCCTATCAAAGCCAATGGGAAGAAGCCCAAGCCGAGATAAAGACTCTTGAGCAGAAGCTTGCAAGATTCTCGTCTGCGGCTAATATAGGCGAGGTCTTTCAGCTAGAGTTGAGTTCCGCCCAAGAAAAGATTTCCACCCTTGAAGCCAAACTCGCTGAAAACAGCACCGAAATCGCCGACGTAATCGCAGCGAAAAATGAAGCCCGCGAGTATCTCACTAAATTTGAATGCGCCCAGGCAGAGATCAGCACATTGATGGATAAGCTTTCAGAAAAAGAATACGCTTTCGAGAGCCTTCAAAGTAGGTCGTTTGAATCCGGAGATATTCTAGCGAAACTTCAGGACGCCGAGAACGAAATCTCAAAGCTTTCTGCGGAGCTAGTCGAAGAAAAAGCCAAAGCCGAGGAAGTCGAAAATCTTAGCGCTACGCTTGCGAATACCAAGGCTCGAAGTGAAGAGCTTCAGAACCTATTGCGAGAAAAGCAAGGGGAGATCATGATGCTCCAGAAAGAGGTCGAATCCAGCAGGGAGATCGGAAGTCAGGATGTTCAGTCTGAGCTTGAAAGCGTCAAAAAGCTCCTTAATGATGCCGAAAATCAAGCCGATGAGGCCGCCGAACGAGAGGCAAGCCTTAGCGAAAAGATCGAAGCCCTCGCCGCCGAGCTGAAGTCCACAAAGGAGGATTCCAGTCTAGCCCGAGCATCGCTCGATGAAATTAAAGCGGAAGCCGAGCGGGTGCGAAACGAACTAGCAAGCGTGCAACGTGAGGCGAAATCTCTTGCCGAGGCCGCTCAAAAGCTTGAAGAAGCGCAAGCGGAAATTGAACGTTTGCAAAAGTCAGTCGCCGAGCAGGTTAACTCAAACTCAGAGATCGACCCGATGCGAAAACGCGTGAATGAGCTCTTCGCTAATCTAGAGGATTCCCGAAGGGAAAACGAAGGCATCCGAAAGTCAATGGAAGGAACGCTGGCCGACTTGAGGAGATTGCGCTACGAAATGATTGAACTTGGTCGGCTGCGAGAAGAAAATGCCCGGCTCAAGGCAGCCCGAGGTCCATCCGCCGAAATTGATACCCTTCGATCCAAGGTCGCTGAAGCCGACGTCATCGTGACTCAATCGAAAGCAGAGACGGAGGAGACGAAGGAAGCCCTGTCAACCGTAGACATAGAAATTGCAAGCATTCGAAGTCAGTTGCGCACCACGATTGATCTCGGAGAACTTGCATGAGTTTTGAAGATCAAGAAATCAATCTCAGGCCTTGGGCGATGACGCGGGGATTTTCCGCACTGGGTTTGATGGCACTTGGGGTCATCATGGGTTTTCAAAAGCCAGAAACTCCCACGATCCTTGTGCCGGAAAATGGCAAAACGTTCAAGGAAACCATCGTCAAGATCAAAGGAAAAGCGGCTCCAGGAAGTATTGTCGTGATTGAACGAGCGAGAACGGACCAGGACCGCAAGGGAAATAAGAGCTACGCCATCGATACGCTCAACGCAGATACTGAGGGCAATTGGGAGAGTGAACACTACTTTGACGAAGGTCCAAACACAATTTGGACATATTATGAGATGACCGGCGGGACAAAGGGGGCGAATTCGGACCCTGTCGAGTTCACGATCAAATCTGATTTTGAAGCAAACATGTCCAAGGCTCTGGAGATCACTTCCCATGAGAACAACGGGCAGGTTCTTGCTGGAGACGTTGTGATCACGGGTCGTGCACCAGCTGGAGCCAGGGTTCAGATCAGGATAGATGAAGGAAGGCCATTCAAGAAAGCCGCCGATGAAAAAGGATCTTGGGCATTTAATCTCAGCATGAAAAAAGGTACCCACAAGGTTAAGGTTCAAACACTTACGGTCCTGAAGTCCACACAAGAAATCACATTGATCGCAAAGTAAGGAATTTTCTCAAATGGTCGTAGAGTGCAGTCGTGAGCGACTGCATTTTGCTTTTGGGAGATCAGCTCTATAATGGGTTACCGGGATTGCCAGGGGGCCTGCCGATCCTGATGCAGGAAGATCGGCCGCTGGCGACGAGTTTTAGACATCACAAGCAGAAGGTCGTCCTTTTCTTTTCGGCAATGCGGCACTTTGCTCTGGATTTGGAATCGCATGGTCGCCGGGTTGAGTACAAAAAGTGGGACCCCGAGCAGCCGGACTTACTTGAACGATTGAGAAAGACCGATGGGAAAGTCTATACCTACACGATCCATGATCGCTCTTTCCGAGCATTGTTGACCAGAGCCTTAGGTGACCGGCTAGTGGAGATCCCTTCGCCAGCCTTCTTAACCAAAGATGCGCTCTGGAACTCGTATGCGGTCGGCAAGACCCGAAAGATGGGCGACTTCTACAAGCGGCAACGTCGTGACTTGGAGATCCTTGTGGATGCCGATTTGGAGCCGGTTGGAGGTCAATGGTCGTTCGATGAAGACAACCGCAAGAAAATCCCGAAAGGGCTCACTGCTCCAGCCATGCCCCAATTCCCCCCGGATCAAATCACGACGGAGGTCATTGCCCTGGTCGAAACTGAATTCTCCGATCATCCCGGGGATCTGGCAGACTTTTCGTGGCCAGTCACTCGGGCGGACGCTCTCTACGCCCTAGATCAGTTCCTGGAGCAACGCTTCGCCTCCTTCGGTCCATACGAGGACGCGATTTGCCAGCACCAGACGTTCTTATGGCATTCGGCTCTTTCGCCACTCATCAACATGGGTTTGCTCACCCCGGATGAGGTTGTAAAGAAGGCGCTGGCCTTCGCTCGAGAGAACGAGGTGCCCATGGCGGGTCTTGAGGGATTTGTCCGGCAAATCATCGGCTGGCGAGAATTCATCAAGCGCATCGACGAGGAGTACGGGGAAACCGGTCGCGACCAGGCGAATCACTGGAACCATGACCGCCGACTGAACCCATGCTGGTGGGACGCAACCACAGGTTTACCCCCTGTCGATGCCGCAATTGCCAGGTGTAATCGCTACGGATGGTGCCATCACATCGAACGGTTGATGGTGCTCGGCGCGACCCAGCTGATGGCGGGAATCGCACCCAAGGAGTCCTACCGCTGGTTCATGGAGATGTTCGTGGATTCGGCTGAATGGGTCATGGGACCGAACGTCTTTGGCATGTCGCAGATGAGCGATGGAGGGGTCTTCGCCACCAAGCCGTACTTAAGCGGAAGCGCGTACATCCTCAAGATGAGCAATTACCCTGCTGGCCCTTGGACGGAAATTTGGGATGGACTTTACTGGAGATTCATTCATTTGCACAGAGACGAGTTCGAAAAGAACCCGCGCATGAGAACCGTGACCTATGGTCTTGATCGGTTGAATTCCGATCGTAAGGACAGGATTTTTAGCCTCGCCGAGAACTGGATCAATACCGTATCATCGGCAGCAACTAAGGGTTGAATCTGGCCCAGTGGTTAGGTATACTCATTAATTCGTGGGAGCAAGCCATAGGGTTCGCGTTTGACCACGGAGGTACACAATGCCAAAGCAAGTTAAAAGAGTTCAGCCACACTCCAAGCGATTCACAGAATTGCTCAAGAACAACGATCTAGAAAAGATTTACGAACTCGCCGATGCGATCGCCACAGTTAAGGCAAATGCAACGACGAAGATGAACGAGTCCATTGACATCTCAATCCGACTCGGGATCGACCCGAAGAAGGGCGATCAAAACGTTCGTGGAACCACCAACATCCCGCACGGTACCGGAAAGACCAAGAAGGTCGCCGTTCTTGCAAAGGGTGACCAAGCCAAGGAAGCTAAAGAAGCCGGCGCCGACACTGTTGGTGACGAAGACCTGATCAAGGAAATCCAAGGCGGATTCAAAGATTTCGACGTGATTCTCGCGACCGAAGAAATGGCTCCACAGATCGGAAAGATCGGTAAGATCCTTGGTGCGAAGACTCCAAACAAGCGAAACGGAACCGTCACTAACTCAATCGCCAACGCCGTTAAGGAAATTAAGGGTGCGACTCGGGTTGAATATCGAGCCGATAAGGGTGGCGTTGTTCACATGCCAATCGGACGAAAGAGCTTCACCGATGATCAGTTGATGGAAAACTTCGTTGCCGCATACTCTGCGGTTCTTCGAGCCAAGCCGTCCAGCACCAAGGGCCGCTATGTTCTTAAGCTGACCGTCACGAGCACCATGGGCGTTGGCCTCCAAGTCGACCCGACCGTTGCACAAAAGATCGTCGGCACCGCATAATTCCTCTCCCGCCCGGCATGATGCAACCCCTCCAGCAAATGCGCTGGAGGGTTTTTTCTTGTTTGAATAACGGAGTAACTGTCATTCCGAACCGGAAGGAGGAATCTGACTGGACTTACCCATTGCTTGCGGTTATTCGCCTTAGCCCTCAACCTTCTCCAGGACCCCGCCCTCGAAGACAACCATAAACAGGCACACAAAAAAAGTCCCCCGCGAACGGGAGACTCTCATAAGACCAAAACCCAGCCTTACTTCAAAGGCCACTTGGCGAGTTTCGCCGAAGTGATCGTAGACTGCGCAACATCATTCGGCATGTCATGGCGATCTTTCGGAAGAGCCACGATCTTATCCACGGCTTCCATCCCTTCGACAACCTTGCCCCAAACGGTGTATTGATTGTCCAGGTGCGGAGACTTCTTGTGCATGATAAAGATCTGGCTTGCCGCCGAATTCGGATCGCTGGACCGAGCCATGGAGCAGATGCCGCGTTCGTGGGGAACTGCGCTGAATTCTTGCTTCAGCTTAGTGCCGTAGCCGCCTGTTCCTGCGCCAGCCTTTGCGCCGCCCTTGGTGTTTGGGTCGCCGCCTTGGATCATGAATCCAGGGATTACGCGGTGGAAGAATGTTCCGGTGTAGATGTCCTTGCTCACGCATTCTTTGATGCGGGCGACGTGGCCAGGAGCGACATCGGGGAAGAACATAATTACGATTCGACCTTGAGCGGTTTCAAGAACTGCAACTTCGTCGCCGTCCTTCGGGACGCGGGCGATCACTTCCGCTGGATCAATCACGGCTTTCTTTTCTGGTTCTGAGTTCATCTCGTTTAAGATAGCAGTTTCGGGCTTGGCGAGGCTATGGGCTGGGTTAAGGTTGAATCCCAAAAAGCTAGTTGCCGCCAAGAAGCAGAGTGCGATCGTTTTCATTCACCTACTCTACCCCCGGAATCGTGAAATCTAGCAGATCAAGGCAATGTTAACCCGGCAAAATCCCTGTATACTCCCCGTCGCAGGTTCAAAGGACGCGCTGGTACACTGTCAAGTACGATCTCTTCAAGGCAATTGGGCCTTGATTGGAGCAACGGAGCCCCACCAAAATGAGTAAAACTTACGCCATTCTCGGATCTGGCATGCAGGGAACTGCAGCCGCTTATGACCTTGCCAAATTCGCCTCCCCCGCCAAAATCTTGATGGGCGACGTCAGCCTCGACCAAGCTGTCAAAAATTCCGAGCGCGTGAACAAGCTCACCGGAGAAGCTTTCTGCCATCCACAACAAGTTGATGCCCTCGACAAAGCAAGCCTCAGCGCGTTTCTTTCCGATGTTGATGTCTTGATTTCGTGTGTCCCTTACTGGATGCACCCAAAGATCGCCGAAGTCGCAATCGCCACTAGGACCCACATGGTTGACCTCGGCGGTAACACCGACGTCACGATGGTCACCCTGGAAATGGACTTCGCGGCAAAGGAAGCTGGAGTTTCTTTGGTTCCAGACTGCGGACTTGCACCAGGTTTGGTGAACTCCCTCGGTATGTCGCTGATGGAGCAAATGGACGAACCTGAAACCATCAAGATGTACTGCGGCGTTTTGCCTCAAAATCCGAAGCCACCGTTTAATTACAAGCTCACCTTCAACGTCGAAGGTTTGGTCACAGAATACGATTACGAAGCCGTTGCTCTCAGCGGTGGCAAAATCGTCCACGTGGACACCCTCGCCGATTTAGAAGACCTCGAAGTTGATACCCTTGGAAAGATGGAAGCTTTTAACACTTCCGGCGGAACATCCACCGCGCCGTTCACTTTCGAAGGCAAGGTTCAAAACTATGTCTACAAGACCATCCGGTTCCCAGGTCACTGCGAGCGCATGCGGATTTTCAAGGACTTCGGATTCTGGGGCGAAGAGGCGATTGACGTTCGTGGAACCAAGATCGTTCCTAAGGATGTCTTCAATGCGGTGTTCGGCCCTGCTTTGGATAGCAAGTTCCCGGATAAGGATATGTGCGCCGTGCGTGCGGTCGGAATCGGTAAGAAGGACGGCAAGAATGTTCGTCTGCAGATTGATATCTTGGACAAGGAAGACGAGGCAACTGGCTTCACCAGCATGGAGCGCCTGACCGGATTCTCCGTCGCGATCTATGCCAAGGAAGTCGCTGACGGCAACGTTCCAACCGGTGCGATTCGGTACGAAAATGCCGTGACCGGGACCAGGTTCGTCGAAGAAATCCAAAAGCGCGGCGTGGTTCTGAAGTTCAAGAGCGAATAGGTTCTGTTTGCTCTTGAACTTCAGACCGGGTCGCTTCATTCCGTAGCGGCCCGGTTTTTTTGGCTGCACGCTCTGGTTTAGACGTCGGCGAAGAGGGAGGCGCGAACCTGACGCCTGTCATTTCGAACCGAAGGGAGAAATCTGACAGTCCTCGGCTGTTGCTCTTGTCTAACTCGCCTGCTGCACGTGAGACGTGGACTTACTAGCAATGGGTAGGTCCAGTCAGATTCCTCCTTCCGGTTCGGAATGACGATTGGACATTGATGCAGTGCCCCAACTAGAGTTCTGATAAACTTTAGTCAATGATCTTGCACGTCGTCAAATCTTGGTTAGGTGTTATTCTCGGTATTGCACTCTTGATTTTTGGGGCGATCGGAGGTGAGAGCATGATCATTTCCTTTACCGAGAAGCCAGCCAGTGTATCCGGCTCTCACGTTGACGAAGTTTTCGTACTGATTTCTTTCCTGGCTTTCGGAGGGATCGGTTTCCTTCTTGCGCAAAAAAACTGGAAGGTCCTGACGACCCCGTAGAGAGATCCCGAGTTATGAATCGGTGTATAAGGTTACTCCATCGGTTCGCCGACTCCAAAGGCTGAAACGCTTGAATTAGAGCCGAACCTAGCATCCGTACCGGGAGATTTCCGGGCCGAACCTGGCATATCTACTGCAGGGAGAGATGGCAGGATTGGGACGAAAGTGTGACCGGATAGAGGAGGTCTTGCTGGCGCATAAGCTGGTGAGTGCCGAACAGATTGCCCAGGCGCGGTCGTTGCAAAAGCGCACCCGCGAGCCGCTTGATGAGATCGTCGTGAGCCTCGGGCTGGTCAGCGAGCTCCATCTTCTCAAAGCCCTCGCCGCCCACGAGGGCGTAAGACCATGGAATCTCGCTCATTCTCCACCCACCCAAGCCGCTCTGGCGAAGGTGCCGTACGAGGTGCGCAAGGAACTCGAAATTCTTCCCGTTCTTCTCCAAGGCGATCTACTGGTCGTAGCAACTGCAAGCCCACGCGAAACGCAAGCTCTAGAACGGATTCACCGCCTCACCGGTTATCGGGTCGAACCCGTCCTTGCGAATCGCTCTCGAATTTTGTACCTGCTGGATGAGCACGAGAATGGGACTCGCGAGGTGAATTCGGTGGACGTTTTTGTCCAAAAAGCGATGTCAGAAGTCGAAGCCCGCAACCGCGATGATGAAGACACTGATCTTGATCGTTCCGGAATCGACACCCGTCCGGTCGTCGGATTGGTGAACCAAATTCTGGAAGACGCGATTCGGATGAAGGCGAGCGATATCCACATCGAACCTCGATCGGAGACCGTGGACGTGCGATACCGCCTGGATGGGAGATTGTCGAAATTCCAGGAATTCCCACGCGCATTGCTTCCGATGGTGGCGGCAAGAATTCGCATCATGGCGGATTTGGATATCGTGGAGTTTCGGATTCCCCAAGACGGTCGGATGTCTATGCGGTCACATGGTAAGGAAATTGACTTCCGGGTGAGCGTCTTGCCAAACCGCCACGGATCAAGAATAACATTGAGGTTGCTCGATCGCTCTATGGCACTCAAGACTCTTGATGATCTTGGGGTAAGCGATCACAACCTGGCGATGTACCGGAAGTTGATCCGCAAGCCCCACGGGTTGTTCCTGGTTACCGGTCCAACTGGGAGCGGCAAAACGACCTCGCTTTATGCAGCTCTTGGCGAACTGGTGGATGAATCGCTCAATATCATGACCTGCGAAGACCCGATCGAATACGATATGCACGGGATCAATCAATCGCAGTCGAATGATAAGGTTGGCCTGACCTTTGCCGCCCAACTACGCTCGATCCTGCGGCAAGACCCCGATGTGGTTTTGGTCGGTGAAATTCGGGACCAAGAAACCGCCGAGATCGCGATCCGCGCCGCGATGACTGGTCACTTGGTTCTGAGCACGCTCCACACGAACGACGCGCCAAGTGCCATTCCGCGCTTGATAGATATGGGCGTAAAGCCATATCTGGCGGCTTCGTCCCTCATTGGCGTGTTTGCACAGCGTTTAGTACGGCGGCTTTGCCCGCATTGCAAGAACCAGCGGACGGCGAGTCAGTACGAATCGGACATCTTGCAACGCACTACCGGGCAATCAGGACCGCACCACATTTGGAAACCTGTCGGATGCGCGGAATGCTTTGGTACTGGATTCCACGGGCGCACTGCGGTGAGCGAAATGCTCCCGATCTCGACCCACATGCAAAGCCAGATTCTCAACGATTTTGCACCGGAACTCATCCGGCTTGAAGGCGAGAAGTTGGGTTATCGCCCGATTCAGTTTGATGCAATGATGCGGGTGCTGCAGGGCGAAACCAGCTTTGAGGAAGCGGCACGCATGGTCTTTGTGGATGACATCACGCCTCAATCTGCCGATTTGCGCGTCGCTTGATCCAGAGCATTTTGAGCCCTTTGCGTCCACTCATTGGCTCGGTATTTGGTGAGGTAAGCCGTGATCTGTCGCGCTTTTGGTAGTTCATCGCCGGCGATGAATGCGACAGTTAGCATGTAAAGCACTTCGCCAGACTTGTCAAACCGGGCATTCGGCCACAAAAGCCATCGACCCAAGAATGGCTCTAGTGCCTCGATCACCCCACTGAACTCTTTGCGCTTGAATGCCTCAGCACCATAAAATTTTCGGCACGTGATCAGTCGCCGATTCACCGCCTGCAGAGCGAACAGGATCGTGCAGGTCGCCACGATCTCGGGGATCATGGTGGTGCCGAGGAATCGTGAAGGGATCAGGAAAAACACGACCACGATGAGAACAATAACCGTCGTGAGGAGCCCAATCCCTTTGAGGCGTTCCTTTTCGATTGCTTCTTCCAGCGTCATGCGCGCCTCCTCAAGAGAATGTAAAGCACCGGGCCACCCAGAACGGCGGTCACCGCACCGACAGGAAGCTCAATTCCAGCCCACCCTCGCTGCGCCAGGATGTCCGCGATCAATAGAATCCCGCCTCCCATGAGAAAGCTCATCGGAATTCCGAGCCGGGAGTTTGGACCAAAAGTCCTTCGGGCTAAATGGGGTGCGACCATCCCGAGAAAGCCAATAATCCCCGTCGCTCCCACGGCCGCACCGGTCATTAATGTCCCGCTGACTAAAACCTCGCGTCGAACCTTCGCAACATCCACCCCCATTCCGTGGGCGGCGAGATCGCCAAATGCCATGGCGTCGAGCGCTTTTCCTCTCGTCGCTAAGAACGCGCAACCCGCCAGCCCGCAAGCTCCAAGGATCCCGACTCGACTCCAAAACATCGGCGTCATGCTACCGAGTAGCCAGCGCATCAGTGCCCCGCTATCCTTTCCCTGCATAAGAAAAATCAGGCTTGTCATACTTGCAAGAACTGTCCCGACGACGACCCCCGCGATAATCAGCTGATCACCTTTCGTTGAGCGCGTACCACCGCCAACACCCATCACGATCATCAGTGCAATTCCTCCCCCAAGCATTGAAGCCGCGACGACACCAACTTCCAGAGCCAAACCGCTCAAACCAAGCCCGAGCGCCAAGGCCCCCAGGACGGACGCGCCCCCAGAGATTCCGGTCGAAAATGGCTCTGCAAGGGGATTGCGAAAGACGAGCTGAAACGCGAATCCAACCGAACCCAGAATTCCACCGGCGAATACGCAAGCCAGCGCCCTGGGGAATCGGATTTGCCAAAGGATTGTAGCAAGCGATGAATCTGTGGACGGGCCAGAGGCAAGAGCGGCGAGCCATTCGGGACCAGATGCCGATGTCCCGCCACCAACCGCGATGTGCGCGAAAAACAAGCCCAAGACCGCCAAGATTCCAAAGGCTATTGTTTTCACGGGCATAGCGCTCATTATACGCAGGGGTAATATAGTTTCGACCGTGAGCATTCCACCAATCGCAACCAGAATGAGCGTGATCCAGCCGTCCCCTACGCTCGCGATCACTGCAAAGGCAAAGAAAATGCAGTCCGAGGGGATTGATGTGATTTCCTTTGCCGCCGGAGAACCAGATTTTAACACCCCCGCAGAAATTTGCGAAGCCGCAATTCAGGCCATCAGAAATGGCGACACCAAATACGCGCCAAGTGCGGGATCAATCAAGTTACGTGAAGCAATCTCGCAGAAATTTGCCCGGGAAAATGGCTTAACCTACGGCACCGATCAGATCATCGTGAGTTGTGGGGCGAAGCACTCGATCTACAATGCACTGCAAGTCACCATCAATCCAGGTGATGAGGTCATTCTGATCGCGCCTTACTGGATGACCTATGCCGAGCAAATTCGGCTGGCGGGTGGGATTCCGCGAGTGGTTCACACCAAGGGGTCGGAGGGCTTCATTCCGGATATGGATGAACTAAAGAATGCCGTGAATGGACGAACCAAGGCAATCATCCTCAATTCGCCAAGCAATCCAACTGGAGCGACATTCGACCGGGCGACAATGAAAAACATTGCAGCACTTGCGTTGCGACACGGACTATGGATCATTGCCGACGATATTTACGAGCGTCTGGTTTACGGCATTGAGCACACCAATATCGCCGGTCTTGGGCAAGACGTTTACAATCAAACGATTACGGTTTCGGGCTGCAGCAAAACCTATTCCATGACCGGTTGGCGGATTGGGTATGCGGCCGGTCCACTCAACGTGGTCAAAGCAATGTCGAATTTGCAGGACCAGGTTACGAGTAACGCAACTAGTTTCGCTCAAGCCGGGGCTGTCGCTGCGATGAATCTGGACCCAGCGAAGATCGAGTTCATGCGAGCCGAGTTTCAAAGCCGTCGAGATATCGGCGTTGCTGAGCTGAAAAAGATTCCAGGAGTCGAGACTCCAGTTCCAAACGGAGCGTTTTATTTATTCCCTGATTTTTCGCAGTATATTGGCGCCGGGAATGACATTGATCTCGCGAACGAGATTCTGATGGAAGCCAAAGTTGCCGTGATTCCCGGTGGCGTGTTTGAAGGTCCTGGGCACTTACGGCTCAGCTATGCTACCAGTCCGGAGCTGATCCAAACTGGGATTAGGCGTATCGCGGAGTATCTCGCCACAAAATCTGTATGATCCCTAAAGGCATCCCTCTCCGAAGCGAAGAACTGTTTAAGCTGGCGATGACGCATCGGTCCGCAGCAGTGGATTCTGTCAAGGATAGCTATGAGCGACTCGAATTTTTTGGTGACTCGGTCCTAGGACTAGTCGTAGCTCAGTATCTGTATGAGCATCACCCCACCTGGGACCAAGGAATGCTGAGTAAAGCTAAGAGCTTCGTGGTTCAAGAGGCTCCTCTGGCGGATACTGCCGAAAAGCTAGGACTCGGTGCGTACATGTTCTTGAGTGCAAGTGAGGAAGCGACAGGAGGACGGCAGCGCCCTTCGATCCTCGCTGACAATCTCGAGGCGATTATCGGGGCGATCTATCTTGAATCTGGGCTAGAGGCGGCAAGGTGGTTTGTTCTCGAAAAACTCCACCCGTTTTTGGAGATCATCAGCACGGGGGATGTTAATCCAACGGACTTCAAGTCAAGGCTTCAAGAGACGGCCCAAGCGATCTGGAGAAAACCCCCTCAGTACCGGATTGCAAAAGAAATTGGTTACGCCCACGAAAAAAGGTTCATCGTTGAAGTGTTGTTTGATGGTGAAATTATGGGCGAGGGAACAGGACGTTCTAAAAAAGAAGCGGAACAATCTGCTGCAAAAAGTGCCTTAGAATTAATAGAGATTGCAAGTCGACCGCGAATTTCCCCGGATGCAAACGAGGATTTATAATCGTCTTACTCATAGACTTGCCAGGTTCTGTTAGGGAACTTGGGTTGAAAGAGTTGATTTGGTACGGTTTTTGCGTTGTTATGCGATGTAACCGCAAGGGGTGAACAACACTATGAAAAACATTTTAAAGCTAGGAGTGATCTGTGCATCTGTATTGAGCATTGCAATCGCAAATGCGCAGATGCTAAGGAACTCTTATCTGGTACGACCAGCCAATACTCACGCCGAACTCATGAAGCAGGTTCGTACAGAGCCACTGGTCATGGACCGCTATATGCGGCACTACGCGATGAACCGAGAAGAAGTCCTCAGTATGTTCGAAGACCTTCGACTCAGCCGAATCGAAAAGACTGGGGTCTTCGTAATCTTTGGTGTTCCGCGAGACGGCAAAATTCAAGTTAATCCACAGGTCATCAAGAAGGGTACTAAGGTTTGGGTTGACGCTTCTGATACACCAATCCTGCTCGAAGTCTGCGGAAATCCGTTCGGACTCGGTCCAAAGACCAGCACGATGGGAGACACTTTGGCCGCAAAGCCGATCATGGAAGAATCCAACGACGTGGTCGCCATGTCTTCTATGCCAATGACTCCAGTCGTAGCATCCATTGACACTCCGCTCGTCATTCCAGCCACTCCTATCATGCCAAACATGGTTGAGCCTGCCGTGGAGCAATCCTTACGACGCCGAGAACTCGGTTGGCTGGCACTCGTTCCAATCGGAGTTGCAATCATCGCGCAAACTTCTACCGATAAGCCAGAACCAGTTCCAGAGCCAGCTTCGATGCTCGCCCTTGTTGCTGGATCGGCATTATTGATGCGAAAGCGAAAGAAGTCAGCTTAATCTAGACCTAGAGGATCGCCCCTTCATAGAAAACTAGAGTTCGAGGATTTGATCCTCGAACTCTTTGTTTATGTGAATTGCGCCTTCTTTTCCGCAAGCGTAGATGTTCTCCAATCGAATTCCAAATTCGCCAGGAAGATAGACTCCTGGCTCAATGGTAAAGCAGTGCCCAGGTTCCAATATGGTCTCGTTTCCCGGTGACAAATTCGGAAGTTCGTGAACATTCATCCCGATGCCGTGACCTAGGCGATGCACAAAGAACTCGCCGTATCCATGAGACTCCAAAACGGTTCTGGCCACAAGATCAATTTCTCCGGTGGCAACGCCCGGTCGAACAGCATTCAGGCCGCGGTGGTGGGCTTGGTAGACCGCGTTGTAAACATCTCGGACCCTCTCTGGAGCAGGGCCAAAGTGGATCACCCTTGTGATGTCGCTACAGTAGCCCTTGTACTCGCAACCAAAGTCGAGTAGCAATACTTCCCCAATTTCAACTGGTCGGTCGTTGTTTGCGTGGTGCGGCTCCGCCGAGCCAGGACCGCCGCCGACGATGCAAAACAGTGGGTTTCCTCCGCACTCCAACATCATGCTCCGAATGCGTCCAGCGATTTCATTCTCAGTTTGACCTGGTCGGAGCCAGGTCAGCAGCTCGCGGTATAGGGTGTCGACGATTTCCCCTGATGCTTTCAGGGCATTGATTTCGGCCTCATCCTTTTGTCCCATCACTTTGCCAAGGATTGAGTCCGCACTTTGGAAAAGGGCGGCGGGTAAGACATTCTGCATCCCTAAAAGTAAATCAGCACGAAGTACCGGGTCTACTGCGATCACGCTCGTGCGGAGATCCCAGTCATCCGCAAAATCTGCAAAGAGATCCATCGGGGATTGACCGTCGGTATACGTTTTGATTGTCTCAATCCCGCACTCCATGGCGCTGGTTTCGCTCAGTGCCGGGCCCAAAAGGCAGACTTCGCCACTTGCCCTAATCGCTAGTGTCAGAAGGCGCTCATGGCCATCCTCGAACAACCCGTGAGCATATCCCATTGCCTGCGGTGAAGACAGCAGTAGGCAATCTAAATTTTGGTTTGAAAGCTCTGAGCTGAGTTTCGCTAGTCGAGATTGGAAGAGCGCGGAATTCATCCTTCGATTCTATCTCCAGATTGGCAATTTTGCTCCGAGAATAATGGGACGTTGCATCGCAAAAATCCTTTCTGGGTATAATGAAAGAGCTACACTACGGGATCGTCCAATGGCAGGACAACGGTTTTTGGTGTCGTGAATCTAGGTTCGAATCCTAGTCCCGTAGCCACTTCTTTTTCTAAACGCACCCCTAATTGGGTGCTTTTTTGTGTCAAAAATTTGACTAAAAATCCGCTGTCTTCAATCACAAATTAATTGAACAAACGTCAGCGAAGAATCAGACAACCATTAGGGTGACGTCAAAAAACGAGACTTGTATCAAAAATCCTGGCGCAGTAGGATGGATAAGATGAAAACACAAAATTGGAATCAAAAAATCAGCAAGCTTGGAATAATGGTTGCAATGGTAGTCGTTTCTGGAGCAATCAATGCCCAAACTATTCGTGCGACTCTCGACGGGAATGCAGTGACTTTCTTAGATGTACAACCCATGATGATGAATAACCGCGTCATGGTCCCGGTACGCGGAGTCTTTGAACATCTTAATGCAGATGTGATGTGGAGTGCCGCCAACCGGACGGTCACCGCGCAGCGCGGTTCAGACCAGATCACGTTGCCGATCAACTCCAACTTCGCAACTGTAAATGGTCGAGAAGTTCGCCTGGAATCACCTGCCATGATGAGCGGTGGGCGCGTGATGGTGCCGCTTAGATTTTTGAGCGAGGCACTCAGTGCTCAAGTTGATTGGCTCTCTTCCAGCCGAACGGTGGCAATCGTAACGAGCAGTGCTTACACTGTAAACGCGCCGATGGCGGGATACACAATGCGTCGGCTTGACATCGGAACTGTCATTCCATTTAACCTGATCCAGAAATTGGGTTCCGGATTCTCGAAGAAGGGCGACCTCTTTGATGCTAAATTAGAAACTTCTGGCCTGCATTCCTACGAAGGATTGCCAATGGGTTCGATCCTCCAGGGTCATATTGACACCGCAATTCCTCGCGATGGGGATACTCCTGGCGTACTTGGGCTGAAGTTTGATCAGGTCAAGCTTCCGGACGGCAAGTCTTATAAAATCTTTGGATCACTGATCAGCATGGATGACAAAAGCACGAAGATCGTGGAAGGGCGCTACATCGCCAAGCCAGGTGTAAAATCAGACAATCTCAAGTACATCGGCTATGGAGCCGGAGCAGGGCTTTTGGTCTCCCTTCTCACCGAGGGGCGAAACCTTGAAAGTACTTTGATCGGATCTGCAATCGGACTCCTCTTTGCTCAAACCCAAAAGGATCCGAAGCAAGTTCGCGACGTGGTTCTTGAATCAGGATCAACCGTAGGCGTCCGCCTTGATCGAGAGTTTACATTCCATATTCTGAATTCTCAGAATCGTTAATCCTTAACCATCTTTTAACAACACATTCTCAATTTGTCCTATGGCTTTAATCACGCCATGGGACACTTTTTGTTTGTCGGTTAATTCACGGACGGAAAAGGAAGGGACATGAAAATTCTGACTTGTTAAATTACCTGCTCTCGGTTACTCTGTAAGTAAGGAAATTAATATGAAAAATTATCATTACTTTACGCGAATATGCGTACTCACTGCGTTTCTGGCAAGTACATTTGCACCGACGCTTGGCATTCAGGAATCTCGAACCCAGGACAATGGCGGCAGCAAAGGAATCGCGGTCAGCTACCCATGGTCGTTTAGCAAGGGTACAGAAACGGCCAGAATAACGGCTCAGGAAGCGAGCATGGAAATTGGTCAACGCGCTGATTACGCTATGATTCCCGCCGATGTGGCAGCCGCGGCATGGAAGGCAGGGAAGTACCGAACGCCAATCGTCGGGCGACTCCCGTCGCGAACAACCCTCCAAGCCTTCGGCAAACGCCTCAAAGCCAAGCGAGTCATGTATGGCGAAATCTCCTGGCACACCCGAAGCATTTGGGTGAATGCCGGTCCGAAAACCATTTCGACGGCAACGGTTAATGTTTATGTTTTGGACACGAACTCCGGCCGAATTGTCTTTAAGCGCACAAATGTAAAGGCCCGTAGCGATGAGAAGACGAATGGCTATAAAGTCGCAGCAGCGATCCTTTTTACCCCTTTGGTGACCGCCGTAAGCGGAGGTCCAGTCACTCCTAGAGAACAGCGCGCAGTTCAGATCGCACTGGCCAACGCTTACTCAAATTGGGTTAGCCCCGTGAAAAAATGATTGAAATCGCTCCCATGCACTCCGGCCGGCCTTTACCAATTGTAAAGGCCGGCACCGACCCCCTCGAACGTAAGTACCGACACGGAAACGACATCATGCAAAACGAAATCCGCACACCTTTAGAGCCACTCAGCGACCGTGAAAAGGAAGTCCTCTCCCTCATCGCCGAGGGATTTAGCAATCGCGATACGGCAAATCACCTGTTCCTTTCAAAGAGAACAGTTGATTTCCATCTCGCAAATATCTATTCAAAGCTTCGGGTCAACAACCGAATGCAAGCGGTTTATGTCGCGCACCGAGGCGCGGTGATTCCGATCAGCGATCCCTTACGATTCGCCGACCGTGTTGAGAATGCTGATGCACCCCATGATCTCTCCAGCCTCGTCGTGGAGGGGAATGACTCGAAGGAACATATTCTCGAACTCCCCTGAGAGGCGTCTTTCGGATGCTACACCCTCCAGCGCGGAGAGGTGAGCGGAGATGGCGGGATTGGAAGGATCATTCGTTTTGAAAATATCGTAGACCGTTTTTCCAATCTCCCAACTCACGCCAAAGTGCGTGGCGGGAAATTCCCCATTTGCCATAACATTGATCATGAGGTCAGCATCGGTTGCCCATACGGTTGATTTGATCTGATCCATCGCGAGGTGAAGCAAAGCAAGTGCTGCCCTAAGTTCGAAGACGTGGGTTTCCTTTGCCGCGACCAAGTCAATCAAACTTTTGCGCTCGACATTTGCCTCGCGCAGGGCTTTCTCGGCGCGGTCCTTAATAATACGGACAACGGTATCGGTGCGGCCTGAGCCACCAACTTTGAGTTTGATTCTCAGCCAGTACGTATTGACAGTGCCAACGCTTAGATGTAAGCGATGTGCAATTGCGTCGTTTGTGAGTCCTTCAACGCACAATTCGACAATTTCTTCTTCTCTCGGGGATAATTCACGGGTTGCCATAGCATTTCCTTTTTTGCAGAGGCTTTCAGGTTCTTCCTAATATCGGCGGGAACAAAGCGCTCTCGGAAGAAGAATCTAGCAAGGACAGGTTTTAGTGTTCTTTGCTCGTCAAAAATGTCGGATTAGAATATTCCTGCAAATTCTCTCAGAGACTGAATAAATCGTAACAGTTTTTGACGGAATTTGCAAGTACTGATGTTTACTTACATGAATAATATGACACAATTTGCCGGGTTTCATGCGTAATTCTGGGAAACAATCTGGTTAAGTGTTTCGGGGTTGAGATGCAAAAGTACGAGCTTAGGGATCAGGGCGCAGGATTCGGGGAGATCTTGCTCACCTTTGCGGAATCATTTAACCTAGAATGCAAAGAAACGACTCTAAGGTCCTTGCATCCAAATCTGCACTGGCACCTCCGAAAGCCATCTCAGGCAGGAACGTTGGAAATCACGTGGCTACGGGAGACAGGCGAGATATGGATCGCGGTTCACTCCAACCGAATGGGTGACTGGATTCCAGCAGTGATCACGGAATTACAGCGACGTTTTGGGTAAGGCTTAACCTTCTCCTAACAATGTCGTTGTAGCTTCATACCATGATCTTAACGTCCTTGATCTTAGCTTCCATGCCTTCAATTCAAACACCGGATTTGATCCGCGATTCTTGGAAAGCTCCAATTGTCGTTGCCCACCGTGGCGGTGCCGCCTACCATGCGGAGAACACGCGCGAAGCATATCAAGCCGCAATCGAAATGGGGATGCGGATGAGCGAAACAGATATTCACCTGAGTCAGGATGGTGAGATGGTTGTGATGCACGACAAGACCCTGGATCGAACAACCTCCCTTAAGGGCGCGGTCGTTGAAACCCCTTGGGCAACCATGAAAAAGGCAGGAATCCCAAGCCTCGCCGATCTTCTTCAGGTCACAAAGGATCGCACGAACCTGATCATCGAGATTAAGGACGGCGTCGGGATCGAGCAAAAGATGGTTGATCTCTTGAAGAAAGAGAAGATGATTGACCAAACCGTGATGTTCTCGTTCGCTGGTGAGCGCGTCAAGCTGACAAAAGAACTCAGCCCGAAAACCTACAGCGTTTGGCTATCTGCGAAGAAACCAGAACTGCCCGGGTTCTTTGATACCGTGAAATCTTATGGCGCGGATGCCTTCGGAGTGCAGTTCAAGAATTGCACTCCAGAACTCGTCGCCGCAGCCCATGCGCGCAAAATGCCGATCTTCGTCTGGACCGTTCCGCCGGGTCCAGAAATTGACCGCCTGAAGGCGCTCAAGGTGAACTTCATCATCACCGACCACCCGAAGGACGTTCAAGAGCAGCTGTTCGGAAGTCGATAGGTCTTCGGCTTTACTCTCCTGCGCTCGGGGCGACCTTTGTAAGACCTCAGCAACCTGACAATCGTCACTCCGAACCGAAGGGAGGAATCTGACTGGACCTACCCTTTGATGTGAAGTCAGCTGCCCAGCCACCAATCGTCATCTCGACCAAGGATCATCACCGGATCCTACGCGCTCGAAGTCTCGCTTGCCGGATAACTCCCTAGGATCGTGACCTCAAGCGCCATTGCTGATAACTTCGCTAAGGCATTTTTGAGGGCATCCTCGCTCTGGTGTCCGTCGCAATCCGCAAAGAAGAGGTATTCGAACGCACCCTTCGGGGACCGTCGTGACTCGATCATCTGAAGGTTCACCCCTTGCTCCATGAATGCCCCAAGTGCGAGGTAAAGCTCGCCAGGACGATTTCGCAAGTGGAAAAGCAGACTCGTTTTATCCTTGCCCGTACGCGCTGGCTCGTTGAACCCGAGCACCCAGAATCGCGTGCGATTGATCGCATGATCCTGAATACTTTCGGCAAGGATCGGAACTTCGTGGATTTCGCTCGCCAATCGGTTGGCGATTGCTGCGATGGTCGGGTCTTCTTTTGCCATCATCACTGCACGCGCGGTAGGCATGATTTCCAAAATTTCGGCGTGAGGAAGGTTGGACCTGAGCCATTTCCGACATTGACCACTCGGCTGTGGCCCTGCGAGAACGGTTTTGATGGAACTGAGATCGGGAGCGAAACTCACCAAATGGTGAGCAACATCAACGAAAGTTTCGGCAACAACCTTGCAACGATTGCCCACAAAGCAATCGAGGGTTTCCGGCACGATTCCGGCAACTGAGTTTTCTACTGGAACTACGCCGTACTGACTGACTCCCTTTTCAACATTTGAGAAGACTTCACCAATCGTATCAGCCGGGGAAAGGTTTGTACTTGAACCAAAAGTCAAAATCGCCGCCCGATGGGTAAAGGTTCCAGCCGGACCCCAATAGGTCACTTTTAGCGGTTTTTCGGCTGCTCTCGCCGCACTAATGACCTCGCGGAAGATATTCACCATTTGGTGAGTGTTCAGAGGACCAGGGTTGATGTCCTTGAGCCGCTCGTAGATCAGTTTTTCGCGCTCTGGTGTGAAAAATGGAGATCCAGTTTCGCCCTTAATTTGTCCAACTTCTTGAGCAAGTTCTGCCCTACGATTCAATAAACGCACAAGCTCTGCGTCTAAAGAATCAATGTCGCGTCGGACTTCACCTAACTCTCGGTTGTGATCTGCCATTTTCTCCTTCATTCTGACCGCTTTTTCACCACTAGGATCGCGCCACGAAAGTACAATAACGACATTCGTGGAAGACCTTCTTCGGCCAATCCAAGACCTTTTTCGCTTCACCCCAGAAAGCGTGGTGCAAGTCGTAGATATTTTACTGGTTTCCTATCTTATCTATCGGCTATTGGTGCTGGTGAGAGGGACACGGGCTTGGCGGATTTTGGGTGGGATCATCATTTTCATCGCCGCCCTTTTTGTCAGTGATCGTCTTCAGCTCAAAACACTCCATTGGATTCTTGATAAGGCAACCGTGTTGGCTCCAGTTGCGCTTGTGATTTTATTGCTTCCGGAGTTGCGTCAGGCTCTTGAGGGCTTCGCTCGATTGGGTTTATGGCCGAGTCGGCTGACTTCCGGGGTGTCCCGAATGCCTGCAAAGTCAATAGACGACCTTGTGACCGCGATTACGGAACTCGGCGCAAGTCGGGTTGGGGCATTGATCGTCATCGAACGCGATCATCAGCTCAGCGAAATTATTTCCAGCGGTGTTCGGATGACGGCACTTTTGAGCCCGGCACTGCTCCTCTCTATTTTTTACAAGGGAAATCCGCTTCACGATGGAGCCGCGATCGTCCGTGGGGATACGGTTGTGGCAGCGGCATGTCAGCTTCCGTTGAGCGAAAACGAGTCGCTGAGTAAACGCGTGCACATGCGTCACCGAGCTGGACTTGGGGTCTCGGAACAGGCCGATTGCGTCGTGATGATCGTGAGTGAAGAGCGCGGGACGATTAGTGGCGCGATTGATGGACGGCTCCACTCACTTGATGGTCCGGATGCAGTGAGGGAGTTTTTGAATACCGAACTAAGACACTTGACGAAAACAGAGCGACCAAAGCGCACGAAAAAGGGGAAAGAGAATGTTACCTAAGGCCGCAACGAATGCCGAATCGGTAATGCTCGCTTGCGTGAGCGTGTTACTGTCCTTGCTGCTATGGCTCCAAGTAATGTCTCAAGCGCAACCAAATAGTCGAAAAGAACTCCTGATCGCGCTAAAATCTCAATCTGTCCCCAATGACTTGATGGTCACCCAGATTCCGGACGGCGTCACGGTCACGATTGAGGGGCCGGAAGCTCAGCTGGAAAGAATAGAGCCAGGTCAAATTGTAGCGACCGTAGACCTCGCAACCTTTAAGCCAGGAACACATAACGTCCGTGTCTCTTTGCCTGAGATTCGCGATACGCTCTCGATCTCAATCAAGCGTCCAACCGTACCAGTTTCTTTGGAAAATATCGCCGAAGCCTCTCATAAGGTTGAGGTTCAAATGCAGGGAAGCTTGAACCCCGATCTCCAGCTGGAAGGCTCCAGTTCGCAGCCCTCTTTCATCAAGGTCATCGGCCCTGCTTCAGAAGTTTCCCGGGTCAGAAGGGTCCGCGCTCTGGTAGATCTTGAACTCGTCAAGCCAGGTTTGATTCAGCAGTCAAAACTCGAAATTTTGGATAAGGACAACGTTCCGATCACGATGGTGAGGTCCGAACCAGAAACCGTCAATGTCCTGCCGCGACTAGCCGCCGCACCATCTTCAAGGAATGTTTTGATTAACCCGTCTTGGAAGGGTCAACCAGGTTTTGGCTACGAAGTGAAGTCCTACTCGATCACGCCAAACTCGGTACAGCTCGCGGGGCCGAGCGAAATGCTTGCCACGTTCACCACGATTTCCACGATGCCGATCGATATTACCGGGCTGACTCAGTCGCGCAAGTTTACGGTCGTGCTGGATTTACCGGGACGGGTATCTCTTGCGAACCCAAAGCCGATTGAAGTTGAGGTTATGATTCAGCGGAGTAACCCTTGATCGAGATTCGCCCTATCCAGTACACCGAGGCTGATGCGTTTTTACAGCTCCTATGCGACGTTTTTGATATCGAATTTCAGCGCGCGAAGTCGGTGTTTTTTGCCGAGCCTTCCTTTGATTTGAATCGCAAATGGGCCCTTTTTGAATCTGGCAAGATGATTTCGATTTTAACCACAACCCCGATCAAAATCGGCTCCCAAGCTGCGGTTGGAATTGCTGGGGTCGCCACTCTTGCTTCGGAGCAGCGTCGTGGGTTGGCTCAGAAACTGATCATGCGCGTCATGGAATGTTCTCGGGAAAATGGTGAACAGAACATTTATCTCTTCGCCAGGGATGCAACTGTATATTCGCGATGCGGATTCGAAAAGATTGACACCGTGGTGCAAGGATTAATCAATCCAGACCCAGAATTCCACGAAGTGGAATCGATGCCCACCATGAAGGTGCGAGCGATTTACGATTATTGGTCCCAAAATGGGTTGAATCGGTTTGTCCGAACTCCAGTGCGATGGGACGTCTGGAATTGGGCATGTCGCATTTGCGAACCCGCGCACGATGGATATATTTGCTATGAAATGACCACGGTCCGAGAAGCAATTTTGCCACTAGGGCTAAGCTCTTGGCCGGTCACTCCGGGGACGGATTGGCTGGGCTTAGCCCACACGACCTCGGTTCTTGAAGTCCCGGTTGTATCAGCCCCCACCGACCTTTTTCTCATGGCTACACAAGGCGCTCCGTTGCCCGTTATGTTCATGACCGACCAGTTCTAGTTCCCTTGGGGGGTAGCCTTGGGAATTTCTCGGTAGAGATTTGCAAGCGAAAAGAGGTAACTTGGCTTTAGTTCAGGACTTGATCTGTGCGACAGGTACCTTCATTCACGGAATATTTAATCCTCGGCCGGGGACGGGTTGCGACTCACTTCAGCCGATACTTTGAGCTTTTGGGACTCCCGTTCCAGCAGTGGGATCGTTCGCAACCTGAAGACCTTCTCCCGAAAAAGGCTGAGCACTGCTCCCACGCTCTGTTCTTGATGAGCGATGACGCCATCGAGCCGTTCTTGCAAAACCACGGGGACCTGTTTAACCAAATGGTTAGGGTTCATTTTTCTGGCGCGCTGTGCCTGGAAAGTATTCACTCTGCCCATCCGCTCTACACGTTTGCAGATCAGGTTTACGACCTTGGCACCTATCGGTCGATCCCATTAATGATTGATACCGGGATGAACTTGGACGAGATCCTTCCTGGATTGAGCAATCCATCCTTTTCTCTTGACCCGGAGCAGAAGACGTTTTATCACGCGCTGTGCGTCATGAGTGGGAACTTCACGACGATGCTTTGGGAAAAGGCGTTTGCTGAATTTGACGCAAAACTCGGCTTGCCGAGAGAGGCCCTTCTGCCTTTTTTGATTCAGATCTGCGCAAATTTGGAAGCGGGCGTCAATGGCAATAGCGTTTTGACAGGACCATTAGTCCGAAAAGATTTAGGAACGATTGCAAAGCACGTCCAAGCCCTTGAAGGAGATCCGTTTCAGGATGTCTACAAGAGCTTTGTGGCTGCGTATGAGAAACAACGATGAGAAGAATCCAAGATTTTGCGAAGCATAAGGCAAGCGGTACAAAGATCTCGATGATCACTTGCTACGATTACACAAGTGCGAAAATCGTAGCGGGAACGAGTGCGGATTGTATTCTCGTCGGCGATTCGCTCGCGATGACGATGCACGGATTCGACTCCACATTGCCCGCGACTCCTGAGCTCATGGCGATGCACACGGCTGCGGTGAGGAGGGGCGCTCCAGAAAAATTTATCGTTGGCGACATGCCTTTCCTTGCCCATCGGGGGAGCATGGACAGAACCCTGGATGCTGTCTCTCAGATCATGCGAGCCGGGGCGGATTCGGTCAAGATAGAAGGGATTGACGGATCCGAAGATGTTATTCATCATTTGGTTAAATCCGGTGTTCCGGTGATGGGTCATCTCGGATTAACGCCGCAATCGGTGCACCAACTCAGTGGCTATAAAGTCCAGGCGACTAGCGATATCGCTGCGAACGAACTCCGGGAAGATGCAATCCAGTTGCAGGAATTGGGTGCATTTGCGATCGTGCTGGAGTGCGTTCCAGCCGACATCGCAGCTTCGGTGACTCAGTCGCTTCAAATTCCCACGATTGGGATTGGAGCAGGTGCCGGATGCGACGGTCAGGTGCTTGTCTTCCAAGACATGCTCGGTCTGAACACCGACTTCAAGCCCAAGTTTGTGAGGACATATCTGACCGGATCGGACCTTATCCGAGAAGCCGTCAATCGGTACGACGCCGATGTGAAGTCAGGCGACTTCCCAAGCGAAGAGGAGCAGTATTGATGCAAGTTTTTCGGAAGCTCGAAGAGTGGTTTGAATATCGAGACGGCATCGCCGAAGGTCCGGTGGGATTTGTACCAACAATGGGGGCATTGCACCAAGGGCACATTTCCCTTCTGGAACGATCTCGCCAAGAAAACGTGGTGAGTGTTTTATCCATTTACGTAAATCCAACCCAGTTCAACAAGCCTGAGGACCTAGACGCTTATCCGATCACATTCGACGAAGACTGCGAAAAGGCAAAGGCGGCAGGGGTGGACGCTATTTTGGCCCCGACTTACGACGAAATCTATCCGGATGGATATCGGTACAAAGTCATCGAAACCGATATTTCGAAGCAGTTGGATGGTGAATTTCGTCCTGGTCACTTCGATGGCGTGCTGACCGTGGTGATGAAGCTCTTCCAGATCGTGCAGCCAGATCGTACTTACTTCGGGGAAAAGGATTACCAGCAATTGCTCCTTATTAACCAAATGGTTAGCGCATTCTTCCTTCCGGTGGAAGTCGTGCCTTGCCCAACAGTGCGGGAATCCGACGGATTAGCGATGTCATCTCGAAACGTTCGACTCACGCCAGCAGGGCGAAAAATTGCTCCAGAGCTTTATCGAGCTTTGGTGGACTGCAAGACTGAAGTAGAGGCGAAAGCTCGCCTAGAATCCGTTGGATTTTCGGTGGATTACATCCACGACATGGGTAACCGAAGGTTCGGTGCTGCGACTCTTGGTCCGGTGAGGTTGATTGATAATGTCGAGCGGTAAGATTTTGTTCCAACTATCAGGCTCCATCGCGTGCTACAAGGCGTGCCACGCAATGTCCAGGCTCGTGCAGGCGGGTTACGAAGTTGAGGTTGTCGCGACGGTCTCGGCTTTGAAGTTTATCGGTGATGCGACTTTGGAAGGTCTGACTGGTCGGAAGGTTCATTCCGACACATTCGAACCCGGCGCATATATGCAGCACATTAATCTGGTGCGTTGGGCGGATCTAATCATTCTCTGTCCGGCGACGGCAAATACGCTGAATAAATTGGCTGCCGGGATTGGCGATGATCTTGTCACGGCGCAATTCTTGGCTCATGACTTTTCTAAGCCGTATTTAGTCGCTCCCGCGATGAACACGATGATGTGGAACCATGCCGCTACCCAGAGTTCGGTTGAGAAACTTCAGAGTTGGGGTGTGGAATTTTTGGAGTCAGGCTCCGGCGCACTCGCTTGTGGTGAATTCGGCGATGGGCGGCTGATGGAGCCTGATCAAATTATTCAGGAGGTTGAGCGAAGGCTTCTGGCCTTGCGATCACGTCCAGACTCTCTGCGTGTTTTGGTGACTTCAGGCGGGACCAAGGAACCGATTGATGGAGTGCGGTCAATCGCTAACTTTAGTTCTGGCCGGACTGGCGTAGCTATCGCGGAGTATTTTGCGCGTTCGGGACATTCGGTGACGTTGCTGCGGGCATCCGATTCGGCTTCCACTGCGCTCGTGGATTCAAAGCCTTACACGACGTTCGCCGATCTCGAACTCCTGTTGCGGGTTGAACTCGCCGAATCGTACGACGTCATGATTCACGCGGCGGCGGTCAGCGATTATTCAGTGGATTCAATCGCTTCAGCAAATGGTGAAGTACTTCCTCGCGAGGGCAAAGTCAGTTCTCAAGGTGGGCTAACCATTTGGTTAAAGGAGAACCCTAAGTTGTTGGATCAATTCCGAGCTTGGACGAAGAATCCAAAGATCAAAATCGTCGCTTTCAAACTCACAAGCGGAGCGGATGAAGCTCAGAGAATGGACGCTGTCAAAGCAGTCTTTGAGCGAGCTCACCCGGATTGGGTCGTGCAAAATAACCTGACAGAGATCAGTGAAACTCAGCATCCTGCGATGATCTATTCAGCGTCGGATTTGGAAGGTCCGATCAAAACGAACACAAAGCAAGAATTGGCAGAGGCATTAGAAGCGGCAATTTCAGGGAGAGGACGATGATTTTAAGTTTAGATGTTGGCAACACAACCATTCATGGTGGACTGTTCAAAGATGAAAAACTGGTCTTCCAGTTCCGCAGAACTTCCGACGTCCGAGCGTCCAGCGATGAGCTTGGAGTGTTCCTGAGAAATGTGATCCGGGAAAATGGCGCAGATCCAGCCGAAGTCAAGGATATCGCAATTTGTAGCGTGGTCCCGGACTCGACCCACTCCATTCGAAGCGCTTGCCAAAAGTACTTCGGACTCAGTCCGTTCCTGCTTCAAGCCGGAGTGAAAACTGGGCTCAAAGTCAAGTACGGTAACGCCCTCGAGGTAGGAGCCGACCGGATTGCCGATGCGATTGCGGCGATCCAGCTTTATCCGAATCGGAATCTTATCATCGTGGATTTCGGAACCGCCACTACGATCGAGGTCGTGAATCGCGACAAGGAATATCTTGGAGGGGTGATTCTCGCCGGAATGCGGATCGCGATGGAGGCGCTGGAGTCAAGAACTGCCAAGTTACCCACGGTCGAGATCGCCAGGATGGGTTCGAACCAAGTTCTTGGAAAATCCACCGTGGAGAGTATCCAATCTGGCCTCTACTTCGGTACCCTCGGTCAGGTTCGCGAATTTGTGAGTCGATTCTCCAAGGAGTGCTTCGATGCAGCGGAACAGGATCATCAGCCGCCGATGGTGATCGGTACAGGCGGCTTTGCCGGTCTCTTCGAAAGCGAAGGAATCTTCGACGCAATCCACCCAGATCTTGTTTTACAGGGTCTCAACCACGCTTTTAAACTCAATCAGTAACGGAACAACAATGCAAATTAGTATGCTCAAATGTAAGATTCACCGGGCGACGGTGACCGATGCCAATCTGAACTATGAGGGATCAATTTCGATTGACCCGAAGTTAAGTGAGGCCGCAGGTCTGCGCAACTTCGAGCGGGTGGATGTAGTGAACATCAATAACGGCCAACGGTTTTCGACTTATGTCATTCCGGGCAAGTCCGGGGAAATCTGCCTGAACGGTGCCGCCGCAAGGCTTGTGCATCAAGGCGACTTGGTGATCGTTTTGGCTTACGCTTCCATGACGGAGGAAGAAGCCGAGTCCCACTCTCCTCGCCTAGTTTTTGTTGACGAAAACAACGCAATCACCCAGGTGAAGGGTGGAACGCCGGTTCCAGCTGGGGCAAACTAGTCGCCCCAGAACTTCGCAATCTGGACCGCCCCTGATCCCTCTCGAAGCATTTCGGGGTGGACGGCAAACACATCTGGCATGTGCGCCCCAGCCGTAAAGTAGGGCAGGCGGGTTACTGCCTTGCCACCAAAAATCACTCCGATTTGCTCGCCTCCATGCATGTGGGTTAGGACGGACGGGATTCTTGGATGGTCAGCCGGAAGCAATGATTGATCATCGGTAACGAAGATCAGATTGCGTTCCTTGGCAATTGCGGGGGTGACTTCGCTCCGATAGAGCACATCAAATTCGCCATTCGCGATGATCCTCCACTGTTCTTGAAGGTATCTCACGAACTCAAATTGCCAGCCAGATACAGATGATTGATCATCAATCACGAGGGCAATGTTCCGATTGAACATGGATTTGAACCCATGCTGGAATCGCCTAGGGTGTTGATTGATCACCTTCCACTGTACGCCTTTCTGGAGGTGAATCTCCCTGGAGAATGGAGCCGTCAGGGTCTGACCGTCGAGCTCTATCGTCACGGGTCCGCCGGGATGGAGGGCATCGGCACGAAAGGACAAGTTGCGGATGTTGGATGTTGTCCCGGAAATTTTTCGCAGGAATGGCTGGGCTTTGACCTTTACGATGCTCAGGTTTCTGACCACCTCTTGCCGATCAATAGTCACCCAGAAGTGCCGATCCGAGACTCCTGGATCGGCGGTTGTGAAGTTGATCTCTTTTACTTCCTGACTTGCTGGAATGCGATTTCGAATCATGAAGCTAAAGAGGTCGGCGTCGTCCACTGCGTCAGCCCCGGGTTCCGGATCATTGTCCCACCAATGCCCTGCCCCAGGGACTCTTTCGATCTTCCAATTAGGATGAGATATAGAGGCAAGTGCATCAGCCATGGTGTTGGCTTCGCGGATCGGAACGGTTTCATCGGAATCTCCGTGAAGGATAAAGACGCCGAGATTTTTAAAATTTTCCTTTAACCCGAGCGTTCGCGAAGGGGACATTCCTCGCAGCAGTGTGGTCTCGATTGGACTCGGATTAGGGAAACTGGCCCCGCCTGCGTAAGACCAATAGCTTTCCCAACCGGCGGCGGGTGCGATTGCGGCAAACTGGTCCGAATAGTGCGCGCCAAGTTGCCACGTGCCGTGACCGCCCATCGAGTGTCCGGTCAGGTAGATTCGGCTCGGATCAGGAGAGAACCGTTTCTTGGCAATTTCTAAAACTTCTAATGCGTCCAGCCGGCCCTGATCCTCCCAATTGAATCCGTACGGACGCCGATTCGTGGGGCATACGATCGTTCCCCAAGATTTCGCAGAATAGGCATCGGCTTGCCCGATTGCCTCCACGCTCGCACCGTGCAAACTCAAAACTAGGGCTTGGTTCTCCCCAGGTTTGGTGCTCGGCTGTACCGCAAAATATTGCACGCTTCCATCAATCTTGGATCGGAACGTGATTTTGTGGCTTTCACTTGGTTTACGAACGCGAAGATTCAGCATCGCTTCGTCAAGCTTTTTTTCTCGTTGGAACAGTGCGAGCGTGACCTTGCCATCCGCGGAAAACGGGATTTGGAAGCCGGCTTTTCGCGAGGTCATCGGAAGAATACGGCCTACGTTCGTCTTGAATTTTCCGCTGCGAATCTCCAGATCATCCAGCGATTGAGCAGTCGCATTGCGAACGACGACTGCCGCGAGTCCAGACTTCTCTCCGCCAATCAAGACATCGGGTGTCGTTGAATCACGAAGGTCAAGTGAGATTGGCTTCGGGACGTCAATCAGCTTGGCTTGGAATCGTCCCCGACCCAGCGCGAAGAGCAGTTGGTTCTTGCCTGGTTTCAAAAGTACGGGCACGCTATGATAGCCGTACATGTAGATATCTCCCGCATGGGGCTTACCGTTGACGTAAACCATCGCGTTCCCGACGGCCTCCAAGAACATCACTTTCTTTTGGTCGCTGGGGACATCGAACCGGATGTATCCAGATTGGGTAACCGGACCCTCAAACGCGCCATCGGCATTCGCCTTGACTGGGCTCCATGAAAATTGATCAAGACCATTGCCATTCAGGAGTGAAAATTCGACCGCGTCACGCCGAATCGGAGAACGACTATTGCCAGGCTGGGTCAATCCAAGACCTTCTTTCAGAACCAACTCCGTACCCGATCCCACGGAAACGGCTGCGGCGATGAAGAAGGCAAGCAAGAGTTTCATGCCTTTGGTTTTAGCACTTTCTCTTTCAAAATCGCGGAGGCAAGAAATCAGTCGGGAACGTCGGGTGTATCAAGGAGATCTGGAAGGGTTGCCTCAAGATTTTTCGCCCTTTCTTTGGATTCGCTGACCATCGGCGCAAGAAATCCGAGAACGTTGAATCGCAAGGAGTTAGGGCAAGCAGTGTTTTCTTCCGCAACCGCCGCTCGAAAGAGGATTGAGATGTCTTCGATCAACTGATGCGCGCGTTCGGGAGTCATTCGGATATGGTGGCGACGGTACTGCGTTGCCCGAAGCATGCTTTCATCGTGCAAGGTCAGGGCTCTTCCCGCAGAATATTCGCGTATTATCTTCTGGGCTTCAAGCTTGAATGCCTTCACCCGATACCGCTCGTATTCTTCACCCATGTGAAACTTACCTCGGCAGATCGGAGCGATGGTCACAAAAAGCGTCTCAGTACGGGATCGTTTTTGCCTGGTCTCGACGGGTAGCAGGAGGCCAACCTCGGTCAAAATCTGGACGTGATGATACAGACTCTGTGGCGACTTCGCGATGAGTTTGGCAACATCACTCACAGCGCGCGGCTCAAAGGCATGAAATGCCCCGAATGCCAGTGCGCGCATCGGTGAAGCAACAACTTTGACCTGGTCGAGCGAGTAGAGATGGATTTCTACTTGACCAGGTCTTAATGTCCGCTTTTCTTGATTCGGTTCAGCGGGTTCGGGCACGTCTTCTTTGTACCACTCCCGCGAATCCGGTGGCTAGGGCGATCATCGTTGCTGGTTCTGGCACCGCCGTCACCGCGACTTGATTGTTTAGATACGAAATGCGCATTCCAGCGCCGTTGACTTGCCCGACATAGGCACCTTCGCCCAGTCCTGAAAATTGCCCGGACATGCTACGGCTGGCTTTGATGATGTTGAACGATTGTCCGGCCGTAGGGGTGAATCCGTAGTAGGATTCAAGCTCCAGCCTTCCGCCGAGGGTGACTTCTTCGGCTGACAGTGTTGAATAGGTTCCGTTTCCTTGTTGGGTCGCCGAAGATGCCGTACTTCCTCCGAGGCCCATCGAGATTTGCGCTGATGAAGATAATACAATGATCCGTTTTGTCTTTGGAGTCGGATTGAGCTTTATTCCTCCGCAGGTAAATCCTGAGCAAGCGATTGGATTTGAAATTGTAAGAGTCCCGATTCCTGGATTCATGGCGCCATTTGTTGATTGGTGGATGATGGTGCCATTGATCAGGGTTTCGTCTTCAACCCTCCAGATGGTGCCCGGCTTGGTTGTAATCGAACCGAAGCCGGTGACAATAACATTCTTCAGTTCATACGTTGCAGTTGGGTCGGTGTCAACGTCGCGGCCGTCAATGATGATATTCGTGTTTGTATCTGGGATCATGCCGGTGCTCCAGTTGGCGGCATTGTTCCAAACGCGGTCGGTGCCGATGTAAGTTGCGTTCATGACTTGGGCGTTTGACGCCGCGCAAAGGGTGGCCATCGCAAGCATGGCGATTGTCTTTTGATTTCGTTTCAATGGTTCCTCTCCGGGTAGCAGAGTCCAAACCCCTGCCAGTGGGTTTATTATAATCTAAAAAAAAATTAATTTAGAACATATATATAGAAATTGCCGCAATTTTCATAAATCAGGTTAGGCAGAGCAGAAATCGGGAGCCTGTTTCCAGGCTCCCGATTTCATTTGTTTGCTCCAAAGGTCTAAGGTTATGGCGTGAATGCGGTGCCGTTGATGTACTCTTGGCCCTTATTCCACACGAGATCTCCGATTAGGCGCCCCATGTTTCGTGCCCTCAAGTCGCCATCTTCAAAGTGGATTCCGCCATATCGGCGTGACCATCCGGCTTCATCGGCCGCATCGCTAAACGTTGGCCATGAGAGTGTAATCGGCGTCGCTGGAGTTATGGCTGGCTCAGCGAGGCTGGTGCCAATTGCTATGGTCACGGAATGTCCAAATGAGTCAGATCCCGTAAATCGCTTCAGAATTTCTGCGCTGGCAGCACTGAACGTACTATGTCCTGAGCTGTACTCCGCGAATGGCGGAGTGATGAAGGAATCGGGTTGGAACGGCTTCCAGTTTTGACCTAAGATCGATCCAACCTGTCTGTTGCCCTTCCAACCTTGAATGGTTTGATCACGGAAGAGGAAACGAATCGCGGTGATCGGACGGGAGTTGTTGTAGAATCTTTTCGTTTCCCAGCAAGCGATTCCCGCGTCAAGCACAGCGTTACCCAGCAGGAACTTTGACTTGACGTCTTGATCAATTGAGAAATTATCGCGCTCCGAAACAACCTGCTGGAACAAGAACCAGTGACCTGGAGGAGTTTCAGTACTCGGGCCATTCGCCCAATATTCAGCGATCATCTTCTGACGGTCGGTGAGGTTGACTTGAATGTCAATGAGATCAAGAGCTTGTTGAGTAAATGCCGTCGAAGGGTAGACCGCTGGTGGGCCAGGACGGAAATAATCTCCACTAGGCAACGAAAAAGGGGTGATCTGACCCCATTGAGGAGTTAAGAATCCTGGTGTCCGGGTTATTCCTCCCGGCAGAATGAAGGTTTGTGGTTGCCATTTATTGGGATCAATAATAGTGGTTGCGGAGTTTGGAGTCGTATATCCAGTGGTATCCGCATAGGCATTCGCTTGGTTGGATCCATCGGTAGTGCGGTACGCGATGAGTGCCGCCGCCATGTTATTCCCGATGCCTTCTGGGGTTGTCCAATCGGTCGAAGTGTTATTCGGATCGTAACCTTGTGCGGTCATTCGAGCATCGAAGTCAGGTTTTTCTGCCGGGACAATGTTCACCAGCATCCGGTACATCGCGTAACTGATCGCTTTTTCCTTATTTGCGATCGTACGTTCGGTTAGTGGTCTTCGGTGAATTCCGCCTAACCGAGTGGAGACAGCGACTGAATCGTAGCAAGACCATGCATCGAATGCAGCGGTATGCACGAGTGCAAGGAGCCTTGAGGTTACGGTCGGGCCGAGTGCGCGATCTCGAATCGTTTGAAGGGTCTCGCCGGTCCACTGGCGCGAAGCCATCACGGTAGACGGAGCGGCAATGCTCGAGCCTGATCCACCACCACAGCCGGACACAATCAGACCCATCGAGATCAAAGCCAAGGACATCTTTGCGTGAGAAGAACTTGCAACCATACCTATATGATAGGCAGAAACCCTAAAAAGATGTTGAATTTTTTCTAATTTACTATTTACTAGCAATTTTCTCGGTGATTTTTCGTATCACCGGAGCCAAGACCAGCACCACTGGAAATGCGACCAACCACGCTTTAGGGAAGATGAGTAGCCACCTTTGAACACTCACCGAGCTGAGCCCAAGGTTCATAAAGGTGAGAGCACCACTCATGATGAATGCCATGGAGCAAGACATCATGAGCGCGAACACCAGCGACGCATGCTTTTTAGGAAGCATCGTCGAAATCTGCCCCTAGAATCGTATCCTTCCAGGTTTCGGTATCTTCCACCAGCTTTTTCGCCTTATCGTGGAAAACGTCGTATGCCATTTTTCCTAACGGAAGATTCTGTGGCGGATTTTCGGCTTCGACAACCGCGATCATGGCGAGTGCAGCCTTGTAAGGATCACCCACTTGGGTACCGTCCATTTCCTGAATCCCAGTCCTTCGGTCATGGACTGGACCGTCATAGGCATCAATCGTCTTCGCGCTGAGTCTAAGTGATCGTCCGGCAAAGTCAGTGCGGAACGGACCAGGATTGATCGCTATTGACTTGATCCCAAAGGTTTCCATTTCCTTACCCAAACTTTCGTTGATCGCTTCGAGCGCGTGCTTGGTTGCCGAATAGAACCCTGTACCCATATAGCTCGTCAAGCCAACGACACTGCTGATGTTCAGAATGTGACCAGATTTTTGAGCCCGCATCGTGGGCAGCACGGCTTGGATCATCGCAATTGCACCGAATAAATTTGTCTCAAATTGGTGCCGGATTTCGTCCATCGAGCACTCCTCGATTGCGCCGACTAATCCAAAGCCAGCATTGTTCACCAAGACATCAATCCGGTTTGCCCAATCATTTGAAGACTTGATCACTTCATCTATTTGAGCAAAATTTGTGACGTCGAGAGTGAGCGCTTTAAGGGAATCTGGATATTGCTTCTGAAGGTCCGCTAGGCTTTCTAAGTTTCGCGCCGTCGCTACAACTCGCTCGCCTTTTTCCAGCAGAACTTCTGCCAACACTCGTCCAAATCCGGTGCTAGAACCGGTGATTAACCAAACTTTACTCATGACTTAAGCTTACTCAAAGGGGTGAGGAATTCGATCAGAATTCCATCAGGGTCGCGAATGAAGCAGTATCGAACGCCTAGCGCTTCATTCTGGGTGGGGGCATTTGCAAGATCAGCACCATGAACACGTGCTTGATCCCATGCTACGTCTGGGTTTGAAACTTCAAAACACAAGTGCCTTAATCCTTGAAAACCAAAGGACGGGAACAAGTCTTTATCCTCGTTGCGCGGTGGAACAGACCCGCCCTTCGTAAAGAGCTCAAGCTCCGTTTCTCCGCTGCGGATGTACACGATCGTCAAGTCCAGAGCCTCAGCGTAATCACGAGCAACCTCTTTAAATCCCAGAAACGACTTGTACCAATCGAGAGATTTTTGGAGATCACTCACCACGATTCCGACGTGGTGAGTGCGCATGATTTGGATACTTCCTACCAAGGAAGTTCCTCATCCATATGTATATACTTCCCGGTTGGTCCGTCCTCGGGGAGAGTCGCGAGCTTCACCGAAGTCTTCGCTCCATCCGCCAGTTCCATCGGAGCATTTTCTCCGCCCATGTCAGTCTTGACCCAACCTGGATTAGCTGCATTCACCTTAATGTTCGTCTTCCGAAGTTCATGGGCCAAGTGGACGGTGTATGCATTCACGGCAGTTTTACTGATATCGTAGGCAGGAACCTTTGCATCATAGATTGGGCTTTTGGGATCGCCGTGTAGGGTGTTGGAGGCAAGAATACTTGTTAGATTAACAATTCTCCCCGCTTCACTTTGTTTGATCAACGGTAAGAAAGCTGTGACGGTTTCGGCTAGTCCAAAAAGGTTCGTTTGGAACGTTTTTTCAAATGTATTCCAGCCTACTTCACTTGTTTTGGTCGAATAGTCGTCGATTTTAACAGCGGCATTATTGATGAGTGCATCCAGTTTATCGAATTTGGAGGCCACACTTTTGGCTGCTTGATGAATCGAGTCTTTGCTCGAGACATCAAGTTGCACGAGCTGTGCGTTGATTCCCAATTCGGTAAGTTTAGCCACTGCTTCCTGGCCGCGAGTGGTATCTCGAGATCCCACCAAAATCGTATATCCCAGTTCGCCCAGTTGCTTCGCGGTTTCAAAGCCAATTCCTTTATTTGCGCCCGTGATGAGGGCGACTTTTCCATTGTTTTCCATACAATTAATCTATCCTTCCTTAGTTAAATGACCACCTGCACGGAGCATCCATGCGAAGTGGAAAGCGTGATCGCGCACAAGGCGCGAAAGTTCTTGCCATTGCTGGCCTTCAATTGCCTCGATCATCGCCTGGTGCTCGCGAACTCCTAGCCCAATATCAATCCGCCCGAGCTCGCGCAAACTTGCATAAAAGCATGCACTTGGTCGGGGGAGGTTGTTCCAAGATTCCAGCAGCACAGGATTTTCGGCAGCTTCCACGATCAGGTGGTGGAAACGCATTTCCTGCAACGCCAAAGCAGTGTCGTCTCTGGACGCAATCGCTCGCTCCATCGCGAGATTAGAATCCTTGAGTTCGTCCAACCGGTACTTTAAGCGATCCCTAGATTCGTCAACGGCAAGGGTTTCCAGGGAACCTTTTACCATGAGGGCATTTGCGATTTCCAGATGGCAGTCGCCTTTGACCCAAGTCCCGCTATGAGGCTTGGTCACGACGAGGTGGCAAGATTCCAAATCCCGAATCGCGTCCCGAATCGGCCCTTGGCTGGTGCCGAATTCGGCGGCCAAAGCACGCTCGATCAGCCGATATCCCGGTGCATATTCCCCGGAAAGGATTCTTGCTCGCAAGATCTCAGTGACTTGGCTACCCAAAACGTTTTTCTCAAGTTTCATGATGATGCTCGATGATCAATCATTACTAACGTTAAGGTCGCCTGGTTTGTTTCGTGTTTCAATAATCTGATCGAATTCGCTTCGGTTCCCGATTGCTTCAGTCCATCCGGTTTTGAAGGTGTATCGTCGGAACATGCCATAATGGATGTTCCGGGGTCGGTTAGCTCAGTGGTAGAGCACTTCGTTCACACCGAAGGGGTCGTAGGTTCAAATCCTATACCGACCACCAGTTTATTTATTCCGATTCGCGTGTCATAGTTGGTCTGTGGCCTCTAAGAAACGTGTCATTGCTGTAAAAGTCATTTGCTCAGATTTGCCCGCACCAAACTGGGGTGGACACAGCGAGATTTGGATCGGTATCCAGAACGGAAAGGAAGTCGTTCAGCAAGTCAAGTTGCCAACAGAGTCTGTCGTTTTTGAGTTCGAGCTGGAAGTTAGTAACGATGAATCGGACCCTGTTCCAAATTTTCTTGGACCGTACGCTCAAGGGGGCAAGGGCGATCGTTTCGTTTACATTTGTTGGGGCATGCCTTACTTTGGTCGTTGGTCAGGATTTCGGCGAGCCAAGATTCCGCTTGCTGGTTTGGACTGGGTCTCAATCAAGTCAAATTCTGTGACGTGCAAGCTCAAATGTACGGACGCGAAAGGCGGTCCGATTTGTGCGACAGTGAAGCCAGACTACATTGTCTGGTCGCCTGCAGATTGATTGTGCATCTGGTACGGATTCCCGAATCACAGAATGGAAACACAGTTGCGAAAAATTTCGGAAAAAGAAAGCCCGCATCTAACGTAGATGCGGGCCATTCGGTTTATGGACTTTCTAAAGAGCTTAGGCTCGCGCTTTTCGTCGTCGCATAAGGGCGAGTGCGCCTGCCCCGAGGAATGCCATTGTGGCTGGTTCTGGAACCACGGTGACAGAAACGTTATCGTAGGACATGTTGTTGGTGCTACCTTGAATAGCTGCAGTCGTTGCGCCAAGCTGAAGAGTAACTCCTCCGCTGACGTTTGGACCAGTAACAGTCGTGAAGGTGAAGGACTTCCATGCGTTCGGGTTTGAGTTCAGAGCTAGCGGTGATCCTCCAAGAATTACCGCACTAGAAACTCCTCCGCCAGAAAGCTCAGAGAAGAATTCTGCGAACGCAACTGCACCGACGCCCAAAGAGCCTCTCGCATCAAACTTAATTGTAACCGTTTGACCGGCTGTAACCGTTCCAATTCCAAGATTGGCTTGCTTGATCAGGGAGTTGGAAGCTTGCTGTTGATTATTGATGTTCGCAGACCAAGTTCCGGATGATGGGTTGATGTTAGTCACCGTTTGTTGGCCTGCTCCTGTGGGGAACTGGGTCCAGCCAGTGAAATCTCCGGTCTCGAAACCACCGTTTGTAGTTAACTCAACAACAGCCTGGCTTGTGCTTGGCATTACAACCATTAGCGCGAGTGCGAGGCAGAAACAACTTTGTCTTTTCATATAGTTTACTCCCCAGGCGTTCGTTGCCTGGTAGAAATTACTGTATCACCGAAACGTTTCGCACTTACCAGTATTTATACGGGTTTTTTTAAAAAGTTACAATTTTAACGATAAAATATAAATAAAAATGGGGGCGTAGATGTGAGCTCGCGTCAAATTTGCGGTTGTGGATGGGCAGATTACTCGCAAAAATATTTGCGAAACGTTTCGTTTACTGTCGAACTTAGCCCGTGCTTCCTGCGAGTTTGCGGAACGGTCACTAGTAAAGACTTAGAATTGGCGCATCATGCGTGCTGGTCGAACAAAATCGTGTTGCCATCCGGATCAGATATCGCAAAGCTTGCCGGGCCGGGACCGCAGGATTCAGGGAAAACCTTGATCTTCGTTGACTTGAAGACGTGGGAAGTCTGCAAAACCGTTAACATCAAACCCCATTCGATGCCTCATGGAATCGCCTAGATCTCAAATCATCGGATTGCCTTTACGAGGCACGCCACGGATACTTTGGTGGAGATTGACATGAATACCTCTGGAAAGATTCTATGGAGCATTGCAACCGAGCAAAAGGCCCTCACCTGGCGGTATTGAACCTGGATTTTTCGAAATCATACGCTGAGAACGCATTTTCTGGTTCGGTGACGGCAGTTGATTATTGGACCGTACAGGTGATCAAGCAAATCCCGACTGGAGCGCGGACGGAGGGCATCTCGCATTACGGAAGAATGGAAATGTGCTGCTTGTACTGGTGACCTTACACGTCGTCGCCGAAGTCAATACCAGGTCCTGGAAGGTCGTGTAGACCTTCGACACCGGTGCCCTACCTAACGAAATTGCCGTAAACTATCCATAGAACAACGCCGGCAAAAAAAAGAATCGCCGCCTTCGGCGATTCTTCTTCTGAAGTTCCGTTCGCGATTACTTCACGCGATCAGCGATTGCGCGTCGCCACATTGCTTCGGCAATCTCTTCGCTGGTTGGCTTGTACTCACCTGCATCAATCTTCGCTTTCAGCTCGGCGACGCGATCTTCGCGGTCGGGCATATTGATGATGTCATGAGTAAGCGCCTTGATTAGTGCTTCGTCGTTTGGGTTTGGATTGCCGAGTTGTTCGACAATCGCAGGGCTGAGCTTTGCTGAACCAGCATGCATCAGTTTCTTGAGTTCTGTATCAGAGATTTGCATTTTGAGCCGCCAATGTTGAATGAGCAGGTCTCGTGAACTTCCGATTTGAGGTAACCCGGCTGTCTTAGATTGCTCTGAGACCCTAGGCTTTGCGTCCAAGGGGTCGCCCCCAGGGTTGCCTTTTCTATTTCGAACGCACGCGTCCTAATATTGGTATCGGCAGGGACCTTCAGGATCTTTAGGGTAGCTGAAGACTTTTTTCAGCAAAAAGTGTGCCAACCCGTACATCTGCGAGAATAACCCGTAGATTTTCTCCTTCCTACCGGTGCTCTCAGAGCGTAGAAACAGAAAATCCCGGGGAAGATCAATGAAAGAACCCGCCGGGGTGATACAATCGTTAATAGACAAAAGCCTCAACGGTGAGGCAAAGGAAAACCACCCTTGCGAGTTCCATTTTTAGATATCAAGCGACAATATCTCGATCTGCAGGACAGAATCGATGCCGACATTAAGGAGATTCTCTCCACCGGAGCTTACGTGCTCGGGAAGCACAACAAGGGCTTGGAAGAAGAAGTCGCCGCCTATCACGGAGTCAAGCACGCCATCGCTCTCAATAGCGGCACTGATGCGCTACGTATTGCTATGGATACTCTTGGGATCGGGCCTGGCGATGAAGTCATCACAAGCGCTTTCACTTTCGTTGCCACAGTTGAAACCATTATTCAGGTCGGAGCGACTCCGATCTTCGTGGACATCTGCGCCGAAGATCAGCAGATTGATCCGAATTTGATTGAGGCCGCCATCACCGAACGCACGAAAGCGATTGTGCCTGTCCACCTTTGGGGCCAGCTTTGCGACATGACCCCGATCATGGAGATCGCTTGCAAGCATGGGCTTCACATCATTGAAGATGCGGCGCAGGCGATTGGTTCACACCAGAACGGCAAGTACGCCGGGAATTTCTCCATGGCGGCTGGATTCAGCTTCTATGTCACCAAAAATCTTGGTGCTGCTGGCGACGGCGGGATGCTGCTAACCAACTACGACGAGGTTGCCGAACGCGCAAGATCCTTGCGTGTTCACGGTATGGGTAAAGAGCGCTATTACTATGACGGAATCGGTTACACCAGCCGAATGCCAGAACTCCAAGCCGCGATCTTGCGCCACAAGTTGACCCAACTCGAATCCTGGAACACTGCCAGGCAAGCCACCGCCGAAAAGCTGATCGCGGGTCTTCAAGGATCGGGCGTTCACTTGCCGAGCATCAATCCTGGTAATAACCACACCTGGCACCAGTTCACGATCCGGACCGGACAGCGTGATGCCCTTCAGGCGTTTCTCAAGGAAAATGGCGTGGATTCAATGATTTACTACCCGGTTCCGATCCACTTCCACGAACCGTACAAGCACCTCGCGCCACGCGGATCGTTGCCGATTACGGAGCAAACGAGTCTGGAAGTTCTGTCCTTGCCAGTGCACCAGTACATCTCCGATCCCGAGATCGAGTGGATATGCGCCAAGATCCACGAGTTCGCGAAAGTCGGAGTTTGATTCGAAAGTTTTTCAGGGGCTTTTGCGAAATTAGCCCCTGGCCGTCTTCAATTCCTCAAGGAGTTCACCAGTCTCTGCCCATACTCCCATCGCGCGATCAATATCGTCTTTGATTTCGACGTACTTGTAGCTCATCTCACGAATGTCATCAGTCGGCTGAGGATCGGACATGCGGCCTTCTAGCGTGGCTAGATCGGTTTCTAGCTTTTCAATTTTTGCCTCTGTAGCAACAAGAAGCTTTTCAAGGCGGCCAATTTCCTTGCTCATCTCACGCGGAGTAAGAGTTGGCTTGATCGGTTCGACAAAGATGTTTGCCACCTTCGCTTTCGGCTTGGCATCTTCTGCCATGCCCATTCCATTGCGCTTCCATTCTCGGTATTCGGAGTACGCCCCTGGGAATTGATGCACCACGCCAGGCTGAAGGTCCATCGTCTTTTCGGTGATCTGCTCCAGCATCCATCGGTCGTGGCTGATCATGATCAGCGTTCCGTCAAACTCCTTCAGCAAGATCGCCAGAGCCTCGCGACTCTCAATATCAAGGTGGTTTGTAGGTTCGTCGAGGATGAGTACGTTCGGGTTCATCGCGAGGATCACCGCGAGTGCGATTTTGGTTCTTTCACCTCCCGACATCGTTCGGATCGGTCGGAACACGTCGTCTCCAGTGACCAAAAATCGTCCCAAGTAGTTTCGGGCCGGACCATGCTCCATCCCGAGCTCAATGTTCATCGTCTCCAGAGGAGTCAGATCAAGATCAAGAAAAGTGGCATCTTGCCGAAACCAACCTAGGTCAACATTCGATCCCAACCGCCCCTGACCAGAGACGGCTTCAAGCTCGCCTAAAGCGACTTTCATGAGCGTAGATTTTCCGGCTCCATTGGCACCGATCACGCCCCAGCGATCTCCCCAATTGACCGTCCAACTCAGGTCCTGAAAAAGCTTCTGCGCCCCAAATGCCATGCTCAACTTGTCGCACTTCAGCACGATATCGCCGGCCCTTTTTTGGACTTTCAAACTCGCGTGCATGGATCGTCCGTCCTTGCGCGTCGTGATCTTTTGCGCCTCCATGCGCTCCAGCATCTTGAGGCGACCTCGGGCTTGAGCCGTACGCTGTGAATTCATGAATCGCCGCACAAACTCGTCGAGCTTTGCCATTTCCTGCTCTTGCTTCTCCGCCATCATTTCGAGGCGCTCGTCTTCTTCCCGCCGCAAAACGAGGTACTTCTCGAACGTGCCTGGGTAGGAATTTGCAACGCCATCGCGAATTTCGATCACCCTCTCGCAGATCGCTTGCAAAAACGTTCGGTCGTGGCTGACGCACATGACCGTGCCGTGGTAGCCCTTGATCCAGCTTTCTAGCCATTCAATCGCGTCGAGGTCCAGGTGGTTTGTAGGTTCGTCGAGAATCAATAAATCGGGTTCTTCAAGAAGCAACTTGGCGAGGGCCAGACGGGTCTTTTCTCCTCCGCTAAGCGCAGAAACGGGCTTGTCAAAGGCCTCCTCCGTGAAACCAAGTCGCTTCAGAACAACCTTCAAATCGGTTTCCACCGAATATCCGCCCTCGCTGATGAAGTGCTCCTGAAGCAAACTGTATTCATCGAGGTCCTCGGTCGTCGCACCGTTTTCCATCGCGATTTCGAGTTCGCGCATCCGGGCTTCCATCTCCACGAGGTGCTCGCGAGCTTCGGTCGCTACCTGGAGAACGGTTTTCTCTGAGGAAGCCATCGAAGATTGGCTCAAATAGCCAACCGATGCGCCGCGCTCCCATTGGATCGAACCTCCGTCGGGCTGATATTCGCCAGTGAGGATCTTCAGGAATGTCGTTTTTCCAGCCCCGTTCCGACCGACGAGCGCAACCTTCTCGTGCCGATCCAGGCGGAACGACACATTTTCCAGCACGATTTCGGCGGCAAAAAGTTTGGAGATGTTAGAAACGTTGAGAATCACGGCGACCCTGATTATGGCGCATTTAGACTCAAAATCACCCGATTTTCTTCGCGGGCATTATTAACCAAATGGTTAGTCAGGCTTTCAAGTATCCTGGTTCAACGATGCAAATGGTGACCTTGGGACAATCCCGCAAGCAAGTGTCTAGACTTTCTTACGGAACGATGCGAATTTCGGGGACTTGGGATCCGAATGCGCTCACGCCAGAACTTGTTGCACGCGGCAAGGCTTCGCTGATGGCGGCCTATGACGCTGGCTACACCCTTTTTGATCACGCCGATATTTATGGACGGCATACCTGCGAGCAGATTCATGGCGAGCTATTCGCCGAACAGCCAGAGCTTCGCGACCGAACATTCTTGGCGACGAAGTGCTCGATCCGATGGGCTGGCGAGCCGAGCAGTGACGACCCACATCGGTACGACTTGAGCGCGGACTGGATTATGGAATCCGTTGAATGCTCGCTCCAACGACTGCGCACAGATCGGATCGACCTGTTGCAACTTCATCGCCCCGATGTTCTTTTAAATCCGCACGAAGTCGCTGATGCATTCCGAATGCTTAAGTCTCACGGCAAGGTCCTTCACTTTGGCGTCAGTAATTTTCAGCCGAGTCTTGTCAGCATGCTCACCAAATGGTTAGGTGAACCACTCGCTGTGAATCAGGTACAGATTCACATGAGTCATCTCCACACTTTCACGGATGGCACATTGGACCAGTGCCTCGAACTCGGAATAAGCCCACTTGCCTGGAGTCCTCTTGGAGGAGGAAAGCTCTTTGCCGCAGATCACCAAGATCAACCCCTTCAGCTTGCCGTTCATTCGATGGCAAGAAAGTATGAAACGACTCCGGCGAACATTGCTTTGGCCTGGCTCATGAAGCATCCATCTGGGATTATTCCGGTCATCGGTTCCACAAATCCTGAACGCATCAAAGAAATGGTCAAGGCGACCGAGATTGAACTCACTCGCTCTGATTGGTACGTCCTTTACACCGCAGCGAGGGGAGAAAAACTTCCTTAACCAAATGGTTATATAGAGGTTCAATCTCTGTTGAGAATCGCCTTAACCGCCCATTCTTCCTCACCATCTGGTGAAATGTTGAACATTTTGAGTTCTAGTGCAGAATCCACAAAGCCAAGTGTGATCCGCCAACCCCAATTCGGATGATCGGGTACCTCATATTCGCCGGACAGATCAAACAATGATCCCGTTGGAGCGGTGCCTGATAGCGCCATAACGGCGTAGTTCATGTGCCAAGAATCAACCCAGCCGCCCGTAAGTTTTCCCGAGCTATCTGTGCAAACCATCATTTGACCCATCGGGTAGCCGTCCTCGTACTGCCAGGTGTAGTCAATGGATGCGAATGCCCGCTCAGGACCCAGGGACATAGAAAGAGCAATCGGGCCGGACTTAACCCGCTCGCCTTCCGGTAACCAAGAAAGGTGCAGATCATTGGTTCCCGACCACTTCCCCTCGGCAAGCAACCACATTTCGGATAAAGGCATCGAACAAACCTACCCCAGAGAACCTTCCGCCAGTTAAGTATAAAAATAGAAACCTAGTATAAATACTTGGATTAAATTTGAAAAGCACCCTTATACTGAATTGTTCTGTGTTAAGAAGGCCCTGGCTTCTTTTCACCCGAGGCTGGTTCGTATGAAATTGCTTAGTCATCAAATATTTCGCATTTGGATTCTTGGAATCCTTACAATGCTGTTATCCGCTGCGGCATTTGGTCAGTCTGGACCTTACGGCTCATTTTCTGGTGGAATCTTCAATGATGCCAATGACAACGGCGTTCGAGACCTAGGTGAATCTGGAATTCCGAATATTGAAGTGCTCGTCATGGGGCCATCCGGTGTCGGCAGGGTTACGACTAATGCTCAGGGACGATGGGCTCCAAATGAGTTCCTCGCTGGACCCTACCAGGTCATTCCGCCGCTAGCGATTGGTGGAGCCACTTTATCGGTGGGATCTGCCGCTGGGATCGTCAATGTTGACTTGGCACCTGGTGGTCAAACACCTTTGGATCTGCCTTATCACGAGACTTGTATGAAGATCTCGGCGCCAAAAATTCTTTGGACAGTCGGAAGCAATGGCTTGCCAAATGGCGGAGCAACAGTCTCGTTTACGATCACAAACAATAACACCTGGCCAGTTGGCTGGATATTTGTCACTCCTCAATCCGGAACCTACACCGGTCCGAATCCGATCCAGCTCAATCCGCCACTTGCTCCGGGAGGGTCACAGGTCATCACATTGCCGATGAACGGGCTGCAACCGAACACCGAAATCTGTTTCAACTTTGATTTTCACAGTCCGAATCTGGAATTCTGTTGCTCGGATCGCGTCTGCTTTAAGGTGCCCGAGTGCGACTGCTATCAGGTGATCAAAGAAGAAATTCTTTGCCTCCCGAACGGCACATTCCAGATGAGTCTGACGCTGCAAAATTTGACCCCTTACAATATCAATAAGATTTGGACCCTCGGAACCGGCGGTATGACGGCCACTCCAATCGTCCATAACGTGTCGTTGGCTCCTGGCGGAATCGTTACATTAACCGTCAATCTTAGCGGAACTAATATTGGCGGTACAACCCAATGCCTGAAAATCATGTTCTATGACGGCGGCATTCAGTGTTGCGTCAAAGACTATTGCTTCGAGCTTCCAAAGTGCGACAATTGCGACGAGCGACCTCCGATATGCTATGCACTCCGCCCGACGTACAATGTCGGAGCAAATCCGGGCCAAGAAAATTACAATGGTCCTGATTGGGCGGCTTTCTCTGGAAAGACGGTCGCGGCGGTTACCTGCTATGCGGCAAACACGAACGATCTTCCGAATACGGCGATGCCAGATAACGTTGTTTTTGGCTACCAAAATCTGGACCAGTACCAGTGCGCGCCCGGACCCTTCGGGACGAACTTCAGCCCAACTCCGCTTGGATTCCATAATGGTCTTGATGGTCCAATGGCACCATTGGTGCCAGCTTGGGCAAGATGGACCAAGAAGTACATGGGTAACGTTTTCGCGATCACGTTTGACAACCTCGGCAATGCCTATGTTGCGCAAACTTCTTGCTACAACGCGGACTACGCACCGCTCATCCAGGACTTTAACCTCACGGGAGTCCCGGGTCGAAATCACGTTGCTTCACCAAATGAACTCGGTGATCGCCGGCTGCACGGTCGCATCTTCAAAATCGAAAATGGAACTGGTAAAGTCACGATCTTCAACGAAGATACGACCACTCAGTGGAATGGACTACCGAGCGCGAATGATCCTTTGATCAATAGTCTCGGTAACCAATCTCCAGGTTCACGGCCAGAAATCGAGTTCAGTAGCCAGGGCTTCCCAGAAGTTGGCGACGTGACTTTTGACTATGACCACAACCAAATCTTCGCAACTTCGATGGACGATGGCAAGATCTACCGGTTCAGCATGTCGGGGCAAAAGTTGAGTTCGTTTGATCCATTCGGTGCCGACACTGGTCCTACTTACGGTAATGGTTTTGCACCACTAGATGAAAACATCTGGGCGGCGAAGTACCACCGTGGACGCGTCTACTTCTCACGCTGGAGAGAGGACTTTGACACATTCTCCGCCAACGTCTCGAACGAAGTTTGGTCTGTGGAGATTAGTAGCACCGCTCCATTTGACTTTGTCGGTACGGCCCGGCTTGAAGTCAAAACTCCTGATTTGATTGGTAACCCCTATGCGTTGAATACCAAGACGGCAACGGCTCCAATCAGCGACATCACGTTTACCAAGGAAGGACCAGGATCCGGAATGGGACATATGATCGTGGCGGAACGCGGAATGGGAGGCAACTTCCTGAATGGTGGTGGAGTGTACGAGCAGCTCGATACCCACGCTACTCCGGTCAATCCTTCGATTCCGCAGGATGCATTCACGAATACCTATCCACACCGATCGCGATTGCTGAAGTTCAGTTGTAATCCGGATACGCTCAAATGGGAGCATGTTCCTGGTCCTACAGCGGCATCGAACTTCTTCGACGTCGGTGGCGCCCTCGGTAGCGCGGGAGGAACCAACAGCGGTGGCGGAACCGACTTCGACTTCGATGATCGCAACTGCACCGGTCCTGGACTTGGTAACCGAGTATGGGTGATGGCGGACTATATGCCGATTTCCGGAGGTCAGCTTGCCTATGGGCTGCAGGGGTTACCTCTTACGGGTGGAAATCTCACTAACAGCGTCGTGCAAGACCTTGATGGAAGCATCGTCTGGTTTGGTGGGGCCAAGACGACGAATGGTGACGTGGAAATTCCATGTCCTACGCAAAACGGCACTGCCGGTCGCGTTTCTTTGAACCACTTCGTCCAGTCACCATCCGGGCGTGCGATCTCTGCGCGATTCATTGGCAACGGGGTCAATATAGTTGCTCAGTCTCAAATCCAGGCCAACGGCGATGTGACATTCCAAGCCGACGTTCCAAATGGCACGTACGAAGTTTATCTAGAAACTCTAGGGCACCTTCTGAAGCGTGTGACGACCACAGTTAATGGAGGAATTTCGACCTTCGGCGTTGCGGAACTTGTTCCGGGCGATGCGGACTGCGACAATGAAGTGGGTCCTGGCGACTTCGAGATCGTCGTGTCTGCATTTGGAGCGTCCATTGGTAGCCACGGCTATGTTTTCGCGGCTGACTTTGATTGGAACGGCGAAATCGGACCATCCGACTTCGAGTGCCTGGTGGAGAACTTCTCCATGATCGGTGATCAGCCTTAAGCTGTCTCAAGGTAATGAGAATCGGAGCCCCAAGACTTTGTCTCGGGGCTCTCTCTTTTTGGTCGCCTCCCAAAATCTGCTGAGACAGTAAGTAGGATTTGAACCTGACGCTGCGTTCGTTACTTCAAATAGTAAAAAACAAGTAAAAATACTAGGTTATAAAATCAAGATTGCCCTTACACTAAAAGTCTAATGTTAAGAGAAATTGGTTTTCTTAACATAGGCATGAGGATGAATGTTTATGACTGTTGCTTGTAGGAATTTTGTGCGGATGATCTTATTCACCGTACTCACGCTTTGTACACTCACGCTCGGGTACGCACAGCCCACCGAAGGAAACTTGATTTCCGGTGGTGCATTTAATGATGCCAATGCGAATGGACGTCGTGATCCAGGCGAAGCCGTCATCGATGTCACAGGAGTTCTCCTAATCGGTCCGTCTGGGATCGTTGAGGTCGAGATGAAGCGAGGATATGAATACTATAGGAACATGAGTGACTTCAGCTCGGCTCGTCTTTTACCGGGTCGCTACGATGTCATCCCTCCGATCAATCTCGAAAAGTTAACACTAAACACTGGAAACAACTTTGCTGTGACTAGTTTTGAAGTTGTCAACGGCGCGGTTAATAGGCTCGATCTACCCTACAACGAAAAATGCGTCCTCATCTCAACACCGAAAGTCCTGTGGACAATTGGGGCGAACGGGTTGCCAAACGGCGGATCCACAATCACCTTTACGATCACCAACTCAGCAACCTGGCCAATAGGCTGGATTTACGTCACTCCAGGAACCGGGACTTACACAGGACCCAACCCAATCCAATTGGCAACACCTTTGGCTCCCGGTGCCTCAACAACAGTTACGCTGCAAATGACGGGGTTACTGCCCAATACGGAGCCATGCTTCACGTTCGATTTCCATAGTCCGAATTTAGAATTCTGTTGCACCCAAACTTACTGCTTCAGAATTCCAGAGTGTGATTGTTTCCAAATCTTAAACCAGGTGATTGAGTGTTTGCCAAACGGTAGCTTCCAGGTCAACTTAACTCTTCAAAACCTTACTCCGTTTAACATCACGAAAGTCTGGACACTCGGCCAAGCGCCGGCTACTGTGAACCCGATCGTCACGAATGTGACGATGGGGCCCGGTGGAACAGTCAATCTTAGCCTAAACGTCACGGGTGCAAATTTAGGGGGAACCATGGTTTACATCAAGGTGATGTTCTCCGACGGTGGCACTCAGTGTTGCGTGAAGGATATTTGCATCGAGTTTCCAAAGTGCGTTACGTGCGACAACAGATCTCCAATCTGCTATGCACTTAGACCTACTTACGACGTGGGTCAGAATCCTGCCCAAGAAAATTACAACGGACCGGATTGGGCTGCCTTCAGCGGTAAAACCGTCGCTGCCGTAACTTGCTACAGTGCGTTCACAAACGACATTCCCTCGACTCCAATGCCAGAAGACGTGGTTTTCGGATACATGAATCTTGATCAGTATCAATGCGCACCTCCGGCTCTTGGTCAAAACTGGATGCCAACTCCTCTTGGTTTCCACAACGGCCTAGATGGGCCAATGGCTGGCGCTGTACCAGCCTGGGCAAAGTGGACGAAAAAGTATATGGGAAATGTCTTTGCCATTACTTTCGATAATGCCGGAAATGCCTATGTTGCGCAAACTTCATGCTACAACGCAGACTACGCTCCGTTGATTCAAGACTTTAATCTGCCATCTGTCCCAGGACGCAATCACGTGGCTTCGCCAAACGAGATCGCTGACAGAAGACTCCATGGCCGAATCTTCAAGATCGAAAACGGAACTGGCAAGGTCACGATCTTCAATGAAGATACAAGTAACCAATGGAACGGACTTCCATCCGGACGTGATCCACTCATTGCGAATATCCCGAACCGGTATCCAACGGCTCGCCCAGAAATGGAATACAGCGACCAAGGCTTCCCAGAAGTCGGCGATGTCACGTTTGACTACGATCACAACCAGATCTTTGCGACATCGATGGATGATGGAAAGATCTATCAGTACAGCATGACTGGTCAAAAGCTGAGTTCATTCGACCCTTGGAATGCTGACACGGGAGCCACTTATGGCGATGGATTCGCACTCTGGGATGAAAACATCTGGGCGGCGAAATACCACCGTGGTCGTGTGTACTTCTCACGATGGCGCGAAGACTTTACCGTTTCGGCTCCAGGAGTTCAGAACGAGGTCTGGTCCGTCGAAATCAGTAACTCGGCACCGTTTGGATTTGTTGGAACTGCTCGCCTGGAACTCAAAACTCCGGACCTATTCCCAGGTTCTTACGGTGGATTACCGGATTCTTCGACGGCTCCGGTAAGCGACATCACCTTTACCAAGGAAGGACCAAATGGCGAAGCTCACATGATCCTTGCTGAACGAGGGATGGGTAGCACGTGGCTTCCCGGTGGGGCACAGTTCAATCAGATGCTGTACCATGCGAATCCAACGAGTGCGGTTAGAAAGGATGCGTTCACGAATACTTATCCTCACCGGTCGCGCTTACTTAAGTACAGCTGTGATCCTGCAACTGGAACATGGGCGCTCGTCCAACCTGCCGGAAATTCCCTTTTCTTCGGAGTAGGTTCAGGTGCAGCTCAAACCAATAGTGGAGGTGGAACCGACTTCGATTTTGATAACCGAGGTTGCACAACTGCTGGTCTAGGAAACCGAGTATGGGTCATGGCCGATGCGATGAGCGTTCCAGGTGGAATTGCATACGGTCTGCAAGGATTGCCGCTTACCGGCGGAAATGTTGCGAACAGCGTGGTTCAAGATCTCAACGGAAACATTGTGAGTGGCGGAAACAGTGGCGGGACTTCTGACAAGTCTACGAACGGTGATGTCGAAATTCCTTGTCCAAACGGAAATGGTACAGCGGGACGAGTTGCGCTGCCGCACTTTGCGCAATCCCCATCTGGACGTTTAGTCACCGGTCGCTTTATCGGCAATGGCTTAAATGTAGTTTCTCAGTCTCAGTTGCAAACGAACGGAGAAGTTACATTTCAGGCTGATGTGCCGAATGGGGCATACGCCGTGTACATCACTCTGCCTGGACACCTCGTTAAGAGGGTGATGACCACTGTCAGTGGCGGCATTTCCACATTCGGCATCGTTTCGCTAATCCCTGGGGATGTTGATGGTGATAACGAGGTTGGACCTGGCGACTATGAGGCGATCATTTCCGCATTCGGTTCACGCATTGGTGAGTCTGGATATGTGCTTGCAGCCGACTTTGACTGGGATGGCGAAATTGGACCGTCTGATTTCGAGTGCCTCGTGGTGAACTTCTCCATGGTTGGCGACCAGCCATAGGATCTCCTGGGGAAGATAGGATTGGGCCGGCTGTTCGCAGCCGGTCCAATTTTTTTGTTCGCAGGGCGGAGGCTTGGACACCGCTCAGACCCCTGATGAGTCAAATCTGTACCTATGAATGATGATTAATCACACGGGTTTCTGATCCTGATAGAGTTACCGGAACTTTTACTGGACGAATTGGACGTCGTAAAAAGTCTTCTAATAGGTACCCTTTATACGAGTTAAATAAAGGCACGAGGGGCATTTACGCTGGTGGAGATCATTATCGTCGTTGTCCTTCTGCTTTGCATTGCAGTACCGATTTTTCAGCAAGCAAAGAAGTCGGCTTGGGATCGAGAGCTTCAGCAGATTCGCGGCGCGGTGCAACGATTTTATGCCGACCAAGGGTTACTCCCGTGCAACCTGGGGTGGCTCGCTCATGACAAAATCGACCCAAGTTGTGCTTACGGCTACACCTTGGGCGGGGCTTTCACAGACATGACCGCGCCTTATCCAGCGAGATTCCGTGGTTTTATGGACTCGGATGCCGGCTTCAAAGCGTCTAAACTCGCCCTTCTTCGGATCACATGGAGAGTGGACACCGATTTCGCCAGTCCCGGGCACGAGCTACGGGTACACCGGTTCAAAGAATTCGCGCGGGGAATATGTTTGGATTTTCGGAACAGGGGCCACCGCGAGCGGCATCCCCTATTCCGAACTCTAACTATCCATTTGGTTAATAGGTGCTGTAGTCCACTCCGCGAGCATCATTTCCAGTTGCGCTCGGTGCTACGGCCCCTGTTGATGGCGTGTATGTAAACGCGGCATTTGATACCGCGTCAATCGGCACGGAGCGCAAGTAAGGACCCCGCCAATCGGAAGATGTAATTGCGGCGGAGGCTCCGGTCGAAGGATCAGTCCCGGTCGCAGGAGCTGAGGTCGCCGACAGGCTGGAGAGTGCCGATGGATAAAGCCCGGTGTCATTCCGAAAAGTGTCAACTGCTCCGCGAACGACGGCGAGGTTAGCCCTCATCGCGTCGTCCCTGGAGCGGCGACTACTCGAGAGAAGGTTTGGCACTGCCATTGCCGCGATCAACCCAATGATCGAGACAACAGTCATGATCTCGACTAATGAGAATCCCTTTCTGTAAGTGCGTTTTTGCATGATTTGACCAAATGGTTAGTTAATGTTGTTGCTGAGGCTAAACAGCGGCATCAAGATGGACATTGTGATCATCCCAACCAATACGCCCATGCCGACAATCACGGCAGGTTCGAGTAAGGACACTGCTGACTTGATCTTTCGCTCTGCCGCGGCCTCGCTGTGTTCGGTGATCGTGAAAAGTAGCTCACTCAAACGACCTGATCGTTCTCCGACGCTCACCATTTGGATGACCATCTTTGGAAACTGCTTCGTCGCCGAAAAGGCTTCCGCGAGGGTTGATCCGTTGCCAACCGAAACCTTGACCTGCTCGAAAGCAGCTTCAAGATGAATGTGGTTTGCAACGCGACCGGAATATGTCAGCGCGTCTATGATCGGAACGTTGGTTTTTAGGAGTGATCCAAGCGTGCGGAGCGAACGATTGATAGCTAAGGTGGTGAGGATTGGTCCGACGATCGGAACTTTGATCATTCCAATTCTAACCAAGCGGTCAAATTTCGGATTTTTCCGAGCGTGCTTGAATCCGTAGATGGAACCGATGACTCCGGCGATGCAAAGAAGAAAGTTCGACTTAATAAAGATTCCTGCTGAAAGGAGAATCATCGTGAACATCGGCAGCTTCACGCCAAGGGAGGAAAATGCTTCATTAAACGTCGGCAATACCACGACGATCAGCGCGAGAAAGGCGATTAGTGATCCACCCATGAGAATTCCCGGGTAGGTCAGTGCGGCGACGACATTCTTTCGAACCGCGTTGGTTTTGTCCATGTAGACAACCACATTTTCCAGCGTGTCGGCAAGCCTGCCGCCCTCATCGGCAATCGCGATCATGTCCACGACGACTTTTGGGAACGCCCGAGGATGAGCGGCCATCGCCTGAGACAGGGTTCGACCGGACATCACATCATTTTTGAGTGCTCGAGCAATGTCTTGGACCGCTGCTGACGTAGCATTTTCTGCAACCGTCTGCAGGCCTTCCCCAACCGGAACCCCGGATTGAGCCATCACAGTGATTGCCCGAAGCATCTCGCAGATATCATCTACCGAAACTTTCTTACGGGACTTCCTGACTTCCGGCGTATTCGTCGCTTTCTTTGGGTTGTCGTTGGTGATGAGCTCCAGTTTCGTTGGGAAGAGATTCTTCTGCATCAACTGGGCTTCGGCGGCCTCGGCAGAGTTCGCTGCGAGTTCACCAGTGGTTCGCTTTCCTCCGGCTTCAAGAGCTGTGTACTTATACTGGTGCATTATGAGACCTCCGTAGCAACCACGCGAAGCACTTCTTCCGCCGTCGTCAAGCCCTGCAAGATCTTGATTTTGGCGTCGTCAAGCATGGTTTCCATGCCTTGTTGTTGTGCATGGCGATAGACTTCAGCGGCAGATTTCTTCTCAGTGATCATGGTTTTGATGTCCGGGGACATAACCATGACTTCATACACACCAAGGCGTCCACGATATCCCGTCTGGGCGCACTTATCGCATCCGGAACCGCGCATGTATTGGTGGTCCATCGGTAAACCAACCCGCGAAAGTGTAGCTGGGTCGGGCGCGTATGGCTTCATGCAATGCGGGCAGTTCTGGCGAACGAGTCGCTGAGCCACCGAGCACGACATGCTCGCGGAGACCAAGAATGGCTCGATTCCCATATCCACAATCCGCGTGATTGCAGCGGCGGAATCGTTTGCGTGGAGAGAGGTCAAAACCAAGTGACCTGTCAAGGCCGCTTCAATCGCAGTCTTGGCAGTCTCGGGGTCACGGCTTTCTCCGACCAAGATGATATCTGGGTCCTGACGAAGCATTGCCCGTAATCCGGCCGCGAATGTCATTCCAGCGGCATTGTTTACGTTCCCCTGAATGATTCCGTCAAGTTGGTACTCAACCGGATCTTCGACTGTGATAATGTGGCGGTCGGATTTGTTTAGATAGTTGAGAAGGCTATACAGAGTCGTGGTTTTCCCCGACCCTGTAGGTCCATTAACCAGGATAAATCCCTGCGAGCTTTCGCCACATTGCTTGAGTCTTTCAAGTGCGGCTGGTTGCATTCCAAGTTTGCTAATCTCTTGGTTTGATTTGCGCTTATCGAGCACACGAATACAAACTTTTTCTCCGTTGACGCTTGGGTAGGTTGCAACCCGGAAGTCGAACTCCCCGTCGTGGGTGATCATCGAGCAACGCCCGTCCTGCGGCACGCGACGCTCGGCAATATCGAGTCCAGACACGATTTTGATACGTGACACAATCGCGCGATGAATTTCGCGTGGGATCTCCATGGAGTCCTTCAGGACACCGTCAATCCGGTATCGAACCCGCACGTTCTTCTTCGAAGGCTCAATGTGGATATCGCTGGCTCGAAACTTGATTGCCTGATTGAAGAGTGCATTCGCAAGTTGAACCACAGGGCCACCTTCGGCGACCTCTCGCAACTCAACGATACTATCTTCCTCCTCGGCTTCGGCTTTGACTTCAAAGCTTGACTCAAGGTCTCGCGATGCCTCCATGATGATGTCGTTGACATCACTCATACCTCCGTAGATCTCTGTTAAGGCATCAAGGAGCTCGGATTCAATTGCCCACATTGGGTCAACATCCACATCCAGTTTTCGGCTGATTTCATCAATCGCACCCAAGTCGAGTGGGTTGGCCATCGCAAGAGTTATTGCGGAATCAGTAGCCTCTATGACTAAAGCACGATGCCGGATAGCCAGCCTTTGGGGCAGCATCCGGATTGTTTCTTCGACGAGATCGTCGCGGTGGATTTCGCAGAATGGAATCCCAGTTTGAATTCCGATGCACCGCATTTTTTCGGCTTCGGTGATCTTCCCGATCTTGACCAGCAGGTCGGCGGCGGTTTCACTTGCCTTTTCGCGGTTTGCCAGAGCGAGATTGATGTCCTCGATCGTGGCCAAACCGCGGCTGATAAGAATTTCTTCAAGCGTTTGCTCGATGATCATGGTTCACCCTGGATGATGGTCGGCGTGATACTGATGACGACCTGAGATTTATTGCGAGTGGTTTTTCGGCGCGTAAAGAGCTCGCCGAAGAACGGAATCTTGCTCAGAATTGGAACACGTTCAATGTTCTTTATTTCTTCGTCACGAAGAAGTCCACCGATCATGACGGTCTCGCCAGATTTGGTCCGAAGCGAAGTGTTTGCCTCACGAGTACTGATCTGCGGATAGCTTCCTTGCTGCGGAATGTCCAAAAAGCCCGTGACGGTAGAGACTTGCGGGAATAGCTTCATCGTAACGCTATTCTCGTCGTTCACCGTCGCGCTGACCTGGAGATAGATCCCAACGCGCTCTTCCTTTACATCGAAAACCGGCTGACCAGCATCGGTAAAGCTCGTGATGACGGGGAAGTTCAGCCTGTCACCAATGAGAATGTAAGCGCTCTCCTCATCAAGCACACTAATATTCGGCTCAGCAAGGAGCTTAGCCTTATCAGATTTTTCGAGGTGCCGAATGGTTGCGTTGAAGGCCGTCGCGTTTCGCTTGAAGCTACCAAAGTTTAGGTCATTGTTGTTGGTATTGTCCTCGGAGATTCTGGTACTTGTCGAGTCGGACCACGTGATTCCGAGGTCGCGGAATGCGTCGTCTTGGATATCGTGAATCTGGACCTTTATCGCGACTTGTGGTCGCTTAACGTCTAGATCAACGATCACTTTCATCGCGAGTCGGAGAACACTCTTCGGTCCCCTAAGAATGAGGACTCGACCGTTACCACCTGTTGTTGAAACCGGAGCAGAGGAGCTCGCAGAGCCCCCATTACTATTGCCAGATCCGGATCCAAATCCTGTGTCTGCACTTGTCAATTCTTTGGGAGATAACTTATTCGGACCAACCCGAACGGAAAGGCCCTCATTTGAAAAGAGATTATTGAGAGCAGTGGACAGCTCGCTCGGGGAAACGTGCTTAACCCGGTAGGTCTGAATATCCTCTTCGGTTGCAGGAATGACCTTTCCGGTTGCATCGGTGCGTCCGACCTGAGCTTCGAACTCCTTCGGAAAAGCAGATTTGAGAGTTTCTGTAGAGCCGACGACATAACCACCGCTGGACAACTGGATGACCTGCATGCTCGCAACGGAGGCGATTACTCGAAGGGCTTCTTCGAAAGGAAGCTCGTCAAGCTTCACTGTCACCTTTGGATTAAGAGTGCTCACCAAAACAATGTTATGACCTGCTTGCGCGCCGAGGCTGGCCAGGACTTCCGATAATTCCCAATTGCTTACATTTACAGAAAGGAGGTTGACTTTCGTTTCTGTCTTTGGCTTTTCTTCCGAAGTGGCAAGCGGTGTTGACTCTGGCTCGTCCTCGGCGGCTGGTGGATTGCTCAGCTGTACGTTCATCGGAACCAGGTTTGTGGTAGCCACTGCCGCTGGTTTCAACCAGCCATTTGGAACATGCTTGTCCATTTGGCTTCGGTTACCGATTGGTTCACTAACCATTTGGTTAGTTTTTGCTTGAGCTGAACGTGTTCGATTCTTTCGAACCTTCTTAGCCTTACGTACAGTTGTGCCGGAATTGGACTCAACTGCGGCGGATGCTTCGTCGCTAATCGCTGCGTCAGGAAGTGATACGCTTGGCTCGGAGTTCGCGAAAGACTTGACTGAAGTCTTTGTGTCAACGGACGCTGGAGTTGTTTCGACTTCAAGAGTCTGTGCGTTCACGCTTACAAAAAGTCCGGTGACAAACGCGAAGAGTGTTGCTGCTTTAACGAGTTTCATTTCAATTCCACCTCTTGTCCTACTTTCAAGCTAATGGATTCACCGAGGTAGGTGAGTTCCACGCTGGTTGATGTCATGCCCTTGATGACGACGCCGCTCAGTGGGCGTGAGCCCACGGAAAATGCTTTCGACTTGCTTCCCGAAATTTCGAGATAAGCCACTGTTTCAGAACCTTCGACAATTCCCTTCAGAACAATTTTTGGGAAAGTTGTTCGGGGAGCATTACTCGCTCCAGGTTGTTGAGTTATCTCACCATTTGGTGAGTTGCTTAGTCCTGGCTGATTAACCATTTGGTTAGTTCCTGAATATGGATTTTGCTGGACCTGACTGTAGTCCGGGACTTGCTGAAATTCCCCATCCGCCATTTGGTCTTCCTCGACCCCATTGATGGAGATCGACTGGTCCGTTACCTGACCGGGCATGACCTGAGGAAGGGCTGGATTGATCCCGCCTTGAATTCCTGAGGCATTTCCACTCTGCGGAATTTGAGGAAAGTTCACACTCATGTTCGGATCGCCTTGCCTAGATAGAATTTGACCATTTGGTAAAACATTGCTCGCAACCGTCGCGACCGAGTTCGCAAACGGGTCATGGTCAAGCGAAAAATTGAATTGCTTAGCCTCTGGAGATTGACTCTTCCCGGCTTTGTTTGCATCGTTCATGTTGCCTGGGATTGCACCAGGACGAGGAGTGAGCTCATTCATCGCGGTGATGACGATGTAGCCAAGAGAACCAACGGTTCCCAGGATGGACAGTATCAACAGTGGTTTCGTGTTCTTGTTCATTAAATCCCTCCTAATGGAGTGAGAAGCGCAACTTGGATATTGGCGGTCAACGATGCTGGCGTAGCAACGATTGGCCCTCCGGCCGTCGCAGGTTGGTTGCCTTGGGCGACCGATTTTGATAAGGATATTTTTGTGATCTTAAACGCCGGCTCAATTGAGGACATTGCCTTAAGCGCCGAATAGACTTGCGGGGTTGTGCCCTGGAAAGCGAAGGTCACGGAGTGAGTGCCCCATTGAGAACCACTCGATTTTCCGGAAGTACCTCGCTTTGATTGGCCTAATCCAACAAGAGGCTTTGCAGTGGCGTCAATTTGAATCTCCGAAAGCGTGATCCCGTGCTTTGCGGTGACCTGCTGAAGCTGGGCATTAAACGTTGACCAGATTTTCGACTTTGATGCGTTCGCATCTATCCCACTGGTCTCGATTTCCTTGTTTGCTTTCCGGCCGTTTTTCTTAAGTCGATTCGCCTGAAAAAGCTGGTTCGTCAACGTGTCGGCCTTCTGCTGGTGACTGGCGTAGGAGAATCCAAAGTAACCGGTGCCAATGAGACCCAAGATTGCAATTATCCCAATCGGCGATTTTAGTAGGTCAGTATTCATGGCTTTACCCCCATACCTTGGCTGGTCTTCGGCGAAGTAATCATCGGTTTGCCTGCTGCACGGACAATGAAGTCAAGGTTGAGCAATCCATCCGTGACCGATCCCGATTGTGGAGATCGGACGGCAGAGATCATTACTTCCCGGTCCGGTCTCAGTGATTGGATTCGATCGGTGAAGGCGCGACTCATCTCAAGTTCGCGTACCTCAGCAGTACCGAGAATCTTGATTCCACCGTCGTCCGATACATCCAAGTTGATTTGAGTAAGTTGAATGTTTCCCGCTTGTGTGCTCACAAGGACGGCACCCAGATCAGAAAGCGCGTTTAAATTCGCCGAGGCATATTCGGCTGGAAGGGCGAGTATGGCGTGGTTCACTTTCTCTTTTTGCCCACCTAGACCAGCGGCGTTGAGTTCGGCAGCAACCTTGCCGTACTCTTGCTTAAGAGTGGCAGCGCGAGTTGCTTGTTCGTTGCTCAGGTGGGCAAGGAGCGCAACAGTTAGAAATGCGATTGCTCCCGAACCAGCCGTAAGCCAAGTCTTTCGGATTCGATCATCTTTAGCTTGCTTCTTATCGACGAAGTACGACTGAAGCAGGTTGGCGGAGATTTCGATGCAGGCAGAATTATGCGGCTTCGGTGGTTGGTTCTTCAATTTTTCGGCGGTCTGTAAAGCCAATTTGAGCCTCCTTTTTGTTTGAGTAATCAGCGAGCGCAAGCCCTGCGCTCACGGCATAGCGGTGCGGGACGGCGATAATGTGTGACAAATCAGCAGAATCCATTTCCAGCGCAGTACCTAAGAATGGGTTCATCGCATGGGTTCTGGTTCCCATCGTTCGCGAGACAGCTTTTGGAAAGCCCGTGATCGAGACTAGGTCCCCGGAAAGGATGAGGCGCTCAAGAAGACCCGAATAGCTACGATCTGTGCGGAGGTTTCGGAAGTATGTCACGAGCCTGCGCAGTTCCTTGTAAAGCTGCTCAAACACGGCGGCTCCATCTACCTCGTGCCATTCACCATTGAGTTCAAGATGAAGGTTGGAAAACCCATCCACCCAAGCTGAACCTGAGGCAAGCGCGGATTCAATCAATTCAGGCGATTCACCAAGCATCTCTGAGACTGATTTAACCAAACGGTTAGATCCAAATTTAACCGTCCGGACAAACTGCACACGCTGGTTTTGCATGACGATGAACCGAGTTCGATCAGGACCAATGTCCACAAGCGTCATGGAGAGTTGGCGAAACAGCGCACTCATCGAGCGAAGTTCCTTTTGAGCCACTCGGAGTAGGGATTGAGCCTCAACTTCGCAACCCACCGGGTTAAGCCCTGCCTTTCGAATAAGTTTTGCACGGTCGAGCACGCTTGCCTTCGGAACCGCAATGACGAGTGCTTCGATCTGATCGCCCAACGAATCAAAGGGAATAACGCCTACGGATGTGCCATCCACTCCGGCAGGGAGTTGCTCTCGAAGCTTGTATATTGCGAGGTCTGTGAGCTCGCTACACCTGGCGTTAGGCAACTTGGTCCATATAAAGTTCGCTTGCTCACTTGGGACACTGAAGTTTGTGTCGCATCCATCAAGCCCATTGCGCTTCGCAAATCCCTGTAACAATCCGATTGCTTCTTCGCCCGAGTTTGATTCGAGTGATTGGCTGAGATGCAATGTTTGCGCGGTCAAAATCGAGTCAAATTTCGCTTGGTCGGCCGCGACCAAGCGAATTTGATTTCCGGCAAACTCGATGCCGAGGGATTTGTATTGGTTTAAGCTGCCCATGCGTCCTCCGCTTCCGAGGAGCTTCCCTGGGTGTAAACCAAGTCAAGCGCGCCTTGCTCCGCAAGCTCACGAAGAGCTTCTATCACCATCGGATCAAATTTTGTGCCGGCATCTCGAAGAAGTTGGCTAATTGCTTGCTCAATAGACATGGATTCTCGGTGGTGACGGGCACAACGCATGGCATCGAACGCGTCGGCAACTCCGATAATCCGAACCGCAAGCGGCAATTCTCCACCCTGAAGGTGATCTGGATAACCTGTCCCATCGAGTCGTTCGTGGTGATTTCGTACCAAGAGAAGCACGCTTTCTGGCAACATCAACTTCTTGCAAATGCTGTAGCTCACCAGGGGGTGTTGCTTTACGAGTTCGAGTTCTTCGCCGGTGAGTCCGCCCTCTTTTTTCAAGATTGTGTCCGGGATCGCGACTTTGCCGATGTCCAACAATTTCGCACCATTTCGAATCTCCGCAATAACTTCTTTATCGGTACCTAGTTGGGCGGCAATCTTCTCGGCGATTTTTGCGGTTCGGCGACTATGACCAGCGGTGTATGGATCCTTTGCGTCAAGCAGGTCGGCGATTTCTTCAAGTGACGAGAAAACTGTCTCCTGCGCAAATCGCGCCATTTGAAGTTGGCTGATCTCCAGCGAGAGCACTTTTGCATACGCACCAGCTACGGCAAGGGCATCCTTTGAGAATCGATCTCCTGATTTAGTCCCGACAAGGCAAAGGACACCGATTGATTGCTGCTCAGACCCTGACCCGTTTGCGACTTTGATAGGAACGGCCAGTACTGAGGTGGGCGCAGTTTGAAATTCTTGTTGAATGAGGGCATGGTGATCCTCTGCCCGGACCGAAAGTAATTGCTGGTTTCGGAATACCAGACCGGAAATCCCCTGATCGACGGAAAGAGTTTGCACCGGCTCAAAAGATGGATCATGGGAATAGAAGGAGTCGAGTTTCAGCTCTTCGGAATCTGGGTTTGACGCAGTCAGAATATAACCCGCCGTTGCTCGAGTATCTAAGATCACACCCGTTAGGATTTGGCTGAGAACATCGCCGCCGGGGTTTCCGATAAGTCCGTGAGCAAGAACCTCGGTTAGCTTTAGCTCGCGCCCGAGTTTCGCCTTTCGAACTAACAGTACGCTCGACAGTAGGCAGATGAGGCCTATTACCATCGTACCAATCGCAACAATCTGATTCATTTCCGTTGGCATCATTTCTTCGCCATCCTTCTCTTTGCGATAACTCCGGTCGCCTATAGAGGCTGCAGGACCTCGCAGAATCAACAGGATTCACACACTGGTATATGGTCGGCAAACTTAATCGATTTCGTTAGGTTTTTTGCATCCAAGTACTGGAGTAGGTCAAAAAATGGGAATGCCAGTTATAATGTCGGCATGCCCGTCGGTCGGTTCCTTCTTTGCCTGCACTCTCATATGCCCTATGTTTTGTCGCATGGAAAGTCGCCGCATGGCACGGACTGGCTCACCGAGGCTGCAGCGGAGTGCTACCTGCCTTTGCTGGATGCCCTTGATCGATTAAATCAGCAAGGAATCAAGCCGCGATGGACGATCAACATCACCCCGATTTTGGCGGAGCAGCTTGATGACCCATCGTTCAAAGCTGGGTTCGAGGCGTACTGCCAAGAAAAAATTGATGCCGCATTAGAGGACCAAAAGCGGTTCCAGGCAGAAGGTCCGCTTTGGATGGAAGGGCTTGCCGCGTATTGGCAACGCGTTTATACCCGAGCATTGGTTTCGTTTAAGCACCAATGGGGGCGCTCAATTTGCGACGCCTTTCGGTATTTCCAGGAAGAAGGATGTGTGGAGCTCATTACCAGCGGTGCGACCCATGGATTTTTACCTCTCGCTGGTACAGATGAATCCATCCAAGCTCAGGTAAAAATCGCGGTTGAGACTCACACACGACGGTTCGGTAAGGCTCCAAGAGGCATGTGGCTCCCGGAGTGTGCGTATCGTCCTGGCTATGATTGGAAAGCCCCAGCCGGAGACGATCAATCGGTCTGGCCTCGCAAGCCGATCGAATCCTTTTTAGCTGAGAATAACATAGAGTATTTCTTCGTGGATAGCCATATGATTCGTGGTGGAGAGCCTCTGGGAACATATGGAATGAACTTCCCTCAGCTTCAGGATCTCTTCGAACGGGGTAAGCAAATGTTCGTCCAGCCTGAAGAATATCGGAGCGAATACGAGCACTACTCCCTTTCTAACGGCGTCATTTGCTTTGCCAGGGACACGCAAACTACGGTGCGGGTCTGGTCTGGTGATATTGGTTATCCTGGGAATGAGTGGTATTTGGAATTTCATAAGCAGCTGTATCCAAGCCGGCATAAGTACTGGCGGATTAGCCAGAACAAGCAGGATTTGGGTCAGAAACAAGCCTACGATCCTTGGACGGCGTTTGAGCAAATTCAGGGTCACGCTGAAGACTTCGTGCGCCTTGTCAAGGAAACCCTTACCAATTACAAGAATCAAAGCGGGCGTGAAGGAACCTTGGTCGCCATGTACGACACCGAGTTGTTTGGTCACTGGTGGTGGGAAGGTCCAGAATTTCTGTACGAAATGGCGCGAGCGATGGCGGCTGAAGAAGAAATCGTTACATCTTCCGGCGGTGAGATCGTAGATGCCGAGCCAGCTGAGCACATGATTCACTTGCCAGAAGGATCTTGGGGCGAGGGTGGTTATCACCATATTTGGCTGAACCCAGATAACCTTTGGACTTGGGAGCAGCTCTACCCAGCGCAAAAGTGGATGCGGCACTTAGCACGGACCGCCGCTGATGGACCTGCGCGAGAAATCGTATTGCAGTGCGCTCGGGAAATCTTGCTGTCGGAGGGCTCAGACTGGCAATTCTTGATCTCTACGTTTGCGGCCAGGGATTACGCCGAGGTTCGATTTAAGGATCACATCGAGAGATTTATGAAATTAGCAGCTTTGGCGGAACGCGTTCATGGTGGAGGGCAGTTGAATGGAGATGAGTGGACATTCCTCCGTGACTGCCAAGACAAAGACGCCCCGTTCCGGGAGATCAATCTGAGTTACTGGGCAGAGCTGGATTACCCACTCATTCCTACGAATAATGATTAATCATAAGACTCTTCTATTGGGAATTTCGCTGAGTTTAATGCTAGCGGGGTGCCAGCAAGGACAACAAAAGGCAGGTGTGGACTTTCCTGAAAAGGAAGCGACAGACCAGGCTCAAGTTCAACCTCCGGTTGACTCGAGCAAGCCTCAGCCGATTGCCGTTGCTCCGGGGTCAGAAGTTCCAAGCGGTTCACCAAATGGTCAGCGACCTGATCAAGCCGCAAAACCAGTGGAGCCCAAAAAGCCAGATGTTAAGTGGGAGGACGCAAATGCTGAACTCTTGGACGTCGCGAAGAAGATGGATGTCGCCATTAGGGGCCTGACTGGGGTCACTTGCGAGTACTCACTTTATTTGAAGACTCCCCGAGAGGAAGGCACTTCGAATGGAATGTCGTATTTTATTGATCCGGAGAATTTCTCCATCGAAGCCATAGACCTTGACAACATGTTTGGCAAAATCAAAGTTGTTTCGAATGGCGACGAGGCAAAGGAAATGGGCAAGTCGGGCTGGATTGACCGACCGGCCGCAGGCAAGCCATCGGCAAGGGCGAACGAGCCGGCCACCAGAGGAATTATGCCTCGCTCGTCCCTCGTGGCTTTCTCTAGCCTGACCGAAGGGATCAACTACTGGAGCAACCTCGTCAAGGGAATGCAATCGGAGGGCTATCAGGTGAAGCTGGTTACAGCTGACATGGACGTTTACGGAAAAGAACGACCGTTTTACAAGATTGTCTCTCAACGAGCCGGCAAAGGAATTAACGATTTGTCCATCACCGTTGACGGAACACGGTTTGTGCCCTTGACCGTGAAGGTCATTGAAACCCGTGCTGACGGAAGATATGAAACCGAGTGGAGAACAAGGTTCAAATTTGGTGAAAAGATCGAGCCAGAGAAGGTTAAGCTCCCTAATTGACCGTACCTTTACCTGGTGGTAGGCGTCTCTAAAAAAGTATGTTGACGACCTGTTTAGCTTCCGCAATCCTTCTCACTCAGGCTCCCGCACCGCAGGTGAGCCGTTTACAGACGTTTGATCAATTCAAAGCGATCGCACTCGTTGGCGCGCCAACGGGTTCGAATTTTGCAGCTGCGCTCGAGAATGGCGATGTTCGGATTTTTGACGCGAATAAGCGAGCCACGGTTTTTAATCTAAAAGGTCACCCGCAACCTGTATATGGAATCGCATTTTCACCAAATGGTCAGGAGATTGTGACTGGCGATGAGACCGCCCGAATCTTTGTTTGGAATCTGAAGACTGGACAGAAGGTCCGGGAGTTCCCTCGAAAGACCGAGTATCACGGTCGAGGAATTCAGGGATTGGCATTTTCACCAGATGGTCAAACTTTACTCAGTACCGGAAAGGACGACGTCGTGATTGCCTGGAATTACAAAACAATGCTTCCGAAGTTTCGGCTGGGCGGCAACGGTGTCATTTTTTCGAATGCGACTTACTCCGGCAAATCAATTGCAGTCGCAACGCAGACGGAAGGCCTGCACTTCCGCAATAGTGGAAACCTTGGCTTGACGCAAAAAAATGTTGCTCATGCGAATCTGGGAGTGAATGAGCTTGTCGTCTCGAGAGACGGGACCCGGGTTTATACGGCTGGTCGGGATGGATCCGTTGGGATCTGGGCATCCGGTAACATGTCACTGGTTGGATATCTAAAGGGTGGCCACTCCGATTGGGTTCAGAAAATCGCAATTTCACCAAATGGTCAAATGGTGGCTTCAAGCTCAAATGACCGAAACGTGGTGCTTTGGTCGGTGAAGACCATGAAGAAGGTTGGCTTGATCGGAGATCAAAGCGCAGTCGGGTCACCGATCACTTTTACCGGCGACGGCAAGTTCCTCATCACGACGAATATCAATGATTCCCTTCAGATCAACTCGATCAGTCCGAGCCAAGGCGTGCCGACAAAGGCTCCAGTCAAGCGTCGCCGCCGCTGAGCAATGATCAAACATAAGAAAGGTGGGCTCAGGAATATCCCGAGCCCACCTTTACTTAACCTCTTGGTGAAATGATTAGTCCACAACGCGAAGCACGCTGAGAAACGCCTCTTGTGGCAGTTCGACCGAGCCAATTTGCTTCATCCGCTTCTTACCAGCCTTTTGCTTTTCGAGCAATTTGCGTTTTCGACTGACGTCACCGCCGTAGCACTTCGCAATGACGTTCTTTCGGAATGGCTTGACTGTGTCCGCAGCGATGACCTTACTACCAATCGCGGCCTGAATCCGGACTTCGTATTGCTGTCGAGGAACAACTTTCCGCAACTGTTCGACCATCCCCCGCCCTCGGTTGTACGAGAACTGACGGTTCACGATAAAGCTGAGAGCATCAACGATATCCCCGTTCAGAAGAACATCCAGCTTCACCAAATCGCTTCGCTGATAATCACCAAGTTCATAGTCGAACGATGCGTAGCCTCGCGTATTCGATTTAAGCTTGTCAAAAAAGTCGAGCAAAATCTCGCCCAGCGGAAGCACGTAGTGCAAGATCACTCGCGTCGTTGACGGGTATTCGGACTTGACATAAACCCCTCGTCGCTCTTGGCAAAGCGTCATGACAGCTCCAACGTACTCTTGAGGAGCCATAATCGTGGCCTTACAAGTTGGCTCTTCGATGAAGTTGATTTCGCCAACACCGGGGAATTCGCTTGGATTACTGATGTGGACTTCTTCGCCCGTGTTCAGGTGAACAAGGTAGTCCACGCTCGGAGCGGTGAGGATGAGGTCCAGACCAAATTCGCGCTCCAGTCGCTCGCGGGCGATCTCCATGTGAAGCAAGCCGAGGAACCCGCAGCGGAATCCAAATCCTAAGGCGGCAGAAGTCTCTGGTTCAAAGTTAAGTGCAGCGTCATTCAGCCGCAGCTTTTCGATGGCTTCGCGCAGATCTTCGTAGTCGTCGCCATCGGTAGGATATAGACCACAGAACACCATCGGCTTGGCTTCACGGTATCCCGCCAAAGCCGCAGGGGCTGGGTTCGATGCCAATGTGATCGTGTCGCCAACCCGGGCTTCACCGATCGTCTTCATGGCGGCAGTAATGAATCCAACCTCGCCGGCGGAAATTTGAGCAGTTTTTTCCAGACCTGGTCGGAAGCAACCAACCGAATCAACCGCGAATGTCGCTCCAGTGGACATCATCTTGATCGTATCGCCTTGCTTAACCGTACCGTTCATGACCCGGATATAAGCAATCGCTCCTTGGTAGGAATCGAAGTGCGAATCATAAATGAGGGCTGTCAGCGGGGCATTCGGATCGCCCTGAGGAGCTGGCATCCGGGTAACGATGGCTTCCAAGATATCGTCAATCCCAATCCCAGATTTCGCCGAAGCCAAAATGGCGTCATCAGCAGGAATCACAATGGTTTGCTCAATCTCCTCTCTTGCCCGAACGACGTCGGCGTGCGGGAGGTCAATTTTATTGATGACTGGAACAATTTCAAGGTTCTGATTCATCGCCATACTGGCGTTGGCAATGGTTTGAGCCTCGACACCTTGGCTGGCGTCTACGATCAGGAGGGCGCCTTCGCAAGCGGCTAGGGCCCGAGAAACTTCGTAGGTGAAGTCCACGTGACCAGGAGTATCAATCAGGTTTAGCTGGTAGGTTTTGCCATCTTTCGCTGTATAAGCAAGGCGGACAGCCGCCATTTTGATCGTGATACCTCGTTCGCGCTCAATGTCCATCGAGTCAAGCATTTGCTCCTGGGCAGTACCTCGAATCGCCCCGCACGTTTCGATCATTCGGTCAGCCAAAGTGGACTTGCCGTGGTCAATATGCGCGATGATGCAAAAGTTGCGAATGTGAGACAGGTCCATAGCGAGATAATGTAACAGAGTACCCGGCACGGGGCGGTTTTCCGGGTTAGTTATTACCTGGATACTACGAAAGTTGTGCCTAACTTCACTTCGTGAACCTGAGAATTCTATCGGGACGATCCGAAAATCTAAGGTGCTTCGGCATATTCAATGATTTTGCCAACAAGGGCTGGAAAGAATGGAATCTCAAAACAACCGTATGCTGACGCGCGCAATTCGCCGATATGCTTTCTCAATAGCATCAATTTTGATTTGCGGCGTTGCGATGGTACTGATCAACATGAGAGATGACTCCAGTAAGCAACAATCAAGCATTGTCACTCAGTTGCACGGGGACCTTGGTGTTGTTCTTGCCCGCACAAATCAGGTGGTTGAGGCCTATCACTATAATCAAAATCCCATTCAAAAGCAAGCAATGCTTCCGAGATTGGTAGCGATTCGAGCAGATTTAGAAAGTCTTGAGCTGCGCTACAAGGACTATGCAAAGGAAAATTTCAGTTCAGCCGATGTTTCGTCAAGAGTCCTGCTGAAATCAATTTTGGATCAGACAAGAAACCGGATCCGAAGCCTTAACAAGGTCATTAGTCTTATCAAAAGTAAGGAAGACAAGACTATATTTAGGATGGATCTTCGTAGTGTCGGACAAGCCAACCTCGAGCTCATGGAAGACAGCGCAAAGTTCATGAGAGAGAGCATGGAAAAACGAAATGACGTAGCCAAGTTTGTACAGGTTTCCATTGGAACTTTTACATTTGGTTTAGTTTTGAGCGCACTGTTTCAAATTTTCTTGATCATCCGACCGATGATGCACACGATTTATACCCGCGAGGCAGAAAATCGCGAGAACAGTTTGATCCTTGAAACAGCGCTAAAGGATGTTTCGGCCCGGTCGGCAGAGCTACAAGAGCAGAAAGTCATCCTTACAGAAAATCTCCAAGAACAACAGATTGTGGTGGAAAACTACAAAATGGCCTCCATCCGGTTACAAAAACTCCTTGCAAGTATTCCAATGCCGTGTATTGGCGTGGACGTTAGTGGGTTGATCTACGAGTGGAATGAGTCGGCGCAGAAGCTCTTTGGTTACACCCATATGGAGCTGTTTGAAACTCGGCTTGATGGGAGGATTTTCGATACTCAGGATGCATTGTCATTTAAAGAATCCCTGACCAATGCCGTCGAGCAGGACACCGAAATCAAGATCGAGCTCCCGGCCTCCAGCCGAGACGGACACCGGGTGATGATTGAGTGGAGTCTGATGCCAATGCGTGGCATGAATGGCGAGGTAAGTAGCGTTTTGATCACCGGTGTGGACATCACCGAGCGACTCTTGAAGCAAGAACACCTGGCTGAACTTGCATACAAGGACGCCCTGACCGGACTCAGTAACCGACGCGCTTTCCTCGATACCCTCGCTAATATGTATAACGATGTCAGCGAGGAGCATCCACTTTCTGTTGTCCTGATGGACGTGGATAAGTTCAAGGTCTTCAACGACACCTATGGTCACCCTGCCGGAGATGCTTTGCTCCGCCGAATCGGTGAGTTGTGGCGCGACATTTGCCCCGAGAATTACCTTCCCGGGCGCTATGGTGGTGAAGAATTCATCTGCCTATTGCCAGGAGTTTCAAACGCTGATGCATGTGTTTTTGCCGACGAGATGCGTAACAACATCGAAGCCTATACACTTGATCTCCACGGTGCGACGGCGAGCTTTGGTGTGAGCACGACCACCAGCGAGGATCTCGGTAGTCAAGAGCTGATCGAGCTTGCCGATAAGGCGCTGTATCACTCCAAGCACAACGGTCGGAACCAAGTCACGAGCGCATTTGATGTACCCGCAGATTCTGACGCCGCATAGTCCCGAGATATCTTCGTTTCTTGACTCCAGGCAGAAGTGTGTCAAGGTACGGGAAGGACGAGAGACTCAAGGCGTTTCTGAAGAGTGATTTTTCACATCCGATCTCCGAGAGAAATTAACTCATCGGTGACAACATGGAGTTCTCACACTAACGCGTAGTCGCTCACGCCGAAATCGAATGGATCACCAAGGGCTTTCCAGGCTTCTGGTCCAATTGCGAATTCCTCATCGGTGAGCAGGCAGGCATCAAGCATCGCGGTGAGCTTTGCCTTGTCCATTTGGATTCCGATGATCACGATCTCTTGGCGGCGATCGCCGTATTCGCCCTGGATGTTTTCCTCGATCCGAGCAAGAGATTCGGCATCTTGTGGCCAGTATTCACGCGGCGCAGAGCACCACCAGGTGCCCGCAGGCTCAAATCGGCACGATCCGCCCGCTTGGCTCCAGCCGCCGATCCACTGCATTTGAGACGCCAACCAAAAAAATCCCTTAGAGCGAATCACCCCAGGCCAAGGCTCGTGGATGCAAGCAAAGAAGCGATCGGGATGGAACGGCTTGCGGGCGCGATACACAAAGCTCGAAATCCCGTATTCTTCGGTCTCCGGCACATGCTCGCCCATCAGCTCCTTAATCCAACCCGCCGACATAGAAGCGGCTTCTATATCAAATTTGCCGGTGTTCAAAACTTTATCCAAAGCGATATTGCCCTCGGAGATCGGGATGACTTCTGCGCCAGGATTGAGCGTTTTTAGTAGCCCAGAAATCCGGCCAAGTTGTTCTTCATTGATGAGGTCGGTTTTAGAAACCAGAATCACATCAGCAAACTCAATCTGATCAATCAAAAGGTCCGCAACCGTCCGCTCGTCTTCCTCTCCGAGTGATTCGCCGCGATCTCTGAGAAAATCACTTTCGCTGTATTCTCGGAAAAAGTTTGCGCCGTCTACGACGGTAACCATCGTGTCCAGCCGAGACATTTTGCCCAGGCTGCGGCCTTCTTCGTCTTCAAACGTGAAGGTCATCGCGACAGGCAGAGGTTCGGAAATCCCCGTGCTTTCGATGAGGAGATAGTCAAACCGCTTCTCTCGGGCCAGTCGGCTGACTTCTTTCAGCAAATCGTCGCGGAGGGTGCAGCAAATGCATCCATTTGTCATCTCGACGAGCGTCTCTTCGGTTCGACTTAGGTTCGCCTTCCCTTTTTCGATGAGCTGAGAATCGATATTGACTTCGCTCATGTCATTGACAATCACGGCAACCTTTTTGTCTTCTCGGTTGTTTAAGATATGGTTGAGGACAGTGGTCTTCCCTGCGCCAAGGAAGCCGGAGAGTACGGTCACTGGAAGGCGAGTGTCGTTTAGTGAGTGAGACATCTTGAAGTGAGGATACCTAATTAATGCAATAATTTTGCATTAGTGTAAGTTCCTGAATTCTCGTAGAAATGCGAGACCTCAAAAAAGTTTTGGACTTTTAACAATACGAAGATATAATCTGAGTAGTAAAGAATGTACTGCCCTTTTCCGCCTCAGGGTTGAGGCTTCCTGTTCTTGGTGCCGCTTGCGACCGACAATCAAAAGTGGGATGGATCTGGAAAAGTTATCGGGAATGGTGGTCACAAGCTCCGATTGGCGCGAAAGTTGCGAATCAGGGGTAGTAATGATGATGGTTTCAAGTCCGAGTCCAATTTCAACCGATGTCAAAACCGTGGGTGTTTGCGACTACCAAATTCTTCCCGTGAATTTGGAGCAAGTTGTCGGGCATATCCTTTGGCAAATTGAAAATGGAAAAGGCTCATGGATTGTCACATTGAACCTAGACCTCGTCGCTCGGGGCGAAATTGACCCGAATTATCGCAAGATAATCAGCGAAGCCGAGATCATCACCGCCGACGGTCAGCCCATCGTCTGGGGAGCCCAAAAGAAGGACGCGACTTTAGGTGGACTCGAGCGACTCACTGGTGCCGACCTTACTGCCAAGCTGATTCACCTCGTCGCCCCAGAGAAAATCGCCATCATCGGTGGTCGCAATCCTCGCAAAGCTCTTACCAATCAAGGTCTTGACCCAGAAGCGGGTTGGTACATCTACGACGGCATGGTCACCTTTGAGGAAGAATTCCTTACAAATCTTAAGCAAGAAATTGCCGGCCGCAAGCTAGTCTTCGTTGCCCTAGGTTGCCCGAAGCAGGAGCGATTGATCCACATTCTTCGCGAAACGATGCCAGAAACCACATTCCTCGGGATCGGGGGCAGCTTCGACTTCCTCGCTGGCGAAACCAGCCGAGCTCCGAGGTGGATGCAAAACTACGGCATGGAATGGGTTTATCGAATCTACAAGGAACCAAAGCGAATCGGCAAGCGAGTTTTCGTGGGTTACATCCCAGGTTTGCGCGCCTTGTTACGGGACGTGTACAAGCGCGGGAAGAAGTAAATACCCTGAGATAGGGAAGATATTGGGCTACTCACCAGAAGGTGAGTAGCCCAAATCATTGACCAAGACTTGATCTTAGCCGAATCGGCCGCTGACGTAGTCCTTGGTTTCGACTTTTTGCGGGTTGCCGAAGATCTCGCTGGTCGGAGCCGCTTCCACGAGCTCGCCGAACATAAAGAAGGCGGTGTGGTCGCTGACGCGCTCTGCCTGCTGGAGGTTGTGGGTGACGATGATCACGGTCCGGTCCTTCGCAAGTTCGAGGATCAACTCTTCGATCTTTGCAGTCGAGATTGGGTCAAGCGCGGAACATGGTTCGTCCATCAAGATCACGTCGGGATTCACCGCGAGCATTCGCGCGATGCAAAGCCGTTGCTGCTGCCCACCAGAAAGCGACAATCCGCTCTTGGTTTTAAAGTCATCCTTCACTTCGTTCCATAGGGCAGAACTTTGGAGGGCTTGGACCACAACGTCTTCAAGTTCCTTGCCGCTAATGCGATAGTGGGTGCGTGGCCCGATCGCGACATTTTCAAAGATCGTCTTCGGGAACGGGTTCGGCTTTTGGAATACCATTCCCATTCGGCGTCGAAGTTCAAGCAGGTCCGTGCCAGGAGCGTAAGGATTGCTGCCAAAGATCTCCAGATCGCCGGACAAATGGAAGCCGTCAATGCGGTCATTCATTCGGTTGAGGCTGCGGAGGAAGGTACTTTTTCCGCAGCCGGACGGACCGATGAGCGCAGTGACTTCATTTTCATGGACGGTCAGATTGATATCGCGCAGGGCGACTTTTTGGCCGTACGAGACGTGAAGATTGCGGGCTTCCATGATGATGGGTTTGCGAGGTTGTGTGGTCATGCGCGGTTCTTCCTTCGCTGCGAGGAGCGAACATATAGGGCTAAGGCGTTGACAAGGAGAATGATCGCCATCAGCACCAAGCAGGTGCCCCAGACGGTTTGTTCCTTGAAGGTTCCGGACTGCTTAACAGCCTCGGAGATGTGATAGGGCAAGTTCATCACTGGTTCTGTGATGATCGCGAGTCCCCTTGGTTGTTGGGTTGTGTAGAAAATCCCGGCGGTGAGTAGGATCGGCGGAGCTTCCCCGGCGGCGCGTCCGCTGGCAAGCACCAATCCCGTCATGATTCCGGGAAGAGCCTGTGGAAGGGCGACCTTCCAGATTGCGCCCCACTTGGACATACCAAGCGCGAGGGCGGCTTCGATTTGGCTCTGAGGAACCGCTTTGAGAGCAGTCTCAGTGTTCAGTACCACGACCGGGATGATCATCGTACTTAGGGTGAGCCAACCCGCGATGAGCGAAGACTTCTTCGTAATCAGAAGAACGAAAACCGCGAAACCGAACAAACCGTAAACGACCGAAGGTGTTCCGGCTAGACTTAGTACTAGAGACCTGATAGCGCGTACCACGCGACCCTTACCTGCGTATTCGGCGAGGAAGATGCCTCCAGGAATTCCGATGAAGCAGACGATCAAGAGAGTTCCTACGATGAGATACAGGCTGCCCAAAATCATTGGTCCAATACCTCCGGCTGACATATTTTCTCGCGGGATGTCGGTAAGGAACGTCCAATTGATCGCGCCAATTCCTTTAAAGAAGATGGTTCCGATGATCCACAAGACGATTCCGGCGACGAAGTACGAAACGCCTTGCAAAGTCCAAAGTCGCAGCTTGTTCAGTAAGAGTCTTTGACTCTTGATGTGTGCCGCGCTCTCGGCGAGGTTTGAGAGTGATCTTATCGCGTCCATTGTCCCTTCCTTGCGATCGAATAACCAAGTGTGTTAATGCCAAAAGTCACGAAGAACAGAACCAATCCGATCACGAACAGGTGACCATAGTGGGTGCTTTCAAAAGAGACGTTTCCGAGTTCGATACCAACAGTATCGGGAACTCCTTTCACTGGGCCTACAAAGTATTTAAAGAACTCTCCCCCATTGCGCGCATTGAGCATCGTAACGGTTCCACCACTCAGCATCCAAAGCAGCATCGTTTCTCCAAATGCGCGTGCCATGCCGATCAGAAATGCGCCGATGATTCCAGCTTTGGCAGCCGGAAGGATCACTTGCTTGATGGATTCTGATTGGGTCAAGCCGAGGGCGTCTGCACCATCACGGAAGTGGTCGGGAAGATTGCTCAACGTATCTTCAATCAGGTTGGCGATGGTCGGGATGAGTAAGATCCCCATCATGACCGCGCAAGTCAGAAGCATGCGACCGGAGTCCACGCGGAAGACATGCCCGAGCGCACCCATCAAAAGTGGTCCCATGATGAGGATTCCGAAGTAGCCAAGCACGACGGTTGGAACGCTGGAAAGGAGTTCGATCAGGGTCTTAAGCCGGGTCTTCGTCGCTTGCGGAGCTACTTCGGAAATGTAGACCGCCAGCGCGATGGATAGAGGAGTTGCGATGAGAACCGAGAGAAGCGTAACCATCACCGATGCGAGAACGAGCGGGATGATGCCGAACTGAGGATAGGCGATGGTTGGGTTCCATTTGGTCTGGAACATGTTCCGGAATGTCGCTGCCACCGTGCTCATTTGGGGGATCGCCTCTAGCTCGAATACATATCCCTTGGCGCGATCTTCGTCCGTTTTTGCTTGCCAAGCTGGTAATTCAATGACGCCCTTAAAGTCACGGCCAAGCACGATATCCACGGGAGGTGCGTTTACGCCATCCGGAGCCTTTACCATTCTCAATCGGAACTTGTACGGCGAAATCGTTGGTTCAAACGAGTTGTCTGGGGCGTACTTCAGATAGATTTTGTCTCCGGTCTGAGCCGGGGTACCGAAGACGTAAAATGTAAACTTGCCACCAACCTCTGCCTTCTTTTGAGCGCGATAATTGTCGCGGAATAGGAAGAGAGGGTCAATCGGATCGGTGGTTTCGCCATGGTAAGTTCCGGTTGCGGCCCCAACGGAAGTCGCAGGGTCCATGTCGAGATCCGCGATCATCGGCATCGGCACGCCTTCGTCTTTCTCGTCGAGTTCGTCTAGACCGTCGGGATTTGCGGAGAGCACTGTGGCATTGACATCGGTTTCAATATCATGATCCGCAGGAAAAGGTTTCCCAGACGCAACGACCTTGAAGCCGTAAGGAAAATTTTGATCGAACGCGAATCGCGCTTCTCGGCCTAAGTAAAACAAGATTCCGACAACAATGAGAACAACAAATGTTCCGACCACTTTCAGAAAAGCGGTCATATACCAGTCGGATTGGCGATGGAGTTTTCGCATGGCGATAAATCAGTAAAGTCTCTGCACCCGATTGGATCGAGCGCAGAGACAGTTTTGGTTATGCGATCAAGTAAGGAATTACTTGACGGAGTAGTAGCCTACTTCTTCGATGATCTTTTGACCTTGAGCACTCAAAGTGAAATCAACGTACTTCTTGGTTTCGCCGGATGGCTTACCATTGGTAATGAAGTAGAGGTATCTCCAGATTGGATACTTTTTGGATCGGACATTATCTTCTGTTGGGGCGATTGGTGCCGATCCAGCCTTTGGCGAAACAGGGAGTACCTTCACACCGCTCTTGTTCTTGAAGTATGCGACTCCACCGTATGCGATTCCAGCTGGTGTTTTTGTAACTTCGCGAATTTCGTCTTGAGTGGAAGGCATGAATCGAACGCCCTTGCCCCAGTTTTGGTTCTTCAACACGACTTGTTGGAAGAAGCCGTATGTCCCCGAGTTGCTATCGCGGCTAAACACCACGATTGGTGCGTTATTTCCACCTACTTGGCTCCAGTTTGTGATCTTTCCGATGTAGATCTCTCGGAGTTGATCCATAGAAAGCGACTTGACCGGATTGTCTTTGTGCACGCCAATTGCCAAGCCATCAAGAGCGACAGGAATTACGTTTGCAATGGCGTTTCGGCTTTGTGCAGACTTGATTTCTCGAGCTCGGATTGGTCGGGAGGAGGCAGCGATGTCGGCAACGCCATTGATGAAGGAAGTGATTCCGATGGAGGAACCGCCGCCGGTCACGTTAACGTTACCGCCAGTCTTCTCGCCGAATGCTTCGGCGAGTCGCTGATTCATGATGAGCATTGTGTCGGAACCCTTGACGGTAACCGCGGATGCTTGCATGGACAAAGTCGCTGCTGCGACTGTTCCAAGGATGAGGTTCTTTAAGTTCATTTTCAATTATTCTCCTTAAGTTGATTGGGCCTTGATTAGAAGCGGAATTGGTATCGCAGAGTCATGACCTTGTGGGTCCGTCGTGCGGTGAATTGCGATACTCGGAATTGCTCAAACGTAGCTGTGAAGCTAGCGCCTGGATTGATGAAGTATCGGTAACCGAATCCAACACCATTGCTTAGGTTGTTTGGCGTGTCGATGTTCGGATCGAATGACTCGATTCGAGCGAACGCAATGTTGCGCCAGTCAATGTTGTAAGCAGCTTGTAGGTGGTAACCAGACATCTTCGTTCCCTTAGCTCGAGTTGTGATCGGCTGACCAGCACTGGCAACAGTTGAACCTGTCTGAGTAGCAGAGATCGGAAGTCGGTCTTCGCCAAGCATCAATTCGCCTCGGAGAGTTACACCCTTAACAAGACCAACCAAAGTTGCATCGATGTAAGTGAACTTTCGATTCACTTGAGGAGCGAACACGGAGTTAGTTTGTCCAGCAGTTGTAACCGTGTTTGGGGTGCGGAACGTATTTCGCTTTCCTTCGAACCGTGTTAGACCGAAGGACATCGTTGGAGCTTCGTATCGAATTCCACCAAAGATCGCTCGTTCCTTGTTCAAATTTTGAGCCGTGTTTTCTGGGTCAGAGCTCGTTAACGAGTTGCCAACACCAAGAATCACGTTCACGTTCTGTGTCAATCCTTGTCGGATGTATGCAGAGTATGTTCGCTCACCGTTGAAAAGTACACGGTTGTAGTTTGCGCGCTCGGCAAACTCTCGGTCTCCGGAGGATCGCTCAAGTTCGTAACCGAGCGGGAGAGCTTGGCGGCCAACATAGAGTTCTGTTCCAACGCGAACTTCTGGGTTGTCAATGAGGTAAATCAATTGAAGGTCTCGAAGCTCGAAGCCTTGGTTGTTTCCACCTGTACCACCGTCGAAGCTGGTTCGGAGGCTAGTCTTGGAGTCAATGGTGTATTGGAATCCAAATCGTGCTCGTCGCAACGAAGTGGTGTTTTCTCGGTTACCGCTGAACGGAGTTCCGAAGAAAGACGGGTCGGATGCCGCGCTTCCACCTTGTCGGTTGGAAGATCGAAGCTGGAATTGAGTGTAAAGAGTTGGTCGGAATCGATTCATGTTATCAACTGTAGATGCGATAACAGGAAGAGCCTCGCTCTGACCTTCGACCCATCCCTTGAGGTCTTCGACGTCCATTGTCAATGCTTCGAGCTTGCGATTGATTTCTTCGAGCTCGTCAAGCATTTGGCGCATCAAAGTGATGCCTTCTTCGCTGGTTGGAAGTTGTCCGCCGGAGGCAAGCTTGCCCATTTCTTCGGTAACGCGCTTGGCTTCTTCCTTAAGCTTTTCGGCTTCGGCTTGCTTTTCGGCGAGCTTAGCAGCAGCTTCTTCTTTGGTCGGCTTAGCTTCGGAAGCGACAGGTGCGGATGGAGCGGTTTCAACTGGCTTGGCTTCTTCAGCGAAGGCAGCGACACCTAACGATGCAACGGCGAACATGGCCGCAATCTTAATTTGGCTGGTTTTCAGCATGGATGATCCCTCTTCGACATCAGGCACATGGCCCAATGTGACGGAGTATGAAGAGGAATTGTTAAGAATTCTTTAACAAGCCAGCAATTTAGGCAGTTTCTTCGTCGCCCTGGGTTTGAAGCGTGAATGCGCCAGCAGCAAGAAGTCCACCAACGAGTGGTCCAACGAGATAGATCCAAAGGTGCTCAGAAACTCCGCTGAGCATGATCGGTCCAAAGGCAACCGCCGGATTAAACGCACCGCCTGAAATTGGACCACCAGCGTAGGCAGCTGCAACGATCACTCCACCGATTGAGAACCCGTACATCGGATTGTTCGCCATCTTCTTATGCACGGCAACGTTGAAGATCACCAAAACCAGAGCAAAGGTGAACAGGATTTCAACAACGAGGGCTTGCGGAGCAGTGACTCCTGCCCCGGGTGCCGGACCCGTGAATGCTTTACCAGCCACAAATTGGGTTGCGTATGCAGCCGCAAATCCCGCCACAATCTGGGCGAACAAGTAGCCACCAGCATCATTTGCGTTGATCTTCTTTGAAGCCAGCATCGCGATTGTTACGGCTGGATTGTAGTGCGCCCCGCTAATGTGCCCGCCCATGTACACCATCGTCATCAGCACAATACCAATGGCGATGACGCTGGTCGGAGCGCCGCCCCCAGTTACGACACAGCCAACCGTGAAGATCAAAAAGAAGGTTCCAATAAATTCGGTGAGTAATTTTTTAAGCATAAGTCACTGTCCGTGTAGTCATGGACGTTCTATATCCAGAAATCTCAGCAAAAAAGTGGCAAAAGTGGGAGATTGCCAAAAATTTGAATCTAATTTGTGTTAAGGTTATGCGTAATCATGAGCACAGCACCGCGTAAAACAATTCTTTGTATTTCTAGCTACGAGAAAGGGTACGCGTTCTTGCGACAGGCCCACGCCCTCGGCTGGCGTGTCCTGATGATTACCGGAGAGAGTTGCCGCAACGCGGATTGGCCATACGAAGTTCTCTCTGACATCTTCTTTGTTCCCGACCCAGATAAGCAATGGAACGTTCCAGACCTGATCCACGCTGTCAGCTTTCTTGCCCGATCAACGAAGATTGATCGGATCGTCGCGCTTGACGACTTTGACGTCGAAAAAGCCGCCGCCCTCCGCGAGCACCTACGAACCGCCGGGATGGGTGATACGACGGCTCGGAATTTCCGTGACAAGCTGGCCATGAGAGGTCGAGCAAAAGACGCAGGGATTCCAATTCCGGGATTCACGGGTGTTTTTAACGATGAAGATGTAAACCAGTTTATCGCCGAAGTTCCGGGACCTTGGGTCCTAAAACCTCGCCTTCAGGCGAATGCGATTGGGATTAAGAAGCTGAACAACGGTCAGGAGCTGTGGGAGGCCTTGGACGAACTCGGCGACGAAAGATCGTTCTTCCTTTTGGAACAGTTCATTCCAGGTCGTATTGCTCACGTGGATTCTGTGATCGTTAACCAAAAGGTTAAATTCGCATGCGCGAGTGTTTACGGTACACCTCCGATGGAGGTTTTTCATGGCGGGCGTGTTTTCACAACTCGAACATTGGAGCCTGGCGAGAGTCTAGAAAAGAAGCTCACGGAAGCAAATCAGCGGGTTGTTGCAGATCTTGGACTCAAGTATGGTGTCTCGCACACTGAGTTTATTATTGACGAGAACGAAAATGTGTTTTTCTTGGAAACTTCGGCACGAGTTGGTGGGGCGCATATTGCTGAGTTGGTTGAATTCACAACCGGCATAAACCTCTGGGCGGAGTGGGCAAAATTAGAGTGCTCCGATGACATTACGAAGTACAAGCCACCCACCCGAAAGAAGAATTACGGTGCCCTCATGGTCACGTTAGCCCAGCAAGAATGGCCCGACATGAGCATGTACGACGACAAGGAAGTGATGTGGAAGATCAACAAGCGTCAGCACGCCGGACTAATCATCGCAAGCCCAAGGAAAGAGCGAATCACGGAGCTTTTGGATAGCTATCTGCCTCGATTCTATAGCGACTTCTTTGCCAGCCTGCCGGCTGCTGAAAAAGCATCGCAGATGAGCTGACCAGTTTGAGGCTGTTCACCAAGAATAGATGATCCAAGTGGTTAGTGGACGTTTCGGAGAGCTTCTTCGAGCCTTTCGGTCGGCAACCCAATGATGTTGTTGATCGAGCCTTCGATGCGCTCCACTAGAGTCGAAGCCATTCCTTGGATACCGTAGGCACCAGCTTTATCCATCGACTCTCCTGTCGCAACGTAATCTGCAATTTGCTTCTCGGTGAGTTTTTTGAACGTCACCTTGCTCACGTCGGTGAAGGCGATGAACCCGGTTGGCCAACGCAGGGCGATCCCGGTGATCACCACATGGGTTCTCCCGGCAAGTGTAGTGATCATACGAATCGCATCGGCTTCATGGGCTGGTTTCGCGAGTTGTTCCGCCCCATCGTGTTCTCCTAAAGCCACAATGGTGTCGCCCGCGATGACGAGAGATTCCGGGTGACGTTCCGAGACAACAAGGGCTTTTTCCTTTGCGAGTTTCTGGGCGGTTTGTACGGGATTAGCCATGATGAATGATTCTTCATCAATGTCGGCAGGATCAACTTTGAAGTCGACAAAGAACTGTTTGAGGAGTTCTTGCCTCCTGGGAGACCCGCTTGCCAAGACGACGGGGATATTAATTTTCGCCATCAGTCTCCGCCAATTTTCGCACTTGATCGTCTTGAATCATCGCGTCAATCATGTCCTGAATATCACCGTCTAGGTACCCCTGAATATTGTGAATATCCTTCCCGATTCGGTGATCGGTGATGCGGCTCTGGTTAAAGTTGTAGGTGCGAATCTTCTCGCTGCGGTCGCCAGAACCGATCAATCCTCTCCTCAAATCTCCTCGCTCGGCGGACAGGCGATCTTGCTCGGCCTGATAAATTTTTGCTCGCAAAACCGACATCGCGCGGAGCTTGTTTTGTTGCTGACTCCTTTCGTCTTGGCACGTCACGACGATCCCTGATGGTTTGTGAATTAGTCGCACTGCGGTCTCGTTTTTCTGCATATGCTGCCCTCCAGCGCTGGAGCTTCTGAATGTGGAGAACTCAATGTCGTCATCCTTGATGTCCACGTCCACTTCCTCCGCTTCCGGCATCACTGCGACCGTGACCGTACTGGTGTGAGTGCGTCCGGAGCTTTCGGTTGCAGGAACCCGCTGAACTCGGTGAACCCCGCTCTCGAACTTCAGCTGAGAGAATGCCCCCGGCGAATTGATTCCGAAAACCACACGTGAGAGAGAACCCATCCCATCGCCTTCCAAATCAATGATTTCAGTCTTCCAGCGTCTGCGCTCAGCGTATCGGAGGTACATCCGCATCAAGTCGTTGGCAAAGAGCCCGGCCTCATCGCCGCCTGCGGCTGGTCGGATTTCGACGATCACGGCCTTATCATCGTTTGGGTCCTTTGGAATCAGCATCAACCGGAGTCGTTCCTGCTGCTCTTCCAACTTTTGCTTTAGAATCGGGACCTCCGCAAAGGCGAGGTCTTTCATTTCGGGATCTTCAAGCATCTCCTGCGCTTCGGCGAGTGACTGATCCAAACGGTTAAATTCTCGAATGACCTCAACCACATCCACCAATTCCGCCCGGGCTTTGCTCAGCCGAACGATCTCTCCGGAGTCCTTGGTGACCTCCGGATCTAGTAGTTGCTCCTCGATAGATTCAAATTTCCCTAGGACTTCTTGGAGCTTATCGCGCATAGACATTCATTTTACCGTGGTCATAACAGCATCCTTTTTAGAGGCAATTCCTTCATAATGATTGCGATGCCAGAATCGCAATTGCCAAAGATTTCCGTGGTCACCCCAAGCTTTAATCAGGGAATCTACATCGAGGAGACGATCCAGTCGGTCATTGCTCAGCGGTATCCAAATGTGGAGTACATCATCATTGATGGCGCTTCGACCGATTCAACGGTTTCGATTCTAGAAAAGTATCAAGATCATTTTGCGTATTGGGTGAGCGAAAAAGACGCGGGTCAGACTGACGCGATCAACAAAGGTTTGTCGCGGGTGACCGGTGACCTGGTTGCGATTTTGAATTCAGACGATGTGTATTTGCCCGGCGCGCTCGACTACGTCGCGAGGCAATTTATGGATGATCCAAGCTTGCGCTGGATGACTGCACCGGGAATATTTTTTGGTCCCGGATTAGGCACAGATCAAGCAGATGTCATGATTACCGAGGTCCCAAAAACCAAGGGCGAATGGCTGGTTCGGCAGACAATCCCTCACCCGAGCACGTTCATTCGCCGAGAACTTCTGGACAAACACGGTCTCTTCGATGCCTCTTACTACTTTACAATGGACTATGAATACTGGTGCAGGCTAGCGTTCGGTGGCGAGGTTTGCAAAGGATTCCCGCGACCACTCTCAGGTTTTAGATTGCACGATGCTAGTAAATCTGGAGCAGAACAGGATAAGCGTATGGCGGGAATCAAGGCGATTATGGACACTTATTTGCCTAAGCTCCCACCCGCAGAACAGGCTAAGGTTAAGCGCGAACATGCCAAGTATTGGGGTCAAATTCGGATTTACGAATCCTTGTGGCCATTGAGACGTGGGGATAAGGCCGAAGCAGAAAAAATTTGGTCTGACGCGGTCGCAAATCATCCAGCAGCCAGATTCTCCCGAGCCTATTTCACCACTTGGTTAAGGATCAAGCTCAATCGCCCCTGAGCGCAAATGTTATGGCAGAAAAAGTAAAAGTGATCACTCTAGGGTGCGCGAAAAACGAAGTTGACAGCGAGGAAATCGCTGGCGTCTTGCGGGGTGCGGGGTATCAGATTGATGGAGCCAGCAAATCCCCGGATGTCACGATCATCAATACATGCGGCTTCTTAGAATCTGCCAAAGAAGAGTCAATCGAGGCGATCAAGAAGGCAGTTCGGAGCAAGGGAAAAGGCAAAGTCATTGTTGCCGGATGCCTTGCGCAAAGACTCGGTGAAGAGCTTGCGAGATTAGCGCCAGGAGCAGATGCATACATCGGCGTCGGTCAGATGGGGCGATTTGACCAATTGGTAAAACAGACCCTTAGCAGTCATGAGCAACTCTTCGATGTAAAGCCTCCGCACCACCAATGGGCAGATATCAAAAGCCGTGCGCGTACAGGAAAACCTTGGTCGGCTTACCTAAAGATTAGCGAGGGATGTGATCATGCCTGTACGTTCTGCACGATCCCGAGTTTCCGAGGCAAGCACCAATCAAAGCCAATCGAACGCGTGATTGAAGAAGCTCACCATTTGGTTAAAACCGGGGCATTGGAGCTAAACCTCATTGCTCAAGACGTCACCCAGTATGGCTTTGACATCTATCAAAAATTCACACTTCCAACTCTGCTCAAGGAGCTTAACAAAATCGAAGGACTTGAGTGGATCCGGCTTTTGTACTTTTATCCAAACAAAATGACCGATGAGGTCATTGAAGCCATGGCGACGCTCGACAAGGTGGTGAAGTACGTTGACATTCCGTTGCAGCACGTTCACCCGGAAGTATTGCGACGCATGAAGCGTCCTTGGGAAGGCGAACGCTATCTTCAGCTTTTCGACAAGCTTCGCGCGGCGATGCCGAGTTGTGCGATACGAACAACTTTCATCGTCGGCTTCCCCGGAGAAACGGATCAAGAGTTCCGGAGTCTCGTTGACTTTATCCAAACCGCTCAGCTTGACCGAGTCGGTGCATTCCACTTTAGTCGCGAACCTGGAACCCCTAGTCACGATATGCCAAACCAAGTTCCCCATAAGGTCAAGAAGCAGAGATTTGACACGCTCATGAAAGTTCAACAGAGCATCAGCCTTCGGAAAAATGAAGCCTGGGTGGGTCAGGACATAAAGGTATTGATCGACGAAAATAGAGACGGTTGGTCGGTGGGAAGATCTTTCCGCGACGCTCCCGAGATTGATGGATTGGTGTTCGTCGAAGGCGAATATGCCCCAGGATCGTTGGTGACGGCGAAGCTCACGGAAGCTACTCCCTACGATCTTTATGCCGGAAAAGCCGAGGTCAGCACCCGCCGAAAACTCACGCCATTACGGCAGAGCAAACCGGTCGCTCCCCAGTAATAGTTATTGCCCAAACTTTGACCAAAGAGCAGGAATCCTGTAGTCGACTCTCGAAGTAGTATGAGTAGAGATAGCGAACATTGACGGAGTTTCATGCATGAGTTGGAGAAATGGACAAACGCTGGGGGATAGCCTCCTACAAGAACTTGTGACGGTGCTGAAGCTAAACGAGCACTGGATGGAGGAGCAGCCTGATGGGTTTACTTGGTGGGCGGGCGACTATCGCCAGAAAGTTTGGTGTGAGCCTGGTGTTTTTCATCAAACCGAAACGGTTCATCGCATCCACTGCGAAACCGATGTGATCCGTGGTCGTGGCAAGGCCGCTCAGTGGGAAGTCGCTCTCGAGCGAGAAATGGACCACACCTCACTCAATGCAATGGTCTACAGTACCAGCGAGGACACGTACAAACTTCACTCTAGCATCTTCGCGACCGAAGCTAACGTGGGTTATCTCAAGCGGACCGCTTTTGCGGCGGTTATTTTGCAAGTTATTGAGGCAGAGCAGGTTGCTCGAAAATTGCAAACCTCTGTCGGTGCTGTGCCTGCAACCTCTAGTCACCCCGTATCCGGTCTCAGGACGACCCGCGATGCGATGCTCAGCGCTGAAGAAACATTCTTCTGCCCCGCCGGAAAGGGACCGAGTCGTTGGACTGGGGTCTCTGAGTGGATGGAAACCGAGCGCGTAATGGAGCGTGAATCCGAAAAGTTCCACAGCGACCACCAGACGCACCTCCAAGCAGAATTTCCATGGCACGCTAGTCAAGCCCCGCGGGGAATTGTCCTAGATGTCACTTCACGGGAGCTCCACCCGATCTTGGGTTCAGGCTTGCATTTCACGCTCACGATTCCTCTGATGATGTCTCAAGAGCGAGTTTCGCACATGGCGATTGAGCTCAATCAATACGAGCGAGATGAATCAAAGCGTTCGCACATGCTAGGCTCTTGGTCTTGTCACGATGGTCTGATTGCATACCGAAGCTTTATCCCGAACACCGTGTACCGACCTGATCTGTTACCGCAGCTTACGCTGAACATGGCCGTCCGAGCGCACTGGGTGGATGATTTCTTCGTTCAGAAGAGGCGTCAGGCTGAGGCTTCTAAGGCCTCAACTTAAGAGCGACGATGAGACGAAACGGTCTTGTCTCAATGAATCTGCTCTTCGTCGTAGCTTAGATTCTAACACGCGTTAGTCGAATCCGAATTTTTGTCATCGCACGGCGGTCATACAAGTTATCATGAAAACGAGAACCCTCTCCTCGATGCTTGCAATCGCATGCGTCTTCGCTTCCTTGACCGGTGCTGGGCAAGCCCAGCAAAACGGCTCAATGTGGGGTTTGGATTATGTCCTCGCCCCGGAAACGACGCACCTACTTTTACCAGGTCGTTCCATCTCGAGCGAACCCGGAATCGTGACCTCGGTCAGATGGGCGTCTCAGCAACCAGCGTTGGTCGTCATGACCCAGCCGAATCCCTTTGTGGCCTCGGACTTTATGGCGAGTCTGATGAAGCAGACAAAGTTACCGGTCCAAACGATCTCGCTCTGGACTCCAGGAGAAAAAGTCCTGCGGCCCGTCTTGAGGGGCACAAGTATTTACTTGTCTTCGTTTAACGTTGTCCCGGAAACGAGGATCGGCCTGCTCAACTTGTTCGTTGGCGATGGGCAGGAAATTCAAATGTTCTCGCTCAATGGCGGGCAGGGGAAGAGAACAAAGCTGCCGGAGGAAGTTTCGGGGGAGGTTATTGTTTCCAAATCTCGGCCATGGGCGATGATGATCGGGAGCAGCTACAAGGGAAAAGTTGCGACGGTGAGCATTAATTTGCTGAATCTACAGACCGGTGAGTGGATGGAGTCGTACAATACTCGGGAGCAACCCTTTAGCTATTCAGGATCGCTTTACCTTGAGAAAGATGACCAAGTCGCGATTGCCCTTCGCGGGGTGAACGGGCAGCAAGGACAAACCGCAATCTTCGATCCTCTGAACGGAAAGGTGGCCAAAATCTTGCCATTTGAGTCGTTTTCGGAGTTTTTTAAGGAAGCGAAAAAATCTTCGCGAGTACCTCTTTACAGGGCGATTTCTACTCAGGAACGCTCCGCACAGGGGCGTGCCCCAACCGATATTTTACGGGTGACGATCAAGCCAGATATCGTTGCTGGCGGTGGCGCACCACCTAGCTTTTTCCTACCCGGCGTGACCATGGGTGAAGTTTCCGGAGATGATAAGTACCTCGCGGTTGTAAGTTCAAACATGATCGGAATAAGGGAGTTCGCCCAGACGAAAACCGATGCCTTCAAGACCCTCTTGGCGCAGCATGAAGCTCAAACTTTGCTCAATGCCGCGAAGCAAGTCGGCATCGCCTTCATCATGTATTCTGCCGATAACGACGATCGCTTCCCTGGATCGGAATCGTGGCAATTCGAGCTTCAAGCCTATCTCAAGAATAAGGACCTGATGACCGGTTTTGACTTTAAGCTTGGTGGCAAGACCCTTTCCGGAATCGAGGACCCTGCAAAGACGGTTCTCGGCACCATCCAAGGCCAATTCGGAACCGCCACCGTCTACGCAGACGGCAGCGCGAAGTGGACGCCGAATAGATAATGATATAAGAGTGATCCATGAATAAACTGATCCAAGTAATCATCCTGGCGGTCCCGTTGAGTGGGATCTTAAATGCCCAAACGAACATCACCGCCGGCCCCTTTGACTACCTTGAAGTAAAGGAAAAGGTTTATGCTCTCTTCCCCGAAAAAGCGGTACTGAACCGCCCTGAAATTGTTCTGAATATGATTTGGGATGACCGGGAACCTACTCTTGGAATATTTACGATGGAGGAGGCGGTAAACCCAGGAAATTTTGTCGCGGTTTTCACCGGGAAAAAAGTTATGAGTAGGCGAAAACTTTGGACGTGGAAACCTGGCGATCTTACGGCTAAAGAGACAATTTCAATTGGTCCTGGGCAAGGACGAGATCAGTTTGTTTCGATCCCTGGGACGAACTGGATCATTTTAAGAACGGGGTCTCCCCAGTCAAATCTTTACACGGTAAATCGACTGACAAAGGTGACAAATGTGCTGACTCTTGATGAGGACATGTCGACCAAATTTTATGCTGGAAAGGCCGGGGGAGCACCGGTCATGATCGCCGGTAAGGGAAATGAGGGCCTTGAGGAATTCCAAATTCTGACCATGTCATTGTCCACCGGCGAATGGAAACAAGTTCCCCTAAACGTTGAGGGAAAAACGGTCGATTCACATTTCTTTGACGAAGACCGTGATCGACTCCTGATCCAGATAACTGAACCGGCATCAAATGCCAGGGCTGTGCTCGTTTTTGACACGAAGTTGAGTCGTTTCGTGCAAACAGTTAAAGGGGGAGAAATTCCGGAGATGATTCCGAGTTCAAACGGGTCGGATGAATTCGTGAGTTTTAATGTGGTCTCAGATTCCCTTTTTGTTCCGGATTCTGAGAAACAAATTCAGTGGATTTCTATCCAATATGGACCATCACCCGCCAACGAAGATGCACCGGAGCCTCCAGCATTTAAGCTTGATGGACCGATCGATGCCGCGGTCTCACCCCTAAACCGATTCCTAGCCGTTCGGACATCTAATATGGTCGGCGTACGGGAATTTGGCACCATCCCCCCGGAACAATTCCGCGAAGTGCAGATTGGAGCAGAAAAACTGGAGCTGATTCATTTAGCCAAAGTTATTGGCACTGGCATACTTATCTGCGCAATGGATTTTGACGACGTACTTCCGCCAGCCGAAAGTTGGAAGGAACTATTGATTCCAATCGTAAAGTTCCGAACAGGTCTTGATCGGTTCGAATTTTTGCTTCCGGGCAAAGCGATTCAAGAAATCGAGGAACCATCAATCACCCCCATGGGCAAAATCGAAGGAAAACATGGGTACGTCCTCGTGTATGCCGATTCCCACGTTCGTTGGTTTGCAAATCCATAAACAATTACTGGCTTGCTGTCACCAATCGTAGCTCAGAGCCCCAACTTATCCCAAATCCCATCGACCCGCGACTTCACGTCATCGGACATGCGGATGAGTTTGGGGAAGTTTCGGTTGTAGCCGTTTTCGCCGGGCCATTTGTGGGTGCAGTCGAATCCGATCTTGCCGCCGAATCCTTCAATCTGGGCAGCGTGGTCAAGTTGGTCAATGGGCCCGCGTGAGTGAAGTACGTCCCGACCGGGATCGCAGTTCGCCCCCAGCCGGAAGAGGACTTCGCCGATGTCCTGCACATTAGTATCTTCATCAAAGATGAAAACCATCTTGGTGAAAGCGAGCTGCCCTAGTCCCCAGATCGCATTCATCACCTTGTACGCGTGTCCCGGGTACTTCTTCTTGATGCTCACAAACGCGATGTTATGGAAGCAGGCGTCTACGGGGAGATTCATGTCAATGATCTCCGGCACCGTAAGCTGGATGAGCGGCATGAAGATTCGCTCGACAGCCTTGCCCATCCAGCCATCTTCCATTGGAGGAACTCCGACAATCGTCGCGGGCCAAACTGGCTTCGTTCGCATGGTCACCGCAGTGACATGGAGCACCGGGAAGTCTCCAGCCAAGGAATAGTATCCGGTGTGATCGCCAAACGGACCTTCCAGTCGCCGTTCGGCGGGGTCGACATAACCTTCAATCACGATTTCGGCGTCGGCTGGGACTTGGACGTCAATCGTCTTGCACTTGACGGTCTTGACATTCTCGCGGCGCAGGAAGCCCGCAAAAAGCATCTCGTCAATCCCCGGCGGCAGAGGCGAAATCGCGCTGAACGCATAAACCGGATCGCCACCCAGAACCACGGCGACTTCAAACTTCTTCTTGCCCAGATTGCCCGCGTCCTCCATCTGGCGCATGCCGGTTTTGTGCATCTGCCAGTGCATCCCGCAAGTGTTCTTGTCGTAAAGCTGAACGCGGTACATGCCGACGTTGCGCTTACCGGTTTCAGGATCGTGTGTGAAGACCAGTGGGAGGGTCACATAAGGCCCGCCGTCCTCCGGCCAGCAGGTGAGAATCGGGAATTTGGTTAGGTCAATGTCATCGCCCATCATCACGATCTCTTGGCAGGCGGCATTACTGACGATCTTTGGCCCGACCGTCTTGACTTCGCCACCAAGTTCGAATGCCATCTTAAGCTTTTCGCCGATGGTTTTTGGCATGTTCCCAGGGGCACCTAGGAGCTTGACGAGGCGCTGAGCGTGGTCATCGAAGTGATCGCAAGAGAGCGCCATGGACATGCGCTTCTCCGAGCCCATCGTGTTGATCGCGACCGGGTAGTCGTACTTCATAGAACCTGTCGGGGCAGACGCAGGATGGATGGATGGGTGGTTCATCACCGCCGACATGTGGTTTGGAGTTCCTGTACGGTGAGCTGGCCCGGCAACATTGTTGAAGAGCAATGCCGGACCGTCTTTTTTCATGACCCGATCCGCGATTTCCGTGATCTCCAAGTACGGGCTAATCGGTTCGGTTATCGCCTTAAGCTCCCCCTTGCTTGCTAGAACTTCTAAGAAATGCTGAAAATCACGATACGCCATAAAGTCTCCTCAGTCTACGTTGTGAACGCCCAAATCCGCTGAAGAACCCGGCAGATTTTCGCGCCAGCAACCCTTTCATCAGCATCAAAACTAGCCAGTGAATCCAACATCAGAACCCTCACTAGGTTCTCCCGGTACGGCTACCGGAAACCGCGGCGCGACTAGGGATTTTTTGAAAGCTTTATGGAAATCAACCACCGTGACGCACAACATGGGGATGAAAATTAGAGGATTAATGATTTCATTCGGTTTGGGGCAAACCGTTTTTGCACTCGCCGGATCAATGGCGGTTGGGGACTATCTCGGCAACCGAATCATTAAGGTCAACGATCAAACTGGCGCATCGCAAGGCGTTTTGGCAAGCGGTGGAGGATTGAATCGTCCGCTTGGGTTTGCAGTCGGTCCGGATAGCTTGCTCTACGTTTCGAGCTTCTTGACGCACGAAATCAAGCGCTACAACGAAGCTGGCCAATTTGTAGATAATTACGTCAGCACTCCGCGACCACACGGCCTGGCCTTTTTCGATCGCGACCTGATTGTATCCAACCACAGCAACGGCACCATTAGTCGGTTTGGAATGGTGAACTGGGTGAGCACGCTGAACGCGACTCGCTGGTACCAATCCGTTCAGGTCCGAAACTTCCGAATCTTTGCTTCTTTTAGCTCGCCCGCTGGTGGAGGGATTGAAGAATTTGACCCAATGAGCGGGACATCCCTTGGCGACTTCTTGTCGCCGTCATTCGGACTTCGCGACGTCCAGGGATTCGCCTTTGCTCCGGATGGGCGCATGTTTGTGACAAGCTCGAACCTCAAGCGAGCTTACATTTTTGACGATGTCAGCGGAGTCACCCAGGGATTCGTCCCTCTCCAAGGTGGTGAACCGCTGGGAATTCGGTTTGCCTCAAATGGCGACATGATCACGACAGGCTGGGGTTCCACTCAGGTCACCCGGTCTGCGCTGACCGGAACTTTCCTGAATACGTTGGTCCCAACTACGGGTGGCTTGTTGCAACCTTGGTATCTGGAACGGATCAATCCGACTATCTCAATCAAGCTGAACTTCCAGGACTGGATCCCGACAAATCGTGCTCCGGCTGCTACAGTGACGGTGGAGATGTGCTACCCAAATAGCGCGCTTACAATTCAGTCTCGAACCGTCTTGTTAGGGGCAAATGGATCCACCACGATGCTCGCACCCGCGTTCCTGAGCTCCTATGACCTTCGCATCAAGATTGGAACCTTTCTTACTCAAACGCAACGCATTGATACTCGGGATGCAAGCAAGTCGAGTGCCACGTATAATCTGATCAATGGCGATGTGGACGGTTCCGATACTGTTGACGCAACAGATTATCGCCTCATGTCGCGCACTCTCGGACTCTCTTCAGGTCAAGCTGGATTCGACGCCCGGGGTGACCTGAACGGCGACGGAGTGATCAATACGGCAGATATGGTCATTATTGACCAATCTTTTGGGTTGACGGGTAGAGGCAGATAGTCTAGCAGGAAGTAAAATAGGAGCATGCGCAATTGGATGCTCTTGCTGGCGATCGCCGGCGTCATGGTCGGGTGCCAACCAAGTGGTCCCGACTCTTCTTACTCCACGACCGGTGAGGCCACCGTCACGATCAAGGAACCAGAACCGCCTAAGGACGGAGCCGCAAACACCCGTGCACCAAAGGATGGCGATAAGGTCGGAGTTCTTGAGACCGGTTCAGGCCGAATCGTTTTCATGTTCTTCCCAGATGTTGCTCCAAAGCACGTTGCTAGGATTCAGGAAATTCTGACGAAGGGGATTTGGAACGGAACGTATTTCCACCGAGTTATTCCAGGATTCATGATCCAAGGCGGCGACCCAAACACCAAGGATAAGGATAAGGCGAACGATGGTCAGGGCGGATGGGGCTCCATGCTGCAAGCCGAATTCAACTCTATCCCGCACGAGCGAGGTATTTGCTCGATGGCGCGAACCCAGGACCCGAACTCTGCTCAGAGTCAAATCTTTATTTGCCACGCGAGAGCAGCTTCTCTGGATAACCAGTACACCGTTTGGGGCAAGGTTGTTGAAGGTCTTGACGTTGTTGACAAAATTGTCAATCTGAAGACTGAAAATGATAACCCTCTTGACAGCGCAAAGGCAACGATCAGCAAGTCAAGCCTACAAACCTGGCCACTGAAGTAAATCCTTGGCCGAAAGACAAAAGGGCGATCTCTGATAGAGATCGCCCTTTTCATTGTGATGGTTTCTTTATCCGACGAACTTGTATCCAACGCCGCGTACGGTCACGAGTCGCACGGGCTTGGCGGGCTCGACTTCCAAATGTTCTCGAAGCCAGCGAATGTGGACGTCCACGGTGCGCGAGGACACAAATGCCTCCGCTCCCCAAACGCGATCGAGGAGCTGATCGCGGGAGAAAACTTGGCCAGTGTTTCGCGCCAAAAAGTGCAAAAGAGCAAACTCTTTTGGAGCTAAGTTGATTGGCTTTTCATCGATCGAAACGGAATAAGTGGCTGGGTCAATCCGGAGATTTCCTACCTCAACGACTTCTCGCGGAGCCTCGGATGGTGAACGTCGCATCACCGCTTTGATGCGGGCGGCGAGTTCACTCAAGTTGAATGGCTTTACGACATAGTCGTCTGCGCCAAGCTCTAGACCATTGACTCGGTCTGCTTCCGAGCTTCGGGCGCTTAAGAAAATAATAGGTGTTTGGCTTTCTTTTCGAACAGCCTTACACAGGTCAAACCCAGAGCGATTTGGGAGCATGACATCAAGGAGCATGATGTCGGGCTTGACCTGGCGATACAGTTTCATGCCTTCTTCGGCAGACGCCGCCGTGAACACGGAATATCCCTCCTTTCGGAGCTTATGTTCAACGGTTTCAAGGATTGTTGGTTCGTCGTCTACGAGAAGTACCTTCATGATTAGGTTGCAATGATTTCCACGTTCGCACGAGGAACCGTTACAATCTCACCATTTTCAAGCTTGGCTTTCAGAACCCGAACTTCCGTTCCAGATTCCAAGACCATGAGGGTAGCGGGGAGCTCCGTCACAGTTCCAAGCTTTCCAAAGTATGGTTCGCGAATCACTCGAATCGGGGTTCCCGGCTCTAGCGAAAGCGCACCACCTGCGGTTGCAACTTGTTCACCCGTAATGTCAAGCGGCACAATAATCTCGGGTCGGATCACACCTGCGCGGATCTGAGTTGCCCCGTTCATACTGGCCTTTTTGCCCTCTAAGGATTGCAACAGTTTGAAAGTCCGTTCTGCCATGTTCAATTCGCCGAATCCCTCGGTGACCATAACGGTCAAGGGGATGGCTTCTTGTCCAGTGATCGCCACGCCAATGTCGTAACCTAGATAATCAATCAAATCTTTATCGAGAACTCCGCCAGCAACAAGTCCAACGACACCGACTTCGGCGGCTTTATGGATCGCGCTCACGGCAACAAGGGAACCACCGATTACAATCTTCCCTGCATCATCTGCAGAAATTTCATTTTCGGTAAGAATTTGGCTGGCGGAAGTCACGCCCATTTTCAAGACGCCTTGACGCTCACCACCAATTCCAAAGATGCCTTGCACCATCGCACCTCGTGTTTCCACGATTGCGCCTTCTTCGGGGATCACTTCCGCAATCGTGCCGGACACGTACGCCGTCAAGTCCACCGGGTTCGATGGTAGGCGGATCAGTACGTGGCCCGAAACTTCCGATGCGGCTTCAACCACTCCGGTGAAGTCGCTCATCACCTGAGTCTTGAAAAATCCAAAGAAGCCCTTGGATTCGGCAATCATGTCGCCCTTTTCAACTGCGTCACCAATTTTTGGCATCAAAAGAGCGTGAGCGTCCTTTGGTTCCAAACCAAGCTTTTCGTTCAGCTTGATGGTTTGCAGGAGTCCGGGGAGCATCGCCTGAGCAAGCACGGAGCTTGGCTCAACAGATGCACCTTTTTCCACGAGAACGTTCCCTTTAATCGGAAGTCTTCGCGTGCGTCGAACGACAATGTCACCACTAACGGTGAGACCAGGAGTATATGCGCTGCCCAAATCTTTTTCCTCTTCTTGAGATAGAACTATTCATTCTCCCACAAGTGTTGCGGAATTTTAGCATGGCAATCAAACGGCTTTTCAATCTGCGGCGACTCTAAGAGTGCGTTTTGATCATACGGTTCAAATGTTAAGAACTCGTTATGCCAAAAAATTTAGGTCAATTTGAGCTTAATTTCCCTGAAAACCCGGCAAAAGAAGGAGGTAAATGCATTGCGAAGAGAAGGTGAAATTTTTTCCAAGAAATATTGGTCACCAGTCTGCGAGACCTTGCTCGGCAGGTTGTTCGCTACCTTGGGGTCCGGACATCCTTGAGAGTCCTAACTGACATATCTAGGAATAATCGTAGTCGCTTCCCAGGGAACGCACTCCTGCCCTTTAGTCTTGGTTCGACCGTTGGAATGGTCTGAGGGAAATAGGCGGTGCAGATCAACTCAATATCGCTTGGGCCGTTTGGCTTTCCGATTTGCGGGTTATTCGCCTCAATGAGATCGTTCTCAATCTGCTCGCTAGACTTGCCCCAAAAATTGTCTAGGGGGATAATCGGGTCAAATTTATCGAACCGCCACATCCAATAATTGGTCTTGACACCAGATGCGCCGACTTGTTCGACCTGGGGAATTCGCTCGAAGGCTGCCTTGGATGCTCGGCACTGAAAGACGTCAGCATTTTTCACGTAGGGGAAAAACGTGACCGTCGCCCATCCAGCCCTGGGATCAGAAGCTGGCCAGGAAGTCCACGGGCGATATTCTGCTTGCTTCAGGTCACGTCGATCGGGCATCTTTTCATCGTTATCGGTCTGGTACATGACCGTGGCGAGCCCAAGATTTTTGAGAGAAGTCAGAGATGCATCAAGGATAGCGGCCTGCTTCGCCTGAGAAAATACTGGAAAAAGCAGCGCGGCGAGGATGGCGATAATCGCGATCACGACCAGTAGTTCAATGAGCGTAAACGCTTGCCTTAGCTTCATCCAGCATCTCCTCTGCGACGCGCACCACTTGATTGACTTCCAAATTTTTCAAGCATAAGTGCCCAATAGGACACTCCCTATGACGGCATGGCGCGCACTCTAAGTTCAACGTCACGATCCGATGTTTTGGATGCCGAGGGCCGAGAGTTTTTGGATCAGTGGGACCAAAGATTGCGAGAACGCGGGTTCCAGCGGCTTGGGCAATGTGCATCGGCCCTGTGTCACCACCGATGAAAAGGTCAACTTTGCTCAGGAGCGCGGCGAGTTCGTTGAGGTTCGTCTTACCGGTGAGGTCGGTAACCGAGGCTTGACCTCCGATGGTCGCCAAAATCTGATCTGCCAGGTGCCGGTCTGCTGGAGCTCCGGTGATGAGAAGCTTTGCGCCGCGTGATTTCGCTAAAGCGATTCCAACTTGAGCAAATTGCTCTGGAGACCATTGCTTGATGACCTTTCCCGCGCTCGGATTGATAACAACGTAGGAATCCGCCGATGAAAAACTAACCAATTGGTTAACCTTATCTAACTCCTTCTGTCCAAACGGCATCAGCATTTGAGGCTCATCCTCCCATTTCGCGCCGAGTTCAGTGGCGAATCGAAGGTAACCCGGAACGACATGTTCTTCTCCGAGCCCCCGTTTTACCAAATGGTTATAAAACAGGTTTGCCCCTTCTCGGGCTTCTTTTGGACCGTATCGCTGCTTCGCTCCAGAAAGCAGGGACACCAGCCCGGACTTAAATAAACCTTGCAGATCAATGACGATGTCGTACTTTTCTGCCCTGAGTTCAGTACGGAGGCGAGGCAGATTCGCGTACAATTTCTTTCGCGGTAAAGTGTGAACCCGGTTGAGGTTTGGATTTTCTCGGATGACCCCGGAGCAATGCTCGTGCACAACCCATCCGATATGCGCATCTGGAAAGGAGTTGCGCAATGCCGAGGCAACCGGGCTTGCTAAAAGGCAATCACCAATCGCGCTGAGCTTGACAATGAGGATGCGCATCTCTTTGATATTACTGGAAAACCAATCTTGAACTGTTTTTCGATAGACCCGAACGATCATTGGCTTTTTGTTTTCGCGCATCCTGATGATGAAATCGCGATCGCGGGATGGATTCACCATTTGGTAAGTTTTGGGGTTCCGGTGACCTGCGCGTGGGCGCACCAAACTCGAGTTCGGCGGAAAGAGTCCGAAGATGCAATGTGGATTCTTGGAGTGTTGCCAGAAGATCAGCACTTTGGAGACTTTCCCGACGGTAACTTCGTGGATCATCTGGATCAGCTTACGGAGTGGGCGGAATCATTGATCAATGGGGTGGAACCCACAAGGGTGGTCACCGGAGCTTTCGAGCAAGGTCATCTTGATCACGACAGTCTTAATTATTCGATTAAGCAAGCCTGGAAAGGTACCTATCTGGAGTTCCCTCTCTATCATGCGTTCTGTAACGTCATCCAAAAGATCAACACTTTTTCCGATCCGAGGTCAGGGCAGAACTGGGAGATTCCACCATCTGGTCAAATCGCTAAGACCTCGCTCATTGACTGCTACCCGAGCCAAACGGTAGCTAGGAACCTTAAACTCTATCGGCAACTGACCAAGTTCAAGGGTGATCCAGCAGACATTGACCACATTGAAAAGTTACGCTTGCACACTGTTGTAGATTTTTTGAATCCAAACTCGTCACCAAAGCTCGCTAAGAGAATCCTGAAAACAAAGGAATGGAAGCGTTGGATGAGGGCGATGGAAGGTCGGATTAGGTAGGATCATCAGTCATGGCAGTGCAAACCGGGTTTGACCATTTGGTAAATGAGCGATTTGAATCTTGGCGAGGTCGTCGAGTTGCGATTGTCTGCAACCAAGCCAGCGTTTCTAGCGATCTGGAGCACCTGCTTTTTGCCGCTCAGAGGTTTCAAGCTGATGCCGGATTTGAGATTATTTGTGCATTCGGTCCGCAACACGGAATCTGGGGGCACACCCAAGACAACATGATCGAGTGGGAAGGTTATCGCGATGACGTCACCGGGATCACGTTTTACTCGCTGTATGGCTCGCATCGGGAACCGACTCCGGAGATGTTGGCCGGCGTTGACCTCTTAGTTTTTGATGTCCAGGACGTAGGAGCGAGATACTACACCTTCGTTTGGACGCTTTTTTATTGCATGAAGCAATGCGAGCAATTGGGAATCGAGATTCAGATTTTAGATCGGCCGAATCCTGTCGGTGGAGTCCATGTGGAAGGGGCATTGGTTGATGAAGGCTGGGAGTCATTTGTCGGCCTAGCACCATTGCCAATGCGTCACGGGATGACCGTAGGTGAGGTCGCAAATTACTTCCAATCCCGCTACTGCCCGGGAATTAACCATTTGGTTAAACAAATGTCCAGCTGGTCACGCGACATGCTATTCCCTGAAACCGGGTTGCCTTGGGTGATCCCTTCACCGAACATGCCTTCCCCCGATACCGCACTGGTTTACCCAGGAATGTGCCTCATTGAGGGCACAAAAATGAGCGAAGGTCGGGGCACAACGAAGCCCTTCGAAATGTTTGGGGCTCCCTACCTGAAAGAACACGCATTCACCGATGAACTCAATCAGTTGGGTCTACCCGGCGCAAAGTTTAGGCCCATCGCTTTCCAGCCGACCTTCCAAAAGTGCGTTGGCATGGTCTGCGGTGGATCGCAAATCCATGTCTCTGACCGCGATGCGTTTCGACCTGTTCGAACGACGCTGGCAATCCTGCAGACCGTGATCAAGTTCAGCCAAAGTCAATTCCAATGGCAAGATCCTCCGTACGAGTACGAGTATCATAAGCGTCCTATAGACATATTGATGGGTAACGAATGGCTTGCGGACGCGATCTGGAACCAAGAGGAGCTCGACACGATAATGGGGCGATTGGACCAATCGTGCCTCGAATTCGAAGAATGGCGAAATCCCGCCCTCATTTACGCGTGATTCCACTACAATAAAGACAATGAAACTTTGCGTCGCGATTGTGCACAACCGGGATAAGTCACGGATCATGGATGAGATGACCAGGGCGGGTTTCAAATTCACTGTTATTGGGTCAACGGGCGGATTCCTACGTGAGGGAAACACCACCTTTTTGATCGGGTTGGACGATCAAGAGGTTCCGCTGTTGCAAAAAGTGTTCTCCGAAACCTGCCCGGCCCGAGAACAGCTTGTCAACGTTGCCCCAATCGAAGCTGGCCCGCAAGGGACATTTATTCCGAGTCCAATCAAGGTTCCCGTTGGCGGTGGGGTGTTGTTTATTCTGGGAGTGGATGAGTTCTTCCGTGTTTGACCTTGACGCTGTCCCAGGATTAAATTTAGCTAAGCAAACCGCAAGAAAGGTGTTGGAGCCAGGATCGGGCGTCCATGCCGTTTTGCTCAGCGGCGCGCATGGGGGAGGGGCAGAGGATATCGCAAAATTTATCGCGATGGGGTGGGCCTGCAAAAAGCCGGACGAGACTGGGTTACCTTGTGGTGAGTGCCAAGCCTGCAAGTCCACCGAGAACGAAAAGTGCGTTGACGTTCAGTGGATTCGGCCCGCAGGACCGAGTAACTTGATTCGGATGGAAGCGATCGTTGAACGGAAAGGCGATGGAGAAACGATCCCGATTACATCTTTTTTCCGGACTCAACCCCTCATGGCGAGGCATAAAGTTGCGATCCTTGCTGGCGCTGACCGGATGACCAGCGATGCGACCAATGCAATGCTCAAAACCCTCGAAGAGCCGCCATCTTTCGCGAAACTCATTTTAACCACCGACGCAATTGGGAAGATTCTTCCGACGATTCTTTCGCGATGCCTGGTCGTGATGTGCGAACTGCCGCCATCGGACTTGTACCAAAGTTTGCCAGACCACGAGCGAATTTTCAGTGAGGGTAACCCAGGGCGATTGGCTCAGATTCAACTTGCTGGCACGGAGTATGCATCTCTGCTCTCGATCTTCGAAACTGCTGAGAGGAACGGGATCGCCGGAGCCTTAGGAGCGAGCGAGAAGGCGCGGCAAGTCAGCGAAGGGTTGCAGGACAGACTGAAAATGGGCGCACGACATGCTCATTGCGAAGTGTTGAAGTGTCTCGCACTGTGGGTAGTGCAAAACCGTCAGAATCACCCCGAATCTGGGCGAATCATCGCCGAGAGTCACCGTAGACTTTTAGGAAATGTGAACGCAACGCTCGAATATGATGCACTTTTCGCTACAATCTTTGGATAATGTTGCGATGTGGGAACTCCATTCCCTCATCGCTGAGTAAGGAAACGAGTAAAGCCGTGATTTCAGTTTGGACCAAAACCGCAGATAAGACCGACGAGCAGACTCGCGCTGATTTTGAACAGCGGATGCGGGACTCGTATCGCCAGGTTTATTCACTCGCCCTCCGGCTCAGTGGCAACACTCAGGAGGCCGAAGACATTGTGCAGGAAGCATACGTGCGAGCATTCCGATTCTTCCATCGTTTCGACACTTCGCTTTCCTTCACGTCCTGGATGTTCCGCATCCTGTCCAATGTCCACATTGATTCCGCACGAAAACGAAGTAAGTTCAAAACCTGCAGTCTTGATCGTCCAAACAACCTTTCTGATAGTGCATGGGATATCGCGGATGCCTCCGGTTCTCCGGACAAGATGATCGAAGAAAATCAGCTTGAGGACACCGTTCAGCTTGGCTTGATGTCAATGAGTGCTGAATTCCGAACAGCTGTGCTCCTTGCCGACGTGGAAGGATTAGCTTATGAGGAAATCGCGGAAATCATGAAGACCTCTATCGGAACCGTTCGGTCAAGAATTCATCGCGGTCGCATTCAGTTGCGCCAGTATCTTGAGCAAGCTGCACCAGAGCGATATTGCGTCGGAGGTCCACGATGAACTGCCGTTTGATTCAACGATCAATTTCTGAATATTTGGATAGTGAACTCACCGGAGAGCAAATGCTCGAAGTGCGGAACCACCTGCGAACTTGTGATTCCTGCCGACAAGAGGTAGAGTCGCTGAAAATGATTAAATCGTCGCTCCAGCGTATAAAGTGCGCTGAACCAAGCGCAGATTTTGAGCAGCGCCTTTTCGAGTGCGTCGAAAAAGTAAGCGGTATGTCCCCGAAGAAGTCTTACCGACCGATCGTTGCGCTTGGAATGGCCGCATCTGTCGGTCTTTTGGCGGCTGCACTTTATTTTGCTCAAGGTCAAACGATCAACGAGAAGGGCATGATCGTCCGTAAGGGTCAGCCTGTCGCTGAGACCGTTAGTGTTCAAGACTTCGAGTCTGACCAATCTGCTTTTGCTTCAAGCGATCCGTTTGGTGGCTTTGCCGCCCCAATCAACGTTCGAAATGATCAGCCGTAAGATTGTTTCCAGTGGGATCTGCTCACTTTTATTGGCGAGCAGTTGCTCGGCTCAATCGGGCATTGAGTTACTCAAACAATCCTTTGACCGTCGTTCCAGTGTGGCGGGATCGCTGATCCAATGGCGTACAGTCAAGTCCGCCGACGACCTGAAGCTGATGGCGAAGGTTGAAATGGACGGGTTGGGCAACACGCGAAGCACCATCCTTCAGCCGCTTCGGGCACAAGGCCAAGTGACGCTCGATAATGGGACGTTCCTATCCATTATTCAGCCCGATCAAAAGGCATTTATGCAGATGCCATCCCTTTCACAAAAGCCGCCTGCTCTTGCCGAGCGCCTGAGACTCATTGAACGCAACTACTCCCTCACGGTTGCAAAGGGTCCCGAGGTCGCAGGGCGAAAAACACATCTGATTCAAGCTAAACCTAAGAGCCGTTTTTTACCGGGACGAAGGATCTACTTGGATGCCCGAACGACATACGTACTAAGGGTGGAAATGCTCCTGGAACGTGAAGTGGAATCATTGCTCGATACCGTGAGCGCGGAATTCTCAAAAGGTCCTCTCCCTGAATTGAATCTTGAAAGACCGTCGGGGTTCTCGCGATTGGTCATCAGCCCTTCCCCTAGCTTTAAAACCGTTCGCGATGCCGCGAAAAAAGCTGGATTGGAAAACATAATGCCAGAACAATTAGGGATGGGTTTTGCCATAGAAAAGGTGGAATTAAGTTCCTTCGTGGGGCAAAAGAACGCAATCGTCGTTCGGATGACGGACGGGCTGTTGAGCATGACCGCGTATCAATTCAGGGATGCTGGAAAGAGCTTCTCGTTTGGCGATAATTTTAAGGGCATTAGCCGGCGGGTGGGAGAGCAGATGTTTGTCTTTACGGGAGAGGCACCAGAAGCAGTGATTTTAAGGATGGCAGATGCGTGTGTAGGCCGCCGAGAGGGACTATTGCCCCAGGCGGAACTCTTTCCGGTAGCGTTGCGTTATCCAGAAAACGGATCAAATCAATCCCACGAATCAAATCATTTGTTTGACAAAAAAGGCAGGATCTTTACGAAATGAACAGTACAATGAACCGAATCATCCGCAACCCAATAAGCTGGCTTTGCCTCGTTGCAGTTGCTGGCGGTGTTGGAATTTCCCAAATCCCGGGGACCAATCCCAACTTGCTCAAGGGCAACCCACCTCTCATTGCGCGGCAAACGCAGTTCGCGCCTCAGGTAAATGCGAGCAACAATGCGGCATCTCTGCAAGCGATGGATGCTCAGTTTGCGGACTTGGTGGAACAGATTTCCCCGTCCGTGGTTCACATCCGGGTCGGTGATGCGCCAAAGGACTCCGATGTTAACGGAATGATGCAAAGCCCAACCATGCAAGGGCAAGGCTCGGGAGTTATTTTCCGAAATGACGGTTGGATCGTGACCAATGATCACGTTGTGATGGACGCGGAGAAGGTGACGGTCGTCCTATCCAACGGTAAGGAGTACACCGGTACCGTCAAGCGACTTGAAGATGATCGCAATGATATCGCGGTTGTGAAAATTGACGCGAAAGATCTCGTCGCGGCCCCGTTCGCGAAGTCAAAAGTACGTCCTGGACAATATGCTATTGCGGTCGGCGCCCCGTTTGGACTTGAAAACACCGTCACCATCGGGCATATCAGTGCGCTCGGTAGAATGAACATGGCTGGCGGCGGGAATGGCGAAACCCGAAGCTACGTCAACATGATTCAAACCGATGCTGCCATCAATCCCGGCAACTCCGGCGGCCCGCTTCTCAACATTGATGGCGAAGTCATTGGGATTAACACTTCTATCTATTCTGCGAGTGCAGGAGTTATGGGTGGATCTCCAAGCAATGCCGGAATCGGATTCACAATCCCGGCCGAACAAGCAGAATTCATCGCCAACCTCCTGATTAAACGCGGAAAAGTTGAGCGCGGCTACCTTGGCGTGTTTATGGAGCCGATCAAGCCTTACGAACTCGAAGAACTCAACATCGCAGGTGGTGTCCGAGTTGGCGATGTTTCTCCGACTAGCTCGGCGAAGAAAGCAGGCGTCCAGAAGGGTGACATTATCCTCAAGGTGGGAAGCTACAACGTGACCAGCGATCAAGATCTCTTGAACGCGATGCTCAGCTATGCACCAGGCTCGAAGGTTGACATCACAGTCTTGCGAAACGGTAAAACGATTAACCTGAGCTCAACCGTGGATAAGAAGCCACAAGAGCAGCAATCCCGACAGCTGATGCCTCGCGGAAATAGGAACTTGCCGTTCGAGTTCGATGTGCCTGAGGGAACTCCATTCCAAGATCTTGAAAAGATGTTCAAGGATCGAGCTGGTAAGGAAGTAAAGCCGCGATCTGAATCGCGAGCTCCAGGCCAAAAGGCACAGCTCGGCGTTCAAATCGCGGATGTGACCGAAGATGTCCGAAAGTCCCGAGGACTCGCATCCGACATGAAGGGCGCGTATGTTGATAGCGTCACTGCCGGTTCGATCGCTGAGGAACTCGGGTTGGAAGCTGGTGATATCATCACCGACTTGGACGGACGTGCAATTGAGAGCGGGGCTGACCTCGTTGAAGCTGTTAAGAAGTTCAAGACCGGCGAAGGCGCGTCTATCACCTACATGAGAATCGAAGGCAATTCGACGATGAAGTTTACAAAGACCTTCACGTTCTAATCACCAACTCGAATCCAAAGAAAAGGGCTACCCAAAAGGGGTGGCCCTTTTTGCGGCACATTTTCTCACCGAGAGAGAGATCAACTTTTTTGCGCAAGATTTTCCCGAACAAGGTACATTCATTTCACCTATGGCAGTTACTATCGAAGTAGGCAAAACCGTTGGCATCGTGGAAATCATGGAGTGCTTGCCGCACCGATATCCGATGCTCTTGGTTGATCGCTTGGTTGAGGTCTCGGAGAATTCTTGCGTTGGGATTAAGAACGTGACGATAAATGAGTCATTTTTCCAGGGGCACTATCCAGGAAATCCGATCATGCCTGGAGTTCTCATTCTGGAAGCAATGGCTCAAACAGGTGCGATTATCCTGCTGAGTCTTGAGCAGTACAAGAACACCATTCCGGTCATTGGTGCGATTGACGATGCAAAATTCCGGCGCCAGGTTGTTCCAGGGGATCAACTTCGAATGAAGGTTAACCTTCTCTGGATCAAAGCGAGTGTGGGACGCATTAAGACGGTCGCAACGGTGGACGGCGAACTGGCGGCTTCGATGGAAATGACGTTCAAGTTGATGAAGAGGGAACCCAAGTAATTGGCGACGATCCACCCGACATCGATCGTGTCTCCAGATGCGCGTATTGCTTCTGATGTTTACATCGGGCCCTTTTGCTACATCGAGGATGGCGTCGACATCGGGGCTGGGACTCACTTAGATTCGCACGTCACCGTCAAGTCGGGAACAACCATTGGAGCACGGAACTATATCGCCCAAGGCGCGATTTTGGGTGGATTGCCCCAGGACAGGAACTTCAAGGACGCCCCGACTGAACTGATCATCGGCGATGATAACGTGATCCGAGAATACGTCACCATCCACCGAGCGAAGATTGACCACGCCGCTACCAAAATTGCCAATCGTTGCTTCATCATGGCCTATGTCCACCTCGGCCACGATTGCGTGGTAGAAGATGACGTGACAATCACAAACAACGTTGGTTGCTCCGGACACGTGACCATCGAGCGAGGAGCCAACATCGGCGGAATGGCCGGCGTCCACCAGTGGACAAGGATTGGACAAGCCGCAATGGTTGCCGGAATGGCACGGATTACGCGCGATGTCCCCCCATTCTGCATTGTTGAGGGAGATAACCATGTTCTGGATATCAATGCGGTTGGTTTGCGTCGCGCCGGTGTTACGCCGGATGCGAGAAAAGCCCTTCACCGAGCCGTGAAACTCCTGTTCAAGTCTCAGCTTGGTCTGACCCACGCCATCGAAATCGTCCGAGCTGAGGTCCCGATGACCCCTGAGGTTGAACAAATGCTCAAGTTTGAGGAGCGACGGTTCGGTGGTCGGAACGGTCGCGGCGATCAGAGGTGAGGATATTCTTTTCAGCTGGAGAGGCGTCTGGCGATGCCTATGCGGCAGCTTTAGCAATCGCAGTCCAGCAACTGAACCCCAAGGCGTCTTTTGAAGGTGTTGGAGGAAAAGCCTTGCTCGAAGCGGGTGGAAACCTGATCGCTGATTCTCGTCGTTGGGGGGCCGTTGGCATCCTAGAATCGGTAAAAGTCTCTCCCATCATTATCGCGGGTTATCTTCGCACACGGTCAGCATTACGTAAAGGCAAACCCGGGGTCTTTGTCCCGATTGACTTTGGATTCTTGAACATTAAGCTAGCAAAACTTGCCAAGCAGCTTGGTTGGAAGGTGCTGTATTTCGTTCCTCCGGGAAGTTGGCGTCGGGAAAAGCAGGGAGCAGATTTACCCAATGTTTCCGACGAGATCATTACCCCATTTACGTGGTCAAAGGATATTCTAGACCGCATGGGTGCAAACGTCCATTACTTTGGACACCCGATCCTGAGCATGATCCCGAAGGACTCGGTCGTTGAGAGAAGCACGGGTAAGGTGGCTATCATGCCCGGAAGCCGGATGCACGAAATCACGGCAAACCTGGACGTGATCATTCAATCCGCAAAACTCGCCGGAATAACGACTCTTGAACTGGTGATCGCCCCAACCCTCACCGAGTCGGTTTTGGACCAAATCTTGGCAAAGTGCGACCTTACCGGAATGACATTAACAACAACTCGGGATAGATATCAAGCTCTTCGGGAAGGTCGTATCGCGATCTTGTGCAGCGGGACGGCGACTCTTGAGGCCGCTCTGTGCGGTTGCCCCTCCATCATCATGTATCGCGGATCGAAGATGGCCGAGCTCGAATACAACATCAGGAAGCCAAAGTTCGAGTTCATTGGCTTGCCTAACTTGATCTTGCGTAGGGCTGTCATGCCGGAGCTGATTCTGAATGACGCCAATCCGGAGCGTATCGCGGGGCTCGCACGAGATCTTTTGCCAGATGGACCAATCAGGCAGGCGCAATTGGATGCATTTGCCGAACTCAGGGATTCGCTAATGCCTGACGATTGCATCCAACAATCCGCTAGGCGTATCGTGGCGCTCGGAGCGTAAAGTCATAGTTTGCTTGAAAAAAGATATACGAAATTTGGATAAGTTTCCCTAATGAAGAGAATTCTCAATGCCGATGAATCCAATAGAGGTTCGGCACTAGATCGAATCAGCAAACGGTTTCAGTAGGAAACCAACAGCGAAAAGAAGCAACGCACTTGCCCTGACTGGTTCTGTCCTCTCCTTCCGGTCAGGGACTTTTTTGCTTCAAAACCGGCGCACAGTAAACTTGCTGAGTATTTTATCGTTCATTTCTGGAATACTTGGGCGAAGATTACGATCGCGACAGGCGTCAGATTGGGAAGAACAATGCGAGCAAAACATCTTTGGGGAATACTGGCAGTCTCACTTATGGGAACCGCGTGTCAATCTCAATCGCCTGCTCAACCTCCACAATGGACATGGAAAGCGAAAGCCCAGGCCTTCTGGCAAGCGCCCGGTCGCTATGTTTCGGGACTTCCTACAAATATTGGCTTGGTTGGGAAAATGCAAGTGCGACTGAGTGTGGAGGGATCGCAGTGGCTATGGAATTATAATCGCGCACGAGGACTTGGCAAAGTCGCACCAAATCAAACTGCTGCCCCGCAATCTCCTGACCAAGCGACCTGGCAATCTTGGATTGAAGCGAAGATTCTGTTTGATCGCAATGAAGCCGCCAAGATCGCTCAAAGAGAAAACCTAAAAGACGGAGTGAGTCAACCCCCGTTTACAAATTTGCCTGATCCAGGTCCGGCACCTGAATCCCTCATTGCGTTAGCCGGTCCGGTCCCAGCCTTTGCGGAAGCAGTGGTTCCAATGCAGCACTCAGTGAGATTTGATGACCTCGCGCTGAGTTACGTGGATAACCCAGCCATGCGCATCAACTTCGCCTATTACCGATTCCCAGAGGGCGTTCAGGATGCCGGTGTCCGCATGAAAGAAATGCCGCAAGCCGAGGTTGTCAAGCTCCTTCAACTCGCTGGAATCAATGAGAGTGAGCGAAGAATTTTTCAGGCCGTGAGCCTGCTCGAAGGCGGGTTTGAGAGCGTCAACACCTACGACACCGGATTTGTGAGCGTCGGTTTTATCCAGTTTGCAAGTCTCGGCGGTGGTGCGGGTTCGCTAGGGAGCGTGCTTTTAAAGCACAAAAAGGATTCTCCGGTATCTTACGAAAAGCATTTCCAAAACCATGGCATTGACGTCACCCCGTCAGGCGAACTTGCTGCCCTGAATATTGCGACCGGGGAAGTTCTTACGGGTGCAAGTGCGGCGATCCAGATCATCAAAGATAAACGGCTCATCGCGGTCTTTCAGCGCGCGGGTCGGGTGAGTACAGAAAACCGAGTTGCGCAACTTCAGGTCGCCAAGCAGCAGTATTTCCCAGCCAATGACCCTGTCACGATCACCCTCGATGGGCAACGCGTTACGGGAGTCATTTCAACCGTGATCAAAAGCGAAGCTGGAATGGCGACTTTGATGGACCGAAAGGTGAACACCGGAAAAGTCGATCCTCTGGCAAGGGTTCTAGAGGCGACCGGAGCGAAGTATAAGCTCAAAACCTTCGCCGAACTCGCGAAGTACGAACTCGAAATCGTTCAGCAACTGAAGTATCGCAAGGACTATCTCTTAGATAAGACTCTAACAACGCCAGTTCAAAAACCTCAATAATTTTTTAGGATTTGACCTAAGCTCCCGCGATTCTCATCCCGATAACCTTACTAGGAAAAGTCTCTTTTCCGGAGTTGGGATGAGGAAAAATCGCTTGGATACCCGAAAAAAGCACCCGCTTTTGCGTCACGCAAAGTGGATCGCCCTCTGCGGGATCATCGGGGGTGGAATCGCATTTTCGAACACTTGTTTGGCGAAGCCGATCTACCGGACGAAGGTTCAGCTTCTTGTAAGTGCGCCGGTGGAAAGCGTGGGATTGGGAATCTCGTTCCTCAGTGGAAACACCGCGACTCCAGTCACGATTATCACCGGACTGTTCGAAAGCCCCGCCTTAGTTTCTGCGCTCAGTAAGGAAACCAAGATGGATGAACGCGAGCTCGCGCGATCCTGGTTCGTCCAAAATGATCCGCTTACGAGCCAAATTGAGCTGACTCTGGATCATCAAGATCCACAACGGGCTGCTACGATCATTCGTCGCGCTCTCGAAATTGGTCGTATTTTAGAAGTCGAATCCGTGAAGTCCACCAGCAAGACCAAGGCAGAGCAGCTCAAGGAGAGTTATGAAGCGCGTATAAAGGAAGTTGACCAAGCCGAGATCGCCTATAGAGAATTTCTAAAAGAGAATGCGCCGGAAATTGGTAGCATTGCGGGATCGGGCCGCCAGTCGTGGGAAGTCCAGCAATTGCAATCTCAGATTCGTGCAGAAGAGTCAAAACTATCCGCTTTGAGGGCAAACGTCCGTCGGGCAATCTCGAACCCCGCGATCCCTAAGCAAGGACCTTTGGACGCACTGCGACAACGGTTGATCACACTCCAAACCGATCTTAGTGCCATCCGTAGCCAAAGCGGCCCGGATGCGCCAGAACTCAAGAGCAAGCAAGAAGAACTTCTGTCAACCCAAAAAATTTATGACCGCGAGCTTGCCAAGACGTTACAAGCCCTCGAAGCCGATTTGAACACAGAGGTCGGAGTTGCCCAAGCTGCTCTTGACGCCAAGCGTTGGCAATTGAACCAAATTGTCTTAAACTCAGGTGGATCGCCTAAGGTTGCGAGTCAGATGCAAACCTTGATCCGTCAGCTTCAAAGCGTATATAGAGCCGCCGCCGAAGCTCGCGCCGAATACGAAGCCGCCAGAGCCGAATCGAGCATCGAAAGATCGAATTGGCAACGCATTTCAACTCCTTTTGTCCTGGAAAAGCCGATCAATAAAGGCTTGATTCGTACGTCTGCCGCTGGGTTTATTCTTGGAGCATTTTTAGCAGCGTTTTTCGCGATGCTGCTCACCCCAAAATCTGAATTCTCAGATGCCAAGCAAACCCCCGAACGCGAGGAGGAGGAGGAATCATGGATCAACGTTGCTTAATCATTGCCGAAATCGCCCAGGCACACGACGGGAGTCTTGGAGCAGCCCATGCCTATATTGAACTTGCCAAGCAATGTGGCGCAGATGTTGTCAAGTTTCAAATGCACATTGCGAGCGAGGAAAGCACTCCGAGCGAGCCTTGGCGAGTTAAGTTTAGTAAGCAAGACTCCAGCCGCTACGACTACTGGAAGCGCATGGAGTTCACGCCTGATCAATGGCATGAGCTCAAAGCTCACTGCGATGAGATAGGGATCCACTTCCTGTGTAGCCCGTTCAGCGTCGCTGCCGTTGAGGTTCTCAAACAGATCGGCATGCCGGCATGGAAAGTCGCTAGCGGAGAGGTCTTCAGTGACCAAATGCTTGACGCAATGGCGGAGACTCGGTGGCCGATGTTGGTGAGTACGGGCATGATCGGTTACGACGCAATCAACCAAGTGGTGAACCGGATTGAGTCACGAGGCCTTGATCTCACGCTGATGCAGTGCACGAGCGCATATCCGACCCCAGCCGATAAGGTTGGGCTGAATGTTATTCAAGAATTCAAAACTCGATACGGCTGTAAAGTCGGTCTGAGTGACCACAGCGGAAAGATTTACGCCGGGCTCGCCGCTGCGACTCTCGGCATAAGCGCGCTTGAGGTTCACCTCACTTTTCATCGGTCGTGCTTCGGTCCCGACGTCGTCGCATCGCTAACTCCAGACGAACTCTCGAACCTCGTGATCGGGGTGCGAGAAATTGAAGCCATGAACGCCAATCCGGTGAACAAAGATGCACTTGCCGACCAAATGGCACCAATGAGGTCCTTGTTTACAAAGTCACTCGTCGCGAAAAGAAATCTTGGTGCCGGGGCAATCCTGACATTGGATGACCTCGCGATTAAGAAACCTGGATCAGGAATCCCTGGAACCAGGATCAATGAATTTATTGGAAAAACTGTCCTGATCCCCTTGGAAGCGGACACCCTTTTGGAGGAATCCCACGTTGCCTAAACTCAAAGTATGCGTTGTTTTAGTTGATCGCGCCAATTATGGTCGTCTGCGACCCGTCGTTCTCGCCTTGAACGAAGACCCTGATATCGAACTTCAGATGGTTTGCGGAGGCACGATGGTGTTGGAGCGGTTTGGTTCGGCTACCGAAATCGTGGAGCGAGACGGAATTCGGATTGATGGCCGAGTTTACATGGAGCTCGAAGGCTCCACAACAGCAACGATGGCGAAGTCTGTTGGGCTGGGCATCATCGAATTTTCGAACGAGTTTCAGAGGCTGAAGCCGGATATCGTGCTGATGATTGGCGATCGCTATGAGGCACTTGGTGCCGCAATCGCCGCCGCCTACATGAACTTGACGCTGGTTCACGTTCAAGGTGGGGAGGTTAGTGGTTCGATTGATGAATCTGCGCGCCACGCAATCAGCAAATTCGCCCATTATCACGTCCCGAGCACAACGAGGGCCGCAGAATATCTGGTTCGAATGGGTGAAGACCCTGCAACCATCTTAACTGTTGGATGTCCATCAAGCGACCTTGCCCGAACAATGGATTGCACCCTGGATCCCGGTGCTGTGAATCATCTCGGTTCTGGCGCGGAGATTCACCTGAATCACCCTTACGCGTTGGCTGTCTTCCACCCTACGACAACCGAATTTGGGTCGGAATCGGACCAAATGGATGCACTGCTTAACGCATTGAATGAGGTTCGGACACAAACGATTTTGCTCTGGCCGAACATTGACGCCGGCAGTGATCACATCAGCAAGTCCATTCGTCGATTCCGAGATCGCGTCGAAACGCATAGCTGGCTCCGCGTTGTGACCAATCTTGAACCCGAAATGTATCTCAAAATCCTGGCAAACGCCGACGTGGCAGTAGGGAACTCAAGTAGCTTTGTTCGCGATGCGGGTTACTTTGGAACCCCGGTTGTCTTGGTCGGAAATCGTCAGATTGGCCGCGAGCGAGGCACTCATGTACTCCCAGTATCTCCGACGTACGATGCAATTCACTCCGGCATCAAGCAACAATTGGAACACGGACGTTTCGCTCCATCGTCGGTTTATGGGGACGGATTTGTCTCCGAGCGAGTTGTCAATGGACTGAAAAACCTACGGCACTACACCCAGAAGCAACTAAATTATGTTTCCGAAAATCATGGGGTGGCGGCGTGATTACCGCGCTTGCATCTCGCCATGAGCGCATCGTCGCGACCGAGTTCGACTACGCACAGATGCCTAAGACCCGGACATTGCCATGCAACCTCTGCGGGTCGGACCGATGGGTTGTCATCGCCCATCGCGACCGGTACGGCTTCCCGGTGAAGGCGACAACGTGCTCGAATTGCGGACTGACGGTGATCAACCCCCGCATGACAAACGACGCTTACACCAAGTTTTATCAGACATTCTATCGCCCCCTCGTGAGTGCTTACCACGGCAGGACAATCAACGCAAAAACGATTAAGGCCGAGCAGGCAATGTACGCCGAAAAGGCTATGGAGTTCATTGCTCCATACCTCGGACCTGAGCACCGGACGATGCTTGATGTCGGAGGTTCGACCGGAGTGGTCTCGGATGCATTCCGAAAGACCTTTGGAATGGAGGTTACAGTGATTGATCCGTCGCCGGAAGAAACCTCGGAATCACAGGCACTCGGCATTGAGACGATCAGCGCATTTATTGAGTCCTGGGAGCCTCGGGATCGAAAATTTGACTTTATTGGAATGTTCCAGACCGTGGATCATTTGCTTGATGTGGCAGGAACACTATCCAAACTTCGATCCGTGATCAGCGATGACGGGATGCTTTTTCTGGACATCGTGGACTTTCGCGGCGCGTATCTCCGCGCCAATTCGGTTCAGGAGGCGTTGAAGATTGACCACGTTTACTCGTTTACCGAGCAAACGATGGAGGCGTTCCTGGAGCGATCTGGATTCAAATGGGTACGGAAAGAGTACGCAGAAGACCTTATTCACATTGGTTACCTGTGCATTCCAGTCACACCAAATCCAAAGGCGAAACCACAACAAGGCTGGGCGACAAGCCACTTATCGGAAATCCGAAAGGTGCAAAACACACTATGAAAATTCTTGGAATTATTCCAGCCAGATCCGGTAGCAAAGGCGTCCCGAATAAGAATAAGCGACTGATTTCCGGCAAGAGTCTGGTTCAACGCGCCTTCGAATGCGGCAAAGAATCTGGGGTTCTAGATCGGATCATCGTCAGTACGGATGACTTTGAGATTCTTGCTCTAGCCCAAAAAATCGGCTTGGAAGTTCCGTTCGTTCGCCCTGCTGAGTTCAGCACCGACGCAACTCCTATGATTGAAGTCGTAAATCATGCGATTGACCATTTGGTTAAATCAGGCTATTCGATGGATGCCGTGATGTTGCTCCAACCAACTTCGCCGCTCCGAACTCCGAATCACCTTCGAGAAGCGGTTGGGTTGCTTGGCATGGGCGATTCGGTGTGTTCCGTGACTGAGCTTCCTGCCGTTTTCAGTCCGCATTGCGTGATGAAGATTGTGGATGGAAGTCTTACGACCTTCCTAGAAAATGTCCCGATGCCGACCCGCAGACAAGACGCACCAAAAGCCTATGTTCGCAATGGCACGGTCTATCTCACGCGGACAGAAGTAATCGTTCAGCAAAACACATTTTATGGGGCAAATTGTTCGCCAATGATCATGCCCGAATACGAATCCCTTTCGATTGATACAGAAGAAGACTGGCAAATCGCCGAAAATTTCCTTAGGAGTGCCGCATGAGTAAGCCAATTATTGCAATCACATTTCCAAACCACTGGTCGATTAAAAACCTTATTCATAGTGGTGCTGTAGCGCAAATCCAAGAATTTGCCGATATCCAGGGACTAGTGGAACCGAACCGAATTCCAGATCTGACCGCCTTGGTCGCAGAACTAGGGCTTGCGCCGATTGAGTGGATTCCGATTACCGTGGCCCCCGAATCAAAGCAAGTCAAGCGATATCGGCACATGCAGAAGAGCTTGCTGTTTGAGAAGCATCAGCTGAGTACCGAGCAGATCGTCCAAAGATCGGGTCGAAGGCGGAGATCCATTGGTCAGCGCATCGGTACGACCGTCATCAAGGGGCTTGCTCAAGTCGAAGATTCGATTAACCTTTTGGTAAAACTCTCTCGTCAGCGCTTTGAGGCGACACCATCGATTCCATGGATAAAGGGAAGGACTCCTCATGTCTTTTTCGCGACAAATCCCGTTGACTTTCGCGAAGATGGTCTTGTTAAAGCCGCGATGGAAGCTGGTGTCCCCGTGGTTTCTATGGTGCCAAGTTGGGATAACTTGACGACCAAGGGCGTGCTGTTTACGAAGTTCGAGAAGCTCTTTGTGTGGAACCAAGACATGCAAGAGGAGGTACTCACGCTCTATCCCTACTACCGAAAGTCGGAAGTTCCGGTGATTGGGATTCCGCGATTCCAAGTGTTTGGAGAAAATCTGCCTGAGCAATTTCAGCGCGAGAACTTACTCACCTCTTTAGGGCTTGATCCAAACCTCAAGACGATTCTGTTTGCAAATACCGCGACGAGCAGCTTCCCGGATCAGCCTACAGTTGCGAAGCATATCGCAGAGGCAATCTCTGACGGAACTCTGGGCGACGCCCAGCTTCTGGTCCGTTGTCATCCTCACGACAATATAGAGCCGTACCTGGAACTCAAAAAGTACGCTCGCGTATGTGTTTGGCCAGAAAATCTGGAGGAATCGTACGGCGTGCGATCAACACCACCCGCTAACGACCTTTTGATGCTCGCGGGCATGATGCAGGCCGCTGATGTGTGCGTCAACGCTGCAAGCACGATCGTTCTTGACGCCGCAGCCTGCGACACTCCGATTCTCAGCGTTGGATACGACGGTGATCGGAAACTGGATTATTATCACTCCGTTGAAAGCTATTACGATTACAATCACCAGGCGCCATATGTGATGTCTGGTGCAGGAAAGCTCTGTAAGAGTCGAGAAAGCTTGATTGGATCTATTCAAGAAGTTTTCCGTAACCCGGCAAATCAGAAAGAAGAGCGCGCCGACCTTGCCAAATTTGCTACCGACGGCACTCCAGTTAACCATTTGGTAAACGAGCTGAGCCGACTGATCCCTCAATATGAACAGCTCGCTCGCGGTGCCTAAGACTTCACCCTCGGGTGAAGTCAAAGTTGCTAAGTCCCTTGTGAGTGACTTGGTCAGACTGATCGCATGCGCGGGGATTTTGGGTGGATTTCTTGCCGTCGTCCTCAGCCTGTTTGGCGTGAATCTTCTTGGGTTTGGGGCGCTCAGCATTCCCCGAAATGCGCTGGTGATTGGAGTTTTCGCTCTTCTCTGTAGCATTGCCTTGCCGCAGTACAAAAACTTGCGATTGTCTTTGATTGTGTTTATCCCCGTCGTGACTCAGGTTTACCAAGTGGGTCTAGCATGGGACTTTGGGCTTGGTCCAAGTAGTCTGATTCGGGTGTTGCCACTCCTGGTGGCGAGCCTGTTCATGGGCTACACGGTGATCCAGAATTGGACGCCGCCTTCTCGAACCGAGCAGATCTGCTGGCTTGTCGCCTTGGCATTTGGGACGGTCGGGCTGGCAAGAGGATTTGGAAATGGTGGACCATCTTACGCATCAGCGGTCGTTTTTGGGCTTATCTTGCCCGTGACGTATCTCTATCTGAAAGAGCAATTTCGCTCCGATCCAGATGCAGGAACCAAAATCGTGGCCGGGGTCTTTGTCGCGTTCGTTTGTCTTCTGATCTGGACATTTGTTTCGATTCGGATTGCGGTGGCGATGAACTTAGGCGGGGGGGTCGGAGGTTTGCTGGCAACTCGCAACGTCTCAGACTACAACCTTGTTTTGGGTTACTTAGCGCTCATGTTCCCACTTGCGATTATGGGTGCTTCTTGGTTTGGGCCATGGGTCGTTGGCACGATGAACACTTTGCTCTTCGTCTCAGCTCTGCTCGGTTTCAGTCGGGTTGGTCTCTTCCTGGTGCCTGTGCTCATCTTGGTCAGTACGATTGCTCTGTACCGAACCAAGTTTGACCAAATGGTTAAGTGCCTCTTGGCATCTGCGCTTTTGGTTGGTGTTGCATACGTTGCCACACCGAATCGAGAAATGCTGAGTTTCCTGTGGATTCAGCGACTCAATGTTGGGAGTTTCGAGAACATCGGTCAAGTCGCTAGTCGCGTGAAGCCTGGAGGAGAGGATAGCCAAGGTCGAGACCGACTCCGGATAGAGGGATCAAGGCTTTTCCAAGAAGATCCGCTTTGGGGAAAAGGGTTTGGCGGCTTTCGAGAGAACTCGATGCGAGGATTTTATGATGCGCACTCCCTCACTTTCACGACCTTGAGTGAGCAAGGGATATTCGGTCTCACGATCTTGTATGGGTTCTTGGGATTCGTTTTTCTTCGCATCTCAAAGGTTCGCACACTGAAAGGCGCACACCCGGGACAACAGCTTTTTGTCGTTGGATTCCTGGTTTGGTTTTTCGCGGTGCATTCTGTCGGCGGAAATCTGATTCAAGTGCCGGAGGGGGGATTCAACGTGAACATCCTCCCCGCGGTCATGTTGATCCTTTATCTCTCATCTCACCATTTGGTTAAATCATGTCCAAAGCCAGGGTAGGTCTGTTTCGCAATGCCATGACATTGGCTTCAGCTCAGGTTCTGAACCTGGGTCTGATCTTTTTTGGTCGGATTGTTCTAGCTCGCCTCCTCGGTGTCGCGGCTTTTGGTGCTTTTGGAGCCGCACTCAATGCGGTAACTGTGCTTAGTCGTGTTCTCAGCTTTGGATCCGCCAGTTCAAGTCAATTTTATGCTGGCAAAGGGGAGTTTGATCGGAAACAGATTTTGGGAACCTCTCTCGCCATCTCCAGCCTCGTTTCGCTATTGGCAGGCGCAACCCTTGCTGCTACGCATGGGATTGTTGCAAGCACTTTCTTTTCAGAGCATCCGTCTGGTTTAATCGCGTACCAGACTTTAGTCTGGTTTGTCCCTCTCGTCATACTAACAATGAACCTGGGCGTGCTGCTAATCCCGTTTGGATTAGTTGGCAAATACGGACAATCACAAGTCCTTCAGGGTGGAATGTTCTTAGTGCCGTGCGTGATCCTGGCCCTGTTTGTTCCGGGTTTACAAGCTAGTGTCATCGGTCAAGCGTCGGTTTGGGTGGCAACGTTTACCTTCGTGTCGTGGCATCTTTGGAGGGCTTCAAAGGGCTTAAGTTTCAGCGCGGAGTTGGCTCACCAAATGGTTAAATATGGGTTCAAAGCTTGGCCAAACGTTTGCCTGAACATCGGCATTGCGCGGATCGCGACTCTGATCGCGGCGATTTACTTGGGATCGGTCGAGCTAGGAATTTTCGTTCTTGCGATGAACCTGGTCGAAGCTGCTTGCTCACCGCAAATCGCCGCGGGGCAATTGATTTTGAATAGAGCGGCTTCAGGTTCGGAATCCGGCGCAACCCTGCGCATGATGCGCCTTTCGGTAGGGTACTTTGCATGCGTTGCCATAGTCTTGGTTGGTTTCGCCTGGACCCTGCTTCCACTTGTTTTCGGGCGAGAGTTTGCTCCGGTAAGGGATGTGATCGGAATCGTTGCGATCACCGGAGCAGCCCATGCGATGATGAAGACGATTGCGAATTTTGCCGCCGGTCAAGGAAAACCTCAGCTCGCTACGCTAGGGCTGCTGTTTGAGTCAACCGCTTTAGCCGTTTTGTTGCCAACATTAGCTCCTCAATTCGGAATAATTGGGGTTGCTTGGGCAGGAGCGGTTTCTGCCCTGCTTGGTTGGCTCACCGCAGGAATCCAGATGCGGAAACTTAGCGGAAGCGGGCTCAAAAGCCAACTCGTGCCAACGAGCGCGGACATCATTGAGCTAAGCCAACACGTTAACCAATTGGTTAAAAAGTCTGCCTAAGCCAGTGACTCCAGGACCTTATCGAGATTCTTACGGGAGTCCGCGACTTCATGAATGTGATTTGATCGTGCTTGTCGATTTTGGCTCAAATCTTCGCGATTCAGGATTGCGAAGCGAAGCGCATCGGCAAGTTTCTCGTCGTCGTCCACACCGACGAGGGCTCCATCCGGGTATTCGGTCCAATTCTGGTTTGGAGGGATGTCGGAAAGTATCGGGTACAGACCACTGCATAACGCTTCGAGCAGAGATGTAGAGGTTCCATCGCTTCGAGACATGGAGACGAAAATTTCTGAATATGCGAGAATTGTTCGGAGCTCATCTTGACTAACCCCACCGTGAAAATGAACACTTGTCCGAACCCCTGCCTGGAAAATTCCTTCTGCTAACTCCATCGCTTGCCGAAGCTGGTCGCCGCCAGCGACAAAGTCAAAACGAAAGAGATCCGCAATATCATCCAGCCGGCTGAGGGCGCGGATGATCGTCTCATTGTTGTAAACAGGACTAAACCCTCGAGAACAAATGATCCTGACCGGTGCGGACAGATTAACTGGTCCAATTTGAAACTGGGTGGTGTTGATCCCGAGGAGTAAGTTCTGGATCGGAGTGTTACCGCAAAGTTTTCTTGCCTCGTCCGTCAAAAACGGCCCATTTGCAAATAGACTCAGGGCACGCTGGAGGGAGAAACGGCTCACTATTTGGTGAAATTGAGAACCGGTGAGTACATCGCTTCCGACGAGATAGGTATGGAAAGGGATTTTACTGAGAGCTGCGCTTGCGGCGAATCCCCCTCCGTACAGTGTTAGGACCTTAGAAAATCCATGTTGCTTTTGCGCTGTCTGAAGGGTTCCAGCGAGTGCCGGGTAGCGACGAATCCCACTTGGCAAGTCAGGAATCGTGACGCTTCGCATCACGCGGTGCAAGCTGTCAACGCGAGCACTCCATTGCGAGCTGGTTGGGTCAATATAGGCTCGGCCAGATTCTGGTGGGACGTGGATCAGGTCAATCTCAGCCCCAAGTTCCCCGAGAATTTCTAGTACCGAATAGGACCACGGTGACCCCGAGGAGGCCACGATTCCGAGTCTCATCGGTGCTCCCAAGCGTCGGCGATGGCCGAGTCAAGTGTTTGGGTCGCTCGGAATCCTGTTGCCTGGAAGAGCTTCGACGGATCCGCCAGGAAAATGTCAACACCCGCGTCTTGGTTTGGTTCCACTCTTAGTGGCAAGTGCACTCCAGCAATCCTACATAAAATTTCAGCTACCTCAGCGTTGCTCGCCCCAATTCCAGTGGAGACGTTATAGATGCCAGGTGCAACATCACGACGGCAAAGGTTAAGAAGTGCGAGCGCAGCGTCATCCACATGAATATAGTCTCGAACAGGGTTTAAAGCGCGCATCCTGAGCTGAGTGGGTGGGCTCACCATTTGGTTAATTAAGCCCCCAATCAGGGAAAGTGAGGAGACACCTCGGCCAGCAATATTGCTCGGTCGGGCAACCTTTGCATCAATATCGAGCAATCTCTGAGTTGCGCTCCACTTCGACTTCCCATAGGACGATATTGGCTGACTCGGGTAGGTTTCCTTGACTGGCTCATGTCCAGCGATCCCGTATTCAGCCGCACTTCCAACCGACACGATCTGAACCTGCGGATGACTACCGCTCCATGCAATCAGATTCTCAACCACTTCGACATTATCGCGATGGAAATCCGCCTCGGAACCATGTGTACGCCCCACAAGATTAAGGATTACGGTTGGCTGAAGTTTGTCCAGAACACCAAAGACGGCATCATGATCGCTTGCATCAAGCCGACTTCCCGAGTCAACACAAGTCGGAGAGGACCAACTTCCAGCTGGTAAATCCAGGAATTCAAGTTGCCGGACAACCGCACGACCAAGAAAACCTCGTGACCCAAGGATCACGAGGCTCTCTCCGATTAAGTGCTCGGACAAGGTCATATCAAGGTTTTACCCAGCAATTAAGCCAGAGTGACTGGATGTACGGTGATTTCTTTCCCGGTCCAGGTGATTTTGCTCTTGGAGACCTTAGCCTTTTGCCCGTTGATCGTTGCCGTTTTCACATCGCCGTAGACCATGAAGTTGAGACTCTTGAGGTCGCCAAAGCCATCCTGAAGCAATTCAGTCTTAATGGACACCTCTCCGTCTTTCAACTTCGCTGTAATCTTGATTCGGCTTTCTTTCCCTTTTTGGAAGTCAAGGGATTCTCCGTCGTCGAATACGTAAACCAATTCCGAGGTTCCACCAGTTGAAAAGATGTGAAATTCAACGTTTGTCAAATCCTTTTCGTTATCGGTTGGCATTCCGGGTAGGGTTGGGATGATTGCTCCGTCAGCGAAGTAGAGCGGCGTATCCAGACTGCCACATTCAATTTCGAGTTCGCCAGCGACCCACTTGCCCCATCGCGCATCGAACCAAGACTTCTTACCTGGCAATTTCAGCTTCCGAGCCTTTCCTTCCTCAAGTACAGGTGCTTGCAAAATCTGCGAGCCAACCAAGAAGGCATCGTCCGGCATATCTCCACCAGGGTAGTGATATTGGAATGGCCGTAGGATTGGGTCACCATTTTCGCTTTGGTTCACGAACTGTTGGTACAGGTACGGGATCAGCTTGTAACGGAGTTGGGTGTACCAGGTAATGACTTTAAGCCCAGTTTTTCCGAATGTCCAAGGCTCTTGGCGTCGGTTTTCTCCCCCCGAGTGATTTCGGAAGAACGGGAAAAGAAACCCAGCTTTCATCCAGTCAATCATGAGGGGCTCATTGGTGTCGCCCATAAATCCGCCCACATCGGGACCATTGAATGGGATTCCGCTGAGGCTTAGGTTCAGAGTCGTAGGAATCGAGCCTTTAAGGTAGAAGCGGTTTGAGACATTATCGCCAGTCCAAAGTGCTGCGTAGCGAGACGTTCCGGTATAGCCAGATCGAGAAAGAATAAAAATGCGTTCGTTCGGCGACGCCTGCTGGAAGCCGTCCTGTGTTGCCATTTGCATCCCGAGGGCATATTGATTTCGGAAAGCGCCATGGGGGTACTTGCCCTCGCCGAACAACATCGAGTACGGATCAACCGCACCGGTGGAAGGATCATTCATATCCACCCAAGCGCCGGCGAAGCCAAGCTCCTTAAATCCCTTTGCATGTCCAGCCCACCAATCGCGGGCCTTTTTCATGCTGAAGTCCGGAAATACGGTTTCGCCTGGCCAAACGAATCCAACGAATGGTTTGCCCTCTGGATTTAGGCAGAAAACACCCTTCTTTATACCGTCCTCGTAAAGGTCAAGGCCTGGCTCGGACTTCACGCCCGGGTCAATGATCGGCACGATGCGTCGCTTGTCCTTTTCAAACTTGGCGATCGTCGCAGGAACTCCCTTCGGGAAAGCATCTTTGGCGTAAGTGAAAACACGGTATCCATTCATGTAATCAATGTCCAGCCACAATCCGTCGTTCGGGATTTTGTTCTTCTTCATGCCCTCGTTGAGCATGGTGAGGTGCTCTTCGCCCTTGTATTCCCATCGGCATTGGTGATAGCCAAGCGACCAAAGCGGCGGTCTAGGGGTCAATCCAACGAGCTTTTGGAGTTTCCGAGTCAGTTCGGCGAGACTTGGTCCGACGATGATCCAAAGGCTAGGTAACCCATCTTCGGAACCAAGAATGACCTTTCGATTTTCGTCGAGGTCGCTGAAGAACGACGGATCGGTCCCAGTGTCGATCCATGTTTCAAATGGGTTGTGGTAGAGCAAGCCGACATAGGTGTCCTTGCGTCGAACAATGACGTATGGGACGCTCGCATAATATGGGTCGCAAGGCGATTCCGCCCACTGCTTGCCGTGGAAATCTCCAAGGGCGTCGACGTTCCAGAATCTCGCCTTGAGCTTCCCGACTTCCATCGTGCCAAAAGTCTTTTCTCCAAGGCCATAGAACTTCATGGACTTGTCGTAGCCAAACGCGAACATGGCTTGCTTACCGGATACTCCGAACCCGAGTCCTTTGGCGGTCGACAGGATCGCGTTGCCCTTTGCGTCTTTCACCGTAAGTGAGAAATCATTTCCAACTTCAAGCGCAGAAAAGTCACCATTTTCCTTGGGGGCATCGAGGGAGACTAGGTTCAAATCTTCGGTCCAAAGATCCTTATGACTCAGCTGGATGTGGAAAATATCGCCCTCGTAGGCTTTGACGGAAGCGTTTATCGAACGCTTTCCGATCTTGACCTTGCCAGCTTTCTGGTCGAAGGATTCGGCGAAGGAGAAATTGGCAGCAAAAGGAACCTTGTGAAATAGCATGTGCTCACGCTCGAGAATACGTATTTTGAACTGAAACGCGACCAAAATGCGACCCCCTGCCTACCGGGGTTGAAGTCTTTAGAGCGTTTAGAGGGCTAGAATAACGATCATGCGCAAAATGCCGCTCTTTGCAAAGATTTTTATCGGGATGTTTCTCGGCGCGATCCTCGGTGTGATCGCCCAGAATTCTCTCGGCGCAGGAAATCCAGATCTCAAATGGTGGGTGGATGAGGTCGCGAATCCCGTAGGTCAGATCTTCCTCCGCATGATCTTTATGGTCGTGATTCCATTGCTCTTTTCGGCATTAGTTCTGGGGATCACGGAGCTTGGTGATGTCCGGCGGATCGGCCGAATCGGGATGCGAGCGCTAGGAATGACATTTCTGCTCACTGGGATCGCGGTGGGACTTGCGCTATTGGCCGTGAACACAATCAAACCGGGTACAGGCATCGCACCTGCTGAACGGGAAAAAATGATGGCAATGTATGCCGATTCTGGCAAAGCCGAAAAGAGCATTGAAAAAGCCAAAGAGAAAACAGGATTTGGGCAGACCCTGCTTGGGTTCATTCCTGAAAACCCTTTTGAAGAAGCGGCAAAGCCGAAACTTGGGGGCGTGCTTGCGTTCATGGTCTTTGCGCTACTTTTCGGGATCGCGATGACCGGAATCGAGCCAGAAAAAGCATTGCCGCTGAAGCAGTTCTTGGAAGGGTTATTTGCGGTGTCTCTCAGGCTGATTGAGATGGCGATGTCTCTTGCCCCGATCGGAGTTTTTGCTCTGATTTTTGCGACGGCAGCGACGCTTGGATTTGGGGCGATTGCTGCGCTTGGGAATTGGGTCGGGGTCGTGTTGCTGGTACTTGTGATCCAGCTCTTTGGCACCTATTCCTTGGCTTTGAAATTCATCGCGAAGAAAAGCCCGGTTACATTTTTCCGAAATGTGCGCGAAGTCATCGTGACCGCATTTACGACGAGTTCAAGCAATGCTACTCTTCCAACCGCCCTTCGAGTTGGCGAAGAAAAACTTGGCATCCCTCGCAGCATCAATTCATTCGTTCTCACCGTCGGAGCGACTGCGAACCAGAATGGGACCGCGCTATTCGAAGGGATCACAGTATTGTTCTTGGCCCAACTTTTTGGTGTTCAGCTCGCGGTGGCGGATCAGTTGACGATTGTTGGGTTGTGCATCCTCGCCGGGATCGGGACGGCTGGTGTTCCCGGGGGAGCCTGGCCGATGATCGCTTCGATTCTCGTAATGGTTGGCGTCCCGCCAGAGGCGATCGGATTGTGCATCGGAATTGACCGAATTCTGGACATGAGCCGCACGGTTGTAAACGTCGTTGGTGATCTGACGATCGCTGAGTGCGTGGCGGCCGGAGAGCCGATGGAACTCTCGGAAGCAATGGATTAAGGTGCGTTCACTTGCGATGAACGAGTACGCAAATCTGAATCGAGCCGGGCAGATTAGAAGAATTCGGTCTGAGGTGATGTCCACCTATCGCGAATGCGGAATGGCTGTAAGGTCGTGTCGCATCTTGGAGCACCAACACAATACAACGTTTCGGGTCGAACTGGAGACCGGGGAATTGAACTTCGTCCGAGTCTCGAGAATCGGGGATCGCCCGGAGTCAATGATCCTACCTGAAATTGAATGGATCAAGGCTCTATCCGAAGACGGTCTACCCGTTGCAAAGCCAATGGAGTGGAGGACCGGATCTCCCTGGAAAGTAATTGATCGCCCCGAGAGTGGCGAAGGGAGGATCATGACTCGATTTGACTGGAAGTTTGGTAAAGCACTCGCAAAACCAAGTTGTGAGCAATGGCGCACGATCGGAAGAATCATGGCTGAACTTCATAACCATTCGGAAGGAAAAGATTTTGGCAAAGGACGATGGGATGTTGATGCCGCAGTCGGAAACACAGGCACCTCGGAAGAAGCTCTCCGATTAGCTGAGGAATGTCTAGGAACGGAATCCCGACAAGTGCTGGAACGGGTGGCTCAAAAGTACGAAGAAATCCGACCCGTCCTTGGTTCCGTACAACTGATCCATGGAGATATTCATTGCTGGAACATTTTATTCGATGGTCAGCTCCCGACAGTGATTGATTTTGATGACTGTGGATTTGCGCCACTCATTTACGATCTTTGTGTTCCAATTCGAGAACTTAGAAAAGAGAAGTTACCTGGCTCCGAAAATTCGCTTTTGGAGGGATATCAAAGTGTGCGAAAACTCCCGGAGAGTTTCATTGACTTACTACCTTTGGTGCTACAGCTCCGAGCTGTTCAATTGATTCACTTTGTGGTTGGGGAAAGGTCGAACCCTGGTTTTGCGCCTTGGTGGGAAGATTGGTGTCGCAAAGAAATCGCAGGATTGAGCGTACAGGCATAAATTAGTTCGCCTAGCTATAATGCGATATGGCTGAACAAGCGGTTGCTCTCTCCAAGGAAGAAAAGAGCAAGACTCGGACTGTGATCGGGGCGTCTTCGGCTGGCACCCTCATCGAATGGTACGACTTTTTTATTTTTGGGTCTCTGGCGGTTTTGATTTCGGCGAAGTTTTTCCCGTCTGGAAATCAAGTCGCGGCGTTGCTTTCGACATTAGCGACCTTTGGCGTTGGCTTTGTTGTGCGTCCGTTTGGGGCATTGTTCTTCGGTCGGATGGGAGATCTCATTGGTCGGAAGCACACGTTCCTAGTCACCCTCGTGATGATGGGAATCAGCACTTTTGCCATTGGTCTGCTCCCTACGTATTCCCAAATCGGAGTGTTTGCTCCAATTCTCCTAGTGATCTTGAGGATGCTTCAGGGCCTTGCTCTGGGCGGGGAATATGGCGGGGCGGCGACCTATGTTGCCGAACACGCGAGATCGCACGAACGCGGATTGTTCACCAGCTTCATCCAGACAACAGCGACACTCGGTTTGTTCGTGAGTTTGGGCGTGATCTCGGGTACCCGGTTGAGTATGGGCGAAGCGGCATTTGATGATTGGGGTTGGCGGATTCCGTTTTTGGTGAGCATCTTGCTCGTTCTGGTGAGCTACTATATTCGCCGTAAGATGGACGAGTCTCCTGCCTTTAAGGAGCTCAAAGCAAGTAAGTCGGAAAGCAAAAATCCGCTTCGGGAATCCTTTGTCAATCCGGAAAACCGGAAGTGGGTCTTGCTCGCGCTCTTTGGTGCAACGGCTGGGCAGGGAGTGGTTTGGTACACCGGGCAATTTTATGCGCTGTACTACCTACAAACCGTTCTGAACATCAAGCAACTTGAGGCGAATACGATCATTGCGATTGCGCTGGCGATAGGAACTCCTTTCTTTATTTTCTTTGGCTGGCTGAGCGACCGGGTGAGCCGTCGAAAGCTGATCCTCTGGGGTTGCCTAGTGGCGGCATTGAGTTATATTCCGATCTATTCAGCGATGGACAGCGCGGCTGCGATCGGAGATCGGCCCGTCGTGAAAAGTGGTCTTGCGGTGAACGGTGACATCGTCACCGAAACAACAGAGTACGAAGGCGGATTCAAAAAGTCGGTCAAGACTGAGCCGGGTAACGAAAAGCCGGTTGTCAAAACGCAACTTGAGATTCCTGTCGGAGTCCGGTGGCAATTGATCGGTCTCGTGCTGATCCAGGTGCTATTCGTGACGGTAGTCTACGGACCCATAGCCGCGTACTTGGTGGAGCTATTCCCGACCAAAATTCGCTACACGTCCATGTCTTTGCCTTATCACATTGGGAACGGGGTATTCGGGGGCTTGGTCCCGTTGATTGCCACCTACGCGGTTTCGCAAACCGGAAACAATCACGCTGGACTTTACTACCCAATCGGGATCGCGCTAATGACCTTCATTGTCGGTATGGTTTTCCTGAAAGAGGATCGTTCTATCGAGGATTAACGAGTCAACAAGCTTACTCTTCGATCAGGTATTCGGCGATGAGGTTTGCGGTGTCAAGCAAAGCTTCGATGTGGGTGCGCTCGTAGCAGTGGCTGTTATCCACGCCCGGGCCGATGAGGGCGACTTCCGCTCTTCCGCCTGCCGCCCAATATTGCGATCCGTCGCTGGCGTAGTAGGGGTAAACATCAGGTCGGAGTTCGATGCCGGATTTCTCGGCAAGGGCTCGAATCTTATCGGTCAATCTTCGTGAATAAGGACCACGGGAGTCTTTTACGCAGATCGAGCAATTGTATTCGGTACCGTTCTGGCCTTCTCCAAGGCAAGCCATATCGAGCACAAGTAGTTCACAAAGATCTTCCGGGAGTCCATCGCACCCACCGTGACCAACTTCCTCAAAGTTGCTCATCAAAATCGTCGTTCGTTGAAGCGGAGTGACGCCAGCTTCGGTGAGGGATTTCAGTGCGGCTAAAAGCGCGGCAACACAAGCCTTATCGTCTAAAAATCTGCTTCGAATGAACCCGGATTGTTCGTTGACTTCGACACGTGGATCAACATAGACGAAATCCCCGACTTCGATACCCAGCAGGCGGGTTTCGTCATCATTGTTTGTCCGCTCATCGAGGCGAACTTCCAGAGTCGTCGCATTGCGCGGGGTGGTAGCGTGATCCTTATTGACATGCGCAGCACCGTTGACGAGGACCACCGACCCCCGGACAGGGCGACCCGATTTGGTTTGGATCGTCACGCCTTCGCTTTCCAGGCTGTTCCAATCAAGTCCGCCAATGCTCGAAATTTTCAGCCTGCCATTGGGCTTGATTTGGCTGACCATCGCACCGAGGGTGTCAACGTGGGCGGTTAGGGCGCGAGGCCGATCAGATCGGAGACCGGGCATATTGGCGACCAAAGCGCCTTTGTTGGTGCGCCCAGCGGGAATCCCAAACACCTCAAGTTCTTGCTCCACAAAGCTGATCACCCATTCGGTGTCGCCGGTCGGGCTTGGGGTGTTCAGGAGGTCAATCAGGGTCTTGACCATGTATTCGCGGTTGATCTCGAATCGAGCCATATCTACGCGCTATGTTACCGGGGATTTTCTGATTTCGGCTAAGCGCCGATCCGACCTTCCATTGGCGGGGGCGGTGAGGTGTCTGCCGGAGGCGTGCCTCCAGTTCCTGGAAGTTCAACTTCCTCATCAGGCAAGCCCTCGGCAGTGACATTTTCTGCCCCGTAGCGATCCACATCGCGGGCGGTTGAAATCCAGAATGTATCTGCCTTTGCGGAATCTCCGTTCGAGAAAATGGCCTTGACCAGTTGCTTTTCCTTCGGTCCGATCATCCGGAGGATTTCGGATTCCCCGTCCCACAGCGCCTCGGGAGCCCAGAACATCCGCCATTGTCCATTCGGAAGCTCTTGCCTCGCTTGGGGGCTCCCCGTGACGATGGCTTTCTTCGCTCCGGTTGCGTAAGAGTAATCAATCTTCTGAGCGTAGATGCGCACCGGATAGCGTCGGCGGGACTCTGGTCTACGAATGTCCTCGTTGTTCGGACTCGTCGTTGGTCCAGTGGGTCGCTGGCGAGCGATTTCTTCTGGGACAACAGGTCGCATGGGCTTGAGCGGCTCTTCTTTGAGCTTTGCCTCATCTTCCGGCTTGATGAACATCGTGACATTCCCTTCCAAGATGGCTCGGCGAATCTTTCGGTCAATCAGGAGCTTGTCGCAAAGCACGTTCAGCTCGGGCGCGTAATACTTCACGTTGCCAGAAGCAGTCACAATTTCCCTTCCTGTTCCCTCGTCCGTAAAGCGCTCTGCCCGGTCAGCTCGGAATATCACCTCGCCGTTGGTTGCAAAGACAGTCGTAAAGACATCGCGACCATTCTCGTAAGTTTGAGTTTTTCCCTTAATGACCCACGGTTTGGATGGCTTGGCTGCGCCGCCCGGAACATTTTGAGTGAGTTCGACGGGCAAGATCCCGGTCCAAACGACGTCGCTGATTGTTCGCTTGCCGGTGATTGTGTTCATCTGAAGCTTTCCGGCTTTGATATTCCCAGTATAAAATTTGCCTGATAGGCCCCGTGGGATTGTGAGGGCACCGGAGCGTTGATCGTAAGTGAGGTCACTGCCTTTGAGATCAACATCCTTGTTAAAGAAACGCATTCCTTCATTGAGGTTCAAAAACTTGGTGGCATCGTTCCACTCGAACTTCTGACCTTCGTACTCAAATTCGACTTTGCCCTTACGGTAGAGCCTGCCCTCGCTGACCCCTGCGCCAAGGATCACCATTCGGTCCCGGGTCACATTGAGCAGCGCTACTTTGGCTTCATTCACGAGAACCCCGGCATCGTAGTGCTGCAATTTTACGTCCCGCATTTCCATGATCGGCACGTCGTTCAGAGCAGGGTTTGCCCGATAGGCTTGCATCGGATCTCCGGTCAAGATTCGCTGAATTCCTACTCCAGCCAGCCCCAAAATGATGAGGGCACCGAAGGTGTAGAACGTATGCTTTGCGACTCGTTTATTGGAGGGAGACATCTTGACGCACTGTGGAAACCGGACTTGTCAGAACCACCGAAGTATCCGGGACGATTAAGCTCGAACCAGGCTTCGTTCCTCGGATCGTGTAGGTTCCTGGTGCTACCCAGAATCCAAACCGACGGTCTACGCCAACCGTGAATTGCCTGATCGGGGTTGACCCGCTGAGTAGCGTGATGATCGTCCCCGGAGCGTCCCCGGCTGGACCTACCGTTCCCTCGATATTATACGGGGTTCCGGGTGCGGCATTCCCGCTGTCGGGCAAAAGTGTGATGTCGCCAAGATTTGCCGTTCCAGAAGCTGGACCGTTGGCAGCATTGAAAAGACGGATGAAGAAACCAGTCTTTCCAGCGCGACCCTCGACACCAAAGAAGTTACCCGGTCGGGTCGAATCATAGGCGACATCTGTTATTGTGAATCTCCCGTCCGCTCCGGTAAGCCCGGAAATACCTCCAAAAAGCACCCGAGCTCCTGAGATAGGTGCGCTGTCCAACTGGTTGAGAACTCTTCCAGCGGCAGTAATTTTTTCCGGTCCGACGACCAGTGTTCCTAGGTCCCTATCAGCCGTTGCAGCATCGAAATCGAATCGAAACGTGAGAGCAGTTCCCCCAGGCGGGGTGTAAATCACCAAGATCGAATTTGTTCCTGAGGGAACCGAGAGGGAAAAGGAACCATCCACAGCGGTCACAGTAGTCAGGGTTCCCTGCTGGATCGTCGCCGGGGTTACCGGGGCGCCAAAATTGTTGATCGTCTCGACCAATCCAGTGAGGGTGATGTTGGTTGGGCCAGATGTGCCTCCGCCTCCTCCACCACCGCAACCTGCAATGAGGAGCAACAAAGAGGTGAGCAGCCACGCGAGAATAGACTTTCTCATTGGATCACCGAATTACGTACCTGGATGGTGCGAGTTGTGCCACTCGGTCGGAAGGTGTAGGTTCCTAGGGGAATTGCCACTCCTTGCGGGTAGGTGGTGTCAAAAACTCTGAGTGCTGGAGTTCGGGCGGTTTCGCTGGTAAAGGCGATTTGGTAGAACTGGCCAGGAGTCAGTCCTGAAAGCTGGAGATTGTACGTTTGTTGAGGACCGAAGCTCCGGGTATCGCGATAGAGTCCCTGAACAGAGAGCTTTGAGCTCGAAACTCCAGGGGCTTGGTCAGAATCAAACCGGACTTCTGTTGCCGAAGTTGCGCCATCGCGACCACCGATTTTGGCCTCACCCAGGATGATGCCGTTTTGCTTAAGCTGGGCGTTGTAGGTCCAGACTCTGGGCTGTTGCGTGATCGCACGAGTATTGCCATTGCCAGGGGTTCCAAAGACCAAGGTTGCTCCGGTCGGAGCGAGACACTTCACAAAGACGGCTTGACCAGGGCTTAGCACGTTTGCGGCGGAGAATGAACCGGTTTCGGGGGCAAGGCTGACTGGATCATTCGGACCTTGAACAAATCGGAAGAGGTCTACACCGAGGATCGTGCCAGCGGCTTCACTGAGCGGGGCTGGAAAGTTACTTTTTTCGACGACCTGAATCTCGCTGAGCGCAACGGTGCGGTTTAAAGGATTGGAGACAATATTCCAGCCCGGGGCGACCGCCACCGAAATCGGAACATCAACCTGCCCGATCCCAGCAACGGTGTATGACTGCGCGGAATCAGAGCGAACGAAGAACCCAACTCCTTGTCGGAGCAAAGGAGCCTCGGGGAAGAACTGGAATCGACCCAGCAACGGATTCCATCGGGACGCAAGAGAAATTCCAGATTCAGCGGTAGGATCGGATTCCCAAGGCTCAATCGCGGTGCCGACCATGGAGACTCCCTTCGGCACGCTTAGCGAAGCGGTTGTCTTCGCGTCAACATCAAGCTGAACTCCGAGTGCGCCCGGGGCTTTGCTGACAACTCGTGTCATGACCGTTGTCGTGTTCGCGCCAACGGTTCGGCGGACGCGGATTGTTACCGGGATTGAGGAATTGTAAAGGGAGTCGTTGACCAGTGTGCCGAACGCAAAATTTTGTACCGGGACCGTGATGATCGTCGAGCCATATTCGAGTTGGACGGAAAAGCTTGCAGATCCTCCGGTCGTGATCCCGCTTAGAGTTCCGAAGAAGTTCTTGGGTGTTGGGTTGGAGGCAGTTGCAATTGCTCCGGCAGGAAGCATCACACGCTGGTTGAAGTCGCGAACCGGAACATCAATCGTCATTCGATAGGGCTGACCGGAGAACGCGGTTCCTGGGAAGTTGGGGACCACCGAGCCGTAACCTTGGAAGATATCAATGCGTTCATCTTGGGCAGCGGTGAAGAATCTGGCAAAATCCGGAGTCCAGTAGATCGGATAACTGGTTTCTCGGGACAGGGTCTCATTACCGTTGACAGCAGTTTCAAAGACGTGGGTTTGGATGTTGAAGACGCCGAAGTCGGACCCTCCCAACCCGTCCAGGATTGGCACGGGCTGGACTTGGAGTTTGAGGCCGGCGGAGATTTTTGGATCAAGGATGTATTGCCTTCTGATCCATCCGCTCGCGGGGAGGCCTTCTATGAGTCCGCTTCCCCCAGAGAGCGCGTCAACGGCAGCCTGTGCGGAAATGATCGCATTTGCATAGGTCTGTTGCCCTGTGCTCAGTGCATTCCATTCCTGACGAAAGCGACTTGCGAAGCTCGAATACTGGGTCAAAACTTTCTGCCAGGCGGAACCTGACATTTGGTAGCGAAGAAGGTAGAGTCCCCCGATCGACCCACCGACGGGCAGCGGAGTTGTGCGGAGATTGTCGGCAACAAATTTCGGACCGGAGAGGGCTCGCTGGTTATTCCAATCGTAATAGGCACCGATGTCGTAGGTGTTCTCCAAAACGGATGCCACAGAGTCGGAATCTAGCCCACTGGGAAGGGCTCCTGGGGTACGAACGATCTTCAGAACAGCGGCTCGCACAAGACCTTCGTTCCAGCCATCCCAGGGCAAAGGTTTGCTGCCCTGGTACGCCAGAAGTAGGGTGTGGATAAAGTTAACCGCAGTGGCTTCTGGGCTGGAGTAAACCGGGAATCGAATCTCTCGGACCCCGCCATTGTTGTGGATGTAGATGCCTCCACCAACGACCTCACGGTCTCCGAGAGTTGCGTCGTAATTCAGAACTTTGACCGATCCGCCATTTGTAGGCTGACCAAAGATTTGATCCATCGTCGGCGCGGCGGCGGCAAACACGCTCTCTAGAAAAGTCTTGTACGTTGAAGCAAAACTCTGGGAGCCGGATGGCTCAAACTGCAAAGTAATGCCCGATCCCCGGGGTTGAGGTCCTGAGATGGATGGCTGACCGACGGACTGGATGGTGACGGGAAAGGCGTAAAAATTGCTTTTGACCTTGGTCTTGGTTCGATCTTTCAGAGCGCGTTCTTGCCGTGTCAAGGCGGTGAGGTTCCGAGCGTATTGCCTCGCGGCACCCTCGATTTCGGCATTCGAGTATCCCGAGGACCGCTGACCGCCAGGGATGGAAATCACGGTCGCCGAAGCAGCTCCACCGAAAATCGCCAGAGCCACTAAACTACCAAGTTTAAAAACGCGCATTGTTAGTATTGGAATGATCCAATGCGGCTTAATGTTCGACTTGAATTCGAATTTGCCACCCCAAGAACCACGTAATAGTATGTCCTACCGGAGATAAATCCGCCGGGATTGGTAAGGACATCGTAAAAGAAACTTGTGTTCGTGATCAGCGGGGAATCTCGTCTCCAAACGTACGGTGTCGTTACCGTCGGGAATTGGTCCCAAACGTAAATGGCATAGGCCGTTGCGCCGGAATTACTGTTCCAACTGAAGGTTAGATCACCGGCGGTGCGACTAGCGGTTGCCCGCAAATCGCCCAGGGTATCGACGGTGAGCGGAGAGGTTCGGTTGCCGATATCAGATGGGTCCGAGAGATAGCTTGTGCCAAGCGCGGCGATCTGATAGCGATATCGCTGGTTTGAGATCAGACTCGGGTTGACATCGATAAAGGAGCCAGCCAGAGGTTCGCGAAGGAAATCGTAGTCAACGATGGTGCCGGAGCTACCGGTTCCTCTGTAGATTGCGTAGCCGTAAAAATCATCGCCCTGCAATCGGTCCCATTCAAGTTGGACTTCAACCGGCGAGCCGTCGTTGCTCAATCTGGTCGCGGGTCGGGCGACACGGTTTGGATCAATTTGTTGCTTGATAGCTTCATAGGCCGCAGTCTCTGCCGAGGATCGGGTTCCGCTTTGGGTTGGGCTGACCCAGGTAATCGCTCGGAAATTAGCCGGCACGGGGAGGCTCGCGAATCCCGGAATTCCAAGCTGGAAATTGAACGTCCGGTTTTCGCCGGCACTGAGGGTCAACGTGTCGGTGTCGTTGCGGTAGTCGGGGGCACCAGCCTGAACAGTGTATTGTTCGCCTGATAGAAGGTCGCGAAGCTCGTATTCACCTTGAGAATTGGTCACCGCAACCGCGCTATTGAAGAGGATCAGGTTGTATGCAAATACTCTTGCCCCGACGAGTAAGCTTCCACTGGGACTGCGCACAGTACCGCGCATGCTGGCGAGGCGATTGGTTTCCGCGATGACGATGTTTACGCTGGTTTGCTGACTCTCAGCGACGCCCCTGACTGTATTGCGACCTCGGTACGTGATGCCGTTCTGGCTTCCTTCCGCAAAGATCACGATGTCCCGGCCGGGATTGTCCGTGAGAGTGTAGGCTCCGTTGCTCGAAGTCCGGGTTTGTTTGCCTAAGCTTGTATAAACCCGGACATCGCGCGCCGGAAGACCGTCTCGGAAGGTGACTCGTCCAGAAATCGTCGCGTCTTGATCAAGAGGATCGCCCCCACATCCGGCCAGCATAAGGCTCAATGTTGCGCCTAAGATACACAGGAAACCGAGTTTTCGTCGCATTGCATCTTGAATACGTCTGATTGTGTGAAGCGTTACCGACGAAATTCAGCGACCGAAATTGAAGCTCAGTTCAATGTCAAATGACCCTGATCGATATGCCCCGGAAGTCACCCCGTCGTCTCGATTGCGGACATTACGGTGGCGATACCCAATGTTGAGTGCGAGGGCGTCAATGAGTTGATACTGGTAGGCGATTTCGGCAGCGAGGTCGGACTGGGGTAGATATCCGGTTGTGAAGGCGTTGTTGAGCGAGAAGATCAGGTTTTGTCGCTTGCCCAGCATGTACTGGACGTTCGACTCCCAACTCACACCGCTTTGGCTGAACGTACTTGTGCCTCCAGTGGTGAGAATGTTTCCGCGTAAGCCATAGCTCCATCGCTTGCCGAGCCTGCCATCGAGGTTTGCAGAAAGTGTCGTTGCCGAAGACGACGACGTGATGTCGATGAACTTGGTCGTAGAAGTGTCGGCTCGGAACGAGAATCTCGTGTCCTGATTAAAGTCGTACGTGAAAGACAGCCCCGCCCCTTTGGTTTCGCTATTGGAGGTCACGGACCCTGAGTATCTGTTCGTGAACAAGTCCGCTGAAACCGTCAGCCGATCAGAAAACCGGTGGTAGCTCGATAGGTTCAGGAACTTGAGTGCAGATGCACCCGAAATCGAAACTCCGCTAGTTGTTGAGCTAAAACCGCTGCCGCCGTATCCAAATCCACCGCCATCGCTAAAGGTGCCGAGCCCTGACACGCCACCTGAATCAGAATCAGAAAAGGTCAGACTCGTCCCAAATCTCTCATTGGGTGTGTAGCCAATATTGAGGTCGTACCTGCGTCCAGTTCCGCTTTTCCCCCCGGTTTCGACTGCCTGCAGACTGGAGGTTCCAGAAATTGTGATTGCTTGGCTGGGTCGGTATCCGACGGTTGCGACGATGCCGTTACTCAGATAGCTCCGAACCGGAGATCCTACCGTATAGGTTTCTGGGGCTTTTCCTTGCTGGCGCTCGAGGTCGACCCGGTAGTTGAAGTTTGAGAATTGGCGTTGGGTCCCGACTCGAGTGACATCTGCCGACGATTCGATGCGATTCGAGCCCGACTTTCGGCGGGAATGAGACAGCTCCCAAGGCTGCCCTGAAGCCCCAGTCTGGAAGGAAACAAAGCCTTTCAGTTCGGTCGCTCGGCTCCGGGTGAAGGAAAGTGAATTGTTGTTTCCAACCACGCGTGTCGTGATCGCACTATTGTTCTGCTGTACCCCGTATCGAATCTCGGGCTTTGGCGTGAAAGTCACTCCGATATCGTGGGCTCGTTCGTTGCGATTGAAGTTGCGTGACTCGATGGCAACGTAGCCGGCGGGGATGTCTCGAGCATTGAGATTGAGGCGAAAATCTTTGAAGTTGTACTCAGCGTTCAATCCTCGCGCGACGCCCGAAGTCGGATTGACTTCGTTCTTGAGTGCTCCTCGGGCTTGGGTGTACTGGAGATATCCGGCTCGACCGATTGCGGTTGTGGCTGGAGTCCCGTCAATTGCCGTCGTCGAGATTTTGTTCTCTCCACCAAATGCGATTCGGTAATCAAAACCTGTGACCTCGCGATCTCCGTCCACCGTTTGTCGAGGACGAGGAGTGTATTGCACATCAATCAGATCCGTTGAAGGCATGAACCTGGTGAACCTGAACACGGCCCGATTTTCTGAAACAAAGATGTAATTGACGCCTTCGGTTTGGGGGATTCCGTTGACAGTAATCAAGATCGGCGAGCCAGGATTGGGTTCAAGCTGAAGTGTATAGCGAGCTTCAACTGAGCCAAAACCAAAGAATCTGTCAATTCGTTGGCTGAGCGATGATCCGGCACGGCTCTTTTGGCGCATTGCCGAGAAGCCGAGTCTGCCGGCTTTTCCAAAGTCATAGCTAACACCTGCTCCCTCGATCGTTCCGCGAGGGGAGTTAAATCCTAGGGATTCGAAGGTGACTAAGATCGTACTGCTTGGGCCAACGGTGCGATCTGTAAAGGTGATTGACCCGATTTCGTAGCTGATGACATAGTCCCGACCCCGAACCAGATCTTGCCCATCAACACGAACACGCTCGGAATCGGCAAGGATCTGGCTGGCGTTGAGGTAATAAGGGCCGGAAGAACCGTTGCCGTTGAGCGAAACGGTTTGAACCTGTGCCTTGGCTTGGCTGGTGAGTGTTTTGAATGCAAAATTGCCTTTTCGGTATCCGACTTGGACGCCTCGCAACTGCCGACTGAAACTTGCAAAGCGATTGGTGTTGAGGAGCGAACCTTGAATGTCGCCGAGGTTGATTTGCCATCCATCGCGGAGATAGTCAATGCTGAACTTTTGACCCTGGGGATCGTTGAATCGGCTGTCCTGGATGGTCGCGTCGAAGTTGATCACTCCAAAAACTCGGCGACCAGCGAGGGTGATTTGCCCGATATCCGTAAAGCGGCGATCGCCCAAACCGCTGTCGTTCTGAACGGCCTGAGCTTCGCGGTCGCCTGACAGCGAGCGAACGTGGAAGCCGAGCTTACGATAACCCGTGATCTGGATTCGCTTCGTGACTTGGTCGTTAAGATACTTCCAATTCAGAGTTTGCCCATGCCCGATCTTCGGCGTGAGGACAAGCCCAACGATCATCCCATTCAGGATGACTTTACAAGGATCGATCGAGAAGATTGATGTTTTCAAATGCCTTTTCTCGCAGGGCGACTTTGCGATTTTGGATGGAACTCACCGCTTTCTCACGGTCTTTCATGATCGCCTGGAATGAATCAAAGACCCTTTGCGCGGTCAGATTGTTCATAGAAAGTGGTGCAGGGAGGTTGGCTTGCTTGGCAAAACTAGCTACCTTTGGATCGTAACTCAGGAGCAAGGATGGCACTCCGACGGTACTCGCAATGATTCCACCGTGCAATCGTACCGAGATCACGGCTTCCATTCGAATCATACGCTTTTGAAGTTCTCGGGGCGACCCGATTTTTTTCATGCTCGCGATCTTGCCCCCGTGGACCTTCTCGATCGCTTGCAAAAGTGGACCGTCCATCTCACGGTCCATTTCAAGGAGCATCGGCATGTAGCCGTTCGCGAAAAGGAGCTTGGCGATTTCGGAAAAGAGTTTCGATACTTCGTCACCCTTGCCATGGGGGCGCGGGGCAAGACCGACGGTTTTCATACCCGCAACTTCGTAACTGCTGGAATCGTTGTCCTTCTCGGGATTGAATTCTGGCATCAAAAACGCGGTGTCTGCGGTGACGGATATTGGGCGGACGACACCGATCGAGTGAAGCAGTTTCGAGGATTCCTCATCTCTAACGGCTACGGCAGACGCATGACGAAATGCAAAGCGGGTGGCAGTTTTTCCCAAGAACGTATTAAGAGGACCCACTCCTTGACCTAGCAGGATGATCTTCTTCCCCTGAGCCTTCGCCTCGCGCACAAGGTCTGCGTAGTAAAGCGTGCTTTTTGCACTAGTGACGTCTTGGAAAATGCTGCCGCCAGCGAAGACTAAAGCGTCATGATCTGCGATTGCAGCCTTGACGGCAGCCCTGTCCTTGCGTTGGATGCTCGGAATTCCATGCAGGCGATATGTTTCCTCTGGACTCCCGCTGAGGGCGGTCAGGCGATGCCCACGTTCAGTTGCACCTTCCGTGAAACCTAGGAGGATCGCATCATCCCCCAAATTCCCGCAACCAAAATATCCCGCGACTAGAAGCTTACTCATGATTTCTCTTCCACCATTTTAGCCATTGGAGCCCTCAGGAAACCGAGTGCAACTGCCCCGACGATGAGCCCAAGAATTAATCCCACCAAAATGCGGATGAGCCCAGTCATGACCGGGGTGTGGAGGTGGCAAAGGGTGTTGACGATGCTGGTTTGACCAATCATGCCTAGCGTGACTGCCAGACTTCCGAGCGAAGCGAGGAGCATCTTTTTGCTTTCACCCGCTTTGGGGCTAGCGGCAAGTAACGCCAATCCGACGAGCATCGCGGGGTGCCCGATCATGAATTCTTTTGTTCTTGGCCTAGTGACGAAGAGATTTTCTAGGAGGCTACGGAACTGCATTTCGATTCCGCTGACTGCGCCCGGATTGTCGTTCCCAGTCCTTGCGAGCATGAAGCCAAGCGCACCGAGGATTCCCAGACCCCAAAATACGGTGGACAGTGTGAGTGGCGATTTGAGGGTCTCATTCCAGTCCCGTGCGGATTTTGCGGCAAGGAATGCGACGATCAAAATGGGTCCAAAGTGGGCAAGCTTAACCGCTGAGAATGAATCCCCTTTTACGGAGTAAATTGGGCCCGTCATCAAGCCAGCGATGCAAAGTCCGCCGATCAGGCTGATCAAGGTCATGACCAAGAACTGAACTAGGACCGGACGATTTTTGAGGACATCTCCCAGAGACAGATAGGCGAGGACAGGAAATCCGATGCTCGCGATCAATGCGATGTAACCCATGTCGGACTTTGCAAATGAATATGCCGCGATCAGGGCAAGAACCAAATGCACAACGTAACCCAGGTTTTGGTTGCCAACGAGTCCGATGACCAGTCCAAACATCGTGCCGATCACCCCAATCGCGATGAGAGCGAGGAGCGCGGTTGGAACATTGGGGTCTTCCCAGATTCTGGGAGTAGTGATGGTGCCACCTTCCTTAGTCACGGCTTTAGCAACCTGCATCACGGAGCTAGATAGGCTCGCAAGTCCGGGTTTTTCGGCGAGTGCAAACGGGCGGATGAGAAGGATTCTTTGATTCCTCTCGCTATAGGCACGGGCGTAACGCTCAATGGCTTCCTGCGGGGACATCCGATCGATTTCAGCGGCTTGGATTGCGTGAAGGCGAACGACATGGTCGGGAGCATAAGCTACCGCGATGGTATCTCCTGCCATTTTCGCGAATTCGGGCGATGCGTAATACATCTTGTTCGCCTTGAGGGTGTCCATCAAGAACTTCACATTCTTTCGAAATCCAATCACTTGCTCGCCCTGAGGAAGGAACCCAACCGCACCAAACCGAGCAGAATTGGAAATCGTCGCGGTAATTTGGTCTTCCGAGATGTTCGCAAAATTATTGTGCCGAGCGATGATCGGGATCCCAGCGGCACCGATTGTGCGAGCTTCGTCTGGATCGAGTCCTAATGAGATTCCGCGTACCACGCTGAGAGGAATTCCCGGAACCTGGAGTGAGCCCTTTGAATTCTGGTTCAGCCTGAGGTCTGGCCTCATGCCTCGCGATTCGATCGCCAAGGCGACGCGGGTGAGAAGTTCTCCGGACCCAACCAATGTTTGCCCCGCGCCAAGAATCAGGCTTCCATCTGAAATTTTGTCGCCGATGGTTTGCTCGCTAAGCACGACCATGTTGAGGCCAGAATTCTTGATTTGAAGCAGGGCCTCAGCTGGGGACTTGCCTTCGAGCGCTGCAGCATCTACGAGGATTGGATACTCAACTGCAAGTCCGACGGCGCGGTTTTTTGCCTCGACTTTGTGACGCATGCCAACCGCGACCAACGATGCGACGAGCGCCAAACCCACAAAACCCCAAATCCAACGCGGCAAAGCTTTCATAAATCCACTTCAACTTCTTCCCGCTCTAGTTTGATGCCTTGGAGAACTTTTTCGCGCCCACCCATGATCAGAACCGTGAGCATCCCAGCTGCGAAACCACCAACGTGGGCCCAATTTGCAACCCCTTCTTGTTGCCAGAAAATCTGCAAGAGGAACCAAGCCGCAAGCAGGACCCAAGCCCGCACTTTGAAATCAAAGAAAACGAGCGGTAGTAACCAAAACCGGATTACATTTGAGGGGAAAATCAAGAAGTAAGCCCCCAAAACACCTCCGATTGCGCCCGATGCACCCAAGGTCGGGACCATCGAGCTTGGCATCACGTAAATGTGCGCCGCCATCGCGACAAATCCCCAAAAGAGATAGTAAAGCGTGTAACGAACCGGACCAAGAACTCGCTCTACGTTATCACCGAAAGCAAGAAGGAAGGTGACATTTGTGATGAGGTGCCAGATGCTCCCGTGAAGGAACATGGATGTGAAAATCGTGACAAGGGACGTCGCATCACCCTTACCGGAAAGGGCAGAAAGGAATTCTGCCGGACGGAGGTACAAGTCGCTAAAAATCACCCCTTCGCCAAAGAATCGCCCGCCCCGATCCCAAAGGTACACAATAACGTTCAGGACGACCAGCGTAGTGGTCACTCTGGATGGGTCGGAACCTCGAACGTTATCGCGAATAGGAATCATGCTTTACCGATCCCAGAAGATACCGAATCTGCTCACTAGCGCGGTGTTGCCCCGATCCGTCCAGTTGACGATCCGCACCGACTGCCTTGCCCAGTTGGTCGAGGCCGGGTACTTATCGGCTCCGCCGCCGTCGTAAAAAATTCCGACGCTCATACACTTTTCACGCATGCTCCCTGCAGGAACGTCGCTTGAACGACCGAGGGTGATATTACTTCCGTCGTATTGGTCATCCCCCGCGAAGTCCATGAGGACGCCGATGCCGTTGGAGTTTCCGGCTCCGAGGCTTAAGTTTGGCCCTTTGTAGATGTCATTGCCAGATTTGTCCAGCAACATCCCGACGCCAAAATCATGCCCGGCTCCAATTCCCATGTTTTGAGTGACGGAATAGGTGTCCGTTCCGAACTCATCTTCTAGATATCCGAATCCAAAGTGGGCAGCCGTGCCTTGGCAATACCAAATTCCGCTGTAGGTGTCATTGCCGGTTCGGTCGAAAAGACTGCCAATTCCATCCCAGTACCCAACGCCTTGCCCAAACACCCCACACGAGTATTTGTCATCGCCCTCGCCATCCAGGAGAATCCCGATCCCGCCGCTCATGCTCGTGCCATCAAGGAAATCTGCTCGGCGACCGACGCCCGCTCCTTGCGCCATGGAAGTGTTGTGCTGAGCATCCTGTGGACTTGGGAAATCCTTTTCGGTGTTGTTTGCGATATAGGAATCTTTGCCAACGCGATCCAAGATCGCCCCGAATCCACCGGGTCCACCATAGCCCTGAACGGAGTTGAAGCCCTCGTAACGGTCGTCCCCGCTTAGGTCTTCAAGGAGCCCAATCCCGTTAGTTCCGAATCCTTGCGAATTGACATAGGCGTCGTAAATGTCGTTCCCTCCGCTGTCAACTAGTGCGGCGACTCCGAAATTAGCGCTTGCGATTCCTGGTGCTGTGGTTCTGTAAAGGTCGTCGCCTTGCATGTCGAACAGCATTGCAATCCCGCACGTCGCGGAGACAGGGCCGAATCCGGTGGGATTCTTTCTTGTTGGCTCGGCCTTGATTTGCCGATTCGCCGGGATTCCGGTGCTCAGATACTTGTCATTCCCGCGTACGTCTATGGCAATACTTGCCCAATTGCGGACGCTTTGGTTGGTGGGGAGACCGATATACGTGTCATCACCGCTAGTATCAATGATCAGCAGCGATGAGCTGTCATAAGTATCGTTTGTCCCGCCGCTGAGAATAATGTTGCCCCATACGGTCTCCACGACCCATCGGAACTTCTCTGACCGATCGACTCCTAGTAGCCTCGTGCGAGCACGGGATACCGCGGATGCGATGTCCTGAGATGCCGCCACAATGAACCTCATATCGGAAGTCTCCATATCTCGAATCGAGCGCACGGTACGGTCTGCATCATAAGTCGTCGGCTCGGCAGATCGTGAGCGTACAAAGGTGCCGTTGAGGTCTGGATTGTTTGCGAAGGTTGCCCTTCTCATCGGAGCAGTATCCATCAAAACGCTAAGGATCAGGGCGCAGGCACTCCGGACTGGCTCAGGGACATTGCTTGCTGAAGGGGCTGGTTTTGCGAGCAAGCCTTCCGCTTTCATCTTTTCTAAAATGGAGACTAAAGCGCCAGGGCGCTCGGCGAACTTGACCCACTTGTCAACCGGATCGTTGATTAGAGACCTTCGAACACCGAGACCCATAGAGCGACTTGCAGCGGTGATGGACTCGTTCATCCGATCCGACGACAGCGAAAGTTGTTCCCTGAGATGTTGCATCATGTATGGGGTGCGCCAAGGATTGACAGACATGCTATCGTAGAGAAGCGAACTCCGGTACTTGAATTGGAAGAATGGGGTCATTTGGGCGTCGAACTGGGCCTCCTTGATATTTGTGCCAGCGGTTCCGAGCGCGAGGTCGAAAGTGTTGTCTAAACTTTGAGAAAATCCGTTCGCCGAGATAGCAAGGGTCATGCAGGTCATAAAAGCGTTTTTCATTCTTATCATCGGGTTCTCTCTGTTTGTCATGGTACGGGCAGGCGAGCCATTAGTTGCGCCGCCTGCACCTGCAACAATATCCTTCGACCGTCCGGTTCCCCAAGAAGACGGTTCGGAGCTAGTCCGGTTTCCGTCTTCGGTGCAGACCGAACACATCCGTAATAATACGGTACCTCTCAGAGTTTACTTTCCATCGACTTCCTCTGGACCCTTTCCGATGGTTTTGGTCCTGCATTATTGGGGCGCTACGGATCAGAAAAACGAGACTGACCTCGCCCGTCGGCTGAACTCGCAAGGAATTGCCTGCACTTTGATGGAGCTTCCTTATCACCTTTCGCGAGCGCCGGAGGGAACTCGAAGTGGTCAGCTCGCGGTGACCCCGGATCCAGCCGGGATGATCGCGACCATGCATCAAGCGGTCGCGGATATTCGAAGATCCTTGGACTGGTTTGAAACAGATAATCGGATCGACTCAAGTCGAATTGGTCTTGCCGGAACGAGTCTTGGGGGGATTGTTGGAGGATTGGCCTTTACGCAGGAACCCCGAATCAAAGCCTACTGCTCTGTCCTTGGCGGGGCGAGTATTGCCGATACGGTTTGGGAGAGCTCGCGTCTCGTGCGAGAACGGAAGATCATGCGGGACAAGGGATGGACCCGAGAAACCGTTGGAGAAGCCCTCAGGACTATCGAGCCATCAAGTTTCGCGAACCCTAATGAAACGCGTCCGGTTTACTTGATTGCAGCTCGATACGACACTGTGATGCCGCTCTCAAGTTACGACAAGGCTCGGGAAATTTTCCCAAGCTGTCAGTCCTTGTGGATCGAAACAGGGCACTATGGCGGGTACTTGGTACAGTCCTCAATCCAATATTCTGTCACGAACTTCTTTTTGAAAACGTTTGCTGGACAGACATTCAAGGCGCCGTCACGGCTGTACGCTCCGACCTTGCGACTTTCTTCCATCGCGAGTACCGATGGCGGGATCCAGGTGGGGATTGGGTTAGATTTGTGGAAACTTGACGCCAAAGGCTCTGGATTTGGCACCGTTCTGATGACTCCAAAAGGGGTTCAGGGATTTGTGGGAGCGAATCTCGGTGGAGGGTTTGCGGTCGGTGTGAACTTTCGGCCGAAAAAGACAGGGATCGGATTGCTATGGAGTTTTGTTCTCTGAGTCTAGAAAGTCTCCAGGCGCTCGCTCGGCAGAACCTGATTTACACGTATCAAGAGCTTGCCCGACCCCTCGGCGGGGTGCAGATGCACGAAGGGCCGGACTTTTTTGGTTGTTATTCTCGCTTGGACCATTCGTTTTGTAACTTTGCGATGGCGATCAACGAGGAGTCACCGGACCGCTGTAAAGCCCTTGCTCGTGGGTTCGGTGAACATGCCAGAGCGCGATCTTCGATGCGGGTGTTTGAGGTCCCTGGTGACGTACCAGAGGAGTTCGGGCAGTATTTGACCCCAGAAGGATTTCGCGTTGGAAACGTGCTAAGCATGATGGCCGGAGAGGGCGAGGACCGGCCCGGCGATTGCGACCTGCAGAAGATTGAGGATTCAGTTGGGCGCCAATACTTGGCACGGTTTATGATTAGTCAGTTCTTTCCAGCGAGCGCAGTGGAATTCCGGCAACTAGTGTTGAAGGCGACTTCGGAGGCTCCCCATGAGCTCTGGGCGGTCGGGAGCCCCGAAAATCCCATCGCCGCCGTGATGATCTCTTCGAGTCCTGGGTCCTTTGGGCTGTACAACCTCTGTATTCGGAGCCAGGATAGGTCTAAAGGGCTAGGAACCCAAATCTTGGAATTCATGCAACATCGAGCGTACTTGGAAAATCGAGTTTTGATTTTACAGTGCGATTTAAACCTAGAGACATGGTATCGGGCAAGAAAATTCAAAAAAATTGGCGTTATGTCAAGTTTTTATTTGCGGAAGTAAGAAAAATATCGTAAGATATATAAACATTCAATACGTGAAACGTCGTCTCGGATTCTCATTGGTGGAGCTTCTCGTCGTGATTTCGATCATCGCCGTCTTAGCTGCCCTTCTGTTCCCGGTTTTTCAGAAAGCGAAAAGCTCGGCACAAGCCGGCGTGTGCCTCTCCAACTTTAAACAGATTTCGCAAGCGACGTTGCTCTACACAGGCGACAACGATGACGGACTTTTGCCGTCAACATACAACGCAGACCGAGCAGCGGACTTCATGAATGACCGAGTCTGGCCCCAAATTGTTTCTTCTTACGTTGGTGATCAACGGATATTCAAATGCCCGAGTGACTTCAACCCGAATCCTCCAGCACCGGCGATCTTCGAACCCGATGCAACCGGTGTGACATCTGCGTCCTACGAGTACACGATCGCTAAGAGAACAAATTTTGGTTACAACTATATGTATCTGGCTCCGGTAGTTCCAACCTCGCTAGGGTTGACCTCTCTACCTAGAACTCTCTCCGAAATCGGGAATCCTTCTGGCACTCTCTTGTATGTCGATTCGGCACAGATCACCCCGGAAGGAATTCCGGTGAGCGGGACTCATCTGGTCGTTCCTCCATGTCGTTTTATCAGGGATGGCACATCCTCAATTGACTCTTGGCCATCGGGTGTGCCTATCTCGAATCCTTATCTCGCCCATGTTCCCTGGGACGTTGAAGGGAATCAGGAAAAGGCTGTCACTTTTGGCGGAGCATATCCTTGGCATGACGGCAGGATGACCGTTGTTCACATTGACGGGTCGGTGAGGAGCAAAACTCCCGATCAGCTTTCATCGGGTTGCTCCGTGGAAAGCGACCTGCGCGGACTCATCACAAGCCCCTCCTCGTACACTTGGGATCTTCGCTAGTCACGCAGGGAGTTCGATAGTGGATTCGTAACGCTGAATTCTGCCATAATCTAGGATCGATCCCCCGATATTTCTCCTAGGAGAACTCCTGTCATGGGGCTCGTTTAATCGGAGAATCTTTAGACAATGAAAGTCAGTATTATCGGTGGTGGCGGTCGCGTCGGTTCGGACGCAGCATTCGCTCTTCAACTTGGCGGCATCGTGCGAGAAATCGCCCTCGTGGACATGAACGCGGATATGGCGGCAGGCGAAGCGCTAGATCTTCGACACGGATCGCATTACACAAGCAGTCAGGTTATTTCATCTGCTGGAGATTACAGCGTCGTTGAGGGAAGTAACTGTGTCGTGATTACGGCTGGCCTCCGACGGAAGCCAGATGAGAGCCGGCTTGAACTGATCAACCGAAATGTCGGTTTGTTCAACGGCATCTTGGATTCCCTGAAGGGCTCCAAGCTAGCCCCTGATGCAACAATCGTTGTGGTTTCTAACCCTGTTGACATTCTTACTCACCTCGCGGTTGAGGCTGGAATCACCGCTCCAGAGCGCACAATCGGTCTTGGAACTGTCCTTGACACCTGCCGGTTCTGCTCATTGATCGCTGATCGCTTTAAGGTTGGTGCGACCGATGTTCGCGCTCTGATCCTTGGCGAGCACGGTGATTCAATGGTTCCAATTTGGTCTTCCGCGACATTGGCTGGCGTTCCGCTTGCTAGCGTTCCAGGCTGGACTTCGACAATGGCCGATGAGTTGTTTGCTCAAACACGAACTTCTGGAGCTGAAGTCATCCGCCTAAAGGGTGGCGCAGGCCGTGCAGTTGGCGTCTCGATCAAGGAAGTCGTAGAAGCGATTGCCCTGGATAGCAAGCGTATCCTTCCAGTGAGTGCCTTGCAAACAGGTTGCATGGGTATTGAAGGCATCTCGCTTTCGCTTCCAACTCGAGTGGGTCGGGGCGGCGCGGTAGAAATCATCGCACCTGCGGTCACAGATGCCGAAACCGAAGCCCTGCACAAGTCCGCCGCGGCATTAAAGGACGTGCTGGGACAAGTTAGAGGAATGGTAACGGCGTAAGCAGAGGACCCACCTTCGCAAAGGGCTGCACGAATAGTGCAGTCCTTTTTTGTCGATGCTCCTACGGCAATTGGCGACAGGCACCACATGTACCCAGCACTTCGATTCTGTAAGACTCTGGAACAAAGTCGCCGAGAGGTCCTAGCTCATCCAAGTTTTGACCATGGCGATGGCTGCAAATTTCTTCCACATTTCCGCAAGAACGGCAGATTAGATGTTCAGAGATATCTTCATGAGCTGTCTCATGATTGCAGGGGTGGAAGCCATCTACCGATCCAATGTGGTGGACAAGATGAAGCTGGATCAGGGTCTGTAGGGTGCGGTATACGCTCACAAGATCGGTCCGACCTCCGTCCGTGACGATGCGCTCATAAATGTGTTGCACAGTTTGGGCCTTGTGGGATCCCGCAATCGCACGAATGACCTGTACACGAGGCATAGTGATCCTCAATCCAGCCTCTTTCATCCTCGCCAGTGCCATGTCTGTGAACGGATGTTCCTTGGATTTTTCGGATATTGAGGCTTTTTGTTCGGTCACAACGGCATTTTATACGAAATTTGTGCAGAAAATCTAAGTTCAAATGAATCTAAGCGATTTTCCGCTTCGTCTTGGGTAACATCGGAAGCATTGAAGCGGTGCTTTTGAACTGAGGTGAGTTTGCTTGCCAAAAGGCCAAATCTGCTTCAAAAATTCTGGAGACTAACACATATGAAATTCTTCGACCTAAAAACTCGTGAGCATGTTGAAGTTGCTGAAGGCAACATCAAGCGAAAGAAAATGATTCGAGAAACGAAATCGGGCCAACAAGTTCGATACGCTCTCGTCGGATCCCATGATGGCCGCGAACTATTCAAGTTCGTCAATGAAGCCACTTACAACTCCACTTCCGGCCCAGAAATCTAAGGATTTCCCAGGCTCTTTTACTTTGCAGTCTATAAAGCGACTTATCCCAACCGGGCTAGGTCGCTTTATTTTTTGCTCCACGGGTGGGAACTTTAAACCCAAAATATAGACTTAATCGAACTCTCCGTTACGATATTCGTTTAATCCACCATGGTCCTCAATACTGAACGTGAAAAAGTAGCCCATCTTTTAAGGCGATTTGCTTTAGGAGCAAGTGAAGCCGAGCTTGATTATTACGGTAAGAATGGCCTGAAGGGGGCAATAGATCTCTTACTCACCCCGCCAGAAGATAATGGATTTCCGTTTCAAATTGAGGTTTTAGCCAATGATAAAGGTGTTATCAACCTGCCAGCCCTGAAGGCCTGGTGGGGCGCGCGATTCTTGGCGACTAAGTTTCCGCTCCAGGAGAGGCTAACTCTGTTTTGGCACGATCACTTTGCCACTGCAACCCAAAAGGTCAATGCAGTCGGTCCCATGGAAGATCAGAATCAGGCTATTCGGGCAAACGCGCTTGGCAGGTTTGAAGACCTGTTACTTGCCATGGCGAAAGACCCAGCAATGATCTATTGGTTGGATAATCAACTCAATGTCAAAGGGAAGCCTAACGAGAATTTTGGTCGCGAGATCATGGAGCTCTTTACTATCGGAATTGGCCATTACTCCGAAAAAGATGTTCAGGAATGCGCGAGGGCGTTTACTGGATGGGGCTACGGTACGGTCGCCCGTAGGAGACAGGTTCAAGAAATTCCCCGTCGAAACACCAAGTTTATCTTTGATCCTGCTCGGCATGATGATGGGATGAAGGAGATCCTTGGAAACAAGGGGCCATTTAATGGGGACGATGTTTGCGGAATTCTTGCTGGACACCCAGAAACAGCGAAACACCTGACAAAGAAGTTCCTGGAGTTCTTTGCTTGCCAGAATCCGGACGAGGCTTGGATTGAACGACTCGCAAAAAGATATCGAGATAACGGCCTGAAAACGTCTGTTCTTGTTCGCGGGATTATGGAATCACCAGAGTTTTATAGTGATAAGTGTGCGCGGAAGCTTTACAAGAGTCCGGTTGACTTTTGTATGGTGACGGTTCGACAACTTGGTCTGGGTCGTCAAGTCCGCGAATTTTTGATAGCAGATCCAGATTCGGACGTGAAAAAGCGACAAGCCGTGAGTGTTCCAGCTGTCGCGGCACAGGCGATGGTCGGAATGGGTATGGAATTGTTTAACCCGCCAGACGTTGCCGGGTGGGATTGGGGTCCTTCATGGATCACAACTGCAACGATGTTGGAGAGAATCAAGTTTGCTGATCGAATATTTGGACCGCCACAACCCCGATCTCTTACACTAAGGTATCCGGCAACCTCACTACTCAGGCTTGGTGACACGCCAGAGACATTTGCAAGAGCGCTCGTCCAAATCTTTGATGCACCGTTGCCCGAGGCGAAGATCAAGCAACTTGAGTCTGCAGCGATATCTGCAGCAGGAAACAATCTTGGTGCGAACGCAAATAAGGTTGCGCTCGCGGTAACGAAGCTCATTTTTGCCTCGCCCGAGTTTCAGTTTTCCTGAGATTCTAGGGCCTAAGAAACCTCCGCCTCCGAGTCATTGATATCGGGGGCGGCACTTTTGTGCTCCCAAGTAAAATGGAAGGATCATGACCATTGACGAGCAAGTCGCCCTTTTACGGCGAGGAACCATTGAAATCATTAGCGAGGAAGACCTTAAAGCTAAGCTCGCCCTTGGAAGGCCCCTGCGCGTCAAGCTAGGCGTTGACCCGACCGTCGCGCACGTTACTCTGGGTTGGGCGGTTGTATTGCGTAAGCTTCGGGATTTCCAACGCCTGGGTCATACGGCGTGTCTGATTATCGGCGACTTCACCTCAATGATTGGTGACCCGAGCGGAAAAAGCAAAACTAGGCCCCAGCTCACCAAAGAACAAGTCCAGGCAAATGTTGAAGCCGTGAGCAAGCAAGTTTACAAGATTCTTGACCCCGAAAAAACCGAAATCTATTTCAACAAGGATTGGCTTGGGAAGATGACTTTTGAGGATGTGATCCGCCTTACCAGTCGGTACACGGTAGCGCGGATTCTTGAGCGTGATGACTTCAGCAAACGGCTTGCCGAGCAGCGCCCGATCGCTATGCACGAGATTCTGTATCCCCTGTGTCAAGGGTTTGATTCTGTAGAGATCAAAGCTGACGTTGAACTGGGGGGAAATGATCAAAAGTTTAATAATTTAGTTGGTCGTAACTTGATGGCCCAGTACGACCTTGAACCGCAAATTGTGATTCTAAGCCCCTTGCTCTTGGGAACTGACGGCAAAGAAAAGATGAGTCAGTCGCTGGGGAACTTCATTTCTGTGATCGACACTCCGCAAGACATGTATGGCAAAACGATGTCCATTCCCGATGAACTGATGGAGAATTGGTTCACGCTTTGCACGGACGTTCCCCTGGACGAAGTCGCGGATCTTATGGCTAAGTCTAAGTCTGGGGAATTGAACCCTCGCGATGTAAAGCGCCGCTTGGCAATGGAGATCGTAGAGCTTTACCACTCGAAAGAGGCCGCCCAGGAAGCCGACGATTACTTCATCAAAACCTTTAGCGAGAAGCAACGTCCGGTTGATGCCGAGGAATTTGTTGTTCCAACCGATCTGGTTGGCGATGATGGATTGATTGGATTGTCGCAGGTGGTGTTGGCTGCAGGTTTAGCCAAGTCTGGCGGAAACGCAAAGGACCTGATGAAGGCCGGTGCGGTTAGCCTGGACGATGAGAAAATCACCAACGTTGGGCAACGATTTGCTTTGGGTGACCTCCAAGGCAAATTACTTCGGGTTGGGAAGGTTCAATTCCGTCGGCTTGCTTAGAAAATGACTTGACCTATCAATCTAACGAAGGATGAAAGAAAAAGGGGTTACCACGACAGTGGTAGCCCCCATTCTGTGAGAAGGAACTGAAATTACTTGTTCTTCCATCGTCGAGCAACCATAGCAGCTGCTCCAGCAAGAGCGAGCATGGAAGCTGGCTCAGGAACAACTTCAACCGACTGATTGACGTACCCAAGAGCAGCGAGATCGGTGCCGTTGGTGTTGTTGATCGCATTGAGGATGATGGTCTTCTTGACTCGGATTGATCGGTAGTTACCATTGAAGTCAAGTGGAGTACTTCGAACAAAGACTCCAGCACCTTCGCCGACGCTTCGGATGAAGGACTGAGCGACGCCGCCAACTTCGTTACCTGCGTTGTCAAGTTGGTAGATATCTTCTTGAACGGTGATGCGACCGGATCCTCGGACTTCGCCAGCAAAATTCAATGTGATGCCGTTGATTAACGCGCCTGTGGATCGTGCGTCATATTGGTAGGTGAAGATTTGGTATCGGCTAGGCAACGTGTCGCCTACTGCTGCTGCAGCGGAGAAGCTAACGGAATTTCCGCTTGCGGAGAGGGCTGCACCGCTACCGAGTGGCGCGAACTGCAGGTTGGAAATGATAATGATCGCCTGCGATGCAGAGGCCAGAGTGGCAACTGCAGCAACGATAAACAGCTTGGAGATATTCATAGTGGGTCCTTTCAAATTTCACAGGGCAGATTCTACATTGAACCTTTCTTATGATCACCGTATTTATTATAGCAAAGCTTTTTCAGAACTGAACGAAGGGCGTGCTAAATTTTACCGAAGCTTAATAATACCTCGTGAAAATACCGGCCAAGTCCTATTGACTTGGTCGTTGTCAACAAGGAAACAGGACTAAAGTCCTACTTACTTGCTCGTGCCTAGTCATGCGACCATAGCGACTACACCAGCGAGTGCGAGCATCGAAGATTTAGCTTAATGGAACCAATAAGGAATCCAGTACTTCGTGCATCGCACGGCATTGCGATGATGCCAGAGCGAAGTGAGAAAACCGCCGCCAACAGCTGAGCCGCTGAAGAGAGTTGCAGAGTTACCAATAGCTGTAATCTCCTCGCTACCTAGAGTTGCGGAATATGCGGTCGCATTGGTAATTAGAATAACCGCCTGAGATGATACCGAGAGAGAAGCGATTGCCTCGAGCAGCATCACTTTTGAAAATTCCATTTTCTTTCCTTGTTGAACTTAACTGAGCAGACCCAACTGTTTGACAATGCAAGTACAGCAAAGCCAGGCCAGAATCGGAAGGCATAAGTACCAACATTTAACATTATCGGCACACTCCTGGTAAAAATGCCTACCTCAGATGACCTGAGATAGGCTTTTTGTGGGAAACCGATCGAAGCGCTTAATTGGACTTTCGTCGTCGAGCAACTAGTGCAAGACCAGCACCGAGCGCAAGCATTGTTGCAGGCTCAGGAACGACTTGGACGTTTTGGTTAACTGTACCAAGTGCGGCCAAATTGACTGCAGATTGGGACGCGAACATGGTGAAGACCTTTTTGGCACGAATCTTTTGGACTTGGCGAGAAAGGGTGATCGTGCCGCCCCATCCAGTGCTAGTTCCGGAGAACGTGTGGCTTATGGAACCAATTGCAGGTCCGACTTCGTTGCCAGCATTATCAAGTTCAAAGATTTGCTCGGAGAACTGGATGTAACCGTCGCCAAGGATCCCGCTATTAATCGTCACATTGACGATATTTGCGAAGATTGGACCGCTGGTGGTCATCGCATCATACTGCAAACCAAATGTTCCGAATGACAATGGCTGGCCGAATCCAACAATCGCATTTGGTGCGTCAAATTGAATCGCATTGGCGGCTGGTGTGTTGAAGCTCCATCCGGAGATCAACGTGGATGATGGTGGGGTTGCGTTCGCTTGAACGTTTGTGAACATCACAGCGTGGCTGGTAACAACGGTAACTAAAGCAACTACTGCAGCAATAAATTTTTTCATGGCTCTTTTCCTCTTCAATAAGAAACTAGATCCCCAACCTTAAAGGCGATTCACTAGTCTCCCGACGCTCAAAGTATAGCACTGATGTCTTGTCTTGCGACAAGTTTTTCGACTTTTTTTGTCTTCCTGGTAAAAAAACTGGGAATTCAAGGCATGTCTTGAATTCCCAGATGGAAAGCCGGTTTGGATGAACTAGCTGTTCTTGCGTCGTCGCGCAACCATTGCGGCTGCTCCAGCGAGTGCAAGCATGGAAGCTGGTTCAGGAACGACTTCAACCGACTGGTTAATGGTGCCGAGCGCAGCAAGGTCAAACCCTTGCGTCGTGTCAGCAACCAAGAAGAAGTCTTTCTTCACGATGAGCGCTCGGACTGGAGCGAATGAAACTGAACCAGTGAATGTTTGGCTTGAGAGGTTCGTCGAACCCGTCAAAGTTGCGAATGCTGCTCCAACTTCGTTACCTGCAGCGTCAAGCTTTACAAGGCTTTCAACCATTGTGATGGAAGAATTCGCACCAGCAATGGCAGAGATGAAGCTACCATTCATGGAAGTGATGAATTTGCCTGCGCCAGCATCAATTTTGTAGGTGATGCTGAACCGGCGGGATCGGCTGCCCGCAACTGGATCGCCAACGGCTGCATTGGATGGGGTCACGGTCATGGAGTTACCGCTGAAAACAAGGCTACTTGCGCTCATTCCAGCGTACATAGCAGGATCTCCACCGAAATTGACAAATGTGAATGTGATTGCTTGACTTGCGGCAGATATAACTGCAAGTGATGCGACGAGTAAAACTTTCTTCATGGCTCTTTCCTCTTCCCGATATGATCATAGTGATCAATCTTCAAAACGACCAACAGAACGCGTCTGAATAACCGAATCTCCTGCATTGTAGCACGAAAACCTGATATTGTCAAAAAGTTTATTCATCTTTTTAGGCATCCCGTACCAAACTCGATGAAATCATCGTAAAATGAATCTGAAAAGAGTCCAAAGGCGCATGAAAACTGGTGAAATCACCAGGTTCTTAGGCGGGACTTTTGTTAAGCGGGTTAACCATGAAAGCAGTTGTAATGGCGGGGGGAGAAGGGTCGCGGTTGCGACCCGTCACAGCGAACAGGCCAAAGCCCTTAGTTCCGGTCGGAAACCGCCCGATCATGGAGCACATTCTCCTGCATCTAAAGACCCACGGAATCACCGAAGTTGTCGCCACGCTCCACTACCTTGCCGACGAGATCACAAGCTACTTTGATGATGGTTCGGATCTTGGGATGGATCTGAAATATTCCATCGAAGATACTCCTCTTGGCACCGCAGGTAGCGTCAAAAAGGCTGAGGTCCTTCTTAGAGACGACACATTTGTCATCGTTTCTGGCGACGCGATGACCGATGTGGATCTGGACAAAGCCATTGCTTTCCACAAAGCGAAGGGAAGCGTTGCCACACTTATTCTCTACCGAGTTCCAAGTCCATTGGAATTTGGCGTTGTCATTACTGACACGGACGGAAAGGTCATTCGTTTCCTCGAGAAACCGTCGTGGTCCGAGGTTTTCAGTGACACAGTCAACACCGGGATGTACATTCTCGAGCCAGAAGTGTTTGACATGATGGAGCAGGGAAAGCAGTACGACTGGTCTCAAGATATTTTCCCCCAACTTTTGCGGGAGGGAAAACCAATGTACGGCTACATCATGGAAGAATACTGGTGCGATGTTGGAACCCTCGGACAATACCGTGAGGCCCAGGAACATCTTTTGGGGGGTCGGACTCGACTCGCCATTCCAGGACAATCGGATCAAGCCGCGATCTGGATAGATGGGAACTCTAATATTGATCCTGAAGCGACACTCATTCCCCCGGTTTGCATTGGGCGGAATTGTAAGATCAAAAAAGGGGCGAGGATCGGACCCTATTCGGTGATTGGGGATAACTCGCTGATTGAGGAGGGTGCTGTCATTGAGCGCTCTGTGGTGTGGGATTCCGCCTATGTTGGTCCAAATGTCGGTGTCCATTCCGCGATCTTATGCTCAAAGGTGACGATTAAGCGTGATTCCGTCATCCGCGAAGATGCCGTCGTAGGTGACCGATGTCTGATTGACGTGGGTTGCACGATCCGGCCCCGGGTCAAACTTTGGCCGGATAAGGTGATCGAACGAGGATCTACCGTCACCATGAGTCTGGTTTGGGGCAATAAGTGGCGTGGGGCGCTGTTCCGTGAGCTGGGTGTTGCTGGGCTCAGCAATATTGAAATCACGCCGGACTTTGCGACGCGTCTAGGTTCGGCGTACGGATCAAGTCTTCCCCGTGGTGCAACCGTGGTTACCGGTCGCGACTCCTCTCGAAGCAGTCGTATGATTAAGCGTGCTTTGATGGCATCTTTGCTCTCTGTCGGTTGCGAGGTCGTGGATATGCGCTCAACGGCGGTTCCGATCATGCGGCACTTCGTTCGAACTTCGGGTGCAACCGGTGCTGTTAATGTCCGGAAGCTCCCAGGGAATAGCCGAGTGTCCCTGATCGAGTTTTTTGATAACAAGGGAAGATATCTGAGCCGTAACCAGGAGAGGAAAGTCGAGAGTGCCTTCTTCCGAGAAGACTTTCACCGGGTGGATCCTGACGATTTGGGTTACATCGAATTTGCCAGCCGGGCGGTTGAAGAGTATCAAAATGACTTCTTTAGACTCCTTAGAGCTCAGCCATCGCAAAGCCGGCTCAAGGTGGTTTGCGATTTTGGCTACAGTTCTATTAGCTCCATTTATCCTTCAATGATGTCGAGGACCGGGATTGATGCGATCTCAACCAACAGTTTCAATGACGCCCGACTTGCTCCGCGAAATGAGGAAGATGTTGAGCGACACTTGGAGCAGCTGAAGCAGATTGTTGGGACGCTTGGCTTTGACATGGGAGTCCTCTTCCTGAACGAAGGAGAGCGCCTTGCTCTCGTGGATAATCACGGCCGTGTGGTTGAGGGGAATCGGCTTTTTGCTGTACTCTGCGCCCTTATCGCCAAAACACGCGAGAATCCAAAGATCGCGATGAGCATCACTGCTCCGCAGCGATTAGAGAATTATCTGATCGCAAATCAGGTGAAGGTCACCAGAACCAAGTCAGACATTCGGTCCATGATGGCGGGTAGCGACTCGGGCGAGGTAGATTTCGCGGGCGATAATCACGGAGGATTTCTTTTCCCCGAATTCCATGCGGGATTTGACGCCATGTTTGGACTCTCAACTCTTGTGAGTATGTTGCAGGAAACCGGTCTTCTTTTGAGCGAGGTCTTGGACGAACTGCCGGTGTTCCATATGGCCTATGAAAAGGTTCGATGCCCGTGGGAAGTTAAGGGAACGGTGATGCGCCGGTTGGCTGAAGAGTATCAGGCTGGCGAAAATGTTGAGTTACTCGACGGGATCAAGGTTTTTAGCGGTGATCAGTGGGTCTTGGTGATCCCGGACGCAGTGGAGCCAATCTTCCACATCCATTCTGAATCGGATTCAGATGCAGCCAGCCAAGAATTGGTACGGGAATTTGCGGCAAAGATTGAACAAATGCAGGAAAATGTCTAGCAAGATCGGGAATCTTTGGGTATCATTTTCATTCCAACCGTGTGCGCGGGTGGTGAAATTGGTAGACACGCTACCTTGAGGTGGTAGTGCTCACAAGGCGTGAAAGTTCGAGTCTTTTCCCGCGCACCAACTTCCTTACTGTATTAACTTCAGACGAAGAGTTTTACGTGCTTTGCTCGGACTTCGGCGAGGACTCATCTCCATTGATCGTACGCCCATTCTCAAAGATAGACTCAGTTCCTGAGATAACAGAGTTACTGCATCTTGCATACGCAGAATGGAAAGACGCTGGGCTTCAGTTCACCGCATGCGATCAGGATGACGCCAAGACCCTGCACCGTCTGACCGAAGGAACTGCCTGGTTGGCCGAGGTTGATGGAAGGTTGATCGGGACGATAGCCCTCATCCCTGGACGAGAAAGTCATGAGCTTCCTTACTACCGGCGCGATGGGCTCTTTTTCTTTTCTCAGTTCGGAATCCACCCCGATTTCAAAGGCCAAGGCTTTGGCAAAATGCTTTACGAAGTTGCCGAGACCCACGCGAGAGACCTTGGAGGACAAGAGATTGCTTGCGACACGAGCATTCGAGCGACAAGGCTCGTTCAGCTCTACACCGCATGGGGATTCGCGGAAGTTGCCCATCACGATTGGAATTTCACGAACTACATTAGTGTTGTGCTTGCAAAGCAACTTTAAGTCCAGCATCTTTAGGAGGAAACTTTGGCTGATTGGTCGGCAAAATTCAATGCATGAGATTAAAAATCTGCCAATCCATTTTAGTCACAAACCTTTTCGTGGTCCCTTTACTTGCTGGTGCAGAGACGACGCCACCACGGAAGGCGAAAGTCCAAAATATCGGAGTCGTTGACGGCGTCAAGATTGTTCCCGATCGCGTTGAAGTTCTCGATCTCGGAAATGGCTCTATATCTCAGAACGGCAAGGTGACCGAGCAATCGCGGACGTGGCATATCAAGTTCCGGCAGGGAGGAGACTTTTGGCCGGACAAAGAGATTATGATTATCCTGAACCAACCTGAACGGGCGACTCTCAGCGGACTAAATTGGACTCAGAAAGCCGTAAAGTTTGGTACCGACGAGTATCGAGCCGTCCATTATGCAAAAGATCAGGGTTTAGCCCACGGGGTTACAGGTGCCTTTTACGGTTTCCGCAAAAAAGGAAAAGAGATGATTGACACCAAGATTCAGATGGACGAGATTAGAGCCAATCTGAGGTTTAGTAAAGTGACAAATGGCAAGGTGACGATCCTGATTGACCTGGAACTTGCAGGTAAGAAGACTTGGTTAAAGGGTAAGTACACCGGAATCATCAAGAAGCTATGAATTGACCATTTGGAAAATCAAACCTAACCAAATGGTGAGTGCCTGTTCGTCAAAATGAACAGGCACTCTTGCTTTTACACTTACTTATTCTTTCGTCGTCTGGCAACTAGTGCAACGCCCGCGCTCAACGCAAGCATGGATGCTGGTTCTGGAACAGCTTCGACGGAAACTTGGTTCTGTGTGCCTTCAGCGGAAGATTGATAGTGGCGCACTCGCAGAAGCGGATTGACTGGATTGTTCTTGCCACCGTAGTAGGTATTCGCCCACTGCAAGATTTCACTGTTGGCATTAGAAACTTTGAAATTTGCGCCATTTGCGGTGAAGCTCGTTCCTGCATCGTATATAGCAGACCAGATTGCGAGTTGCAGCCCTGCTTGTTGCTCGGAGGTGACTGCGGAATCAAATCCTTCTGCAGCGATGCGTCCGGCATAAGCGAGACCATTGGCGGCTTGAGTGTTCAGAGTGGAGGATGTATAGGTGTGAGAATTGCGGTCTAATGGTCGCACTGCTTCAACGCAGTAGGCAAGCACAAAACTTGATCCCTTTTCAAACTTAAGCTTTCCAGCATACACATTTTTGGTAGGTCCATCTTGCACTTGAATCGTGACAATTTTCGCAGAGGTGAGGTGCATTCCAGAAAATTTCAAGGAGACATTTTCAGGATTCGCGAATGCGGAGGAGCAAAGAGTGATTGGGAGCAAAAAAGCGGCGTAATTTTTCATGGCTTCTGAAATCCTGCGTCGCAAACATGATGCCAATTTCTTTGGTTTTCGGATCACTGCAACAAAGTCCAGGATTTCTGCCAGGAAAAGCTAGGCAAAATGAACCAAAAGAGCTCCGGTGCAGGTTAGCTCCGGAGCCCTAAAGTATCAGTTACAGAATGGATTACTTGCTCTTGCGCCGTCGAGCAATCATTGCGAGACCTGCGCCAAGAGCGATCATTGAAGCTGGCTCTGGTACGACTTCGGTCGTGATTTGGGACTGTCCACCGTTCGCTTGAGTGATGAAAGTCTTGACTTGAATCGTTGCCGGAAGTGGATTATCCTTTCCAGCGTAGTAAGTGTTTGCCCAGTTGAGGACGTTTTGATTGACGTTGCTAACCGAGAAGTTGGCGCCATTCGCGGTGAAGCTAGTGCCTGCATCGTAGACAGCAGACCAGATAGCCAGTTGGAGTCCCGCTTGTTGCTCGGTCGTAGTAGCGAGGTTGAAAGCGTTTCCAACAATTCGTCCTGCGTAGGCGAGACCGTTTGCAGCGTTAGTGTTGAGTGTATTCGATGTGTAACCGTGTGTTCCACCATTGAGGGTTCTCTCGGCGTCAATACAGTAAGTTAGGATCGTGCTTGCACCATCGCTGAACTTCAATCGACCAGCGAGAACGTTCTTATTAGCTCCACCGTTGACACTGATCGTCGCGGACTTGATGCCGGACAGTTCAGCACCGGTGTACTGAAGGTTTTGGGCATTTGCCGGTGCAACGATTGCGACCGCGAATGCAGCGAGTACTAGGGATTTAGTTTTCATGATTCCTCTCAAAAAGTAATAGTGCGTCAAAGCCAAACGAATTTGGTCCGCCGCAAGCTACGACGATATTATGAACTATCCGTTCACAAAAAGAGGTGGATTCAAGTACAAATACGGGTAAAGAAATAGTATTTTCACCCGACAATAGCGCCTTTTTACGATAAAGCTTTGTATAAAAAATCCTCTCAGAAATAGCGCATTTCTGAGAGGTTGAACAGATGAGATGTTAAGGGTCTTAACGCTTAACGAACTGGAAGCCACGTCGGGCTTTCTTACGACCGTATTTCTTTCGTTCCTTGATACGGGCGTCTCGAGTGAGGAATCCTTCTGCCTTAAGTGGCGGTCGGAGTTCCGAATCCATTTCGATAAGGGCTCGGGAAATTCCGAGTCGAATCGCACCAGCTTGACCAGCGATTCCGCCGCCATTGCAGGATGCCTTGACATCGTACTTGCCTTCAAGTCCAACCGCAACGAGTGGGCTCTTGACGAGAATGTCTAGTACTGGTCGACCAAGATAGTCGCTGCAGTCCTTGCCATTGATTAGAATCTTTCCTTCGCCTGGAGAAACCCAGACTCGAGCGATGGCGCACTTTCGGCGACCGGTTCCGTAAGTTGTTGTACTCATTGATCTGCCTTCCCTAGTTTAACAATCTTTTCCTTTATGTCGATCACCTTTGGCTGTTGGGCCTCGTGAGCATGCTCGGATCCGGCGTAAACCTTCAGCTTCTTGAAAATGCGGTGACCAAGCTTGGTCTTAGGAGTCATTCCCCAAACGCACTTCTCAACGAGCTTGGTTGGAGTTTCGACCAGCATCTTGCCTCGTGAAACGTTGCGAATCCCGCCTGGCCAACCTGTGTGCCAGTAAATCAGTTCTTCGCTCTTGTTTCCGGTGAGCACGACACGCTCGGCGTTGATTACGATCACGTAATCTCCGCAGTCCTGGTTATATGTAAAATTCGGCTTATGCTTGCCTCGGAGGAGTTGGGCGACTTGTGCAGCGAGGCGACCGACAGGGATACCTGTCGCGTCCACCACATACCACTGGCGATCGCTTTCCATTCCTTCTTTTGTTGCGCTATATGTTCTGTTCATCTGTTTTTCCGTCATGTTCAGCGCAAGGCTGAACTTAAAAATTGTTACTTATTGATATCGTTCGCGGCAATCCTTCGGGTGTCTTCCGTAAGTGATTTTCATCAGGCAGAGTCCATTCGCTGGTAAGACAACCGGCCATTGAAGATGGTCTCGTTTTCCAGGGTCAAGAAGATCGGCAATATCGGATCCAGGACGTTTGCTTAAGCCAACTTCCAAGAGTCCTCCACTGATTCTGCGCATCATGCCTCTCATGAAGGCATTCCCGCAGATGTCTATCCAAACCTCGTTTCGCGACTTCTTCACATTAACAGAGAAGAGTTCGCGAACACTGTTTGCGCTTGCTTCAACTTCCTCGCTGTACGCTCGAAAGTCATGTGAACCGACAAGGCTCTGAGCTGCTTGGTGCATCGCTTCCACGTTTGGCATACACCAGTGGTTGTGTGCGTATCGCGATTCCTTTGGATCTCGAATCCCGCAAAGGATTCGGTATCGGTAGGAGCGATCCCTAGCAGAGAACCGGGAGTGGAAACTCATCGGCACATCCTGTGCACTCAGCACGCTCAAATCTTGCGGAAGCACCTTATTCAGTACCCGAGGAAATCTGTCGGTCGGCACCTTTGTGGTCGTATCAAAATGAACCACCTGATGCCTTGCATGGGCTCCGCTATCGGTGCGACTAGCACCGATGATCTCGACGTCTTCACCCGAGACCTGGCGAACAATATCTTTCAATGTGCGGCAGACCGTTCGTTGGTCTTTTTGTTCGGCCCACCCGCAGAAGTCAGCGCCGTCGTAGGCGACAACCAGCTTGATGCGCCGAAGGTCGTTAGTCAACAAGTTCCAAAACTGCAGTCACAGCAGCGTCGCCGCGGCGGAGTCCAGTCTTGGTGAGGCGAGTGTAACCGCCGTTTCGATCGCGGAAGCGAGGTGCAACCACATCAAAGAGGTGGGTGACTAGGTCTTCGCCATTGATCAGACATCGCTCCTGAAGAATAATCATCTTCTCGAGCTCGGTCTTACCAGCCAATGCCTTGAGTGGCTTTGGCGAGCTAGAACTGTGACCAACAAGAATCTTGCGGGCTTCGCGTCGCGATTGTAAAGTGTCGTTCTTGGCGAGCGTGATCAGCTTTTCGACAATCCGTCGAAGCTCCTTTGCGCGGCCAAAAGTGGTGCGTGTGTAGCCATGCCGAATGAACTGTCGCGTAAGATTCGTGAGCAGTGCACGGCGTTGGTCGCTTGGTAACCCAAGCTTTCGGTGGTCAGCCTTGTGATTCATAGTTTAACCTTTAGTCAAAATCCTCATCGTCTTCGTCGTCGAGCAATTCAACTCGGTATCCAGCCTTTGGTGGCTTGATTGCGAGTCCATGCTCTCCAAGCTTGTCGCGCACTTCGTTCAGTGACTTCTTACCAAAACCTCGGATCGAGGTGAGATCGGATTCGGTCACAGCGGCAAGGTGTCGGAGGGTCAAGAGACCCGCTCGGCGCAGACAGTTGAAAGTGCGTTGGGAGAAATCCATCTCTTCGATCTTGATTTCAGGCACGTTAGCGAGTTCGGCGAGATCTGTTTCTTCTTCACCAAATTCGATGTCGTGTGTTCCCTTACCCAGGTCGAACAGCATGTGGAAATACTTCGCCAAAATCTGAGCCGCTTGGGTCACAGCGTCGTTTGGTGGAACAGCTCCATTTGTCCAAACGTCGAGTACCAAGCGATCAAAGTCGGTGCGCGAACCAACACGGGTTGGTTCAACGGTGATGTTCACCTTGCGAACAGGGGTGAACTGGCTACCAGTCGTGATCACGCCGATCACGCCCTTGTAGCGCTCTTGCTTGTCTGGGAGGGTGTAACCGCTACCCCAATTCACATAGAGTTCCGCATCAAGCGTAACGGACGAATCCGAAATCGTCGCGATATAAACTTCTGGGTTTGTAATCGAAACGCCTTCTGGGCATTCCAAATCAGCACCGGTGACCCGACCTGGACCCTTCACATTCAGCTTGAGAGTAACTTCATCTGGAGGAAGAAGATCGAAGTCAATTTGAATGGCGAGGTTCTTGCAATTCAGCAGGAATTCGGTCATGTCTTCCTTCACGCCTGGGATCGGAGCGAATTCGTGGAAAACCTTTCCGACGCGCACAGCCGCAACGGCCGCGCCCTGAATGCTGTTCAGAAGCACTCGGCGAAGAGCACTACCAATCGTATGTCCGTATCCGCGCTCAAGTGGCTCGAATACAAACTTTCCGTATTGGTTGGTCAGTTCTTGGGTAGTGATTTGTGGCATATTAAATTCTCGAAAAATCCTGGATTAGACGCGTCGCTTCTTAGGCGGCTTGCATCCGTTGTGTGGCAATGGAGTCACGTCGGTCACGCTTTGAACTTCAAGTCCTGTAGCGTGCAGACTTCGGATTGCCGTTTCTCGACCGCCGCCAGGTCCGCAGACCTTAACGTCAATCTTTCGCATTCCGTGCTCAATTGCTTTCTTAGCAGCAGATTCTGCGGCCAGCTGAGCGGCGAACGGGGTTCCTTTTCGGGAGCCTTTGAAGTTCACTGCACCAGCGCTTGACCAGCACAAAACTGCGCCAGCAGGATCGGTGATCGTAACGATCGTATTGTTGAATGTGGATTGGACATAAGCCATCCCTGCTGGGACCTGTCGCTTTTCCTTGACCTTGCCACGTACATTTTGCTTTCTTGCCATACGATGTTACTTCCTTGCCTTCTTCTTTCCGGCAACTGTCTTGGCCTTACCCTTACGAGTTCGCGCATTGCTTCGGGTTCGTTGACCGCGGGTCGGAAGACCTCGTCGGTGTCGGAGACCACGGAAAGAACCGATTTCGATCAAGCGTCGAATGTTGCCGTAAACTTCACGGCGGAGGTCACCCTCTACTTGATAATCGGCGTCAATGATCTCACGAAGCTGACCAATTTCAGTTTCCGAGAGTTCTTCGACTTTCTTGCGGAGGTCAATCCCCGCTCTTTCCAAAATCTGGGTACCGTTTTTCAAACCGATTCCATAAAGCACAGGAAGTGCATACTGAATCGATTTTTTTCGCGGTAAATCTACGCCTGCAATACGAGCCACTTAGTCTTGTTTTCCTCCGGTCATTAACCCTGACGCTGCTTATGCTTAGGGTTGATACAAATTACCCGCACGACACCTTCGCGCTTGATAATCTTGCACTTGTCACAAATCTTTTTTACGCTTGCTCTAACTTTCATTAGTAACCTCTGCGGTTCCGCTACTTTCTCAAAAGCTCTTCCGTCTGGAATTTCAGACTTCAAACCTCAGGCCCACAGAACTTTATGTTTTGTGAGAGCGCGATTTGGAAAGATACCCGGGTTCGGCACCTTTTCGCAAGGACCTCAGGGGATTTTCTCTCTTCTGTGCGCATCTTTTTTGAGTTTCAATCGTCTCGCGACGAAAACACGAAAGCCCGGGCAGTGCGTGGATGCACGACCCGGGCTCTTAAAATCTCAGATTTTTACTTGAATCGGTACGTGATGCGACCTTTGGTCATATCGTACGGAGACATTTCGATCTTCACGCGATCACCAGGAAGGATTCGAATGTAGTGCATCCGCATTTTTCCGCTGACGTGCGCAAGAATCTCCATATCGCCTTCGTCAAGTTTCACCCGAAAAACAGCGTTCGGCAGATTCTCTACCACGCTACCTTCAAGCTCAATGCCCTGTTCCTTATTCGGGTCGTCCTTTCGAGGCCGATGCTGAAAACTTCTTCTACCCACTTATGTCTATTTTCTCCAAACCCTATTGTAGCCGTTTTGACTATCTTTAACGCTAGTCCCACGACTTTTGGTCTAGCGAAGATGTAAAGTGGAGCTTGGTCATGGGTACGGTTGAGAGTATTTTGGAAGAGCTTTCCGCTATTGGTCGCCCCTCGATTAAGAAAGTACTGTCTGTTCACGGGGCAAAAGAGCCATTCTTTGGCGTCCGAATTGGAGATATGAAGCCAATCGTCAAGCGGATTGGCACGGACTACCACCTATCCCTCGGCCTTTACGCAACCGGGAACTCCGACGCAATGTACATTGCAGGCTTGATCGCCGATGACCGACAGATGACCAAATCGGACCTGAATGCATGGGTTGAGCAAGCCTACTGGCCCATGCTCTCGGAGAGCACGGTTCCTTGGGTTGCGACGGGTAGCCTCCACGGGTTCGAGCTCGCTCTGGATTGGATTGAATCAGACGTTGTGACAACCGCATGTGCAGGTTGGTGTACATTGAGCTGCCCGGCCTCGCATCGTCGGGATGAGGATCTTGAACTTGCTACTTACAGGGACCTGTTGATTCGCGTTGCTGGAAGTATCCACTCTGAAAGGAATCGAGTTCGATACTCTATGAATAATTTCGTGATCGCGTGCGGATCGTACTTAATCCCACTTTCTGAATTTGCAGTCAATAAGGCTCAGGAAATCGGAGCTGTCTCGGTGGACATGGGAAAAACATCCTGCGGCGTCCCATTGGCGACGAAGTACATCCAAAAGGTGGTTGCCCACGGCTCATTGGGTAAGAAGCGAAAGAAAGTCAAATGTTGAGTCGCGCTTAGTAAGGTTGTCCTGGTAACGCTGTCAGAATTTCTGGACCGTTCTTACCAATAGCGATGGTGTGCTCGAAGTGCGCGGAGGCCTTTCCGTCTCCCGCCACGATTGTCCAGCCATCATCGAGTTGCTTGACGCGCCATGTGCCCTCATTGACCATCGGCTCAATGCAAATGGTCATCCCTTCTTTGATTCGTGGACCAGTGCCAGCCTTGCCGAAGTTTGGAATGCTTGGACCTTCGTGAATTGACTGCCCGATGCCGTGACCGACTAGGTCACGTACAACTCCGAAGCCGTGGGATTCTACATATTTCTGGACCGCCGCGCTGATATCACCAATCCGGTTGCCGGGCTTCGCTTTTTCAATACCTAACTTTAGGGATTGTTCTGTTACTTCCAGCAGTAGCTTGACCTTTGGGGTGACTTCTCCGACTGCGAATGTCCAAGCTGAATCGGTGTGATAACCGTCGTAGAAAACGCCGAGATCGAATCCGACGATGTCGCCATCATTGATCAGGCGTGGACCTGGAATACCATGAACGACCTCTTCGTTCACGGAGATGCAGGAGTTCTTTGGGTAACCGTTGTATCCCAAGAAGCTTGCCTCTGCGCCTTCATCCTTCAAAAGCTTGGCGACGATTTGATCAAGCTCGTCCGTTGTGACACCAGGCTTGATGGCTTGTTTGACCTGTGCCCGGATGCGGGCGAGGATCTGCCCACAAGTACGCATTTTTTCGATTTCGGCTCGGGTTTTTAGGACAACCATCTTAATTGAGCTTGAGCGCACTTAAAATTTCTTGGTACACAACCGCCGGCTCTAAAGTGCCGTCGATACGCGTGACGATCCCGGTCTCAGCGTAGTGGTCTACGACTGGTTTGGTTTGTTCGTGGAAAATCTTGAGGCGCTCGCGGATGGTCTCGGGCTTGTCGTCATCTCGCACGAAAAGTGGGCTGTTACACACATCGCAAATCCAGTCGCGTTTTGGCGGCTTGTTTGCCATGTTGTAGATCGCGCCACACTTGGTGCAACCCATCCGTCCGCTTAATCGCTTGACGAGGGTGTCGTCATCCACTTCGATCGCGATGACCGCGTCTAGGTTTTCTTCGAGTTCTTCTAGCAAGCCAGCTAGAGCATGTGCTTGGTCGACATTTCGGGGGTAACCATCAAGGATAAAGCCCTTCTTTTGAACATCGGGCATCCGCATCCGCTCCGCGAGCATCTCAAGGGTGACGCCGTTTGGAACGAGGCGACCTTGTTCAATATAGCGCTTGGCTAAGTTCCCTAGGGAAGTACCCGCTTTCATATGATTGCGGAATAGATCCCCGGTGGAGATTTGGACGACTCCAAACTGCTCGGTTAAAAAAGCACTTTGGGTCCCCTTGCCGACCCCTGGGGGGCCGATTAAGATGATTCGAATACTCACGCGTCCTATCCTTATCGGCAGTCTGACTTACTGTCCGTACTGCTTCATCATGATGTTGGCTTCAATCTGCCGCATTGTTTCCAATGCCACACTTACCAAAATCAAGAGAGATGTTCCAAACAGAGCAGCAACACTAGCCACGTTGATAAAGACTGGAACCACGTACTGGGTCAGAGCCACGATTGCAAGACAGAATGCACCAACAACAGTGACGCGAGTGATCACGCCATCAAGGAAGTCGCGGGTCTGCTTGCCCGGACGAACGCCAGGAATCATGGCTTGTGAGCGCTTCAACTGCATCGTGATATCGTCCACGTTGAACTGAATCGCCGTGTAGAAATACGTAAAGAAGAAGATAAGACCGGTGTAGGCGAAGATACCAACGATTCCACGTGGATCTTTAAAGTTCGGGCTCATGTAGGTCGCCACTTGTTCAAAGAATGCCCTTGGTCCTGATCCTGCTGGCATCATCATTGCGAACTGACCAGGAAGATAAATCAGTGAAACCGCGAAGATGATCGGAATCACACCGACCATCACGACGGAGAAGGGAAGGTAGCTACTGCCCGACTGTCCGCCAACGACCTTTTGGTTGAACTGGCGTCTGCTGTTCTGGATCGGAATACGCCGTTGGGCGATCGAGAAGTAAACAACGAACCAAGTCGCGAGGACAAACAGCAGGCCGACAAACGCAAGTCCGAACATGTTGACCACAGAACGATTGTCGTAGATCAATTGGAGCGTTTGCGGGAAGGACAGGGCAATCCCGGCGAAGATGAGTAGCGACACGCCATTACCGATGCCGCGCTCGGTGAGTTGTTCACCCAACCAAAGCATGAGCATCGCGCCTGCAGTCCAGAAAATGATTGTAGAAGGAACCGTGTACCAGTGAGCGGCAAATGCAGCTTTAATCTGCGGCGAGCTGCTGAGGAGTTGGATAAGACCAAGTCCTTGCCCGACACAGAGCACGAGCGTGAGGTAACGGGTTCGCTTCGATTGTTGTCGTCGCCCGAATTCGCCGCCTTCTTGCTGTTCCTTTTTCCAAGCTGGGTTAGCAGCAAGGAGGATCTGCATAATAATTGAGGCGGTGATGTAGGGATTAAGCCCGAGAGCCAAAATGGAAACGCGTTGCAACGCCCGACCGCCGAAAGAATTCAACATACCGAAGACGGCATTGCTCGCGATGAGCCGGTTGATCTCTTCCGGAGTGACCCCAGTGATAGGGACCGGGACGTGGATGCAAAGGGCAAAGATCGCAAAGACGCTCAAGACGAAGATGATTCGCGACTTGAGGTCAGGATCTTGCCACGCCAGACGGAACGTATCCGCCAGGCCGAATTTCAGACTCTTATCTCCAGACATGGGTCTAGAGTTAAGAACGTCATTTTGGTTCCCGGGTGCGCTCAATTGAGGATGACCTCTCCGCCAGCGGCTTCGATCTTAGCCTGAGCCTGTGCACTGCACTTGTTAGCGGTTACCTTGAGCTTCTTATCGAGAGTTCCGAAGGCAAGAATCTTGACTCCGTCCTTGTCTCCTGGAATGATTCCAGTTGCGATGAGAGCCGCAGTATCCACAACGTCTCCTGCCTTAAACAAGCGTTGCAGGTCATCCAAGTTCACGATATCGTAGAACTTTTGGTTGACATTTCGGAAGCCCTTCTTTACTGGAAGACGGCGTTGAATTGGGGTTTGACCACCTTCGAATCGAGCAGGGATTTGGCGTCGAGCCTTTTGGCCCTTCGTTCCTCGTCCACCGGTTTTACCCAGTCCGCTACCGATTCCTCGGCAGACGATCCGCTTTCGCTTGGTCGAACCCTCATTTGGATGTAGTTTATGCAAACTCATGAGTCAATCAATCCTTATTTTGTCGTAGCGCGATGCGCTTAGCCATCGTGGCCTTCTTGTGCTTGGCTTTGTTTCCTTCTTCTTCTGTTGCCGGTCGAACGGTAACGAAGCGTCCAAAATCAAATGCATTTGCCTGCTTCTTGAGATCGTCGGAAACGAAGTCCGGCATCATCTCAGGAGTCAGGATTACTTGTGCACCGAGCTTGAAGATTTGGCCCCAGATAGCTGGAGTGTTTGGCAAGATCACGCTTGTCTTTGGCCGTTGGAATCCAAGCGACTTGATGGTGCGCTTGTTGGTCGGCACTTGACCGATCAATCCAGATTCCAGGGTAACGAAGAGGTAAGGAACCTTTTCGTAAGCCGCAGTGACGTGCTTTCGTGTGACCTTAGTGGACATTTTCTTCTTCCTCCTTTCGGGCCTTTCCAAGCCAAGGGATCAGTGCTTCTACGTCCGAACCACGAGCGGCTGCTCGGTCTTCTGGAATTTGTAGAGCCTTGAAGGCTTCGATGGTCGCGTAAGCCATGTTGACCGGGTTGCGGCTACCAAGAGCTTTTGCAATGACGTTGTGGATTCCCACAGCTTCAAGGCAAGCTCGGACAGCGCTACCAGCCTTAACACCAGTACCAACGGATGCTGGTCGGAGCATGACTTCTGATGTTCCGCAGGAAGCTTTCACTTCGTGAGGAATCGTTGTGCCAACCATTGGGACCTTGATCATGCACTTGCGCGCAGTTTCTTCGGCCTTTCGGATTGCATCAGGAACGCCTCGAGCTTTTCCAAGCCCGACGCCAATCTTGCCCTTGTTGTCGCCAACGACGACGAGGCAGGACCAGCTTGCGGTCTTACCACCCTTGTGGGTTTTGAACACCTTATTGGTGCGGATCACTCGGACATCGTACTGTGGGCCTTCTGCCAACGGATTACGATTGTCTCGGCGACCGGAATTTCGCATTTGCATTCTCATGATTTAGAACTCCAGCCCGCCTTTGCGAGCACCGTCAGCCAGCGCGGAAACGCGGCCGTGATACTTAAATCCGCCTCTGTCGAGGACAACCTTAGTGATGCCTGCTTCGAGAGCACGCTTCGCTAGGGCTTCACCGATTTTGGTGGCACCTTCGGCATTCCCAACAGCTTCGAGAGACTTCTCCATGCTGCTTGCACTTGCCAGGGTGTTACCTGTTCGGTCGTCAATAATTTGCGCACTGATGTGCTTGAGGCTTCGATAAACTGCCAATCGCGGTCGTTCGGGTTCTCCGAAGATATTCTTTCGAACGCGAATTTGGCGAACCTTGCGAAGCTCTTGTCGATTTTTGTGGGACATTGTTTTCTCTTAAATCTCCTTACTTCTTCGCGGCCCGCTTACCGGCCTTGAGCTTGATTACTTCACCCACGTAGCGAATCCCCTTACCCTTGTATGGATCTGGCTTTCGAACCTTGCGGATGTCAGCAGCGATTTGGCCTACGAGAGCCTTATCAATGCCGTTTACGATGATGCGTTGGATACGTGTTTTGTCTTCCTGAGTCAACTCAAATGAGATTCCGTCGACCGGGTCAATGTTGACCGGGTGCGAATAACCCATGTTGAGGGTCAGGCCCTTTCCAGCCGCTGCGACACGGTAACCAACCCCTTGAATTTCCAAGGACTTTTGGTGACCCTTCGTGACGCCGATGACCATGTTGTCAATCAGAGTTCGAGCAAGGCCGTGCTGACCACGGATGCGGTAGCTGTTGTTTGGACGATCCACGGTAAGGAGCGTGCCTTCCTGCTTGATTTCAAGCTCTCGAGCGATTGGCTGTTGAAGAGTTCCCTTAGGACCCTTTACGGTCACCAAGTTATCGGCTTCAACTTTGATTTCTACGCCTGCTGGCACTTCAATTGGTCTTTTTCCAATTCGTGACATTAGTAAACCTCACACAATACTTCGCCGCCGATTTTACGCTTTCGCGCTTCGCGGTCTGTCATGACGCCCTGACTCGTGGTCATAATTCGGGTCGCCAAACCACTCCGGATCGGTCGGAGTTCGTCCTTGGTGCGATAAACACGCAGACCAGGCTTGGAGACTCGTTGGATCTTTTGAATGATCGGACGGCGCCGTACGTCGTACTTCAGTTGAACCTTGATCGTCGGGAACTTTGATTCTGTGGTCACTTCATGACCCATAACAAAGCCTTCGGCTTCAAGGATTTTTAAAATCTCGACCTTAATCTTGCTCATCGGGATTTCGACAAACGGCTTGCGTGCTTGCGCACCGTTGCGAATCCGAGTCAGGAGGTCGGCAATAGGATCACTATGCATCTTGTATATTCCTTCCTAACTTACCAGCTGGACTTGGTCACGCCTGGCAAAAGACCCTTGTGGGCCTGTTCGCGCAAGCAAATTCTGCAAAGACCGAAGAACCGAATGTAACCGTTTGATCGGCCACATGAGGTGCATCGGTTGATGGTGCGAGTAGAAAACTTTGGTTTCTTCTTCGCTTTCTCAATGAGACATGTTTTTGGCATTCTTAATTTATTCCCCGCCGTTCCCCGATCGGTCTACGGTGCATCTCCGTACTCAATCGGTGGCCAGATTGTTTTTCACGGACCTTTCGACCCGAATTCGGGAGAATACCCCAGAGACGAAAATTTTACAACCCTGGAGAATCGAATTGGTGGAGTTTTTCGTCCCGCGCCCACTTGGGCTACCTAGGATTAGGCAACACCGACAAACCTGAAAGATACTACAACTTAAATATGTGAACCGGGAATCTCTACTAAAGGCGCGAAAAAGGGATAGAGTGCTGAACTAGCTCCAGTTATCTATCCCAATTGATTTTATAACTTCGTCGGAATCCCGCCAAGGATTGTGTTTCCACCGGGATGAAGCACGGTTGCAACTTTCTTTTCATTCCAGTTCACTGTGAACCCAGGCAGAGCTTTTTCATATTCAGTTGAACCAATGACCTGCAGGTATCTCAGGACAAGCTGATGGCGTGGAGACTTTATATTTAGACGAATCCCATTCTTATCGTATTGAAGGGCGACTGGAAACGTCTGCTTTGACCTCAAGTAAAATCCCCTCGCGCTACCTGATTTCAATTTTGGCTTACTTGCATATTCAGCTCCTTTTCCGACAACTCCAATTACCTCCACGATGTCAGCACTTGAAACAGACTTTGCAAAATAAGCCCGGACGAGCCATTGCCCCTTTTTCAGCTTGCCAGCCTCCTCGGTGAGGCTCAGGCTCAACTGCTTGGAAGAACGCCTCTGCACTAGATTTATTGATTGGCTTAAAGCATTATCGAACCGCGGTTCATGATGCACCACCCCACTCTCCTCCTGCTGTCCAAGAACTAGTGCCGTAAGTAAAATGGAAAGTTTAAGCATCTTATAATCCCATCCAATATGTGTAACCATTCGCTGGCCCTTTGAAAATGACTTGGGGTTGCGCCCCAGGTCTTGTCACGACAGTCACGATAAGTTCTCCAGTATCCACATTGTAATCGTAAGTGATATTCCCGCCGGGCAAGATTGAAATTCCTGGTGGATTCAGCGTTGTAGCTTGCGGCCCCTTATTGACGCACACCTGCTCAATATGCCTGCGGAACTTTGAATCTTTATTTAGGCTAAGTTCATTGTTAGCATTTTTATGGATACACTGACCGATGATCGCGATGACTTCGTTTCGGTCAATAATGCCGTCTCCATCTAAATCCTTCCAGATAACCATCGTTAATAGATTGTCGTCAAGATTAATCACTCCGTAGTGAAGTCCGCCGCCACCTGGAACAATATCACCCCCCGCGAGCTGATAATCCTGATCCCCATCACCGTCAAAATCCACAGGGATTTGCCCATCACCTGGTCTACGAGGTTGCCTCTGCCCTGGTGCTGGCCCCCAAGTGCCAGGTGTTATATTTGACGGAGGCCCAATTTGATAGAGAGTCTTGTAGGGTTGTTTGTATGTAACAACAGATTCTGCGCCGTCTGGAGTTAGCTCAATGTCTCCCGGGATCACTGGCGAAAAGTGACCACCGGTTCCATAATTCCAAACTAAGGTTTTTCTTGGGAGCTGCGTCCATACCGTCGAACTCGTGACCTTCGCATCAATAATCAGTTCGCTAGTTCCGACTAGCTCAACCATCAAAATCTGATCACTGGCTGAGAGCAAAGATGAATCCACTTTTAGATTAAGCCCCGCAGGCGTGAACATATTTTGCAAAGTTAAAATGTTTTGAGCGTCGTCACTTGCCTCAAGACGAGCGTTCGTACCGATGATCGGTACTGCACCACCGTATTTCGCATCAGTTCCAAAAACCCCGATTGCTTTTTTCGTGACAATGCCAGTCGCAGGATCCCCGTAGATAACACGCAAGAGATATCTACCAGTAGCGTTAACGGAGCCGGGGATTGAAACATCAAAAATCTGTTGTCCATTTGAAACTGAAGTTAAAACAGTAGCGGCTGAGATATCAGCACTCGTTACCCGCGTGAATATGAGCGTACTCTCTGCTTCTAGAGAATCAATAGTGGGTTCTTGCGCAAAGCACGGAATAAAAAGTAACAACGTCGCCATTGACCCGATAAGTATTTTTTTCATTTCAGACTTATCTTGATCCCCTTTTTCTTTTTTGTCAAGCGGATTTTGACTTTTTTTGCAAATTCTACAATCTTCAGTTTTTGTAAAGATTTTATAGCTAACTTCTTGTCATGATTAGGACAATATCTGCAATAAAATCTGCGCCAGGATAATCTTGCTCACACTCGCGACTGGGAAAACCGACGCATAACCCACATTGGGCTGGTCTGACTTTGTTTCTTCAATACTGAATCCCAGCGCCGCCGGTTGAGTGTGAACTCCAGATACCATCCCCATCATCGTAGCCCCGCTTACCTTGAACAATTTTGACCCCAATACAAGGAAGACCGAAGCCGAGATTGCAGTTGCGACCGCCCCAACGAGGAACGTCGTAAGTCCAGAACCAGAAGCCAGTGCCTCCCGAAAAGCAAAGCCGCTTTTGACTCCAACCGCCGCTAAAAAGAACACCAGTCCAATCTGTCGCAAGGTCAGATTGGCGCTATACGGCAAGCTCCAGTTGATCGGGCCCGTCCGGTGTAATGCGCCCAAAACAAGAGCAACAACCAACGGACCACCTGCATTCCCGAGCTTAAAGACCAGTCCACCTGGTAGGTGTACTGGAATAAGCCCGATTAACAATCCAAGTGCAATTCCAAGTGCGAAGCTCAGAATGTCAATCTCGCTGAGTGCGCGATAAGAGTCGCCCAAATACTTGCTGATCCGGGTCATGTTGTCCCGGTGGGTAACGACTCGAACCCGATCACCAGGCTCCAGGATCGTGCCGCCATCGGGAAGTATTTCTACTTCTCCGCGCTGAAGGCGAGTCATGACAGCGTCATATTTTTGCGGCAGATTGAGCTCTGCCAAGGTCATTCCGAAGACCATCGGGTTAGACACTACGATCCGACGGTAATCGTATTCGGTTCGATCTAACTCTAATCTGACCCCGGCGTCCTCGCCGAGGACTTCGATTGCCTGGGTCATCTGAGACTCGGGGCCAACCGCCGATATGAGGTCATCAAGCGCAAGTTGGATACTGCTCTCAGCAATCTGCACCGTCTGACCTCGCTTGATCCGTCCGAACACGAGCCCAAGCTGATTGGCCTCCATGATCTCAAGAATCGTTTTCCCGACGATTTCGGGATTCTTAACGCGAATGGTTCGATTGAGGAGCGTTTCCCTTGGGGGAGGCGATAGTGTCCCTGACCTTCGCTTTGCATTGGCATACAGAATCATGCAAACCAGAAGGGAAACCACCCCCATGGGATAAGTGATGGCGTAGCCTACGCCTGGCCCCGGGCTTCCATTTGCTAGTTCCATTACCGCGGCGAGCGCTGCGGTATTGGAAAGTGATCCCGTGAATCCTCCTACGGCGACCTCTGGCTGGATCGTGAGCATTCGACTTGCCGTGAACCAGATCCCGGCGGTGATCAGTAAGCAAAGCCAAGTCAATAAGGTTGTGGCGATCCCTCGCTTCTTAAATGAAACAATAAACCCTGGGCCGCTGGATAACCCGATCGTATACACAAACATTGCGAGTCCAAGTGACAAAATCACGTCAGGCAAGGCAATGGTCTTGTCTAGAGCACCAACCCCTAATCCAACAAAAAGAACTGCCGCGACTCCGATCGAAATGCCCGCAACCTTGATTTTTCCTAACGTGAATCCTAATCCTGCGACCAAAAATAGGGTCAAAAGTGGGTTTTTTGAAAGGAGTTCAAGCAGGGGATGCACGGGTGTATTTTTATTTTAGCCGTTCTGATGCGCCATACTTGCCATATCTATGAAGATCGTTGGAACGATGGATGGGACTGGCAAAAGGATCGTCGTGATCGTGAGTCGGTGGAATGAACTGATCACAAAGGCACTCACCGAAGGGGCGCTCGATACGCTTTCGCAAGCGGGATGCACAGATGTAAAGGTGGTAGAAGTTCCCGGTGCATGGGAAATTCCTCTCACGTGTTTGGCACTGATCGAAGCAGGCAACATCGACGGAATCGTTGCTCTCGGATGCATTTTGCAAGGGCAAACCACACATGCCGCATTGCTCTCAAAAGATGTGAGCGGCGCATTGATGAATATTCAAAATCAGACAGGAATTCCGATCGGTTGGGGAATCTTGACGCCAGAAGACCAGGAGCAAGCACTCGACCGATCTGGAATGAAGCTTGGTAACAAGGGCAGAGAAGCGGCTGGATCCACCCTGTACATGGTCAATTTGCTCGAAGCGATTGTGCCGAAAGATTAACCATTTGGTGAAATCATGTCTTGGGGAATCGTAATTGTTGCCGGCGGGTTCGTTTCCGATCCGCTTGCATCCCGGATTGGATCACCCCGAAAAGCCCTCGCTAAGTTTGGCGAAAATTCATCCTTGGAGATCGTTCATCAAGCCGCGCTTGAATCAGGGCTAGGCCCAGTGGTCGTCTTGAGCGGGGAAGATACTCTCAGCCACTTTCCAGACATGCGAGGGGTCTTTGAGGTTGGATCGGCGATTGACAACGCGATTGCCGGAGGAGAGGCGCTTGGCACCGAGCGGGTCTTGATTCTGCCGGCGGATTTGCCGTTGCTGAAGCCGGAACATATTCGGGAATTTGCGCACGAAGTGGACCAGCGTCTTCCCTATTCAACCTGGTTCGCGGGAGGACTTTCACCATTTGGTGAGGCGACGCAAAAATTCCCTGGCGCGGAACTAGAAGCTCTTCATCTTCGTGAGGGCGGGTTCCTTGCTGGAAGCATGTTTGCAACCACGGTAGAGGGGTTGAAGCAGGGCAAGGACTTTTTTAACGCCATTCGGCATAACCGAAAAAGTCAGTTCAGAATGCTCCGCGAGATCGGTCTTGGCACGATGATCCGGTTTTTCCTGAGACGCATTTCCCTTGAGGAAGCTGAAACTCGGCTAGGTCAGTTGCTTGGCGGGGCGGTCTTCATTATCCCGACCTGCGCGGCTGAGACGATGATGGACTTTGACACTGTCGCTGATTACGAGTATCTCTTGCGACATCTTTAACCAAGTGGTTAAATCTTCTCGCAAACGTACATGACTTCGATTTCGTCGAGTTTAACCGGGCGCTCACCCCAATCTCCGGCGGTGCCGCCCCACACATTCCGTACTCGGAATCCTGCATGGTGAAGCATTGCGATATATTCGGATGGAATGAACGGACGCTCATTGAGATACATCTCTTTTGTGCCTTCTGGGAGAACCCACTCGTCAGCATAGAAAAGCATCATAGTGGCTGGGTTGAAGGATCCTCGTTCGACATCTTCATCGGTCATCCGGCGAAGGATTGACAGCCCATTCATAGCCGTTATGATCAGAGGGGCGCCAGGTCGCAGCGATGCTGCGATGTTCTTGAGAATCGAAAGGTCATGCTGCACGGGCTCCTCTCCACGGCTTGCCAAACCGAGTCCGCCTTCGCAAATGCAGATGCCAGCATCAAATGCAGATGGATTTGACCATTTGGTTAAATCCGCTTCGATCCAATCGATTTCCAGTAGATCTGAATCTACTTTCGATTTGGCGATTGCGAGCATCGCTCCGGAAATATCAACTCCAGTGACCCGAAGCCCTGCTCTCGCGAGCTCTACTGAATGCCGTCCGGTTCCGCACCCGGCATCAAGGAGCTTCATTCCTGGCTTCAACCCCATCACTTCGCGCAAAAACTGAGCTTCGACTTTCGTATTCGCGACGAATGCATTTTGATCGTAATGCGGGGCGTGGGCATCAAAAAATTCTTTCCAGTCCGTAGATTCGACTTCTTTCATGACTTTGGGCTAAAGGTACCCAGTCTTTTCGGACGAAAGTCATATTCCTGGCTTAAAGCAATCGTATAATAGAAACGAATGAATAGTGATAATCGAGAACGGCGTGAATACACTTCCAACAATCCTTTGATGCAGGAGAAGTACTTTGAGGGAGGATTTACAGCGGGGGTTGCAGAGGGCTCGGCAATGACCCTGGCCGGCACGGCAACGAAGCTTGGTGTGCTGACTCTTGTGGTCTTAATTGCTGCAGTTTTCGGGTGGACAAATTTTAGCTACCCGATGGTGGCAATCTCATGCGCATTCACTTGGATTTTTGGATTCACGATCGCATTTAAGCCAAATTGGGCTCCATTTGTTGCTGGACCATACGCAATCGTTGAAGGGTTATTTCTTGGATCTTTTTCTTTTGCGGTCATGGCATATGTAAAGACAACCGAAAATGGCGCTCAGTATGCAAACGCGGTGCCCTTGGCCGCATTTGCTACCATCCTGACCTTGTTGGTGACTCTCGGATTATATGCGTCACGGATTGTCCGAGTAGGAGACACGTTTAGGGCAGTTGTCTACGGAATGACCGGAGCGATCGCCCTTTTTTATCTTTTCAGCAATATTGTGGGGATGTTCGCACCGGGGTTTGTCTCCGGTTTGGCTGTCAACCAAAGTGGGCCAATTGGCATAGGGTTTTCCCTTTTCTGCATTGGAGTGGCTGTTTTTAACTTTTTCACAAACTTCGACATGATCGAGAGGGGAATCCAGAATCGGGCACCAAAGTACATGGAGTGGTTCGGGGCGGTCGCCGTAATGGTAACGCTCTGCTGGCTCTACTTTGAAATCATTAAGTTGGTTTGGAAATTGAGCCGGAGATAAATTTTTATTCAGGAAAAGTCTCGGACTTTCAAAACCCCGATCTCGGAACTTTCCGGATCGGGGTTTTTATTTTGAACCTGAATTCAGTAAAATTCCTTGGCGCGAAGCTCTGAACGAATGCTCGATCTGTCGCGTCTACCCTCCAGACAAGGAAGCAATTGCCGGGAGGTCGTGACATTCTTAGCGATATCGGTCTACAATGCTTCACTTGTTGGGAGTTTTGATGTTGACGACGCGACTAAATCTTTTGCGAGGGACTGTTTAAGATGGCCTTACCACGGATGAAATGGACGGAGTTCCTGGTTTCAAAGAATCTTTTGAAGCCGGAACAGCTGGAAGAAGCGACAAAGGTCGCCCAGCAGACCAATCAGCCCTTAGAAAAAGCCCTCGTTAAGCTCAACTTTGTGGGCGAACGTGAGGTCGCAGGCGCAAAGGCCCAAGAAGGCGGATACGCTTTTGTAGACCTTGACCGTGTGACTGTAGAGTCAAGCGCTCTCAACGTCCTGCCTGACCGCATTGCCCGAAATCGAAACGTCGTCCCAGTCAAGAAGGACGGCAATATGCTCTATGTCGCGATGGCAAATCCAGCAGACGTGGTTGCCCTTGACGATATCAAGATGGCGACCGGAGGTCTTCGGGTTGTTCCTGTCGTCGCTCTAGCCGCCGCGATCGAAGACGCGATTGCAAAATATTACGGCGGCGCGCAAAATACCGCTGAAGTATCTCCGGGTCCAACCAAGGACGTCCCCGGCGTGAACATGAACGATGCCGCCAGGCTCGCGATGGCTCAAGCCGCTGCTGGTCGTGTTTCTGCCGACGACGATTATGATGCTGGTGGCGACGCCGACGCGGAAAAAATGGCCGAACAGGCTCCGATTATCCGCCTCGCCAACGCCGTGATTCAGCAAGCAATTGCCGACCGAGCGAGCGACATCCACGTTGAGCCACAAGAAAAAGGCGTTCGGGTTCGGTACCGGATTGACGGTGTTTTGATGGAAGCGATGACTGTTCCCAAAAACCTGCAAGCTCCGATGATCTCGCGTCTGAAAATTATGGCGGACATGAACATCGCCGAACGACGCGTTCCTCAGGACGGTCGGATTGAAGTTCGCCACGCCAACAAAGATTTTGACCTTCGGGTGAGCTCGATCCCGACGCCGATGGGCGAAAAGATCGTTATGCGGATTCTGGACAAGTCAAGCGTTATGCTTGGTTTGAACAAGCTGATGTTCACCGACGAAAACCAGCTGAAGATCGAAGAAATGATCTCCCAGCCAAACGGGATGTTCCTTTGTACCGGGCCTACTGGATCCGGAAAAACGACAACCCAGTATTCGGTTCTCAACAAGCTCAATACTGTCGGCGTTAACATCGTGACCGTCGAAGACCCAGTTGAGTACCAGCTTCCTGGAATTTCACAGGTTCAGGTCAATAAGAAGGCCGGTTTGAACTTCTCGAACGCGCTCCGGGCATTCCTTCGGCAAGACCCTGACGTGATCATGGTCGGTGAAATGCGTGACCTTGAAACGGCGGAAATTGCGATTGAATCTTCGCTTACGGGTCACCTTGTTTTGTCCACGCTCCACACGAACGATGCGCCATCCGCAACGCTCCGTCTGGTTGACATGGGCATTGAGCCCTACCTGATTTCAGCGACGATCATCGGTGTTCTCGCTCAGCGACTTGCTCGTAAAGTCGACCCGAATCACAAGGAGCCATACACAGTTAAGGCGATTGACCTCCGCCGATTTGGTATGGATATGACCGATCCCGATGAGGACATCACGCTCTATCGCGGTGTTCCTCACGAAGACAACCGAATGACTGGATTCCGTGGTCGTATGGGTATTCACGAGTTGATGTCCATGAACGCCGAAATCGCCGAACTCGTCGTCCGACGGTCTCCGCTCAACGATATTAAGATGGCGGCAAAGGCGAACGGAATGCGCGAGCTTCGCGAAGACGGATTGGTGAAGGTGCTTCAGGGCGTCACCGACCCAACCGAAGTCATGCGCGTCGTGTTTACTGCTGGTTACTAAGGCTCAAACCTTTTTCGTCCCAACAAATGATCCTAAGTATTGCTTAGGATTTTTTGTTACGGTTTATTGGGACGCCGGGACGTTGGAACGGATGTGATCGCGAAGGTGTTTCAATCTACCGTGAGCAAGGAAACTAGGAAATTGAACTTGCCCTGGCTGCCAGCCTTGTTACTCACCATCTTCATTTTCGGCGGACATCTCGCGTCAGTGATGTCGATTCAGAATCCCTTGCATATACTTTTCGCGATGATGCCGGCTCCAATGCTAATTGGGTTTGCAGTGTTGGTTTCAGGGTTTCACGTGCGGCGGATCATCTCGAAAGAGTCACTGGTCCTCAATTCTGGAGTGGTTTTCTTGCTCCTGTCCGGTTCAATCTCACTCATGGATCTGGGGCGCTCTGGAGCAGGAGCTCCTGCAAATGGCGATTTCAAAGTCATGACGTTCAATGTTCACTTTGGAAGTCGAAAGACTCCAGATTTACTGAACCTGATCCGGTCCGAAAATCCCGATGTCGTACTTCTCCAAGAAAATTTTGGGGATCAAGATAGTCCTGCAAACTTCTTGCAATCTAACCTACCCGGTTGGCACCTCGTACGATTCAAAGGGGCTGCAACGCTCACAAAGTATCCGATCCTGTCCTCAGAGGGAATAAGCCTCAATGATCAGCGATTCCATGGTCTGCTCGTTACGGTATTGCAAACTCCTAAGGAAGAATTGAAAGTAATCAACGCTCACTGGTCTGCCCCTCAAAGTGCTCTCGGTTGGAATCCAATCAAGTCAGCCTCCGTCGTAAAAATACATGAACTTACGACAACCCTAAGAACAATCAAATCCTCGGATCTTCCGACACTCCTTTCTGGAGACTTAAACACTCCTCCAACACACCACGCGATCAAGAGACTCAGTGCCGATTTGGAAAGCTCCTTTGAAGTAAAGGGCGTTGGACCGGGTTGGTCATTTCCGAGCGGGATGCCCATGGTCAGGATTGATCACATTTTTCTTTCGGCGAAGCTCAAGACAACTCAATGTCGCCTCGGTCCAAAACTTGGTTCTGATCACTTACCGCTGATTTCAGAGATCCGATTTGTTCGAGACTAGGAAACGGCTGTAAAGTCTTCTCGAATCTGGTGACATATTCACATATTCACTGAAACCAAATCTAAGTCCACACTTACGCAGGTAGCTCGCTGACTTAACACGATCCGCATCAAATCACGTAGAATGTATCCATGGGTGGAGCACCACGCAAAGTAGTTGTTGTTGGCGGCGGATTGGCCGGTCTGATGACGACCTTGAAGCTAGCTGAGGCTGGCGTTAAGGTCCAATTGTTTTCTATCGTCCCGGTCAAGCGGTCGCACAGTGTGTGCGCGCAGGGCGGGATTAATGGCGCGGTCAACCTGCGCGGAGAGGGCGACTCGCCGTATCTTCACTTTGAAGACACGATCACTGGGGGCGACTTCCTTAATCACCAACCCCCGGTCATGTACATGGCCGAACGGGCTCCTGCTATCATCTTCTTGCTCGACCGCATGGGTGTGCCGTTTAACCGGACCGCAGAGGGTCTACTGAGCTTCCGCCGGTTTGGCGGAACTCTCAAGCACCGCACTGCCCACGCTGGCGCAACCACGGGGCAACAACTCCTTTACGCTCTTGACGAGCAAGTTCGACGGTACGAATCTGGGAACATGGTTGAGAAGTACGAAGGCTACGAGTTCCTTGGGATCATTAAAGATGAGGAGGGTAACTGCCGTGGCGTCACAGTGCAGAACCTCAAAACCATGGCCATCGAGTCTTTCCCTGCCGATGCTGTTGTCATGGCAACCGGTGGTAATGGAGTTATTTTTGGCCGAAGCACGAATTCCGTGATCAATACAGGTTCGCCGGTTAGTATTTGCTATCAACAAGGGGCGGTTTACGGAAATCCAGAAATGGTTCAGATCCACCCGACCGCTATCCCAGGCGAGGACAAGTGCCGACTCATGTCCGAATCGGTACGAGGCGAAGGAGGTCGTATCTGGACCCCACGCGATCCGGAAGATAAGCGACACCCGCTTCAGATTCCCGAATCCGACCGATGGTACGTCTGCGAAGAGCTCGACCCGGTTTATGGCAACCTTCTTTCCCGCGACTTGGTCAGCTTTATCATTTACTGCGTTTGCCGCCGAGGCAAGGGCGTGGATAAGCGGCAACAGGTTTATCTGGACATCACTCACCTTCACAATTCCCGTGGCGGACCCCACACCCGCGAGATCATCAACGACAAGCTCGAAGGGGTTTTGGAGATTTACGAGAAGTTCATGCGGGTTGACCCAATTGACAACCCGATGAAGATTTACCCTGCTCAGCACTACACAATGGGCGGACTTTGGGTGGACTATGAAAAGGGTCACGATGGTGCGCTCGATGACGATAGTCACCGAAACCAGATGACCAACATTCCTGGTCTTTTCGCGGCTGGCGAGTGCGAGTACCAGTATCACGGTGCAAACCGTCTTGGTGCTAACGCATTGCTTGCCTGCTTGACCGGAGGAGAACTGACCGCAAAGGGCGTTTCTGCCTACCTAAAGGGTGCCACAGTTACCAGCGCGGATCTACCATCCAGTCTCGCCGAGGACTTCCGAAAGAAGGCCGAAGACGAGTACGCGCATTTGGCTAAGAGCAATGGAAAGGAAAACCCTTACCGACTCCACGCCGAACTTGCGGATATTGTCTGGAACAATTGCGGCATCTGGAGAACGCAGAAAGACTTGCTTAACGCCAAGACCCTGCTCAAGGACCTCATGGTTCGTAGCAATCAGTGCAATCTGATTGATGCCAGCGGTTGGAGTAATCAAGCCGTGCCGTTCACTCGATCGGTCAAGAATATGATCGTGATGGCAGAAGCAATCGTCGGTGGTGCAATTGAGCGACAAGAATCCCGCGGAGCCCACTTTAAGATGGACACGCCAGAGCGCGACGATGACAAGTGGCTATGCACAACCAAGGCGACCTACAATCCAGAATGGCCTACCTTTGACTTTAGCGAAAAGATCGAATGCAATGTCATTGCACCTCGACCTCGCAAGTACAAGATTAATCAGATCAAGGTCGTCAATATGATCCTTGGCGAGAAGTATCTTGAGACGGGCGAAGTCGATTCCCGAGCAGGCGAAAAGCCGGTTCCGGTCTAATCCTAGTCTTGGGAAATGAAAAAGGGCTATCTCTGTTGAGATAGCCCTTTCTTTTGGTCACGCGTACAGTTTAGGAAGCCGGCGCGATGACGACGTGGCGATGTGGCTCTTCGCCTTCGCTGTATGTTGTGACGCCTGCGATCTCGCTGAGGGCCTTGTGAACGATTCGGCGCTCGAATGCTGGGAGGGCGTCAAAGACAGCCTCTTCGCCGCGCTTAAGGACTTCAGCAGCAACATTCTGTGCCAGTGTCGTGAGAACTTCTTCGCGTCGGGTTCGGTAGTTGTTGCCGTCGAGAGTCAAGCGTACACCGTTATTGAGTTGCTTGGTCAAAATCAGGTTGACGATGTACTGGAATGCGTTCAGAACTTCGCCTTGCTTTCCGATGAGGTGCGAGGCATCCTTTCCGTCGAGTTCGAGGTTGACATATTTGCCACTGATCTCGTGAACTTTGACTTCGGCATCAATCTCCGCGATGTTCAAAATCTCTTCGATGATCGCGATGATCTTTTCGGCATCCGCTTCGGTTGCGATGATTTCTGGAGCACTCGCCGCTGCGACGGCCTCCTCAGCATCATCACCGGATTCGTCTTCTGTTTCGGCAGCAGGCTCTTCGGTCTTTTCGACCTTTGGCTTGCGACCGCGAGCGGCTGGCTTTGCCGGAGCTTCTTCGGCCTTGGCTTCTGCTTTCTTCGCCTTCGGAGCTTTTACTTCTTCGACTTCTGCAGAGGCGGCACCGAGTCTTTCGACTTGAACCTTGAACTTCTTCTTTCCGAAGAGGCCAGATTGTTCATCCAAGATCGTCACCTTGAGGTCAGAGGCGTCCACACCAAGTTGTGTGGCGACAGTTTTCAGCACATCATCTGCGCTTTTTAATTGGAGTTCCAACGTTTCCATAAATCAACTCAAACTTTTATTGGGATTTGTTCTTTTTCTTGCCCGATTTTCCACGGCCAGGATTGTACAAACTCCCGTTTCCTTTTCCATTTTCCCCATTTTTCGGTTGCTCTGGTTTGAGCTTGGTTTTCGCGGCACCGTTCTTTTGCTCCATTTGCTCCTGAGCGATGCGTTGTTGCTCTTCCATTAGCTTCGCAAAGAACCCTGACTTGGCTGGAATTCCTCCCGCTATGGTTGCAACTTTCTGCAACGGCGGAATCGGAATTCGGTAAGCCACCAGAGATTGCGCGGTGGAAAAAATGTTCAAGAAAATCCAGTAAAGCACAAAAGCGCATGGAAACGGGAAGATAAACATCGAAAAAGTCACAAAAACTGCGACCGCGAGTCCAATCATCCTTTGTTGCTTTGCATTATTCGGGTCTGATACCGGCTGGAGCCAGGTGGCAATGATCATCGAAATGCCGTAGATCACGTTCAAAATCCAGTCGGTGCCGCCAAGGTTCGGCGCGATCAGCCAAGGGTATTGCGCTGACATCCCAGAATTCACCCAGAGGAACGTCCCTTTGGTGAATTCGAAGCGGTAATGGAGCATCGCATTAAAAACAATTAAGAACAGGGGCAATTGTGCCAAAGCAGGAGCACAACCGGCGGCAGGATTGATCCCGTAATCTCGGTAAAGCTGCATGGATTCCTGCTGGAATGCCACTTGGTCGGTCATTTGCCCTTTCTTGTCGGTGTACTTGTCCTTGATCTCCTTTGAAAGTGGCTGGAGTTGCATCATCTGACGGCCGAACATCAGCTGCTTTTGCGCTAGCGGAAAAACGATCGCGCGAACGACAAGTGCCAAAAGAAAGGCAGCTAAGGTGTAGCTGTAGTTTGGATTCGCTCCGGTCAAATTGACGAAGAAGTCGATCAGTTGGTAGCCAGGGATGAAGCCCCAGACCAAGTCTTTCTTGTTCATCGCAGAAAGATCAAAGACAATTTGATTGTAAAGAGAATCTCCGGAAACTTCTGTCATTGGGTAGCCCTTGACTGGGGCTACGGCTACCTTGACATTTTTCCAGTCCGGATTCGATATCATTGCCCGGTGCTTAGGGTCCAACTGGGTAAAGGCTGTGTTCAGACGTCCGATTTCTTTTTTTGCCGCTCCAGCCTTTGCTGAAGTATGGGTTTTGAGCAGGAAGGCTTGTAGAAGCTTTTGATCCACTTCCTTCTGCGGGATGTTTTTGGCCTTTGCTTCTTCTTTGAGTTTGCCCTCATATTTCCCGTACTCGGCGACAATGGAAACGTCGAGAATCTCTCGGTTCATCTTTTGCATATTTGCAAAAATCTGATCTGAGGTCCTTGTTTCGACGGTTCTCTGTGTCCCCCCGGTGAAGAGCTGGATACCTAGGAAGATGGTCGCTGCGAGTAGCAGCGTCGTCATCAAGTTATTTTTCGGGTTTTGAGCTTGACTCATTGCGTTTTGGTACGGGATCGTGCCCGCCGGGACGGAACGGATGACAGCGGGAAATGCGTTTGATTCCCATCCAGCTTCCGATCCAAAAACCATACTCTTCGATTGCTTGAAGGGTGTAGTTTGAACATGTAGGAGTATATCTGCAAGAGGGCGGTTTCCACCGGGTTGACTTCTGGTAAATCCGGATTAGTCCGACGCCGATTCGGATTCCAAGAGGTTTTCGATCTGGCATTTCAGTGACTCTAAATCAGACACTATCTCTGTAAACGTTGCTTGGCTTGCGCTCCGTTGCACCATCACCACGCAATCCATTTCATTTGCCTTGGGGAAACTTCTCCAGGCGGCAAGAATGCGGCGTTTGTAGCGGTTTCGGGCGGGTCTATTTCCGAGTGATCTGCTGGTGGCGACGCCTAATTTTCCGACGCCAGGAAGAGCAATCAAACGCAAAAACCGCCCGGTTCTCCGCAAACCCTTCGAGAAGATTTGCTCGAATCGAGCGGAAGTAGGTCCATTGCCCAAAAAAGTTTCTGGTGCCAGAAATTGGCTTAGACGGCGGCGACGCGGTGTCGGCCTCGCGCTCGGCGACGCTTGATGGTGTTTCGACCGTCAGTCGTGCTCATGCGAATGCGAAATCCGTGCTTCTTGAATTTGTGACGGTTGTTAGGTTGGTAAGTTCGTTTCATGAAAAAGCCGTCCTCAGTTGGAATCCAACTCAGTGTATGTGGACTGTTGATAATACCCCAGGAGAATTTTTTTCGCAATCCCTGAATCTTTTTAGGGGGTTGGGACGTTGCGCAAGAGTTCGGTTTGTTCGGTTTGTTCGGTTTGTTCGGGTTGTTCGGGTTGTTGATATACCAAATTACGATTTCCTGGTCAGAATTAAATTGATCCGAACCCCCAAACTCCAATCTACTCCCCCGGAGTCTGCCGCACTGAGATCGCAATCTGACAACACGCCATCGCTGCGATCAAAGCCAAAAATCCCACCGGCTCCATCAGCGCGATCTTTCCTTCTGGGATTACCGCAGTCGGCTGAGTAAGAAGAGTACTTGCTAGGAGAATTGAATGAAACATCTTAGTCAGCCTACCCTTCTTACGCGAAATCTCCCGACGGTTACCAGAACACGTGCTCGTGCACTAGTGTTAGGAGCGCTAGCTCTTGGTTAAATCGTCGCTTCTACTGTGAGAGGAAGAACTGACTTCCATCAATTTTCCGGTTTCCGCCCGAAGTTGTGGTGAAAAAGTCATCCGTCGCTGCGCCAATCCCGACTGCGGTTGCCTTTTCTATCTGAGGCGTTTTCGGGCCACCACTAATTAGGGTTATCCCAAACGCGACGAATAATGCGCCAGCTGTTTCGTACCATTTCTCAGCTTTCGTGCCATCTGACTTAAATTCCTTGACATCTAAAACCACTTCACCTTTCTTGACATCAATAATTCTAACATCAACGGTAGCCGTTGCCTTTGTCTTTGGACCCAGCCCGACCCAAACAGACTTTACGTGCCAATAGATTCTTCCCGAACACACAAAATCAACATTTGCCGCACGACCATACTCAAGGAGCTTTTTATTGTCTGGGATTTGGGGCTGATTTTTAGGATCTTCAATAATGGATGTCCAACCCTCTGAATTCTGCTGGAGCCAGAATTTTCGGCTTTCTTCCGAAGGCTGAACTGACATCTTTCCTCTTTCTTCAAACAGTTTCTTGAGTATCTCGCTAGACATCGACACTCCTTTCTCGCTAGTGCCTTTCTCATTTTCGCAGTAGCTCCAAGGAAAAATCGCAACAGCTGGCACGTAGTTTTTCGGCTCAGGTTGGGTTTGCTCAACGGAGTTTGACACAGAAAAGAAGTTCGCGCTCATCAGCAACGAAGCAAATACAATTGAAGTACTCATCATTGAAAATACTATCAGGAATCTTGTGTTTTGTCAAGTTACCCAAGTTCAACCGCGTTATCGGACCATTTTCAGTCAAAATCACAGGACGATGTCCGAAGCCCTGAACAAGAAAACGATCCGATCCAAGACCGGGGTGCGGCAGTTGCATAAGGCGTTTAAGAACGACCGGGCTCGGCCCGTTGAGCTTGCGTTTTTCTTGCAGGATCTCGACGATCCGTACAACGTTGGCGGAATGTTTCGGGTCGCAGACGCTTGCGGTGCGAGCGAGATGATCATGAGCGGCAAGACTCCCATGCCGCCCGATCCGCAGATTCATGTGACCAGCATGGGGCATCATCGCCGCATCAAGCACCGCCACTTTGCAGGTCACGAGGAAGCCGCGATCTGGATCAAGCAACAAGGCTACAGTCTCGTCGCGGTGGAGCTGGCTGAAGGCGCGGAGCTTTATACCGACTATGAATGGCCCGAAAAAGTCTGTCTAGTCCTGGGCAACGAGGTCAACGGCGTCTACACCAGCGTCATGAAACACCGCGACGGCGCGGTCTACATCCCCATGTTCGGCAAAGGCCGATCCATGAACGTCCACGTCTCCGCCGCGATCGTCGCTTTCCATATCAAGGTGAGTTCCTAACCCCAATCCAAAGGACACATCTCAAAAACTTTATCCTCTCACTGAACCTCCCTAGCGCGAGATCGTTTTTCCTGTCGTGAAGCATTTATGGACTGTCCTCGGTTTAACTTTTTGGCGAACGTCTGCTATTGCCGCGCCATTTGATGAGGTCACCACAACTGTTGACCAGTTTTTGGCGTCCCGCCCATTGGTTGCGGGAGTTTCTGTTCGGCTGGTCAAAGGCACCAGAGTAGTTTACGAGCGGCACTTTAGGGGCTACACTTCTGCGACAGTCGAACCTATCGCCTCAGCTACTAAGTGGCCGAGTTCGGCGACAATCATGAAACTTGTCGAACAAGGTTTGGTCAATTTGGATGTCCCAATCAGCACCTATTTGCCGCAGTTTACGGGACAAAAGGGCACGATGACCCTCCGACAATTGTTTTCTCACACATCTGGTCTGCCCGGTTCCAGTTCATTTATCTCAAATCGCGACATTACTCTGACACAGGCGGTAAATCAGATTGCTACTTCTACGCCTATGAATACCGCTCCTGGGACGGAGTTTTCTTATGGAGGAGTTTCGATGCACGTCGGAGGACGAATTGCCGAAGTTGTGACGGGGCAATCCTGGGAAGCTTTGTTCGCCCAGCGCGTCAGCGGCCCAATAGGAATGACTCAAACTGACTATCAGGGGCTTGGGGCAACCCAAAATCCCCAGATTGCTGGAGGAGCCAGAACGTCTTTGAGCGATTACGGGAAGTTCCTTGCGATGCTGAAGAACGGAGGGATGGCTGGGAATGTACAAATTTTGAGCCCGGACTCGGTTCAAGAGATGATGAAAGATCAGACAAATGGATTGCCAATTGGGTTCACACCCACCACCCCGGCGACCACCCGATATGGCTTTGGCACTTGGCGGGACATTGTCGCTCCGGATGGACGCCTGATCGAAGGATCAGATCCTGGAGCGTTCGGATTTACACCTTGGATAAATTTCGAGGGGGACTATTATGGGATTTTCATGGTGCGTTCTACATTGTCCAATGTCTTGCCAACGGTGAATCTCATCCGAGAAATTGCCCGGCGAGATATGCAATTGATTCCAATTCGACTTTCTGGGAACATCAATATCAGCCAATTTGCGGGACAGCTTTCTGGAGAGACGCTCACCTTGACCGTCAAAACCATCTCAGGAACCTTTGTCGCCCAAAAATCGCTCGAGGTGGACTCAAACGGCGACTTTTCAACAGATTGGAATTTACAACCAGGCGAATACTTGATCACCGGAAAAACAGGAACTGCCCTCAGCGAAACCGCACCAGTAAAGATTTCCGGTGATGGAGCGCTTGGGGTGAACTATTCGTTGATTAACGGCGACGTTGATAATGATAACGAGGTTGGTCCAGGTGACTTTGAGATCGTTGTGGAAAATTTTGGATCGGTTTTAGCCTTGGGAAGTGAGGGCGATCTGGATGGAGACGGTGAGGTAGGACCGGGGGACTTTGAAATAGTCGTGCACAACTTCGGAATTTCGGGAAGTTAAGGTGTTTGTGGGCTAATCTTGGAACTCAGGCGGCCACTCGGCGGGATTACCCAGGATGTCGAAGACTAGCCTCTTGAGTTCCGAAATTTTTTCCGGTTTGATTGCAATCGTAGAGTCATGGACATTTGTTGCTCCGACCCACACATCCGCGCAACTTGTGCAGACAATTGCTTGACTTCCGAATGGAAAGCCGCCGATTTCAAGCAATAAGTCGGCGTGAAAGACGCATTTATTCTGGGCTCTATCAGGGTCGTGATTCGATGAGTTGGAAAGAAAGGCAACCAGTGCCAAGACCTTTTTCCGATCATGCTTTATGGGCTCAAGATAAAACGGTTGCCGCATCGCAGCCTTGTGCTTTGTCTTTCTAAGGTGATTGCTCTGCATCGCAATGGTAACGAGCGGATAGCCCTGGTAGACCGTTGTGTTGCTGGCATTAAATCTCACAAAGAAATCCCCTGGTTTTGAGTGTCGCATGAGAAACCAGAGTAAAGTTGTAATCAAGATGGGCGCACTAACGAATATGATCAACCAGGTCCATCGATAGTCTTCTTTCGTCTGTGGCATTTGTACCTACCTTCCCTGCGCGCGCTCGATTTCGATCATCCTTTTGATCGCTAAAAGCTCGATGTCCTCAAACTTGCGAAACCGAATACAGGACTTCCCGACGCTCGCCTTGGGGAATAACGCCTTATGCTTTTCGGTAAGATACTCATGATCTGCATTGACAGAAGTGCAGTAGAAACTGATCGAAGCTTTGTTGGAACCGATCCCTAGTCTAAAAAACTCGCCCGGTTTTCCGGCAGCGGTGTTGTAACTGAAGCTCCCAAATCCGATCATGCCGTTCCACATTTTTGGGGCGTAGTCCGGGGCCTCCGCGCGGATAAAGTCGTAAAGATTCTGGACCTGGGGACGTCGTGGTTCATCTAGGGTGACAATGAATTCTTCGGGAGTCATGGTTCCATTATAAGTCTCCGACAGGAATGATAGCGGAGCGTCACTTGGTTACCTGGTGCGGTACGATAGCGTTGTGGTCGCAACGCTTAAAACCCTGCTCCAAGGCGCGATAGATTACGCGGGTCTGTTTCCTCCGGCGGCTTTGCCGATGGACGAAGCCTGCGCGGAATATCGTTCGTTGGTTTTGGGTGAGCATGCGTGGCTTGTCAATCGCTTTGTGTGCCCGGTGGCGTGGCTCAGCGACCTGATGAATTACTTGCCCCCGAGCGGCAGCGAGCCATGGCGGATCAGCGTTCTTGGAACCAGCCTTGAAGGCTATCGCCAAGACCTCAACGTGATCGAACGCTTTGAAGAAGCCGCAGGTGATCGCGCCGTGGTGGAAGCCTACGAAGTCAAAACCTTGCCCGATCAGGTTCACTTTGGCGCGCTCAAAAGCCTAGCTAATGTCGGATTTGACGAGGTTTTTCTGGAGGTCCCATTTGGGCCGACTCAGGTCGAACGGATCCATGACATTGCTACAGTCGAAGGTCTCGGGATAAAGGCCAGGACTGGCGGACTCGAACCGGTGGCTTTTCCCGGCGTTCCCGCCCTGGCATCGTTCATCTACGAGTGCCTTGCCCTCGACCTGCCGCTGAAAATGACTGCCGGTCTGCACCACCCTCTCCCGATTCACGACGAGGCGACGGGCGGCGATATGCACGGATTTTTGAACGTGCTTTGTGCCACGGTAGCGGCGAAAGAGCACGATCTCTCAAGGGCAGAGATCGAGCAGGTTTTGAGTTTAACTTCTGGTGTTGATTTCAAATTTACTCCAGAAAATTTGACTGTTCTTGGTTTGACTTGTGACCTTGCCGCGATCACTTCTGGTCGCGAAACTTTCTTGAATTGGGGCTCCTGCTCCGTGACTGAACCTCTCGAAGACCTTGCCCAACTCGGGCTATCCTAAATCTAAATTTTATGAACCGATATACCGTTCCTGCCAACTGGCGCACCTGGGTCCCTGGTGCCGACGAATCCGACTTTCCAATTCAAAACCTGCCTTGGTGCACCCTTGAAAAGGAAGAATCCAGCGAGATGGCGGTGAGGATCGGCGATTATATTCTCGACCTTTTGCCGCTGCAAGAAGCCGGACTTTTGCCCGAGAATTGTGCGATTTTTGATCCTGAAGTGTTTGCCTTGGAAGACCTCGAGCTTCGCACCGAAATGCGAAAAGCCATTGCCGGATTGCTTCACAAGGACAACGGCAAGCTTCGGGACAATCCCGATTTGCTCGAAGAAGTGATGATCCTCGCCGAAGACGCGAACCTCACGACGCCCATCCCGATCCCGCAGTTTGTGGACTTCTATTCCGGGATTAATCATGCCAGCAATGTCGGCAAGATGTTCCGCCCAGATATGCCACCGCTGCTTCCAAATTACCGAGAGCTTCCGGTTGGATACAACGGTCGGGCCAGCACTGTAGTTTTGAGTGGTGCCGAAATCGTGCGTCCTCACGGCCAAACCAAGGGTGCCGACGACGAACGTCCGACCTTTGGCCCAACCAAGGAACTGGACTTCGAACTTGAACTCGGATTCTTTGTCGCCGCTGACCTGAGCGACTGCCGGATGCTGAGCCACGAAGAGGCAGAAGACGCCATGCTCGGGCTCGTCCTGGTCAACGACTGGTCCGCGCGGGACTTGCAGCGATGGGAATATCAGCCGCTTGGGCCGTTCCTTGCAAAGTCATTCGCAACCAGCATTTCCCCATACATCACGCCGATGGACGCTTTGGAGCCCTTCCGGGTGAAGGGGATGGAGCAAGACCCGGAGCCGCTCGAATATCTTCAGCACCCAGGAATGCGATCCTATGACATTCAGCTTGAGGTTCTGATTCAGACCGAAAAAATGGAAGAACCAGAAGTCATTGCGACCAGCAATAGCAAGCACTTGTACTGGTCGTTCGCCCAGCAATTGATGCACCAGGCTTCCAATGGCACGTTGATTGAACCGGGCGATTTGTATGCCTCGGGAACGATCAGCGGGACCGAAGATGGAACATTTGGCTCTCTTCTGGAGCTGACATGGCGGGGGGCGAAGCCTCTCACTTTGAGCAATGGAGAAACTCGTTCCTTCTTGGAAGATGGCGATACGCTGATTCTGCGAGGCTTCTGCCAGGGCGATGGCTATCGAATTGGATTCGGCGAAGTCAGCGGAACCGTTGTGAGTCAGTAAAGCCATGCTGCTGAATGTTCGCGATTCGGTGCTGCTGATCGTTGATCTTCAGCCAAAATTCATGACCTCGGTGATCCATGCAGAACGTGTGGTCCGGCGGGCAGAATTTTTGTGCCGAGTCGCGCAGATCCTGGAGGTGCCAGTCTTTGCCACCGAGCAAAATCCGGAACGCATGCTCGGCACCGATCCTCGCTTGGTGCCCTTTATTCCTGAGGATCATACTTTCTCCAAGATGGCGTTTAGCGCATTTGGCGCGGCTGGGCTGAACGAAGTTTTGCAACAAACCGGACGGTCAACGGTTGTGATTGTGGGGGTTGAGACGCATATCTGCGTAAATCAGACGATACACGATTGCTACACCCTGGGGCTGACGCCGGTTCTCGTGCCCGACGCAGTGACGAGCAGGGCGGAAGAATCCACGGAAATGGGCCTCAAGCGCATCGCCGCCCTCGGGACGACGATGGCTCATTCTGAATCCGTTGTTTATGAATGGCTGGGGACCGCCGATCATCCCCGATTCCGGGAAGTTCTGGCGGTCGTAAAAGAGTTTTCGGTTTTATAGAAACCGCTTGAACCAGGAAAGGATTTCGTGGAGGCGGTGGATTTTCATGTCGGTCGGTCCGGTGCGGCTCATTCCATGACTGGTTGTGGCTGGGTATCGCACGAAGCGGCTCGGAATTCCGCGTTGCTGAAGCGCAGTGAAGACTTGTTCGCTTTGCTCAATGTTGCATCGCAAGTCGCCCTCGCTATGGATGACGAGCATCGGAGTTTTTGCTCGGTGGAAATAGGCAATTGGTGACTGCGCCCAGAGGTCTTTGATGGCGTCGATATCGCCATAGAATTCTCCCTGGAAGTAGCCATTTGGAACCCAGACGTAGTCGCTGTTCCCGGCTTTGCTGACGAGGTTGCTGACGCAACGGTCGGTCACGGCAACCGCAAAGTCGTCGGTGTGTCCAACCGCCCAGTTGGTCATGTAGCCGCCGTACGATCCTCCGATGATCGCGAGTTTGTGGCTGTCCATCGCAGGATCGGCTTTCATCCAATCTTTTGCTGCCTTCACGTCGGTCCAATCAGGACCGCCCCAAGCGTTTCGGATTGCCTGGGTATGCGCCTCGCCATAGCCCTTGCTTCCGCGTGGGTTGGTGTAAACGACGGTATATCCCTGAGCGGCAAGAAGCTGGAATTCATGCATGAAGGTCCAGCCGTACATCATGTGCGGACCACCGTGGACTGCGAGGATTCCCGGAGTTTGACCATTTGGTGAATTTGGTCGAATCACCCATCCGTGAACCGGATAGCCGTCTTCAGCGGTGGTTTCGAACTCTTCTGCAGCGATGATCTCTAGCTCGCTCAACAGATCTTTGTTTAGATTTGTCAGTTGCTTTGGACCGTGGTCTGCGGAGTCAATCGTGATTAATCCAACTTCCATCAACCCGGTTGTTTTCGCAATCGCGCACGACATCTTGGTGCCGTCAGCGGAGAGATTGCCCATCGTCACGACGTGACTACCCTCGGTCAAGCGCTGAATTTTCTTTTCTGCAAGTTGGACGTAGCCGACTTGCAGTCTGCCGCGCTCTGGGACACGGACATAGATTGCCTGGCTGTCTGGGGACCACTGCAAGTACAGACCATCGTCGCTCTTGGTATCGCTGTTGATACCGGTGGTTAGGCATAGATCGTCGTCGGGGGTAAGGCATGTTTGCGGTCCACCCGTGATTGGCGCGACAAAGAGTCTACGGTTAAAGTCTCCTCGGTCATCGAGGTCGGACTCGAATCCGAAGTAGGCGACCATCTCACCATTTGGTGAAACTCGAATTACGCTCTTCTCGCCGAACGAAAACCCGTCAGGATGGGCGACCGAGCCATCCAGGCTAACAATTGCAATTTTCTCGTTGCGCTTTTCGAGAATGTAGTTCTTCTCAAAATGAGAATACGCAACCGCAAGCGCATCGGAATTAGGAAGCCAATCGAACGAAAAGTCGCCGAGCAATCCCGGTTTGAACAACTCTTTTGTTTCCCCTGTTCCGATGTTTACCGTCCAGAGCGAGTAGCGATCTTCCATGAAGTATCCGTCGCCGTCCATCTTGTACATGAAGCTTTCCGTGATCTTGGGCGGGTCGCTTGCTCCGGATTCCTTTCGCTCGGCGGCGTCTTTTTTTGTGAACCCATCGCTGGTTCTCCGGAACGAAAGCGCGACCATTTGACCATTTGGTGAAATCCTGAATTCCCCCAAAGACCCCTCTGGAAGATCGGAAATCGGCTGCGCCTCTCCCCCCGTCAGCGGAAGGAAAAAGAGCTGGGCTAGCTCGCTCGACTTGCGATCCGCGACGAAAATCACGCCAGAGCCATCCGGCAACCAAGCCGCAGAACGGGGATTTCCAATCTCACTTGTCAGCTTGCTCAATGATTGATCATGGGTGTCAATCATCGTGATTCGGGTTTGATATTTACCTTTCTCACCTACCCACTTCTCGGTGAATACGATTCGGTCTCCATCAGGACTCAATCGTGGGTCGGAAACAAAGCGAAATCGAAGAGCGTCTTCAGCGGTAATCGGGCGAGCCATGACATATACGCTACCCCATCAAACGTCCCGGTGGATGATTGATCACCGAGTATCCTAGCTCAAATGGAAAGCATCGAGACGAACCCAGTGAGCTACCGAAGGTTGCTTTCCAAGAATCCCGAATTTCGATCTCTCTGGCTAGGTCAGGCAATCTCGCAATTCGGGGATGCGCTTTACTACTTGTTCTTCTACTATTTGGTGGACAAACTGACCAAGGATCCGATGCAGGTTGGTTATGTGGTGGCGATACAGGGATTACCGTATCTGCTCTTTAGTGCTTACGCGGGTGCAATCGCGGATCGGCTTGACCGCCGACTTCTCATGCTTGTGAGCGATCTGGGGAGTGCGGTCTTGCTCTTCGTCTTTGCTGGGTTCTTGCTAATTGGAGTCCAACCGCAAATGGTTTGGATTATCGCTCTGGCGGGTTCATTGGCGACGCTTAATGTGTTTTTTGCTCCTGCCAAGGGAGCAGTGATTCCGCGCATCGTGCATGAGGACGATTTGGGGCTAGCAAACTCGCTCAGTTCAGCAACCCAAAACCTCATGCCATTAATTGGGGTTGGACTATCAGCTGTCGTCATTGCAGTGCTGGAACGGTTTGCTTCCGGGCAACTCTTTGGTGTGGTCGCAGGGCTTAATGCGGCGACATTTTTGGTTTCTGCCGCCTTCGTGAGCAAGATCCGCTCGGTACGGGCCGAACGGGAAATCCATGAAGACCACTCCATCTGGAGGGAATCGATCGAGGGGCTAAAGTTCGTCAACCGGATGCCGGTTATCCGGTCAATCGTGGGTTTAAGCGTTGCGCTGAACTTCTTTATCTCGCCTTTTATGCTCGTTTACGTCAGCGTGAACCGGGAATGGTTCGGGGGGAACTACTGGACTCTTGCGATGTTCGAGTGCGCATTTTTTCTACCAATGATGCTGATCGCGATCTATATCGGTAAGAAAAACTTTGCTCGCCCTGGTCTTTGCCTGATCTGGGGCATTGGGATCGCGGGGGTCTTTGTGCTGTTAATGGGGATTTCGAGGTCGTTCTGGCCGTTCCTCCTGCTCAACTTCTTGTGCGGAATCGTGGTTCCATTTTCGAACATTCCCGTACAGACTTATCTCCAAAAGTCGGTGCCGGATGCTTTTATGGGTCGCGTCCAAGCTCTGATGGGCATGGCGGTGATGGTCACGATGCCGCTTGGAAACCTGGTCGCGGGTCCACTCTTGGCGAAATTTGGACCTGCATTCCTGTTCTTCTATATGGGTGGCGGGCTTTCTCTGGCGGCGATGCTTGGACTTTTCAGTCGCCCGCTGGTTGGTGCCAGAATGCCAGAAACAAAAGTGGATTGAACGCTTTCCTGCGATGAGGACACTCATTTCCTGAAGGTGCCTTCATGCTCTCCCAAATGATACGAAGAACAACGGCGACCCCGAAGCTGGACATAGAAGTCCTTGCACAAGCGCATTACGATGCGGTGTGGAAGTTCTGCTACCGGCGGGTGGGTCATGACAATGCGTCGGATGCGGCTCAAGAAACTTTTCTTGTCGCAATGCGGCGGGCGGATTCCTTTCGAGCGGACTCGGCTCCGCTGACTTGGCTTCTCGGAATTGCCTTGAATGTGTGTCGCTCTTTGCAACGCAAGCACAAGATTGAAATTCCTTTAGACCAGCTCGGCGAATCGCAAAATCCCAACGGAAATCCACCAAGCGCGCAGGTGCTGCATCTCCGCACGGCGATGGCGAAACTTGCTCCCGATCAGCAGGAAATCATTCTGTTGCACGAGATTGAGGAGATGACCTACGCAGAAATCGGATTAGTGCTCGGCATTCCAGAAGGAACCGCCAAGAGCCGCGTCTTCTACGCGCTGAAAGCGCTTCGTGCCCACTTTGGAGGAGAAGGAGAAACACAATGAACTTGAACGAAGAATTAGTGGCATACGTCCACGGCAACCTGACTCCTGACCAAATGGTTAAAGTCGAACAAATGATGGAGCGATCTCCGGAAGTCCGCGAGGAAATTGCGGCTTTACGGTCAATTCGAGAAACTGCCCAAGCAATGGGCGAAACTCCCGAGCCCACTGGAAAAGCTGAACTTTTGGCCAGGCTGGCAACCGAGCGATCTAATCAAAAGGTTAAACCCGTTTTCCCTTGGATGAAACTGATGCCTTACTTTGGTACCGGGCTGGGGATGTTGGTGCTCGGATTGATATGGATGGGCCAGCCAAGGGCACGCATGCTTGAAATGGCCGAAACAGTGTCTGAACCAACCATGTCCTCAGGAAATGTTGCAGAGAACCCGGAGCCCGCGGTTGAAGCACCGGAAGTGAGTTCCCAACCAGGCGATTTTAGATCCACTCGCGAATCGGAAAGCAGTAAGATGCCTGCCTATGTACAGCCGGAAATAGCTCCTCATGACGGCGCTTCCGCACGAAAGTCGGGTGCCCCAGCATTTGAAGATAAGGCCGAGCAGGGCTCTGATTCCCAGACTCCACCCGCTTACTTCGGTCAACGCGACATCATTCGTAATGGCGACATAGCGGTTGAAGTCGAGGATGCAAAAGCATCTATGGAAGAAGCCTCGAAGCTAGTTGTTGCGATGGGCGGATTCGTGCAAACAGATAGCTTTTCGGGCTCAGAAGGTAGCGAGATCGTTGCTAACCTCTTGGTTAAAATCCCGGCGGAGAAGTTCGAATCATGCAAAACCGCTATCGGCAAGATGGGCAAGGTAGTTCGGCAGAACAGTAGTTCGGAAGATGTTACTGCGCAGATCGCAAACTCAAAAGGGCGTCTCCAGTCATTAGCGGACAGTGAGGCGATGTATATTCTGAGCCTCAGAACAGCCCGAACATCAAGTGAACGCATGGAGATCCGGGCTAGACTCGACGCCATTCGAACAGAGAGGGCAGGTCTCCAGGAAGTGTACAAGAGGCTGAAATCGCTTGCAGACCTGTCGACCTTGTCCATCCAGTTCGAACAAGTGAAAACGGTTCAACCCGTGGACGAGAATTCAAACTGGTGGTCGGATAGCTGGAACGGCGCTTCAAATGCGTTCGGATGGGTTGCACAGAACGTTGGTCGAATCGGAATCTATCTGCTAATTTTCGCTCCGATTTGGTTTCCGTTCGCCGGTTACTTAGTGTGGAAGCGAAAGCAAAAGTGATTTAACCAAACGATTAAATGCGAAGAGGCCCCGCACAAGTGCGAGGCCCTTCTGTCTGTTGCGTTTGCTTTTTTTGAACACTCGGTAAAAAACGTTTTGGCGGCGTTGAAGGATGTGGTCGTGAGCGTTCTTGCAAACCAGACTTGGATTTTCGGAGAGGGACTGAATGGCGGTTCCTGCCCCTCATCCTGGTCGTTTAAGATTATCCTTGGAGCAACCGAAGGACGGCTTGTGGAGCCTGGTTTGCTTGAGCGAGCATGGCGACGCCGCTTTGTTGGAGGATTTGGAATCGAGTGAATGTTGCCATTTCTGCGGCAACATCAACGTCTCGGATATTCGATTCAGTGGCGGCGAGGTTTTCTCTTTGGATCGCCAAAGATCGAGTATTCGATTCAAGAATGTTTCGCATGAAGTTACCAATTTGACCTCGAGCACTCGACACATCATCAATCGCTTTGTCCAGAATTTGGAGCGCCTCAGTTGCATTCGCCGCGGTCATGATCGTGATGCTAGAGAGGTTCTGATTTGCGATAACCCCTTTTCCAAGTTCGCTGGCGGCAAAGTTGCCTAGCGAAAGGCTAGTGGTATCGTTTGCATTGCCACCTACCTGGAAGGTTGCATTTCCGGCGGTTACAGTTCCCCAAGCGGATGCAGCGGTTTGAAGATTACCATTTTCGGTGAGCAAGATCGAGTTTCCATGGATGTCTCGGAGGTTCAATCCAAATCCAGATGCGAAGGACACCGTCTGGAGTCCACCGGCGGTGGCACCATTGAGGTCGATTGTAACATCTGCGACGGCATTGACTCCAGCATCGGAGATTGCCCCGGCTTGCGTCATCAGGATTCCCGTTGAGTCTACAAGGCTCACGATGGCATCGCTTCCATAATTGTGCGATCGAAGGTTTACGGAACCACCTGCTTCCCAAGTAGCAGTCACACCTGTCTGCTTGCTTGACGCGTTGATTCGTTGAACGACGTTAGCAATTGTATCAGCGCTGGTGGTGTTGAAGGTTACGCCATTGACCGTGAACGATCCCGCATTAACTGTTGTTGTTGCGAAGCCGAAAGTTGCTGTCGTTGCAACCGAAGCTCGCTCGGCGGCAGTGGTCATGTCAACCGTGACGGTCGAGTTTTGAGTCACAGCGAAGGCGTTGAAGACCCCGCTGAAGGTCATGTTGGAGACGTTGCCACCACTGGTACTCAACGCCATGGTCCCCGAGCTACCGTCAAGAAGCTTCTTTCGACCGAAGGCAGTTGTCTCAGCAATGCGAGAAATGGATTGGACGATCGAGCTCAGCTGATTTTGGTTCGCTTGTCGCTGAGCATCGTCAAGAGTTGCGGAGTTACCAGAAGCGACACTTAATGATCGTGCATCACGAAGGAGGCGGCTCACTTCATCCAGAGCAGCTTCCGCGGTCTTTGAATAGTTGATCGCATCTTGGTTGTTTCGAAGCGCCTGGTCAATACCAGAGATTTGCGCTCGTAATCCTTCGGAGACAATCAGGCCGGCTGGATCATCACCAGCATTATTGATGCGAAGGCCTGTTGAGAGACGGTTCATGGATTGGCCGATGCCCAACCCTGTGCTTTGGAGGTTTCGTAGGGCCGACATGGCCAGTGTGTTATTGTTTACGCGAAATACAGACATGTTTTTCTTCCTTGATCACGGCTAGGCAATCCTTTGCTTTTCCCCAGGTGTTCTTGCTGGGTTTTGCCGCTTACAGAGACTTCTTTCCAGGTCTGCTCAAGTGTTTAACCTAGTAAAAATACTAGTATCACAATATTTTTACCAGGATTCGCGTTTCCTAGTAAATTTTGGGGGTGTTTTGAACCTAATTCGGGGAACTCTGGTCCCAAAAGATTTTTTGAGAAATCAAAAATTATATTGAAAAAACCATGTCCTGGTGCCGTCGGCCTCCCTAGACCAATTCTTGGATCGCCCGTGATTTAGGGGGAAGCACAGTGGGCAAACACAAAAAAAGCCGCCCCAAAACGGGCAGCGAAAGTGGCGAGTTTCCAGAGAGAGTTCTGGTGAGCTGGCTGGGATTTGAACCCAGGACCCACGCCTTAAAAGGGCGTTGCTCTACCGCTGAGCTACCAACTCGCCACGCGTATTGTACCCATTCAGGTATGTTTTAGTCATGTCGGACCAGTCCCTTTCTTATGCTGCCTCGGGAGTTGACATCGATGCGGCGCAAAGTAGCTTGAGGTCCCTTGATTCTGCGATTAAGGCCACCTACAATGCAAATGTCCTCAGTGGGGTTGGAGGATTTGGCGGTCTCTTTGCGGCTCAATTTGGATTAGAGCGGCCAGTATTGGTTTCAAGCATTGACGGAGTCGGAACAAAGACGAAGGTCGCGGCGATGGTCGGGGACTACTCAAACATTGGCAAGGACATTGTTAATCACTGCATCAACGACATCCTTTGCCAAGGCGCATCGCCTCTTTTTTTCCTGGATTACTTTGGCTGTTCTAAGCTGTCTCCCGAGGTTTTTGATCTCGTAGTGCGTGGGGCGGCCGAGGCTTGCGAGGCGCAGGGTTGTGCTTTGATTGGTGGAGAGACAGCGGAGATGCCGGGCGTTTATAGTGACGACGAAATTGATGTCGTCGGATGCATTGTTGGCGTGGTTGACTTTGACCAGAAATTGCCTAAGGAAACCATGCGGGCCGGAGACAAGGTCATTGGCTTGGGATCCGACGGCCTCCATACGAACGGATTCTCACTCGCTAGAAAGGCGCTTTTCGAGATCGGGGGTCTTAGCGTGCGGGATCAAGTGCCTGAAACGGACTTTACGATCGGGGAAGGTTTGCTCCAGGCTCACAGATGCTATGCAAGCTCCGTTCTGCCGCTGCTGAAGGATGGTTTGCCGATTTCTGCCATCGCGCACATCACCGGTGGCGGGCTTTACGATAACATCCCGCGAGTGGTGCCAAGCGATCTTCAGGTGATCTTGGACCGTCGATCTTGGACACCACCGCCTCTATTCCGCCTTATCCAGGAAGTCGGAAACATCGCGGACCATGAGATGTACCGTGCGTTCAACATGGGGATCGGAATGGTGCTGTTCGTGGATAAAGACTCTGCCGATGCGGTAGTGGAGCGATTGATTGAAGCCGGCGAAGCTGCCGCGATTATCGGCGAGGTTCAGCGCGGTACTCACGACGTGCAGATCGTTTAAGCTGGCAAAAGAAAAAAAGAGCCGACCTCAGAATGAGGTCGGCTACTTCAATAGTTTTGGAGATTAGAACTGAGGACCGAAGTCGCCACCAGTTGCTCCGCCGCCGTTACCAGCTCCACCGCCTGCAGCACCTTGTCCGCCCGGTTGTCGGCCTCCACCTTGGCGATTTCCACCTTGTGGTCGCTTTGCACCGGCGAATTCCTTACCGCCGAGTTCCTTCAATGCTGCCAGATTTTCTGGAGTGAGAATTGCCGCTAAATCTGCATCAAGCTTCTTTCCAGCTTCTTGCATCTGTGGCTGAGCTTCTTCTCGCTTGATCGTTTGGTTTCGAATTCCAGCTTGGATAGCTGCCGTTGCCTTTTCAAAGGTCGTCTTTGCACCGGCGATCTTTGATCGTTGACCTTGCTCTAGATTGAGTTTGGTTTGGATTTCTGGTGCTACAACAGCGCGAATGCCGGCGATTTGGATTCGGATCTCCATGAATCGAACCTCTTGAGCGTCATCAAGAATCTTCTTGATTTCTGTTCCAAGGGTTGCATCCATCTGGGTTCGAATTGTAGCGATATCTTCTCCATTCTGTCGGGCCTGAGTAAGTCGCTCTCGCATTGATGCCATATAACTTTGTTGGAGCTTAGTGACGTCAGCCTTTTGGGTTTCGGTCATCTTGAGTTCGGTTTGAACATCAGCTCTCGCGAGTACGGCGAACCCGCTGCCTTCCATTGGGTTGGCTTGGTTTTGGTTGGCCATCATCCCGCCGCCTCGACCGCCTTGGCCTTGTTGCCGGTTTCCTCGCTGTCCACCCTGTTGAGGACCAGCTTCTTGTGCGACTGCTGCTACTGCCATCATTGCCGCTACGGCGATTGTCATCCACTTCATCATTTTCATTTTAGTCTCCCACGGTCGGCCTGGAAGGCAGAGCCGCTATTCATAGGGGAGAACGGAATTTTCCAAGCAATGTTCACCCCGTTTTGCACGAATTGATCAATTTTCACAAAAAGACTCAATGCTATTTGTGCTTGCCCGAGAGAACATGGCGGTAATCGGGAGCAAATCGGATGTTCGGCGATCCACGATGGGCTAAAATAATTGTACAAATGGACATACCGATTCGCCCAAACGTGCTGAAAATGCACCCTTATTTACCGGGCAAACCAATTGAAGACGTTCAGCGTGATCTTGGGCTTGATCATGTGATCAAACTTGCGAGCAACGAAAATCCTCTCGGCCCCAGCCCAAAGGCGATTGAAGCGATCCGTGCCGCCGCCGGAGATCTGCAACTCTATCCCGATGCCGCTTGCCATAACCTCAAACGGGCGATCTCGGAGAAATTTGGAATGGAGACGAACCAGATCATGATCGGCAATGGGAGCGACGAGCTGATTGCGCTCTTGGCTCAGGTTCTGATACAGGATTCTGAGGACGAGATCCTAGCGGGAAGTCCCTCCTTTGTACGTTACGATGCTTGCGCGAACCTTGCGCCGTGCAAAATGGTCCACGTCCCCTTAGACGACAACTTAAAAATCGATATGCAAGATATCCTGACCGCAATTACGCCCCGAACCAGGATGATTTACCTGGCAAATCCAAACAACCCAACCGGGACGCGATTCGAGAAGGACGAATTTGATGCGTTTATATCGAAGGTTTCAAGCTCAATCTGCGTAATTCTTGACGAAGCATACTTCGAATTTTCAAATGATCTGGAAGGTTCAGTCGACTCTGCTGAGTACTTATCATGCTATCCCAATTTAGTAGGCCTCCGAACCTTTAGTAAAGCATATGGTTTGGCAGGGATACGATTAGGTTATGGTTGGAGTTCCGCAGAGTTGGTGGATGCGGTGAATAGAATCCGCCCTCCCTTTAACGTCAATAATTTGGCTCAGGTTGGGGGAATTGCTGCACTTGCCGATGATGAACATATGAAAGCTGGTGTGGCGCATAATGCCCGCGAGAGAGTCCGGGTGGCACATTTTTTGCAAGATATGGGATTGAGGGTCTATGAGTCCTTCGCGAACTTTTTGTTGGTGGACATGGCGCAACCCGCCGAGCCGCTCTTCGAATCTTTACTTCACAAAGGTGTGATTGTCCGCAGCGGAAAAGGGCTAGGTCTGCCTACCTGTCTGCGCATTAGCCTCGGCACCGTCGCCGAAAACGACCAGATGATTTCGACATTATCATCCGTAATCCAACCGCAGGTGCAAGCATGATTGTAGTAATGAAAAGTGGCTCCACAGAGGAGCATGTCGCCGACGTTTCGTCCAGGTTGACCGACCTAGGCTATCTCGTCACAAAAATCGTTGGGGTCGAAAAGACGATTCTTGCAGCGGTCGGTGGGGCAGAGTATGAGAAGGTTGACTCAATTGATCAGCTTCGATCGCTGGATTGGGTGGATGACGTCATGCTCATCACCAAATCGTATAAGTTCGTCGCCCGCGAATCCAAGGTTGACCGAACCATCATTGACCTAGGCGATGGCGTCACGATTGGCGGGAATCAGATTTCGATGATGGCGGGGCCATGTACTGTCGAATCTGAAGAGCAACTCTACACCACTGCAGAATCTGTCGCAAAGGCCGGAGCGACGATCCTGCGCGGAGGTGCATACAAACCGAGCACTTCGCCTTACAGTTTCCAAGGTATGGGTGTTCCTGCGCTCAAGCTCTTGAAAGAAGCAGCGTCAAAATTTGGGCTGAAAGTGATTACAGAAGTCATGGATCTTCGCAAGATTGACCTCGTCGGTGAGTACAGCGACATTTTGCAAATTGGAACGCGAAACATGCAGAACTACGACCTGCTGCGTGAACTTGGTCGGTCGGACCGTCCGGTCATGATCAAGCGAGGGATGTCGGCGAAGTACGAAGAATGGCTTCTCGCTTGCGAGTACGTCGCCGCGAATGGTAACGAGAACATTATGCTCTGCGAGCGTGGAATTCGTACCTTTGAGACCGGAACTCGCAATACCCTTGATCTTTCTGCGATTCCGGTGATGCATTCACTGAGTCACCTCCCGATCATTATCGATCCGAGCCAAGGCACGGGTCGTCGCGACATTGTGGCGAGTATGAGTGCGGCTTCGATCGCAGCGGGAGCAGATGGTTTGATCATCGAAGTTCACCCGAATCCTGATCACGCGCTTAAGGATGGCTCTCAGAGCGTGACGATTCAACAGTTCGAACAGATGATGCCAAAATTGCGGCGCATCGCAGAAGCCGTGGACCGAACGCTGTAAGTCCCTTCCAGGGATTCTCGCTCCGGACCAACTTTTAACATCAAAAAACGGGTAGAACTACGCTCGAAATGGGTCAGTTTTTGCCATGCTTCAAAGCGTATGACGTTCGAGGGAAAGTCCCAAGCGAGCTTAATCCTGCCGTTGCCTACGCGATCGGTCGCGCCTATGCTCGTCAGATCAAACCAAAGAGCGTTTGCCTTGGCTATGACATTCGGCTTTCTGGTCCTGAGCTCGCTGCGGCACTTGCGGCTGGATTAAACGCGGAAGGTGTTACTGTCGTCAACCTTGGTTTGATCGGAACGGAGATGGTGTACTTCGCGACTCCCCATTACAATTACGACGGCGGCATCATGATCACCGCCAGTCACAATCCGCCCGAATACAATGGTATGAAGATGGTTCGCCGGGACTCCGTTCCAATTAGTGGCGATTCTGGACTAAACGATATCGAAAAGGATGCCTTTGAAATTTTGGAGGCAGGCAATATCCCGACAGAGTTCAATCCAGTTTGGACCAGTGTTGATCCTTATGCTAATTTTGTTCAACACTTGCTGACGAAGTTTGCCCCGATCAACGAGATCAAGCCACTAAACGTTCTCGCGAATCCGGGCAATGGTGCTGCTGGAGTTGCGATGAGAAAGCTCTCGCCTCACCTGCCACTCGTGGTTGCAGAGATGAATTATGAGCCAGACGGGAACTTCCCGAACGGCGTGCCGAACCCTATCTTGGAAGAATCTCGGGCTGGAATGGAGGCAGAAATGCGCGCCAATCCGGGCAAATATGACTTTGGTGTGGCATGGGATGGCGACTACGATCGTTGTTTCTTCCTGGATGAAAATGGAGTTTTCATTGAGGGCTATTACATTGTTGGTTTGCTCGCCCAGGCGCTTTTGGCGGTGGACAACACCCAGAAGATCATATACGATCCAAGACTGACTTGGAATACCCTCGATATTGTCGCCAAATTTGGCGGAACTGCGATCATCTGCAAGTCGGGTCACGCATTCATTAAGGAAAAGATGCGAGCGGAAGACGCCGCTTATGGCGGCGAGATGAGCGCGCACCACTACTTTAAGGGTCATTGGTATTGCGACAGCGGCATGGTTCCGCTGATAATGATCGCGCACTTGGTGAGCACTTCCGGTCGGTCGCTTGGTGATTTGGTGAGCGAAATGGTGAAGAATTTCCCTTGCTCCGGAGAAATCAATAGCAGCGTTGCCGATGTTAAAACCGTCCTCGCGAGGGTTGAAGACATCTACGGAAGCAACGGAAAGGTGGACAAGATTGACGGTTTGAGCGTCGAATTTGACGATTGGAGATTCAACCTTCGTGGAAGCAACACCGAGCCGGTCATCCGCCTAAATGTGGAAACCCGAGGCGATCATGCGTTGATGGAAGCGAAGACCGCCGAGTTGTTGGCGATTATTCGGGGGTAATTGGGTTTGGGAATTCGGATTGCCCGAACAAAAATCCCCCTTTTTCCACATCCGCGAGCCCATTCCACACAAATAGTTCGACTTTTTTTGAAAAAAGTCCCTTAAAAGCAACATTTCTTCGCGACATACCCGTAAAATATTGGGTGAAGGCGTAGGATGCGCTTGTTCTATAGGGGTACTCGCCATGGGCCTCAGGTTTATAGGAAACTTACGGAAAGTTATAGACCGACGGCAAGGAAGCGATTTCTCCGAATTGAGCAAGTTTTTCTATTTCCTTCATTTAAGGAAAAACAT